>RCUQ01000001.1_pt1 | contig 1149822 bp, 1073 predicted proteins | sample 2166351 | NCBI WGS metagenome assembly RCUQ01 (sample SAMN09932597, study PRJNA488358) | compost metagenome | feature: garden; material: soil; isolation source: compost soil in acetonitrile-enriched culture | place: Germany: Experimental Botanical Garden Goettingen | collected 2016-01-27 | reverse complement strand
CCCGCTCGCTCTGCATGAAGCCGAAGATCATGCTGTTCGACGAACCGACCTCGGCTCTCGACCCGGAGATGGTCAAGGAAGTGCTCGACACCATGGTCTCGCTTGCCGAAGAAGGTATGACCATGCTGTGCGTGACCCATGAGATGGGCTTTGCCCGCCAGGTCGCAAACCGCGTGATATTCATGGACCAGGGCCAGATCGTCGAACAGAACTCGCCGGCCGAGTTCTTCGATAATCCGCAGCACGAGCGCACCAAACTCTTCCTCAGCCAGATCCTGCACTGAGAACAGCTAAACATTGACATGAAAAAGGGCGCCTGAAGCGCCCTTTTTCATGTCACCATTTGTGAGAATATCTGGCGTTAACGCTCGACACCGTCGTTGCATCCGTGAAGTTTCGGTTCACGCTGCCGCTCAGCGTAATGTTGTCGCCGAGAGGTTGCTCAATCCCGAAACTGGCAGCAACTGCCGAAAAATTCGCAGAACCATTGGCAACGGCTACGAAGGCGGTTCCGCTATCACGCTGCCTCAACTTGATCGATTGGCTCGCGTCCAGTCCTGCCCAGTCTTTTTGCACACCGTCATAGCGAACCACATAGCTGGATTGACGCTCAAGATTGAAGGTTGGCGTAGCAATCTGCTTTTCATAATAGTTCATGCTGATCGCAGCGCTGCCTGCATTGCCATCCATATTGATCCCGATATCACGGCTCATCTGGTAAGCGGGGCGCTTCCTATCCTCGGTCTTTATCCTGCTCCAGAACTTGAGAGGTGTATTCACCACCTCGCCAGTCTTCGAGGAATCCACACCGACATTGAATCCGGCCTCTGTTTCGAGCCGCACGGGCAGCCGAAGGCCCAGCTTCACGGCATAACTTGTGTCCGAGTTCTTGATGGGCTGCCATATCAATGGACGTTCATCCGCCCAGCTTGAACTTGAGGTGAAGGCGGCAAGCAAAGCCGCACCCGCCACGGCGAGAAGATTCTTGTTCATATGTATCCCCACTCGAAGGCTCAAAGACAATGCAAAGGCCCGGGCCGCTCCGCGCGGCCCGCGAAAAACCATTTCAGTGTATTGAAGGCGCCAAACGCGAAGCTCCTGCTCCCGGCACCAAAATTACCTTCCCCTGCGTGACGCAACGGAACTAATGAACTGGATAATAGCTCAGAATGCACCGCAGCGAAATTCCAAAAGCTCTTTCGCATATGCGAACAAGCGCGGGTAAAATTTCACCCTAACGGGAACAAGATCAGCCTTGAGCCGTTGCAATCTGCTGATTTGAGGGAGACAGCGATGAAGGTGACATTTGTGTCAATGTTACTGATGGCCTTGGCGCCGGCACTAACCGAGAGCGCCTCTGCCGCGTCGATAACCTATGGCAGCCTGGGAATTGTCAAAGGATCGGATGTCGAAAATCGCTTTTTGAGAGCACGGGACGAATGCACGCTCGAAGCTTCAACGCCACCGCGCGGACACCCCTTCTCCGAAAATTTCCTTAATCAGGCTGCGCTGAGAGCCTGCCTCTATCGCAAAGGCTTTTCGAGCAAGGGTGATTACGTCTATCCAGTTCCCCTGTTCGGCAATCCCGTGCGCGCGATAAGCAGCCTTTGAACAGCCACCACAGCGCTATAGATCCCGTTTGACACGGATGGGCAATAGTATGTGCGTGCAGCTTCACCCCTGGAGCGGTCGCACCTTACTATATTTCAAAAAGTTACATAAGAGAGTGGCGACCCCTGCAGGACTCGAACCTGCGACCTGCTGCTTAGAAGGCAGCTGCTCTATCCAGTTGAGCTAAGGGGCCTTTAGGCGGCAGCTAAGTGCCGCAATAATCAATGCGTCCAGGGCTGCAGGCGATTGAACCGGAAATTGTCGGTATAGGATACCGCCTGCCGGTTCGCGTCTTTCGGGTGGATGACCCGGTATTCGATGCCCTCGCGCTGCGCATAGGCTTCAGCCAGGTCCTGAGTCTCGAAAGTGAGACGGAGCTGCTGCTTCATGTCGCCGGATGACGTATAACCAAGGATCGGGTCGATGCTGCGTGGCGTTTCAGGATCGAATTCCAAAACCCAAAGACGGGTCTTGGCCTTGCCAGACTGCATTGCAGTTTTTGCAGGACGATAAATCTTCGCAGCCATGAGTTCACCAACCCCATAAATTCGTCCGCGATCCAAGGCATCCTATCTGCCTGAGAACGCCGCCAACCGATTCAACGATATCGCGGCATTGCGGTACCAACGCTTTTGCCGTGTCCCCGGTTCATTGTCAACGACCTCCATGGCCATTGAAACAGCGGAGGCTAGGGCCAAGCCCCGACTTCTATCTTACAATCGTCAGCGTCTCGGCGGCCCGGGTGATCGCCGTATAAAGCCAGCGCTCGCGCGTATCGCGAAACGCAAAGCTCTCGTCGAACAACACGACATTGTTCCATTGCGAACCCTGCGCCTTGTGGCAGGTCAGCGCATAACCGTAATCGAACTCGTCGTAACGCTTGCGCATAGACCACGGAATTTCTTCTTCGCTTTCGAAGGCGGCCTTGAGAAGCTTGATCTTCGCGGCACCGCGATCCATGTCGTCGTCTTCCGGGCGGATCATCAGGTTGATGCCGGGCTTCACCGTTTCTCGTGAGGCGCTCATCACCTGCCAGAGCGAACCGTTGAGCAGGCCCTTGACCTGATCGTTCCTGAGGCAGACCAGCTTGTCGCCGGATTGCGGATAATCGGCCGTAAAGCCCTTCAGCTCGCGCAGGCGCTGGTTATAGCGCTTGCGGGTGCGGTTGGTGCCGACAAGAACCTGATCGGCACCGAGCACCAGATCCTGAGTCACCTCGTCGCGTGAAATGACCTGCGCCTTTCCGTAATCCCCATACATGATCTCCTTGCCCTCGCGCACCTGCATGGCGAGCTGGATGATAGGGTTGTCTTGCGCCTGGCGATGGATTTCGGTCAGGAGATAGTCCGGTTCCTGCTCGGTGAAGAAACCGCCGCCTGAAACGGGCGGCAGCTGACCGGGATCGCCGAGAACCAGGATTGGCGTACCAAAGCTCATCAAATCTTTGCCAAGCGCCTCGTCGACCATCGAGCATTCGTCGATGACTATGAGGGCTGCCTTGGCGACGGGGCTCTGGCGATTGATGGCGAACATCGGCGCGATCGAGGTCTTGCCTGTCTCTTCGTCTTCGACCGCCTCCTCGCCGCGTGGGCGGTAGATCAGCGAGTGGATGGTCTTGGCATTGCGGGCGCCTCTGGAGCGCAACACCTGCGCCGCCTTGCCGGTAAAGGCTGCGAACAGAACCTCTCCGTCCACATGTTCGGCGAAATGTTTGGCAAGCGTCGTCTTGCCAGTGCCGGCATAACCGAACAGCCGGAAAACCTGGCTGCGCCCATCCTTCAGCCAGCGCGAAACGGCCTTGAGGGCCTCATCCTGTTGCGGTGCAAATTGCATGCCGGGACTTGGCAGGATTCTCGGAGAAAGCGCAACAGAAAAGAACGAAAGATGAATCAAAGACGAGGATAACGGCGCCTGCTGCGCTTATCGGCCGCCTGTCTGTCGAAAATGAAAAAATCTTCGGCTCGTCGGGAATAAATTCGCACATGCCGGTGTCATGACATCGGTGGCCGGGATAGAGCCACCTCAAATCAGGAGATGCCCGATGAAAAAGCTCATCCTCGCTACTACCGCATTCGCCGCGCTCGCCACCGCAGCCCTAGCCGCAAGCCCGTTCACGACGGTCAAGACCGCCAAGGGAAACGTGCTTGCCGGCGAAAAAGGCATGACGGTCTACACTTTCAAGAACGACAAGGCCGGCACGTCGAACTGCTACGACAAATGCGCCCAGAACTGGCCGCCGGTCATGGCCGCTTCCGATGCCAAGCCTGATGGTGCATACTCGCTCGTCACCCGCAAGGACGGGGCAAAACAATGGGCCAAGGACGGCATGCCGCTCTATTACTGGGTCAAGGACACCAAGCAGGGCGATACCACCGGTGATGGCGTAAACGGTGTCTGGGATGTCGCCAAGCCCTGATCTTCCCAACGCGGAAAAGGCGACCGGAAGCGAGACCGAAAACCTCGCACCGATCGCCTTTGAAGCAAGAATTCTCGCTCTCCTGCCACAGCTCAGGCGTTATTCACGCAGCCTGACGCGATCGGACACGGAGAGTGAGGATTTGCTGCAGGACTGTGTCGAAAAGGCCCTCGTGAGCCGCAGCCAGTGGCGCGGCACGAATTTCAAGGCATGGGCCTACCGGATCATGACCAATCTTCATCTCAACGCGCACCGATTTCGGATACGTCACCCATCGGCGACAACCGATGGCAGCGAGATCGAGGATCTCGCGATGACATCCGCAGATCCGCTCGAAAGCCGGCGGCTGATGCAGTCTCTGGCGAGCCTTCCGGCGGAATTTCGCGTCGTCCTGACATTGGTCGTCGTCGAGGGATATGCCTATCAGGAGGTGGCCGAGATGCTGGACATTCCCATCGGGACGGTCATGTCGCGGCTATCGCGCGCACGCCATGCCCTCAGGGAAAAGATGCGCGAAGCCAACATCATTCCACTGCGGAGACCCCGATGACAGAGCGCCCTCACGTCTCCGAGGAACAGTTGCACGCCTATGTCGATGGTCTTCTCGACGAGGCGGATCGCCGGCGTGTGGAAGAATTTCTCGGTGAAAATCCGGAGGCGGCACAGATGATCGCCGACTGGCAGTCGCAAAACGACGGCCTCCGCTCAGCCTTCGCCGGTTACCGAAAATCGTCAGCCGCAGACCTTCAACTGGTTACCATGACCGGCAACCGGACGAGGGGCCTCCGCGCGAGCCGCCTGTCACTCGTCGCAGCCTCGATTGCGATCTTCGCGCTTGGCGCACTCGGCGGCCATTCCGCCCCTGCCCTGTTTGAGAAACCCGAACTCGCGCAGGCCTATGCCGATGCCCTTCCGCAGGAGGCCCACAACGCCTTCCTCATCTACGCGAGCGAAGTACGCCACCCGGTCGAGGTTTTTGCCGATCAGGAAGCACATCTTGCCACTTGGCTCGGCAAGCGGCTGTCGATCCCCGACCTCAAGGTGCCCAACCTGCAATCGCTTGGTTTTCGCCTTGTCGGAGGACGATTGCTGCCGGTCGTCGGCACGGCGGGCGCCATGTTCATGTATGAGGATGCAGGTGGTCAACGGCTGACCGTGATCGTCGGGCGAAATCCGCAAAACCAGTCCACAAGCTTCCGCTTTGCCTCTGCCGGCGATATCGAGACGTTCTACTGGATCGACGGCGATCTCGGTTATGCGGTCACCGGCGAAATCTCGCGAACCACGCTGCAGAAAGTCGCGGAGGAATGTTATCGCCAGTTTCCATCCTGAGCGATACTTGGCATCCGCAGAGAAAGTCTTAGGTTAGCCTTTTAAAGGCCGAACCGGGGTTTTCATCATGCACGATATTGCCGCCGTCACTCTCCCGTCCGGAACACTTTTGCCCTCGCTGGGACTCGGGACATGGAAGATGGGCGAGAATGCCCGGACCGCCAGTCAGGAGGTCGAGAGCCTGAAACGCGGCCTCGATCTCGGCATGACGCTGATCGATACGGCCGAAATGTACGGCGAAGGTGGAGCCGAACTCATTACCGGAAAGGCAATCGAGGGGCGGCGTGACGACGTCTTCCTCGTCAGCAAGGTCTATCCCTTCAATGCCAGCCGCCAGGGCGTCATAGACGCCTGTGAGAGAAGCCTTCAAAGGTTGAAAACCGATCTGCTGGACCTCTATCTTCTTCATTGGCGTGGCGAGCATGATCTTGAGGAAACCGTGGCCGGTTTTGAGGAGCTGCGCAGAGCGGGCAAGATCCGCGAATGGGGCGTCTCGAATTTCGATGTCGAGGACATGGAAGACCTGATGGAGGTGGAAGACGGAGAAAACTGCGCCGCCAATCAGGTCCTCTACAATCTCTCCCGCCGGGGTATCGAACACGACCTTCTGCCCTGGTGTCAGAAACGCGGCATTCCGATCATGGCCTATTCTCCCATCGAACAGGGCCGGATATTGCGCAACACTGAATTGATCCGCATCGCCAAGGCCTATCAGGCAACACCAGCCCAACTGGCGCTGGCCTTTGTCATGCGAGCGCGAAACACGATCGCCATCCCGAAATCCAGCAATCCTCACCGCGTTGAGGAAAATGCTGGCGCGGCAGGGCTGGAGATCAGCAGGGAGGATTGGGCGGCACTCGACACAGTCTTCCCGCCGCCGTTCAGAAAGCAGCCGCTGGAAATGCTGTGATCTAGAGGTGCGCCCGTCCGGCGACGATCGAATCGATCGCCTGAAACACATTCGACGCCTGCCTGGTCTCCGGATCGCGATAGATCGGATAATCGATGAAGGCGGCAGCGGTAAGCTGGTCGATGCTGCGCGCTACGCCTCGGCGCTTCGAGACGATCGCTCGGGCATGCTCGCTCATGTGGTCATCGGTCAGGCCCCAACTGCTATAGAAGGGCGCCGCGTAACAGCGCACGGGCACACCGCGCAAAAGCGCGTCGAAACCGAACTGGCTGGCAACCGTCCAGACCTCGTCGACCACCTTCAGGATAGAGGCGGCCGATACGGGTTCAGCCGACAACGTGAACCCTGCCCTGCCGGCCGCCATCTCGGTAAGATAGCCCTTCCTGTAGCCGGCAATAACATCCGGATGAGTACGAACGATACACTGGGCACCACTCGCCAGCGCATCTTCGAGCATGGCGACGAAGGATGCCGATGAGCCGAGCGAAAGCGGAACGGAGACGTCTCCCTTCACTTGGTCGATCAGAAGAATTCTGCGTTTGCCGCTTGGCTCGAACTTCGGTTCCTGATGCGGAAGATGGTTGTATTTGGAAAGGCCATGCCGAACGATCGCGTCGCGCACGTCCCTCGCCTCCTGCCCACCATCGTCTGACATTTCAGCGATAATTCGCTCCAGGCGCGACGCCTTCGACGCATCCGTTGACAAGGCCAGATCGTCCGCGACGATGGAAAAAGGTAGAGCGCCTGATTTTCCGAGTTGAACGGAACGGAGAAATCCGTCCTCGAGCCGCCAATGCGGCAGATTGCGCGCCGCTGCTATCGTCTCCGTCATCTTCGCGACGATGCGGCCACCCCAGGCGATGGTTCCGCCGATGTTCGGGGCAAGGCAGGTCCGGATCTCAGGCAAACCGAGATAGTCCTTCACCCACGGCATGTCTTTGCGAAGCCAGCGCATGGCTCCGAGAGACGTTCCGACCGGGGGAAGCCAGGGCTTTCCCCCGATCCTGCCGGGATCATCATATTTCAAGGCAACGACCGTCCACGTTTGAGGCGAATTATTATCGCCTACTCCGGACTGTCGGCTTTGTCCAATCGCGTTACATGCCCTGTGGGCCGCGGTTCATCGCCGCGATGCCCGTGCGGCAGACCTCAATCAGTCCGAGCGGCTTCACCACCGCCACGAACTGGTCGATTTTCGAGGATTTTCCAGTGATCTCGAAAATGAAATGACCGACCGTCGCATCCACAACCTTCGCCTGGAAGGCATCGGCAAGGCGCAAAACTTCGGCACGGCTTTCACCGGTTCCGGCCACCTTGATCAGCGCCACTTCGCGCTCGATCGGGCGTTCCTGACCAAGCTGGCCCGCACGCACAGTCAGGTCGACGACCCGATGCACCGGAACGATCCGCTCAAGCTGCGCCTTGATCTGCTCCAGAACGGTGGGCGTACCGTTGGTCACGATCGTAATTCGCGATAGGTGGGATTCGTGTTCAGTCTCCGAGACAGTGAGACTTTCGATATTGTAGCCACGGCCGGAGAAAAGGCCGATGACGCGGGCAAGCACGCCCGGTTCGTTGGTGACAAGAACCGATAGCGTATGGCTCTCGACCTTCGCGGTCTCCGGGCTGATGAAATAGGCAGAACCGGTCGGCTGCTGATGTGCGTTCATGATCTGGGTCCGTTCCTTAAAATCTTGTCAGGAATGCCAACTCGTATCAAACGAGCTGGCGGCCCTTTGCATCGATGGCCGTCGCAACAGCTTCGTCCGAAGCCTCATCCGGCAACAGCATCTCGTTATGTGCCTTGCCAGATGGGATCATCGGGAAGCAGTTGGCGAGATTGGCAACCCGGCAATCAAAGATAACCGGCGCCTTTACCGCGATCATCTCGGCAATCTTGCCATCCAGTTCCTTGGGATCGTCGCAATACATGCCGACAGCGCCATAGGCTTCCGCCAGCTTGACGAAATCGGGCATGGCTTCGGTGTAGGAATTCGACAGGCGGTTGCCGTGCAGCAGCTGCTGCCACTGGCGCACCATGCCCATATACTGGTTGTTCAGAATGAAGATCTTCACCGGCAAGTTATGCTGGATAGCGCAGGACATTTCCTGGATGCACATCTGGATAGACGCATCACCGGCAATATCGATAACAAGCGCATCCGGATGTGCAACCTGAACGCCGAGCGCTGCCGGCAGGCCGTATCCCATCGTGCCGAGACCGCCTGATGTCATCCAGTGATTTGGCTCCTCGAAGCCGAAGAACTGGGCTGCCCACATCTGGTGCTGGCCGACTTCGGTGGTGATGAAGGTCTCCCGGCCCTTTGTCGCTTCAGCAAGACGCTCCAGCGCATATTGCGGCATGATGACGTCGTTGGAGTTCTTGTAGGAGAACGACTTGCGTGCGCGCCAGGTCTCGATTGAAGAGCGCCATTCGGCGGCCTGGGCCTTTTCCGGCTTCTTCGGCAGCGCCCGCCACAGGCGGACCATGTCTTCCAGAACATGACCGACATCGCCGATGATCGGAATATCGACCCGAACGTTCTTGTTGATCGACGAAGGGTCGATATCGATATGGACCTTGCGCGAATTCGGCGAAAACGCGTTCAGGCGGCCGGTGATACGGTCGTCGAAACGGGCGCCGATACAGACCATGACGTCACAGTCATGCATCGCCATGTTGGCTTCGTAGGAACCGTGCATGCCGAGCATGCCGAGCCAGTTCTTGCCCGAAGCCGGATAGGCGCCCAGGCCCATCAGCGTCGAGGTGATCGGGAAATCGGTCAATTCGGCCAGTTCGCGCAGCAGCTTGGAGGCTTCCGGGCCGGCATTGATGACGCCGCCGCCGGTATAGAGGATCGGACGACGAGCTGTTGCCATCAGTTCGACTGCAGCCTGGATCGCCTTCAGATCACCATTGACCTTCGGCTTGTAGCTCTTGCTTGCCGACGCTTCCGAAGGCGGAACATAGGTGCCGGTGGCGAACTGTACGTCCTTTGGGATATCGACAACGACCGGGCCGGGGCGACCAGTCTGTGCGATACGGAACGCCTCATGGATTATGCCTGCCAGTTCGTTGACATCCTTCACCAGCCAGTTGTGCTTGGTGCAGGGGCGCGTGATGCCCACGGTATCGGCTTCCTGAAACGCATCCGAACCGATCAGCGTGGTCGGAACCTGGCCGGTCAGGCAGACCAGCGGGATCGAATCCATCAGCGCGTCCTGCAGCGGCGTGACCGCATTTGTTGCACCCGGACCGGAGGTCACCAGCATGACGCCAACCTTGCCGGTGGAGCGAGCGTAACCTTCGGCCGCATGGCCGGCGCCCTGTTCATGACGGACGAGAATATGCTGGATGTCATCCTGCTGGAAAATCTCGTCATAGATCGGAAGAACGGCGCCGCCTGGGTAACCGAAGAGATGTTCGACGCCGTTGTCCTTCAAAGCGCGAAGCACGATTTCGGCGCCTGTCATCCGGTTGCCGTTATCCGCCGTGTCCGTCATGTCCTGTCCTCCTGATGTCTGGCCTTTTATCTGCAATGGCCTGGATTGCTGCTGGAGATTTGCTTCTGGTCCTTTGGATTGAGATGATCGACCGGAAACAAGGCATAAAAAAAGGCCCCTTAGGAGCCTGTCTTTCCGCGCATGGGTGGCTAACGCCGGACGGTTACACCGTCCTGCCCATGCGCGTTCCCACCACAATAAGTGCCTTCGAAATCTTCATGGCCGGGAGTGTTAGCCGCATAATACACATTCGTCAACGCGGCGATTAATCAAAAAGCCTCTCGGAGGCCCTGTTTTCAATCAACCTGATCATTTCGTTGGCAGAACCTACACCAGTTGTTAAGCGGCACGCCATAATTTGCATTTCCAGTACGCCGCCCGGACACTGCTTGAGTTTCCACCCCAATGACAGGGGCGCCTTTTGCTGAATGACGAATCCCATCGCTCTCCCACACCAGGAGAGCAAGATCGCCGGGATCCTATGAAGCCGGGAAACCGCTTCCTGGGAAGGGTTGTTTCTTGCAATGGAGCGCACGCAACCATCGCAGCCGTCGCAGAGGCTGGCGAAACTGAGCTCACCGAGCTTTGGTCTGTAGGGCGCCTCATTTCGATTACCGTCGGCAAGAACCGCGTCGTGGCATTGGCCTATTCGATGCAGACCGGCATACGCGAGTGGTCGGAAACCGATGACACCAAATTTCAGATCGAAGTCGAGCTTCTCGGCGAGGTTCGTGTTGGGCCGGATGGACGAGAGCAGTTTTCCAGAGGCATATCGCGATACCCCTATCTTGGAGCTATTGCCCACCGGATACGCTCATCGGATCTCGTAAAGATCTACGACCCCGGCAAGACCGAAACATGTGTCGTCGGCAAATTGACCCAGGACGAAAGCATCGATGCTGCAATCCATGTGCCGACGATGTTGTCGAAACATTTCGCTATCGTCGGCTCAACCGGCGTCGGCAAGTCGACGGCGGTTTCTCTGCTGTTACACAAGGCTATCGAGTCAGACCCGAAGCTCAGGGTTCTTATCCTCGATCCGCACAACGAGTTCGCGGCAGCCTTTCCCGAACACGCGGTAACGATCGACACCGACACGCTGGATCTGCCTTTTTGGCTCATGCGGCTTGAAGAATTTGCCGAAGTGGTGTTTCGCGGACGCCCGGGGGTTCCCGAAGAACTGGATATGCTTCGCGACCTCATCCCGGAAGCCAAGCGAGCCTTCCGCGGCAGCGAATCCAGCCTGACCAAAAGATCCGCAGAGAAAAGCTCCGTGACGGCCGACACGCCGGTTCCCTATCGCATGGCCGATCTTCTCGCACTGATCGATGACCGCATCGGCCGCCTCGAAGGCCGCGCTGAAAAACCATTCCTCCGGTCGTTGAAAATGCGCATCGTTTCCGCCATCAACGACCCGCGCTATCATTTCATGTTCTCCAACAACACGATCCACGACACGATCATGGAGACGATCGCACACATATTCCGCATTCCCGGCAACGACCGTCCGATTTCGACCTTCCAGCTCGCCGGCATACCGTCGGAAGTGGTCAACTCCGTTGCGTCGATCCTCTGCCGTATGGCCTTCGAGCTTGCCCTGTGGAGCAATGGCGCCATCCACATGCTGGTGGTCTGCGAAGAAGCGCATCGCTACGTGCCGGCCGATCCCACTCTCGGTTTCATTCCGACCCGCCAGGCAATTGCGCGAATTGCCAAGGAAGGCCGCAAATACGGCGTCTCCCTCGGCGTGATCACCCAGCGTCCGGGCGAACTCGATCAGACCATTCTCTCACAGTGCTCGACGCTGTTTGCAATGCGGCTCTCCAACGACCGGGATCAGGAGATCATCAAGTCGGCCATTCCGAATTCATCGGTCTCTACCACGAACTTTCTCTCCTCGATCGGCAATGGCGAGGCGATCGCATTTGGCGAAGCAATTGCCGTCCCGATGAGAATGAAATTCACCCACGTCGATTCCCAGCACCTGCCCAAGGCCCACGGAATCGTTGACAAGAATCACGAGGAGACACCCGACACGGTCGACTTGCGTGCCATTGTCTCGCGTATGCGCTCTGTCAGCGGGCCTGATATCAGCACTTTCCAGCAAAGTTATCTCGCCGCCGAAGCGGCTGGCGCAATGCCTGCTGCTCCCTTCATCCCCGAAACCAACGTCGACTTCCCCCCGGCAAGTGATGCCGAACTTGATCGCTGGAAGCGGGAGATCGGGTCTCACAGCGCTGCAGAAACCAGATCCAGCCAGTCTACAGAACCCTATCGCCCGGACATGTTACCGAGGCCGGCAAGGGTCGAGCAAGCAACGCCACTGGATAACCGGAGCGGCGGGCGTGACCGCACGCTGGCACCCTCGCCCGATCCGGTTGCACGACCCAATCCGTTCCTGAAACGGGAAGGTTCCTTCCGGGATAGCCTGCTGAAGAAGCCTTTGAGCAGTCTTTACGACAAGGACTGAACCAACGCAGGCAAACCTTCGATACGGCGCCAGTCTTCATCCATCTGATTGCGGAACCAGGTCATCTGCCGTTTTGCATATTGCCGTGTCAGGGCCGAACTGCGTTCGATCACACCTGCTCTCGACATCTCGCCATTGAGCATTCCGGCGATCTCGCGCACTCCGATTGCTTTCATTGCAGGCAAATCGTCAGACGGATTTTGCGCAAGAAGCGCCTTAACTTCATCGATCGCTCCTTGATCAAGCATCTTCTCAAAACGGCGATTGATGCGATCGTGAAGAACGGCACGCTCCGGCAACACGACAAATTTCTGCGCGCGGGCAGGATCGATAATCACCGGCCCTTGCTTGCCCTGAAACTCGACGATCGACCGCCCTGTGGCCTGCAGGACCTCAAGCGCTCTGACAATCCTCTGTCCATCCCGAACGTCCAGAGCATCGGCCACCGCCGCATCTTTCTGCGCCAGCTCCGAGTGAAGCGCCTCCGGCCCTTCATGCTTCAGCCTCAGCCGAACCTCGCAACGTATCTCCTGGGGAATTTCCGGCATGTCCGAAAGACCGCCGGTCAGCGCCTTGAAGTAGAGACCGGTGCCGCCGACGAAGATAGGCAGCTGACCGCAAGCGCGAATGTCTGGCAGAAGAGAGGCTACGTCACGCAGCCATTCTCCTGTCGAATAAGCCTTTGTCGCAGCGACATGACCATAGAGATGATGAGTTATTCCCTCCATCTCCTCATCCAATGGCCGTGCGGTCAGCATCCGTAGCGTATCATAGACCTGCATGCTGTCGGTGTTGATGACAACACCATTTTGCTTCTCGGCCAGCCGGACGGCCAGTGCCGACTTGCCGCTGGCCGTCGGCCCGGTTATCAGGATCGCGTCGATGTCTTGCACAAGGTTTTCCATATGGCTTTCGTTGCCACGCTCATTGCCCATCCGTCAAATCCGGTTCTCAACTCGGCTCTTGCAGAACAGGCAGCCGGAGCCGTCAGAACTTCGGGTCTTTACTGGCTTGCAGACGGCATAGCCTGCGACATTGCCCTGCATGACGACGAAGACGTAACGACCGCGGAATCCAGGTTGCGCAAGCTGATAGCAGATGCACCGGTCGATGTCGTCGTCCAGCAAGCGGAAGCACGACGCAAGCAGTTTCTGATCGCCGACATGGATTCCACCATGATCGGCCAGGAATGTATCGACGAACTCGCGGACGTCGTCGGCCTGAAAGACAAGGTAGCAACGATTACCGCCCGTGCCATGAACGGCGAAATCGCCTTCGAACCTGCCCTACGCGAGCGTGTCGCCCTGCTCAAGGGCCTTCCGATCACGGTCGTCGATGACGTAATTGCCAAACGCATCACACTGACCTCCGGTGGCCGCGAGCTGATTGCGACGATGAAATCGAAGGGATATTACGCTGCCCTTGTGTCTGGCGGCTTCACGGTATTTACCAGCCGGATCGCGGCCACGCTCGGCTTCGACGAGAACCGCGCCAACGTCCTGATCGAAAAGGACGGCATTCTTACCGGCGAGGTTGCCGAACCCATCCTCGGCAAGCAGGCCAAGGTCGATGCACTAGAAGAGATTTCAGCCAGACTTGGCATCTCGCCCGATGACGTAATCGCGGTTGGCGATGGCGCTAACGACCTCGGCATGCTGGGCATTGCCGGTTCCGGCGTCGCACTCCACGCCAAGCCCACCGTCGCCGCGCAGGCAAAGATGCGCATCGACCACGGCGACCTGACGGCCCTGCTCTATATCCAGGGTTATCGGAAAAGCGATTTCGTCAGCGCATGATCAAGCGTGTCGCTATCGCCGAAACGCCACGCCTTATCCTCGGCACATGGCTGCAAAGCGACCGCGACCTATTTCGCGAAATCAATGCCGATCCGAAGGTGATGGAATTTTTTCCGTTCCGGCGAAGCCACGAGGAAGCCGACGCTTTCCTGGACAAGCTCAACGGCATGATAACTGAAGATGGACGGGGGTTCTTTGCCGTCGCACTGAAGGAGACACAGGAACCGGTTGGTTTCTGTGGCCTGTCTCATCCCAATCTTCCAGGGATATTCTCAGATGACACAATCGAGATCGGTTGGCGTCTCGCGACACGGTTTTGGGGAAACGGTTACGTCACCGAAGCGGCAAGCGCGCTTTTGGATCAAACCTTCGCTCGCAGAAATGTCGATTGCGTCGTCTCCTTCGCGGTTGAGAAGAACCATCGCTCGACCAACGTGATGAAACGCCTTGGAATGCGCAGACGCCAGGAGATGGACTTCAGCCATCCGCGTATTCCCGATACACATCCCCACCTGAAACGGCATGTCGTTTACACCATTTCAAAAGACGAATGGCAGGCCCGAAGGCCTGCCTGATTTCGATCTCAATCGAGAGGGATCGCGACGAAACGCAGATTACCCGCCTTGTCCGCGATCATGATGTGAGCGTTTCTGCGTCCCTCCGCCTTCAGCGCATCCATCCGGCTGGTGACATCACTTGGCTGCTCGACGAAATCCTGCGCCACCTCGACAATGACCTCGCCCGGCTTCACGCCTTTATCGGCAGCAAGCGAGCCGGCGGCAACTTCAGTCACCACCACGCCCTCAACGCTTTCAGCGATATCGAAGCTCTTGCGGCGCTCTTCATCGAGCACGGCAATCGTCATGCCATAAGCTTTTACCGGCTCCTTGCTCTGCTCTGCGCCCTGATCGCTGCCGTCATTCGTTTCCGGCGCATCGTCGGCCTGGGGATCCTCGCCGTCGGCATCTGCAGATTGAACGCTGTCTTCCAGCCGACCCGGTGTTACCTTGACGGTCTGCTGCTTGCCATCGCGAAGGATGACGACATCAACCTCCTTGCCGACAGGGCTTTCAGCAACAATACGGGGCAGATCCCGCATCTCGTTGATCGGCTCGCCATCAAAGCTGACGATCACGTCGCCGGCCTTGATCTCGCCGTTCTTGATCGGTCCATCATTGATGATGCCGGAAACCAGCGCACCTCTCGCCCGGTCGAGACCGAGACTCTCGGAGACTTCATCTGTCACCGGCTGAATACGCACACCGAGCCATCCGCGTCTTGTCTCGCCGAATTCGATAAGCTGACGCACCACATTCTCGGCGATCTCCGTCGGCACGGCGAAACCGATGCCGATCGAACCGCCCGAAGGCGAAATGATAGCCGTGTTGATCCCTATGACTTCGCCACGCATGTTGAACAGCGGACCACCGGAATTACCCTTGTTGATTGCCGCATCCGTCTGAATGAAGTTGTCATAAGGGCCTGCATTGATATTGCGGCCACGCGCCGAAATGATACCCAGCGTCACAGACCCGCCAAGCCCGAACGGGTTGCCGATCGCCATGACCCAATCGCCAATACGCATACGGTGCGAATTTCCAAAGGGAACCGCCTTCAGAGGCGTTTTGGGTTCGACCTTCAATACGGATAGGTCAGTCTTGGTGTCGGTTCCGATCAGGGTTGCCTTGAGCTTGGAGCCATTGGCAAAGACAACCTCGATATCGTCTGCGCCTTCGATGACGTGATTGTTCGTCACCACATATCCAGCGGGATCGATGACGAAGCCGGAACCAAGCGAAGAGACTTTCCGGTTGCCGCGCTGTCCGCCCTCACCATCAAAAAAATCGTCGAAGAACTCCTGAAACGGTGATCCCTCCTGGATTTGCGGCGGCTGAGGGCCGTTACCGGAGCTCTTTACACTCTGCGAGGTCGAAATATTGACCACAGCATCGAGCAAGCCTTCGGAAAGATCCGCGATCGATGCAGGTCCCCCCGGGGTCATGTTGGCCGGCGGCGAAGGTGGCGGATTGAAAGATGTCGACGGCGGCGCAGGCGCGGGCAGCATCGCGCCAGGCGCGCTCGGCCGCGACTGCGAAGGCGTCGAAGGTGCCTGGGCTGGAGCCGGAGCATCGGGCTGCGTCTGTGCCCAGCCGGGTATGGGCGCGACGGCGACGGCCAGAGCAATACCTCCCGCGGCAAAGCGCTTCCAGGACGATCGAACCTGCTGAGCCATCTGGCCTCCTCACATTGTGGACTGTCTGCATTGCCCTCAGGAATGTGGGCTTTATCGATCCGCTTATAGGAACGACTGAATCGGGCAGAGTTTCGGCAAAGAATAGGGTGGAATGGCCCGGCAGGAAATTACCTTTTCGTGAGGAAGCGGCCACTCTGCACATAAAACGTGAAAAGGGCGGCCAAAGCCGCCCTTCTCTACCAGTTCAGTTTGCCGGAGCAGGAGCCGTAGTTCCCGCCCGCGGAGTGCGGTTTCCATCCGGTGTCTCGAAGTATTTGAAGAAATCCGAATCCGGCGAAAGAACCATCGTCGTGTTGTTGTCACCGAGGGCCGAAACATAAGCCCGCATCGAGCGATAGAACTCGAAGAAGCTCGGATCACGCTGAAACGCTTCGGCAAAGATCCGGTTACGCTCTGCATCGCCCTGACCGCGTAGGATTTCAGAATCCCTCTGCGCCTCGGAAACCAGCTCGACGACCTGACGATCAGCTATCGCTCGGCGTCGCTGACCTTCTTCGTTACCGCGAGCACGGATCAGTTCGGCCTCGGCCAGACGCTCGGACTCCATGAGCTTGAAAGTCTGTTCGGAAACGTCCGGCGTAAGATCGGTACGGCGGATGCGAACATCCTCGATCCTGACGCCCAGCGTTTCAGCCGCGGTATTAAGATCGCGATGGACCTCGGTCATCATCGATGCCCGTTCTTCCGACAACGCTGCTTCAAAACCGCGAAGACCATAGACACGGCGAAGACCTGAATCGAGACGCGTCCTGAGACGCGATTCAGCGGATTCCCTATCGCCCGAGACGGTCTCACGGAAAAGTCTCGGATCAGCGATGCGGTATACGACGAATGCATCCACATCGTAGAATTTGCCGTCATTCACCTGAACACGAATATTGTCCAGATCAAGTCGCAACGCGCGCTTCTCGACATACTGAACACGATCCGCATCCATGAAAGCAAAGGGCAGCTTGAAATAGAGGCCGGGTTCGCTCTTGACCGACTGGATTTCACCGAACCGGATGACAAGTGCCTGCTCGCGCTCGTTCACCACAAAAAGCGACGAATAAGCGAGAAACAGAATAACGGCCAATCCAACGAGGAAGGCTGGAAGACGGTTGGAATTCATCGGCTTCCTCCCTGCGGCTGTGCGGCCGGATTACGCATCATCTCGTTGAGCGGAAGATAAGGAACTGCTCCCTGCTGCTGACCATCCATGATGATCTTGTTCGAGGATTTCAGCACCGCTTCCATCGTTTCGATGAAAATACGGCGACGCGTCACTTCCGGTGCATTGGCATACTGGTCGTAGATGGAAATGAAACGCTGAGCCTCACCCTGTGCTTCGTTCACGACACGGTCGCGATAAGCGGAAGCCTCTTCGCGTACCTGGGCCGCTTGACCGCGTGCTCCACCAAGCTTCTGGTTGGCGTATCGGTTCGCTTCCTCCTTCGCTCGGTCCTCATCCTGCGTTGCGCGCTGAACTTCCTCGAAAGCATCAGCAACTTCACGTGGCGGCGAAGCATCCTCGATGGACACGGCATTGATCGCAATACCCGAACCGTAGCGGTCCATGGTCCCTTGAATGATGTCGCGTACCTGGGTCGACATGGATTCACGACCGCCGCGGAAGATATCCTGCGCCGGGCGGCGTCCAACCACTTCGCGCATCGCGCTATCGGCAACCTGCTGAAGCGTCGCAGCCGGCGTCTCAAGGTTGAAAAGATAGGACTTGGGGTCAGTGACCGTGAACAGAACTGAGAATTGAACGTTGACGATGTTCTGATCGCCCGTCAGCATCCAGCCGGCATTCGAGCTCGATCCCCTGGCTGCACCGATATTCTGCTGCTGCTCGGTAACCTTGACGATTTCGACAGTTTCAAACGGCCACATGTGGAAATGCAGGCCAGGCATGGAAACTTCTTCCTTGGGCTTTCCGAACCGCAGTTCGACGCCGCGCTCGTCCGGCTGCACCGTGTAGATCGACTGGAAAACCAGGAATGCTGCAACCACGAGCAGCACGATAACCACCGCACCGCCGTTGAAGCCGCCGGGTACGATCCCCTTCAGCCGATCCTGACTGCGGCGTATGATGTCCTCGATATCGGGCGGACCGCCATTGCCACCGCCGCCGTTACCGCGCGGACGGTTTGGTCCCTGTCCCCATGGACCTTGATTATTACCGCCACCGCCGCCGCCGCCCCATGGGCCGCCGCCGCCATTCTGATTGCTCCAGGGCATCAAAACCTCTTTGTAAGTGTCTCCCTTCCCTCGCGCCGCAACTGATCGAAGAGCAGCAAGGGTTCCTGCCCGTTATAGGTATCAGAAGCTCAGCTTTCAACGCGACTTCAATAACTTCCAAGTCAACGGTAACGAAATGTTTCAGTTTGCCGCGTTTTTCCGCCGGTAGACGGAAAAACGCGTGGGATAATTGTCCTTGTCTCCGGCAGGAATTGCCTCTTCGGACACTTTCTCGAAGATATCGGGATCAATGTCAGGGAAGAACGTGTCGCCATCCGGAATATTTGCTTCGACATGCGTCACATAAAGCCGATCAACGAAATTCATAGACTGTCGGTATATTTCGCCTCCCCCGATAATGCCGATTTCGTCGGCACCGGTCGCAGCGGCGATCGCCTGCGCGGTATTTACCGCCTCTTCTACGGAGCCGGCCAACTGCACGCCTTCGATGATACGCGACACGTCACGCGTTACCACGATATGTGGGCGGCCGGGCAAAGGCTTGCCGCCGAACGAATCGAGCGTCTTGCGCCCGACGATTATCGGCTTTCCAAGCGTCATGGCCTTGAAACGTTTGAGGTCGGTCGAAAGCTTCCATGGCATATCGCCATCGCGACCGATCACGCCGTTGCGGGAAACGGCAACGACTATGGAAAGCGGAGCTTTCGCCATTACACTGCTACCACGGCCTTGATATGCGCGTCGGCGACATAATTCTCGAGTTCGAAATCCTCGAACCTGAACCCGAAGATATCCTTGATGTCAGGATTGATCTTCATGGTCGGCAGCGGCTTGGGATCACGCGTCATCTGCAGCCGCGCCTGTTCCATATGATTGGCATAGATATGTGCATCACCGAACGTATGGATGAATTCGCCAGGCTTCAGCCCCACGACCTGTGCCACCATCATCGTCAGCAGTGCGTAGGAGGCAATGTTGAAGGGTACGCCCAGAAAAATATCGGCAGATCGCTGGTAGAGCTGGCAGGAGAGCTTGCCGTCGGCGACATAAAACTGGAACAGGCAATGGCACGGCGGCAGCGCCATGTCGTCCACCTGAGCCGGGTTCCATGCTGAGACGATATGGCGGCGGGAATTGGGATTGGTCTTCAACCCCTCGATCAATTGAGCGATCTGATCCACATGCCCGCCATCAGGCTTGGGCCAGGAACGCCATTGATATCCATAGACCGGGCCGAGATCGCCGTTCTCATCAGCCCATTCGTCCCAGATTCGAACGCCGTTTTCCTGCAGGTAGGCAATATTCGTGTCACCCTGCAGGAACCACAGAAGTTCATGGATGATCGACTTCAGATGCAGTTTCTTCGTCGTCAGAACCGGAAAGCCGTCCGACAGATCAAAACGCATCTGGTATCCGAAGACGGAGCGCGTGCCGGTGCCGGTGCGGTCACCACGATCGCTTCCGGTTTCCATCACATGCCGGAGAAAGTCGAGATACTGTTTCATGGGTGTCTAGCCGATTCCTGAGTTTCAGGACTTACATAATAGCATGCCGGCCGCACACCAATCACCTGCCGGCGACGCAAATCCGCTTTCCCCGGCTTTTCACTATCGTCACACCAATATGACAAGACCTCTTTTCAACGGTCACGCAAACACCTATATCAGCCGTGCCGGACTTCGGTTCGGATATGGCGATAAACGGTCGGTGTAATAAACCTATTGGACCCGGGGGCGGTACCCGGCGCCTCCACCACAAGGTGGCCTCTGATGGCCACTTTATGATGGGGGCGAAATAGGATCGACAAGGGTGTAAAGATCGAACTTTTGCTCGGCATGATACCGCCGTTATCGGGTCACAAGTGTAGTTGCAAATGACAACAACGCTAAGGGTTATGCTCTCGCTGCCTAATGGCGGTGCGGGAAATCCGAACTAAGTCCTTACGGTTAGCCCCGTAAGGCGGGGTCCGAAGGCACCTGGCAACAGAAGCCTTCACCTTCCCCTAACACTGGAATACAATCGTAAACTGACTCGGCGGCTCGGGACTTCCGTCCGTTGAAATGGCATGGCATAACGCGTCTTACTAAAAGACGTTAACAGGGAAAGACAGGACCGCATGGCTCAGGATCATATCCGTTACGATATTCTGGCACAGGATGCGCTGCGTGGCGTTATTCGCAAGGTTCTGACAGAGGTCGCGGCTACAGGCCGCCTGCCCGGCGACCACCATTTCTTCATTACCTTCCTTACAGGCGCGCCCGGTGTGCGCATCTCGCAGCACCTGAAGGCGAAGTACAACGAGCAGATGACGATTGTCGTACAGCACCAGTTCTGGGATCTGAAGGTAACCGATACGCAGTTCGAAATCGGTCTTTCTTTCTCCGATACTCCTGAACGCCTAGTCATCCCATTCAATGCCATTCGTGGCTTCTACGATCCTTCGGTGAATTTCGAACTCGAATTCGAGGTTCCGTTGACCGAGGAAGATGAAACTTCCGCGGAAATCACCGCCATCCCGGTGGAGGCAATCGCCAAGACTTCAGAACCTGCAAAAGAAGACGGCGAAGAGAAGAAGGAAGGCTCGGTCGTGTCCCTCGATTCCTTCCGGAAGAAGCAGTAGGCCAGATCGACGGGAGATCGTTCCATGGGTGACGTCGTCAATCTCCGGCAATTCAAGAAGACCAAGGCGCGCTCCGAGAAAGAGAAGCACGCCGAGCAAAGCCGTATCAGCCATGGCCGCACCAAGGCTGAGAAATCGCTGACGACAGCGCTAAACGACAAGGCTGAGAAATCCCTAAATCAGGGAAAGCTGGAAAAGTCTCAAAAAAATCCAGAATAAGTGGACATTAACGGCCTGTTAGCTGTGCCCATTTGGGTCGCTTGACCCACACCGTTCCGCCAAATTTATAGGGGCCTCTGGTCATGACGATCACGGAGCCACTCTTGATTCACAAGCATTCCGCCACCCTTCACGGTCACCGAACGAGCTTTTCCCTGGAGGACGAATTCTGGTGCGAATTGAAGGCGATCGCCAAGGAAAGAGGCATGAGCCTCGCCAGCCTCATCACCGAAGTTGATGACGAACGCGGTGGCCTAGGCAACCTCTCATCCTCTTTGCGCCTCTACGTTCTCCGCTATCTGAAGGGAACTGACCCGGTTATCGGTAACGACATGGCGAATGAACCGCTGCCTCCGGCAAAAGCGCGCGCCTGAATCGCTACTGGCCGAGACCCGGCAAATTTCCTTCGCCGAAAGGCCTGCCAACCTGATTGCCGGGTTGCAGGTTCTCATTGGTCGGCGGCACGGTAAGCTGAAGTTCGTTCGCCTTGCGTTGCCGCTCCTCTTCCGCAGCTTTCGCCGCCTCGACCATCGCTTGACGCTGCCGCTGCTCGGCCTCAACACGGGCTTTTTCTGCCGCACGCTCCGTCGCATTGAAGTTGTAAAGCGAGACCTCGCGGCGAAGCCGCTGCTTTTCCAGTACGCTTGACTGAAGCATTTCCACCCGTCGACGCTCCTGCTCATAGGCGCGCATCGACAGGAAGTTCGTCAGGGCAGCAATATCTATGCGTTTCTTGGGCTTCGTCCGATCGCCCGAATAAAGCAGGCGCACAGTCGGGTCTCCACCGGCAACCGCATCGTCACCGGCATGGTAGGAGATAGCGACAGAGGCATTCATGCCGCGCTCGAAAATGCCAGCAGTTCCTTCCACCGCAAGGTTGAGATTTCTCGATGGCAACCTGATTTCCTGGACGCGCAATTCACCGCCACTAATCGAAAACGGGATATGCGCCTGCCCCAAGGCTACATCGCCTTGATGGACGAGGGCCGCCACTTTGCCACCGACACTCGCGTCCTTCACCTCGCCCTTCGCGGCATCGGTCAACGCCATCACGGTCTTGAGCAGGTCCGGATTGATGCCGTGAACAGTCACATCAGAAAGCTGAACCTCGCCTGATCCGCTCAGAGCAGCAGCAAGATCGCGCATATTGCCGCCGCTTGCCTCGGCCGAAGCATCGAAACTGACCTTGCCATCGGCAACAGTGCGATCTCCATTGCGCCAGACGATGGATGACAGATCGGCATTTTCCACATGCAGTTTCGTCTGCATGATGCCGGTACCGTTTCCATTGGAGATCAGAAGCTTGCCTGCAATTTTTCCGCCCTGCCATTCGCCGGAAGCATCATCGAGAGAAATGCCGCCTCCCCGATGCAGAAGCTTCGTCGAGAAGTTCGCGACCCGCCCGATCTCGCCCGCATGAAAGTCCTTGGCCTTCACATCCAGCGAAACTTCACTGTCGCCGAAGACAGGCAGCGAGAATGGTTCTGCCAGCGGCTCTCCATTCTCGGGATTTGTCACCGGACCGAAGACAGCATCGCCAAGCCAGGCGAGATCCAGCATATCGACGGCAAGCGCACCATCGGCTTTGAGGCTGGCGGAGCCACGATCGACTGAAAGCTTCCCATCGAAAGCGTTGCCATCCGCATTCCCGCGCAGCGCTGTTACATCGATTGACTTGTCGGTCAGCGCCAGATCGGCCTTGAGATCGACCGGCAAACCGCCGCCGAACTGCGGAATTCCGATACCGGTCAGAAGCAGATAGGGTTCGATGTTCTGGCTCTTCAGCTCGACATGTCCCCGCCCCTCAGCGAAATCATCCGCCATCAGCGATAAATCCCCGCTGGCGGCAAACGACGTCCGATCCGTGTTGAAGGCAAGCGTCGCGCGGGCGGGTCCATCGGAAGACTTATCAACATTCAGCGCCAGCTTGCCCGGCCCATCGCCGCCAAACGGCAGAATGTTAAGGCCGGCCTGACCGAGCAGGATTTCCGACTTTGGATTATCCAGTGACGCCGCAATCGCCATTGCGTTTCCGCCTGTCAGATTGAACAGCGTCGGCAGCTCTATGTCCACCTTGACCGCACTGCCGTTAATGGAGCCGGCAACCTTCACCGACGCCCCATCCGACTGCTCTCCGATGCTAAGGTCCGCGGTCAGGTCCGCTTCGGAATAGTAGGATGCATTGGCGCTCAGACGGTCAAGAACCGGATGCACCGGCAATTGCTGCTTGAGCATCGACATGAATGCCGTCGGGTCTGCCGACTGGAAATGCACCTTTGCGGTCCCGCGATAATCGAGCAGCGAGCCCTGCACTTCGCCCTCGGCAGACACGCGAGCACCTGCAATATCGCCTGCGGACAGATGCCCAAGCGACAGGACGCCACCCGCCATGGTGAAGGCGGTATCGACATTGTTCGCGACGACTCCGGATACGGTCAATTTCTCGGCCTTGAGCTTCGCCTCCAGCCGGTGATCCAGCACGCTGTGACCGGCATCCTCGCCTGTGACCAGCGAGGCAAGCGCTCGCATCGCATCGAGATCAATTTCATCGCCTGCAAGGTCCACAGACAACCCGGGCGATTGGGTGCCCTGAGATTGCCGCTCCATACTGCCCTTGAGCGTCGCCGGACCTATCGCCAGTTCCAGTCCATCGAAACGCTGGACGTTGGCGGTCAGATCGACATTGGCCGAAAAACCGGCCGTGCGAAGCTGGCGGATCGCCGGATCAACCCCGCCGGAAAGCCAGTCTGCAAGTCCGGACGGCTGGGTGGAGGCAAGCAGCATGTCGCCCTTGAAAGACGGACGACCCTCCAGCACCAGCGCACCGGTCGCTTCCATCCGGGTCCGTCCCGGCAAGGTCGCAATCGCCTTGTCAACCGTCCAGCCGCCATCCGCCGGACGCACGTCGAGCTGGATATCGCGGATCGTCGTATCGTTCAAAATAACGGCCGGCAGCTTGAGGCTGGCGCGACCGGGAACCTGCGGAATGGGAATGGACGCGGCCATCTCGACAAACGCCTGCAGCCGGCGCTGCGCGGATGCAGCGGCATCGCGGCCCGTCTTGCCACGCATTCCCTGCTGTCCAAGCCTGTTGACGTCGATCTGCTGTCCTTCGGCAGTCAGCAGAAATTCGGGTCTGCTGCCGGTATCGAGCGTGGCCTCACCGGTCACTACGTAAGGTTCGTTGAGCGCACCAACCTCAAGCCGATAGTCGGCGACCCGTATCCGGTCATTGGTTATCTCGAAACCGCCCTTAACCCGAGGCCCGGGCGGCGGAGCGCTAACCGGCTCTGTCTCGTCCTCTTCCTGCAGCACATTCGCGGTGAAGCTGCCGCTATAGGTCGGCACGTTTTCAGCCAGGGTCAGTTCGCCGTCGAGATTGACCTCGAGAGGCTCTTCCTCAGGCCAGAGCCGCAGCCTGAGCGGCAGACGTTTCGTTTCGACATCTGCGGCGCCGGTAACGAGGCTGAAACGCCCCTCTTCACCGTCAAGGATAGCATTCCCCTCACCGCGCCACGGGCCGGCAAGCGACGCCGCCGACATTTCCGCAGTCAGCCCGGTGATATTTCGGGACCGCCCGGACTGCTCATCAATCACGGCGACCGCCGCATTGCTGATGTGAACATCCTCGATCACCACGACACGCGTCGGAATGGCCGGCCGGCTTCCGCGCATCCAGTCGAGTGTCCCATCCTTCAGGACGCGGACGCGTACCGTTGGATCCTCGATACGCATATCGAAGATACGCGCCTCACCGGAAAGAAACGGTGCCAGCTCCATATCCATGGAAAAGCTGGCGATCTGTGCCAACGGCTTGCCGTCAACATCCTGCCCGACGCGGACGTCATGCAAGGTGATCGATGGAAACGGGAGTAGGCGGGCATCGACCTCGCCGTGTACCGATACTTTCTTGCCGAGCATACGGCTCGCCTGCTGCTCGAATTCGACGCGGAAGCTCGACCAGTCAAGCACGAACGGCGCGAGCAGCGCGGCAAAAAGAACCACGACGATCGAGCCGCCGATTGCCACCATCACGCGTCCAAACACCGTCCCAATTCTCCTGTTTCACTCACACTACCGGATCGGCAGTCGCGTTCAAGTCACGCCTGCGCCATACGGAAGATCTTGCCGGGATTGAAGATATTTTCGGGATCGAGCCCCTTTTTGACAGACCGCATGACATCAAGTGCGCCACCCAACTCTTCGTCGAGATAGGACATCTTGCCCTGCCCCACGCCGTGCTCGCCCGTGCAGGTGCCATCCATGGCAAGCGCGCGGCGGCTGAGCCGTTCTGTGAATGCCTCGACATTAGCAACCGATGCTGGGTCCTTGTCGTCGAAGAGCACCAGAACATGGAAATTCCCGTCTCCTGCATGGCCGACGATGGGCGCAAGAAGACCGGAATTCTGGATATCTGCCTGAGTTTCGGCAACGCATTCGGCGAGCCGCGAAATTGGCACGCAGACATCCGTCGAAAGACCGTTTAGCGACGCGTCGAGCGCGCGACCCGCCCAATAGGCATTGTGCCGCGCATTCCAGAGCTTGGTTCGCTCCTCGGCATTGGCAGTCCAGTGGAATTCGTCGCCCCCGCATTCGGCAGCGATCTCGGCAAACTGCTCCGACTGGATACGGACCGTATCCTCGGTGCCATGAAATTCCAGAAAAAGCGTCGGCTTCTCGGGATAGGAGAGACTGGAATAGGCGTTGCAGGCTTTGATCTGCACGTCGTCCAGAAGCTCGATGCGCGCAACAGGTATGCCCATCTGGATCGTCATGATGACTGCATTGCAGGCATCTTCGATAGTCGGAAACGCGCAGACGCCGCCACCGATCTTTTCAGGGATACCCTGCAGCTTCAGCGTCACCGAGGTGATGACGCCGAGCGTGCCTTCTGCGCCGACGAAAAGTCGGGTCAGGTCATAACCCGCCGAAGACTTCTTGGCACGGCGCGCGGTGCGGATTTCCTCACCGTTGGCAGTCACCACGGTGAGCGCAAGAACATTGTCCTTCATAGTGCCGTAACGCACCGCGTTCGTGCCCGAAGCGCGGGTCGAAGCCATACCGCCGATGGTGGCATTGGCGCCGGGATCGATCGGGAAGAAAAGCCCCGTATCGCGCAGTTCACGATTAAGCTCTTCACGGGTAATGCCGGGCTCAACCGTGACATCGAGGTCTTCCGGACTGATGCGCAGCACCTTGTTCATCCGCGAAAAATCAACCGAAATACCGCCGGACGGCGCATTCACCTGACCTTCGAGCGAGGAGCCGACACCGAACGGGATGACGGGGACGCGATGTTCGGCACAGATCCCGACGATCAATTTGACGTCTTCGCTCGTCTCAACGAAGACGACGCCATCCGGCAATTGTGCCGGCAAATAGGTGGTGGTGTGGGCATGCTGCTCGCGAAACGACTGGCCGGTCTGGAAACGATCCCCGAACGCCTGCTTCAAAATCCCGAGGACAGTGCTGATACCGTCCTCGTTGCGCGCGCCAGACTGAACGTCCCGAATTGCCATGTCGAATTCTCCTGCATGCTGAGCAGGAGATTGGTTAGGAGACAGGGCCTTGTTTGTCCAGCCGAAAGGCGGTCGACCCGGTACGTGATGACAGATCCTATTCGGCTGCCATCAAAGGAGGCTGCTTGCTGTCGTTCGCTCGGCTCTTTTTCGCATTCTCCAGCTCGTCATGGAAACGGGCTTCCTCATGCGCGTGCGGCTTGGCGAAGCGGGCAAGCAGGAGATAGGCGACCGGCGTAATGTAGAGCGTCACCAGCGTGGCAAAGCCGAGGCCGCCGACGATCACCCAACCAAGCGCGATACGGGCCTCGGCTCCGGCACCTTGAGCCAGAACCAGCGGCAGACCGCCGATCACGGTTGCGATCATCGTCATCATCACTGGCCGCAGACGCAGGCTGCAGGCCCGTTCGATCGCCTCCCGGCAATTGGCGCCCTCGTTTCGCAAGTGATTGGCAAACTCGACAATCAGAATGCCGTTCTTGGCCATGACCCCGACAAGCAGGACGAGACCGATCTGCGAGTAGACATTCAGGCTGGACCCCGTCAGCACCAGTGCAAACGCGGCGCAGGCAAGCCCCAGCGGCACCGTCGACATGATGATGATAGACGACAGCACGCTTTCGAACTGGGCTGCCAGCACCAGGAAGATGATGGCGATGGCAAAGCCGAAGGTCAGCGCCATGCCGCTGGAATTTTCCTTGAGCGTCGCCGCTTCCGCAAGCGGGATCAGACGCGATCCCTGTGGCAACAGCGGCTGAGCCAGTTCGGTCGCCACCTGAACCGCCTGGCCGAGCGATACGCCTTCCTTGAGACCCGCGGAGAAGGAAACCGAAGCAAGCTGCTGCTCCCGCCGCAACGTCGGAGACACCGCGCGTTCCTCCAATGTCGCGACGGTCGACATCGGCACCATTCGTCCGTCCTTGGTCTTCAGGAAGATGCTTTCGAGATCGGTTGGATCGTCGATCGGCCTCGTGGTTGACTTGAGCTTGACCGGGATCGCCTCGCCATCGACGAACACATCGACAACGGAACGCCCTTCGAGAAGCGATTGCACCGCCGTGCCGAGAGCCTTGATGTCGATACCGAGGTCAGACGCACGTTCGCGATTGACCGTTATGAAAATTTGCGCCTGATTAGGCTCATCGTTCAGGCGTGGCGTATCGAACAGATTGGTCTCACGCAGCGAATCCACCAGCTTTGCCGCAGCCGCCGTCAATTGTTCGTGGCTGGTACCGACCAGCGCCATCTGCAACCCGTTGCCGGCGCCGCGGATACGCAGGCTATTTTGCTGCTGGGCGAAGGCTCTGAGTGCCGGCACAGTCGCCGTCGCCGCGTTGATATCCTTGACGATGTCCGCCTGGCTGCGCTCGCGCTGCGACCAGGGAGCGAGCGTCAGCACCATGAAGCCGTTGTTCTTCGCTCCGCCCTGCCCCGAGATCGAATAGATGTTCTGGATCTCTCCCGCGTCGACGAGCGGCTGAAGTTTTTCTTCAACTTGCTGCAGCTTGTCCCGCATATATTTCAGGCTGACGCCCTCCGGCGCGGTGGCACGCAGGAACACCATCGCCCGGTCTTCCGGCGGTGTCAGTTCGCTCTTGACCGTCTTGAAGGCCATGTAGCCAGCACCACCAAACAGTAGCGCGACCACAACGACTGCAGCCGGCACGTTGAGGCAGGCATGGAGCGTCGTTCGATAGACATTGGCAAACAACGTGCCGAATCTACCGAGCAGCCCGTCATGCTTCTCCTTGATCGGCTTGGTCAGCATCCGCGAGGCAAGCATCGGGCAGAGCGTCAACGCCGTGATCGATGAAAGCGCCACAGCGAAAGCGAGAACGAAACCAAATTCGCGGAACAGACCGCCCATCTGGCCGGGCAGGAAGGAAAGTGGGATGAAGACTGCGGCGAGCGTGGCCGTCGTCGCAAGAACCGCGAAGAACACTTCCTGCGTCCCGATCACGGCCGCAGCACGCGGCCCCATGCCTTCAGCTCTCCGCCGCACGATATTTTCCAGAACGACGATCGCATCATCGACGACAAGTCCGGTCGCCAGAACGATGGCCAAAAGGGTGAGAATATTGATGGAGAACCCGACCATATAGATCGCGACCAGCGTGCCGATCAGCGCAACCGGCATGGTCAGCGCAGGAATGAGCGTCGCCTTCCAGTCGCGCAGGAAAAGGAAGATCACAAGCACCACGATCGTGCCAGACAGAGCAAGCGCGATCTCCACCTCGTGCAGTGCGCCCTGAATGAATACGGCGTCATCGCTGGTGATCGAGATCCGCGTGCCTTCCGGCAGGCTCTTCGACAATTCCGCAACGGCGGCGCGAACACCTTCGGAAATACTGAGCGTGTTCGACTGCGCCTGGCGAAGCACGCCGAGGCCGACACCCTGAATTCCGTTCGAGCGAAGTGCTGTCGTCCCGTCATCCGGCCCGAGCATTACGGTCGCGACATCACGAAGCCGGACATTGTCGTTGATCAGAATGTTTTCGAAATCCTCCGGCTTGGTGAGGTTCGCGGTGGCGCGAACGACAATGTCCTGCGTGGAGGATTCGAGCGACCCTGCAGGCACGTCCATGGCAGCCGTGGACAAGGCATTCGAAAGGTCCGCAATCGTCAGACCGCGGCTCGCCAGCGCCGTCTGGTTCACATCGACGCGAAAGATTTTCTCCTGGTCACCGTAAAGCTCGACATCGGCAACACCATCGACAGCGGCCAGCCGGTCGGAAACCTCATTATCGACGAGAAGCGTCAGCTCTTCCATCGACATGGTGGACGAGGTCACGGCAAGACGCATGATCGGCTGGCTGTCGCTATCCGCCTTGATGATGCGTGGCTCGTCGGCATCCTCCGGCAATTGCCCGGTCACGCGGCCGAGCGCATCGCGCACGTCGTTCGCCGCCACAGCCAGATCCGCAGTATCGCTGAATTCGAGTGTGACCCGGCTCTGGCCGAAGTCGGAAATCGATGAGATCGTTTTCAGGCCGCTGACTCGCGCAACGGCACCCTCGATGACATCGGTCACCTCCTGGTCCATCGTCTGCGCCGATGCACCATCATAGGTGGTGCGAACGCTGATCACCGGCTGATCGACATCCGGCAGCTCGCGGACTTCGACACCGACAAGCGCGGCAAGACCGGCGACCACCAGCAACGTGTTGATGACCGCGGCGAGGATGGGGCGCCGTACGAAAAGCGCGGTGAAACCCTGCTTGCCGGATTGGCCGTTTGATCCGCCCTGCGCGACCTCGTGCGATTGTCCGCCTTTATCCTCGCTCATCGGCTGGCAACCTCCGGCGGCTTTTCACCGGCAATGCGCACCGCACCACCTTCGCGAACGCGCTGCAGGCCTTCCGTTGCAATCGCATCGCCTTCTTTCAGGTCTGCAGCAACAAGAATGGCGTCCGGATTGCGCTGGATGATCCTGACCCTTGCCTTCACCGACTTATGGTCTTCGATACGCCAGACGAAAGAACCTTGGGTATCCCATTGGATCGACAGCGGATCGACAGCGGGATAAGTCTCACCGGGGAAGCGCATCGTGACACCGAATGACATGCCCGCCCGCAATTCGTCTTCGCCATTCGGGATTTTGGCCCGGATGCGGATCGTGCGGCTGGCGGGATCGACCCGGTTATCCACCGCCTCGACAGACCCCTTGAATGTCTGCCCGGGGCGCGAGATCGACGCGGCCTCCACCGGCATGCCGGTCTTCACCTGCACGGCAAACCGCTCCGGCGCCCAGAAGTCCACGAGCAGTTCGGATCGGTTGTCGATGGTCACCACATTGCTGGTCGTTGTGACGTTATCGCCGATATTGATGGCGACGATGCCGACAATGCCATCGATCGGCGCCACAACGGACCGGCGCTTGAGCGAGAGCTGCGCATTGGTCAGCGCAAGCTGCGCCGTCTCTTCGGCAATCTGCGCATCAAGGACTTCGAGCCGCGAAAAGCTTTTCAGGTTCTGGTAGCTCTCCGACTTTTCCTTTGCGCTGCGCAAAAGCACCTGGGCCTGATCGCGCAGGATGATCTGTTCGTCATCATCGAGCTGGGCAAGGATCTGGCCCTTTTTCACCTGATCACCGGATTTTACCAGGATTTCGTTGATCGTGCCTGCGGCCTGCGGCATCACGATAACCGACTGAATTGCCTCACCGTCACCGATAGCGGAAAGGCTGTCGTTGACGATGCCTGTTCCCACCGGACGCGTTGCAACCAGCACAGCCTGCCCGCCCGACGAATTCTGCCGATTGCCGCCTGTGCCCGTCGAACGTTGGCCACTTCCAGCCACTGTGGCGGAGGCAGGTTCGCTGGCTTTCGGATTGATCGTCGAGACGATTGCCTCTGGCACTCCCATCGAGACCAGCGTGCGGCCAGCATCCGCCGACAGATAAACCCAGAAACAGAGGCCTCCGAGTAAAACCGCAGCCGACAAAAGAAGCTGGTTCCAGATCCGCATGCATGTCCTCGCAAGTATCTTGTGGGTATGAGGAGTATCCTCGTTTCCCTATCAACAAGCAATGGCTGCACCACTGCCTTACCGATTTGTAACATCACGGGATTTCACGCTTATGTCAGAATGAGATCATCCCTTTGGTTGCAAAAAACGGCGGTATCGACAGCCTCGTCAGCTTGAACGATTTTCGCGTGTCGTAGTTCAATTCGTGCCGTGATGGACTATTTCATCCGCCAACACGGGAATGAAAAGAGAACATCGACTGGCCTTTCCGGCTCGAATCACTACATTGGCCGCATGAGTAACAGTTTCGACGATATTCCGTTCTTCGATGAAGAGCCGGAACCCGCGCAGCGCAGGCAGCAGGCCCCATCAGATCGCCAACAGCTCCAAAGCGGGGCATCGGGTGGATTGGGCATTGCTGCGCGCGCCCTTGCCGCGCGCGATGGTGCACGCCCATCTGCGGATTACCTCTCTGGCCTTAATCCCGAGCAGCGTGAGGCTGTCGAGACCGTCGATGGCCCGGTTCTCGTTCTGGCGGGTGCAGGAACAGGAAAGACGCGCGTTCTCACCACTCGGATCGCCCATATCCTCGCGACAGGCAAAGCCTGGCCCAGCCAGATCCTCGCCGTCACCTTCACCAACAAGGCTGCGCGCGAAATGAAGGAACGTATCGGCGTTCTAGTCGGCGGCGCGGTCGAGGGCATGCCCTGGCTCGGTACCTTTCACTCGATCGGCGTAAAGATCCTGCGCCGCCATGCCGAACTGGTCGGCCTGCGCTCGGACTTTACGATTCTAGATACGGATGACGTGGTCCGGCTGATCAAACAGTTGATCCAGGCCGAAGGGCTGGACGACAAGCGCTGGCCGGCAAAACAGTTCGCCGGCATGATCGACGGCTGGAAGAACAAGGGGCTTCTGCCGCACGATATTCCAGAAGGCGACGCCCGCGCATTCGCCAATGGCAAGGGCCGCGAGCTTTACGCGGCCTATCAGGTCCGCTTGAGAACGCTCAACGCCTGCGACTTTGGCGACCTTCTGCTGCATCCGATCGCGATCTTTCGCAAGACGCCGGACCTGCTGAAGGAATATCACGAAAAATTCCGCTATATTCTGGTCGACGAGTATCAGGACACCAATACTGCACAATATATGTGGCTGCGCCTGCTGGCACAGCGACCCAAGAACGTACCTCAGAACGTCTGCTGCGTCGGTGACGACGACCAGTCGATCTATGGATGGCGAGGTGCGGAAGTCGACAACATCCTGCGCTTCGAAAAGGATTTTCCGGGCGCCAGGGTCATCAAGCTGGAGCGCAACTACCGTTCCACGGAGCATATCTTGGGCGCCGCCGGCCATCTGATCGCCCATAATGAAGGCAGGCTCGGCAAGACGCTGTTCACCGATCGCGTCGATCCGGACGATGAGAAGGTCATCGTTCACGCCGCATGGGACAGTGAAGAGGAAGCACGTGCTGTCGGCGAAGAGATCGAGCGCCTGCAGCGCGGCGATGGAGACGGCAAGAAGCATGCGCTGAACGACATGGCGATCCTCGTGCGCGCCTCCTTCCAGATGCGTGAATTCGAAGATCGCTTCGTCACGCTCGGCCTGAACTACCGCGTCGTCGGCGGCCCGCGCTTTTACGAGCGGCTCGAAATCCGCGATGCCATGGCCTATTTCCGCCTCGTCTGCCAGCCGGCGGATGATCTGGCCTTCGAGCGTATCATCAATACGCCGAAGCGTGGGCTTGGCGATACGACCGTGCGTTATCTGCACGATTCCGCCCGCGCCCGCGACATTCCGATGCTGCAGGCCGCGGCCGAGATGGTCGAAACGGATGAGCTGAAGCCGAAGGCTCGCAAGGCGCTTTTCGATGTCGTGCAGAACTTCAGGAACTGGCAGGAACGGCTTGAAAGAACGGAACATACCGAACTTGCAGAGCAGATCCTCGAAGAGTCGGGCTATACCGACATGTGGAAAAACGACAAATCTGCGGAAGCACCGGGCCGCCTCGACAACCTGAAGGAACTGATCCGCTCGATGGAAGCTTTCGAGAGCATGCGCGGCTTCCTTGAGCACGTATCGCTCGTCATGGATGCCGAGCAGAACGAAAACCTCGACGCTGTCTCGATCATGACGCTCCATTCGGCCAAGGGGCTCGAATTCGACACGGTCTTTCTGCCCGGTTGGGAGGAAGGCCTGTTCCCGCATCAGCGGGCGCTTGATGAAGGCGGTCGCTCCGGTCTCGAGGAAGAACGCCGCCTCGCCTATGTCGGGATCACGCGCGCAAAGCACCGCTGCCATATCTGGTTCGTCTCCAACCGACGTATCCATGGCCTATGGCAATCGACCATGCCGTCCCGCTTCCTGGAAGAACTGCCGCAGAACCACGTCGATGTGGCAGCTTCCGATTCATCGAATTACGGCGGGTATGGCGGGCGTGGCGGTTACGGCCAGTCGCGTTTCGACAAGGCCGATCCGTTCGCTAACAACTATTCGACACCGGGCTGGAAACGCGCCCAAGCCAACAAGACGGACGCCACGCGCGACAATTGGGGCAACCGCTCCGGCCATGCGGTGGAACGCATCGGTTACGGAGAAAGCGGCCCGCGCGGCCGTACGATCGACGGCGAGCTTGTGGCCAAGTCGGTGGCCGACACGCCATCGAAATACACTATCGGCGATCGGGTTTTCCACATCAAGTTCGGCAATGGCAATGTCATGGCGATCGAAGGCAACAAGCTGACGATCGAATTTGACCGAGCTGGTCAAAAGCGCGTTCTGGACGGTTTTGTGGAAAAGGCGTGACGGCAATCGCCACGCTTCTTACCGCTTGTTCTCTCGCTGCCAGCGTGAATCAGTGGCGAGGCTTATCTCGCGACGATTGAATTTATGAACGCATCGACTTGGCGCGTGTAATCACTTTCAAGCCCGAGCGTACGGTTGATCGCCATGTGGCGCAGGGAAACCGAAAGAACCCTCGCCTGTTCGCCGGATTTTCTGGCAAAAGCATTTGCCTGAGGACAAGAATCGCTCCGAAGCCTGGAGCATACCAGCAACATGCGCGGCATGTTTGAGCCCGCATAAAACGTCGGAGAAGCTACTTTCCAGAAACGGGGATCGCTTCCGAATGCCTGATCATAAAATCGGGGATGGTTCGGCCGCTCCATGATGGACGAGACGTCGTAGGCTGCACTATCGAGCGCTATGGTTCCTGCCCATGGCTTCACGCTAGCCTTCTGGGCGATAGAACGATCGGCAGAGACGAGTGCGACAAGATGAGCACCGGCCGAATGCCCCATCAGAACCATCTTCGAAGGATCGCCACCCCATGACGCAGCGCGGCGCTGGACCATCGCCATTGCAGCCGCGACGTCAGTCGCCTGCTCAACCGGATCAGCGGCAGGGGCCAACCTTGTCTCCACAGAAACGAAGATAAATCCCTTCGGCAACCAGTGTGCGACTTTATTGTCGACTACGCCCGGAGCGGATTTCGAGCCGAACGCCCAGGCACCGCCATGCACCATCACGATGATCGGTGATCTCTGCGCGTTCTGTGGCAAATAGACATCCATGCGTTGCTCGGCCATGGAGCCATAGGCAACATCGCGCTCCACACCGGCTCCCCTCGCTAGCATCCCGACCTGCTGCCCAAATTGCTGTGCGTGAGCGGAAGCCGCCATTGCAGCCGTAAACAAGGCCAACCCCCAAAGAACACGGGCGGTGAACAGATACCTTGAAAAACCGAAGCTACTCACATGTCATTCCTTCAGAAACAGATAGAACAGATAGAACAGATACGAGTTGAGGCTCCAATCATTGCTGTAAGATTTCAGGCGCGAAGTTTTCTCGCCGCATTGCTCCTTTCAAAACTGTTCGCTAGGTCTCTTTCCCAGCCGAGAATACGGAGCACGTTCATGTCTCTCACCAATCACGACATAATCGAAACCACGGCCTGGCGCCGCCATCTTCACACCATGCCGGAAGTCTCCGGAGAAGAGGTGGAGACTGCGAGAGAAGTCGTCCGCTTCATGCGCCAGACCGAGCCAGACGCGATTGTGGAAGGACTTGGCGGAACCGGCGTGGCGGTAATCTATGACAGCGGCGCACCTGGAAAGACCATGATGATCCGCGCCGAACTCGACGCCCTGCCTATCGAGGAACTCGGCGACCCGGATTACAGATCGAAAATTCCCGGCAAGAGCCACATGTGCGGCCATGACGGCCATATGGCGACGCTTGCCGCCATTGGCCGCGTGCTCGGCCGTGAACGCCCCAAAAGCGGCCGCGCCATCCTGCTGTTTCAGCCGGCAGAAGAAAACGGCGCCGGTGCTGCAGCCGTCATCGCCGACGAGAAATTCGCCGCATTGACGCCTGATTTCAGCCTCTCCCAGCATAATATGCCTGGTGTTCCTTTCGGCCATGTCTGGCTGAAGGACGGCCCGGCCAATTGCGCTTCGCGCGGCATGAAAATCATTCTGTCTGGCAAGACCGCCCATGCCGCCTATCCCGAAACAGGCACTTCGCCTGTCACTGCCGTTGCAACCCTGATGCCGGCACTCAATGCCCTATCGACGGGCACGGTATCGGAAGGCAATCTCGTCCGCGCCACCGTCACCCATGCGGCGATCGGAGAGCCGACAGTCGGCGTCGCTCCGGGCTATGGCGAGATCTGGGTAACGTTGCGCACATCGACGGACAACCAGATGGCGGCGCTTGTCGGAAAAGCTGAATCCATGGCGCGCGAGGCTTCCGAGGCGGCAGGACTGAAACTTGAAATCGAATACCAGGAAGTGTTCGGCCATTGTGTCAACGATGCCGATGCCGCCGATATACTGCGTGCGGCAATGGATGCCGAAGGCGTCACCCATGAGCCAGGCGAAGGTTTTCGAGCTTCAGAGGATTTTGGCCGTTTCGGCGGCGTATCCAAGTCGGCCATGCTGTTTCTCGGCGCTGGTGAAGATCACCCCGCGCCGCATAATCCGAACTATGATTTTCCGGATGACCTTATCCCGATCGGCGCGAAAATCTTCCTCCGTGCCGTACGCGATACACTTGGCTAAATACGAAAACGGAGCCCAGAAGGCTCCGTTTTTTTATGCGTCGTTGTTGCCGAACAGCTTTGCCATGAAGCCGCCGCCAGAACCCGAGCCGGGGCGCTTGCCATCCCATTTGGGCACGATGATCATGTGAGTGATCTCACCGCGCTGGAATGCCTTGAGGAAGCGATCGTAGTCGGCAAATGCGACGCAGCCGTGCGAATCGCCCCGAACACGAAGCAGGAAGCTATGCGCCAGAAGCCCGGTGCGGCCCTGTGGCGGCTTTCCGTCCGTCGGCGTAAGGCGAATTGCGGCAACGCCATGGAACAGAGATTCGCGCATCGAAAGCTTATAGGTACCCGGAGGGGTCGGGCCGCGCATCTTCACATGGGTGAATTTTGGGTTGTCGCGCATGCTGCCGATGCCGGAATGCGCCTCAAGCTTGGTTCCGTTTGGCATGTGCACGACACCGTTGGTGATGTCGTAGATCGCAACCTTGGTGCCGAGACCCGGCCATTTGGGTGAAGGCGCGGCTGGGCTTTCCGGCTCCTCGCGCATCGGGTTGTCGGGCTTGGCGAATGCAAGCACCGTCGGCTTGTCATCCCCCGCAGGCTTGCCGGGTTTTTGAGGTGCAACCGAAGCGATGGCAGCCAGAGCATTCGCCCGAACTGCAGGCTTGGCATCATCGCCGCGCATGCCAGCCGCAGGCCGGATTACCGGCAGCGGACCTGCCTTGGGAAGTGCGTAAGTGTCGGCTGCAGGTGGAACAGCAAGCGCCACGACGTCCTGTGTGATTTCGACCGATGGCGAACTGACGGTCGCGTCATCGCTGTCTGAAGTATCGAGCGAAGCCATTTCGACGGGCTTCATGTCCTTCAGCGCGGCAACATTGGTAACGTTTTCCGCATCCTGAATCATGTCGGGCATCGCGCTATCGCCCCGCGGTGCGACCAGTACAGTATCTTCCATTGCCTGGGCGAGCGCGGACCTGATCGCGGTGGCAGCCGGACGCCTAGTCGTCAGAGCCGCAAATTGCTGCTCGTTCTCAACCTTGCGGGCCGCTTTCGCCATGGCATGATGGAGCGCCTGGCTGACTGTAGAGCCTTCAGGACGCAGTGCTTCCAAGGCAGCAGCCTCTGCCCCGGCCAAACGGCTCCCCTTGGCTTCAGCCAGTGACTTGCCGGGCAGTCTGGAGAATTTCGCAACGTCAAGCGTTCTGTCGGCACGATCACGCGTCAAATGCTCACCCGCGACAGCAGGCGAAAGAAGAGCGGTTTGAAAATGCATATCCCGGGCAGGCTTTACCGCAGTTGCCACGGTAATCGCCGAAGCACCGATCAACGCCGAAGCGGTGAGCCCGATGCCAATCGCCATATTCATAAATATCGAACGGCCGTGCTTGCGCTTCGCCGGACGCTTCGAGACCTTGTTCCGCTTCGTGGAGGCTTCGACCCTACGCACCATCACTCGTTACCCGAACCGTTACTCATCACTGCAAAGGCCGCAAAAAGCGCCTCGCCTGCCAGACTGGAGTGGCCTTCCGAAAAGGAATGATTCCGCGCAAAGCCACTCTGCGAATGGGTGAGAGAATGAACGATTATGGTAACCAATGTCTTTACGCCGCCCCGATCAGTTTCGATGGCGCTCATAAAAGCGCATGCCGTCGGAAGTTTAGCCAAAATGCGGCAAGGCTGTGTTTCTGGCCTCGTCGATTAAGGCGGGTCAAGCTAACGACTGTTGCTGTTTAGCGACAAAAACCCGGTTATACAAGGCAACGGGAATAAATCACTGGGGATGCGACGCTGTGCAGCGGCACAATAAAAAAGACCCGTGATGAAAAACGGCCACGATATACGCGGCCGTCACTTGTCAGAAACAGCGATATTTTATCAGCCGTCGATACAGCGGATCGCTCGACCTTCGTTAAAGAACCAGGGCCTGAGCTTTACGCCGGCAACATTACCTGCAAACGCAGCGACAGCCCAAAGGTAGCCATGCAGACTCCCGGAGGCGATCCCGGAAAAATAGGCGCCGATATTGCAGCCATAGGCAATCCGGGCACCGTAGCCCAGCAGCAGACCACCGATGACCGCCGCCAGCACCGAGCGCAACGGAATATCGAGATTGGGCGCAAACTTGCCCGCAAGAGCTGCAGCGAGCATCGCACCTGCAATGATGCCGAAATCCATGACCGAGGTGACATCAGCAAAAACACTCGATGCCAGGGCCTTGGCATTACCCGGCTGCTGCCAATAGGGCCAGGAAGCAGGATCGATCCCGATCAACTGCGCTCCCTTGGCACCCCACAGAGCGAAGGCCGAGGTAACACCCCAGGGCCGCCCTGCGATCGCAAGCGTCGCGAAATTGAGGATGACCAGCGCGACCGCACCGAACACAAGCGGCCAGGGTCCGCGCAGATATCGTGCAAAGCCCTGCCGCGGTGATGGCGGCGCCTGTTCCAGCGCGCCGTTCCGCTTCTTCTCCACCACCACGGTAATCGCGGCGATTGCGCCGAAAATGATGAGAGACACGGCGATACCGCCGGCGGCACCGAATGTCTGAAATAACGCTGTCGGCGGCAATGAAGGCAGCGCCGCCCACCATGCGGTATGCAGCGTCGCGATCAGCGAACCGACGATAAAGAAAAACAACGTGACCAGCATGCGCGCATTGCCGCCACCGGCGGTGAACAAAGTGCCGGAAGCGCAACCGCCGCCAAGCTGCATACCCACGCCGAACATAAAGGCGCCGACAATAACACCGATGCCGGCCGGGGAAATATTGCCGCGCACTTCATTGCCGAACAGTGTTCCGCTCGCCAGAAACGGAAAGAACAGAATGACGGCAAGTGCAAGCAGGATCATCTGGACGCGCAGGCCGCGCCCCCTGCCCTCGGCGATGAAGATCCGCCAGGCCGAGGTAAAACCGAAAGCGGCATGGTAAAGAGAAATTCCCAGCGCGCCACCGACGAGAAACAGCGCGCCCTGAGCCGGCCCATAAACTGCGCCGAGCGCCAGCGTACCCGCAACGAGCACGACGAGGGAAATGAGACCTGGCGCTCCAAGAGGCGACGCCGTGGGCGCTCCCGAGCCCATCGAAGAGGAAATCGTCATAAAATTAAGCTCCTGATTTTGCGCTGTAGGTAGCGGCATCGCCAGGATGTTACGAGGTAGACATTTTTACCGCGGCTTCGCACTGAAGAATATATTTCCACATCAGACGAAGTGTGCAGTCGAAATCAGACTACCAAGCATTCCACCCCGCGAGGGGATCGCGGGGTGGAACGAGCCGAATGGCGGGGGGAATACCAGTTCGGCAGGGGTTCTGAGAACTGCTGTCAAAACTCGCCGGAAAGACCGACGCGGACGCCGGGTGCTCCACCGCCGGGCGAATAACCAACCGAGGCATCAAAGATGACCGGGTAGTTGCTGTCGAACATATGGGCGACAGCAAAGCTGGTGGCCATCTCGCCGTGATATCCGGCAATATTCGTCGACCAGGAGGTCTTACCCGGTGCGGAGGGCTTCGGTGCAGCCGTCATCGACATCGCAGCCGCGATGCCCTTGCGGGTTTCCCGGCGTAAGCTGGACACATCGCCGCGCAGATTGGAAATGTCAGAACTGATCCGGTTAACGTCGATATTGGCCGACGCGATATTGCCCGCTGCATCGGTCGTCAGAACCTGCGTCGGCCCACTTTGTGCCGCCCGGCTCGCGACCGAGGTCACGCCCGGCATCGTATAGGTATTTGTCGAGGTTCCGATCATAACCTGACCTGCGCGGGTGGTGGTCGCCCCACGTCCGATCGCAGTGCTGTTGGCATGAGCTGCGCTGGATCCGTAGCCTACGGCCGTTGCGTCGGCACCGGTTGCAACTGCATTCGGCAGACCACTCGTGTTGTTGGCAGCCAGAGCCCCGTTGGTGCCGGCGCCGCCGATGAAGGAATTGATCGCCTGGAGTGCCGAATTGACATCGGTATAGGTGTTGCCGCGCAACGTATAGCTCGGCCCGGTAAAGACATTGGTGCTGCTGTTGTAGGTAGATCCGCCACCAAGAGCGATGGCGACATCTCCAAGCCCGGTGGTGACGGTATCGCTCACCGCACGCAACTGCCGAACGTTGACAGCATCAGTGTCAGCCGTACCACCCGCGACATTGGTGATCTGACGCTCTCCACCCGCTGTACCTACAGAAACCGCACCGGCGGTGGATGAGACTGCGGTCCCCGAGAAGAGTTCGGTGGCGCCTCCCATGCCTGCACGAGATGCCACAGAACCGGAACCAAGTGCGACACCACCGGCGGCGCTTACATTCGCGTCCGCACCAAGTGCCACGCCGTTTGCGGCAGTCACCGTGCCCCGCAGTCCAAGTGCGATAGCATTCGCCGCAGCCGCACTGGTTGTTGCACCGTTACCGATGGCGACCGAATTCACCTCTCCCGCAACAGATGCCGCATTTCCAGCTCCACCAAGCCCACTGAGGCTGCCGCCGCCCATCGAGATGCCCCGCGCGTCATCGATATCGATCGAGTCGGCAGCCAGACCGCAGTCCGCGCTGCTGACAGCTTGGCCGTTGGTATCCAGAACACTCAGACCGATATTCTGGCCACTCAGTGCCCCGGCAATATTGAGATCGATCAGAGATGCCAACGGATTGAGCAACGGGTCCAGTATGCCCGTGGTCACTGGCTGAAGCACCGGAAGATCGACGCTGAGGCCCGAGCACACATTGACGAGGGGTGCCGACTGGGAATGCGCCGCAGTACTGTAGAGGCTTGAGACAAGCGTTATAGGCAAGGCAATTGCGGGAAAGACAAGGCGTTTCATGGCGACCCCTCCAGTTCGGATAACCAATCATTTCGCAACATGCTTAATAAGCTATTTCTAATTTAGATTACACACGGACAACTATTCGATCACCATGAATTTCTTGAACAATTTTCTTGATCATGGAATTGTGGCTTGGCATTCTGCTATCGGAAAACGCGGGAGAGCGTCATGAAAGCACTGCTGTTGATAGACATGCAGAACGGGTTTTGCCCGGGCGGAAACCTGGCCGTACCGGACGGCGATTCGGTGATCCCCATTGCCAATCGCCTGATTCGCGACGGCGGATATGACGTAGTCGTGGCCTCCCAGGATTGGCATCCCGCCAATCATGGCAGCTTTGCCTCACAGCGCCCCGGCAAAAAACCTTTCGAGATGGGTGAACTTTCCGGCCAGCCGCAAGTGATGTGGCCGGATCATTGCGTGCAGGGCACCCCAGATGCGGAGTTCCATCCTGATCTCGAAGTAAGCGAGATCGACTACATACAGCAGAAGGGTGAAAACCCGGCCGTTGATAGCTATTCTGCCTTTCGTGACAATGACCATGCCGCCTTGACCGGGCTCGCCGGTTATCTCAAAGCCCAGCAGATAACCGAATTAGACATCTGCGGCCTTGCGACCGACTACTGCGTCAAGTTCTCGGCTCTCGACGCCCGTGACATGTTGCCGAACGTCAACGTCCGGTTCATATCTGACGCAAGTCGCGGTATCGATCCGCAGGGCATAAAAGACGCAATCTCCGAAATGCGGGAGCGCGGCGTCGATATCGTCACCAGTAAAGTTATCCTTGCCGACTAAGGCGTAACTTTTTCGCCTCTAAGCAGGGCGAATTGCCCTGCCCGGACATTATCAACAAAATCGATGAATTGAATAAACGCAATTCAATTGCGTGTAACTGCGGCTGCTTCTACACGCACATAATCTAGGGAGTAGACTGGAGAGTGCTCATTCTGCTCGGTCAGCTATGCGGGAGCCGTCATGCAGCCGGAACAGAGTATGGATAAACGAGAGCAAATGACAAACGGGCTGAAGAAAGGCGCTGTCGTGGCGATTTCATCGGCCCCTTTCGGCATCCTTTTTGGCGCCATTGCGGTCGACAACGGTTTTAGCATTGCAGAAGCGGCCCTTATGAGCGGTCTTGTCTATGGTGGTGCCAGCCAGTTGGTCGGCATCGAGTTGTTTGGCCATCACGTCGCTGCATGGGTGATCGTATTATCCATTCTGGCAGTAAACTTTCGCCATATCCTCTATTCCGCGGCACTCGCTTCTGTCATCGGCCGTTATCCGCACATCCAGCGCTGGCTTGCTTTTTTCCTGCTCGTCGATCCGCAATTCGCAGAGACGGTAAAACGCGAAGATGCTGGAAAACCGGCGACGTTTCGCTGGTATTTCGCAATGGGCGCGGTCGTATGGGTGTCCTGGATACTGACAACGATAATCGGCGCATTTTTCGGCCGCATGATCGGTGATCCGAAAGCACTTGGCATCGATGTTCTCCTGCCGATCTATTTCCTCGGACTGACCATGGGGTTCCGCGGCCGTCACAACTTCTTTCCCGTCATGTTGGCCGGCGCCCTCGGTTCGGTCGTCGCCTTCCACGTCGTCGGTTCGCCCTGGCATATCAGCGTCGGCGCAGCACTCGGCATCCTGATTGCCGCAATCCTGCCACCACCAAAAGTGCACGAGGAGCCGGACGTATCGGAAATAGAAAGGGAGGCGATGTGACATGGAAAGCGAAATGAACGCCTTTTCCATAAATTCGGGCACGGCCATGCTGATCGTGGTCGCGGCAATCGCGACCTATTTAACGCGTGTCGGCGGTTATGTGCTGATGAGTAGCATGAAGCGCATCCCGCCACGGGTGGAATCGGCACTCAACGCCGTGCCGGCCGCGGTACTGACGACGCTGGTAGCGCCGCCATTCGTTTATGGCGGCTGGGACATCAAGATTGCCATGGCTGTTGCCCTGGTCGTAGGGCTGCGTTTCCCCGGCCTCACAATCCTGGTCATTGGCTGGGCGGCCGTGATGGCCGCCCGTTACGGGTTCGATCTCGGTGTCTGATCAGGCACCAACCGGTGCGGTAGCGGCTTCAAGCCATGCCCGCACCGCCGCATCGGTGATCAGCGGCAGCAGCTTTTCGCGCACAGTGACGTGATACGCGTTCAGCCATTCCAGCTCCTCCTCCGTCAGCAACGAAGCGACAACCAGGCGACGATCGATCGGGCACCAGGTCAGCGTCTCGAAAGAGCGCATCGGCATGTCGCCGCCAACGATCTCCTCTGCTTCACGAACGAAGATCAGGTTCTCGATACGAATGCCGTAATGACCGGGACGGTAATAACCCGGCTCGTTCGATAGGATCATACCGGGCAACAACTCCTGCGTGGCAAGCCGCGAAATACGCTGCGGCCCCTCATGCACGGAGAGATAGGATCCAACTCCATGGCCCGTGCCATGGGCGAAATCGCCACCCGCCTTCCACAACGCGATGCGCGCCAAAGGATCAAGGTCACAGCCACGCGTGCCCTTGGGAAAACGTGCCGTGCTGATACCGATCATGCCTTTCAGCACGAGCGTGAAGAAACGCTTGCGGTCCTCGGGCACATCGCCGATCGCCACCGTGCGCGTGATATCGGTGGTGCCGTTGATATACTGCGCACCTGAATCGATCAGGAAAAGTTCGCCTTCTTCAATCTTGCGGTCGCTCTGGCGGGTGACGCGATAGTGCATGATCGCCGCATGTTCACCGGCTCCTGCAATGCTGTCGAAAGAGACGTCACGCAGAGGGTTCTGCAGGTTCTGGCCAACGCGCGCACGGGCCGCTTCAAGAGCCTCGACCGCCTGGATTTCGGTGAGTGATCCGGGTTTGGCCTTATCCAAGCAATAGAGAAACTCCACCATGGCAACGCCATCCTGCACATGCGCGTCGGCCGAGCCTTTCAGCTCCACCGCATTCTTGATGGCGCGCGGCAGGCGTGCGGGGTCAGTCCCCTCGACCACGACGCCACCCGCGCTCTCTATGGCGGTGATCAAAGCGAGTGCCGTCAGCTCAGGATCGACAAGGATACGACCGCCATCGGCGGCGTAAGCGCCAATCCGTTCGATCAGCGCGGCAGGCTGCTTGATGCTTGTGAGCGGCTGCAGGTGGGTGCGGGCCTCATCGCGAAGCTTGCGTTCATCGATGAAGAGTTCCGCCTTGCCATCCGCGGCAATTAGCGCGCGCGACAGCGGATGCGGCGTATGCGCAACATCGCCACCGCGAATATTGAAGATCCAGGCGACCGAAGACGGATCGGCGATCAGGGCGGCAGCGATATTCTTCGCCTTCAGACCGGCTGCAATCTCCGCGATCTTCTCCGCCGCCGATTTTCCAGCATGAGCCTCCTGCTGGACGGCAACTGCGCCAAGCGGCTCGGCCGGACGATCGACCCAGGCGGTATCCAGTGGGTTTTCGGGAAGAAGCACCAGCGATCCGCCAATCTCCTCCAGCGCCTTCTCAAGCCTCTTCACCTCCTGGCCGCCATGCAGCCAGGGATCGATACCGAGACGAAAACCTTGCTGAGCATGCGAGCGGAGCCAGAGATGCGGCGGCTCATTGACGAGATCACCGGGGGTGAACACGCTGCCATCGACCTGTTCGGCAACCTGCGTCACATAACGGCCGTCGACAAAAACAACTGCTTCTTTCTGCGTGACAAGCGCCATGCCCGCCGAACCGGTAAATCCGGTAAGCCAGGACAGCCGCTCGGCGGATTCCGGAACATACTCGCTCTGGTATTCGTCAGCGCGCGGCACGAGAAAACCATCAATACCGAGATCCGCGAAGCGAGCGCGAAGCGCCGCGACACGCTCGCGACCATATTGGGGAGAGGATTTATTGTCGAAAGACTGAAACATGGCTGCCATTCCAATGCTGCGATTCCGTTGAACATCCACGTTAAAGCATGTTGAACGAAAGTGTGCAGCGGTTTTGCGCGAGACACATGCGGCAAAACAAGAGGTCGAAGATTGAAACCTCCTGGCGGCACGCGGATCGCCTTAAACGAAATGCCAAATATTGAAGCATCAAACCACGCAACCATGCATTGAGTGCATATCACCAATGATCGAAGCCTACTCACTGTGCAACTCGATGAGGCATATATTCCAGCCATACCAAATGAGACAACACAGCGAAGGACGAAATCAATGGCAAACTCCATGTTCCGTAATGCGATGAACCGTATGGCCCAGGCCCGCGAAAAGCAGGTTTCCCGCTACGTTAACGGCGCCCTCATGAGCCTTGATGACGAAACCTTGAAGAACCTCGGCACGAGCCGCGAAGAGCTTCGCCGCAAGGGCGCAACCCCGTGCTTCTTCTGATCTGAGGATCGCGAGGAGCTAAACGGCTCCGACGAGAATAAAGCCCGCTTGAGCAGCAATTCCTCCCTTGCGCTCGTGGGCATCCAGGCCGAAAAGCCTGAAAAGGCGGCGCGCAAGCGTCGCCTTTTGTTTTGCAGCATATCGGATTGACGCCATGCGCTCAGCGCAATGCAGAGACGCAATATCACCGATTGGTGAAATGCATCGTCACCCAGCCGTTTTTCCAGATCGTGGAGAGATGGCGCATGCCTGCACCATTATAGGCGGCGATCACCTTCCAGCGTTGTGCGGCCAGAATTCCCGAAAGGATTACCGATCCGCCCGGCGCCAGATGATGGCCAAGCTCCGGCGCCATTTTCATCAGCGGACGGGCAAGAATATTAGCAATGATCAGATCAAACGGGCCATCCTCACGAAAAGCCGGAGAGTGAAAGCCCGGTGCAGTCTCGACCCGAATACCCGACGCAATACCGTTGCGCTTCACGTTTTCCCGCGCCACACGAACCGCGACCGGATCGATATCGGTCGCAAGAACCGGGATCTTCCTGACCTTGCGAACCGCGATCGCCAAGACGCCGCTGCCGGTTCCCAGATCGAGCGCATTCCTGACCTGCCTTGCGCGCAGAACCTTGTCGATCACTTCCAGGCAGCCAGCGGTTGTGCCGTGATGACCTGTGCCGAAAGCCTGCCCCGCATCGATCTCGATCGCCACATCGTTTTCGCGAACCTTGTCGCGATCATGCGAGCCATGCACGATGAAACGGCCGGCACGAACAGGCTTCAGCCCCTCGAGCGATTTGGCGATCCAGTCGACATCGGGAATGATTTCACGGGCAATGGACAAATCGGGAAATGGCTCGGCAAGCGCATCAGCAATCCGTTCGCGAACTGCGTCTTCCTCGTCGGCCATCATATAGACCGAGGCTTCCCAGATATCGCGCTTCTCATCCACCTCGGTGGTGGCGATCGCGAAGTCTTCTTCACCGAAGACATCCGAAAGGAGGTCGAGAACTTCGCCTGCCGTTACTTCATTGACTGTCACGTAGAGGCGGATCTCGCTCACGGTCTTCTCTCTCAGCTGATTGTTGCGCAGACCATTGCCACAGAAGTCCTGCGCCATTCAACCGGCAACGCGCTGAAACGCAGCCAATCAACCCTTGATCAGGTTTTCCAGCTTCTTCTCTGCCGTCTCGGCATTCTCGCCATAGGCAATCGTGCCAGCGAACCGGCCGCCCTGGTCCAGGAGGAAAACAGACGCCGTATGATCCATCGTATATTCGCCATTGGGATCGGCTGCGTCGACCGGCACTTTCTTGGCATAGACCTTGTAGCCCTTGATCATCGCAAGAACGTCGGCAGGCGGTCCTGAGATACCCTTGATGCGGTCGGTAACATTGGAGACATAGAGGCCAAGCACCTCCGGCGTATCGCGCTCGGGGTCAACGCTGACGAAATAGCCGTTCAGCTTGGTTCCGTCGGGATCGACCTTGTGCATCCAGCCGTTCAGCTCGAAGAGCGTTGTGGGGCAGACTTCCGGGCAATGTGTAAAGCCGAAAAACAATGCGGTGGGCTTTTCACGAAAAGCCTGTTCGGTAATCGGCTGGCCATTCTGCGCAACCAGACTGAACGGGACACCGAACGGCCCTTCGGCCAGATCCTGCTTTTGCCGTGTCACCTCCAGCGTCAACCACACCAGAACACCCGCAAGAGCAAATACCGCAATCCAGAGGGCAATCCGAAGGCTTTTCATGGGTCAGTCTCTTAATTCAAAGGAGAAATGTCTCAGACATAGACACAACCGGTCGCCGGCGCAATTCAACATCCCGTACTCCAACAACGGAGCCACAAGATCAAAAGCACCAGGAAAAGGCTGTCTCCCCCGCCGCAAGGAGGATGGAAGAACCGTACGTGATCCAGCCCCAAAAGCCGGCAAGCGACAGTCCAAGCACGGCAATCCCGATAAGGAGCGTCGCGGGCAGAGCAAAGTGATGGCTGGCGCTTGTTTGCATGCGGCCTTTTTATACGAACAGGAGCGGACTGAACAGATGGCCTGCTGCCCGATGTCGCAGACCGAAATCAACCCGGTTACACCAGAAGATTCACCGGTTTTTCACTTCTAGGCGGCAATGATCATTTAAACATGATTCCAGAAGCCCCGCATGTCCGGGCTTTTCAGCCAAACGGAAGAGTTCTGATATGAGCAATGCGATAAAGCAGTCAGGCGCCTATCTCGAGATCGTCTCGTTTCATCTCGGAGACCAGGAATTCTGCATCGACATCATGGCGATCCGCGAAATTCGCGGCTGGGCGCCGGTGACCCCGATGCCGCATACCCCGCCTTATGTCCTCGGCCTCATCAACCTGCGTGGCGCGGTTATACCGGTTATCGACATGGCCTGCCGCCTCGGCATGAAGATGACGGAACCATCCGAGCGTTCCGCGATCATCGTCACCGACATCGGTGGCAAGCTTGTCGGCCTGCTGGTCGAGCAGGTCTCCGACATGATGACGATCAAGAGCGAAGACCTGCAGCCGGCACCGGAAATCATTCCTGAAGCCCAGCGCGACTTCTGCCGCGGCATCGTTGCCCTGGAAAAGACCATGGTCTGCTTCCTGAACCTCGACACGGTCATCGCCGACGAACTGTCCCGCGAAGCTGCCTAAGCTCCTCAGCCGGTCTATATTATGTAAGAACGCCTGGCGTGAACAATCACGTCGGGCGTTTTCGTTTGTTTCGGATCACTTCAGAAGTGCGTGCCTCACTCGCATGGGATGGAACAGCAAGTTATTGCAAAATATAATAATTTTATGAAACCTTCCGGGAAACTACACGGTTTAGTGCTTGTCAACTCAGACACGATGCAACGAAGAAGTGTTCTTCGTCGCGTGAAAGAAAACGACAACAAGGAGAATTGCCATGAAAAAGGCTATTGCACTTGCCGCACTTATTTCCGCTTCCGCTTTCGCAGCCGGCGCGTCTGCCCAGACGATGGATATGCAGAGCCCTGCCACATCGACTGCCGGTGTCACAGTGGTAGATGTGACCAATGACCCGAGCTCTGGCAATGGCAGCCGCCTGCCTCAGTCCGTAAGCAATCCCAGCCCGGATGTGATCCAGAATGCTCAGGCGGAGTTGCAATCCGACCCGGGTCTGGCTGATGCGCTGACAATGCAGAATGTCGAACTGGCCAACGTAATCGCGATCCAGACAGCCGCAGATGGTGGCAAGGTCGTTTACATCCGCTAACGGAAATTCGGTCAAATAAAAAGCCGGACGTGCATGTCACGCCCGGCTTTTCTCATGTGATTTGTGGCACAGTTTCAAGGAGCTGGTTTGCCCTTCGTCCAGGTTACCTGCTGGCCGTAAAGCGGCACCGTGGAAATCGCCATCTTGGCAGAACCTTCCACCACCTGGCGCGAATGTGCCAGATAGATCAGCGTGTCATTGGTCTTGTCATAAATGCGCTTGACCAGCAGGTCCTTCCAGATCAGCGACCGCCCCTGACGAAACACTTCCTCGCCACCCTTGTCGAGCTCGATGTCGCCGATCTCGATCGGCCCGGTCTGGCGGCAAGCGATGGAATTGTTGGACGGATCTTCGAACCAGTTCCCGTTCTTCAACCGGTCGATCACACTGCGATCGAAATAGGTGACGTGGCAGGTGACACCTTTCACCTGCGGATCAGGCACAGCTTCGACGATGATATCATTGCCGATCCAGTCAACGCCGACCTTGCCGACCACTTCTGCGACAGCCGGCGCAGCCGCAAGCCCGGTTAGAATGGCAACGGCAGAAACGAACGAAACAATGCGGCGGTTCAAGCGGGGCATGAGGCAAATCTCCGGTCAACGATCCGCGACCAGAGATAAGGTGCTGCAGACAGCTTGCAAGACGGCCGCGGATTATTCACCTGCCGATCAAAACAGCAGACCGTTTGGGCAGAGTACACGCTTCGTAACCGCTGGAGAACAGCCGGCCCGCTTTCATCCCGATCGCAGCGGGAACATCGCGGATTTCGGACAGGTTCAACGTCGATGCGATCGCGATCGTGGCCTCGGCACAGATGGCGGCATCCTCTGCCGCGTTATGGTGAAGGAAATTCAGCCCGAGATGCTGCGCCAGGATATTCAGCTTGTGCGAGATCAGATGAGGCCACACCTTCTGAGCCATCTTGACGCTGCAGAGATAGGAAAGCTCCGGATAAGACTGGCGGTATTGATCGAGACAGGCGCGCCAGACACTGAAGTCGAATGCCGCATTATGAGCGATCATCGTCGCACCGGCAAAATCGTCGGCAAATTCGTCCATCACTTCCGGAAATTCACCGGCATCCTCGACATGCTCTGGGCGAATGCCGTGGATGCCGATGTTGAAAGAAGAAAACCGCATGTCCTTCGGCCGGATCAAACGTTCTTCGACGCGAACGACCCTGCCATTTTCGATCCACGCAAGCCCTACCGAACAGGCGCTTCCACGCTGCTCGTTGGCGGTTTCGAAATCGATCGCGATGGTCTTCAAGCTGAAATTCCGGTTGGACGACTGCGTCGCTTTTAGGCCGGGCAACGCGATTCGGCAAAGAGCCGCATATGCGGCAGCTTGACCTGTTTCCACATTCATGGCCAAATCCGGATCATGATCAGCTATATCGCCCTTACCCATATGACCGTGACCATTCGCCCTGCAGGGCGCGTGGCGGGTTTGGCGCGTTAGCCGGCATCCGTCCACCACCCTGCCTCCTGATGGCAGGGTCGGCATCGTTCCGCTCTGCTTGGGCAAACCAAAGAGAGCGACATGAGCGAACTTGAAAATCCTCCACCATTGGCGAAAGATGCAGCCTGGCCCCAAAACCTCGTCATACGGGCAAGACGGCCGTCAGATGCCGAAGGAATAGTGACGCTGCACAATCTCCCGGGCTATCGGTACGGCACGCTGCGCACCCCGCACCACACGCCCGATGAAATCCGCAAGGGTATTGAAAGTCAGCCGGCAAACGCCACGAGCCTGATCGCTCTCCTCGACGGCAAGATTGTCGGCGATGCCGGATTGACGCGGCTCTCCAATCGTCGTGTCCACGTCGGAAGTATCGGCATGGGTGTTCACGATGCCTATGTCGGCAAGGGGATCGGCCGAGCGCTAATAGGAGAAGTCCTCGCCCTTGCCGACAACTGGTTCAACCTGCGTCGCGTCGAACTGACGGTCTATACGGACAACGAACCAGCCATCCGTCTCTATGAGAAGAACGGGTTCGTCACCGAAGGCCTCATGAAGGAATTCGCTTTTCGAGACGGCAGCTATGTCGATGCCTATTGCATGGCACGGATCAGAACCTGACGATCAGCCACCGATAAAGGTGAGCCACTCATCCTCCGTCATCACTTCGACGCCAAGTTCCCGAGCCTTGTCGAGCTTGGAACCGGCGCCGGGGCCAGCGACGACATAGTCGGTCTTCTTCGATACGGAACCGGCCACCTTCGCCCCAAGGCCTTCAGCACGAGCCTTGGCTTCGTCGCGTGTAAACCGCTCTAGCGAACCGGTGAATACGACCGTCTTGCCCGCCACCGGGCTGTCGGACGCTGCAACCTGCTCCGCAGCCTGCGGCGTCACCTCTTCGAGCAATCGATTGATGACATCGAGATTGCGAGGCTCCTTGAAGAATTCGACGATGGCGCGGGCGACGATCTCACCAATGCCCTCGATATTGTTCAGGTCCTGCCACGCGTCACCGGTCAGTGATGACGCATCCTTCATCGCCCGATCGAATGCTTCATAAGTGCCGTAATGGCGGGCAAGCAGTTTTGCTGTCGTCTCGCCGACATGGCGGATACCGAGTGCATAGATGAAGCGATTGAGCGCTATCGAACGGCGTTCATCGATCGCATCGAACAGTTTTCTGACGCTGACCCTGCCAAAACCCTCGATGTTTTCGAGCTTTATCAACGGCGAAGCTTCCTGCCGCTTCTTCAGCGTGAATATGTCGGGCGCAGTGCGAACCTGCAGTGCAGGATCTTCGCTCTCAAAGAAGAAGTCCACCTGCTTCGTGCCCAGCCCCTCGATATCGAAGGCATTGCGCGAGACGAAATGTTTCAGGTGTTCGGTTGCCTGCGCACGGCAGACGAAACCGCCGGTGCAGCGTGTTACCGAATCGAGCTTGCCGGTCTTTTCGTTTTTCTCGCGTACCGCATGACTGCCGCAGACCGGGCATTTGGTTGGAAACTCGTATTTCTTCGTATCAGCCGGGCGCTTCTCCATCACCACGTCAAGCACCTGCGGGATGACGTCCCCTGCCCGCTGAACGATGACGGTATCGCCGATACGGATATCATGCTCCTCTTCCCGGATCCGCTCGCCGGAATTACCGATACCTTCGATGTAATCGGCATTGTGCAACGTCGCATTGGTGACAACCACACCGCCGACAGTGATCGGCGTCAGCCGCGCAACCGGCGTCAGTGCACCCGTTCGGCCAACCTGGATATCGATATTCTCGACGGTAGTGAACGCCTGCTCGGCCGGAAACTTGTGCGCCGTCGCCCAGCGCGGCGAACGCGAGCGAAAACCGAGGCGGGCCTGCAGATCCAGCCGATCGACCTTGTAGACGACGCCGTCGATATCGTAATCGAGTTCCGGGCGCGCAAGGCCGATCTCATGATAATGCGCCAGAACGTCATCGACCGAATTCAGCCGCTTCATCAGCGGGTTCACCGGAAAGCCCCAGTCCTTGAAGGTCTGCACCATCTCGTACTGGCTCTTCGGCAAGTCGTTCGGCTCGGAAATCTCACCCCAGGCATAGGCGAAGAATTTCAGTTTACGACTTTCGGTGACCTTGGCATCTAGTTGTCGCAAGGAGCCTGCCGCGGTGTTGCGCGGATTGACGTAAAGCTGCTTGCCCTGCGCCTCCATCTCTGCGTTGAGCGCCAGAAAGTCGCTCTTGGCCATATAGACCTCACCGCGCACCTCGACGACCGCTGGTACGCCCTTGGGCAGGCGCTGAGGGATTTCCTTGATCGTCTTCACATTGGCGGTGACATTTTCACCTGTCGTCCCGTCGCCGCGCGTGGCGGCATTGACGAGAACACCTTCTTCGTAGCGGATAGACATGGATAAGCCGTCGATCTTCGGTTCGGCTGTAAAGGCGATCGAGTTATCTGGCAGCTGCCCGAGGAAACGATAGACCGAATTGACGAAATCGCGCACATCCTCGTCGGAAAACGTGTTGTCGAGAGACAGCATCGGCCGGGCATGGGTGATCGGAGCAAAGGTGGCGAGCGGTGCGGCACCGACAGTGATCGAAGGACTATCCGAGCGGATAAGCTGCGGAAAGCGTTCTTCGATGGCAAGGTTTCGACGCTTCAGTGCATCGTACTCGGCGTCGGAGATCTCCGGCGCATCCTTGGCGTGGTACAGTTCGTCGTGATGGGCCAGCTCTTTCGCCAGCCGCTCCAGTTCGGCAGCAGCCGTATGTTCGGTCAGCGTTTCGATTGGGGTCTGATCGGCGGCCATGCGGGAATCTCCATCTTCACCGCTTTTCTAGTGCAATCACCATGGATTGGAAGAACCAGGTCGTCTCGGAGAGTGGAAAACGCGCCACGATCTTGAGGCCGTCAAATATCGAAAGCCGGTGTTAGCCGCTGCCGGATAAAAGCGCCGCGGCAGCAGCCCTAGCCTCGTCAGTCACAGAAGCACCGGAGAGCATCCTGGCAATCTCCTCGGCGCGATGTTCAGGAGCCATGGTCGCAACGCGCGTGGCGATCTTTTCGGATCCGTCGGCCGCAGGTCCCTTCGAGATCAGGAGATGCGTCGCGGCGCGTGCCGCCACCTGCGGGGCGTGCGTAACGGAAAGAACCTGGACCGTCGATGACAACCGCTTCAGACGCTGACCGATGGCGTCGGCCACCGCACCGCCAACACCCGTATCGATCTCGTCAAACACCAAAGTCGGCGCCGAACCACGGTCTGCGAGCGCCACCTTCAGCGCCAGCAGGAAACGGGAAAGCTCGCCACCCGAAGCAACCTTCATGATCGGGCCGGGGCGCGTGCCCGGGTTGGTCTGCACGTGGAATTCGACCGTATCAATACCCTCGGCAGCGGCCGTCTCGGGATCGGCGGTAACCTCGACCATGAAGCGTGCACGCTCAAGCTTCAATGCCGGCAGTTCGGCCATGACGGCGGCAGCAAGCGATTCGGCACCAGCCTTGCGCTTATCTGAAAGCACGGCGGCCGCGCGATCAAACTCTTCCTTGGCAGCGGCAGCGATCTTCTCCAACTGCCCGAGCTTCTCTTCACCTGCATCGAGATCGGCGAGGTCAGCCACCATCTTTTCGGCCAGCGCCGGCAGTTCGACCACGGCGACAGAATATTTGCGGCCAGCGGCGCGCAGAGCGAAAAGCCGCTCCTCGACGCGCTCCAGTTCACGCGGATCGAACTCAGTGCGCCGAAGCGCCGCCTCGACCTCCATCTGCGCATTCGAGAGATGATTGAGCGCCTGATCCAGAAGCTCCACAGTCTCTTCCAGAAGACCTGGCGCCTCATGGCTCTTGCGTTCCAGACGGCGCACCATGGACGCAATCATCGGGACTGGTGAGGCATTACCATTGAGGAATTCTGAAGCCTCGGAAATGTCACCGGCAATCCGCTCGGACTTCTGCATCTTCGAGCGATGTTCGGCAAGCTCTTCCTCTTCGCCGTCGCGCGGCGAAAGCGCTTCCAGCTCTTCGACCGAGGCACGGATGTAATCAGCTTCGCGGGCTGCGGCTTCAACCTTGGCGCGGTGCGCCTTGAAGGCACGCTCGGCATCCCGCCATGTCCGATACAAGCCGCCAACCGTCTGCACCTCGTCGGACAAGCCCGCAAACGCATCGAGCAGCATGCGGTGTGCATTGGTGTCGATCAAGGCGCGGTCGTCATGCTGGCCGTGAATTTCCACGAGCACCTGGCCGACCTGCCGCATCAACTGCACGCTGACCGGCTGGTCGTTGATCGACGCGCGCGTGCGCCCGTCCGCCGACTGTATCCTGCGGAATATCAGATCGCCATCGTCATCGATGCCGTTTTCCTTGAGGAGTTTTCGTGCAGCGTGCTGGCCGGGTACATCGAAGACGGCCGTTACCTGCCCTTTGTCTTCGCCATGGCGCACGAGACCACCGTCACCACGACCACCAAGTGCCAGCGAAAGACTATCGAGCAGGATGGACTTCCCGGCGCCGGTTTCACCCGTCAGCACCGAGAGCCCGGCCTCGAAACCGAGATCGAGCCGCTCGATCAGAACGATATCGCGGATCGACAACTGGATCAGCATGTGGCCTCGTTATTGACCTCTGGTCTATCAGGCGCCGATGAGCTTTGCACCGGCACGCGAGATCCAGGACCCCCTGTTTTCGCGCGGCTCGACACCGCCCGAATGCAGCAGCTTATAGGAATCGGCATACCACTGGCTATCAGGATAGTTGCGACCAAGCACCGCCGCAGCCGTCTGTGCCTCTTCTACGATGCCCATACGATAATAGGTCTCGGTCAGACGCGCCAAAGCCTCTTCCACCTGATTGGTGTTGGGATAGGTTTCTACAACGTTGCGGAAACGCTGGATGGCGGCAAGGTATTCTTTACGCTCGAGATAATAACGGCCGATCTGCATTTCCTTGCCGGCCATCTGGTCGCGCGCGAATCGAATCTTCGCCTGCGCGTCCTCGACATATTCCGAGTTCGGATAATCGTTTACGACCTTGCTCATCGCAGCGATCGTATTTGCCGCGGCCTTCTGGTCCTGCGTCACGTCGGAAATCTGCTTGGAATACGAAAGGCCAACCAGATACTGGACATAGGCCGAGTCCTGCGACTTCGGATACTGGCTGAGATAACGGTTACCGACCGAGATCGCATCGTCGTTACGGCCCATGCGCTGCTTGACGAAAGTGCTCATCACAAGCGCCTTGCGGCCCCATTCGGTAAACGGGTTCTGCTTGTCGATAGCGTCGAACTTGCGCCCAGCTTCGGCCATGTTGCCGGCCTTCATGTTCGCAAGGCCCTGATTATACAATATCTCCGGGGACTCGGCTTCGAAGCCAAGCTTCGTTATATCGATGTCCTTGTCGGATTGGCATGAAGCCAAGCCAACCCCGGTCCCGATGAGTGCAATCGCCAGGAGGCCGATCCTCGTAAAGCTACGCATTTCTACAGACTTTCCATCAGCCATCCGACAGTCCCTGATCGTCCCCGCGTGAAACTACTCGTGCCCAGCGGCGTACTAGCCATAAAAGCATGGTCAGGGCAACGCAATGGGTCGGCATTAATGCATTTTTGTGGCGATCACTGCCAGCAAGTACCTTTTATGAAAAGAAAAAGGCCGCTCCTTGCGGAACGGCCAGTCTGACGGAGATTATAAAATTCAGGCAAACCAGGGAGCGCATTCCGTCATGCTGACGGGAACGAACTCACCAGCACGAACACGTGTGGCAACAGAAGATGGGGCCTCAACCACTTCATAGGCGGTCGAGTCGCTCAGAAGAGCCTTCAGCGCATTTGCATTCATCTTGTGTCCGCCGCGATAGGAGCGGTAGCAACCAATGAACTGCGCTCCTGCAAGAGCCAGATCGCCAACGGCATCCAGCGTCTTGTGACGAACGAACTCATCCTTGGCGTAACGCAGACCTTCGACGTTCACGACCGTTTCATCGTCGGAAATCACGACCGAGTTTTCCAGCGAAGACCCAAGTGCATAACCTGCAGCCCACAGACGCTCGACATCACGCATGAAGCCGAAGGTGCGAGCGCGCGAAAGCTCGGACTTGAAAGTTGCAGCAGTCAGGTCACCCTTCCAACTCTGACGACCAATCAACGAAGACGGGAAGTCGATTTCCACTTCGAATCGGGTGCCGTCATAGGGGCGGAACTCGGACCAGGATGCGCCTGATTCGATTCGCACCGGCTTGATGACGCGAATGTAACGACGCTTGATCCCGAGATTGACCGTGCCGACCTGTTCGATCGCCTCGATGAAGGGATAGGAGCTGCCGTCCATGATCGGCATTTCGGCACCATCGACTTCGACGATGATGTTGTCGATGCCCATCGCATAGAGCGCAGCCATGACATGCTCGATGGTCGCAACCCACTTGACTGGCGACACGCCGAGCACGGTGCAGAGATCCGTCGGACCGACCTGCGACGACACGGCACGATATTCGACCGAAGTGCCGTCTTCGAGATTACGGCTGAACACAATACCGGTTCCGGCTTCCGCCGGCTGGAACGTAATCATCACCGGCGCTCCGGAATGCACACCGATGCCGCTCAACGTAACCGGAGCAGCAATCGTTGCCTGAAATCCGAGCAATCCAATTGTCATTAACGTAAGCCTTCTTGATTCCGTCGCACCCGTGATCAGCAGGTCCGTATTCGCATTCAGTTGAAACGAACGAATTGTTCCAACTCTGTCAGCGTCTAAATACGCATGCTCTACGCTGTTTCCAAATCACTGTTCGTTTCGGATTGTTACGGTTTTCTAACAACGTCACCATCCTTGGCCGCAACATACTTTTCATCGCGTAAACATCTGATTGGAAAGGTTATTTTTCCACAGTTAATATGCTCAACTTAAAAAGGCCCGGATGCTGATCACCCGGGCCTCTTCAACTTTGTTATGCGCCGTTAACTCAGTTCGACTGGCGGCGCAGGAAGGCCGGAATTTCGAGCTGATCGTCCTCGTGGCTGGCCTGCGGAGCAACACGCCCACGGTCATCGAGATTGCCGCGACGCGGGGCATAGAGGCTGGCTTCTGCCGAAAGCGGACGACGCTGGGGAACAGGAGCTGAAGCAGTCATGTCCGACTGGACCTGCTCTTCCTCTTCCCGGCGACCGAGCGAATTGGTGATCCGCTTCAGGAGGCCCATCGGTCCACGCTCTTCCTGAACATGGGCCGTCGCCTGGGCGCGATGTTCCATCTCAGCCTTCACGACCGGCGGAAAATCTTCCACCTTCGGCATGCGAACCGGCTCCATGACAGGTTCGCGATAAACAGGCTCATGCTGAACCGGCTGTGCCATGCGCGGAGCCGGCTGGCTCATGACCGGCGCAGCTGCGGGCGCCGGCTGATGGTAAGCCGGAGCCGGCTGAGGTGCCGGCTGAACCGGACGGGTCATGACCGGGGCGGGAGCCAGAGCTTCTGCAACCGGAGCTGCGAAGAGACGGCTCTGCGGACGGAACTCGTCCTGCTGCGGCTGCGGTGCCGGAGCAACGGGCGTCGGGATTGCAAGAACCTGTTCCATTTCAGCTTCCGCCTGGCGGATGGTCTCTGCGATCGGGTCGGCAGCCTTCGGTGCCTGGGGGGCCTGCATCATGACAGGCTGAGCTGCGGCCGGAGCCGGAGCAACGGCCGCGGAAGGACGGATAATCGGCTTCTGAGCAGCGCGCATTTCAGCGGCACGCAGGTCGACTTCGCCATGAGCGCGATCGATACCGGTTGCAACGACGGAGACGCGGATGAGGCCTTCAAGTGCTTCATCGAAGGTCGCACCGAGGATGATGTTGGCATCCGGATCGACTTCTTCGCGAATACGGGTAGCCGCTTCGTCGACTTCGAAGAGAGTGAGGTCGCGACCACCGGTGATCGAGATCAGCAGGCCCTGAGCGCCCTTCATCGAGGTCTCGTCGAGCAGCGGGTTGGCGATTGCGGCTTCGGCAGCCTGCAGAGCGCGGCCCGAACCGGAAGCTTCGCCCGTACCCATCATTGCACGGCCCATCTCGCGCATGACGGAGCGAACGTCAGCGAAGTCGAGGTTGATAAGGCCTTCCTTGACCATCAGGTCGGTGATGCAGGCAACGCCCGAATAGAGAACCTGGTCGGCCATCGCGAATGCGTCGGCAAAGGTCGTCTTGTCATTGGCGATACGGAACAGGTTCTGATTTGGAATGACGATCAGCGTGTCGACCGACTTCTGCAGTTCCTGGATACCCTGTTCGGCCAGACGCATACGGCGACCGCCTTCGAAGTGGAACGGCTTGGTGACGACGCCGACGGTCAGGATGCCCTTGTTGCGGGCAGCCTGCGCAACGACCGGAGCAGCACCGGTACCGGTACCACCACCCATGCCTGCGGTCACGAAGCACATGTGGGTGCCGTTGAGATGATCGATGATCTCGTCGAGGCATTCTTCAGCGGCAGCGCGGCCGACTTCCGGCTGCGAGCCGGCGCCGAGACCTTCGGTGACCTGCACACCCATCTGGATGATACGCTCGGCCTTGGTCATGGTCAGCGCCTGGGCATCGGTATTGGCAACGACGAAATCGACGCCTTCGAGCCCGGCAGTGATCATGTTGTTGACAGCGTTACCGCCACCGCCACCCACGCCGAAAACAGTGATCCGAGGCTTCAGCTCGGTGATGTCAGGCTTGTTCAGCTTGATCGTCATTGTACCTTTTCCTTCTGCTTTTGGTCGCGTCGCCGAGCTGACCAATTCTTTTCCAATTTACTTTGACAGGTCAGGGGCTGTCTTCCCTGTCAAAAACTCTCTTTCAGCCACTGTCCCATGCGGGCCAAACGACCGGTTCCGTTGCCGAACGAACCGATGAGGCCGCCCTGCGATGCATGCGTTTCCATCTCCGCCACCTGCGGATAGATGATCAGTCCCACTGCGGTGGAGAACGCCGGGCCCTTGGCTGCCGCCGGAAGACCGGAGACACCCATCGGACGACCGATGCGAACATTGCGGGCGAGAATCCGCCGTGCCGTTTCCGGCAGGCCGGTCAGCTGGCTGGCGCCACCCGTCAAGACAACACGCTTTCCGACGATCGGGCTGAAACCCGACTTCTGGATGCGGTCACGAATAAGCTCCAGCGTCTCTTCGATGCGGGCGCCAACGATACGGGTAACCAGCGAGCGCGGCACCTGGGTCGGCTGATCGCGATCATCCTCGCCGATCGGCGGTACGGAGATCACGTCACGTTCATCGCCACCATTGGCGAGTGCCGAACCATGTACGACTTTCATGCGCTCGGCATCTTCTATCCGAGTCGATAGGCCTCGCGCCAGATCAGTTGTGACATGATGGCCACCAAGACCGATTGCATCCGTATGAACGAGCTTGCCTTCGCAGAAAACGGAGATCGTCGTCGTGCCGCCGCCCATGTCGATGGCTGCACAGCCGAGTTCCACCTCGTCGTCGACCAGGGCAGCAAGGCCGCTGGCATAAGGCGTAGCAACCATGCCTTCGACCGACAGATGCGCACGATTGACGCAAAGCTCGAGGTTTTTCAGCGTGATGCGTTCCGCAGTAACGAAATGCATGTCGACACCCAGTTCATCGCCGTACATCGACAGCGGATCACGGATGCCGCGCTCGCCATCCAGCGAGAAGCCGGTGGGCAGCGAGTGAAGGATGGCGCGATCATGCCGCTGCGACTGGTTGCTTGCTGCCACCAGAACCTTGCGAAGATCGGAATTCTCGACTTCCTGGCCACCAAGATCGATGGTCGCAGTATAGACATCGCTTGCCAGACGGCCGGCGGAAACGTTGACGATCAGGCTGTCGACGGTGAGGCCAGCCATGCGCTCGGCAGCGTCGACGGCAAGCCGGATAACGCTTTCGGCTGCATCGAGGTCGGCGATCACACCTGACTTCACGCCACGTGAACGCTGATGGCCGATGCCGATGATCTCGATGTGATGCGTGCGGCCCGGAAGGATTTGGCTTTCCTGGCGCGGAGTGAGGCGGGCAATCATGCACACGACCTTGGTCGATCCGATATCCAGAACCGACACGACGTGGCTGCGCTTCGATGACAGGGGCTTCATACGCGGCATACCAAATTGGGAGGAACCGAACATATTCACGATTTCGCTCCAGCTTTTTTCAGGGCCTTGGTACGAGCGTCGAGCGCTTGCTCGCGACGCTCCACCGCAGCGGAAGTCAATTGAATGGTTGTGCGATCTTCAAGACGAAGGTCTACCGCAGCGACATCGCGCTCCAGCACGCCCTGCTCTTTTTCCAGTTTGGACAAGAGAGCCAGAGCAGACGGGATACGCTCTTCCGGAAGCTTGAGAACGATGCCGTTATCGAGATGCAGATCCCAACGGCGGCTGGAAACCCGGACATAGGCCCGCACGCGGCTTGCAATCTCAGGCCACTTGTCCATTTCCTGCGCGAAGGATGCGGCAGCAATCTCTGCATCACGACCGACGAACAGGGGCAAGGAGGCAAACTTGTTGTCCTTGAGTGGCGCGATAACCGATCCGTTCTTTTCGATCAGCGAAAGTTCAGATCCGTGCTGCCAGATGGCGAAAGCCTTGCGCTCCTTGAGCATGACCTCGATCGTGCGCGGATAAACCTTGCGCACTTCCGCATATTCGACCCAAGGTAGCTCGGACAGCTTGCGCCTTGCGGCATCGATATCCAGAGCAACCAGTGACGTCGTGCCATCGAGACCGAGAAGCTGAAGAATGTCGATTTCCGAAGTCTGATCGTTACCCGAGACCCGAACGTCTTCGATCGCGAATCCGACCGCGGCAGTTGTGGACTGGGCCACAACATGACCGTGACCACCGAGAGACATGCCATAGAGACCTACGGCAGCGAAAAACGCGAAGGTGGACAGCGTGCCGGCATGCGCCGGAATATCGATCCTGCCGGTGGCAAGACTGACCGCAAAGCGCACGACGCGACGCAGCGGCCGCGGCAGAACGCGACGATCGTCAGCGCCCACCACACCGGAAGCAGCGCGACGATGCGATCCACCAGCCATTTTGCCGATCACCGTAGACAAGAAGCGTCCTCCACCATCCAGCGAACAAGCTCACCGAAGGAATAACCCGCATGAGCAGCCATTTCAGGCACGAGAGATGTCGGGGTCATTCCAGGCTGGGTATTGACCTCAAGCCAGATGACTTCACCTTCACCGGAGAACCGATCATCGAAGCGAAAGTCGGAGCGACTCACACCACGGCAACCGATAGCCTCGTGCGCCTTGACCGCCCATGCTTGTATTTTTTGGTAAATATTCGGTGAAATCTGCGCCGGAATGACGTGTTTTGAACCACCAGCAACATACTTGGCGTCGTAATCGTAGAATCCCGGACCAGTCGGGACGACTTCCGTGACACCGAGAGCCTGACCATTCATGACCCCACAGGTCAGTTCACGACCATAGACATAACGCTCGACCATCACCTCGTCGCCGTACCGCCATTCAGGCGACGTCACGATCTGCGGCGGACGGGACTGATCCTCACGAACGATCACAACACCGAAAGAAGACCCCTCACGAACCGGCTTGACCACATAGGGCGCAGGCATGGGATGAACACTGGTGAAGTCCTTGCGATCCATAACGAGGGCATCAGCAACAGGCACGCCCGCAGCCTTGGCAACATGCTTTGCCTGAGCCTTATCCATGGCCAGCGCAGAGGCCAGCACACCCGAATGCGTGTAAGGAATCTCCAGATACTCGAGCACACCCTGGATAGTCCCGTCTTCACCGAAGGGACCATGAAGAGCGTTAAATGCAACATCAGGCCGAAGACCAGCCAGCACGGAACCGACACCACGTCCGACGTCGACACGCGTCACCCGATAGCCCTCGCCCTCCAGCGCATCCGCGCAGGCATTGCCGGACGACAGGCTGACAGGCCGCTCGGAGGAAAACCCTCCCATCAGAACAGCCACGTGCTTGCCACTCATCCGTCACCTCTTGAAAAATAACAATTCCCGGATTTCGAACCTCCACCGCCTATTGCGGCCAGCGACTCTCACCGAACTTGTCTCCCATTGGTGCAGCAAAATGGTTAACAAATCGTTTACTTTGCTTAACGATGCAAACCAATGCACTGAAAACAAAGGATAAAATTACGAAGGAAATAGTTAACGCGACACTTGAGGAAGCAGCAGATCATGGCGCACTCCCTCTCCTGCAGGACGTATCAGCCCGTCGCATGATTCTTCGCAAGACCTGTTTTTTTTGCATTTATTGCGACAGAAAGGGTTTCGGTCGTCATAAAATTACGATACTGCGCATGCGGCCCTCCCAAGAGCCATATAAAAAACCTTTTCTGAACTGGAATCAGTATGACTAACGCGACGCCCTCCGCTTCGCCGTCTGCTGAGCCGTTAGCGCCTGTTGCAACGAACTCTCCTGCACAAGTCCTGACGGCCAGCGTGGTCGGCACGACGATCGAGTTTTTCGATTTTTATGTTTATGCGACCGCCGCCGTCCTGGTGTTCCCGACGCTGTTCTTCCCCGGCAGCGACCCCACGAGCGCGCTTCTCGCATCCTTCGCAACCTTCTCCATCGCATTCTTTGCACGCCCGCTCGGCGCGATCGTGTTCGGCCATTACGGTGACCGTATCGGCCGCAAGACGACGCTGGTCGCCGCATTGCTGACCATGGGTATTTCCACGGTCGTGATCGGCCTTCTGCCGACATATGAACAGATTGGCGTCGTCGCACCGCTGCTTCTGGCGCTTTGCCGTTTCGGCCAGGGCTTCGGTCTCGGCGGTGAATGGGGTGGCGCGGTTCTGCTGGCCACCGAAAACGCTCCTCCGGGCAAGCGCAGCTGGTACGGCATGTTCCCGCAGCTCGGCGCCCCGCTGGGCCTGTTCCTGTCCTCCGGCGTATTCTGGATCCTCCTGCACTTCATGTCGCAGGAAGCGCTGCTCAGCTGGGGCTGGCGCGTTCCCTTCATCGCATCGATCATACTGGTCGCTGTCGGCCTTTGGGTTCGCCTTTCGATTACCGAGACCCCAGCATTCCAGAAGGCAATCGACAGCCATGAACGCGTCGAAGTGCCCGTCGCGGAACTCTTCCGCAAGCACAAGCGCAGCCTCGTACTCGGCACATTCGTAGCACTCGCCACTTTCGTGCTGTTCTACATCGGCACGGCCTATCTTCTGTCCTATAACGTCAAGGTTCTGAAGATGCCGTTCCTGGATGCGCTGGAAGTCCAGCTTCTCGGATCTGTTGTCTTCGGTATCTTCATCGTCGTGATCGGAAAGCTCGCAGAGCGTTACGGCCGGCGCGAGATGCTGATCCTCACCAGTGCGCTGATTGCAGCATTCTCGTTCCTCCTGCCAGCCTTGATGACCAACGGCGAAGGCATGATCTTCCTGTTCGTGATTCTGGCCATGGTTCTCATGGGCATGACTTACGGCCTGATCGGCACGGCGCTGGCTGCACCATTCCCGACCACGGTGCGCTATACCGGCTCGTCGATCACCTTCAACATGGCTGGCATCTTTGGCGCCTCCCTGGCTCCTTATATCGCCACCTACCTGCAGGCTAACTACGGCATGGCCTATGTCGGCTACTATCTGCTTGTTGCCGCCCTGATCACGCTTGCCTGCATCTTCCTGTCAGGCAAGGAAGAAGTCTGATCCTCAACCGGATCGGAATCAAATCATAAGAAAAGCCCGCGAAGCCATTGGTCTCGCGGGCTTTTTTTGTTGTCAGAATCTTGCCGGGTATTAGATTATTTCCGGAACAGATGAACATCTTGGATGCGATTATCACGTGCGCTCAGAAGCACGGTAATCCAACCTGCATCTGCAATCACGAACGGCAAAAAATAGAGAAAAAGAAGGGCGGGGTGTTCAGCTGATCCCCCCTCCAAAAGACAGCGAGGCGCCGAGGTCAGCAACCAGAAGCCGCCAAGCCATCGAAGGCCAATCCGGAGAATTAGCCAGAGGCTTGGTCCGTTCAGGTGGAAAGGCATTGTTCACGCCTCCTGAACGGACCGAGCGGCCGGTTACTCCGTGGTCGCGCCCTGGAAAGGCTTGACCTCACGCCCGGGCATGAAAATGCCCAGCCGCTTGATTTCCCATTCCAGCTTGATGCCAGCATGTTCGAACACGCGCTGGCGAACCATCTCGCCGAGATATTCGAGATCGTAACCGGTCGCATGGCCGATATTGATCATGAAGTTGCAATGAAGCGACGACATCTGCGCGCCACCGTTCATCAGTCCGCGGCAGCCGGCATCATCGATCAGCTTCCAAGCGGAATGGCCGGGCGGGTTCTTGAACGTGGAACCGCCCGTCTTTTCCTTGATCGGCTGCACTGTCTCGCGGTGCTGACGCACGGCGTCCATCTCGGTGCGGATCTTGGCGCGATCTTCCGGATAACCTTCGAACACGGCATGCGTGAAGATCAGGTCCTTTGCCGCTGCCGTATGCCGGTAGGTGTAGCCCATCTGCTCCTTGGAGAACACATGCTGGTTGCCCTGCCGATCGACGGCATGAACCTCGATGACGCGCTGGGAGGTCTCGCCGCCATTTGCGCCGGCATTCATCCGCAAGGCGCCACCGATCGAGCCAGGAATACCGTAATAGAAGGCAAAGCCGCCGATACCGTTATCCATGGCCATCGCGGCAATATGCTTGTCCGGGCAGATCGCACCGGCACGAATGCGGTTTTCGCCGACAAGCTCAACCTGGCCGAATCCCTTGGCCGAAAGGCGCACGACAACGCCCGGAATGCCGCCGTCACGAACGAGAAGGTTCGAGCCCACGCCGACAACCGTCAGCGGCACTTCGGCCGGCAACAGTTTCAGGAAGGTTATCAGATCGTCCACGTCATGCGGCTGGAACATCAGTTCCGCCAGACCGCCCGCCTGGAACCAGGTTACCCTTTCCATCGATGCGTCCGGTGTAAGACGCCCGCGCAACTGGTTCACGCCCTCCCCGAGCGAGGCCAGCAGCTTTTCCCCATCTACCTGCTTCATACTTACTGTCCTGATATGCTTTCCAGTTCCCTCGGCAATGACGCCGCCCACTGTGTAATATTACCCGCTCCCAGAAGAACCACGAAATCACCTGGTTTCGCAATGCCTGAAACAATATGTGCCAGTTCAGCCGGCGACGCCATATAGCGCGCGTCGCGGTGACCGCCCGCACGGATGTGCGAGACCAGCGTCTCCGAATTGACACCTTCAATCGGATCTTCGCCCGCAGCATAGACCGGTGCAAGGATAATGCTGTCCGCGTCGTTGAAGCAGGTCGCGAAATCCTCGAAAAGGCTCGAAAGGCGTGAATAGCGATGCGGCTGGTGTACCGCGATGATCCGCCCCTTGCAGGCCTCGCGCGCAGCTCTCAGCACCGCCTTGATCTCGACCGGATGGTGCCCGTAGTCGTCGAATACCTGCACATCATTCCAGGTTCCCGTAAGCGTGAAGCGGCGTTTCACGCCACCGAACGCAGCAAGCCCCTTGCGGATATCCTCTTCCGAAATACCCAGCCGGTTGGCGACTGCAATCGCCGCCGTGGCATTGGAAATATTGTGCCGACCCGGCATAGGCAGGGTCAGGTCCTTGAAATTGAATACCCGGCCGGTACGGCGACGGCGTATTTCGACATCGAAAGTCGCCTTTGTCCCATCCATGCGGATATTAGAAAAGCGTGCATCGGCCTGCGGGTTTTCGCCATAGGTGACGACCTTGCGGTCCTCGATCTTGCTGACCAGCGCCTGAACCTCGGGATGATCGATGCAAAGAACGCCGAAACCGTAGAACGGCACGTTCTCGACGAACTGACGGAAAGCTGCACGAACGGCATCGAAATTGCCGTAATGGTCCAGGTGTTCCGGGTCGATATTGGTGACCACCGCGACTTCCGCCGGCAGCTTCAGGAAGGTGCCGTCCGATTCGTCGGCCTCGACCACCATCCACTCGCCCTCGCCCATGCGGGCATTGGTGCCGTAGGCATTGATGATTCCGCCATTGATCACTGTCGGATCGAGCCCTCCGGCTTCAAGCAGCGTGGCGACCATGGACGTCGTCGTAGTCTTGCCATGCGTGCCGCCGATCGCGATTGCATTGCGGAATCGCATCAGTTCCGCCAGCATCTCGGCGCGGCGCACGATCGGCAGCGATTTTTCGCGCGCAGCGATCAGCTCCGGATTGGTCTTCTTGATCGCGGTTGAAACGACGACCACTTCGGCATCACCGAGATTGTTGGCTTCGTGACCAACGAAGACTTCGATGCCCTTGTCACGAAGACGCTGCACATTGGCACTGTCCGACTGATCGGAGCCCTGCACCTTGTGCCCCAGATTATGCAGCACTTCGGCAATGCCGCTCATGCCGATGCCACCGATACCGATGAAATGTACGAGGCCAATGGCCTTTGGCATCTTCATGCCTGAACTCCACTCTTTTTCTTATTCTTGTATTCGGCGATCGGGCACTTTTCTGCAATAGCAATGACGAGATCAGCCAGATCTTCGGTGGCGTACGGCTTGCCGGCCTTCTTCGCATCAGCCGCCATCGTTTCAAGCCGATCAGGCTCGTTCATGGCAGAGGTCAAAAGCGCCGACAGTTTTTCCGGAGAAAGATCGGATTGCGCCACGACCTGCGCACCGCCCTCGGCAACTAGAGCCGCGGCGTTCGCGGCCTGATCGTGATCGAGCGCGTAAGGATACGGCACGAGGATCGACGGGCGACCGATAACCGAAAGCTCACTGACCGTAGAGGCACCGGAACGGCAGATGACCAGATGCGCCTCGGCCAGCCGATCGGCCATATCGGTAAAGAACGGGGCAATATCTGCAGGGGCATTGAGCTTGGCAAAGCAGGAAGTGACGCGATCCTTGTCCTCCTTGCGCGCCTGCTGGGTCACGACGAGACGCTCCCTCAGCGCTGGCTCCAGAAGGCTGATCGCTGTCGGCACGGCCGAGGAGAAGAACTGAGCACCTTGGCTGCCGCCGAAAACGACAAGACGGAACGATGCCTCGCCGCGCGATGCGAGATAGGGGATCTTGGCGGCATCCAGAACCGGCGGGCGCACGGGATTGCCCGTTACGACGATCTTGGCCGCATGCTCGCCTCTGCCTTCCGGAAGAAACCCGCCTGCGATTGCCTGAACGCGCTTTGCCAGCGCCTTGTTGGCGCGCCCCATGACCGCGTTCTGCTCATGGATCAACGTCGGAATTCCAAGGCCCGTGGATGCCAGAAGAGGCGGCACGGTCGGATAGCCACCGAAACCGACTACAGCCAGCGGACGAAGACGCGCCATCAGCTTTCGCGCCGTACGAAGTCCCCTCCAGAGCGTCCACGCGGTCCTGGCCATGGCAACCGGGTTCTTGGACGCGAAGGTGGCGGAAGGCACGATATGGATTTCGTCGGCGGGGAATTTTCCCGCAAAGCGTTCGGCGCGGCTGTCCGTCACGAGATGAACTGCATAACCACGATTGCGAAGCTCATGTCCGAGAGCTTCTGCAGGAAACAGATGACCGCCGGTTCCCCCGGCGGCAAGAACGATCGTGCCCTTATTCATTTACTCACTCCGCGGGAACGCCATGCGCAGCCCGAAACAGGCTCCGCTCCTGTGCCCGCTTTTCGGGCCGGTGACGAGTCAACGCCAGGATGAAACCGGCAGTGATGCAGATCGCGACCTGCGACGAACCGCCATAGGAAATCAGCGGGAGCGTCATGCCCTTGGCCGGCATCAGTTCGAGGTTCACACCGATATTGATCATCGACTGGATACCGATCAAAAGAACGAGACCTGCAACGGCAAAACGGTTGAAGTCGTTGCGCTCCTTGAAGGCATGGTTAAGTCCGCGCAGCACGATAAAGCCGAAAATCAGCACCAGCGCCATGCAGAACACGATGCCGAATTCTTCCGCGGCGACCGAGAAGACGAAGTCGGTATGGCTGTCCGGCAGGATACGCTTGACGATCCCCTCGCCCGGCCCCTGGCCGAACCAGCCGCCACGCACGATCGCCTCATGCGCCGTCTCGATCTGAAAGCGGTCGCCTTCACCGGTGAGGAACTTGTCGAAACGCGCCGTCACGTGCGGCAGCATGTAATAGGCCGCCACGAGACCACCTGCGCCAACGCCACCGAGCAGGAAAATCCAGATCCACGGCATTCCAGCCATGAAGAACATGCCGCCCCAGACGACGCTGGTGAGGATCGTTTGGCCAAGGTCGGGCTGGGCGACCAGAAGTGCTGCCACGATGCCGAACAGGATGATCGCGAAGAGGTTGCCGGGGATTTCCGGCTGCCGCGCATGTTCGGAAAACAACCAGGCGCAAACGATCACGAAGGCTGGCTTCATGAATTCGGAAGGCTGGATCGAGAAGATACCGACGCCGATCCAGCGACGCGCACCCTTGACCTCGACGCCGAAAAACAGCGCCAGAACCATTAGCACCAGCGAGACGGCCAGAAGAATGATGGCCGTTCGTCGCACCTGTCGCGGGCTGAGAAAGGACAGGCCGAACATCACGATCAAGGACGGGATGATGAACATCGCGTGCCGCTCGACGAAATGGAAACTGTCGAGGCCAATACGCTCCGCAACCGCGGGCGAAGCGGCGAAGGACAGCATGAATCCCAGTCCCATCAACAGGATGAAGGCTGCAAGAAAATAGCGGTCGATCGTCCAGAACCAGTCTGCGAGCGGCCCTCGGTCTGCGCGGCTTACCATAGTCTCAGCTCCTGTTTCCGGTATCGACCAGCATTGTCACGTCCTGCAGGTCGCCCACGAGTTGCACGAAGGCATCTCCGCGGACCTCGAAATTCTTGAATTGATCGAAGCTTGCGCATGCGGGCGACAGCATCACCGCCGAAGCGATTGCATCGCCATCGGCATCAGCGGATGCATGGGCGACGGCCTGATCCAGCGTGCCGGAGATTTCGTAGCGCACGCTTTCGCCCAATGTGGCCGCAAATGCCGGCGCAGCCTCTCCGATCAAATAAGCTTTTACTATATGAGAGAAAAGTGGTGCGAGGCTTGTGATGCCCCCTTCTTTAGGCAGTCCACCGGCGATCCAGTAGATGCGGTCATAGCTCGACAGCGCAGGTGCCGCAGCCTCCGCATTGGTTGCCTTGGAATCGTTGACGAACACGACATGACCGCGGCGTCCAACCGGCTGCATCCGGTGCTTGAGGCCGGGAAAGGACTTCAGCCCCTGAACAATCTCGGTCGGCGTAAGACCCACAGCCAGGCAAGCTGCCACTGCAGCAGCCGCATTCTGGGCGTTATGCGCGCCTTTCAGCGTCGGAATGCCATCGAGATCGACGAACAGTTCGCTCGCCCCACCATGCGCAAGCACGAGCTTCGTGCCATCCGCATAGATCCCGTCAGCGACGGGGCTACGCTTCGAAATCCGCTTCACGGCTACGCCTGCCCGCTCGACACGGTCGGCGATCAGAGTGCAGAAGCTGTCGTCGACGCCGATGATCGCTGTCTCGCTGCCGGCAACGAGACGCTCCTTCACGTCGGCATAATGCTGCATCGTGCCGTGCCGATCGAGATGATCGGGCGTCAGGTTGAGTAGGATGCCTGCGGTCGGGTTGAGGGTCGGCGCAAGATCGATCTGGTAGGAAGAGCACTCCACGACATAGAACCGCCCCGTCTTCGGCTCGTCCAGCGTCAGAACCGCGGTGCCGATATTGCCGCCAAGTTGGGTATCGCGACCGCTCTCCTTCAGGATATGCGCGATAAGAGCCGTAGTCGTCGATTTGCCGTTGGTGCCGGTAATCGCGATGAACGGACTATCCGGCGCATGGGCGCGGCGCTCGCGCACGAAAAGCTCCACGTCTCCGATGATCTCGACACCGGCAGCCTTTGCAAGATCGACAGTCCAATGCGGCTTAGGATGGGTCAGCGGCACGCCCGGTGAAAGCACGAAAGCATCCTGCTTCGTCCAATCTATCCCCCTCAGATCGGCAACATTGATGCCGGCCTGCGACGCCCTTGTTACGCTTTCAGGGTTGTCGTCCCAGGCGGTAACATTCGCACCGCCAGCGACAAGCGCCCGCGCTGTCGCGAGACCCGATCCGCCGAGCCCGAACAGTGCTACATTTCTACCCTTGAAAGTCGTAACCGGGATCATCGCATTATAACCGAAATTACCGAAGCTTGAGTGTCGAAAGTCCGAGCATCGCAAGGCCGACGGCGATGATCCAGAAGCGGATCACGACCTGACTTTCCGTCCAGCCCAGCTTTTCGAAATGGTGGTGAATTGGCGCCATCAGGAACACTCGCTTGCCGGTCAGCTTGAAGAAGCCGACCTGAATGATGACCGACAGGGTTTCCATGACAAAGAGGCCGCCGATGATCGCCATGACGATCTCGTGCTTGGTGGCGACGGCAACCGAACCGATCAGGCCGCCGAGCGCCAGCGACCCGGTGTCGCCCATGAAGATAGCGGCGGGCGGTGCATTGAACCACAAGAAGCCCAATCCCGCCCCAATAACGGCGCCGAGAATGACGGCAAGTTCGCCGGTACCGGGCACGAAATTGATCTGCAGGTAGTTGGCGAAAACTGCGTTACCGGCGAGATAGGCGATGACGCCGAAGGATGCAGCCGCGATCATCACCGGCACGATTGCCAGACCATCGAGACCATCAGTCAGGTTCACCGCATTGCCGGCAGCCACGATGACGAAGCCGCCGAACAGAATGAAGAAGAAGCCGATATTGAGCACATATTCCTTGACGAAGGGGAAAGCGACAGATGTCGCAAGGCCCGGATTGGATGTCTGGGCGTGCATTGCCATGCGCATCATGAAGAAGACGGCGATGCCTGCGATCAGGAACTCGATGCCGAGACGCGCCTTTCCGGAAAAGCCCTTGTCCGACTGCTTGGTGACCTTCAGGTAATCGTCGTAAAAGCCGATGGCGCCGAAACCGAGCGTCACCAGCAGAGTCGCCACGACATAGACGTTCGAGAGATCGGCCCATAGCAGCGAGCCGCCGACGATGCCGGCGAGAATCATCAGACCACCCATGGTCGGCGTGCCGGCCTTCTTGAAGTGTGTCTGCGGACCGTCAGCACGGATAGGCTGGCCCTTGCCCTGGCGCACACGCAATGACGCGATCATCCGCGGGCCGAACAGGAAGACGATCAGGGCCGAGGTAAACAGGGCTGCGCCAGTCCGGAAGGTGATGTATCGGAACAAATTGAAAAACTGCAGTTTGTCCGACAGTTCGACAAGCCAGATCAGCATGAGGGCCCTTTCCCGAAGCCGCTAAAATTCAAAGTTGGTGGTCCGTGTCGGAGAATGCCGGATAGTTGTCAAGCAGACCGGCAACGATCTTGCCGAAACCGATGCCGAGCGACGACTTCACCATCACCACATCACCGGGCCTGACGGAACGGACGACATAGTCCACCAGGTCAGACGTCTGCTCCCGGTATTCCACCTGAACGCTTTCCGGAAGCGCATCGCGCAAGACCGACATCTCCGCGCCGGCAAGCCAGACATGCTCGATCCCCGCGGCAAGCAGCGGTCCGGTCAGTTCCTCATGCAGCTGCGCGGAAAACGTGCCCATCTCCAGCATGTCGCCGAGAATGGCAATCCGCCGGCCGGCAAGGTCCGGCGTGGTCGAGGCGAGCAAGGCGATTGCCGCCCGCATCGAGGCCGGGTTGGCGTTATAGCTTTCGTCGATCAGCGTCAGATAGCCCTCGCCGATTGGGAGACGGTGACGTTCACCCCTGCCCTTGACGGACTTGAGGCCCGCAAGCACTTCGATCGCCTGATCGAGATCGGCACCGACGAGATCGCAAGCGCCGAGCGCTGCAACGGCATTCTCGGCGATATGTCGCCCCGGCGCACCAATCCGGACTTCCCGCGTTTCGCCATCGAGAACGGCCCAGATCGTCGATCCGTCGCCGTCACCTTCGAAATCAGCCAGGCGGAAATCCGCCTTGGCATGCTGGCCGAAGCTGCAGATCCGCGCCACGCCCGCTTGGCTTGCGCGCTCCGCCAGAAACTCGAACTGCTTGATATCGCGGTTGAGCACCGCAACGCCGCCCTCGACGACACCGTCGAAAATCTCGGCCTTGGCTGCAGCAATCTCTTCCAGATCCTTGAAGTGACCGAGATGGGCTGCCGCAATGGTGGTGATGATCGCCACATGCGGCTTGACCATCTGTACCAGCGGCGTGATCTCGCCGGCATGGTTCATGCCGATCTCGAACACACCGAAATCAGTATCCGCCGGCATGCGCGCCAGCGTCAGCGGTACGCCCCAGTGATTGTTGAAGGATGCCACGGCTGCATGCACCTGGCCCGACGGAGCAAGCACCTGACGGAGCATTTCCTTCGTCGTCGTCTTGCCGACCGATCCGGTCACCGCAATGATGCGTGCACGGCTGCGGGCGCGCGATGCGACAGCCAGCTTGCCGAGTGCAACCAAAACATCTTCCACCACGATCATCGGCACGGTCAGACGGCCGAGTGCGGGAAGCTTGCCCTCACTGACGACGATCAGCGAGGCGCCATTGGCTACCGCGATGCTCGCATAGTCATGACCATCAACACGGTCGCCCTTGATCGCGAAAAAGGCTTCACCTGCACCGATGGAGCGGCTGTCGATCGAAATGCCCGTGATGCCTTCCGGAAGCGTACCGATCGGACGACCTTCCATGACGGTCGCCATCTCTTGGGATGTCCAAAGAAAGCTCACGATACTCTCTCCTCCAATGCACGGCGTATTTCGACATGATCCGAGAACGGCAATACCGTCGTCCCGATCGTCTGTCCTTCCTCGTGCCCCTTGCCGGCAACGATCAGCGTATCGCCCGATTTGAGCAGGTTCACGGCGTGAACGATCGCACTTGCCCGGTCTCCGATCTCGATCGCACCCGGTGCTGCCGCCATGATCTCGGAGCGGATGACTTCCGGAACCTCGGAGCGCGGATTATCGTCGGTCACGACAACGACATCGGCTAGGCGCGTGGCAATTTCACCCATGATCGGTCTCTTGCCCTTGTCGCGGTCACCGCCGCAACCGAACACGACCAGCACCCTGCCGCTGGTGAACGGCCGCACCGCGGTCAGCACCTTTTCCAGCGCATCCGGCTTGTGGGCATAGTCGACATAGGCAAGGGCGCCATCCTTCGTATGACCGACAAGTTCCAGCCGGCCGGCAGCGCCGGTCAGCGTCTCAAGCGCCTTGAAGGCGGTCTTTGCCTCTACACCTGTCGAAATAGCCAGACCTGCCGCGACCAGCGCATTGGCCAGCTGGAAATCACCGGCAAGCGGAATATCAATTTCGAAAATCTCGCCGTTGTGATGCACTTCGGCCATTTGCTTGTGGCGGAAATGCTCGACGCGCTTGACGCAGAGATAGTCGCCCTTGCGCCCAACCGTCCGCACATCGAGGCCGGACGCCTTGGCAACCCGGATTGCTTCCTCGGACCATGCATCGTCGGCGAAGATAACGGCCGGAGATCCCTTCGGCATCAACGTATCGAACAGCCGCATCTTGGCGGCCATATAGTCCTCGACCGTCGGATGGTAATCCATGTGGTCGCGACCGAGATTGGTGAAGGCAGCAGCGGAAAGCCTGACGCCATCCAAGCGCGACTGGTCGAGCCCGTGGCTCGACGCTTCCATGGCGGCGTGGGTCACACCTTCATCGGTCAGTTCAGCCAAAAGCTTCTGCAACTCCACAGGATCGGGCGTCGTCAGCGATCCGTAATCATTGCGGCTCGGAGAAATGACGCCGGTCGTGCCGATCTGTGCAGCGCTCAACCCGGCCTTCGCCCAGATCTGCCGAACGAATGACGCAACCGATGTCTTGCCCGCCGTACCGGTCACGGCCACCATCGTGTTGGGCTGTTTGCCGAAGAACCTGGCCGCAGCCAGCGCGACGAAACGGCGTGGATTGGAAACGACGATAACCGGAATATCGGCCTCGGCCGGATGAGCCGACACAGCGACCACGGCGCCACGCGCGGCAGCATTGCCGATAAAGCCCTGTCCATCGGCCTTCACGCCCGCCAGAGCGGCAAACAGCATGCCCGGCATGATCTTGCGGCTGTCCAAGGAAATCCCGGTAATATCGAGGTCTCCGAGAGGACCAGCGAGAAGGTCGTTAACTTCCGGAAAATCCGGACCGGCAAGATCGCGCAGTTTCATCAGTCTGTTCCATCTTTCGAGCGGCGCTCACGAATCGCCGCTCGAGTTGTTGTCGCTCAATAAGACACAAGCAGGGCAGAACCGTCATTGCCGAATTTCGGCTTTACACCGAGAATGGGAGCCGCCCGGCTGATGATTTCCTTGACCATTGGCGCGGCCGACGTGGCGGCAAGCGCTGCACCATTGCCCTTGTCTGTCTTCGGCTCGTCGCTGAAGCTCAGAACGACATATTGCGGATTCCCCATCGGGAAGGCTGACAGGAAGGCATTGAAGTTCTTGTCGTGGGAATAACGCCCGTTGACCACCTTGTCTGCTGTGCCCGTCTTGCCACCAACATCAAAGCCATCGACCCGTGCATTGCGACCGGAACCGTTGGCACCATTCCATTCGAACAGATAACGCATGTCGCGGCTGGTCGAAGGCTTCAGCACCTGGGTCGCCACCTGATCCGCCTCATCCTGCGTTCGCGGCAGGAAGGTCGGCGCGAGGAGTTTACCTCCGTTGACCAGGGCAGCCCCCGCCACAGCCGTCTGCAGTGGTGTCGTGGAAACACCGTGACCGAAGGAGATCGTGATCGAGTTGATCTTCTTCCACTGGCGTGGCTGGCTTGGCATGGCCACTTCGGGCAGCTCAGTCTTCATCCTTGAGAGAAGTCCCAGCCTGGTCAAGAAGTCCTTGTGTCCGTCGATACCGACCGCATCGGCGATCTTCGCAGTCCCGATATTCGACGAATACTGGAAAATCTCAGGAACGCTGAGCATGCGTCCCTTGCCGTGGAAATCCTTAATCGTGAAACCACCAATGCGGATCGGGAAGCGGGCATCGAATGTACTGTTGAGGTTCATCTTGCCGTCGTCGAGGCCCATTGCCAGCGTGAACGACTTGAAGGTCGAGCCCATCTCAAACGTGCCGTTCGACATACGGTTGAACCACCCCTCCTCGCCGCCGGCGGCCGGATCGTTCGGATCGAAATCCGGTGCAGAAGCCATGCCGAGAATTTCACCGGTATGAACATCGATGACCACTGCGCCGGCGCCGATTGCCTTATATTTGCCGATCGACGCAGAAACCACGTCCTGCACGATTGCCTGAACCCTGAGATCGATGGAAAGCTTGACCGGCTCCAACGGCTGGTTCGACGTCATCCCGACAGAGGCAAGGTCTGCAAGTCCCTGGCTATCGACGTAACGCTCCATGCCGGCAACGCCGCGGTTGTCGATATTCACGTAACCGACGATATGTGCGGCAGTACGTCCACCCGGATAGAAGCGGCGCTTCTCGGGCCTGAAACCGATACCAGGAATACCGAGCGCAAGAATTTGGCTCTGCTGCTTCGGGGTCAACTGGCGACGAAGCCACTGGAAACGGGAATTGGACTTGAGCCTGGAATAAGTCGACTTGACGTCGAGATCCGTCAACACGGTCGAAAGCTTCTCGACCACTTCATCGGCGTCGACAATCTTGTGCGGCTCGGCAAACAGAGAGACGGTGCGAATATCCGTCGCAAGGATCGCGCCGTTGCGATCGACGATATCCGGACGCGAAGCCAGCAGGCGGTCCGCAGGCAGGATGCTTGAGGTCGTCTCCGGCTGGGCCATACCATACTGCGTAAGACGGCCACCGATCACGACGTAAACTACGGCGAAACCTGCGATCAGCAGGCCCACGCGATTACGCGCCTGCGCCGATTTCTTCTTGCGCGTTCCTTCAAATGCAGCACCGCCGACGGCAGACCTGCCCTTGCGGTCAGACGAAAAATGCGCCCGGCGTTTGACCACCATAACTTTAGAAAGAAAAGACATCAGCGCCTCACCGAGCCAGTGGACATATTATCCGGCGCCCATCCTCGAGGCAGCGGCAATGGAACCTTGGGAGCCGGCGTTGCCTTCGCCTGCTCCACCCCCTTGAGAGCCGCAGCTACCTCACCATTCTTGCCGGCGATAATATCCTCAATCGTCGTATCGGGCTGCGGGAGTTGCGATCTGTGCATGGGCAGCTCCTTTGGCATTGCGAGCTGTGTCGGCTGCGTGGGAACAAGACCAAGCTCCGAATCGTAATTCTTGATCAATGGCTGCAGGCGGTTCGGCTGCGTCACGAGAGCCCAATCGGCCTTCAGAAGATCGATCGTGTCGCGTTCAAGCCTGATCTCAGCCTCGAGCCGGCGAACTTCGCTCAGCTTTTCGTCCGCTCGATGCTTGATCGTGTAGGTAACGACCGCCATCGTGGTCATCACGCCGATCAGCACGAGATCGAAACTCCTCAGCATCCTCAGGCTCCCATGGTCGCAAGGCTGGCCAGATCAGGCAGCGAGAAAATAGACAAGTCGTCAGCACCGGGCTTGGCTTCGGTACGAACGCCCATACGCAGCTTGGCGGACCGCGCACGCGGATTGACCTCAGCCTCGCCCTCGCTAGCGGCAATCATCTGCTTGCCCGGAAATTCGAAAACAGCGGAACGAACCTCGACCGCCGGCATATGTCGCGAGCCGGAAGCCTTACCGGAACGATCGGAGAAAAATTGCTTCACGATCCGATCTTCGAGAGAATGAAACGTTACGACAACCAGACGACCGCCCGGCTTAAGCGACCGCTCGGCGGCAAAAAGCGCACGAGCCAGCTCCCCAAGCTCGTCATTCACGAAAATCCGAAGCGCCTGAAAGACACGTGTCGCCGGATGAATCTTATCCTTGGCTTTGCGCGGATTGACACTCTCGATCAGATTGGCGAGATCGCGCGTTGTTTCGAACAACTGCGTCGCGCGCCGCTTTTCGATGGCGCGAGCAATACGCCCAGGATGCTTTTCTTCACCGAGAAATCCGAAAATCCGAATAAGGTCACCGACCTTGGCCCGATTGACGACATCAGCGGCGGAAACACCCGAAGACGACATACGCATATCGAGCGGCCCATTGCGCTGAAACGAAAAGCCGCGTTCAGCCTCATCGATCTGCATCGACGACACGCCGATATCAAAGACAACACCATCCAAACCGCCATCGGGAACATACTCCGCAAGACGGGAGAACTCGGAATGGATGAGGGACAGCCGTCCCTCGCTCTTCCGAACCAGCGCCTGACCCGCAGAGATCGCAGTCGGATCGCGATCGAGAGCAATTACCGAAGAACCGGCAGAAAGAAGCGCGGACGTATACCCGCCTGCACCAAAAGTGCCATCGAGAATGACCTTGCCCGCTTCAGGCTGAAGCGCAGCAACCACTTCCCCAAGCATAACCGGGATATGGCGCACAGACCCAGTTTCGGTCTCGACCTCAGCACCATCAGACCCATTCGCCATACTGCACTCTCACTGCAATTAGAGCAGAAAAACAACAGCCCCTTCCGCCGGAAAGCCCACCTTCAATTCACGACCATCAGCAAGGAACCGAGACAACCGATTACCAAGGCAAACATCGCCCCTCGCAGCGGAGAAAAATGAAAGAACGATCGACCAAAGAGACGCCCACGGAACGAGCCTTAAAAACCCCTTCCTACACGCATTTATTTATGACCCGTTAAGTTTAACAAAACATTACCAAGGCGGGCTTTGCGATCGGAGAGAGGCACTCGAAAACGTCGGATAAACATCGATTAAGCTATTGAAATAATGAAAACTCTCCACTTTCTCGAAGAACGGGAGAGCAGCCGGACGCTGACAGCGAGAAGAAGACGTTACATCTCCGCCGCATTATCAGGTCAGATTCGCCAGTTGGCCTGTAAGCCGGGTTCTGTATGGCTCCGATGCACGCATCGGAACGTGGCAGCCATTCATCTGGGACGATGCTTGCACATCGCCTCACGCAACCCACCCGGATGACTGGCCCAGAAACAGGCTGTAGGCGCTTTTGGCGCCCCGCGTCATCCCTATTCGGTCTTGCTCCCGGTGGGGTTTACCTTGCCGCCGCTGTCACCAGAGGCGCGGTGGGCTCTTACCCCACCCTTTCACCCTTACCCCGCATATAGCGAGGCGGTTTGCTTTCTGTGGCACTTTCCCTAGGGTCGCCCCCGCCGGACGTTATCCGGCACCGTGTTTCCGTGGAGCCCGGACTTTCCTCACCCTACCGTCTTTCGACATTGGTAAAGCGCGGCTGCCCGGCCAACTGGCACCGGCTCCATAAACGGTTTGATCCGCAAACGCCACAGCACAGAGCAAAGAATCCGTCCGAATGACTTACAATCGAAGCACTTCGCCCGCTTTCTGGAATCAGAACATCAACGGGTAAGTGCGGCCATAATCCAGCGCCACCGTCGCATATAATACGTCCTCTACCGGCTTTGCACGGTCCATCGAGGCGATCACCATCTCGACCTTGTTGCAATAACGCTGCGACACCGAGTTCATGCGCTTTGCACCATGGCCGGCATTGTATTTGAGGATGGTCCGGCAGAGCTTTCCATCACCGAGCTCATGCGCGCCGGCGAGATATTTCATACCATAGCGGATGTTGGTTTCAGGATCATAGAGACCGGAGGCACGCCCCCCGTACCCCATCAACTTGGCCGTTGCAGGCTTGATCTGCATCAGGCCGATCTCTCCCGCGCTTCCCTTTGCCATCGGCTGGAAATTGCTTTCGATCCGCACGACAGCCATCGCCAGCTCGGTCGGAACGCCGTATTGATCGGCATATTGACGAATCAAACCCTCGTAACGCGACTGGCGAAGCGCACGCTGATCTTCCGGCGTCTTGGCCTGCATGGTGGTTTCGCGCGTTTCCCAAGGCTTGATGACCTGTTTTCCTGTAGAGTTCGTCGTCTCCCCACCGTCTTCGGCGCGCACGAAATCCGTACCCGCAGCAAGCGCAATCACGCCCGCTGCGGCTGCAATAGCCAGCATTCTCATGAAGTAAGTCAGTCTCCGGGTAAGGTCCTTCAACTCATGGACCTGAAAGGCTCGCGGCCGGCACATGCCGATCCTTCGGAAGCAATGCCGGAAAGACGATGCAACCGTTGACGAAACCCGTTCGTTTTTCTTTGCAATCCCCGCCTACAAGGCGATTGCGCGAGCCACTGCTTAAACCCGGTTATTAAGGAAAGTCTGTGGCAGCGCAGCAAAACGACGATTTTACTACCTTACAACTCTCAGGAGATCAGATTTCTACCTGGCTATATTTCGGCAACGAGGTCAGCAATCGGTGCAAGGTATCGATCGTGGAGAAATCGGCTATTCCATCGACCAGCGCCGGACGAAAATGCCGCTGAAACGCTTCCAGCACACCCTTGGTGCGGTCGCAGAAATTGCCTGTTATCTCAAGATCGTAGCCGTAGAAGGATAGCATCGATTGCAGCGCCTCGATGGGCTGTCCCGCCTCGCCCAACTGGAAGAACCGCCCGCCGGCAATCGGGCTTGCGTCGACCCAATGACCAACACCCGCATCATACAGCCGCTTCCACGGAAAATTCTCGCCCGGATCAACCTTGCGGATTGGCGCGACATCGGAGTGACCGAGCACCCGTTCCGGCCTTATGGACCACCGTTTGCCGCAATCCAGACACAATTGAACCACCGCTTCGATCTGTTCGGCAGGAAACATCGGAAGTCCGCCCGGGTGCCCGGGATTGGCAATCTCAATCCCTATCGAACAGGAATTGATATCGACCTCTCCCGCCCAGGCACTTTTACCCGCATGCCATGCACGCCGCGTCTCCGGCACAAGCTGGATCACACGCCCGTCTTCATGGACGAAGTAATGGCTGGAAACCTGGCTCTCCTCGTTACAGAGCCAGTTCAGCGCCTGATCGGCGTCCGGCATGCCAGTGTAATGAAGGATGATTGCATCGGGCTTACGACCGGAAACCCGCTCCCCGTGATTGGGAGACGGCCGGACAGATGCTGCCGCATAGTCCGCAACAAAATCACTCATGCTGCGCGGCGCTCTTTCTCGATCGCCTTATAAGCCGCGTTCAGCGCAGCCATCCGCTCGTTTGCGGCAGCGTGAAGCGTGGCAGGCACGCCCCGCGCAATCAAACGGTCCGGATGATGTTCGGAGACAAGAAGGCGGTATTGCTTGCGGATCGCAGCGAAATCATCCTCTGGGGAAACGCCGAGCACCAGATACGGATCCCGACCATCGAGATGCACGTGCCGCGCCATGATTCGGCGGAAATGTTCGTCATCTATCCGGAAGATTTCCGCAATACGGCCGAGGAACAGAAGCTCCTTCTCATGCACCAGGCCATCCGCCTTGGCGATATGGAAAAGCCCATCCACGACGCTCTCGAGCATCGGGCAGTTCTCGGCAGCTCCCGAACTGCAAAGGTTTGAGAGCTTGGACGCATAGGCCTCATAACCTGCCACGTCCTGACGCGCGAGATTGTATAAACGCGCGACGTTGCGGGCTTCTTCATCCGGAAAATCGAAGATTTGCTGGAACGCCTTAACTTCCGCTTCGGTGACGATTCCATCCGCTTTGGCCATCTTCGCGGACAGCGCGATGATGGCAACGGAGAAGGAAACCTGCCGGCGGGTCTCGGGATCCCCCTCGAAAAGCGTGCGGATAGCCTCCACCACGCGCCCCAGCGCGCTACCGGCGGCATCGCCGATCGCACCGATAAGCCGCTCCCACAAGGAGGAAATCTGCAGACAGGAAAAATCGAATATCATCCGTCTAAATGACCAGATAACACCAAAAAATGCAACGGATCGGGCGTTCACCACCAGATTAAACTATGTTCATGTTATCCGAACAATGAGCTGGCTCCGAGGTCAGGCCGACTGCTTTCACGGCACATGAAATCAGACCTCCTTCAAAGCCATCCGCTGTGCACCAACCTCCGCCATATGTGATGCAGCGCAGCTTTATCGACGCATCCGTTTGAAAACACGGAATTATTACCCACCGAAAAACAAGGCGCACGACGGAATAGGCGAAGAAATGCACTTTACACCGTCTGCCCTCTATCGCATCCATACCGCCGGAGAAATGCAGGGGAAGCGTTCACGCGCGACGGAGGAACTATGGCCAGAGAGAAAGTAGCAATGTTGACGGCAGGCGGTCTTGCTCCCTGCCTATCATCGGCTGTGGGAGGCCTCATTCAACGTTACACCGATGTCGCTCCGGATGCCGGACTGATCGCCTATCGCTCCGGATACCAAGGGGTTCTTCTCTCGGACCGAATCGAAATCACAGCGGAGATGCGAGAGAATGCACATCTGCTCCACCGTTATGGCGGCTCGCCGATCGGCAACAGCCGCGTCAAACTGACAAATGCCGCAGACTGCGTGAAGCGGGGCCTGATCAAAGAAGGCCAGAACCCTCTGGCAGTTGCAGCAGAGCAGCTTGCCGAAGATGGCATCACCGTGCTTCACACCATTGGCGGCGATGATACCAACACCGTAGCTGCCGATCTCGCAGCATATCTCGCCGCCAACGGTTACGACCTCACCGTAGTTGGCCTGCCAAAGACGGTCGACAATGATATCGTTCCCATTCGCCAGTCGCTGGGCGCCTGGACAGCAGCGGAAGTTGGCGCAGCATTTTTCGACAATGTTTCGAACGAACAGACGGCGGCGCCGCGCACCCTCATCATCCATGAGGTCATGGGGCGCCATTGCGGTTGGCTTACCGCGGCAACGGCACGCGCCTATATCCAGAAAAGCAGTTCCAACAACTATGTCGAAGGCTTCCTCATGAATGAGGAGATGAAAGGCATCGACGGCGTATATCTTCCCGAAATGGCCTTTGATGCGCAAAAGGAAGCGGCTCGTTTGAGGGAGGTCATGGACAAGCGCGGCTTTGCGACGGTCTTTGTTTCCGAGGGCGCCTGTTTGGACGCAATCGTTGCCGAACGCGAGGCTGCCGGCGAAAACGTTGCCCGTGATGCGTTCGGCCACGTCAAACTGGATACGATCAATGTCGGAGGCTGGTTCCAGAAGCAGTTTGCGGCCCGGATCGATGCGGAACGATCATTGGTGCAGAAGTCCGGCTATTTCGCCAGGTCTGCAGCTGCAAACAGCGATGATCTTCGATTGATCCAGGGAATGGTCGATCTCGCTGTTGAAAGTGCATTAAACCGGGTCTCCGGCGTGACCGGACATGACGAAGACCAGAATGGGAAGCTCAGAACGATCGAATTTCCGCGTATCAAGGGTGGTAAACCTTTTGATATGACGGCAAGATGGTTCGGCGATGTAATGGAGTCCATTGGGCAGTCTTTCGAGCCCGCCTGATGGAAAAATGACGGATGCTGTGGCATCCGGGAGGGTGATGATGACCATAGAAACATGGCTCGCTTTTGCGGCAACGACGGTTGCTATCCTTCTTATGCCGCATCCCATTGCATCGCTCACTGCAGCGTTCTCCGCTTCATGGGGAAGAACAAGCGCATTCGTGACGATCCCGGCCTTCGTTCTATCCTTTGTTCTTGGAGGCGTTCTGGTCGTCGCTGGCGTTTTTCTGATCACTTTCCTTTGGCCAGCAGCAATCGGCGCTCTTTCATGGATAGGGCTGTCCTACCTGATGCTGTATGTCCTCTACGCCTACCAGGATCCTCGGCTCCGCTATGGGACCGCCGACAACGACAACCTTCCCGAAACGCGTCCCATGCGCATATTCGGTTATTTCGTTCTGACAACGTTCAGGAGCACGCGTTACTTTGCGCTCACGGCAGCAATTGCCGTCCAGTTTTTTGATCCCGCGCGCGCGCCACAGGAACAGTATATAAACATGATTTCTGCACTGGCTGTTTCGGCGATGATAGGGGCGCTTGCCCATGCCACACTTCCCGCCAGTTTCACTCGGAAACGCCGCGTTTCCAAGGCCCGCAGCAAGGCTCCCTACAAGCCCGGAACGCGCTTCATAGCCCATCGTGCGGTCACTGCCGGGTATCGGCGCATCGCCGCATGATCATCTGCGACCGGCTGGTGGCTTGTCGATCTCTTTCGAATGAGTTAATTGAGGTCGAGTTTCACTGGTCTTGTTAACGTTCTGGGCAACGATTTTTAATGAAAGCGACCCGATGGCAATGATGCGATTTGTGGGCCGTAAGGCAGCCGTGGTTATTGCCATGTCTTCCGCATTGGCTGCATGTTCCAGCGTTGACCACAGCAACAACGTGGCGTCGAACGAGACGCAGGACCAATCCGTTCAGCAGACTGCCGATGCATCTTCGCCGATCGCTCAAGAAGGTCCTGACAGCACAGTTACGCTCGTCAAGACAAGCCGCCTCCCGGTTCCCGTACCGACTGTGTCGGACGCAGCCAACGTTCAGACCGCAGCCATGTCATCTCCGACCATGGCGCCGTTCGTTGCCATGCAAACGAGCTCGACTGCCGCATCGATGCCTGTCGTCGTCGCCTCTGCTCAGCCAGTAGCGCACAGCACCACCAAGGGTGCGCGCCTTGTTTCTCCTCCGCTCGCTCCGGCGGTCCAGTCGGGACAGATCCAACCGGCAGCAGCTCAGGCCATCGCGCTTGACGAACCAGAACTGACGCCGGACATGGTCGCGCTGCAATCGGTCATTCCGATCCCGCGCCCGCAGGTGCCGACGACTACGCTTGCTTACGCAGCGCAGCCGAAAGCAGTCGCCGCAGTTTCGGCGATCGACAACCGGATGGAGTTCCCACCGGCTCCCGGCGAGCCGATGCCGGAAACCGCGACGGACGCCCCTTCGAACTTGAAAAAGCTTATCCACCGTTATGCCGGCCTGTATGGTGTACCGGAATCGCTGGTGCACCGCGTCGTGCACCGCGAAAGCAAATATGACCCCAAGGCCTATCACAAGAACGGTTATTGGGGCCTCATGCAGATCAAGTATTCGACGGCCAAATCGATGGGTTACGAGGGACCACCAGAAGGCCTTCTCGATGCCGAAACCAACTTGAAATACGCGATCAAATATCTCCGCGGCGCTTGGCTCGTCGCCGACAACCAGAACGACAACGCAATCCGGCTTTATGCGCGCGGCTATTATTACGATGCCAAGCGCAAGGACATGCTCCACGTCCTGCAGAAATAACGGCTAATCGGCGTTTACCCGTTTCACCACTTCCGATGCCAGCACACTCGCATCGTAGCCCTGCGATCTTGGCGTCAGGCCCAGCCTCACGATCACGAGATCCAGTGACGGAATGACAAAGACATTTTGCCCGTCATGCCCGCTGATGACGAATGCATCCGATGGCAGACCGGCCCCAGGCTTCGGCAGCCACGTCTGCATTTTCGAATAGCGGCCGCCCGAACTTCTGTTGGCCTCATGCATCTGCGCCACAAAGCCTTCCGGCAACAGGCGCGCCCCCTCCCACACACCGTCGCGCGCCAGAAACAGCCCGAACCGTGCCCAATCGCGGGCAGTCGCATACATGTACGAACTGCCGACAAACGTGCCCGCTGAATCGGTCTCCATGATCGCCGACGTCATGCCCAACGGCTCGAAGATCGCCCGCGAGGGATAGGTGAGCGCCTCATCACGATTGCCGATGCGATTCATCCAGATCCAGGAAAGCAGCACGGACGTCCCGGATGAATAGGTGAAGCGGGAGCCGATCTCGTCTTCGAGCGGCAGGCTTTCGACGAAACGCGCCATGTCCGGCTCAAGAAACAGCATGCGCGTTACATCGGCCACCGTGCCATAATTCTCGTTGAAGGCCAGTCCGCTCTCCATGCCCATGAGATCGGAAATACGGATCAATGCGCGCCGATCATCCCTCCACTCCGGAAACAGGTTCTTCTCCTCGAGCGACAAGCGCCCTTCCTTCATCAGTCGCCCGATGATCGCGGCATTCACGGTCTTGGTCATCGACCAACCGAGAAGCGGCATATCTTTCGAAAAACCTTCGCCATAGGCTTCGGCAACGATTTTGCCATGACTGACGATCACCATCGCCCGCATGCCCGGCCCGGTTAAAGCAGCGTCTGAAAGTATTGAGACAAGCGTTTCTTCCGAATCGGCTTTATCCCCTTCAGGCCAAAGCGCCTCGGGATCACTCTCTGGAACTGGCCTAGTGGCATTCGCCGCCGACTGAACACTTCCAACCGGCCCGACGGTACATCCCGTTCCCTGGCGGTAAACTGCCTCGCTCGGTGCAATCGATCCCAGCAGGGCAGCATTGACGCGTTTACCGTCACGGTCGATCGCAATGCCCATCAACCGCAAGAGCGGATGGCCCGGCGCCTGAACATCCTGCTCCAGAATGACATCGGGATCACGCCCCGCAATGAAGACGTTGGAGCACACGATCTTGGCCGCATAACCGCTGCCGACGCGCAGCAGATTGGGCGGAATGAAATAGATCCACAGACCGATGCCGATCGCCACGATGAGCAGGAACACCGCAAGACGACGAAAAATTACCTTCAGCACCAGCGCCTCCATTCTGTCTGCGGCATGCAAGCAAAATCCGCGACCGAGGGGAAGGCTCATTCTTGCGGAACGCGTTCACGATGAGGCAGGTCACAATGCGCGTCACGAAGCTGTTGCACGAAGCGGCTAAACGCCTCGAAACTCATGATGAGGCAGGATTTGGTCATGGCAGATATCGTCGAAGAACGTGGCTTGCAGCGCAACCGCAAGCTCAAGGACGCCCTCCTCCAGCACAAGGCCCTGTCACCACACGGCCTTTCCGAGCGCCTGTTCGGCCTACTCTTCTCCGGCCTCGTATACCCTCAGATCTGGGAAGACCCGGCGGTCGATATGGACGCGATGGAACTGTCGGAAGGGCATTCGGTCGTCACCATCGGCTCTGGCGGCTGTAACATGCTGGCCTATCTGTCCCGCTCGCCGAAGAGCATCGATGTTGTCGATCTCAATCGTCACCACATCGCTCTCAACCGCCTGAAGCTTGCAGCCTTCAAACACTTGCCGGCGCATGCCGATGTTGTCCGTTACCTCGGAATGGACGGCCTGAAGTCCAACAGTTCGGCGTTTGATGCCCATATCGCCCGCAACCTGGACGAACAGACGCGAGCCTACTGGCAGAAGCGCTCACTGACCGGTCGTCGGCGCGTCGAGGTCTTCAACAGAAACATCTATCGCACTGGCCTGCTTGGCCGCTTCATCGCCATTGGCCACGTAATCGCCCGTCTCCATGGCGTCGATCTGAAGGAATTTGCCGAGGCACGCTCGCTGCGCGAACAGCGCCAGTTCTTCGACGCCAACATTGCACCGCTCTTCGACCGCCCGCTGATCCGCTTCATCACCAGCCGCAAAAGCTCGCTCTTCGGCCTCGGCATCCCGCCGCAGCAATATGACGAGCTCGCGAGCCTCGCACCGAACGGCTCGATTGCACCGGTCTTGCGCGAGCGGCTGGAAAAGCTCGCCTGCCAATTCCCGATGAATGACAATTATTTTGCCTGGCAGGCCTTCGCGCGCCGCTATCCGCGCCCCGAAGAGGGTAATCTGCCCGACTATCTGCGTGTGGAAAACTACAAGGCAATCCGGCAGAATACCGATCGTGTCACGGTTCACCATGAAAGCGTCACCGTCCTTCTGGCGCGCAAGCCGGCTGGCTCGGTCGATCGTTTCGTGCTGCTCGATGCCCAGGACTGGATGACCGACGACCAGTTGAATGCGCTCTGGAGCGAAATCAACCGCACCGCAGCACCGGGCGCCCGCGTCATCTTCCGCACCGCCGCCGAAAAGAGCGTTATCGAAGGCCGCATCTCCGATACGCTTAGGCAGGAATGGACCTATCTTGGCGAACGCTCCGCCGAACTGAACCTGCAGGACCGCTCCGCCATCTATGGCGGCTTCCACATCTACGTGAAGGCCGGCCAGTGAGCGCCGGCGCAACGACGGAAACTCACGCCGCCCACATGGACCGCATGTACCGCTACCAGCGGCACATCTACGACCTCACGCGGAAATATTACCTTTTCGGCCGGGACAGAACGATCGCAGGCCTGAACGCGACCGACGGGACAAGCATTCTGGAAGTCGGCTGCGGCACCGGCCGCAATCTCGTCCTGACCCGCCGCCATTACCCGACAGCGAAGCTCTATGGCCTCGATATATCCGCCGAGATGCTGCAGACCGCACGCGCCAATCTGGCCGGCGGCACACAACAGCCGACTTTGATCGTCGCCGACGCCACGACCTTCCGTCCGGAGGACTTCGGTGTGAGCGGCTTCGACCGCATCATGATTTCCTACGCTGTCTCAATGATCCCGGCCTGGGAGGATGCGATCTCCGCCGCACTGGCTGCCCTCAATCCGAACGGCTCTTTGCACATCGTCGATTTCGGCCAGCAGGAGCGCCTGCCCGGCTGGTTCCGTGGCATGCTTCAAGCCTGGCTGCGCCGCTTTCACGTCACGCCGCGAGCCAATCTTCGCGAAGTCTTGCAGGAAAGGCTCGAAGGAGCCAATGCCGACATGACTTTCGAGGATATCGGGCGCGGTTACGCCTGGAACGCGGTGGTCCGCAAGCGAGGCTGACGCACTCGTTATCCGGCCTATCATTTCACCTTACCCAATCCCGACGGCACTATGGTAAACGGAACGCTCGAATGCCGTGCGGCCTGATTCCGGCCGATAGCGGCTTAGCTGCAGCTTAGACCGGATTCCTTATGCCGCGCACGCTTCTCGCCCTTCTTCTGACCGCCGTACTGGCCAGTTCCTGCACGTCCACCAGCGACCTCATGGACACGGCATCGATCAGCGGCACGAAGTTCAAGGATAATGACCCGCAGAATTTTGGCCGCAATCACCCCGGTCGGCACGAAGTCCACGGCATCGACCTGTCGAAATGGAACGGCACGGACATCGACTGGCAGACAGTCAGGAAATCCGACGTCGCCTTCGTCTTCATCAAGGGAACCGAAGGCAAGGACCGCATCGATCCGGCGTTCAGAACCCATTGGCAAGGTGCTGCACGCGCCGGCATTCCGCATTCCGCCTACCATTTCTACTATTTCTGTTCGACACCGGAAGATCAGGCCGACTGGTTCATTGCCAATGTACCAAAGGAAGCCAACATGCTTCCGCCGGTTCTGGACATGGAATGGAACCCCGCCTCGCCGACCTGCAAGCTGAGGCCGGATGCAGCAACGGTGCGTGACGTGATGCGGCGCTTCATGGCCCGTATCGAAGCCCATTATGGCCGCAAGCCGATCATCTACACATCGGTCGATTTCCACCGCGACAACCTCGTCGGCGCGTTCAACGACTATCACTTCTGGGTTCGCTCGGTGGCAGCGCATCCAGGCGAAATCTATACCGGTCGCAAATGGGCCTTCTGGCAATATACCGCCACCGGCGTCGTACCGGGCATAAGGGGTGAAACGGACATCAACGTCTTTTCCGGTAGTGCAAGAAACTGGAACACCTGGGTCGCCGCTGCAAACGACTGACTGTCAGTCCCGGTGAGATCGTAGCGCTGTCTCCATACCTATCACTGGCAATGTGAATGCGACTGCGCTAAATAGCCGGCTGCCGCCGCGCTCACGGGTACGTGCGGCACATATTTCTACATTGATCATCCCCGTACACGCCACAGATCGCCAGGATCGCCCTATGTCATTTCTCGACAGCCGTAGCTTTGTTCTTGCAGCCCTTATTGCCGGAGGGCTGACCGTCCCCGCATTCGCCCAGACGCCTTCCACGTCACCCGCCCCTGCCTGCGGTGGCGACCTGACCGCGTTTCTCGCGGGCGTGAAGCAGGAAGCAATCTCCAAGGGCATTCCGGCCTCGGCGGTGGACGAAGCCCTCGCTGGCGCGCAGATCGACCAGAAGGTTCTGAGCCGTGACCGCGCCCAGGGCGTTTTCCGTCAGACTTTTCTTGAGTTTTCTCAGCGCACGGTCAGCCAGGCTCGCCTCGATATCGGCCGCCAGAAACTCAAGCAGCTCGCCGATGTTTTCTCACGTGCGGAAAACGAGTTCGGCGTGCCCGCAGGCGTGATCACCGCCTTCTGGGCGATGGAAACCGATTTCGGCGCCGTCCAGGGCGATTTCAACACCCGCGACGCGCTCGTCACGCTCTCCCATGACTGCCGCCGCCCGGAACTCTTCCGCCCGCAGCTGATCGCCCTAATCGAGATGGTGCAGCACGGCGACCTCAACCCGTCGACCAATACCGGTGCATGGGCCGGCGAAATCGGCCAGGTCCAGATGCTGCCGGAAGACATCATCGCTCAAGGCGTCGATGGCGACAACAGCGGCCATATCGACGTTAAGGGCAGCGCACCGGATGCGGTTCTGACGGCCGCGAAATTCATCCAGAGCATGGGATGGAAGAAGGGCGAGCCCTGGATCCAGGAAGTAACGTTGCCGGAGAATCTGCCCTTCGAGAAATCCGGCCTCGGCAACGAAATCCCGGCCAGCGAGTGGTTCTCCTACGGTGTCACCCCGCGTGATGGCGACACGAAATTCGGCAACCTGCCGGCAGCTCTCATACTGCCCCAGGGCCGCAAGGGACCGGCCTTCCTTACTTACCCGAATTTCGGCATCTACCTGCAGTGGAACCAGTCGTTCATCTACACGACCTCCGCCGCCTATTTCGCCACTCGCCTGACCGGCGCACCGCCCTACCAGAAGACAACTCCGGAACAGGGCCTCGATGTAGAGGCCATGAAGCAGCTGCAGACCAAGCTTGATGCTCACGGCCACGATGTCGGCAAGATCGATGGCATTCTCGGCTCCGGCACGCGTCAGGCTGTCCAGAAGGAACAGGCGCGCCTTGGCATGCCTGCCGATGGCTGGCCGACGCAGGCGCTGCTTCAGGCGCTTTAAGGTAAGAAATTGACCCCATGACACGAAACGGGTGGCGATCTGATCGCCGCCCGTTTTATCTTCTGCATCTCAATCAGCGCGAGAAGAGCATCCGGATGACATCAGCGACACCTCGATTGACCCCACTCGCCTGGGCCCTGCTCTTCCTTCTCGGTCTTCTCTGGGGTGGTTCCTTCTTCTTTGCCCGCATCGCGGTCCATGAAGTGCCGCCCTTCACGCTGGTTCTGCTGCGCCTCGGCATCGCGGCCTTCGCGCTGCACATCTATTTGCATGGACGCTTCGGCACTTATTCAATCCTGAAACAGCACTGGCGCTCGTTCCTTATCCTCGGCTTGATCAACAACGCCCTGCCCCATACGCTGATCTTCTTCGGCCAGACCGAGATCGGCGCGGGCCTCGCCTCCATCCTCAACGCCACCACGCCGATCTGGACGGTGATCATTGCCAATCAGTGGACCTCGGACGAAAAGCTGACCGGCGCAAAACTTGCCGGCTGCGCAGCAGGCCTTGCCGGCATCTGCATTCTGATCGGCCCAAATGCTATTACCGCAAGCTCCGCCCCGCTCTGGGCACTCATCCTGCCGGTCATGGCTGCGATCTCCTATGGCGTCGCCGGAACCTACGGCAAGCGTTTCCGAGGCATTCCAGCCCCGGTGACCGCCGCAGGCCAGTTGACGGCCTCCAGCCTCATCATGCTGCCGGTCTCGCTGATCGCCGACCAGCCCTGGACGCAGGCGACACCTTCGACCCATGCCATCGCGGCGATCATCGCGCTGGCTCTTCTGTCGACCGCACTCGGTTACCTGATCTTCTTCAAAATCCTCTCGATTGCCGGGGCAACCAATACCTCGCTCGTCACCCTGCTGGTGCCGCCGAGCGCTATTCTTCTAGGCGCCCTTTTCCTCGGAGAACGCCTCGCGATGACCGACTTGATTGGAATGGCCGTAATCGGTTTTGGCCTCATTCTGCTCGACGGACGAATCCTTCGCATGCGCAAAAAGACTGTTTGAAGCAGTGCAAAAGAGCCTTTCCACTCACGGAAAATAACCTGCATTAACAGACAAATAGATGAATTTAACGCATAGGAAAGCTTCGTTAATTTCTATTATTTCATTTATTATCAACAAGATAGATTGACAACAAAATACTAACGCGGCTTGATCACTGCGTTGCAGCACAAAATTCCGCTTTCCATTTGACACGGAACCGACATAAAATCGGACCGTCAACGCAAGGAGGCAGACATGGGACGTACATACCCCCTCAATCTCCTGGTAGTCGGTGCTGCATTCGCATTCATAGCCTCGATGCTCTTCATCTAGGCCAAAAGACTACCGGTCGTATCTTGCATCCATGAACGTTTGATATGGACCTGAATTTCGAAAGGCGCATGTTCCCCGGAACATGCGCCTTTCATTTAAGACAGCCTTCGGTCAAGCCGCAGCCTTACGCATTCCCGGCTTGTAGCCGATATTATCCAGCACGGCGGAAACGAGCGGCGAACGGTTCATCGTGTAGAGATGAATGTGGTTGAAGCCGTTACGGCCGAGTTCTTCGATCTGCTCCGCAGCGACTTCGGCGGCGACCTTGGCCCGATCATCCGGGTTGTCGTCCAGCCCCTCGAACCGCTCATCGAGAAAACCGGGAATGGTCGCGCCGCAGCGTTTCGAAAAGCGCTTGAGCTGCGTCAGGTTCTGGATGGGCATGATGCCGGGAATGACCGGAATGGTAACGCCGGCTGCAGCAACCTCATCCATGTAGCGGAAGAAGACCTCATTATCGAAGAAGAATTGGGTGAGCGCACGGTGAGCGCCGGCATCGGCCTTCTGCTTCAAGACCGAGATATCCGCCGCCATATTGCGGCTTTCGGGATGCTTTTCCGGATAGGCTGAAACGGAAATGTCGAAATCGCCGTATTCCGCCAACGCCTGCACCAGATCCGCCGTCCGCTGAAAACCGTCTGCATGCGGCAGATAGGTCGTACCGATGCCAGCGGTCGGATCACCTCTGAGCGCAACGATCCTGCGCACTCCTGCAGCGCGATATTCCTCGACGACCGAGCGTACTTCATCCTTGGAAGCATCAACGCAGGTCAGGTGTGCGGCAGTCGCCAGGTTGGTTTTGTCGATGATCCCGGTGACAGCCGAGAGCGTAGGCTCTTTTGTGGAGCCACCTGCCCCATAGGTCACGGTGACGAATTCCGGCTGAAAGAGCGCCAGACGATCGACGGTCTCGAACAACTGCGCCTCCATCTCCTCGGATTTCGGCGGGAAGAATTCGAAAGAAATATCGAATCGCGGGCGTGTCGTGGTCTCGTTCATCATATTCTTCCTAAAATACCGAAATTGCTTCCGCTGGCTCAGCATCGGCCATCAGGAGACGGCGATCCTTTGCCAGCCATATCGTGACAGTGAGACCGTCATCTTGTTCCGGCGCAATATCGATGGCTTTTTCGATATCGAGCCCGGTCTTTTCCAACCAGTCGCCAATAGCCTCATGTGAGAAGCCAAGGCGTACATGGGCATGCTCTTCGCGCAAATGTTCAAGCTTGTGTGGTGCAAGGTCAACGATCAGCAACCTGCCGCCTGGCCGCAGGATACGGGCTGCCTCTGCGATCGCAAGTTCAGGCTGGTCGAGGAAATGCAGTACCTGGTGAATTGTGACGAGGTCGAAATCCTGCCCATCGAGCGATAGGTTGAGAATATCCGCATGACGCACGGACGCTTTCAGGATGCCGGCCTTGTCCAGATTGGCGCGCGCGACCGCCAACATATCGCGGCTTGCATCGACGCCAATCGCACGGCGGTAATGCGGAGCAAGCAGTTTCAGTATCCACCCCGTGCCCGTTCCAAGATCGAGCAGGGAATCGATAGGGGAAGGACCGACCAGCCGTAAAAGCGCCTGCTCGACAGCCGAATCGCTTGCATGGAGACGGCGAAGTTCATCCCATTCAGAAGCGTTGCGGCTGAAATAGGCCTGGGCACGTTCAGCCCGTTGATGCTTGACGGCAGAAAGCCGTTCGCCATCGCGAACCAGAACAGGGTCATCATTGGCCGAAGCGGCAAGCAAAGTCTTGACCAGCGCAGCAGCCGGGCCGTCCTGCGTCAAGCGGAAATAAGCCCAGGCTCCTTCCTGATAGCGGTCGATCAACGCGTCTTCGTTGAGAAGCTTCAAGTGGCGGGAGATACGCGGTTGCGACTGCCCGAGAATTTCGGTCAGGTCGGTTACCGTCAGGTCGCCCTTTGCCAACAAGGCGAGCAGCCGGAAGCGTGTCGGCTCCCCGACTGTCTTCAAAACGTCAACCAAAGTATCGAGTGCTAGCGACATACGCGTTTCCCGGCAATCAAGATATAAAGATATCTTTATATCGAATGCAGAGAGGATGCAAGCCGCCGCCTGGCGTTTGCAAAAAGGGCGGCAAAGCCGCCCTTTGAATTCACGGGAGTGAGTGAAGCGCCTTAGCGCGTCAGGCGCTTGTAGGCCTGGCTGCCCGGGTTCAGCGCATCCGGACCAAGTCGGCGAACCTTGTCCTGTTCGTAGTCTTCGAAGTTGCCTTCGAACCACTCGACATGACCGTCACCTTCGAAGGCAAGGATATGCGTGGCCAGACGGTCGAGGAACATGCGATCGTGGCTGATGATGATGGCGCAACCGGCAAAGGCTTCCAGCGCACTTTCGAGAGCGCCGAGCGTTTCCGTATCGAGGTCGTTGGTCGGTTCGTCGAGGAGAAGAACGTTACCGCCGGCCTTCAGCATCTTGGCGAGGTGCACACGGTTACGCTGACCACCCGAAAGATTGCCGACCTTCTGCTGCTGGTCGCCACCCTTGAAGTTGAACGCGCCGCAATAAGCACGGGAGTTCATGTCGAACTTGCCGAGCTTGATGACTTCCGCACCACCGGAAATTTCTTCCCACACGGTCTTGTTGCCGTCGAGAGCATCGCGGCTCTGGTCGACATAACCGAGATGCACGGTCTCACCGATGCGAATCGAGCCCTCGTCCGGCGTTTCCTGGCCTGTGATCATCTTGAACAGCGTCGACTTGCCGGCGCCGTTCGGGCCGATAATGCCGACGATACCGCCCGGCGGCAGCTTCAGCGACAGGTCGTTGATCAGAGTGCGGCCGTCAAAGCCCTTCTTGATGCCTTCCAGCTCGATGACCACGTTGCCGAGACGCTCGGAGACCGGAATGATGATCTGCGCATCGGTCGGCCGAATGTTTTCAGCCGCATCGACCAGCTGTTCGTAAGACTTGATACGAGCCTTCGACTTGGCCTGACGAGCCTTCGGGCTGGATGCGATCCATTCCTGTTCGCGCGACAGCGCCTTCTGGCGACCAGCCTCTTCGCGAGCTTCCTGCTGCATGCGCTTGGCCTTGGCGGTCAGGTAGGCGGAATAGTTGCCTTCGTACGGAATGCCACGGCCGCGGTCGAGTTCGAGAATCCAGCCGGTGACATTGTCGAGGAAGTAGCGGTCGTGGGTAATCATCATCACGGCGCCCGGATAATCGCGCAGGTGCTTTTCAAGCCATGCGATCGTTTCGGCGTCGAGATGGTTGGTCGGTTCGTCGAGCAGCAGCAGGTCCGGCTGCGACAGCAAAAGGCGGCAGAGCGCGATACGGCGGCGTTCACCACCCGACAGGTTGTCGACGGCGGCGTCCTTCGGCGGGCAGCGCAGCGCTTCCATCGCCATCTCGACTTGCTGTTCGAGGTCCCAGAGGTTCTGGCTGTCGATGATGTCCTGGAGCTTGGCACCCTCGTCCGCCGTCTCGTCAGAATAGTTCATCATCAGTTCGTTGTAGCGGTCCAGCACGGCCTGCTTGTCGGCCACGCCTTCCATGACGTTTTCGAACGCGGTCTTGTTAGGATCGAGCTTCGGCTCCTGCTCCAGGTAACCGACGGTCGCACCTTCGGCGAGCCAGGCTTCACCGGTATATTCCTTGTCCTGACCGGCAATGATGCGCAGAACCGTCGACTTACCGGCACCGTTCGGGCCGAGAATACCGATCTTGGCGTCGGGATAGAAGGACAGGTTGACGTTCTCAAGGATCTTCTTGGCGCCATAGGACTTGTTCAGTCCCGACATGTGATAGATGAACTGACGTGCCATCGATAATTAAGCTCCGGGGGAAAGAGGTTTTGCCGCTATGTAGGCGAAGACGCGCCTCGGGGCAATGCGAAGAGCGGGGGAGGTTTTGAAATGAGCTTGGATTTTGGGTGGGAAACGCACACTTTCCCCAGCCCGACGGGTGCCGGGATCGCCTATCGCCATGCCACGGCCCAAGGTGAAACAAAAGGCATCCTGCTGATCTCCCATGGTCTGGCGGAGCATTCGAAGCGTTATCGTCCCTTTGCCGAAGCGATGGCGCGCGAAGGTTTCCACGTCTACGCCTGGGATCATCGCGGTCATGGCGAGACGACGGCACCGGAGGCACCGATTGGTAGATTCGCAGTAAAAGACGGCATACGCCTCGTCATCGACGACGTGATAGCCGTTCGCGCCCGAGCCCTCGCCGATCACCCCGGCCTGCCCGTCATCCTGTTCGGCCATTCGATGGGCGGCTTGATCGCACTCAATGCGGCGGTCGATCATCCGCGGGATTTCGCCGGTATCGCCATCTGGAATTCCAACTTCAATCCGGGCATGGCCGGCCGCGCTGCTCAAGGGCTTCTACTTGCAGAACGTGCGCTGAAAGGGTCGGACACGCCGAGCGGCATGCTCCCTCGCCTCACCTTCGGCGCATGGGGTGACAGTATCCCCGGCCACCGCACCGCCTTCGACTGGCTGAGCCACGATCCGGCGGAAGTCGACGCCTATGTCGCCGATCCGCTCTGCGGTTTCGACGCCAGCGTCTCGCTCTGGCTCGATCTTTTCGAGATGACCTTCCGCGCCCCGAAACTCGTCGATCGGCTGCCAAAAGACCTGCCCATTCATCTGCTCGGCGGCGGAGAGGATCCCGCAACAGATAAAGGCAGGGCCATCCTTTGGCTTTCAGGTCACCTGCGCAAACATGGCTTCAACAATGTCATGACGCGCTTCTGGCCCAATGCCCGCCACGAAACTCTCAACGACAAGATGCGCACCGAAGCCACGGCCGAATTTGCCGATTGGGCTACCCGTATAATCCAGCCAATCAGAACAGCTGCGGAATGAGTTCATGACTTTTCTTCATGTGCGCAGAATGTCGCAGTCCATTATATCGAAATCATGAGTGCATCACCTGCCATGTCACGCCCAATAGCGCACACCGCCAGCATCACCACCGGCCTCGGCCTGATGATCCTGGCCATGTTGGTCGCGCCGCTGATCGACGTGTTTTCCAAGCTTGCGACCACCACCGCCTCCCCGACCATGATCACCGCGGCCCGCTTCGTCTTTCAAGGCCTGTGCATGCTACCATTCGTGCTCTGGGCAGGGTCGTGGCGCTCCTTTTCCTGGCGCATGAGTTTTTATCACGCGATCCGGGCCGGAGTGATCACCATATCCATGGTCTGCTTCGTCGCCACGCTGGCAGTCATGCCGGTCGCAGACGCGATCGCGATCTTCTTTGTCGAGCCTATCATTCTCACCATCCTGTCGAGCATCTTCCTGAAAGAAACCGTGGGTTGGCGCCGTTACACCGCCTGTGGCGTCGGGTTCATAGGCGCAATGATCGTCATTCGCCCGAGCTTTCAGGAGATTGGTTATGTCGCACTCCTGCCGGTCGTCACCGCCTTCTGCGTCGCCATCTTTGCCATGATGACACGTGCATTGGCGCATCGGGAGGAACCCTTCGCGATGCAGTTCCAGATGGCGCTCTGGGGTATCCCGATCTGCGCCGTCCTGCTTTTCGTCGGAGACGCTGCCGATATCGGCTTCCTTGCACCCTCGCTGCCCGGCATCACCACCTTCATGTGGATGGCTGGCGTTGGCGTTTTCGCCGCCCTTTCGGGTCTGCTGAGCGTTTACGCCTATCGGGCCGCCCCCGCCTCCGTGCTCGCCCCGATCCAGTATTTCGAGATTGTCTCTGCCACACTTTTCGGCTGGCTGGTCTTCGGTGATTTTCCGGATCCGATCAAATGGCTCGGTATCTCGATCATCATCGGCTCCGGCCTCTACATCATCTGGCGCGAACGCCGCGTCGCCTCGATCAGACCCGTCACCACAAGCGAAACTACATCGGTAGCCCCCTGACCATGGACATCGCCTCCAAGAAGCCGCCGCTTGCCGGCATCCGCGTTCTCGAACTTGCCCGCGTCCTTGCCGGCCCCTGGGCAGGCCAGATGCTTGCGGATATGGGGGCGGATGTCATCAAGGTTGAAAACCCGGAAGGCGGCGACGATACCCGCGCCTGGGGGCCTCCCTTCGTCGAAAGCGCCGACGGTGAAAACCTTTCGGCCGCCTATTACCACTCCACCAATCGCGGCAAGCGCTCGATCGCCGTCGATCTGAAGACCGAGGAAGGACAGGCGATTGTCCGCCGCCTCGCCGCGCAGTCAGACGTCCTGATCGAAAACTTCAAGCTCGGCGGATTGAAGAAATACGGCCTCGACTATGAGAGCCTGAAGAAGGTCAATCCGAAGCTCGTCTATTGCTCGATCACCGGCTTCGGTCAGGACGGCCCCTATGCCAGCCTCGCCGGCTACGATTACATCGTTCAGGGCATGTCCGGCTTCATGTCGATTACCGGTGAACCGGATGGTCAGCCGATGAAGGCCGGCGTCGCAATCGCCGACATTTTTACCGGCATCTATGCCGTCACCGCCATTCAGGGCGCGCTGATCCATGCGATGAAAACAGGCGAAGGCCAGCAGGTCGACATGGCCTTGCTCGACGTCATGTCCTCGGTTCTCGCCAACCAGAACATGAACTACCTGATTTCCGGCATCTCGCCCGTGAAACTCGGCAATGCCCACCCGAACATATCGCCCTACGAGGTAATCCCGGTCCACGACGGCCACATCATCCTTGCTGTCGGCAATGACGGCCAGTTCCGCCGCTTCTGCCGCATTCTCGACATCGAGCGCGTGGCAGATGACGAGCGCTACGCAACCAACAAGGCCCGTGTCGCCCACCGTATCGAGGTTCGCAGCCTGCTTACCGCCGAGACGACGAAATGGACCAAGGCCGATCTTCTGGCCGCCTGCGGTGAAAATGCCGTGCCGGTCGGTCCGATCAATTCGATCGGAGAAATGTTCGAAGACCCGCAGGTCAAGGCGCGCGGTCTGCGCATCGATCTCGAAGCGGCCGATGGCACGATCATTCCGGGCGTTAGGAGCCCGATTGTGCTGTCCGAGACACCGCTTAGCTATCACCGTCCGAGCCCCAAGGTTGGCGAGCATACGGATGAAATTCTGGCAGAACTGAATGCAATCGAGGAGGAGAGCAATCGATGGAAAGAACCGGGGAAACCACAAAAAGGACCGGCGGCCAGCTGATCGTCGAGGCGCTGAAGGCGAACGGCGTCAAACGGGTTTCCTGTGTGCCGGGCGAAAGCTACCTCGCCGTGCTCGACGCGCTTTATGAGAGCGGCATCGATGTCCTCGTCTGCCGTCAGGAAGGTGGCGCAGCGATGATGGCCGACACTTGGGGCAGGCTTTCGGGCGAACCGGGCATCTGCATGGTGACGAGAGGCCCCGGCGCCACCAACGCCTCTGCTGGACTGCATGTCGCCAAGCAGGATTCGATCCCGATGATCCTCTTCGTCGGCCAGATCGGCCGCGACATGAAGGAGCGCGAAGCCTTCCAGGAAGTTGAATATCGACGTGCCTTCACCGAATTTGCCAAATGGGTCGGCGAGATCGATGACGCCCGCCGCATTCCGGAATTCGTCACCCGCGCTTTTTCCGTCGCGACGTCCGGCCGCCCCGGTCCGGTGGTGCTGACGCTGCCGGAAGACATGCTGGTCGAAGAGGTCGAGGCACCGCAGGCTCGCTCCTATACGCGCGTCGAAAGCCATCCCGGAAAACAGCAGATCGCGGAGTTCGAGAAGCTGTTGAAAGCATCCCAGCGCCCGATGGTCATCCTCGGCGGCACGCGCTGGAATGAGCAGGCAGTGGCGGATTTCCAGGAATTCGCCAGCCGCTTCAAACTGCCGGTCGGCTGCTCCTTCCGCCGCCAGATGCTGTTCGACCACCTTCATCCCTCCTATACGGGCGACGTCGGCATCGGCATCAATCCGTCCCTGGCCAAGGAGGTCAAGGACAGCGACCTTCTGATCCTGATCGGCAGCCGCATGTCGGAAATGCCGTCATCCAGCTACACGCTGATCGATATCCCCTACCCGAGCCAAAAACTCGTCCATGTCTTCCCTGATCCGGAAGAGATTGGCCGCATGTATCGCCCGGACCTTGCGATCTGCGCCGGCCCGGCAGAATTTGTCTCGGCGATCAAGGACCTCGAACCTCCGGCCCTGCCGCTTTGGGCCGAGCGAAAGTCGACCATGCACGACGCCTATCTCAAATGGTCGACGCCGCCGGAGACCGGTCCCGGCGAGGTCCATATGGGGCCGATCATGTCCTGGATTGAAGATAACGTCCCCGACGATGCGATCTTCACAAATGGCGCAGGAAACTATGCCACCTGGCTACACCGCTTCCATCGCTTCCAGAAATACAACACCCAGTCCGCTCCGACCTCCGGCTCCATGGGCTATGGCCTGCCGGCAGCGGTCGCCGCCAAACAGCTGTTTCCCGAGCGCGAAGTCGTCTGCTTTGCCGGTGATGGCTGCTTCATGATGCATGGGCAGGAGTTCATCACCGCCGTTCGCTATGGACTGCCGATCATCACCGTGCTGGTCAATAACGGCATCTATGGCACGATCCGTATGCACCAGGAGCGAGAATATCCGGGTCGCGTCAGCGGCACAGATTTGGTCAATCCGGATTTCGTCGCCTACGCCAAAGCCTTCGGCGGCCATGGCGAACTGGTCGAAAGGACAGAGGATTTCGGACCGGCCTATCTGCGCGCCCGTGAACGCGGCAAAGCGGCAATCATCGAGGTCCGGCTCGATCCGGAAGCAATTACGCCAGCGAAAACACTGACTCAGATCCGCAATAAAGCCTAAGGCCCAGATTTGAGTATTTGCTCAAAAAGTCAGGAACCAAAGTCTGTTCATGTCGTTGATGCGGCATGGCAAATGAAACAAAACGAAAAGCACTGGGAGGCATGTCGACCTTCGTGGCCGTCATCTTCCTCATCGCAATCGCTCTTGCAGCCTTTTATCTTTTCGGCATGACGCCGGGCGAAGCATGATTAACAGATACACGAAAAGGGGCTGGATCTTCCGGCCCCTTTTTACATCTTCTGGGATAAAAAGAGCTTGCTCGATCACCGAGCGGTCGGCAATCAGAGGCCGAGTTCGCGCTTGAAGATGGCGGACAACCGCGCACAAAATTCCACAGTGATCTGCTTGTCGGACAATGCATAGGCCCGCGTTGCCGTTCGCTGGGCAGCCTTGAAGGCTTTCTCCGTTTCCGCCTGCGGATTGGATGACGTCCCGCGCGCATATTTCAGAAACAGCGACTTCGAATCCCACACCATCGACGGACGCTTGTAGCGAATATCGCAAGCCCGCGCATAAATCATGGCTTGAGCGGCAACATCCAGTTCCGAACCCTGGGGCACGGAAGGCAGAGTTTGAGAGTGCGCCACGGATGCCAGCAGGCTACTGGCGATGCAAATCGTAAGCAGAGGTACTTTCAGCATCCGTGGCGCTCTTTATCAGATTGCGGCGGTTACGATGAACTCGACCTTGTACTTCGGAGCGGCCAGAGCAGCTTCGCTCGTGGCGCGGGCCGGCGGGTTGACCGGATCAATCCAGGCTTCCCAGACGGCATTCATTTCGCCGAACGTCGACATGTCGGAGAGATAGATGATCGTCTGCAGGATCTTGGACTTGTCGGAGCCGCTCGCGGCCAGCAGGCGATCGACTTCAGCCAGCGCGTCCTTGCACTGGTCGGTAACGGTTTCGCCTTCGCCAACCTGGCCGGCGAGATAAACGGTGTTGCCGTGTACGACCGCGCCGCTCATGCGGGCGCCGGGCTCGATGCGCTTGATGCTCATGGGAATGCTCCTGAATGCTGAGCTTGGAAAAAGCGCGGAGTGAAGGTCACGCCGCGCGCGAAAAACGAGTCAGCCCTTGAAACGCTGGGCCTGTTCGTAGATGGCGGTCGAGCGCGCGCCGGACCGGCAAAAGCCGAGCATCGGCTTTTGAAAATCTTCCAGCGCATCGGCCATCTCGGTCACGCCCTCCGGCGTCAGGCCCATGCGGCCGACCGGAATGTGACGGATTTCGAGGCCGAGTTCCTTCGCGCGAGCTTCGATTTCCGCATAATGCGGCTGACCGGGCTCTTCCTCGTCAGGACGATTGCAGACGAGAGACTTGAAGCCGAGCGCCTTTACCTCGTCCAGTTCCTCAACGGTGATCTGACCGGAGACGGAATACTCGTCGTTGATCTGGCGGATATCCATGGGCAACCTCCATTTTTGTGGCGCCAGCATTACGCGGTGGCTTGACGAGCGTCAACGGCACATAGTCGCATCTCAGACGAAGGCGAAGCGCAGCGCATAGTCTGCGCTCTCGCCTGGCTGAAGCCATTGCAACTCGCCTGTCTTGGCCAGTTCCTCGCGGCCCGCCATTCGATGCGATACCGGTTCAATTCCAAGCACATGCGCCGGAGACTTCTGGTTTCTCCACACCTGCAGAAAAGGCAGGCCATCGGTCTTGAAGCGCACCTTCAATGTCGAGCCGCCGAGCGACGCGATCGGGCCGAGTGCGATTTCCGCCCATTCCTCACCCGTACGGCTTGCCGGAACACAGAACACGCTGCCCGGCTCCGGCCCGAAATCCCAGCGCATCTGGCCACCGTCCAGCATGGCCCCCGTCAGATGCACGCCATCGTCGAACAACCATGCGCCGATATTCATGTGGTACATATGCACTCGCGCCATCGGCCTGGTTCCGGTATTGGTTACCTTGTCCTGCAGGCAGACCTCGCCGGTTGCGCCATCGATCCTCCAATGACGTTCGAGCAGCGCCTCGCCGCCATCCGCCGTTTTAACGGCCACACGGGCACGACATTCGGCCTCCTCCCCCTGCATATCCCAGAACAAAATCTCGGCCGGGTGGGAAGAATAAGAGCCATGCAGCGGATATTTCCGGCCATCCGCGTCGCCGGAAATCGCTTCCGGATGGCGGATATGGTCCGGCCCGCACGTAAACAGAAATCCTTCCAGCGAATGGTCGATACGCGAATCACCATCGTCGGGGATCGCACGGCCGGGAGCGATATCAGTGTCGTGAACAAAGCATTTTCCGATATCCAGAACAGAGCTCTCGTCGAGCTCAAGCTTCGGTCCGAGGGCCGCCGTAAAGGTTTTCATCCACATTTCCTCCTGATGCTCACAACGCGTTTACCCAAGGTGAGCGGAATTTAATGATTCATTCATTGCAAACTGGGATTTTTCCATACAAGCGTCAAAATTAGCTTGTCAGTCAATGCACATAGCAAACGGGAACCAAGCACCCACATTCCCGATTACATGAATGTGCAACAGTATAATCGGTGAGAACGTGAAGCGCTCCGTCCTTTTCAGCATCAGCCTTGCGGCTCTGGCGATCTCGGTCGTTCCTGCGGCAGCGCAGTCGCGTTACGCGCAATATTCCGACCGACCCGTTCTGGTCGCACCAGATGGCGCGATCCTCGACTACATGCCCAACCAGCGGGACATGTATCTCAGTCGCGACGGCGCAGGCCGGCGGGTCTATCTCGACCGTTACGGCAATATCATCGCCACGGAAATGCGTCAGGGTGGCAATCGGCAGCGTTATGAGGAGTATCCGCCTGCACCGCGAGGCTATGACAACCGCCGTCAGGCAGGAGCCAATACCTCGCGTTACGACAATCAGGGCGGATACCAGGATTATCGTCAATATCGCCCGGAAGAGCCGGGATCGGTAACCGGCTCCATCGGCGGCTCCGTCACCCGCATGCCGCTCGAGCAGCAGGAACTACCGGGCGTCGATCAGGGCTATTCGGAAGAAGCATCGCTTGAGCCGAACCAGAGCATGCCACCGGCAGATAATCTGCACCCGAACAAGCCGGTCATCACGGTCACGAAAAAACCGCAGGCCGAGATCGCGGCGCTGCAGGTATTTCTCGACCGCGAAGGCATTTCGCCCGGCGTTATCGACGGCCACCTTGGCGATAACGTCAACAAGGCGATTGCAGCCTGGCAGGAAATGACGGGCGAAACGCTCGATCCGAACAATTCCGAGGATATCATGCAGCGCCTCACCTATTCGGGTGGACTGCCGATCGTCGACTATACGATCACCGCATCCGACGCTGCAGGTCCATACGTTGCCGCCATTCCGGAAGACTACGCCCATAAGGCCGCGCTCCCAGCCATGTCATTTACCTCGGTTACGGAAAAGCTGGCTGAACAGTTCCATATGGACGAAGGGTATCTGAAGGCCCTCAACCCGAACGCCGACTTCACCATCCCCGGCACGATCGTCAAGGTCATCAATCCTGGCCAGCCGAAGACAGGTCAGGTGACGCGCATCATCGCCGACAAGGTGCGCAAGCAGGTCTTCGCTTATGGTGCCGACGGCAATCTGATCGCCGCCTATCCGGCAACTATCGGATCTTCGGACACGCCGTCGCCATCAGGCGACCATACGGTGCAGCGTATCGCGCTTGATCCGGGATATACCTACAATCCGAAGATCAACTTCACCCAGGGCAACAACACTCAGATCCTGCAGATCCCACCGGGTCCGAATGGTCCGGTCGGTACGGTCTGGATTGCACTTTCCAAGCCCACTTACGGCATTCACGGCACCCCGGAACCGTCGAAGATCGGCAAGACCAACAGCCACGGCTGCGTGCGCCTCACCAATTGGGATGCGACCGAGCTCGCAAAGATGGTCAAGCCGGGAACGACAGTGCAGTTCGTCGAATAAACAGACCAAGGCATACAAACGTCCCAAACGACAATGGCCGGCTTTCGCCGGCCATATTCATATCCGAGAGTGTATGGAGATGTATCAGGCGACGCCCCGGCCGAGCCCGATCAGCCGAGCGACTGCAGTGCGGGTCATTCTGGTCGGCATCAGCCGCAGAACTTCAGATGCATAGGCGCGAACGTTATCCTTCGCCTTTTCGACATTGCTGACCTTCGACGGATCCATGCTGTAAAGCGTACCGCCGCTCTCAAACAACTCCTTGAAAGCGGTCCGCTCGCCGATCGGCGTCGCAAGCACATTCACACCCTTGGCCGCCAGCAAGCCTTTGATGGCAAGCAGCGCCTTGGTCGTGACCATCGACGTTACTCGCGTCAATACGACCGAATGCGCAATATCCAGCCTACCCTTCTCCTTCATCATCGCCAGAAGGTCGAGGATTTGCGCAGCCCCCTTGGCATCCATCGCCGAACCCTGCACCGGGATAAACACATGGTCAGAAAGCCCGAGCGCCGTTGTCACCAACGCATCGCGCGCGCCTGCAAGGTCGATGATGAAATAGTCGGTAGCGGAGGCCATTTCCCGCAAGTGGCAGTGAAGTGACGCAACGGTAACCTCCGAGATCACCTCGATATTGCGGACCTCACCGGAGGTCTCCTGCCACTGGCTGATCCAGCGCTGCGGATCGGCATCTATGATCGTGATACGAAATCCCTGATGGGCAAGCTCGGTCGCCAGCAGCAGCGCTGCGGTCGTTTTGCCGGCTCCGCCCTTGGCATTGGCGAAAGATATGACTGGCATTTTCCATTCCTTGGAGGTGACGAGCCGCATCGCTCTGCTGGCATCCCCGAAGCATGGGGCCTTCTCAGCTATATCTTTTCCAAAGATGGTTAATCAGCAGTTAATTCGCAGCTTGGCACTGCTGCATCACCGTAAACTGATGCATTCGGGTATCAACGGGGCGATACCAAACAGCGATCGCCCCGTTTTTCTTGCCCTTCCTGATCAGGCGAGCGACGCCGCCTCCTTGTGCCCCATGGCAAACTCTTCCTCCGGGGAAAGAATCAGCCGATGGCGACCGACGATGGCGAAATAGGCGATCGCCACGGCGAACCACACGACGACCCAGACCACACCCTTGAAGAAATTCGGATCCTGGACCTGATAGATCAGCGTGACGACGGCAATCCCGATTGTCAGAGCAGCACCGGGGATGCCAAGCGGCGAGCGGAACGGCCGCTCGATATTCGGCAGCTTCTTGCGCAGGATGATGAAGGAGATCGCCTGCATGATGTAGGAGAACATCGCTCCGAAAACGGCCATGTTCAGGAGCACTGCGCCGATCACCGTCCCGCCCTGCTCCGCGCCGAGCGCGAACCAGATGACCAACATGACTGCAAGCCCAACGGCAGCACCGGCCATCATCGCCACATAGGGCGTTTTGTAGACTGGATGAGTAACTGAGAGCGCAGTCGGGAAATAACCGGCACGCGAAAGCGAATAGATTTGCCGGCCTTGCGCGTAGAGGATCGTGTGGAAGCTGGCGATCAGGCCGGTCAGCGCCACCAGCCCGAGGATGACGACACCGCTGTCACCATAAACGGCCTTGAAGCCATCAAGCAGTGGCTCGAGCGCCGAACCCAGATGGAAGGCCCCGACACCCGGCAATGACGGATTGAGAAGCACGATCATGAAGGCCGAGACCATCAGGGTAATAATGCCGAGAATGATCCCCTTGGGCATGTCACGCTTCGGATCGACGGACTCTTCCGCCGCAAGCGGCAGTTGCTCGATGGCAAGAAACAGCCACACGGCAAAGGGCAGCGTCGCAAGAACACCCGAAAAACCGAATGGGAACCAGTCGCCGTTACCTTCGGGCAATTCGATCGCCGAGCCATCCGGTCCAACGCCGATATTCAGCGCCCAACGGGAGAAATCCATGTTCGGAATGGCGCTAATCCAGAAGAACACCAGCACAGCCAGAGAAATCAGCGTGATAACCAATGTTACCTTGAACGAAAGTTCGAGGCCGAAAACATTCAGCGCCAGGAATACGCCATAGAACAATATCCACAGAAGCGGTGAATAGGCTGGATCGAGACCAAGGATCGAGTTCACATAAGCCGTGATGAAGGTGACAATGACCGCCGGCGTCAGCACATATTCAACGTTTTCACAAAGACCGGTTAGAAACCCGCCCCACGGCCCCATCGCAGTGCGGGCAAAGGAGTAGGCCGCCCCGGTATGCGGCAGCGCCGGGCTCATTTCCGCGATCGAAAATGTCAGGCCGAGATACATGACCGCGATGATCATGCCTGCCACCAGCATGCCACCCCAGCCGCCTGTCGCAAAACCGAAGTTCCAGCCCGAGAAATGCCCGGAAATAACGGCACCGACCCCGAGCGCCCAAAGCGACCAGACACCGGCATAACGCGACAGACCGCGCTTATCGAAATAGGATGCATCAGCCTTCTTGTAGCTGACGCCAGCAGATGAACTTTCCATTCCCCTTCTCCTGCTCAAAGCAAAGGGCTCCTGCCCCAGCGGCCGGATATGCCCATAGACCGTCAAGACCCGATATTTCGGTGTCCGGACCGCACAGCTTTGACGACTCCCAGGAGGATCTTGTTCGGTTATTGCCAGATGGCCCTACCGTGTTTCAGACCAGTCGCGATCCCTCGACCGATCTGTTGAAATGCATCATCCTTCGAAATCACGAGGCAGACGCGGCCATTCAGAGGACGACCGGACACCGTAAACGAAAGATTGATGCAAGCATTCTTCACTTTCAAGTTGTCGTCAAATGGAACTTCATCCTGTATCTGGCCAAATTGCGCCTTACGTGTTCCATCCACGACGTCGCGACCCGGTTATCCACAGCCGCAGCCCCGCCGTTTTTGACGATCGCGAAAAAAATGCTTTGAAAGCTGGAGCTTATGGCCTGATGATCCGGCAATCGACTGTCACATACAGTTCACGATACCGCACTACGAGTTGCCGCCGACACGATCAAACCTCAGGAGGACATCCGTGCTCAAGAACGCTCATCGCCTGCTTTCGCTGACGACCGCCGCAGTCGTTGCATCCACAAGCTTCGCTTTTGCCGAGCCGAGCGCCGAACTGATCGCAGCTGCCAAGAAGGAAGGTTCGCTGACGACCATTGCGCTACCCCACAGCTGGTGCGGTTACGGTGACATCATTGCCGGCTTCAAAAAGAAGTACGGCATCGAAGTCAACGAACTGAACCCGGACGCAAGCTCTGGCGACGAAATCGAAGCGATCAAGGCCAACAAGGGCAATACCGGTCCGCAGGCGCCTGACGTCATCGACGTCGGCCTCTCCTTCGGCCCCTCTTCCAAGGCCGAAGGCCTGATCCAGCCCTACAAGGTCTCCACCTGGGATTCGATCCCGGCTGACGCAAAGGATGCCGACGGCCACTGGTATGGCGACTATTACGGCGTTCTCTCCTTCGTCGTGAACACCGACATCGTCAAGGAAGTCCCGAAGGACTGGAAGGACCTCACCAAGTCCGACTATGCCAATTCGGTTGCGCTCGCAGGTGACCCGCGCGGCTCCAACCAGGCCGTACAGGCCGTCTACGCAGCCGGTCTTGCAGGCGGTGAAACCGATGCCACCAAGGGTGGCGAAGCCGGCCTGAAGCTGTTCTCGGAGATCAACAAGGCTGGCAATTTCGTGCCTGTCATCGGCAAGTCCGCCTCGCTCGCTCAGGGCTCCACCCCGATCGTCATCGCCTGGGACTATAACGGCCTCTCCTGGCGCGACACGCTGAAGGGCAACCCGCCGCTCGAAGTCGTCGTTCCGGAGACCGGTGTTGTCGCCGGCGTATACGTCCAGGCAATCTCGGCCTTCGCACCGCACCCGAACGCAGCCAAGCTGTGGATGGAATATATCTATTCCGACGAAGGCCAGCTCGGTTATCTGAAGGGATATTGCCACCCGATCCGCTTCAATGATCTTGCCAAGAACAACAAGATCCCGAAGGAAATGCTCGACGCACTGCCGCCGGCAGCAGCTTACGAGAAGGCCAAGTTCCCGACGCTTGACGAACAGGCCGCAGGCAAGACCGCCATCACCACCAAGTGGGATTCGGTCGTCGGCGCCAACGTTCAGTAATGCATCTCGCCTCCCCGTCTGTCGGCGGGGAGGCTTTCTTTCGTCTCCCACAGAAGCGCTATTTCATGACAACGGCATCATCGTCCTTCATCGACAGACGCACCGTCATCGATTGGCTCGGCATCGCGCCGTTCATGATCTTCGCGCTGATGTTTCTGATCGTTCCGACGCTTTATCTCGTGATGGGAGCTTTTTTTACGCCGGACGGTCAGTTCACCTTCAAGAATATCGCTGACCTTTTCACGCCGACAATCCTCTCGGCATACTGGATTTCGATCAAGGTCTCGTTTGCATCGTCGCTCGGCGGCGCGCTGATCGGCTTTTTCCTCGCCTGGGCAATCGTGCTCGGCGGCCTGCCCTCCTGGATTCGCTCCGGCCTTCTGACATTTTCCGGCGTCGCCTCGAATTTTGCCGGCGTGCCGCTTGCTTTTGCCTTCATTGCGACGCTCGGCCGCACCGGCCTCGTCACCGTATTCCTGCGCGACTGGTTCGGCTTCAATCTGTATTCGACCGGTTTCAATCTCCTGTCCTTCGTCGGTTTGACCGTCACCTACATGTTCTTCCAGATCCCGCTGATGGTTCTGATCCTGACCCCGGCTCTCGACGGCCTGAAGAAGGAGTGGCGCGAGGCCTCGGAAATCCTCGGCGCTTCGACTTGGCAATATTGGCGGATGGTCGCCTTCCCGATCCTCTGGCCAAGCCTGCTCGGTACCAGCCTGCTTCTCTTCGCCAATGCTTTCGGTGCCATTGCCACCGCCTATGCATTGACCGGCTCCTCTCTCAATATCGTGCCGATCCTTCTTTATGCGCAGATCCGCGGCGACGTGTTGCATAACCCGAACCTGGGTTATGCGCTGGCGCTTGGCATGATCGTCATCACCGGCCTGTCGAACATTCTCTATATCTGGCTGCGCATGCGCGCCGAACGCTGGCAGAAGTGAGGGCGACAGAGATGAAGATGACGAAATTCTTCGCCTGGCTCGCTATCGCTATCGGGGTGATCTACTTTTTCGTTCCGCTGCTCGGTACATTTGAATTCTCGTTGCGCATGCGTCGCGGTGAATATTCCTTCGACGCCTATGGATCGGTCTTTTCCGATGTCCAGTTTCAGCAGACCTTCGGCTTTTCCATTCTGATGGCGCTGTTCACCATAGCCTTCGGCATGCTGCTTGTCGTACCGACGGCATACTGGGTCCGTCTTCGCTTGCCGCAGATGCGCCCGGTGGTCGAGTTTGTCACCCTTATGCCTCTCGTCATTCCGGCGATCGTCATCGTCTTCGGTTACTTGCGCCTCTACAATTCCTCGTCCTACATCCCGTTCACCGGGTCGACATTCGGCACCAACGTGCTTCTTGTAATGTCCTACATCACCCTGTCGCTGCCCTACATGTATCGCTCGGTCGACACCGCGATGCGCACGATCGACGTACGCACCCTGACCGAGGCCGCCGAAATCCTCGGCGCAAAGTGGCCAACCATATTGTTTCGCTGCATTTTCCCAAATGTCATGTCGGGTGTCCTGTCGGGCGCGTTCATCACGTTTGCGATCGTCATGGGCGAGTTCACCATGGCAGCTCTCCTCAATCGCCCGGCCTTTGGTCCGTATCTGCAGCTTGTTGGCGCCAACAAGGCCTATGAGCCGTCCGCTCTCGCTGTCATCGCCTTCGCCATGACCTGGCTTTCCATGGGCCTCATTCAGCTCGTCTCCCGTATCAGCAAGATGGCGCCGGCCCGCCGCGCCTAAGGAATTCCGCCCATGTCCTTCCTCGTCCTCGACAGTCTCAAGAAAAGTTTCGGCCAGACCCAGGTCGTCAAGGATTTCAACATGTCGATCGAGAAGGGAGAATTCATCTCCTTTCTCGGCCCGTCCGGCTGCGGAAAAACGACGATTCTCAGAATGATCGCCGGTTTCGAAACCCCGAGCGACGGCACGATAACCATCAACGGCAAAAACCAGTCCGGCCAGAAGACCAGCCAGCGCAATATCGGCATGGTTTTCCAGGCCTACGCGCTCTTCCCCAACATGAATGTTTTCGACAACGTCGCCTTCGGCCTCAAGGTCGCAGGCCAGCCGAAGGCTGAGATAGAGGCTCGGGTGAAGGAGATGCTGAAGCTCATCCACCTTGAGCACCTGGCCGACCGCTACCCCTACCAGATGTCTGGAGGCCAGCAGCAACGCGTGGCCCTTGCGCGGGCGCTGGCTCCCAAACCCCAGGTTTTGCTGCTCGACGAACCGCTTTCTGCGCTTGACGCAAAAATCCGCGTATCGCTGCGCGAAGAAATCCGCCAGATTCAGCGCCAGCTTGGCATCACCACCGTCTTCGTCACGCACGATCAGGAAGAGGCATTGTCCATATCCGATCGTATCGTCGTCATGAATGCCGGCCGTGCCGATCAGATCGGCACGCCATCGGATATCTACAATCGCCCCTCCACACGTTTCGTCGCCTCATTCGTCGGCACGCTCAATATCATCGACGCGGCAGTAGCCGACCCGGCTGCCAATACGATCCGTATCGGCGAAAACGTCATCACTCTACGCGAGCCTATCGGCGCTCTGAAATCTGGAGAAAAAGTCTCCGTCGCCCTGCGGCCGGAAGCGGGTTCGTTGGCAGAAAGCGCCAAAGGCGATACCGCCCTCACAGGAACAGTCGTCTCGTCTCACTTCCTCGGTTCGGTCGTTCGCACGAAATTCGGCGTCGGCGGCAACCAGATTTCCTTCGACATGTTCAACGCCCCGGACAAGGTCCTTCCGCAGCCGGGCGAAACCGTCACCCTGCGCTTTGCGGCAAGCGACCTGTTATTGATCAAGGACTGATCAACGGCGCTCGTTGGCGGCATCAGTCCTGTTGCCAAACTGCATCGCCATACCAGTGGAATGACCGGAAAAACGGCCTTTGAACCTTGATATGCGGCCTCCCATGCCGCATTCCGGTTGGCGCTATCTCCCTGAGCGGGAGCCCACCCCGTACCTTCAGTTGAATACAATGTCTTCGATTACCTCATCGGCTCCTTCGAGAGCCGCACCGCGCCGTCTTACCTCTCAGGATTTCAGAACCCTCGGCCTCGCGGCCCTCGGCGGCGCCCTGGAATTCTATGATTTCATCATCTTCGTCTTTTTCGCGACGGTGATCGGCAAACTGTTCTTTCCGCCGGACATGCCGGAATGGCTGGTACTGATCCAGACCTTCGGTATTTTCGCAGCCGGTTATCTCATTCGCCCGCTCGGCGGCATCGTGCTCGCCCATTTCGGCGACATGTTCGGCCGCAAAAAGGTCTTTGCCTTTTCGATCCTCTTGATGGCGCTGTCGACGCTCGGCATGGCTGTCATGCCGACCTATGCGACGATCGGCGTCCTCGCCCCCATCCTTCTCGTGTTGATGCGCATCCTGCAGGGTGCAGCCATCGGCGGCGAGGTTCCAGGTGCATGGACCTTCGTGGCCGAACACGTCCCCTTTCGCCGTGTCGGCTTTGCCTGCGGCTTTCTGACATCAGGTCTCTCATTCGGCATTCTGCTCGGCTCGTCCATTGCAACCGTAATCAACACGGTCTTCACGCCGGAAGCGATCGCCGATGGCGCATGGCGCATTCCGTTTTTCATCGGCGGCATCTTCGGCCTCCTATCTGTCTGGATGCGTCGCTGGCTGCAGGAAACGCCGATCTTCGCCGAGATGAAGGCCAGCCGTGCGCTTGCTCCGGAACTGCCGCTGAAGACGGTCCTGCGCGACCATCTGCGCGGCGTCGTCATCTCCATGCTGCTTACCTGGATCCTGTCGGCAGCAATCGTCGTCACGACCCTGATGACAGCAACCTTGCTGCAGAAAATCTACGGCTACACCGCCCAGCAATCGCTTGCCGCGACAAGCTTCGGCACCCTCTTCTTGATCTTCGCGACATCAGCGGCCGGCAGCATTGTCGATCGCGTTGGTTCGGGGCGTTTCTTCACGATCGCCGGTGTCGTCTTTGGAGCAGCCACGTGGGCCTTCTACAGCTTCGCGGCAACGTCGATCACCCTCATGTTCGCGCTTTATGCGGTCATGGGTCTGGCGGTAGGCCTGGTTGGCGCAGTGCCCTATGTTATGGTCCGCGCCTTCCCGGCTCGCGTTCGTTTCACAGGCCTGTCCTTCTCCTACAACGTCTCCTACGCCATATTCGGCGGTCTCACCCCGATTGGCGTCACCACCGCGCTTGCCATCAACCCTATGGCGCATGCCTGGTACCTGCTGTTCATCGCGGCATTGACGGTCGGTATCGGCATTTACCTTATGCTGCACGGCGACAAGGTCGAGTCCGAAGCCGGCATCGAGGAACTGACAGCGCGGCTAGCCAAAGCCTGATCGCAAAACCGAATGCGATATGAAAAGGAAAGCCGGAAAACAAAACTTTCCGGCTTTTTCTATGTGATCATCGGAAACCAAGCCTGGCAGAAAAAACTACTGCACCGCCGTCCTCAAGAGAGGCCGCGGCTGGACTATGACTGGCTCAGATAACGTCCAGCTTCATTGGAAGATACGAAGTTCTGGTCGCTCATCCTGCAGTGAATATTATCAACAGAAAAAATTCAAAATATACTTCATCTAAATTGACCGCGAAAATAATATAGAAATATAAAATAAAAATACAAAAGCACCACCGCAAGACGCGAGAATTCCATGAGAAATCATTATGAAGTCTTGGATGCATTGCGTTTCATGGCCGCCACTGGCGTTCTTTTATTTCATTTAGCACATTGGCTGAACATACCCTGGCTGCTTCCCAATGCCGGTATAGCCGTCGATTTCTTCTTCTGCCTCAGCGGCTTCGTAATGGTCGTGGCGTACCAGCACAAAATAGGCTCCTCCTCCGACTTATTGCCATTTCTGCGAGTGAGGGTGCTGAGACTTTGGCCAATGATCATGCTCGCGACATTCGTGAGTGCCAGCTATCTCGTCGCAAAGGGATTTTTGTCATCTGACGCCCCAACCATCTCCATGGTCCTGGAAGCAGCCAGTTTGTCGTTGATTTCCGTGCCCTATATGGATGCGCCCGTCTCTATCGGTGGCCCTCAGGTATTCCCTTTGAATGGACCACAATTCTCGCTGTTTTTCGAGATTTTCGTGAATATAGCCTGGGCGGCCCTCCTGATCACCCTCCCTCGAAGGTTCTATCTGATCACCTGCGCCATCCTAATTCCTCTTTCTGGCGCCTGCCTTTATTATGGCTTTGGTGGTGATACGACTGCGAATTTCTGGCTGGGTTTCCCGCGGGTAATATGCTCGTTCTTCGTCGGCATTCTGGCCGCCAATCTGTTGACCAAAGATTGGGACCCTGGCGTTTTGGGTCGCAGACTATTCGTCGCGCTTCTTTTGATGACTGCACTTTTGGTCATCCTGCCGATACCGATGGGTCGGTATGCGACGATCTGGACGATTATCGTATCACCGATACTTGTCGTCCTCGGCGCCAAACAGCAGCTGCCGTCAAGACTGAAAGCAGCTGCCACGTTCAGCGGAACACTTTCGTATCCGATCTACACTCTGCACTACCCACTGTTCTGCTGGTTGAACGGTATTTTCGTCATGATAACAAAATCGCAGGGAGGCCTGCTGGAAGCGGCAATCCTGGCCCCCATCATAATAGCGATCTGCTACTTGGTCACAATCAGGATCGAATTGCCCGTCATGGCCGCGCTCAGGCGCGCAAACGCGCCAACAGTAAAAAGCCCTGCCTGAAAGCTTATGAGCCGCGCGCAGAAAGCCACAACGGCAGACGTGCCCACGATATCCCACACCAGCACCGACCGTGCCTGCTATGGCTGACGGAACATATTTGGCCGATCAATCGACATGAGATGTCGGAAGGCTCATCTAGCCCTCCCGACAAATCGCTTTCTTGTTCAACCGTTAAGCGGCGTCCTCAACAGCTTCCGCAGCCGCACCGCCGGGCACATAGTTCAAGACCGGCCCCAGCCAGCGCTCTACCTCTTCAATCGCCATCCCCTTGCGCGACGCATAATCTTCCACCTGATCGCGCTCGACCTTTGCGACACCAAAATAGTAGCTGGCAGGATGGCCGATATAGATACCCGAGACCGACGAACCCGGCCACATGGCATAGCTTTCAGTAAGCTCAACACCGGTCGCATTCGTCGCATCGAGCAACGAGAACAAGGTAGCCTTTTCAGTGTGATCCGGCTGGGCCGGATAACCGGGTGCGGGACGAATGCCCGCATATTCCTCGTGAATCAGCTCATCGTTACTGAATGTCTCATCTGAGGCATAACCCCAGAATTCCTTGCGGACGCGTTGGTGCATGCGTTCGGCAAACGCCTCCGCGAAACGGTCTGCCAGCGCCTTGACCAGGATCGAGGAATAATCGTCATTTGCCCGCTCGAACCGCTCCGCGATCGCCACTTCCTCTATACCCGCCGTGACGACGAACCCGCCGACATAATCTGCCTTTCCGCTATCGACCGGGGCCACGAAATCCGACAGTGCCACATTCGGCCGCCCGTCGCGTTTCGAAAGCTGCTGGCGCAGGGTAAAGAAAGTACCAAGGTCCTCGGAGCGTTTTTCGTCGGTAAACAGGCGAATATCGTCGCCGATCGAATTTGCCGGCCAGAAGCCGATAACCGCCCGCGGACGGAACCACTTTTCCGCGATGATCTTCTTCAGCATCGCTTGGGCATCGCTCCACAGCTGACGCGCTGCCTCGCCCTGCTTCTCGTCCTCGAGGATCGCCGGATAACGACCCTTCAGCTCCCATGTCTGGAAGAATGGCGTCCAATCGATATATTGGGCCAGTTCCTCAAGATCATAGGTCTCGAACACTTTCGTGCCGGTGAACTGCGGCTTAACAGGCTCATAGGCGGCCCAATCCACCTTCTCCGCATTGGCACGGGCACGGGCAATCGGCAGGCGCAATTTCTCGCGTTCATTGCGGGCATGCGCCTCGGCAACTTTCGCATATTCGCCACGGATGCCCTCGACATAGGCCGGCTTCTGCTCTTCCGACAGCAATGCCGATACAACACCCACCGCACGGCTGGCATCGGTCACATAGATCGCCTGCCCCTTTTCGTAACGCGGATGGATCTTCACTGCCGTATGGACGCGGCTGGTCGTAGCCCCACCGATCAAGAGCGGAACGTCAAAACCCTGGCGTTCCATTTCGGCCGCCACATGAACCATCTCGTCGAGCGACGGCGTGATCAGACCGGAAAGCCCGATGATATCGACCTTCTCGGCCACGGCCGTTTCGAGGATTTTCGTCGCCGGCACCATTACGCCAAGATCGATGATCTCGTAATTGTTGCAGGCAAGCACGACGCCGACGATGTTCTTGCCGATATCATGTACGTCACCCTTGACGGTCGCCATCAGCACCTTGCCGGCCGACTTGCGCTCGTCGCCGCCATTCAGGCGTTTCTCTTCTTCCATGTACGGGAGCAGTACGGCCACCGCCTGCTTCATTACGCGGGCCGATTTCACCACCTGCGGCAGGAACATCTTGCCCGAACCGAACAGGTCGCCAACCACGTTCATACCGGCCATCAATGGGCCTTCGATGACATGCAGCGGACGCTCTGCCTTTTGTCGGGCCTCTTCCGTATCTGCCTCGATATAGTCGGTAATGCCGTTGACCAGAGCATGCGACAGACGCTCTTCGACCGGCTTTTCGCGCCAGGCGAGATCCTGAACCTTGGCTTCCTTGCCTGGTCCGCCACGGAACCGCTCTGCGACCTCAAGCAGCCGCTCGGTGCCATCGGCACGGCGGTTCAGTACGACGTCCTCGCAGGCCTCGCGCAGTTCCGGATCGATATTCTCGTAAATCGCCAGCTGGCCGGCATTGACGATGCCCATGTCCATCCCTGCCTGAATGGCATGGTAGAGGAACACGGCATGCATCGCCTCACGTACCGGCTCGTTGCCGCGGAAGGAGAAGGACAGGTTGGAGACACCGCCCGAAATATGCACGAGCGGCATTCTTTCGCGGATAGTCCGCGTCGCCTCGATAAAGTCGACGCCGTAATTGTTGTGTTCCTCGATACCCGTCGCAACGGCAAACACGTTCGGGTCGAAAATGATGTCTTCCGGCGGGAAACCCGCCTGTTCGGTCAGGATCTTGTAGGCGCGAGTGCAGATCTCGACCTTGCGCTCATAGCTGTCGGCCTGCCCCGTCTCGTCGAACGCCATGACGACGACGGCAGCACCGTAGTTGCGCACGATTTTGGCATGCGCCAGGAACTTCTCCTCGCCTTCCTTCAGCGAAATCGAGTTGACGATCGCCTTGCCCTGTACGCATTTGAGGCCAGCCTCGATAATCTCGAATTTAGACGAGTCGATCATCACCGGCACACGGGCGATATCCGGCTCTGCGGCAATCAGGTTGATGAATTCGACCATCGCCTTTTCCGAGTCGATCAGGCCTTCATCCATATTGATGTCGATGACCTGCGCACCGTTTTCCACCTGGTCGCGCGCGACAGCCAATGCTGCCGTATAATCGGCATTGGTGATCAACTTGCGGAATTTCGCCGAGCCAGTGACGTTGGTGCGCTCGCCCACGTTGACGAAGGGAATGTCCTTGGTCAGCACGAAAGGCTCGAGCCCCGACAGCGACATGAACGGCACATGTTCGGGAAGCGCCCGCGGCGGATATTTGGCCACGGCTTCCGCAATTGCGCGAATATGGTCCGGCGTCGAGCCGCAGCAGCCGCCGACCACATTGACGAGGCCTTCGCGGGCAAAACCCTCCACCTGGCGCGCCATCATCTCCGGCGTTTCGTCATACTGACCGAATTCGTTCGGCAGGCCGGCATTCGGGTAGGCGCAGATGAACGTGTCGGAAACGGCAGATAGTTCCTGCAGATGCGGCCGCATCGCGTCGGCGCCGAGCGCGCAGTTCAGACCGATGGTGAATGGATTGGCATGGTTGACCGAGTTCCAGAAGGCGGAAGGCGTCTGCCCCGACAGCGTGCGGCCGGAAAGGTCGGTGATCGTGCCGGAGATCATCACCGGCAGATGCACGTCCTTCGCCTCAAACCGCTCTTCGCAGGCAAAGATTGCCGCCTTGGCGTTCAGCGTATCGAAGATCGTCTCGATCAGGATGATGTCGGCACCACCATCGATCAGTCCGTCGATCTGCTCGCCATAGGCGATACGCAAATCATCGAAAGACACGGCGCGATAACCGGGATTGTTGACGTCGGGCGAAATCGAAGCGGTGCGGTTGGTCGGGCCTATAGCGCCTGCGACGAAACGGCGACGGCCATCTTCTTTTTCGGCGCGGATTGCAGCACGGCGGGCGAGTCGAGCACCGTCGCGGTTCATGTCATAAACCGCGCCTTCCATCTCGTAATCCGCCTGCGCAATACGTGTAGACGAAAACGTGTTGGTTTCGAGAATATCGGCACCAGCCATCGCATAACGATAATGGATGTCCTCAATCGCCTGCGGCTGCGTCAGGATCAGAAGGTCGTTATTGCCCTGCTGATGGCAGGCGCAGCCGATAAAGCGCTCACCACGAAAATGATCCTCGTTGTAACCCAGCCCCTGGATCTGCGTACCCATGGCACCGTCGATCACGAGAATGCGCTCACTGGCGGCTTTTTTGAGAGCTTCCAGAATTTCTGCGCCATTACGGCGAGCACCTTCGGGACCGAACAGTTCATCGAACAAGGCAGACACTCCTGATAGAGATCAAGGCAATATCCATAATCATATAAAGATACCTTTATGTGAAGTCCAGCACATACGTCGCGATCGCTGTCGGATTTGTCGCAACGGCCAACGGTCCGATTTATGCCAGATTCGCCGATGACAGCTATGGCCGCAATGACTATAGCCTTTAAGTAAAGTGTTGAGGCACAAGGGAGAAGAAGCATGAGCGATACAGGTCAGACGTCGAAATTCTGGAGCGATCTAACCTATCATCGCCGCTGGCTGCTCGATCAGGCAGAGGGCCTGATGGACTTCTTCCAGTATCGTGCCATCAACCCCAAAGGCGGCTTCTACGATCTGGACGACGAAGGCCGCCCGCTTCCAAACGCCAATGCAATCCGCGGCATCCACGCTTCGGCGCGCATGGTCCACTGCTATTCGATCGCCTACATGCTCGGGCGCCCGGGTGCCGGCGACCTGATCGACCACGGCATGAATTTTCTCTGGAACGGCCATCGCGATCAGAAAAACGGCGGTTACGTCTGGTCGATGAACGACGACGGTCCGGCGGATACCAACAAGCAGGGTTATGGCCACGCCTTCGTCCTGCTCGCTGCCTCTTCCGCCAAGGTCGTCGGCCATCCTCTTGCCGACAAGATGATGGCGGATATTACCGAAGTGCTCGAAACCCGATTCTGGGAAAAGCAGCATGGCGCCATCGCCGAGGAATTCACCGCAGACTGGGGACCGATCGACGGCGGCACCTATCGCGGCCAGAACTCCAACATGCACCTCACCGAAGCGCTGATGGCAGCCTATGAGGCAACCGGCGAACAGCATTATCTCGACAAGGCGGAGAGTATCGCCGACCTCATCATCCGCCGCCTTGCCGGTGCGACCGGCTTCCGCGTCGGTGAACATTTCGACACGAACTGGACACTCAACAAGGATTATTATCACCCGGACGAAATGTTCCGCCCTGCCGGCACAACACCCGGCCACGCGCTGGAGTGGGCACGCCTTACTCTGCAGCTCTGGGCCCTCGGAGATAAGAAACACGCCTGGATGCCGGATGCAGCCAAGAACCTTTTCATTCAGGCAATGTCACTGGGGTGGGACAAGCAGAAGGGCGGTTTCTTCTACACACTCGACTGGGATAACAAGCCAGCCAAGACCAACAAGCTCTGGTGGCCGATGTGCGAGGCTGCAGGTGCCGCTCACTTCATCAACCAGCATCTGCCACACGATCCCTTCTTCGAGGACAGCTATCGCCTGATCTGGAGCACCATTGCAAACCGCTTCATCGACCACAAAAACGGCGGCTGGCACGAGGAACTGACGGAAGATCTCGTCCCGGCTCATACACTATTCCCCGGCAAGGGCGATATCTACCACGCCTTCCAGGCCTGCCTCATCCCGCTCTATCCGGCAGACGGCAGCCTGACGAAGATGATCGGTAAAACGAGCGGCGGTATTTCTGTTTAAACAGTTTCTGGCGGCGCGCGCTCAAAGCGCCGCCAGCGTCTCCCGCATCTCTCCCACCACCACCGAGCTGGTCCGGTATTGCTGCCGGGCCACAAAACCGAAGCCGACAAGCGTCTCATCGACAAAAGTCACCGGCAGGCGACACGAAGCGTGAACCTCAGCAACACCGGTTCCAGCAACGATATGCGCCACATTGGCAGGCGTAATCCCGCTCCCGGCCATGATCGCAATTCGCCCGGCCGACTGATCGGCAAGCTGGCGAAGCACACCCATCCCATCCGCCGCCTTGACCGCGAACCCTGAAGTTAGAATACGTTCGAAGCCGAGGACGATTACCTGCTCCAGCGCCTCATCCGCATCCGGCACCAGATCGAAGGCACGATGCAGCGTCCGACCCATGCCGCGCGACCGCTCCGCAAGCAAAGTCAGCAGATCCATATCCAGCCGACCATCGGAAAGGCTTGCGCCGAGCACGACGCCAGCCAACCCGTTTTCCCGCGCAGTATCGATATCCGCCAGCATCACATCCCGCGAGGCGGCATCGAAGATGAAATCCCCTGCCCTCGGCCGGATCATCGCATAGACCGGCACTGGCATTTTCGCAGCCAGCGCCATCAATCCTTTCGACGGCGTAAGTCCGCCGACATCTAGTGCCGAGCAGAGTTCGATCCGCTGCGCGCCACCGGCAACGGCGGCTTCCAGCCCTTCAGCACTGTCGACACAGACTTCAAGCAGCACGGGCATCGGCCACTCCCTGGCGCGCCAGCACGGCTGCACCGATAAGCCCGCCATCCTCGCGGCGGATCGCCGGCACCAGCAGCGGCCAATCCAACCGGTTCAGGATGCGTGCCCGAACCGCCTCGTCCAGCGCTGCAATCAATGCCCCGGCCGAGGCAAGCCCGCCGCCAACCGGCACGATCGACGGCCCGACCGTATTGATCGCGACCGCCAGCGGATCGGCAACAAGCTGCAGATAGGCCTCGATCGTTTCGCCGGCCTTGGTTTCTCCTGCCTGCCAGTCCTCGATGATCCGATGGCTGCTGCGCTCTTCGCCGTGAAACAGCGTGTGCAACTTCTCGATCCCCCGCGCCCCGCCGATCGTATCGACGCATCCCGACTGTCCGCAGCCGCAGGAAAACCGCGGAACGTGAACCAGCCGACCGCCGATCTCGACGCTCGTATTCAGAGCCGGGCCATGCCCCCATTCGCCGGTCACGCCACCGGCGCCCGGCAATATGCGGCCATCGACGGCAATCCCGCCGCCGATCCCCGTGCCGATGATGATGCAGAACACGATCGAATGACCGCGCCCGACACCGTCATTCGCCTCAGCCAGCGTCAGGCAATCCGCATCGTTTGCCGCAAAGACCGAACGCCCCGTCGCTTGAGAAATCGCCTCGGCAATCGGCAGGCCCGTCAGGCACGGGATATTGGCGGAAAGCCCCTTGCCGCTCACCGGATCGACAAGCCCTGCAGTTGACAAACCGATCGGCAAGACGCCGCTTGCATCCGCATCATTCGCCAGGCTTCGCAGGGCCTCGGCAAGCTCGCGCCAATCGGATTTCGGCACAGGCACGCGCGCAAGCTCCTCCACCTCTCCCGATTTGCGGGAGAGGCCGAACTTGATGAATGACCCGCCGATATCGGCACAGAGCACCGCTGCGCTCTGCATCACGCAGTCCGTTCCCGCAGCCAGTCGCGCACGATCACCTCGTCTTCCGCTCCAAGCCCATGGTTGGCATCCAGCACCTTCGCCGTCAGCTGCGCTCCGGCAGATTTCAGCCTGTCCTCCAGTTCACCCGCCAGCGGACCATAGAAATCGTCGGTGGCGCTGAGCGAGAGAACCTGCGTTCCGGAGAGATCGACCACCGGCCGCTCTTCCAGCACGTTCATCGAGCGCAACAGCACCGCCTTGCGGATGACGTCCGGCCGAAGCTGCATCGTCGCGCCCAGCATGTTGCCGCCATTGGAATAACCAAGGAAGGTCAGCCGCTCCGGATCGATGCCATAGGCCGGTCCAATATCCTCGATGAAGGCGACAAAGGCCTCGACCTCGGATGCGATTTCCTTCTGATCGAATGTCGTCTGGCTGAAACGACGGAAGAACCGCGGAGACCCTTCATCCGCAGAGCGACCGCGCAGACCGATCAGCATGGCATTCGGCGCGACCTTGCGGCCGAGTGGCAGCATGGCCGTCTCGTTGGTGCCGCTGCCATGCAAAAGAACCAGTGTCGAACCATCCCAGCTTTCCGGCATGTGGATGCGATGCACGAAAGGCAGGTCGCGATAGATTATCCGCTCCTCGCCCGGCAGGCCGAATTGCGGCAGCATCACTTTCAATGCCTCGTGATCCGCCTTGTAGTGTTTGGGGATGAAAAATCCCGTCCCGAGCGCCTCTACCGTCTCGTCCGCAGTAAAGCCCGGATCGTCGGTCGCAACCTCGATCAGCGTGCCGCCCGGCTCGCGCACATAGAGCGAATAGAAATAATGCCGGTCATGCACATTGATATCGCCTGCATTCTCGGCTTGCAGCGCCTTGTGCAGATCGTCGACGGCCTGCTGGCTTTTCGCTCTCACCGCCACATGATCGATCGTCCCGGTTCCAGGTGCTGCCGTCCAGAACCCGCCGGCATTGCGCACATCGATAATCTGCCCGCTTTCGGACACCAGTCGCTGGCTCGCGCCCTCCACCGCTCCTGAGACAAAGCCCGTATGCCGCTCAAGAAACGCCGCCGTCTCATCCGCCTTTTCAGACAGGATGGTCGCCCCGCGAATGCCGCGGATGGCGTCCGTTTCGGAAATGCCGCCGTCCTTCCACCAGACCCAGTCGCCATAGTCATCGACGCCGACAAGCTTGACGATGATCCCGTCAGGATCGGTCAGCCGCAGCACCGGTTCGCCGAATTCCTGTGTCGGCCCGGTCATCTTCACATTGCATTGCAGCGCCCGTGTCAGCCAGAAACCGATCGTCTCGCGATCGATGGCGAAGCTGATCTCGCTTGGCGCGCCATGCCCGACGCGCCCGAGCGAGCCGTCTTCCCAGGCCAGAAACGTGACCAGCGAACCCGGCGTTGCAGCACCGTCTCCATAAAAAAGGTGAAGCTGCTGCGCGTCCTCGAAACCGGCCGTACGCTTGACAAGGCGCAAGCCGAGGAAACCGACGTAGAAATCCACATTGTCCTGGATTTTCCGGGTAATGGCCGTCAGGTGATGAATACCGCTGGTCATGATCTTTTAGCCTTGGGTGTCCGGGCTTTTGCCCGATCGTGTTTCGATTGTGGCCTCCGGCGCGATAGCACCTAAGCAGCTCACTTGGGTTCGAGCGACATCATCAGGTTGGCAATGAGCGCCGTACGCGGCGCAAGGCTGCTAACGAAAATATGCTCGTCGAACGTATGCGCCCCCGCCCCGTCCGCACCGAGACCGTCCAGCGTCGGCACGCCGAGCGCAGCGGTAAAATTGCCGTCCGAGCCTCCGCCCGTCACCACGCCTTGGAGCGTAATCCCGAGCTTTGCGGCAATCTCGGCCGCGGTATCGAACAGCTTCACGCCCTCTGCGGATTGCGCAAAGGGCGGCCGGTTCATCTGGCCGGTGATCTCGAATGTGATATCCGGATCAACCGGCTTCATGGCCTCAATTCCGGCAGTGATCTCGGCAGCGGCCTTGTCGTCCGGCACGCGCACATCGACCTGCATCCGGCATTCCGCCGGAATTGTATTGCGGCCCGTGCCGCCCTGGATCGTCCCCACCGACACGGTGATGCCGCGCTCGGCGTCATTGAGTGCCTCAAGGTCAAGGACAAGCCGCGCCGCGGCCCGGATTGCGCTGCGTCCATCCTGGGGCCGAGTGCCGGCATGCGAAGCCCGTCCCCGGATGGTGATATCGTACATCGCGACACCCTTGCGGGCGATGACGATCTTGCCGCCATCACGCGCCGGCTCGACAACCAGCGTATAACCAGCGCTTGCCGCCAGCCTTTCCATATAGGCGCGCGACGACAGGCTGCCGATCTCCTCGTCCGGCACGAAGACCAGATCGACCGGCATGCGGCTGCCCCTGGCGACCGCAATCTTCAACGCTTCGAGCGCCATCAGCGCGCCGGATTTCATATCGTAGATGCCGGGACCATAAAGCTTGTCGCCGTCCCGCCTCAAAGGCAATTGCTTGGCGATCACCCCATGCGCATGCACGGTGTCGAAATGTGCCAGTACCAGCACACTCTTTTCATTGCTGCCTTCAGCCCGCGGCGAGCGCACTGTCAGAATATCGCCAAGTCCAAGCGTTCCGGGCAAGCGCTCCACATCCAGCGAAGCGGATTTCGCCAATCCTCCCACCCGATCGACCAGCCGGTTGACGGCATGCGCATCATGAGACGGTGTTTCGATCTCCACCCATGCCACGAGTTCCTGCAATAGAGCCTTGTCGTCAATATCGGCGGCCGAAACGGAATTGGTCATTGAAATCCCCTGCTATGTTCTGCGAGCGTGGGGACTATAACCACGATCCCGTCACGGGCAACGCTTCATAACGACGATCGGACTGTTCACCATTTAAGTAACAATGAATTCTATTCGTTCACCAGTTTGAGAATGAGTTGATGGACATTGCCGCCATTGTTCATCTCCAGCTTGTCATAGTCCCGGTGCCGCTCGCGATTGCGTTTCGAAATCTCGCCGAGCCTTGCGGTAAGGTCCTGCCTTATCTTCTGGCATTTCGGATCATCCGCAGCAGTAAGCCCGACGCTCACCGCCTCGATCTCCCTGACCATCTCCACGATCATGTCGCCATGCACCCGCTCATGGCGGCGCACGCCTTCGGCAAATGTATCCCATTTCGTCTTCAGGGCGCCCGGCATCTTGCCGGCCTTCGGCAGGGTGTAGATCAGCGTCAAGCTTGGCCGTGCCGAGACCAGCTTGCATGAACCATCCGGCTGGGGCTGGTAATTGCGGGACCAGAGCAGCTTGAAATCCGTATGCGCAATCGTCCGCATCTGGCCGCCGACAAGCGGCCCCTTCTCGCCGATCTGGGAATAAAGCTCGATACCGGTGGAGCCGCTGACCGTATACGTCTTCACCTGCTCGACCGGTGCCCATTGAGCAGCAGCCAAAGACGGCGCAACGAACAGGAAACTCCCGGCTAAAAAACTTACGAGCATTCTTCTCACTGCAAACTCCAGCATCTGTACCCTGCCGTGGTAGAGCGACGCGCCACCGTTTTCAACACACCACACGTCATTGGAAGCCATGTCCGCGAACCGCGTCATTCCGGCTTATGTCGCCCCGTTGCGGCCTATGCGATAAATCAGCCTCAAAACACACCTCTGCGAATGGGTGACAAACAGGCAAACTTGTCATACATGTTAAAGTAGGAAGCTAATAAGCGATCGAACCCGGAAAACTCCGGGAAATATAATCTCCCAGGAAGGAAACGCATCCATGAGCGAGGAACTCAACACGGATCTGATCGCCTCCCCGAAGACGCGCGCAACGCAATTGAGCGACACGCTGCGCCAGGCGATCGCCGAGGGACAATTCCCGCCAGGCTCTAAACTTCCAAGCGAAGCGCAACTGACACTGGCGCATGGGGTCAGCCGGACAGTGGTGCGTGAAGCCCTTGCCGCCTTGCGGTCCGATCGCCTTGTGGAGGCTCGCCAGGGTGCCGGCGTCTTCGTTCTCCAGGCGACCCCGACACCGCCGCCATTCAACCTGTCCCTCGGCCATATCGATCTCGCGCGCGTTTCCTCGATGATCGAGTTGCTTGAATTGAGGACTGCCGTTGAGGTCGAATCAGCTGGAATGGCGGCTCTGCGGCGCTCGCCTGCACAGGAAGAGGTGATATTCGAGCGTCATTATGCCGTGCGCTCCTGTCTGGAGGCGCATCAGCCGACAAGCGAGGCCGACTTCGCTCTTCACCTCTCCATCGCCGACGCGACAAACAATCCGCGCTTCCGCGAATTTCTGACGATGATCGGCAAGAACGTCATCCCTCGCGCTGCCCTGCGCGGCGACGAAACGGCGGAAGAGCAGATGGATTATATCAACCTGCTTGTCGACGAACACCATGCGATCGTCACGGCCATTTCCGAAGGAGATGAAGAAAAGGCCCGTGAAGCGATGCGCCGGCATCTGCGCGGAAGCCAGTTGCGCTACAGGAACCTTCTTCGCGCGCAGCGAGAAGATGTCAGATAACTTGTTGACATAAATTCCGCCAACCTGTACGACAATTTCTGTCTGGAGGAGACATTCAAGAGGAAATTCCATTATGACGCCTGAAGAAATCAAGGTGGCGCTCGGCGCCGGCCTATTGTCCTTTCCTGTTACCCATTTCGACGACGAGGGGGAGTTCAAACAGGATAGCTACCAGCGCCACATCGAATGGCTGTCCGGTTTCGACGCGCCGGTTCTTTTTGCCGCCGGCGGCACCGGCGAGTTCTTTTCGCTCTCTCCTGATGAAGTGCCGACCATTGTGAAATCCGCCAAGGAAGCGGCCGGCAACAGCAATACAGCGATCGTTTCCGGTTGCGGCTTCGGCACCCGTGTTGGCGTCGAAATGGCAAAAGCGGTCGAAAAGGCCGGTGCCGATGGCATTCTTCTTTTGCCGCACTACCTGATCGATGCGCCGCAGGAAGGACTCTATCAGCACGTCAAGAAAATCTGCCAGTCTGTCGGCATCGGCGTCATGGTCTATAACCGTGACAACTCCGTCCTGCAGGTCGACACGCTGAAGCGCCTTTGCGACGAGTGCCCGAACCTGATCGGCTTCAAGGACGGCACCGGCGATATCGGTCTCGTCCGTCAGGTTACCGCCACGATAGGCGACCGCCTGATGTATCTCGGCGGCATGCCGACTGCGGAGCTGTTTGCCGAAGCCTATCTCGGCGCCGGTTTCACCACCTATTCGTCGGCCGTCTTCAACTTCGTTCCCGGTCTTGCTGTCGAATTCTACAAGGAGCTTCGCGCAGGCAACCGCGCCCGTTGCGAAGAAATCCTGAGGGACTTCTTCTATCCCTTCATGGCTCTTCGTGCCCGCCGCAAGGGTTATGCCGTCGCCGCCATTAAGGCCGGTGTGCGCCTGCAGGGCTTCGATGCCGGCAAGGTCCGCCCGCCGCTCGACGACCTGACGGCGGAAGAGGAGCAGATGCTCCTGAAGCTCATCGGCAACCACAAGAGGTAAGCCGGATGGAAATAGCGTCGGTTCGCACTCACCTTCTTGAACACCGGCTCGATGTGGCTTTCGAAAGCGCGTCCATGCGCTTCGATCGCCGGGCTCACATACTGGTAGAGATCGAGTGCGACGACGGCACGGTGGGCTGGGGCGAATGCCTCGGCCCTGCCCGTCCCAATGCCGCAGTCGTCCAGGCCTATGCCAACTGGCTGATCGGTGAAAATCCGCTCGAGACCGAGAAGATCTGGGCCAAGCTCTACAATGCGCTTCGGGATCAGGGTCAGCGCGGCCTGACCGTCACCGCCCTTTCCGGCATCGACATGGCCTTGTGGGATATCAAGGGCAAGCATTTCAACGCCCCCATTTCCATCCTTCTCGGCGGGCGTTTCCGCGAGAGCATCAAGGCTTACGCAACAGGCAGCTTCAAGCGTGACGGCGTCGACCGCGTCGAAGACAATGCGACCGACGTTGCCCGCTATAGGGCGGAAGGCTTTCACGCGACCAAGATCAAGATCGGTTTCGGCGTTGAGGAAGACCTGCGCGTCATCCGCGCCGTCCGTGAAGCCGCCGGCCCAGACATGCGGCTCATGATCGACGCCAACCACGGTTACGACGCCGTCGAGGCGATCCGCCTCGGCAATGCCGCTGCGCAATACGGCATCGACTGGTTCGAGGAACCCGTTGTGCCCGAACAGCTTGCGGCCTATCGCGAGGTCCGCGCCAAACAGCCGATCCCGGTTGCCGGCGGCGAGACATGGCATACTCGCTGGGGCATGCGCGAGCCGATCGAAACTCGCGCCATCGATATCGTCCAGCCGGATCTGGCAGGCGTTGGCGGCTTTACCGAAGCCAAGCGCGTTGCGGATCTTGCTGCGCTTCACGGCATCCGTGTCGTTCCCCACGTCTGGGGTACCGCCATCCATATCGCAGCGGCCCTGCAATTCATGGCCGCGATGGTGCCAAGCCCTGTCCGCGTCAATCCGATCGACCCGATCCTCGAATTCGATCGCACTCACAATCCCTTCCGTCAGGCAATCGTCAAGACGCCGATCGAACACAAGGGCGGTGTGGTGCAGATCCCGAACGGCCCCGGTCTCGGCATCGAGATCGACCGCGACGCATTGAAGGAATTCCGCATGCCCGACGACAAGGGAGCGGCCTGATGCTCGTTCGCACCCTCGCCGGCAAGGTTCCGAAGATCAAGCTGCCGCAGGGTGCGGTCGACACACAGATGCATATGTATCTGCCGGGGTATCCGTCCCTCCCGGGCGGACCGGGCCTTCCGGCCGGCGCCCTGCCCGATCCCGATCAATATCGCCAGCTCATGCAATGGCTCGGCATCGATCGGGTCATCATCACGCAAGGCAATGCGCATCAGCGGGATAACTCCAACCTGGTTGCCTGCCTCGACATCATGGGCGACGTCGCCCGCGGTGTCGGCATCATCGATGGCACTACCAATGATGCCGAGATGGTCCGCCTTTCAGAGGCCGGCATTGTCGGCGCCCGCATCATGGATCTGCCGGGCGGTGCCGTTGATCTCAAGGAACTCGAAACGGTCGATGCGAAAGCAGCCGCCCACGGCTGGATGCTGGCCGTCCAGTTCGACGGCAGCAATATACTTCACCACGAAGCACGCCTGGCAAACCTGAAATCCCGCTGGGTTTTCGACCACCACGGTAAATTCTTTTCCGGCGTCACGCCCGACAGTGAAGAGATCTCAGCCGTCAAACGCCTGATCGACGCAGGAAACTGCTGGTTCAAGTTCGCCGGCGTCTATGAATCATCGAAAACGGGCGGCCCCGATTACGCCGATATCGCAGCCGTTGCGCGCGAGATAGCAAACTACGCCCCGGAACGGATTGTCTGGGGCACGAACTGGCCGCACAATCTGGCCCGCGAACAGGCGGATTACCCGGATGACGCGGCCTTGACCGATACCGTACTTGGCTGGCTGCCGAACGAAAACGCTCGGCATCTAGCCCTGATAGAGAACCCGCAAACCCTTTTCGGTCTGCAGGAATGGAGTGCATCAACGAGTTGATATTTTGAACAACCGGTGCGTGGAGGCACCGGTTTCTTTGGAGGAGGAAAACATGAAAATCACGAAAGCTCTCGGGCTGGCGCTGACGCTCGCACTTGCTGCGACGACTGCCGCACCGCTCGCTTACGCGCAGCAGGTCACGTTGCGCTCGGCCGACATCCATCCGGATGGCTATCCGACCGTCGATGCGGTCAAATATATGGGCGATCTCGTCAAGGAACGCACCGGCGGCCGTATCGCCATCCAGGTGATGAACAACTCGATGCTCGGCGGCGAAAAGGACACGATCGAGCAGACTCGTTTCGGTGTCATCGACATGAACCGCGTCAATGCGGCGCCGTTCAACAACCTGATCCCGGAAACGGTCGTCCTCGGCCTGCCCTTCCTGTTCCGCTCGACCGACCATATGCATAAGGTCGTCGACGGCCCGATCGGCGACAAGATCCTGGCTGCCTTCGAACCCCACGGCCTGATCGGCTTGGCCTACTATGACAGTGGCGCCCGCTCATTCTACACCACCAAGAAGCCCGTCGAAAAACTGGCCGACCTCAAGGGCCTGAAGATCCGTGTCCAGCAGTCCGACCTCTGGATCGCCATGATGCAGGCTTTTGGCGCCAACCCGACGCCGATGCCGATGGGCGAAGTCTATTCCTCGCTCGAAACAGGTGTGGTCGACGGCGCGGAAAACAACTGGCCGTCCTACGAGTCTGCCCGTCATTACGAAGTGGCGAAGAACTACACGCTGACCCAGCACTCGATGAACCCGGAAATCCTGGTCATGTCCAAGGTCTCCTGGGACAAACTGACACCGGACGACCAGAAGATCGTCCGCCAGGCAGCCAAGGATTCGGTCGTGAAGATGCGCGAACTCTGGACCGCCCGCGAAAAGACCTCGGAAGAAAAGGTCCGCGCCGGCGGCGTCAACGTCATCAACGTCAACAAGGACGAGTTCTCCGCCGCGATGAAGCCGGTCTACGACAAGTTCGTTACCGACGCGAGCATGAAGGCGCTGCTGGAAGAAATCCAGGCAGTTCAATAATCGCAAAAATGAAAGCCGGCCTCCCTTGAGGCCGGCTTTTGCATATCCGGCGCAAAGTCCGGAAGGAGGAGGAACGGAACAATGCGAAAATTCATGCAGGCGATAAGACCCGCGCTGGGTGTTGTCAGCCGCTTATCACTCTGGATCGCCGGCATAGGCATGATCACCATGACGCTGATCGTCGGCTGGCAGATCTTCGGCCGCTACGTACTCAATGACTCCCCGGCATGGTCGGAGCCATTATCGCTCTACCTGATGTCCTGGTTCATCATGCTTGGCGCCGCCGTCGGTGTGCGCGAAAGCGTCCATCTGGGACTAGACATCGTCCGCTACATGATGCCGCCCAACATCCAGAAGGCCATGGACCTTCTGAGCCTCGGCCTTATCGTGCTCTTCGGTATCGGCATGGCCTATTACTCGACCCTTCTGGCAGCCGGCACATGGACTGCCCGAATCCCCGTGCTTGGCTGGCCGGGCGGTACAGATTTCTTCCCGATGATCGCCGGCGGCGCGATGATCGCGATCTTTGCGCTTGAACGTTTCATCGATGTCGCAATCGGCGAGGAAATCGCGGCCGACGTGCTTGTCCAGGAGGCTGCGTAATGGCCTATACGATCCTTTTCGCTTCCTTCACTTTCCTGATGATCATCGGCATGCCGATTGCGTTCTGCCTCGGCATCGCGTCTTTCGCGACGGTGCTTTATCTGGGTTTGCCGCCGATCGTCGTCTTTCAGCAGATGAATTCCGGCATGAACGTCTTTGCCATGATGGCGATCCCGTTCTTCATTTTCGCCGGCGACCTGATGGTGCGCGGCGGCATCGCTGCAAGACTGATCCGCTTTGCGGCCGGTCTGGTCGGGCACATGCGTGGCGGCCTCGGTCAGGTCAATGTCGTCGCCTCGACCCTGTTCGGTGGCATTTCCGGTTCGGCCGTCGCCGATGCCTCGGCCGTCGGCGGCCTGATGATCCCGCAAATGGCCAAGCGCGGCTATGATAGGGATTATGCGGTCAACGTCACCGCCAATGCGGCCATCATCGCCCTGATGATCCCGCCGTCGCACAACATGATCCTTTATTCGATCGCAGCCGGCGGCAATGTCTCTGTCGCCGATCTCTTCACTGCCGGTATCATCCCCGGCCTGCTTCTCGCCGCAGCACTGATGTTCACCGCATGGTGGGTCGCCGTCAAACGCGGTTATCCGGCCGACGCCTTCCCCGGCTTTCGCCGCCTTGGCTATTATCTGGCAGCCTCGCTCCCCGGCATCCTGCTGATCGCCATCATCTTCGGCGGTGTGCGCTCCGGCGTCTTCACTGCAACGGAAAGCTCCTGCATCGCCGTCCTCTACGCCTTCCTTGTTGCGATGCTCGTCTACCGGGAGCTGGATTGGGCAGGCTTCGTCGAGGCCGTCATGGGCGCTGTCCGAACCACGGCCATGGTCCTGCTGGTCATCGGCACCGCTGCCTCCTTCGGCTGGCTGATGGCCTTCCTGCAGGTGCAGACACTGATCATCGCCGCGATCAGCGCCATCTCGGATAACCCGATCATCGTGCTCCTGATGATCAACGTCATCCTTCTGATCCTCGGCACCTTCATGGACATGGCGCCGATGGTCATCATCGCCACGCCGATCTTGCTTCCGGTGGTCAAGGCCTTCGGCATCGATCCGGTCCATTTCGGCGTCGTGATGATCCTCAATGCCGGCATCGGGCTGAATACGCCACCTGTCGGAACCGTGCTCTTCGTCAGTTGTGCGGTGGGCGGCATATCCATCCGCGAGGCGATGCGCACGATCTGGCCCTTCTTCGGCGCCAGCCTCGCAGTTCTCCTTGCGGTGACATACATCCCCGCTTTGTCGCTCTGGCTACCGAGCCTGTTCCGATAGGAACCGACACCACCCGAGACCCAGATCCCGCTTCGGCGGGATCTTTCATTTCAGGCGTCATTCTTATCGAAGAAATTGCGGTTCACGACACGCGCGCCGAGGTCTATGGTCAGCCGCATTATACTCATTTGTCCCATCCGGATTTCATCATGACCGATACCGTTACCAGCCGTTTCCTCCGTTACGTCGTGCTCGACACCCAGTCCGACGCCTCTTCACTCACCCAGCCATCGACAGCCAAGCAGCTCGATCTCGGCCGGCTTCTGGTCGGTGAATTGCAGGCGATCGGTGTGAAGGATGCCGAACTCGATGAACACGGTTACGTCTACGCGACCATCCCCTCGAACACCGGCAAGAACAACGTCCCGGTCATCTGTTTCTGCGCCCACATGGACACCGCACCGGATTTTTCCGGCACCAACGTCAAGCCGCAGGTGATCCAGAATTACCAGGGCGGCGACATCACGCTGCCGGGCGACAAGAGCCGCACCATCAAGACGTCCGAACATCCGGAACTGAAGAACCAGATCGGCCACGACGTCATCACCTCCGACGGCACGACGCTGCTGGGCGCCGACGACAAGGCCGGCCTTGCCGAGATCATGACCGCTGCCGAATATCTGCTCGCCAATCCCGACATCAAGCATGGCACGATCCGCATCCTCTTCACGCCCGACGAGGAAATCGCCCGCGGCGTCGCCAAGGTAGACCTGCAGAAGCTCGGCGCCGATTTCGGTTATACGCTGGACGGCGAGACGGCGGGCACGATCGAGGACGAGACCTTCTCGGCCGATAGCGCCGACATCCTGATCAAGGGCGTCGCGATCCATCCCGGCTTTGCCTATGGCAAGATGGAAAACGCCATCCGCATCGCCGGCAACATCATCGCAAAACTGCCGAAGGACATGACGCCTGAAACGACCAAGGGCCGCGACGGTTTCATCCATCCGACCTCCGTCTCCGGCACGATGGAAGGCGCCAAGATCAGCCTCATCCTGCGCGATTTCAGGACAGAAGGATTGAAGGAAAAGGCAAAGCTGCTCGAAACCATCATCGCAGAAGTCATGGCCGACTATCCCGGTTCGTCTCATACGCTGAAGATCACCGAGCAATATCGCAACATGAAGGAAGTGCTCGACCATCACCCCGAGATCGTCGAAAACGCCATCGAGGCGATCCGCCGGGCCGACATGTCGCCGGTACGCGGCAGCATTCGCGGCGGCACCGACGGTGCACGCCTCTCCTTCATGGGCCTGCCCTGCCCCAACATCTTCGCCGGCGGCCACGCCTTCCACTCGCCGATCGAATGGGTCAGCAGCCAGGACATGGAAAAGGCCGTAAAGACGATCGTCGAACTGGCCAAGCTCTGGGAGGAGCGCGCCTGATAAGCCGGCAGGCTTTCTGGATTGCTTTCTGGGCGTCAATTCGGAAACGGGTTGGCGCCCTATTGCTGATTGCTGGAGTTCTTGCGATCAGTTGTAAGGCCCAAGCAGCCGAAAATATTCCCGCTCGCTTTCGCCGTAGGCATCGGCGGCGAACTGTTCGAGTGCCGGCCTGTCGCGCACGATGATCATGCCACGTTCGGAATAGATCAGCTTGCGGCCCTCAAGCACATGCAGCGCCGTCGTCACGCTCGGACGCCGGACCGCCAGCATGATCGACAGGAACTCATGCGTCAGGCTGATCTCGTCGCCATCGGTGCGGTCGTGGCACATCAATATCCACCGCGCCAGCCGTTCGTCGATATGGTGGACGGCGTTGGAGAGCGAGGTAAACGCCCCCTGAACCGAAAGCGCCTGAACATAGCGCCCAAGCAGGTTCTTGAGATCGCCATCCTGGTCGAGCAGCGATTTCAAAAGCTCGGTCGAGATGCGGAAACCGTCACCCTGAACCTGCATGAAGATCGAAAACGGATCGGACCCCGCATCGAGCACGACTGCCGCCGGCGTCATCCCGTCGCGGCCAAAAATGCCGATCTCGGCATGCTGCCCTTGCGGTGAGCGGGCTACGATCGAGGCAATGCCCGTTTCCGGGAAATAGGCATATTCCGCAGCCTCATGCGGTTCCGAGAGCTCGAAACCGCGCGGCAGGTCCACCGGCTTCAGATGGGCGGCAATTGCGGAGAAGCTCGAAGGGCTCGTCAGCCGAAGCAAATTGTTACGGACCGCCGTTTGCCGAATGTCAGCCATCGCTCATCCTTGATAGGAGAACATGGCCTGTTCGGCTTCCTCTGAACGAGAAGTCTCCGCTTGATTTGAACGATTTCCATCTATGGCCATAAAATTCGCGACACAACCCGCCGGACCCCCTCGGTACGGTATCAGACAAAGGGGTACACGCGCGCAAAAACCGTTTAACTAATCAGTATCTTGAAGGGGAATAGATTCGGTTTGGCAGACAAGCTCATATTGTTGCTGGAAGACCAGCCGCTGATCTCCCTCGACATCGAGGAAGCGCTGGTCGACAAGGGCATGAGCAACTTTGTCACGCTGCGCTCCCAAAAGGAAGCGATGGCTTGGCTTGAACAATCCTCACCCGACTTCGTACTGCTGGATCTCTACCTTAACGACGGCGACAGCCAGCCAGTCCTTGTCAGCCTGCAGAAAAACAGCATCCCCTTCATGATCTATACCGGCAGCGAAAAGCCGCCGGAATGGAATGCAGAGCTTTTCGAAGGCAGCGAATGGATGAGCAAGCCGAGCGACCCGGAAGCACTGGCCGACCGGATCAGAACCCGGCTTGCAGTCACCTAAGCCGATTTGCGGGTGATATCCTCGATATCGCCGAACATGCGTTCATATTCCCGCTCGGCACCGCCATAGGAATCCGCAGCAAACTGCTCCAGGGCCTTGCGGTCACGAACAATGATCGTGCCGCGATGCGAATAGATCAGTTGCTTGCCTTCCAGCACATGTAGCGCCACCGTCACGCTGGGTCGGCGTACCGACAGCATGATTGCTAGGAACTCATGCGTCAGGTCGATCGCATCGCCATCCACACGGTCGTGGCACATCAGGATCCATCGCGCCAATCGCTCATCCACAGGATGGATGGCATTCGACAGCGCCGTGAAAGCGGCTTGGCTCATCGCCACATGCGCCCAGCGCGTCAAAAGCCGCTTCAAGCGAGGCGAGGCTTCCATCATCCTGCGCATCACGGCAATCGGCACGCGCACGCCATGTCCCGGCACCTGCATGACGACGAGATAGGGTGCATCCGCCGCGCCCAGCGCAACGGAAGACGGTGACACGCCCTCGCGGCCCAGAAGCCCGATCTCCGTGCGCTTGCCGGACGGGGATGTCACGACAGTGGAGATCACGCCGGAAAACGGGAAATAGCAGTATTCGAGCGGTTCACCCGGCGCCGACAGCACAAAGCCTTGCGGAAGATCAATTCGTTCCAACACAGGTTCGAGGGCGGCATAATCATCGTGAGAGAGAAGAGCCAGGAGCTTGTTCTGGTTTTTCATGTCCATCTTTTCCTTGTCCTCTTTGTTGCGTCCAGTTCACCACCGTTTCGGGCGGGTCGCGCGTCCTCAGTCTGAACCTTCAGAACTGGTCATCGCTGCGTATTCCCCACCCCGGCGGGAGCATTGGTAACGGGAACCCTCCCTTGAAGTTCCCATTTGGAAACACCACCTCATGGTTGCTGGTTGCCTGATTGGGACCGGCACGATGAATTCCGCAGCTTCTACCGACCATGTTGCTTGACGAGGATATGGTGCGACGAAGGCATGATCCCCTTTAGTGCCCGCCGGATAAGGCGGAGCGCCGTCCATTACCTTTGTCCGATGACGGATCGGACCGCTGCAAAGCCGCCTGAAACCGTGCCCTCGGCTCCCCGAAACGGCTTAGGTTTCAACTCATGTTTTGCGTCTGGAGGTAGTGATGAGACAGAATCCATATGAAATCTTGGGCGTGAAGCAGGATGCGTCGCAGAAGGACATCCAGAGCGCCTTTCGAAAGCTCGCCAAGAAATATCACCCCGATCTGAACCCCGGAGATCAGAAGGCCGAGGACATCTTCAAGGAGATATCCGCCGCCAACGAAATCCTCGGCGATGAGGAAAAGCGCGCCCGCTTCGACCGTGGCGAGATCGACATCAATGGCGTCGAACGCGCTCCATTCCAGCAGCATCGCGAATATGCCGGCGCCAATGGCGGAGAAGCCTTTTTCGACGAAGGCGGCTTTTCGCAATTCGGCGGTTTCGAGGATATTTTCGAAAGCTTCATGTCCCGCCGCGGAGGTCAGACTGGCTCGCAATTCGGCGGCGGGCAGTTTCGCTCGAAGGGGGCAGACGTCCACTACACGATGGAAGTCCCCTTCCTCGACGCCATCAACGGCACGACCGCACCGGTCTCTCTCGGCACCGGCTCATCGCTTGATGTAAAGATCCCCGCAGGCACGCGCGACGGCCAGGTCTTGCGCCTGCGCGGCAAGGGAGGAAAAGGCGCGGCAAAAGGTCAGGATGGCGACGCCCTCATCGAGATCAAGATCAAACCGCACCCGTTCTTGAAGCGCGACGGCGATGATATCCGCGTGGAAATCCCGATCACCATTCGCGAGGCGGTGCTCGGCGGCAAGATCAAGGTACCGACCCCCGGAGGCTACCTGAATGTAACGCTAAAGCCCAACACCAATACCGGCACGACGCTGCGTCTTAAGGGTAAGGGTGCCCCGAAGCCCAGCGGTGGATATGGTGACCTGCTGGCGACCGTGAAGATCGTCCTGTCGGAAAAACCGGATCCTGACCTTGCAGCATTGATGGAGAACTTGCCGGAAAAGCCTAACGAAGATCCGCGCAAACATCTTAACCTTTAAGTAAGGTGGAACTTTATAAGTCTGTCAAACGTCGTGTAAGACGAAAGCCACGCTTGAAATATTTGGACCAGGTGTCATCTTGCCCTGGTCCTCATATCACACTGTAAAGGTAAAATGACGGAAGCCGATGATCTGAACGACTATCCGAACATCCTCCTACTGGAGGACGATCTTCTTCTGGCGATGGACATGGAAGACCATCTGCTCCAAACCGGCCACAACATCATAGGCCCTTTCGGCAGGATCGCCGACGCGATGGATGCAATCCCGCGCAATGATCTGGCGGGCGCCATCGTCGATCTCAATCTCCATGGCGAACTGTCAGTCCCGGTCATCGAGATGCTTCGGGAACGGGACGTTCCGGTTATCATCTGCAGCAGCCATGCCGAACTGCCGGAACTCAAGAGCAGGCTCAAAGGCCTACCCATGCTTTCCAAACCTTGGCATCCCCAAAAGCTCAACCGGTTGGTCGCAGAGACGTTTGGCGCAAGCAGCACTGCTTGATCACAGCATCACGGATATCTCGCTCAAAAATGGCCCAGCAATATGCTTCGCCGTTGAGCACGCGCCCATATCGCCGATCGGCGACATTCAGATGCCATTGGAAAACTTCTGCGCCACCCAATAGCCGACGACCGCCGAAAACGAGGTAAGAACCGTCCCCCAGGCCATGTCGACGGCACTGACCATCGGTGACCAGTTCTTCAGAGTAGCAAGGTTCGTCATGTCGTAAGTGCCGTAGGCAATCAGGCCGAGAATGGCACCTGCAATGGCTGCTGTGGTCCAGTTTCCGGACACCAGCGCCGGCTGAACTGCGAAGTAGACGATACCGGCAACATAGAAGAGATAGAAAATACCGGCGACTACGAAGTTAGGTTGGTCAAGCAGAAGGCTGCCGATCCGGCTGCGGTAAAAAACCGTGGCGACCGTGCCGAGCCAGATGAAATCGAGACCGAGGAAGGCGACCACAGTTCCCACATAGGCAAGCAGATAGGCCATCTCGTCCTCTCAGATTTTCAGGATCGGCTGCACCAGCCGCACAATCCAGCTCGAGAATTTGAGCGGCGCTTCGGTCACGGCGAGGCAGATGCAATCCTCTCCCTCTGTCGCCTTGGGTGTATGCAGCAGATCGCCGTCGGCTTCCTCTATATCCCCGCGGGCGAACAGCTCTTCGCCATCGTGAAAACTTCCCGCCAGCACCAGAGTCAGCTCGCGCCCCTCATGGGTGTGCTCCGGCACCGGCTTTCCGGCCGGAATGCGCAGCAGCCTCACCTGCGTGTTCTTATCCTTCGTCTCGATCAGGATCTGATAGGCACCACGCCCGAGCGCTCGCCATTTGAGATCTGCAAGGTCGCCACCGACATAGGATCGAAGTGGCTCCGGAAGCACGACTGTCTGTTTAGTAGCCTTTGGAGCCTCGAGCTTGACTTCCTCGACCTTGATATCAGCCGCCCGTGCCTTGAAGCGGGCCCAGGCCTCGTCTTCGTTGGCGCTTTCGTCTGCCTTATCCAAAAGCGCTCCCGCAGCCCCTTCCATCGCATGAAGGCGACGGCGACATTCGGGGCAAAGCGCCAGATGGCTCGCCACAGCAAGGCTCCAACCTTCCGAAAGGCTTCCCGCGGCATATTCGATCAGAAACTCGTCGCTCAGATGATGCTTCACGCTCATAGCCGTCCCTCCAGCGAGGAACGTAGTTTCTCGAATGCCAGCCTGATGCGTGATTTCACGGTTCCGAGCGGAACACCGAGATCGCGCGCGATCGTCGAATGCGAAGCCTCATCGAAGAAGGCTCGTCGCAGCACGTCCAGTTGCTCCTCCGGCAAGGTCGCCATCGCACCGCGCAACAACTGCGCTTCCTGAATCTGCTGGAACTCCTGATCGGCTGGGGCGACGTCGTCAGCAACGAACGCCGGATCATTCATGTCGAATTCCGGGCGTTTGCGCCTGTAGGCATCGATGCGCACATTGCGCGCGATTGTATAGATCCATGCAGACACGTTGCCGCGAGCAGGATCGAATTGGCCGGCCTTGTTCCACACCGCAGTCATGGTTTCCTGCATCAACTCTTCGGCAGCTTGCCTGTCTTTGGTTTTAGCTGCCATGAAGCTGCGGATGCGTGGTGCATAAAACCGGAATATAGCTTCGAACGCATCTGCGCTGCGGTCCCGTCCGACGATGGAAAGGAGCCGCACCATCTCGGCCTTCGCGAGATCCTCGGCTTCCGAGCCACCGGAGTTTTTATTGTTCATCCCGAGCCCACGCGCTGCTAGTCCCGCCAGCCGTATAGGCGACGGTCGGTATATTTGCCATTTATCAAGCGAGATAGGTGAGCTCAAGTTCATGGCAAGCTTTACGAAAGACTTCCAGATGTGGATCACACCCTTTGTGAGTTTTTGCAGAGATCCGATTGCCGCCCTAGTTCGTATTGGATTGCAGACTAGAGCGAGGATGCTGGGATGACGCCTTTGACTGGGAATTTCGGACGGGAAGCGAAAAGGATCGCAGTCATCGGCTCAGGCATCAGCGGCCTGTCCTGCGCATGGCTATTGTCGAAAAGCAATAATGTCACTCTTTACGAAGCCTCTGACCGGCTGGGTGGTCATGCCAATACCGTGAATGTCGAAATAGAGGGCCGCAGCGTCGCAGTCGATACCGGCTTCATCGTCTATAATGAAACCAATTATCCAAACCTGGTGGCCTTGTTCGAACATCTGAACGTGCCAACGATCGCTTCGGACATGTCGTTTGCAGCATCCATGGGTAATGGCGGGTTCGAATATAGCGGCACCGGCCTGAAAGGACTTCTCGGGCAGAAAAGAAACATCGTCCGGCCCCGCTTCTGGTCCATGTTGCGCGACGTTCTCAAATTCTACAAGCAGTCCCCCGCCCTTCTGGATCAGCCGGATATGCTGGAGATCACGCTCGGTGACTATCTCCGTCAGGCAGGCTACTCCGCGACCTTCATCAACGATCACCTGATGCCGATGGGAGCCGCCATCTGGTCGACGACGGCCAGCGAAATGCATGATTACCCCCTGCACGCCTTCCTGCGCTTCTTCGTCAACCACGGTCTGCTGCTTCTCTCCGGCAGGCCGCAATGGCGCACCGTCGAAGGCGGCAGCCGGGAATATGTCACGCGCCTGGCCGCAGACTTTAATGGAACGATCAGGCTTTCCACTCCGGTCGCCTCGATCCGCCGCGCCGCAAACGGCGTGACGATGACCGACACGCACGGCCATTCGGACGAATTCGATGATGTGGTGATCGCAGCCCATGCGGATGAAGCCCTCAACATGCTGACAGATGCCGACGACCACGAACGGGATCTGCTTGGCGCGTTCGGTTACACCCGCAACAAGGCGGTCCTGCACAGCGATCCGGCCTTGATGCCGAAACACCGCAATGTCTGGTCGAGCTGGAACTATCTGAGCGGCACGGAAGGCAACGGCGATCAGCAGCTCTGCGTCACTTACTGGATGAACAGTCTTCAGAAGCTCGACACAGACCGGTCTCTCTTCCTCACGCTCAACCCAAACCGGCAACCGCAGCCGACATTGATCCACGGCACCTATGACTATACCCACCCGCGCTTCGACACGCGCGCCCTGAAAGCCCAGAACGACCTTTGGCAGCTTCAAGGCCGCAACCGCACATGGTTCTGCGGCGCCTATTTCGGCAGCGGCTTCCACGAGGATGGCCTTCAATCGGGGCTTGCCGTCGCCGAGGCGCTCGGAGGTGACCGCCGCCCATGGAGCGTCGAAAACGAATCCGGCCGCATCAGGATCGAGGAATTCCGCGAGGCTGCCGAATGAGCCAGACCTCCAGCATCTATGCCGGCGCTGTCGTCCACACGAGGCTGAGGCCGAAAAAGCATAACCTGCGCTACAGCGTCTTTTCGCTGTTGCTCGATCTCGACGAACTTCCGACGCTGGACAGGTCGCTGCGCCTTTTCGGCGTCAACCGGCGGGGCCTGTTCAGCTTCTGGGAAAAGGACCATGGCGACGGCGTATCGGGCGGCCTCAAGACATGGGTTGCGAGCCAACTCTTGGATGCCGGAATAAATACGGATCACCTGAGCATAAGGGTTCTCTGCTACCCCCGCATTTTCGGTTACGTCTTCAATCCCCTCACCGTCTATTTCTGCTACGATCGTCAGAGCGAATTGCGTGCAGTCATCTACGAAGTCTGCAACACCTTCCACGAACGGCATGCCTATATCATTCCAGCCGATGGCGAAGATGGTGGCCAGATAAGCCATTCCTGTACGAAGGATTTATACGTCTCGCCCTTCGTGCCGATGGATTGCCGCTACGATTTCTCGGTAAGGATACCTGCAGAGCAGGTGCGGATCGCCATCAAGGAATCCGACGCTGACGGCATGTTTCTCTATGCGATGTTCCAGGGCAGGCAGTCACCCCTCACCGACCGCGGCTTGGCGATGGCCTTTTTCAGATATCCGCTGATGACGTTCAAGGTAACGGCCGCCATCCATTGGGAGGCGCTGCGCCTGTGGCTGAAGCGGGTGCCCGTTCATCGTCATGCGCGCGCAACCTCACCCAGAGCCTCGACCATCGTAGCCCATAGCCCACGGACGGAGACCCGCTGATGTCGGATGTCGACCACAAGCTTGAACTGCCGTTGCCGTCCTTTTCGTTTCTTGAAAGAATTCTCTGCCGATGGGCCAATCGCATGGCTGTGGGGCAACTGGCGCTGCGGTTTCCGAGCGGCCGTGAAGCGCGTTTCGTTGGAGAGGCAAGCGGTCCGACAGCCACGATCGAATTTAAGACGATGCGCCCGCTTCGCCGACTGGCGACAGGCGGCAGTCTCGGCTTTGCCACCTCCTATCTCGAAGGCGAATGGGAAACTCCGGATCTCGGCGCAGTGATGGATCTGGCAATCGCCAACGACGCTCGCTGGCAGGGCATCATGAAGGCGAGCCCACTTGCCGCCTTCGTCGCGCGCATCCGCCATCGGCTGAACCGCAATTCGAAGGCCGGCAGTCGCCGCAACATTGCCTACCACTACGACCTCGGCAATGCATTCTACGGGCAGTGGCTCGATGAAACCATGACCTATTCTTCCGCCATTTTCTCCAACCCGTGCGAAAACCTGGCCGATGCGCAGAAAACCAAATACCGCCGCATCATCGAGGAACTGAAGATCGGCAAGGACGATCATGTGCTCGAGATCGGCTGCGGCTGGGGCGGCTTTGCCGAAGAGGCGATCCGCGCAACCGGGTGCCGCGTCACCGGGCTGACGCTTTCCAAGGAACAGGCCGCCTTTACCGAAACGCGGCTGAGGCAGGCAGGCTTCGAAGACCGCGCCGATATCCGTCTGGAAGATTATCGCGACTGCGAAGGCACATTCACAAAGATCGTCTCGATCGAGATGTTCGAGGCGGTCGGCGAAGAGAACTGGCAAACCTATTTTGACCGGGTCAGATCCCTGCTTTCTCCGAAGGGACAGGCTCTCGTTCAGGTCATCACGATCGCCGAAGAACGGTTCGCCCATTACCGAAGCCATGCGGACTTCATTCAGGCCTACATCTTCCCAGGCGGCATGCTGCCCAGCATCATGGCGTTCGAAGCCACCGCACGAGCCTCAGAATTTTCGGTCGAGGATCGCTTCTGCTTCGGCCGCGATTACGAGCGCACCCTGCTTTTGTGGGACAAGGCGTTCAGAGAGAACTGGCAGCGCATAATGTCCCACGGCTTTGACGAACGCTTCTTCCGCATGTGGCACTATTACCTGCAATATTGCGCCGCCGGATTTCGCACCGGCCGCCTCGATGTCGTGCAGTTCAGGCTTGCTCGCTAGAGCGCCGTGCGTCCGAATGGACGCACGGCGCTCTATCTTTTTGAATCGATGGCATCCTCCTTGCGAAGCATCCTGCGTGTCACGGCAAGGCTGAGCGGATAAGGCAAAGCGGCAAGCAGCTTCATCGCCACCTTCATCTTCCACGGGAAGACGATCTCGAATCGCCGACTCTCAAGCCCCTTGATGATGGCATCTGCCGCCTCGTCTTCCTTGATTAGGAAGGGCATCGGAAAATCGTTCGTCTTCGTCATCGGCGTATCGACAAAGCCGGGATTGATGACCTGCAGTACCACCCCTTCCCGTTCAAGCTGCGGCCGCAACGCTTCGCAAAGGGTAATCAGCGCCGATTTCGTTGCGCCATAAACTCCACCACCCGGCAGGCCGATATAACCGGCCACCGAGGCAACCACCGCAATATGTCCGCGACGCCGAGCAATCATCGGCGCCATCACCGCTTGAAGCGCGTGCCCGGTGCCGACGACATTCAGATTGAACAGTTCAGCCAGCTTTTCGGCATCGAACCGGCGCGCGCTTTCACGCACATCCGCCGGCGGAAAATAGCGCGAGATCGATAGGCCCGAGTGACTGCTCGATATTCAGCGCCGCATCCCTCACCGATTCCCCTTCGGTGATATCGAGAACATAGGCATGGATAAGCCCCGGCCGCTCCGCCGCAAGCGCCTCGAGCTTGGCGCCGGAACGCGCACTGACCGCAACCTGCCAGCCTCGGTCCGCCAGCTTCAGCGCGACCGCGCGCCCTATGCCCGAACTCGCACCGGTAATCCAGGCAAGGCGTCTTCCTGTTATCGTTTCAGCCATGGCATCCTCTATCGAGCTCATGCTAGATACACAGGGCTGCGACTATTGGATCCCAACAATGTGGATTTGCATGACGAGAAATTTCAGCGGATGGAGATGGAGTTTTTCGGCTCTCGTTCAATGAAGCGGCGTGCCAGCAGCCAACAACCGGCAGCCCAGGCGGCACCGGCACACCAACCACCAAGCACATCGGTTGGGTAATGAACGCCAAGATAAAGGCGCGACAAACCGATCATGAACGTCAGCAGGATCCCCGTAGCCAGAAGGAATATCCGCGTGGAGCGATATTGTTGCGCACGGGAAAGAAGTGCTGCCAGGGTCAGATAGGTGACAGCCGAAAGCATCGCATGGCCGCTCGGAAAGCTCATGTCATGAACCTCGACCAGATGCGGAACGATATCCGGGCGGGGCCGCGCGACACCGAGCTTGAGAGCACTGCTCACAACCCACCCGCCGGCGATCGAAAGAAACATGAATATCGCAATTGCCGTTTGCCGCGCGAGTAGAAGGTAGACGACAGCGAGAACGGTCATCAGCGAAAGCACCGTAACCCCGCCAAGCGCGGTAATATCACCCACGGCATGCGTCACCCAGGAAGGAGCGATCGGCACTGCAAGATCGGTTGCATGCCTCAGTGCAAGCAGAATTTCCTCGTCGAACGCATGTGTATCTCCCTCAAGCACCTCTCCAGTCAGCGTCAGGAAGGCAAAAATCCCGCCTGCCATCAAGGCGAAGATGATAAGGCTTAACGGCTCGAAAGTCATGAAACGATCGATAAAACGACGACTGAATTGCTGATGCAGTGGCATGCTCTCTCGCAGGCTTGTTGAACCTCCAGTCTAGATAGGGGATAAGCGCTATCACGCAAGAATTTGACAGGCCATTCCGCCCATATTGACGTTTGGTAGGTCCTGACGATCATCTGGCCTACGCTAACCCGCTTGCGCTGATTCTGGTAACCCTCGACCTGAAACCGGATGCATGCCTCTCCTCTACATGGGGAACACGAGATCAGCTAAAAGATGATCGGGCGGAAAAACGGAGGATTTGATGCCGCAAACCATGCTTTCCGTATCCACCCACGGCCAGGGCCTGTACGAATTCACGGACCAGGCTGACGCCTTCGTTCGCAACCATCATGTCGGCCAAGGGCTACTGACAGTGTTTGTCAGGCATACTTCATGTTCCTTGCTCATACAGGAAAACGCCGATCCCGACGTCCAGAGGGATCTGAAAACCTTTTTCGGCCGCCTGGTCCCTCCCTCCATCCATCCGGACATGAGTTGGGTCGTTCACACGACCGAGGGGCCGGATGACATGCCGGCTCATATCAAGGCTGCACTGACAGCAGTATCGATAGGCATCCCGGTGAATGGAGGACGCCTGATGCTCGGCACATGGCAAGGCATCTATCTTTTTGAACATCGCGACCAGCCACATCGCCGCGAAATTGTTCTCCATCTTTCAGCCTGACACCCGGATCACTCGTTGCCGCGCTGAACCCAGCCTGAACGTACCCTTGGGGATGCGTTCAGGCTTTGAGACATAACATCCGGTCATCGCCTGACATGGCGAAAAGAAAAACGGCTGCAACCGGAGGATCTCCCATGACCAGTTTGCTCACCAGGATCGGACTTGCCGCAATCGTCGCCCTGAGCGGTATTTCCGCCACCGCGTCCACAGCGGCCGCCTCCGAACGAGGCTTCGGCCCCAATGGAAACGGCTTATACGTGCAATATTACGAACGACATGACGATCGGGGCCGCGATTGGCGCCGCCATCATGACCGCCCCGGCTGCTCCCCAGGGCGTGCGCTCGATAAGGCCGAGCGCATGGGGCTGCGGCGCGCACGGATTGTCGACGCCTCCCGCCGCGCCATCGTAGTCGTGGGTCGCGACCGGCATGGCCGTGACCGCGTGGTCTTCGCCAACGAACGCGGATGCCCGGTAATTCGCCGCTAGGGCATCAGCCCGAACCGTGATCTGCAAGACCAAAAAAGCCCGGCCGCCTGTGCGACCGGGCTTTTTTTGGGGGGAGGACATGCGACCTTCAGTCAGCTTACTGCTGCAAGGCGAAGGTCACATTGACAGTTACCGTATAGGTGCTTTCTCCGGCTGCAACAGGAACGGAATCCCCGGCCATTTCCTTTGCCATCGCCATCCGCATCATAGGCTGCGCCATAGGACGCACCGAATTTTCGCTCATCTCGATGATACGGCCAAGCTTGACACCTGCGGCCTCCGTCAAAGTCCTTGCCTTGGCAAGTGCCTGAGCGACGGCTTTCTTGCGAGCCTCGGTCAAAGCAGCTTCGGGATTATCATTGGTGAAGCTGATCTGCCCTCCTTCATTGACGCCCAGCTTGACCGACTGATCAAGGAGCGCGCCGAGTTTTGAGAGATCACGCACCCGAACGGTCAGGGCGTTGCTGACCTGATACCCGACGATCTTGCCGGGATCCAAGTTTCCATCTTTTGCATCCGTCTGCTCGTGGCGTGGAAAAATCTGGAACTGGCTTGTCTGGATATCTTTCTCCTCGACCCCGCGTTCACGCAGTGCACCGACTACATTGCGCATGGCGGCATTGTTGGCCGTGAGGGCCGCCTCGGCGGTCTCAGCCTGCTGCAGCACGGTCAGGGAAAGGATCGCCATATCGGGAGCGACGGCGGTCTCCCCCTCGCCTGATACGTTGATCTGAGCTTCGCGCGGTTTGCTTTCCTGAGCCAAAACGCTACTGGACAAGGGACCGGAAAGCACCATGGGCACGAGGAGTGCGGCATAAGCAAAACGGGTGAAAGGCTTCATCGGTTCTTCCTTGTGTTCTTCTCTAGATTTCGACCCACCCAGCCTGCAGCAGGCTGAAAGCGATGGGAACGAGGCAATTCGTTGACATTACAGAACCATACCTGCAGGTTCATTGTGAAGCTATTGCGGCAACCGCTTGTGACCGGTGAAGAATTGCGTTAGAGCGGGCACCAAGGTGAGACGAACCATTGCGTCGAACCACTGCCCTCACCGGCAGGGCCTGTAGCTCAATGGTTAGAGCCGGCGGCTCATAACCGCTTGGTTGGGGGTTCGAGTCCCTCCGGGCCCACCATTTCTCATATAATTTCAATGACTTGCACTCCAATTAACTGGCAAGGTTAGCCACCTTTTTTCCGGCGTTGCTCAAGCCGAGTGACCTTGTTCATGCTATCTCGGGCAAGAATCGCTTGCGCAGCTTCTCGGCTGTACAGTTCTGCATGCTCGATATCGTCATGCCCGAGCATTTCCATCAGTTGACGAGTCGTCGCTCTACCCCCGAATCCTCGCACTCGAAATCGTGGTGGAAGACCGCTTCACTGATCTGGACGCGTGGTATCTCGCAGCCGATCCGGCCATTATAAACGGCCTGGAGTACGCCTATCTGACTGGCGAGCCCGGTCCGCAGTTCAGCACGTGTCAGCTTCAACGTTGACAGCGTCGAATACAAATGCCGCGAAGACTTCGGGGGCCGGCTGGGTGGGGGCACGGAGGCAGGCGCCGGTGGTGGCGCTATCCCGCCGTCGAACGGCGCACCTCTCAGGGACCAGCGGACCTTCGCCACGGAGCAAGAGAGGCTTCTCTACACCGGAAACCTCATGTCCATTTTCGCCCGCCTCGATCACATGCTGGTCATTCCCACAACCAGCGCCTTTTCAATATCGCCGCAGGCCTGTTCCTCATCGCCTCTGCCACACTTCTTATCCGCCAGTTTTATCTTCTCCCCCATTATGAAGGTTGGATTTCAAGCGATATGAGACGCCGGAACCATTGACTTGAGCACCATGCATGGCACTTTCCTTCGGTTGCAATCAGCAGGCAGAGGGTCGGCATGGCAGCAGACGCAACAACACTCAGCACGGACATCGTGGCAAAGCTTACCGATGCAATTGAAAATCTCGATTCAACCCCCTCGGATGAAATACTGGTTGTGCTGAACGAAGCGTTGGATGTCATCCGCGAACTGGTCCAGATGCTCGACAAGGCAGAGACCTGATAAGCGGTAGATCAGAACTCGGGAAACCGCCTGGCCTTCCACTGGTTATGTGGCACCGCGCCGCCGACTTCGAGGCCGAAGGACACCACCTTCGTCGCGCCGTCGTCAATCTCGCAGCGAAAACGCACGTCATACCATTGCGCACCTGCCCGGAAGGCCGCGCTGCGGATATCGAGAACGTTTCCCTGCGGCAGCGAATAGGACGGCAGAATTTCCGGCTGATAGGCAGGAGAACCATGCCGCAACTGTTCCCTTAATTCCGTGGTGCAGAGCTGGCTCGCCCGCACACCGCGCGGAATATTGGCCATCGCCGTCGTCGCCGAGGCATCTGACGTATCCGTCTGCGAGAACAGGCGCTTGGCCTCCTTCATCGGCTTGGCCTTCGAAGCTTCATCCTCGGCAGGCTTTTCCTTTTCTGGCGGCTTCTCCACCGGCTCCGCCGCAATATCGGCAAGGATGCCTTCGATCGTGCCGTCATCGCTGGTTGCGAGCGGATCTGCATTGGCCGTTTCAAGAGAAGGCGGCGCAACATCCTGCGGCAGCGCCGGCGCAGCTGCCCCGGTTTCGGCCTTGGCCTCAGGCTCGGCTTCGCTTGCCGCTGCCTCGCTCGTCTCTTCGGCTGCCTCTGGCGGGATTTCGGGATCCCGATCCTCGGCTTTCGCAACCTCCCCCTCCTCGGCTGCATTGCCGTCGGTAGAAACGCCCGATCCCTTGCTGTTTTCTCCGAACTCGAACACGGGGCGAAGAACCGGTAGCGGGCGGCCATTCGCCTCCTGCTGCTCGTTGTTCTGCGGCTGGTCAGCGGGGTCGGGCTCGGATAGCGGCGCCTGTGGCGGCTCCTCATTCGCCTGCTCTGCAGTCGGTGGCTGCGGCTCTGCAGGTGGCGGCTGTTCGGCTTCCACCTTTTCTTCTGGTGCTGGCGGAGGTGGAGGCAGCTCGGCCTTGGCCTCCTCGGTGGGCGTGTTTTCTGGCTCTGGCGGCGGCGGCGCCTGCTGCTCTTCCGGCTTCTGCTCCGGCATGGTCAGGTTCAACGCCGGCTCCTGCTCCGCGGGCTTCTCCTCGGGCGGCTGCTCTTCCGGCGGCGGTACGATCTCGACCGAAACGCTTTCTTCCTGAGGCGGCGGCATCTCGGCGGCCGGAAGGCGCACGAAGAGAGCCACCGCAATGATGACATGCAGGGCAACGGAGGCGGCAATACCTCCATAAAGCTTGTGACGTGGCTTCTTCGATCCTTCCTGCATGCCACCGATGTAGGATGAAAGAACGGCGGTATGAAGTCCCTGCGACCCTCGGCGAACAACAAAAAGCCCGGCAGACTTTCATCTGCCGGGCAATATGCCGATAAATTGAAGACCGTCCCGAAAGCCTTAGCTGTTGAGGAACGACCGCAGCTTGTCCCGGGGTTAGCTGTCCAGGAAGCTCCTGAGCTTCCTGGAGCGGCTCGGGTGCTTCAGCTTACGAAGCGCCTTGGCTTCGATCTGACGGATACGTTCACGGGTAACCGAGAACTGCTGGCCGACTTCTTCCAGCGTATGGTCCGTGTTCATGCCGATGCCGAAGCGCATGCGCAGCACGCGTTCTTCGCGCGGGGTGAGCGAGGCCAGAACGCGGGTCGTCGTTTCGCGCAGGTTCGCCTGAATGGCGGCGTCGATCGGCAGAAGCGCGTTCTTGTCCTCGATGAAGTCGCCGAGATGCGAATCCTCTTCGTCACCCACAGGGGTTTCGAGCGAGATCGGCTCCTTGGCGATCTTCAGGACCTTGCGGACCTTTTCGAGCGGCATTGCCAGCTTTTCGGCCAGTTCTTCCGGCGTCGGCTCGCGACCGATCTCGTGCAGCATCTGGCGCGAGGTACGAACGATCTTGTTGATCGTTTCGATCATGTGCACCGGAATACGGATCGTGCGGGCCTGGTCAGCGATCGAACGAGTGATCGCCTGCCTGATCCACCAGGTCGCATAGGTCGAGAACTTGTAACCGCGGCGATACTCGAACTTGTCGACAGCCTTCATCAGGCCGATATTGCCTTCCTGAATGAGATCGAGGAACTGCAGGCCACGGTTGGTGTACTTCTTGGCGATGGAGATGACGAGGCGAAGGTTCGCTTCGACCATTTCCTTCTTGGCGATACGCGCCTCGCGCTCGCCCTTCTGCACCATGGACACGATGCGGCGGAACTCCGCGACGGAAATGCCGGTTTCGGTCGCAAGATTCTGGATTTCCGAGCGGATATCCGAAATCGTGCGGGTTTCCGCCTTTGCGAATTCCTTCCAGCCCTTGGCTGCAAGATTGCCGATGGATTCCATCCAGTTCGGATCGAGTTCGGCACCCTGATACTGTTCGAGGAAGCTGTCGCGCTTGACGCCGTAGGATTCGGCAAGGCGCAGCAGGCGGCCTTCGTTCTGCATCAGACGCTTGGAAATATCGTAAAGCTGCTCGACAAGGCTATCGACGCGATTCTGGTTGAGCGACAGCGACTTCACCGCCGTGACCAGCTCGTCCTTGAGTTCCTTGTAGCGCTTCTCCTGACCAGAGGACAGCGTGCCCGAACAGGAAAGATGCGCCTCGACCTGCTGGTCCTGAAGCTTGCGAAGCTTCTTGTAGGTATCGGCGATCAGGTCGAGCGTTTCCATGACCTGCGGACGCAGTTCCGCTTCCATGGCGGCAAGAGACAGGCTCGACTCGTCGTCGTCCTCTTCCTCTTCTTCCATCGGCATCTCACCACCGACTGACGTGATGTCGTCGTCATTGGCAGCAGACATGCGGGCCTTGCGGCTCTTTTCCTTCTCTTCGGCAGCCTTGCGGTCGGCCTCGATCTTTTCCGGGCTCTGGAACTGCGGAGCAGCCTTGGCTTCCGGACCGGAATAGGTCGTTTCGAGATCGATGATCTCGCGCAGCAGCGTCGTGCCCTCGTTGAGCTCGTCGCGCCAGATGATCAATGCCTGGAAGGTCAGCGGGCTTTCGCAGAGACCGCCGATCATCGTCTCGCGACCGGCCTCGATGCGCTTGGCAATCGCGATTTCGCCTTCGCGCGACAGAAGCTCGACCGATCCCATTTCGCGCAGATACATGCGCACCGGATCGTCCGTGCGATCAGTCGGCTCTTTCTTCTTGACGGTCGCAACGGCCGTGCCGCCGGAGGTCGCCAGTTCGCCGCCTTCGCTCTCGTTGTCGTCGCTGTCCGAGCTGTCATCGTCGTCGCGGCTGGAGCCTTCTTCGGCTTCCTCATCCTCGACCACATTGATGCCCATGTCGGACAGCATCGCCATCGTGTCTTCGATCTGCTCCGAAGTTACTTCCTCCGAAGGCAGAACCGAATTCAGCTCGTCCATGGTCACATAGCCGCGCTTTTTCGCGGCCTTGATCATCTTCTTGACCGCGTCATCAGAAAGATCGAGAAGCGGACCGTCATGCGAGGCTTCGCGTTCGTTCTCGGCTTCTTCGTTTTCTTTGACTTTTGTTGCCATGTATTTCGTCACTTTCCCTGAACGCCACTGCGCCGCACCAGATGGGCCACGTTGATGGCTGGCGGCTGAAGGCTTCATACCCTAACCGCGAATCACTTGCCCACTCGTAACGGAATGACCTTTAATTCCGAATTACCACAGACGACGGTCCTGCACAGAACATACGTCTCGGATTGCCGGTAGTACCGACACAATTGACCCAATCCGCCTAACCTGCCTTGAAATGGTGATTCCCACAAATTAACGATCCGTCAAGCTTTTCCCCGACGTTTACACCGGAAAATTGGAAAAAGACGCGTTACACCTGCCCGTGGAGGCATGTTCACCAGCTTCGTCGAATATGTAGGCAGGCTTTCCCATAAGACAAGGGTTGATCAAAATGCAAGAGTGCGAAACCGCGCCAGAGCAAAAAACTGGATAAATCAGCAATCCTCGGCAATTTTGCATCAGCTATTACCGCCTCCACAGTCTTTCTGACAATCAATGGCTGACCGCAGCGCCTTTGACCCGCCCGGAAAGAACGCCGAAACCGTCAATGATTGCCTCCTGCGCCTCAAGCCTAGTGATTTCGTTCTGGATCTCCAGAAGCGCCCTCAAGAGAATTTCGCCGCGCTCCTCCTCGTCAGCGGTCAATTCCTCGATTTCGCGCCGCAGTTCCATTTTCTGCAGGCGCAGTTCCTTGTTGCGCGAATGCAGCGCCCGTGTCTGCCTATAGGCGTGCAGGGCGTCCTGCGGGTCGGCCTCCTCCGTCGCCGTCCACAGCCGTGCATTGCGCACCTGCTGGGTCATCGCCGCCAGAAGATCGGCAAAACCGTCAGCAACCAGCCCGTCGCGAACAGCTTCGACGGAAAGTTTTACGCCAAGCTGGCCGACAATCGAAAGCAGCGAAGACCAGAAGCGTTGCAGGTCCTTGTTCTCGAAATCGACGGAGGAAATTTCGTCATACTCGTCGAGCAGCAATTGCGGATGGTTTGCAATCGTCAGAGCCAGCACGGTCTCGCGCAGCGGAGGGCGCGCCTGAGACGACAGCTTCAGCATCTGGTTCAGCCTGGCGCTTCCGGCCGTTCCGCTTTCGATCATCGCACCGGCCACGACCGATCCGCCCTGCGGCGCTCCGCCGCGGCCGCCTTTGCGCCCGGGGCCGGCATTATTGTTGCGCTGAAAATTCTGGCGACGCTCTCCGCCGGCCCCGCCTGACTGGTTGAAAAAGGCACCGAGCCTGCCGCGAATATCCTGCTGATAGTGGTAACGCACGCTTTCATCGCCGATCACCGAAACGATCTGCTTCAGCCGGGCATCGAGTTCCGCACGCCGCTCCGGCGTATCGAATACAGAACCTGCGGTCTCCCGCTGCCAGATCACGTCGACGAGCGGTCGCGCCTCCGACAGTACCCGATCGAATGGCTCCCTGCCCTCGTTCTTCACCAGATCGTCCGGATCCTTGCCATCGGGAAGCAGCGCGAAACTGACCGATTTTCCGGGCTTGATCGCCGGCAAGGCAAGATCAGCCGCACGATTGGCCGCGCGGATACCGGCGCCATCGCCATCGAAGCAGAGTACCGGCTGCGGACTTACCTTCCAGAGAAGATCGAGCTGGTTTTCCGTAAGCGCCGTGCCGAGCGGCGCGACAGCATTTTCGACGCCCGCCTGATAAAGCGCGATCACGTCCATATAGCCTTCGACGGCAATCAGCGTGCCGCTCTGCTTCCGGTCACCTGCCGCCTGCGCAGCCCGTCTTGCACGCGCGAAATTGTAGAGCACCTGCCCCTTGTGAAAGAGTTCGGTATCCGGCGAGTTCATGTATTTCGCCATCGCATCCGCAGCCATGGCACGGCCGCCGAAGGCAATAACCTTCTCGCGCGACGACAGGATCGGGAACATGATGCGATCACGGAAATAGTCGTAGGAGACAGGAATATCCGGTCCGTGGCGCACGAGACCACAAGCCTCGATCTGCTCCTTCGGCACGCCCTTCCCCGCAAGATATTCTTTAAGGGCATTGCGGCTTTCGGGCGCATAGCCAAGACGGAACGTCTCGATCGTCCGACCGGTCAATCCGCGATCACGAAGATAGGCCCGCGCCTTGGCGCCATTGGCGCTCTGCAACTGATCCTGAAAATAGAGCGTCGCCATTTCCATGACGTCCTGCAGCGAGGTCCGCTCCTTCTCGCGCTTCTCCATCTGCGGATCAGGCTGCGGCATGGCAACGCCGGCAAGATCGGCGATCTGCTGAACGGCTTCAGGAAAATTCAGCCCTTCAATATCTGTCAGGAAACGGAAATGGTCACCCGATACACCGCAACCGAAGCAGTGATACCGACCCTTGCGGTCCTCGCAATGAAAGCTCGGGCTTTTCTCGCCATGAAAGGGGCAGCAGGCCCAATAGTCCCCGCGTGACACATTCGTCTTGCGCCGATCCCACGTCACACGTCTGCCGATCACGGTGGAGATCAGCACGCGGTCGCGTATCTCGTCTAGGAACGTGTTTGAAAAGCGCATGTCTACTCATATAGGCGGAAGTCACGGGCTGCACCACGGCCAAGATGTTTCTTGCCCGGTATTCACAGCCCTTTGTAAAAACGATTGCGGCGCCCACAGGCTCCGCGATAACTCGATACGGCAGCGCCGCCCTTAGCTCAGCTTCGCCTTGATGACGCCGGAAGCCTTGGCGAAATCCATCTGGCCGGCATAACGCTCGCGCAGGATGGCCATAACCTTGCCCATGTCCTTCATCCCGGCAGCGCCGATTTCGGCGACGACGGCCGCAACGATCTCGCCGACCTTCTCGTCGGAAAGCTGCTCCGGCATGAACGTCTTGAGCACATCGATTTCTTCACGCTCCTGGGTGGCAAGCTCGGCGCGGCCTGCATCCTCGTAGATCTTGGCCGATTCTTCGCGCTGCTTCACCATCTTTTGCAGGATCTGCAGGATTTCATCGTCGGTAGCAGCATCCTTGCCGACGCCGCGATTGGCGATGTCGCGATCCTTGACCGCGCTCTGGATCAGGCGAACGGTGGAAAGCCGGCGGCTGTCCTTCGCCTTCATGGCTTCCTTCATGGATTCGGTGAGCTTTTCGCGCATCATCTGAAGTATTCTCCGTCATGGCGGGCCGACACGTCCCGCAGCGCCCAAATGAGGGCCGTTGAAGGCGGTGATAGATCAGGCGACGGGGCCGATCAATCTTTTCCCACCTAACCGCGGCGATTGAGGGTGATTCTTTAACGGATGACATTGACCGCGCCTTAGCCTTTGTTTATTTTCCCGCACCTGCACGACATTTGGATTGAAGAGCCGCCGGCGATGACGCTTGCGCACTTTTCTGCGACAACATGAACCCCTGCAGCCTGTCTTCGCCGAGACGGGAACGATGGGTCAGAAGGATAGACATGACCGGCTCCGCTCCCTGGACACCTAAGAAGCCCACCGCCCTCCTCGTTCTTGCGGATGGCACTGTCATCGAAGGCACCGGCATCGGCGCGACCGGCAAGGTTCCGGCGGAAGTCGTGTTCAACACGGCGCTCACCGGCTACGAAGAAATCCTCACGGACCCATCCTATCTCGGCCAGATCGTCACCTTTACCTTCCCGCATATCGGCAATATCGGCACCAATGACGAAGATATCGAAGACCTGACGCCGGCTGCACGCCGCGGCGCCGTCGGCACGATCTTCAAGGCCGACATCACCGACCCGTCCAACTACCGTGCAGCCAAGGACCTCGATGGCTGGCTGAAGAGCCGCGGCGTCATCGGCCTGTCCGGCATAGACACTCGCGCGCTGACCGCCTGGATCCGCGAACACGGCGCACCGAATGCCGTCATCGCCCACGACCCGAATGGCGTCTTCGACATCGAGGCGCTCAAAGCCGAAGCCAAGGCATGGAGCGGCCTGGAAGGCCTCGACCTCGCCAAGGAAGCCACATCCGGCCAGTCCTCGCAGTGGACTGAAAAGCCCTGGGTCTGGAACGAAGGCTATAGCGAACTGAAGGCCGAAGACGCGAAGTATCACGTCGTCTGCATCGATTACGGCGTCAAGCGCAACATCCTGCGCCTCTTCACCGGTCTCGACTGCAAAGTCACGATCGTCCCGGCCCAGACTTCCGCCGAAGACATTCTGGCGCTGAAGCCGGACGGCATCTTCCTGTCGAACGGCCCGGGCGATCCGGCTGCAACCGGCGAATACGCCGTGCCGGTGATCCAGGAGATTATCAAGACCGACATCCCGACCTTCGGCATCTGCCTCGGTCACCAGATGCTGGGTCTCGCACTCGGCGCCAAGACCGAAAAGATGCATCAGGGCCATCACGGCGCCAACCACCCGGTCAAGGACCACACGACGGGCAAGGTCGAAATCGTTTCGATGAACCACGGCTTCGCAGTCGACTCGAAGTCACTGCCGCAAGGCGTTGAAGAGACTCACATCTCGCTGTTCGACGGCACCAATTGCGGCCTGCGCCTCTCCGGCAAGCCGGTCTTCTCCGTCCAGCACCACCCGGAAGCTTCGCCGGGCCCGCAGGACAGCCACTATCTCTTCCGCCGCTTCATCAATCTGGTGCGCGAAAAGAAGGGCGAACCGGCTCTCGCCGAACGCTGATCATCAGATTTTTAGAGACTTTCGAATGGCCCGCTTTCAGCGGGCCATTTCTTTTTGGCGCTTCACCAGCATCCAGAAACGGACGCATAGGAAGATAGCGGCAGCGGCAAGTCCCAGCACGAAGCCTAACCAGACACCCTTGCCGCCGAGACCGAGCGGGAAGGCGAAGACATAGGCGCAGACGAAACCGATCGGCCAATAGGCGATCAGCGCAAGGATCATCGGGATTTTCGTATCCTTGAGACCGCGCAGCAGCCCGGCGCCGACTGCCTGCAGACCATCGACCAACTGAAATGCCCCGGCAATCACGATCAGCGGCGCGGCAAGCGCCAGCACGGCAGCGGCATCGTGCTGAGTCGTATCCAGAAACAGCCCCCCCCAGAAGAACGGGAACGCCGCATAAAGAATGCTGCCGACGATCGCGAAAACGACGCTGACGACCAGAACCGCGATCCCTGCCCGTTTCACCCCGAGATCATCACCGCGACCGTTTGCAAGCCCGACACGAACGGTCGCCACCTGCGCCAGCCCCAGCGGGATCATGAAGGCGATCGACGCCAGTTGAAGCGCGATACCATGGGCCGCAAGCTCCAGCTTGCCGATCATTCCCATCAGCAGCGATGCGGCCGCAAACAGGCTGGTTTCGGCGAGAATGGTGAAGCTGATCGGAAGACCGAGGACAAGTACCTCGCGAATGATCGGCCAGTCAGGGCGCCAGAAACGCACGAATATCTCGTAGGCCCGTGTCGCTTCATGCATCTGCACATAGGCGATGATGATGATGAAGCCGGTAAGATTGGCGCAGACGGCCGCAAGGGCTGCACCGTAGATACCAAGCCGAGGTGCGCCGAAATGGCCGAAGATCGTCAGATAGGCCACCACGAAGTTCATCGCGAACATCCCGAGCGTGACATAGAGAACGATGCTGCCCTTCTCGAGCCCGGTCACGAAGCTGCGGATCGCGAACAGGCCGAGCGCCGGGAACATGCCCCATTGCGCGATGCGCAGATAACCCTGGGCATTCGCCGCCACATCCGGCGCCTGGCCGAGCGCAAGCAGGATCGGCTCGGAAAACCAGAGGATCGGCGCCATCAGCGCGCAATAGGCAATAACGACCCAAAGCCCCATGCGAACCGCACGCCTGACACCCACCTTGTCATTATGGCCGAGGGCCTGCGCAACGAGCGGAATGACGGCGCTGGTAAAGCCCGTGCCGAAGATGAAGACAATGAAAAAGGCCTGTGTCGCGATAACGACGGATGCAAGCTCCGTGGTACCGAGCCAGCCAACGAGGATGACGTCGGTCGTATGGATCGCCATCTGCGCCAGCTGCGCGCCGACAAGCGGGATCCCAAGAGCAAACGTGGCGCGCAGATGTCCCGCCCACGAGCTTTCCCGGCTTTCGATTGCGACCGTGTTGAGCGAACTCGACATTTCAAACCTCGATAAAAGAAAAGGCCGCTTCCAGAAAATGGTCAGCGGCGCAGCACTTTGCCTATAAAGGCGGCAGGTTTTCCGGGCAAGGCTGGCGGTCCATCCAGCAGTTTTTGTGCGACTTACTTCACGAAACCTGATGGATCGCACGAGCGGCGGAGGTATCTCGCGATATGCGCGCAACGAACACGATCGCTGCGCACGCCATGAAGATGGCCGCCATCAGGTAGGGCGCACCGGCAAATTCGACGATCGCGCCCTCCCCGGTGAACCTGCTGAAAAGCTGGGTGAATATGGCCGGCGCGATGATGGTCGTGAGACTGGTCATGCTCGTCATCGCACCCTGCAATTCCCCTTGCGCCGACGGCGGCACCTTGGCCGAGGCGATGCTGCGCAGTGCGGGATCGGCAACATTCTCGATCGTCGTCAACAGGATGACGGCATAGACCATCCAGCCCTCCCAGGAGAAGGCATAGCCGGCGAGACCGAGACAGGAAAAACAGATCCCGAGCACGCTCGTTCGCCACTCGCCGAGAACCGGAATGAGGCGAGGCAGGACAAACACCATGACCAGCGCCGCACAAATGCCGAACAGGCCGAGCGACAATCCGATCTGCGCCTCGCTCCAGCCGTAGCGATAGGTCGAGACGAAGGACCAGACGGACGGATAAACGGCGTGAGAAAGCCAGTAGAGAAACATCACCAGCAATATCCAGCCGACACCGGAATAGTGGCGCATCTGGCGCAGCGCCCCAAGCGGATTGGCACGTCGCCAGTCGAAAGCCCGCCGGTTGTGCCGCTCCAGTGTTTCCGGCAGTAGGAACCAGGCAGCGATAAAGTTGGCGAGAGACAGCAGACCGGCCCCCAAAAACGGTACACGCGGTCCGAATTCTCCGAGCAGCCCGCCGATCACAGGCCCGATCGTGAAGCCAACCCCGAAGGCGATGCCGATCAGGCCAAAATTGCGTGCCCGCGTGCGGTCGTCACTGATATCGGCGATATAGGCGGAACAGGTGGCAAAACTGCCGCCTGAAAATCCGGCCAGCGCACGGCCGATGAAAAGCATCCAGAAACTGGTCGCGGCGGCGCAGATAAGATTGTCGATGGCAAAGGTCAGCACCGAGATGAGCAGGATCGGCCGACGCCCGAAACGATCGGACAAATTGCCGATCAGCGGCGCAAAGAGGAACTGCATCGCCGAATAAATCAGCAGAAGCCAACCACCGTCGATCGCAGCAGCGCTGACATCATCCCCTGTCAATTCCTGCAGGAAGGCCGGCAGGACCGGCATGATAATCGCGATACCGATGACATCCAGAAACAGAATGACGAAGACGAGAAACAGGCCACGGCGGACGGATTTAGGTTCGAGCATCGAATGCCTCTCTCAACATCTCACCCGGAAAAGACGATCGGATCGCCGGGACGACTACATAACGGAAAAAGAAAATCAGAACAATACAGGAACATCTCAAAATTTCTGATGCGGGCGATGACGGAATCGCGCCTATATCCTTCGGCAATCAGGGGGCGAGCGTAATGATTGAGTTGATCTGGCAGGGCATATTGATCGGCATCGGGGCAACGGTGCTTATGGATATCTGGGCGCTTGTCCTGCATTTCGTCTACCAGCAGCCCAAGCCGAACTGGGCGCCCGCAGGCCGCTGGTTCCGGCATCTGGCAAAGGGCAAGGTCTTCCACGACAGCATTGCAACCGCAGAACCTTATCGTCATGAACTGGCACTTGGCTGGATCGGCCACTATGCCGTCGGCATCCTTTACGGTGTCATTCTTGTCCTGATCATGGGACCGGACTGGATGCGCTCCCCAACGCTCCTGCCCGCCTGGGTTCTCGGCATCGTGACGATCGGCGCTGGCTGGTTCCTGATGCAGCCCGGCATGGGCCTCGGCTGGGCGGCATCGAAAACGCCTAACCCGAAGAAGGTAAGGCTGCTGAACTTCGTCGCCCACACGGTTTTCGCACTCGGACTATACGCAACGGCGCTGCTGATCCGCTGATACCCGACTGAACGCCGTCGTCTGAACCGCATGAGACGACGGCAACGAGGTGCTGATCCGTCGCACCATCTCAGGTAGATCTGCAATCGTTGACTTCCCGTTTATCACGACGAATTAAAATGGGCGCGCAATACCCTTGCCCGACGTTGTGAAACATTCTGCGTCGGCGAACAGATGGCGGTTCAGGATGCGACTGAGTACGATCACACATCTTGCCTATGCGGTAACCCTCGTTCTCACGGCCATATCGGCCTCCACCTTCATATTGTCCGCGAGAAGCGCGTCGCAGGAGCGCACGGCGATCCAGCAGCATCTTGAGCTGGATGATCTGGCGGAAGAACTGGCGGTCATCGCCGAGAGCCGCACAGACGAGGCCCGCCTTTATGTCATGCGCGGCGATGAACAGCATCTGGCGCGGTTCTACGTGGATGACGATCAGGAAGGACATCTTGAAGGCAGTATCGCAAAGCTGTCCAACCTCGGCCTCTCGCCGGAAGAAAAGACGATGTTCGACCGCATCCGAAATGCGGCAGATGCTATCGACGCGATCGAAAAGGAAGCCATCAGCGCCTATCGTGCTGGCCGGCAGAATGACGCTCAGCAGACTCTATTTGGTGACGAGCATTATCGCCTGCACACCGAGCTTTTGAAGCAAGTCGAAGCGGTGAGAGCCAGTGTTACCGCACGTTCGCAGGTCGCGGTTGATGCGGCCAAGGCCCGAAGCGACGTCTTCGGCAACATCGCGAAATCCATGCTGGTTCTGACGGCCCTCATGTTTCTGGCGGTGCTTTATTTTGTCCTAAGCCGGCGCGTGGCGCTGCCGCTGATCAGGATGAGCAACGTCGTCACCCGGCTGGCACGCCAGGATTACGATGTCGAGGTTCTGGACGACGGAAGGCGGGATGAGATCGGCGAAATGAACCACGCCATCCAGATTTTCCGCAACAATGGCCTGGAAAGGGAGCGCCTCGACGCCGAACGCCGCAAGGATCAGCGCATGAAAGACCTGATGTTGCAGATGATGCATCGGGTGCAGGCCTGCCAGAACCAGGAGGAACTTTCGGATGTCGTCTCGCGCTTCATGCCGCAGATTTTTCCGGATGCCGCCGGCCACCTGTTCATCCTGAAGGAGCAGGGATCGACCCTTCACTCCTTGGGACAGTGGTCTGATCCCGCCGCATCCGAACTGCATTTTTCGATCGACGATTGCTGGGCGCTGCGGCGTGGCCGTCCGCATTTCAGCGAGCCTGATGGTGACGACGTCATCTGCCACCACATCCACATGGCCGAAAACAGCAATCTGTGCATCCCGCTCACTGCGCTGGGAGAGATCGTGGGGCTCCTCTATCTCGAAACGTCTGTCCACAATCACGCCTCACCTGCCGATCGCCTCTATTTCGAGCTGCTAGCGGAAAACGTCGGCCTTGCGGTCGCCAACCTGCAGCTTCGGCAACGCCTTGTTGGCATGGCGAAACGCGATGCGCTGACGGGACTGATGAACCGCCGCTCTCTCGATGAGGCACTCAATCGGCTTGTCGAAGAGCCCGGCGCCTCGCTTGCATGCCTGATGATCGATATCGACCACTTCAAGCGCTTCAACGATCAGTTCGGTCATGATGCCGGGGATGCTGTCATGCAATATGTCGCGCGTATCCTGTCGGAAGTCGTGACCGGCAAGGGCGACGTGTTTCGGTTCGGCGGCGAGGAATTCACCGTCCTTTTGCCGGGATTGACCGTGGAAGATGCCGAGAAGATCGCCGAGCATTTGAGGCAATCCGTCGAAAGCTCCCCCGTGTCATATCGTGGACGCCTGCTCGATCCCGTCACCATTTCCCTTGGCATTTCGACATCCCCGCAAGCCGGCACCATATCGACCGTATTGGAACGGGCAGACCGCGCCCTGCTTTCAGCCAAGAGGAATGGTCGCAACCGATGGATCCAGGACGGCGCTCTTGATCAGCAATGATGTCTGACGCCCCATCCGGCAACCGAACCGAAAAACATAACCCCACCTGACCTGATCGGGGATGATTTCGGTTTGGGCGAAAAAACATTCCGGCAATTTCAGTCTTTTGCGGAAATGCAGCGCGTTTTTCATCCTCGCCCCGCAAGCTTCCGCGACAATCATCACGTCATCGGGCGGGAAACCGGGTTCGCGAACCGGAAGTCCTAAAACGGGTCTGAACCCGGTTTTCGATGATGGCCGCGAATGCCGGAAAGACGGGAATTGACAAGTCTCGTACGGAAAGCAGCAAACGGTCGGGGCAGGCAAATGCCTACCACCAAACCATTACAGACGACGCCTGCCCCACTCCCGCATAGAAATCACCCCGCCGGCCACCCGGCAGGGCCGCATCTGCTGCGTGAAAATACGTGTCTGCAGACCCTCAGACATCCCCCGAGAAGGTATCGCAGGAATTCATGTTGCCGCTGTCGAAACCGCGCTTGAACCAGCGCATACGCTGGGCAGAGGTACCGTGGTTGAAGCTTTCCGGCACGACATACCCTTGCGTCCGCTTCTGCAGCGTATCGTCACCGATCTGCTGCGCGGCATTGAGCGCCTCCTCGAGGTCGCCCTGGCTGAGAAAACCCTTCTGATCAGTGCGCTTACCCCACACGCCGGCAAAGCAATCCGCCTGCAGCTCGACGCGCACCGACATCTGGTTCGCCTCGGTCTCGCTCATCCGCTGGCGCATCTGGTTGAACTTCGGCAGCACGCCGATCAGGTTTTGAACGTGATGGCCGACTTCATGCGCGATCACATAAGCCTCGGCGAAATCGCCGGAAGCACCGAAGCGCTGCGACAACTCGTTGAAGAATGTCGTGTCGAGGTAGAGCTTGCGGTCACCCGGGCAATAGAACGGTCCGGAAGCCGATGAGGCAAAGCCGCAGGCCGAGCGCACCTGGCCCGAAAAGAGCACAAGTGTCGGATCCTGATATGCCTGTCCGGAAGACTTGAAGATTTCCGACCATGTGTCTTCGGTATCGGCGAGAACCGTGCGCACGAAGGCGGTCATCTCGTCATTGGCCGGCGTGCCCTGTTGCGTCTGCTGCGAGCTGCCATCACCATCAAAGCCGATATCGCCGCCTGAAAGCAGCGTCAGCGGGTTGATGCCGGTGATCCAGCAGATGATCAGCACGACGACAATGCCGCCGATGCTGAGACCACCGCCGCCTCTTCGACCGCCCCCGATCGGGATACGCATCCCGCCGCGGCCGAACGGGCTCCCTCCCATGGAAGCCCCGCGCTGATCCTCGACATTGTCCGACTGGCGGCGACCCTTCCATTCCATATTGCCCACTCCTCGACGGCTTCATGTATTAAGAAAGGACAATATAGCGCAACGGCAAGGAAAGGCGATGAGGGATTGGCGAAATGCCCTCACGCCACCTTCAGCTGCTTCTTGCTCGGTAAGAACACCGTCAGCAATCCGATCGCCGGCAGGAATGAGCAGACGCCGTAGACGAAGACAATCCCGTGGCTATCCGCCAGCACGCCGAGCACTGCCGCCGCGATACCACCGACACCGAAGGCGATACCGAAGAAGATGCCGGCAATCATGCCGACACGACCGGGCACCAGCTCCTGCGCCATCACGATGATCGCCGGGAAAGATGAGGCCATGATGAAGCCGATGATCGCCGAGAGGATGATCGTCAGCGGCAGGTTTGCGTAAGGCATGGCGAGCGTGAACGGCAGCACGCCAAGGATCGAGACCCAGATCACCACTTTCGAGCCGAACCGGTCGCCGATCGGACCGCCGACAACGGTGCCGAGTGCCACCGCACCGAGGAATACGAACAGCATGATCTGCGACATCTGCACCGAAACCCCGAACCGCTCGATCGCAAAGAAGGTGTAATAGCTGCTGATCGACGCCATATAGGCGTTCTTCGAGAAGGTCAGGATGGTCAGCACGACAAGCGCGATGACGACCGTGTTCTTCGACAGGTTATGGGCGCCGAGAGCCTTCTTCTTCCCCTTGTTGGCGGCCATATGCGCCTTGTACCAGCGGGCGATCCAGGTCAGGACGATGATGCCGAGAAGCGCCATGGCGGAGAACCATCCGACACTGCCCTGCCCCATCGGCACGATGATGAAGGCGGCAAGCAGCGGCCCGATCGACTGGCCGAAATTGCCGCCGACCTGGAAGGTTGCCTGCGCAAAACCGTAACGCCCGCCCGCGGCTAGCCGCGCGACACGCGAGGCCTCCGGGTGGAAGACGGCCGAACCGATGCCCACAAGACCGGCAGCAACCACCAGAATTCCATAGGTCGGCGCCCATGCAAGGAGGAGCAAGCCGAAGAAGGTCGATGCCATGCCGACCGGCAACGAATAGGGATAAGGTTTCTTGTCCGTGACAATCCCGATGACCGGCTGCAGCAGGGAAGCGGTGCACTGGAAGGCAAGTGTCAGGATGCCGATCTGCCAGAAGTCCAGATGGAAGTCCGCCTTCAGCATCGGATAGATCGCCGAGATCATCGACTGCATGATGTCGTTGAGCATATGGCAGAAACTCGCCGCCAGAATGATCGGCAGAACGGTTTTTTCTGCCGCAGCGCTTGCTGTCGGCTTTGATATTGCATCAGCCATGAAATTCTCTCCCGGCCAGCGGACGCTGCCGTCCGAAGTTCCTGCCGCATGTGTTCTTGATGAACGGCAGGAATAGTACCGGTGAGTTCGGCTGTCCATGCCAGCCATGCCACGAGCGGTACGGTTACGTAATACGTCTTCCGGCAAGAAAGCCGCTATGACGCAACCGGCAATGAAGGAACGGTCACAGTGGGATGCGTCCGCTCCCACCGACGCTTCAGGAACGCCGTCAAAGCGTAATAGGCTGCGACAACCACGGTCATCGAGACATAACCATCAATCGCGTAATGCCAGCCGAGATAAACCGAACTGATCTGGATGAATGCGACATAGGCGAAGGCGACTACACCGAGACGGCGGGAGTAGCCATTGAGGAAAAGCGCATTCAGCGTGATCAGGCCGACATGAATGCTCGGAAAGGCGGAAATACCGCTGCCGAAACCGGCGCTGCCGCTCTCATGCAGTGCCCAAAGATAGGTCTGGTATTCGGCAGCAGAACTCACTCCGTCGCCTCGACTCAAGAAAGCGATGAGGCCGGCGAACCGTGCCTGGTCGCCGACGACCGCACCATAGAAGGCCGGCCCAGCCGACAGAAACAGCCCCGCGAGAATATTGCCGCAGCCGATCCAGACGAAAGCGAAAAGCAGCAGATAACGTTTTCTGATCCCGTCAGCCGATGGCGACGTGGCAACGAAGAACAGGGCGCCGAAGCACAGAATGAACCAGAGAACGTTGTAGTTGAATTCGATGACGCTCCTGGCCCAGTCCTGCCCAAGCACCGAATGGAGCAAGATCCAGGGATCGACGCCGAAATGCAGCCACGCATCTATATCCGCTTGAGCACGATCATCGATGAACCCACCTCGCAAGGCAGGCAACATGTTCTTGATTGACGTGAAGCTGCCTTGAAAGAACATCAGTCCTCCCAGCAGCAAGACGCCGGAAATCAGCCCGGCCATTCTCTTCGCCGAAAAAATCCGACGGAAAGCCAGTCTACGCCGACGATCGAAGCGATGCACCAGCCAAAACAGGTCGAAGGAGATCGCGATCACCGGCATGACGATCAGAAACACCTTTGTCCACTGACCAAAGTAGAGATCGTGCGACAACATAGGAAAAAAGCCACCACGCCACGCCAAATAGATGGCGAAAACAGTGTATAACAACGTTATAATATAGAAATAAGCATCGGAACGCAGGCGTTTAAGCACATCAACAGCAGTCAAAATCGGAATTGATCGCAGATATCCTGCAGACATGACTTCGCCCCCAGTCAAAAAACAATCCAGAATTCTGAAAATACCCCGGAGACTCAAGTATTCCCGAGTAATTAACTTTCGATTATACCCGCGGCTTCAATCCACCACGATTCCTGTCGATTTGCCGATTTATGGGGTTCTCATAGGCCGCACATTTGCCTATAAGCCGCGTCTAGCCAGAAAAATGATGCGCACGTGACCCGACCGGAGCTACCCATGCCCCGTGCCGGTTTTTCGCGCAGACAAAGAGCGGATAGAGACCATGCCAAAGCGCCAAGATATCAAATCGATCCTCATCATCGGCGCGGGTCCGATCGTCATCGGCCAGGCATGTGAGTTCGACTATTCCGGCACCCAGGCCTGCAAGGCGCTGAGGGAAGAAGGCTACCGGGTCATCTTGGTCAATTCCAACCCGGCAACCATCATGACCGATCCGGGCCTCGCCGACGCGACTTACGTCGAGCCGATCACGCCGGAAGTTGTTGCCAAGATCATCGCCAAGGAACGCCCGGACGCGCTGCTGCCGACCATGGGTGGCCAGACCGCGCTCAACACCGCGCTATCCCTGAAGCGGATGGGCGTCCTTGATCGCTACAATGTCGAAATGATCGGCGCCAAGCCGGAAGCCATCGACAAGGCCGAAGACCGCGCCCTCTTCCGTGAGGCGATGGCAAAGATCGGTCTCGAGACGCCGAAATCGATGCTCGCCAACGCCACAGAAATCAAGGATGCCGACCGCAAGAAGCACGAGGCTGCCCGTGCGGAACTGAAGGGCAAGCTTTCCGGCGCCGAACTGGATAAGGCGCTTGATGCGCTTGAAAACCAGTGGAATCTCGGTGAGAGCGACCGCAAGCAGCGCTACATGGCACATGCCATGGCGATCGGCGCCCAGGCGCTCGACGTCGTCGGCCTGCCCGCCATCATCCGCCCGTCCTTCACCCTCGGCGGCACCGGCGGCGGCATTGCCTACAACCGCTCGGAATTCTTCGAGATCGTCGGCTCCGGCCTCGACGCCTCGCCGACCACCGAAGTGCTGATCGAAGAATCGGTGCTCGGCTGGAAGGAGTACGAGATGGAAGTGGTCCGCGACACGGCGGACAACTGCATCATCATCTGCTCGATCGAAAACATCGACCCGATGGGCGTCCACACGGGCGACTCGATCACCGTCGCGCCGGCCCTGACGCTGACCGACAAGGAATACCAGATCATGCGTAACGCCTCGATCGCGGTCCTGCGCGAGATCGGCGTTGAAACCGGCGGCTCGAACGTACAGTTCGCCGTCAACCCGGCTGACGGCCGTCTCGTCGTTATCGAAATGAACCCGCGCGTCTCGCGCTCGTCGGCGCTGGCTTCGAAGGCCACCGGCTTCCCGATCGCCAAGGTCGCGGCTAAGCTCGCCATCGGCTACACGCTCGACGAACTGGACAACGACATCACCGGCGGCGCGACGCCGGCCTCGTTCGAACCGTCGATCGACTATGTCGTCACCAAGATCCCGCGTTTCGCCTTCGAAAAATTCCCGGGTGCCTCGCCGGTCCTGACCACCGCGATGAAGTCTGTCGGCGAAGTCATGGCGATCGGCCGTACTTTTGCTGAATCGCTGCAGAAGGCCCTGCGCGGTATGGAAACCGGCCTGACCGGCCTCGACGAGATCGAGATCCCCGGCCTTGGCGAAGGTGACGACCACAATGCCATCCGCGCTGTGATCGGCACCCCGACGCCGGACCGTCTGCGCCAGGTCGCCCAGGCGCTGCGCCTCGGCATGACCGAAAACGAAGTCCACGAAGCTTGCAAGATCGACCCGTGGTTCATCGCCCAGTTGAAGGCGATCGTCGACATGGAAGCCCGCATTCGCGAGCATGGCCTGCCGGCGGATGCCGAAAACCTGCGCATGCTGAAGGCCATGGGCTTCTCCGACGCCCGCCTCGCCTCGCTGACCCACAAGCGTCCGAAGGAAGTCGCCGAACACCGCAATGCGCTGAACGTGCGCCCGGTTTTCAAGCGCATCGATACCTGCGCCGCCGAATTCGCCTCGCCGACCGCCTATATGTACTCGACCTACGAGACGCCTTTCGTCGGTGAACTGCGCTCGGAAGCTGAAGTCTCCACCGCCAAGAAGGTCGTCATCCTAGGCGGTGGCCCGAACCGTATCGGCCAGGGCATCGAGTTCGATTATTGCTGCTGCCACGCCGCCTTCGCGCTGAAGGATGCAGGCTATGAAGCGATCATGATCAACTGCAACCCGGAAACCGTCTCGACCGACTACGACACGTCCGATCGCCTCTACTTCGAACCGCTGACGGCCGAAGACGTGATCGAGATCCTTCGCGCAGAACAGGAAAAGGGCGAAGTCGTCGGCGTTATCGTCCAGTTCGGCGGCCAGACCCCACTGAAGCTTGCCGAAGCGCTGGAAAAGAACGGTATCCCGATCCTCGGCACCGCCCCCGACATGATCGACCTCGCCGAAGACCGCGACCGCTTCCAGAAGCTGCTGATGAAGCTTGACCTGACGCAGCCGAACAACGGCATCGCCTATTCGGTCGAACAGGCCCGCACCGTCGCCTCCGAGATCGGCTTCCCGCTGGTCGTGCGCCCCTCCTATGTTCTGGGTGGCCGCGCCATGCAGATCCTGCATTCGGAAAGCCAGCTGCAGACCTATCTGCTCGACACGGTGCCGGAACTGGTTCCGGAAGACATCAAGCAGCGCTACCCGAACGACAAGACCGGCCAGATCAACACGCTTCTGGGCAAGAACCCGCTTCTGTTCGACAGCTACCTGTCGAACGCCATCGAAGTCGACGTCGACTGCCTCTGCGACGGCACGGACGTCTTCATCGCCGGCATCATGGAACATATCGAGGAAGCCGGCATCCATTCGGGTGATAGCGCCTGCTCGCTGCCCCCGCGCACGCTTTCCGGAGCAATGATCGACGAGCTGGAACGCCAGGCCAAGGCAATGGCGAAAGCGCTCAATGTCGTCGGCCTGATGAACGTCCAGTTCGCCATCAAGGATGGCACGGTCTACGTTCTCGAAGTCAACCCGCGCGCCTCGCGTACGGTCCCCTTCGTGGCGAAGACGATCGGTGCACCGATTGCCAAGATCGCAGCCCGCGCCATGGCAGGTGAAAAGCTCGACCCGTTGTTCAGCGCCTACGGCACCAAGCCGGATCCGCGCAACCTCAAGCATATCGCCGTCAAGGAAGCTGTCTTCCCGTTCGCGCGTTTCCCCGGCGTCGACACGCTGCTCGGTCCGGAAATGCGCTCGACCGGTGAAGTCATCGGCCTGGATACCGACTTCGCGCTGGCATTCGCCAAATCGCAGCTCGGCGCCGGCGTGGAACTTCCGCGCGAAGGAACGGTGTTCGTTTCCGTCCGCGACTCTGACAAGGATCGCGTACTGCCGGCAATCAAGATCCTTACCGAAATCGGCTTCAAGGTTCTCGCAACCGGTGGCACCCAGCGCTTCCTGGCCGAAAACGGTATCGAGGCCACCAAAATCAACAAGGTACTGGAAGGCCGTCCGCATATCGAGGATGCCATTCGTAACCGTCAGGTCCAGTTGGTCATCAACACGACCGACGGAAACAAGGCGATCTCCGACTCGAAATCGCTGCGCCGCGCCACCCTGATGCAAAAGGTGCCTTATTACACGACCATGGCAGGTGCCGAAGCCGCAGCCATGGCAATCAAGGCGCTGAAAGCCGGCAATCTCGAAGTTCGCCCGCTGCAGGCCTACTTCTAAGCAATATACGAGCCGGCCAGCATTCCTGTTGACCGGCTCTTTTTCGCTCCGCTATCTACCTGGTCGATGACTTGACTAACCGATGTAGGTACGGAGGAAGACCATGGTCGATGATGTGAACCGCTCGCTTGTCATCGAAAACGAACGTGTCTTCGCCACGGACCGCGCTACGCTGTTCAGAGCTTTTTCAGATAAGACACTCTTGGAAAAGTGGTGGGGACCACACGGCTTCACCAACCGCATCGAGAAATTCGACTTCGTCGATGGCGGCACATGGGTGATCGTCATGACATCCTCCAGCGACACCGACTTCGAGAATCATTGGACGTTCGACGAGATCCTGCGGGATGAGCGTATTGCTGCGTTTCATCACGGCCCGATGCACGCATTCGGCCTTGAGATCGGCTACCACGACGATGAGAACGGAACACGCCTTACCTGGCGCATGTCCTTCGAAGACACCCAGGACAATCGCGATATCGAGAAATTTCTCTCTGCCGCCAATGAGCAGAATTTAGACCGGCTGGAGGCGTTACTGACAGCAAGGCAAGGTAACGCCGCCCCATGATACTCTTGGCACAGCCGTCAGGAAATGCGGGCCTTTTCGAATTTCGCAGTTTCCTTGATACCCCACTGATCCTGGAATTTCGGGCGCGGCTGGTCGATTAAAACCAGCTTTCCATCATCCTTCCCACGTGTCGGAATAGATTCTCGGTCTATAGCCCCCTCAAGCGTCATGGCAAGATCGCGTGCAAAAACGCGATTTCCGATGTACCAGGAATGGGTCCAGGAAATTCCGCCGAAATCGGGATCGGGCGGCAGGTCGCGAAAATAAGGCCCGCAATTGACGTCAACCGCCTTGCGCGTGACGTCGCCCGGCAAGCCTATCCGCCCTGCGCGAGGTGCAACTCCCAAACGCTTTGCGTTGGAAACAGCAAGCGCAGCATCGAATGGATTGTAGTAGTTCGTTAGCCTCATGATGCGGTCGAACATCGGCTTGCACCAGTCGCTGTTCTCCGAGAGGCTGCCTGCCGACACATCACCGGCAATGAAAGCCACCTGACCGATACGCCACGGGCTGTTTCGCAATTCACCTCTCTTTTCCGCCTGGACAAAGGCTTCCATCGTCACATAGGCGCCAGCCGAATGTGCGATCAGATGGACGTTTGTCTCACATTTCACCGGTCCGGTTTGCCCCTCGCTCAGAAGCTTCAGGGCCTTTGTTACAAGCGTTAAGGCAACCTCGGATCCATCCCATCGGTCCTCAATATAATTCAGGGTCTGGTTGGCGCTCGGCCAGTCGAAGGCCACGACCTGCCCATGCCAACCCTCGGCCTTCAAATCGCGGGCAAGCTGCCGAGTTCTTCGCAGCACGTCGGCAATGGAATTGTTATAGCCGTGAATAAATACGAGGACGTCGCCCTTGGGAGCAATCGAATTCGGATTTTCGTCCCCATCTGCAAGCCCTTGCACTTCGGCCGCCCATTCCCGTGGGTTCGCAACGATATGGCTGGCATCATATCCTGCCAAAACCGCATCCGGCACTTTTAGATAACGCAAAGGCCCCGGTTCATTGGAAAAACTGTCGCCACTACGGCGGCGCGCGCACATGATGTAGGCATTCGCCATTCTTCCCCCAAGGATAGGCAAATAAGTTGGATCATCACGCCAACATCATAGGTAGTAAATATATTAAAATCAACTAAAGATAGTACTTGATAGGGCGATTGGCCGCCTCCACTTTCGCAAAGGCGGCCTGGCCCATCATGGACCCATTCATCCGGAATAATCCCGGAGGAATTTCCACATCAGAAGTGACGCGACAGCCAGCGTCGTCCACATCGCAAAAGCAACGCAGACTGACATGATCAGACTTGCGACCCGCCTCGTCATCGGGCGGCACCTCCAGGGGTTGGTCCGGGAACAACGCTAAGGGTGAATTTTCCACCTGTCTTGAAGCACTCGAGGGGAACGTTAAAAGGTAAAAACCAACGGCTGGATTTTTTCGCCGCCATGTCTCGCATTGCACCATTTACGCTCCGAAACGATACCGCAATGCAGCATGCGCCTGTTGATAACCTGATTGCAGCTCACATGAGCCGTTTCACCGACGCGAAATCCTCGCGAAAACGGGCAATCTCTTTCTCTTTCAAATCCTCATCAACAATACGCAGTAGGTAGGATGGATGAACGGTAACGAATAGCGTCTTGCCTTCTTCCATTGCGATTGGCTCGCTGCGAACATCTGCCAGCTTCTGCCGCATGTCGGTCAAAGCGAAGAGTGCCGTCGCTCCCATTGCAATGATAAGTTTCGGTTTTACGAGTTCCAGTTCCTGGCGCAGCCACCAGCGGCATTGCCGAACCTCCCCCATATTAGGCTTCTGGTGGATACGCCTTTTCCCACGTGGCTGATATTTGAAATGCTTCACTGCATTGGTCACATAAAGCCTGTCGCGCTCAATCCCAGCTAGCTTCAGCGCCTCATCGAATAGCGTTCCAGCAGGACCTACAAACGGCCTCCCCGCCAGATCTTCATGGTCGCCGGGCTGTTCGCCGACCACCATCACATCTGCATCCGCTGGCCCTTCTCCAAACACCGTCTGGGTTGCTAGGCAATGGATGTCGCAACGCGTGCAGGAGCGTGCAGCTTCGCTGACCGCAGCGAGTGTGCCCACTGCAGGAAGGGGCTGTGTCGGCACCCTCGCCGCGGCCTCCTGTATGCGATGATGGAACGGCAAAGGCTCGCTCGCCCGCTTGACGGCCATTTCAAGCACATCTGCCTCTGCTTTGGCGATCATGCCGGGAATGAGTTCCGCCTCCGGCAGGTTCTTCCAGTATTTCTTCGGCATCTCGGCCATCATCATCTTCACCTTCAATCGCGCCGGATTGAAAATGGAAGCATAATAGGTGCGCCAGAGATCATCGGTCTCATCACGCAGATCTGGCCTTGGTGCAGGATCGTCGTTCACCTTCAATTCTTCACCATCCCATGAAGCCGACCCCTTGGGCGTGGCAATCAACCAGTCCATGTCGGTAAATCGCCGTTGAAAGAATGGCGCCACACGAGCGACGATGAAGTGATCCGGCTCGAACCACGCCACGAAGCGCCGCCGCCCCACCTTCCCCTCCGGCAGCGGAATTTCCTTGAAGCGCACGAAAGCCGTCATCTTGTGATAGTCACGCCCCACCGACTTCGCGAGCTGACGCGCCGCGGCCACATCACGATCGGTCGCCATGTTGAGCAGACCATGCGAATGGAAAAGCCTGAACAGCAGCCGATAGAGAAGTGCAAATCGGGTTGGATCGGAATGGCAGAGAACAGCCTCGGCCAACCGGATGAAAGAAGGCTGCACACTGATTTTCGGCGGCGGATTTGCCGGCTGCGGAAGTCTGTTGTCGTCGAAGCCGAACAGGCCGTCAGCATCGTCCATCGTCCGCCATTCGATGAATTCAGGTGTAATTCCGGCCATCATGAAACCCCGGGCCGCATCCCGCCATTCATCAAGATCGCCCCGCCCCCGCAAGGAATAGCGAAACATCATAACAGCGACAGTTGCTCCGGCTTGGGTTGAAACATGGCGCGAAGATCAGACCGGTCGACCAGCCGGTGTGGCGTCCAGCCGTCACAGATGACAAAGGGTTGTATCTTCCGGAGCGACACGTTCAGTCGCTTCAGATCATCCAGCCTGAGTTTTCGGAACCGCCGAGACGACAGAATGCCGTTGACCGCTTTGGTGCCGAAACCCGGAACCCTGAGCAACATCTCGCGATCTGCACGATTGACATCGACTGGGAACCGATCGCGATGAGACAATGCCCAGGCAAGTTTTGGATCGAGATCGAGATCGAGCATTCCACCATCACGTCCCGACGTAATTTCCTCAATGTCGAACCCGTAGAAACGATAGAGCCAGTCGGCCTGGTAGAGCCGGTGTTCACGCATCAATGGCGGCTTGATCAGCGGCAGCTTTTTCGACGAATCCGGGATGGGACTGAAGGCCGAATAATAGACACGCTTCAATCCATAACTTCCGTAAAGCCTGGCACTGGTCCCAAGGATCGTAGCATCGCAGGCACCATCCGCCCCGATGATCATCTGCGTGCTCTGCCCCGCCGGTGCGAATTTGCGCCGTCGCTTGGTCTGCAATGTCGGCTCAGCCATTTCCTCGATCTTCAGTCGCAGATTCCCCATTGAGCGACGGATGTTCGCCGGCTGCTTCTCCGGTGCAAATTTCCCGATCCCGGCGTCGGTCGGCAATTCGATATTGATCGAAAGACGATCCGCATAAAGCCCCGCCTCCTCGATCAGATGAGCAGAAGCTTCAGGGATAGACTTCAGATGGATGTACCCGCGGAAGTTATGGATCGTCCGCAACTCCCTGGCGATCCGCACCATCTCCTCCATGGTGTGATCGGAGGAGCGGATGATCCCCGAAGACAGAAAAAGCCCCTCGATATAGTTGCGGCGGTAAAATTCGAGCGTAAGCCAGATCACTTCTTCCGGCGTAAAACGTGCACGCTCCACATTGCTGGAAGAACGATTGATGCAGTAGGCACAGTCGTAAATGCAGAAGTTGGTAAGCAGGATCTTCAGAAGCGAGATACAGCGTCCATCAGGCGCATAGGCATGGCAGATACCCGATCCTTCGGTCGAACCGAGCCCTCCGCTTGCCGACGAATCACGCTTCACGGTCCCGCTCGACGCGCAGGAAGCATCATATTTTGCGGCATCCGAAAGGATCGCCAATCGTTCTTTCAGCGATTTCTTCATTGCGTATGTTCACTATATGTTCCTATCGCCACTGTCAAGAGATTGACAAACGGGCGCGGTTCACATCACATGCGGCACGCGGGAGATATGGCATGGTTTCGAAATTCCTCGTAAGGGACATCGAAATTCTGATATAGTGACCCTACATTTTGACGTTGCGATGGTTCCGAAGTTTACGCTCCGGAACCTGTTTCTTTTTGTGTTCGCGGCATCCGCGGGCACGCCCCTGAAGGACAAGAAAATGGTTGAAAAGGTACCGATGACGCAGAACGGCTTTGTCCAGCTGCAGGAAGAACTGCGCTGGAGGCAGCAGGAGGAGCGTCCCCGTATCATCGAAGCGATTGCGGAAGCGCGCGCCCATGGCGACCTTTCGGAAAACGCTGAGTATCACGCTGCCAAGGAAGCCCAGAGCCACAACGAAGGGCGCATTACCGAGCTGGAAGACCTGACAGCCCGCGCAGAAGTCATCGACCTTTCCAAGATGTCCGGCTCCAAGGTCAAGTTCGGCGCTACTGTAAAACTGGTCGACGAAGATACCGAAGAGGAAAAGACCTACCAGATCGTCGGCGATCAGGAAGCCGACGTGAAGGCCGGTCGCATCTCGATCTCCTCCCCGATCGCCCGCGCCATGATCGGCAAGGAAGCAGGCGAATCGATCGAAGTCGTTGCGCCTGGCGGCTCCAAGGCCTACGAGATCCTTTCCGTTTCCTGGGGCTGATCGCCGTGGCCGAGGGCCAGAATAACATCCATCACAATCCGGCAGTCGTCGATATCGGTGAAGTCGAGGTCATAGCACCTAACTTCAAGCGGCGGCTGTCCGGTGTGACAAGCACGATCATCCAGCTGGTTCCTGTTCAACGCGCCCTTGGCTACAAGGTGGCGGCTCTTGGACCGGGCCTGCCGGATACCATCCCGCATATCCGCTTTCGTGATCTTCTGAGCCTCTGGCGCCCGCCGCGCGGCAAAAAGAACCGCGTCTGGCACGCCCGCCGCAATGTCGAGATGCTGCCGGCGATCATCATGCGCGACGTGTTGCGCATGCCGCTGACGATCGTCTTCACCTCCGCCTCTCAACGCCGCCACACCGGCTGGACAAAATGGCTGATCTCGAAGATGGACGCCGTCGTCGCCACCAGCGGCCGCACCGCCACCTATCTCAATGTGCCGAATACCGTTGTCATGCACGGCATCGACACCGAACGCTTCTCACCGGCGAAAGACAAGGCTGCCGCGCGCACGGCGCTCGGCCTTGATCCGAAACAAAAGTTCGTCGGCTGCTTCGGCCGGGTCCGTCATCAGAAGGGCACCGATCTTTTCGTCGACACGATGATCGCGCTTCTGCCCACGCGCCCCGACTGGACCGCCATCATCGCCGGCCGCGCCACCGGCCCGCATGTCGACTACGAAAAACAGCTGATGGAAAAGGTCGCCAACGCCGGCCTCGCCGATCGCATCCTCTTCGTCGGCGAACACACCAATATCAACGACTGGTACCGCACCCTCGACCTCTTCGTCGCCCCCCAGCGCTGGGAAGGCTTTGGCCTCACCCCACTGGAAGCGATGGCAACCGCCGTCCCGGTTGTCGCCACCGATGTCGGCGCGTTTCCAGAACTGATCGTAACCGGAAATGACGAGACCGGTACAATTGTCCTTGCTGACTCGGAAGCGATGACGGCAGCATCGGCAGATTTCATGGACGATGATGCGCGTCGCCAGAAAGCCGGCACCCGTGCACTCCATCACGTCACAACGAATTTCCGTATAGAGCACGAAATTCGCCGACTAGGAGCCGTTTATGAAAGCGCTGCATCTCCGTAACGCCCCAGAAGGCATGCACTCTATAATATGGCAGCAGAATTATTTTCCGCACGCGAAGCGATCGTCATAGCCGAGCCCACATTCGCGCAGAGCCGATATTTTCGAAAAATTTGAAAGCTTGATCTCCAGTTCCGAGCAAACCTCGTTGGCGAGCGTGACATGCTCAAGAATGCGTTTCTGCCCTTCAACAAGACCGCTCTTGGCCATATCGCCGGCCTTCTCATAGAATCTCGGATCATTCGCATTCGAGATATCGATACCGAAAAAGCCGATCTCCGCCGGCCTCCAGTATATTGCGAACTGCAGCGCACTGATTACGACGGATCCACCTTGAAATACCCCACGTTCAGGCGCCAGGGAAATTCCTGCGGAACGATCCCCATTCAGGCGAACGAAATCCAAATCGGCAATATCCGCATTGCTTCGCCTGGGAAGACGGTAAGGCTTGCGAATGTCGTTGATCAGAATAATGCGCCGATCACCAAGCCAGCTCCCGTCGATTTCGCAGATAGCGCGGATCACACTGGTCGAGAACAGGCAAATAACATTGTGAGTGATCTTCTCGCGCATCAAATCGAAATGGCGCCAGACAAACCGCTCATCTTCGATCGCGATGGCAAGCGGTGTCGATATTGGATCATGAATGAGGTTGATGGCGCCGTTAAGCAGAATACACGTTCCGGCTTCGATACCGCCAAGATCACATCCTTTTACGGACGGCCCCGAGCCAACGATGTAGACCGCAGACTTAATTTCTTTCTCAAGCACAGCCGGATGGAACAGTTTGGACACCATCGAGCCGCGATAACGTACTTCTCCGGCCCTGCCTTTTTCTTGAGGTATGTCGAGCTGCAATCCAGGCAACCAGTCCTGAGCGTGCCGCCAGGATTTTCCACCCAGAGCAGATATAATTAGTTTTGCTATGGAGCGCCTTAGTGGTCGTTCTGAAACCCGCCTCATATGCTTCCTCTTAATTCCACGGCGTTCTTGTGGCCAATCACACCAATCAGCACAAGGGCATTGAGAATAATCGGACACTGGAGATGTCCATCGCTTGATACTGAGCGAGCACCCAACCTAAATGTCAGTCCAATGAGTCGCTTAAAACCGCAAATGCGGAAGGTATCCTCCATCATGCTGAAAGCCGTCATCCTGAACGACACACGTGGTGACAATCATTTCGGCTGCTTCCGTGTGATGCGTGTCATCGAAGAAAAGCTTGCAGAGAAGGGCATAACCGTCCGAGCAACGAGCTTGGTCAGAAATGATTGGGAAAAAGACCGGAATTTTCTGGCTGCGATGGCACAAAGCGACATTATCTTAATTAACGGCGAAGGTACTTTGCATCATGGTGCCAAGGCTGGGGAAAGGCTTCTCAAGGTCGTGGATCACCCGGTTCGCGGCACAAAGCCGGTCGTATTGATAAACACGCTTTATCAGGAAAATCCGACGACCTGGGACAGATATCTTGATAAAATGGCGTTGATCGCCACACGTGACTCATGGAGTGCGGAAGCCGTCCGAGAACAAATTGGGCGAGAAGTCACTTTCGTGCCGGATTTGTCCCTCGCCGAAGGGATGTTGGCGGAACAGCCGGCCAAAAGAGAGCTTTTGACGATCGGCGATTCCGTATCCAAGGAAATATCAAGAGAGCTGCTGGCTATTGCCTCCACATACCCTGAAGCACGTCTTTTACCCATCACAACGACGATCAAGGCAAGTAAACCGCATTTCCCTCAGCCACTGAAAGCCATGCGTGAAGCCTATATCCGGCTTCACGCCGCAAATTTTGCCAGACGCCACGGAAATGTTCTGTTCAACAAGACAGAAGCAGACTTCATTGATGATTTGAAGCGGAGCTATCTTCATGTCACAGGCAGGTTTCACTCCATCTGCTTCTGCCTGTTTACACAGACGCCATTTTTGGCCTTGGATTCGAATTCCTGGAAGATCGAAGCGCTTCTGAACGATCTCGGCCTCGGCAAAAGCCGACTTATAACGCTGACCGACCTGCGCGAGAGACTGGCCGATCCCGATAGCAGAGCTTATTCGGATACCGAGCGCCAGAAAATCGAAGACGGCCTTGCCCAATGCAAGCTTAAGGCAGACCAGGTTTTCGACGAAATTCGAAGCATTGCCGAAAACGCCAGGATCTAGCTATAAGCTGAATGCCCTTCAAACTGGTGGACGGAACAGCCAATCGATCTGTTTTTCGCCAATTTTCTCGACCAACTCATACCCGACTTTTTTAAGATATTTCTCTGCTTTCGTACCGCCGAGGATCTTCTCTACATTGGTTTGCTTGTTCTCGACGAGTATCCAAGGCTTGCAGCGGCGAATGGTATCCGCGGCACCGGCCAAGGCACGGTGCTCATAACCTTCGAGATCTAATTTTAGAAAAGAGCATTCTGCAAGGCCAAGGCTATCAATCGTTATGCATTCGATATCGCCCTTGCCGACAATTTTTCCCGTAACCGTGCGAGCACCTTCCTTGGTGCCGATGGAAACGAATTCATGCTGGTCGGACAAACCTTTTGCATATGCGGTGGCAATTTTCGCCACGCCCCAATCGTCCACATTGCGCGCCAGGCAGGCAAATGCGTCGGGGTTGGGTTCAAAACTATGAACGGCGCTGAAATATTGCGCCATTTTCTTGGTCCATGAACCGACATTGGCCCCTCCGTCAACGGCGACCAGGCGGCCCGGAACAAATTCAAGCGCGCGCTCAAGGTGAGCGATCTGAACACCGGCCTTCTGCTCGAAACCGCGGCGGCTCTTCTCGAAATTATCGCCCGGAGCCGCGTCAATATCCGGCACCCAAAATTCGCCAATCTTCTGCATGGTTTCCTTCATGTAATGTCCAAAAGCGATATGCTTGGCAGGCATGCCCGGCAGTTCACTTCAGAATGAACCTTGTATCTTTTGCGATAAGTGTCCGTACGAAACTTTCCTCAGCATCGCCATTGTGGGGTATCGCCGTCTTTGTTGGCATATTGGAGATGGACCCGGTCTTGAAGAAGTCGAACCCGAACAACAGAACCGACCGGCACGGCGAAGCACTCAGCAAATCGATGACCATTAATCCTGTTGTAGGTCGGGCAACCTCGCGAGACAGGACCTCGTGGCGCCTCTTCGGATAGAGGAAAAAACCTCGGCAACGAACAATCCAGCCAGGCAGGGCGTAACGTGGCGGAGACATCCACAAGATATGGCTTGCCCCCTTCTCGGCCATGATGCTTTCTTCAAGTTCAGTGCTTGTCGCGATGAAATCGGTGCGTGCGCCATGCGAAGCGACATTCGGGATCGGAGCCCGATTGCATCGAATAACCACATCGCAGGCATCGATCTCAGGTCCCTGCACCTTCTGCGACAAACTTTGCGCATTTCCCACAAGGGCGACGGACTTTCCATCCAGCAGTGCAAAAAGCTGCCCTTCATCAACAGGAGATCGATAGGTCATTCCCAACGCCCGTCGGATTCGCCCAACCATCCTTCCGCTTTTCTTTACGGCCTTGTTTCTCAGGTAGCCGCAGAGCGTTTCCCAAGAGATCTTGCTATTCATGGCAGGCCTCTCAATCGACATCAGCGCAAAGCGGAACCATCGGTCACCAAGGCATATACCAGACGCGCGAATACCATATTTTTAGGGCGCAGATATTTACGAAAATAAGGTATGGCCTGGATAGGCCGGCTATCCATGGACTGCTGTTCGCTCGGCGTCATTTCGTGGAACTCGTATTCTCCACGATAGAAGAGGAATTTTGCAGGTCTCTTCTTTCCGTTTCGAAAGGTAACAGGAAACGGAACGTGCGTTATGATCGGCGAATATGGGAAGAGCCGGACGTAGCCCAACTCCGCCAGCGCCCGCTTGTTTTCTCCCTCGCTGGCACGGAAAGTCCAAGCCAGCGATTTCAAGATAGAAAGACGTAATATACCCACATCCGCATAGGAGCGGCGCGGATCACCTTCTGCGAACTGATAGGCCTTTAATTCCTCGAGAACTTCATACTGCTCGCTTCTACGCAGGAAACGAGGATCGACCTGCAAGACGTTCTCGTTCGCCGCGAACAGATCGGAATACTGCCGGCAGATATTCTCGTCCAGCGGCCTCACAAACTGCATGTCATCCTGAACGAGGAATATGTATTCATAGCCCTCTCTGAGAGCCAGATCGCACATGGCCTGAATATTCTCATAGAGGTTGCCGTGCTTCTTGCCTTCTTTCTTCGCTTGGGAAATAGAAAAAAAGCGGAATACGTTTTTATGGCGCTCGAGAACCGAGCGGGTCTCGTTATCTTCGCTTTGGTCATCCACAATAGCCAGATCGAAGCCCGGGCACATCCTCAGCGTCGATTGGATGCAACGCTCCAGCGTAACCCCCATATTATACGAGAATATGCAAATCAGGGTGTTCTTGGGCGTCAGCATTTCCAATACCTGCGGACTTCGAGCGACATCTTCTTGTGATCGTGAAGATGATGCGAATTACACTTCGACCAAACCCAACTGTTTGACTTGCCGGATGGTCAGCATGGTCCTCACCGTATCGACATGTTCGTCAGCAGTCAGCACCTCGATAACGAAGTCCTGGAATTGCGTCAGGTTCTCTGCGGTACAGCGCAACAGAAAATCGCTGTCTCCATTCACCATCCAAGCCTCCCGCACCAGCGGCCACTGCTGCACCGTGGCGGCAAATCCCTTCAGGTCGGCATCCGACTGACGCTTCAACCCGACCATGCAGAAGGCAGTAAGGTCAAAGCCGAGTTTCTGGCCGTTCAGGAGCGCGTGATACCCCTCGATGATACCGGCCTCTTCCAGCTTGCGTACACGCCGAAGACAGGGTGGTGCGGAAATGCCGACACGTTCGGCGAGCTCTACATTGGTGATGCGCCCGTCCTGCTGGAGCTCCTTCAGAATCTTTATATCGATGGCATCGAGATCGGCGCGGAGCACGGTATTCCCCCTTGGATGGGATGGCTTTTAATCGAAACAGCGTTTAACGCAAGGCGTAAGCAAATACAGCCCCGCGGAACCGCGCACCAGATGTCGCAGGCAAAGTTCGCAGGGATATTTGGAGACGTTGTTACAATCCGCATGCCGAATCCGGTTCTCGACGCCATACGCTCGCGACCAACTGTCCTGTTGTTAATGCAAGCCTGCCCTTGCACTGACGCATGGATCGACATTAGATGACAGTCAAAAAGCGGCAGAACAAAAACGCCCTTCCTATATGGGGCGTAGTTCATATCCGCGCTTGAAAGGAAATATTCATGTCCGCTCGTCACACGGAAGTGCTGATCATCGGTTCAGGCCCCGCCGGATACACCGCAGCCATCTATGCAGCACGTGCCATGCTGAAGCCGGTCTTGATCGCCGGCATGGAACAGGGCGGCCAGTTGATGATCACCACGGATGTAGAGAACTATCCGGGATTCGGCGATCCCATCCAAGGCCCCTGGCTGATGGAGCAGATGCTCAAGCAGGCAACCCATGTGGGCGCAGAGATCGTCAACGACCTCGTGACCGAAGTCGAGACGACCGCTCGCCCCTTCACCGTCAAAACCGATTCCGGAACAGTCTGGACTGCGGACACGATCATCATTGCGACCGGCGCAAAGGCAAAATGGCTGGGCATTGAAAGCGAACAGCATTTCCAGGGCTTTGGCGTATCGGCCTGCGCTACCTGCGACGGCTTCTTCTATCGCAACAAGGATGTGATCGTGGTCGGCGGCGGAAACTCGGCCGTCGAGGAAGCGCTTTATCTGTCGAACATCGCCAAGTCGGTCACCGTCGTGCATCGCCGTGACGAGTTCCGCTCGGAAAAAATCCTGCGCGAGCGCCTCTTCCAGCGCCCCAATGTAAAGGTCCTGTGGAACACCGAGATCCACGAGATTACCGGCAAGCCTGCCAAGCCACCGCTTCCGCCTTCCGTGGAAGGCGTCAAGCTGCGCAACACGCTGACCGGCGCAATCACCGAACAGCCGATCGACGGCGTCTTCGTCGCCATCGGCCATGCGCCGGCAACGGAACTGTTCAAGGACAAGCTCAAGATGAAGGCAGGCGGATATCTCTGGACCGCGCCCGATTCGACCGCAACAGACGTGCCTGGCATCTTTGCCGCAGGCGACGTGACCGACGACACCTTCCGGCAGGCGATCACCGCGGCCGGAATGGGCTGCATGGCCGCTCTTGAGGCCGAGCGTTACCTGGCCGGCATCCAGCCGGTCTCCATAGCTGCGGAGTAAGCATGGGCGTTCCTTTAGACTGGGATAAATTGCGCATTTTTCATGCGGCAGCCGAAGCCGGTTCATTCACGCATGCCGCCGACAAGCTGCATTTGTCCCAGTCGGCGATCAGCCGCCAGGTCAGCGCCCTTGAACAGGACGTGGGCGTAAAGCTGTTTCACCGCCATGCCCGCGGCCTGATCCTGACTGAACAGGGCGAACTGCTCTATCGCACCGCCCATGATGTCCTGCTCAAGCTCGAAACCGTCAAGGTTCAGTTGACGGAAACGACGGACAAGCCTTCCGGCAAACTGCGCGTCACCACCACGGTCGGTCTCGGCCAGGGCTGGCTGACTGACAAGGTGCAGGAATTCCTGCAGCTTTACCCGGAAATGTCTGTGCAGCTGATTCTCGACAACGAGGAAGTCGACGTCAACATGCGCCATGCCGATTGCGCCATCCGGCTTCGCCAGCCGCAGCAATCCGATCTGATCCAGCGCAAGCTCTTCACTGTGCATATGCATGTCTATGCGGCACCGTCCTACATCAACCGCTTCGGTGAGCCACAAACCGTCGAAGATCTCGACAACCATCGGATCATCACGTTCGGCGAACCCGCGCCAAACTATCTGCTCGATGTAAACTGGCTCGAATATGCTGGCCGCAACTCTGATAACACGCGCGCCCCGCATCTGCAGATCAACAGCCAGACCTCAATCAAGCGAGCCTGCCTGCTCGGCATCGGCATCGCCGTTTTGCCGGATTATATCGTTGGACGGGATCCGGGGCTGATTCAGCTGGCCATCAATGCCGACATTCCGACCTTCGACACATATTTCTGCTATCCGGATGAAATGAAGAACGCGGCGAAGCTTAAGGCCTTCCGCGACTTTATCGTCACGAAAGCCAGAAACTGGAACTTCTAAAACCCGGCATATAAAGCAAATCCAACGCGTTGCTGCCCGACTCTTGCATTTATGCAAGTTTTAAGACAAAGCCATGCGCCCAAAGCATGGCAGTCTTGCACAAAATATGATTGCGCAATGCACAAAAAACCATCATATCGCACTCAGCTGATGCACATGGTGGCTTTCCTCCCAGTTCCACCGCAGCAGCTGTTCCCCTCTGGAGGTTCATTTTTGACCTTCACACTTCAAAGGGCCCTGGAGCGATCCGGTGGCCCTCTTTTTTTGCCCTTTTGTAGCTAACCGCACAAAGCTGCGCCAATCTGCTGCAGCAATAATCATCTCTCTGCGTTTAATATCTTCACCAAGCCCCTTGTGTGGAGCAGTGTACAACCCCATATTGATATCAGTCGATGACACGATGGTTTCCCGCCATCCGCGTCGACTGTTCCCCTCTGGAGGTTTTTTGACCTTCACACTTGACGGGCCGCGGAGAAATCCGTTGGCCCGATTTTTTTGCCTCTTTAAATCGGAAAAATCCGATCTACATATCGACTGGAGGCGATACACGATGATGATAGACAAGACGGAGATCCTGAAGGCATTGGCTCACCCGGTACGGGTGTCGTTTCTGGAATGGATGCGAGAACCTGAACAGCATTTCTGCGACCAGGCTCACCCGCTGGAAATGGGCATCTGCGCCAACCAGTTCGAAAAGAAATGCGGCCTGTCGCAATCGACGGTTTCTGCCCACCTCGCCACGCTCGAAAAGGCAGGACTGCTGAAGACGAACCGCATCGGCCAGTGGGCATTCTACAGCCGCGACGAAGAAAATATCGCTTCCTTCCTGAATGAGCTGAAATCGACACTCTGATCCAGCTTCCCTCCTCCCCTATGCCAAAGGTAAAAGGACTTTCACAATGACCACACTCTTCGACCCGGTGAAGTTTGGTGACATCCAGCTGGCCAACAGGATCGTCATGGCGCCGCTCACGCGCAACCGCTCGCCCAAGGCAATCCCGAACGATCTCAACGCAGCCTATTACGAACAGCGCGCCTCTGCAGGCCTTCTGATCACCGAGGGCACGCCGGTCACACAACAGGGCCAGGGTTACGCCGACGTGCCGGGCCTCTATCTTCCAGAAGCCGTCGCCGGCTGGAAAAAGGTAACCGACGCCGTTCACAAGAAGGGCGGAAAGATCGTCACGCAGATCTGGCATGTCGGCCGCGTATCGCACGTTTCGCTGCAGCCGAATGGCGCAGCACCCGTCGCCCCTTCGGCAATCCCGGCTGGCGGCAAGACGTACATCATCGATGAAAATGGAAATGGCGCCTTCGCCGAGACCTCGGCTCCGCGTGCGTTGGATTTCGCCGAAATTTCCGGAATTGTCGCCGATTATGCAAAGGGTGCACGCGCCGCAATCGATGCCGGCTTTGACGGCGTGGAAATCCATGGAGCAAACGGCTACCTTATCGACCAGTTCCTCAAGGACGGCGCCAACCAGCGTACGGACGAATACGGCGGCTCGATCGAGAATCGCGTTCGCTTCGCGCTAGAAGTTGTCGACGCCGTGGCCAAGGAAATTGGCGCCGGCCGGGTCGGCATCCGCCTCTCCCCGGTCACGCCTGCAAACGGTATCACAGAGAGCCAGCCACAGGCCGTATTCAACCACCTGATCAAGGAACTCGGCTCGCGCGGCCTTTCCTTCATTCACGTCATAGAAGGCGCAACGGGCGGAGATCGCGATTTCACCCAGGGCGGCAAGCCGTTCAATTATCAGGAATTGAAGGATATCTATCGCAAAGCCGGTGGGTCAGGAGCATGGCTGGTCAATAATGGCTACGACAAGGCCGCAGCCGAGCAGGCCGTGGAAAGCGGATATGCCGATGCAGTGGCTTTCGGCAAGCTGTTCATCGCCAACCCGGATCTCGTAGAGCGCTTCCAAACGAACGCTGAGCTCAACGAGCTGGACAAGGCCACCCTCTACGGCGGTGGCGCCAAAGGCTATACCGATTATCCCAACCTCGATACGGCTGCCTGAAACTAATCAACGAAACCGGGGGCCGCTTAACGCGGCCCTTTTTCTGTCATTGGCGAACCCGAGTTCATGACGATCACACGCGGATTAGCGCGCACCTGCTTGCTCGCCATCACCATCCTGAACCTCAGCCTCCGGGCGATCGCCTCCGTCGCTGTGTTCACTGTGCCAGACACCCTTGTCGTCCTGCCAGCTGATCTCTTCCGGTTCGCCGCCGACCTGCTGTTCCGCCGCCACGATGCGCGCAGCCTGCATAGCATCTGAGCGGCTTGGAAAAGTCTCGGAGAAAACATCGCCGAGACGATAGGCCCAACCGCCGTCATGCGGCACGATCTTGTAAACGACCTTGGTCATAAATCCTCCTTAACGCGTGGCCGCATCACGACACATCGGACATCTGTCCGCCTGCGGCACCGTGGTGAAGATGCAAAAGACCGCAACAGAGTTCCAGGCCACAAAAGAAATAATGGCATTATCGTCCAAATAGCGCAAATGCTCACCCTCTTATCAAAGGGTTCTTGATGCGGTGCACTGCAGCGTTAGATCATCAGCACGAACAGGAGCGCATTCAAGATGACGGCAATTTTGAAACAGGAGAGCTTTCTTCTTATCGCATTCGGATTTGCGATCCTCTCCTACCTGTTCGAACACACACTGCTGGAGCAAGGACAATTCGTGTCGATGATCGCGGCCTGCGCGCTTATCGTCGTGATTGTCATGGCCTCCACCCGTGTGGCCCACCATGCGGAGGTCCTGGCACATAAGGTAGGCGACCCTTACGGCACAATGATCCTCACCCTTTCCGCAGTTGCAGTGGAGGTGTTGATCCTTGCGATCATGATGGGAAGCAGCAGCTCGCCAACCTTGGTGCGTGATACGATCTATTCGGCAGTCATGCTCGATATCAACGGCATTCTCGGGCTCGCGGCTCTGCTCGGCGGCTTGAGGCACGGGGAGCAGCCCTATAACGACGATTCGAGCCGCACCTACAGTGCCATGATCCTGACGGCCATGGGCATATCCATGATCGTCCCGGAATTCATCCCGGAAGCCAAATGGCACTATTATTCCGCCTTCACCATCTTTGCGATGGTGGCCCTTTATGCGCTGTTCCTCAAGATGCAGGTCGGCACCCATAGCTATTTCTTCAGCTATAGCTATCGCGGCCAGGCCACGGCTGCAGCCGCTTCCAGTGTCGGCTCTGCTGCCGCATCCACGCATGCCCAGCCCAAGCCGGTTGCGGAGACCGAAGAAGAACAGGAATCTGCCACCCTCTCCATCGCCATCATCCTGGTCGGCGTCCTGATTATCGGCGTTCTCGCCGAATTCATGTCAGCCTTCATGAATGAAGGGCTGGAGGGAACAGGCGCCCCACCTGCCCTGATGGCTGTTGTCGTCGCCTCGATTTCGGCGGCACCCGAAATTCTGACTGCACTGCGCGCGGCGCTCAAGAACCGCATGCAATCGGTCGTCAACATCGCCATGGGCGCATCTCTTTCCACCGTCATCCTGACCGTACCGGTCATGGAGGCCATTGCGCTTTACACCGGTCAGCCTTTCCTGATGGCGATGACACCCGTCCAGACGGTCATGGTCGCAATCACTCTCATTGTTGCGGCGATCAACCTCAATGACGGGCAGACGAATGCGATCGAAGGCATGACGCATTTCGTGCTCTTCGCCACGTTCGTCATGCTGACTTTCCTCGGCTTATGACGAAAACAACAGCAGTATCAAACACCTGAAAAGGTTTCCGGATTCAATCCATCAATGCTTCATCCTTGCCGCCGGCGTCATAAACTAAACTTGATCGACACGTGTTCGGCCCTTTCGGCGCAAACGCCTATCTCCATCCAGGAGTTCATTTCAAAGGGAGATAGAATGAAACGCCTCACCCTCATGCTGGCCTGCACGGCTATTACATCCGCACTCATCTCCACTCCAACTCTCGCCCAGACCACTGGCCAGCCCGCAGAAACGGGCCGCGCCAACGCCCCGGACCAAAAGCCATCCTTCGAAAATCAGACGCGCGCACCGCAACCGGCAACAATGCCGAAGATCAGCACCGAAGTTTTTGCGGATGATCTGCCGCATCTGTGGGCGATGGAGTTCCTGCCCAATGGGCGCATGCTGGTCACCGCCAAACAGGGTGCCATGCATATCATCTCTCAGGAAGGCGACGCCGGTCCGGCAATCGCGGGCGTACCAGAAGTGGCGTTTGGAGGTCAGGGCGGATTGCTCGATGTCGCACTCGCACCGGATTATGCAACATCAGGCATGATCTTCTTTTCCTTCTCGGAACCACGCGAGGACGGAAACGGCACATCTGTCGCCTCGGCGAAACTGGTGGCTGACGATAATGGCGGCGGCAAACTTGAAGACGTGAGTGTCATCTTCCGTCAGACACCGAGTTACGACGGACGCTCGCATTTCGGTTCGCGCCTCACTTTCGGCCCGAACAACGAGCTTTACGTAACGGTTGGAGAACGCTCAGATCGCCAGCCACGCGTGCAAGCCCAGGAGCTCGGCAGCGGGCTTGGAAAGGTCTTCCGGATTGACGCGAGCGGCAAGGCCCTTCCAGACAACCCCTTCATCAATACGGATGGCGCCCAGCCGGAAATCTGGAGCCTCGGCCACCGCAACATGCAGTCCGCCACTCTGGACGCTCAGGGACGCCTCTGGACCGTCGAACACGGCCCACGCGGCGGCGACGAACTGAACAGGCCGGAGGCCGGCAAGAACTATGGCTGGCCGGAAGTCACCTACGGCGTTGAATATAACGGAAACGCGGTTGGCAGCGGCATTACGGAAAAAGCAGAAACCGAGCAACCGGTCTACTACTGGGACCCGGTAATCGGCCCCTCGGGCATGGCCTTTTATGACGGCGACGCCATTCCCGAATGGAAGAATGCCTTCCTGGTTGGAGGGCTGGTCAGCCAGGGCGTCGTTGTTCTCCACATGAATGATGACAAGGTCGCTTATGAAGAACGCGTACCGCTCAACGCCCGTATCCGCGACGTGAAGGTTGGGCCGGACGGGGCAGTTTATGCCGTTACCGAACAACGGGGCGGTGGAAAATCCACGATCATCAAGCTCACAAAAGCTTAAGCATTGCCTCGACATCGGGCGGGATCAGGTCGCCCGATGTCGACATGATCGTCATCATACGCCCGCCGACGATAAACATGATAAAAATAATCATATTTATTGCAATAAGTTTTCCCGTCATCTAAGAGACGGTGCTCACCCTTGGCTTTCGTATCCGAGTTTCTCATGACAGCGCATTTTCGCGCCTCCTCTGCTAGCGAACATGCCTCTTCGGCCGGCGAAAACCCGCTGCTGGATCGGGCTATTCTTGCTTATTACGACGAGCTTTGTGGAAGCGTGCGACGGCGGGGCCACAATCCTGCAAACATACAGGAGATCGTCCACGACCTTTACATTCGTCTGCGCCAGAAGGAAGCCGCTCTTGAAAACAAGGCGTCGCTGAAAGCCTTCCTGATACGCGCCTGCATCAATCTCGGCATCGACCGATTTCGGCGGGAACGCTTCGAAGCCTGCCTGTTCTCAGGAACCGAGCAGGAGGCTCTGGCCGTCGGCGCACCAATCGCCTCGCCAGACCATGCGATGGATTTTGAACATCGGCTGGGCATATTGAAAGCGGCGATCATGGAAATGTCGTTGCAGCGGCGACGCGTCTTCATCGCAAGCCGTGTCGGCAAGCTCTCGGCCGACGAGATTGCCGAGCGCATGAAAATCAGCCGCAACATGGTCGACCGCCACCTGCGAAAGGCCTATCTCCATTGCCTGGATCGGCTGGAAGATACGCTCTAGGCATGACGGACACAAAGGAAAACGAAAAGAAACTTCGCGCGCAGGCGGTCGACTGGATGTTGCGGCTTCAGGAGTATCCGGATGATGCAGCGCTGCAGGAGCGATTTCAACATTGGCTGAATGAGGATCCAGCCAGAGGCCAGATTTTTGACCGCGCGCGCCGCGCCATGGGCGATGCCAGCCATCTTCTGAGCAATGATCTGGATTTTGCCCGAAATGCGGCACACAAGCCGCTGTTGCGCCCACGCAATGTCGTAGCGGGTCTGCTTTTGGTTATAGCTGGGTCTATAGCTTTCACCTTGGCTGATGGGCCGATGCGCTTGCGCGCAGATGTCATGACAGGCACGGGCCAGAAACAAATCGTAACGCTGGCGGACGGCTCCAAGGTCGAGATGAATGCCGAATCCGCAATAGCCATCCATCTCCTGCCAAACGAGCGCAGGATAACCCTCTTGCGCGGCGAAGCCTTTTTCGAGGTCGCAGCAGATCAGACGCGCCCTTTCCTCGTGAAAGCGGGCAAAGGCACGACAACCGCACTCGGCACTGCCTTCGATATCAACCTCACGAAGCGGGAAACAATGGTGGTTGTCACCGAGCACGCCGTCATGGTCGCCTCCGAAAACGGCGATCGGGCGCATCGGCTCCACGAAGGTGAGCAGATTTCCTACGATCCCGATGGCCGTCTTCAAGTCGCAGAGGCGGCAGATATGGACACCGCGACCGCCTGGAGGCAGGGTAGGATCGTTTTTGACAACACCCCGCTGTCTTTGGTGGTGGAGCAGATCGATCGCTACATTCCAGGCAGGATAGTGATCGCGCAGTCCGATCTCGCCGACAGAAGGATTTCGGGAAGCCTTGATCTGGCGCATCCCAATGCTGCCCTTGACGCCTTTGCAAACGCGATCGGCATCCGGATTACCCGGCTCGGTCCCTACCTCGCGGTCCTGCGACGGTAATTTTTTCTTGGCCCTGTCCCAAAAGCGCGTCCTCGCCCGTCAACCGCGCAGAAGTACATTTCAACGGACAGGTCCGGGGGCCTATGACACATTCGACGACACACAGCAGCATGCACAGACAGCGCCGGATACTTGCCGTACTTTTGAGCGGTGCCGCACTATTTTCGACGGTCGAGGCGACACGCGCCCAGCAAGTCGCCACCGTTTCAATTGATATTCCTGCCGGTACATTGACCAGAGCACTCAATGCTCTCGCGGCACAGGCGGGGCTACAGATCGCTTTCGACGCTTCGGTAACACAGGGCGTCTCGACAGCGAGCATTTCTGGAAACTTGACCGTGGAGGCGGCGCTATCTCGCCTCCTGGTCGGCACCGGCATCTCATATCGCTACTCTGGCACGTCAATGGTGACTTTGAGTAAGGCAGGCGGAGCGGATGCAACATCTGGCGAACAGACGGCTCTGGAGCCGATCATTCTCACCGGCAGCCGCTATTATGGCGACGGGGACCCGAGCAAATCAGTGATCGACCAGGCATCGATGGCGAGAATACAGGCTGCCAGCATTCCCGAACTCATAAAACACACGCCAGGCGTCTCCATGGGCGGCGGCGTGCGGCTTCAGGGGCAGACCATCTCCATCCGGGGCTTCTCCCGCCAGACCGATACACGCGTCCTGCTCGACGGTGCTCCGAAAAATTTCGAAAAATACGATCAGGGCACGATCTTCGTTGAACCTGAATTGCTGAAACGCGTCGAGATAGACAAGGGCGCCACATCCGTGCGTTACGGCAATGGCGGCTTCGGCGGCACCATTCGAATGGAAAGCAAGGATGCGGCCGATATGCTGAAGCCCGGCCAGACCTGGGGTTTCTACGGCAAGACCGCCTACCAGACGGCCAACAGGCAGTTCCTGGAAACCGGCGCACTCTACGGTCGCTCGGATTTCGGAACCCCGGTTACCTATGACGGCATCCTCTCTCTGACGTGGCGCAAGGGCGATGACATGCGGATCGGCGGGGGCGAGCGTTATCTGTTCTCCGATGAGAAGCTCGCCTCAGGCATGGGCAAATTCGGCGCGGAGTTCGACGGCCACGAGATCAAGACATCGCTGCTCTATGGTGAGAGCAACAACTGGGGACCGGTCGCTGCAATCCGCGGACAACTCGAAGTCAATGCAAGCGACATCAAAAAATACGGTTATCAGGAAGCGGTTAGGCGCCGGTTGGCCTGGCGTGAACTCAAGGATCTGACCACAACTTTCGACTATAAGTATACCGGTGACAGCGCACTCTGGAATCCTCATTTCATGGCGAGCTACTCCTCAACGCGCCAGCACGCGACCCGCCCGGGCGATCAAAGTCCATCTGCTTCCGTTGGCGGACTGGAAAACGACGCAGCTTACTCCGACATTCATCTGGAACTGGAAAACACCTCGGATCTCACTCTGGGCGGAATGCAGCACAGCATCAACTATGGCCTGCAATACAACGCTCACAAGCGTGATATCTCCATGTTCGACATCGCCAACAGCACAAAACCAGACTATAATTACGGGCATTACGCCCCCTATTTCATGCCAGAAGGCACGCAGGACACCGCTTCCGCTTTTATCCGCGATACGATCAACCTGAGCGATAGCCTGACCCTGACCCCAGGATTGCGCTTCGACTGGGTGCGCTCGGAAGGTGTTCCTAACGCTGCTCCGCGTTACAACAATTCGGCAGCCGGCCACGATTTTTCGGCAGTCGATCATCATGGCTTCACTCCGGCTGTAAGCTTGGCTTGGACTGCGACGCCGAATATACGCTTGTTCGCCGATTGGGCTTATGCCATGCGCGCGCCCAACATCGACGAACTATATTCCAACCAGAGCGCACTCAGCTCAGCACCGGCAACCAGCCGGGAACTGCAGGCTGAACGAAACAACACAATCAATCTTGGCGTCGATTTCAACTTTGATGACGTGATCACATCCGGAGATACGCTCTCCACGCGGGTCGCCGTCTTCAACAACCACGTGACCAATCCGGTAGCGCGGCGTTTCGGCAGCCGAAATCTGTCAGGCATGGGTGCCGATGGAGTGGACTGGTACTGGAACGTGCCCGCCTATTACACGACCGGCCTTGAGATCCAGGCACACTATGACACCGACTGGATGTTCGCGGATCTCGGCTTCTCGATGATGACAGGTACTCGGCATGGCGCCGTCAACGACATTCGCGGACCAAGGACCTATGTAAACGATCTGGCCCCGACTACGGCCGACCTTACATTCGGCATTAAAATGCCCGATCACGACCTGTCCTTTGGCTGGACCGGCACCTTTGTGAAGGCGCAGGACAAGACACCTATCCGGCAATTCATGGGTTCCACCTACGCCCGGCCCGAAAGCCCCGGCTATGCGGTGCATGGCATCTTCCTTGACTGGACGCCGAAGCAAGGTTTCATGAAAGATACCGAGCTGCACGCGGCGATCGAGAATATCTTTGACAAGAAATACGAGCCTTATCTAAACGATGGCATTACCGCCATGCCTGGCCGTAATTTCAAGATTTCGCTCAGCCGTCGCTTCTGAAGCCGCCGCAGATCGCAAACGCAAAAAAGCCCGCCGTTTCCGGCGGGCTTTTTTGTATTCGTTAAAATGACCAAAGCTTACCGGCAGGCAGCGCAGAAGCGCTGGATGCGCTTGCAGGCTTCTTCCAGAAGCTCTTCCGAAGTCGCATAGGAAATGCGGAAGTTGGGACCAAGGCCGAAGGCCGAACCGTGAACGACGGCAACGCCTTCCGATTCCAGAAGTTCGGAAACGAAATCCTCGTCCGTCTCGATAACCTTGCCCGAAGGCGCGGTCTTGCCGATCAGGCCGGCGCAGGACGGATAAACGTAGAAGGCACCTTCCGGCTTCGGGCAAACAATGCCGGTGGCCTGGTTCAGCATCGACACGACGAGATCGCGGCGGCCTTCAAAGATCGCCTTGTTCTTGGCGACGAAGTCCTGCGGGCCATTCAGCGCCTCGACGGCCGCCCACTGGGCAATCGACGATGCACCCGAGGTCTGCTGGCCCTGGATCATGTCCATGGCCTTGATCAACGGCAGCGGACCGGCTGCATAACCGATACGCCAACCGGTCATTGCATAAGCCTTCGACACACCATTCATCGTCAGCGTGCGATCATAGAGCTTCGGCTCGACTTCCACCGGCGTTGCAAATTTGAAGTCACCGAAGGTGAGATGCTCGTACATGTCGTCGGTCAGGATCCAGACATGCGGATGCTTGAGCAGCACGTCGGTCAAAGCCTTCAGCTCGGCCGCGCTATAGGCAGCGCCCGTCGGGTTGGACGGCGAGTTGAAGATGAACCACTTCGTCTTCGGGGTAATGGCGCTTTCCAGCTCTTCAGCCGTGAGCTTGAAATCGTTTTCTTGGCTTGTCGAAATGGCAACCGGCGTACCGCCGCACAGCGCCACCATTTCAGGATAGGAAACCCAGTAGGGAGCCGGGATGACGACTTCATCACCCGGATTAAGTGTCGCCATGAAGGCATTGAAAAGAATCTGCTTGCCGCCGGTACCGACGATCGTCTGCTGCCAATCGTAGTCGAGACCGTTCTCGCGCTTGAACTTTGCGGCAATCGCCTTGCGTAGTTCCGGAATGCCAGAAACCGGCGTGTACTTCGTCTCGCCGCGGTTGATCGCGTCGATCGCCGCCTGCTTGACGTTGTCAGGCGTGTCAAAATCCGGCTCGCCGGCTCCAAGACCGATTACGTCCCGGCCTTTCGCTTTCAGCTCGCGCGCTTTCTGAGAAACGGCGATGGTGGCGGACGGCTTTACACGGGAGAGGGCATCGGCAAGAAAGGCCATAATCGAGGTCCTGAGAGCTGTTGCAACGCGGCGAAGGTCAAAAAAATCGCCCGAAGTTGTATGTCGAATGAGGCCCGCTCTTTCAAGCGGAAAGCTTGAATACGACCTATCAAACTCCGTGAACACTCAATCAGGCCGCCATCGTGGTGGTTAATGCCGGGTGACCCAAAGGCGCAACCTATTGTTGCCCGTGCAAAACCGGAAGAAAAGAAATTGCACATCCCAAAATGCGGCCAATTTATGAGCGGGGAACCGATCAGCAAACGGTGTCGATGACGCTTCCATCGGGCAAGATGGATCCACCAGTCGCAATCCACTCAACGTGCCAAATCCGCACATTGTTGAATACAATCAATGATGGTTGGATGGATTTCATAGCGCCAAAGCTGTCCACCAGTCAAAAACGCCTACGTTCCAACGGCTTCCGAGGCAATGCCTTTTCAACTTCACGGCGCAGTTTCGCAAAACTTTTTCTTGCCAATTCCCTATAAACACAGCAATCTGCCCCCGTTCGGGCAATTTACGAGCATGGGAAGACCTATAATAATGCGATCCGAAGTCGCCAAAACTTCGGGCGGGGAACTTGGGGGCAATTTGAAAAAATCTATTCCTGCCATTCTCCGCGGTAACACAGGGACCCTTTCTTAAAACTGCCTGCCGCCGTCCCCTCTGGGGGCAATAGTGTTGTGCTGTCCGCCGCTGAACACGGACAGAAAGAAAAGGACCTGCTGCATGGCCGAAACTGGCACTGTAAAATTCTTCAATACCGATAAGGGCTTCGGCTTCATCAAGCCAGATAATGGCGGCGCCGATATCTTTGTCCACATTTCTGCCGTCCAGGCGTCTGGCCTGTCCGGTCTTTCCGAAAATCAGAAAGTAAGCTTCGACACGGAGCCGGATCGCCGCGGGAAAGGCCCTAAGGCCGTTAACCTGCAGATCGACGGCTAAGCCTGTGAGGCTTTGACCCAAGTTGGAGCCCGGCAGTCTTGCCGGGTTTTTTTATGCCATAGATTAAGGTCCTGCGCCTCACACTCCTTGTAAAACGCAGTAATCTCGACGTGATCTCGCGCATTCGAAGATTGTAGAATGTGGCGCGCGGCCCCTATTCCTAGATCGAATACATATCCTGCAGATAGGGATTGTTTCTGCGCTCTTCGCCAATACGTCCCCCTGGACCGTGACCACACAGGAAACCGACATCGTCGCCGAGCGGCAGGACTTTGTCCCTGATTGAATTGAGAAGGGTCTGATGATCGCCCCCCGGCAGATCCGTACGTCCTACCGAGCCATTGAAAAGCACGTCCCCCAGATGCGCGAAGCGCTGTGCGCGGTTGAAGAAGATGACATGCCCGGGCGCATGTCCAGGGCAATGATAGATTTCGAAAACATGCTCGCCAAAGGACACAATATCTCCCTCGGACAGCCAGCGGTCCGGAACGAGATTACGCGCCTCCATCCTGACACCAAAAGACTGAGCCTGGGTCTCCAGCCTTTCGAGTAAAGGCAGATCGTCCACGTGTGGTCCGATGACCTCCACATTCAGGATTTCGCGAAGTTCGTCTGCTCCGCCAGCGTGATCGATATGTCCGTGGGTGATCCATATCTCTTTGATCGACAACCCATTCTCACGCACCGTCTGCTCTATCAGCGATACGTCGCCGCCGGGATCCACCACCACGCCTTCGCGGGTCTCGTCATCGAAGAAGACTGTACAGTTCTGCTGAAACGGAGTGACGGGAATGATCCCGGCTTGAAGTTTTCCCATGATCTCCGACCTTGGCTTGATTACGCCTTGCCGGATATATCGCCTGCAGCAACAGAAAGCAGCCAGAAATTCACTCGTCGGCAGCAACCATGTAGCGTGTATCAGCCGCTACCGGAGGAGCGAGCGATGCGTTGGCCAGAAGAAAAGCGCATACCACGAGCTTTAGCGCAATCACCGTTACGAACACAGCCCGCAGCGGATGCGGCTTGGGTCTGTCGATCGTGATCGGCGGCAAGGCTGAATATGTCTGCATTAAAACTCTCCAAGGTCTCTGGCTGTTTTAATGAGGGGCACGCCATAAGGTTCCATCGCTCCGCGTAAACCGAAGCTGATAGGATCGACGCCGTTCCCAGAGGATCTCGGTCGAAATCACACAAATTCTGTTGATTGTTCAAGCCGATCGCGCTTTATCGAGCACGACGCATTACAATTGCTGGGGTATGTGGCGCGGCATTTCACGCCGCACCGTAGAAAGGAACTGAACGTGTCTCGATCAATGGCGGCCAAACCCGTCAGGAAAGACCAGCTGCCAATGCCGGCAGTCGATGAAAGCCGGATCGACTTCGAGACTATCGAATTGTTCTTTTTCGCCTATCGCGATTTCATTTCCGATCCGGATGCCATTCTGGCAAGGATAGGCATGGGTCGGGCGCATCACCGCGTCGTATATTTTGTCAGCCGCCACCCGGGCTTGATGGTAAGCGACCTTCTGGAAACGCTGCAGATTACCAAGCAAAGTCTCTCGCGCGTCCTGAAGCACCTCATCGATTCCGGTTACATTCGCCAGATGGCGGGAGCGAAGGACAGGCGCGAGCGGCGGCTCTACCCCACCTTGGCCGGCCGGGAATTGTCGCTTGCCCTATCGGAGCCGCAATCATTGCGCATCGCCCATGCCATGGAAGACCTGACGCCGGGCAATCGCGAGGCAGTGAAGGAATTCCTGAAGAAAATGCGAGGCCGCGACGAAAGCCTGCCGCCCGCCGATGATGTGTAGGATGCCCTTATGACGAGAACACCGCCGACAGATGATGCGCCTCACCTGCTGATCGTCGATGACGACAAGCGCATCCGCGACCTGCTCAACCGTTATCTTGCGGAACAGGGCTTTCGCGTTACCATCGCAGGCGATGCTGCGGAAGCGCGGCGCAAGCTGGAAGGTCTGCATTTCGACCTGATCATTCTGGATGTCATGATGCCGGGTGAATCCGGCTTGTCTCTGACGAAGTCACTTTACGAAAAGAAGACGATCCCGGTTATCCTGCTGACGGCGCGCGTCGAGGCGGATGCCCGCATCGAAGGGCTGGAAGCCGGTGCCGATGACTATCTGGCAAAACCTTTCGACCCGCGCGAACTGGTTCTGCGCATCAACAATATTCTGCGCCGCAGCGCGTCCGAGACACCCAAGATCGAGCAGGTGATCTTCGGACCGTTCACTTTCTCCATATCCCGCAAAGAACTGCGTCGAGCGGCTGAAACCATTCGACTGACGGACCGGGAACAGGAAATCATGCTCATGTTTGCCATGCGCGCTGGAGATACCATCCCGCGCCATGAACTGATCGGTGATGATTCCGATGTCGGGGAGCGAACGATCGACGTGCAGATAAATCGCCTCAGGCGGAAGATAGAAGACGATCCGGCCAATCCGGTCTATCTTCAGACGGTTAGAGGCATCGGCTACAGGCTGAGCATCGACTAGTCGACCTGAAACGGTCGGCAATGGAGAAGCAATGGCGTTTTTCGACACGCTGAGACAGAACGCGGCAGCGCTCAGCATTCCGGGCTGGCGTCCACTAACGCGCTGGCTGCGACGTTGGCTGCCGACGGGGCTTTATACCCGCTCGCTGCTGATTGTTATCCTGCCCATGTTGTTACTGCAGACCGCGGTCGCAGCCGTTTTCATGGAACGTCACTGGCGCATGGTCACCGAGCGTCTTTCGGATGGCACCGTCCGTGACATTGCGGCCATTATCGAGGTCATCCGCAGCTATCCGCAAGATAGCAACTACAATGAAATCACGCGGATAGCAGACCAGACACTGGACCTGACGATCGCTGTGGAGGAGAACGGGCAATTGCCTCCGCCCCGGCCACGGCCGTTCTTTTCGATACTGGATGGCATATTGACCGACCAGATCACCCAACAGATCAAGATGCCGTTCTGGCTAGATACGGTCGGCGACAGCAAACTCGTCGAGATCCGCATCAAACTTGATCAGCGCGTACTCAGGGTTTTTGTTCGCCGTGGGTCTACCTACGCCTCCAACACCCACATCTTCCTGGTCTGGATGGTCAGCATTGCGCTAGTCCTTGTCCTGATCTCCATTCTGTTTCTGCGCGGCCAGATCCGCCCCATTCTTTCACTCGCCAATGCAGCCGAAAGCTTCGGCAAGGGCCAGAAGACGGAAGGCTTTTCACCCCGTGGCGCAGACGAGGTTCGCCGCGCCGGCCTCGCCTTCATCCAGATGCGCGAACGCATCGAACGGCAGATGGAACAGCGCACCGCCATGCTCGCCGGCATCAGCCACGACCTGCGCACCATCCTCACCCGGTTCAAGCTGCAACTGGCGCTTGCCGGCGACAAACCGGAACTCTCCGGCATGACCGAAGACGTCAACGACATGCAGTCCATGCTGGAAGGCTACCTGGCTTTCGCCAAGGGCGAAGCGGAGGAAGACTTTGGTACGCTAAATCTCAGCGAATTGCTCGAGCGTTTCCGAAATGACTTTGAGTTGCGCGGCCGCAAGCTGACGTACGAAATCGACGGCGAGGATGAAATCGCGGTTAGGCCGAATGCCTTTACCCGACTTACCGGCAATCTGGTATCCAACGCCGAGCGTTATGCCAAGACACTGCACATTCACGCAAAGCATAGCGCCAAGTGGCTCACCCTGACTTTGGACGATGACGGCCCAGGCATACCGGCGGAATCACGCGAGGAGGTTTTCAAACCTTTCTACCGGCTAGATGAGGCTCGGAATCTGGACAGTTCCGGCACCGGCCTCGGCCTTGCCATCGCCCGCGACATCGCCCGCGCCCACGGCGGCAACGTCACACTGGGAGAAAGCCCGAGCGGCGGCTTGCGGGCGATCGTGCGGATACCGGCGTGAACGATTTGGATGAGACGGTCCTGGACATCAGGCAAGCAGATCAGAGCGATCTACCTGCCCTGATCGAACTGTATCAACATCTGGCCGAAGGGGATGATAGGCCCCACCTCGAATTGGCGCATGACGTCTTTGAACGGTTTCAAGCCTATGCGGGCAGCATGATTGTCATCGGTTTGGCAGACGGCGTATTGGCGACATCATGCACGCTTGTCGTGATCCCCAACCTCACGCGAGGCGGTCGATCATATGGCCTGATCGAGAATGTCGTCACACACCGCGGTTTTCGAAATCGAGGTTTTGGCAAACAGATCCTCCAACATGCCGCGGACGCAGCATGGAAGGCCAATTGTTATAAGGTGATGCTGATGACTGGCTCGAAACGGCGCGAGATTTTGGACTTTTATCTCGCTGCTGGATTTGAGCAATCGAAGACAGGTTTTCAGATGCGGCGTCTCGCAGCACGCACGGAAATATAATCAGGCGCCGTAATTTACATGAAAACGAAATGTGAATTAGCGGAGCTTCCGTCGCCAGCTCACATCATCTTGCGCCCGTTCGGAACACCCTGCGTAACCGAGGCAAGCACGATCGCCCCATTATCGTCTTCGAAGCCCAGGGTGAGCACTTCGGAACGAACCGGACCAATCTGGCGCGGCGGAAAATTCACGACACCGAGAACCTGACGACCGATTAGCTGATCCAGCGTGTAGTGCACGGTGATCTGCGCAGATGATTTCTTCACACCAATCTCGGGACCGAAATCGATCTTCAGCTTGTAAGCAGGCTTGCGAGCTTCCGGAAAGGGTTCGGCCTCGACGATGGTTCCAACCCGGATATCGACCTTTTCGAAATCCCCGTATGTAATCTCGTCTGCCATGCCTGCTACCTTATCTGCTCAGCTGCCCAGTTCTTCGGCCCGTGTGCGTGCGGCGGCGATCGCCTTGTCGAAGATCGGCTGTATACCGTCATCCGCCATCAGCACGGAAAGTGCTGCAGCCGTCGTGCCACCCGGAGACGTGACGTTCTTGCGAAGCTGAGACGCGTCCTCCGGGGACTGGTTCAACAACTCACCAGCCCCCGAGACGGTCTCCCGCGCGAGCCGCATGGCGAGGTCCGCCGGCAGGCCCAACTTGCGACCCGCCTCTGCCATGCACTCGACGAGATAGAATACATATGCAGGCCCGCTGCCCGACACCGCCGTCACGGCGTCGATGTCGGCTTCGGTTGCGACCCATTCAACGGGTCCGCTGACCCTGAGCAATTCATCGACAGCCTGACGCTGCTGATCACTGACACGCTGATTGGCGAAAGCGCCAGTCACGCCGCGGCCGATCATCGCCGGCGTGTTCGGCATGGCACGGACCATGGCGGCATCGCCGAGATGGCTTTGAAGATAGTTGAGTGTCTTGCCTGCCGCGACGGAAACGACAACCGTCTTGCCGCCGACGGTTGTTTTCAAGGGCGGCAGAACCGTATCCATCATCTGTGGTTTGACCGCCAGGAAAAGGATGTCGGCGATCATGCCTTCGGGCAGCGATGTCGCATGTTTTGCGCCTGCTGCTGAAATTTTCGCCTGCATTTTCTCCGAAGGAGACGGATCGACGACTGTGATCCGGTTGCCTGCAACACCCTTGTCCAGCCAGCCGGACAGCATGGCGCCGCCCATATTGCCGGCGCCGACGAGCACGATCGATCCGCTGCCAGCCACCATGTTCAGCACTCGCCGACGGTTTCGAAAAGAACCGCATCCATGGCAGCCTTGGCTTCCATGCCCGACCAGACGACGAACTGGAATGCCTGATAATAGCTCTCACAGGCATCGAGCGCGCTGGAAAGCAGCACTTCCACCTGCTGATTGGTCGGTTCAGCACCGCCGGCCAGAAGCAGCGACTGACGGAAAATGATCACATCCTCCTGACGCCACAGATCGAAATGGCCCATCAGCGTCTGGCCGTTCACATGCGACAGCAGGCGGAGGATCTCGTTCATGCGCGTATCAGGGATCTTGAGATCGAAGGCACAGGCCAGATGCAGCGCCTCGAAATCCTCCATCCAGGAAAATGACACGTGGTAGTCGGTCCAGCGGCCTTCCACGGTCATGGCGATTTCGTCTTCGCCGGAGCGTTCGAACGTCCAGTCGTTGGACGCAGCGACGAATTCGATCATGTCGACCGGATTCGATTGACGTTCAATTTCCAATTCCATCAGGCTCATGCGGCACCTTTTCGACCGGAATGAATGCGACGTTTGCGAGATACGCCAACACGCGAAACAATTAACCGGAAACAACACTCCCGATGATCTTACGGCGCCGCCAGATTAACGCTGTAACCCTGCCTGGAGCTTACCAGTCCGTTTCGAATCATCATTTAAAATCAGTGTAGCTAGACCACTTCTAGCTTCTACCCCCTCCCCCCATTATTTCGGTGGGTTACGCACTCGGTTGGTTCGTATCGGAGATCAGCGGAGATGGGTAACTGACTCTGTCGCTTAGCTTTTTCGGAAGTGTCCACAGGGGGGAGTTTTTTGAGGACATCCACATCTCACCACGAGGGGACATCGTCCCGACTCGGCACGAAAAAGTTAATGACAGATACGAATCGGCCTCCCATGCGGACATGAGAGGCCGAAACGATTCTGGAAGACAGTCGGGTCTGCAATCAGCCCTGCTGGGAAGCCAGCTTGGCCTCGAGCGCTTCGATACGAGCCTTCAGCGCGTCATTCTCGTCGCGAGCGCGAGCAGCCATCTCGCGCACCGCCTCGAACTCCTCGCGCTTGACCACATCCATGCTGTTGAGGAAACGGTCTGCCTGCGCATGAAAGGCAGTTTCCATCTCCTTGCGAACACCCTGGGCAGCGCCCGCGGCATCGGTCATGATCTTTGCGAAGTCGTCGAAAATTCGATTGGTCCCGGTCGACATGTCGTCATCTCCTTGAAGCCGGCGGAAATGCCCCGGCATATCATTAAGTCCATGATAAGGAAGTAGGGCCAGCGGCGGTCTCTTGCAAGCTCCATCCACTACTGTGGTAACCGGTTGCACGATTCCGGCTTGACCGCCACTTTTGGTAAGGCCATGGTCCGCCAAGGTCGGTCAAACCGGGAACAAACATTGTACGAAGCCTTGAATTTTCTCGCCATTCTGCCGTTTCCAGATATCGATCCGGTAGCATTTGCCATCGGGCCTCTTGCCGTTCACTGGTATGGCCTTGCCTATGTCGCCGGCATCATGATCGGCTGGCTTTATGCCCGCAAGCTGATTGACCGGCCGACGCTGTGGAAAGGCGATGCCGCACCGATGAAAAAGACGCATCTTGACGACTTCCTCGTCTGGATTGCCGTAGGTATCGTGGTCGGTGGCCGCACCGGTTATGTCCTGTTCTACGACCTGCCTGTCATGCTGGAAAACCCGATCCGTATCATCCAGATCTGGAATGGCGGCATGTCCTTCCATGGCGGCCTGATGGGCGCGATCGTTGCGATGATCCTGTTTGCTCGCAAGAACGTGATCCCCGTCTGGAGCATGTTTGACATCATCGCTGCCGTCGTACCGATTGGCCTGCTTTTCGGTCGCATCGCTAATTTCATCAATGGCGAACTCTGGGGACGGTTGAGCTCGGCCCCTTGGGCGATTGTTTTTCCCACCGGCGGCCCGTTTGCCCGGCATCCGAGCCAGCTTTATGAAGCCGCACTGGAAGGAATTGTCCTTCTCCTCCTGCTTGCCTCTCTGATCTTCGGCATCAAGGCTTTCAAGAAGCCGGGGCTTATCGCAGGCATCTTTGTCATGGGTTACGGTTTGTCGCGCATTTTCGTCGAGTTTTTCCGCGAACCGGACGCGCAGCTGGGTTACCTTCTTGGCACGAACTGGCTGACCATGGGCATGGTCCTTTCATCCCCGATGGTGCTGATTGGTCTTTGGGCTGCTCTTCGGGCGCTGGTTGCGGCCCGTACCGCCAAGGCATGAGGGATCGAGTCTGCCATGAGCACCCCCAACACCACTCCCCTGGCCGAAAAGATCAAGAATCTGATCCGGACAAACGGTCCCATCACTGTTACGGATTATTTCGCGCTTTGCCTCGCCGATCCTGAATACGGTTATTACCGCACGCGCGAACCCTTCGGCCGTCACGGCGATTTCATCACCGCGCCGGAAATCAGCCAGCTGTTCGGCGAGATGGTCGGCATCTTCATGGTCCATGCCTGGCAGCAGCACGGCACGCCTGAAAATGTCCGCCTCGTCGAGATCGGGCCCGGCCGCGGCACGATGATGGCCGACATGCTGCGCGTCATCAAACGGATCTCGCCCGCCCTGTTCGAGCGGATGACTGTACATCTGGTGGAAACCAGCGAGCGCCTACGTGGCGTCCAGCGAGTGACGCTCGAAGCCTATTCGACGATGATCAACTGGCACGACAGTTTCGAGGATGTCCCGGAAGGTTTCTGCCTGATCGCCGCAAACGAGCTGTTCGATGCCATCCCGATCCGCCAGTTCATCAAGACGCCGACCGGTTTCCGCGAGCGGCTGATCGGCCTGGATATCAATGATGAGCTCGCATTCGCCGCCGGTGTCGCGACTGTCGATCCGGTACTCCTTCCATCTCATACCGGCGCGGTACCGGACGGAACGATCTTTGAGGTCGCCCCGGCCCGCCAGGCAGTCATGCAGACCCTGTGCGAGCGCCTTGGGCAACACGGCGGCACCGCCTTGATCATCGACTACGGCCACATGGTCACCGGCTTCGGCGATACACTGCAGGCCGTAATGAACCACGAGTTCGACCCGCCATTCGCCCATCCCGGCGAAGCGGATCTCACCAGCCATGTTGATTTCGAAGACCTTGCCAAGGTGGCTCTCGCAAGCGGCGCTCATCTCAATGGGGGTCTGCGTCAGGGCGAATTTCTCTACGGCCTCGGCCTTGCCGAACGCGCCACGGCTCTTGCCCGCGATAAGGATTCCCCCGAGCAACGCCTCATCGGCGCCGCGGTCGATCGCCTGGCGGGAGAAGGTGCGGGAAAGATGGGCGAACTCTTCAAGGTCATCGCCGTTTCGAGCCCGGCCCTGAAACTCATGCCGTTCCGCCCGGTTGACTGATCATCAAGGCCTGTCGCGCAAACGCGCTTTAGCCGAACCGCATTGACAGATTGGCGTCTTCTGCGCCACTCTCGCCGGCGCAAACAGCCGCATTCGCGTGCATTATCTCGTAAAATCAACAGGATGGACGCTTATGCCGAATAACGACCTGCCGCTGCCGATCGAAAGCGAATTGCTACGCGAACGGGCAGGCTCACGCATCCGGCACGGCTTTTTCACCCGCAAGGGCGGCGTTTCCGAAGGCATCTATGCAGGCCTGAATGTCGGGATAGGCTCCGATGACGACCGCGACAGGGTCATTGAGAATCGCGCCCGTGTTGCCGCATGGTTTGACCTGCCGCTGGACCGGCTGGCGACTGTTCATCAGGTCCACTCTCCCGATGTCGTGATCGTTGACGAACAATCGGCAGCGAGCGAAAGGCCCAAGGCCGATGCGATGGTGACAAATCTTCCGGGCATCGTGCTCGGCGTATTGTCGGCCGACTGCGGCCCGATCCTGTTTGCAGATGCTGAGGCCGGCGTGATCGGTGCCGCCCATGCGGGATGGAAAGGTGCGCTCCACGGCGTGCTCGAAAACACCATCGAAGCCATGGTCTCGCTCGGCGCGGATCGCGGCCGCATTACCGCTGTTCTCGGCCCATCGATCGGACCAAAGAGCTACGAGGTGGGACCAGAGTTCGTTTCCAATTTCAAATCTGCCAACCCTTCCTACGAGATCTTCTTTTCACCCTCGGTGAAGCACCACCATGCGATGTTCGACCTTCCGTCAATGACCATCAAGCGTCTCACCGATGCCGGCGTAAAGGCAGAAAACCTGGACCTGGACACCTATCCGGACGCCGAGCGTTTCTTTTCCTATCGACGCACTACTCACGCAAAAGAGCCGGACTACGGCCGCCAGATTTCAGCGATCACGATCCGGGAGGATTGATATGGCCTTGCACTTCGAACGCGACGAATATTCCGCCCGCCTGAACCGGCTTCTCGCCGAGATGCAGGAGCAGAAGCTCGATGCGGTGCTGCTCTTCGCTCAGGAAAGCATGTACTGGCTCACCGGCTATGACACGTTCGGCTATTGCTTTTTCCAAACGCTGATCGTCAAGGCGGACGGGTCCATGACGCTGCTGACACGGTCGGCAGATCTGCGTCAGGCACGCCAGACTTCGATCATCGAGAATATTTCCATCTGGGTCGATCGGGTGAATGCCGACCCTACGCTCGACCTGAAGAACCTCCTGAGCGACATGGATCTGCTCGGAGCAAAAATCGGCATTGAATACGATACGCATGGCATGACCGGCCGCGTCGCCCGCCTCATAGACAACCAGCTTTCCACGTTCGGTCAATTGATCGACGCCTCCTATCTCGTCGGCGGCCTGCGCCTGATCAAAAGCCCGGCCGAAATCGCCTATGCAAGGCATGCAGCCGAACTGGCCGACGATGCGTTGGATGCTGCCCTTCCGTTGATCAAGGCTGGCGGCGATGAGGCAGACATTCTGGCAGCAATGCAGGGCGCGGTATTTTCCGGTGGCGGCGATTATCCGGCCAACGAATTCATCATCGGCTCCGGCGACGATGCCCTTCTGTGCAGGTACAAGGCCGGCCGGCGCAAGCTCGAAGCCAATGACCAGCTGACGCTCGAATGGGCCGGTGCCTCCGCGCATTATCATGCAGCCATGATGCGTACGGTCGTGATAGGCGAGCCGTCGCTCCGCCACCGCGAGCTCTACAAGGCCTGCCTGGAAACCATCCAGGCGATCGAGGAAGTGCTTCGCCCCGGCCACACCTTCGGCGATGTCTTCGACACCCATGCCCGCATCCTTGATGAACGCGGCCTTTCCCGCCACCGGCTGAACGCCTGCGGTTACTCGCTCGGTGCCCGCTTCTCGCCGTCTTGGATGGAGCAGCAGATGTTCCATGTCGGCAATCAGCAGGAAATACTTCCCGACATGACACTCTTTGTCCACATGATCATCATGGATTCCGATAGCGGCACGGCAATGACGCTCGGTCACACCTATCTGACGACCGAAGGTGCGCCGGAACCGCTATCACGAAGAGGCCTCGACCTGATCGTCTGCTGACTGCACCATTTCCCGCAATTGACACATCTGAAACCCCACCTCTAAGCTCGTAAGCAGGCGGGGATTAGAGAGGTAAATGGGTGCAGCGATCGGGATCATGGCATATCGCTGCAACTCTTGCCTTCTCGCTCGCGCTTTCAGCCTGCAATACGACCGATGCCCTGACGCCGCAGGTCGATATCGGCGGCGGAACGGAGAGAAGCTCCAGCCCGGTCACCCAGGCCGATACCGATCGAATGGTCGGAACCTATAACACCTTGCCGATTCAATCCGCTCCACCTGCCTCGAATATCTATGCCCATAGACAGGGCAATACCCTGGATAGCCAGGCCCGAGCTCTGGACGACGGCGAGGCCATTTCGCCATCCTCATCAGGCCCACCGCCGGAATGGCAAGGCCAAGTCGCCAACGGCCAGATAGAGATGCCTTCCTCCGGCAGCCCACCGATCGCCTCACCGGCACATCAGGCGGAATTGCCATCGACATCGGCTGAAAGCGCTGGAACTATCCGTTTCCTTCCAATCATCGGCGCTCCGGTCGAAGCCGTCACACCTCTCTCGCGCCAGCTTGCAGTCGCCGCTCGCACAAGCGGTGTACGCATTAGATCTTCTTCAGATACCAACACCGAACACATCCTGAAGGGCTATTTCTCCGCCCTCTCCGATGATGGCAAGGTGACGGTCGTCTATGTGTGGGACGTTCTCGACAATGGCGGCGCGCGGCTACACCGGATGCAGGGGCAGGAAACACTTTCCGCACGAGGACCGGATCCCTGGGCGGCAATACCGGCATCCGTCATGCAGTCGATTGCGGACAAGACCATATCGGGTTATCTCGACTGGCGGCAAACGGCATCACGTCTGTGAAAAGGGCTTTTTAGGGCCTCAAGTCACAGTTCATTCATAAAATTGCGTGCGCATTTGGAAAACGCTCTTGCATTCAAGGGCAGCGGCGGTAAAAGGCCCCCATCCAGCTTCAATACAGGCGGACCGAAATGAAGGTTTTCGCAGGCAATTCGAACCGGCATCTGGCCGACGCGATCTGCAGCTATCTCAATGTCCCAGTCGGAAAAGCCAGTGTAAGGCGTTTTGCAGACCAGGAAATCTTCGTAGAAATTCAGGAAAACGTGCGCGGCGAGGATGTATTCGTCATCCAGTCCACGTCGTTCCCGACCAACGATCACCTGATGGAATTGCTCATCATGATCGATGCGTTCCGGCGAGCGTCCGCACGGCGCATCACGGCGGTGCTTCCCTATTTCGGTTATGCAAGACAGGATCGCAAGGCAGGTCCGCGCACACCGATCTCGGCCAAGCTCGTCGCCAACCTGATCACCGAGGCAGGCGCCGACCGCGTTCTGACCCTTGACCTGCATGCAGGCCAGATCCAGGGTTTCTTTGATATTCCGACGGACAACCTCTACGCAGTGCCGATCCTGGCGCGCGACGTGAAGGAAAACTACGACCTGAACAACGTCATGGTCGTATCGCCCGACGTCGGCGGTGTGGTGCGTGCCCGTTCGCTCGCCAAGCGTTTGGATTGCCAGCTCGCCATCGTCGACAAGCGTCGTGAACGTGCAGGTGAATCGGAAGTCATGAACGTCATCGGTGACGTGACCGGCAAGGACTGTCTGCTGATCGACGATATCGTCGATTCCGGTGGTACGCTTTGCAATGCGGCTGAAGCCCTGCTGAAGAACGGCGCCACCAGCGTCACCGCCTATATCACCCATGGCGTTCTGTCCGGCGGCGCAGTCACCCGTATTTCCTCGTCGAAGCTGAAGGAACTGGTCATCACCGACTCGATCCAGCCGACGACGGCAGTTCAATCCGCCCCGAACATTCGCGTCATCTCGACGGCGCAGCTTCTCGGCGAAGCGATTAACCGCACGGCAATGGAATCCTCCGTTTCCAGCCTGTTCGATTGATTGCTTCCAGCAGTCACACGTAAATATCCGAATATTTCACTCGGGCCGAAAGTCGATATCGATTTTCGGCCCGATGTTTTAGATTGATTTCAATTCAACGGGGAGGAATCACGAATGTCATTCATATCGACCCATATGGCAAAGCTGCCGCTTCTTATACTGCTACCGCTTCTTTCGGCCTGCGTCGAAGGTGGCCCGCCCTCCGGCCCGGGAGGATATTACCCACCTCCCCGCCCCGACCGCGGCCCGCAGATGTGCACCATGGACTATCGCCCGGTTTGCGGCGAAAGAGGCGGACGACTGGAAACCTTCGGCAATTCCTGCCAGGCAAATGCGCGCGGCTTCCGTGTCGTCGGTTCCGGCGAATGCAGAGCCCCCGGCAGACCGGATCGTCCGGACTGGGATCGCCCCGGCCGGCCTGACAGGCCTGATTGGGATCGCCCCGGCAGACCCGACCGTCCCGATTGGGACAGGCCGGGCAATCCAGGCCGCCCTCAGCCCGGCGGCATCTGCACCCGCGAATACCGACCCGTCTGCGGCCAGCGCGGCGGCCGCAACCAGACTTTCCCCAATGCCTGCGAGGCAAACAACGCCGGCTTCGGGATCATTTCATCCGGCGAATGCCGCCGCTGATAAAAATCGCTGGAAGACAGCAGCAAAACGCCGGGGCAATCGTCCCGGCGTTTTGCATTCGGCAAACACGTTGACTATGTAGGTCCGGTATATCCAAGGAGTCCTGCATGGCCGCCCGCGACCGCTATTCCCGAAAGCTCGAATGTTCCCAGTGCGGCAATACCGGTTTTGCCGAAGTTTCCGAAATCGATGACAAGCGCGCCGCCAACCGGGATTTCCGTGTCGATGAGCTCCCTAAAGGTTTTCGCACCGAATTTGCCTCCACCGACCCGCGCAAGCACATGATCCGCTGCAGCGATTGCGGCTTCAAGTTCCGCTTCGAGCAGAAGTCGGTCTACGCACCGGGCGGCGAAGCGCGCCGCTGATGCTGCAGCCTCAGTCCGTCACCCGAGACGGTCAGGCCGCCTCGGTGAGGTTTTGCTTGTCGATCGGCATGGGTCGCCCAAGAAGATAGCCCTGCGCCTCATGGCAACCTTCCTGCCTGAGGATATCCAGCTGGACCGACGTCTCAACGCCTTCGGCAAGAACCGGAATGCGCAATCCCTGTCCCAGAGCCAGAATGGCCCGGACCATTGCCTTCGCTTCCTCGCTTCTCTCGACATCGGCCAGAAAGCTGCGGTCGAGCTTGATCTTGTCGAACGGGAAGGACTGAAGGGTCTCCAATGACGAATAGCCGGTGCCGAAATCATCGATGGCGATGGAGACACCGAGCGCCTTGATTGCCCGCAGCGCATGCAGCGCCCGCTGCTTGTCGCTGAAAATCGAACTCTCGGTAATCTCCAGTTCCAGGCGGCCAGGTTTCAATCCCGTCTCGATCAGAACCCGATGGACGAGCGCCGGCATGTCCGTGTGTGCGATCTGCACAGGCGAAAGATTGACTGCAATCTTGTGTGCGACGGGCCAGCCGGCCGCCTCACGGCAAGCCTCGCGAAGCACCCATTCACCTATGGGCAGGATGGCGCCGCATTCCTCCGCAACAGGTATGAAATCTGCAGGAGAAACGAGGCCTCGCTCCGGATGACGCCAGCGCAGCAGCACCTCGTAACCGGTGATCTCTCCCGTGGAAACAGACTTCTGGACCTGATAATTCAGGTAAAGCTGCTTCTCCTCGATGGCGACCCAAAGCTCCTTCGCCATCTTGGTGCGGTCACGGGCGGCCTCATCCATTTCCACGTCGTAGAAGCAGACTTGGCCGGATAGCGATCCTTTGGCGCGATACATCGCAAGATCGGCATTGGCAATGAGCGCCTCCGGCAACTGTCCGTCATTCGGATAGAGTGCAACGCCCATGCTCGCACCGGTGCTCAGGCGATGTCCCTCGACATCCATGGGGCGGTTGAATTCGCTCATCATGCGATCGAGCAACACACTGACTTCGCCGATCTCGTCATATCGCATGGCCGCCACGAATTCGTCGCCGCCGAAACGAGCAAAGATCTGATTGGCCCCGATGACCCTGAGCATGCGGCGGGAAATTTCCTTGAGCACGGCATCGCCGACGCCATGTCCCAACTGGTCGTTGATCTGCTTGAACCTGTTCAGATCGATACCGATCACCGCCAGCCGATGGCCGGAACTCTCCGCATGCAGAACCTCGCTTTCCAGATGGCTCATGAAAGCGGCTCTGTTGGGAAGTTGCGTCAGGCTGTCGTGACGAGCCATGAAGGCGATCTGCTCCTCGGAGCGAACCTGCTCACTGATATCCTCGAAGGTCGAAACCCAGCCCCCGTCGGTGAGCACGTTCAGTCCAATGCGAAATGTCTGTCCACCGGCCGTGCGGTGCACGATGCCACGCTGCCCTGATCTCACTGCAGACATATAGCGATTGTAGTGTTTTTGCGCGCGCGTCAGAGCATCCTGCTGGTCGAAGTAGGACATCTCATAACCCTTGCGCACGATGTCCCAGTAACTGATCCCAGGCGTAACGAAGCCTTTCGGAAACTTGAACATCTCGCGATAACGTCCATTGCAAAGTATCAGCCTTTCGTGACGGTCGAAAAGGCAGATGCCCTGGCTCATGTTTTCCAGCGCAAGATCCAGATTTTGTGTGACCTGAGCGATGCGGTCACTGTCTTGTTTCTGTCGGGTTATGTCGCGCGTAATCTTGGCGTAACCGATCAGCACGCCGTCCTCATCACGGACCGGCTGGATTACGATATGCGCCCAGAACCACGTACCGTCTTTTCTGTATCGCTTTCCTTCTGCTTCGAAACGACCGCTCTCACGCGCCGTTGACAAGGCCAGTTGGGGCATCCCCGCAGCCTGATCATCACGCGAATAGAAACGCGCGAAACTCTGGCCAATAATTTCCTTTGCGGCGTATCCCTTTGCACGCTCGGCACCGGCATTCCAGTTCGTCACGATGCCTGCCGGATCCAGCATGTAAATCGCATAATCGGTCACGCCACGAACGAGTAGCTGGAAGTTCCTCTCGCTTGCCTTGGACGATCGCGCGGCGCGGCTCGAAACGATCGCGGCTGTCGCCCCCGACCCGATGAGCGACAAGGACACGACGACGATCGTCGATAACATCAGCGGCTTTGACATCGAGCCAACTTCGATTGCCATGGACAGATCAGGAACGAAAGTTGCCGCTCCCATGGCGATAAAGTGCATGCATACAATCGCCAGCGACAAAATGCCCGCAGCCAGGACGACGACCTTTGCGCCTCTCGGTAGCGCAATGACAAAGCCTATCGGCGCCATAAGTATGGCCACAGCAATCGCGGCAACCACCAGCGAACGATCCCAGACAATCGCGCCGGCAAACTCGATGGCAGACATACCGGTGAAGTGCATGCAGGAAATTCCCGCACCGAACACAACACCCGCCCCTGCAGCCGCGGAACGCGTCGGAATGATGAGAATGATGGCAGCAGCGGCAAAGGTGGCCATGAAAGCCAGCCCCAGTGAAACCAGCGTCAGCGCAAAGTCGAAGCGGAAAGTATGCCCCGGATCATAGGCGAGCATTGCGACAAAGTGCGTTGCCCATATGCCGAATCCTCCGGCTCCTGCAGCAACCGCGGCCCAAGTTATACGCACAGCACGATTTGTTTCCCGTGCCCGACCGATAAATGACACCGTTGCAAGGTTTGCCAGAAAGCAAAGCATGCCGGCCACAAGCACGAGCTTCAGATTGTGTTCCTGCACCAGGCAAGTGACGACGCCATACATCAATTTCATTCCTTGAGATCGATGATGCTTTTCGACGGCGTATATTTAACAAATCCGATACTTACTGGCTCAGCTTGCAGTTTTCGGCTGAACCAGAAGAAATTTACTTAACAATCTTGCAAGAGGTGCCTACCTAGGATCAACAGCGAGCAAATATCCCGCAACAGATAGCTGTGCGACCGCAGGAATACAACACGTTGTCATATTCACGAAACCCTTGCGTCACAGGGGGCATTGTACTATAGGGGCGCGTCCGCGTAGACACCCTTGGAGGCAATGCGGATGAAGTGCGTTTTACGCCTTCCGGTTCAGAACGACCATTTTTGATCGACTGAACTCTCCAAATAACCTCGAAAGGAAATGCCATGAGCCAGGAATCTTACGAGCTCAAGGCCGAGGCGCGCGAACGGGTAGGTAAGGGGTCCTCCCGCGAACTTCGCCGCAACGGTTTTATTCCCGCTGTCATCTACGGTGACAAGCAGGCCCCGATTTCAATCGCCCTCAACACCAATGAGGTCACCAAGCGTATTCACGCCGGCGGCTTCATGACGACGATTGCAACCATCGATCTCGATGGCAAGAAGTACACCGTCCTGCCGAAGGACTACCAGCTGGATCCGGTGCGTGACTTCACCATGCACGTCGACTTCCTGCGCGTCTCCGGCAACACCGAAGTTACCGTCGACGTTCCGGTTCACTTCGTCAACGAAGACAAGTCCGCGATCAAGCAGGGCGGCGTCCTGAACATCGTCCGTCACACGGTTGAGTTCCACTGCCCGGCCAACGCCATTCCGGAATTCATCACCGTCGACCTCGACGGTGCCAAGATCGGCGACAGCATGCACATTTCGGCCGTCAAGCTGCCGAAGGGCGTGCGCCCGGTCATCACCGACCGCGACTTCACCATCGCCACGCTCGTAGCTCCGGCTGCTGGTGTTGCTGAAGAAGAAGTTGCTGCTCCTTCCGAAGAATAATAGATATTCTTCGATTGAGACAGAAAGCCCGCCCTTCGGCGGGCTTTTTTGTTTTTGTCACGGCTCACAGATCATGCATCTCGGCAATATTTGGGAGAACGTGTCAGGGAAGTTTAAACATTTGGGTGGAAGGATAGTGGGGAATACGGGGTGGTATTTTAAAAAGAGCAATATTGGGCCGGGGAAAACAAATGACTCATTCTGTTGAGAGTCGTTTCATTGCCATAATATCTGGCGCGCTTCTCGTCGTCGTGGCTCCGCTTTTTACACTTTTCCTCGCCCTTTCGTCCCAGCAGGCTTCCCAGAGCATCGGTGAGCATGTTGATGTCGTGATGAACAGCAACACCCAGGCACTCGGAAAACCGCTATGGGACCTGGATCTGGACAGCATCAGCCAGGTCGCGCAAATGATGCTGCTTGATCAGATGGTCCACGCTGTTCAGATCAATGACACCACAGGCAAGCTCAACGTCTTCGAGGCCGTTGCCGGAGCGCCAGAACTCAATACTCTCGAAGCGCGCAGCCAGACGGTGATCTATCGATCCCTGCAGGGACCTCGTGAAGTCGGCACTTTGACGATCTACGTCCCGGTTGCCAATTGGTTCTCGGGCCTGCATCAGATCGAGTTTGCGTTCATATCCATTTTCATCATCGCTATCCTGACCGTGTTCGGCGCTGCCGTTTTCGGCAACAGGATCATGGTCGTTCGTCCTTTGACACGTCTGACAGCCGCAATCGAGGCCACCCGCAGGCTTGGCTCGCGACACCACGTAGACTGGCGCTCCGCCGATGAGATGGGGAGATTGGCAAAGAGTTTCAACGAGATGCAGTTCCTTCTGGAGCGCGAGGAAAAGGAACTGAAACGAGCCCATCAGCAGACCATCGAAATTTACAACCTTACGCCGGCAATGCTGTTCTCATTGACTGCGGGCGACACAGTGGCTGCCGTGAGCGACTACTGGCTGTTGGCCACAGGCTACCAGCGAGAAGAAGTTATCGGACAGCATTTTTCGGATTTCCTTTTCGCCCCAGACCGGGCTTCTTTTGAAAATCGCAGAAGGCACACAGCGGCCCAATGCGTTACGATAGAAATTACCGTACGCTTCCTGTGCAAGAACGGCCGCATCCTTGATGTCCTGATCGCCGAAGCCGATCTCGGCGCAACCACCACCCATCTTGCCGGCTCGTTGAGTGTCATGACCGACGTCACCGAACTGAAGCAATCCGAATTCCGCAACCATCAGCAGGCGATAACCGACCATTTGACAGGACTGCTGAACAGGCAGGGTTTCGAAGCCGCTCTGGACCGTCATATCGTCGAAGCCGACCGGATGGCGACCCAGCTCGCCTGCCTCTTCGTCGATCTCGATCGCTTCAAGGCGATCAACGACAATCATGGGCACGCAGCGGGCGACCTCGTTCTGCAGGAGTTCGTTGTAAGGCTGCAACCCATGCTGCACGACACGGATACAGTCTCCAGACTTGGCGGCGACGAATTCGCCATCGTAATCGCCGGCCCGGACGCCGAAAGCCGCAGTGCTGATCTGTGCCAGCAGATTATCGACATGTTCGAATCGCCGTTTCGTATCGAAGGAACCGGCATAAGGCTGAGCGCCAGCGTGGGTGTCGCCTTTTATCCGCAACACGCAGCTACTGCCGCCGAACTGCTGCAGAAATCCGATCTGGCCATGTATGCCCGCAAACGTGACGGCAAGAACGGCGCCAGAGTCTACGATCCCGCTATCCTGACAAGAACCAGGGAAAAAGCCGAAATTGAAAGCGACATCGAAGTAGGAATTGCAGCCAACTGGTTCGAAGCGCATTTTCAGCCGATCGTAGGCATGGCAACTGGCATACCGGTCGGGTTCGAAGCACTCATGCGTCTTCGCCACCCTCGCAAGGGTTTGCTTCCCCCGGGTCCGCTAGTCAGCGTTGCGGAAGAAAACGGATCGATTGCCGCGATCGGCAATCTTATTCTTGAAGATGCAATCGCCAATCTCAATCGCGTTTCTCGCCTTCCCGGCCTTGGCGACACATATGTCGCCGTGAACTTTTCGCCCTTGCAATTCGAACGCTGCCTTCCCGCGCGCCTGACCAGAATGCTGGGTGAAGGGGGCATCCTGCCGGCCCGCCTTGTGATCGAAATCACCGAGGCTGTACTGATGCATGACGACCCGGAGATTCGCAGAACTCTTTCCGAGCTGCACGATCTTGGTTGCCGCATCGCCTTGGACGATTTCGGCACCGGCTATTCATCTCTTAGCTATCTGAACCGGTTCCCTGTCGATATCGTCAAGATTGATCAATCCTTCGTTCAGTCGCTCCTTGGTGGTGACAGCGATTTGGAGCGAAAAAGCCGGATGCTGATCGAAGGCATTACGACCATTTCGCATCAGATGCAGTGTAAGGTCGTGGCCGAAGGCGTTGAAACGGCGCAGCAGCGGCAACAGCTGATGCAGATCGGCGTCGACTACGCACAGGGCTACCACTTCTCTAGGCCTCGCGAAATCAATGACTTGCTGGCAGATTTTTCTGGACATCCCAGCAAGGCATCGCTCGCCAGCTGAACGGCGAAGTGTCACAATTAGATATGCATGCCAACTGCGCAGTTGTGCATGTGTAGGAACAAGCGGTGATATTGAGACATGAAGCGTACAGAGCGCATATGACAGAGCGCCTCAAGCTTCGAGGCACGACGCTTCCAGTAACATTTCGGAGGCCCGCGATGAAGATGATGATTGCACTGATCGGCATGCTCGGAGCGACAGCACCCGCCCTTGCCCAGACTGCGGTGACGCTCACGACTGAATCATATCCTCCGTTCATTTATCGTAACGCAGACGGAACATATAGCGGGTCCAGTGTAGAACAGGTCGCCGCTCTGATGGGGAAGGCAGGTATTCCGTTCACGATGGAGATAATGCCATGGGCAAGAGCAATCACCCTGGCCGAGACTTTGCCCATGCACTGCGCTTTTTCCGCTGCGCGTATTCCAGAACGGGAAGACCGGTTCAAATGGGTAACTCCCTTAAGCATCAGCCGGCATGTACTGGTACGCCTTAAGGGGTCGAGCGTTACGGCAAGCACACTCGACGAAGCCAAGCGCCACACAATAGGCACGCACCGGGCGGACTTCACGGAGACCCTGTTGCGCGAACGGGGTTTTCCCTCGATCGATCTGAGCTCGGATTTCGAAATCACGCTCAACAAGCTCCTGGAGCGACGCGTTGACATGATGCCGATGTCGGACAACATCTTTGAAAGGCTAAAACTCGAGGGAAAGCCGGTGGAAATCGCTCTGCCCTTTTCGGAAAGTCACTTTGGCATGGCCTGCAACAAGCAGATGCCCGATGACATGATCACCCGCATGCAGGATGGGCTGGATGCACTCATTCGCGAAAAAGGCCAGGATGAAATTCTCCGGCGCTACGGACTGAAGCCCCTCCGCTTGTGGGAAAAATAGACACATAGACATTGACAGTGCCGTCATTTCGCGGTGGTGACAGAGCGCAGAAAGACGGAGAGTTTCAATGTTGATCATTGCTGGCCTTGGCAATCCCGGAGCGCAATACGCAGGCAACCGCCACAATGTCGGTTTCATGGCTGTTGACGCCATTCAGCGACGGGCGGGCTTTTCGCCTTGGTCGAAGAAGTTCAAGGCAGTGATCTCGGAAGGCGAGATCGACGGCGAGAAGGTTCTGTTGATGAAGCCGCAGACCTTCATGAACCTCTCGGGCGAGGCCGTTGGCGAGGCCATGCGCTTCTACAAGCTGACGCCGGCAAATATCGTCGCGATCTACGATGAACTCGATCTGCCACCGGGAAGAACGCGGCTCAAGACAGCCGGAGGCCACGGCGGGCACAACGGCATCAAATCGCTCGACGCCCATTGCGGCAAGGATTATCGCCGGCTGCGCATCGGCATCGGCCACCCCGGAAACAAGGAACTGGTGCACGGACATGTCCTGGGAGATTTCGCCAAGTCTGACAAGGTCTGGCTGGAACCGCTGATGGACGCGATTGCCGATAATGCCGGGATGCTGGTCAAGGGCGAGGACTCGCAGTTGATGAACAAGCTGACGCTTGCCGTAGGCGGCAAACCGGAGCCGGAAAAACCGGCGGCAAAACAGCCGCAGCCCCCAAAACCGGCGGGCCAATCCCACATCCGTCAGGCTCGCAATGGCGGAAAGCCGAACCTGCCGACATCTGGCCCGATGGCCGAAATGCTGAAGAAGATGTTCGGAGGCAAGGAAAATTGAGTTGAAGCGCGCTCACTTAAAACGGCCCTAAAATACGACAATAAATCACATAAACTGGAACAAATGTCCCTTTTCCGCTTTCCCGCGAAAAGGAGTTCTCGATGTTTCATCACACTGCCCCCCTGCCTCTTCCCGGCCTGCTACATGACCGGATAGATCGCACGACGGCGCGGCTTATCAACAGTGCAGGTCCGACCAGCGACTTCTCTAACCCGAAAGGGGAAGCGGCACTGACGGCCGCAGACTCGGTCTCCTGGCGTATCTTCAAGAACCAGATCTCCTTGTTCATCGGCGGAATTGCCGCCGTCCTGCTGGAGTTTGCAGAACCCAAGGTTCGTGACGGCGTCTGGCAACACAGCACTTTCCGACACGATGCACTGACACGCCTCCAGCGAACAGGTCTGGCGGCCATGGTCACAGTCTACGGCGCCCGCAGCCAGGCTGAAGCGATGATTGCCGCCGTCGTACGACGCCACAACAGGGTGGAGGGGCGCACCAGCAATGGTGAGGCTTACAACGCCAACGATCGCGAGCTGCTGGATTGGGTGCAGGCGACCGCCGGCTTCGGCTTCATGCAGGCATATCACCGATTTGTGCGGCCATTGTCCGCAGATGAACGCGATTCCCTGTTCCGCGAGGCACGACCAGCCGCAGAGCTTTACGGCGCACGTGGCGCGCCTGCATCCCAGATGGAACTCGACCTGCTTTTCGCTTCCAAGGGCTCGCGGCTTGAACCATCACCCATCATCGGCGAATTTCTCTACATCATGCGCACGGTCTCGGCCCTTCCAGGGCCGGCACGCCCGCTACAATTGCTCCTGCTCAAGGCGGCCATCGAGATCCTGCCGGAGTGGATCAGGCAGCGGCTGGAGCTTGGCCGCAATTGGTCATTGACGCATCTCGAACGCGCCACCGTGAAGATCGCCGCCCGCACGGCCGATAGACTGATGCTCAAATCCTCTCCACCGGTCCAGGCTTGCCGAAGGCTGGGTCTGCCCGATGATTTCCTCTATCGGCCGATTACACAATAGCCGGGAGAAGTTACTCCTCCGGCTCGGTGGTGAACATCAGCGGATAGCCCGCTTCCTTCGCGAGATCCACCGCCTCCTTGGCCTTCGTTTCGGCAATATCCTTGGCGCAGACGACGACCACACAGGAACCAAGCCGGTGAGCGGTCATCATCACCCGCAAGCCCGTCTCCTCGCTCATGCGGAAAACGGCCTTCAGTACCATCGTGACAAACCCACGGGGCGTGTAGTCGTCGTTTAGCAATATCACTTTGTAGAGCTTGGGCCGCTCCAGCTTTGGTTTCGATTTCGTTTTTGGGGTGAGAACCGTATCTTCGGCCATCAGCTTGACCTCCATGTGAGGAAAGCCTCAATCGGGCATATGAGTTATCTTGCGCCGCAGCAGGAAGATTTCAAGCCATAGCGTCTCCTGAGACGGATGCGGAATATCGCAAGCCTTGACCCGCAGGGCACTTTCCCCCATAGCCACTGCAAACTCAGTTAAACGATAGGTTTCATCCCCGATGGGCTTTAAATGCGGTATCGTCGGACTGCCCAATGTCGGCAAGTCCACCCTTTTCAACGCACTGACAAAGACGGCTGCCGCGCAGGCTGCGAACTATCCGTTCTGCACTATCGAGCCGAACACCGGTGAAGTTGCTGTTCCGGATGCGCGCATGCAGAAGCTTGCGACGATCGCCGGTTCGAAGGAAATCATCCCGACCCGCATCTCCTTCGTCGACATCGCCGGCCTCGTGCGCGGTGCATCGAAGGGCGAAGGCTTGGGCAACAAGTTCCTTGCCAATATCCGCGAAGTCGACGCCGTCGTCCACGTGCTGCGCTGCTTCGAAGATGACGACATCACCCATGTCGAGGGCAAGATCAACCCGGTTGGCGACGCCGACACGATCGAGACCGAGCTGATGCTCGCCGACCTCGAAAGCCTGGAGCGCCGCGTCGAACAGACCCGCAAGAGAGCCACCGGCAAGGACAAGGAATCGATCGCCCAGTTGCCGGTGATGGAAGAGGTCATCAAGCTTCTGAACGAAGGCAAGCCGGCCCGTATTCTCTTGAAGACGCTGGCACCGGAAGAGATCGAGATTCTCAAGAGCCTCAACCTCCTGACCTCGCATCCGGTCCTTTATGTCTGTAACGTCGCCGAAGGCGATGCTGTCGATGGCAACGAGCACACCAAGGCTGTAGCCGAAATGGCAAAGGCTCAGGGCGCCGAATGCGTCATCATCTCCGCCGCCATCGAATCCGAAGTCGCCCAGCTTCCAGATGAGGAAGCCAAGGAGTTCCTCGGCGCACTTGGCCTTGAAGAAGCCGGCCTCGACCGCCTGATCCGTGCAGGTTACCACCTGCTCGACCTGATCACCTATTTCACCGTCGGCCCGAAGGAATGCCGTGCCTGGACGATCCGTCGCGGCACCAAGGCACCGCAGGCAGCCGGTGTCATCCATACCGATTTCGAACGCGGCTTCATCCGCGCCTTCACCATCTCCTACGACGATTACATCGCCTACAAGGGCGAAGTCGGCGCCAAGGAAGCTGGCAAGGGCCGCGACGAAGGTAAGGAATATGTCGTCAACGACGGCGACGTCATCCACTTCCGCTTCAACACGTAAGATCGAAAACCATGCGCTACGGCCGGGAGTTTCCCGACCGTAGCCTCATTCTCCATTGCCGAGGCGCACCATGCTTTACCTCGAGGATTTCACCCCCGGCCGCGTTTTGTCCCTTGCCTCCTGCACGCTCGATGCAGCGGCAATCATCGAATTCGCCAGCGAATTTGATCCGCAGCCGATGCATCTTGACGAAGAGGCCGGCAAGGCCAGCATTCTCGGCGGACTGGCGGCATCGGGCTGGCACACGGCAAGCCTCTTCATGCGCATGATGTATGATGGCTGGCTGGCGAAGTCTTCGTCGGAAGGCTCGCCTGGCATCGAATTCATGGAATGGAAAAAGCCCGTTCTTGCGGGAGATACGCTTTCCGGCCGCTCGACGGTGATCGAGGCACGTCCGCTTCGCTCGCGCCCCGGTCTCGGCCTCGTCAAATTTCTCCACGAGGTCATCAACCAGAACGACGAAATCGTCATGCGCGGCGAAAACCCGATCATGTTCCGCGCCCGCCCTGCCGACGAAACAGTAACCGCCGGAGACAGGGCATGAAACTCGCCGACGTCTCCCTACCCGGCCAGACGGTCGTCACCGGCTCGCTTCTCTTCACCGCAGAAGACATCATAGCCTTCGCCAAGAAATACGATCCCCAACCCTTTCATACCGATCCGGAAGCCGCAAAGAACTTTGTCTTTGGCGGCCTGTGCGCATCCGGATGGCATACCTGCGCAGGCTGGATGAAGATGTTTATCGCCTACTGGGCCAAGGAACATGCCCGGCTTCTAGCCGAAGGCATCGAACCTCCAAAACTCGGCCCCTCGCCCGGTTTCAAGAAACTGCAATGGCTGAAGCCCGTTTATGCCGGCGATACGATCACCTATTCAGTCACGCTCATCGAAAGCCGCCCACTGATGTCGCGGCCAGGAACGTCGATCAACCTGACGGCCAATCAGGGCGTCAACCAGAAGGGCGAAACCGTTCTGCGCTTCGAGAGCACCGTTCTGGAATTCGATTAACGTGCAACGACCACGGCAGCGCCTGCGCCGATCATCACTGACCCCGCAGCGCGATTGGCCCGCCGCACGATAAGGGGATTGCGAAGCGCATGCCGTGCGCGGCTGGCAAGCGCCACATGCCCGCCCACGACGACGACTTCCACGGCGAGGATGATCATGGCCAGCATCACGCCATCCGCAACGGCTAACCCGGTACCGACCACATTCGGCAACAGCGCGATATAGAACAGCGGCATCTTGGGATTGCCGAGGTTGAGAACCACGCCGGTCAGATAGGCGCCGAACAGGCTTTCATTCGCCTGTGGCGTAAGCGCCGGCACCACCGGTTCGGCCATCCAGAGCCTGATCCCCGTCCACACGAGATAGATCGCGCCGCCATAGCGCAGGACAGTCATAACGACACCCATCTCGCTGGCGACGACAGACAGGCCGAAAACCGCCAGCGCCAGAAACATGAGAATGCCGGTGCAAGTCCCTGCCCCATAGGCTATCCCCGACAAGGCGCCCTGTGCGACGGTACGGGCGACGATCGTCACATTATCCGGACCGGGACTGGCCGCGAAGAAGAGAAATGCGGCAGCAAAGCCGGCAAGCGCAGTGACGTCCATCTGATTCTCCCTCGGAAAATGAAAGACTATCAACGCCGCCTTCTCTCACAACCCCAAGGATTTGAGGGAACAAAAGAACAGGAACAGCGTCAAAATTGAGTTTGCCATAAGCACGGCTATCGCTATATCCAGCAGAATATCACGGGCTATTCTTCTCCGCAGAGGCCGCGCAAAACCTCCTTCCCGCATCATCATCCTGGGTTGTCATGACATTTGAACTTATCGTCTCGCAGGGACGCATCGCCGACCGGACATCGGGTGCCATTCCCGGAGCAGCATTGACGGCAAAGCTGGTTTCCAGCCTCACCGGACTTGCACCACTCGAGATCGGCCAGATTTCACCGGCACGCGATGACCATTGGTCTTTGGCACTTGCCGAGGCCAACGTCACGCTGGCGGAGTTACGGCAGGCGATCTTGCAAACGATCGACCGCGGCAATCGCCCACTCATGGTCGCCAACACCTGCGCCGCGAGCCTTGCCTCTCTGCCGGTCGCAGCACGGGCACATCCGGAAGCGGTCTTCCTCTGGATCGATGCGCATGGAGACTTCAACACGCCTTTCACGACGGAAAGCGGTTATCTCGGCGGCATGGTTCTGGCAGCAGCCTGCGGCATGTGGGAGAGCGGCCACGGCAGCGGTATCGATCCGAAAAATGTCATCGTTGTCGGCGGAAGAGATATCGATCCCACCGAATCCGACCTGATAAAACAGGCCGGCTGCGCATCCTTCCCCCATCAACCGCGACGCCGCAGGCGATACTTTCCGAAATCGGCGATCGGGAGATATGGATACATGTCGACTGGGACGTACTTGAACCCGGACATATTCCGGCCGCCTACGCGATTGCCGATGGTCTCTTGCCCGATACGCTCCGGGAAATTTTCTCCGCTCTTCCAACACACCGGATCCTAGGCATCGAACTCGCGGAATTCGAAGCGTCCGGCGAATGGTCGAAAGATGAGAAAGTCCTGGATTTCATCGCGAATATCGTCTCACCGCTATTGCTGGAAAGCTCGACCAGATGACGCAGACAATCCGCATCGCAGCCGCCGTTATCATCCGCACCGATGGCAAGACACTTCTTGTTCGTAAACGGGGAACCACGGCCTTCATGCAGCCTGGAGGCAAGATCGAGCAGCAGGAAACCCCGGCATCCGCTCTTCTGCGCGAACTCGTAGAGGAAATAGGTCTGCACGCATCGCTCGACGACCTGCATCCGCTTGGCCATTTCGAGGCACCCGCAGCCAATGAAGCGGGTTTTACCGTGTCCGCCGATGTCTTTCTGATCGAGAGCGGAGATGCACATATCGCTAGATCCGCCGAGATCGAGGAACTGCGCTGGATCGATCCGAAAAAGCCGGGCGACATCGTGATGGCAGAACTAACCGAGCACCACATCCTGCCCGCTTATCTGCAAAAACGCGCCGGGGGTTAGCCCGACGCGCTTGAACTATGCCATGGCCTGCAAAAGGTCAGTGGCCGGAAAACTCGGCCAATGTGCGAACCTCGACGCCAAGCGCTTCGAGGTTCTTACGGCCGCCGAGATCCGGCAGGTCGATGACGAAGCAGGCGGAGACGACTTCCGCACCGATCTGGCGCAGCAGCTTGACGGCGCCGACGGCAGTACCGCCGGTTGCGATCAGGTCGTCGCAGAGGATCACTTTTTCGCCCGGCTTTACCGCATCGACATGGATTTCCATCTCGTCGGTACCGTATTCCAGCGCATAGGCCATGCTGACCGTGCGATAGGGCAGCTTGCCCTTCTTGCGGATCGGCACGAAACCAGCCGAAAGCTGATGTGCCATCGCGCCGCCCAAAATGAAGCCACGCGCTTCCATGCCGGCGATCTTGTCGACGCCCATTCCTTCGTAGGGTTTGACCAGTTCATCCACCGCCAGACGGAAGGCCGCCGCATCACCGAGCAACGTGGTGATATCGCGAAAGATGATGCCGGGCTTGGGATAATCTGGAATGGAACGGATCGCAGCGGCGAGAATGTCTTTGGTCGAGGCAGTCATGATAACCCTGTTAAAGCAATTCCAGCAAAAGTGGGAACCGGTTTTGCGTCCGGAATTGCGTAAAAAAGCTCCGTCGTCTTGCGGCAGGATCTTTCCGTACCAGTCGAACGAGTGGCCTGTTGAAGATGCGCACATGAAAAAGGCGGCCGAAGCCGCCTTCTCTATCTTTGACCCGGCTTCGGATCAATGTTCCTTATTGGCATAGACCGACTTCTTCGTCAGGTAAATGAGCCCGCTGAAGATCACCAGAAATACCATGACCATGAAACCGGTCCGCTTGCGTTCTTCCAGATGCGGCTCCGCAGCCCACATCAGGAAGGCAGCAATGTCCTTGGCGTACTGGTCCACCGTCTGCGGCGAGCCGTCGTCATAGGTCACCTGATCGTCTGCGATCGGCGGGGCCATGGCAAGCGAGGCGGCATTGGCGAAATAGGGATTGTAATGCCCACCTTCCGGCACCTCCACACCCGCTGGCGGCTCCTGATAGCCGGTGATCAGCGAGTAGATATAGTCGGGGCCGCCTTCCTGATACTGGGTGAAGATATCGACGACGAATTGCGGGAAGCCGCGCGTGATACCACGTGCCTTGCCGAGCAGCGAGAAGTCCGGCGGTGCAGCCCCATTATTGGCCGCAGCGGCGGCCTGGTGGTTGGGGAACGGAGACGGAAAATGGTCGGACGGCACACCGGCACGTTCGAACATTTCGCCATCGTCATTCGGTCCGTCCTGGATCTGATAGTTGGCGGCAAAGGCTTTCACCTGTGCGTCCGAATATCCGAGATCGCCCAGCGTCCGGAAAGGCACCAGCTCCATAGAATGGCAGGCGGAACAGACTTCCGTATAGACCTTCAAACCACGCTGAAGTTGCTGCTTGTCGTAATGGCCGAAAGGTCCGGCAAAGCTCCATTTTACATTCTTTGGATGGTGGATCGGATAATGCGGTGTAGCACCCTCCGCATGGGCTTCGGCGCCGGCGGCCTCGTGGTTTTCCTGCGCATTGGCCTGGGCGACGCCCAATCCGGCCAGAAGCGCCAGGGAGAGAAGGCTTGTAGCAAGCTTTTTCATGTGTCGATCCCTCTCCGCGCTCACGCCGTGGCCTTGGCCGGTTCGGTCGTATCCGAACCTGCCTTCTTGCTCTTCTGCTCCAGCACCGCTTCGGTGATCGAGTTCGGAATTCGCCGTGGCGTTTCGAACAGGCCAAGAAGCGGCATGATCACCAGGAAGAAGCCGAAGTAATAGAGCGTGCCGAGCTGCGAATAGCCGACATAATTGCCCTTCAGATCGCCGCCAAACAGCAGCGAGATCAACCCGCCACCCTCTGCCGGCATGGCGCCGAGCCAGCCGAGGAAGATCGAGTTGGCAACGAAGATCCAGAAGAACAGCTTGTACCAGGGACGGTAGACTGCCGACCTGACCTTGGACGTATCGAGCCAGGGCAGGAAGAAAAGGATGATGATCGAGCCGAACATCACAAGCACGCCACCGAGCTTCGAGTCGATCGGGCCGACATTGAAGGTGATCGCACGCAGCATCGCGTAGAACGGCAGGTAATACCATTCAGGCACGATATGCGCCGGTGTCTTCAGGGCATCGGCCGGGATGTAGTTGTCCGGATGGCCGAGATAGTTCGGCATATAGAAGATGAACCAGGCATAGACGATCAGGAAGACCGACACGCCGAAAGCATCCTTCAGCGTCGCATAGGGCGTGAAAGGCACTGTATCGGTCTTCGACTTCACCTCGACACCGGTCGGGTTGGTCTGGCCGGTGACATGCAGCGCCCAGACGTGCAGCACGACGACGCCGGCAATCATGAACGGCAAGAGGTAGTGAAGCGAGAAGAACCGGTTCAGCGTCGGCTGGTCGACGGCAAAGCCGCCGAGCAGGAACTGCTGGATCCATTCGCCGACCAACGGGAAGGCGGTGAAGAAACCGGTGATGACGGTTGCGCCCCAGAAAGACATCTGTCCCCAGGGAAGCACGTATCCCATGAAGCCCGTTGCCATCATCAGCAGGTAGATGACCACACCAAGAATCCAGAGGATTTCGCGCGGCGCCTTGTAGGAGCCGTAATAGAGACCGCGGGCGATATGCAGATAAACCGCAATGAAGAAGAAGGATGCACCGTTGGAGTGCATGTAGCGCAGCAGCCAGCCATGATTGACGTCGCGCATGATCTTTTCGACCGAGACGAAAGCTTCGGCCGTCGATGCTGTGTAATGCATTGCCAGCACGACGCCACTCAGGATCTGCACGATCAGCATCACCGAGAGCATCGCACCGAATGTATAGGCGTAATTCAGATTTCGCGGCACCGGATAGGCGACGAAGCTGTCATACACCATGCGCGGCAAAGGCAGCCGCTGGTCGATCCACCGTTCGATCCCCGTCGACGGTTGATAAGACGAATGTCCACTCATATGTCAGCCCCTCACCCGATCCTGATCACGGTATCGCTTGCGAATGCGAATGTCGGAATTGCAAGGTTCTGCGGTGCAGGACCTTTTCGGATGCGGCCCGCAGTATCGTAATGCGAGCCATGGCAGGGACAGAACCATCCGTTAAAATCGCCGGACTGGCCAAGCGGAACACAACCGAGATGGGTGCAGGAGCCGATCATCACGATCCAGTTCTCCTTGCCTTCGCCGGCAGACCGGTCGAGGCCGGTCGCCTCTGCATCCGCCGCGATATTGGCGTTGCGGGCGACGGGATCCTTCAGGTCGGACAGTTGAACAGCATTGGCTTCTTCTAGTTCCTTGGGCGTACGGTTGCGAATGAATACCGGCTTGCCGCGCCATTTGACGGTCAGCGACATGCCCGGTTGCAGCGCTGCGACATTCACCTCGATCGAGGCGAGTGCCAGTGTCGACGCATCCGGGCGCATCTGGTCGATAAATGGCCATGCAACGGCCGCAGCACCCACAGCGCCGGCCATGCCGGTCGTCAGATAGAGGAAATCGCGGCGCGTGGGTTCGCTCACCGTTCCTTCACTTGGATTATGCTCACTCACGGTTCAACCATCCTCTCATGCAATGTCCCTGTCATCCGCATGCCTCCTCCTGGCTGTGGTCAACCTCCGTCACCATAGATCGAACACCGATTCCCCAGCAAGCTAGTGCGATCTTTGATTTGATCGCAGATAAACTTGCCGCTTGGCAAGGCCTACGACCGGATGAAGGAACACGATTTCTATTTTGGCATGTAATCGACAGGGCACTGCAACATTGTCTTGCGACACTATGCAGCGGCCATGATTTAACCTGCGATATCAATGAGGAACTTGATTTGGATCAAGCGCATTTCGCAGCCATGAGAAGCAAACATGTTGCGTTGCAAGAGACATTTGCGCGTGCTAATTCATCAATCAAGTGAAGCTTCGGACCCGATCATGACCTCAAGAAAGATCCTTTCCGTTGCAATCTGCGTCATCGTGTCGCTCGTAATGCTGGCAATCGGCACGCGATACCTGCATCCACACTGGATGTTCGCCGCGCTTCACAGCCTCCAATTACACGCGACCGTGGCATGCAGCCTGAGCATGCTTTTTGCGCTAGCTCTCCACCGCAACATCGTCTCCCTGCTTCTGCTCGCCGGATCGCTGGCCCTTGCCGGCCATGCCGTAATCATGGGGCGGGAATACACAGGGATGGCGATGGAAAACGACGCCAATGCCCCGAGCTTCAGACTGCTCTCCTTCAACATCCTCAAGGAAAATGAGGAAAACGGGGAAGCGATTGCGAGGATGATCGCCAATTCGGGCGCCGATGTCGTCAACATCATGGAAGCCGAACCACTTGAGGCGCACCTCTCATTGCTTGGCTCGAGCTATCCCTACCATATTGGCTGCGGTGTTCTGACCGCCGGATGCGATCAGCTGATGTTGTCGAAGACACCGCTCAAGCGAGGAACGATCCGAAGCCTGAGCACACTCTTCAGCGACCGCTTCATTCTGGCCGAAACGGAAATCAGAGGACACAAGGTCAATATTGCCGGGATCCACACGACCAAACCCTACTTCGATGAATTCCAGACCGTAGAGCTGGTGCAAGCCACCCTCGCCATGGAAAAGATGCAAGGCCCGCTTGTCCTTTCGGGTGATTTCAACGCCTCCTCACTGGCTCCCAATATCCGCAGCTTCTTTACGTGGACAGGGCTTAGAACTGCATCATATGAACCACCGACATGGCCTGTCAGCCTCGGCAAGTTCGGACTGCCGATCGACCATGTCTATGTCCGGGCGCCGTTGAAGATCAGATCGATCTCCACTCTGCCAAGCGCTTATGGGTCAAATCATGCAGGACTGATGGCAGATCTCGTCATCAGCAACCAGTGAAGACCTATTGTGCGGCATCGGCGGCAAGAAAGCCGCCTGTCTGGCGTGACCAGAGTTCGGCATAAAGGCCGCCTGCGGAAACCAGTTCGCTATGCGTCCCCTCTTCCACGATCCGCCCCTTGTCCATCACGATCAAGCGGTCGAGCATGGCAATTGTTGATAGACGATGGGCAATGGCAAGCACTGTCTTGCCTTGCATGAGACCGTCGAGGCTCGCTTGGATTGCGGCCTCCACCTCGGAATCGAGCGCCGATGTCGCCTCGTCGAGAATGAGGATCGGCGCATCCTTGAGCATGACGCGGGCAATCGCGATCCTTTGCCGCTGCCCGCCCGAAAGCTTCACGCCACGTTCGCCCACATGCGCATCGAAACCTCTGCGCCCGCGCTGATCCACCAGATTGGCGATGAACTCGTCCGCCTGCGCCTTTTCGGACGCGGCAAGCAGTTGCGCATCGGATGCATCCGGGCGGCCGAAAAGAATGTTGTCGCGGATAGAGCGATGCAGCAGCGACGTGTCCTGAGTGACCATGCCTATCTGCGCTCTCAGCGTTTCCTGGCTGACCTTGGAAATATCCTGGCCATCGATCTCGATCCGGCCGCCTTCCAGGTCGTAGAACCGCAAGAGCAGATTGACGAGCGTCGACTTGCCCGCTCCCGACCGGCCGATAATGCCGACCTTTTCACCGGCACGAACGGTCAGGTTCAGATGATCGATGACGCCCTTGTCTTTTCCATAGTGGAAACTGACGTCATTGAACCGGATCTGCGGCCGCTCGACCTTGAGTGCCTGCGCGCTGGGCACATCGGTCAACCCGATTGGCTGAGAAATCAGCTCGGCCGCGTTCTGTACCGTGCCGAAATTGCGCATGATCCCGTTGAATTGCGTCATCAGGCGACCAAGCAAGAAATTCAGCCGCAGCACCAGTGCCAGCGTGAAGGCGACCGCACCAGCGCTGATATTGCCCTGCAGCCAGAGATGGATGCAGAGCGCCGCCATCGACGTGATCATCACACCCGAGAGCAGCGCCATAGATGCCCGAACGCCGGTGATGAACCGAGTAAACATCAGCGTCGTCGACTGAAACGTGTTGAAGCCCTCTCGCATGTAGCGGTCATTCGCCTCGTCACGACCGAATAGGCGCAGCGTCTGGATATTGCTATAGGCGTCGACCATCCGGCCCGATAGCATCGAGGCAGCCTCCGCCGTCTCCTTCGAATGGTAGCGGATACGCGGCACGAAATAACGCGCGAGCGCGGCAAAGATCGCCACCCAGGCCAGCACCAGCACCGCCAGCCGCCAGTCGAGCCCGCCGACCAGCATCAGCATCGACACCGAATAGATGCAGACGAACCAGACACTTTCCATCAGCGAGGTCACAAGGTCGCCCGCCGCCTGCCCGCCGGACCAGACCTTTGTCACGATCCGTCCGGCAAAATCGTTCTGGAAGAAGGACAGGGATTGCCGCGCCACGTGCTGATAGGACTGCCAGCGAACCAGATTATAGAACCCCGGCGTGATGATCTGCTGATCGACAAGCGCGGTCGCCAACGTCACCAGGAAGCGTATGACGCCAATCAGCACCAGCATCCCGCCAAGTTCCCAGCCATGCGCGGCCAGAAGACCGTCCCATCCCTGCGCGCGATCGATGCTGGCCAGAATATCGACGAGACGGCCGACAAACCAGAACAGCGCCGCCTCGATAGCAGCCGTCAGCCCACCGAGAACCAGCATGGCGAGAAATGGCGTCTTGGCCTGCCGTACATAGAACCAGATGAAGGCAATCGTTCCTTCCGGCGGCCGCAGGTCTCCCTTTTCGGCAAAGGGGCGAATACGTGTCTCAAAAAAACGGAAGAACTGGGTAATGGCCATGGCAACGGATATATGCCGGTTCCGCAATGCGGCAAAGGGCACCGAGATTACATTTCGGCAAGGATATCCGGGAGCCGGACACGCAAACGGCGGCCGAAGCCGCCGTTTGTTCATATTTTGTCAGGCGAAACTTAGAATTCCGACCATTCCTGCTTCACAGCCGCAGCGGAGGAACCGCCACCGAACGCCGAAGCGATCCGGTTGCCAAGAGCACGAGCCGGTGAAACGGCCGGGCGCGATGCAGGCGTGGCTGCGCGCGGCGCAGTTCCGGCCGCCCTTGTGCCTTCACCGAGATTGAACTGCGCCAGCAATTCGGTCAGCGCCGCAGCCTGGGTTGCAAGGCTGTGGCTTGCCGCCGTCGTCTGCTCCACCATCGCTGCGTTCTGCTGCGTGCCCTGGTCCATGTGATGAACCGAAGTACTGATCTCAGAAAGACCGGTTGACTGCTCACGGGCGGAAACGACGATCGAGCCCACATTGGTGTTGATCCGCTGCACTTCGGAAACGATCGTCTCCAGCGCCTTGCCGGTCTCGCCGACCAGCGTCACGCCGTCCCGCACCTTTTCGCCGGACTTGGTGATGAGAGACTTGATCTCGCGGGCGGCATTGGCAGAACGCTGGGCAAGCTCGCGGACTTCCTGTGCCACGACAGCAAAGCCCTTGCCGGCTTCACCGGCACGTGCGGCCTCGACACCGGCGTTGAGAGCAAGCAGGTTCGTCTGGAAGGCGATGTCGTCGATGACGCCGATGATATTGCCGATCTCTGCAGAGGACTGCTCGATCGCTTCCATCGCGGCAACGGCCTGGCGAACGACCTCGCCGGAGCGCTCGGCGCCGACGCGCGTCTGATCGACCAGCTTGCCTGCTTCACCGGCACGCACAGCCGAATCCTTCACCGCCGTCGTCACCTCCTCCAGCGCCGCAGCGGTTTGCTCGACGGAAGCCGCCTGCTGTTCGGTGCGTTTGGAAAGATCGTCGGCCGCAGAACGGATTTCGTTCGCACCTGCATCGATCATTCGCGCATTGTCGCCGACCGAACGCAGTGCGGTCTGCAGCTTGCCGACCGATTCGTTGAAGTTGACACGCAACTGATCCAGCTGACCGGCGAACTGCTGATCGAGACGAACCGTCATGTTACCATCGGAAAGGTTCTTCAGGCCGCCTGCCAGAGCCTCCACGGCAAACGACACTTCGGCCGCCTCACGCGCCTTTCGCTCTTCGTTGGCGATCCGCTCCCGCTCGCCCATCGAGCGGTTGGCTTCGGTCTGTTCCTCAAGACGAACCCGCTCCAGCGCATTATCGCGGAAAACGGCAACAGCAGCTGCCATGTCGCCGATTTCATCCGCGCGACCGGCATAAGGGATGGTGATCTGATTGTTGCCCGCAGCCAGGGACTGCATGGAATCGGTGATTTCCGTAATCGGACGCGTCACGCGGAAAAGGCTGAGCATGGCTGCGCCGATAGCGATCGCAACGGCAAAGAGAACGCCGATGATCGTCGAGACATAGACGAACTGCGCCATCTCCTTGGTGATCCGGCCGTCCTCGACGCTGCGAACCTTGTTATCATCGATCAGGCCCTTGAGCACATCGCTGGCCTCGGCGCCCTTCGGCACCATCTGGGCAATCATATCTCTGGCTTCGTAAACTCGCGACGAGCTGACCAGCTGGACGAACTGAGCGCCCATGGTGTCATAATCGGCGACGAGCTTCTGGAGGGCTGCGTATTTTTCCTTCGCGGCCGGGATAGTGATGCCCTGCTCGTAATTGTCGAAAGCTTCGGCACGCACTTTGTTGGCCGCCTGAAGCCGCTCGATCATCTGCTTTTTCTCGGCGGCATTCGGCGCGGCAAGCGTCATCAGATAAAGCTGCCGGACATCTGACAATACACGATCCATATTGGCGATCAGGAGAGCGCGCTCCATGCGGCGGCCGATCGTGTCAGCCTGCGTCTCGATCTGAGCGACCGATCGCATGCCCAATGCGCCCTGAACAATAAGGATGAGAACGGTGATACCGAAAAGGGCGGGTAGAAGAAATTTGATTTTTATCGTGTTCATCATCTCAAACCATCAACAATACGCAATGGTGCCATGCACCATACGCATCCCTGACAGTTACAGATAAACAAAGGCTTACCAGCCGATGCTAATTGATAGCATCGAAAAAAGTGCGACAACGAATACCCCTAAAAAGAACTGGGCGTGTATTTGTCCTTACGCATTATGTCGCAGCGGCTTCGCCCGCGAGCCCCATAAAAAGGAAACGGCGGATTACTCCGCCGCCTCTTCTTCCGTCGATTGGTCGCCCAGGAAACCGCCGGACTGACGGTGCCAGAGATCGGCATAGATACCACCGCCGGACGCCAGTTGCTCATGGGTTCCGGTCTCCACGATGCGCCCCTTGTCCAGCACGATCAGGCGGTCCATTTCGGTTAGCGTCGACAGCCGATGCGCGATCGCGATCACCGTTTTGCCTTCCATCAACGCGAACAGGTTCTCCTGGATCGCAGCCTCCACTTCTGAATCGAGCGCCGATGTCGCCTCGTCGAGCACAAGGATCGGCGCATCCTTGAGGAACACGCGGGCAATTGCGATACGCTGGCGCTGGCCGCCAGAAAGCTTCACGCCCCGCTCACCCACATGCGCATCGAGACCGGTACGTCCCTGCAGGTCGGACAGCCCCTCGATGAACTCGAAAGCGTTTGCCCGTTTTGCCGCCTGGATGATCTCGGCATCGGTCGCATCCGGACGGCCATAGGCGATGTTGTCGCGGATGGAACGATGCAGCAGCGATGTGTCCTGCGTCACCACGCCGATCATGCCGCGCAAACTATCCTGCGTCACCGACGAAATGTCCTGACCATCGATGGTGACCCTGCCGCCTTCCAGATCGTAGAAGCGCAGAAGCAGGTTCATCAGCGTCGTCTTGCCGGCGCCTGAACGCCCAACTAGGCCGACCTTCTGGCCGGCAGCAATGTCGAGCGTCAGTCCATCGATCACGCCCTTGCTCTTCCCGTAATGGAAGCGGACGTTTTCATAGAGGATGTGACCCTTCTTGGTCGCAAGCGGGCGAGCGCCATTGGCGTCCGTCACATCATGCGGCTTGGTCATCATGTTCATGCCATCATAGACCGTGCCGATAGCCTCGAACAGCGCGGTTACTTCCCACATGATCCATTGCGACATGCCGTTGATGCGCATTGCAAGGCCTATGGCAACCGCGATCGAACCGACGCTGACGCCGCCCCCCATCCACAGCCAGATCCCGAGACCGGCAACGGCAAACACGGTGAGCGCATTGTTGAGATCGACGAAGATGTTCAAGAGGCTGATCTGGCGCATCTGCCTATGAACCGTACCAAGGAACTCGTTCATTCCTTCCTTGGCATAGCTCTCCTCGCGGCCGGCATGGGAAAACAGCTTTACCGTGCCGATATTCGTATAGCTGTCGACAATCCGCCCGGTCATCATTGAGCGCGCATCGGCCTGCTCGCTCGAAAGCTTGCGCAGCCTGGGAATAAAGTAGCGCAGGATAAGCACATAGAACACGAACCACAGGATCAGCGGCAGCACCAGCCGCCACTCGACGGCAACGACAAGCGCCAGCATCGAGACGAAAAAGCCGATCGCGTAAACGAAGACGTCGATGATCTTCATCGTCGCTTCGCGCACGGCAAGCGAGGTCTGCATCACCTTGGTCGATACGCGGCCGGCAAATTCGTTGGCAAAGAAGGCCATGGAATGCCGCAGCAGGAAGCGGTGCATCTGCCAGCGCGCGATCATCGGATAGTTGCCCGCAAGCACCTGGTGCATGGTCACCGTGTGGACGGCCCCGGCAAGCGGCAGGCCGACAAGCACCAGCACAGCCATCCAGATCAGCTTGCCGCCCTCATCGCTCAGGAAGGTCTGGCGATCGGCTGAGGCCAGCCAGTCGACGATATTGCCGAGGAATTGATAAAGCAGCACTTCCGCCACGGCGATGATCAGTGAGCAGCTGCCAAGCAAAAGCAGCCACGGCCAAGCTGGCTTGGTATAATGCCAACAGAATGCCAAAAGCCCCTTGGGCGGCAATGTCGGTTGGTCGTCAGGATAAGGATTGAGACGGCGTTCAAACCACGAAAACATCAATAAGCTCCGGCAGACGGACGTCTCTCAGGCGATCCGGCGGCGAAAAGCTGCCCGGCTGCGACACTGAGAGAAAAATCAGGCATGGCCTCGAGCGGCCACGAACGGATCAGAAAAAGCGGATCAGTGAAGAAGAGACTTTGCGTGAACCGCGAAACGCCTCAGGCCAGACGAGTATCCGACTGACGGAGGCGCGAGAGCACGGTCATATCCATGTAGGCCTCCGTAATGGGCGTTAAACAGGCCGCCCTTCTACACGCTCGCGGCAAAATTGAAAAGACCCAATCAGCCGCATCCCCGCATCCGAACGGCTGAAAGGACTTGAGCGGCAAGCATCATCTCCGCTAATCAAAGGGCATGACCGACCTGCGCATCGCCCTTTACCAGCCTGACATTCCCGGCAATACCGGCACGATCCTGCGCCTTGCCGCCTGCCTTGGCCTCGGCGTCGACATCATCGAGCCCGCAGGGTTCGATATTTCCGATCGCAACCTGAAACGCGCCGGGATGGATTATCTGTCGGCGGTCTCACTCACCCGCCACGTCAACTGGGCTCAGTTCGATGAATGGCGCAGGTCGAGCGGACGCAGGCTTGTGCTTGCAACGACGAAATCGCCCGAGCCCTATACACAATTTGCCTATCGGCTGAACGACATCCTGCTTTTCGGCCGGGAAAGCGCCGGTGTGCCGGAAAACGTTCACGATGCGGCAGAAGGCCGTATCCTGATCCCGATGGTGGAAGGGCAACGCTCCATCAATGTGGCGATGTCCGCTGCGATGATTGCCGGGGAAGCCATGCGCCAGACATCCTGGCAACCATAGGCGCTTCGCGAAAACCCAAAAATCTGTCGCGCGCGGTGGCTTGATCACGTGCGGAAAAGGTCTATCATTCATTAGCCGGCAACGGAATCGCCCTCTGTTTTCCATGATCATTTCGGGGAGTTTGGAGTGCAATCGACGCTCGTCGTCATCAATATCCTGGGTGCGGTCGCACTGCTTCTCTTCGGCCTTGCACAGGTAAAGGAAGGTGTGACCCGCGCCTTTGGCGCTCGGCTGAGAACCGGGCTTGCCAACAGTACGAGAAGCGGTCTCCGCTCCCTCCTGTCCGGCCTCGTTGCAACGATCGCCCTGCAAAGCTCCACCGCCACCGCGCTGATGACCGCCTCCTTTGCCGAACGCGGTCTGGTCAACCCGCGCATGGCGCAGATCGTGCTGCTCGGCGCCAATATTGGCACGGCCGTCACCGCCTGGCTGGTCGCGGCGGGAACCGAAGTCTTTGCGCCTCTGCTGCTGCTCGTCGGTGTGATTTTGTTGCGCAACGGCTCCGCCGCTCGAAAAGGCTTCGGTACGGCGCTGATCGGTATCGGCCTGATGCTTCTGTCGCTCCAGGTTCTTGGGCTGGTGACTGAACCGATGCGGCAATCGCCAGCACTTGCCGCATTTCTGAACCTGCTCGATTCCAGCTGGCTGGTTGCACTCCTCTTCTCCGCCGCTCTCGCCTTCGTCTCCTCGTCAAGCCTCGCTATCGTCATTCTGGTCCTGTCGCTGGCATCGAGCGGCATCGCCTCGCCGGGACTGGTCGTCGTCCTCATTCTCGGGGCAAATCTCGGCGGCGCGATCCCTCCCGTGGTCGCTACGCTGACCAGCCCGCCCGAAGCACGCCGCATCACCCGCGGTAACCTACTTGTCCGCGCCATCGGCTGCGCTCTTGCTCTCCCGCTTGCCGGCATAGCCGCTGATCTTCTGCAGACATTGCCGATCTCGCCCGAAAAACTCCCGGTCGACGCGCATCTCGCCTTCAACCTTCTTCTGGCAATCATCACCTGGCCCTTCGGCGGCCTGATCTCGGATCTCATGACCCGCCTGATCCCTGACGAGCCGGAGAAGGAAACAGGCCCGCAATTCCTCGATTCGGACGAACTGGATGATCCCGTCCGCGCACTCGCCAATGCGACGCGTGAAGTTCTGGGTGTCGGCGATCAGATCGAACGCATGCTGATCCGCACCGAAAATGCCTTCAAGCACAACGATCTTGCGCCCTTGAAGGAGATCGCCCTCCTCGAAGGCCGTGTCGACAGGCTGCAGCAGGACGTGAAACTCTATCTGTCGAAACTGGGACAAAAGGGACTGGGCGACGACAATGCCCGGCGTTCGATCGCGATCATCGACTACGCCATCAACCTCGAACATATGGGCGATATCATCGAAAAGGGTCTCTGCGACCAACTGGGCAAGAAGATCGAGAAGGGCCTTAAATTCTCCGATGACGGCTATAAGGAACTGGCCGATCTCTTCGACCTGACGATCGACAATCTGCGCACTGCCCAGACGGTCTTCGTCACCGGTGACGTCGATCTTGCAAGGCGACTGATGGAGATAAAGGTCGATGTCCGGCGGCTGGAAAAACGCTCAGCGGAAAGCCATCTCGAACGTCTCAGAGCAGGCAGGCTTGAAAGCCTGCAGACGAGCTCGATACATCTCGACATGCTGCGCGATCTCAAACGCATCAACGCCCACATCGTCTCGGTTGCTCATCCCATTCTGGATGAAAGCGGCTCGCTCATCGAAAGCAGACTGAGGCAGGCGGAAAAACGATCCTGAGATCAAGTTTAGCACCGTATGTGGTTAGTCCGCGCTCGGCAGGCGCCGCATGGTGAACTCGATCTGGTCACCCTCCAGTTGCCGCCAGCTTTCCACCTCGGTCCAGTAGGCAGCCTTGGGAAATTCCTCAAACCATTCTCGCGCCTTTTCGCGGGCGTCGATCCGCGACATCTGGTAGGTTTCGCGCACGAACATGCCGGAGCGCTGGCCGGCCATATGCTGCCGGTGGCGGTCGATACGCCGCTTCAAGCCGTCGAGCGGCGGTGGTGTGAATTTCGCCATGAAAGCCTCTCCGCACCTTGCTAATAAACGAAGATAAGCGTGGTTCGCACGTTTTGCGAGTCCGATTTTCAATGGACGAGAAGCCTCGAAATGGCTGGTAGAATGGCCCATTAAAGCCATTGCTGGTATGGCGGGGAAAGAGGAGCCGAATCGACCGCACAATGACGAGAGGACGCATGATGGAACGACCGAACCTGCCGAAAGGCCTGCCCGAAGACATCGAAGATAAGAAGCAGGCAGCCCGCGCGTGGTTCGAGAACCTGCGCGATACGATTTGCGCCTCGTTCGAAGCGCTTGAGCACGAATTGACAGGCTCTCTTTCTGACCAGCCCCCCGGAGCATTCGTCGGCAAGGATTGGCTGCGCCATGAAGGCGAAGGCGGCGGCGGCCGCATGTCGATGATGGAAGGCCGCGTCTTCGAAAAAGTCGGCGTCCATACCTCCACCGTCCATGGCGAATTTTCACCGGACTTCCGCAACCAGATCCCCGGCGCGGAGGAAGACCCGCGTTTTTGGGCGTCCGGCATTTCGCTGATTGCCCATCCGGTCAACCCCAATGTCCCGACCGTTCACATGAACACTCGTATGGTCGTGACCTCCAGCAACTGGTTCGGTGGCGGCGCCGATCTCACCCCGATGTTGAACGACCGCCGGACGCAGGAAGACCCGGATACCCAGCTCTTCCACCGCGCCATGGAGATCACCTGCAGACGCCATGAGGCCGTCGCTGAATACCCGCGCTACAAGGCATGGTGCGACGAGTATTTCTTCCTGAAACACCGCAACGAACCGCGTGGCATCGGCGGCATCTTTTTCGACTGGCTGCAGTCCTCGGAAGACAAGGGCGGCTGGAATGCCGATTTCGCCTTTGTTCAGGATGTCGGACGCGCCTTCAACCTCGTTTATCCGCGCATCGTGCGAGCCAATTTCAACAACCCCTGGACGGAAGAACAGCGTGACGAACAGCTGGTACGCCGGGGCCGTTATGTGGAATTCAACCTGCTTTACGACCGCGGCACGATCTTCGGATTGAAGACGGGCGGGAATGTGGAATCGATCCTCTCTTCCCTGCCCCCGGCGGTACGCTGGCCGTAACCACAGCCAGCGTGATCACGATCGCTCACGAACTTTTTTTCGTACGGCATCGTACATTTGATAAATGTCATACACGAATCGTCTCTCCCGGTGTTAGTTTGTGAAAATACACTGGGAGGAGTATCCGATGACTACATCGAATAGCATGCCTCGATCCGTCGCCCCCGTTGAAGGCGACGCAAACTCCAAAACACCAAGCAAGTCCGAACTCATTGACCGTCTTGCAACGGAGATGCGGGTAAAAAGCGGGGGTGAACTCCCTCTTTCCTTCTGCATTGCGCAGGTGAAGCGCCAGTTGGCCGGCTTCAAGCCGGATGCATCGGCAACCGATGAGACCCCGTCTATGCCCGTCAACCCGCCAGCGGGTTCGGTTTTCCAGTCCTGGGCCATCCGGGATTAGCTCTGGTCCTTGACTAGGGACCTTGCTTCGGAACCTCAACGCATTCTGACGGTTTATTCTCGGTCGCCCGATGCGGGGCGGCCGACATCAACCATAGGGAGGTAAAGGCCATGCGGCTTTTTGAATGCGGTACGCTTGTGCCCGGCTGCCAATGGCACACGCGCGCGGAAGAAGACGCGGAGATCGTGCGCCGCGCCGTCGCGCATATGCGAAGCGATCACGGTGAACAGATAATCCGCGAAAACATGGTGGAAAACATCAAGGCACGTATCCGCAACGAGGAGATCGCGCCAGCCTGAAACAGGCCGCGCAAGATGGTGCGGCGATTTGGCGACGGCGAGACTTGCTTGAAGGCTTAGCGGTTAGCTTTGGCCGCTGGCCATATTCGCCAACCGGGCGGCCAGTTCGGGCCGCTCGGGCAAAAAGTTGCGGCTGATCCAGAACTCCTCAAGCTCTTTGAGGATCTCGCCAACCCGTTTTCCAGCCGGAACGCCGGCAGCGATTACATCGCTCCCCGAAAGCGGAAAGACCGGTTTCTGGTATTTTTCCGCCTTGGATAGAAGCTGAGAAAGCCTCGCGCTCTTACGCATAGCCACCGGATCGCCCTCGGCAACCGCCCTGGTCGAAGCAAGCGCCAGTTTCAATCGGAATATCATGCCAAGCCGGTCATGCCGGTAGAGAAGCCGTGCGAAACCGACATCCGTTACCTCATCCGGTGGCATGGGCGTTGCCGCCCATTGTTGCAGCTTCAAAGCGTCGGAATTCGACAATCTCAGCCGCTTTGCAAGCGCTTCGAGCCGCTCGACATCCGGCGGCACGATCGCCGACAGCCGCAACAGCGGCTCTGGCTTCCAGCCGATCGCCCGTTCAGCAGCGACGAGAGCGTGAATGCCGTCAATGCCCCATTTCTCCGTCTCCGGCAGGATTGCCGTCAAAACGCCGGCCTGTCGCATCCAGAGCATGGCCCGTGATGGATCGGGTGCCCCGAGCAGCTTCTTCGTTTCGGTCCAGACGCGCTCGGCTGAAAGGCTCGAAAGCATGTCCTTGGCGCGCGCGCAGGCACGCAAGCCATCCGCATCCGGTCGGCCCGAGCCATAATAGGCAAAGAAACGGAAGAACCGCAGGATGCGCAGATGATCCTCCGCGATCCGCTGGCTGGCGTCACCGATAAAACGCACCGTGCGCGTCTCGATATCCTTCAGCCCCTCGACGAGATCGATCACCTCGCCATTGGCATCCGCATAAAGCGCATTGATCGTCAGATCGCGCCGCTCGGCATCCGCCTTCCAGTCGGTGCCGAACTCGACAACGGCATGGCGTCCGTTGGTCTCGACATCCCGCCTCAGCGTCGTCACCTCGAAGCCACGGCCATCGACGACCAGCGTCACCGTGCCATGCTCGATACCCGTCGGCACGGCCTTGATGGCGGCAGCCTTCGCCCGCTCGACCACCACTTCGGGCCGCAGCGTCGTCGCGATATCGACATCGGCGACAGCAAGCCCCATCAACGCATTACGCACGGCGCCGCCCGCAACCCGCGCCTCGCCGCCATCGGAATTCAACAGCGCCATAATGCGCCGCAGGGCCGCATCCTGAAACCAGGTCTCGCCAGCCACAGAAGTCATGCATAAAGCCTTTCATAAAGCGTGCGGAGGATACCGGCGGTAATCCCCCAGATATTCCGGTCCTCATAGGGCATCAGGTAGAAATGCCGCTCGGTCCCGTTGAACTGGCGGCTGCCCCGCTGATGGTTGGCCGCGTTCATCAAAAACGACAGCGGCACCTCGAACACGTCGTCCACCTCGGTTGGGTTGAGCGTCAGTTCGAAACCGCGCCTGACCACGGAAAGCACGGGCGTGATGCGAAACCCCGATGGCGCATAATAGTTCGGCAGCCGCGCCAATGGCTCGACAAAACGGGGATCAAGCCCGATCTCCTCGCGCGCCTCGCGCAGCGCTGCCTGTTCTGGCGAAGTATCCTCGGGATCGATGGCACCGCCCGGAAAGGCGATCTGGCCAGAATGTTTGCGCAGACTTGCCGTCCGCTGCGTCAGGATGATCTTCGCCTCGTTTCCATCATCGACGACCGGTACAAGCACCGCCGCATCGCGCAGCTTGAGATCGCGCGCCGACTGGACGAATTGCGGATTGAGCCGATGATCGCCGTGATCGCCCCAGGCCGCATCGAGCGGCCTGCCGCTTTGATGCAGCGCCCGCCGGCGGAATTCCCCGGCTGAAAACGGTGCCGTCTCATCGATGGTCAGGTCACTCATGATGTCAGCCGCTCCAGTTCATCCGCCCGCATGATCGGAAAGACCTCGCCCGCTGAGCGAACCGCAAACATCTCGATACCGTCGATCGTGATCGTCTCCCCGAGCGCGACCAACTCATACATCATAGCTCTAGAAACCAACGCCTCCAGCCTTCCGCGCACCAGCACATAGGGCTTCAACTGCCGCTCTTCACCAACAATCTCGAACCGCAGGGGATGGACAGCATCGACTTCGACGACATCCCCGACATTGGTGCGAAATGTGATCAGCGGGGCGCCATCTCGCTCTCCCGCCTGCATCTCGACCGCCACGAACGGTGCATCGGCGACCCGAATGCCGACCTTTTCCACAGGCGTGACGAGATAGGTTCTGCCATCCTCGTCCTTGCGCAAAACGGTGGAAAACAGACGCACCAGCGGCGCACGGCCGATCGGCGTCCCCATATAGAACCATATGCCGTCAGGCCGGATTTCCATGTCGAGATCGCCGCAGAAAGGCGGATTCCACTTCTCCACCGGCGGCAATCCGCGACTTTTGCCTCCCGATTGCTCGGCAGCGCGCGAAATCAGGGCCGCAAGGCCGGCGGCGTCGGGCGCCGAATTTATCCTCTCTGCTGCCATTATTCAGTCCCGGTTCGAAATTAATCGTTGACCGTCGCGATCATTCCTCACGAGATAGTCATTCGGAACGAGCTTGTCAGCCTTATTTCGGGTAATAGTTTCTGAGGCTAATGTACTTGCTGCGGTGCAACGACTCGTGCTGTGGGCAGACACCCGACCGGCAGATGAATATCGACCTTGATTATGGAGAACGACATGGGCGTGATGAATCCAACCGAGGCCGTTCTTGACGAGAAGGCAATCGTCGCTGCCGCCGAAAAGGCGCTGTCCGATATCGCCGCCGTCCGCGAGGAAATCGCCAAGGTCATTTTCGGCCAGGAACGGGTGGTGGAAAACACGCTTCTCGCCGTCCTGTCCGGCGGCCACGCCCTGCTCGTCGGCGTTCCGGGCCTTGCCAAGACAAAGCTCGTCACCACGCTCGGCACGGTTCTCGGCCTTGATTCCAACCGCATCCAGTTCACGCCCGACCTGATGCCGTCCGATATTCTCGGCTCGGAAGTCATGGATACGGACGAAACCGGTCGCCGCTCCTTCCGCTTCATCAAGGGACCGATCTTCGCCCAGCTGCTGATGGCCGACGAAATCAACCGCGCCTCGCCGCGCACCCAGTCGGCACTGCTGCAGTCCATGCAGGAATATCACATCACGGTCGCCGGCCAGCGTTTCGATCTCCCCGCCCCGTTCCATGTTCTGGCAACTCAGAACCCGCTGGAACAGGAAGGCACCTATCCGCTGCCGGAAGCCCAGCTCGACCGCTTCCTGCTGCAGGTCGATGTCCTCTATCCTGACCTTGATGCAGAACGGCAAATCCTGCTCGGCACCACCGGTCTTGCCGAAGCCAAGCCGCGCGGCGTCATCGACAGCGCCCGCCTGCAGGAAATCCAGATGCTGATCCGCCAGATGCCGGTCTCGGACAAGGTGGTCGACGCGATCCTGTCGCTTGTCCGCTCCGCCCGCCCCGGCCACGGCAATGCCGATACCGACCGGCATGTCGCATGGGGTCCTGGCCCACGCGCCGGCCAGTCGTTGATGCTGACCGCTCGCGCCCGCGCACTCTATCAGGGTCGCCTCGCTCCCTCGCTCGACGATATCTACGCGCTGGCGGAACCGGTTCTAGAACACCGAATGGCCTTGAATTTCGCCGCCCGTGCCGAAGGCATGTCGGTGCGCGACGTGATCGCCGGATTGGTAAAGCAGGCCCGCGGATAATTTCCCTCGGGGAATATTCGCCTCCTTGAAAGGACAATGCGTGGCATCAATCGGCCAGATCGTCGAGCAGACACCCAGCAGCGAAGTCCTCTCCCGCGCCCAGGCGCGTGCAGCACTCGTGCCCGACTGCATGGTGGAAGCAAAGCGCATCGCCAACACCGTGATTGCCGGCTGGCATGGCCGGCGCAAACGCGGCATGGGCGAAAACTTCTGGCAGTTCCGGCCTTACGCCGAAGGCGAGAGCCTGTCGCGCATCGACTGGCGCCGTTCGGCCCGCGATGACCATACCTATGTCCGCGACCGCGAATGGGAAGCTGCCCACACGATCTGGCTCTGGGCCGATATGTCGCCATCGATGATGTACAAGTCTACCTTCGCCATGGTCTCGAAGGAAAGCCGTGCGCTGGTGCTGATGCTGGCGCTTGCAGAAATCCTTGCCCGCTCCGGTGAGCGCATCGGGTGTCCCGGCATCATGGAGCCAGTCTCTGCCCGCAACGCTGCGGAGCGGCTGGCGACCGCGATCATGCATGCGCCGCTAACCACCGGCCTGCCGGAAACCTCGATGATAAGAGGCCAGAGCGATATCGTCCTGATCGGCGATTTTCTCGATGATGCCGACAGCGTCATGTCGCGCATCTCGCCGCTCGGGAAACGCGGCCTGCGCGGACACGTGATCGAAGTCGCCGACCCTGCGGAAGAGACCTTTCCCTATACCGGCCGTACCGAATTCACCGATCCGGAAACCGGGCAGAAACTCACCTCCGGCCGCGCCGAAATGATCCGCGACGATTACCAGCGAGCCTATCTCGCCCGCCGCGAAGCGCTGGGCGAAGGTCTCCGCCGTCTCGGCTGGAGCTTCACCTTCCACCGCACCGATCATCTCGCTTCAGAGGCGCTGGTTGCCGTTCACAGCCAACTGTCCGGCATGCCCGCGACATTCCCGGGAGGCCGCACATGAACGCGCTTGCCTTCGCCAATCCGCTGATCCTCTTCGGGCTCCTGTCGCTGCCGGTCATCTGGTGGCTGCTCAGGGTCACCCCGCCGCGCCCGAAAGCCGAAATCTTTCCACCGCTTCGCATCCTCGCAACGGTCCTGAAGCGCGAGGAAACCCCGGCCCAGAGCCCGTGGTGGCTTACGCTTCTGCGCATACTGCTTGCAGCTGCCGTCATTCTGGCGATCGCCGATCCGGTCATGAACCCGCGCGCCAGTTCGCTCAATGCCAATGGCCCGCTGGCGCTCGTCATCGACAATGGCTGGTCGAGCTCGGTCGACTGGGAACGCCGCGTCGAAACCGCCACCATGCTGATCGACGAGGCTGAAAGCGCCGACGTTCCGGTCTCGCTGACCTTCACCGCCGACACGAATAACGAGCCCACTGCCGGCACTGCGTCTGCCGCTCGCGACAAGCTTGCCGCAGCCGAACCGAAACCGCTCGTTCCCGATCGCCTGCGCGCCATCCGTACACTACAGGAAGCGCTCGACGGCAACCCGCTAGGAACCGTGGCGCTGATCTCCGACGGCATCGCCGCTCCAGGAGACAATGACGCGATGACGGCCCTTGCCGCCTTCGCCCCCAATGACGTTCGTCTCTACCAAGGCGAAGGTCGTGGCGCAGTCGCACTCACTGGCGCCACCAACAATTCCGAAACCATGGCCGTCACCGCGACTCGCCTCTATACCGCCGCCCCACAGCAGCTGACGGTCAATGCGCTCGACCAGCAGGGCCGCTCGCTCGCCTCCGGCACGGTCGATTTCGCCGCCGGTTCCGGCACTGCAACGGCTGAAATCTCCGCACCTTTCGAACTGCGCAACGATTTCGCCCGCCTCAGCGTCGAGGGTCTCGCCACCGCAGGCGCCACCCATCTGCTCGATGACGGTTTCAAGCGTCGCCGTATCGCACTGATTTCCGGTGAAAGCGGCAGCGATTTCCAGCCGCTTCTGCAGCCGCTCTATTACATCAACCGGGCGCTTTCGCCCTATGCAGATATCATCCAGACGAATACCGCGGACCTTGCCGTTGCAATCCCGCAAATTCTGGAAAACAACCCGTCCGCCATCATCATGGCCGATGTCGGTCGCCTTCCGGCCGAAACCTATGAGCCGCTGGAACGCTGGATCGCCCGCGGCGGCACGCTGATCCGTTTTGCCGGTCCACGCCTTGCCGCGGCCCCCGCCGATGATCCGCTTGTGCCGGTGAGGCTGCGTCAGGGCGAACGTGCACTCGGTGGCGCGATGTCCTGGTCGGAGCCGCAGTCGCTGGCGGACTTCCCGACCTTCGGCCCCTTCGCCGGCATGCCGCGCGCAACCGATATTACCGTCACCCGCCAGGTTCTTGCCGAACCGACGCCGGATCTTGCCGAGCGCACCTGGGCAAGCCTTGCCGATGGCACGCCGCTTGTGACCACCCGTGATGTCGATGCCGGTCGCCTCGTTCTCTTCCACACCAGCGCCGAAGCCACCTGGTCGAACCTGCCGCTCTCTGGCAATTTCGTTGAAATGCTGCGCCGTGTCGTCCAGATGGCCCGCGCCGGAGGTGCTACAACCGCATCGGCAGGTTCCGAGAACGCCGCCGCAACGCTTCCCGCCTATCGCCTGCTGACCGCTGACGGCCTTCTCTCGACCGAAACCAGCGGCGTGCGCCCGATCATGATCCGCGCCGGAGAAACGGCCTCTGCGACCTTCGACCATCCTCCGGGCCTTTACGGCACCGAAGACGGTTTTTCCGCAGTCAACCTCTTGCCGCCCGGTGCAGAACTCGCGGCCTTCGATCCCGCCCCGATAGGCCGCGCCGTCACGCGTGAAGGTCTCGCTGGTGGTGAAGCGGTTTCCTTGCGCCCTGCATTGTTCGCGGCCGCCTTCGCAATGCTCATTCTCGACAGCCTGATCGTGCTCTTCATCAACGGCGCCTTCTCGCGCCTGCCAAAGGGAGCACGACGCCGCTCCGGTGCCGCAGCAGCAGGAATTGCTGCAATCGCCTTAGGCTTGCTCGCCTTCCAACCTCACCCGGTTTCTGCGCAGGAAATGCCGGAAGGCAGCGGTGCGAAAGCCGGCGACGAACAGATCCTCGAACATCTCGATACGACCCATCTCGCCTATGTCACGACCGGCGAAGCCGATGTCGATCGCATTTCCGAACAGGGGCTTGCGGGTCTGACCGAGTTCCTTACCTATCGGACGACGCTGGAGCCCGGTGCGCCCGTTGGTCTGGACATCACCAGGGACGAATTGTCCTTCTACCCGATCATCTACTGGCCGATTTCCGCCAATGCACCGATGCCCTCGCAGGCCGCGATCTCGCGCATTGACGCCTATATGCGCAACGGCGGCACCGTGCTCTTCGATACCCGCGACCAGTATTCCTCTCTCGGCGGTGGCGGCAGCACGCCTAATGGCGAACGACTGCAGCAGATCCTCGCCAATATCGACATCCCGCCCTTGGAACCTGTGCCGGAAAACCACGTTCTGGCACGCTCCTTCTATCTGCTGACCAACTTCCCCGGCCGCTACAATGGCAGTGCACTCTGGGTCGAGGCGCGTCAGGACGCGCGCAACAGTGCCAACCAGGTCTCCTCGGGCGGCGACGGAGTCTCGCCGATCATGATCACCGGCAACGATCTGGCCGGTGCCTGGGCCGTAGACCAGCAGGGAGCACCGGTCCTGCCGACCGTTCCCCCGGATGACATGCAGCGCGAATACGCCTACCGCGCCGGCGTCAACATCATGATGTACATGCTGACCGGCAACTACAAGGCCGACCAGGTGCACGTCCCTGCCCTTCTCGAACGGCTCGGCCAGTAGGAAAGAGCATCGATGACCCTTGAGTTTTCGCCCTTCTTCCCCTGGCCGGTCCTGATCGCCCTCGGCACCCTCGCGCTGATCATTTGCGCCCTCGCCTTCTGGCGTCGCGTCCGGGGTAACAGCCTGCGCATGCTGGCGCTCGCCTTCCTGCTTCTGGCGCTTGCCAACCCGACACTGCTGCAGGAAGACCGCGAGCAGCTTTCGACCATCGTTCCAATCGTCGTTGATCGCTCCCAGAGCCAGCAGACAGATGAGCGTAAACGCCAGACGGACGAGGCGCTGGCCGAACTTCGCGACCGTTTTTCCCGCTATCCGAATATCGAGACCCGCATCGTAGAAGTCGCCGACGACCCGGATAGTGACACGCCTTCGACCCGTCTCTACACCGCCCTTCGCTCCGCGGTGTCCGACGTGCCCCCGGCCCGCCTCGGTGCCGCCATCTTCGTGACCGACGGCCAGATCCACGATCTGCCCGGCACCAATCAGGAACTGGGTTTCAACGCTCCCGTCCATGGTCTGATCACCGGACAACCCGACGAATTCGACCGCCGCGTCGAAGTCGTCCGCGCCCCCCGTTTCGGCATCGTCAACGAGGAACAGGAACTGACGCTGCGCGTGGTCGATGACGGCCGCGCCACCAACACACCGGCGCAGGTGACCGTGCGCATGAACGGTGACCAGATCGCCACGTTCCGCGCCTCGCCGGGCGTCAACACGCCGTTCCCCTTCACCGTTCCTCGCGCCGGCAACAACGTCATGGAATTTTCCGTCGACGAACTGCCTGGCGAAGTGACGACCGCCAACAATCGCGCAGTGCATGTCATCGACGGCATCCGCCAGAACCTGCGCGTTCTGCTGGTCTCGGGCGAACCTCATGCCGGCGAGCGCGCCTGGCGCAACCTGTTGAAGTCCGACGCCTCGGTCGACCTCGTCCACTTCACCATCCTGCGACCGCCGGAAAAGCAGGACGGCACGCCGATCAACGAACTGTCGCTGATCGCCTTCCCGACCCGCGAGCTTTTCGTCGAGAAGATCAAGGATTTCGACCTGATCATCTTCGACCGCTACAAGCATCGCGGCGTGCTGCCGATCCTCTATTACGACTACATTTCGCAATATGTGCAGAATGGCGGCGCGCTGCTGATCGCAGCAGGTCCTGAACATGCAAGCGAGGATTCGATCGCGCTCACCCCGCTCGAACAGGTGCTTCCCGCCTCGCCGACCGGCGAGATCCATAGCGCAGGTTTCTACCCGCATCTCTCCGAAATCGGCCAGAAACACCCCGTCACCCGTGGCCTCGATGGCTCCGGCCAGACAACGCCCGCCTGGGGTCGCTGGTTCCGCACCATCGATGTCGACCAGCCGCGCGGCCAGACGGTGATGGAAGGCGACGGCAACCGTCCGCTTCTCGTCCTCAACCGCCAGGGCCAGGGCCGTGTCGCCATGCTCTTGTCCGATCAGGGCTGGCTCTGGGCACGCGGTTTCGAAGGCGGAGGCCCGCATGTGGCGCTCTATCGCCGCATCGCCCATTGGCTGATGAAGGAACCGGAACTCGAGGAAGAGGCGCTCACCGCCCGTTCCTCGGGCCGTACGCTGGAAGCGACACGCCAGACGATTGGCGACGATCCCGGCCCGGCAACAGTCCGCTTCCCTTCCGGCCGCACCGAAACCATCGCCATGACGCAGGCCGAACCGGGGCAATACCGCTTCGAACGCCGCATGGACGAGGTCGGCCTCTTCCAGGTGTCGAATGGCGAATTCTCGACCCTCGTCCATGTCGGCGCCGTCGATGCGCCTGAGTTCAAGGCGATGATCTCGACCGAGGAAACGCTGAAACCCTATGCGGAAAAGACCCATGGCCTCGTCACTCGCGTGGCCTCGGGCGAAAACATCACCCTTCCGGATATCCTGCCGGTGCGTGGCGAAATCCGCGTCAGCAATCCCAACCGCATGTCGATCCGCATGACCGACGAGAGCGTGTTGCGCGGCGTCAACAGCCTGCCGCTGTTTGCCGGTTTCGCCGGCCTCTCGGCGCTGCTCTTTGCGGTCGCGGCCATGTGGTGGCGTGAGGGACGGTGATGCGGCCGCGTATCGAAGTGACCGCTTCGCCGACCGGCGAGGATCTGGACGTCATTCTCAAAAGCCTGACCGCCTATAACGAAGCCGCGGTTGGCCCCGCGGATCGCATGCCTCTTGCCGTTCTCATCCGGGATGAACAGGGGAAGAGCATCGGCGGCCTCTCCGGATACACATCCTGGGGCTGGCTGTTCACCCAATTGCTGTTCATTCCCGAATCGCTGCGTGGCCAGAGCATGGCCTCAGAACTTCTCGATCAGGCGGAAGCAGAGGCCCGTCGTCGCGGCTGCAAGGGTGCCTGGATCGACACGTTCAACCCGCAGGCGCTCAAAGCCTATCAGCGCCAGGGCTACGAGATTTTTGGAGAGCTGCCGGCCTTTGTCGGCAAGCGCACCCGCACCTTCCTAAAAAAGGCCCTCTAGTTTATCGATGCGCTCCTCTTTGGGAGGAGTGCATCCGAATGGAACTGAAAGTGACCGAAGGCATCGCGCCACTGGAGGAAGACGCAATCCTGCAGAAACTGCGCGCCTTCAACATCGCCACCTTCGGCGAAAGTAACCGCCGCGAACTGACAATCCCGCTTTACGATGACGGTGGCGAAATCAGCGGCGGCCTCGTCGGCTATACCGGCCGCGGCTGGCTTTATGTCTCGATGCTCTACATCCCGGAGAACCTGCGCGGTCAGGGACTTGCCACCCGCATGCTGACCATGGCGGAAAATGAAGCCCGCAAGCGTGGCTGTATCGGCGGCTATATCGATACGATGAACCCGGCAGCACTCGGCCTCTACCGGAAGCTCGGTTACACAGAGATCGGCAAACTCGACGCTCTCTCCGGCGGGCATGTGGTGACATGGCTCGCCAAAATGCTCTGAAATCTAGGCGGTTTCCAACTCCGGCTCCGCCATTTGCGAGGCACGTTTTCTGTCGTCGTCAAGAACACCGGAGGAGGCAAAGACATCGCGGATCTGCTGCCGCAGCCATGCATTGGCAGGATCTCCATCCGCATGGTTTGCCCAGACCATGTTGACCGGCGGAAAACTCAGAGATACCGGCAGCGGACTGACATACAGACCGAGCAGTGGCGCGTAACGCTCGGCAATCCGGCTCGGCACGGTCGCAATCAGCGGACTGCTCTGCGCCGCGGAAAGAACCGACATATAGCCGGGTGCCGCGGTAACGACATTGAGTTCGACGCCGGCAATCTCAAGCGCATCCTTGATGCAGCCCTGCAGCGTCTCGTTCTGGGAAATCGTTGCATGTTCTGCCGCAAGATAGGCCTCCAGGCCGACAGTCTTGGACAGCGTCAGCAGATCGGGATTATGGCAGCAGGCAAATTCGGTCTTGTAAAGCGTCTCGAAAGACCGTCGGCTTGTTTGCGTATAGGTACAGCCGACCGCAAGATCGATGCTGCCATCATCGAGTGACGGATCCATCGCCTCATACGGAAACACCCGCGCCAAAACCCGGATGCCCGGTGCAAGCCGCCGCAGACGGGCCGTAAGGTCGGGTATCAGCAGCAGTTCCACCTCGGGCGACATAGCAATACGGAATGTCCGCTCTTCGGTTGCCGGATCGAACGCATCTCCTCCGCTCAGCGCAAGCTGTGCCTGTTTTAATGCCTGCCGCACCGGCACAGCAAGGCTCCGTGCCCTTGAAGTCGGTTGCATCACCTGACCGACGCGAATGAACAACTCGTCCTGAAGCAGAACACGCAAGGTCGAAAGCGAATGGCTCATCGCCGGCTGCTGGATCTTCAACCGCTTCGCTGCCTTGGTAACGCTACCCTCGGATATCAAAGCGTCAAAGGCGACGAGCAGGTTGAGGTCGAAAGAGCGCAGATTGAAATGATCGATAGTAGTCATGAGCCGCATCGATTTGTTTGCTGATACAACGATACATACGTGCTCTCCAGGTCAGTTCAAGACCACCCTTTCATACCAACCTGGAGTTCTTCCATGCAGACCCGCCGCGCTCTCCTCAAAACCTCAGCCAGCCTGACATTCGCCGCCGGTGCCATCGCCGCCCTTCCCTCGGCTGTTCTGGCCAAAGCACCAATCGTCGGAAGGCAGGCGGCAGGTTACTACCGCCTGAAGCTCGGCGACTACGAAGTCACCGCCCTGTCGGACGGCACAGTGGCGCTTCCCATGGCCAGGATCTATGAAGGCATAGAAGAGAAGGATGCCGAGGCCTATCTCGCCGGTTACTTCCAGAAAAACCCGACGGAAACCTCTGTGAATGCCTTTCTCGTCAACACAGGCGAACGCCTTGTCCTGATCGATGCCGGTACCGGCGATCTGATGGGCCCATCGCTCGGCAAGCTCGTCGCCAACATAGAAGCGGCCGGTTACAAGGCGAGCGAAATCGATGATGTCATCCTCACCCATATCCACGCCGACCATTCCGGCGGCCTGTCGAGGAACGGCAAGCGCATATTCGAAAATGCCGTCCTTCACGTCAACGAGCGCGAGGCAAACTTCTGGCTGAAAGCAGATGCTGCGGCGAAATCCGATCTGGGTCTCGGCCCACAGATCGCACAGGCAGAGGCAGCCGTCGGCCCCTATATCGCGGCGGGAAAATTCGAAACCTTCGCGGATGACGCTGCTCCCGTTCCGGGCTTCACATCCGTCCTGCGCAAGGGCCACACGCCGGGTCACAGCGCCATAGCGATTGAAAGCAAGGGCGAGAAGATCGTCTTTTGGGGCGATATCGCCCATGGCGACGTGCTGCAATATGATCGGCCTGAGATCACTGTCGAGTTCGATGTCGACCAGAAACAGGCGGCCGCTACGCGTGCGATTGCCTTTGCCGAAGCGGCTGACCAGAAATATATGGTCGCCGGTGCTCACCACGCTTTCCCAGGCATCGGCCACGTTCGGCGGGACGAGACCAATTACGACTGGGTACCGCTGCTCTACAGCGCCAATTACTGAATGTAATTCAGGCACCGCCGGACAAGGCGGTGCCTGAAATCGTCATGAGAGCGAGACGTCACGCGTCTCGACCCGGATCATCAATGCCGCCACGGCCGCCAAGGCAAGAAGAGCGGCAAAAATGCCGATCGTCAGGCCGAACCCGTGGCTGACCACATAGACCATCGCCGAAGGTGCAAGCAGACCGCCCAGACGCGCCATCGCGCCGGCCGCCCCCATGCCAGTGGCGCGCGAGCGTGTCGGGAAGAGTTCCGGCGTATAGGCGTAAAGCGCGCCCCATGTGCCAAGCAGCGCAAAGCTCATGAGGAGCAGCGAGGTTCCGATGACGACAGAACCGGAGCCGAGTACAAAAAGCAGGCACCCGGCAGCAGACAGGATACAGAAACCCGTCAGCGTCGGCTTGCGGCCCCATTTTTCGACACCGTAGGCCGCCAGTGCGTAACCGGGAATCTGTGCAAGTGCCACCAGAACCAGAAAACCGTAACCGCGAACGAAGCCGAAGCCCTCGCTTGCGAGCTTCGCCGGCATCCAGGTGAAAATGCCGTAATAGGAGACAGACACCAGAAACCAGATGGCGAGGATGATGACACTGGTTCGGCGCAAGGCGGGCGAGAAAATGCCTTCGCGCGCCAATGCCATCGGCGGGGCAATCTCTTCGTCATCGGCGAGCCCCTTGCCGTTATTGACGGTCAGTATCCGGTCCATCACCTCTCGCGCTTCTGCATTTCGGCCCGTGCGCAAAAGATAGATAGGCGATTCCGGGATGAGAACACGCATCCCGATCCCGATCAGCGCCGGCAGCGCGGTCACGGCAAAAATAAGACGCCAGGCATCGGCCATGCCCGCAACGCTCGCGATCCATGCAGTAAGTGCCACAATCAACGTGCCGATCGCCCAGAACCCTTCCAGCGCCACCAGCCAGCGTCCACGATTTTTCGCCGGCAGGAATTCCGACATCATCGCGTAATCGACCGGAAGCGTGCCTCCGACGGCAATGCCTGTCAGGAACCGGAGGATCAGGAGAATGGTGAAGTCGGGTGCGAAAACTGAAAGCAGGCCGAATAACGCATCGCAGGAAACGGTGATGATCAGCACATTACGACGGCCGATCCGGTCCGCCAGGCGGCCGAATCCCATTGCACCGAGAAACATGCCGAGAAAGAAAACGCTGCCGGTCTGCAAGGCTTCGGGAATGGTCAACCCGAAGCTGGCGGCGATCGATGCCGCGGTAAACCCGACAGCTAATACCTGCATCGCATCGGCCGCCCAGACGAGGCCAAAAACCCCGATCAGTCTACGCTGGTATCGTCCAGCGCCGGCGCGGTCGAGCGCCTCGTCCACCGTAATTGCTCTCATCCCACTGCCTTCTTCATGAGGCACCGGTTCCCCTATTTACCGGCGATGCGAGATGCATAGTTGATTTACGTTATTTACGCCAGCAGATGTCGCCTTTGAGCTGAAAATGCACATCCTCGGCAAGCGGCACGACGAGCACCCGCGCCGGATCGACCGGCCCCGGAAACGCCAGCGCGTCATAGGCCACCTTCTCGAAGCCGAGCGGCATGTAATAGGGCGGATCGCCGATCAGGATCACGCCTTCGGAACCCTTGCGCTTTGCCGCTTCGATCGCGATCCGCACCAACTCCCGGCCGATGCCCATGTTCTTGTGTGTCGGCCGCACGGCAAGCGGCCCGAGCATGTGACCCTTCACCGTGCCGGCCAGAACCGGGGTCATGCGAACGGAAGCAATCGTCTCGCCGTCATCGGCACAAATGAAGGAAAGCGACCGGTCATGCGGCCCCTGCTCGCGGATCCGCGCGGCGGCGCGCACATGACGGCCTGGCCCGAAAGCTTCCTCATTGATCAGCTCGATCGCCGCATCATGCGATGCGTCTTCCGTCAGATAGACGAGATCGTGCTTTGCCAGAGATTTCCGGGCGACAAGGTGCAGAGAGGCAGATGAAGACATGGGAGAACCGAAGCCGTAAAAATGAGCGGACAGGACATGCGAAGTCGATGACGCCTCGTCTGGCGCCTTGGTCGATCTTCAGCGTCGTCGCAGTGCTCGTGCTTCGGTCATGTAATTGAGGTATCCCACAAAAATGTGAAAAGCCAACTAGCAGGATTTTTTTCACCCGTCCAATGCAAAAACGCACTGTTCGAAAAATTGCGTCTCGCAATCTCAAGCCCTTGCCGTATCTATCCGGGAAACAAGAAGGAGAGCGCCATGGGCAGGCTCGTTGACGGCAAATGGCAGGATGTCTGGTACGATACGAAGGCAACCAAGGGGCGTTTCGAGCGATCGCAATCGCAGTTTCGCAACTGGGTCACGGCGGATGGCGCAGCTGGCCCATCCGGTAAAGGCGGTTTCAAGGCCGAAGCCGGACGTTATCATCTCTACGTCTCATACGCATGCCCCTGGGCGCACCGCACGCTGATCTTCCGCAAGCTCAAGAAGCTCGAAGACCTCATTTCTGTGTCCGTCGTCGACTACCTGATGCTGGAAAACGGCTGGGAGTTCAAAAAACGCGACGGCGCAACCGGCGACGATCTCTTCGGCACCGATTATCTCTATCAGGTCTATCTCAAGGCCGATCCGCATTATTCCGGCCGCGTGACCGTACCAGTTCTGTGGGACAAGCAGCAGAATACCATCGTCTCGAATGAAAGCGCCGAAATCATCCGCATGATGAACAGCGCCTTCGATGGCCTGACAGGCTCGGACCTCGATTTCTATCCCGCCGATTTGCGACAGGAAATCGACGCACTCAACGCGATCGTCTACGACCGGGTCAATAACGGCGTCTACAAGGCGGGATTTGCGACGTCACAGGAAGCCTACGAGGAAGCCGTCACGGCGCTGTTCGAAACGCTCGACACGCTGGATCGGCGCCTCGAAACAAGCCGCTATCTGTTCGGCGACAAGATCACCGAAGCCGACTGGCGCCTGTTCACCACGCTTTTGCGCTTCGATCCCGTCTATGTCGGCCACTTCAAGTGCAACATTCGCCGCATTGCCGATTATCCGAACCTTTCCGGATATTTGCGGGATCTTTATCAGCATCCCGGCATCGCCGAGACTTGCAACCTCGCCCATATCAAAGTCCACTACTACGGCAGCCACAAGACCATCAATCCGACCGGCATCGTTCCTATCGGACCAGCACTGGATCTCGAGGCAGCTCATGGTCGCGAGAGACTTGGGGGCTGAAACGCTCCGTAGTCTTCACCAACATCACCGACCGGTCGCCTGGCCGCGACAAAGATATTCGCCTTGAGAGACCGTCGACATGGGCCGGGCCGCAAAACTGGATTGAATTTTACTAATTTAGAGATTTATTGACAATGCAAATGGCCGGTTCATAGTCCCCGATCGCAATTATGCACTTGGAGGCCCCAATGACCAATCGCACCATCATTCTTGCATCCTTTGCTCTGCTCGCCTCTGCAGCTTTCGTGACCCCGGCGTCCGCACTCACAATGAAGGAATGCAGCGTCAAGTATCAGGCCGCCAAGGCTGACGGTTCCGCCAAGGACGTCAAATGGAACGACTACCGCGCCAAGTTCTGCGGCGCAGACGCTGCCGCCGAAGACGCAGCCGACGACAAGGAAGTTGCCGCGACGACAGAGAAGGAGCCGGCAAAGGCAACAACCAAGGCCCCGAAGAGCGTCGTTTTCCCGAATGCGATCGACAAGAAATATTCGAGCGAGACGCCTGCCAAGGCCCGGCTCAAGACCTGCGTCGACACCTATCACAAGAACAAAGACGACGGCACGCTCGGCGACCTCAAGTGGATCCAGAAAGGTGGTGGTTACTGGAGCCTGTGCAATACGGCTCTGAAAAGCTGACGCCGATCGCAAGCCCACAACATCATCCCCCACCGTCTCGGACAACCGCTCCGAGGCGGCGGATAATCAGGCCCGTCACCAGAAATCCCCGCGCTCGGCCTCTCCGCTCAACTCTCGCAGCCGCCTGAGCGTCGCATCCGTCACGTCCTCCGGCAGCGCGTCCAGCGCAAAGAACCCGCTTTCGGCAATCTCCCGGTCGGGCAGACGCGGAGCCGTCTGCTCGACATTGACCCTGTAAAACAGCACATGGTCGCGCTTGCTGGCTCTGCGGTTGTAATAGACGTTCAGGAGATCGGGCTTTTCGGTCATTACCAGATTGCCCTCTTCTCGCAATTCCTTGACCAAAGCCTCAAGCGCCGTTTCGCGATGTTCCATCCCACCACCCGGCAGATACCAACCCGGAACATAGGTATGACGCACCAGAAAGATCTCGCCCTGCGCGTTGAAGCAGGCTGCGCGAACACCCATCGTCATCCCGCGGGAAACAAGGAAAAAACGATGCAGCAGCCAGACCACGATACGCGTCCGCCATGTCCCGATCTCAGCTATGCCGGTAGCGCCCATCAGCTCTCCGCTCCGCTCGCGTAAATTTCATAACGAATTTCCGTTTCGTGCGTTATGTCTGGGCCATGTTCAAATTCGCCCATATTTCCGACATCCATCTGGGACCGCTGCCGAAACTGTCGGTTCGGGAACTCATGTCCAAGCGTATCACCGGCTTCATCAACTGGCATCGAAACCGGCGCAAGCATCTGTTCGTCAATACACTCGATCTTTTGCTGAGCGATCTCAAGACCCGCCATCCCGATCAGCTCTTCATTACCGGTGATCTGGTCAATCTTGCGACCAAGATCGAGACCCGACTGGCAAGGGAATGGCTGGACACAATCGGAGATCCTGAAGACACGACCGTCGTCCCCGGAAACCACGACGCTTATGTACCCGGCGCCCATGATAAATCGGTCGCGGCCTGGTACCCGTTCATCAAAAGCGATGATGACCCGGGCGAATGGCCGAAAGACGACCATATATTCCCAACCTATCGCCAGCGCGGGCCGCTGGCTATCATCGGCTGCTCGACATCGAACGCCACGCCTCCCTTCTCCGCGTCTGGCTTTTTCAGCCCCAGACAGGCCCGCGAAACAGTCAATCTTTTGAAAAAGGCCGGTGAGGAAGGTCTGTTCCGCGTCGTCCTGATCCATCACCCACCGATCCAGGGAGCTGCATCCTCGCATAAACGCATGATCGGCATCCGACGCTTTGCCGCGGCCATTTCGACCGGCGGCGCCGAACTCATCCTGCATGGTCATACACATCTCAACACTGTCTACTGGCTGAAGACCCATGATCGGCCGGTGCCTGTCGTCGGCATCGCCTCGGCCTCGCAAGGTCCCGGCGGACACAAGCCGCGCGCCGCCTACAACCTCTTCAACCTGTCCGGCAAGGCGGGAGCATGGAACCTCAGTTGCGAGCGTTATGGACTGACCGAAAGCGGCGACAGCATCCATCTCGACGAGACCAAGATCTTTTACGGTGAGGCACCGTTACAGTTCTCGGTGGAGGAAGCAGCAAGAGTTCTGCAAGGTTAGGAGATGCTTGTTGCAGAATCGTCACAATCGATTCATAGTTAGTACCTTCAAGCATTCATTCGAATGAGAGCAAAAAGGCCATATTCCTCTGATGAATCCGCCAGCAGTTTCAACCGATATCCGTCGTGACCTTGTGGCTTTGCTGCCGCGGCTGCGGCGGTTCGCCCAGACGCTGACCGGAGATGCGAATGCAGCGGACACCCTCGTGCGCGAAGTCTCTGCCCGCGTCATTCTCAAAAGCCATCACTGGAAAGGCGAATGCCGGTTGGAAAGCTGGGTGTTCAATCAGATCAGGATCGGCTGGAGCGACGAGCTTCGCAAACGCAACCGCCAGGAACCGCTCTCAAAGCAGAATGCCGAAGCAACTAGCGTTAACGGCTGTGAATCCAAGGCGTTCCTCGGCATGCCTGAGGGTCTGGCAAGTGCGCTTCTTCTCGTTGATGTCGAAGGTTTCGATTATTCTGAGGCAGCATCGATCCTCGGCGTCACGCCGGAACTGGTCTCATCCCGCCTCTGTGCCGCACGATTGGCACTTGCCTCCCAACCGCCTGGTTTTGCGGAAAAGAGAGCGTGACTATGGCAAATAAGGAGCCATCGGCGATTGAACGTCGTCTTTCCGCGTTTGTCGATAGCCAGGTGTCTGATACGGAGCGCCAGGATGTCGAATCCCTGCTCGTCAACGATCCGCATGCCCGCGCACTGCACGATGATTTGAAACGCGGCAGCCAGACCGGCCGACTTCTTCTCGAAGAAATGCTCAAGGAGCCGGTGCCGCTCGATCTCGTCCGCAGCATCAAGAACGCCCCCCTTCCCCGCAAGGCGGTACGGCTTCCGGGATCCTCCCGCCGCAACCGGGCCTTTCGTCCTTCGGGCCTGCAGGCTCTCTCGGCCTGCGCCCTGACGCTCTTGGTTGGCGGCAGCCTGGGCTACATGATCGGCGCTCGACCGGATGGCTCTCACGCGCCGCAAGCATTGGCAAGCCCGGCATTCCAGCAACGCGACTGGCTGGACGATATCGTTTCCCATTTCCGCCTCTACAGCCGCCAGCAGAACCGGCTGGTGGAAATCGGCGCGGACAGGCCGGCCGATATCCTTGAATGGCTGACCACCGGCACCGGCGTCGGCTTCCGCATTCCGGACCTCACCGATAGCGGGCTTGCCTTCGTCGGCGCACGTCTGGTCACCGCTGAAAACACCCCGACCGGCGTACTTTTCTATCGCCGCACCACCGGCGACAATGAAGGCGACATTCTGGCCCTGACCTTCTCAAGAGCGCGGCCAGAAACGACCAAGCCGATTGAGGACATCCGCCTCGACACCAGCCTCGTCTCCTGGAGCACCCCGCTTGCGACCTATGTGATCGTCGCCCCGTCTTCGGCCGCCGATCTCGACGAGATCGCGGCAAAGGCTGCCGGTCTCATCTGACGACCATTCAAGCTCAACAAAAAGGCCGCTGCGGGAAACCGCAGCGGCCTTTTGATTTAATGCGGAACGAGAGGGCTTAGCGCGCCCCCTCCTCCAACACCCGGTTTGCCGCGGAAACGATCGCATCGAGCGAGGCCGTGACGATATTCGTGTTGACGCCAGCACCGAACAGCTTGCCACCCGGATGCTGCATCTCGACATAGGCGATAGCCGAAGCGTTCGAGCCGTGCTGCAGCGAGTGTTCCGAATAATCATTCACCGACAGGTCGATGCCGAGATAGATCGACAGCGCATTGATGAACCCGTCGATCGGCCCGGTTCCCTTGCCTTCGATGCGCTTGGTCTCGCCATTGTCGATAATCTCCGCCGCAACGACCCGCACGCCCTTGTGGTGAGGCTCGGACGGATAAGTGTGGTGATCGACGAACTTCAGACGCGCACCAGACTGCTCCACATAACGCTCCATAAAGCGCTCGTGGATGCGCTTCGAAGAGAGTTCCTTGCCCTCTTCATCGGTGATCCGCTGGATGTCCTCGCGGAATTCCACCTGCAGGTTGCGCGGCAGGTTCAAGCCGTAATCTTGGCTCAGGATATAGGCGATCCCCCCCTTGCCCGATTGCGAGTTGATGCGGATGATCGCCTCATAGGAACGACCGACATCCTGCGGGTCGATAGGCAGGTAGGGCACTTCCCAGACCGGGTGGTTGGCCACCTTGATCGCCTTCATCCCCTTGTTGATCGCATCCTGGTGCGAGCCGGAGAATGCGGTATAGACCAGCTCGCCGACGTAAGGATGGCGTTCAGGAATGACCATCTCATTGGAATATTCGTAGACCTCCTTGATCCGCTCGATATCGGAGCAATCCAGTTCCGGATCGATACCCTGCGTGAACATGTTCAGCGCCAGCGTCACGACGTCGACATTGCCGGTGCGCTCGCCATTGCCGAACAGCGTGCCCTCGACGCGGTCCGCACCCGCCATCAATGCCAACTCGGTCGCGGCAATGCCGGTACCGCGGTCATTATGCGGATGAACCGAAATGATGACGTTTTCGCGGTTGTCGATATTGCGGCACATCCATTCGATCTGGTCGGCATAGATGTTCGGTGTCGCCATTTCGACGGTGGACGGCAGGTTGAGGATCAGCTTGTTGTCGGCCGTCGGCTTCACCACCTCGATCACCGCGTTGCAGATCTCCAGCGCCACATCCAGCTCGGTGCCGGTAAAGCTTTCCGGGGAATATTCAAAACGGTAACCGCCGCCGGCCTTCGCCGCCATGTCGGTGATCATCTTTGCGGCATCGACTGCAATCTGCTTGATACCGTGCACATCCTTGCCGAACACCACGCGGCGCTGCAGTTCGGACGTCGAGTTGTAGAAATGGATGATCGGCTTGTGCGCGCCTTCCAGCGATTCGAACGTGCGGGTGATCAGCTCCGGCCGGCACTGCACCAGCACCTGCAGCGACACGTCCTCCGGTACGCCGCCCTCTTCCACGCACCAGCGGGCGAAATCGAAATCGGTCTGCGATGCGGACGGGAAGCCGATCTCGATTTCCTTGAACCCCATGTCCAGAAGCAGCTTGAACATCCGCGCCTTGCGGTCATGGCCCATCGGGTTGACCAGCGACTGGTTGCCATCGCGCAGGTCGACCGAACACCAGATCGGCGCCTTCTCGATCGCCTTCGACGGCCAAGTGCGGTCCGGAATGTTGATCGTCGGATAGGCGCGATACTTCACGCCCGCGGACTGCATGCCTTTTGTCGATGCGGAAATCTTGTTGTCCATGTCTTCGTCCTTCACTCGCATCCGCAGGAGCATTTTGGCTCGATGCCGTTCTCGGCCATCCGACTGCGGATTTTGGACCTCTTGTGGTCCGGTTTCATTATCTGGGATTGATGCGAGGAGCACTTACGCCGGCTGGCTTTTCGGCCGCCGGGCGCTCCTCAACGGACCCGGCAACCGAGTGTAAGGTCGAGGCTAAGAAGCGAGAGAGGCGCGAAAACCGTCGCCCCGGCAGCGGTGCTGCGGGCGGCAAAACGGTCAAACATGATCGCGCCTGTCATGGTCATGGGGAGATGTATAGCGATACATCAGCCATCCGGCAAGAACGGCTTTCGCGCTTCCGGTACGCCTCCGGTCAGGCGGATTTCTTCATCACCTTAGAAAGGCCGATCATCACGGCACCGGCCACAAGCCCCCAGAAAGCCCCGGAAATCCCGGCAAATGTGGCGCCCGAAGCAGTGACGAGGAAGGTGATCGCAGCGGCTTCGCGGGTCTCGGGCTCGCGCCATGCAGCAAAGGCTGCATTCGAAAATGCGCCGATCAATCCGAGGCCCGCGACCGCCTGCAACAGAATCGGTGGTGCCATCGAGACGAAGGCGATAATCCCCCCGGCGATCAGCCCGAGCACCGTATAGGTCGCTCCGCCGATAACGGCTGCCCAATAGCGCCGCTTGGGGTCGGGATGCGCGTCCTCGCTGGCGCACATCGCCGCCGTGATTGCCGCAAGGTTCACCGGCACGCTACCGAAGAAAGCGATGATGGTCGAGAATATGCCGGTCGAGGCGAACAGCGGTCCCGGCGGCGGCTCATAGTGATGTGCCTTCAGGATCGCGATGCCCGGAATATTCTGCGATGCCATGGTGACGATGAACAGCGGCAACCCCACCGAGATAAATCCGTGCCAGGTGAAGAGAGGCGGCACCCAGATCAGGTTCGGATGGATCGCAGCGCCAATCTGGCCGAACACGTCATCGGGCAGATCGACGCCGAAGACCAGCACAAGCGCGAAGGCACCGAGCGCCGCCGGCACCGCCCAGAGCCGCCAGCGCGAGACCACGACCATCCAGGTCAGCACGATCGGAAGCCCGAGCGCAGCATTGAAGGCGACGGCCTTCACCGGCGCAAGGCAAAGGCTCAACAGAATGCCGGCCAGCATCGCATTGGCAATCGGCGCCGGGATCTTGCGGATCATCTGCCCGAGCGGCCGGAACAGGCCGGAAAGCGTGATCATCACGCCGCAAAGCACGAAGGCCCCGACCGCAGCAGGAAACCCGCCTTCGATCGCGCCGGTCGCCGCCAGAAGCGCACCGCCGGGCGTCGTCCAGGCCATCATGATCGGCATCCGGTGGCTAAGCGAAAAGAACACCGTGAGCACGCTTTGCGCAATGCAGACGGCCAGCAGCGCCGACGCAATCTCTTCAGGCGATGCGCCCATCGCCTGAAGGCCCTGCATGATGACGGCAAAGGAGCTGACGAAACCGACAAAGGCTGTCAGCAGCCCCATCGTCAGCGTCGAGGGAGAAAAGTCCTTGAGCATGGGTATCCGAAAGGCCTGGCAAAGGGTGAAAATCTGATCCCTGCAGATCAAAATCCTCAGCCCCTTGCAAGCCTCGTCACGTCAAAACCGTTCGCCGAAAACAAACACGGTCAGAGAAGCCACTCGCTGGTTTGTGCAGCGGATGCGGCATTCGTTGCCTCTAGGTCATCGAGCGAATAGGCGCGGATATAGTCGATGTTCATTTCCGACCCGTCGGGCAGCCCATCCGAAGGTGTGCCCGCCATGCCGCCGATCGCCAGGTTGACGATCATGTACATCGGATCGTGCATGTCGTCGGGAGTATCCGTCTGCGCCACCGCCACATCGTCGAAATACCAGGTGATGTGATCCTCGTCCCACAACAGACCGTAGGTGTGAAACCCTTCCGTATCGGCCACCGCAACGTTGTTGATGACCGAAGTCTGCTTACCGGTTTCGTTCGAATGAGCCGAAAGGATCAAGGTATTCGGGTCCTGTCCGCGCATTTCGATCACGTCCAGTTCCGGCGGCCATGAACCGTCCTCGGGCAACAGCCAGAAGGCGGGCCATGCCCCCTGCTCGTCCGGCATGTCGGCGCGGATTTCGAAATAGCCGTAGGTCTGCGCGAAGGACGCATGGGTCGTCAGCATGCCGGATGTGTAGTCGTAACCTTCGACTTCGCCGGAAAGCGCATCGGGTGTCTGTTCTGCCCGGATCGTCAGCACGCCGTCTGTCACCGAGAACGGATTTGCCGACGCTGTCGGTCCGTATAGAGGATTGACGTACCATTGCTGCTCGCCATTGGTGTGCAGCGAAGCCCCCTTTTCAGGCGCCCACCAGTATTTCGCTTCCCACACACCGTCCTGACCGTCGTACAGGGAAAGCGAATTGAAGTCGTCGTTGAAGGTGAGCGTCAGGTTCGATCGATCGAGGTTGAGTTCGAACTGGTCGGCGCTGAGATCGTCAGCTGTCGTATTGGCCAAGACGACGCTTTCGCCATTGCCCAGATTAAGCCAGAGATTCGTCCCCTGCTGGGAGGATTGACTGATCAGCTGATCGAATGACGTGACGCCGTAACCATCGAGCCGGATCGTATCATCGCTGCTGAAGTCGGTAATGAGATCGGTCCCGTTGCCCTTGGAAATGATGAACGTATCGGCGCCACCGCCACCGATCAGCACATCGTTTCCTGCCCCGCCATCGATCGTCTGGCGGGTCGATCCGCCTCGGATGATATTGTCGGCGGAGTTGCCGAAAGCATAACGGTTGTCGCCGGTTACCCGCAGATTCTCGAAATTCTCCGGAAGAGTGTAACTCATCCAGGTATCAATCGTGTCCACACCTTCGCTAGGCTTTTCCTCAGCCCGATTGATGCTGGAATAGAGATAGTAGATGTCGTCACCGGTTCCACCCGTCATCGTGACGTTGACGGAACTGTCGCCCCACATGGAGTCATTGCCTGCGGTCCCGTACTGGATCGGTCCGGAGCCCGTTGCGGAAAACCAGGCAGTCGAGCCTGCGCTGTAATAAAGTGCGACACCAAGCGCATTCGAAATGGAGTTCGTCATTGAAACTGCTCCTGTTTGAGTGGCTATCCTCCAAGTTCCTCCCACCCACAGCCTAACAGCCTCACCCGCTCAGATTTTCAATAACGCGTCATTTTCCCGGACAAACGGGCTACACAGTTAAGCCCGGCCTAACAGGCAGCCTTTTCTTATCGAATTGAAACACCTGTGCGCAATTGGAACAGCTGGCCGGCGCCGTGCGCCGCAATCGGCACACGGCGCCGTAAACGCCTGCATCCTCGTTTGCAGACGCCGGCCCGCCGGTCATCAACGCTTCGCGATGATGACCTCGAGATAGTCACTGGGTACTACCATCGTCCCGTCCTCAGCCCGATTGAAGCTTTCGATGAGGTCAAGCAGGTCTCTTTCCAGAACGGCCTGCTTCTCTGTTGGCAAGGCACTGAAAGCCTTGTGTACCGGCCCGTACCAGGTGCGGAACACCTCGACCCAGTGGCCTGGAGAACGGTAGCGGAAGACGAAAGTCTCCCGGCTTGCGGAAACGCCTGCCACAGAACCGAACAGTTCGTTCAATCGATCGGTTGTCCCCCAGAGCGAGGGTGGGCGCAGGCCTGCCGGAGGCGGCACGTGCCGACCGATCGTCTTGAACACCTGCCCGATAAAACTGTCCGGCGTCCAGTTCGCAAGACCAATACGCCCTCCCCTGCGGCATACCCTCAGCAATTCAGAAGCCGCTTTTTCCTGGTCTGGCGTGAACATCACTCCGAACGTGGAAAGCACGACATCGAAGTGATTATCGGCAAAGGGTAGCGCCTCGGCATCGGCCGTCTGAAAATTGACGCTGAGCCCTTCCGCCTCGGCGCGCCGCCTGCCCTGTTCCAGAAGCGTCGGCACGTAATCGGTCGAGCTTACAATGCACCAACGCCGTGCCGCTGCGAGCGTCGCATTGCCGTTTCCGGCAGCGACATCCAGCACCGTTTCGCCGGCCCTCAGATCAAGCGCCTCGCAAAGCCTCTCGCCGACGATCTGCAGGGTCGTGCCGACGACCGCGTAATTGCCCGAAGCCCAGGCGCCTTGCTGGCGCGCCTTGACCGCGTTGAAATCCGCTCCCGCTGGCGCGGCGGGATGCGCAAGGTCCAGATTTGCTGTCTGCATTGTCTTTCCTCCCATGTCGAAGAGAGCCCGATGACGCGGGCAATAATTGGAGGATGCTTCAGTCTATGCCGGTTGCTCCAGTGTAGAAAATGAACCGGACCCGATACAGAAAATGCACCGGATCAGCAGGTGGCAAAAGAACTGCGCACCATCCAGTCATCAATCCGCGAGGCGATGTCTGCGTCGCCGATCAATGAAATTCGCCCCTGTTCAATCTCCGCCTTCAGGCCCGAAAGCCCCATCCACGCCGCCGTCATCGCCTTCAGTTCGGCGGTGACATAGAGATCGACGTCGTAACCCGGATCAATCAGGCAAAGGTCGATCGGCTGCCCCGGCTTGTTGACCAGCCAATAGTAACGTTCCTCCCGAGGCAGCTCGGGGTAATTGAACTCGATGACGCTGCGCCTGCGCTTGGGCAGCGCTTCGGCATCGATCTTGCGGCGCATATTCCACATCAAAAGCCGCGCATCGAGATTTTCGAGCGTCACATCGGCGTCGACATTCCGATGTGCCCAGCGACCAAGCTCCCGAACGATAGGGCCAAGCTCGTCTGCAATCCTGGTGGTGATATAGGTGATCTCGCCGGTCCGCTCGTTTGCCGAGCGGGTCACCAGCCCGCTCACCTCCATTTGCTTAAGTCTCTTGGACATCAGCGTCGGCGACATACCAGGCACGCCGCGGCGAATTTCGTTGAAATGCGTTGAGCCGGACCACATTTCGGAAAGCAGCAGCAATGTCCAGCGCGGCTCGATAAGTTCGCAGGCTTTGGCGATCGGGCAAAACTGATTGTATCCGTCGTCCTTCATCGCCAAACCTCCCGGCAGGAAAGTATGCGCCTCTGGGTTTGCACGGTCCAGTCCATAAACTGTAGCGCGCAGCGAAAAACAAAACACGGAATGGATGCAGACAATCACTGAAGCAATATTCAATCTACAGTAAAGTGACCATATTTCACGCCAAACGACGGTTAGAAAAGCATAATATTAAAGTTTCTCTGCAACTCTTTGCCATCATGAGACCGGAATATTCGATGGCTACTTTTTCTCATTCGGACAGATCGATGCGGCCGATCCAGAAGGCTTTTGGCCTGAGCTATTTTATTCCCGCAATCGTTGTCATTGCTGCAGTCGCCATCGGATTTGTTCAATCGGACAACGAAGAGCATGAGCGCTTTCTGGCAGAACAGAGACTTGTTGCCTCCGAGCGCCTTGCGCAGGTTTCCGCTCGCCTGGAAACACAAATTCACGGCAACGTAAACCTCATTCAGGGACTTGTTGCAGCGATCGCCGCCAATCCGAATATGACCCAAGCGCAATTCAGCGCCCTGTCCGAACGTATCTTCAGTGTCCCGTCGCAATTGCGAAACGTCGTAGCGGCTCCAAACCTCGTGGTGCAGAACGTTTATCCATTCGATGAAAACAAGCAATTGATCGGGCAAGACTATAACGCCAACCCGAAACAGTCCGGCTCTGTTTTCGAAGCCATAAAACGGCGCAAAACCACAATTGCAGGTCCGGTGAAGCTCATGCAGGGCGGGCACGGCCTTCTGGCACGCTATCCGGTATTTTCTATTGGAAACGGTCATTTCTGGGGTGTTGTCTCGGCCGTGATCGATGCCGAGCGCTTGTATCGGGACAGCAATATAAACTCCGATCAACAGACGCTCAACATAGCTATCGCACGCCGACCGCAACCCTCCGTCAAGGATGTCTTTGTGGGCGATCCCGCAGTCTTCGTCGACGACGCGGTGCGTACGCGCATCGAACTCGGATACGACACCTGGTACCTTGCCGCGGTTCCCAAAGGGGGATGGCTTCAGGAACCACCGGCAATTTTCGTATCCCGGATCTATGCCGCCATGGTCGCCATCGGCATCATTGCGCCGCTGATATGGGCTGGTTTGCTGATGAGGCAGCGGCACCGTAATCTCATCATACTGCAGCAGCGTGAGGAGGAACTGGAGGAAGTCTCACATCGCCTCGGCCTTGCCCTCGACTCCTCCGGCATTGGCGTGTGGGAATACCATCCCGAATCCGGAAAGCTTATCTGGGATCGTCGGATGCGCGAAATGTACTATGGCTCACCGGATCGGGACGCATTTTTCTATGAAGACTGGAAAAAAGCGATCCACCCGGACGATATTCAAGCCGCACAGGAAGAACTGCTCCAGACGGTGGCTGAAGGCGTTCCTTACATCACTCAATTCCGCATCGTGTCTCCGACCGGAGAGATAAGATACATCCGTGCAAATGGCAGGGTCTATAGCACGGCAGGCCGCGAAATGCGGATCGTTGGCGCGAATTGGGATGTGACCAAGGATATGCTGCTGCAAGCAGAATTGCGCGAGGCGCGTTCTCGGGCAGAAGAACAGAATACACAGCTCAGGGCGACGCGCCGGACGCTGGAACATCAATCCCTCCATGATGCTCTGACCGGCCTCCCCAACCGGCGATTTCTGGACCAGTTCATGGAAGCGGGTAGCGGCAAGGCGGAAAAGAGCCATCGATTGGCCTTCATCCACGTGGACCTCGACCGTTTCAAGGAAGTCAACGACACGTTCGGCCACGCCGCTGGCGACGAGGTTTTGAGGCAGACGACAGCACGTCTCCTCGACCTTGTTACACCAGATGAATTCGCCTCACGCGTAGGCGGTGACGAATTCGTCATCGCCACCAGCGGCCCTTGCGTCGAACGTCGCTCGCGCGAACTTGCGCAGGCAATCGTCAGGTCACTTGCCCGGCCGATAGAAATCGGCGGCCACAAGTGCCGTATCGGCTGCAGCGCAGGAATATCCTGCCAGACGGCATCGATGGAGGAGCCTCGCGAACTTCTCGTCAATGCGGACATTGCGCTCTATGAAGCCAAGAAACGCGGGCGCAACCGCTTCGAGATCTTTTCCGACGAACTGCGTATGGCTGCGGTGCTTCGTAAAACGATGTCGGACGAGTTCCTGACGGCACTGGAGCACGATCAGATCGTCCCTTATTTCCAACCCCAGTTTGATGCACGGACGTTGCAGATCGTCGGCGTCGAGGCACTCGCGCGATGGCAACACCCGCAACGCGGCACTCTTGCACCTGATCGCTTTCTCGATATTGCCGAAAGCCTGAATCGCGCAGCCGATCTTGATGCCGTGATTCTTGAAAAGGCGCTTTTCCAGTCCGTTCGCTGGAAGGCGCTCGGTCTGGATGTGCCGCATCTTTCGGTCAACATATCGGCGCAGAGAATAAAGGACGGCCGCATGTTCGACCGGCTGGCAGACCTGCAGTTTTCTCCGGGCAGCCTGTCTTTCGAGCTTCTGGAATCCATCTCATTCGATGACCACGATGAAGACCTGCGTACGGCAATCACTCGGCTTAAGTCGCTCGGTATCGACATCGAAATCGACGACTTTGGCACCGGTCACGCCTCGATCGTGAGCCTGATCGAGCTGGGGCCGAAGCGATTGAAGATAGACCGCAAATTGATCTCGCCGATCGAGGATTCTGCATCCCAGCGCAGACTTGTCGCCTCCATCATCGAAATCGGAAGGTCGCAGGATATCGAGATCGTTGCCGAGGGCGTGGAGACCGGCAAACATATTGAAATTCTGCGCGGCCTCGGATGCCACGTCTTGCAGGGTTACGCTTTTTCCAAACCCCTTGCCGCTGCCGAGTTCATAACCTTCGTCGAAAACTGGCAAGCGCGGCAATGTGCCGACGGGTAACAGTGAACGCAAGCCATTCAGGCGCCCTCCGGCTCCAACCTTGCAAGATGAAAGATTGCAGATCTTGAACACAAAAGCCCCGCCAGCGGCAAGCTGGCGGGGCTTTCTGTTTCAATGATCCGAAGCGCTATCTCAGATTTCGCTCTGAGATGTGACGATCTTCGAGACCAGACCGTAGGAGACGGCTTCCTCTGCAGAGAGCCAGTAATCGCGGTCGATGTCCTTGGCGATCTTCTCTTCGGTCTGGCCGGTGGCCTTGGCAAAGATCTTGATCAGGCGCTCGTTCATCTTGACGATTTCGCGTGCCTGGATCTCGATATCGGATGCCATGCCGCGCGTGCCGCCGGACGGTTGATGGATGAGGAAGCGCGTGTTCGGCAGCGAGATACGGCGTTCCTTCGCCGCGGCTGCATAGATCAGCGCGCCCGCGGAAGCCACCCAGCCAGTTCCGATAACCCAGACCTTCGGCTTGATGAACTTGATCATGTCATGGATGGAATCGCCCGATTCGACGTGGCCGCCGGGGGAGTTCACATAGATGCGAATATCTTCGTCGCTGGCTGCGGAGAGCGCAACGAGCTGCGTGTTGACCTTCTGCGCCAGTTCCTGGGTAATCGGACCGTAGATGAAGATCGAGCGCGACTTGAAAAGATTCGCCTCTGTTTCCTTGCCGAGCGGCAATTCCTTGGTCTTGTCGTCGTTGTCGTCTTCGTCGTTCAGCACAGTCAGTGTCTCCTGCATGGGATTCATAACATCGGACATAATGTGTTCGCGGCCACAAAACAATGGAGAGTGGCAGCAAGCCACGACTAAGGCCGCCTATAAGGTGAATGACGTAGAAACCTTCGGCGACCAGTTGGCAATTGTGGTGGACATCGGAAAGCTCTGCGCCCTATCTTCGATCATATTTTAAAGTCAGACAGAATCTGAGGGGACCATAATGTTTAGACGCCTTTCGCTCTCCGCCGCCATTTTTGCCACAGCGACAGCACCCGCCTTTGCCCATCTCAATCCGGAAGAGCACGGCTCCTTCATGGCCGGCTTCTCGCACCCGCTTTTCGGCATGGACCACATCCTCGTTATGGTTGCGGTCGGACTTTGGGCTGCCCAGATTTCTCAAGGCGGCAACAGGAAGGCGCTCTGGATCGTTCCCTCGGCATTTGTCGGCACGATGGCGATCGGCTTTGCCCTCGCATTGTCGGGCATTGAACTTCCCTTCGTAGAACCCGCGATCCTGGCCTCCGTCATCGCCCTCGGCCTGCTTGTCGCCATCGCCGTTCGCCTGCCGACAGCCGTTTGTGCTGCAATCGTCGCCGTCTTCGCTCTTTTCCACGGCCATGCCCATGGCGGTGAACTCGGTTCTGCAGGCGCATTCCAGTTCGGCGCCGGCTTTGTCATCGCAACGGCGTTTTTGCACCTCGCCGGCATTGCCGCAGGCCTCGGCATCTCGCGTTTCAGCCCTTATGTCGCCCGCATTCTCGGCGGCATCACCGCCCTTCTCGGCCTGTCGCTTGCATTTGGGGGTTGAAGCAATTCCGGCAAAGGTTGAACCCTGTCCTGCCTTCGCAATCGCACCAAACAGAGAGTTGCGCATTACCGAGATTTAATCTTGCGGCGATTTGAAATGCCGCAATCGCCGCTTACCTCCTTGGACAGCCCAAATGCCCAAGGAGGCAAGAATGTCACCGGAAGAACGCCAGCTTCTCAATTCTCTGTTCGAACGCGTCCGTACCGCCTCGGCAACACCGCGGGATCGGGATGCGGAAGACTTGATCGATCAGGAAACCCGCAAACAGCCCTACGCGACCTATTACCTGGCCCAGGCGGTTGTCGTTCAGGAAAAGGGTCTGGAAGCGGCATCCAACCGTATCCGGGAGCTGGAAGACCGCGTCCATGAGCTGGAAGCCGCGCAGGGCGAAAATCGCCAGGCGGAACAGGGCGGTGGCTTCCTGAGCTCGATCTTCGGATCGCAGCAATCGCGCGCCCAGGCGCCGGTCCAGCAATCGTCCGCTCCAACCTCCGGTCCGTGGGGCGCCCGTCCGACATACGAAGGCCCTCGCGGTTATGACGACGGTTACCGCACTCCTCCTCCACCCTATGGCGCACAGGCATCCGCCCCTCAACCATCCGGGCCATGGAGCAGCGGCCCCTCCCGCGGACCGTCAGCCGGCAGCAGCTTTCTCACCGGCGCACTCGGCACCGCAGCCGGGGTCGCCGGCGGCATGCTGCTTGCCAATTCGTTGTCAGGCATTTTCAGCAACCACATGGCGGGCGCAGGTCTCGGCAACCCGCTCGCCGGCGCCAGCTCCTTCGGTGCCTCCGAGCAGCCGGCAGTCGAGGAAACCGTCGTCAACAACTATTATGGCGACGACGCGATACGCGAGGCATCGGACAAGTCGGACGATGGCAACAACGACAATGACAACGACGCCTGGCAGCAGGCCGGCTATTCGAATGACGATGCCGATCAGGACAATGGCGACTTCGACAGTAACGAAGATAGCTTCGACGTTTGATCGATAAAGTCACCAACGAGAAAGCGCCGGGCAGTGATGCTCCGGCGCTTTCTTATTCCGCCAATGCGGCAGCCTATCCCGGACCCTCGCTTTGGCTCGGTGCGTTCGTCACTGCAATCGATTCACTGGATCGATTGCTCCGGCTGCGCCGGACAGTTCTTCACCCACGTCCGCGATAGGTCGGTACGCCCTGATCCGGCAGCCACACGCCTTCCGGCACGGCGCCCGTCTGCCAGAACACGTCGATCGGAATGCCACCGCGCGGATACCAGTAAGCGCCGATCCTCAGCCATTTCGGCTGAAGCAATTCGACCAGCCGCTTGGCGATATAGACCGAGCAATCCTCGTGGAAGGCGCCGTGATTGCGGAACGAGGTCAGAAACAGCTTCAGCGACTTGGATTCGACCAGATAGGCATCGGGAATATAGTCGATGACGATATGGGCGAAATCCGGCTGGCCTGTCATCGGGCAGAGCGAGGTGAATTCCGGCGCGGTGAAGCGCGTCACGTAATCCATGCCCTGGTTGCTGTTCGGCACACGCTCCAGCACGGCCTCTTCCGGGCTCTTCGGTGCGTCTACCTGTTTTCCGAGCTGCGACAGCCCGCTGACATCCGTCATCGTCATTCGCCCATTCCTTCCAGGCTTGTATGTCCTTCGACTTCGACCTTCTGTCCATGGGCGCGCTCGCCTTCGGGCTCCACATGAATGGCCAGTGTGGCGCCGGGAATAGCCTCTTTGATCGCATCTTCCAAGCGGTCGCAGATATCATGTGCCTCACCGACCGTCATCGAAGCCGGTACGACCAGATGAAAATCGATGAAGGCGGCCGCTCCTGCCCGCCGGGATCTGAGGTCATGAACCCCGAGCGCACCAGCCGAATGCGCCGTGATCGCATCGCGCACCGCCGCTTCTTCATCCGGCTCCAGCGCCTTGTCCATCAACCCGCCAAGTGAATGCGAGATCACCTTGTATCCCTGCCAGAGAATGTTGATCGCAACGAGAATGGCGAGCAGCGGATCGAGGATCGCATAACCGGTAAAAACCGCGAGGATCAGACCGACAAAGACACCCGCCGACGTCACCACGTCCGACATGATGTGATGACCATCAGCCGCCAGTGCTGGAGAACGATGTGCCGTCCCGACCCGGATCAGGATCGTCGCCCAGATGGCGTTGATGACGCCCGCGACGGCGTTGATCGCAAGTCCCAGCCACGGTGCCTGCATGGCTTCCGGCGAGAAGAGTGCACCCCATGCCTCCTGAATGATCAGGATAGCAGCAACGATGATCAACACACCCTCGACAACCGCCGAGATATATTCCGCCTTATGATGGCCGAACTGGTGGTCGTGATCGGCCGGCCGCTGCGCGTATCGGATGACGAAATACGCAATGAATGCGGCCGTGACATTGACCAGCGATTCCATGCCGTCGGAAAGCAGCGCCACAGAACCCGTCACCCACCAAGCCAGCATCTTGAGCCCCATCACCCCGATCGAGATGGGAATACCCCAGAATGCGAGCCGCTCGATGATGGCTCGATCTTTGTTAAGCACCGTGTTCACCGGTTTGTCCTTCATTCGCTGCGCCGTTATCCAGACGCCTTTTTGCTGGTGAGAATGACTTGCAGAAGCCATGCCCTGAAACGACGAAACCGCCACGGCGAGCGGTCTCGCAGCAGCGGTTTCGGATGAGTGAGCATATGCCGCAGAGCGTCGGTTTTGTCAAAGCGCTTTCAGGATCAAATCTCCTTGCAAGGAAAACATAACCATTTATATAACGAGTTATATAATATTATGGAGAGGTACGCATGCCTCACGACATCGTCAAAGACTTCGGTTACCTTACCTTGGGAACGAGGCTTCGCCGCATCGGGGAAATGGTGCAGGCCAATACCCAGCTGATCATGCAGCATCATGGCATTGACCTGCCGGCAGCACATTATCCCTTTCTTGCGGCGATCGACCGCAACGGGCCGCTGACGGTCGGGGAACTTGCCGATGTCATTGGCATATCGCAGCCGGGCGCCACCCGCACGATCGGCCAGTTGGCGGAGGCCGGATTGCTTGATCTCTCGGTCAGCGATGGAGACCAGCGCCGCAAGCAGGTCTCGCTGACCCACGCAGGACAGGATCTCGTCGACTATTCCACCCGCGAGGTCTGGCCGGGCGTCGAAGCCGCCGTCAGAAACCTTTGCACCGATCTCGACGGCTCCTTCCTGGAGCAACTCGCATCCATCGAAGACGGCCTCAAGCACCGCCCGCTGATCGAGCGCATGAATAAAGACAAGGAAACGAAATGACCCATATCCTCGATCGCCCGGCCTGGAACGCACTGGCCACCGTCCACTTGGCCTTCGCCGAAGGCACCCCGCACGCCAAACGTTATTCTCCCTCGATCGTGCCCTTCGCCGCGATGCAGGACGATACGGCAGAAAGCATCGCCGCAATCACCGCCCTGCCGCAGGCGAACGAGACGATGGCTCTCGTCGAAGCGGGCCTGATCCCCGCCCTTCCCGGTTTCGAAACCATCATCGATGCTACGCTGGTGCAGATGCTGGCCGACAAGCCGTTTGACAGGATCGAAGACCCTCGCATCGTAAAACTCGGCGAACAGGATGCAGCCGATATGCTGGCGCTTGCGACGCTGACCAAGCCCGGCCCCTTCACGCTGAAGGCGCAGTCGCTCGGTACCTTCTGGGGTATCCGCATCGATGGCAGGCTCGTCGCCATGGGCGGCCAGCGCATGCGCCAGCCGGGTTTTGCCGAATTGAGCGGCCTCTGCGTCCACCCGGACTGCCAAGGAAAAGGCCTCGGCAAGCTGATGCTGCGCTTCGTCGCCGGTGAAATTTCCGCCGGCGGAGAAACCGTTTATCTCCATGCCTACAAGCACAACGAAGGCGCTGTCGGCCTCTACCGCTCGCTCGGCTTTGCCATCCGCAGCGACATGAATTTTCGGGTCGTCAAACGCAAGGATTAACCGCCAGTCAGCTCCATGATAAAAGAGGTACGAGCAAAGGAGGCAGACATGTCGATCTTTCAGACGGCGATCGTGTCTCGCCCGGACGATGAGCGGATAGCAAAAACACCTTTTGGCGCGAAGATCGTCATTCATGCCACGGCAGCCGAAACCAACGGCGCCTTCGGCATGTGGGAAACCTTTACGCCGCCCGGCCAAGGTCCTGCTCCGCATATGCACACGCGCGAAACCGAGATTTTCCGCGTAGTCCGCGGCCACTACCTTTTTCAGTGCGGCGAGGAAGAGTTCGATGCGCCACCCGGCACGGCGGTGGCCCTGCCACCGCACGTCCGGCACAGCTGGAAAAACATAAGCGACGAGCCGGGCCAGATGTTTGCCATAGTGACGCCGGGCGGCTGCGAGCAGCTGTTCATCGACATTGAAACGTCCTGTGCCGATACGCCGGAAAAGATCGCGGTCATCGAGGCGCGCCTCGGCATCTTCAACGAGACCACGCGCGCCATGGGCCTGTCACCTGGCTGAGCCAAGTCCGGCCCAGTAACGAAACGTCATCAAGCCGCCGAGTTACTGTCACTCGAAGAGCAAACCCATCTTGACGCTGTCGAAATAACGGCCGTCGATCTTCACCGCGTGGCGCGCAATGCCTTCGTGCTGAAATCCGACCTTCTCGTAAAGCGCTATGGCGCGTTCGTTTTCAACACGCGCGTTGAGTTCGATCCGGTGCATGCCGGCTGCCCTTGCGGCATCGAGTACGACGGTAATCAGCCGCCTGCCGATCCCGCGGTCGCGATAGCCGGGAATGATGCCCATGCCGAGTGTGCCGCAATGCGACTCGGCATCCCGGCTCCCGCGTCTGACATCGCACCATCCGACGACCTTGCCATTCACCACGGCCACCATATGCGGATGACCGCCGGCGATATTGCCTCGGACAAAAGCCAGCATTGCCTCCATCGGCGGTGCTTCGAGAAAGATCAGGTATTTCCGCTCGCGCGCCACGATATCGAGGGCTTCGCGAAAACCCTCGACATGATCTTCCCTTATCGGCTCGATACGGATTTCATCAGTCATATCAAGCAGCCTTCGTCTCACGCTTGCGCGCCAGATGCGCCACGACATTCTCGATCATCCGCATCCCGGCATCGCCGCCCAGCGTCATGATCGATTCCGGGTGGAACTGCACGGCCGCAATCGGCTCTTTGGCATGCTCGATACCCATGATCGTGCCATCCTCGCTTTCCGCGGTAATGATGAAATCGCGGTCGAGCGTCGCCGGATCGGCAAAGATCGAATGATAACGACCGACCGTCACTTCCTTTGACAAGCCCGAGAAGACGATCCCCGGCTCCAGCACTCTTATACGCGACGGCTTGCCGTGCATCGGGATGGCGAGGTGCCGAAGCTGCCCGCCATAGGCCTCCGCCAGCGCCTGCAGACCGAGGCACACGCCGAAAATCGGCAGGTCCCTCGCCCGCGCCGCCTTGATCGTTGCCTTGCAGTCAAAATCCTTCGGGTTGCCCGGTCCGGGAGACAAAACGACGAGATCGGGGTCGATGCGGTCGAACACTTCGTCCGGCACCGGCGTGCGCACGGTGGAAACCGTCGCCCCCGTCTGGCGGAAATAGTTGGCGAGCGTATGAACAAAACTGTCCTCGTGGTCGACGAGCAGGATCTTCACCCCCTCGCCCACACGGGCAACATCGCGGGAAACCTTGCCGGAATTGCCGGCACGCGCATCGCGAATAGCTGAAATCATGGCGGATGCTTTCAGTTCGGTTTCGGCCTCTTCCTCTTCCGGATTGCTGTCGTTGAGCAGCGTCGCCCCGGCGCGCACTTCGGCAATGCCGTCCTTGACGCGAATGGTCCTGAGCGTCAGGCCCGTATTCATGTCGCCGTTGAAGCCGACCATGCCGATCGCCCCGCCATACCATGCGCGCGGGCTGCGCTCATGGCTTTCGATGAATCGCATCGCCCAAAGTTTTGGCGCACCGGTCACTGTCACGGCCCACGCGTGGGAGAGGAACCCGTCGAACGCATCCATGTCCGGCCGAAGGCGGCCCTCGATATGGTCAACCGTGTGGATGAGCCGCGAATACATCTCGATCTGCCGGCGTCCGATCACCTTCACCGAACCCGGCTCGCAGACGCGGCTCTTGTCGTTTCGGTCGACATCGGAGCACATCGTCAGCTCCGACTCGTCCTTCTTCGAATTCAACAGCTTAAGGATCTGCTCGCTGTCGGAAATCGCATCCTCGCCGCGCTTGATCGTGCCCGAGATCGGGCAGGTCTCGATACGGCGGCCCGAAACGCGGACGAACATTTCCGGCGATGCGCCGATCAGATATTCCTGGTTGCCGAGATTGATGAAGAAGGAATAGGGCGATGGGTTGATAGCCTTCAGCCGGTTGGAAATCTCGGAAGGCTTGCTGTCGCAACGTTCCATGAATTTCTGGCCGGGAACCACTTCGAACAGATCGCCGCGACGGAAACTCTCCTTCGCCTCGGTGACGAGCTTGGCATATTCGCCCGGCTTGTGATCGCCCTTCGGCGGCGTCACCGTCGTGCGCACGAACGGATCGGGCGCGATGTCCTGGCCCTTGCCCTCGGTCGTCACGCCACCCTTGGCGAAATCGTAGCGGTCGATCCAGGCCTTGGCTGCATGGTGGTCGACGACGAGGATTTCGTCGGGAAGAAACAGTACCATGTCGCGCTGGTCTTCCGGCCGCTGCATGGCAAGCTTGATCGCGTCGAACTGGAAGGCAAGGTCGTAACCGAAAGCGCCGAACAGGCCGATCGCAGAATCGGCTTCGGAATAGAAGAGGTCAACGATCGCGCGCAAAACGGTAAACACCGTCGGCATCTTCGAGCGCTCTTCCTCGGTAAACACGCGGGACGGCTGGTTGACCGTAAGGTCGAGGCGGCGGGTTGTCCGCTCGCCAAGTGTCAGATCCTCTACGCTTTGCAGCCGCTCAGCAACGAAGCCGAGCAACACTTCGCCGCGCGCGTTATACGCCTCGATCCAGACCTTGCGACCATTGCAGGTGATCCCGAGCGGCGGGTCGACGATTGCCGTATCCCATCGCGTATAACGACCCGGATATTCGTAATTCGACGAAAAGACGGCGCCGCGGCGCTCGTCCAGCCTGTCGACATAAGACGAGATTGCCGTTGCATATTCCGCCGGACGGCGAGCCCGGCTTACGGTTATGCCGCCTCGCGTCTCGTAGGTCTCGGAACCGTCCTCGCGAATGATCGTCACCATTGTAATGCCCTTGCCTCTTCGATCTGGTTCGCCCGGTTCCCGCAAAGCGGCCAATAAAAAAGCCGCCTCGGTTCTCGGGCGGCTTGGTCTGGTCTTGTCGATGGACATGACTGGTCAAGGCCGCGTTAGCGTGCCCACCACCAGTTACCGTTGTTGTTCATCGAAATCGTCATGGGCGGAATTGTTAGCGTGGCAGGACATACCGTGCAAGCACAAAAATATTGTCCTGTGATGCGACCAAAACAGGTCGATCCGCGTTGCCCCTCTCGCCCGGCATCCGTTGCGCCGAAGCACAGTGCAGAACCGGTCCGGAGGACAGACAGGGAATGAAGCGGTCAACCTTACTCATCGCGCTTGCCGCACCTCTCATGCTTGGTGCAGCCTTGCCGCCCGAACGGCCGGCGCTGCCGGGCAGGAGCGCCGAAATCGTCGAGGTCAACGTCATCGACCGCTTCCTCAAGGATACCGGCATTCGCAAACAGTCTTCGACCAGGGAGAAGGCGAGAACCCGTAGCCGCAACACGTCGCGCAATGCCATCCCCAAACCGCCACCGCTCGCATCCGTTCCCTTACCCATTCAGAAACCGGCCGAAACCGCACACAAGGCGACGCCCGAGCCGCCTTTGGCTGCGGACAAACCGGGTGAGGCCGAAAACCGGAAGTCCGAAGAACAGGCAGCGACACCCGAGACGTATAGCGCTGAAAACAAACCGGCGCAGTCCGACCTCGCCAAGCCCGACGAGAAAGCCGCTTCTTCACCCGCAAAGCCGGAGACCGAAGACCAAACCAAGCCCCCAGTCGTCGAACAACCCTCGACCGCTACCGAACCGGCGCGCGAGGCCGAGGTTCCCACACCGCTTCCCAAGCCCGAAACCGACACTGCGGCCGCCAGATCGGACGGCGCCGAACGCGGATCACCGGAGAAGCCAGCAGAGAAACAACCCGCTCAGGCTGAAACAGAACCTGACGGCAAGCAGGATGAGGCAGGCGAAACGGAAAAGGCCGAGACGCCGCCTCCCCCGCCTCTCGTAAAAGAGGATCCACAGGAGCTGCAGGCCTGCCTGGCCGACCTGAAGGCGATCGGTGCAAAATTCGAAACAAACGATCCTATCGACGACGGCAATGGCTGCGGCATCGAGCATCCGATCGATGTGGCGGAAGTCTTGCCCGGCGTCGATCTCGGCGGCGCGACCATGCGCTGCAAGACGGCGCTTACCATGGCCCACTGGCTGAAAGACACGGTCCAGCCCGCCATGACCATCGCCATGCCGGGCCGCAAGATCGTCGGCCTCGTACCCGGCTCTACCTACCAGTGCCGTTTAAGAAACAGTGCATCGACCGGAAAGATTTCCGAACACGCTCGCGGCAACGCCTATGATGTTGCAGCCTTCAAGCTCGACAATGGCGAAAAGATCGAGATGAAACCGAGAACGGAAGATTCGACGCTGGAAGGCGCATTCCAGCGCACCGCCACTGCCGGAGCATGCCTGCACTTCACCACCGTCTTGTCACCAGGTAGCGACGCATCGCACGAAGACCATCTTCACTTGGACATCCTCGAGCGAAACGGTGGTTATCGCTATTGCCGGTAAAGGGGCTTACTGCTGCGTAACAGTGAAGGACGATCCATTGCCGGCATCGCCGCTCGAAGTGCCTCTCGTCGGAGCAGGCCTCAGATCGAGCACCGGTGAACATATGCGGACGATCCGCGAATATCCGGATTGCGTGACCTTCAACAGACCGCATTCCTCATTGGCATAAGCCGTGCGAACATAATGCCGCTGGCTTTTTGCCGCCGGTGGATAATAGCCCCGAACGAGATCGGCCGCACCGGCAGGCAATACAGCGGCAGCGCCAAACACCATGACTGCGGCGATGGACAGAGAATATTTCCCAAATACGATCGACATGAAACTCTCCGCACGAAATGAACGAGGATCGGTTTTGCCCATCCTGCGCATCATCAATTCCAAATTCAAGCTCAGGTTCCCGCGATGCTTTCCCACAGCTTGATATATTCGTTTCAAACGGCAATCGACCTGAACAATATTATCAGAATAGCCCCTCGATCTGCCCCTCGTCATTGAGAAAGATCCGTTCGGCGGATGGCGACCGCGGCAGACCGGGCATGGTCATGATTTCGCCGGTGATCGCCACGATAAAACCCGCACCGGCGGAAAGCCTGACTTCGCGAACATGCACGACATGCCCCTCCGGCGCGCCGCGCAGGGTCGGATCGGTAGAGAAGGAATACTGGGTCTTGGCGATGCAGACCGGCAGATTGCCATAACCCTGCTCCTCCCACGCCTTCAGTTGATCCCGCACCGCCTTGTCGGCAGTCACCTCGCCTGCATGATAGATTTTCGAAGCAACCGTCTGAATCTTGTCGAAAAGCGGCGTCTCGTCCGGATAAAGCGGCTGGAATTTTGCCTGTCCACCATCGGCAAGCTCGACCACCTTATAGGCCAACTCCTCGATACCCGCCGACCCTTCTGCCCAATGGCGGCAGACGATCGCATCGGCGCCCAGCCTGTCGACATAATCCTTGATCGCGGCGATCTCGGCATCCGTATCAGAAATGAAGTGATTGATGGCGACGACCACCGGTACGCCGAACTTGCGCACATTGGCGACATGGCGGCCGAGATTGGCGCAACCACGCACCAGCGCCTCGACATTCTCGGCGGAAAGATCTTCCTTCCTCACCCCGCCATTCATCTTCAGCGCCCGGATGGTCGCGACGATGACGGCCGCATCGGGCTTCAGGCCCGCCTGACGGCACTTGATGTCGAAGAATTTCTCCGCCCCGAGATCCGCCCCGAAGCCGGCTTCCGTCACGACGTAATCGCCAAGCTTGAGCGCCGCCTTGGTGGCGATCACAGAGTTGCAGCCATGAGCGATATTGGCGAACGGACCGCCATGCACGAGTGCCGGATTGTTTTCCAGCGTCTGCACCATGTTCGGCTGCATCGCGTCTTTCAGGAGCACCGCCATCGCCTTGTCGGCCTTCAGGTCACGCGCGTAGACCGGTGAGCGGTCGAAGCGATACCCGATGACGATCTGGCCGAGCCGGCGCTCGAGATCGCTGAGGTTTTCGGCAAGACACAGGATAGCCATGACTTCGGAGGCAACCGTGATGTCGAAGCCGCCTTCGCGCGGATACCCGTTTTTCGCACCGCCGAGCGACATGACGATTTCGCGCAGCGCCCGATCGTTCATGTCCATCACGCGCCGCCAGGTGATGCGACGGATATCGATATTGAGCTCGTTGCCCCAATAGACGTGATTGTCGATCATCGCCGAAAGCAGATTATGCGCAGACGTGATTGCATGGAAATCGCCTGTAAAATGGAGATTGATATCCTCCATCGGCACGACCTGCGCATAGCCGCCGCCGGCCGCCCCGCCCTTAACGCCGAAACAGGGGCCGAGCGACGGCTCGCGCACGCAGATGACCGCCTTTTTTCCGATCCGGTTCAGTCCGTCGCCAAGACCAACTGTCGTCGTCGTTTTCCCTTCGCCTGCCGGCGTCGGGTTGATTGCGGTAACGAGGATCAACTTGCCGTCTCTTTTGCCCTCAAGTGAGGCAATGAAATCGGCGCTGATCTTCGCCTTGTCATGACCATATGGAATGAGATCGTCGGACGAAATCCCGAGCTTTTCGCCGATGGCAATAATCGGCTGCTTTTTCGCCGCTCGGGCAATTTCGATATCCGATTTCACATCTACCATCCGGCTTCCCTCTTGGCGACTGATAGGAACATTTTGTGTGGCATGCTTTACCGAAGCCCGCCCGCACTGTGAATAGCCGGTTTTCGGCGTCAACCGCCGATCCAAAAGAAAAAGGGCGATACGATCACTCGCACCGCCCTCGACTGAGGCATTTACAGGAACTGTGTTCAGAACCGCTGGGTCAGAGAGATTTTGAACGAACGGCCCGGCTCGGTGAAGTAGTCCTCCGCTCCCGGCGTAACGTTGGCATCCTTGGTGTTGAGCGCATCCCAGTATTTGCGGTCAAAGACGTTATAGATACCGGCGCGGATGCTCAGACCCTTGACCTGCTCCGGCTCCCACCATGCCGTAAGGTCGACCAGACCGTAACCCGGAGCCTTGAAACTTGCCGTGGACTTGTCTGAGACGCCCTTTACCCCGGTCCACAAGGCATCGACGCCCCAGGTTTCGGTTGCATAACCAATGCCGACGATGGCTTTGAGCGGCGCAACCGAGTTGAGATACTGGTCCGTTTCCATGTTGACACCACGCGTAAAGGCCAGGCCGGCGCGGGTGTTGAAACCATTTACGAAGCTCTTGTGGACGCTGAATTCTGCTCCGTAGATCTTCGCGCGAGCAATATTCTGGTAACCGGTGACGCCGAACGGAAAGTCAGCGGGATTATATCCGGCATCGGTGATCTCGTCGCTCGTGTAGGATCGGCTATCGATAAAGTTTCGGTAGCGATTGTAGAACAGGTTAACCGAACCACCGAAATCGTCGTCGCCAAGGCGTGCACCGACTTCGAACCCGTTGCTGGTTTCAGGTTCGAGATCCGGATTGCCGATCGACAGATAGCTGCCGACACCGCCATAGGTCAGGTACATTTCGTTGGAAGTCGGGGAACGGAAGCCCATTGCCCATTGACCAAACAGGGTAACGTCCTTGTTGAGTTGATACTCCGCGAGGATCTTGGGCGAGAACGCGCTGTCGCTCGAACCGTTGGGAAGCACCGGCGTTGCAGGATTGCTCAGATAAGCGGGCGTGTCTTTCGGAGAGTGGTCGTACCAGTCGAAACGGATACCAGGCGTCAACGAGAACCCGCTATCGCCGAACACCATCCGGTCTTGTGCGTAAACACTTACCTTCGAGCTATCGACGTCAGGCATATCCGACTGGTTGGTGTGCAGCATGCTGCAGGCGAACGGCGTCGGGATGATCGTGTCGCAAGAGTCAACGCCAGAGGAATACTGCTCCGACTTGGAGAAGAACAGACTCGTCCCAAGCGTAACTGTATGATTGACCGATCCTGCTTCAAAGCCGCTGTCCAGGAAACCATTGAAGCCGAAGCCAGCCTCGGAGATTTCATTGTTTCGTATGAACGGGCCGGCAAGGCTTCCGAATCGGATCGAATCCTGGCTGGCTACGCGCTCCTGCTTCTGCCAATAGAGCGTTGCTTCGGCAGCGTCGATCAGACCGTCGGCACCGGGTGCCTCGTACTCGTAATCCAGCGACACCCGCGTACGCTCGTTGTCCTCCCCTGACGTATGCTTGCCTCCGGGCCGATAGTTGCCGGTCGCCGTCTGCGCCTGTTTCAGGTCGATATCCTTGTCGAAACGGAACCGTTCCGCCGTCAGCCCGAATCGGTGACCTCCGTCGACGTCCTGACGCAGCTTGAACAGCATGTTATACTGATCATAGTCTGCCGGATTGGTTTTGGTACGGTCTCCTCCATAGCCGCCGACGCTACCGCGATTGTCCAGCTCGTGACCCTTTTTATAGCTTCCAAGGAACAGAACGGAGGTATTCTCGATCCGCTTTGCGATCGCCGCGCCGCCATACCAGCTGTGATCCGCGCTGTCGAAACCAGTCCCGACCTTGCCGCCCCAATCCTTGCCTTCGCTGATAAGATCGTCTGGTTCAAGCGTCCTGAACAGAAGCGCTCCGCCAAGCGCACCATCACCGATCCGGCTGCTATCTGCCCCCTTAACGACATTGACGGTGGCAAGGGAGAAGAAGTCTACACTGTCAGCTCCACCACTGGTTCCTCGGGCGTTGTCCCGCAGATAGCTGAGCGGAATGCCATCGACCAAGGTCGTGACGCGATTTCCTTCAAGGCCTCGGATATTTACCGAATTGGTTGCCCGGTTGAAGTTCACGCCCGGATCGATAGATCGGCCGAGATCGGTGATAGACTGAACCTGCTTCTTCTCAAGCTGGGCTTCGGTCGTTTCCGTAGCTGTGGGGGTGTTCTCAGCATCACCTGACTTGGCTACCCTTTTCCCTTTCAAGACAATGGGTTCAAGGGCCGTTCCGCTCTGCTCGGCCTGCTGCGCCGATGCTTCTGCAGCCATCGAAAGCAGCGCGAGAGCGGTGCAGGTGGTGAGGATCGATCGAAGACGCCGGCTGGCCATAGCTATCCCTTTATATGGCCGCACGTCATCACCCCTCGCACGAAAGCACGATGGAAACGGCGGACCAATTTAAAATCTGTCGAAAATGTGGCGGGCAGCTGAAATCTGCCTTATTCATGCCATTAGAAAACATGACTATCGTTGTCAATTATTAAAACATGACTCTATGAATCATGTTTCTGTGATCCACTCCAAGTGATTAAAATGCAACAAAGCACGGCGTATCCGGTCTTGCCGGAACTACCTCTGGCCTATTATGTGAGGCACCCCTGATTAAGCCGGAGCGCACTTGATGAAATCGCTGGAACTGCTGGTCGAGAAGATCATCCTCTCAAGCCGCTGGCTGCTGGTCGTCTTTTACATGGGCCTGGTCGCCGCGCTGGCCGTCTATGCGCTTTCCTTTGCCTTCAAGTTCTGGAAGGTCGCCCAGAACGTCTTCACGCTGGGCGAAGCCGGAATGATCCTCGCCATGCTCGGCCTTATCGACGCAGCGCTCGTCGCAAGCCTTATCGTCATGGTGATGATTTCCGGTTACGAGAACTTCGTCAGCCGCTTCGATGAGGCGGAAGCGGACGTTTCCTTCCTCGGTAAGCTCGATGCCGGCAGCCTCAAGATCAAGGTCGCATCCTCGATCGTCGCGATCTCCTCGATCCACTTGTTGCAGATCTTTCTCAATGCCGCTCAATACACCGATGGGCAGCTGATGTGGTATACGATCATCCACCTTGCCTTCGTCGTCTCCGCCGTGATGCTCGGCTGGCTGGAACGGATCATGGCCGCCACCAAGGCCGACAAGAACGAAGGCAAGCACGAGGCGCATCTTTAATGTACTTTCGCGGCCTTTCGCCACGGGCAGAAGTACCGCCGCAGGAGCAAAGCCTCGAACTGAATAATTGATTCGTAATCCATGTCGCTTATCCGATGCATAGACTGCACTGGAGAAAGACATGACGGTTGGCCGCGAGAATTTGCTTTCCATTAACGGGCTGCGATTGAAGCAGGGGGAAAGGATACTTCTCATCGAGGATTCCGTCGCACTCTCGACCTTGCTCACCCAAAGACTGGAAGAGGAAACAGGGGCCACCGTCACACGCTGTGGCTCCCTCTCGGCGGCCCGTAAGAACATCGCCGAAGGCACGTTCCTGCTTGCCCTGACCGGCCTCAACCTTCCCGATGCCCCCAATGGCGAAATCCTCGACATGTTGCTGCAAGAGGAAATCCCAACAATCGTCTTCACGGCAATGTTCGATGCGGACACAAGGGAGCGCTGTACCAGGAAAAAGATCGTCGACTATATCGTCAAGGACGGCACGAAAACGGTAGACAAGGTTGTGCAGACCGTCAGCCGTATCCTTGCCAACAGCGCCCATAAGATACTTGTTGTCGATGACGCCCGCGCCGCCCGTTCGGAACTCGTCGAAATCCTCAGCCGTCAGAATTTCCACGTTCTGGAAGCGCGCTCGGGCAGGCAGGCACTTGAAATTCTGACGAGCGACGAGACGATCGATCTCGTCATCACCGACCACCACATGGCAGACATGGACGGATACGAGCTGACCCGCCGTATTCGCCAGACGCGTAATTCCGAACAGTTGCGCATCATCGGCATCTCCTCCTCGTCGGATCGGCTTCTGTCTGCGAGCTTCCTGAAAGCCGGAGCGTCGGATTTCATCTATCGGCCCTTCGTCCACGAAGAACTCAAATGCCGCATCGACAACAATGTCGAGACACTGACGCAGCTCAATCATCTCCGGCGCCTGGCGGAACAGGATTATCTCACTGGCCTCGCCAACCGGCGCCATTTCTTCTCGACCATGCGCCAGCATGGCAGAGACGCCACGCAAGGCTCGATCGCCCTTCTCGATATCGACCACTTCAAGACCGTGAACGACACCTACGGCCATGATGCCGGCGACGCCGTCTTGCAGGCGATTTCGCTCGTCATGGCTGACATGTGCATTCCGGCAAAGCACATGCCTGCCCGCATCGGCGGCGAGGAATTCGCCATATGCCTGAGCCAGCTGGACGCGTTTCAGGCACACTCCTTCTGCGAAGAACTGCGCAAAAGGATCGAAGAGCGTGTGATCGAGGTCGGTAACCGTTCCATATCAGCGACAATATCCATCGGCGTCGTCGAATTCGAGCCGGGTGAAACCTTTGAGAACCAGCTCAATGCAGCCGACCAGCTTCTTTATCTGGCAAAGGCAAATGGAAGAAATCGGGTTTACTCCACGCTCACGATCCCGGAGGCGATCAATGCGATTGCTTCCGCGGGCGGCTAGAGTTGACGTGGGACCGCATTGATGCCTTGGCCAAGGGCATCGGCTTCTTGCGTGATAGCCTGCCACACCTCATGCAGAATGCTCGATGCATTGCAGCAAGCCATCGCTTCAGAACGCTCGGCGAAGCGCAGCTTTCCGGCTTTACGTTAAGAAAAGCAGCCGCGAGCTTATTTTCCCATGCGCGGCATTTGCCCATAAGTGACTGAAATCAAATAAACAACATGACCACATGTCATAAAAGTTGTTAACTGGTGGGATTTAGACGACTTTCCGCTGGCTATTAAACGTAAGTAGTATATTTATTAACAATAACATAGCTCCTTTGAACCCGAAAAACTGATGATAACTCACGAACGGCAGTCGGTGCTGAGCAGCGAGATATCTGCGGCCCATTCGCAAGAAGGTCTATTCTTGGCCTTGCGACGGGTTACGCATGAATTCAGTTTGCAGCACATCACCTTGCTGTCGCTGAATAATCCCGACGAAAAGCTGCTGTCTCGTATGATTGTGCAAAGCAGCATTCCTGAGCCGTATTTTGCGGAATTCGACCGCAAGCGCCTGCTCGAAAAATGCGCTCTTGCCGATATCATCATCCAGTCGAAGTTACCGTTCTGCTGGTCTATTGGGGATCCGCTTCAATCTCGCCCCTTCCCTGTCGACAGCGCTATCGAAGATCTTCAGCGGCGCTATGGATTGATCACCAGTGTCGCAATGACACTTCATTCACTTGAAGGCGAGCGCTTCATCATGCGCTTCGATGGCGCCCGCCCTCGCCTCACCCAGGTCGAGCTCAACGAGATCGGCATGATCACCCTGCATTCGTTCGACATGTTCGAAAAGATCAGGCGCAACGAACGCAAGGCAACGCCCTCTCCCCTCACAGTTCGCGAACTCGAAGTGGTGCGCTGGACAGCTCAGGGCAAAACCTCGGTCGAGATCGGCCAAATACTCACCTTGTCCGATCATACGGTAAACGCCTACATGACCAACGCCATCAAAAAACTCGATTGTGTCAACCGCACCCAGCTTGTAGCGAAGGCTCTCAGACTTAGGCTTATTGCATAGATCAAAGCAGCCCCGGCTGGAGAAAAACTGAAATTGGCATCCTGGATCGAGCATTCGCGCAAACCTTACGAGGCCCAACACCAGCTTGTCGGCTTGAGCGATAGGGAAGTTCTGGAACTTGTCGGCTCGTTTCGCCTCTGCGGCTTCTGGCGCTTCAACGTCGACAGCGGCCATCTATTCGGCACGATCGAATACTGCCAGATTTTCGGAATTACGCATTGCGACGGACCACTTGATCTTGTCAGGCTCAGTGCGGCCATCCATCCGGATGACCTGACGGTGATGATGGAAACTTTTGAGCGCGCAAGCGCCTCGCAACTGACCTTCCACAATCTCTATCGGGTAAAGACAGGCCCCACGAACTTCAAGTTCGTCCGCAGCGTCGGAAAATTCCGCGCAGACGGCGCGGGACAGGGTGACGTCATCGGCATGACATACGAACTCTTCCCACAGGCAAGTACGACGATCGGTTTCATCCCCGACGAAGATCTTCTCAAGGGCTGACCAACTTGCTTTACCTCGTGTCTTCCGAAAATGGTCACCGCTTTCGGGATAAAGACATGCGGTAAACGCAAAGAGCGAAACCATGGCAAGCGAATCTGGAAGATTCGCGACGAGCTTTAGCGGTCGAGCACCAGCCGGATTTCCACCAGATTGGAGCGGACCCGTAGGGTATAAAAGCCCATCACCGCAAGATGGGTCGGCATGATCCAGCCATCTTCGGCACCGTTTGAAATGATGGCCGGCTGGATGCGCAGCGCTGCCTGCATCTGTTTCAGCATGTCGGTCCACAACGGAGCGAGGTTACGCTCGCGAATGACCTGCGAGAAATCAGCGCCGGCAGCAGACAGAATTGCATAATAGCCGTAAATCTGCCCATAGGCGAACCAGAAACGGTCATCCGCCCGCGTGTCGAACCAACCGCCGTTATAGTTTTCCGAACGCTCGCGAAGGATGGCAGACGTGCCGCCGAGATCGTTCGCCACACGGTCAATGAACTGCACGAGATTGTCGGCGCGGCTGTCGAATGTTGCCGAGCAGTTGCCCAGTTCGGTGTTGAACTTGTGCAGGCTGTTGATCGCCGCCCGATAATAGCTCGGCGTCGGCGTCTTCGGGCCAAACGGGCTCAATCCGAAATACCAGGAATATTCGTCGAACTGCAGATTGCTGCGCGCATCCTGAAGATTGGTATTGACGCCCGAAGTCCCCCGCATCCGCGCCAGCGTATCGACCAGCTCCACCGAGGTGCGGCGCACGGCCTGGTTCACGCCGCGCTGGAACGACGCCTTGTTATCGAGGAAAGGCGTATGGTCCCAGTCCATCCCGAAAAAGCCGAGACGGTAGAGAAGCATGGAAGATATCCACGCATTCTGGTTGACGTTCATGTCGGTAAGATCGGCCGCCGCATCCGCGATAGCGGATGTCTGGCATTGCTTGGCGGCAGCTATACCGGACGTGCCGGCAGTCTGCGCCTGCGCTTGAGCCTCGACACCGGGTACAGGCAACTCCTGGCCGGCAGGCATGTTGCGCTCGTTCCATCGATAGGTGTCAACGAAATTCGGATCGAAGCCGCGCCAGACCTGCGTCTGCCAGATGAAATAACCGTATAAGGCAACGAGCAGCACTGCGAAGATCGCAATCGGACCCTTCACCCAGAGACGGCGTCCCCGATACCAGCCATGCGCCGCCATCAGCGGCCAAATCAACCACGCGACCAATATCCGGACGCCACGCCCGATGGCAGCAGCGACGCCTTTGAAGAATCCGGTGATCTGGTCGCGCATCTAGTCCTCCTGGAAGCCGATCGGTCATCGCTGACATATGATGCCGATCCATCGAGTACAACACTTGCCATAGGCAGGACTGGAACAAATTCGAAAGGGATAACGTCGCACTCCCGTTTCTGAAGGCTTCACAGCCGATATTTCAGGCATCCTCGAAACGCTTGGCAAATGCGATATCGGTCCTCTGCCGGCTGCGATCGAGCCTCGCGCCCGGCAAAAGACCGTTTCCGAGGCGCCAGACCGGCCTGGAAAGGTGCGGATAGGCATCAGGCGAAAGGCTATGCGCCTCCCTTTCACGATCGAAGGAAAGCATGACCGAATAGAGATCGAGAAGGTTCTCGATATCGAAGCCAAGCTTCTGCAAAAGCAGGTTCAGATCACGCACACCGCTATTAAAGGCACGCGAAACCGGATCGACCAGGCCAATCATGCTTTCGAAAGCCGGACCGTATTCGCTTGCGCCTTCATTCCCTTCGCCGAGCCTCGCTGACACTCCCGCCACGTCGCTCACCTTGAAAGCTGCGAGCATTGTCAGCGCGTCTTCAGCCGCTATCCGCTGGCCGATCACGGTCTGGCGATGCGTCTCGATAAGCCCCGCCAGCCTGTCCGCCCGGCCAAGGATCGTCCGCAACCGCTCGACCCCACCGGCTCTCGCTGCTCGCCTTTCGATCCGGCGGCGCATTGCCTTTCTGGAAAACAAGCCGAGAAACAGGTCACTCGCCAGCGGGGTTTCCCTGTCGTTAAAAATTGCCCGCTGCTCGTCGACGGCAGCGCCGATCTCTGCCACATGTGCAGCGAGTTCGGGATAGACGCTTTTCTGCAGCATAAGCAGTGCCAAGCGTCGCGCGCCAAGGTCGTCAAAAGCGTCGCCTTGCAGCAGCCGCGGCGTGCTCATCGGCCCGGGGATCACGGCCAGCAAATGCGTGCCGGCTTCAACGACAGCTTTCAGACCGGCGCGAATCTCGGCCACCGTGTCCTCGAAGCGAGTGGAACTCTCTACCTTCATCTCTTCCTCCCTGCCCGGAGAAAGAAATAGGGCCGCTGCGCATTTTGACGACAGCGGCCCTGCAATAATAACTAGGTGATAAAAAGGGTAATGCTTAGGTGATGAAAAGTTCTGGTTTGAAAAGCGGCAAGCTCAGAGACCGAGCTTTGCAATCTCGGCGTCGAGGCGTTCCTTTGCCTTCTTCGGCATCTTGGCGGCCTTGACCGCGTCAATGTTGGATGGTGCGTCACCGACGACAACGAGCGCAATCATGCCCATGCCGAAATGTGGCGTGCACTTGAAGACATAGGCCCCGGCCTGATCGACGGTCACAACCAGATCCTGGCTGATCTTGCCCTTGATATCGGCCACACCTTCCGGAACCAGACCTGGCATGGAAGCCGCATCGTGTCCCTTGTCGACAGAGACAAACTTGATCGTATCACCCGGAGCGGCCTTCACGGCGGCCGGTTCGAAGACCATTGCCTGACCGTCAGAGCCCTTGTTGAGCATCTTGATCTCGATTTCGGCGGACAGTGCCGGCAAGGCCAGCAGAACCGCGCCAGCAGCCAGCGTGGCGGTCTTCAGTATCGTTCTGATCATCGAATTCTCCTGCGAGGGTCCGCGGCACGACCGCGATGAGTGCGTTTTAACGCTGCAGGACTTTGGCGCTTTGACATTGGTCAATAGAACGAAGCCTCCCCGTTTTTTTAGGGGGCTGGCGCCGAGGGCTCAGTCGCAGCGCATCTTTTCTTCCCAATGCCGCCGGCAAAGTGAAACGTATTTCTCATTGCCGCCGACATCGACCTGAGCGCCCTCGCGGATCACCTCGCCTGCCCCGTCCACCCTGACGACCATCGTCGCCTTGCGGCCGCAATGGCAAATGGTTCGGACTTCCCGCAACTCGTCGGCAATCGCCAGCAGTTCATACGACCCCGGAAACAGCTTGCCCTGAAAATCGGTGCGCAAACCATAGGCCATGACGGGAATACCGACCCGGTCCGAGACCCGCGCCAGTTGCCATACCTGCTCTGCCGAAAGAAACTGTGCCTCGTCGACGAAAACGCAGGCAATCGGTTCCTGTGTGTGCATGTCAGCGATGGCCGTAAAAAGATCATCGTTCTGGCCAAAGGGGATAGCTTCGGAAGAAAGCCCTATGCGTGAAGCGACCTTACCCTTGCCGGCTCGCTCATCCAGCGCAGCGATAAAGATCACCGTGCGCATGCCGCGTTCCCGATAATTGTAGGAGGCCTGCAAGAGCATCGTCGACTTGCCGGCGTTCATCGTCGCGTAATGGAAATAGAGCTTGGCCATGGCTGGCGTTTTCTTACCCTCCGGCGGCAAGCGAAAGACAGGCCGCCGGATAACCACAGATATTTGCGATCGCCTCGCAAGGTTTAAGCGAACAGATCCACGACCTGATAGGTCAGATACGAGATCAGGGCGGCAGCCGGCATGGTCACGATCCAGGCAATCACGATATTGCCGGCAAGCCCCCAGCGTACAGCAGATACGCGCCGAGCCGCCCCGACACCGACGATCGCGCCGGTGATCGTGTGCGTGGTCGAAACCGGAATGCCGAGCCATGTCGCACCGAACAACGTCAGCGCCCCTCCCGTCTCGGCGCAAAATCCCTGCATGGGATTAAGCCGCGTGATCTTCGATCCCATCGTGTGAACGATCCGCCAGCCGCCGAACAGCGTGCCGAGCGCCATGGCCGACTGGCAGGTGATGACCACCCAGAAGGGCACGTAGAACTCCGACCCGAGATAGCCCTGGCTGAACAGCAGCACTGCGATGATCCCCATCGTCTTCTGCGCATCATTGCCGCCATGGCCGAGCGAATAGAGCGAGGCGGAAACGAACTGCATGATACGAAAAGTCCGGTCGACCGCAAACGGAGTCTGGCGCACGAAAATCCAGGAGACGGTAAGAACCAGCACCAGCGCCAGGAAAAATCCGATTGCCGGCGACAGGAAGATCGCACCCGCGGTTTTCAGGAAGCCACCCCAGACGATCGAGGAAATCCCCACCTTTGCAAGGCCGGCGCCGATCAGCCCGCCGACCAATGCATGCGAAGAACTGGACGGGATCCCGAATATCCAGGTGACGATATTCCAGATGATCGCCCCCATCAGCGCCGCAAAGATGACCGCAGGCGAGACGATGCCCGGATCGATGATGCCGGTTCCAAGCGTTTCGGCCACATGCAGCCCGAAGAACATGAAGGCGATGAAATTGAAAAAGGCGGCCCAGGCCACCGCATATTGCGGCTTCAGCACGCGGGTCGAAACGATCGTCGCGATCGAGTTTGCCGCATCATGCAGGCCATTGAGAAAATCGAAGAACAGCGCGATGCCGATCAAACCGACCAGCAGCGGAAAGGCGAGGGTCAGGTCCATCAGACGTTCTCGATCACGATACCGCTGATTTCATTGGCGACATCCTCGAAGCGGTCGACGACCTTTTCGAGTTCGCCGTAGATCTCGCTGCCGATCATGTAGGCCATGGCATTGCCGGAAGCGCCATGCCGCTGAAAGAGGTCCTTGAGACCCTGGTCGTGCAGATCGTCGGAGCGGCCTTCGACACGCATCACCTCTTCCGCAATCGCGCTGAGGCGATGCGCATTGGCGCCGAGCTTGTCGAGCAGCGGGATGGCTTCCGCAACAAGATGCGCCGCCTTGACCACCTCTTCGCCCATCTGCCGCATCAACGGATCGAAGCTCGACTGTTCGAACAGCCGAATGGTCTTCACCGTCTTGTGCATCATGTCGATCGCATCATCCATCGACTGGATCAGATCCTTGATGTCGCCGCGATCGAAAGGGGTGATGAAGCTGCGACGAACCGCAAGCAGTACGTCGCGGGTAATGTCGTCCGCACGATCCTCGAGTGTGACGATGCGCTCGCAATTCGCCTCGACATCCTTTCCGTTGAGAAGCTCGCCAAGCGCTTCGGCCGCCTCCACGACGGTCCGCGAATGTTCGGAAAACATGTCGAAGAACTTGTCTTCGCGCGGCATCAACTTCCGGAAAATACTCATCATGGCAATAATCCCTGCTGCGGCACCAACATCAGGGCCGTCACAAAACTGTCATAAAAGCCATCGGACGGCTGGAATCAACCGCAAAAATCGGCATTTAAACGGGCATGAAACCTGTCACCAAAGACAAGAAGTCGCAAAACACCAAACAGAGCCCGAAGCCGCGGACACTGTTGCAGCAACTCGCACAGATGCCGGAGAAGCTTTTCAGTGGCGAATTTCGCCAGCAATACGGCGCGCTCTGCTTTCGCTGGGCGGGTGATGGCAACGCCATCGAGATCCTTGTCATCACGTCGCGGGACAGCGGCCGTTGGGTAATCCCCAAGGGCTGGCCGATGAAGAAGAAACAGCCGCATGAGGCAGCAGAGATCGAAGCCTGGCAGGAAGCAGGTGTGCGCGGGCGAGCGCGAAAAAAGCCGGTTGGCCGCTACACCTATCTCAAATGGCTGGACAATGGCGATGTTGCGCCCTGTGTGGTCGACGTTTTTCAGGTCGAAGTGGCGGAGGTAGAAAAGGATTTCAAGGAACGTGGCCAGCGTGAGATTGTCTGGCTTTCACCCAGTGAAGCCGCATATCGCGTCCGGGAAATCGAACTCAAATCGCTGATCATCGACTTCAAGCCGAAGAAGAAATAGCGCCGCTCAACCCAGAGTGGAAAGGACGAAATCGGCACGCTCGACAACAGAGACCTTCGGCAGGATCATCACCTCATAGCCGAGTTTGGGATAAGCTGCGGCAAGGCGTTCATATTCCGCAACCGCATCATCCAGCGAATGCTGCCGCTCGGCATCACCTTCATAGATTTCCGGCCATGGCGGCGTCATGAAAACCGCCGGATGATACGGATGGATCTCATTCCATCGCTTGGCCATGGGCTCTCCGGTCACCTGTTCCAATGCGACGGCGGCATCGATCAGCCCGCGATCGAAAAACGTCCAGCCTGTATTCCCGGCAGCAGCCTGCCTGTCGGCAACCGCCATATCGATCGCCAGCCGCGCAAAGGCGGCAAGATCCACCCAGGGCAGCGATCTCCCCTCGCCTTGCATCTCCTGCCTTACGATCCGCCGTCCCGGCTCCTCCACCACGGAAAATCCACGAGCACCGAGTTCCGTCAGAAGCATCGACTTTCCTCCACCGGAACATCCGGAAATCACCACGAACCGGTTCATGCAAATCCTCCATGCGTTGTCGCACCAGCAATTGCTGGTTAGCATATTTGCGAATGCGGAAAGTGCGGCGCCGTCAAGCAAAGCTCTTCCGAAAAGCGACCCGACATCTCCAAGGACAAAGCAATGCGTTCATCCAAAATCATCCACATCGTCACCTGTCACGCAGAAGGCGAAGTCGGTGATGTCATCGTCGGCGGCGTGGCGCCGCCTCCGGGCGATACGGTCTGGGAACAGTCGCGCTTTATCGCAAAAGACCAGACCTTGCGGAATTTCGTTCTCAACGAACCGCGCGGCGGCGTCTTTCGCCACGTCAACCTTCTCGTGCCGCCAAAGAACCCAAAAGCCCAGATGGGCTGGATCATCATGGGCGAAATCCGTTGTCGCCATCCAGCCCGGCAAGATCGACCGCTCTCCGACCGGCACTGCCGTCTCGGCACGCATGGCCCTGCTTCACGCACGCGGCCAGATGAAGGAAGGCGAAACCTTGACCGGCATCTCGATCATCGGCACATGCTTCGTCGGAGAGATCGTCAGGGAAACGGAAATCGCCGGGAACAAGGCCATCATCCCCTCGATCACCGGCCGTGCCTGGATAAGCGGCACCTCTCAACTGATGCTCGATCCCTCCGACCCCTTCCCCGGCGGCTACAAGCTTTCCGATACCTGGCCGATGCTCAAATAGGCAATCGTCCTCACTCCACCTCACCCAGATGATGGCGAACCCACTTCATTTCCTCAGACGCGGTGCGCCCGAAATGTCGCCGAAAGTCTCTCGCAAATTGCGAGGTGCTCGCGTATCCGACCGATGTGGCCACGTCGGTGATCTTGCCGCGGCGCGCAATCATCAGCCTCGCCTCGTGCAACCGCATCGCCTTGACATATTGTATCGGGCTGCTCCCGGTCAGCTCCTTGAAATGACTATGGTAGGACGGCACGCTCATCCCGGCATTGCTCGCCAGGTCTACGACAGAGATACCTGCGCCGTAGTTCTCCCTGAGAAATTTGAGGCTTCGGACAACGCGTCCTGCTGCTCCGTCCTGCTGCAGAGCCGCGATCATCGCGCCGCCCTGCGGGCCGACAAGCACCCGGTAATGAAGCTCGCGAAGAATGCCACCGCCCAGAACCTCAGCCTCGACGGGATCTGCAAGCACCGTCAGCAGCCGCATCAGCACGTCGCCCATGCCAGCATCCATACGGCTGGAGATCAGGCTCCGCGGCCGGCTTGCCCCGATATCCACATGCGCGGAGACCTGTGCGGCGATCTCGGCTGCAAGCGCCATGTCGAACTCGACATAGACGGCCAGAAGCGGACGCTCGCTGCTGGCAATCGACCCCATCCTGAACGGAACCGGCATCGAGACGGCAAGATAATGCTCCTCGTCATACAGGTAGACCCGATCATCGAGCATTCCCTGCTTGCGCCCCTGCAGCACGAACACCGCTCCGGGCCTGTAGAGAACCGGCACGTCATTGAGCACGGTCTCGCTCCGCAACAGTCTCACGCTCTCAAGCCGCGTGGCATTGTAGCCATGGCGGGGAGCAAGCCCAGCGGCAAGTCCGACCAACTTCTCCCGCCCAGAGAGACCCTCATGCTCATTCATAGGAATTGACAATCTTATTAGAGAATTCACCGTCGAACTTAGCTTCTCACCATATTATTTGCCAAGTCCACGATCAATCGAGGATGCATCCCATGAGCAACAGGACATTTTTCATCACCGGAGCCAATTCGGGTTTCGGTCTCGCCATTGCAATCGCCGCCCGCGCCGCAGGCCACACCGTCATCGGCACCGTCCGGTCCGAAACATCGCGAGCAAGCCTCACCGCGCAACTGCCGGGCATTCACACCGTACTCTGCGATGTCACCGATTTCGATCGCATACCCATGATCGTCGAACAGGCTGAAAAAGATCACGGCCCCGTGGATGTTCTCATCAACAATGCCGGTTACGGCCACGAAGGCGTGCTGGAAGAATCGCCGATTGAAGAGATGCGGCGCCAGTTCGACGTCAACGTCTTCGGCGCAGTCGCCGTCGCCAAAGCCTTCCTGCCGCGCTTCCGTCAGCGACGCCGCGGTTTCATCGTCAACGTCACCTCCATGGGCGGCATGATCACCATGCCAGGCATAGGTTATTACTGCGGCAGCAAGTTCGCTCTTCAGGGTATTTCGGAAGTCATGCGTGCGGAAATGGCGCCGTTCGGCGTGCATGTCACGACACTCTGCCCCGGCTCATTCCGTACCGACTGGGCCGGTCGCTCGATGATCCGCACCGAGAGGTCGATTGATGACTATGACGCGCTGTTCGACCCGATCCGACAGGCCCGACAGGAAAAAAGCGGCAGGCAACTGGGTGACCCGGCCAAGCTTGCCGCTGCCGTCCTGACCGTGATCCAGTCCGATGCACCACCACCGCAATTATTGCTCGGCAGCGATGCGCTGAAATTTGTCTCCGAGAGGATCACCCGTCTGCAGCAGGAGATCGACGAGTGGAAGGCCGTGACGATCTCGACGGATGGCTGAGGCTCTGACCGTCTCCGCGTCAATGAAACGCGCGCACCTCGACCGGCGCCCTGCAAGCGATCGCCGCCTTGCGTCCCCATTCGAGCGCTTCATCCATGTTGGCCGCCTCAAGCACCCAGAAGCCGCCGACATGCTCGCGTGTCTTCAGATAAGGCCCCTCGGTGATTTCGACCCCGCCGCCCGGCCCGGCTTTCAACGATTTCGCAACAGCGACTGGATGAAGACCCCCGACGAACAACCGGATACCGGCCTCAACCATCTCATCGTTGAGCACGTCGATATCGCGATGCATCGCCTCGTCTTCCAAGGCAGCGGGATCGTAATCGTCGGGGTGGTGAATGGCGACCAGATAACGTGTCATGATCTTCTCCTCCAGCAGAGCGGAAGGCATTCTGCCTTCCTTTCACGCGGAGGACGAGCGGCCGGATAAAAATCCGACACGCTGCCTTAAAAATCTGGACGTCAGGCCGTCCGGAGCGATCCCTGATGCACGACGATACGGGCATGGTAGGGAACGCGGGTATAGAGGTCGAGAATATCCTGGTTGACGAAGCGCACGCAACCGGATGATGCCGCCGTGCCGATCGACTTCCATTCCGGCGAACCGTGCAGGCGATAAAGCGTGTCCTGGCCATCCTTGAAGATATAGAGCGCGCGCGCACCGAGCGGGTTCTTGATGCCCGGCTCCATACCACCGGCCTTGACCGAATAGCGCGCCAGCGACGGCTGGCGGGCAACCATCTCGTCCGGCACCTTCCACCGCGGCCAGGGCTGCCGCCACTGGATGACGCCCTCGCCTTCCCACATAAAACCATCGCGGCCGATGCTGACGCCATAACGCATCGCCGTACCACCCGGCTCTACGACATAAAGGAATCGGTTGGGGGTATCGACGACGATCGTGTTCGGCTTTTCGCCTGTCGGGTCGATAACTCGCTGCCGGTAATATTTCGGGTCGATCTGCTGATACGGTATGGCCGGAAGCTGGTATCCACCGTCTTCCACAGCCGCATAACGCGCCTGCAGCTCTGCCTCATCGGGAGGACCGATCGGCCGTTGCGCTGCGACCGGAACGACATTCGGCTGGCTCGTGGTGCTGCAGCCGGCAAGTGCAGCCGTCATGGAGACGGAACCAAGCACGAAGCTTCGTCGCGACAGGGAAAAAGAAGTGGGCATCAATGTTGTTTCCGGGATTGAGCAGATAACGATCAGCTTCTATCCGCCCTGACATGAGTTAGATCAAGTCACAACCGGGGCATCGGGCTTAGCAAGCGCCTCATCGTGACAATTTTGCCGATACCGGACTGAATGTCGCAAATGACCTGTGTCCTGCGGCGTAAACGCGCATGCTTGCTTGCAACAGGAAGTTATTGATAATGGCCGGGAACAAGAAAGAACGGGAGCACTTCATGCGCATCCATAAATCGCTGGCCTTCACCGTCGCCGTCTCTGCCGCTCTATCGGGTTTTGCTGCCAGCGCATCCGCTGCCGAGCCGCCCGCCTGTGGCACCGTCCGCTTCTCCGATGTCGGCTGGACAGACATCACGGCAACCACCGCAACCGCCTCCGTTCTCCTGAAGGCACTGGGCTACCAGACAGACATCAAGGTCCTGTCCGTGCCCGTCACCTATTCGTCGCTGAAGAACAAGGATATCGATGTCTTCCTCGGCAACTGGATGCCGACGCAGGAAGCCGACGTCCGTCCGTTCCTGACCGAAAAGTCGGTCGAATCTTTCGGGCCTAATCTCACCGGCGCGAAATATACGCTTGCCACCAATGCCAAAGGCGCCGAACTCGGCATTAAGGATTTCAAGGATATCGCCGCTCATGCAGACGCTCTCGGCGGCAAGATCTACGGCATCGAGCCGGGCAATGACGGCAACCGCCTGATCCTTGGCATGATCGAGAAGGACACCTTCGGCCTGAAGAAACTGGAAGTGGTGGAATCCTCCGAACAGGGCATGCTCGCCCAGGTCGCCCGTGCAGACAAAGCCGGCGAACCGGTCGTCTTCCTCGGCTGGGAACCGCATCCGATGAACGCCAATTTCAAGCTGACCTATCTGACCGGCGGCGATGACGTGTTCGGTCCGAATTTCGGTGGTGCGGAAGTCTATACAAACGTGCGCTCCGGCTTCACCGAGGAATGCCCCAATGTTGGCACCTTCATCAAGAACCTGAAATTCTCGCTGCCGATGGAAAACGAGATCATGGGCGGCATCCTGAATGACGCAGAAGAGCCGGAAGTCGCTGCGACCGACTGGCTGAAGGCCAATGGCGCAGCGATCGAGCCATGGCTGGCCGGTGTCACGACCAAGGCCGGCAAGCCGGGCCTTGATGCCGTCAAGACAGAACTCGGTCTCTGATCGTTCGACGGCAAGGGCCGGTTCTCCGGCCCTTGTTCCCTGCCCGTTTAATATTTTGAGGTGGTACCGGACGTGAACTGGCTACCCGACTGGCTCGTTGACTCGAGTGGAAAGCTGCGCCTGGGCAACTGGGCGAAAAATGCCGTCGACTGGCTGACGGGCAATGCAAGCTGGTTTTTCGACTGGCTGTCGCATATTCTGTCGAAGGTGATCGACGCGCTTCTGGCGGTGCTGCAATATCCGCACCCGTTTCTGCTCATCGCGATCTTCACCGCCCTTGCCTACGGCCTGCGCCGCTCAATCGGAGTCGCAGCCTTCACCTGTCTTGGCTTGTTGCTGATCTACAATCTCGGTTACTGGAAAGAGACGACCGAAACGCTGGCACTTGTTCTGGCGGCCACCGTGGTCAGCATGGCGATCGGCATACCGCTCGGCATCGCAGCGGCAAGGCGTGAATGGATTTATCAGGGCATGCGCCCGGTCCTCGACCTGATGCAGACCATCCCGACCTTCGTCTATCTCATCCCCGCACTCATCCTTTTCGGCCTCGGCATGGTGCCGGGCCTGATTGCCACCGTGATCTTCGCCATCCCCGCTCCGATCCGCCTCACCCGCCTCGGCATCATTTCCACGCCGGGGGCGCTGACCGAAGCGGCAGTCGCATTCGGCGCAACATCCGGCCAGGTGCTGCGCAAGGTGGAACTCCCCTACGCGATGCCGCAGATCATGGCCGGCCTGACCCAGACCATCATGCTGTCCCTGTCCATGGTCGTCATTTCCGCGCTTGTCGGTGCAAATGGCTTGGGCGTGCCGGTCGTGCGGGCGCTCAACACGGTCAACATCGCCCGTGGCTTCGAAGCCGGGCTCTGCATCGTCATCCTCGCCATCATCCTCGATCGCCTGTTCAAGAGCGGAAAGGCAGATGCGCCATGACCGTCAACTCGACCCGAGACTGCGTCACATTCAGTAATGTCGACATCGTGTTCGGCAACGAGCCTAAAGCCGCGCTGCCGCTGCTCGATGCTGGCCGAAGCCGCGACGAGATCAGTGCTCAGACCGGCATCGTCGTCGGCGTCTCCAATGCCTCCCTGTCTATCCGCGAAGGAGAAATCCTCGTCCTGATGGGGCTTTCCGGCTCTGGCAAGTCCACGCTTCTGCGCGCAGTCAATGGCCTTGCTCCAGTGGTGCGCGGCAACGTCAGCGTCGCGACACCCGCCGGCCCGGTCGATCCCTACAGGGCCAATGCCCGGACACTGCGCGAACTGCGCATGCACACGGTCTCCATGGTCTTCCAGCAGTTCGGACTTCTGCCGTGGCGGTCGGTTGCCGAAAATGTCGGCTTCGGCCTCGAACTTGCGGGTGTATCGGAAACGGAGCGCAAGCGGCGAATCGGCGAACAGCTTGAACTGGTCGGTCTCAGCCAATGGGCGGACCGGCGCGTCGGAGAGCTTTCAGGCGGCATGCAGCAGCGCGTCGGTCTGGCCCGCGCATTTGCCACCGGCGCGCCCATCCTGTTGATGGATGAACCCTTCTCCGCACTCGACCCGCTGATCCGCACAAAGCTTCAGGATGAATTGCTGGAATTCCAGCACAGGTTGAAAAAGACGATCCTTTTCGTCAGCCATGACCTCGACGAAGCCTTCCGCATCGGCAATCGCATCGCCATCATGGAAGGCGGCCAGATCATCCAGTGCGGCACGCCGCAGGAAATCGTCCGCGATCCGGCCGACGATTACGTCGCCGATTTCGTCCGCCACATGAACCCGATCAGCATGCTGACGGCGGGCGACATCATGACGAAAGGTGTCTCGGCCGTGGCAAGCACGGTCCCGATCTCCGCTTCCGCCTCTCCGGATACGCCTCTCATCGACATCATGGATGGGCTGGCTCGTCAGCGCGGCACCATCGCCATCGTTGATAACGGCAGCGTGGTCGGCTCGATAACCGCCGATGACGTCGTAACCGGCCTCACACGGCATCGGCTGCGCGACAACCGTGGATAGATGAACGTTAACCGCAAGTAGATGGTGCGCAAACTTGACGCGGCAAGGCCTCTTTTGCGGCAGTGAATTAAATGATATGAAAATAAAGCATTATCAAAATTCAAACCTCGAAATTCAACCAGAGAGTGACGGATGGCCGAACAGGCCCAGTTATTGCGCCCGACAGATGACGAGGCACGCGAGCTTGCTCGCACGCTTCTGCGCAGCGCACGCTACATGTCACTCGGTGTTCTTGATCCGGTAACCGGCTTTCCATCCGTGAGCAGGGCGCTGACCGCCATCGATCTCGATGGTGTTCCGGTCGTGCTCGTTTCTGCCCTGTCGGGCCACACCAAAGGCCTGAAGGACGATTCTCGTTGCTCGCTGCTTGCAGGCGAACCGGGTAAGGGTGATCCGCTGGCCCATGCCCGTATTACCGTTTTCTGCGAGGCCCAGCCGGTTGCCAGGGACAGCGCAATCCATCAAAGGATTCGCGCGCGTTTCCTGAGACGCCATGCCAAGGCGCAACTCTACGTCGATTTTCCTGATTTCAGGTTTTACCGATTGGTTCCCGTTCAAGCTTCGCTGAACGGAGGCTTCGGGCGCGCCTATGCATTGGGTGGCGAAGATCTGCTTTTTCCGCTCTCGGCAGACGAATCATCATGGCTGAAACTGCAGAACGAACTGGCAGAAAAGCCTTTGGAAGCTGCGAATTTTGCGCATCGCCTGGGGCTTGGAGACAAGAATTGGAGATTCGGATTGGTTGATCCCGCCGGGATTGACCTCGTTTCGAGCGATGTACTCGTCCGGCACGAGTTTCAGCATCGACTAGACTTGCCGGAAGACGTCATACATTATATCTGCAAATAAACTAAAATGTAGCTTGAACTACCCGAAATTTAGGGGATGTACAAATTCCGCCTGTGCCGCCTAACATCACCGGATAAGAATATTTGGTGAATTGCGCGGCCACTTTGGAGACGAGGTGAAGAGAACTTATGGATAAGGTAGCACTTTCTGAGCATTCAAACGCAGCAGCGGGCCTGCTGTCGGCAATGGCCAACCCCAAGCGGCTGATGATTCTCTGCTGCCTGGTTAAGGGAGAGGTGGCAGTGGGTGCACTGGCGACGCGCGTCGGCTTGAGCCAGTCTGCCTTGTCACAGCATCTCTCAAAGCTTCGCGCACAAAAGCTGGTAAAGACCAGGCGCGACGCACAGACGATCTATTATTCCAGCTCTTCGGAATCGGTGCTGAAGATCCTCGACAGTCTTGAGGACATCTACATTGCCGCCGAGCGGAAAACCTCCGCAGCTGCATAATCCTTTTGGATCGGTCTAAAAAAGATGCCCGGGCAACACCCGGGCTTTTTTGCTTTTGTGCATCAAGATCGCACAACAAGGGATTGTCTGATTGATATCGAATACACCGGGCATCGCTTGATCTCCGGCGTCGCTTCGTGGCGAGATCCAACAGCGCCCTGCGAGTAGTGCTGAATTTGCAGACGCAGGTCATCCCCGCATCTCTTCAACCTCGCCTTGAAATATCCCCACCGAAGTGTCGCAGTTTCGGTTATCTTCTTGCGCGACGGCCTCAAGATTTCTACAAAAATTGCTGCCGGATGCGCGAGCCAAACATGGCCGCGCTGAGGCCGAGGTTTTGTACGTCCAATCCTGCACGCCGCGTTTGCGGCTGCGGCAGGACGCGCCGAACGTCGTGAACGGCGGCCAGGGAGGCCCGCCTAAGAATTCTGCCGATGCCCCAAGGAGACAGACATGACATTGAAGACAATCACGGCAGCACTTGCTGCCTCGCTGGCCTTTGCACCGCTCGCTCATGCCGACATCACCATCGGCCTCATCGCACCGCTGACCGGCCCGGTCGCCGCTTACGGTGATCAGGTCAAGAATGGCGCGCAGACGGCCGTTGACGACATCAACAAGGCAGGCGGCATTCTTGGCGAAAAGGTCGTGCTGAAACTGGCCGACGACGCCGGCGAACCGAAGCAGGGCGTTTCTGCCGCCAACCAGATCGTCGGCGAAGGCATTCACTTCGTCGTCGGCCCGGTCACATCGGGTGTTTCCATTCCCGTTTCCGACGTCCTTGCCGAAAACGGCATACTCATGGTCACCCCGACCGCAACCGCGCCGGATCTCACCAAGCGTGACCTCGCAAACGTTCTGCGCACCTGCGGCCGCGATGACCAGCAGGCCGAAGTTGCCGCCAAATACGTGCTCGACAAGCTCAAGGACAAGCGCGTCGCCATCATCAACGACAAGGGCGCTTACGGTAAGGGCCTCGCAGACGCCTTCAAGGCAACCCTGAACGCCGGCGGCACCACCGAAGTGGTCAACGAAGCTGTTACCCCCGGCGACAAGGATTTCGGCGCGCTGACCGCCCGCCTGAAGTCGGAAAAAGTCGATGTGATCTATTTTGGCGGCTACCATCCGGAAGGCGGCCTTCTGGCCCGCCAGCTGCGTGATCTCTCGCTCAATGCCCAGATCATCGGCGGCGACGGCCTGTCAAACTCCGAATACTGGACGATCGGCAACGAAGCGGCAGCCGGCACGCTGTTTACCAACGCATCCGACGCGATGAAGAGCCCGGACTCGAAGGCAGCAGCAGATTCGCTCGCCGCCAAGAACATCCCGGCCGAAGCCTTCACGCTGAATGCCTACGCCGCTGTCCAGGTCATCAAGGCCGGCATCGAAAAGGCAAAGACCGCCGAAGACGCAGAAGCCGTGACCGCAGCCCTGAAGGACGGCTCCGCCATCCCGACCGCCATCGGCCAGCTCACCTACGGCGAAACCGGCGACCTCACCTCGCAGAGCTTCTCGCTCTACAAGTGGGAAGGCGGCAAGATCGTCGCCGCCGAGTAATCGTATCCGAAAAAACAGTCAGCGGGCGCCTTCGGGCGCCCGTTTTCGTTTGGGGTTCATCACCGCCACAGGGAAACCCCATCAGCCCCCTGCGACATCACTCCACCGGCACGACCAGCCCGCGTTTCAGCGTCTTCAGCACCACGCTGGTGGTGAATTTGCGGATATTGGGATTAAGCTCCATCATCCGGTCGGCCAGCGCATCGAAGTGATCCACCGACTGAGCAAGAATCACAAGCGTATAATCCCCTCGCCCGGACGTGCCCCAAGCCTCCTGCACTTCCGGCGTCTCCGCCACCCAGCGCTGGAAAGGCGGCAGAAGCTCGGGCCGGTCACGCTCCAGTTCCACCTCGACCAGCATCGAGACAGCGCCGCCGACTTTCTTCGGATCGACAATCGAAACATCGCGCAGGATCACCTTGTCCTCGCGCAGCTTCTGCAACCGCCTTTGTGCCGAGGACGGCGACAGTCCCACCTGCTCGGCGAGCTCGCTCAGCGTGATGGTAGCGTCCTGCTGCATCAGCTTGAGGATATTGCGGTCCGCCTTGGTCAACGCCATGGGTCAAATTCCCATCTCAAATCGCTAATCGGGAGATATTTCTGCATCCTTCGATATCTTCAGGAATAACACCAGCTTTTCATTGTCATGCTTTTGAAATGACTCAAGAACAGCTCGCTCCCTCCGCCGACGGCATTCTGGCCGCCTCCCGCGCCATTGATCCGGTTTTTATCAACAGCCCGCTGATCGAACAGCAGACGGCCAATGACGAACTCGGCCTGCGGCTGTTCGCCAAGGTGGAAACGCTCAACCCTATCCGCTCCTTCAAGGGCCGCGGCACCGACTGGTGGATGCAGAGCGAGCAGCCTAGCGATCATCCGGTCGTTTCCGCCTCTGCCGGCAATTTCGGCCAGGGCCTCGCTTATGCCGGCCGCGCCCGCGGTCGCAAGGTGGTGATCTTCTCCGCCACCACTGCCAATCCCGGCAAGGTGGAGGCTATGCGCCGGCTCGGAGCGGAAGTGCGGCTCGAAGGTGATGATTTCGATGCCGCCAAGGCCGCCGCCCGCGCCTACGCCGACATACACGGCTGCCCTTTCGTCGAAGACGGCGCCCTGCGCACCATCGCCGAAGGTGCCGGCACGATCGCGCTGGAAATCACCGAGCGCCTGTCGCAAGAGGGCGTCGCCCTCGACGCAATCATCGTCCCGCTCGGCAACGGCGCACTGCTGACCGGCATCGGCACCTGGATCAGGGCCAAGGCACCGGCCTGCAAAGTGATCGGCATCGTCGCTTCCAATGCGCCGGCAATGAAACAGTCGTGGGAAACCGGCCGGCTCGTCTCGACAGAAACGGCAGATACCGCCGCCGATGGCATCGCCGTGCGCGAATGCGTACCTTATGCGCTGGATTGCATGAGGACAACTGTCGATGAGGTCTGGGCAGTCAGCGAGGAGGCAATCCGCAGGGCGCGCGACTTCTCCCTCACACATTACGGCCTCGTCGTCGAAGAAGCCGGCGTTGCAGGCCTTGCGGGCCTGATCGAATACGGTGCCCCCCTTAGAGGCAAAACCGTCGCCACGATCCTCTGCGGCGGCAATGTCAGGGTCACTGCGCCATAAACAGGGTATTTCCGGTTCCCTCTCCCCGTTTTCACATTGAAGGGCTAAGTAGGGGGAATCGAAACTGCCAGGAGCACCCCATGACCACGCGCCTCGAAACCCTCATCGATCAGGGCACCGGCCGCGAGCCCGCGGATATCGTGCTGAAAGGCGGCAAATTTTTCGATCTCGTCACCGGTGAGCTTGTCGCCTCCGATATCGCCATCTGCGGCGATCGTATTGTCGGCACTTGCGGCGATTACACCGGCAAGACCGAGATCGACATTTCCGGAAAGATCGTCGTCCCCGGCTTCATCGATACGCATCTGCATATCGAAAGCTCTCTCGTCACGCCCCACGAATTCGACCGCTGCGTGCTGCCCTATGGCGTGACGACCGCGATCTGCGATCCGCACGAGATCGCCAATGTCATCGGTGAAGAAGGCATCCGCTATTTCCTCGATTCATCTCTCGAAACGATCATGGATATCCGCGTCCAGCTTTCCTCCTGCGTGCCAGCCACGCATCTGGAGACGGCTGGCGCCGATCTGCCGATCGAAAAGCTTCTTCCCTTCCGCGATCATCCAAAAGTCATCGGCCTTGCCGAGTTCATGAATTTTCCGGGCGTCATCCATAAGGATCCAATCTGCCTCGCCAAGCTCGATGCCTTTTACGGCGATCACATCGACGGCCACGCCCCGCTGCTGCGTGGAAATGATCTGAACGGCTATCTTGCCGCAGGCATCCGCACCGAGCACGAGAGCACCACCGCCGAAGAAGCACTCGAAAAGATCCGCAAGGGCATGCACGTGCTTGTCCGCGAAGGCTCGGTCTCCAAGGATCTCGAAGCCCTGATGCCGATCATCACCGAGCGCTTGTCGCCCTATCTGGCGCTTTGCACCGACGACCGCAATCCGCTCGATATCGCCGAACAGGGCCATCTCGACTACATGATCCGCACAGCGATCAAGGCGGGCGTAGAACCGCTCGCAATCTATCGCGCCGCCTCGATCTCGGCAGCAAAAGCCTTCGGCCTCACCGACCGCGGCCTCGTCGCGCCCGGCTGGCGCGCCGATCTAGTCGTCATCGACACGCTCGAAAACTGTAAGGCCGAGATAGTCTTTTCCGGCGGCCGACGTGTCACCGACGAGCTTTTCGCCACCCGCAAGCCGATCGCCCCGGTCGGCCTCGATAGCGTCAAGGCGCGTCCCGTCCAGGCCATGCAATTCGGCGTCCCCTATTCGGAATCGGAAACCCCGGTCATCGGCGTCATGCCCGGAAAAATCATCACCGAACACCGTCGTTACCGCCTGCCCGCCGCCGGCAACCAGGCGGGTGTCGATCTGGCCCGCGACATCATCAAGGTCGCCGTCATCGAGCGCCACGGCAAGAACGGCAACCACGCCAACGGCTTCGTCCAGGGCTTTGGCCTGAAAAAGGGCGCGATCGCCTCCACAGTCGGCCATGACAGCCACAATATCTGCGTCGTCGGCGTATCCGAAGACGACATGGCGCTCGCCGCCAATCGGCTGGGCGAAATCAACGGCGGCTTCGTCGTCGTCGAGGACGGCAAGGTCACCGGCGAGATAGCCCTTCCCATCGCCGGCCTGATGAGCCTTCAACCCTACGAATGGGTTCGCGACACGCTGCATGACTTGAGAAAACACGCCTATGCCCTTGGAACGACTCTCGAAGAGCCCTTCCTGCAGGTCGCCTTCCTGCCGCTGCCGGTCATTCCTCACCTGAAGATTTCGGACAAGGGCATGGTGGATGTGGACAAGTTCCAGTTGATTTGACGAAACTGAGTTCGCCTCATCCAAAGCCCCTCATCCGCCTGCCGGCACTTTTTCCCCGCAAGCGGGGAGAAGGACACGAGCCGCGACCTCTCCGTCCCCACTGCCGCTAAGCGGGGCAAGTCCCCTCTCCCCATCATTACGGGGAGAGGTGGAGCACGTAGTGCGCGCTCTGGGTGAGGGGCAAACCACAGCAACGTCCGCCTACCCCTTAAAAAACGCCAGCAGATCCGCATTGATGATATCCGCATGCGTCGTCGCCATGCCATGCGGCAGCCCGTCATAAACTTTCAGCGTGCCGTTCTTCAAAAGCTTGGATGACAAAGGCGCGGAATCTTCGAACGGCACGATCTGGTCGTCCGTCCCGTGCATGACCAGCACCGGCACATCGATCGCCTTCAGGTCCTCGGTAAAGTCGGTTTCCGAAAACGCCTTGATGCAGTCGTAATGAGCTTTCGTTCCGCCCATCATGCCCTGCCGCCACCAGTTGCGGATCACCCCTTCGGAAACTTCGGCGCCCGGTCGGTTATAACCGTAGAAAGGCCCGGTCGGGATATCGAGGAAGAACTGCGCCCGGTTCGCCGCCTGCGCCGCGCGAAACCCGTCGAACACTTCGAGCGGCAATCCGCCGGGGTTCTTCTCGCTCTTGACCATGATCGGTGGCACCGCCCCGATCAGAACCGCCTTGGCGACACGTCCCTGCGGCTGGCCGAATTTGGCGACATACCGCGTCACCTCTCCGCCTCCGGTCGAATGCCCGACATGGATGGCATTTTTCAGATCGAGATGCGCCGCCAACTCCGCCATGTCGGCGGCATAGGTATCCATCTCGTTGCCGCTCTCCGTCTGGCTGGAACGCCCATGTCCGCGCCGGTCATGCGCGATGACGCGATATCCCTCATGAAGGAAGAACAGCATCTGCGCGTCCCAGTCGTCGGCCGAAAGCGGCCAGCCGTGATGGAAGACGATCGGCTGGGCATCCTTCGAACCCCAGTCCTTGTAAAAGATCTGCGTGCCGTCCTTGGTGGTGATGAAACTGCTACTCATGATTTTCCCTCGGGTTGATCTGGCAAAATGCATGCGAAGTCTTTTGGATGCGGCACGTGGCTGTCCCAGCCCCCGGCGCGGCGCCACGATATGACGGCTTGTCGACTTTGGGAATTGGGACAAAGGGCTGAAATGCGAACTCAGTTCCTCTACTTCGCAAATATTAAACCAATCGGTTGACAATCAAAATAAAGAGGCACACATTCAACCACATGGTTGAATTATACACTCACAAGATCGACACCGTCTTCCATGCGCTGAGCGACGCCACCCGTCGCCATATGCTGCGCGAGTTGACGCGAGGCGAACGCACGGTCGGGCAGCTGGCAGAACCGCACGCCATGTCGCTTGCGGCGGCATCGAAACATATCAAGGTGCTGGAAGGCGCCGGTCTGGTGCGGCGGGAAATCCAGGGCCGCACCCATCTCTGCCGGCTTGATCCCGGTCCGCTCGCCACCGCACATGAATGGCTCTCTTTCTACGAACATTTCTGGACGACTCGTCTGGATGCGCTGGAGCACCTGCTGAAGCAGGACGACGCTCGCAAGGCCGCAGCCGATCAAAACGCCAAGATGCCCCCATCGAAACTTGGAAATGACACCTGAATCAAAACTGGGAGAAGACCGATGAACAGCATGAATCTATTGGAAAAATATGGAACCGTGACGGCACCTGCCGAGATCACCATTCAGCGTAAGTTGCCCGGCCCGATCGAGCGGATCTGGGATTACCTGACCGATAGCGACCTGCGCCGCCAATGGCTTGCCTCGGGCATCATGCCGGAAACAGCCGGCGGCACGTTCGAACTCGTCTGGCGTAACGATGAATTGACCGATGGAGCGGAGGCACGCCCGGAAGGTTTTCCGGAAGAACAGCGGATGACCAGCGATATCCTCCTCTTCGATGCCCCCCACCGCCTGGCCTTCACCTGGCCGCCCCGCGGCGAAGTGGCGATCGAGTTGAAGGCGATAGGTTCGGACGTCCTTCTCACCCTCGCCCACAAGCGCATTTCTGACCGCAAAAACATGACCATGGTCGGCGCCGGCTGGCACATGCATCTCGATATTCTTGCCGCCAAAGCCTCCGGCCGCAAACCGGAACCTTTCTGGCAGGGCTGGCTGAAACTGCGTGAGGAATACGAACGGCTTATCCCCGAATGAAACGTAGAAATTCGAAAACACCGCGCCCCGCAGCCTCGCTGCGGGGCTTTTCTTTACCCCGAAAAGCCATGGGGTCTTGAAGATGTCATCTACGTCAGGCAATAGGCCCCTTCAAGTTTTAGAAGAACCGTAAGAAGGCCGATCACGCGAAATGCTGCAGACTCCCTACTACCTCATCGACAAGTCCAAGCTGCTCCAGAACATGGAACGGATTGCCACTGTGCGTGAGAAGTCGGGCGCCAAGGCATTGCTGGCGCTGAAATGCTTCGCCACCTGGTCCGTCTTCGATTTCATGCGCGACTACATGGACGGCACGACCTCCTCGTCGCTCAACGAAGTCCGCCTCGGCCATGAGCGTTTCGGCAAGGAAACCCACGCCTATTCGGTCGCCTATGCCGATTACGAGATCGACGAGGTCGTGTCGCACGCCGACAAGATCATCTTCAACTCGATCGGCCAGCTGCAGCGGTTCGAGAGCCAGTCCTCCGGCATCACCCGCGGCCTTCGCCTCAACCCCGGCGTTTCGTCCTCAAGCTTCGACCTCGCCGACCCGGCCCGCCCCTTCTCGCGCCTTGGCGAATGGGATCTGAAAAAGGTCGAGCCGGTCATAGACATGATCACCGGCTTCATGATCCACAACAACTGCGAGAACAAGGATTTTGCCCTGTTCGACCGCATGCTCGGCGATATCGAACAGAAGTTCGCACCGCTCCTGAAAAAGGCCGAATGGGTCTCGCTCGGCGGCGGCATCCATTTCACCGGCGATGATTACCCGGTCGACCGGTTCGCCGAGCGCCTCAAGCGTTTCTCCGGCGAATATGGCGTGCAGGTCTATCTCGAGCCGGGCGAAGCCTCGATCACCAGATCGACGACGCTGGAAACCACCGTCCTCGACACGCTTTACAACGGCAAGAACCTTGTCGTGGTGGATAGTTCCATCGAAGCGCACATGCTGGATCTCCTGATCTATCGTGAGAATGCCAAGGTTCACCCCAACCAGGGACCCCATCGTGCGATGGTCTGCGGCAAGTCATGCCTTGCCGGAGACATCTTCGGGGAATTCGATTTCCCCGAAGAAGTAAAGGTCGGCGACCGCATCTCGTTCCAGGATGCTGCCGGCTACACGATGGTCAAGAAAAACTGGTTTAACGGCGTGAAAATGCCGGCAATCGCCATCCGGGAACTGGATGGCAGCCTCAGGACGGTCCGTGAGTTTGACTACACGGACTACGAACAGAGCCTTTCCTGATTATCCGGGCTCGAGGAGCCCTCAGGACAAGACTTTCTGACGATTGGACGCAAGGAGTGGTCCCCAGAATGAAAAAGAACGTGCTCATCATCGGCGCCGGCGGCGTCGCACAGGTCGTTGCCCATAAGTGTGCGCAGAACAACGATGTCCTTGGTGACATCCATATCGCATCGCGCACCAAGTCGAAATGCGACGCCATCATCGCTTCGGTTCACGAAAAGAAGGCGATGAAGCAGGAAGGCGTGCTCGAAGGTCACGCGCTCGACGCGCTCGACATTGAAGCCACCAAGGCCCTGATCGAGAAGACCGGCAGCCAGATCGTCATCAACGTCGGCACCGCCTTCTTGAACATGTCGGTCTTACGCGCCTGCATGGATACCGGCGTCGCCTATATCGACACCGCCATCCACGAAGAGCCGAACAAGATCTGCGAAACGCCGCCGTGGTACGGTAACTACGAATGGAAGCGTGCCGCCGAATGCGCGGAAAAGGGCATCACCGCCATCCTCGGCGCCGGTTTTGATCCGGGCGTCGTCAACGCCTATGCGCGTCTGGCCAAGGACGAATATCTCGACACCGTCACCGACGTCGATATCGTAGACATCAATGCCGGCAGCCACGGCAAATATTTCGCCACCAATTTTGACCCGGAAATCAATTTCCGTGAGTTCACCGGCGTTGTCTATTCTTGGCAGGGCGGCGAATGGAACGTCAACAAGATGTTCGAAATCGGCAAGGACTACGACCTGCCGGTCGTCGGCACCCGCCGCGCCTATCTCTGCGGCCATGACGAAGTGCATTCGCTGGCAAAGAACATGGAAGGCGCCGACGTGCGCTTCTGGATGGGCTTTGGTGATCACTACATCAACGTCTTCACCGTCCTGAAGAACATCGGCCTTCTGTCCGAACAGCCTGTAAAACTGGCTGACGGCTCGGAAGTCGTGCCGCTCAAGGTCGTAAAAGCCTGCCTGCCCGACCCGTCGTCGCTGGCACCGGAATACGAAGGCAAGACCTGCATCGGTGACTTCGTCAAGGGTACGAAGGACGGCAAGGAACGCACGGTGTTCATCTACAACGTCGCCGACCACAAGGAAGCCTATAACGAAGTCGGCTCTCAGGGCATTTCCTATACCGCCGGCGTCCCCCCGGTCGCAGCCGCCATGCTCGTCGCCACCGGCGAATGGGATGTGAAGAAGATGGCAAACGTCGAAGAACTGGCGCCGCGCCCGTTCCTCAACATCCTCAACAAGATCGGCCTGCAGACCTGCATCCGCGACGAACAGGGCGAGCGCGAACTGCATTTCGACTGAGATGCGGCGATTGCCTGAATGCTGAATTGAAGAAGGCCCGCGAGCGATCGCGGGCCTTTCTGCTTTATGGGCCGTCATGCTCGGGCTTGTCCCGAGGATCTAATCACGTCGCGCAAGTGGAAGCGTTGCAGATGCTCGGGACAAGCCCGAGCATGACGGCCGCTTAGTCACACCCGTGCGCAAAACACATCAACCGCATCCAGCACCACAGCATCATTCTCCAGCCGCGAAACAAACCCCGGCATGTCCAGCGGCGTCACGGAAGCGAACCGTGCCGGCAGCGTGAACTTCTGCTTCTCTCGCGTCAGGTTGAACACGAACAACAGCCGCTCCCCGTCCTTCTCGCGTGTGAAGGCCAGCAGATCCTGGTTGGTCTCGATGAATGCCATGTCGCCATCGACGAGCGAGGCATGCGCCTTGCGGAAGGCGAGCGTCGCCCGGTAGTGAGCGAGCACGGATGTCGCCAGCCTCTCCTGCACATCGACCGCGCGGGCGGCATGCTCATTCGGCACCGGCAACCATGTCGTGGAACCCTCGGTAAAGCCCGCATGAGGAGCCTTTGCCTCCCACACCATCGGCGTGCGGCATCCGTCGCGGCCCTTGAAGGCCGGCCAGAAGCGGATGCCATAGGGATCGCGCAGATCCTCGAAGGCAAGCTCCGCTTCGGTCAACCCCAGTTCCTCGCCCTGATATAGGCAGATCGAACCGCGCAAAACCGAAATCAGGCTGATCGACAGCTTGGCGACCCGATCCTGTTCCTCAGGCGTCTCGATGAAACGGGTGACGTGACGGATGACATCGTGATTGGAAAAAGCCCAGCAGACCCAGCCTTCGCTCACCGTGTCCGCCACCGTCGTCATGATCTTGCGGATGTAACCAGCATCGAAAGCAGGCCCCAGAAAGTCGAACGTGTAGCACATATGCAGCTTGTCGCTGCCGGTCGTATATTCCGCCAGGGTCTTCAGCGAGCGCGGTCCGTCACCCACCTCACCCACTGTCATCCGGTCATCATAGGTATCGAGCAATGCCCGAAGGCGCTTCAGGAAAGCGATATTTTCCGGCTGCGTCTTGTCGTAGAGATGGTTCTGCATCGAATACGGATTGGTATCGGTCTCCATGCCCGCGCCATCGGTGTCATAGACCATCGGCGGGTTGTTCCGCAGTTGCTTGTCGTGGAAATAATAGTTCACCGTATCGAGCCGGAACCCGTCCACCCGACGATCGAGCCAGAATTTCACCGTATCCAGCAGCGCGTCCTGAACCTCGGGATTGTGGAAGTTGAGATCCGGCTGCGAAATCAGGAAATTATGCATGTAATATTGCTTGCGCACGCCATCCCATTCCCAGCCCGGCCCGCCGAAGATGGAGAGCCAGTTGGTCGGCGCGGTCCCATCCGGCTTCGGGTCGGCCCAGACGAACCAGTCGGCTTTGGGATTGGTGCGACTGGTGCGGCTTTCGATGAACCACGGATGCCGGTCGGATGTGTGGGAGATTACCTGGTCGATGATGACCTTCAGGCCCAGCCGGTGCGCTTCGTCGATCATCTCGTCGAAATCGGCAAGTGTGCCGAACATCGGGTCGACATTGCAATAATCGGAAACGTCATAGCCCATATCGGCCATCGGCGAGGTGAAGAAGGGCGACAGCCAGATTGCATCTACGCCAAGCGAGGCGACATGGGCCAGACGCCGGGTAATGCCCTTGATATCGCCCAGTCCGTCGCCGGTCGTGTCCTGGAAGGAACGCGGATAGATCTGGTAGATCACCGCCCCGCGCCACCAGTCCGTGCCTGCGCCTACGGCTTTCTTCTGCACTTCCGTCGCCATACGATCATGCTCCCTTATGCGATGTTCCAGCCCCAACCTAGAGCCCCTGCGACAAAAGACAACGCGTATTGAGCCCCCCGCACGGACTTGTCAGACACGGTGCGAAAGCTTATGCGACCACAGGACTTTACCGGAGGGACGATATTTTGGCAGGCAGACTTCTTTCTATTGGCGAATGCATGGTGGAACTGTCGCAGGCGGGTGAAGGCCTGCTGCGCAAGGGCTTTGCCGGCGATACGTTGAACACGGCCTGGTATGCCCGCGCCTGCTTCCCTTCAGACTGGTCGATCGACTATTTCACCGCAGTCGGCGATGATCCGATGTCGAATGAAATGCTCGCCATGATGGACGGCGCCGGTATCGGCACCAGCCAGATCCTGCGCATTGCTGGCAAGACGCCCGGCCTCTACCTCATCACATTGAAGGACGGAGAGCGCACCTTCAGCTACTGGCGCGACACGGCTGCAGCAAAGAAGCTGGCCGACGACGCCGATCACCTGCGTGCCGCGATGGAGAGTGCTCAGATCATCTATTTCTCCGGCATCACGCTCGGCATTCTGGCACCGGAAGCAGTCGATACGCTTCTCGCGGAGGCCCGCCGTGCCAAGGCATCCGGCAAGACGGTCGTCTTCGACCCGAACATTCGCCCGCGCCTGTGGCCAAACAAGAACCATATGCTGAAGACGATCGAAGACGGCGCCCGCGCCTCGACGCTCGTATTGCCGAGCTTCGACGATGAAGCCGTTCATTTCGGCGACAAGGATGTGGCCGCAACGATTGCCCGCTACAAGGCACTGGGTGTCGAGAACGTCGTGGTCAAAGATGGCCCAGGTGGTGTTACGCTGGCATTCGGTTCCACGCCCGTCGACCACGTCCCGTCGGTCAAGGTCGACAAGGTCGTCGACACAACAAGCGCCGGCGACAGCTTCAACGGCGGTTTTCTGGCCAGTCTCGCCAAGGGCGGCACGCCGTCAGAAGCAGCCGCTTACGGTGCCGCTGTCGCATCCACCGTCATCTGCCATCACGGCGCACTGATCAGCCCTGACCTGCTGCCGAAGTAACAAAGAACATTAGAAGAGAAGAGACGGTCAGAAGCCGATCGTCTCTTCGAACTCGTCCCATGACTGGTACATCGCATAACGGCCGATGCCACGGATCGGAATATGCCCGTAATAGGGTGAAAGCTGCAGTTCGGAGAAAAGCTCGCTACGCTTGGCAACCGCACCGACATAGATTGCCGATGCGAGCCCGGTGCGGTTGGCGCCATGTTCGCAGTGTATCAGGATCGGCTTTTCTGCCGTCCTCATGATTTCGGCCAGCCGTTCGCTCTGCTCGACCGGCACGAATCTTCCGGAGCTTAGCGGAAAGTCGATCAGCGTTACGCCGTTCTCTTCGGCCGACGCCTTCTCTTCCTCATACCAATCCCCGCGGCGCTCATTGCGCAAGTTTATGATCGTCTTGACGCCGTATCGCGTCGCCGCCTTGTCGATCTGCGCGTCACCCGGCTGGCCCGAGCGGTAAAGCTCACCCGGAATGACTTCATGGAAATTACCGATCATCTGGTTGACGCCCATATGGATGCCGATAACGGCAATCGGGGCGATAAGAACGGCAGCGGCAATCTTGATCGAACGCAGGGTCACTGAAGTCACTCACAACATCATATGCCGCTGAGATAAGACTTCATCTGCCGCACTGCAAACACGAAATGACGGTGCGTGTCGTTTAATCAGGTGAGAAGGCGATGAGGACCGCCATGCAACGACCTTCAGGGCATGCTTCATCCGCCTGTCATGAACTTTGCCGATAGAGGGCTGTAACCGCATCCTTTCGCGCGAGTCGCCAAGGAAGCGACCACCGGATCGGCAACGAGGCTTTGGGCCACGCATGACCAGAATTACCATCGTGACAGATGCATGGTACCCGCAGGTAAACGGCGTCGTCCGCTCGATCGAGAACACCAACCGCGAACTGACCCGCATGGGCGTCGAGGTGGTCATGGTCACGCCGAAGGATTTTCACAATATCCCCTGCCCCACCTATCCAGAAATCCGGCTTTCGGTCACCACCTTTGCGCAGGTCGCTGGCGCAATCGAAAAGACCCTGCCGACCGCCGTCCATATCGCCACCGAAGGGCCACTCGGCCTGATGGCCCGCCGCTGGTGCCTGAAGAACGGCATGCCCTTTTCGACCAGCTACCACACCCGTTTTCCCGAATATGTCGCGGCGCGCTTTCCGGTTCCGATCCGCTGGATGCAGGCCTTCGTCCGCTGGTTCCACAATGCCGGTAACGGCTGCATGGTCGCGACCGCAAGCCTTGAGCGCGAACTATCAAGGATAGGTATCCGCAATCTCTTGCGCTGGAGCCGTGGCATCGACCAGACCACGTTTCACCCGATGAACCTCGAGGAACGTCCCTTCGATCTCCCTCGCCCTATTTTCCTGACCGTCGGGCGCGTTGCGGTTGAAAAAAACCTTCCCGCCTTTCTCGATCTCGACCTGCCCGGCTCGAAGGTCGTGGTCGGTGATGGCCCAGCCCTGGCTGAACTGAAGAAACGTTATCCGAACGTCCTCTTTACCGGAATGAAGACCGGTGAGGATCTGGCCCGCGCCTATGCCCAGGCAGACGTCTTCGTCTTCCCGTCAAAGACCGACACGTTCGGCAACACCATTCTCGAAGCGCTTGCAAGCGGTGTCCCCGTTGCCGCCTATCCGGTCATGGGACCGGTGGACATCATCGAGGAGGGTTCAGGCGCCGGTGCGCTGGATGACGATCTCAACGCAGCATGCCTGAGAGCACTCGGTTGCCGTCGCGAAGACGCAAGCCGGCTTGCCCGCAGCTACACCTGGGAAGCGGCCTCGAAACAGTTTCTCGGCAATGTCCTCAAAGCCCAGGCCAACCGCGCGTTGCCCGCAGCAGAATGAATTGCCATCATCGCAGATGCGATAGGCACTTCAACGAGTTTCAGGATTACAGCGGTTCAGCCGCCATTCCCGTCACGCTGGCGAAAATAGAAAACGCTGCCGACACCGAGACAGATAGCCGCGACGAGACCCACTGCAATCATGATGATCCTCCCGATCATGAATCGACGCTGCAAGGCAGCCCGATCGAAATCCGGCTTGCAGGTCCTCCAACCACACAAGCCAGAGGTGCAGTGCATCACGATTTACTAAAAAGTGCAAGCTGACGTCCTGATGGTTGACCTCAGCGATATCGGGAGTGGTTCAGATCCGCCAGTGAAGAAGCTTAGCGCTTCTTCCTGCGGTTCTCGAACGGGTTGTCACCTGCCTTGAAATGGATGCGGATCGGCACGCCGGGCATCTGGAAATCGTTGCGCAATCCGTTGATCATGTAACGGATATAGCTTTCCGGAATAGCTTCGGGCCGCGTGCAGGACACCATGAAGGCCGGCGGGCGGGCCTTCACCTGGGTCATGTATTTCAGCTTCAGACGGCGGCCGGAAACCGCCGGTGGCGGATGCTGGACCTGCGTTCCTTCCAGCCATTTATTGAGCTTGGCCGTCGAGATGCGCTTGTTCCAAACCTTGTCGGTGGCGACGATTTCCTGCATCAGCTTGTCGAGGCCATAGCCCGTCTGGCCGGAAATCGGCACAGCACGTAGGCCGCGCGCCTGCGGCAAGAGCCGTTCGGTCTTTTCGCGCAACTCGGCCAGAACCGCCTGCGGATCTTCGATCAGGTCCCACTTGTTGAACGCGAGCACGGCAGCGCGACCTTCACGCAACACGAGGTCGGCCAGCTGCAGGTCCTGCTTCTCGAACGGGATCGTCGCATCGAAGACGATGACCACCGTTTCGGCAAAGCGGATCGAGCGCAGCGAATCCGCTACGGAGAGTTTTTCCAGCTTCTCGGTCACACGGGCCTTGCGGCGCATACCGGCCGTGTCGAACATCTTGATCGTGCGGCCGCGCCAGTCCCATTCGACCGAGATCGAATCGCGGGTGATGCCGGCTTCCGGGCCGGTCAAAAGCCGGTCTTCGCCGAGGAAGCGGTTGATCAGCGTCGACTTGCCGGCATTCGGTCGGCCGATAATGGCGACGCGCAGCGGCTTGGTCTCGTCATATTCACCGTCATCGTCAGCCTCGTCGCCGAGAACCGAATCCCGCACGTCGACATCCGTGATCGCCTCGTCGTCGTCACCGTCATCCGGAAACGCCCGTTCCTTGCCGATCGCCTCGACGATTGCGTCGCGCAGGTCGATCATGCCCTGGCCGTGTTCGGCAGAGATCGGAACCGGCTCGCCAAGGCCGAGCGTGAAGGCATCGTAGAAGCCGCCATCCGATCCCTTGGCTTCGGACTTGTTGGCAACCAGCACGACCGGCTTGCCGGAGCGGCGCAAAAGCTCGCCGAAAGTCTTGTCGAGCGGTGTCAGTCCGGACTTGGCATCGACGACGAACAGCGTCAGATCCGCCTCGTCGATCGCGGCTTCCGTCTGGGCGCGCATGCGGCCTTCGAGCGTATCGGCACCGGCCTCTTCCAGACCCGCCGTATCGATGATGGTGAAACGCAGGTCAACGAGCTTCGCATCGCCCGGACGGCGGTCGCGGGTAACACCCGGCGTGTCATCGACAAGCGCCAGCTTCTTGCCAACCAGACGGTTGAAAAGCGTGGACTTGCCGACATTCGGACGTCCGACGATGGCGACGGTGAAGCTCATAGTGTTTTCCTCAAGCCCTTATCCGCAACGGAATTAGGGCGCCTTGCCGGTGGCGGCGATATTGTCGAGCATGATTTGCGCGCGGTTGACAACATTGCGAGGCGCGCCCGCATCGTTTACGATTTGCTGGAACCACTGCTTGGCCTGCGACATGTTTCCGGCCTTGTAGGCGGAAAGGCCGAGCGCTTCGCGTGCGGAATTGGCCAGAACATGGCCCTGCGCCGAAAGGATTTCCGCTTCGGCCGCAACCTGCTCGTAAGTGCCGGTATCGACCAGAATGAAGGCGGCGCGCATCTTGGCGAGATCGCGGACAGCCTGTGGCGCTGCATTGTCGTTTCCAACTTGGCGGTAGATCTCGACGGCAGCAGCCGCATCACCCTTGGCCTGCTGCACGGAAGCTGCGCGCATCTTTGCGAGTACCGGATAGGCGCCCGTGCCATCCTTCTCGATTGCAGCGAGGGCTGAAAGCGCCTCGTCGTTCTTGCCTTCCGAAGCAAGCGTCAGAGCCGCGATGAAGCGGTCGCCAGACTGCGAAGAGGCATGGTTGTCCCAATATTCATAACCGCGCCAGGCGGCCGTACCGATGACGATCGCCACCGCGACACCAATCGCGATCCGGCCGTAACGCCTCCAGGCGTTCTTCAGCTGGTCTGAGCGAAGCTCTTCGTTCACTTCACGGAAAAAACTGTCGTCGTTATGCGCCATCGAAGTCTCCGGCCCGCGTCAAGGGGCCAATCCTGGGTCGGTCGTCCGGCCAAAGCTCCGCCTGAGGCAAACAATTGGTCGGGAAAGCGCCTTCTAGCCTATTTTCCTTAGGATGTAAGGCCCCCCATGCAAAACGAGGAAGCTTATTGAAGCAACGCACTGATAAAGCTCGAAACCCACCGATCACGGACGCGTTACTCTGCCCCTTGCCGCCACAATCAATTAGCGTATGCTTTCGAAGGCGAAATTTCGCGCAATGACATGCATCTCTGGACATGACGGCCAGTGTTTAGCTCTTATTGCCGCCTTCGTTCCGACAGACTGCATCTCGTCATTGCGATCGCTCAGAGGAGACTCGGGAGGTCGGCTCGATGCAAAGAGTTTACGCAGCTCTGGCTTTTGCCACACTGGCTATGTTTATGTGTCCACTATCTGCAGAGGCCGGAGATTGGTTAGATTGGCAGTGGTACGGCATCACCGGCCCCTGCGACGACAAGTGTGCCGTTATGGTTTTCGGGGGCAAGTTTGTCGAAACACCCATGGAGGACATCTTTCTCCGAGGTGATCTCTCCCCTTTCAACTGGGATTACGGCGACAGCGGTTTCGTCGGCCTGTCCGCATCCCGTACGGTCGCGAGCTTCTGGCGGGAACGTTTTGCGATCGAAACCGAACTCGGTGTCGGCAAGCGGTTTGGCAGCATGCACGAATCCGAAGTGTGGGCGGCCCTGTTTCTCCGCTACAGCGATTTCCCCTGGAACGATTACATCTACACGACCATAGCTGCCTCCACCGGCCTCAACTACGCCAGCGGTATTTCACAGGAGGAAAAGGCTCGCGCAGGCAATGATCGCGGCGACCGGCTGCTGCATTATCTCGCCCCGGAAATCACCTTCGCATTACCTGAGAACAAGTCGAGAGAGCTTGTCATCCGCTTCCATCATCGCTCCGGTGGCTATGGTTTGGTCAGCGATGCAGATGGTGGCGTCCAGTATTTGACGATCGGGCTTCGGCTGCGGTTCTGATGCCGTTGATTGCAGATAAGCGGCATCCTCTGTGTAGGCAATCAAAGCTTCGCCTTATTCGCTGGTCAAGAGCACTCGGATATTGCCAGTTCATTCGTAGAATCAGGAAATAGTGATGCGTCTTCGACCCTTGGCCACCCTGCTTGCCGCACTCACCTTATCGACAGGTGCAATGGCGCAAGATATGGGGCAAAGGCCAAAGCAGTTGCTGATGATCTCCTTTGACGGTGCGGGCTCGAATGCCCTTTGGCAGCGTAGCCGCGATTTTGCCCGCAACAACAACGCCCATTTCACCTATTTTCTTTCCTGCACGCTGGTCATCCCACGCGCAGACAAGGCCCGGTATCAGGGGCCGGACAAAAAAGCCGGCCGCTCCAATATCGGTTTTGCCCAAGATATTCCCGAGGCGAAGGAACGTCTCGGCCATATCTGGCAGGCGCATCAGGAAGGCCACGACATATCGAGCCACACCTGCGGCCATTTCGACGGCAAGGACTGGTCCGAGGCCGAATGGCGGCACGAGATGACCAGTTTCCACGACGTGATGACCAACGCATGGAAAGCGATCGGCGCATCGTCCGACGAACCGCAGGGCTGGCGCGACTTCATCGACAACGACATTCGCGGTTTCCGCGCGCCCTATTTCTCCACCAGCGCTGGCATGACGGAGGCGGAGAAGAAGACGGGCTTCCAGTATGACGCAAGCCTCGTCACCAAGGGACCAATGATGCCGGAGACCAAAGGCGACCTTATCCGCTTCGGCCTGCCGCTGATCCCCGAAGGTCCGCAACAGCGGCCGATCATCGCCATGGACTACAATCTCTTCGTCCGCCACTCGGCCGGCATCGACAATCCCAGCCGCTCGGCGGAATTCGAGGAACGTGCCTATTCCGCCTTCCGCGCCGCATTCGACAAGCAGTATGACGGAGATCGCATTCCCATGCAGATCGGCCTGCATTTCGTCGAGATGAATGCCGGCGCCTATTGGCGGGCGATGGAACGGCTCGCCTCGGAAGTCTGCAACAAGGCCGATGTCGCCTGCGTCAGCTATGCGGAAGCGATCCGTATGCTGGGTGAGCGCCATTCGTCACCGGCAAACGCCAGCAATTCCGCCGGATAATCGCTATTTGCTGCACTGCCGCAAAATTGCCGCTCACGCGATATTTATCTCTTGTCCCTAGTCTCGGTAGCTTACGCCGCTTCCGACCATCTCCTGCGCACGGTATTACAATTTCATGACACGATTGATGACGTCACGCCTGATCAAGCTTCTGCCATGGCTGGCGCTCGCGGCCATCATCTTTGCCACGGTCTCGCCGATACGCCTGCGCCCGCAGGATTTCGCCTCGGTGGACATCGATCGCGCTGGTGCATTTGCCGCCATGGCGCTGCTTTTCATGCTGGCCTACCCGCGGCAATGGCTGCTTTGCGGCATCCTCGTCATCCTCGGCGCCGGAGGCATCGAACTGCTGCAATACCTGTCGCCGACCCGGCATGCCCATCTCGATGATGCCGTGGTCAAGGCCGCAGGCGCTGCTATCGGCTGCCTGATGGGCTGGACGCTCAACCGCATGATCGCCCGTTTTCGCGCACCCGTGGCGGCCTGACCGATCTTCCAACCAACCGTGGACAAATGCCGCGATCAGGCGTTCAGGCATTCCAAATTTCAATCGCTTACGTCTTTTTCATCCCCGCCTTGTCCCCGCCCCCAAAACCGGCGCGATAATCGGCCCGTCATCGGATGGGAAACCGGGAACGCGAACCGGCCTCCTCAACGGGTTCGAAGAGCCAGGTTCCGGTGATGGTCGCAGACCGTGTGAGCGGAGAGCCTGACAAGCCCTCCAAAAGCCATCGGAAGCGGTCGGGGCAGGCAAAACCTGAAACACCCAATGCAATCGAATATCTGCCTGCCTCATTCCCAACACGGGCAGATCGCACCGGCCACTCTCGATCATCAGGCCAACGCGATCCCCGAAACGCAAAACCGCGCCGGATCGACAAATCCGGCGCGGCCAAAACTGCGTGCTTTCTAAGACGGAGGATCAGGTCGGCTTGTTCGCCGCCATCTCGCCACCTTCGGCTTCGCGCATCAGATAGCGCTGGTCGATAGCGGGCAAGTCCCCGTCATAGATGACCGCTTCAAACGCTTTCAGACGCTTGTAGATGGACATCAGCTCAACGATCGTTGTCCAGGAATTGATGAGATACTGGAACGAGCCGCGCACCTGATCGAAAACATTGCCGATCTGGGTGAACACACCAAGCGTCACCTTGCCAGCAGCGATCGACGGGATCAGCACGAAGAGGCTGTAGATATTGTCAGCCTGCAGATAAAATATGCGGGCGATATTGAAATAGAGATAGTGGAAGTAAAGCCGGAAATAGTTCTTGCGAACATTGGCGAAGAGTTGGGCAACCGTTGCCGGCTCTGCACGGTCTTCATGGTCTTCCCCGTAAACCAGTTCCTTGCGATAGGCGGCTTCCACGCGCTGATTGCGGAACTCCAGACCTGGTAGCTTGATCCCGACAAGAGCCAGAAAACCCGTTCCGAACAGCGACCAGAGGATTGCCGCCCATACCAACGCATGAGGGATCTCGCCGACGATCGGCAGTTCCGTGATGGTTTCCGAGAAGGTGAACAGCACCGGAAGAAAGGCGATCAGCGTCATGATCGCGCGGACGAAACCTACACCGAGGCTCTCCACGGTCGAGGAAAAGCGCATCGTGTCTTCCTGAACGCGCTGCGAAGCACCTTCGATATGGCGCAGCTTGGTCCAGTTGGCCATGTAGAATTCGTTCATCGCCGTGCGCCAGCGAAAGATGTAATGGCTGACGAAGAACAGGTTGAGCACACCGACCGTGACGGCAAGGAAAAGAATGCCGGCAACCCCCAAGAGACCCACGTAGAGCTGCTCTGCCGTAACCGGAGCGGTCTTTGCCAGCGCCTGCTGAATGAGGTCGTAATAGGGTCCGTACCAGGCATTGAGCGCAACGCTGACCTGCACAGAAAAATAGGTTGCGAAAATGATCAGTGCACTGCCGAGAATGGACCAGTTCTGCCAGCGGTGAGGTGCATAGACAAACCAGAAGGCTGCAAAAAGCGCGGTCGCAACGGCGTAGTAGATATAGAACCACAAGAACGGCCGGGACCAGAACAGAGCAATGCCGATAGGCGGGGTAGTTCCTTCAGGAGCAGCCAAACCGAGATATGCGCCCAACTGGGAACCGCCTGCATACCAGGAGAGGATGCAGAGCAATGACCAGGCGGCCGCGGAAATGAAGAAAAACTTCGGGCGGGGAAAGAAGGAATGGAACACGGAGCGGATGCTTTCCTGAGTTCGGAGCTGCGGGGTGCGGTGTTAGGGCGCGAAATTATGGCAATCGCGTGGATGCGGCAATGGCCGCACCGCTTTGTTACGCATTTGTAACCACGTTCCTACTCAGGGAATACGTTTCGCCACGATTGCCGCCAGCACGACGCAGACGACGAGTACGCCCGTCGCGATCAGCGTCGGAAGCGCGAAACTGCCGCTCTTCTCAGCAGCCCAGCCGGCCACCAGCGGGCCGACGATCTGCCCAACGCCAAAAGCCGCCGTCATTGCGGCAAGCGCCCGGCGCGGGCTTTCAGGCGCAAGCTTGCCGCCCAGCTGCAACCCGTAGGCGGTAATCACCATGAAGGTTGCGCCGAGCAGCAATCCGCCAAACAGCGCACCGGCGGTCGGTGGCAGAAGAACCGAACAGACGACACCGATAGCAAGCACCGTCATCGCCACCGTGTAGGATCTGGCAAGCCCGGCACGGACTGCCAGCGGATGCCAGACGAGAAGTGACACGGCAGCGGCACAGCCGGTCACGAACCATGCGAGAAATTCGATCACCGGCCCCGCATCGCCCTGCCTTGCGATCGTCACCAGGAATGTCGCGGTAATCACATAACCGAAGCCGAACAGGCCATAGGATGTCGTCAGCAGCACCAGCGGCAGCTTCCATCTGAGCGCAGGCTCCACCCGACGCTCCGCCATGCCATGCGGTCGCGGCAGCATCCATTGCACGACAAGCACGGCAACAAGTGTAATCGCGGCACCCGCCAGCCAGTTGATCCGCCAGCCATGCGCCGCGTCACCGGCTGAGGTATTGACGATCAGCGCCAGCGCCGAGGACAAGGCGATCCCTGCCCCCACGCCGCCGAAATGCAGGAAATTCACCACATGCCCTCGGCTGCCGCAGTTGCGTGCAAAGGGAAGCACGATCGACGAGGTCAGGATCATCGCCAGCGCGCTTGCCAGCCCCGCGAGGAAGCGGATGACGACGAATGCCGGCACCGATGTGGTGAGAGCCATCGCCGCCAGCAGGATCGCGGTCGCCATCAGCGAGGACAAAGCGATCACTCGTTCGCGCCCGGCCGCCCAGCCCTGCCCCGCCAAAATCGCGCCGGCCAGATATCCGGCAAAATTGCCCGCGGCGATATAACCCGCATCGGCCGACGAAATCGGAATCCCTGCAATCATGCCCGGCAGGACCGGAGTGTAGAAGAAGCGGCCGAAGCCCATGGCCGCGGCCATGGCGATTGCGCCGGAAAGGCCGACGAGACGAAGGTTCAAGCGAGGGGTCGTGTCCATGGCCTGCTTATGGCAGCGCAACATAGGCCGCACAAATCAGCATTATTCATCGTTGTCGGAATATTTTGAATGATTCTACGCGAAAAGCAGGTGCAGTAACGAATTGGTGCGCCGCATGCGGTCATTTGTCTTGTTGTTGACACGAATGATCGTCATTGTCTGCTTCGTGCCAAATCAACAGACGGGAGGCGCAAAATGGATCGTGACCTGACCGTATCGGAAGTGCTGGTGGACCCGCTGATCGCGCAGCTGCGCAAGGCGGACCTGATCGGCAATGCCGCATTCGCTCAACTGATGGAAAGTGCCGCTCGCATTCATGCGCGCCGCTCGATCGATAATCTAGGCGAAGAGCGTGTGAGCGCCTTCTATTGCGCTATCGAGGCGGCCAATCGCGCCGAATCCTGCGTTCGCTAAAAGCGTTTCCGGTCGCCGCTTTCGCCGCGACCGGCTTATGACAATCCTTAATTCGCCAATGTCAGGATAAGCGGCCCGCTCTTGGTCGCGACGATCGTGTGTTCGTATTGCACGGTCGGGGCGTTCGGGTCGCTGTAGAGCGTCCACGGATCATCGTTGTCGCCATCTTCCGCCCATGTGCCGCCGAGCGAAAGAAACGGCTCGACGGTGAAGACCAGGCCCTCTTCCATGATCCGGCGCTCGCTCTTTTCCGGCCAGGTCGGGATTTCCTTCGGCTCGTCATGCAGGGTCAGGCCAATGCCGTGGCTGGAAAGATTGGTGATCAGCGTATAGCGGTTCTTCTTGGCAAACGCGCCGATCGAATTGCCGATGCCTGCGATCGGAGCGCCGGCCTTCACCTGCTGCAATCCGGTCCAGAGCGCCCGTTTGCCGTCGCGGCAAAGCTTCTCGATCTCGCGACGAACCGGCGGCACCGCGTAGGATGCGCCGCAATCGCCGAAGAAACCGTCCTTCACGGCCGAAACGTCGATGTTGACGAGATCACCCGCCTTGATCACCCTGCCGCCCGGAATGCCATGCGCAACCTCTTCGTTGACGCTGATGCAGGTCGCACCGGGAAACTGGTAGCAGGTCTCCGGCGCCGATTGCGCACCATTGTCCTCAAGCAGCTTGCGGCCGATATCGTCCAGTTCCTTGGTGGTGATCCCCGGCTCCAGCGACTTCGCCATCGTCTCCATCGCCTGGGCGCAGAGCCGGCCGATCGCCTTCAGCTTGTCGAGTTCGTCTTCACTGGAGATTACCATTGCGGGTCGTTTCCTCGTCTTGTGTCTTTTAATTTGCCTGCGATGTGACCCGCTCAGCCGATCCGGTCAATTCCTTTCTGACGATCGGCGCCACCTTCGTGCCGTAAAGCTCGATGCCGCGCATGATCTGGTCGTGCGGCATAAGGCCGATCGCCATCTGCAGCAAAAACCGGTCCATCTTGAACACGCCATGGGCGGCAATGATCTTTTCCGCCACCAGTTCCGGCTCGCCGACGAAAAGATTGCCAAGCGCAGAGCGAGCCTGATCGAAATGTGCCCGGCTCGTCGGCCCCCAGCCCCGTTCGCGGCCAAGCCGGTTCATCACTTCCGACTGCGGACCGTAGAACTGGTCTGCCGCCACCTGTGTGGTGTCGGCAATGAAACCGTGAACATTGATGCTGGTCTTCAATTTCGCCGGATCGTGACCGGCATTCTCGCCCGCTTCGCGATAGAGATCGGCAAACGGCTTGAAGCGCGGATATTCGCCGCCGATGATCGCGATTGCCAATGGCAGGCCGAGCGAACCGGCGCGCACCACCGATTGCGGTGTGCCGCCGACCGCGATCCAGACCGGCAATTGCTGCTGCAACGGCCGCGGATAGACACCGTGCCCGTTGATCGGCGCCCGCATCTGCCCCTTCCAGGTGACGACTTCCTCGTCGCGAAGCTTGAGCAGCAGGTCGAGGTTTTCGGTGAAGAGTTCGTCATAGTCTCCCAGGTCGTAACCGAACAGCGGGAAGGATTCGATGAACGACCCGCGCCCGGCCATGATTTCGGCACGTCCGCCGGAAATCAGGTCGACGGTCGAAAACTGCTGGAACACACGAACCGGATCGTCGGAACTCAACACCGTGACGGAACTCGTCAGCCTGATATTCCTGGTGATCGCAGCGGCAGCAGCAAGCACGGTCGATGGCGAGGAAATCGCATAATCGGGACGGTGATGCTCTCCCAGCCCGAAGACATCGAGCCCGACCTCATCGGCAAGCTTGATCTCCTCAAGAAGATTTTTAAGCCGCCTTGCGCCCTCGACACCCTTGTTAAGAGCGGCTGCGTCCATATCGCCGAATGTGTGAAGCCCGAGTTCCATGGAAGATCCTGTCATCTGGACAAAGCTGGAATGTTTCTACACCTCAGATAGAGAGCGGTGGCTCCAAGCGCAAACCGCAAACCATCGAACTTACCGTTCGACAAATTCGATAGCTGGCCTAAGTTCAGGTGCCATATCACTGACAATCATCAAGTTCAGCACCTGTCCCTATTCGCTCAGTCGGGAGATGACATGAGCTTCTTCGAAAGCCTCCTCGTCCTGATCCTTGTGGCGATCATGCTTCTGCAGGTGTCGCGACGGCTGAGGATGCCTTATCCCTCGATGCTGGCGCTGGCGGGAGCCGCCGTGGCGCTCATTCCGGGTACGCCGGTGATCAACATCGACCCGGCAACCGCACTGGCCCTGTTCATTGCCCCCGCCCTTCTCGATGCAGCCTTCGACTTCCCGCTCGGCACGGCCAAGCGCTTCTGGCTGCCGCTCGTCGCCTTCGCCATCGGCGGCGTCATCGTCACCGCCGCATCCGTCGCCTGGGTCGGTTCGACCTTTGCCGGCCTGCCGCTTGCGGCAGCCGTGGTGCTCGGCGCGATCGTCGCTCCGCCGGATGCCGCTGCCGCCACGGCCATGCTCTCTGCCGTTTCGATTCCGCGCGAAACCGACACGATCCTGCGCGGCGAAAGCCTGTTCAACGATGCCGCAGCCCTGCTCATCTTCGATGCGGCGCTGGCGATCCAGTCGGCCGGTCATCTCGATACCGAAGTCGGCCTGCATCTGGCGCTCGCAGTGCCCGGCGGCATTATCTTCGGCATTGTCGCCGCGCGCCTGATCCGCCGCCTCACACTATCCGTCAGCGGCACGCTCGGCGGCAATGTCATGCAGTTCGCCCAGACCTTTCTGCTCTGGATCATCGCCACAAGACTGCATCTCTCCGCCGTCCTCGCCGTCGTCGCCTGCGGCATGACGCTCGCTCAGATGTCGGAGGCGCGCTCGTCGGCCCGCATGCGGGTCCAGTCCTATGCGGTCTGGAGCGCCGCTGTCTTCGTCTTGAACGTCATGGCCTTCCTGCTGATGGGCATGCAGGCGCGCGCTATCCTGTCCGACATGGAGCCCGGCCATCTGGGCAATGCCGTAACCTTTGCCGGCCTCGTCGTCGTCACCGTCATCATGGTCAGGCTTATCGTCTGTATCGGTTTCAACCGCATCCACGCCTATTACGCCCGCCGCGCCGGCCGGCCCGAACCGGCCACCATGAAACAGGCGGTGCTTGCCGGCTGGTGCGGCATGCGCGGCCTCGTCACGCTCGCCACCGCCTTTGCCCTGCCGCCGGATTTTCCTCAGCGTGACATGGTCGTACTCGCCGCCTTCGCCGTCGTTCTGGCAACGCTCGTAGCGCAGGGACTGACACTCATCCCGCTGATCAGATGGCTGGACCTCGACCGCACGGCGCAAAGCCTGCGCGAAGTGACCAAGCTGCGCGCCCATATCGCCCGAGCCGGCTTCATGAAGCTCGAAAACGCCGCCGGCCCGGAGGCCGAGATGCTGCGCAACAATTTCAAGCTGGAAAAACATGGCAGCCTGCATGCGGAAGGCGCCACTGCACTGGCAACCTACCGCCGGCTGGCGCTAGACGCGATCAACGCCCAGCGCGCGGCGCTGGAACAGTTGCGCGAGGACAACAAGCTCACCGTCGACGAATACAATCTGTTTCTCGAGGAGATCGACTGGCGTGAGCTGTCCGTGCTCCCGGAAGAACAGCGCCGGATCGAGGAGATCTGACGGGATCCGGCGGCTGAATCATTCTGTCAAGCTGCCGGGATATCCATTTGAAACGACTCCGAATTCCTCAGATCGTTTTCGCCACTTCGGCCATCTGATCGGCAACGATCCCCCAGCCCTCTTCGAAGCCCATTTGCTGATGCGCCTTCATGTCCTCTTCGTTCCAGTGAACCGCAGTCGCGGTATAACGCGAGCGGCCGCTGCCCAGATCCTCGAATTCGAGAATGCCGGTCATGAACGGTTTTTCCGACGGCACCCATCCGGCGGTATAGGCGTCGGTGAACACCAGCTTGCGGCCCGGAACGATCTCCAGATAGACGCCCGGATTGGGGATTTTCTCGCCGTTCGGACCTTCCATCAGCACAAAACTCTCACCACCCGGGCGAAGGTCCGAGCGTGCCTCGGTCACCTTCCACGGAAGCGGGCAGAACCACTCGCCGAACCGCTCCGGCGTCGTCCAGACCTTGAATAGCTTTTCGGCGGATACGTCGAATTCGCGGGTAAGCTGCAGCGCGTAGCTGGCGGTCATGGTTCTGTCTCCCTTCTGAAATCCTGTTCATCGCATCGGATGGTGAACCTAGGACGAAGGAGAAGACAGGAAACCGACAGGGCCTGAGATTTTTTCTCCGGCCCTCAATGACTATCGCAGATAATGGATATGCGGTCGCGCGTGATGCGGCGAAGTCTCCACCCGTGCATCGACCGAGAAGACGTCGCGCAGCAGTTCCTGCGTCACTATCTCTTCCGGCGCACCCGACGCGACGATCCTGCCCTTTTGCATGACGATCAGCCGGTCGCAGAACATTGCCGCGTGGTTGAGGTCATGCAGCGCGATGATGCTCGTTACCGGCAGGCCGGAAACCAGCCGCATCAGGCTGATCTGGTGCTGGATGTCGAGATGGTTTGTCGGCTCGTCGAGAATGAGCTCCTGCGGCGATTGCGCCAGCGCACGGGCGATATGTGCCCGCTGCTTCTCGCCACCGGAAAGGCTCTGCCAACGGTCGTGGCGCTTCTCGATCATGCCGGCACGCTCCAGTGCCTGCGCTACCGCATCGTCATCCGCCTTGGACCAGCCGGAAAACATCGAGCGATGCGGAAACCGCCCGAGCTTGACCACGTCGATGACCTTGAGATTGGAATTGGTCGTCGCATGCTGTTCAACGAAGGCGACACGCTGCGCCATCGCGCGGCGGCCGATGCTTTTGATATCGCGGCCTTCGAGCGTGACGCTGCCCGAATGCGGCTTCTTCAGCCCTGCAAGCAGCCGTAGAAGCGAAGTCTTGCCGGAACCGTTCGGCCCCAGAAGCCCGAGCATCTGGCCGGGCTGCGCTTCGAAGGAGACGCCGTCGAGAATGGTCTTGGCGCCGATCTTCCAGGTGAGATTTTCGGTCCTGATGCTCATGACACCCTCTGGAAACGATAGAGGATAACCGCAAAGAACGGCACGCCGACGAGTGCGGTGACGACACCGATCGGCAGGACCTGCTGCGGGATCAGAGCCCTGGACGCGATATCCGCCAGCACCATGAAGATCGCCCCGACGACCGCACAGGCAGGCAGCAGCCGGATATGCAGCGGCCCGACGACGAACCGCGCCGCATGCGGCACGACAAGGCCGACGAAACCGATCGTGCCGACCATGGAGACGATCGTCGCCGTCATCATGGCGGTGAGCGCAAAAAGAATGATCCGCGCCCAGGCGACATTGACGCCCAGCGAGGCGGCCGCCTCATCCCCGAAGGCAAAGGCATCGAGCACCCGCGCATAACACAGGCAGACGATCAGACAGATACCGACGACGACCGAGACCAGCATGAATTCCGGCCAGCGCACGCCGCCGAAACTGCCGAGCAGCCAGAACATCACGTCGCGCGCCTGCTGCGCATTGCCGGATGTCGTGACGATATAGGAAGTTGCAGCATTGAAAAGCTGCGAGGCTGCGACACCGGCAAGAATGGTGCGATCCGCCCCGCCCCGCGTGCCGTTGGACAACAGCGCCACGAAGAAGAAGGCAGCAAAGGCGCCCGCGAATGCACCGGCGGACAACGACACCGTACCGGCACCCAGTCCGAGAATGACGATCGCCACCGCCCCTGTCGAGGCGCCGGCGGAAATGCCGAGCACATAAGGCTCCGCCAGTGGATTGCGCAACAGCGACTGCATGATCGCGCCTGACAGAGCCAGTCCCGCGCCGCAGAAAGCCGCGACCAGCGCGCGGCTGAGACGGTAATCCCAGATCACCGTCTCATGGATGCGGTTGAGTTCGATAGCCGTCCAGCCCAGCCGATTGCTTATCGCCGCGTAGGTGGTCGACAGCGGGATCGGCAGATCGCCTATCCCGACACTGACACCGACGACCAGCGCGATCGCCGCAAGCGAGACCAGCAACAGTGCCGAAAACACGACGAACTGCTGGCCCTGGGAATGTATCGAACGGCGATCCTCGCTCACTTCAGGAGACCAAGTGCCTTGAGCTGTTCGGCCACCTGTTCAGCTCCATAAATGGTGCGCACGGTCGGGTTCATCGCCTGACCGTCCATCACGACCAAAGCCTTGTTCTTGACGGCCTGGATCTGGCTGACGGCCGGATCGGTGGTCAGGAACTTGATCTTGGCTTCCGGCTTGTCGAGTTCCCAGCGGTTGCGGTCGAGATTGGCAACGACGATGACGTCGGGATTGGTGGCAATGATGCTTTCCCATCCGAGCGTCGGCCATTCCGCTTCGGTCTTGATGGCGCTTTCGCCGCCAAGCACATCGGCGATGAAACCGGACGCACCATTCTTGCCGCCGAGATAGGCGTCAGCGGTCGGCGACGGGCTGGAGAACCAGAAGACGTAGGAGAGCTTCTTGCCGTCCTTGGAAACGCTGGCGCGCAGGTCGGCCTCGCGCTTCTTGAAATCGTCGATCAGGGCCTGGCCGCGATCCGTAACGTCAAAAATCTGCGAAAGCTCGGAGATTTCCTTGTAGAGCAGGTCCATGTTCCAAAGCTGCTCGCGGCTGCCATATTCGTTCTTCACTTTTTCGGTGGAGAGGCATGTGCTCGGCGAGATGTAGGACGGCACGCCGACCTTGTCGAAATCCTCACGCTTGGCGACCTTGCTGGTCGGACCGATCAGGCTCGGCAGCGCGGCGGCAACGAAATCCGGATTCTGCGCCAGGATGCTCTCGAAGGTCGGGAATTCGACGGTCAGAAGCTTGACCTTCGCATTGGCGGCCTCAAGCTGCGGCAGGACCTTGCTCGGCCAGAATGCCGTGCCGACCATCTTGTCCTCGAGGCCGAGCAGCAGCAGGATTTCCGCGCTGTTCTGGCCCAGACCGACTGCCCGCTCCGGAGCCTTGTTGAAGGTAACCGATGCACCGCAATTGTCGATCGTCAGTGGATAGGTAGTGGCGGCATTGGCCGGGCTCATGGCAAGCAGGCTCAGACCCGCGCAGAAGCCGGATACGGCCAGAATGGACTTGGATACAGTCACGACGGTGTTTCCTGAGTTAGTGGCGCGACAATGCGCCCCCGCGCTATATCCACGAGCCGGAATTGAAACAAGACCGTTTTCATCATCTTTTTACTGCGACACTGCGCCATCCTGACAAAATGCCGCATCGCCCACTTGTCGCTAAAACATATTTCCCTTATTCACCGCGCCGGGAGGAGCAACAAACAGTTTTGAGGTTCCCGTTGCCTTCCAGCAAGAACACCCCATCCAAAGCCTCTGCAAGCGGTCTCAACCTGAGCCGTCGCCAGCTTCTCGGTTCAGCAGCCGGCGGTGCGGCCGTCGTCAGCACCACTGCAATCCCCTCCTGGGCACAGGCAAGCTCCGACAAGACGGTCGACGTCCTTCTCGTCGGTGGCGGCATCATGAGCGCCACACTCGGCGTGCTTCTCTCCGAACTTGAGCCGACCTGGCAGATCGAAATGATCGAGCGCCTCGACAACGTGGCGATGGAAAGCTCCAACGGCTGGAACAATGCCGGCACCGGTCACTCCGCTCTTGCCGAGTTGAACTACACGCCGGAAGATTCGAACGGCAACGTCCAGATCGCGCGCGCCGTCGGCATCAACGAGCAGTTCCAGATCACCCGCCAGTTCCTGGCGCACCAGATCGACGCGGGCGTCCTGAAGGACCCGCGCTCATTCATCAACTCCACCCCGCACATGAGCTTCGTCTGGGGCGACGACAACATCGAATTCCTCGGCAAGCGCTTCGAAGCGCTGAAGGCGAGCCCGCTGTTTGCCGGCATGCAGTTCTCGACCGATCAGGCCGAGATCGCCAAATGGGTTCCGCTGATGATCGAAGGCCGCGACCCGGCCCAGAAGCTCGCCGCCACCTGGAGCCCGCTCGGCACCGACGTCAACTTCGGCGAGATCACCACGCAATATGTCGCATCGCTGAAAAGCCGCGACACGTTCAAACTGCACACCAACTCGGAAGTCACCGCGATCGAAAAGAATGAGGACGGCACCTGGACCGTCTTCTTCGACGATACCAAGAGCGGTTCGGCCGGTTCGATCAAGGCGAAGTTCGTCTTCCTCGGTGCAGGTGGCGGCGCGCTGCCGCTGCTGCAGATGTCCGGCATTCCGGAAGGCGACGATTATGCCGGCTTCCCGGTCGGCGGCTCCTTCCTCGTCTGCGACAATCCGGAAATCGTCAACCAGCACCTCGCCAAGGCCTATGGCCAGGCGGAAACCGGTGCTCCGCCGATGTCGGTCCCGCATCTCGATACCCGCGTCTTCGATGGCAAGCGCCACATCCTGTTCGGACCTTTCGCCACCTTCTCGACCAAGTTCCTCAAGGACGGCTCGCTCTTCGACCTGCCCTCGACGATCACGCTCGACAACATCTGGCCGATGGCCAAGGTCGGTACCGACGAGTTTGCGCTCGTCCAGTATCTCGCCGGCCAGCTGATGATGTCCGACGACGACCGCCTGACGGAGCTGCGCAAGTATTTCCCGAACGCCAAGGCTGAAGATTGGCGCTTCTGGCAGGCCGGTCAGCGTGTCCAGATCATCAAGAAGGACGCAGAAAAGGGCGGCGTACTGAAGCTCGGCACAGAGATCGTCGCGGCCGAAGACGGCACGATTGCGGCCCTGCTCGGCGCATCTCCGGGTGCATCGACCGCAGCCCCGATCATGCTCGACGTGCTGAAGAAGGTCTTTGCCGAAAAGCTCAAGACCCAGGAATGGCAGGACAAGCTGCACACGATCGTTCCGAGCTACGGCAAGAAGCTCAACGAGAACCCGGACATGCTGGTCCGCGAATGGGCAGCAACCGAAGAGCGCCTGCAGCTCGCCATAAAGGCCCCGGTGATCGACCCGGCAGCCTACGGCCAGCCGGCAGCGACCGCCCCGGCCGGCGAAGTCAAGAAAGTTCCGGATATCGCCCTCTAAGCCGCGGCATATCTCGAAAGAGACTGGAAACGGCTCCGCTCACGCGGGGCCGTTTTGCTTTCCGGCTCCACAACACTACCTTTCACCGCCAGAGACCGATGAACGGCAAACACCGATAAAAAGGCGGCCCATGAAGGCGATCAAGTTCGAAGCCGAGGTCATCCACTGGCGCGGCCCCGCCCCTTTTTTCTTCGCCCCGCTACCGAAGGATGAGGCCGACGAAATCGCCCGCCTGTCAAAGCTCCTCACCTATGGCTGGGGCATGATCCCGGTAGACGTTAAGATCTCCGGTACCGAATTCTACACGGCACTCTTCGCCAAGGACGGCACCTATTTCCTGCCCTTGAAGGATGCCGTTCGCAAGAAAACCGGCATTACCGCCGGCGACATCATCTCGGTCGCGATGACGCTGCGTCCGCCGAAGCGCTGAACATCCCACACAGAACCTTTCCGTCGAAGGGACCTTTCGTACAGCCCTGGCACCTTATTCGCCTGCTAAGGTCGTGTCCTCGCGAAGAATTTGTCGATGTCTTTCGCCCGCGCTTCCATCCATCTCCAAATCCAGACCATCGCCAGCATTGTGAAAAGCCAGCTGAAGACGACATCTGAAAGGAAATGGGCGCCGAAGAGAACGCGATTAAATGCAATAAACAAAAGACACGGCGTCAGAGCAATCGCCGCGATCCGGCGCAGCTTTGCAGGAACGAGCACCAGAAGGGAAAGCGCAGCAGCAGCAGCAGCAGCCTCTCCGGATGGGAAGGAGCAGTTACGAACACATGCGGCGGAAAACTGTAATACTGGCGTAAAGTCCGCGTTCCCGCCGAATTCGATCAAATCTCGAGGACGCGCTCGACCGATTAGGACTTTCAGGATTTCAACAACGATGATCGGGCCAACGAAAAAGCTCAGGAGAACGAAGAGTGGTTTGTGGGGTTGGCAGAACCGGTACCGTCTTGGCAGGAAGATGTGCAAGCCGATAAGTAGCAGCATTGCAATGATAATGTAGATCAGGCTCTGGCGGCTGAAATCCCTCAGCCCTTTCAAAAGCGGTTGTTCCGTCAGAACGAAGACCGCGCCATTGGCAAACCAACGCGACACCGCCAGATCGATCGTCGGAAATATCATGAAAACAAAGCTAATGCAGATTATCGACCTGGCGATGACGGTCAACGCTCGGTTGACGCCTGTTCGGGGGGCGTACCGCCACAGGTCATCGGACGCTACGGACAAGTAGCTGTTTTCTGTTCTTCGCATGCCGGTCTCTCCTGACTGTGGGACAGCGGCTAGGTGGAACCCGAGTGTCAAGAAACGGCGAAGATCGGATCAAGGACCTGTCCGGAATCGGTTATCCGTCCGTCTGAGGATTGTCCGCAATTACGGAAGCCCATATTGTCCGACGTATTGGCGGCGCAATGTAAAATAGATGAATGGCCGCAAGGCGTTAAAATGAATAACAATCTTGTTCTCATCGTCGAGGATGAGCCGGCAATAGCAAAGATAATTGAAGGATATCTGCTGCGTGAGGGCTTCAGAACCGTGCAGGCCGCTGACGGTGAAACCGCCCTGCAGCATCACGCACTTCTGAAGCCAGACATTGTATTGCTAGACGTACGCATTCCCAGAATAGACGGGTTTGGTGTGCTGGCCCGCCTTCGACAAACGAGTTCCACGCCGGTCATCATGGTCACGGCTCTTGCAGACGACATTGATCGCTTGAGCGGATTACATTTGGGTGCCGACGATTACGTTGTGAAACCGTTCAACCCGCAGGAAGTCGTTGCGCGGGTCAAGGCTGTTCTGCGGCGAGTTTTGGGAGAGCGGCAGGACGCCATTCGCCGTTTCCGTACGATAGAGGTAGATTTCGGCAGCTACGCGGTCTTCATCAACCGGGGCGGGCAGCGTGTCCCCTTGTCCCTCACGCTCAGCGAATTCCGGATTCTCGCACACATGATCCGTCACCCGACCCAGGCATTCGGACGTGCCGATATCCTTGACGCATGCTTGCCTGAAAGTGACGCGCTTGTGCGGACTGTAGACACCCATATTTCCAACCTTCGACGCAAGTTGGAAGAGATCGGAGAAACTGGTTTCTTCCCTGCCGTGCGCGGTGTCGGCTATCGTTTATCCGATCCCCAATGAATATGAGAAAATACAGCGCCCTGCCGCTCGCCACCCTTACTGCGATTGTGATTGCAACAATGCTCATGCTGAGCGTCGGCATCGCCTATCTCGGTGTCACATCGTATTCCAAATACCTAGACGAGAGCATTAACGATGGTCTTCCGCCGGAAGCAGCGGCCGCATACAGAATATTGAATGAGGGTCGGGTTCCGGATGAGGCCTCCCTCAAGACCCTTGTTGAATATTTTGACGCGCAGGCAGCTCCGGCGGATTTCAAAATTCAGATTGCAGCTCTGATATGCGGCCTGCTTTCGGCCCTGGTCTGCGCCGTTATCGGCATCTTTCTGGCGAGACGGATCGCACGCCCGCTGGAAGATCTGACGATTGCCGCCGAAGCCCTCAAGTCTGGCGATTTTTCAGCTCGCGTCTCTGCGTCATCGAGCGGGACTTCCGAAGTATCAAGCCTTGTCGAGACATTCAACGCGCTGGCGACAAGCCTCGAAAGGATGGAAGAAAGACTGCATTTCAACAACATGGCGGTTGCGCACGAGCTGCGTACACCGCTTACCATCCTGCAAGGCGCGTTGCAGGGCATGCTCGACGGCGTTTTTCCATTGGATCGAAAAATCTTGGCCGATCTTCTGCTTCAGGTGGAAGGTCTGGGGAAGATTGTGGAAGACTTGCGCACCCTGTCGCTGGCTATCGGTCAGCAACTCGTGATGCAACGCCAGATTCTCGATGTGGCGGAAATCGTGGAGAACGTTCTCTCGGCGGCCAAGCCCATGCTTGACGCCAGCAGGTTGGAGGTCGAAACAGGCCTGCACCCCGCCCCCATATCCGCAGACCCCTCACGGATTCGTCAGGCCATTCTGGCGCTCATGGAAAACGTAAGCCGCTATGCTAAAACCGGCGGTTGGCTGCGTTGTGAGACAGAGCGACTGCCGGACGAAAGCGTAATCATCCGCGTGCTTGATCGCGGCCCCGGTTTTCCGGAGGATATGGAGGCGGTTGCCGTCAATCCATTTTGGAGAGGTGATCCGTCCCGGTCACGCGAAACGGGCGGCACGGGGCTGGGCCTTTCAGTTGTAAAAGCCATTGCAGTCGCTCACGGCGGGTATCTGGAACTCGAAAATCGGCAAGGCGGAGGGGCTATGGTTACCATCCACCTGCGTCCTTAATAGAGAGCTCGACTAGACGGTCCGGGCCGCTGGCATGTTCAACCTGTCCAGCTGCTGGCGGATATGGGCGCATTCGGCCGGCGAATTGGCGAGCGTTATTGCGCGATCAAAAGCAATTCGCGCCTCCCCACTCCTGCCGGTCTGCATCAGTAAGGCGCCGCGCACACCGTGGAAATAAAAGTAGCCGTCGAGCTTCTCCGCAAGCGGCGCGATCAGGTCCAGCGCCGCATCCGGCCCCTTGAGCTTGGACAGGGCGACGGCCCTGTTGAGCGTGACGACAGGTGATGGCGCAAGCTTTTCGAGCAGCTCGTAAAGCAGTGTGATCTCGCCCCAGTCGGTCTCGGCCGGTTGGCTAGCGCGCGCATGCAGCGCCGAGATCGCCGCCTGGACCTGATAAGGTCCGGGCTTGCGGTGGCGGATCGCCTTGTCGAGCATGGCGAGCGCTTCCGTGATCAGTCGCCTGTCCCAGCGGCTGCGGTCCTGATCTTCAAGCAACACGATCTGGCCTTGTTCGTCGAACCGGGCACGGGCACGTGAATGCAGCAGCAGCATCAGTGCCGTCAGCCCCATGATCTCCGGCTCGGCAGGAAAGATACGCAGCAGCAGCCGGACAAGCCTTATCGCTTCATCACAGAAGGTAGCGCTTTCAGGATTGATGATGCCCGACGAATACCCCTCGTTGAACACGAGATAGATCATCGACGTGACGGTCTTCAACCGCTCGGCGCGCTCATGCACATCCGGTGTTTCGAAGGCGACGCCGGCCTTGGCGACCCGCCCCTTGGCACGAGTGATCCGCTGCTCCATGGCACTTTCCGAAACCAGGAAGGCACGGGCGATCTGCGGCACCGTCAGCCCCGAGACGATCCGGAGCGCAAGCGCGATTTGCTGCGTGTTCGGCAGGTCCGGATGGCAGCAGATGAACATCAGCCGCAGGATATCGTCTCGGTAATGCGCATTATCGAGACGGTCGGCGATATCTTCTTCCGCATCGGAGAGATCGGAAAACGCCGCCTCTTCCGGCAGCGGCTCATTCTTGGCCCGTTTGCGGATCTGGTCAACGCCGCTATTGCGCCCGACAAAGATCAGCCAGGCGGCGGGATCACGTGGCGACCCCTTGTCGGGCCATGTGCGGATCGCGCGAAGGCAGGCCTCCTGAAACGCTTCCTCCGCCATATCCAGATCACGGAAATAGCGCAGAAGAGCACCAAGCGCCTGCGGCCGCGCCGCCGTCAGCGCCAGTTCGATATAGGCCAAATCCGTCATGACGATCCGCCTTCCGCCGTTTTGATCTCGTTCGGATGGAATACATAGAAGGGCCGGATTTCGTAGGAACTCGAACCGGGATTGACCGCTGACAGCTCTTTCGAAAAGGCCACCGCTTCATCGAGACTGTCGAACTCGGCCGTATAGAAGCCGAGCAGCACTTCCTTCGTTTCGGCAAAAGGCCCGTCGAGCACCAATGGCTCTTCCTTGCCCTTCCTGACCGTGGTCGCTGCCGTTGTCGGCATCAGCCGCCCGACCGGGCCAAGCTTGCCGGCCTTCGCCAGCGGCTCCTGCACCGCATGAAGCCTCTCCATGACGGAAGCCTCCTCTTCCTTCGACCAGGCAAAGACGGTTTCCTCATGGGCGTAGCACAGGATGGCATACAGCATATTTCTCTCCTTCTCCCTTGGAAGACGAGAAGGTAACCGCCGATCCGACAGCATGCATCAGAAAATCGTCTCTTCTCCGGAAGGCCATGACATCCTAGCTATAGGGCGCAGCATTCAATTCGAGGAATTACCATGACCGATCTTTCCGCCTTCCCGATCACCTCCAAATGGCCGCCGAAGGATTCGGGCGTGCTGCAGCTTTATTCGACCCCGACGCCGAACGGCGTCAAAGTGTCGATCATGCTGGAGGAAACCGGGCTGGCCTATGAGCCGCATTTCATCAACATCGGTGCCGACGAGACTTGGGAGCCAGAATATCTGTCGCTAAACCCCAACGGCAAGATCCCGGCCATCCTCGACCCGAACGGTCCGGACGGCAAACCGCTGGCGCTATTCGAAAGCGGCGCGATCCTGATCTATCTGGCGGAAAAGACCGGTAAGCTTCTGCCTGCAGATCCGGCAAAACGCTACGAGACGATCCAGTGGGTGATGTTCCAGATGGGCGGCATCGGCCCGATGTTCGGCCAGCTCGGTTTCTTCCATAAATTCGCCGGCAAGGATTTTGAGGACAAGCGTCCGCGCGACCGTTACGCCAAGGAAAGCGCCCGCCTCATCCGCGTTCTGGAAACAAGGCTGGAAGGCCGCGACTGGATCATGGGCGACGAATACACGATCGCCGACATTTCCATGCTCGGCTGGGTGCGTAACCTGATCGGTTTCTACGGCGCCGGTGAGCTTATCGCTTATGGCGAGCTGAAGAACGTGCCGAAATGGCTGGAACGTGGGCTTTCTCGTCCGGCCGTGCAGCGTGGCCTGGAAATCCCGAAACGCCCCGCCTGATATCCTCTGAGAACGGCTGACTTCACAACCGCCCTGCGCTATCTCCTTCACCCAAGATGGAGGAGATAGCCATGCCACAGATGAAACTGCCCGCCGAAGGCTCCTGCCGCTGCGGCGAGGTGCGTGTGAAGATCACTGCCCCGCCAATGATCACCATGGCCTGCCATTGCAGGGGCTGCCAGAAGATGAGCGCCAGTGCCTTCTCCTGCTCGGCAGCAATCCCCGCCGCCGGTTTCGAAGTGATCGCCGGCGAACCGGTAATCGGCGGTGCGCATGGCGATGACATCCACCACTACCACTGCCCGCGCTGCAAGAGCTGGATCTTCACCCGCATGGTCGGCATGGACTTTTTCGTCAACCTGCGCCCAACCATGCTCGACGATGCCTCATGGTTCGCCCCCTTCGTTGAAACCTACACCTCGACGAAATTCCCCTGGGCACAGAGCGGTGCGGTGCACGGCTATCTGGAATTCCCGCCGCTCGATGCCTTCGAAGGGCTGATGAAGGAATTCGCACAATGGAACAATGCGGACGGCAGCAACACAGAAATATGACAATGTTTATGGATATATATTAAGCCTAATATTCAGTAACTCGTCAGAAACCAAGCCCTAATATTTGCCTGCGGGCCCGGCGCTTTATTCACGAGTTTGTAAATTATAGGACGCGAATATCCTCCACGAATTGATGGGGGCATTCATGATCTGGCGTCGGTTTCAGACTTTCCGTGCGGATGCGCGCGGAAACGTGAGCATGATCTTTGGCTTGGCTATGGTGCCGCTGATCGCGCTCGGCGGAGCGGGCGTCGATGTCGCCCGTTATGAGACGATCCGCGTCGAGCTTCAGGATGGGCTGGACCGCGGCGTGCTCGCAGCCGCCTCGCTCACGCAGACCCGCGAGGCCAAAGCCGTGCTTCAAGACTACCTGAAGCACCTGAGCTATGCCAATGAAGTCAATCTCGATTTCGAGCGGCAGAACAGCCTCAACCAGCGCATCGTCAAGGCCTCCGCCAGCTATACGATCGACACGTCCTTCATCACGCTCGTCGGCGTTGACAAGCTGACGGTGAGTGCCGTCTCGACTGCGCAGGAAGCCAAGCAGAATATCGAAATGTCGCTGATGCTCGATATGTCCGGCTCGATGATCAGCAACAACCGAATCAAGAACCTGAGAACGGCGGCAAAAGCCTTCATCGACCAGATGCTGACCGACGACACCAAGGAATACACGACGATCAGCATCGTGCCTTACGCCGGCCATGTGAATGTCGGTGCAGCGGTGTTCGACAAGCTGGGCGGCAAGCGCGACCACTCCAATTCCTCCTGCTTCGAGCTTGGCGAGACGAATGCCGCCTATGGCGCCGACCCGATGGTCTTCAAGAGCGCCGCCCAGGTGCCGCATTTCACCCACTGGAATTTCGGCAGAACCGACATGCGCCCCTGGTGGTGTCCGATGGAAAGCACCTCGATCACTTATCTTTCCAATGATGCAACCGCACTGAAGACCAAGATCGACGCACTCGAAATGCATGACGGCACCGGCACCCAGAATGCCATGCAATGGGGCTATACGCTGCTCAACCCTTCAGCCAAGAGCGTCTTTGCAGCGGTGCTGGCGGCCGGAAAGATGGACAGCAAGTTCTCCGATCGACCCGCTGCCTTCAATGATGCGGATACGATGAAGGTTATCGTGCTGATGACCGATGGAGCAATTACCGAGCAGTTTCGGCCGAAGGATTACAGCCGCCCGGTAACCCAGAAGCCGGACAACAAGGAAATATCCTCCTCCTCCACTAACGCGACGCGCCTTGCCAATGTCTGCACCACGGCCAAGTCGAAAGGTGTCACCATCTTCACCATCGGTTTTGAAGTGTCAGGCAATGCGACAACGCAGATGACCAACTGCGCCACCAGCCCCGCGCACTACTACCCGACATCCGGCTCAAACATCACCGATGCCTTCAAATCGATCTCCATTTCGATCAAGAAGCTGAGACTGACCCAGTGACCCGTCGGCTTCGCCTTCACCTGGCCGACCGGAACGGCAGTGCCGCCGTCGAATTCGCGCTGCTGGTACCGCTCGTTCTCGCTCTCCTGTTTTCCGTGCTTGAGGCCGGCTGGATCATGACGCAGTCGATCATGCTCGACCGTGGTCTCAGCCGCGCATCGCGCGCCGTGCAGATCGGCACGACCGCGATGAGCTACACCCAGTACAAGCAAAAGGTCTGTGACGAAGCCTTCATCCTAGCCAATTGCGAGAAAGCGTTGCGGCTGGAACTGACGCCGATCGATACAGCAGCGGACTTCCCCACCTCAGACACGCCTTGCGTCGACCGAAGCGTGGCGATCGATCCGGTCACCACCTATCATGCGGGGCAGACCTCGCAGCTTGTCTTCGCCCGTGCCTGTTTTGTCGTCGATCCGATGATCCCGGGGATCGGCTACGGGCTTTCCGTGCCGAAAGACAATACCGGCGCCATGCGCCTCACCTCAAGCTTCGCCTTCGTCAACGAGCCGATATGACCAGACAGTTTTACGCAAAGCGCCTCCTGTCGAACGAGGCCGGCACGTCCGGCATCGAATTCGCCCTGACAGTTCCGATCATCATCCTGCTGTTTCTGGGCGCAACGACGCTCTATGACCTGCTGCGCTCCTATAACCGGATCGTCGAGGCAAATGGCATCGTGGCGGATATCGTTGCGCGCCAGATGACGATGGACGATACCTTCTTCACCAAGACCTATGGCACCTTTGCCGCGTTACAGGCAGACAAGTCCATGCCGAACGCGCTGCGCATCACCAGCGTCATCTGGAAGAATGGAAAATACACCGCTGACTGGACGAAAAAGGCAGGCACGACAGCTCTGCTGCCCACGCAGAAGCTGGACACGACCACATTGCCAACCATCCCTTCCGGTGACTCGATCATTTTCGTTGAGGGCATAACGCAATATACCGCGCTCTCCGCCCTGTTCGGCTTCGGAACCGTCACCTATTCGGAAAACGCCTTCACACGGCCTCGCTTCACCGCTGTCGTCAAAGGCTCCTGATCGGCATCACAATCACTGGCAACGACTGCGCGAAAACGCTTGCCGCAATTACGAATGCGCATAATTTACATATAAAAACAATAAATTACCATCTTCCACACAAACTGCGGTCACCCCTTTGTGACCGCACGCATCATCGAATTGACACACAAATTAACCTCTCGCTAACCGTGGAAGCCTTGTATGGCCTCTCAATTTGCTAGGCCCATCTCCCGGGTCTGTTCGTGTTTTTTTGTGGAGATATCATGCGCACCAAAACTGCAGCTCTTGCACTCGCCCTCACCCTCGTCTCGGCAGCCGCCGCCAGTGCGGCACAGCCCACCCGGATCAAGCAGTTCGAAGCCTGGGGCGTATATTCCTATAGCAACAATGGCCGCACCAGCTGTTATGCCCTGTCGGTTCCAACCAGTTCCGCACCCTCCAGCGTCAATCACGGCGACAATTTTTTCCTGATCTCGCCGCAGGGCCAATCCTACATGCCGCAGGCGATCATGGGCTATGCGCTGAGACAAGGTTCGGATGTCACGGTTGCCGTGGATAGCGAGAGGTTCGACCTTGCTCCTCGCGACAACACGGCCTGGGTGCGCGACCAGAGCCGTGAGCCGGTATTGGTCAATGCGATGCGTGGCGGAAGCCGGATGACGGTACAGGCAACCTCCGGCCGAGGCACCGCCACCAACTACACCTATTCGCTCAGCGGCGTGACCGCTGCGCTGCAGGAAGTGAGCAAGTGCCGCTGATGACACCGGCTTGAGCATCAGCAGAACGGAGCTGCACGCCAGTATGACACGGACAGGAATTCGCCGCGGCCTTGTCGCCGTCACGCTGGCGGCTGCGCTCTGCCTGCCTCTTGCAGCCAGGATAGAAGCCAGCGAAGTACAGTCTGCAAGTGCGGCCGGCAGTCTTGGTGCAGGGTTCAGAACCGGCAGGGTGACGGGTTACCCCGTCCCCCGCTTTGCATCGATCAAATCCGCAAATGCCCATATGCGCGTCGGCCCGTCGACGGATTATGCGACCAACTGGGTCTATTCGGCCCGTGGATTGCCGCTCGAGATCATCGAGGAATATGGCAACTGGCGGCAGGTCAGGGATCAGGACGGAACCAGCGGCTGGATGTTTGCGCCTCTCCTGTCAGGCAGACGCACGGCCGTGGTCGGCCCGTGGATGGCAAAATCCGTCAAACTGCATGACGCACCTCGCCCGTCGGCTTCGGTGATCGCCGAACTCGCCCCATCCGTGCGATTGAACATCAGGAATTGCGACGGTTCATGGTGCGATGTGTCGCTGCAGACACGTCGCCTGTCAGGTTACGTCGCCCAGGCGGATCTCTGGGGCGTCTATCCGCACGAGCGGGTGGAGTAACCTGCTAGCGCACGACGAAGCAGTCGATTGACCGGTTCTGCAGAACCGAGCAGGCTCGCGCGGCAGCGTCTCGATCGACAAATCCTGTCAGGCGGGCGCGAAAAACTTCACGGCCACCCGAACTCGATCCCTGGACGCTTGGTGCGATCTGGCCGAAATCGGCAAGCAGCGGCAATGCCGAATTGAGCGCCCCCGTGGCTGCGGCCTGGCTTCCGGCCGCAGCGATCTGGATATCCCAAAGCGGCCCGCCCTGTTGGATGACGTTTTGTACTGGTGCAGCCTGCGGAACCGTGGCGTAAGGCGTAACGCTTGCAGCGTTCGCCGTTGTCCCGCCAAGAATGATTTCGGTGCGCGGTCGAGGCGTCGGCGCATTGGAGGTGAAGGCCGCAACGCCCTCGGCAGGACGTTTCTGCTGGCCCGAAATCGCGACAGCAACACCTGGAAGACCGCCGGCCGGCAAAGCCTGATCGAGCAGTTCCGCCATGCGGTTGTCGCGCTGGCGCGCCGTATTGCCACCAAGCACGACGCCGATATAACGCCGCCCGTTGACCACGACGGCGCTGGCGAGATTGTAGCCCGATGCGTTGACGAAGCCGGTCTTGATGCCATCCATTCCCGGATAGCGATACATCAGGTTGTTATGGCCCTTGATCGTGCGTCCGCGAAAGCTGAAGGAGCGCTGCGAGAAGATCTTGTATTCCCGCGGGTAATCACGGATGAGCGAAAGCGCCAGCACCGCCATGTCGCGCGCCGTCGTCACCTGCGCATTGTCCGGCAGTCCCGATGCATTTCGAAAAACAGTATTGCGCATGCCGAGCTGGCGCGCCTTTTTCGTCATCAGCACGCCGAAACGTTCTTCCGAACCGCCGAGATGATCGCCCATGGCGGCAGCCGCGTCATTGGCGGAGCGGATTGCCATGCCATAGACCGCCTCGCGCACGGTAATCGTCTGGCCTGCCGGTACGCCGAGTTTAAAGGGAATTTTCGACGCTGCATTCTTCGTCATAACGATCCTGTCGTCCCAGCGAAGACGGCCGGTGCGCAAAGCCTCAAAGGTCAAATAGAGGGTCATCATCTTCGTCAGCGAGGCCGGATGATTGATGGCCTCCGCATTCTGCGAGGCAAGCACCTTCCCGCTCTGCACATCATAGATGTAATGCGCATAACCGGCCTCGGCCGTCCGGCTGATTGAAAGAAAGGCGCCTGCCATAAACACGAACGCCATGATCCGCCGGATTAGAAGCATTTGCTCCCCCTCGTTACTGCGGCCCATGAATACTGACCCAACATGGTGCGAAAATGACCTGATCCGAAATTAAATCAAGTTCTTGACCTATGGTTAATCTGCTCGCCCACAACTCGTTTCAGCCCCGAAATACTGATCCCGTATCATAATACGACAAGGGCTGTGAATGTTTGCATTTTAACGAAATGGTTAACCTGAACTTTAAAGCCCACTTTCTAGCTTGCCCCCGAATCCAATCTCCAGAGGAGGAAAGCTCGGAATGATTCCGATGTCTTCGAGGCTGACCCGCATGGTGCAAACGTCTCTGACCATCAAGGTCTTCGCGATTTGCTTCGTGTCCGTGCACGTACCGCTACTGGTGTTCATCGTCTATCTTGCGGGGGGCAATGGAGCAGAGCCCGAACCGGTCCTGCTTCTGCTTCTCGCCGCCACGGTGGCGGGAACGACGATATGCCTCCTGAGCCTCTGGTGGATGATCCGCCCGCTCAGCCAACTGGCGCAGGCAATCAAGATCTACCGCGCCAACGGCACTCCTGTCCGTATGCAGATAGATCGCAAGGACGAGATCGGCCTTCTGGCATCGACGGTGACGGCCATGGTGGCGGAAACCGAAACGCTTATGAACAAGCTGCGCCACCAGGCCATGACCGACCTCCAGACAGGCCTCGGCAACCGCCGCTGGCTGAACGAACGCGCCGCCGAAGAGCTGGCACGCGCCGAACGGCAGGGAGAGCCGTTGTCGATCATCGTGCTGGACCTCGACCGCTTCAAGGGCATCAACGACGGCCATGGCCACGAGACCGGCGACCGGGTACTGGTGGCAACCGGCGAAATCGTCAGAACCTGCCTTCGCCCCTATGATCTTGCAGCGCGTATCGGCGGCGAGGAATTCTGTATTCTCTTGCCGCGAACCTCGCTCGACGATGCGGAAGTGATCGGCGAACGGCTGCGCACGGCACTGGCGGCAACCACCGTACCGCCATTGCGCCAAGGCCGGATGACGGCAAGCTTCGGCATCTGCGCCGCCGGTCCCGGCGATCGGCTGCCGGACATGCTATTGCGAGCCGATTTCGCCCTCTACGAAGCCAAGCGTGATGGCCGTAACTGCATCAGACGTGCACACGACACCAATACCGAAGAAGCAATCGCATCGGCAAAACTGGCACCGGCAAAGGCCGCTTCACCGGTCAACGGTAAACACATCCTCTGACGCTCTGAACGCCGTCTGGCAACTGACCGTTGCCAGATTAGCGACTTTGCGCATAACGTTCCGGCGCGGTGAGGGAGACACCGCGCTCTAGGCGTTCTTGGGAGGAACAGCATGAACAGATCCGTGGTTATCACCGGCTCCACCAGCGGAATAGGCCTCGGCATTGCAAAGGCATTTGCGGCCGCGGGCGACAATGTCGTCATCAACGGGTTCGGTGACAAGGACGAGATCGAGGCGATCCGTTCGTCGCTCGATGCGGCGGGCTCCGGCACGGTCCTATACCATCCCGCCGACATGACGAAACCGGTCGATATCGAAGACCTGATCCTGACGGCACGCGACAGCTTCGGCACGCTCGATGTTCTGGTCAACAATGCAGGCATCCAGCATGTCGCAAGGATCGAGGAGTTTCCGCCGGAAAAATGGGATCAGCTGATCGCCATTCTCCTGTCATCGGCCTTCCACACGATGCGCCACGCAATCCCGCTGATGAAAACCGCAGGCAAGGGCCGGATCATCAACGTCGCCTCCGCCCACGGCCTCGTCGCCTCTCCGTTCAAGTCGGCTTATGTGGCCGCCAAGCATGGCATCATGGGCCTGACCAAGACGGCGGCGCTGGAGCTTGCGCAGGAAAACATCACCGTCAACGCGATCTGCCCCGGCTTCGTGCTGACGCCGCTGGTCGAAAGGCAGATCCCCGATCAGGCGCGCGAAAAGGGCATCTGCGAGGAAAAGGTCAAGGACGAGGTGATGCTGCGGCTGCAGGCGACCAAGGAATTCGTCGGCATAGACGAAGTGGCGGCCGCCGCGATCTATCTCGCCAGCGATGCGGCAAGGAGCATCACGGGCACACACATCTCCATCGACGGCGGCTGGACAGCGCAGTAAGCTGCCCCTCATTCCTGCCCTTGTGACAGGAATCCAGCCACGCGAAGTCCTTTGCGTGAAAAGGACTCTTTTGCGCCGCAGACGCGACGCTGCTGGATTTCTGTGACAAGCACAGGAATGAGGGTAAACTAATCGGCCCGCGAACAGCCAAAAATGGCGGGCGGGTGATTCTTGACTGGGAGCCGGCAACGGCGGACGAAGGAGACCGATGAATTCAGCCATCCGCTTCATCCTCAACGGGGAAGACGTGACCCTTGGAGATTTCTCACCCACGGACACGCTTCTGGATCATCTCCGCCTGACGCGGCGGTTGACGGGGACGAAGGAAGGATGCGCCGAAGGCGATTGCGGCGCCTGCACCGTGCTGGTCGGCCGCCTGACTGAAACCGGCCTGCGCTACGAAGGCGTCAACGCCTGTATCAGGCTCCTCGGCTCCATGCACGGCACCCATATCGTGACGATCGAGCATCTGGCGGCATCGGACGGAACCCTGCATCCGGTACAGCAGGCGATGGTCGACTGTCATGGCTCGCAATGCGGCTTCTGCACGCCGGGCTTCGTCATGTCGCTTTACGGCCTTTGGCTTTCCAACGAAAATCCGAGCCGGGCCGAAATCGAAAGCGCGCTGCAGGGCAATCTCTGTCGCTGCACGGGTTACGAGCCGATCCTCAAGGCGGCCGAACAGGTGGCGAAGGCGCGGCCGAGCTCGCTCTTCGACCCGTTGGAACGTGACCGCACCGAGATCATGGCAAAGCTCTGGTCGATCCGCTCGGCCATGGAGACCGTCGTCATCGAAAAGGACGGAGCGCGCTCAATCATCCCCGCATCACTCGAAGCTTTTGCCGAGGCGCTGGCAGATGAACCGCGAGCCACAATCGTCGCAGGCGCGACCGATGTCGGCCTATGGGTGACGAAGCAGATGCGCAGGCTCGACCCGGTCATCTTCATCAATCACCTCCCCGAGCTGCAGACCATCACCGTCGAGCAGAGCGGCATCACCATCGGCGCAGGCGTGAGCTACTCCGAGGCGCATGGTTTTCTAGAAGCGGTCATCCCCGCATTTGGCACGCTGATAGATCGTATTGGTGGCCAGCAGGTGAGGAACGCCGGCACGATCGGCGGCAACATCGCCAACGGCTCGCCGATCGGCGACACGCCGCCGCCGCTGATTGCACTCGGTAGCCAACTGACGCTGCGTTCCCATTCCGGCCGCCGCACCATGCCGCTCGAAAGCTATTTTCTGGACTATGGCAAACAGGACCGCATGGCCGGTGAATTCGTCGAGAAGATCAGCGTGCCGCGCCCGCCGGAAAACGCCCATTTCGCCGTCTACAAGATTTCCAAGCGCCGCGACGAGGATATCTCCGCACTGTGTGGCGCCTTCAACCTGACGCTCGACATGGACGGCCATGTGGAAAATATCCGCATCGCCTTCGGCGGCATGGCGGCAACCCCGAAACGGGCGGTCCATGTCGAACAGGCGCTGATCGGCAAGCCCTGGCGATGGGAGACGATCGCCGCCGCTGGCGAGGCCTTCGATCAGGATTACCAGCCGCTGACCGACTGGCGTGCAAGTGCGCAGTATCGCAGCCTGACGGCCAGGAACCTGCTCACCCGCTTCTTCCTGGAGACGGCAGGGGCTCCTGCACAATTGCAGCGCTTCGAGATGGAGGAGGTGTAGGATGGACAAGACCTCCTTTGAGATGAAGCCTGCGATCGACGGGCCGATGCATGTGTCGCGCAAACATGATTCAGCACATAAGCATGTGACCGGAACCGCCGAATATATTGACGATATTCCCGAACCGGCAGGCACGCTGCATGGAGGGCTTGGCCTTGCCGACAGGGCGCATGCGAAAATCCTTTCGATCGATCTCGATGCCGTCCGCGCCGCCCCCGGTGTTGTCTGGGTGATGACCGCCGAAGACATTCCCGGCGCAAACGACGTCGCCTCAACCGGCAAGCATGACGAACCGCTGCTGGCAACCGATCTCGTCCAGTTCCACGGCCAGCCGATCTTTGCCGTATTTGCCGAGACTCGTGACGAGGCCCGCCGTGCAGCAAGGCTTGCGAAGATCGAGTACAGCGACCTCCCCCATTGGACGGATATCGACAGTGCGCGGGAGAACGGCGCGCCTCTTGTCACCGAACCGATGACACTCAGGCGCGGTGAGCCTGAAACCGAAATCGAGAAACCGCCCCTTCGAATTCAGGCCTCGATGAATATCGGCGGTCAGGAGCACTTTTATCTCGAAAGCCATATAGCCTTTGCCATTCCCGGCGAAGACGAGGACGTGACGGTCTGGTCATCCACCCAGCATCCGAGCGAGGTTCAGCACATGGTGGCGCATGTGCTCGGCGTTTCCAATCACGCGGTTGAGGTCAAAACCCGGCGCATGGGTGGCGGCTTCGGCGGCAAGGAAACCCAGAGCAACCAATTTGCGGCTCTCGCCGCCGTCGCGGCGAAGAAACTGAACCGGGCGGTAAAATTCCGCCCTGACCGCGATGAAGATATGTCGATCACCGGCAAGCGGCACGATTTCCGCGTCGATTACGACGTCGCCTTCGACGAGAAAGGCAGTATCCATGCGGTCGACGCGACCTATGCCGCGCGTTGCGGTTATTCCGCCGATCTCTCCGGTCCGGTCACCGACCGCGCCCTCTTTCATGCAGACAGTAGCTATTTCTACCCGCATGTGCGCCTCACCTCGCAGCCTTTGAAGACCCATACCGTCTCCAACACAGCCTTTCGCGGCTTCGGTGGGCCGCAGGGCTTGCTCGGCGGGGAACGGATCATCGAGGAGATCGCCTATGCGGTCGGCAAGGATCCGCTCGAAATCCGCAAGCTGAACTTTTATGGACAACGCGGATCGGGCCGCACCGTCACGCCCTATCATCAGGATATCCATGACAATGTGATCGCCCGCATCGTCGATGAGCTTGTGGCCTCATCCGACTACAAGAAACGCCGCAAGGCGATCCTGAAATTCAACGAGACAAGCCCGGTCATCCGCAAGGGCATCGCGCTGACACCGGTGAAATTCGGCATCTCATTTACGTTGACCGCCTACAATCAGGCAGGCGCGTTGGTGCATGTCTATTCGGACGGTTCCATCCACCTGAACCATGGCGGCACCGAAATGGGCCAGGGCCTCTATACCAAGGTGGCGCAGGTCGTAGCCGATTGTTTCCAGGTCGATATCGACAGGGTAAAAATCACCGCGACAACGACCGGCAAGGTGCCCAACACCTCGGCAACAGCCGCCTCGTCCGGCTCGGACCTAAACGGCATGGCGGCCTATGACGCCTGCCGCCAGATCAAGGAAAGGCTGATCGAATTCGCCGCACGGCAATGGCAGGTCAATCGCGACCGGATCGAGTTCCTGCCCAACCGGGTAAAGATCGGCAACGAGATCGTCCCCTTCGACACCTTCATCAAGGCCGCCTATTTCGACCGGGTGCAGCTGTCTGCCGCCGGGTTCTACAAGACGCCGAAGATCCATTGGGACCGCGCCGCCGGCCGCGGCCACCCTTTCTATTATTTCGCCTATGGCGCCGCCGTCTCGGAAGTCTCGATAGATACCCTGACAGGCGAATATATCGTCGAGCGCACCGACATCCTCCACGACGTCGGAAAGTCGCTAAATCCGGCGCTGGATATCGGCCAGATCGAAGGCGCCTTCGTTCAGGGCATGGGCTGGCTGACGACGGAAGAACTGTGGTGGGACGCCAAGGGACGCTTACGCACCCACGCTCCCTCCACATACAAGATCCCGCTTGCTTCCGACCGGCCGAAAATCTTCAATGTGAAGCTCGCCGAATGGTCGGAAAATGCGGAACCGACGATCGGCCGTTCCAAGGCGGTGGGAGAGCCGCCCTTCATGCTGGCGATCTCGGTTCTGGAGGCGATCTCCATGGCGGTCGCAAGCGTTGCCGATTACGCCATCTGCCCACGCCTCGACACCCCTGCGACACCGGAGCGGGTGCTTATGGCGGTGGAACGGATGAAAGCCTTATAAAAACGCTTCGATATTTCGCTGCCGGGGCCTATTTTTATGGGTGAGGAGCGAAATATCGAGGAGGCAGACATGACCATCACCATTCGTGCCGAACGTGCGGGCGACGAAGACGTGATCCACGACCTGACGCAGGCCGCATTCGCGCCCATGTCCTACAGTTCAGGAACCGAAGCGGCGATCATCCGGGCGCTTCGCGCTCGCGGTGACCTGACGCTTTCACTGGTGGCGGAAGACAATCACGAGATCATCGGCCATGTCGCCTTTTCACCCGTCACGATCGACGGCCATTACGACGACTGGTTCGGGCTTGGGCCGATTTCTGTGAGAGCTGACCGGCAGAAACAGGGTATCGGCCACGCGCTGATCCGAGAAGGGATCCATAAGTTGAAGGCGCTAGGCGCCAAAGGCTGTGCCCTGGTCGGAGATCAGGCGGTCTATCAGGGCGTCGGCTTTGTCAGCGACGGACGGCTGACCCATGAAGGCGTGCCGGATATATATGTGCAGCACCTCACGCTTTCGGGCCATGCGCCGCATGGCGTGCTGACCTTTTCACCGGCTTTCGCAGTAAAACAGTGAACAGACAGCTACATATTCGGAAGGATAGCTGCACGAAAACGTGCCTTTTCGGTTGCAACACCCATACCAACGTATATCCACGATAAACATCAACACAATATCGGATAACAGGCGCTCCGGTATGATGGACCCATTGAAGATGCGAAACCGAGGACCCTGATGATTCTCGGTTCACCGCATGAAAGAGGTCCGAAAGATGATCCCTGTCTCGTTGCAGCAAATGCCGCACGTCGCCCGACCTGCCTTCAACGGGGATACCGCACCGGGCCGGGTGCACTATCTGCCGGGGCCGATCCCCACGATCGAACAGATCCTGTTGAAGCAGGCCGATCGCTACGCCGCGACGGGCAACGAAGCCGACAATCTGCTGAACGCACTCAAGCAGGACAACCACAATATGGAAGTCATGCTCTCGCAGCTTGCGGCACTCGCGGGCAGCCCGAGCTGAAAACAGCAATCTGATCTTTGCCTCCCCGTCCCCTCCTCGAAAGGGATCGGATTGCAGAAGGCCGGCGGCTCCTCCCACCGCCGGCCTTCACATTGATAAATGCAGAAGCAGAACCTCGTTTAGGATGCCAGGGCTTCCTGCTGCATCTCGATCGAAACCAGTTTGTCACGACCGCCGCGCTTCGCATCGTAGAGCGCCTTGTCCGCCGATGCGATCATGTCGGAAAAGTCTGCAAACCCGGGTTCGGCAAACGCCAGTCCAGCACTGACGGTGAAATTCGCCGCGAGGTGGCCGTCCCAATTGAAGTCCACGCTGGTAAAATTGGCCCTGATGCGCTCGACAATCGCGATTGCTTCATTGGCTTTCAGGTTAGGCAGGAACAGCACGAATTCCTCTCCGCCCCAGCGTCCCGCAACATCCGTGGCGCGGATGGAAGTGCGAAGAACCTCCGAAAAACGGACAATGACGTCGTCTCCGGCGTCGTGACCGAAGCGATCATTGACGCTCTTGAAGCCATCGAGGTCGAAGATCGCCATCGAGGAAAGCTTGGCGACATTGGCGCTCACGCTCTGCAACACACTTGCGCGAAACGCCCGGCGATTGAGAAGGCCGCTCAGACTGTCTGTTTCGGCCAGCCGCTTGAGATCGTTCTGGTAACGGACGTGATCGGAAATATCCCGGATGACGGCCACCATCATCGGCGCACCGGCAGCAGACGTTCTCAGGATGGTGATGCCGAGGTTGATTTCCGTGCCATCCTTACGGCAGCCGACAATAGTCGCGCTTCGCTGCCCCATATATCGAGCCTCGGTATTTCCCGACTGAAACCCGGCCACAAGTCTTTGGTGGAAGCCATGAACCCGTTCGGGCAGCAGGACTTCCAGAGGCTTGTCCAGTAGTTCTCCGCTTTGCCAACCGAAGATGCTTTCGGTGGCAGGATTACAGAGGCGAATGATGCCATGGTCATCGATGCCGATAATGCCATCGGCGATCTCAAAGACGATTTTCCTGTAGATATCCTGGGAGGCTGGAATCAGCGAGGCAATCGATGCTCTCTTGGTCATAGTATCCCGTCGTATACTTGTAGGACGCGCAGAATTTATCAAAAATCAAGTTTGCGCCGGCAAACATCTAAGGCGAAATTACTGATATATTTTTAATAGAATTTCCCGCTTTATGAGTAGAAATACAAAACTCTCCCGCAATAAGTGCAATCAAAAATACGCGATGCAGTAAGCGACGATGATGTTATGTTCGCGCTCATGAGCGAACCATCCCTCTCTTCCTTTATTGCGCGCAACAGATCGGTTCTCATCGACGTGACCGAGACCAGAGGCTCGACGCCGCGCGAGGCAGGCACCTATATGCTTGTTGCGGACGAGGAAATCTGGGGCACGATTGGCGGCGGCCAGTTCGAATACATGGCGATAGACAATGCCCGGGCGATCCTGAAGGGCGGCGGCGAAGCAATCATGGACATTCCGCTAGGCCCCGAGATCGGCCAATGCTGCGGCGGCCGCACGAAACTCCGTTTTACTGTCGTCACACCATCTATTGCCGGCGCATTGCAGCATCGCCTGTTGCGCGAACGGGACGAGCGCCCGGCGGTCTTTCTGTTTGGTGCAGGCCATGTCGGCCTTGCGCTCGCAACAGCGCTTCTGCCCCTGCCCTTTGCCGTAACGATCGTAGAGACACGCAGGCAGGCACTGCAAGACCTGCCCTCGGACGTGACACCGCGCCTCACGGCAATGCCTGAAGCGTCTGTGGATGAAATTCCTCCCGGCGGTGCCGCGGTCATTCTTACCCATGACCATGCGCTGGATTTCCTGATCGCGGAACGGGCCCTGGCAAGGCGGGACCTGAACTATGTCGGCATGATCGGCTCCGCCACCAAACGGGCGACCTTCTCCCACTGGCTGGATCGCCAGCAAGGCGAGGAAACAGGAAAACAGGAGACCGCCGCGATGATGTCCCGGCTTGTCCTGCCGATCGGCGGTTCCGCCATCAGGGACAAGCGTCCGGAAGTAATCGCTGCCCTCGTTGCCGCAGAATTGCTGCAGCACCTACCGCTGACGGCACCGGCAACACTTTCAGAGCGGCAGATCGCGACCGACTGAACGCTGCCTGTCTTGCCAGAAAGCCTCACCGCGCTCCGGCAACGGCGGTTGGAAACCGATATCACCATGCAGCTCTTCCGGCAGGGCCGGCGTAACGCCTCTGCCTTCTGCGAACAGGCGGTGGAAGAAGCAAGCGAGATGCTTGTGAAAACGCTTTATGAAAGAAGGGCGAAACAACTGCTGCGAAGCCTCAACGGCAGGCATAGAATTCGCGTTTGCGGACGGCATGATCTGCTCCACATCAATTGTTGAAACTGTCTTGATGCGTTGAGCAATGCCGCTGATTGCGGGAGTTTTCCAATTCGAATACAGTTGGCCGCGATAAAGAGAGCTTATCGCTGAAAGCACACAAGATGAAACTGTCGCGCCAGCTTCCATTGAATGCCCTGCGGGTCTTCGAGGCTGTCGCCCGCCTGCAGAATTTCACCCGTGCGGCGGAAGAACTCGGCATGACGCAGACCGCCGTCAGCTATCAGATCAAGCTTCTCGAAGAGCATCTCGGCGACGCCGTCTTCATCCGCAAACCGCGGGCTCTGCAACTGACCGAGACCGGCACACATCTACTGCCGAAAGTGGCCGAAGCTTTCGACCTGCTGGCAGAGGCGATGCAGGCGGCCCGGCACACCATCGATGCCACGCTCGACATCCACTCTCCGCCAACATTTGCGTCTCACTGGCTATCACCTCGCCTCGCCGGTTTTCGCGCACGCCACCCCAATATCGGCATGCGCCTACTGCGCATGATGGACGCTTCGGAGAAGCAGGGCACGGTACCGGACATCACCATCAGAATTTCGGCCAAGCCGCCCGAAAACCTCGTCTGCCATCCGATCATGCGCCTTCGCTATTCTCCCATGCTGTCTCCAGAACTTGCTGCCAGCATCGGGGGAATCCATGAACCGGCGGACCTCCTGAAATTACCCTGGATTTCCGAAATCGACGGCGCCTGGCTGGACTGGTTCGAAAGTGCCAAGATCAGCCCAGCTTCGATCCGGCCGACAAGCCTTGATGCGCTCGGCGCACAGGATATTGAAGCCAGGGCAGCGATATCCGGCCATGGCGTGGCGATGCTCAGTCCCTTTTTCTTTCGTGACGATCTTTCGTCGGGTCGTCTGATCCAGCCCTTCGACCTGTCCGCCGGCGACGGCAAGACCTATTGGCTGGCCTATCCGGCCGCAAGGCGCAACATGCGGAAGATCCAGGCGTTCAGGCAATGGATCGAAGAGACCATGGCAACCGATCTTGCTGACCACGCTCTGCAAACCTTGTTTCCCGAAGCGCGCGCCACAACCGCCTGACCCGTTGTTCGCCTCAAAGCGAATGCGGCGCTCTCTCTATAAGATCCCAGGCGCTCGACCGGCACGACCGGTCGACCGTGCTTGGCGACACCCGTCCGTCAAGCATGCCCAAATCCCGCAGATCATGCTCGCTCAAAGCCTCCTCATCGGCATGATTGGTCGCACCGGCGCGGATACCGAAAAACACAACCGCCAGACTTTCACTTCTGTCTTTAAGGCGCAGAAAGCCAGTCAGCAAACCATTGGCCATCGTCGCATCTCCTTATCTCACCATCATTCAACTGATGTCTATGATTGGAAGATGCGCCGGATTATGATGTATTTCCAACGAAACATCCGTCTGCATGCATAAAGAGATTTGATCCATGAAGATGTCGAAGCAATTTCCGCTGAACAGCCTGCGCGTCTTCGAAGCGGCGGCCCGGCACATGAGCTTCACCCGTGCAGGCGAGGAACTCGGACTGACGCAAACGGCCGTCAGCTATCAGATCAAGCTTCTGGAAGACACATTGGGAGAGCAGTTTTTCCTGCGTCGGCCGCGGCAGGTGATGCTGACGGATGCCGGCGCAAGGCTTGCTCCAAAGATCACCGCGGCCTTCGAAATGATCGACGAGGCCCTTGCCGGCACCAAGAATCAGTCCGACAGCACTTTGATCATTCACACGACGGCGACCTTCGCAGTGCGCTGGCTGGCACATCATCTCGGCACCTTCCAGCTCGAAAATCCGGGGATTGCGGTCAGACTGGAAACCTCGCAGGAAATGGTGGATTTCACCCGCACCGAAGCCGATATTGCGATCCGCAGCGGCAGCGGCAGGTGGCCGGGCCTGAAATCACATTTCCTGATGAAGAGCGATTTCACCCCGATGCTGAGCCCGGCTTTGGCAGAAACAATCGGTGGCGTTCATGAGCCGGCAGATATCCTGAAGCTCAGGATCATCGATCCCGGCGATGTCTGGTGGTCGCACTGGTTCGCCGCGGCAGGCCTGCCCGAGGAAGAGCTTCATGGTCGGCCGATAAGCCGCTTCGGCGCCCAGACCATCGAGGCGGCAGCTGCGATCGCCGGCCAAGGCGTCGCAATCCTCAAACCGGAGTTTTATGCCGATGACGTGGCGCTCGGCCGCCTGATCCAACCCTTTGACTTGAGGGCAACGGACGGCAGCGATTACTGGTTCGCCTATCCCGAGACACGTCGACACTCGAAAAAGATCAGCGCCTTCCGGGATTTCATGCGCAGGATGATGCCGACATTTCGCGACTGATCACCGCCGCGGGCAACATCAGTAGCTCATGTCGGGTGCATAGAAACAGCGCAGCGTATCTTCGGTCGGATAGAGGCAGAGGTGATATTCCTCATCCTTCGACCGACGCGCCTCGCTCTGCGGCATCGTGAAGTGATGCGGCCGCGTGATCAGCCTGTGATCTCCAGGACCGAGCGATATTTCGTACCCCTGATTGGTAATCTTGACGTTCCGCGTCGAGATCATCTGGCAGTCGCCGCTCTTGCTGTCGCCGTTGCAGCAGTAACCGTCATATTTCCATTTTACGCCCATGGGACTGTGGGCTTCGTGAGCAGCGGCGGGAAGCGCCCCGGCACCGGAGAAGAACGCAATCATCACACCTGTAGAAATGCATCGCCTGTGTTTGGGCATCAGCCTGTTCTCCGTTGATGGATGTCATCCCCGGCAGCGTGACGGACGCAATACCCGGCACTGCCGGTTGAATTCGCAACTGCTACAATACCCGAGTCGCCTTAGCCGGCTAAGCCCCAAATTGGTGCAATGCACAATTATCTTGTTTGGCGACTTCGAAGGACACTGGGGCCGCCGATCAACGCCCGGTCACATCGCCCGGTTCCAAAGCGGGAACAGAATCCATCTGGCGGGGGCGAGGCCCTTGTTCAATTCGACGGCGAACTGAGCAAGAGTTGAGTTCCGGTGATCGGCGACATCGCCTATCCTTCGCCAACATCCGGAAGGGAGGATTTGCCATGTCAGTCCGCAGCCGCGCGATACTTGGCCTTGTTCTGCTGGCAATCGTTGCCGGCCCTGCGCACGCCCAAGATGCAGGAAGCCCTGCCACAGGGCGATCGATCTTCGACCTCATCCCGGCAGATTCCACCACCGAGCACCTGCTGAAGACGCCGAGCGGCGATCTCCGCTACAGGGCGACCGCCGGAACCATGGACTTGTTCGGCCAGACCGGCGCAAGAAACGCGAAGATCTTCTACACGGCCTATACCGTTCCGGACGCGAAAACGCCCCGCCCCGTCACCTTCGCTTTCAATGGCGGCCCGGGTGCGGCCTCAGCCTATCTGCATCTCGGTCTGATGGGACCCAAGGTCGCCAATCTCGGCAGCCGCAAGGAGGACGGCACGACGCCGGCGCTTCAAGACAATCCGGAAAGCTGGCTCGGCTTCACCGACCTCGTCTTCATCGATCCGGTCGGCACCGGATGGAGCCGGGCTGCACCCGACGCGCAGAGCGCCTTTTATGGCGTAAGGCAGGATGCCGAGAGCCTGGCCAAGTTCATCGCCCTCTACACCCAGAAGAACAACCGCCTGTCCTCTCCAAAATATCTTGCCGGGGAAAGCTACGGCGGCTTCCGCGCTGCGAAGGTGGCGAAGGCCCTGAAGGACAGCCAGGGCATTCTGGTCTCCGGCATTGTCATGGTCTCGCCGATGATCGATGGCCGCTTCCTGATGGCCGCGGATACCGATCCAGTCACCGCAGCCCTGCAACTGCCATCGCTGGCAGCCGCCGAGCTTGAACGCAAGGGAGAATTCTCGGCAGAGAAGGTTCAGTCCGCCGAAACCTATGCGATGAGTACCTATCTCGTCTCGCTCGCAGGCCCCGCACCATCCGGAACTGAAGCAGAGGCGCTTTACGCACGCGTTTCGGCCCTGACGGGACTGCCGGTCGATATCGTTGCCCGCAGCCGCGGTTTCGTCAGTTCGGCATATCGGACGGAGGCTGCCGGGGACGGCCGGATCGTCAGCCTTTATGATGCATCGGACATGGTGGCGGACGCCTATCCGGAACGCTCGAACGTTACCAATGACGACACCATTCTGGACGGATATACACGTGCCTATGGCGCACTCTTCGCCGCCTACGCGAGGAACGACCTGCGCTTCGAAACCGACATGACCTATACGCTGCTGAACGGCGAGGTTAACCGCCAATGGGACTGGGACGGCCGCCGGTCGAATGCCTCGGCATCCGACGACATCCGTGACCTGCTCTCGGTCATCCCATCTTTCAGGCTCTCTGTCCTGCACGGCTACAGCGACATCCTGACACCCTATGGCGTCTCGAAATTCATTCTGGACCATCTGCCCGAACAGCTCGCCAGAGGACGCACCGAACTGAAACTCTATCGCGGCGGCCATATGTTCTACAGCGATTCCGGCTCGCGGCGGCAGGCAAACGAGGACATGCGGTCGTTTTACATCGGCGCCGATTCCGCACCGGATTGAGCAGGCATGGGACTGCGGTCAGCGCGCCAGTCCGAACTGAATTTCTATTCTGTGATAGGAACTGCCGGCACCATTCCAGCCATGATAGATTTCGCGACTTTCGCCGGAATAGATGTAGCGCGACCTATCCAGCTCGGCGATGAGCGGCGCATAACCTTGGGTAAAAAGCGTCTTCAGAGATCCTTGATAAATCCGGCTTGCCACCATGATCGGTTCAAGATGGATGAGTTCGACCTTACCATGATAATCTGCAGGCATCTTTATCGGACAGCATATTTCCCAGTCGAAAAATGTCTTTCCGTCCTTGGGAAGATTGTAGGATATGAACAGCCATGGACCATCGATTTCCAATCCCTCCTCAATCATATTTTTCTGCATGTTCGCCGAGCAATCGGCTGCCACCTGCCTGATATCCGGTATGCGCAGCCGGCGTTTTTCGCGCAGCACCCACAAATCCGGCGTTTCCTTGATATCCATAGCTTGAAATCCAGCAAGATCAGAGTTTCTGTTCGCCGTCAGTAGATCGCCTAGAGAAACGGGGCCAATCGAAAGGCGAAATAGTGTTCTTTATTGCGCACCGAGCCTTCGATTTTTTAGCATCGTTTTCCAACGGAGCTTGCCTCATGCTTTTAGCCGCCTGCTAAGGCTTCTTGGTCACCTGCTTTTAGATCTTTGCTTGTCTCGTGCAACGACACGGGTCATATGTCCTGCCTGCGTCCTCCTGCCCCTTCCCTCCTCTCGTTTTTTTCCTCACACTCACGAGTCGGGAACAAAAAGAACGGGAACAACCCAATGTATGAATATGCCATAGCCTGGGAATGGCTGAGTTTTGCCGTGCGCTGGCTGCACGTCGTCACCGCGGTCGCCTGGATCGGCTCCTCCTTCTATTTCATCGCACTCGATCTGGGGCTGGTAAAACGACCGCATCTGCCGCCGGGCGCCTATGGCGAGGAATGGCAGGTCCATGGCGGCGGCTTCTACCATATCCAGAAATATCTGGTCGCACCCGCCCAGATGCCGGAACACCTGACCTGGTTCAAATACGAGAGCTATTTCACCTGGCTTTCCGGCTTCCTTCTGCTCTGCATTGTATATTATGGCGGCGCCGAACTTTTCCTCGTCGATCGCACGGTGATGGAACTGGAAAACTGGCAGGCCATCTGTCTGTCGCTGGCTTCGCTCTCGATCGGCTGGCTGTTCTACGACCAGCTCTGCAAGTCGAAGCTCGGCAACAATACCTGGGGTCTGATGATCCTGCTTTACATCCTGCTGGTCATCATGGCCTGGGGGTATACGCAGGTCTTCACCGGCCGCGCCGCCTTTCTGCATCTCGGCGCCTTTACCGCGACGATCATGTCGGCCAACGTGTTTTTCATCATCATTCCCAACCAGAAGATCGTCGTCGCCGACCTGATCGCCGGACGCACGCCGGATGCCAAATACGGCCGCATCGCCAAGCAGCGGTCACTGCACAACAATTACCTTGTTCTGCCGGTGATCTTTTTCATGCTGTCGAACCATTATCCGCTGGCCTTCGCCACCCATTTCAACTGGGTGATCGCCTCGCTTGTCTTCCTGATGGGCGTCAGCATCCGACACTGGTTCAACACCACCCATGCCAGGAGGGGCAAGCCGACCTGGACATGGCTGGTGACGGCGATCCTCTTCATCCTGATCATCTGGCTGTCGACGGTGCCGAAACTGTTGACCGGCGAGACCGAAACGGCATTGTCACCCGTGAGCCAGAAATTCGCCTCCAACGCCCATTTCGAGGCCGCCCGCGATGTCGTCATGGCGCGCTGCTCGATGTGCCATGCGGCAGAGCCCGTCTGGGACGGCGTTCCCTTCACGCCCAAATCGGTGAAACTCGAAACCGACGCGGAGATTGCCAGCCATGCGCGGGAAATCTATATCCAGGCAGGACGAAGCCATGCCATGCCGCCCGGCAATATAACCGATCTGACGCCGGACGAGCGCAAGCTGCTGGTTGCATGGTATGAAAGCGCCATCGCCTCGCAATAGAACTCACCGACCCAAGGTTCACATGACAGACACCCTCATCCGCGGACGCCTCCTGTCCTTCAAGCGCGCGCCTCAGTCTCTGACCGATAGCGACAGCTATCTTTACGAGCATGACGGCGGCCTGCTGGTCGATGCCGACGGAAAGATCACCGCGGTGGGGGATTATGCCAGGGTGAAGGCCGCCGCGCCGGAGGATGTGGTCGAGATCGACCATCGGCCACATCTGATCCTGCCGGGCTTCATCGACACCCATGTGCATTTTCCGCAGATGCAGGTTATCGCCTCCTACGCTGCGAACCTGTTGGAGTGGCTCAACACCTATACATTCCCGGAGGAATGCCGCTTTGTCGAAAGCGAGCATGCGACGCGCATCGCCACGCATTTCTACGACGAATTCCTGCGCCACGGCACGACGACGGCCGTCGCCTACTGCTCCGTCCACAAAACCTCCGCCGACGCCTTCTTTGCCGAAGCCATCAAGCGCAACATGTGCATGGTCGGCGGCAAGGTGATGATGGACCGCAACGCCCCGCAGGGCCTGCTCGACACACCGGAAATGGGCTATGACGAGACCCGTGCGGTAATCGAACAATGGCACGGCAAGGGCCGCTGCCACGTTGCCATCACGCCACGCTTCGCCATCACCTCGACACCGGAACAGATGTCGGCCACGCAGGCCTTGGCGCAGGAATTTCCCGACCTCTTCATCCAGACGCATCTTTCGGAAAACCGCGAGGAAATCCGCTACACCTGCGAACTCTATCCGGAGGCCAAGGACTATACGGATATCTATGCCCGTTATGGCCTGCTCGGAAACAAGACCCTGCTCGGCCACGCAATCCATCTGTCGGAGCGGGAAATGGATGTCCTGTCGGAAACCGGCAGCATCGCCGTCCATTGCCCGACCTCGAACCTCTTCATCGGCTCCGGCCTGTTTCCGCTGCGACCGCTGACACGCCGTGAAAAGCCGGTGCGCATCGCGGTCGCCACCGACATCGGCGGAGGCTCCAGCTATTCGATGCTGAGAACCATGGACGAAGCCTACAAGATACAGCAAATCTTGGGCGAACGGCTGAACCCGCTCGAAAGCTTCTACATGATGACCAGGGGTAACGCCGAGGCGCTGTCGATGGAAGCCGATATCGGCACGCTGGATCTAGGCTCGGTGGCCGACCTCGTCGTCCTCGATGCCGCCTCCACGCCGGCGATGAAACTGCGCATGGAAACGGTAAACACGCTGCCGGAAGAACTCTTCCTGCTGCAGACGATGGGCGACGACCGCGCCGTGGTGGAAACCTACGTGGCCGGCAAGGCGATGAAGAATACGCTTTGACAGCTTACCGCGTCTTGGCGCTCTTGTAGACCTCGGAATGCTCGCGACGCCCAACCGCAACGACGACGACGACGACGGTTATCCGCTCATCCTCGATGCGATAAACCAGTCGATAACCGGTGGATCGAAGCTTTATCTTGTAGTGATCCGGCAGGCCGCGCAACGCGTCGGCCTGCACTTTCGGTCGCTGCAGCCGTTCGGAGAGTTTTCGTTTGAATTGTTCTCTCACGGTCGCGCTGAGCTTGTCCCATTCCTTGCGCGCTACCGGCAGAAATTCGAGCCTATAGGTCATCGAGATCGACCGGCACGCCCTTCTCACCAGCGCGTGCCTTGGCAATCTCGACAAGTGCCTGGTCATCCAGGGCGTCTATCAGGGCTTCATAGGTATCGGCCGGCACCATATAGGCCATAACCCGGTTATGGTTGAGAATGGCCACCGCACCGCCAGCAGCTCCATCAATCACCGCACTCGGATTCTTCTTCAGATCCGATACGCTGACTGCCATTTCCGCCTCGACACGCTGCATCGTCTCACCTCATTGGAGCTATATTTAGCACTATATATCGTACCGATATTGGCGCTCTTATCAGATTTGAAACCTCTCGGCGAGCACCGCAAAAAATGCCTGAAGGCTCGAATTCCAGTTTCCTCCGGGCATCGATATGCTACCTGTCTGAAATCAATTTCAGGAGGAACCGATTATCATGTCCAAGCCGCTTACCATCGCCGATCTGAAGACAATGGCCCGTCGTCGGGTGCCGAAAATGTTCTTCGATTATGCCGATAGCGGCGCATGGACCGAAGGCACCTACCGCGCCAACGAGGACGATTTTTCCAAGATCAAGCTGCGTCAGCGCGTGCTGGTCGACATGACCAACCGCTCGCTGGCGACCACCATGGTCGGCCAGGATGTCTCGATGCCTGTCGCGCTCGCACCGACGGGCTTGACCGGCATGCAGCATGCCGATGGCGAAATGCTGGCAGCCAAGGCTGCGGAAGAATTCGGCGTACCCTTCACCCTCTCGACCATGAGCATATGCTCGATCGAGGACGTGAAATCGGTCACCTCCAAGCCTTTCTGGTTCCAGCTTTACGTGATGAAGGATCGCGGCTTCATCGAGCGGCTGATCGGCCGCGCCAAGGCCGCCGGTTGCGGCGCGCTGGTCGTCACCGCCGACCTGCAGATTTTGGGCCAGCGCCACAAGGACCTCCGCAACGGTCTTTCCGCCCCGCCGAAATGGACGCTGAACAGCGCCTTCCAGCTGGCCACCAAGCCATTCTGGTGCCTGGACATGTTGCAGACCAAACGCCGCGGCTTCGGCAATATCGTCGGCCATGCCAGCAATGTCTCCGACCTCTCCTCGCTGTCGGCCTGGACGGCCGAACAGTTCGACCCGCGACTTTCCTGGGACGACATCCGCTGGATCAAGGACCTGTGGGGTGGCAAGCTCATCATCAAGGGTATTCTGGATGAGGAAGACGCCCGCGCCGCCGCCGATACGGGCGCGGACGCCCTGATCGTCTCCAACCATGGCGGCCGCCAACTCGACGGCGCTCCCTCCTCCATCTCCATGCTGCCAAAGATCGTCGATGCGGTCGGCGACCGGATGGAAGTGCATTTCGACGGCGGCATCCGCTCCGGACAGGATGTGCTGAAGGCCGTGGCCCTCGGCGCAAAAGGCACCTATATCGGCCGCCCCTTCCTCTACGGCCTCGGCGCGATGGGCAAGCCGGGCGTGACGACGGCGCTCGAAATCATCCGCAAGGAGATGGACATCACCATGGCTCTGTGCGGCAAGCGCGACATCAAGGATTGCGGCACGAATATCATCGCCTCCTCTCCCTTCTGATTTGGGATAATGCGGAAAGCCGGTTAGGATGCCTCCACATGCGGCGGGGGCTAAATGGGCGGCTTTTTGCAGTCATTTGCGGTGGCGGCGACAACTCTGGCCATGCTCGGCGCAGGGAGCGGTATTGCGTCCGAAAAAGCCGAGACCACCAAGCGCGAAGAATCGGCTTGCCTCTACGAGCGATCTGTCGGCGGCAAGCCGACCTGCATCCGCAAGGACTTCTTCAATGCCGATCTTTGCAGCGCGATCGAGAGATCGGCCAATAGCCACGCCATTCCACCTGAATTTTTCGCGCGTCTTATCTGGCGGGAAAGCCTGTTCCGCCCGGAAGCCGTCAGCCATAAGGGAGCGGAAGGTATCGCCCAGTTCATGCCATCGACGGCAAGGATCCGCGGCCTCGGCAACAGTTTTCATGTCCTCGACGCGCTGGATGCTTCCGCCGCCTACTTAAAAGAAATGAGCATCCGTTTCGGCAATCTCGGCTTTGCGGCTGCAGCCTATAACGCGGGAGAGAATGGCTTTTCTCGCTTTCTCGCTTCCGAAAGACTGCCGATCGAGACACGCGACTATGTCTTTGCCATTACCGGCACGCTGATCGAGACATGGCGTGACGACCCGCCGGAAATCGCGGCTCCACCTCTCGACAAGCAGCAATCCTTTCTTGAGGCCTGCACGACACTGGCTTCAACCCGCCGGATGACGGAACCGGTGCTGACCACTTCCGCCGACTGGGCGCCCTGGGGCGTTCAGCTGGCGGCACATCATCGCCCCGCCGTCGTCGACCGCCTGTTCACCCGCGCGATCCTTGACCTGCCGGCACCGCTGAATGAGGAGCGGGCGCTAATCGTCAGGCAACGCGGCGGCAATTTCGGATATCGCCCGCGTTATGCCGCAAGGATCGGCCGCGAGACGCGGCAGGAGGCGACAAAACTCTGCACCGCGATCAAGGCTGCAGGCGGTGCCTGTACCGTCTTCAAAAACAGATAGGGCCGCGTCAGCCGCACCAGCCGCCTTTGCCGGCTCCCGGTCGCTTGGCAAGACCTTCATTGACCAGCACGTCGGCGAGCGACCGGCCGTTGCGGGTCACGTCGCGCAGTTGATGCCCGTCAACCGCGGAATTGTTTCCCTGCCAGGTGACGAGTTCGAAAGGGCCGGAATCGAGGAAGGCCCGCACCCGAAGTTTCGCATCACTGGCCTTGATCCGCTCAGCCTCGCAACGGGGTTTTTTGATATCCGGCACCTCAATGCCGACAAGACGAATTTTCTGGCCGTGGAAAACGAAGCGGTCAGCGGTCACCACGCAATCGTCCTGCTTGGCCGTGCCACAGAGAAAGAATTTGCCTTGATAGCCGCCAGCAAGGCTTTCACCGGATTTCGGAGCAGCAGCAGACAGAGAGGCAACCTCCAGACCCGGCTTGCCGACCGGCGCCGGTGGAATGATTGCGGCTGTCTGTGTCTGATCCGGCGGTCCGACCGGACGTGGTGGAACGGGAGTGACACCGCGATGTGATGGTGCGGGCTGCGGCTTGGCCACAGCCACCTTTTCCCGCGTCTCTTCCCGTGTGGTCGTGTGAGCTGGTTTATCTGTCGTCAGGCTGGCGACGAACTTCCGGGCCGGTGAAAAATTGTCGTAAAGCGCAATGCCGCCACCGATCGCGACGAGTGCCGCCATCCACGGCCAGAACGAGGATCCAGACCGCGATGGCGCACGTCTGCTGCTCTTGCGTTTCGAGCCTGATTTTGCGCGCGATGGGGCCATGGAATCATCTCCTGTCGAATCGGATAGGAGTATCGGCAGGAAGCCTTGCCGAATGGTTTCCAGAAATAGCCGTGTCCGGATCATCCGGATGTTTTACACACGTCCTGTTGCCAGCGCGCTTGCCCATTCAGCCCGGCCATTGGCGGCAGCGAGTCTCGACATCGCCATGTGGTCATAGGGTACGTTGCGGAAAAGCGGCGCCCAGCCGTGCCCCGTCTTCTCGATCACCGCATAAGAAGCCATGGCGTGGCCGGTTTCCACCTTGTGGTAGAAAGGAGCGTCATCGTCATAGGCAGGTTGGCCGACGCTGCCGGGATTGACGATCAGCCGACCGTCGGACAGCGACACCATGCGCGCAATATGACTGTGGCCGCAGAGAATGAGCGACTGCTCTATGCCCTCCGCCAGCACCTCGATCTCATCTTGAGGGCGCAAGGTGACATGCCCCTGCGGCGAGACCGTCTCCAGCCAATAAAGATTGTCGTCTTTAGGCGTCGCATGGCAGAGGAAAACCTCATCTCGCCAGATCATGCTGAACGGCAGTTTGCGCAGCCATTCGAAATGCCGGGGCGACATCTGGCGATGCGCATGCGCGTCCGACGCCTCCAGTTGATCGGCAGTCTTCTCGACAAGGTAGCGATCGTGATTGCCCCGTACTGTTCGCTCAGCCTTCAGGTCGAGCAGCAACAGAAGGTCGCCTGTCTGATCCGCCTCAAGCGGCCCGCTGAAACAATCGCCGAGATTGACGATGTCGCGAATGCCGAGCGCAGAGATGTCATCAAGCACGGCTTTCAGAGCCACACGATTTCCATGAACATCGGCGATCGCAGCAAAACGCATCAACTGCCCCTATAGGTGGAATAGCCGTAAGGTGAGATGAGCAAGGGCACATGATAATGCGCCGTGATATCGGAAATACCGAAACGGATCGGAATAACGTCGAGAAAAGCCGGCTCGGCAAGAGTGACGCCGTGGGCACGCAGATAATCGCCCGCATGAAAGACCAGCTCGTAAGTTCCGGCGACAAAAGTCTCGCCGATCAGGATCGGCCCGCCATCGACCCGCCCATCTGCATTGGTCTTCACCGACTTGACCGTCGTCCGCGTGGCTCCCTCGATACGGTAAAGCTCGATCACAAGCCCTTCGGCCGGCTTGCCGCTTGCCGTGTCGAGCACATGGGTGGTGAGACCGGTCATAGGCTTGGCTCCGAAATCTGATAGGGCGTCTCGAAGAAGAAGAACTCTTCGAGATTGGCGGCGGTATGGTCACGGTCGACAACGAGGAAATCGCTGACCCCGCCGAGCGCCATCAGCGGATGATGCCAGGTATTAGGGAAATAGTTCACCCCCTGATGCGCCGCAGCCAGAAATATTCTCGGCCTCCCCGGTTTGCCATCCACATCATCCGACACACCGACGAGAAACGGTCGGCCGGAAAGCGGCACGAAACTCTGGCTGCCAAAGGGATGCCGCTCCATCATGCCGACTTCGTAGGGAAACTGCCGCGGCTGGCCACGAAAGATATTGAAGATCAGCCGCTCGGGCGCACCCACCACGATCGGCTCGGCCAACCCATGATAACGCTCCGTCGTGCCGTTGTTGATCAGCCGCATCTTAGAAGGATCGGCCTCGATGACATCGCCATACGGCGCGAAGTCAGATTGTGTGAGAGGCAGGATTTCGAGAATTTCGGTCAATTCATTCGCCTTGCGCATGCTGGTTGCGGAGGTTGTCCAGATGAAAGAGAAGATCGGGAAGTGAAGTTCGTACAGTCGCCAGCATGACAGGCAGCTCCAGTTCATAGTAATCATGAACCACGAAATTGCGCATGCCCTTCATTTTTGCCCAAGGGATTTCGGGATGTTCGGTCGGAAAATCGGGATATCGCGCCATGATCCGCGCAGCACTTTCACCGATCAGCACCAGCGTCATGCCGACCGCCATCTGCGTTCGCGTATCGAGAAGAAAATCATCCGGCGCCATGCCATCGACAAACGCACAAGCCTGCAGCGCGGCCGCATGCATCTGTTCGAGGTAAGCCGCCAACCTGTCGCTGCTCATATGGCGGTGGCTTCCGCGAGCACCCGGTTCCTGACCGTTTCAGGCAGCCCGCCGGACGTGAGCAAGTCCACCTTGATCCCGCCAAACATCTGCTCCAGCTCGTATTGGAGCCCGCCAAGGCTGAAAAGCGTACTTCCCGGCAAGGCATCGACGAGGATATCGATATCACTGTGCGGCCCGTCCTCGCCGCGGGCGACCGAGCCGAAAACGCGCGGGTTCGCCGCGTTGAAGCGTTTCGTCGCTTCGCGGATCGCCTCGCGGTTCTTTTCAAGCACTTCCGACGGTCGCATCGGCACTACTCCTGTCATCACCACTATAGGCGACAGCGAATGTGGAAGAAAGCGTGCCCCTCAGCCTTGGGGTAAAAGCGCCAGCAATCGCAGATGCGCGATCCGCTCCACCTGCGCGCAGGCGGTCGCGAACTCTTCCTCGGCGCTGTTGAATATGCGCGTCTCGAAAGCTGCCAGAATATCGTCCTTGTTCAGCCCTTTCACCGCAATGATGAACGGAAATCCAAATTTCGTCGTATAGGCGGCATTCAGGGTCGTGAAGCGGGCGTGCTCTTCGGCGCTCAATCGGTCGAGGCCGGCGCCGGCCTGTTCCTGTTTGCTGTCTTCGGTCAGCTCGCCGGCGATCGCAAGCCTGCCCGCCAGATCGGGATGCGAGCGCAGCACGGCAAGCCGTTCTCCGGCGCCCGCCTTGCGAAACTCCGAAACCATCGCCGCATGCACGCCCTTCGCGGTCAAAGGCACGAAGATCAGGCCGGCATCATAGGCGCGTTCCGCTATGACAGGCGAATGTTCGAACACGCCGCCGAAGGTCGCGATGAAATCCCCTCTTGCCGTCATGCGGCACCTGCAGGCCGGTGAGCCGGCTTGTGGTGCTCATGCCAGTGTTTTGCGATCTCGATACGCTGCGGAACCCAGACCTTGTCGTGCGAAGCGACATATTCCATGAACCGGCGCAGCGCCGCGATACGGCCCGGACGCCCCACGAGACGGCAATGCAGGCCGACCGACATCATCTTCGGGCTGCCTTCCTCGCCCTCGCGGTAAAGCGTGTCGAAGGCATCTTTCAGATAGGCGAAGAACTGATCGCCGGAATTGAACCCCTGCGGCGTGGCAAACCGCATGTCGTTGGTCTCGAGCGTATAGGGAATGATCAGGAACGGCTTGCCATCGCTGCCCGGCACCCAATAGGGCAGATCGTCCGCATAGCTGTCGGAGGAATAGAGAAACCCGCCCTCTTCCATCACAAGCTTCAGTGTATTGTCGGACGGCTTGCCCTGGTACATGCCGTATGGCCGCTCGCCGACAAGCTCGGTGTGCAAACGCACGGCTTCGAGGATGTGCTCACGCTCCTTGTCGATCGGAAAATCCTTGTATTCCAGCCAGCGGTAACCATGGCTGGCAATATCCCAGCCTGCTTCCTTCATGGCGGCGACCGCTTCCGGATTGCGCGCCATGGCAAGTGTCACACCATAGACGGTGCATTGCATCTTCAGTTCGTTAAACAGCCGGAATAACCGCCAGAAACCCGCGCGCGACCCGTATTCGTAGATCGATTCCATATTGAGATTGCGCTGACCGGGCCAAGGAGCCGCGCCGACGATCTCGGACAACAGGTTCTCGGAAGCCGCATCGCCGTCGAGGATCGAGCTTTCACCGCCCTCTTCATAGTTGATGACGAACTGCACGGCGACATTGGCGCCGCCGGGCCATTTCGGATCGGGACTGTTTCGACCATAGCCGACGAGATCGCGCGGGTAGTCTTTTATGGTTATTGGCATGTTCCACCTCGATTATTTGCGGCAACGGTAGCGCACCGGTTCCGCAGATGTCGAGATGCAAACTTGTCCCCGTGATCAGCCGAGTTGATCAGTTGAGGCGATCATCCTGCCACTCGTGATAGCCCCCGTCGCCGAGACCTATATCGCGCAGCATATATTCGTCGAATTCCAGCTTGGACGCGAATGGCGGTCGCCCGACGGTCGGTTCGGCGGACATGTCGAGCTCGTGATGCCCACGCCAGTGAATATGCGTCAGGGCAGAGAATGCCGTGGATAGTGCCGGAGGGAATGCAAATATAGACATGGAACCTTCTCCTTCATTCGGCCGCCGCTCGTGGCATGCAGGCCTCGCAGATAGCTGCCACGTGCCGGTGATCGGTGCCACAGCAGCCACCCAATACACACATCGACGGATAACGTGCTCTCAGGCTGCGGTAATGTCGACCGAGCTCCTGAGGATCGCCGATATCGATTTCAGTCGCCTCGTCCAGCTCTGCATGGCTCTTGGAAGAGGCATTGGCGCGCACACCGCCGATCCTGTGCAGCCAGGTATCACCGTCGACGAAAGCCTGTTCGAAGTGGACGGGGTGGGCGCAGTTGACCATATAGTAGGCGGGGCCATTTGCGGTCATGTCATCCGTCATCTCGATCGCTTCCCGCAAGGACATGCCGTTTGCGAGCCTTCCATTCGTCTCGACCGTGAAAGAGATCACGACGGGCAGCCCTGTCTCCCTGGCAGCCCGCACGATACCGATCGCCTCTTCGGTCGTGTTGATCGTCATGGCGCTCAGCATATCAACCGGTGTTTCGGCAAAGGCATCGATCTGATGTGCGTGATAATCCTCCGCCTCGGCCACGGACATCCGGCCCTGCTTGTAGGCGTCTCCCCGCGGCCCGATCACGCCGTTGAGCAGAATGGGCACACCCGGCCTCTGCCATTTTTCCCGCAAGCCAGCGACATAGTCGACGGAGCGAATATTGAGCGCCCAGAGTGCAGCAAGATCATATCCGAGCTTTGCCGCCCAGTCCGGGTTGGCCCGCCAGGTCGGCGTATCGAGCAGGAAACCCCGCCCATACTTCCGCGCGAGCGATAGATAGGCCTCATAATAGGCATCCAGCTCGGCGCGCCCGTTGGCATCATCGATGAGCGGGAAGGACGCGAAAAACGGCAGTTCCAGACCACGGTGGAAGATCAGCGTCGTCTCCAGCCCGCCATCGGTCAGATATATCTCTTGCCCCAGATGCGGCAGGCGTTGGCGATCGTTTTTCATCGTCATCTCCTGTGATATGATCGCCGCGGCGCGAAAACAGGCATGTCCCGAAGCTGCAGCTTGCCCGTTTGTTTTGCGCTCGGTGGACGCTTTGATCTACGCGGCTTGCGGTACAGCACGGCAACATATCGAAAACGTGAGCTCGCTCAGGGGGATACCATGTCCCGAAAGACCGAGGATTTGGCCGGGCAAGGCCTGGATGGCGCAAAAACCGTACCTCCGGTACAGTTTTCCTACGCCCGCGTACCGAAAAAGGGTGAAGCAACTCGCGAGCGAATCCTCGAGGTCGCGCAGATATCCGTGCTTTCCAAGGGCTTTGCCGCGACCTCGATCGAAGAAGTCATCGCTGAAGCCGGTATCACCAAGAGCGGTTTTTTCTACCACTTCCACGACAAGAACGAACTCGCCCGCGAGATGCTGCGCCGCTACGTGACCGAGAACGACCGCCTCTTCGACGACATTTTCGACCGCGGGCGAGAACTCGCGGATGATCCGCTGCAGGCTTTCCTGATTGGCCTCAAACTGCTGTCGGAACTGGCGCGCGACCTGCCGGGCGTGCATCCTGGCTGCATCATCGCTTCTATCTGTTATCAGGAGCGATTGTTCGATCGCGAGATCCACATGCTGAACGCCAGCTCTGTTGCCTCATGGAACAGGCGCTTCCTCGGTTATCTGGAAGAGATCGCCGCGGTGCACCCGCCGCAGGAGCCGATAGAACTGAAGGACCTCGCCAACATGCTGTCATGCACCTTCGACGGCGCCATCATCATGTCCAAGGTCCTGAACGATCCGACCCATCTGGAACGGCAGATTCTGAGCTACCGCACCTTCATCAAACTGCTGTTCAGCCAGCAACAGCCGGATCGGCCAGCCTGAATCGATGCTCAGGCGATCTTGCGAGCAGCCACACGCCCCATCGGATGCAGCGAATGGACCTGAAGCGGTGCACCCGGCTCTTCTTCGACGAACAGCGCCAGGTTGGCGACCTCGACCGGCTTTGTCAGATAGGGCGAGAAATAATCTCTCAGTGCCGGTTCGATAAAGGTGCTGTCGCGCGGTAGGAGCGGCCCCGTCAGCGCCATGTGGAAACGGAACTCGTCCATTACGTAAGGATGGCCCCAGCGATAGAGATTGGCGAATTGCGGAGCCGAGAGATCGCCCGGATCGCTGCGCTCGAATTCCGCATCCGACAACGGTGCGCGAAATACGTCGAACTCCTGCACGACGGCGCAGGCAAACAGTCGCATCCGTTCACAGGGAATTTCCGGCACGAGGCCGAAGAAGTTGCCGAGCCTTGCAACTTCCAATGGGGGAAGCTGGAACGGCTCGTGAGAACCGGCAAAGCGCATCAGATGGCGAAGCAGCATCGGCTCGCTGATTTCGGGCGCCAGCCGGAAAGGCGCCTTCAAGGCAGCATGAAAACCGCTGCGGCGCGGGATGGCGGTGTGAAAGGAGATCTCGTGAAGACCGACGCCACGAATGGCAGGCGGCTCGGTAGCGTCTCCGGAAAAGGCGTTACGGCCGAGCCATTGCGACGCGGCGAGCGTCAGCGGATCATGTGCCGGTGGCGTGAAATATATGGCATAGCGCATGCGTCACCTTCTCGTGCATCCCTGTCAAACGCCCTGTTTAATTACGCATTTGCTTATTCAGTCCCTGATCAGGGACCTATGCGATTTGCGTGACAGATTAACGACGAAGATGAAGAAGATTCGCGTTTAGCGCGAAGCTACAGAAAGGTGGTTCTCCAGCAAAAACGATGCAGGAACCGGCATTATTCTGCCGGAAACGGCATCAAGCGCAGCCTCGGCCAGAAGATGCGCCACCCCGAAACTGACCTTGAAGCCCCCCGTCAGCGCGATCACGTTCGCGTTGTCCGGATGCGGCCCGACCATCGGGTCGCGATCGATCGCCTTTGGGCGCAGGCCGGCCCATCGTTCCACAACCGGAGCATTGCTGAGCGACGGCACAAGCGCCCTCGCCTTTGCAATGAGATCCTCAAGCTGATGATCGGTGGAGTACGGTTCGTCAAAAGCCTCCTCGCTGGTGCTGCCGAGCGCAATATCGCCATTGTCATGCGGCACCAGATAGAGACCGTTGAGATAAAGAAGCGGCAGGTCCGGATCGGCCCCGGCCCTCAGCAGTGCCGCCTGTCCCTTGACCGGCTGGCCGATCGGTTGCGGCAGCGGATCGGACAAGCCCTCGATCAGCGGAAAAGCCTGATGGCCGGCGGCGACAATGCAGGCACCGAAGGCGATGCTCGTTCCATCGGCAAATTCCACACGGCTCGATGCGCCGTCAATACGCGAGGCTGAAAGCCCCTCCACCACGGTAACGTGACGGCCGGCATTGAGGCTTGCACCGAGCGCCTCAGTCAGCTTGCGCGGCGAGACCCTGGCGGCAAAAGTATCATGCACAATGCCGGCCTCGCAGAACGAGGCATCCGGCCAGCCGGGATGCGGTGTCTGGTCGGCTACATGCCAGTGAAAGCGACGACCGGCCTGATCCCAGTGTGTGGCCGCGTCTTCGGAATGGCGAAACGCGATCGCCCGCAGATGCGATTTCGGCAACGGGATCAGGCGACCGGTGCGGCGATAACCGCAGGAAAGCCCGGTTTGCGCCTCGATCTGCCCCACCTCGTCTTCGAGCGACAGCAGCGCGTCGAACTGGAACTGTTTCTTGTCGTTCCATTTGTCCGGCATATGCGGCATCAGCGCACCGAGCAGCCCGCCGCTCGTGCCGCGGCCGAGTTTTCCGCTGTCGACGAGCACGGTGCGGATGCCAAGCCGCTCGGCCTTTACCGCTGCCCACAGGCCCATGATGCCGCCGCCGAGGATGACCAGATCGGCAAAGGCCGGAAGGGTTGCCGCGCCACGCGCAGAACCGATAGTCCGCTCTCCAGATTGACCGCCGGCGCCAGCCGGATTATCCGCATTGCTCATGAGCGACAATGATCCCGAATTGAAGACAGTTGAGGGCGAAAGCCCGGCATTCCAGACACTCGACTGGCACGAAGGCGATATGCCGTATTCCCAGGAATTTGGCGATCACTTTTATTGCCGCACCGACGGGCGGCGGGAATGCGGCCACGTCTTCCTTTCCGGCAACGGCCTGCCGGAGCGATGGGAGACAATGTCTCCGACCGGAGATGGATTTCGTATCGGCGAACTCGGTTTCGGCACCGGCCTGAATTTCTGTGAGACCTGGCGGCAGTGGAAACTCACGCGCAAGCCGGGCACGCATCTGCACTTCACCTCGTTCGAACTCTATCCGATGAAGCGCGACGAAATCGAGCGCGCCCTGTCCCGCTGGCCGGAAATCGATGCTGAGCGACAGGCGCTTGTTGCGGCATGGCCGGACGAGCCGACGGGGCATGTCATGCTCGAACTCGACGACCAGACCCACCTGACCGTCGTCTGCGGCGCGGCACTCGATGGCGTCACGGCGGCGGAGCCGGATTTCGATGCGTGGTTCCTCGACGGCTTCGCCCCGTCGCGCAATCCCGCCATGTGGTCGCCCGAACTGATGCAGGCGCTGTTCGACAGAACCAGACCGGGCGGCAGTTTTGCTACTTATGCCGCTGCCGGCTTCGTGCGTCGCAACCTCGGCGCTGCCGGCTTCATCGTCGAACGCCGTCCCGGTTTTGCTGGCAAGCGCGAAATGCTCTGCGGCACGCGGCCCAATCTCTCGTCCGCGGTCGACTGATCCCGGAAACTCGAAATTCCGCAACCGATCCTCTATCCGAAGAGCGCATATCGGTTTGACTGAAAACCGACAAAGGAACGCAGATGTCGATCACCGTACAGAAAACAATCCCCGCTGCGCGTATGCGTCAATTCCATCAGATGGTCGACCGTTGGCTTCAGGAAGGCCCGATCAAGCTCGCGACCAACGCCACGCTGACTGCAATGGATAATGCAGGCATCCCTCAGGCCGAACAGGTGGCGATCCTTGAGGACCGCGACATTATCATGAAGCACAACATGCGCCTCGGTCTGATCAGCGAAGTATTCGCAGCGGCTATCGAAAAGGCCGTGAAACCGTCCCGGTCGGCAAGCGAAGCGCAGGACGAAATTGCTCGGCTGATCGTGACGGCGGTTGGCATCCGTCAGGATGATGAAAGCGAACTCGTCACATTCAACTTCGCCACCCAAAGCGAGGCAGACGCATTCGACGAGGCCATCTGACGGTACTGCGACCAACGGTCCTCAACTCGGTAATAGACCGGAAGGAATTTCGTGAAAGCCTCAATCACTGAACTTCAGTCACTCTGAAATTGACGAAACGACAGCGACGGTGATCGATCTCGATCATCGTCAGAGCTATGCGCAGGAGAGTCGGTTTGAAAAATGCAATTTTGGCCTTCGCGGGATTGCTGATCAGTTGCTCGACTGCAGCGGCCCAGGCAACGCAGTCCCCTAATATACTGAGTAAGGAGCAGTTTCTGTACTATGCCGCAAGCGCAGTCGTTGCGGGCATGTACTGCGGAAAACTCGAATTAAACGGCGATTTCTTCTTGGGATACGAATACGCTACCGGAGTTTATCCACCCCTGGATCCTGATTTTAGGGCTGAGGTGGCAAAGATTGAGAAGGATGCCAGAAGCGATATCGAGAACTACTGCAAGGCAGCGCGGCTGATGTTCTACAAGGGCAACAAACCGAAGCCTCTGGCTGGCCCTTTCCTGGTGGATAAGCCGTGACGGCACCTTCTGATGAGTCCAATTGATGCATTGCCTCCGAAGATTATCAAATCTGACCGGCGACCTTGCTGCCACTCGCTCCGGACATCGCCTGAACTCCACAAAGCCCTTCCGCCTACACATGGCTGCTATTCGCAATGAGCACCTGCATCCTTGTGCCGCAGGGGCCAAACAGATGCCTGTGTTCAACATAGGAATTTCAGCATGTCATTGAAGCTTAACGTGATCATCGGCAGCACCCGTCCTGGCCGCGCAGGCCCGGCCATTGGAAAATGGGCCGCCGAACACGCCAAGACACACGGCAAGTTCGAAGTCGAGCTCGTCGATCTCGCCGATTTCAACCTGCCGCTTCTCGATGAGCCAAACCATCCGCGCATGCAGAAATACCAGCATGAGCATACCAAGCGCTGGGCCGAAAGCGTCGCATCCGCCGACGCCTATCTGTTCCTGACGCCGGAATATGACTATTACCCCAATGCCGCGCTGATCAACGCACTGCAGGTTCTGTCGCTCGAATGGTCGTTCAAGCCTGCCGGCGTACTGAGCTACGCCCACGTCTCCGGCGGCCTTCGTGCCGCCCAGGAACTGCGCATGCTGATCTCCAATCTCAACATGATGCCGATCCCACAGACGGTTCCGATCCCCTTCTTCACCAACTTCATCGACGAGCAGAAGGTATTCAACCCGACCGCCCCGATGAACGAGGGCCTGAACGCAGCACTCGACCAGCTGGCAACGTGGGCAACGGCCCTGAAGGCTGGCCGCCAGGGCTGAGCCGCTTGAAAGCTGCAGAGAAATGCGAAGGGGAGCCGGCAGATCCGGCTCCCCTTTTTCGTTGTTCGGCGCGGTTCTGCAGACAGGGGCCATATTGAGGCCACATCCCTTCCCTTTTTGTCGCACTGCAACATTTTCAGGCTATGAGGCTGGGATAGCCGATGCCAACGGGAGACGATCTTATGGCGAAAGCCGAGCAGGGATACCGTATCGCATGCCTGGATGGCCTACGCGGCCTGGCAGCACTCTGGGTGCTGGTCGGACACGCTCACATTCTAACGGGTTTCCGCATACCCATCATTGGCGATCCCGACCTCGGCGTCGACCTGTTCGTCATGCTCTCCGGCTTCCTGATGGTGTTTCACTATCAGCTTCGGAAGAAGAAGGAGCCTTGGGAGGCGCCGGGCACATGGTCCGCCTTCTGGATCAGGCGCTTCTTCCGCATCGCCCCGCTCTATTACGTCATGCTTTTCGCAGCATTGGCGCTCGGCCCGATGATCTATGACGCCCGCTCGACCATCGACGCCTTCAATGCCGTTCCGCCGCAGCCAGCCGCCCGCTATATCGACGACAGCCTCAAGAACTACCTGCTGCACCTGAGCTTCCTTTTCGGCCTCAGCCCGACATACGGCTATCGGACGGCACTGCCGGACTGGAGCATCGGGCTGGAAATGCAGTTCTATGCGGCCCTTCCCTTCATCATGATCATCGTCGGCCGGCTCGGCTGGGTCAGATCCATGATCGGTGTCGTCGCGGCCGGCATCGCCACCGTCTATGTCGTCACAAGGATCGGCTATCATTTCCCGATGCCGACTTTCCTGCCGCTCAAGATGCATGTTTTCGCCGCCGGCATGTTGCTCGCTGCAGCGCTCGACTTGAGCAATCGGCGTGCCTTCGCCTATGTGGCGCTCGCCTGCCTGTTCGTGCTCATTCCGGTCGGCGGCGTGATGAACCCGATGCACGAAATCGTCCGTCTGGCACTGGTCGCCGTCTTTTTCGCGCTTGTCCATGCGCACCGCCTGCCGGCAGCAATCTCCAGCGCGGCGGAAAAGCTGTCGAACCATCTCGGCAATCGGTTCTTCCACGCGCTCGGCGAACTGTCTTTCGGCGCTTATCTTGCCCACCTGCTGATCATGCAGCCGGTCGTAGCCTTCCTGATCCGGAATTTCGAAATGAGCGATCCGACACGATGGCTGGTGACGCTGGTCATCACCCTCCCCCTCACCTATGCAGTGGCGGCGATTGGTTACAGTCTGATCGAAATGCAGGGGTCAAAGATCGGCAGAAGCCTGACCCGGCCGCGGACCGCCGCGGCCTGATCATCTCTCTCAGCGCGATTGCGTTGAAAGCCGCGCGCCGCCGATCCAGGTGCGGATCTTGTCTTCGAGCGCTTCCGGGCTGATCGGCTTCGACAGATAGTCGTCCATGCCGGCCTGGAAGCAGAGCTCGCGGTCGCTTTCCAGCGCATGGGCGGTCACACCGATGATAGGTGTATGTGTGCCGGTGCGCTCTTCCAGTTCGCGGATCTTCTGCGTCGCCTGATGACCGTTCATCACCGGCATGGAGACATCCATGAGGATGATCGCCGGATCATGCGCCTGCCACGCGTCGACCGCTTCCGCACCATTCTTGACGATCTGGAACAACCAGCCGGTAGTCTGCAGGATCTGGGTAAAGACGATCTGGTTGACCTCGTTATCCTCGGCCACCAATACGTCGAGCGACGGCATGGCCTGAACGGGAGGCGTCGACTTTGCTCCAGTCACCAGCTGAGGACTTGCAATCGGCGCGATAGCCTCTGCAATGACAGTTGCCTCCATCTGCCGCCGGCTTCTGACCGATCGCACCACGTCGATGACCGTGCTGCGCAGAAGGTTGGCCCGCGCCGGCTTCATAAGATGCGCATGGATCTGCAGGCTGGCAAACATGCTTTCGTCATTTGCCATGTCCATCGAGGTCAGGAAGATGATGCCCGTGCGGTCGAAGCGATTGTCTCCACGCAGAGACTTGGCGAAATCAAGCCCGTTCATTTCCGGCATGTGATAGTCGAGCACGATCGCATCGACGGTGATCCCGAGACGCGATGCCTCGGCAAGCACGGCCAATCCCTCGGCACCGCTTTCCGCCGCAACCGTATCGAAACCCCACATGGAAAGCTGTTCGGAAAGGATGCGGCGATTGACGGCATTGTCGTCGACAATCAGCACGCGCGCGCCGCTGGTATTGACCGGCAGCACGGTTTCCGTCTTGCGCTCCGCAACGACCGGGAACGGCAGGCTCACGGTAAACACCGAGCCGCGTCCAAGTTCGCTTTCGACATTGACCGAGCCGCCGAACAGTTCGACGAGACCCGACGTGATCGCCAGCCCCAGACCCGTGCCCTCGTGCCGCCGCGTCGAGGACGTATCGACCTGCGAAAATTTTTCGAACACCGAGGCGAGTTTTTCGTCCGGAATACCAAGTCCGGTATCCTCGATCCGGATGGTCAGCATCAGGTCAGAAGCTCCCACGGGTTCCGACTTCAGGTCGATGAAGACATGCCCCTTCTCGGTAAACTTCACCGCATTGCCGACGAGATTGGTGACGATCTGGCGGAAGCGCCCGGCGTCCCCGAGCACGGTCTCCCGCACGGAAGCATCACCGCGCACGATGAGTTCGATATCCTTGTCGGCGGCAGCAGACGAAAGCAGGGTGGCAACGTCCTCGATCGCCTCCACCGGATCGAATGGCGCCTTTCTCAGCTTCATCTGCCCGGCATCGATCTTCGAGAAATCGAGAATGTCGTTGATGATCGTCAAAAGCGCATTGCCGGATTTAACGATGATGTCGATGAAGGTTTTCTGCCGCGTGTCGAGATTGGATTTGGCCAGTAGTTCCGCCATGCCGAGCACGCCATTCATCGGCGTGCGGATTTCATGGCTCATATTGGCGAGGAATTCCGACTTGGCACGATCGGCCGCCTCGGCGCGCTGCAGCAACCGCGTCAGGTCCTCTTCGCGGGCCTTGACGTCGGTGACGTCGGTAAAGACGGCAAGCCAATGGTCGCTGTCGGTCTGCCGCGCCTCGACCTGAACCCATTTGCGGTTCTCGATCTTGAACGAGGCATAGAACGGCCGGCCCGCAGCCATGTTCTCTTCCAGCGACCGGAAAGTTCCAAGCGCCTCACCACTCGCACCGAGATCGCCGCGACGGACACAATAACGGAACAGATCGCGCCACTGCGCGCCGGGAGAAACCATCTCGGCGGGCATTTCCAGCATGGCGGCAAGCGCATCGTTGGAAAGCTCGACCTCTCCATCATGCAGGATGAGCAGCCCTTGCGACATCGCGCTGGTCGCATCGCGCATCAGCGCGCCGTGACGCTCAAGCGCCGCCCGCGCCTCCTGGATTTCCGCATCACGCTTACGCATGACGGTGATGTCGGTATAACTGAGAAGGAGCTTGCCGTCAGAAAGCCGCGACGGCGAAATCAGCACCTGCCTGCCGGTAAGAGAGCGGATCTCCAGCGGCGGATGCCCGTCCTCCGTCAGCGCTGCAATTCGCTGCTCGTAGATCGCTTCGAAATCGGAACCGAAATCGGCAAACACGCCGCTCTCGAAAAGGAACAGAAGGAAGTCGCGGTAGGAACGGCCGGAGAGGTTGAAGCTCCGCTTCGTATCCCAGAACTCCCCGAAAGCGGGATTGGCATATTCGAAATCGAACTGATCCGTCAGGATGGCGACGCCGACAGGAAGGGCGTCGAGAATAGTCTGCAGGTCCCGGCTGACCTTCTCCGCCTTCGCCTGCGCCTCGCTGATCTGCGAGACATCCGTCCGCGAGCAGAGAAGATAGTTACTGCCATCCTCGGTCTGGATAGAGCGGAGACGGGTCAGGACCGGAATGACCGATCCGTCCGGAAAGGTCATGTCCTCGGACTTGTCGATATTCTCGCCATCCAGAACCCGGGCATTTTCGTCCCAGAAACGTTCTGCGGCCCAGGGAAACATCTGCGCTTCCGTCTGGCCTATATAGCGGTCCCGGCTGTCGCCGAGCATCCGCTCATAGGCATGGTTGGCATAGGTCAGTTCATGCCTGGCATTGCGCACGAAGACCGGCGTCGGCAGGTCCTCGAGGATGGCGCGGAACAGCTCCGTTTCCGCCACCTGATTGCGGAGCAGCATTTCCTGCTCCTTGAAATCGGTGACATCCTGGCGGATCGCGATCAGAACACCGTTTTCCAGCCGTTTGTTGACCGATCGAAGCCAGCGGCCATCGGCGAGATGATCGATGCTTTCATGATAGGGCTGCCGGAAAGGCTTGATCTGCTCAGCGAGCCATCCGTCCCGGCCCAGCGCAAGAACCTGATCGTCCGACTGATAAATCTTTCGGCGGCGGTCGTAAGCCTGCCCAAGGATCTGAGGCAGGTTCATCCCGACCTGCAGATCGATATCCAGCGTGCGGCCATATTCGGTAAGCTGCGAATTGCAATAGAGCAACACGTCGTTGCGGTCGTAGATGCCGATGCCCATTTCCAGCATGTCGAGGGCATCGTCGAGAAGCTTGTTGTCGAACATGGTCGGGGAGCCGCCAGCAACACGCAGCGGTACGATCTTGGCCATGCTGGAGGCAACCTCCACCCTCTGGGCAATCGCCTCGATAGTGCCGAACAGATAGGTATGGTCGTTTTCAGTCAGAAAGCGCTCGATATGAACTTCATAGGCAAGCGCACCGGCGGGATCGAACAACCGCGCGACCTCGTCGCTGCCGAAAACAATGGCCCGGCTTTCCTTTTCCTTGCGCTCGCCGGCATCCACCGTGCCCGTCAGAGTGTCGCTGGCGCCATCCACGAAGTCGTCCGGACTAGCACCGAAAAGTTCCGCATAGGCGAGATTGACCGCCACATAGCGCAGCGCGCTATCCTTGATATAGGCCGGCTGCGTCAGATCCTGTATCCGCGCACAGGCCTTATCGAGCAAGTCGCTGTGCATATCCAAGCGCTGCCGTCCCTTTTATTGTGTTCCCGGGCGATTTTTTGGACCGATTCCCTTCGGTCATGATAGCGACGATAACACCATGGCGAGTGTTAACAACGCGTTTTTACCACAAGTCGATACCTGGATTTTCTTGTAGCGATTGCACAATTTTCACTGGAGCGGCGTGATGTTCTGGAAGAGGCGGCACATCGTCGCAAATGGCGAGGGCAACCGTGAAGGGAATTTGACACAGTCTGCGAAAGGACCGCCGCAGATGGGATAGTCATGAGCGAGATTACGACGCCTTCTCCTGCTGAAACAGACATTGGCTCAACGAGCGGCGAAAGACGCCGCCGCAGCGGCGGCAGAGGTGGCGAACGCGTCCGCTCAGGCCTGACCGGGACAAAATACCGCAACCTGGTCAACACAATAGACAAGACCAGCATCCTCTCACCCGAAGCGATCGAAGACATTCACAGCGCCTCGCTGATCGTACTCGAGGAAATCGGAATGGACATCATTCTGCCGGAAGCGCGTGAGCGGATGAAGACGGCAGGAGTAGATGTTACGCCCGGCTCCAACCGGGTGCGTTTCGACCGTGGCCTGATCGAGGAACTGATCGCATCCGCGCCGTCAAGCTTCACCATGCATGCCAGAAATCCGCAGCGGAATGTCAGCATCGGCGGCAATAACCTGGTCTTCGCGCAGGTCGCTTCCGCCCCTTTCGTTGCCGATCGCGAGGGTGGTCGCCGCGCCGGCAATCAGGAGGACTTTCGCAAGCTGATCAAACTGGCGCAACATTACGACATCATCCACACGACCGGCGGTTATCCGGTCGAGCCGATCGACATCCACGCTTCGGTTCGTCACCTCGACTGCCTGTCCGATCTGGTAAAACTGACCGACAAGGTCTTTCATTGTTATTCGCTTGGCGCACAGCGCAATCTCGATGCACTTGAAATTGCCCGTATCGGGAGAGGCATCTCGATGGAGCAGATGACGACGGAGCCATCGCTTTTCACCGTCATCAACTCCTCCTCCCCGCTCCGTCTCGACGGGCCGATGCTTCAAGGGATCATCGAAATGTCGTCGCGCGGCCAGGTCGTCATCATGACGCCGTTCACGCTGGCGGGCGCCATGGCGCCGGTAACGATCGCCGGCGCTCTGGTGCAGCAGAATGCCGAGGCGCTGGCTGGCATCGCCTTCACCCAGATGGTGCGAAAGGGCGCACCCGTCATGTATGGCGGCTTCACGTCCAATGTCGACATGAAGACCGGTGCACCCGCTTTCGGCACCCCGGAATATATGAAGGCGGTGATTGCCGGTGGGCAACTGGCCCGCCGCTACGGCATTCCTTACCGGACCTCCAACACCAATGCCGCCAATACGCTGGATGCGCAGGCGGCCTATGAGAGCGCCATGTCGCTTTGGGCGCTGACCCAGGGCGGCGGCAATTTCATCCTCCATTCGGCTGGCTGGACGGAAGGCGGACTGACGGCATCCTTCGAGAAATTCATTCTCGACGTCGACATGTTGCAGATGGTGGCGGAATTCCTGACGCCGCTCGACGTAAGCGCCGACGCCCTGGCGCTCGATGCGGTGCGCGATGTCGGCCCCGGCGGCCATTACTTTGGTACCCCGCATACACTCGCACGTTACGAAACCGCCTTCTATTCGCCCATCCTTTCAGATTGGCGCAATTTCGAAACGTGGACCGAGGCAGGAAGGCCGACCACCTATGACCATGCCAACCGGATCTACAAGGAAGCACTGGCCAATTACCAGCAGCCGGCGCTTGATCCCGCGATGGGAGAAGAACTCGATTCTTTCGTGACCAGGCGCAAGGCTGAAGGCGGTGTGGCAACCGATTTCTGAACGCCTTCAAACCGGCGCAGTATTGCCGCAATCCCACCACAAAGCGAGGCAGAGGTTGCACGTTAGCGGCAGAAATCAACCTTTGGATGATCGAGTGTGAACAGCCATTCAGACTAAGTTCTGTTTCCTTCCATCAATCTGCCGAGATTGAGCACCATCTTATGAATGTGCCCTTGGAACGAACCAGAGGGAAAGGACCACGATCATGACGTTCATGAAGAAAACAGTTTCCGCGAGCCTCGTCGCCCTGTCCGTCGCAGGCGCACTTGCCGCGACCGCACCTGCCGCAGAAGCGCGCGACCGCCATCATCACGGCGACGACGTCCTGATTGGCGCCGCCGCAGGTCTTGCCGGCGGTCTTATCGGAGGCGCAATCGTTTCCGGTTCGCAGCGACCGGTATATGTCGAGCCGCAATACGAATACGCACCGCCACCGCCACCGCGGGTCGTTTACCGCCCTGCTTACTACGAGCCGGCCCCGCCGCCGCCACGTTGCCATCTCGAATGGGTGGAAAACGAATATGGCGAAGCTTATCGCGCCCGCGTCTGCTATTAATATCTGAAGTCAGAGATGCTGAAGGCGGCGGTGAAAGAACCGCCGCCTTTTTTTATCTATTGTACGCGATCAATCGTCGTCGCCGTCGATCCACACCTGTTCGCCGGATTGCGGGTGGAACTTGATTTCCATCTTGCGGCCATCCTTGTTGCGGGCCTCGACCTCATAGCAACCGTCATCGACATTGATATCGCGGATTTCCAGACCAAGCGGCGCGATCCTGTTGCGCAAATCCGCTTCGCTCATCCAGTCGGCGATCGGCACATTGCCGCAACGGCGACGATCATCGTCATCCGCATGGGCGACAGAGGCAAAGCCGACGGAAGAGAGCGCAACGGCGGCAAGGATAATGCTTTTCATGACGGGTTCCTTTCGAACTGATCCGGCCGAGGCATCCTTGCCTGACCGATGGGCAGACCTTACGAAAGTGGCGCTGAGCGATAACTGACAGGCCATGTCAGCTAAATTTCAGCAAACCCGTGTTAGAGGAAGCGGATGTTGAAACGCCTCACTGCCCTCGCCCTTCTGTCTGCTCTGGTCTTTACGGCCCCGCCTTCGAAAGGCGATGACAACCATGATCTTGACCGCTTGCGCGATGCCGTGAACCGCGGTGAGGTCATGCCGCTTTCCGCCCTGCAGGACGAAGTGCGGCGCGCGTTTCCGGGCGAGATCATCCGCGTCAAGCTTGATGAGGACGACGGCCGTTTCATCTACGAGTTCAAGGTCCTCAAGACCAACGGCCGGCTGGTCGAAATCGAGATGGACGCCAGGGATGGCCGCGTTCTCGATGTCGATAATGACGATGACGACGATTGATTGCCATGCGTATCCTGCTTGTTGAAGACGACCCGTTGATCGCCCGTGATGTCTCCCGCCATCTCGAACATGCCGGCTATCTGGTCGAGCACGAACGTGACGGCGAGAGCGGCTGGTTCCGCGGTGACGCAGAAGAATTCGCCGCCGTCATTCTCGATCTCGGCCTGCCCGAACTCGATGGCCTGTCGGTCCTCAAACGCTGGCGCGCCACTGAGCGGGAACTGCCCGTTCTCATCCTGACTGCCCGCGGCAACTGGGAAGAGCGCGTCGAGGGCATCGATGCCGGCGCCGACGATTATCTAGCAAAACCGTTCCAGATGCCGGAGCTTCTCGCCCGCCTGCGCGCCATCATCCGCCGCTCGCAGGGCAAGGCGGCTCCAGTGATGCAGGCAGGCAAGCTGAAGCTCGACCCGCGTGCAAAAAGCGCTTCGGTCGATGGCCTGCCCGTGGAACTGACGCCGCTCGAATATCGCTGCCTGCATTTTCTGATGGCCAATGCAGAGCGGCATGTCTCGCAGATGGAATTGACTGAGCAACTCTACGCACAGGATTTCGAGCGAGAGAGCAATTCGGTCGAAGTCCTTGTCGGGCGTCTGCGCAAGAAGTTCGGCAAGGAGATCATCGCTACCCGCCGCGGTTACGGCTACCGGATCGGAACCGCATGAGCGAAAACATCAAGGCCGGGCGACGTCCGCTTTCGATCCGCAACCGTTTTCTGATCGTCTCGCTGGTCACGGTCCCGGCTGCGCTTGCCTTGGCCTGCTTGTTTATGGTCTCGGTCTTTTCCGCCAATCTGGAACGCCGGCTCGATGCGGAACTGACCGGCCATATCAACAATATCGCCGCCTCGCTGCGTTTTGCTGCCGATGGCACACCCGAACGCCCGGCCGGCTTCTTCGACAAGCGTTTCGAGGATGCCTATGGCGGGCTCTACTGGCAGATCGGCGACGACACCTCCCCTGCCCGCCTGCGTTCCCACTCGCTTTGGGATTATACGCTTACTTCACCTGCCGATCTGCCTAGCGACGGGCGGGTTCTTCGCTACGACATGGCCGGGCCGGACGGCGCGACGCTGACCGCCCAGCAGCGCCAGATCATGGTGCCGACGCCCGCAGGCCTGAAAACCTTGCAGATCATCGTAGCAGCCGACCGCAAACCCTTGCAGGAAGCCGGTTATCGCTTCGCCTTCGACATCCTGCCCTATCTCGCAGGCCTCGCAGTTTTCCTGATCGGCGCGTCGCTGATCCAGGTCGTCTTCGGCCTGAAGCCGCTGGCAGCCTTGACTACCGGCCTAGACCGTATTCGCGAGCGGCGCGGCGGCCGGCTGGAAGGCGTTTTGCCGAAGGAATTCGAGCCCGTCGAAACATCGGTCAACCGCCTGCTCGACGCTCAGGCTCAGGCAATCGCCAAGGCCCGCGCCCGGGCCGGCGATCTGGCACATGGGCTGAAGACACCGCTGACGGTGCTTTCCAACGATGCCCTGACGCTGCGCCAGAAGGGCGAGACCGAGATGGCCGACGAGATCGACCGGCTGGTGGCGCTGATGCGCGCCCATGTCGAGGCGGAACTGGCAAGAAGCCGCATCGTCGCCAATGCAGAACTGCGCCAGTCCGATGCAGACATCGAAAAGATCACCGGCCAGATCGTCCGCACGCTGAAACGAACGCCGGAAGGTGAAGCGCTCAACTGGAATGTCGAGATCGACGAGCCGGCGGACGTTCCGCTCGACCCGCATGACCTTCGCGAGATGATCGGTAATATCGTCGAAAACGCCGTCAAATGGGCCGCAGGCGAAGTGACCATCACCTGGAAAAAACGCCGACTGACCGTGGCCGACGATGGGCCGGGCGTCGATCCCGAAAAGATCCGCAGCATGACCGAACGCGGCGTCCGCCTGGACGAACAGGTGCCGGGAACCGGCCTTGGCCTGTCCATCGTCAAGGAAATCTGCACCGTCTACGGATTGACCCTGTCGATCGAAAACCGGCGGCAAGCCGGGTTACAAGTCACCATCGCCTTTTGAACTGCGACAGGATTTCCGCCTTCAAAGGCATCAGCGCTGTGGGAAACCGCTTGCCCGCCGATGACATTGGCCAATGATAGCGTTAACGAGGCTTTTTGCGAGCCGGCACAATCCATCGAAGCAACAGCGGCGATCCCGTGCCCGCGCGACAGGCAAAATTCATTCCCGCCTTATGAGACTATAAATCGAAAAAGCACGGCACAGGAAACGTGTCGGGTCGCTTGGCGGGACGCAACAGGGATAGGGCGAGACATGAGCGAGACGGGTGGGTATTTTCCGCGTTGGCGGCTGAAGACGGAAGGGCGCATCCTGCCCGACGAACGTCTGCCGGCCGGGCCGACGGTGGTGCTGGGCTTCCAGCATGTGGTGGCGATGTTCGGCTCGACCGTGCTTGCCCCGATGATCATGGGTTTCGATCCAAACGTATCGATCCTGTTTTCCGGCATATCGACGCTGATCTTCTTCATTGCTGTCGGCGGCCGCGTGCCGAGCTATCTCGGTTCCTCCTTCGCCTTCATCGGCCCGGTTCTGGTGGCAACGACGGCCGCAGCCGGCGCGCCTAACCCGAATATCGCACTGGCGCTGGGCGGCATCATCGCAGCCGGCGCGCTTTACGCCCTGATCGGCGTCATCGTCATGATGGCCGGTCATCGCTGGATCGAGCGTCTGATGCCACCGGTCCTGACCGGCGCGATCGTCGCCGCAATCGGCCTCGTGCTCGCACCGATCGCGATCGCTAGCGCATCCGGCACCGGTGGGGCAACGCCGGATGGCAGCCAGCTGTCACGCTGGGTGGCAATCGCCACTGTCGCAGCGGTCGGCCTCGTCGCCGTCTACGCTCCCGGCATGACCCGCCGCCTGCCGATCCTTCTCGGCGGCGCTTTCGCCTACATCCTCTATCTCGTGCTGGCCAACGGAATGGGTTATGGCACGCCGATCGACTTCTCCGGCGTCTCTGCCGCCGCATGGTTCGGTTTGCCGACCTTCACCGCACCGGTCTTCTCGGCCTCAGCGATCACCCTGATCGCCCCGGTCGTCGTCATCCTGGTTGCCGAAAACCTCGGGCATATCAAGGCGATCGGTGCCATGACCGGCCGCAATCTCGACCCCTATCTCGGCCGCGCCTTCATCGGTGATGGTGTCGCAACGATGTTCTCCGGTTTCTTCGGCGGCACCGGCATGACGACCTACGCCGAAAACATGGGCGTCATGGCGGTCACCCGCATCTTCTCGACGCTGGTCTTCCTCGTCGCCGCCTTCGTCGCCATCCTGCTCGGCTTCTCGCCGAAGTTCGGCGCGCTGATCCAGACCATTCCGGGGCCTGTTCTCGGCGGTCTGTCGATCGTCGTTTTCGGCCTGATCGCCGCCACTGCCGGCCGTATCTGGGTGGAAAACAAGGTCGAATTTTCCGAGCCGCGCAACCTGATTACCGTCGGCGTGGCGCTGGTTCTTGGCGCCGGCAACTTCAAGCTCGATGTCGCGGGCTTCACGCTCGACGGCATCGGCACCGCTACGATCGGCGCGATCGTGCTCTATCACGCGCTTGGCCTGACCAAGGCTGCAAACAAGCCGGATCAACAGGCCTGACGAGACTAAAGCGCAGGCCGCATGGCTGGCCTGCGCTTCGCATTTGCGAAATATCCTTGACTTTTCTCGGCAAATCCACCAAATGCGGCTCATGCTTTCACCTTCCGGCCGCCGCGTGAGTTGGCCCTGCGACAACAAAGATCGCAAAGAAGGAACAAGGCGCACAGATAGATCGCCCTGACACTCAGGGTTCAAGCGCTGGGAAGCAATTTCCAACACACAAGTTCCCAAATCACGCGGGGTTCTTGACGCCAGAAACAGCCCACATGGCATGGTGCCATGCAGGCATGTCGTTTTCTGGCGCCCCGAAAGGTATTCGCTTTGACGAATTTTGAATCTCTTGGTGTCTCCAAGCAGATCGTCGCCACGCTGACCGCGCTTGGCATTGAAACCCCGACGCCGATCCAGGCGCAGGCTATCCCTCTTCTTCTTGAAGGCCGCGACCTGATCGGCCTTGCCCAGACAGGCACCGGCAAAACAGCCGCTTTCGGCCTGCCGCTGATCGAGCGTCTGCTTGCCGATGGCACGCGTCCCGACAACCGCACGACCCGTTCGCTGATCCTTGCGCCGACGCGCGAGCTGGTCAACCAGATCGCCGCTAGCCTGAAGTCCTTCGCCAAGGGCCGTCCGCTGAAGATCAACCTCGTCGTCGGCGGTGTGTCGATCAACAAGCAGCAACTGCAGCTGGAAAAGGGCACCGACATTCTCGTCGCCACGCCCGGCCGCCTGCTCGATCTCGTCGCCCGCCGCGCCATCGGCCTGACCACGGTTCGTTTCCTCGTTCTCGACGAAGCCGACCAGATGCTCGATCTCGGCTTCGTCCATGACCTGCGCAAGATCTCCAAGATGGTGCCGAAGAAGCGCCAGACCATGCTTTTCTCGGCCACCATGCCGAAGGCGATCGCCGATCTGGCCGCCGACTTCCTCACCGATCCGGTCAAGGTCGAAGTCACGCCTCCGGGCAAGGCTGCCGACAAGGTCGAACAGTATGTCCATTTCGTCGCCGGCAAGGGCGACAAGACGGAAATTCTGCGCAAGTCGCTGCTCGAAAATCCGGATGGCCGCTCGATCGTCTTCATGCGCACCAAGCACACTGCCGAGAAGCTGATGAAGCATCTCGACAATATTGGCTTCTCTGTCGCCTCCATCCACGGCAACAAGAGCCAGGGCCAGCGCGAGCGGGCACTGAAGGGTTTCCGTGACGGCGAGATCAAGACACTGATCGCCACCGACGTTGCCGCCCGCGGCATCGACATTCCGGCCGTCAGCCACGTCTATAACTACGACCTGCCGGAAGTGCCGGATGCCTATGTTCACCGCATCGGCCGTACCGCCCGCGCCGGCCGCGACGGCATCGCGATCGCGTTCTGCGCCCCGGATGAAACGCTGCTCCTGCGCGATATCGAAAAGCTGATGGGCATCGAGATCAAGTCCGTATCGGGCGAGCGCCCGGAAGCGCTGAACCGTCCGGTTCGCGGCAATGGCAATAACAATAACCGCGGCGGCAACAAAGCCCGTGGCGGCAATGCTCGCGGTAACGGTGGTGGCAACGGCGAAAGCGGCAAGTCCAAGCGCCGCGAACGCCCGGCCCGCAAGCCGTTCTTCGCGGAAGGCGCAGAAGGCGCTTCGGAAGAGCGCGCAGAGCGCCAGGAACATCGTGGCGGCTCCAACAATCGTCCGCAGCGCGACAACCGCCGCAACGAAGAGTTTCGTGGCCAGCGCCGCAACGAGGAGGCTCCGCGCTCCGAAGGCGACAACGATCTGGTAGCGACCTCGGACTTCCGTCCGAACCGTGGCGAGCAGCAGAAGCGCGGCGGCGGCCAGAACCGTGGTCACCAGGGCCAGGGCCAGGGCCAGCGTCAGCCGAACAATGGCGGCAATCGTGACCGCGCCGCCCACGGCGCCCACGAAGCCGGCAAGCAGCGCCAGCAGCATCAGGCTGGTGCGACCGATGGTGCGCAGGCTCCGGCAAAGACCGGTGGCCAGAACCGCCACGCTCCGCAGAAAACCGCTCAGGGCGAAGGCCGCGGCCCCGTCCGCTTCGGAAATCCCGGCCCCGCTCGCAGCGACGAACAGCGCGGCGGCGGCTTCCAAGGCCGCAAGCGCCGTCCGGCGTAAGCGCTGAAATTGGATGAATTGCAGACGGCCGGGGTCATTCCCGGCCGTTTTGCTTTTCGGCGAAGTTCACGAAAGGCTGGAAATCCAAACATGGCCGGGGTGCAGGATTTCAAGCCGTGACCTCAGCCAAGTCCGATCCTCTTGCCTCAGTTTCGGCAAGGCATGCCCGAAATCCGCCTCGTCCTTGGGACGCAGATACTTCGCCTTGAATAACAAGACTGCTGTCGGCTTGAGATAAGGAATGCCGTTGGCCGTGCGAGAGACCATCTCTTTGCGCGGAAAGCTGATGGAAGGCTCCCTTTTATAGATCCATTGATCCGGCGTACCCGGCTCGATCATCATATCGGCCCGCCACCTTCGACTTGCCATCTCCTCGCACCAGATCTGGAAAACATCCGGATCCGGTTGCTCGTCCAGCGCCAGGTAATCGATCCGGCCGTCCTGAACGGAATAGAAGCGTATCCCTGGAAGACAGGCGCGAAACGCGTCGAGATCATCCCTTAGGATCGTAAACTCGATATCCTCGTGCTCCCTTAGCTGACGCCCGTGCCATAGATCGAGCGCCCATCCGCCCACGACACACCACGGCAGCGTCAGATCTTGCAGGCGGGCAGCCAATTCGCACGGGCTCCAAGCCGACCAGGCAGCCTCATCGGGGGGCGCAAATTCATTACCTTCGTTCTTCACCGACAAAGCCTTTTTACTAACTTGCCATAGGCGCCTTCCGGTTCACCAGATAGACACCCGCCACCACGATCACCGTGCCAACCACCACCGGCAAGGTCAGCGGCTCACCGAACAGGATCGCGGCCTCGATAGCCACCATGGGCGGCATCAGATAGATCAGCGATGCCGCGCGCGAGACCTGTCCGTGCCGAATGAGCCGAAGCAGCAGGAACACCGCCCCCATCGAAATGCCGATCACCGACCATGCCATCGACGCGATCGCCTGCCATGTCCAGTCGAAACGCATGTCCTCTGTCAGAAGGGCGATCGGCAGGGTGACGATCAACGCGCCGACGAACTGCAGCGTCGCCGTCGCCATCAGGTCTGCCTGCTGCAGATGCTGCTTCTGATAGATGGTTCCGTAGGTCACCGATGTCATGGCGACGAGATTGATGATCAGCGGAATGCCGAGCCCCGTCAGCCCGGCGGCAAGGCTGGCCAGAAGCTGCGGTGAAATCGCGATCAGTATGCCGGCAAAGCCGAGCCCGAGGCCGATGCGCTGGCGAGAAGAAAGCCGTTCGCCAAGCAGGAAGGTGGCTGCCAATGCAGTCAACAGCGGTTGCAGCCCGGCGATGATGCCGGACAGGCCCGACGGCACCCCCTGCCCGATCGCATACCAGACACCGGCAAGATAAAGCCCGTGCAGAAACACGCCGGAGAGAATGGCCTTGCCGAATGCCACCCCGCTCTTGGGCCACTTTGCCCCGATCAGCAGACAGAGGCCGGCAAAGGCACACGCCGCGAGAGCATGGCGCACGGCGAGAAAGGTGATCGGGTCGGCATGCATGGCCGCATATTTCGCAACGATCCAGCCCGTGGACCATAGAAAGGCAAATATCGCCGGCGCGAGGCGGTCAAGCATGATTGGCTTCCGTCAAAGAGGTTAGTTCCCATAGGCGGACAATATTTCCCGGTCAAAGCAGAAAATCTGACTGCAATCGTCAATGACGTTGATCATCCCGTGAGCACTTGGCGCTTTAACGGGCAACACATTGATTTGACGAATGTTAGCAAATCCTGACCTATCGGATTCAGCTCTGGGCGGCAGCCTCAAATACCCTATTTCCTAAGCGCCAAGTGGAGTTTCGATTTTATCTTCGGCAACTGCGCATGGTTCTTGCATTGCCCTCTGCGTTGTATTCTTATGGCCAAAAAAAGGGGAACGCTTCTTTGGCATTTGATGAAATGTTAACTGCGGAGAACCTTCCGCGCCCACCTTATAAAGACTACCACGAGTGGTATGCGGCACAGGACACCGCGCATCTGATCCGCAAGACTCAGGATGCGGAAAACATTTTTCGCAAGACCGGCATCACCTTCGCAGTCTACGGCCACGCGGACAGTTCCGAAAAACTCATCCCCTTCGACATCATTCCCCGCATCATCTCCGCTCGCGAATGGCGCAAGCTGGCCCAGGGCATCGAGCAGCGGGTTCTGGCGCTCAACGCCTTTCTCGACGACATCTACCACAAGCAGGAGATCATCAAGGCAGGCCGCATCCCGCGCGAACTGATCGAGAAGAACGTCGCCTTCCTGCCCGAGATGATCGGCTTCAAGCCACCGGGTGGCGTTTATACCCATATCGTCGGCACCGACATCGTGCGCACCGGCGAAGACCAGTTCTACGTTCTGGAAGACAATGCACGCACGCCCTCCGGTGTCTCCTACATGCTGGAGAACCGCGAGACGATGATGCAGATGTTCCCCGAACTCTTCACCTTGAACAAGGTGCAGCGGGTCGAGGATTATCCGCGCCTGCTTCGCCAGTCGCTCGCGGCAGTCGCCCCTCCCGGCTGCAAGGGCAAGCCGCGCGTAGCCGTGCTCACTCCCGGCATCTACAATTCCGCCTACTACGAACACTCCTTCCTCGCCGACCAGATGGGCGTCGAACTGGTGGAAGGTTCGGATCTGCGCGTGCTCGACGGCAAGGTGCAGATGCGCACCACCCGCGGTTACGAGGCGATCGACGTTCTTTATCGCCGTGTCGACGACGATTTCCTCGACCCTCTCACCTTCCGCCCGGATTCGGCGCTGGGCATTCCCGGCATCATGGATGTCTACCGCGCCGGCAATGTCACGATTGCCAATGCACCGGGAACCGGCATCTGCGACGACAAGGCGATCTATTCCTACATGCCGGAAATCGTCGAATTCTATACGGGTCGCAAGGCGCTTCTTGAAAACGTGCCGACCTGGCGCTGTTCCGAGCCGGCCAGCCTCAAATACGTGCTGGAAAATATCGCGGACCTGGTGATCAAGGAAGTTCACGGGTCAGGCGGATACGGCATGCTGGTGGGGCCGACGGCGACAAAAAAGGAACGCTCCGACTTTGCCGAAAAGCTCAGCGCACGCCCGTCCAACTACATCGCCCAGCCGACGCTGGCTCTGTCCACCGTGCCGATCTTCGTCAACAAGGGCATCGCCCCGCGCCACGTCGATCTGCGGCCCTATGTTCTGGTTTCCGACAAGGTGAAGATCATTCCGGGCGGTCTCACCCGCGTGGCGATCAAGCAAGGCTCGCTGGTGGTCAATTCCAGCCAGGGCGGCGGCACCAAGGACACCTGGGTTCTGGAAGATTGAGGGCGTAGAAGAATGCTGGGAAGAACTGCAAACGGCCTCTACTGGATGTTCCGTTACATCGAGCGCGCCGAAAACATCGCCCGTCTCGTCGATGCCGGCCTGCGCGTATCGCTGACCCGCGCCGGCTCCTCGGATGAGGACTGGCACGGCGTGCTCGAAAGTGCGGGGGTGCGCGAGGCCTATTCCGAGGTCCACGACAAGATGACGGCCGCCGATGCGGTCGATTATCTGCTGCGCGACCGTACCAACCTGTCGAGCGTCATGTCCTGCATCGAGGCAGGCCGCAACAACGCCCGCATGGTAAGAACCGCCCTGACGCGCGAGACCTGGGAAGCGACCAACGAGGCGTGGATCGACCTCAAGGCCCGCATGTCGCGCAAGCCCAAGGCTGCCGACCTGCCCGAGCTGATCGGCGTCATAAAACATCGCTGCGGTCTCATCCGCGGCGCATTTCACGGCTCGATGCTCAGAAACGAAATCTACAATTTCGCCCGCATCGGCACATTCATCGAACGGGCCGACAACACCGCCCGCATTCTCGACGTCAAATATTACGTGCTCCTGCCTTCCGTCAGCCAGGTCGGTTCGGCGCTCGACAACTTCCAGTGGGAATCGATCCTACGATCTGTCTCGGCCCATCGCTCCTACGGCTGGGTCTATGACGGCGAATACCAGGCCTCAAACATCGCCGATATGCTGATCTTGCAGGTGCAGATGCCGCGCTCGCTTGCCTATTGTTACGAGAAGATCGTCAGCAACCTGCATTACCTGTCGGAAGATTACGGCGGCGAGCGGCTGACGGCGCATGACACGGCCGATGCGATCCGGACCATGCTCAAGCGCGGCTCCGTCACCGAGATCATGGACCAGGGCCTGCACGAATTCCTCGAAGACTTCGTCTACCGCAACAACCAGCTCAGCGCCGAGATTTCCGACGGCTACCGCTTTTATCAGTAATCAGCCCAACCGCTCGACCCGAAGGACCACCCATGCGGCTGAAGATTTCGCATACGACAGAATATCTCTATGACGAACCCGTTCCCTATCTGCTGCAGCGCCTGCGGCTGACCCCGATCAGCGGGCCGACGCAAAAGGTGCTGAACTGGAGTGTGAAGGTCGACGGCGCCAAGATCGAGACGGGGTATTTCGACCAATACGGCAATCATGTCGAGCTTGTTTCGGTCGAGGGCGCGGAACATGTGATCCGCATCACCGCCACAGGCGAGGTCGATACGCTCGACAAGGCGGGCGTCTTCGGCGCCCATCTCGGCTGCACCCCGCTCTGGCTTTACCTGCGCGACACCGGCCGCACCAAGCCCGGCAAGCTGGTCAAGGATCTGGCGAAAAACGTGAAAGGCGACAGCGAACTGGCGCAGATGCATGCGCTTATGGACGCAATCCACGAGGCGGTTGCCTACAATCCCGGCACCACCACGACCGAAACGACGGCCGAAGAGGCGCTGGCGGCAAAGACCGGCGTCTGCCAGGACCACACCCATATCTTCATTTCAGCCGCGAGGTTTTCCGGCATTCCGGCCCGTTATGTTTCCGGTTATCTTTTGATGGAGGATAGGCCGGAACAAGTGGCAACCCATGCGTGGGCGGAAGCCCATGTTCCAGGCCTCGGCTGGGTTGGCTTCGATGCCGCCAACAATGTCTGCCCTGATGACCGTTATGTTCGCATCGCGTCGGGCCTCTGCTACCGAGACTGCGCTCCGGTTTCCGGCATGCGGATCGGACCGGCCGGGGAAAACCTCACGGTAAGCCTGACGGTCAAACCGAGCCAGGAACAAAACCAGACGCAGTCCTGAATGGACGAACGCAAGCCCGGCGCCATGTCCGCCTGCCAGAATGAGATTTCTGGACCGGAGGGTGCATGCTGTTAGGGCAGTCTATATTCCAGTCGGTCCTGACCCGGCTGAAGGAAGAACAGCGAGACGAAGAGGATACGGCACCCGATACGGCGGATTTCCGAATTCGCGGTCTTGGCGCCGGTTTTCTGACGCCCGATGGTCGCCCGGAATCTGCAAAAGCAGATGCAGGTAGCTATTTCGACTATCTTGCCGATTGGCCCGTAAGCGAGCCTGACCGCGTGACACCGAACTCAGGCGCAGCGACGGATGAAGAGGCTGCGCCACCGCCGGAAAAACCCGTCATGCCAGCGCATCTCAATCGCCTGACGGAAGCGGAAATTGCCGAGGACCTGGCAATTTCCTCACTGGATAATGAGGCATCGCTCAACGAAAAACGCCGGAAATTTGCCAAGCTCAATCATCCGGATCGGATAGATGCGGAATTTCGCGACAATGCGACGATCAGGATGAAAACCGCCAATCTTTTGATCGATCGGGCCCTAAACGCTCTTTATTGGCGCAAGTAAACGGCTTTTGCGGAGGGTCAATCCTCTGGCCGCTCCCTCGGCTTCACATCCCGTGAGGCCTTCCGGTCAAAGAACAGCTTGTAGGTGGCAAACAAGCCGACGATGGCGACAATCCCAGCCCATACAGCCTCGCCGGCATAAAGCTCGATTCCGACCCAGCCGAAACATACGGCCGGGATAAGCACTCGGCGCCAGAGCGCATCATAAAATGGATGGTTAGGATCGATCATATAAATTGCCTCCTCCGACCGGACACACTCGGCTTTCACGGGGTATCCGGGTTGACAGGGAAAAATGCAAGATCACTGGCAGACAAACTCTCTTCACAGGCACGATTCCTGCTCACGTTCCCCGTCAATATTCACATTCCGCATCGACGCTCACCTCAGCATCGATTTTTCCGTCATCCATGGCGCGATTGGCATTGAAGCCTTTGCCGAGCTAGGCTAAGAACCACCCATCGGACACTGACGAGTCATCGTCATCACGGTTAGCACCCGTAGCTCAGCTGGATAGAGTGTTGGATTCCGATTCCAAAGGTCACAGGTTCGAATCCTGTCGGGTGCGCCACTTACTGTTTCTCTGCCCGGCCACGTAAGCCCGGATTCCATCAAGTCCTTGTCTCCGCATGGCTGATTTTGCCAGCCGTCTACGGGCAACACTTCGAAGCGCTATCGGATGGTCCACAACAGGCTGATTTTGCCTGCTCCTCAGCCAGCCAGCGATCCCGTGGCTTGCAGCTCGCTGGCCTAGCCTCCAAGTTCACCAGGTATGTTCCGGCATCAAGGCGCGGCGCGGCGGCGCAGTAGAGAGCCATCGGCCGCACGCCGTCACTGACTTCGAACGTGAGCTTGGCACTTGGCTCGAGCCGGACATGATCGGAGACCTTACGGATGATCGCCGAGAATTTGTCCGCTGGCATGTGCGTCCGGCCATCCTCGTCGACATCCCAGAGCTGGACGAAGATCTCGGACCAGGCTTCCGGATTGGCGCCGCAGTCGAGCGCAGAGAACTGCCCGGCCTTCACCTCGGTGACATGGTATCCCGGCCGAACGGGGTTGCCGTCATAGGTGAACACCAGTGGCGCATCCGGCGCAACTGCGAGAACGTCGAGAAGTTGGCCGAGCGTGATGTCAGAAGAAACTGCCTTGTCGATCGCGTTCATGTGCGTTATCTCTTCTATACAATTATTCAAGGAATATTGAAGTATGGACGAACGTCAAGCTCTTTCGTCATTTGCCGCCCTCTCCCAAGAGACCCGCCTTGGGATCGTCCGCGCGCTGGTCGTCGCGGGCCCTGAGGGATTGGCGGCAGGTGTGATCGCGGAGCGCATGGGTGTTTCGGCAACGAACGTGTCGTTTCACCTCAAGGAGCTGGAGCGTTCCGGGCTGATCTCGCAGCGTAGGGAATCCCGCTCCATCATCTACAGCGCCAGCTACGAGACACTCGCCGGTCTCGTGAAGTTCCTGATGGAAGACTGCTGCGCCGGACACCCTGCGATCCGGGAGAATGTCGAGAAGAGTGACCGCTGCTGCATCCCGGATGATGAGGTAGCAAGTGCATAGTCGACAGGTTCGCGCGGGTATCGTCTCCGCTCTCGGCATCACTCAGATCATTGGCTACGGCACTCTCTATTATAGCTTCAGCATTCTTGCTCCTGGCATGGCCGTAGATCTGGGCCTCTCGCTTGCCCAGGTGTTTGGGGTCTTCTCCGTCTCGCTGTTCATCGGCGGTGTGTCGGCCACTTACCTGGGCAAGCAGATGGATCGGATCGGCGCCGCCACCATCATGACGCTAGGCTCGGTTCTTGCCGCGTTGACGCTCGCTCTGTGCGCCTGGTCACCCTCGGTCGCCGTATTCGCCATAACCATCATCCTGCTCGAGGTGTCATCCGGGATGGTGCAGTATCAGGCGGCATTCGCGACATTGGTCGAGAGCGATCCCCGTTCGGCCTCCCGGAGCATCACCTATCTCACCCTGATCGGCGGCTTCGCATCAACCATCTTCTGGCCGATCTCGGCCGCACTTTCCGGATGGATGTCGTGGCGTGAGATCTATCTGGTCTTCGCAGCGCTGAACCTGTTCCTCTGCATGCCTCTGCATTTCTGGATCATGCGCGTCGGCAAGACCGGATCGAATGCGGATACGGCCGCCCGGCCTCGCGAGGCGGTCATCGGGGCAATCCCCCACGATGCCCGTCGCCGAAGCATGATCATGGTGTCATTTGCCTTCGCGCTTCTCGGATTCACGCTTGCCGCAATCCTCGCGCATATGGTGCCGATGCTTGGGTCGATCGGGCTGGGTGCCGCGGCAGTGGTGATCGGATCCCTGTTCGGTCCGGCACAGGTCGCGAGCCGCCTTATCAATATGGTCTTCGGAAAGAACCTGTCGCCGCCGGCACTCGCTGTCCTGTCGGCGGTGCTGATCGTTTTCGGCATTCTGATCCTGCTGGCGACGGGTGACTGGTTGCCGGGCGCTGTCGCGTTCGCAATCTGCCTCGGGCTCGGTTCCGGCATCAACAGCATCGCGCAGGGAAGCCTGCCGCTCTATCTGTTTGGATCGGATGGGTATGGCACGATCACAGGCAAGATGGCGGCGGCTCGATTGGCGCTCGGAGCCGGAGCGCCCTTCGCGTTCGCGGCGGCGATGGAGAACCTGGGCCTGAGCCTGTCGCTCATTGGAAATGCATGTCTCGGTGCCATCAGCATCGCGGCATTCGTTGCGGTGGCGGTATCCTGTCGGCGGCCAGCCACCGCAACGGTCTAGTTCGTCAGATCGATTTCAGCGAAACCCGCTTCTCCAGCTCGGCCGCCTCTTCCTTCCGCTCGCTGTAGCGGTCGGTCAGGTAGGTGGAGGCATCGCGGGTCATGATGGTGAACTTCACCAGTTCCTCGCAGACGTCGACGACACGGTCGTAATAGGACGACGGCTTCATGCGACCATCGACACCGAATTCCTGGAACGCCTTCGCCACGCTGCTCTGGTTGGGGATTGTAATCATCCGCATCCAGCGGCCAAGGATGCGCAACTGATTGACCGCGTTGAAGGATTGACTGCCACCGGAAACTTCCATCACCGCCAGCGTCTTGCCCTGCGTCGGCCGCACGGAGCCGACCGACAGCGGGATCCAGTCGATCTGCGATTTCATGATCCCGGTCATCGCACCATGCCGTTCCGGGCTGATCCAGACATGGCCTTCAGACCACTGGGTCAGTTCGCGAAGTTCCTGATCCTTCGGATGGCTGACAGGCGCCTCGTCCGGTAGCGGCAGTCCCGCCGGATCGAAGATTCGAACCTCGCATCCCATACGTTCGAGCAGACGGCGGACTTCGAATGCGAGCAGACGACTGTATGACACCTCCCGGAGCGATCCGTAGAGGATCAGTATCCGTGGCTTGTGCGTGGAGAAGGCGGGCCGCAGGGATTCGATGTCGATCGGCTGGATGTGCTGGTCGTTCAGTGCGGGGAATGTATCAGGCAATGCGCTTTCCTTCATTGTCGAGGACCTGCTCACCGTCTTCCTTGGTGAAGGGCCCCGTGAATGCGTCGGCGGGCAGGATGTCGAGAACTGCCTCCGAAGGCCGGGCAAGCCTGGTGCCAAGCGGGGTGACAACGAGCGGACGGTTAATGAGGATCGGTGTCGCGATCATCGCATCCAGCAATTGCTCGTCGGTCAGGTCGGGATTGTCGAGACCAAGCTCGGCATAGGGCGTGCCCTTCTCCCGGATCGCCTCGCGAATGGTCATGCCAGCGTCGGAGATCATCTTCGCGAGCCGGTCCCGCGTCGGCGGGTTCTGGAGATACTCGATGACGGTGGGCTCGATCCCGGCGGCGCGGATCAGCGCCAGCGTGTTGCGAGACGTGCCGCAGGCCGGATTGTGGTAGATGGTGACATCCATGATCATGTCCTTTCGGTAGCGGTTGTTTTTGCGACGGCGGAAGATGCCTCGTACCAGCCCTTGGAACGGTTCACGATCCAGACGACGGACAGCATCACCGGAACCTCGATCAGAACTCCGACGACTGTGGCGAGCGCCGCGCCCGACTGAAATCCGAACAGGCTGATGGCGGCGGCGACTGCCAATTCGAAGAAGTTGCTGGCACCGATGAGTGCGGACGGTCCGGCGACGCAATGGCGTTCTCCCGACATCCGGTTCAGGAGGTAGGCGAGACCCGAGTTGAAGTAGACCTGGATCAGAATCGGAACCGCGAGCAGAGCGATGATGGTCGGCTGCTCGATGATCTGTTCGCCCTGGAATGCGAAGAGAAGCACGAGAGTGGCGAGCAGAGCAACAAGCGACATCGGTTGAAGCTTGGCAAGTAGGCTGTCGAGCGCCCAGGTGGTTCCGTCCGCGATTAGACGGCTTCGAAGCACCTGCGCAATGATGACGGGCACGACAATGTAGAGAGCGACGGACAGGGCAAGCGTCGCCCATGGCACCGTGATCGCGGAAAGACCGAGCAGAAGGCCGACGATTGGCGCGAAGGCAACGACCATGATCGCATCGTTCAAAGCCACCTGCGAGAGCGTAAACAGCGGCTCTCCGCGCGTCAGATTGCTCCAGACGAAGACCATCGCCGTGCATGGAGCCGCCGCAAGGATGATCAGGCCTGCGATGTAGGAGTCGATCTGATCCGCTGGCAGATAGGGTCGGAAGAACCAGCCGACGAACAGCCATCCCAGAAACGCCATCGAGAACGGCTTGACCGCCCAGTTGATGAACAGCGTGACACCGATACCGCGCCAGTAGGAACCAACCTGCGTGAGCGACCGGAAATCGATTTTCAGCAGCATCGGGATGATCATCAGCCAGATCAGGATGGCGACAGGAATGTTCACCTTGGCGATCTCGGCGGACCCGATGATCTGGAAGAAGCCGGGCATGAGATGGCCGAGGCCCACACCGACCGCGATGCAGAGGAAGACCCAGACGGTCAGGTATCGTTCGAAAGTGGACATCAGGATGCCTTCCCTTGCGGCGAGGTCGAGCCCTCCATCGCACCGATCTGCCGGAGGCTCGTCTCAAGAGCCATCCGATCGATCGAGGTGATCGGCAGGTTGATGAAGGCTGAGATGCGGTTCTTCAGGAAGCGGGCGGCCTGCGCAAAGGCGCGTTGGATCTCGACCTCGGATCCGACCACGGCAGCAGGATCCTCGACACCCCAGTGCGCCGTCATCGGATGCCCGATCCAGACCGGGCAGGCCTCGCGCGCGGCGCTGTCGCAGACGGTGAAGACGAAGTCCATCTCGGGCGCATCGGGTTCCGCGAAGACATCCCAGCTCTTGGACGAGAAGCCCGTTGCCGGATACCCCAAGGCGGTCAGCTCCGCCAAGGCATGAGGGTTTACCTCGCCTTTCGGCTGGCTGCCGGCGGAATAGGCCTTGAAGCGCCCGCCGCCTTCCTTGTTGAGGATGGATTCGGCGAGAATAGAGCGAGCGGAATTGCCCGTGCACAGGAAGAGCACGTTGTAGGTCTTTTCAGTCATGGTCGTTGTCCGTTTTAGGTCGGAGGCCTTTGGAGCTTCATGAGGGTCGCCGACGATGGGCAGATCGAGGAAAGCTGGCGGGTATCGAGAACTGCCGGAGGCACGCTCTCCCGCGGAACTTCGGAGAACCCGATAGCCGAGAAGAATGGCGCAGCAGTGGTGGTCGCGAGATAGACGTCGCCATCGCGATCCAGACCTCGAAGGGTCTGCTCGACGATGGCCTTCCCGAAGCCCCGACCGCGATGTCCGGAAAGCACGACTACCGAACGCAGAAGGAAGTCGCTCCCGCACTGCTCTATCCCGCAGAAGCCGATCACCTCGACACCATCAGAACGGGCTTTGAAGAATGTCCGTCCCGCCTCTTGGATATCTTCGGTCGGAAGCTGCGCTGTGGCGAGTGCGTCGCGGAGATCATCATCGGAACCGGACACTGGTTCGAGCGAGACAGGTTTCAACATGGTTTCGCCTCCGGGTTGCAACACGGCGTCAGCTCCGCGATAAGCGGTGCGCAGAGTTCTATCGAGCCGCCGCAGCAGTCCTTGAGCAGGAACAGCGTCAGGTCACGCAGACCATCCAGATCTGCCCGGTAGATGATGGATCTGCTCTGCCGCTCGCTCTTGACGAGTCCAGCCCGCGAAAGCGTTGCGAGATGGGCCGACATCGTATTCTGCGGTACGTCAAGCAACCGCGCGAGTTCGCCTGCGGGAATGCCATCGGGTTCGTTTCGCACCAGCAACCGGAAGGTCTCAAGGCGGGTGTTCTGGGCCAGTGCAGCGAGCACCGCGATCGCAGAGTTACTTTCCATATATCCAGAATAATAGATATAACATCATTGTCAATCCTCGGATATGGCGCTCCTTGCTGACCCGCCGTTGACGTGAGGGCGCGCAGCATCCATCTGATGAGGATGGCAAAGAAGAAAGAAAGCGCGGAACCGGAACTGATGAAGACGTGGTCACTGCCAACGTCGATGACGATCGGATCAGCGGTGCGCGCCAAGGGCATCCTCCAGGAAATCCGCGCCCGTCTTCCGTTCGCGGTTCGGAAGGCGCTGGATCTCGAAAGCGGAATTCTGACGCTGGCGATGCCTGAGACATCCAGAGCGATCTTCCGCGCAACCTCCGCATCGACAACCGAGATGCTCGCCGAGATGGAAGCTCTTCCCGTCATCCCCCGGGAGATAGAAGACATCCTGGCGATCTCCACCCCGGAACGGCGGCGCTGGCTGGAGGATGGTCGCCTCCCCTCAGCAGGCACGCGAACCGTGAAGCTGCGTGGCCGCGCCCGTCAGATCACCTTCCACGTTTTCGATCCGGCCGTGGTGGTGGACATCCTCGACCGCGGTGCCGTCGATGAATGGCGCGAGGACGATATAGCGGCGGCGGCCGAGAAACGCCGTCAGTCGGCCATGAAAGCGAAGCTCACGAGATCGCTTCGGAAAGGCAAGAAGAAGACCCTGCGAAAGGACGGATCGGACCCGTCACCGTTGCAGGGGTGGGACGAGTTCGATGCTGAAGGCTTCCTCAAATAACCTCCGCTCAAGGGAAAAATTCCCGCGCCTCATCAAGAATGAACATGGTCTCATCAGACCAGTCCGACTATATCGCCGACAGGACAGCAAGTTCGCCGGATCGCCAGACATTATCTACCGTGTTCCGAGTGATCACCCAGATGTCGCCGCTTCGAGCCAGTTCGACATCGTAACGGTTCTTCATCACATAGTGGCGGGTTCCGTCGTTCCGGAGAACGTGCTGTGCTTCAACGAGCACATCCACACAGGCAATGTCGTCATTGATGGTCACGCGCGGGTTGCTGATGGAATGCGTCGTGTCCAGAGTGCTGAGGGAAGTCAAGAGCGAGGATACGATGGTCTCCCTCCCTTCGATAACCGGATACTCGAATCCTGCCTTTGCGGCAGCCGGGCGAAAGTCCGAAACCGCGTTCTCCGACAGCGAGGACGCAAGAAGCTCCTTGTCGCGAAGATCGATGCCGGCGGCGAAACGATACAGGGCCTCGACAATAGCGAGCTTGTCGGCGGTCTGTTGGGCAAATGAAGGTGAAGTCATCATGAACATGGTCCTTTTCAGGCCGGAGGCTCGCTGAGTGCAAGCCATCCGCGGCAATAGCGGTCGTGGCGAGAGATCTTTGAGGGTCGGTTACTCGAGATCGGCATCGATGCGGGTGATCAGGCCATCCTGTCCCACGACGATCTTGAGGATCCCGATCTCGTGGCCGAAGTCGCCCGTGAAGTCGACCCGGACAAGCGCGTTGGAACTGTCCTGTTCCTCGATCGCCAGTAGCTTGGTTCTGGTGCTGTAGCCGACAAAAAAGCGTTCGAGATAAAGGCGGACACCATCCCTGCCCTTGAAAGCGCTGCCAACGGAAACATCGTCTATGACCGCGTCGGTCGCGAACAGGGACAGTGTGCGCTCGATGTCGAAAGCGTTTGCGGTCCGGATGAAGTTTTCGACGAGCTTCTGCATGATTTGCTCCTCAGACATCGATGATCGTCGTGTCGGCGATCGTCTCGGCGAAACCATCGCCGAACAGCTCCGCAGGTGTCTGGAATCCCGGACGCGCCTCCCCGTTGAGAATACGGCGGCCAGCTTCCGCAACCGCGATTGCCGTGAATGAGTATCCGTTGACCGTATCAAGGATCGACCGGACGACGGCGCCATCAGCATCCGTCACCTCGACGACGGCCTTGTAACGGTTTTCCCGACGTTCCTCCTCAGTCGGGCCGTCGGGAAGTGCCGACAGATCGCCTTGGGGAAATCCTCCGCCTGTCACATGCACGAAGGTCTCGATATTCGAGACGCCCGTGGCTCTCCAGATGGTGATGAGATCTGGAAGCGTGACCTGGAAACTGTCGACAGCCCCCTGTCCGAAGTCGAGCTTCTGGATGCTGTTGGCGACCGCCACAAGCTCGCCATCGACGCGCGCCAGGGTTTCAGCCGAAATGTTCTCGGTCGCGGTGATGGCGGATCCCCGTGACATGCCGCCCGCGACATGCATCGCGATCCGAATTCTACGGGGATTCTTGACCCTCGCGATCGCATGACCGGCAAGGCTTCCCAACATCGCCACGCTGCCCCCGCCGCCCGGCAGAAGCGTCACGCCTGCAGCTACCGCCTCGGCACCCAGTTGTTCTGCGAGGCGGTAGCTGTCGAGCTCGGCCGCGGTGTCGATATAATGCACGCCGTTGCGGATGGATGCTTCCATCATCGGCTTCGCCGTGCGCAGGAAGGGGCCTGCAGCATTCACGATGACGGCGACATCCGTAAGCGAGCGGTCGATCAGTGCGTCGTCATCGAGAGCGAAGACGCGATATTCGACGCCGAGCTTCGCGGCCAGGTCAGCAAGTGGCTTTTCGCTTCGCCCACCCAAGACAACAGGCGTTCCAGCCCTTGTCGCATGCTCCGCCACCATGCGGCCCGTATAACCCGTCGCACCGTAGATCACCAGTTTTGTCATTTTAGTGCTGCCATTCCTTGTAGACGAATTCGAGTGAGTAGCCGTCGGGATCCCGGACCTGCGCCGCGTAATACCGAGGGTCGTAATGAAGCTGTGGTCGGGGCGGATGGATCTCGGTGGCACCTGCCGCAATCGCTGCGGCATGGGCGGCATTCACCTGTGCCGTCCCATCGGCAACAAAGCCGATATGAGCGGCGCGGCCTTCGACGATGCCCTCGCGGAGCCAGAAGAATACCCGACCGTTCGCGCCGAAACCCTTGAGATCGGGATGGCCGGGAGGTCCGTCTTTGCCATCGTAGTCGACGGCATGGACGATCCCCAGGGGCGCTAGTGCCACTTCATAGAAGGCGATCGAACAATTGATGTCGCTGACCGAGATGAAGACGTGATCGAGCATGCTGCTCTCCTTTTGCTTAAATGATGTAGCCGCCTGCCACTTCGATATTCTGGGCGTTGATCCAGCGGCTCTCTTCGGATAGCAGGCTGGCGATAACGCCGCCGATCTCTTCCGGCTCGCCGACGCGACCGAGAGCCGTCTGCCCGGCGAGCATGGCTTCGAAATCGTCGTTCAGGCCGCCGCCGAGTTCGGTGCGGATTGCGCCGGGAGCAACCGAGTTCGCCCGGATCCGGCGCTCACCTAATTCCTTGGCCATGTAGCGGGTCAAAACTTCCAGGCCACCCTTGAACGAGGCATACGGCGACACGCCGGCGGTCGCGACGCGACTGGTGGCGCTTGTCACGTTGATGATGTGGCCCCCGTCTTCCATCAGCGGGAGAAGGGCCTGGGTCAGGAAGAACGGCCCCTTGAGATGGACGTTGAAGAGACCGTCGAACTGCTCCTGCGTCACCTGGGAGAACGGGGCATAGAGGCCGTAGCCGGCATTGTTGACCAGGAAGTCGAATGTCGTCCTGCCCCAGACCGTCTCAAGCGATTCCTTGACGACATTGTGAAATCCCGGGAATGAGCGGCTGTCAGCAACATCGAGCTTCAGAGCGATGGCCTTGCCGCCCTTCGCTGTGATTGCGCCGACGACCTCATCAGCTTTCGCCGGGTTGCTATTATAGGTGACGATCACCCCCATGCCGCGCTCCGCGCATTTGATGGCGGTGTTGGCCCCGAGGCCACGGCTGCTTCCGGTAACGACGACGATCTTCATCTGTTTCTCCATGCATTTGGTATGACTTGAAGCTATGCCCCTGCCTCGTCCGCCGCTCACCTATTCCTCTCTGAAACTTGCCTATTCCTGCCTTACCCTTGTGCGTCCCTCCATGCTCTGCCAGGGTCGGGTCATGGAAAAGAAATTGCAGGAATTACGCACACTGGCCGCTAGGGCCGAGAACAAGCGCACCGAGACGGGCATCCCGCGGGTGGCTATGGTGCAGGGTGAAATCCCCGAACATCAGCTTGCCGCCGTCTATGATCCGATGGTCAACCTGATCCTCACCGGATCGAAGACGATGACTGTGGGTGAGAGGACCTTCCACTACGACCCGGCAACCTACTTCGTGATGTCCGTCGATCTCCCGGCCGTGGGATCAGTCCATCCTGCAGCTACTGGCGAACCCTATCTCGCCGTCAGCCTGACGCTCGATCCCACCATTGTCGGCGCGTTGATCCGCGACCTTCCGGTGAGGGTCTGCAGCGAACTGTTCGGATCAGGGTTCTCGGTCGCCCCGGTCAACGAGGATTTTCTCGACGCCTGGATCCGCATGCTCAAGCTGATGGATCGTCCCGACGAAATCACGGTGCTATCTCCCGCCTACGAGCGCGAGATCCTATTCCGCGTCCTGCAGGGGCCACTTGGCTGGATGTTGCGCGACATAGCAACGCCTGACACTGCGCTCTCGCGCATCAGCGTGGCGATCGACTGGATCCGACAGAATTTTGCCGAGCCGATCAGAGTTGAAGCGCTTGCGGAGATGGCCGCCTTGAGCGTGTCGGCATTCCATCGTCACTTCAAGGCCGTGACGGCGCTTAGCCCTCTCCAATATCAGAAGCGCGTACGCCTTCTGCACGCGCGTTCGCAACTCATTGCGGGCCAAGGAAATGCGACATCCATCTCGTTCGGGGTAGGATACGAAAGCCCGAACCAGTTCAGCCGTGAATACGCCAGGCTGTTTGGGCTCCCGCCCTCGAAGGATCTGGCAAAGGCCATGCGGGATCTACACGTCGCATAGTCGATCATCCGCTTGTCAAAGTCGGTAGTGCCCGCACATAGCAGGCACTTGCCTCACGAAAGATCACATCAAGGATATTGATCGATAGGCAGCTCTCACTGAGATTATCCAAAGTTTTCAGCGTGCGAAATGATTTTGACCTCGTCAAGGCAGTCGACAAATTGCCGGATGTCGCACGACCTGTTTCCCAGCAAGTGTCCAAACGCAAAAAGCCCGGATCGCTCCGGGCTTTCGCTTAGAATATGCGGTCGAATTAGAACGAGCGCTGCAGACGCAGGAAACCGTCCCACTTGTCGGCAGATTCGGTGCCGTTATCAACATCGGTGTAGTTGACCGTTGCCTTGGCAGCGAGGTTCTGGGTGATGGCATAGTCAGCCGTCAGGCCTACGCGCCATGCGTCACCGCCATCGAAGTCGCCGTCGCTGTCGAGGCTGACCTTATCCCAGTACTGGGCACCCGGCGTCAGGCTGAACTTGTCGGTGAGCTTGATGGCGTATTCTGCACCGATCGTCCATTCGGAAGCGTCGAAGTAACGGTTCTTGCCGAACGAGTAAGCAGCGAAGATGCCGAGCGAACCTGGGCCGAGCTCTGCAGTCAGCGTGGAAGCAAGAGCTGCATTTTCGTTGTCGAAGTCGTAACCAGCAAAGAAGTCTGCAGTTACGCCGCCGAACTTGCCGGTGATGACACCGTTGATGCCGATTTCGTCGGCATTGCCCAATTCATCGGTCTTGTAGCCGGCCTGCGAGTTGAAAGCGTCAACCTGACCGTAAACCGAGAATGCGCCGCCGTCATAGGTGTAACGGATGGAGTTGTTCAGCGTGTCAGCGCCTTCGCCACCGTTGTTGTACGGACGGTCGTCAGCCAGAACGGTTTCGCCCGGAAGCCCAGTGTCGAAATAGTTATAGAAGTAACCGACGCGGAAGCCGCCCAGTTCGATATAGGTTTCGTTCAAGGCGAAATCGCTCGTGCCGTCATTGTTGTTGGCGCGAAGCGTGATGCGCGAGCCGAGAGCACCGAATTCGGTGTCCGACTTGGCTTCGAGACGGAGCTGCGCACGGGTATTGGTGCGGTAGCCGGCATCACGATCGGCAACTACGGGAGCCAGATCATCGTCGCTGCGGCCATCGAGCTGAACGCGGACATAACCGCCGATCTTGAGGCAGGTTTCGGTGCCCGGGATGTAGAAGTAACCGGTGCCGAAGGCGTCACAAACGCGGACATATTCCATCGGCTCGGGCTCTGCCGCGACGATCGCATCGGCGGCCTGCGCGCCGGATACTGCTGCGAGAGCTGCAGCGGAGCCGAGAAGGAGGCTCTTGATGTTCATTATGATCTCCATTGAGATGATGGACCGCGGCTCGGAGCCCCCACCCACCAAATTGAAAAACCGAAGGCATATTCGGTGAGCAATGAATACGAGGGGCTGCCGGGAGGTGAAAGCAGCAGTACTTGCCGTCAGGGCGAGAACGGAGTGCCGTAATCAAGGATGTTGCCCAGCCGCATCGGTTTGTAACCGTACGTAATGTGATGGTAATCAAACCGTATCAACGACCGGAAGCGGCCATGTTTCTGCGACAAAGACGCGGAGGCCTTTGTCTCGTATTCCGGCCAAGCATAGCGGCATGATTCCCGATGCCGAGATTGGTTGGCAAAGCTGGCAAAGACGCAGAAACACCGCGAAACAGGGCTTATGCAGCGCCTGCCTGGTCCATCAATCGCGGCAGCATGATAACAGCGCGAGCGCCGCCCGAATCGGCTTCCTCGTAACGGATCTTGCCCTGGTGGGCGTCAATGATCGACTTGGCCAAGGCAAGGCCAAGGCCGCTTCCCCCCGTATCCCTGCAGCGAGATTCTTCAAGGCGAACAAACGGGTTGAAGACCCGGGTCCGGTCCGCCTCGGGAATGCCCGGGCCGTCATCATCGATAAGGAGACATACGTCTCCCATTGCCGGACGAACGAAAATCCTCGCCCGGTAGCCGTAACGCAGGGCATTTTCCACGACATTGCGAACAGCACGCTTCAATGCGCCCCGGCGGCCATGGATAAAGAACCGGTGTGGATTGACGAGAGTAATGTCGCTTCCTGCGACGACCAAGTCCGCAATCAGCTCCTGCATCAGATCTTCGAACTGAAATACGGTTTCCGTCTCCGTGGTGTCATAGCCGCGGGAAAGCGAGAGCGCGCCATCAACCAATTCCTGGATCTCATCGAGACACACGCCAAGCCGATCCTTGGAATCACCGTCATCGAGAAGCTCGATCCTCAATCGCATCGCAGTGATCGGAGATTTCAGATCGTGGCCGATCGCCCCGAGCATCTTGGCGCGCTCGTTGAGCAATCTGGTGAGGCGTGCCGCCATGTCGTTGAAGGCATGAGTGAGCTTTCTAAGCTCGGAAGGACCGGAAGCCGAGATGGGCTGTGGGCTTTCGCCTCGACCAAGATTGTCGGCGGCGTTGGACAGATGCTGAAGCGGCGTGGTGATCTTTGCAACGATGATCCACACGACCGCCACGACGATCAGGATCGTTACAAGGATTGTTGCCATGAGTTGCCATGCCCATGTCTTGGGCAGGCGCATCACGTCACGCGCGGTAAGCCACCGGCCGTCATCCAGGGTGATGGAAGCCAGAAGCACCAAATTACGGCCGGGCTTGCTGGCGTGGCCCATTATTTCATGGCTCGGCGCAATTTCTGTTGCAGCAAGGATGAAACCATCCCCGACGGTTACACCGAATTTGTTCTTGAGAAAGATTGCGATGTCATCAGAGGGCAGCAGCTCATCACGCACCTGTGGAGCCGCATCGGTAATCGTAAACTGCATGCCCCATTCTGAGGGGGTTTTGATGATCGCTTCATCGTCAGCTGCTGGCAGGGTCCTCAGCAATTTTGCGGTACTGAGCAGTCGCTCGACTGCATCGAAAGCCCGATAACCAAGAATCTGCTTGTTCTTGTCATGCATGAAATAGGAAATGCTGAGTATCTGCGCCGCAAGCAGACAGCCGAGGAGCAGCAGGATAAGCTGTCCTCGAACGCTTTGGGGAACGCCGATTTTCATGTTTCAGACCTTGGTCACATCCGCAACGAGGCAGTAGCCGCCTCCGCGCACGGTGATGATGAGTTCGGGACGATCCTTACTCTGTTCGATCTTTCGCCGCAATCGGCTGACCTGATTGTCGATGGCGCGATCGAATGGGCCTGCACTGCGCGCCGAAGTCAGCTCAAGCAACCTCTCCCGTGACAGGATGACCCTTGGTCGCTCGAGAAACGCCATAAGCAACTGAAAGTCGGCAACGGTGAGCGGTGTCTCCACACCATCCTCGTCGACGAGGCAGCGGCGATCAATCTGAAGGGACCAGTTACCGAAACGAAGCACCTGACCACCATGCTCCCCGCCGAGCGAAGGCGCCGACGGCTCGTAACGCCGCAGGATCGCCTTGATGCGTGCCACAACTTCGCGTGGATTGAACGGTTTTGCGAGATAGTCGTCCGCTCCGAGCTCCAGGCCGATGATGCGGTCCGTCTCTTCGTTGAGCGCACTCAGCATCAGGATTGGAATCTTGCTTGTTGCTCTGAGCCGATGGCAAATCGCCAATCCGTCCTCGCCCGGCAACATGACGTCGAGAACGATCAGATCGAACCCTCCGGACGTCAGGACCCTGTCCATTTCCTTGCCACTGTCGACCGCAACCGCCCGCATGCCTACCTTCTCCAGGTAGAGCCTCAGGGCATCACGGGTCTGGGCGTGGTCGTCGACAATCAGGATATTAGGAGAGCTTGCCATGGTAGCGATTTATCCGATGCCAGATCGCCACGCATCAGGATTTTTGTAACGGCACGTCGCAGATGCTTCGACTGCGACAAACCGATACCATTCTGGCTTTTGTCAGGGATAATCCGGAGACAAACATTCGCTATAAGAATTTCGTCGGAGAGTTCGAAATTCTTACCCGGTCAATGGTAGCGTCGAATTCTCCGTTGATGTTGACGCCGTGAAAAGAACCACCTTTCACAGCTCCTTGTTTTGGAAGCGCAACTGGAACCGCCGGTTTATTCTCGACCTCCAGTCAGGACACCACTCGGTTGCGCTTCCAGCCTCAACCCTCAATACGGGCAACCGTCTTCCTTTGTCCGCCTGCTTGAACTAAATCCCGTGTCACGGGTTTCTGTTCATCGCAAAAGCCGCAGCCAGCGAAGGAAGCTGTTCAATGAAACAATTGCTTGTCATAGCTCTTGCGGCAGCAACGCTGACCGCCTGCAACTCCACGGGCAACCCCGAATTTCGTGCAATAGATTACGGACCCGGCATAGCACCTATCGCCGGCAGCCTCACGTATGGCGGGAAAGTCAACGCCCGGTTTGGAAACATGCCTGTCGGCTATACTTTCACCCACGAGTTTTTCAACAGCTTCGGAAGCCGCGTCGAAGAGCGTTACCGCGTCCTCGAAGATGGTAGCCTCGACATCTACAGCCGCCGGATCACGCCGATCACCATCAGCCACGGACGCTAGTTATCTCATCTGCGCAACAGCGTTTGTCACCTAGCGGAACAGACCGCCCCGGCAGTCGTTTTCCTCCCAACAAAATGGAGGCCACAATGGCAGAAGACAGAGACGCGCGCGAAGCGATTGAACGTGGCAGTGCCTACGCAGGGACCGGACGCCACCCGGCAGCAGGACCTCACGCCAAGGATAGCCTGACGGACCATGATAAGACACCGGGCACAGGATCTCTGCCTGCAAAGGACAGCAAGGACACCGATTCCGGGCCGGAATGAACCAAAAGCGGTGTCGTCATTTCCTGGGCGTCCGCTTTCCCATGTGAGCGATACGGTTAATCCACTTGCCCGTCCCTCTCCCGCCGGTTAACACCGCGTGAGGATATGCGGGATGGGCATGATGACGGGCGTGACCATCACTCTTTATGAAGCGATCGGCGGCGATGTGGCGGTAAAAGCGTTGGTGAAGCGTTTTTACAATTTGATGGACACCTTGCCCGAGGCACGCAATTGCCGTGCGATCCATCCAGAGAATCTCCAGGACAGTGAAGCAAAACTTTATGAATACCTGACGGGGTATCTCGGCGGTCCTCCCGTCTATGTCGAGAAGTATGGCCATCCGCGACTGCGCTCCCGCCACTTCGGCGCAGCAATAGGGCCGGCCGAACGCGACGAATGGCTTTTATGCTTCAGCCGCGCACTGGACGAAACCATTGAAAACCCAAAACTACGCGACATCATCTGGCCACCGATCGAGCGCCTTGGCCATCACATGCAAAACAGGGAATAGGCTCTTGGAAAATTTAGCGAAAATGCGCCCGTTGATTCTTTTCGTCAGCGGCTTGATGGGTCTGTCGGGCGTGGCGCTCGCAGCCGCATCAAGCCATGGCGGCGACACGCATTTCCTTGGCAATGCCTCCACCATGTGCCTTGCCCACGCGCCGGTTCTGCTGGCGCTTTATCTTGGTCACGCAACATTCAGGACGGCAACGCTTTCCGCCCTCACCCTTGGTTTGGGGACAATCCTGTTTGCCGGCGATCTCGTGTCGCGGCATTATCTCGGAGACAGGCTTTTTCCATTCGCGGCACCGGCAGGGGGCTCGTTGATGATGCTCGGCTGGCTATTGGTAGCGGCAGGCGCCTTTCTTGGCCGCCGCACTTGACACCTCATGTCGTCCGCCGATTTTACCGGCGGAACAACAGCACCTTGCCCGCCTCCCATGACGGTACGGTCGTCGGGCTTACAGTGGCATGGGCGGGAAAACGGATGACATTGTCATCACTCCGGTCGTCCCGGCTGCGGCTTGCCAGAATTTCGTAAAGCTCCGGCACCAGTCCCTCGCCATTCTGCTCCGCCAGCTTGTGCAGGCCGATAAACAGGCTGGGATCAGGACGCTCGTCTCTCATCGTTTTTTTCCTTCATCGTCTGGAGCGCACGTTCAAGACTCGATTTCGAGCCGTTGCGCAGCGGGACGAAGGTGACGCCGAACTTCTTGCAGCCGGTCTTCACCCTCAGACACGCATCGTGGCTGATACAGTCGATGGGGCAGAACACGCAGTCGACGGAGGGAAGCACGGTATCGATACGGGAGACGGCCTCACGCAGACCACCGTCATGATGGATCAGTTCGGCCCCGTGACGAGTCGCGATTTCACGCAGATGAGCGACCTGACAGTCACGGCCACCGACATAAAGGAAGCTGCGGACATCGATCGCATCACGATCCGGTTTCGCCTGCTGGGCCGCAGATGCCGCCTCGCTTGCGCCGCCATTCTTCCGTTTCTGCTTCTTCGCCATCACGCCTCGCCTGATCGATTCTCGTCTCGGGAACCTTCGGTGAGCGGCACCTTAGATAAGTTGACTATCAGAGTAAAGATTAAACGTGAGGATCACACTCATATTTATCGAGCAGTCGAGACAGCAATTGGAAGCAACCGAAGATCGCCCCTTCAACGTCTCTTAGAGGCGGTTTTCGACCGACGTCATGCGGATACCGACAAAATTGTCGCGGTCGTCGGATACGATTTCGCCATGGCCGATCGTCTTTCCGTTCACCTGGATCTCGACAGGCTCACCAAAGCGTTTGTCGAGCCTGAACCATGATCCCTGCTTGGCTGCTGCCAATTGAGCGACGGAAACTTTCGCCCTACCGATAACAACCTGAACTTCGACGGGAATTTCACCAAGGCGGGCGCGAGAGGGAGCCGGCTGCATTGAGCTTTCCTCCGACACCGGAAATTCTGGAAATACTGGAGACGGCTTGCCGGCAAGGTCGTTGATCATAATGGTCACCTTCTGAAATGTGTGGGGCGCGACTCACTCGAAAATAAACGCTGCGCCCCCCGCATTCGCCCCGGACAGGCCGCCGTCCTTAACGAGTCGTTAACTTCCACAGTTGGCGGATCATAAAGACGCAAACACGACAGGTGATCACGAAACCGATTACGAATGCCCGCTGCGCATCGTACGTGTCCGTACAACGGTGGAAGCGCGCATGCGCTTCAGTGTCGTCAGCGGCAATCCGCCCTTGGCCAGGGAATTGATAAAAAACGTGTCTTCCGCCTGCGAAAACACAAGGACCATCTTATCCTTCATGACGTTCCGCTTGGCACAGGTAAAGATGACCTCGTTCTCACCAAGACAAAGATAGAAGTGGTCAGGCAGAAACTCCACCGCCCCGGCCTGAATGAGGGCGCCGGTCTCGCATATCCCGACAATCCGGACCTGCAGGCTGGAAAAGGACTTCACTCCGCCATTCGGATAAACGGCACGAGCGATAATATTAGTCCTACGATATCGGACGTGCGGATTGTCGTTCGCCCCATAGAACTGAGCAAGATAATGGCGAGGCTTGCTGTTCTCCAACATGATGGCGACCCGGAAATGGTTAAAACAATCTTAACACCGTACCGGACTGGGAAAACACGTTCAATTATCAGATTTAAGGGGTATTTCAGAGACTTGGCACATTCACAGAAGGATAAGTCCGCCCGCGATGGGAGGCCGTCGTGAATAGTGAAAATGCTTATCGGAGGGCTGGAAACTGTCGGCAAGCCGCTGGCTTGACGGAAAACGGGAGGAAGGACACCTGTCCCGACGCGGGCAACCGCAAGCTTTACAGCTTGCGCTCCGCGGGAAGGCCGCCCGCATGGCAGGCGGCCGATTGCCCTTGGATCATGACCCTCACAGTTCAGTGAAGGCCGCAGAAAATAGAAACGCAGAGCCGCTCAGGCGGTGACGTCGATGACGACACGGCCTCTGATCTGGCCGTCGATGATGGCCTGCGCAAGTTCCGGCAGCTTCGACATTGGCTCGACAGTTGTGATGGCGTCGAGCTTCGCCTTGTCCAGATCGCGCGCCAGCCTGCTCCATGCCGAAAGACGCTGCTCCTTCGACGCCATGACCGAGTCCACCCCGATCAGGGCAACGCTGCGCAGGATATGCGGCAGAACGGTCCCCGGAAGATCCGCGCCGCCCGCCAGACCACAGGCGGCGATCGCCCCGCCCCGCGCGGTCTGCGCCAGCGCATTGACAAGCGTTGTCGAACCGACGCTGTCGACGCCACCCGTCCAGCGCTCCTTCTGCAGAGGTCCGCCCTTCTGCTGCAGTTCAGCGCGATCGATGAAATTCGTCGCACCGAGCGATTCAAGATAGGGATGGGTCTCGGGCCGGCCTGTGGAGGCAGTGACATTGTAGCCGCGCGCGGAAAGCAGCGCGATCGCCACCGAACCGACGCCGCCGGCAGCGCCGGTCACCAGCACTTCGCCCTCGCCCGGCTTGATCGCGCCCCATTTTTCAAGCGCATCGACGCAAAGCGCCGACGTGTAACCCGCCGTGCCGATCGCCATCGCCTGCTGCAGGGAAAATGCCTCCGGCAGCGGGATCAGCCATTCGGCCTTCACCCGCTGATAGCGCCCATATGCGCCCGGTTCGGTTTCCGAAAGGCCCCATCCGTTCAGGATCACTTTGTCACCCGTCTTCCATTCTGCCGACCGTGACTCGACGACCGTGCCGGAAATATCGATACCGGCGATCAGCGGCGTGCGGCGGGCGATACGACCTTTGCCGGTGATTGCCAGCCCGTCCTTATAGTTCAGCGTCGAGTAGGCGATCTCGACGAGGACATCGTTGTCGGGCAAGTCTGTGAGGGAAACCTCCCGAAAACCCGCTGCCGGCTTGCCGTCGACAGTGTCGATGACCATCGCCCTGAACGTTTCAACCATTTCGTCACTCCAATTGCTTTGATCTACGGATCGGTATTTAGGGCCGCCGCGGGTTCCGGCTATTGATGCAGGTCACGATAGCCGGAACCCAATACCCCCGCGATCCGCCGCATGGTGCATCATCGTCAAGCTTGCCGGCAGAAATTTTACCGTTTGATAAAATTTTGAGCCGTGTTACGATCTGCCCAATAGTTGTCCATAACCATATAATGAGGGAACTCGGATGGAGCGACTGGGAAGCGGGATCGAGGCCGGCAGGCTCTCGACCAACGAATACGCATCGAATTTTTCCGACCTTCACCCGCGCCTCGACAAGCATGAGGCGCTTGTGGCGTCAGACCGCTGTTACTTCTGTTATGACGCACCATGCATGACGGCCTGTCCCACCGCCATCGATATCCCGCTTTTCATCCGGCAGATATCGACTGGCAACCCGCTCGGATCGGCACAGACCATCTTCGCCCAGAACATACTGGGCGGCATGTGCGCCCGCGTCTGTCCCACCGAAACGCTCTGCGAGGACGTCTGCGTCCGCAACACAGCCGAGGACCGACCGGTCGAGATCGGCAGGCTGCAGCGCTACGCAACCGACATCGCCATGGAGGCCGGACGGCAGTTCTTCGAGCGCAAGGCATCGAGCGGAAAGAGGATTGCCGTTGTCGGCGCGGGCCCCGCGGGCCTTGCCGCGGCACACCGGCTGGCGGTCAACGGCCACGATGTCACCATTCTTGAAGCCCGCGAAAAATCCGGCGGCCTCAACGAATATGGCATCGCCACCTACAAGGCGGTGGACGATTTTGCCCAGCGCGAAGTGGATTATGTCACCGCCATTGGCGGCATCGCCATTGAACACGGCAAAGTGCTCGGCCGCGACTACTCGCTCTCGGATCTGACCGCCGGATATGATGCCGTCTTCCTCGGCATGGGTCTCTCTGGCGTCAACGGATTGGGCGTCGAGGGCGAAAACCTCTTTGGCGTCGATGACGCCGTCGATTTCATCGCGGCACTGCGTCAGACCGAGGACAAGGCAACTGTCCCGATCGGCCGCCGTGTCGTCGTCATCGGTGGCGGCATGACCGCGATCGACGCCGCGATCCAGGCAAAGCTGCTCGGCGCAGAGGAAGTGACGATCTGTTACCGCCGCGGCAAGGAAAACATGAACGCCTCGACCTGGGAGCAGGATCTTGCAGCCTCAAAAGGCGTCATCATCCGCCACTGGCTGGCCCCGAAATCGATCATCGGCAAGGACGGAAAAGTGGCCGGCATCGAAGTCGACTATACCGCGATGACCGACGGCAAGCTCGCCACCACCGGCGAGACCGGCATTATCGCCGCCGACCAGATTTTCAAGGCCATCGGCCAGAGCTTTGTCGCCACCGGCCTCGGCGCCCTGCAGTTCGACAAAGGCAAGATCGTTGTCGACAGCCAAGGCCGCACATCGATCGAAAACGTCTGGGCCGGCGGCGACTGTATCGGCACCGGCGAAGACCTCACCGTTTCGGCGGTCGCTCAAGGGCGCGATGCTGCCGAAAACATCAACAGCATGCTCGCAGCCGGCGCTCAGCCGGCCAGTGCAGTGGCCTGAGGGGAGCTTTCAACCATGGCTGATATCCGCAACAATTTCATCGGCATCAAATCCCCCAATCCCTTCTGGCTCGCGTCGGCCCCACCGACCGACAAGGCCTACAATGTCGAGCGCGCCTTCAAGGCCGGCTGGGGCGGCGTCGTGTGGAAGACGCTGGGCGAACAGGGACCGCCGGTCGTCAACGTCAATGGCCCGCGCTATGGCGCGATTTGGGGCGCAGACCGCAGGCTTTTGGGCCTCAACAATATTGAACTGATCACCGACCGCGACCTCTACACCAATCTCATCGAGATGAAGCAGGTGAAGAAGAACTGGCCGGATAGGGCGATCGTCGCCTCGATCATGGTTCCTTGCGAGGAAAATGCCTGGAAGGCGATCCTGCCGTTGGTGGAAGAGACGGAAGTCGACGGCATCGAGCTGAACTTCGGCTGTCCTCACGGCATGTCGGAGCGTGGCATGGGCTCTGCCGTCGGTCAGGTGCCGGAATATATCGAGATGGTGGTGCGCTGGTGCAAGCAGTATACCCGCATGCCGGTCATTACCAAGTTGACACCGAACATCACCGACATCCGGCACCCTGCCCGTGCAGCAAAGCGCGGCGGCACCGATGCCGTGTCGCTGATCAACACGATCTCCTCGATCGTCTCGGTCGATCTCGACAGCTTTTCGCCCAACCCGTCGATCAACGGCAAGGGCAGCCACGGCGGTTATTGCGGCCCGGCGGTCAAGCCGATCGCGCTCAACATGGTCGCCGAGATCGCCCGCGATCCGGAAACCTACGGCCTGCCGATCTCCGGCATCGGCGGCGTGACGACCTGGCGTGATGCCGCTGAATTCCTGGCGCTCGGCGCAGGCAATGTGCAGGTCTGCACCGCGGCCATGACTTACGGCTTCAAGATCGTCGAGGAGATGATCACAGGCCTGTCCAACTGGATGGACAGGAAGGGCCATCAAACCCTGGACGACATCACCGGCCGCGCCGTGCAAAACGTCACCGACTGGCAGTATCTCAACCTCAACTACATCGCCAAGGCACATATCGATCAGGACGCCTGCATCAAATGCGGCCGCTGTCACATCGCCTGCGAGGACACGTCACACCAGGCGATCACCGCGATGGTCGACGGCGTCAGGCATTTCGAGGTGAAGGAAGAGGATTGCGTCGGCTGCAACCTCTGCGTCAACGTCTGTCCGGTGGAAAACTGCATCACCATGGAAGCACTCCCCGCAGGCTCCCTCGACAAACGCACCGGCCGGCCAGTCGATCCCAACTACGCCAACTGGACAAGCCATCCCAACAACCCGATGGCGCGACAGGCGGCGGAATAGGATTAGAGAAGAAGGTCGGCCGCCCTCAGTTCGGCCGACCTTCTATTGCCCGAATGTCTTCCGGTAAGCCGCCGGGCTTGTGCCCAGCCGCTTGCGGAAATGATGGCGCAAGGTGGCCTGTGTGCCGAAACCGCAGGCGATTGCGATATCGTCCAGCGAGTATGAAACCCGTTTTTCGAGCAGGTCGCGCGCCAGCCTCACGCGCTCTTTCACCAACCACTCCCCCACGCTGTCGCCGGTCGCAGCCTCGAACCGGCGCTGGAAGGTGCGCATGCTCATCCCCGCCCGCTCCGCCAAAATCCGGATCGACTGTTCCTCGCAAAGCCGCTCGCGCATCCATTCGATCAGCGGCCCAAGCCTGAGACCTTCTCTCTGTTGCGGCACCGGTGCAGCGATGAACTGCGCCTGCCCTCCTTCGCGATGCGGCGGTACGACAAGCCGGCGGGCAACGCTGTTGGCCGCCTCGACACCGAAATCGCCGCGCACCACATGCAGGCAAAGATCGATGCCGGCAGCGCTTCCTGCAGCTGTCAGCGTATTGCCCTCATCCATATAGAGAACATCAGCATCGAAGGCGGCATCGGGATAAGCCTTAGCGATTGCCTCCACATACCGCCAATGCGTCGTCGCGCGCCGTCCGGATAAAAGGTCGGCAGCGGCCAGAACCGCAACGCCCGAACAGAGCGACATGACCCGCGCTCCCCGCCGATGCGCTGCCTGCAGCGCCTCGATCAGCGGCGCCGGCACCGGCTCGCCGATCCCGCGCCAGCCCGGAACGATGATAAGGTCGGCCGCGGCCACAACCTCCAGTCCGGCATCGACGGAAACGGTCAAGCCGCCCGCCGCGCGCAGCGGCCCCGGCTCAACGCCCGCGACGGAGAACCGATACCAGCCCTCCCCCATTTCCGGTCGCGCCAGACCGAAGACCTCATGGGCGATGCCGAATTCGAAGGTGCAAAGCCCGTCATAGACAAGGGTGACGACATGCGGACCGCTTGTCCGGTGAGTAAGTTGCTTTGGCATGATTTTTACGCCGCAAGTCACAATGGCCAATTTCAGCCATCTCTATCATCAGGCATGATCCCCCGCAACACAGCCTCAGCGACACAAGGAAAGGATCGCGTCATGCCAAGCCCCGTCTCGGATTTCCCCGCCACCGCCCCGCAGAATGCCGCCGAACACTTTTCCCGCAAGCTCGCCTTTGAAGCGGATTGCTGGGATGTGCATGCCTCTTTCGCTTCGGGCACGATCGATTTCGTCCTGCTCGATGTGCGCGCTCCCGCACTCTTCGCCCAGGCGCATGTTCCGGGCGCGCTCAATCTGCCCCACGGCAAGATGACCGCACATAAGATGTCGCAATGGCCGGCGGATACGTTGTTTGTCGTCTATTGCGCCGGGCCTCATTGCAACGGCGCGGACAAGGCTGCGCTGCGCCTCTCCCGCCTCGGCCTTTCGGTCAAGGTGATGATCGGCGGCATGACCGGTTGGGCGGATGAAGGCTTCGTCTATGACGCCGCTACAGCGGCATGACGAGGAAGGAACGGCTGTGGAGTTGCAGTGCCGGCAGCCGTTTCCTGACAAAAAGCAGGAAGATCGACCAGAATCCCAGCGGACTTAATAAAAAAATCAACCCTATGCTGCACTGCAGCAAGTCATCCACTCCGTTGTACTCGCCGGAGATGAAGTGTCGGGCAAACAATGAATTTTAGCCACATCTTTTACGAGCAATTGCCCAATATTCGATGTTTTGCTCAAAAAATAACTACAACAGCATGATGAGCCTGCAAGCAAATAATGCAGCACTGAGAGCATTTTAACTCACAATTAGTTCAACCATGACAATATTTTAGCGCGGCATCCTGACACGTCTCGTAAGACGGCAGGGAGCTGATGTGTTGGGCAAACTAAATGGTGTGCATTATGGCATTTCGAGATATGGCTATTTCGAAGAAACTCGGTCTAGTCACCGTCGTGATGGGCCTTTCTTCCCTGATTATTGCGGGCGTTGCGGCGTCTGGCCTGTTCGGCCTTCAGAAAGCAATGATTTCCGTCGGCGCCCGCGAGGAAGTCGCCCGCGAGGCGATGGACCTGCGCGTCGATATCATTGCCATCAGCCGCATGACCTACCAGCTGGCGGCAGCGCCGGACAAGGCGAAGGATTTTCGCGCGGATGCCGAAAAACGCGCCGGCGAAATGCTCGCCCGCCTGCCAAAGATCGAAGCCACCGCCGATGCCGCCGAAAAGGATCAGCTGAAGGCGATCCGCGGCGCTCTCGACAGCTATTTCACTTCGATCCGCGGCATGGTTGATATCGCCGAAAAGAACCCGGCAGATACGGCCGCGATCACCGGCGGCCTGAAGGCCGCACTCGATGGCCAGAAGGCCGTCACGGACACGGTCAAGGTCTACAGCACCTATTCCGGCAAGTCGCTGGCCGAAGCGCGCGAAGCCGCCGTCGCCTCCTCGACGACCGCCATCCTGATTTCGGCAATCTCCGCCGTCATCTTCATCGTCATCGGCGCTGCAATCAGCCTGATGGTCGCGACCCGCGGCATCGTCAGCCCGATCCGTTCGCTGACCCAGGCCATGACCCGCCTCGCCAACGGCGAACTCGACAACCTCAGGATCGATGCCGCCCGTAAGGACGAGATCGGCGAGATGGCCCGCGCGGTCGAAGTCTTCCGCACCAACGCGCTCGCCATGAACGAACTCAAGGCCCAGGAAGCCGCCCTGCATCGCAACAGCAGCGACCTGCAGTCGAGCATTTCCACCGTCGTTGCCTCCGCCGTCGCCGGCGACTTCTCCGGCCGCATCGCCAAGGACTACCAGAACGAAGACCTCAACCGCTTCGCCTCGGGCGTCAATGAGTTGGTCGGAAGCGTCGACGCCGCCACCACCGAAGTCCGCCGCGTTATCGCCGCACTCGCCGATGCCGACCTGACGCAAAGCATGAACGGCCAGTTCCAGGGCGCGTTCGCCGAACTGCAGACCAACGTCAATAATACGATGGTGCGCCTGCGCGGCACGATGAACAATGTCCGCGGCGCAGCCGGCACGATCAACAACAACTCCGCCGAACTGTCGTCGGCCGCTAACGATCTGTCGAAGCGCACGGAACAGCAGGCAGCCGCGCTTGAAGAAACCGCAGCCGCTCTCGACGAGATCACCGCGACCGTCCGCGCCGCCTCTTCGCGCGCCACTGAGGCCCGCGACATGGTGCATGCCACCAAGCAGAGCGCCACGAAGTCCGGCGACATCGTCCGCTCGGCCGTCACCGCCATGGGCCGCATCGAGGATTCATCCAGCAAGATCAGCCAGATCATCGGCGTGATCGACGAAATCGCCTTCCAGACCAACCTGCTCGCGCTCAATGCCGGCGTCGAGGCTGCCCGTGCGGGTGAAGCCGGTCGTGGCTTTGCCGTCGTCGCACAGGAAGTCCGTGAACTGGCACAGCGCTCTGCAAACGCCGCCAAGGAAATCAAGACCCTGATCAGCGCGTCTGCTGCCGAAGTCGAAGGCGGCGTGTCGCTCGTCCGTTCGACCGGCGACGCGCTGCTTGAGATCGAAGGCCTCGTCAACAAGGTCAACGAGCATGTGGAATCGATCGCAACTGCCGCCCGAGAACAGGCAACGGCGCTCGCCGAGATCAATTCCTCGGTCAACCACATGGACCAGATGACCCAGAAGAACGCAGCCATGGTCGAAGAGACCACTGCAGCCAGCGAAACGCTCGCAGAAGAAAGCCGCCAGCTGCAGCAGATCCTGTCGAGCTTCAAGCTCGGCGGCGCGGAAGCCGCCCCCGCTCGCGGCATGCGCTACGCAGCCTGACGGCATCACGCATCAGACATGAGAAAGCCCGGCAATGCCGGGCTTTTTTCGTTGTGGCAAACCACATCCTCCATAGCACCAGCCGCCAACAGAAATTGCAAAAGACAACTACCGGATGAGACCAACCGCCGCACTTGATCGAGATCACTCTCACTCGGCAAACGCCGCGCTAGTCAGCGCACCCTAATGCGCGCTGCACACATGAGGAGGGTGGCAGCATGTTGAACACAGCCACCCCAACAATGGATCTCAGATGAACGCGAACGTCCCTCCGTCCTCCACCAGCACGGCAACACCAACCGAACACGCGGCAGCCTCGCATGGCGGCCACGGCAATCCCGCCGTCGTCGGCCTCGCCGGCTTCGGCATGACCACCATTGTCCTTCAGTTCCACAATGTCGGCTGGGCATCGCTTGGACCGGTCATCTGGATGGGCCTGATCTTCGGCGGCCTGGCCCAGCTGATCGCCGGCCTACATGAAGGCAAGATCGGCAACAATTTCGGCTATAGCGCATTCACCGCCTATGGATGCTTCTGGATCGCCCTTTGCTTGATCCAGATCGGCAATGCGATGGGCCTCTTCGCAGTCAGCGAAACCGATCTCGGCTGGTTCCTCGTCATCTGGGCAATCTATACCGCCATCATGACCCCCGGCGCGATGCGCGCCAGCACTGGCCTCGGTCTGGTCTTCATCACACTGTTCATCGGCTTCGTTCTGCTGGTCATCGGCCATTTCGGACCGCATGTCTTCAACGTCATCGCCGGTTACGAACTGATGGTCTGCGGCACGCTGGCGCTCTATGTCATGGCGCACCAAATCTACAAGGACGCCTTCGGCCGTGACGTGCTGCCGGTCGGCAAGCCGATGATCTGAACAAGATCCACCGAGACTACCGACATTGCACGGCCTCGTCTTTTTTCAAGGACGGGGCCATTTTATATCATCCGGCGCCTGCGACGCCTGCCAGCCCCTCGTCTCCAAAATCCTCATCGAGAAGATCCAGCATCGAGCGCAAAGCGCGCGTCACATGCCGCTTGGAATGATAAGCGGCGGAAAATCGCCGCAGCGGCATGGGAAAATCCACCACATGCAGCCGGCCGGCCATCGAGTGAAACTGCGTTGCACGGCTGGAAAGCACGGTCGCAGAAAGCCCCGCCTCCACCGCCGCCATCGCCGCCTCGTTTGACGGCATTTCAAGCACGACGGAAAGCGCCTGCGGATCGAGACCGAGGCTAGAAAGCTGGCTCTCGAAGGCGGCTCTCGTTCCCGACCCGGCTTCGCGCATGATCCAGTTGGTTTCCAGAAGATCACTCGCCACAAGTTTTCGCCCATCCGCCCAGGCATGGCGACGGCCGACGACGAGCACAAGTCGATCCTCCGCCACGGTCGAGCGCTGCAGGTCAGGAACCACGACCTCCCCCTCGACCACGGCAAGATCCGCCTCACCTCTCACTACCGCCTCAACGGCACTCTGCGTATTGCCGACGATCAGCCGCAGGTCGACGCGCGGAAAACGCTCGTGATAGGCAACCAGCCGGGAGGGAAGCCAATAGCTCGCCACCGTCTGGCTCGCATGGACGCGAAGAACGCCGGAAGCCGAGCCACCGAGATCAGCGAGTGCCAGCTCGGCCGCCCGCGCCCGCTCCATCACCGCCCGCGCCTCATCGACGAAAAGACGGCCCGCTTCCGTTAGTCCGATACGCCGTCCGACCCGGTCGAACAGAATAACACCATGGCGGGCTTCCAGCGCCGAGATCGCGGCACTGACCGCAGACTGCGTGAGATGGAGCGTTTCTGCTGCGCGCGTCACATGCTCAAGCCGCGCAACCTCCAGAAATATCTTCAATTGTTCCAGCGTCATCGGCAAACCATTCGATTTTATCGAACAATACCACAAAACTTATGAGTTGGATTTGTTCTTTTACGAAATGGAGAATGGCATTCGAGAATCTTATGATTTTGTGGAATTTTATCGATGTCGTTTTCCGATTGGGCAGAACGTCCTTACTCATCGCTATCCGGATTAAAGCCGCTTCTGTCTGGCCTTGCGCTGACGGCCGCGATCGCGGCGGCGGCACTGGCGATCAGGTCAGCAACCGGCTGGATGGCACTGAGCCCGCTCATTCTCTCCATCATCCTCGGCATGCTTATCCGCAATACCATCGCCCTGCCGCAGATCGTCGAAACCGGCATCCAGTTCTCGCTGAAGCGCATCTTGAGAGCAGGCATCATTCTGCTTGGCCTGCAGGTCACGGTAACCCAGATCCTGTCGCTCGGCGGCTCGGCCCTCATCATGGTGACGCTGACGCTGGTGGCGACTTTCCTCGCAATGCGCCTGGCCGGCAGGCTGATGGGCGTCGACCGTCAATTGACGGATTTGATTGCGGCCGGAACCTCGGTCTGTGGCGCATCGGCCGTCATCGCCGCCAATACCGTCGTGCGCGGCAGGCAGGAACATGTCGCTTATGCCGTGGCCTGCGTCACCCTCTTCGGTTCGATCTCAATGATCGCCTACCCGCTGCTGGCCGTACCGCTAGGTCTGGACGAACGCGCCTATGGCCTCTGGTCGGGCGCAACCATTCACGAAGTTGCGCAGGTCGTCGCGGCATCGTTTCAGGCGGGTGATGTGGCCGGCCAGTTCGGCACGATTTCCAAGCTGGCACGCGTCGTCCTGCTCGCGCCGCTGATCATGACGCTGGCGCTGGCGATGCGTTCGGACGCAGGCGCAGACACGGGCGAAGGCCAGCGCGTCTCGACACCCATGCCGTGGTTCGTCCTGGGCTTTATTGCGATGATGCTGGTGAACAGTGCAGTTTCCATCCCGGTCGACATGAGCCGCCACATCGTGATGCTGACCAACTTCCTGCTGTCCATGGCGCTTGCCGCAATGGGATTGCAGGCAAATATCGGCAAACTGCGTGCTGAGGGATGGCGACCGCTGGCGCTTGGCGCATTTGGCTGGATTTTCATCGCAGCCTTTGGCTATGCCACACTGAAGCTCTTCGGCTTCTGATCAGCCACCCGCGAGCGGGTGGCTTCGAACACTTTGGAAATCCGGGTCAGCAGGGTTTGGGCGTGTCGTGCGCGTGCTCATCCTCACGAATGGCCTCGCCGTGATACCAGCAAGTATCCACCACGGAGAAAATCACCTCCTTGGAAGAAGCCGGCGCTGTCAGCCCGTTATCGAGACGTCTCCGCTGCATCAGGGGAAACTCATAAATTTTTGCTGTTTCACGATGGATGCCTGCCATCAATCGCCTCCTGAAAGACTGCATCACATTGGACAGGCACATATTCTGCCTATTATTTAATCCAATTGCTGCATTTTACATCATTCCGATGATTTCCGCCAGCGGAGATTGTAATCAAATAACTTTGCACAACGCCGCACGCCGTTAACTCGGATCAACGTTACGCACCCTCCTGAGTTCCGGAGGAGGGAGTCTATCTTCGAATTCGGCTTGTTTATTAAGCAAATCCAAACAAGACGGCTTGTCGAAAACGGCCCATTTGAGCGGCAGTGACATTTTTTTCATCGCCGCCGGCTCACGCAGACGCAAACTGGCACGCAGCATGCATTCATTTGTTTAAGCCCGGGATGCTGGCCTTGATGAAAGGCGTCCTCGGATTGGCTCAACGATGAACACTACGGCCTGAGAGACAAAACATGACCAAGTATAAGCTCGAGTACATCTGGCTGGACGGCTACACTCCCGTCCCGAACCTGCGCGGCAAGACGCAGATCAAGGAATTCGATTCTTTCCCGACGCTCGAGCAGCTTCCGCTTTGGGGCTTTGACGGTTCCTCGACGATGCAGGCTGAAGGCCGTTCGTCTGACTGCGTTCTGAAGCCTGTCGCAATCTACCCCGATCCGGCCCGCACCAACGGTGCTCTGGTCATGTGCGAAGTCATGATGCCGGACGGCGTTACCCCGCATTCGTCCAACAGCCGCGCAACCATCCTCGACGACGAAGATGCATGGTTCGGTTTCGAGCAGGAATACTTCTTCTACCAGGACGGACGCCCGCTCGGCTTCCCGGAACAGGGTTACCCGGCTCCGCAGGGCCCGTACTACACCGGCGTCGGCTACAAGAATGTCGGTTCGGTTGCCCGCGAAATCGTTGAAGAGCACCTCGACCTGTGCCTCGAAGCCGGCATCAACCACGAAGGCATCAACGCCGAAGTGGCCAAGGGCCAGTGGGAATTCCAGGTATTCGGCAAGGGCTCCAAGCGCGCCGCCGACCAGATCTGGATCGCCCGTTACCTGCTGCTGCGTCTTTGCGAACAGTACGGCATCGACGTCGAATTCCACTGCAAGCCGCTCGGCGACACCGACTGGAACGGCTCGGGCATGCACTGCAACTTCTCGACCAAGTACATGCGCGAAGTTGGCGGCAAGGAATATTTCGAAGCCCTCATGGCTCAGTTCGAAACGAACCTTCAGGACCACATCGACGTTTACGGCCCGGACAACCATCTGCGTCTGACCGGCAAGCACGAAACTGCTCCGTGGAACAAGTTCTCCTACGGCGTTGCTGACCGTGGCGCTTCGATCCGCGTTCCGCATTCCTTCGTCAACAACGGCTACAAGGGTTACCTCGAAGACCGTCGTCCGAACTCCCAGGGCTGCCCTTACCAGATCGCTTCCCAGGTTTTGAAGACGATCTCGGAAGTCCCGACCGCAAAGTCGGCTGCTGCCTGATAAAAGTCCTCCCAAGGATAAACGGAAACGCCGGCTTCAAGCCGGCGTTTTCGTTTTTGGTGGCGAGGGAAATTGCAGACTACCGCACCCGCAACCCATCCATGAACAACTGTTCCAGAAACCTCGCAGCATCCTCGAACCGCCCCTCGCCGGAATGCGCCTGGCCCAGCACCGCCCTTACCTGCACATCGAAGTCGGCATAATGCTGTGTCGTCGACCAGATCGAGAAGATCAGGTGATAGGGGTCGCATCTGGCGATCTTGCCGGCACGCGACCAGGTGCGGATGACACCGGCCTTTTCGTCCACCAGCGCTTTCAACGGCCCTTTCAGCTCATCCTCGATCCGCGGCGCGCCCTGCAGGATTTCGTTGGCGAACAGGCGGCTTTCGCGTGGAAAGTCACGCGCCATCTCCAGCTTGCGGCGAATATAGGATCGGATTTCGCTTTCCGGGTCACCATCGGCGTCAAACACCCTGAGCGGCTCCAGCCATGTGGTCAGAACCCGGTCGATCAGCTGCCGGTGTATCGCTTTCTTGGTGCGGAAATAATAGAGCAGATTGGGTTTGGACATGCCGGCAGCCTCGGCGATCTGGTCGATCGTCGAGCCACGAAAACCATTCTGCGAAAACACGTCGAGAGCCGCCTCGAGGATCAGCTCTTCCTTTTCTTCCTGGATGCGCGTGCGCCGCTGCGTCTTCGCCGCTCTTGAAATGGCCATTCAGTATTGTGCCCCCCCCTTGGCTGCCATCGTGGCTCCCCATCGTCAAATCATTCAAAACATCTGAAGTGAGACGATTTTCAGCTTGAGTGCTGCTGGGGAAATTGTAAGCTTTTACCAAGCGGTTAAATTATCGGCGACAAGCGGCTCAAACGCAATGCCGATCTTCCGGCTTCAACGCCGGACGAGGCCCATGGGAACGAACAGATTTGCTGCCGATCGGCAGAGCATAAACAGATAAGGAATTTTGAAATGGTGGCAGCACCGGGCGAGAACTTGCGCGTCAACGGCGACCGTCTCTGGGACATGTTGATGGATATGGCGAAGATCGGTCCCGGCATTGCCGGCGGCAACAATCGTCAGACCCTGACGGATGCCGATGGCGAAGGCCGCCACCTTTTCCAGCGCTGGTGTGAAGCGGCCGGCATGACGGTCGGCGTCGACAAGATGGGCACGATGTTCGCCACCCGCCCCGGCTCTGACCCGGATGCCCTGCCCGTCTATATCGGCTCCCATCTCGACACCCAGCCGACCGGAGGCAAGTTCGACGGCGTGCTCGGCGTTCTGGCCGGTCTTGAAGTCGTCCGCTCGATGAACGACCTCGGCATAAGCACAAAACACCCGATCGTCGTCACCAACTGGGCCAACGAGGAAGGCGCGCGTTTTGCCCCCGCCATGCTCGCATCCGGCGTCTTCGCCGGCGTCCACACGATCGATTATGCGTATGGCCGCAAGGATCCCGAAGGCAAGACCTATGGCGATGAACTGAAGCGCATCGGCTGGCTGGGCGATGAGGAAGTCGGCGCCAGAAAGATGCACGCCTATTTCGAATATCATATCGAACAGGGCCCGATTCTCGAGGCGGAGAATAAGCAGATCGGCGTCGTCACCCACTGTCAGGGCCTCTGGTGGCTGGAATTTACGCTGACCGGCAAGGAAGCCCATACCGGCTCCACTCCGATGGCGATGCGCGTCAACGCCGGTCTCGCCTTCGGTCGCATCATGGAAAAGGTGCAGGAGATCGCAATGGCCGAACAGCCGGGCGCTGTTGCCGGCGTCGGACAGGCCTTTTTCACCCCGAACTCCCGCAACGTGCTGCCCGGCAAGGTCGTCTTCACCGTCGATCTGCGCACACCGAGCCAGGAAAAGCTCGACCGCATGCGTGCAAAAATCGAGGCGGCAGCGATAGAAGTCTGCGAAGCGCTCGGCGTTGGCTGCTCGGTCGAGGCCGTCGGCCATTTCGATCCCGTCACCTTCGACCCCACGCTGATCGGCCGCGTTCGCGGTGCGGCTGAAAAGCTCGGCTACAGCCACATGAATATCATTTCCGGCGCCGGCCACGATGCCTGCTGGGCCGCCAAACTGGCTCCGACCACGATGATCATGTGCCCCTGCGTCGACGGCCTGTCACATAACGAGGCCGAAGAAATCTCCAAGGACTGGGCCGCCGCCGGCTGCGACGTGCTCTTCCACGCGGTGGTGGAGACGGCGGAGATTGTCGAGTGACGGTCACCATTGCCATAGAGCAGCCGAAGCAACCTGAGGTCTTCGCCCTGATCGGGCTTTCCGACGACTATATGGCCTCGATTTATCCGCCCGAAGGCAATTTCGCCGTCGATCTCGATGCCCTGTCCCAACCCGACACTTCCTTCCTGGTCGCAAGACTGGACGGCAAGGCGGTCGGCTGTGGTGGCATAAAATGGTTCGCGGATGGCAGTGCCGAATTGAAGCGCATCTTCGTCCATGATGATGCACGCGGCCACGGCATCGGCCGGAAAATCATGGCGGAACTCGAGATGCAGGCAGCTTCGCGCAATGTCATCCGTCTCTATCTCGAAACCGGCCCGCTGAATGTCGAAGCCGTTCGGCTGTACGAAGTGCTCGGCTACCAATCCTGCGGCCCGTTTGCGGATTACGAGGAAAATCCGCACAGCCTGTTCATGATGAAGGACCTGGAACAGTGGGAGGCAGCGCAATGAGCGCCTTTCTCGCATCGAAACCAGGAATAAAACGATCACCACCTGAGATGTTCAGTCCCTGAGGTCCTCGATCTTAGGCGATTGACTGAGGCACGCTCTAAGGCCGCGATGAAGATGAACGAAGAAGATTGTGATATAGGACTGCGCAGCGTTCCCGATTGACAGGAGTAACCGATGGGACGTCCAAGAGAATTATCGCAGGAGGAACGCGCGGACTTGATGCGCCGCGGCTACCGCCCTGTCGAAATATGGGTGCCGGATATCACCAGCGAGACCTACCGCAATGAAGCCGCGCGGCAGGCACAGGCCTCCGTCGAGGCAGACAGGCAGGCAGGCCTGACCGAACTTGTGGACCCGGGTGCCACTGAAGACTGGGATAAGCCGTGAAATTCATGCGAGGCGACATGGTAACGGCCGCATTCCAAGGGGATTTGGGAAAGCCCAGACCGGCCGTCATCATCCATGCCGACGAGTTCATTGCCGACCACGTCACGCTTATCCTTTGTCCGCTGACCACTTTCCTCGCCGATTCTCCAGCCTTTCGCCCGACCATCCAGCCCTCCGAGATAAACGGTCTGAACTCCATATCCCAGATCATGGTCGACAAGGTCACCCACTTGCGGAAGTCGGCAATCGCCCAAGTCTTAGGCCATCTCGATGACGACGAAATGCAGATGCTCGAAGCAGCGCTGATCACCATCACGGGCCTGAGACAGGCCGTGATCCCGATTACGAGGATCACATAACAAGACCACAATTTCCTTCATCAGATTAGAAGAGCCAATAAGGGGAACAACCATGGCCACAGTAATCAAGAACGGAACCATCGTTACCGCCGACCTGACCTACAAGGCGGATTTGAAGATAGACGGCGGAAAGATCGTCGAGATCGGCCCGGACCTTACGGGCGACGAAACGCTCGACGCCACCGGCTGTTATGTCATGCCGGGCGGTATCGATCCGCATGTTCACCTCGAAATGCCCTTCATGGGTACCTATTCCGCCGACGATTTCGATAGCGGCACCCGCGCAGCCCTTGCCGGCGGCACGACCATGGTGGTCGATTTCTGTCTTCCCGATCCCGGCCAGTCCATGCTGGATGCCCTGAAGCGTTGGGACAACAAGGCGACCCGCGCGCATTGCGACTATTCCTTCCATATGGCAGTCACCTGGTGGAGCGAGCAGGTCTTCAACGAAATGAAGACGGTGGTTGAGGAAAAAGGCATCAACACCTTCAAGCATTTCATGGCCTACAAGGGCTCGCTGATGGTCAACGATGACGAGATGTTCGCCTCGTTCTCGCGCTGCGCCGAGCTTGGCGCGCTGCCGCTCGTCCATGCCGAAAACGGCGATGTCGTTGCCGCCATGCAGCAGAAACTGATGGACGAAGGCAATAACGGCCCAGAAGCCCACGCCTATTCACGCCCCGCTTCCGTCGAGGGCGAGGCCACAAACCGCGCCATCATCATCGCCGACATGGCGGGCGTGCCGCTCTATGTCGTCCACACGTCGTGCGAACAGGCGCATGAGGCGATCCGAAGGGCGCGCCAGAACGGTATGCGGGTCTATGGCGAACCGCTGATCCAGCACCTGACGCTCGATGAAAGCGAATATTTCGACAAGGACTGGGATCATTCCGCCCGCCGCGTCATGTCGCCCCCTTTCCGCAACAAGCAGCATCAGGACAGTCTCTGGGCCGGTCTCGCCTCGGGTTCTCTGCAATGCGTCGCAACCGACCACTGCGCCTTTACCACCGACCAGAAACGCTATGGCCTCAGTGATTTCAGAAAGATCCCGAACGGCACCGGCGGTCTGGAAGATCGCCTTCCCATGCTCTGGACCTACGGAGTCGCCACCGGCCGCATTACCATGAACGAATTCGTCGCGGTTACCTCGACCAATATCGCGAAAATCCTCAATCTCTATCCGAGAAAGGGAGCGATCCTCGTTGGGGCCGATGCCGATCTCGTCGTACTCGATCCCAAAAAGTCGAAAACCATCTCGGCCAAAACCCAGCAATCGGCGATCGATTACAACGTCTTCGAAGGCAAAAAGGTCACCGGCCTGCCCCGTTACACGCTGTCGCGCGGCGTTGTCGTGGTCGATGATGGGACGATCAAGAGCCGTGAAGGCCATGGCCAGTTCGTCGCCCGCGAGCCGTATCCCGCCGTATCCAAGGCGCTTTCCACCTGGAAGGAACTGACCGCACCGCGCAAGGTCGAACGAACGGGGATCCCGGCAAGCGGAGTGTGATCGTGACATGGCTGAGAACAATTTCTCCGTCGTTTCCGCGAAAAAACTCGGCCTGACTTTCGAGACGAGCGACGGGCCGGTTCACGCCCTGTCCGATGTCGATCTGGAGGTGAAGCGAGGCGATTTCGTCTCCTTCATCGGCCCGTCCGGTTGCGGCAAGACAACGTTCCTGCGCGTCATCGCCGATCTCGAAAGTGCAACATCCGGCGAAATCACAGTCAACGGCATGACGCCGGAAAACGCCCGCAAATCGCGCTCCTATGGCTACGTCTTCCAGGCGCCGGCGCTTTATCCCTGGCGCACGATCGAAAAGAATATCGCGCTGCCGCTGGAGATCATGAATTACTCGGCAGCGGAGCGGAAGGAACGCATCGAACGCACCCTCGATCTCGTCAATCTTGCAGGCTTCGGCAAAAAATACCCGTGGCAGCTCTCCGGCGGCATGCAGCAACGCGCCTCGATCGCGAGAGCTCTCGCCTTCGACGCCGATCTCCTGCTGATGGACGAACCTTTTGGCGCACTGGACGAAATCGTTCGCGACCATTTGAACGAACAGCTTCTGAAACTCTGGGCACGCACGGAAAAAACCATCTGCTTCGTCACCCATTCGATCCCCGAGGCGGTCTACCTATCGACGAAAATAGTCGTCATGTCCCCTCGCCCCGGCCGGGTAACGGATGTGATCACCTCGACACTGCCAAAGGACCGCCCGCTGGAAATCCGCGAGACACCGGAGTTTCTCGCGATAGCCCATAGGGTCCGGGAAGGTTTGAGAGCGGGGCATAGTTATGAGGAGTGATCTTTCCCGCACGTCAGCGAGCGATACCCCCCTCTGCCCTGCCGGGCATCTCCCCCACAAAGGGGGAGATCGGATGGGCTTTCACTCGCCACTCCATCGGAAGCCTTTGAATACCGCGCGGTATTGTCTTGGGGCCGTGAGCCCGCTGCTTGTGATCTCCCCCCTTGTGGGGGAGATGCCCGGCAGGGCAGAGGGGGGTGAGCCACAGGGCGGCACCATAGGCAAGCTGACGGGAGGCCATTCATGACCCCCGCCTTCCTCCTTTGGCTCACCGGCGCCATGGCAACCTTCCTCGCGGCCGCCACCGCCTCTCGCGCCTACATCACCTCCAGCAACATGCTCCTTCTGCTCCTGTCGCTTTCGCTCTACTGTGTCGGCAACCTGATGATGGTGAAGCTGATGCGTGAAGGCGGACTGGGGCTGGCGATCTCTGCATCGGCGATTGCCCAGCTGCTGCTGATCAATGTCATCGCTTTCGCCATTTTCGGTGAACGCCTGACCGCCACCCAGCTTGCGGGCGTTGGCCTCGGCGTCGTCGCCATGGTGCTGATGCTGTTTCCGGTCGGAGCGAAAAGCTGATGGGACGGGAACACCTCATCAAGCATCGGATCATGCCCGTCACGGTGATCGTGCTGGTCATCGTCGCCATCTGGTATGTCGGCGCCTATTTCATGAACGCGCCCTTCCAGCGCGATCTTGATCGCCGCGCCAATGTCACCTCGACGGCGATCGAATTCCTCGAAAAGACGATGTCGCAACCGAAGCCGACCTTGCCGGCTCCGCATCAGGTCGCCTCGAACGTTTTCGAAAACACGTTTCTCAGAAAGGTCACCTCCAACCGCAGCCTCGTCTACCACGCCTGGGTCACGCTATCGTCCACCGCCGTTGGCTTCACGCTGGGCACGCTTCTCGGCATCCTGATTGCCGTCGGCATCGTCCATGTAAAGGCGCTCGACCGCAGCCTGATGCCCTGGATCATCGCCTCGCAAATGGTACCGATCCTCGCGATTGCCCCGATGGTCATCGTAGTTCTCGGCGCGTTCAACATTACCGGGCTCCTGCCCAAGGCGCTGATCTCGACCTATCTCTCCTTCTTCCCCGTCGCGGTCGGCATGGTGAAGGGACTGCGCTCGCCCGAACTCATCCAGCTGGACCTGATGCGAACCTATAATGCCAGCACCGCCCAAACCTTCTGGAAACTGCGCGTGCCCGCATCGGTCCCTTTCCTGTTTACCTCGATGAAGGTGGCGATCGCCGCCAGCCTTGTCGGCGCCATTGTCGGCGAGCTGCCGACCGGCGCGGTCGCCGGCATCGGCTCGAAACTGCTCGCCGGCGCCTATTACAGCCAGACGATCGACATCTGGGCAGCCCTGATAGCAGGCTCGGTGCTTGCAGCCCTTCTGGTCGCCATCGTCGCACTGATCGGCAAGCTCGTGGAACGGGCAATGGGTGCGAAACCTGAGAGGAGGCAGGCATGACGATCCAGAAACGCTCCTGGCAATCTTGGGCGGCACTGACGCTTGCGCTTGCCGCACTGGCAGCCCTGCCCCTCCTCACGCCCGATGCACCGATTGCCTACAAGCCGATCCGGATGTTCTCCATCTTCGTCCTGACGATCGGCGCAACCGTCGTCTCCCTCCTTCCCCTGCCGCCCGTCTTCGTCGCAGTGACCCTCCTCGTCTGCGCTCATTTCTCTACCGGTCTGCTGATCTCACGCCTTGCCGGAAACGAGGGAATGGCCTCTACGGCCTTCTTCCTCATCCTCGCGGCCAACTGGCTGCTGGCCTGGCGCTGCGTCAGCATCCTATCCGAACTCCGGATTCGCTCCAGGGCGGTAGACGGCCTCCTGCGCCTCATCATCCCGGCAATCTTCGGCGCCTGGATCCTCATCCTCTGGGAAGCGGCAACCCGCGGGCTTGGCATCCCCTTCATCATCCTGCCACCGCCATCCGCCATCGGCGCCCGGTTTGCGTCGTCAATCCCGACACTCTGGGCGGATGTGCAGCAGACAGTCTTCAAGGCAGTCATCTTCGGTTATGTCGTCGGCTGCGCATCTGGCTTTGCCGTTGCGATCCTTGCCGATCGCATCGCCTTCTTCCGCCGCGGACTGCTGCCGATCGCCAATCTTATGTCGGCCCTGCCGATCATCGGCGTCGCCCCGATCATGGTCATGTGGTTCGGCTTCGACTGGCAATCCAAGGCCGCCGTCGTCATCGTCATGACCTTCTTTCCCATGCTGGTGAACACCATCGCCGGCTTAAGTGCAGCAGGCTCGATGGAACGCGACCTGATGCGCTCCTACGCATCGGATTACTGGCAGACGCTGACAAAGCTCAGGCTTCCCGCCGCCATGCCCTTCATCTTCAACGCGCTCAAGATCAATTCGACGCTGGCGCTGATCGGCGCGATCGTCGCGGAATTCTTCGGCACGCCGATCGTCGGCATGGGCTTCCGTATCTCGACCGAAATCGGTCGCATGAATGTTGACATGGTCTGGGCCGAAATCACGGTTGCAGCGCTTGTCGGATCGATCTTTTATGGTGTGGTCGCGCTGGGAGAGCGGGCACTGACATTCTGGCATCCGTCTAACCGTGGGGGTTAGGCGCAACGAACCGCTTGGCGTAACATCGCAAGGGCGGAAAAGAGAGGGTAGCAGCAATGAAAAAGATCATGAAGGCATTGATGGCCGGCGCCGTCGGAATCACCGTGGCGCTTTCGGCAGCCCAGGCAATGGCCGCCGACAAGCTGACGCTGCAGCTGAAATGGGTCGCTCAGGGCCAGTTCGGTGGCTATTTCGTCGCCAAGGACAAGGGCTTCTACGAAGAAGAAGGCCTCGACGTCACGATCAAGCCGGGTGGGCCGGATATCGCACCGGAACAGGTGATTGCCGGCGGCGGCGCAGATGTCATTGTCGACTGGATGGGCGGCGCACTGGTTGCCCGTGAGAAGGGCGTTCCGCTGGTCAACATCGCCCAGCCGTTCCAGAAGTCCGGCCTCGAACTGATCTGCCCCAAGGACGGCCCGGTAAAGACCGAAGCCGACTTCAAGGGCAAGACGCTCGGCGTCTGGTTCTTCGGCAACGAATATCCGTTCTTCGCCTGGATGAACAAGCTGGGCTTGAAGACCGAAGGCGGCACGGATGGCGTGACCGTGCTGAAACAGAGCTTCGACGTGCAGCCGCTCGTCCAGAAACAGGCAAACTGTATCTCGGTCATGACCTATAACGAATATTGGCAGGCAATCGATGCCGGTTTCAAGGCGAACGACCTTGTCGTCTTCAACTACACGGCGCTCGGCAACGATCTCCTGGAAGACGGGCTTTATGTCCTCGATACCAAGCTGAAGGACGAAAAGTTCAAGGAGAACATGGTTAAGTTCGTCCGTGCCTCGATGAAGGGCTGGAAATACGCCATCGACAATCCGGATGAAGCCGCCGAGATCGTGATGGAAAATGGCGGCCAGGACGAAAACCACCAGAAACGGATGATGGGCGAAGTCGCCAAGCTGATCGGCGATGGCAAGCTCGACATGGCGACTTACGAACGCACGGTGAAGGCGCTGACCGACCAGAAGATCATCAGCAAGGCCCCGGAAGGGGCCTACACGGCCGATATCACCAGCGCAGCCCTGAAATAATGATGAAATCATGCTGAAATAATCCAGCAACAAAAGTCTCTGATACTTCTTCCTGCCCGGCTTCCTAGTCGGGCATTTTTTTGCCATCAGGACATGTCAACCCGTCACTGCCTGCATGGATTGATCGTCTGAGAATGAACACGTAAAGGTAGCTGCCGAAGCCGAAGCCGACTTTTTTCGGTTGAACCAGAAAGAAGTGTCGGATGAAGCTTTGGTCCCGCGTCATACAGGGAGGAAGTATGACTTGAGGGGATGCCGATGGTCGGCGCATGCCCGTTCCTCCAAACAGTGGATTTGCCGCATGCCGCATAGCTTGTCGAAATCGATCCCCGCCCTCGTTCTGCTGCTTTCCTCCGTCGCAGCCTCACCGCTTGCGGCACAGCAAACCGGCCAGCCTGCCGCCGCGGAAGCAAAGCTCCCGTCGATCATCGTGACCGAGGCCTTGAAGAAATCGCTGACAGACCGGATCATCGCAACCGGCACCATACGTCCCATAGACGAGATCTACGTGCAGCCGCTTGTCGAGGGCCTCTCGGTGAAGACGATCAATGTTGATGTCTCCGACGAGGTCGAGGCCAACGCGGTTCTGGCCACCCTGAACGACGATGCGTTGCTGCTCCAGAAGAGCCAGTATCAGGCAAACAAGGCCAAGGCCGAAGCATCGGTCGCGCAATACCAGGCTCAGGTGATCGAGGCCGAAGCAAACCTCGATGACGCAGTCAAACAACGCGACCGCACGAAAAAGCTCAACGAGAGCGGCACGAGCACGGTCTCTCAGCTTGAACAGGCGAATGCCCAGGTCGATGTCGCACGCGCCCGGCTGAATGCCGCCCGCCAGGCGGTGACGGTGGGAGAAGCCGATGTCCACGTCATTGACGCCCAGCTTGCCGATGTCGAACTGCAGCTCGCCCGCACCGGCGTAAAGGCGCCCGTTGCCGGTGTCATCTCGGCAAAGAATGCCAAGGTCGGCGCCATCGCGTCCGGCAACGGCGATCCGCTTTTCACCATCATCAAGGACGGCGCGATCGAGCTGGTTGCCGACATCTCCGAATCCGACATTCAGAAGGTCAAACTCGGTCAGAAGGCACTGGTGACCGTCGCCGGCGGCCAGCGGGAGATCGAGGGCCGTGTGCGGCTGGTCTCCCCGACTGTCGACCAGACAACCAGGCTCGGCCTCGTCCATATCGAGATCGACCCCGATAGCGGCGCGCGCGCCGGCATGTATGGGCGCGCGGCAATCGTCGTGAATCAGGCAGATACGCTCGCCCTTCCGCTCTCCGCCGTAACGACAGGCCGCGAAGGGTCCTTTGCCCGCAAGGTGGAAGGCGGCGTCGTCAAGCAGGTCAAGATCGAAATCGGCTTCCAGGACGGCGGCTTCATTCAGGTCTTGAACGGCCTGCAGCCCGGCGATGTCGTCGTCGCCAAGGCCGGCGCTTTCGTCCGAGACGGCGATCATATCGCACCGGTTCCGGAAAAGGCGGCAGCCACCAAGGGCACGGAGGCTTCGCAATGAACTTTTCCGCCTGGTCTATCCGCAACCCGATCGCTCCCCTGCTTGCCTTCGGCCTGCTGCTCTATGTCGGCCTGCAATCCTTCTTCGCCCTGCCGATCACCCGTTTCCCGAATATCGACGTTCCCGTCGTCTCTGTGACGGTGGTTCAGAGCGGCGCATCACCGGCTGAACTCGAAATGCAGGTGACGAAGGAGATCGAGGACGCCGTCGCCTCGATCAGCGGCATCGACGAGATCCAGTCGACCGTGACCGACGGCCAGTCGCTCACGACGATCGTCTTCCGCATCGAAAAGCCCACAGAAGAGGCGGTGCAGGACACCAAGGACCAGATCGACAAGATCCGCAGCGACCTGCCTGCCGGCATCGAGGAACCGATCGTCACCAAGGTCGATGTCGAAGGACAGGCGATCCAGACCTTCGCCGTCTCCTCGCCCAACATGACGCTGGAGGAGCTGTCCTGGTTCGTCGACGACACGATCACCCGCGACCTTCAGGGCAAGCCCGGTATCGGTCGTATCGACCGCTACGGCGGGGCGGACCGGGAAGTGCGCGTCGCCCTCAACCCGGCAAAGCTCGACGCCTACGGCATCACCGCGGCAGACGTGAATACGCAGATCAAGGGCACCAATGTCGATCTCGGCTCGGGCCGGGGTCAGGTCGCCGGCAACGAGCAGACGATCCGCACGCTCGGCGACGCTCGCAATGTCCAGCAACTTGCCGATACCAACATCGCGCTCTCGAACGGCCGCTTCGTAAAACTCTCAGAACTCGGGCGGGTGACCGATACCTATGAGGAGCAGAAATCCTTCTCGCGCTTCAACGGCACGCCGTCGGTCACCTTCGCCGTCTTCCGCGCCAAGGGTGCAAGCGAAGTCTCTGTGGCGGAAACCGTTGCCGAAGGCCTGGACGGCATCCGCAAGGCGCATCCCGATGTCACGATCGAGATGGTCGATGACTCGGTCTATTTCACCTATGGCAATTACGAGGCGGCGCTGCACACGCTGATGGAAGGTTCGATCCTCGCCGTCATCGTCGTCTTCCTTTTCCTGCGAAACTGGCGTGCGACCTTGATTGCGGCAGTCGCCCTCCCGCTGTCCGCCATTCCGACCTTCTGGATCATGCACATGATGGGGTTCTCACTGAACCTCGTCTCGTTCCTCGCTTTGACATTGGCAACAGGTATCCTCGTCGACGACGCGATCGTCGAGATCGAGAACATTGCCCGCCATATCAAGATGGGCAAGACGCCCTATCGGGCGGCGCTTGAGGCGGCCGACGAAATCGGCCTTGCGGTGATCGCCACCAGCTTCACCATCATCGCCGTCTTCGTCCCCGTCTCCTTCATGCCCGGCATTCCGGGCCAATATTTCATCCAGTTCGGCCTGACCGTCGCCTTCTCGGTGTTCTTCTCACTCGCGGTGGCGCGCCTGATCACACCGCTGATGGCCGCCTATCTGATGCGCGCCGAAGACGGGCGCGAAGACGACCACCAAGACAACGACGGAAGGCTGATGAAGGCCTATACCCGCGTCGTCACCGCCACGACCCGAAAATGGTACTGGCGTTACGCGACCATGGTCGCAGCTGTTGCATTCCTGGGCGGTTCGCTGTTCCTTCTGAGCAAGGTGCCGGGCAGCTTTCTGCCGCCGGATGACAGTTCCCGCGTGGTCCTGTCTCTCGAACTGCCGCCGAACGCGACGCTCGAAGAGACGGATGCGGTCTCCACCAGCGTCTATGATGCGGTGAAGGATATAGATGGCGTCGAAAGCGTCTTCACGCTGGGCGGCGCCTCGCCCAAGGGCGATCTCGAACTGCGCCGGGCAACCGTCCGCATCATCCTGCAGAATATCGACCATTCGCTGGTGAAGACCTTGGTCAACAAAGGCCTTGGCTCTCTCCCGCTGATCGGCGACCTGTTGCCGAAACTGCCCGAACATGGCCGCACGCGCGCGCAATGGGATGTGGAGAAGGATATCTTCGCCGCCGTACGCTCCATCCCCGACGTACGTATCTCCAAGGTCAACGACCGGGCCGAACGCGAACTTTCGTTCAACTTCCTCTCCTCGAACGAGGAAGACCTGAACAATGCCGTGAGCCTGTTGGAATCCAGGCTGCGAGCCTCGCCGATCCTGGTCAACGTCTCGTCGGAAGGCGCCCTGCCCCGTCCCGAACTGCAGATCCGTCCGCGCATGGCAGAAGCCTCCCGCCTCGGCATCACCCCGCAGCAGATCTCCGAAACCGTACGCGTCGCAACGATTGGCGATATCGACGCCAACCTCGCAAAAATCTCGCTCGACAGCCGCCAGATCCCGATCCGCGTGCAGACATCGCTCGACACGCGCCGCGACCTGCAGTCGATCCGCAATCTCAAGGTCAAGACATCGTCCGGCACGATGGTGCCGCTCTACAGCGTTGCCGATATCGACTATTCGGAAGGTCCAAGCTCGATCAAGCGTAACGACCGCAACCGTGTCGTGGCGATCGGCTCCGACGTTCCCTTCGGCACGGCGCTCGACACCTCGACCGCCGAGTTCAAGCGGATCGTCGACGAGACTGAGCTACCGCCGACGGTGCGTCTGGCGGAAAGCGGTGACGCCAAGGTCCAGGCCGAAATGACGCAGAGCTTCGGTAATGCGATGCTGATGGGCCTGATGCTTGTTCTCGTCGTCCTGATCCTGTTGTTCAAGGATGTCATCCAGCCCTTCACCATCCTATTCTCCCTGCCGCTTGCCATCGGCGGCGTGGCAGTGGCGCTGATCGCGACACAGAATGCGCTCTCCATGCCCGTCCTCATCGGCATCCTGATGCTGATGGGTATCGTCACCAAGAACGCCATCCTGCTCGTCGATTTCGCCATCGAGATGAAGCGGCACGGGCTGGAGCGGGTCCACGCCATGGTCGAGGCCGGCCGCAAGCGCGCAAGGCCGATCATCATGACCTCGATCGCCATGTCGGCCGGCATGCTGCCATCCGCCATGGGGGTCGGCGAAGGCGGCTCCTTCCGTGCGCCCATGGCGATCGCCGTCATCGGCGGCATCATCGTCTCGACGGTGCTCTCGCTTCTCGTTGTTCCCTCCTTCTTCCTCATCATGGACGATCTGTCGCGCCTGCTTGGCAAGCTCTTCGGCCGCTTCGTCGGAAAGAAGGAAGAAGAGGATTTGATGTCGTCGGAAGAAGTCGCCCACCATACCCGACAAAATCGTCGCAGCCTTTCGGAGTTGGAAGAACGGCTAAACCGCTTGGAAAACAATGAGAAAACAACAGTTTCCGGCTCCCACCCAGGAGCACAGGCAGGCCAGCGTGTGCTTCGGTTGCCACCTATGGCAGCCGAATGACGCCTGATGGAGGCAATCTCCCGGTCCGATTGTCAGACAACGCTCCGAATTGCGTGATTGATTGATCAGTATCAAATCCCTCTTTGCCTCACACGTTATCCTGCTTCTCAAGGATTTGGCAGTGTTCGCAAAAAAGGGAAGAGATAGCGAGATGAACAGCAGTCTGAAACTCAGCAATCGAGACCGGGCAGTGCTCATGAAGGCACCGTTTCTGGCAGGGCTGGGCAACAGTGCCCTTGTCCGGCTGATGTCCATGATGACGATCAGCACGCTTCCGGCCCGCAAATTCGTGATGCGCGAAGGCGAAACAGCCGACGCCTTCTATTGCGTTCTCAACGGTTATGTCCGGCTTTTCCGGCTGAGCCGTGAAGGTCGCGAAGCCGACATCATGGTCTGCGCCCCGGGCGACACATTTGCAGAGCATCTTCTGTTCAGCGACAACGTTTATCTTTGCAACGCCCAGACGGCCGAGCCGGCAACGCTCGCCCGCTTCGACATGCAGGCCGTGCGTGACCTTGCCCAGCAGGATCCAGAAATCGCCAAGGCACTGATTGCCGCCATATCCCGGCATCTCGTCGGTACGATGGATTGCATCGCCAACGACCGTCTTTTCACCGCACCGCAACGGGTCGCCAACTACATCCTCAGCCGCTGCCCGGTTGACGGAGGCTCCGCCTCGATCCGCCTGCCATTCCAGAAGAGCCTGCTTGCCGGCATGCTCGGCCTTGCGCCGGAAGCGCTCTCCCGCGCCTTCTCCAGCCTGCGCCGCGTCGGCGTGACAGTCAGGGGACGTATCATCCAGGTCGGAGACGTTCAGGCGCTCAGAAATATCTGAAGCATAAAACATTGAGCAGTTTCGCGTTTCGAAGAAAGGCGGAATTGCTACAGGCTCGAAGGCGCGCGAGACGACGCAGCCTTCGCAGCGGCCTGTTGCCACAGGGGTGTCCGGCGACAGGCGAGGCCGGCGGGTCATTAGACCGCCGGCCTTTTTCTTTTCCGGTTACAGGCCGGCTTTAAAGTCCACCCTGAACCTTCAGGAATTCCACGATATGGCCGACCCCCTCGCCGCGTTTCAGGTCGGTGAAGACATGAGGCTTCATTTCCCGCATGCGGCTGGCATCCCGGTCCATCACATCCATGTCGACGCCGACATAAGGCGCCAGATCCTTCTTGTTGATCACCAGCAGATCAGATCGGGTAATGCCAGGGCCGCCTTTGCGCGGTATTTCCTCACCCTGACAAGTGGAGATGACATAGATCGTGATGTCCGCCAGATCCGGAGAGAAGGTAGCTGCGAGATTGTCTCCGCCAGACTCGATGAACACGACATCCAAATCCGGAAAACGTTCGTTGAGACCCGCAATCGCCTGGAGATTGATCGTCGCATCTTCGCGGATCGCCGTATGCGGACAACCACCTGTCTCGACACCCACGATACGATCCGAGGAAAGCGCCTGCATCCGCACCAGCGCATCGGCATCCTCTTTGGTGTAAATATCGTTGGTAACGACCGCGACGGAGAATTCGTCCCGCATCGCCTTACAGAGTTTTTCCGTCAAATGCGTCTTGCCGGATCCGACCGGCCCACCGATGCCGACACGAAGGGGACCGTTTGCCGATTTCATGAAATGTCCTTTCGGTATGATGAGATGACAATAAGGCCGCGAGAAATCAGCGCAATCGGAAAGTGGATGCCCCACCTGCGGCGTCATCAGTCGGCAGCCACGAGCGGCCGGGTATCACAAAAGTAAACATTCAACGCAGATTTGTGAATTAAGTATATCCCTAGATACCTGTAGAAAACTCATTACACAAATTGTGGTAGCGAGATAAGACCGTCATAATACGTATTGTAGTTGCAATTTAATATCGCATGCTGAGACCTTACCTGAACTGGGAAACGGGGAAATCAGAATGGATTATCAAACGACTGCATCCGCATCTGAAGTATTGGAAAAACAACACGACTGCCACAAGGCGGCAGAGGCTGCTCTTTCCAGCATGTTGAAAATGCTGGAATCCTACGGCTTTGACAGAACCGAGGTTGTCCTGTCGCTGGCAGACGCGATTGACGACCAGATCCTTATCATCGCACAGGACGCCTGAACTAAACTGCCCAACGACAATGCAATTCCGGCATTTCAGGATCGAAAAAGCCGGGAATGCTGCGTTTCGTGACGAAGAGACGCAATTTCGGCCTGTACGGCCGCGCCACCCAAATCTTCGAGGCCGGTTGAAGCCGCTTTGAGCGAAAGATTTTCTATCCGGGCTTCGAGCCTCGCAATGATCGCAACCCCTTCCGCCTGACCGGCAACGCTCAGCCGGATTCCGGCCGAAACGGCCTGCGATACGGCTGCGTGAAGGAATGCGGCAAGCGCCGGCGCAGAAGGCAGGCCATGACATGCAGCCACGGCTCCGACGGCCACGGGAAATGGCACATTGGCCGGAAGCCGTTCGAAGACCGGATGCGGCCATGCCGAAGCTGCAGCAATGAAAGCCTTTCCAAGTGACAGCGTCTCGTTGAAGCGCTCGGCCGAACCCGCCAGCGCCAGCCCGAGAGCCGCTACCTCTGAAAGCGGGCCTTGTTTATCGGCCTGGCGCCATGCTTCGCAGAACAGCACGGCATCGTTCCACAGCGAACCATGCTGAAGCACCGTCGACAGCCAGTCCTCAAGACCCTGGGCATTTCTGACCAGCCTATCTTCGACAGCACGCTCCAGCCCGCCGGACCAGGCGAAGCCGCCAATCGGAAAGGCCGGCGAAAGCCAGGCCATCAGCCGCAGCAAGGCCCTCGTGTCCACTGCTCCGCCGATCGTCCCCTCTGTCGCCGGGTCGCCCGGCCGCGGATGCTCTGTCACGATATGCGATCAGTCATGATGATGATGGTCGTGACCATGGGAATGGTCGTGGTCGTGGGAATGCCCATGATCATGCGAATGGCTGCCATGGGAACCATGCGCGTGATAGGCGCCGCGAGCCGGCTGGAACGGTTCCTCGACATCGCTGACGCTGGCGCCCAGCCCCTGCAGCATAGAGCGGATCACATGATCGCGCAGGATCAGGATACGGCCTTCCTCGATCTGGGCGGAAAGATGCCGATTACCGAGATGCCATGCGAGTTCGATCAGATGCAGCGTGTCGCGCGCCTTGACCTCGAAAAGCTTTTCCGGTGCCGCCTGTACTTCCACCGTGTCACCGTTGTCGAGCACCAGACGGTCGCCGTTATGGAAAAGAACGGCTTCCTTGAGATCGAGCATCACCATATCGCCATTCGAAAGATGCAGCAGCTTGCGGCGCAAGTGACGCAGATCGTGCGGCAGGCTGACGGTGTCAATCGGCGGGTCGGAAATCTCGCCGGCAGGGCGATAGGAATGGATGTGCTGCATGATGGATAACCCGTTGAAATGCAAACTCTGGACGCATGTCTACCGAAAGTGGTCATCGGTGTTGGGAGACATGTGCAAAAGACATCATTGCCAAAGCCGGCCTGCCGCACAAGGCTTAGTTGCGGCTGGACAACAAAAAGCCCGGCGCGAGACCGGGCTTCCTATTGGCAGAAGTCTTTTGCCGCTTATTCGGCTGCGATCTTCATCGCCTTGAGATTTTCAAGAATATTCTGCGGCGAGGACGCACCATAGGGATCGCTCTCGCAATTGTCGGAATAACCTTCTTCTTCGAACCACTGCTCGACGACGCCGTCGTTGACGATCGCGCCATAACGCCACGAGCGCATGCCGAAGCCAAGATTATCCTTGGCAACCAGCATGCCCATCTTGCGGGTGAATTCGCCCGAACCGTCCGGAATGACGGTGACGTTTTCAAGATTCTGGCTCTTGGCCCATGCATTCATGACGAAAGCATCGTTGACCGACATGCAGTAAATCGCGTCGATGCCTTCAGCCTGGAAATCGGAAAACAGCTTTTCGAAATCGGGAAGCTGGTAGGTCGAGCAGGTCGGCGTAAATGCGCCCGGCAGCGAGAAGAGCACAACGCGCTTTCCGGCGAAATAATCGTCCGAGGTAACGTCCTGCCAACGGAAGGGGTTCGGGCCGCCAACAGCCTCATCGCGTACGCGGGTGCGGAAAGTGACTTGCGGAACCTTTTTGCCCAGCATCAATGCCTCCATGAGAATGAATATTCGCCCCGGTAAGAGGCAGATGCACTCCCTTAACCGCATTTCTCTTGCGATGCAGCAAAGTCAGGCGAAAATTGACGCAACGCAAACCTGCTATTCACAGAAAGCAGGGCTTGGAGCGAGTAAACGAGATCGCCGAGGGTGAACTTTGTTTTCAGTTGAAGAGTCTCAAAGACAGACCCAGCGTCTGAGGCAACGGGTTCCACCAGCCTGTGCGAATGCCCGCGGAACGAAGCGCCTGGGCTGTCCAGGTATTGCAGCCGAGGAGCGCGTTGAATGAGCCATGAGCCTCGAAGAACTGGTCATAAGCTCCGTAGCCTGCATCGGGAATGGCCACGATCTCACCGCGATCCCTTACAAAACTGGCTTTGATGAAGTTCGAGAGAGTTTGAAATTCTGCCGGTGGCAGATTGAAGGAGCGTATAGCCGGACGCGTTTCATCTATGCTCCCTGTCACGTCCACATGCATTACCGAGCGATCAACGGTCAGCGCCCGAAACACCGGCATCGGCTTCAGGTCACTCCAGGTCGGCGTCTCAAGATAAAATGCGCGACCTCCCCAGCCCAACACCAGCCACTGCGCGACCGGATCAGCAATCGGAATGCCGGACGCTTCGAGAAACGCGTAGTCGGCACGTGTTTCCTCGTCGAGAGGAATGGCGATATCCGTGTGAATGGGATTGGGGAGCAACAGAATGCGCCGGGTTTCAGCAGAGGAACCTGATCGGTCCAGTGCGAACAGCGGCCGCGGAACGAATGTGCCCGCAGCCGCCGCGAACAAAACAACGGCGACGACAGCAATCGATATTCGGAGGATAAATCTCATGCCGAACAACTCAAAGGGCCTTGCGGAAATACACCACCCGCTCCGTCTCGGCAAAACCCCAACTCTCATGCGCATGACGAGATGCGAGATTGTCAATCTCGGCATCCGAGCAGAGTTCGACAAAGCCTTCCGCCGCACAATCCGCCGAAATCCGCTCGATCATCAAGCACCCGATCTTTTGCTGCCGATGCTCCGGCACAATCCAGATCCCCTCCAGAAACGGCACTGGAGATTGCGTGCTGCCATTGGCGTAACGCCGAATGGAGACTTCGGCAAAGCCGATCCCCTGCCCCTGTTCGTCAACTGCAAGATAGCCCCGCAAAACACCGTCCGACAGAGCGGCAGCAATCTCGGCTCGATGCTCTTCAACCGGTCCATCCGGCCATAATGCGTGTCGCAGCCTGGCCCACTCGGCAATGTCGGCCGCAGCGCATCCCCGGATGGAGAGGCTCATTCCATCTCCCTTCAGAACAGGAAATACCGCTGCGCCATCGGCAGCACCGTTGCCGGTTTGCAGGTGAGCAACTCGCCGTCGGCGCGAACCTCATAAGTTTCCGGGTCGACTTCCACATGCGGCGTTGCCGAATTGTGGATCATCGACGCCTTGCCGATGCCGCCGCGCACGTTCTTCACCGCAACCAGCTTCTTGGCGACGCCAAGCCTTTGCGCCAGACCGCCATCGAGCGAGGCCTGCGAAACGAAGGTGACCGATGAATTGGTCCTGAGCTTGCCATAGGCCGCAAACATCGGCCGGTAATGCATCGGCTGCGGCGTCGGGATCGAAGCATTCGGATCGCCCATCGGCGCAGCGGCAATCGAACCGCCGAGCAGCACCATTTCCGGCTTCACGCCGAAGAAGGCCGGGCTCCACAGCACGAGGTCGGCGCGTTTTCCCACTTCGACCGAACCGATCTCGTGGGACACACCATGCGCGATCGCCGGGTTGATCGTGTATTTGGCAATGTAGCGCTTGACGCGGAAATTGTCGTTGTCGCCGGTCTCGTCCTTCAAAGGACCCCGCTGGCGCTTCATCTTGTCGGCTGTCTGCCAGGTGCGGATCGCGACTTCCCCGACGCGGCCCATGGCCTGGCTGTCCGACGAGATGATCGAAAACGCGCCGATATCGTGCAGAATGTCTTCCGCCGCGATCGTCTCCTTGCGGATACGGCTTTCGGCAAAGGCGATGTCTTCGGGAATAGACGGCGACAGGTGATGGCAAACCATCAGCATGTCGAGATGCTCGGCCAGCGTGTTGACCGTATAGGGCCGCGTGGGGTTAGTCGAAGACGGAATGACGTTCGGATTGCCGCAGACCTTGATGATATCGGGCGCATGCCCGCCGCCCGCCCCTTCCGTGTGGAAGGCATGGATCGTGCGGCCCTTGATGGCGGCGACCGTGTCTTCGACGAAGCCAGACTCGTTCAGCGTATCGGTGTGGATCATCACCTGCACGTCGAATGCGTCGGCCACGGTCAGGCAGTTGTCGATCGCAGCCGGCGTCGTGCCCCAATCCTCATGCAGCTTCAGCGAAGAAGCGCCAGCAAGGATCATTTCTTCCAGCGGTGCGGGCAACGAGGCATTGCCCTTGCCGGCAAGTGCGAGGTTCATCGGGAAAGCGTCAAAGCTCTCGATCATCCGCTCGATATGCCAGGCGCCGGTGCAGGTCGTCGCAAGCGTCCCATGCGCCGGGCCGGAACCGCCGCCGAGCATGGTCGTGACGCCGCTCATCAGCGCCTCCTCGATCTGCTGCGGGCAGATGAAATGGATATGCGCGTCCATGCCGCCCACCGTCAGGATCTTGCCTTCGCCCGCGATCGCCTCCGTCGACGGGCCGACGATGATCGTCACGCCCGGCTGCGTATCCGGATTACCAGCCTTGCCGATCGCGTGGATACGGCCGTTCTTCAAGCCCACATCGGCCTTATAGATGCCGCTATGATCGACGATCAGCGCATTGGTGATGACGGTATCGACCGCGCCTTCGGCGCGTGTCGCCTGGCTCTGCCCCATGCCGTCGCGAATGACCTTGCCGCCGCCGAATTTCACCTCTTCGCCATAGGTGGTGAAATCGCGCTCCACCTCGATGAACAATTCGGTATCGGCAAGCCGCACCTTGTCGCCGGTGGTCGGACCGAACATCGAGGCATAAGCGGCGCGGGACATCTTGTAGGACATGAATTACCTCAATCCTTCGGGCAATATGAGTTCGGACAATTTCACCTGGATGGCGAGGAGCCATTCCAAAAATTACAGCATGTTATCGACAAGCGCCTTAAGCTCGGCCGTACGCTTGCGCGTCAGATCGGCCTCACAACTGGAGACAAGCATCGGCTCCATCGAGCCGCCGCGCGCCTGAAACCCGACGGAAGCACATTGGGCATCACGATAGGAGAGCCAGGCGCGCTGCGCCTTGACCATGGCCTCTTCGCCGCCCTTCAGCTCCGCGGAAGCCCCCGCATCCCGCTCCTTCAGCGCCTTGCGTGTCACCTGATATTGCGCGTTCAACGCCTTGTCCGCATCGGCCAGATCGAGGCCGGCGCAGATCGTCATATCGGCCTGCGTCTGCGGCTCCTTGCAATCCGGTCGCGGCTGTTGCGCGGATGTCGGTGCATCGAGAAGAAGCACGCATCCACACAGCAACGGCAAGAGGGTGAGTTTCAGCATCGGCTCAGGCCGCAGCCCCGTCATAGTGGTGCGACGTCAAAGCCCGTGGATTGACGCTTTCCAGGCAGTTGACGTTGATCGCCACCATGGGGGAACCATCCTTCGGCGAGTCCCCATAGGCAAAACTCTCGATGCCGCAGGTCTTGCAGAACAGATGCTGCAGCTTCTTCGTGTTGAACCTGTATTCGGTAAGGTTCCCCTCGCCCGACGTCAGCGAAAATGCACCACGTGGCGCGAAGGCGAGAACAATGCCCAGTCGCTGGCAGCGCGAGCAGTTGCAGGTGACCGTCTGGTCGAGATCCGCATCGACTTCGTAGGAAACCGCGCCGCACTGGCAGCTGCCGAGATAATGTTTGGTCGCCATGTCAGAGTCCTCCCATGATCTTCTGCTGGAAACCATAGACCCGTCGCGCACCCGAAAGCGGGATCAGCGTGACGGATCGGGTCTGGCCCGGCTCGAAGCGCACAGCGGTTCCAGCAGGTATATCGAGCCGCATGCCGCGCGCCTTGTCGCGATCGAAGGATAGACCATTATTGGTCTCGAAGAAATGATAGTGGCTGCCGACCTGCACCGGGCGGTCACCGGTATTGGAAACTTCGATGGATATCGTCGGCGCGCCGGCATTGAGCTCGATTTCGCCTTTTGCGGCAATGACTTCACCAGGAATCATGAATCAGCTCCTCAGGCTATTAAAGCGGTTTGGGGGATACAACCCTCCGCCTTCAAGACACGCACCGTCGATGCGGGGTTACGAACCAGTGCCGCCGCCGGACGGATCGGGCGCCTCACCAGTTCTCCCGAGCAGTTCGGGCAGATCCCACCAAGCACATCCGCCGCGCAATCCGCACAGAATGTGCACTCGAACGTGCAGATCATCGCCTCGCGGCTGTCGGGATTAAGATCCTTGTCGCAGCATTCGCAGTTGGGGCGTAGTTCCAGTGCCATGGCTAGGCTCCTCAGCGGATCGGTTCGTGCACGGTCACCAGCTTGGTGCCGTCCGGAAAGGTCGCCTCCACCTGCACGTCATGGATCATTTCCGGAATGCCTTCCATCACCTGATCGCGGGAGATGACATGCGCGCCGGCTTCCATCAGGTCCGCAACCGAACGGCCGTCACGCGCACCCTCGACGACATAATCGGTAATCAGCGCGATCGCTTCGGGATAGTTCAGCTTTACGCCCCGCTCCAGGCGGCGGCGGGCAACCATTGCCGCCATGGAAATCAGCAGCTTGTCTTTTTCGCGTGGGGTCAGGTTCATGGAAATCCCGCAATCGAACTCGGATATGGCAAATCAGATATGCCAGACTTTCGGCACTGGCGCGCCGTTACGCAATACGGAAATTGCCGGTACCAGGATTTTTCTCAGCTCGAAGCCCGTGGGTGCGGCGATCCGCGCGATCAGCTTGCCGTTCCAGTAACTGGCACCACCGGCATTGCCGATGCACTCCCTCAATTTGGGCAGCATGGATTCGCTTAACGGGCCTGTATGGAAAAGTGTGGCGAAGGCGACCTGGCCGGAAAGCACGGCCGCGGCCTGCGCCATCTGCGCGATCTCGCCCTCGAAGCGCATCTCCTCGGCATGGATCAACTGACCATTGCGGCGCACCCGCCAGCGATCACGGAAAAACCCGTTGACGACCGCCTCGCCCATCGCGCGGCGCCCCAGAAGCACGGCTTCGACGGCGAGAAATTCAGCGCTTTCGGCAAGATCGACATCGAGGCGGCGACTGAGTGACGCCCGATCGAACAGGATGGTCTCCTGCGGAAGCCAATGAACGGAGGCATTGTCGCCAACAGTGATATGAGTGGAAACCGAGGCGGTGCCGGAGGACGCCTTGTAGATCTTCTCGTTCGCCTGGGTGGTGACCGAAAGCCTGGTGGAAGCCGCAGCGGCGACGGACCAATCGATCACGTCGCCGCCCGTCAGTCCCCCTGACGTATTGATGAGAATCGCCTCCATTTCAGGCGAAAAGGTTTCCGGAAGGCGTATTTTTGCGCAGCCTTCCTGGAAGAACTCGTCGAGCCGTGTACGCCCGTCAAAAGCCTTGGTTACAAGGCGCCCTGACCCCCTTGCCCGCTGCGGCGCATAGTGTTCGACTGAGGAATGCTGCACGATGTACCTTCGAGTTCCGCCTGTGTTGCGCAGTCAGAAGCAATGGCTGTGCCAGACTTCATGGGCGCAGCCGACTTTGCAGGCGTTGCAGTCGCAACGACATCCGTCGTGTCGGCCTTGCCGAAGAAGTCCCACATCCGGAAAGCCGGATCAACATTGGCGTCGAAGGCTGGCTGTTTGGCCGGTACCACGGCTGAAACCTTGGTCACGCTCGCAGCACCATCCTTGGCGGCAGCCATGACGGCTTCCTTGGCAGCAAGCGGCTTCGGCCAGTCATGCGTGCCCTTTTCGAAGACGTAAGTTGCAATCCGCGCGCCGTTCTTGCAGGTCCCGTACATCGTATAGGTCACGCCATCAACGGTTTTCGGGTCGCCATTGCCTTTGCAGCCATCGAGATCGTTCCAGCGCTGGATCGCCGTGTTGAAACCATATTGCCAATAGGCAGAGCCACCGCCGGCATAGGGATTTTGCGCATCCTTTTCACCAGCAAAGGCGACGATGGAGATAGGCTTGGCCGGATTGCAATTGGCCTTGTCCGGCCCCCATTTTCCATCGACCTCGACCGGGCGGCCGGCGCGCAGCGAATTGACGAAACCGGCACCGGCAAAATCATCCTGTCCCGAGCAGACATAAGCCGACAGCATGCGCCCGCCACCGGAATAACCGGAAGCAAAGATGCGGTTGGCATCGACGCAGAAATCTTCCTTCACCTCATCGACGGCGTCATCGATGAAGGCGATCTCGTCGAGACCGCCCTGCGCACCGGTCGGAATGATGGCTTTGCTCACCTGCACGAAAGGCACGTTCCAGGCATAGGTCCCCGGCACCTTGCCAGGCAGGCTGCCCTGCAGCGCGACTGCAATGAAACCCTTCTTTTCGGCGACCTTGTCCCAGGACGATCGGTTCAGCTGCCCATCTGGATTGCTGTTGCTGCCGTGAAAATCGAACACGACGGCAACCTTGTCGCGGCCGGTATAGGAAGACGGAACATAATAGACGGCCTGACGGTCAACACCGTCGCTCTCGATCGTCATCGCATGGCGACCCGGCGCCATCGGCTGACCACAGGCGGCGAAAACCGAGCCTGCAGCCAAGAAAAACGCTCCGGTCGCGACGAAGCGAACAAGAGCGGAGCGGGAACGGTGACCAGGAATGCATGCAAAGACCATCAGCGCCTCATCATGGGGTGCGGGTTGTCAACGATGTTCGGAGATGTCGTTCATCTGCGGTTCATCTAACACACCTGTTGAAGCATTGATATGCCTTGGATCAAAGTAAGCAATGCAAACATTCACCATTAAACTGTTAGATGCCGCCTTGCTTCTGCCGTATCCAAGGTTTCGGCAGGGCCTTCATGCACAATCTCGCCACGATCCATGATGTAGACTTGGTCTGCCAGCTCGCGACAGAAATCCAGATACTGCTCGACAAGCAGGATCGCCATGCCGGTGGAATCCCTCAAGTAGCGGATCGCCCGGCCGATATCCTTGATGATCGACGGCTGGATGCCCTCGGTCGGCTCGTCCAGCACGAGAATCTTGGGGCGCGTCACCATGGCGCGACCGATCGCCAGCTGCTGCTGCTGGCCGCCGGAAAGGTCGCCACCGCGACGGCCGAGCATGGTTTTGAGCACCGGAAACAGCGAAAAGATCTCGTCGGGAATATAGCGATCCTTGCGCGCCAGCGGCGCATAACCGCTCTGCAGGTTTTCCTGAACGGTCAGAAGCGGAAATATCTCGCGCCCTTGCGGTACATAACCGATACCGTGTTTGGCCCGGGAATAAGGCGCAAGCCCGTTCAGCACTTCCCCCTGAAAGCTGATCGTGCCACCGGAGACCGGATGCTGGCCGGTGACAGCGCGCAAGAGCGAGGATTTGCCGACGCCGTTACGGCCGAGCACGCAGGTGATCTTGCCCATTTCGGCATTGACGGAGACCCCGCGAAGGGCTTGCGCTGCGCCATAGTGGAGATTGACGTTGTTGACTGTCAGCATGGGGTGCCTCCATGTTTGCTCAGGAGGGTGGCATTACCCCCCTCTGCCCTGCCGGGCATCTCCCCCACAAGGAGGGAGATCGGAGGGAGGCGACCACTCGCCCCCCTTTGAAGGTCGAGTGGAGGCGAGACGTCATCCCGCGATGAAATCGAAACCGGAAGAGATGCGTGCTTGAGGCAGAAGGATCGCTCCCAGCCGATCTCCCCCCTTGTGGGGGAGATGGCCGGCAAGCCAGAGGGGGGTATCAAGACCACTGCGCTCTCCATCACCGCCCCAGATAATTCTCGATCACCTTCGGATCGCTGGAGACAAAATCGATCGATCCTTCGGCCAGCACCGATCCTTCGGCCAGGCATGTCACCTTCACCCCGAGATCGCGAATAAAACCCATGTCGTGTTCTACCACGACGACCGAGCGCGTCCTGGCGATTTCGCGGAGCAGCACCGCCGTTTCGGCCGTCTCGGCATCGGTCATGCCGGCCACGGGTTCATCGACCAGCAGCAGCTTTGGCTCCTGCGCAAGCAGCATGCCGATCTCCAGCCACTGCTTCTGGCCATGGGAGAGGTTGGCGGCATATTCGTCCTTGCGATGCGTCAGGCGGATCGTGTCCAGGATCTCCTCGATACGAGCCTTGTCTGGCGCCGTCAGCGTATAGAACAGCGTGGCGAAGACACCGCGGGAGCGGTTCAGCGCCAGTTCCAGATTGTCCCAGACCGTATGGCTTTCGAACACCGTCGGTTTCTGGAACTTGCGGCCGATGCCGAGCTGGGCGATGTCGGCTTCGTCCTTTTTCGTCAGGTCGATCGTATCCTCGAAGATCACCTTACCCGTATCCGGTCGGGTCTTGCCGGTGATGATATCCATCATCGTCGTTTTGCCCGCGCCGTTTGGGCCGATGATGGCGCGAAGCTCGCCCGGCTCAACCACCAGCGACAGCGAGTTGATCGCCTTGAACCCGTCGAAGGAGACGGAAACGTCTTCGAGATAGAGCAGGCTTTTGCTTCTGGTTTCGGCAATCGTGTTCATCGTCTCACTCCGCTGCCTGAGCCTGTTGCGTGACCGGCGCAGCGCCGGCATTCCTGCCCTTTTCCGCATCTGCCGCAGCCTTCATCGCCTTGCGGGCGTTCCAGCCATGCTGGATAGTGCCGACAATGCCTTTAGGCAGGAACAGCGTGACGGCGATGAACAGCCCACCAAGAGCAAACAGCCAGAATTCAGGGAATGCGCCGGTAAAATAGCTCTTGCCCGCATTGACGAGGATCGCGCCGATGATCGGGCCGATCAGGGTCCCGCGGCCGCCGACAGCCGTCCAGACGACCACTTCGATCGAGTTGGCAGGCGCAAATTCGCCCGGATTGATGATGCCGACCTGCGGCACGAACAGCGCACCGGCAATGCCGGCGAACATGGCCGAGACGACGAAGGTGAACAGCTTGATGTTCTCGACGCGGAAACCGAGAAAGCGCACCCGGCTTTCCGCATCGCGCACACCGACCAGAACCTTGCCGAATTTCGACCGTGTTATGGCCGAGGCGACGATCAGGCAGAGCGCCAGCATGATCGCCGACATGGCGAAGAGCACGGCCCGCGTACCGCCCGCCTGCACCTGGAAGCCAAGGATATCCTTGAAGTCGGTCAGGCCGTTATTACCGCCGAAACCCATGTCGTTGCGGAAGAAGGCGAGCATGAGGGCATAGGTCATCGCCTGGGTGATGATAGACAGATAGACGCCGTTGACGCGGGAGCGGAAGGCGAACCAGCCGAAAACGAAGGCGAGCAGGCCCGGAACGACAAGGACCATCAGCATGGCGAAGGGGAACATGTCGAACCCGTACCAGAACCACGGCAACTCCTTCCAGTTGAGGAAGACCATGAAATCCGGCAGGTCGGGATTGCCATAAGTGCCGCGCGAACCGATCTGGCGCATCAGATACATGCCCATCGCATACCCGCCGAGCGCGAAGAATGCGCCGTGGCCGAGCGAGAGGATGCCGCAATAGCCCCAGACGAGATCGAGCGCGAGCGCCAGGAGCGCGTAGCAGAGATACTTGCCCATCAGCGCCATGGCATAGGTCGGGATATGCAGCGCGCTGTCCGGTGCGGTCAGCAGGTTGAGCGCCGGCACGATGATGGCGACGGCGAGAAGAATACCGACGGTGACGACGATCCTGCCTTCGAGTGCACGAAGAATGAAGCCGGAGATCATGCTTCCACCGCCCTTCCCTTGAGCGCGAACAGGCCGCGCGGACGTTTCTGGATGAAGAGGATGATGAGGACGAGCACGAGGATTTTTCCGAGCACGGCCCCGACGGACGGTTCGAGGAACTTGTTGAGGATGCCGAGCGACAGTGCGCCGACCAGCGTACCCCAGAGATTGCCCACCCCGCCGAAGACCACGACCATGAAACTGTCGATGATGTAGCTCTGGCCGAGGTTCGGCGAGACGTTGTCGATCTGGGAAAGCGCCACGCCGGCAATGCCCGCGATACCCGAACCAAGAGCGAAGGTCAGCGCATCGACCCAGGGCGTGCGAATGCCCATCGACGACGCCATCCGGCGGTTCTGGGTGACGGCGCGCATGTTGAGGCCGTAGGCCGTCTTCTTCATCACGAAGAGCAGCGCGAAGAAGATCGTCAACGAGAAAACGATGATCCACATGCGATTATAGGTGATCGTCATGCCGCCGAGCGGAAAGGAACCGGACATCCACGACGGATTGCCGACTTCCTGGTTGGTCGGGCCAAAAATTGTGCGGATTGCCTGCTGCAGAATGAGCGACACGCCCCAGGTGGCGAGCAGCGTTTCGAGCGGCCGGCCATACAGGAAGCGGATCACGCCGCGCTCGATGACGAAACCGACGAAGCCGGTGACGAGGAAGGCGACGGGCAGCGCGATTGCCAGCGACCAGTCGAACAGGCTGGGCGCGTTCTCGCGGATCACTTCCTGCACCATGAAAGTGGAATAGGCACCCAGCATGACCATTTCGCCATGCGCCATGTTGATGATGCCCATGACGCCGAAGGTGATGGCAAGGCCGATGGCAGCAAGCAGCAGAACCGAGCCAAGGGACATGCCGTACCAGACATTCTGGGCGACGTTCCAGAGTTGCTGTGCGTTCTGGATCGAGGCGATCGCCTTGTCGAGATCCGGCTTCAGGCTGGGATCGATGGATGAAGAAACGGAATTCAGCACACCGAGGCCGCTCGCACCGAGGCCGGAAATAGTTTCGATTGCCGCGCGCTTTTCATCGATCGAGCGATCGGAGGAAAGAAGCGACACGGCACGCGCCTCTTCCATGCGCGCCTTCACTTCGCCATCTGTCTCCTTGGCAAGTGCGGCCTCGACGAGTTCGAGAGCTTCGGCACTTGGCGAACGCAAGATCGCATCGGCGGCGGAAAGGCGCGCACCACGATCCGGGCTCATCAGCGTCAGGCCGCCGAGAGCCGCGCGGATAGCGCGGCGCAGATTGTTGTTGACCTTGATTTTGGTGACCGCGCCTTTTGCCACCTGGCCGGCGCTCTCACCGGTAACCGGGTCGATCAGCTCAAGCTGAGAACCGGCAGATTTGGCGGAAAAGACTGCCTTGTCGGACTTGCGGAAATAAAGGTCACCCTCGGAAAAGGCATTCAGCGCCGGCACCACGCGCGGATCCCCGGTCGCAGCGATTTGCCCGACAAGCGTTTCCGCCTGGTTGAAATTGGCGTCCGCCAGCTGGTCAAACAGCGGCTTGGGGTCGCTGCCTTGCGCGAAGGATGTCGCCGCGGATGCAAGGACCAGAAAGATCAGTGTGATGAAACGGATAAGCATGTGTCTGTCCCCCGGATGGCGTGGCGGGGGCGTCTTCCCCCTCTGGCCTGCCGGCCATCTCCCCCACAAGGGGGGAGAAAACTCGCGGCATCCGCCCCGGCTCAGGTCAACTGCGGCGGGGCGGCTAGGTTAAGCCCTCCCCCTTGTGGGGAGGGTTGGGAGGGGTCTTTGCCCCGAGCGGTGAGAGATCAGCTACCCTTGCCGCCGCATTTGCCGGTGGCGACGTTGAAGTTGCCGCAAGACATCGGCTTGCGCCAATCGGAGATCAGGTCCTTCGAGTCCGGCAGGTAATCAGACCACTCGTCGCCAACGACGGCAGGCGTTTCCTGCACGATGTCGAACTGGCCGTCGGCCTGGATTTCACCGATCAGCACCGGCTTGGTGATGTGGTGGTTCGGCATGACGGTGGAGGTGCCGCCCGAAAGGTTCGGCACGGCGACGCCGATGATCGAGTCGAGAACTGCGTCGGTGTCGGTCGTGCCGGCAGCCTCGACGGCCTTTACCCAGGCGTTGAAGCCGATATAGGCGGCTTCCATCGGGTCGTTGGTCACGCGCTTGTCGTTCTCGGTATAGGCATGCCAGGTCTTGATGAACTCGGCATTGACCGGCGCATCGACGGACTGGAAGTAGTTCCAGGCGGCAAGGTGGCCGACAAGCGGTGTCGTGTCGAGACCGGCAAGCTCTTCTTCACCGACGGAGAAGGCGACGACCGGGATGTCTTCAGCCTTGATGCCCTGGTTGCCGAGTTCCTTGTAGAACGGCACGTTGGCGTCGCCGTTGATGGTCGAGACGACGGCGGTCTTCTTGCCGGCCGAGCCGAACTTCTTGATGTCGGAGACGATCGTCTGCCAGTCGGAATGACCGAACGGCGTGTAGTTGACCATGATGTCCTCTTCCTTGACGCCCTTGGACATCAGGTAGGCCTTCAGGATCTTGTTGGTCGTCTGCGGATAGACATAGTCGGTGCCGGCGAGAACCCAGCGCTCCACGCCTTCGGTCGAAGCGAGGTAATCGACGGCCGGGATTGCCTGCTGGTTCGGAGCAGCACCGGTGTAGAAGATGTTGCGCGAGGATTCTTCACCCTCGTACTGGACCGGGTAGAAGAGGATCGAGTTCAGCTCTTCAAAGACCGGCAGCACCGATTTGCGCGAAGACGAGGTCCAGCAACCGAAGACGGCGGCAACCTTGTCCTGGGAGATCAGCTGACGGGCTTTTTCGGCAAACAGCGGCCAGTCGGAGGCCGGATCGACGACAACGGCTTCGAGCTTCTTTCCAAGCACGCCGCCCTTCTTGTTCTGCTCTTCGACGAGCATCAGCATGGCGTCTTTCAGCGTGGTTTCCGAAATCGCCATTGTGCCGGAGAGCGAATGAAGAACGCCGATCTTGATCGTGTCGTCGGCCGCGAATGCGCCGTGGAAGGCCGTGGTGGAAAGTGCGGCAGCCAGCAGCGCTCCGCCCAGTTTCGCCTTGAAGCTCATAGGATCAAACCCCCTCTTTTTTGGTTTGTTGGCACAACGGTGACGTTGACCGTTGCCTGAGGGGACTATCGGGTGCGACAGCCCAAAACCACATACGCAAAATGACGTATGCAGAGGGGGAAAGTGGTAGCAGGTTGCGGCGGGACGTCGATCGCCGCAATCCTTGCGGTCGCGGCGATCGGATCAGTCCGTTCGGTTTACCGGAGCATTACTTGCCAACGGTCAGGATCACATCGTCCGGCGTGTATTCGACATTACCTTCGACGCCATTGATCTCGACCTTCGAGAAGGTTCCGGAAAGCGAGCCTGCCTTGATCAGTTGAATGCTTTCGCCAGCCTTCGGCAGGTTATCCTCGGTCATCCGCAGCACAAGCGAACCGCCGAGTTGTGCCGCCCCCTTGATTACCACGACAGGCTTGCCGCCTTCGACAACCAGCGTCAGCTGGCCCGCATCGGCCTGCCTGAAAGTTCCGCCCAGAAGGACCGGCTGTTGTGCGGCCATGACAACTTCACCGCCGGCGATCTCGAGATTGCCGGTGCCTAGCGCCGACTGCGAAGAGGCAACCAGCAGGCCGGCTTCGACCATGGTGCCGCCACCATAAGTGTTGGTGCCGGACAGGCCCAAGGTGCCATCACCGCGTTTCGTCAGGCCACCATTGCCGGAAATGTCGTTTTTCCAGGTATCGATCTCGTTGAAGCCACCCTTCCCGGCTGTCATCGTCACCGTGGTCATCGCATCGAATGCGCCATAACCATCGGCGGCAGCAAAAAGGTTGAGGCGGCCATAGCCTTCTTCGTCATCGAGAACGGCAAAGCCGGAACGGATCTCGGTGGTGCGTAACACGTCACGGCGCTGATCGGCGTCGAGATAAGACAAGCGCGTTTCGAGCAGCACCTCCGCCCCCTCTGGCACGCGGGCCGGCTGGTCGATCGGATGGATTGCCGGCAGGCCGTAGGTCGTCGTCTTTTCGATCAGGGCGGCATTGACGGCGCGATCCGCGAAGCGATCACTGGATACCGGCTGTGACTGGGCGAACCGTGCCAATTCGCTTGCGCTTTCCACACCGACCTTTGCGCTCAGCCAGGTTTGTGCCTGATCATAAGCCTGCTTTTTCAGATCCGCATTCTGCGACCTGTTGAGATTGTAGGTGACCTGCGCCGTTGCCAGCACCCGGCCGCCGATCACATCGAAGGGCGAATGCATGCCGGCGATGATACGATTGTCGCCCATGACCGCGGCCCGCGTAAGCATTTCCTGGTAACGCTGCGGCACGAGATAGGCCATCGCAATCGCGTCGCGCCAGGCTTCTGCCGTATGGCCGCTCGGGAAACCGCCATCTTCGGCCGGCTTTTGGCTTTTGGCCGGCTCCAGCGTCGGCAGCACCACGACATCGTTGCTCCAGCGATAGGGGCGAGCATATTTGAAATAACGTTTAGCGGGCTCCGTCGAAGCTTCTTCGCTTGCCATGTTGATGAAATCGACAGCCAGGCCGAGATCGGGATTGGCCGCAGTCTTGGCCTTCTCGTCAGGCTTGCTTCCCAGGCCGCGATTGTTGCCATCGTCATCATGCTTGACCGTGGTCGCGTCTGCGGCGACATCGGTAATCGTCGTCGTCTGCCTGGCGCCCTCTCTCCAGGCTTCGGCCAGGGGACCGAGGCCATCGACAATGCTGGCGTTCTTGCCGCGGCGATCATCGAGATACGCGGCAAATGCTTGTTCGGCGGTGCGGCCGCGCGTGATTTTCACCACATAATCGATATTGGCCCTGTGCAGCGGCTGATTGACAATCGTACCGTCGGTGGCGCTGTACGGAATGCCATCCCAGTCAGACTTGCTAATTGCAGGGCAATTATCCTTCGCAGGCGCTTCCACCCCTGCATCGACAAAAGCCGAACGCGGTGTCCAGACTTCGAGAAAACCGGATAGAACATGGACAGCGGCATTCGTGTCCTTGGTCGCAAAACAGGCATCGCCGCGCTTGTTGCTGGCGCCTGTATCCACATAGGGTGCCGCTCGTGTTTCCGCCAAAACTATGGATGGCGAAAGGAGCAGCACGGTGAGAAGCGCCGTTGCACCGCGAAACCTGATCGAAACAGACACTGTAAAACCTCTAAAAAACATGAAGGGATATCAGCTAACTAGCGCGACTTTGTGACATGTATGTTGCGGCAACATGGCTTTCACCGGTTCAATTCCATCGCCATATCGAGATAGGTGTATCACCGGATGCAAGTTCGGCGGGGTGTTTGTTAGAGATCTGCCGACCACTGTATTCCGCCGCTCCGCATTTCTTCATGTCCAGAATTTAAAGATGTGCTAAAATACTCCAATCGAGCGGGGTTGGAGGGCAACGAAATGTCTCGATGGGGGAAAGCGGCGTCGCTTACGCTGCTGCTTTCGGCATGCGGTAGCGTCGCATCGGCTCAGCCAATATGCGCCGATGTCGCACTGGTACTGGCGATCGACGGATCGGGCAGCGTTACCAACAGCGAATATCGGTTTCAGAAATCGGCGATAGCGGCAGCCCTCAGGGATGATGGCGTCGTGTCGGCCTTGAAGGATGCCGGTACGGTGATGCTTTCCGCGGTGTTCTGGGGTGATGGCGAGTTTCCGACCGAAGATCTCGGCTGGTTCGTGGTCTATGACGGAGTGGGAGCAGAAGGTTTTGCCGAGGGGCTGGAGCGAAACGAACGGCACGTCTTTGGCGACACCAATATCGGCAGCGGCCTCTGGTCCGCCCTCGACAAGTTGTCCGAGCCCGGCGTCTGTGCGCGGCGCTTGATCATCAATCTGTCCGGCGACGGCCGCGAGACGATGCTGCCGAAACAGCGCGTCAGGGCGACGCTCTATCAGGCTCGCCTACGGACGATTAGGATGGGCGTGACGATCAACGCTCTTGCGATCGCCGACGATGATGACGGTCTTGCCGCATATTATGCGCAGGATGTCATACGCGGCACCGGCGGCTTCACAATGACAATCAGAAGTCAGGACGATTACGCGGCTGCTATCCGTCAGAAGCTGAAACGCGAACTGTCGCCGAGATTTGTTGCAAGTGTTGCCCACCCCTCTTCTGCGCCCCATTGAATCGATGAGTGACGACGAAAACATGTGATCGTTCGACGACTTGCAAAACAAACCGACCATCTGGTATGTTTAGGTATGACTGAAGCTCACGAACGCAAGAAACAGCCGGAAATCGTGCGTCGCGCACTCTTGGATTGCGCCGCCCAGATCTCGCAGGAACAGGGTCTGCCTGCAGTAACACTGCAGGCAGTTGCTGATGCTGCGCATGTGACGAAGGGCGGATTGCTGCACCATTTCCCCAACAAGCAGGCGCTCGTTCAGGCCGTTTTTCACGATCTTCTGGAGCAACTGGACGCCCAGATCGATGCGTTTCTGGAAGACGACCGGGACGCCTATGGCCGTTTCACGCGCGCTTACATCCGGGCCTTTGCCAATGCCGAGAGCCAGGGCGCGAGCAACTGGAACGCGCTTCCCCTCTCTTCGCTGACGGATCCCGAGATGAAGGCGATGTGGTCCGACTGGTACGCGTCCCGGCTTGCACGACACGCAGAAACGGATGCCGGACCTGAACTGGGCATTGCCCGTTATGCCGCCGATGGCCTCTGGCTTGCCGGCCTTCTGGAATATTCGGGCGTCGAGGCGACAGGCCAGGACGCCCTGATCGAACAACTCATATCAATGACACGAAAGACATAAGACGTGAATCCCGCCCTTATCACCTACGGCTCTCTACTCTCCGCCATCGCACTGGAAGTCGTCGGCACAACACTTCTGCAGCAGAGCCAGCAGTTCACCCGCATCCTGCCGACACTCGGCATGGCTCTGTGTTACGGCGCGGCCTTCTATCTGTTGTCGATCACGCTGCGCGTGCTGCCGGTCGGCATCGCCTATGCGATCTGGAGCGGTCTCGGCATCGTGCTGATCTCGGCAGTCGGCCTGATCGTCTTTCGCCAGAGCCTCGACATGGCAGCAATGATCGGTCTCGGCTTCATCATCGCCGGCGTTGTCATCGTCAACGTCTTTTCGAAGACGGTTGCGCACTGAGCAATGCCAGTAAAAGTGGGCACCGGTTTTGCGTCCGGAACTGCGTGGAAATAAAGAATAGAGCGATTTAGCAATTCCGGCAGCCGAAAGGCTCTAACCGCGTCAATTCGGTTGCAAAACCGCGATCCAACATCGAAAGTGCCTTTTTGACGATCACTCCTCCCAAGGGATCAAAAACAAGGCATGGCAGCGCGGCAGCGGATCATTCCGGTCCGGCGGGAATATAACCGCTGGGTCGCCAACCAGACATTGGAAGATTACGCCCTTCGCTTTACCGCCAAGAGCGCGCGCCGGTTTTCGTCCAGCCGTATCTCGCATACGGCAATCGGCGCGATCTCCTTCCTGGCGCTGGAGGCGATCGGTGGTGCAATCACCCTCTCCTACGGCACGACCAACGCCTTTTTCGCCATCATGGCAGCGGCGGTCGTCATGCTGCTCGTCGGCCTGCCGATCAGCCGTTACGCGATCCGCCACGGGGTCGATATCGATCTTCTCACCCGCGGCGCATCCTTCGGTTATATCGGCTCGACGATCACCTCGCTGATCTATGCCAGCTTCACCTTCATGCTGTTTGCCATCGAGGCATCCATCATGACGGGCGCACTCGAACTCGCCTTCGGCATTCCCCTCTGGCTCGGTTACATCATCAGCGCAATCGTGGTGATCCCGCTCGTCATATACGGCGTGCAACTGATCTCACGCTTTCAGCTCCTGACCCAGCCCTTCTGGATCGTTCTCAACGTCCTGCCCTTCATCTTCATCGCTTTTCTCGATTGGGAGAAATTCGATCTCTGGCGCGCCTTTGCCGGGATCGGGCATTCCAATGGCGAGATCGGCGGCACTGCCCCCTTCGACCTCGTGGAATTCGGAGCAGCATCAGCTGTCATTCTGGCGCTGATGCCGCAGATCGGCGAGCAAGTCGACTTCCTTCGCTTCCTTCCTCCCGAGGGCATGCGCAAATGGCGGCATAAGTTCGCCGTCTTCCTCGCCGGCCCCGGCTGGGTGGTGGTGGGCGTGCCGAAACTTCTGGCCGGCTCCTTCCTCGCCGTATTGACCCTGTCGACGGCTGTCCCCGCAAACGAGGCAGCCGATCCGGCGCACATGTATCTGGCAGCCTTCGGCTACATGATCCCCAACGAGACGGCGGCACTGCTGCTGATGGCCGCCTTCGTCGTCGTTTCGCAGTTGAAGATCAACGTGATGAACGCCTATGCCGGGTCGCTCGCCTGGTCGAATTTCTTCTCGCGGCTGACCCACAGCCACCCGGGCCGCGTCGTCTGGCTGGTCTTCAACGTCGCCATCGCGCTTTTGTTGATGGAACTCGGTATCTACCGGCTGCTGGAGGAAACGCTCGGCATTTTCTCGATCGTCGCCATGAGCTGGCTCTGCACGATCTCTGCCGATCTGTTCATTAACAAGCAGCTCGGCCTTTCCCCTCCCGGCATCGAATTTAAGCGCGCCCATCTCTACGACATCAATCCGGTCGGCCTTGGCGCCATGTTCGGCGCCACGACGATTGCGCTTGCCGCACATTTCGGTGCATTTGGCGAGCTGATGGTGTCGCTCGCGACCTATGTTACCTTGTCCGCTTTCGTAATCTCCCCGGCGATCGCCTTCGCCACCCGCGGCAAATATTACCTGGCCCGCAAACCGCGCCAGAGCTGGAAGACGCTCGGTTCGATCACCTGTTCTGTCTGCGAACATCCTTTCGAACACGAGGACATGGCCTGGTGTCCGGCCTACGCGGCGCCCATCTGCTCGCTCTGCTGCTCGCTCGACAGCCGCTGCCACGACATGTGCAAGCCGCATGCGCGCCTCAACACACAGGTCGGAACGGTCGCCCGGACTTTCCTGTCCGACCGGATCATCGACAAGCTGACCACACGGCTCGGACGTTATGCAACGACAGCCGTCGTCTCGATCTCGTTGATCGGCTCGATTCTTGCCATGGTCGCCTATCAGGCGGGCGAAGCGGCACCGGCCAATGCGGAAATCATCTACGGCACGATCTCCATCGTCTTTTTCGTCTTCGCCATCATCGCCGGCATCGTCTCGTGGTTCTACGTGCTCGCCCATGACAGCCGAGTCGTCGCGGAAGAGGAATCCTCGCGCCAGAACACGTTGCTCCTGAAGGAAATTTCCGCCCACAAGAAGACCGACGCAGCACTCCAGGACGCCAAGGAAACGGCAGAGGCAGCCAACCGCGCCAAGAGCCGTTATGTCGTCGGCCTCAGCCACGAATTGCGCACACCGCTCAACGCAGTGCTCGGTTACGCCCAGATCCTCGAGCGTGACGAGACCATCCCTGCCCCGCGCCAGTCGGCGATCAAGGTCATCAAGCGTTCGGCGGACCATCTTTCGGGCCTGATAGACGGCCTTCTCGACATATCGAAAATCGAGGCGGGCCGGCTGCAGGTCTATTCCAACGAGATCAATATCCAGGATTTTCTAGACCAGATCGTCGAAATGTTCGGCCTTCAGGCTCAGGCCAAGGGTCTGGAATTCGAGCACATCCGCGCGGCCTCATTGCCACACTATGTCCGCACCGACGAAAAGCGCTTGCGGCAGATTTTGGTCAACCTCCTGTCCAATGCGATAAAATTCACCGACGAAGGCAGGGTGCGCTTCGAGATTGCCTATCGCAGCCAGGTCGCGACTTTCACCATTTCAGATACCGGGCGCGGCATTGCCGAAAAGGACCTCGGCCGGATCTACGAACCGTTCCAGCGCGGCGAGGCAGAAAGCGTGAGGCCGATGCCGGGGCTGGGTCTCGGCCTGACCATCACCCAGCTTCTCACCAATACCCTTGGCGGCGAGATCTCGGTCAAGAGCGTCAAGGACGAAGGCTCGACCTTCCGCGTGAGACTGATGCTGTCTGCCGTCGAGCGGCCGAACACCACACCCGCCACCGAGCGCAAGATCGTCTCCTACACCGGCCCGCGCCGAACCGTGGTTGTCGTTGATGACAACCAGGATCACCGTGACCTGATGCGGGAAGTGCTGGCTCCCATGGATTTCGTCGTGTTGACCGCGGCCGGTGGCCCGGAATGTCTGACGTTGATCGAAGGGGTGAAGCCCGACATATTCCTGATCGACATTTCCATGCCCGGCATGAGCGGCTGGCAGCTCGTCACCCGCCTGCGTGATGAAGGGCAGAATGCACCGATCATCATGCTCTCGGCCAATATCGGCGACGGAACGACGGCCGATGCTGCGGGCGAAGGCCATGACGATACGCTCTCCAAGCCGGTTAATCTGCGCCGGCTCGCCGACAAGCTCGCCTCGCATCTCGGGCTCTCCTGGGTCTATGAGGGCGAAACACCGCCCTTGCCCATCGCTGCGGCGAAAAAACCGGTCATAAGTCCGGGGACGAGCCATGTGCAGGACTTGCTGCGCCTTGGAGAGATTGGTTACGTGCGGGGTATAGAAGCCAAGCTTGCCGATCTTGCCGCTGACGAGACCAATCGCCCCTTCGCGGACGAGCTTGGTCTCTATCTCAAGGCCTTCGACATGGCCGGCTACATGAAGTTTCTGGAACGCCTGGACAAGGAGGAGATAAGCGATGGCTGACACCACGACGCCCCGCGACATTGTTCTCCTGGTCGATGACAGTCCCGATGCGCTCGGCTTTCTAACCGAAGCACTGGAGCAATCCGGCTTCTCCGTACTGATCGCAACATCGGGTCAGTCGGCGCTCAATATCGTCGACAAGATCACGCCCGATCTCATTCTTCTCGATGCAGTCATGCCCGGCATGGACGGGTTTGAAACCTGCCGCCGGCTAAAAACCAATGCCGGTGTGGCACAGGTACCGGTGATTTTCATGACCGGCCTCACCGAGACGGAGCATGTCGTTCACGCACTCGGATCAGGCGGCGTCGATTATCTGACCAAGCCCATCAACATCGATGAACTCAGAGCCCGCATCCGCGTTCATCTCACCAATGCCCGTTCTGCTCAGAGCGCCCGAGTTGCACTCGATGCCGCCGGCCGGCACCTGCTTGCCGTCAGGGCCGACGGCAGCATTCAATGGTCGACGCCACAGGCAACCCGGCTGATCAATGCTGCCACCAACCGCGATGACGGTTTGGAACTGATTGCCGGGCGCATTGCGACATGGATGGCTGAGCGCGATCGTCCAGGCTTTTCGCGCGATGCCGCCTTCTCGCTAGAAGACGGCGACGAGAAGGGCCTGCAACTCTCCTATCTCGGAGGCCTGAGTGCCGATGAATTCCTGTTCCGACTGACGGCGAATAATCGCCGGGCCGGCGCTGAAGTCCTGCGCCAGCATTTCCCGCTGACGGCAAGGGAATCCGACGTCCTCCTGTGGATCGCCAAGGGCAAATCAAACCGCGACATCGGCGAAATTCTTGGCCTCTCCGCACGCACGGTCAACAAGCACCTGGAGCAGATTTACGTCAAGCTTGGCGTGGAAAACCGGGCATCGGCGGCAGTGAGAGCAGCACATGTCCTGCATGAGGACAGCTGAATACGCTTGACCTTGACACCCACGCGAACCTCGGAAAAATGTACGCCATAGTTACATTCTCCAAATAGAATATATTATATTCCTAATTACAATCTGACGTTCGTTGTTGCGCCGCAGCGAAGCGGATAGAGAATCACGGTACCCACAAGGTCGAGCTGATGACATCTGACGATAGCAACTCTTCCATCGCCTCCCTCCTCAACCTCGTAAAGACGTTGAAACAGGACAGCAACCGACGACACTTGTCGGCTTCCGAAAAGGAAGCCAAGATTTTTGACGTCATCGCGAAGCTGGCGAAATTCCCGCCCGTTCCCGCTCAAGCGGCACCGATGACCTTCAGCGCTGAAGAAAGATAACGCGCAGCAAGATCATTGCCTCGTTTCTGGGCAAGCTCAAGCGCCGACCTGCAATGACTGGCAAGCGGATCGGGAATGCAAGAGGCGACACTGCTCGAAATTTCCATGATCGTGCCATTGTAGATGAACGGGATCCCTGCATCATCCCTGAGACAACGACCGACGGAAAGCACATCCACAGCGCCTCGTTTGCCGTGATTGATGCGGTATTGCTCCTGATAGACAAGGCCGCTGGTAATTGCTCGATGAATGGATGCAGCGACCCTACTGCGGTCTTCAACGGATATTCGCTCGATCAGCGACAGGATTGGTAGCCCCGCAGCCATGACGCTCGCGTCAATATCGAAGAGCTCCGCCAAGGCAACGTCGCCGTAGAACCGATCTTCAGCCAGATCCCAACTGAAAAAAGCCATCCCACAAGATAAAAATGCAGCACTGAGTTCAGTATTCAGCGGGAACATGCGAATCCTTTTCTGAAACATTCTCAGATCACTTATTTGAAATATAAGAAATTCGTAAATTACAGTTTATGACCTATTAAGAATTGGCCCCGTTTTTTTGGGGGTAACAGAACGATTGCTTACCTGGAAACGAGAAAAGCCCGGTCGAAACCGGGCTTTTCCATGAAGCATCATATATCGCTGGAGCTTAGCTGCCCTGCTGGAAGTAGCTGTACTTGCCGTCCGGACCCTTCTTCCATTCGTACATGACGTAGCCCGGAAGCTTGGGGTCGCCCTTTTCGTCGAAGGCGATGTCGCCGAGAACGGTCTTGAACGGACCCTTTTCGTGCAGGATCTTGGCAACGGCCTCGGCATCGTCCGCGCTTCCGGCAGCCTTGATGCCTTCGGCAATGATCTGGACGGCGGCGTAGGAGTAGAGCGTGTAGGCTTCCGGGTTGAAGCCGGCGGCCTTGAACTTCTCGACCAGTGCCTTGTTTTCCGGGATCAGCGTCGGGTCGGGGCCGAAGGTGTTGAGCGTGCCTTCGACGGCATCGCCGGCGATCGAGGCAAGTTCGTTGGAGACGATACCGTCACCAGACACGAGCGTTGCCTTGAGGCCTGCGTCCTTGGCCTGGCGGATGATCAGGCCGGCTTCGGTGTGCAGACCGCCCCAATAGATGATCGAAACGCCGGCTTCCTTCATCTTGGAGATGAGAGCGGAGAAGTCCTTGTCGCCGGTGTTGACACCTTCGCGCACGACTTCCTTCTTGCCGAGGGCGTTGTAAGCCTTCTTGGTTTCTTCAGCGAGACCCTGGCCGTAAGGCGTCTTGTCGTCGATGATGGCGATCTTGGCGTCAGCGAACTTTTCGGCAAGATACTTGCCGGCAACGCCGCCCTGCTGGTCGTCACGGCCGCAGGTGCGGAACGTATTCCACAGGCCGCGCTCGGTGAAGACCGGGTTGGTCGCAGCAGGGGTGATTTCGAGGATGCCGTTTTCGGCATAGACTTCCGAAGCCGGGATCGAAACGCCCGAGTTGAAGTGACCGACCACGTATTTGACGCCGTCGGCAACGAACTTGTTGGCGACAGATACACCCTGCTTGGCGTCGGAGACGTCGTCGCCGAGCGCGATCGTCAGCTTTTCGCCGTTGATGCCGCCAGCAGCATTGATGTCGGCGATAGCCTGTTCGGCACCCTTCTGCAGCTGTGCACCGAAGGCTGCGTTCGGACCGGTCAGCGGACCACCGACGGCGATGACGATATCAGCCCATGCATTGCCACCGAAGGCGACCATGGCCGACAGCGCAACTGCGGAAAGAAGAGACTTCTTCATAGAATAACTCCCAGTTATTATGAGGTGAGAGGTTTTTTGGGGTCCGACACAATACCCACCATTATTGTGCCGGAAGCTGTTCCACCTTTTGGTGTATTTATCTTTGCCAAAACCGATCTGAATTCAGAACTGTTCTGGTGTCAATCTTTCTTCTTCCATGAGAAAGCTGAAGTCGGCTCGTAGAGCCAGTAGTAGTTCTGGACCATCTGCCGGGTGCGGCGGATGCGGAAACCCGCAAGGGCAAAGCCGAACAGGAGAATGAGGTCCAGAATGAAGTAGAAGGCGTTGATGAACGGCCCTTGGAACAGCGCATAATGCAGGAACTGCATGGCGACGGTGAGCAGGACCGCATAGATCACGACTTCGCGATAGCCATTCCAGCCCTCGGCCGCAGCCTTGCCGGACCGCCAGGCGGTCCAGAAGCCGAGCAAAAGCACGATGCCGCGCAGGAAATAGCGGACCACCGTATCGGTTTCGAAAAACAGGCCCTGCATGTCAGTATACCCCGCTGGCCGTAAAGATGGTGATCGCGCTCAATGCCGGCCTCCTTCGAGGTAAGCGGCACGGACTTCCGGATTGGCGAGAAGCTCCTTGCCGGAGCCGCTCATCGTTACCTTGCCGTTGACCATGACATAGGCGCGGTCCGACAGTTTCAGCGCCGCGAATGCGTTCTGCTCCACGAGAAAGACGGTCAGCCCCTCCTCCTTGTTGAGCGTCTTGATCGCCTCGAAAATGCCCTTGACGATCAGCGGAGCCAGACCGAGCGACGGCTCGTCGAGCAGAAGCAGTTTCGGACGCGACATCAGCGCGCGACCGATCGACAGCATCTGCTGCTCGCCGCCCGAAAGCGTGCCGCCGCGCTGGCTCTGCCGCTCCTTCAGGCGCGGGAACATGACGAAGACCTTCTCGACGTCTTCCTTGAAATATTTCAAGTTGTCGAGATTGGCGCCCATCTGCAGGTTTTCCAGCACCGTCATGCGGGGGAAAATGCGGCGGCCTTCCGGCGACTGGGCGATGCGCTTGCGCGCGATCAGATGCGTCGGCAGCTTGGTAATATCCTCGCCGTCGAAGATGACCTGGCCGGTCTTGGCCTGCGGTGCCCCGCAGATTGTCATCATCAGCGTCGACTTGCCGGCGCCGTTGGCACCGATCAGGCTGACGATCTCGCCCTTGTTGACCTCGACATCGACGCCCGAGAGCGCGCGGATATTGCCGTAATAGGTTTCGACACCCTGGACTTTCAGGAGGGTTTCACCGGCCATCAGACGGTCCCCTCTTCGATAATGCCCTTGTCCAGCTTTTCCTCGATTTCTTCAACTTCATCATCCTCGACGCCGAGATAGGCTGCGATGACCTTCGGGTCGTTTTTCACATGATCCGGCGTGCCGTCGGAGATCTTCTGACCATATTCCAGAACGACGACATGGTCGGAAATCTCCATGACGACCGACATGTCGTGCTCGATCAGGAGCAGTGACGTGCCTTGGTCGCGGATGGCACGCAACAGCGTGTTGAGCGTCAGGGATTCCTTCGGGTTGAGACCGGCGGCCGGTTCGTCCAGGCACAGAAGTTCCGGCCCGGTGCACATGGCGCGGGCGATTTCCAGGCGGCGCTGCGCACCATAGGAAAGGTCACCTGCCGGATCGTCGGCACGATCGACGAGATCGGCCATTTCCAGCCAGTATTGTGCCTTCTCGATCGCAGCCTTCGCGGCGTTCTTGTAGGTCGGCAAGCCGAGAAGACCGAGGATCGTGAAGCCCGAAGCCTTCATCAGCACGTTGTGCTGCGCGACCAGCAGGTTTTCCAGAACCGTCAGGCCGGAAAACAGCCGGATGTTCTGGAAGGTGCGGGAAACACCCGCGACCTTGTTGATCTCGAAATCGCGCAGGCGCTCCAGCAGGAACTCCTTGCCGTTGTCGCGTGACAGCGTGATCATGCCCATGGTCGGCTTGTAGAAGCCGGTGATGCAGTTGAACACCGTGGTCTTGCCGGCACCGTTCGGGCCGATGAGTGCGGTGATTTCGCCGCGCTTGGCTTCGAACGAGAAGTCGTTGATGGCCATCAGGCCGCCGAACTTCATCGACAGGTGTTCGACCTTGAGGATAGCGTCTTTTGTCATTGTCATGGTCCCGGTCGTCATCAGCCGTGGCCTTCCTTGGTGAAGCTGCCGGAGACAGCTTTTCTCTCCTTCAGGAAGGCGGTTGGCTCACGGGTGCCGACAAAGCCGCGGGGCTTGAACAGCATGACGATGATCATCGCTAAGCCGAACAGCAGCATGCGGTAGAGTTCCGGCGTGAAGTCCGGTCCGAAAATGTGCTTAAGGAATTCCATTTCGCGCAGCAGCTCGGTACCGCCGACCATGACCACCGCCGCAATGGCGATACCGGTGAGCGAACCCATGCCGCCCAAGACCACGATGGCGAGGATGACCGCCGATTCCAGGAAGACGAAGCTTTCCGGAGAGACGAACCCTTGGCGGGCAGCGAAGAACGAGCCGGCGAAACCGCCGAACATTGCGCCCGTGGCGAACGCCGTCAGTTTGGTGGTGACGGTGTTGATGCCGAGCGAACGGCAGGCGATCTCGTCCTCACGCAGTGCTTCCCAGGCGCGGCCGATCGGCATGCGCCGCAGGCGAATGGTGACGTATGCCGTCAGCATGCAGAGTGCCAGAATGATATAGAACAGGAACATCTTGTAATAGACCGACGAGGTCGGCAGACCCCAGGCCTTGGCAAAATTGTTCGGCGTGCCTGCGTCGAAGGACCAGATACCGAAGAAGGTCGCCTTCTCGATGCCCGAGATGCCGAACGTGCCGCGGGTGACATCCGTCCAGTTGATCAGCACGAGGCGGATGATTTCACCGAAGGCGAGCGTCACGATCGCAAGATAGTCTCCTCGCAGCCGCAGAACCGGGAAACCGAGGATAATGCCCCAGAGCGCGGCCAGAATGCCGGCCATCGGCAGGAGCAGCCAGAAGGAGAAGCCGAAATGGGCCGACAGCAGCGCGTAGGAATAGGCGCCGACCGCGTAGAAGGCGACATAACCCAGATCGAGCAGGCCCGCGAGGCCGACGACGATGTTGAGACCCCAGGCGAGCATCACGTAGATGAGGATCTGGATGCCAAAGTTGTCGACATATTTCAGCGAGCCCTGACGGCCGAAGATGAGCATTGCCAGGAACGGATAGCAGAGCAGGAAGATCAGTGCGATCTTGAGGAAATGCGTGCGGAAGAAGCCCTTCTCGTCCGAGATTTCCAGAACGCCGCTCTTCGCCTTGGCGAGCTTGCGGCTGTCGAGATGCGGCTTGATGAAACCGACCGTCACGAAGCGGCCGATGGCGGCAACCGCGACGAAGACCGCAAGCAGCCCCCAGCGCGTGCGCCAGACCAGCTGGTTGTTGATGTCCTGATAGGTCTCGATGCCGACGAACAGCAGGAACATGCCGAACGCGATCAGGCCCGCGAAAATGCCTTCCTTGATGGCCTTTGCCATCTGGCCGGACTGGTTGTTTTCAGTGGTGTAAGCCATGTCAGACCTTCTCCACTTCCGGACGACCGAGAATGCCGGTCGGCTTGAAGATCAGCACGATCGCAAGGATGGCGAAGGTCGCCACATCCTTGTAGGCAATCGAGAAATAGGCCGACCACAGGCTTTCGATCAGGCCGATCAGCAGCCCGCCGAGAACGGCGCCCGGCAGCGAGCCGATACCGCCAAGAACGGCTGCAGTGAAGGCCTTAACGCCCGGAATGAACCCGTCGTTGAAGGATGCGACACCGTAATACATCAGGTACATCGCCCCGGCGACCGCCGCGAGTGCTGCCCCCATGATGAAGGTGATCGAGATCGTCTTGTCGACATCGACGCCGAGTAGTGCCGCCATCTTGCGGTCCTGTTCGGTCGCGCGCTGGGCGCGGCCGAGCGGTGTCTTGTTCACGATGTACCAGAAGGCGAACAGCAGGATCGAGGTAATCACCACGATCAGGATCTGCTTCAGCGAAATGGTAATCGCGCCGAGGTGATAGGTGTCGGTGACAAGCGGCGGGATCGGCTTGTTGCGCGGTCCCTGCGTCACCTGGATGAAGTTCGACAGGGCGATCGACATACCGATCGCGGTGATCAGCGGCGCAAGGCGGAAGGATCCGCGCAACGGCCGGTAGGCCACGCGCTCGATCGTCCAGTTCCACAGGCCCGTCATCAGCATACCAACCAGCAGCATCAGCAGCAGCAGCAGCGCTACCGGAATGCCGGCAAAGAAGGATGTCAGGATCAGGAAGATTATGAGGGCAGCGAAGCCGCCGAGCATGAAAATATCGCCATGGGCGAAGTTGATCATGCCGATGATACCGTAAACCATCGTATAGCCGATTGCCACGAGGCCATAGATGGATCCGAGAGTCAGCCCGTTGATGAGCTGCTGGATAAAGTATTCCATATAGTTTCCCCTAATGCGGTCCTTTGCGGCCGCACCATTCTTTCAAAGACCTGATGAGATCTTCAATTTTTTTGATTCCTATCCGTTTCGTTAAAAATGTGAAGTGCAAAAGAAAGAGGCAGATCAATTTTCACGAGCTTTTGCCCAGGATGGCGCAAATACACTCAGGAATGCCAGAAATGCGGCATGAACCTCACAGAAAATGAGCGTTTTCGGCGTGCAATAACGCCCTATCCAACCAGTGATTTTCTATAGAGTTTACAACTATCAAGAGCGCATTCGCGACCCGTTTGCGTCAAACAGCGGCACAGGCTGCAGGCGCGCCGGTAGCATTTCTCCCAGAATCTCAATCTGCCATCCATTCACCACCTCGGCGATCGCCTTCGGCACGTAGCCCATGGCGACCGAGACTCCGGATGCATGAGCATAACCGCCCGAAGTCACCCATCCCCTCACCTCTCCATCAAGCGAGATCGGCTCGTCGCCGATGACGTCCGCATCCAGGGCCTCGACAATCAGCGTGATGAGCCGCATCGCGCCGCCCGACGCCTTTTCATCGAGCGCGGCCTGCTTGCCGATGAAGTTGGCCCGCTTGCCATAGGAAACGAACCGGTCGAGACCGGCTTCCTGCGGCCCGTAAAGCGGCCGGTATTCACGCGACCAGCTGCCGAAGGATTTTTCCACGCGCAATGCATTCAATGCCCTGAGACCGAAGAGCGAGATACCGAATTCGGCACCGGCCTCCATGATGAGGTCGAACAGATAACGCTGGTATTCCGGCTTCATCCAGATCTCATAGCCGAGATCGCCGGTATAACTGACGCGGCCGAGAATGACCGGCGCCATGCCGAGATCGAGTTCTCGAACCGCCATGAAGGGCATTGCGGCATCGGACAGATCGAGATGCGTCAGCTTCTGCAGCACCTCGCGTGCCTTCGGCCCGGCGACGGAAAGCCCCAGCAGGCCCAGATTGAGCGCATCGACCTCGACCGATCCATCCTCGGGCAAATACTGCTCGAACCAGCGCATATGGTAATTCTCGGCAATGCCGGAGCCGATCAGCAGAAACTCCTCGTCTTCGAGCCTCGCCAGCGTGAAATCGCCGATCAGCTTGCCGGCCTCGTTCAGCATCGGCGTCAGCGCCATGCGGCCTTCCGGCGGAATCCTGCCCGCCAAAATGCCATCCAGCCAGTTACGCGCACCCTCTCCCGCAATCAGGTATTTTGCGAAACCCGAGGCTTCCATCATGCCGACGGAAGCACGGACCGCCTTTGCTTCGTTTCCGACATGGTCAAAATCGGTCGAGCGCCGCCAGGAGAAAGCGTCTTCGACACCTTCGGGGGCAAACCACAGCGGCGTTTCCAGCCCGTAGGATGCGCCGAACACGGCACCGGCAGCCTTCAGCTTGTCGTAGATCGGCGTCGTCAGCAGCGGGCGGGCGCCGGGCAGCTCCTCGTTCGGATAGCGGATCGAAAAGCGGCGCGAATAGTTTTCCCGCACCTTGGCATTGGTGTAGCCGAGCGTCGCATAGTCGCCGTAGCGGCAGACATCCATGGCGAAAACGTCGAAACCCGGATCGCCGTTGATGATCCACTGCGCCAGCGCCAGTCCGACGCCGCCGCCCTGGGAAAAGCCGGCCATGACCGCGCAGGCCGACCAGAAATTCGTCACGCCACGCACCGGCCCGACCAGCGGATTGCCATCCGGCGAAAAGGTGAAGGGGCCGTTGATGATCGTCTTGATCCCGGCAGTATTGAAGGCCGGAAAGTGCCGAAAACCGACTTCGAGCTCGCCTGAAATCCGCTCGATATCCTCGGCCAGCAACTCGTGCCCGAATGTCCACGGCGTCTCGATCGGCGACCATGGGCGGCAATCCTTTTCATAGGTGCCCATCAGCATGCCGTTACGTTCCTGGCGGATATAGATCTCGCCGTCGAAATCGACGCAGTGCATCAACTCGCGGCCGGACTTTTGGTTGAACTCGATCACCTCAGGCATGTCCTCGGTGATCAGATACATATGTTCCATGGCGAGCACCGGCAGTTCCAGCCCGACCATGCGACCAACCTCACGCGCCCAGAGCCCCGCAGCGTTGACGACGTGCTCGGCCCGGATCTCCCCCTTGTCCGTCACCACCCGCCACATGCCGTCCGGCAGCTGGATCAGCTCCTCCACCTTGGTGTGGAGATAGATTTCCGCCCCGTTCTTCTTCGCCGATTTCGCATAGGCGTGTGTCGTGCCGTAAGGATCGAGATGGCCCTCATGCGGATCAAAGACGGCGCCGACGAATTCCTTGGGATCGAGAAGCGGCATCATCTCATGCGCCTCTTCCACCGACACGAGCCGCGCCTCGCCGCCGGCATATTTCCCCTTGGCGAGTAGCGACTTGAACCAGTCGAAACGCTCGTTCGTCGCCGCCAGCATCAGGCCGGACGTCATGTGCAGCCCGATATCCTGGCCGGAATAGGCCTCGATCTCCTTGTAGAGCTCGACCGTGTATTTCTGCAGCTTGGCGACGTTGGGGTCACCGTTGATCGTGTGCATGCCGCCAGCCGCATGCCAGGTGGAACCGGAAGTAAGCTCGGACCGCTCGACCAGAACCACGTCCGTCCAGCCGAATTTCGTCAGATGGTAGAGGACGGAACAGCCGACGACACCGCCGCCGATCACCACAACCCGGGCATGGCTCTTCATTCAAATTCTCCGGTGAGAGCAGGACTTTCGTCATGCGTTGAATGCTGCAACTCACCGCAGCCTAATGACAATCAGAACGGCTCAGTAGACCGTTCTGCGAAGCCCAATGTCGCTTAGCGAAAAATACTTATCCAGTGAGCGTCATCAGTCATCACTCTGACTGACGATCCGCCTCACCACTCCGCAAAAGCGGCAGTCAGCGCGAACTCGCGGCCCATCTCCATCATTTCCTCGAATACCGAGCCTGCGAAGGAACGCGGCACGATGATCTCGAACGCCTCGGCTCCGGTGCGCGCCAGATTGGCAGCCACGTGGCAGCAGAGCATGTTGGCCGAAGCGCCGATGGAGAATGCATCGGGTTGAAGATCCACCGCCACGCATTTCGCCAGGATTTTGCGCACATTCGGGCCGGAAATCCTAAGCAGCACCCGGCCATTGCTCTGATCGACAGCCGAAGCGCCTGTGATTTCACCGAGAAGGTTCTCGACCACCGCAGCGTCTGACGCCGTCGAGACGACCAGCCACTCGCCCGGCGCGCAGTCACGCAGCAGAGCACCATTGATCGAATTCAGCGCTTGCTTGACGGAAGCCTCATTGCCGCGATGCGCCAACACCGAAAAAATCGCCGGACGGCGGATGACGGACAGATGGTTCGGATTGGCCTTGGCCTCGAAGCCTGCGAGATAATCTTCCAGCACATGCCGGTGATAGAGAGTGAGCGACATGATGGCCTACCCCTGAAGCTTGCTGTTGTCGGGATCGACGAGGACAGGCGGGCAGACCTGCGCCAGCACCTCTTTTCCGCGCAATCCATCCCAGACGACGATGGTTTCGCCATAGCGTTCCCGGCCGGATTTCAGCATCGCAAGGCCGATCGTATGACCGAGCGTCGGCGAGTGACAGACCGAGGACACCCAGCCCTGGTCGCTTGCCATCGATGGCGGCACGTCTTCCTTTAGCAGATGCGCACCGGCCAAAAATTCATCGAGCTTTTCCAACGGCCTCAAGCCCACGAGCTGCAACCGGTCGGCAGCGGTGAGGCCGAAACGGCTCGACTGTCGCTTGCCGATGAAATCCGGCTTTTGCAGCGCCATCATCCGGCCAAGGCCGAGATCGTCCGGCGTCGTGCGGCCATCCATCTCGCTATGGGTGACAAACCCCTTCTCGATGCGCAGGACATTGAGTGCCTCGACGCCATAGGCGCAGATCCCCTCACCCTTGCCCGCCTCCATGATCGCGTCCGCAACCGCCTCGCCGTAACCGGCCGGAACGGCAAGCTCGTAAGCCAGTTCACCTGAGAAGGAGATACGGAACAGCCGCGCCTTCAGCCCGCCGCGAAGCGTCACTGTCCTGGCGGCAAGATAAGGGAAGGCAACATCGGAAATATCGTCTTCCACCACCCGGCTCATGATCTTCCGGGCGCGTGGCCCGGCGAGCGACATCTGCGCCCACTGGTCGGTCGTGGAGACAAAACGAACGTCGAGGTCAGGCCAGAAGGTCTGCGACGCAAATTCCAGATGCGCCATCACTTCTGCCGCATAGGCCGTCGTCGTGGTCATCACATAGTGGTTTTCGGCAAGGCGGCTCGTGGTGCCGTCGTCGAAGATCATCCCGTCCTCGCGCAGCATCAGGCCGTACCGTGCCCTGCCGACCGGCAGCTTGAGGAAATTGTTGCAATAGATACGGTTCAGGAATTCCGCCGCGTGGGTGCCGAAAATCTCGATCTTGCCGAGCGTCGAGACATCGCAAAGCCCGGCATTGCTGCGGACATTCTTGACCTCGCGGTCGACGCTTTCCCGCCAGCTGTTCTCGCCCGCGCGCACAAACCAGGCGGAGCGATGCCACAAGCCGGTCTCGACGAAAGTGGCCCCATTCTTTTTCGCCCAGTCATGCAAGGGCGATGTACGAACCGGAGCCGCATGCTCGCCGCGCGATGTTCCTGCCAGAGCACCGAAAGAGACCGGCGTGTAGAACGGCCGGAAGGTCGTGGTGCCGATCTCGGCCGGCGAGACGCCGCGCATGCCGGCAACGATACCGACCGTGTTGACGCCCCCAAGCTTGCCCTGATCGGTCGCCATGCCGGCAGTGGTATAGCGTTTGGTATGCTCGATATGGACGAACCCTTCCCGCTGGGCGAGCCCGAGATCGCTCACCGCCACATCGTTCTGGAAATCGACAAAGGCCTTGTCCTTGGCCCCCGGCACATACCAGACCGGCGCGAAGGCCGGATCATATTCGCCTTCCACCTCGGGGATGTTCATCTCGTAGGCGGCAAAGCCGAGTTCGCGTGCAAGCGCCGTGGCTTTACCGGCGCCATCTTGCAGACAGGCCGAAATCGTATCAGCGCCGGCAGCGGAACCAGCAGCAATGAAGGCTGAACCGACATCCGGTGCCATGAAGGCCTGGGCTTCGTCGGACCAGACGGGTTTTGCGCCGCGCTGGCACATCAGGTGTACGATCGGCGACCAGCCGCCCGAGATCGCCAGCGCATCGCAGGCGATCTGCTCCTGAAAACCGGACCGTTCGGCAATCAGCGCATCGATGCGATTGCGCCCCTTCGTGCCGACGACGCCGCCATTGCGGATCACCCGCACGCCGTCCGGCACGGCATCCGCAGACTGCGCGCGTGCATCGATGATCGCCGTGACATCGACACCGGCCGCCACCAGATCGGCTGCCGTCCGATAGCCCGACCCGCCATTGGTGAAGACAGCCACCTTGCCGCCCGCCGCCACGCCATATCGGTTGGCGTAGGTACGCATTGCGCTTGCCGTCATCACGCCAGGCTTGTCGTTGCCGCCGAAAACCAGCGGTCGCTCTTCCGAGCCGGAAGCCAGAATGGCGCGCTTGGCGACGATGCGCCAGAGCCGTTCCATCGGCAGGTCCGGCGACGGTGCGGAGACATGTTTCTGCACCCGCTCGACGGCACCGAAAACCATATCGTCATACCAGCCGAACACGGTCGTGCGCGGCATCAGCGTGACATTTGGAAGTGCCGCCAGTTCCTCGATCATCGCCTTGGCGAAATCGGCAGCCGCAATACCGCCCACCGAGGCGCTTTCGGACAGAAGCGATCCGCCAAGCCGAAAACCTTCGTCCGAAAGGACCACGCGCGCACCGGCGCGTCCTGCAGCAAGTGCCGCCATCAGGCCGGCCGGACCGGAGCCGATGACCAGCAGATCGCAATGCGCCCAGGATTTCTCGTAGCGATCCGGATCGGCCTGCATCGTCAGCTTGCCGAGGCCGGCTGCGCGACGGATGACCGGCTCGTAGAGCTTTTCCCAAAGCGCTGCCGGCCACATGAAGGTTTTGTAGTAGAAGCCCGCACCCAGCATCGGCGAAAGCAGGCCGTTTATCGCGCCGATATCGAATGACAATGAAGGCCAGCGGTTCTGGCTGACCGCCGTCAGCCCATCGTAGAGTTCGGCAACGGTCGCGCGTACATTCGGCTCGGCGCGCGCGCCGGAGCCGATCGTCATCAGCGCATTCGGTTCGGCAGAGCCGGCCGTCACCGGACCGCGCGGACGGTGATATTTGAAGCTGCGGCCCATCAGCATCTGATCATTGGCAAGCAGGGCCGATGCGAGCGTATCCCCCTCGAAACCCTTGTAGCTCTTGCCGTCGAACGTGAAGGTAAGCGGCTGGCCGCGATTGACCCGGCCGGCGGATCCAAGACGATAGGAGGTCATTCGCTCATCCCCCCGATCGTTGCGGCGTCCATAACGCTGAAAACGTCATGGGTCACGTTATCGCGCTCGACGATCAGAAAGCGGCGACAGCCACCGGTATGGTGCCAGTATTCCTGGTAACGGCCTTTCGGATTTTCCCGCAGATAGACATAGGCGTGCCAGTCCTCCTCGCTCGCGGCAGGATGAGGGCGCGCCAGCGCCGCGCCGCGAATGGAAAACTCTTCCTTGGGTCTGGTACCGCAATGCGGACAGGTAATGAGGCTTGCCATGGACTATCTCAGTGAATGTTCGGCTGGGGGCCTTTGCCCGCTTCGTCGATCATGTGGCCGCGCTCGAAGCGGTCGAGCCGCAGGAAGCGCGAAACATGGTGGCTCTCGTTCTTGGCGATCAGGTGCGCGAAACAGAAGCCCGAGGCGGGCGTCGCCTTGAATCCGCCGTAACACCATCCCGCATTGAGGTAGAGATTGTCGATCGGCGTCCGGTCGATGATCGGCGAACCGTCCATGGACATGTCCATCACGCCGCCCCAGGAGCGCAGAACCTTGCCGCGGGACAGGCCGGGGATAAGCGAGACGCCCTCCTCCATCGTATGCTCGACGGTCGCCAGATTGCCGCGCTGGGCATAGGACGAATAATAATCGATATCCGCACCGAAGACCAAACCGCCCTTGTCGGACTGCGAGATGTAGAAATGCCCGGCGCCATAGACGATCACATGGTCGATCGCCGGCTTGATCCCTTCGGACACGAAGGCCTGCAGCACATGGGTCTCGATCGGCAGTTCCAGCCCCGCCATCCGCGCGGTCTCGGAGGAATGGCCGGCCGTCGCCAGCGCCAGCTTGTTGCAGCCGATAAAGCCCTTGTTGGTATCGACGCCCGTCACCCGCCCCTGCTCGTCGCGGCGGATGGCATTCACCTCGCAATGCTGGATGATGTCGACGCCGCGCATGTCCGCGCCGCGCGCATAACCCCAGGCGACCGCATCATGCCGAACCGTTCCGCCGCGTTTCTGCAACAGGCCCGCAAGGATCGGGAAACGCGCATGGTCGTAATTGAGATAGGGCATCAATGCCTGAAGCTGCTTGCGGTCGAGCAGTTCCGCATCGACCCCGTGCATACGCATGGCGTTGCCGCGTCGCGCATACGCATCGCGCTGCCCGTCGGAATGCGCCAGCATCATCACGCCGCGCTGGCTGACCATGGCGTTATAGTTGAAATCCTGCTCAAGCCCTTCCCACAGCTTCAGCGAAAATTCGTAGAACGGGATATTGCCTTCCAGCAGATAGTTGGAGCGAATGATCGTCGTATTGCGGCCGACATTGCCGGAGCCGATATAGCCCTTTTCCAGCACCGCGATGTTGGTGATGCCGAATTCCTTGGCGAGATAATAGGCCGTCGACAGGCCATGCCCGCCGCCGCCGACAATGATCACATCGTAATGCGATTTCGGCTCCGGCTCACGCCAGGCCGGTTTCCACAGCCGGTTGCCCGAAAGCGCCTGCTTGATGATCGAATATGCCGAATAACGCATCCATCCGTCCCGTTCATGTCCGGTCCACCTTCGCATATGCGGGGATAAGGACAAGCGCAATGAGGAGACCAACAGTTCCGTTTGCGACAGCTTTCCCAGCATCATCAGGCGCTTGCGCCGATAGGACGCAGTACCCTTTACAGTCCCTCGAAGCAGACCGCGGGGATGAATAGCAAGGTCGCGCAAGTTCTTTCAATAGCTTGGCCTCAACTTCCTCCCCGCATCACCGGCACGGCCATAAAATCCGGCAGATACGATTTCCGGAGATGACCATGAGCGACCGCACCACCAATCTCGACATGCCTTTCATAATGCCCTCGCAGGCACAGAAACACGTCACCCATAACGAGGCCCTGCTGCTGCTGGATGCGATCGTTCAGCTTTCCGTGATCGGGGAAAGCGTCAGTCCTCCGGAAACCCCTGAGCCCGGAGATCGCTTCGTCGTCGCAACCGACGCAACGGATGCATGGAGCGGTCGCGACGGCCAGATCGCCATCTGGCAGGATGGATATTGGGCTTTTGCTAAGCCGGGCACGGGCTGGCACGCGTGGTTCGAAACAGCCGGCGGGCTGAAGGTCTTCGACGGATCCGCATGGCAGGACCTACCCTTGCCCGAGAACGCCGGCGTCATGACGCTCGGGATTGCTGCCACCGCCGACAGCACCAATAGACTTTCCCTCTCCTCTTCCGCCAGCCTCTTTAATCATGCGGGCGACAGCCATAGGCTGAAGATCAACAAGGCGTCGGCTTCAGATACCGCCACCTTGCTCTTCCAGTCAGGCTGGACAGGGCATGCGGAAATGGGGCTGGCAGGAAATACCGATTTTTCCATCAAGGTCAGCAATGGATCAGACTGGAAAAACGGCCTTGTCATCGACGGCGCCGGCCGCGTCACCATGCCCAACCAGCCTGCAGCCAGGCTCTATCGTAGCGGCACGAGTTTCGCGCCGACCTCGGGACAACAGAGCGGCATGTCGGACTTCACCTTGAACCGGGGCGGCTTTACGCTCGGAGCGGCTGTTGCGGGCGGAGGCAACGCGATCGTCATACCCGCAACCGGCCTTTATCTTATAGCCCTCACGCTTTCTATTGCAGCGGCCGCCGCCGCCTATGGCGTGACGGTTTCGCGCAATGGTAGTCCGGGCCTGCTGACGCTTGCCGGCGCGGCCGGGAATTCCACGACATTGTCGTCTTCCGCTATCGTCCAGTTGCAACAAGGGGATACGCTGACATTCAGCCATACAGGTTCCGCCACGCTCAATGCCGGACCAACAGGAACTATCCTTTCAGTCGCAATGATTTAGCGAAAAAACTTCAAAAGATGATACAGGCCCGTGCCAAATTCGCACAGCCCGCCACGCTCAATTCGACTTTCTCGCCCTCTCCCCCTCCCCTGCAAGCCTTATTTCACAGGGGATTGAGGGCTAAGGCACAGAAAAAATACGACCTTTGCGAGTTAGGTCACATTTGCGGAACCTGTTTAGTCAAATGTTAAAACTGCCGGACTAGGCTCCTCGGCGTGGTCTTGTGTTGTGTAGAGAGTTCCAATGACCGAAATGATCCGTCCACGAGTTAAATATGTCATCGGCCCCGATGGCAGCCCGCTTACGATTGCGGACCTTCCCCCGGCCAATACGCGCCGCTGGGTTATCCGTCGTAAGGCTGAGGTTGTCGCGGCTGTTCGCGGTGGCTTGTTGAGCTTGGAGGAAGCCTGCGACCGTTATACGCTTACCGTCGAAGAATTCCTCTCCTGGCAGTCGTCGATCAACGATCACGGCCTTGCCGGCCTGCGTACGACGCGTATCCAGCAGTACCGCCACTAGGCGCATCCGGCGAAAAGCCACCCTTATCCGGGTGCCGTGATCAAGGTCGCGGCATCCTTTGTTTTATCCATTTCCTGATTGCCGATCCGTCTTTCCCAGTTTGACCACAGAGGGAAAGATGGCCGCAATCACGGCGGACGCCGCATAACACCAGAAACCGGGAAGCGTAACGGCAGTCGCAACGCCGCTCGTCTTCGCCGCGAAGATGACGATCGCGACAAGCATCACATCCATCATCGACCATCTGGCAAGATGCGGCATCGCTTGGCTAAGCAATTGCGACCTCCCCTCGCCGGCCGCGACCTCAAGCCCGAGAGCGATCAGCTTGACTGCTGGAAACGCGAGCGAAAAAGCGCCGACAGCAATGGCCAGCCCGAAATTCCCATCTCCCCACAACTCTCCGACAAGCTGCAGCAGTGATGGCTCGCTGCTGAAAAAGTAAAGCTGATCGAACCGCATGATCGGCAGGCTCACGCCGAATGCGAGCAGCACTGCCGACAGACCCAGTATCGAAAACGGTACAATCCGGCTCAAGCAAACTCCCTGAAAGACGCCTCGAAACTGAAGTCGAAAGCTGAGCTTCATAACATGGCCCAAATCGGTTTATGCTCCAAGCCGACATGTGAATGCGACAGGAGCAACAAAATGGAAATCAGCCGCGAAGAGAAAACATCGGGTGGACGTTATGCCGCAAGTGTCGAAGGAAATGAGGCCGAGATGACCTATTCCCGCACCTCGCCGCAACTGATCATCATCGATCACACCGGCGTTCCGGATGCTCTGCGCGGCAGGGGTGTCGGTCAGGCTCTGGCAAAATTCGCGGTTGATGATGCACGCCAAGGCGGCTGGAAGATCATTCCGCTTTGCCCCTTTTTCAAGGCCCAGGTCGAGCGCCATCCCGAATGGCAGGACGTCATCAAGTAATCATCGCTTCACTTCGAAGCAGAAGACGATCGGCTGAACGATCTGCAGCCGTACAGAAAATGGAAAAAGGGCGCCGCCCCTTGCGGGTCGCCCTCTTCAACTCCTCGATGCATCCGCGTTTAAGCGCGGGCGCGCATCCCGCCGTCACGCTCTTCGAGCGCCGAAGCCTTGGCGAGTTCCGCCTCGGCCTCTTCCAGTGCCAGTTCGGCACTATCCTGCTGAACCTTCAGTTCCCGAATCGAGACCTGCAGGTTATCCGCCCGCTGCCGTGCGGCCTTTGCAAAGGTCGGATAAGCGAAATGACCCGGATCGGTGATCCCGGACTTTTTCTCTTCAAGCGTGATCTGGTGTTCCAGTTCCTTCGCCATCCGTTCGAATTCTGCCATCATCATCTGCAACTGCTGCAGCTGACGACGCTTTTCGTTAACCTGAAATCCCTTCAGGCGAACAAGGCTGTCACGCGACTTCATACGCAATACTCCGTGGATACCAACACCCCGGCCCGTGATCTGCCTGTTACACTGCAGATCAAAAAATTTCTGACGCGTTAATAAATTTGACGCGGCATTAACTTTTCGTTTACGGGCATCATTAATGATAAAGACGATCGTTTAAGGGTCGGTAAATACCAAGTCCGAATTGGACAGCGGCAATGTGTCAGCCGCAAGAATCACTTAGCGAAACTTCCTCGTTCGCTGATTCAACATGGTGATGTCCAATCCGTAAAGGAAAACAGGCTGCTACTTATTTTGCTTAATAAATTGATGCACCTTGCCAAATCAGGTCACAGTTTGTTAACCATTTGGTGGCAGCTTCCAAATCAGGCACAGTCTGGATCCGTAACGAGTGAGGGGGCAAAAGGTAACCTTGCGCGGCGGTAAAGGGGAAAAATATGCGGGTTCTACTCATCGAAGATGACAGCGCGACAGCGCAGAGCATCGAGCTGATGCTGAAATCGGAAAGCTTCAACGTCTACACCACTGATCTTGGTGAAGAAGGCGTCGATCTTGGCAAACTATACGACTATGACATCATTCTTCTTGATCTGAACTTGCCCGACATGTCGGGTTATGAAGTTCTGCGGACGCTCCGTCTGTCCAAGGTCAAGACGCCGATCCTCATCCTCTCCGGCATGGCCGGCATCGAGGACAAGGTACGCGGTCTCGGCTTCGGCGCCGACGACTACATGACCAAGCCCTTCCACAAGGACGAACTGGTTGCTCGCATTCATGCGATCGTCCGTCGCTCCAAGGGTCACGCCCAGTCGATCATCATCACTGGCGAACTGATCGTGAACCTCGACGCCAAGACCGTCGAAGTCGGCGGCCAGCGCGTTCACCTGACGGGCAAGGAATACCAGATGCTGGAGCTGCTTTCGCTCCGCAAGGGTACCACGCTCACCAAGGAAATGTTCCTCAACCACCTTTACGGCGGCATGGACGAGCCGGAACTGAAGATCATCGACGTCTTCATCTGCAAGCTGCGTAAGAAGCTTGCAAATGCAGCCGGTGGGGCAAACTACATCGAAACCGTCTGGGGCCGCGGCTACGTGCTTCGCGAGCCGGATGGTGCGGAATACGCCGAAACGGCCTGACGCCTACGGCATTCCCCTTTGCCTTAAAACCCGCTTGGTGCGCCAGGCGGGTTTTATTTTGTCCGCCTTGGGCATAAGTGCATCCAACAAAAAACGGCGACCGAGGCCGCCGTTCAAACCTGGACGTCAAAGCTTCGGCCGCGATCAGGCTGCGGCAGCGTAAGGAGAAAACACCGAAGTGAGGATCTTCCGGTCGAACGGCTTCAGCAGGAAATCGTCGGCCCCTGCCCGCTTGCCTGCCATCATCCGCTTCAGATCGGCCTCAATGACGCAGTAGAAAATCTTAACGCTCTTTCCGTTGGGTAGCGCACGCACGGCAGCAATCAGGTCCAGCGCCCCGTCGAGGCTCGCATCGACGATCATGAAATTCGGCAGTTCGGTCTGGCAGCCTCTCAGCGCATCGCGAGAATCGCCCGCTTCAGCGACAAGAAATCCCAGTTCGGAAAGAATACGCTTGCCGACTTTCCGCACAATATCAGTACTATCTGCGATCATCAGACGTTGCATAACCCGCTCCCCTTCAGCGACCGCCACGGCGGTAGACCCTGCAGATATAGCGGATCGCGGCTAACGAAACGTTACGCGCCCCCGAAAGGGGCGCCCTCGCCTAAGCTTATTCGGTCGCCATTTCCGCAATGAAGCTGATCTTGTCTTCGGAAACGACGTGCTTCAGATCCATGCCGCATTCTTCAGCAAGCAGAACCGTATAATAAGGCTGGATCGTGTGAGCATCGACAGCCTCTTCCAGAACGCCGGTGCAGATCTCGACGAACTTGGCCGGAACCCGCATCATCCGACCTTTGACCGTGATTGTGAAACGGGCGTCCGTTTCCGGGTTCTCAAGCTCGACCTCCACCGACCCCCCACGCGGGATGCCGGCATAGGCCACGAGAAACAGGTTAAGCAGCAGCTTGACCCGGTTTTTCGGGATGATCGCCCTCGGACCGCTCCAGGTAACCTCAGTCTTCTTTTCTGCCGCAGCGAAATCCTTGGCAGCCTTTTCAGCTTCGCCGGTATCGATAGATGCGCCAACAGAACCAGAAGCACCGAAGGCAAGCCGAGCAAACTTCAAACGTACCGAGGCGTTAAGCGCCGAAGTGCGGATGAGATCGAGCGCGTCGGCATCGGCAGCCCCCTCGTCGAGGAGCTCGAGACCATTGTTGATTGCACCGACCGGCGAGATCACGTCATGGCAGACACGGCTGCACAGGAGTGCCGCCAGATCCGGACCGCTCAGGGTGAGATTGGGGTTTTTCGGCATGCTGTTCTCCTGATGCATCTGGCGCCAACCGCCGCTCTTTGCCATGGCAAGGTTGTGCGGGGATGGAACGATAAGGCCGGCATAATGACACTACGTTTGGTAAATTGACCATTAAGCCCACGCTCAAGAAGATGACAAAGATTGTCGAATTGTCCCATTTCGGCAATCTGTTCTTCATCCATGACGGCGGGCACGCCTCAACAATGACAAGTTCAGCGAGCCAATCATGCTGCAGTAACGGGTCGGAGACGGTTGCCGGGAGAATGGCAAAAGTCACGTCAGCGATGCGTAGCAGTACCCATCCTTAAAGATATCAACATCTTAGTATTTGAAATGCTTAACTGGTTGTTAATATCATCTCGCCAGAATGGTACGCGCTGAAGCATGATGCTACGCCTTACGGACGAATTAAAAACGGACCTGAACATGCGCCGCCTCCACGTCTCCGCTCTCGCCCTTCGCCTGAATGCCCTGATCGCTGCGTTTGCGACTGTCTGGCTTTGCGCCATGCCGGCTGCCGCGCAGCAAAACAGCAACCAGTATTCGCTACAGGAAGTCGTCGATGCAGGTCACGGCTTCTTCGGTTCGACCAGCGGCGGACTTGCGAAGGTGGTGGAAAACGCCTTCCAGAAATTCGGTCTGCCGAATGGTTACATCCTCGGCCAGGAAGGCTCCGGCGCCTTCATCGCCGGCCTCACCTATGGGGAAGGCCAGCTTTACACCAAGAATGCCGGCCAGCACCCGAGCTTCTGGCAGGGCCCGTCGCTTGGCATCGACTATGGTGGTCAGGGCACGCGCGTGATGATGCTCGTTTACGATCTCCCATCGGTTGATTCGCTTTATGCCCGGTTCGGCGGCGTATCCGGCTCCGCCTTTGTCGTCGCAGGCGTCGGCATGACCGTGCTGCGCAACGAAAACGTCATCCTCGTTCCGATCAGGACGGGTGTTGGCGCACGCCTGGGCGTCAATATCGGCTATCTGAAGCTGACCCGCTCGCCCACCTGGAACCCCTTCTGATTTTCCTCGTGGGTTGAGGCGAGTTGACGACAAACTGCGTGCTTGCCGCTTTCTGATCTGCATGCTTAAACGTGCATCCCTGCACATACACACCAAGACGGCCCCGTCGTGATCGAATTTGCTCTGCTTTTTGGCCTTGGCTTCCTGAGCGCCCTACTGATCGCGATGCTGGTTGCGCCTGCAATTCATCGCCGCATCGTTGTCTTCACCGAAAACCGCATCAGGGCCACGGTACCGATCAGCCCGCAGGAAGTGCGGGCCCAGCGCGACATGGCGCGCGCCGTCTACGCAGCAGAAAATGCGCGCACCAAGCAGGAGCTGGTGCAGGAGAAGGACAAGATCGTCTCTCTGACGTTGCAGGGCGACAACCTCAGGGACGAAGTCCGCAGGCTCACTGCCGACAATATCGAACTGAAGGCCGTTGCCGAAAATCTGGATGTTGCTGCCGCAGACTTAAAATCGCAGTTGCGTCAGGAAGAAAGCTATATCGCCGAATTGAAGGCCGCGCTGGAGGCCTCGGAAGAACAGAGCATCGGCAAGGATATAGATATCCAGGAATTGAAACAGGAGATCGAGCTTCTCGTATCCAAGCGGGACAATACCCGGATAGACCTTTCGACCCGAGAGACCGAAGTCGAGAACCTGAAATTCCGCATCAGCGCCTTGCGAGAGGAACGTGATACCCTTCGCAAGGATGTCCGCATCCAGACGGCGAGGGCCAAGGAAGCCGAAACGCGTCTTGCCAACGAGGAATACCGTTCTACGAAGCTGGAAGACAAACTCACCAAGGAAGTGTCCCTGAGGACCGACAAGGAAACGGCGCTGGAGCGCCGCAACGAGGAGCTGGCTCGCTTGCGTGAAAAGATGACCGTCAAGAGCGATGTAAAGCCGGCCTTGGCAGTTGCAAAGGAAACACCCGCCAAGCCCTCGACAAAGGCCCCGCCGGCAAAATCGGATGACGATACGCAAGCCCGCATTACCCAGCTTGCCGGTGATTCGCGAAACCGTGCGACGGCGCTTTCGGAGCGCGTGGCGAATGCCAAGACGACCACTAACGACGACGTATTGCGCGAGGAAATGGCAACGATCGCCGCCAACATGGTGGCCATGACCTCGCTCTCCGAGGGCAAATCATCGCCGATCAATGCCATGATTGCCGGCAAGCCTGCGGGAGGCGAACGCCGGAGCCTAGCGACACGCGTCCGCTGGCTGCTCGAAACGACCAGCGGATCGACAACAAATCAATAAGCCTGGGATCGGTCAGATGCCCCCCTGGGCACTGGCAATTTGATAAAGCGCGATACCTGTTGCTGTCGCTGCATTGAGACTGTCGAGACCTGGCGCCTGAGCGATGCTGGCCGTCTCGATTTTTTCCATCAACGCCGACGGCAGGCCATTTCCCTCGCTTCCGGTCAAAAGCGCCATCCGCGGCTGCGGTTGAACCTTGCGGATTTCCGTTCTACCGGCAGGAGAAAGACCCCACACGGAAAAGCCGTTCTCGAAAAGACCAGACACCAACTCCAGTGTCGTTCCGCCCCGCGCGTAAGGAACCTGCAAAACGGCACCGACTGACACCCTCAGGGACTTGCGATAAAGCGGATCGCAACAGCTTTCGTCGAGCAGTACGGCGCTGACACCGAAAGCTGCCGCATTGCGAAAGATCGAACCGATATTGTCATGATTGGATATGCCGATCGCGGCCGCCACAAGCGCACGGTCCGGCAACGAAGCAAGCAGTTCCGAAGCCTGCACGTCCCTCACCCGTTTGCCGACAGCAAGGATACCACGATGCAGGTGAAAGCCGACGATACCGTCCAGCACCGCGCTGTCGGCGACATAGATGGGCACATCGGCCGGAAAATCGGCCAGAATGTCGGCCACCCCGGCAAGCCGGTTTTCAAGAATGAGGATTTTCTCGGCTAAAAACTCGCCACCGCGCTTATGCGCCGCCGCCAGCATGCGCAGCACTACCGTTCCCTCGGCAATGAAACGTCCATGCCTTCCGACGAGATCCCGTTCGCGAATGGAGCGGAACTCGTCGATGCGGGCATCATCCGCATTTTCAATGCGGATCACATTCATCACCGCCCCTGGCCAACGGTCACGTCGGCGATCACTCGACCGACGGAAAGATCGAAGATGAAGAGTTTCGGAGTGCCGTTCAGGGCACCGTAAAACAGCACCTGGCTGCCCGAAAGCGAAACCTGCTGGATATCGAAGCCAGGCGGCAGGGCCGCGGTTACGGCAAGCGGCTGATCGGCGGGAACGGAAAAACCACCGGAAGTAGCGGCAATAGCAGGCGCTTCCGGGCGCTGGGAGATCTTGTAGACAATGGCGGCAATGACCGCCATAAAGCACACCACCAAGATACCGCCCGAAATGAGCTGCAGGCGCACCATCTTCTGGCGGATACGCTCCATGGCCGGATCGAGTGGCTGTTCCTTGTCCTCGAGATCGGGCTGCGGCATGGACTGTCCTTTGAACGGAATGATTGAATGAGCGAGACCTTTAGCGAAGCCGGGCTGCCAAGGAAAGTCCTGAATGCCGGAGAGGACGACGGCGGAAGGCTAGATGCCTGGCTGACGGCACAGGTTGACGGAGAATTGTCCCGCAACCGCATCAAGGCGCTCATCGAGGAAGGTGCGGTCACGATCAACGGCAAGGTCGTGACCGAGCCGAAGAAGAAGATTCAGCCCGGCGACGTGATCGAACTCGTCCAGCCTGAACCCGAGGATCCAGAGCCCAAGGGCGAGGATATTCCGCTTGAAGTTCTCTATGAGGATGACGACCTGATCGTCATCGCCAAGCCGGCCGGCCTAGTCGTCCATCCCGGCGCCGGCAACTGGACCGGCACGCTGGTCAACGCGCTCATCCACCATTGCGGCGCAAGCCTTTCCGGCATCGGCGGCGTCAAGCGTCCCGGCATCGTTCATCGCCTAGACAAGGAGACGAGCGGCGTCATGGTTGCCGCCAAGAACGACATCGCCCACCGCCATCTCGCCGAGCAATTCGCCGATCACGGCCGTTCGGGAGATCTGGAGCGCGCCTATCAGGCCGTGGTCTGGGGGCGCCCCAGCCAGTTGAAGGGCACGATCGACGCGCCGCTCGGCCGCGCCACCGGCGACCGCACCAAGCGCGCGGTCAAGCGCGAGGATTCCGCCGACGCCCGTCATGCGGTCACCCATTACGAGGTGATGGAGCGCTTTCAGGAAACGCCTGACGCCACAGCGCTTGCCTCCCTGATCGAATGCAGGCTTGAAACGGGCCGCACCCACCAGATCCGTGTTCACATGGCGCATGTCGGCAATCCGCTAGTCGGCGATCCGGAATATTCCGGCGGCTTCCGCACCAAGGCGAACCGTCTGCCCGAACCGGTAAGAAGCGTCGTCGCCGCCTTCCCGCGCCAGGCCCTGCACGCCTTCCTGCTGGCTTTTGAACATCCCCGCACCGACGAGATCATGGAATTCGAAGCACCGATGCCAGACGATATGGCGGCACTGGTCGAAGCTCTGCGCGGCTAAGACAAAACTTGCGAAGCGGGCGTAACCTCGTCGCGAAGGATTACGCCCCCATTTTTGGGAGTGGAAACAAAACGCGAACAAGCGTATATCTCGGAGATTATTACTGGGGGAATGCCCTGTCGCCATGTCCGTGAGCCATATGCAATCGACCAAACTGCTGGAGACCGAGCTCGTCACGGTTTGGGATGTCGTTTGCGACGGCGCATGCCGGCATATGAGTGAGGAAGAGACGGCGAACAATACATGCCTCGTCTTTCCCTATCGCGGCGTCTTCATGCGCCATATTGGCGATGACGAGGCGGTGGCCGAGGCCAGCCAGGTCCTGTTCTTCAACAGGGGCGATGTCTATCGAATCAGCCACCCGGTAGAAGGTGGCGACTGCTCGATCAGCGTCGGCCTGCCGGAAGCCTTGTTCGACGAAGTGGTCCCCGCCCTCCATCGCCGCGCGGGAGAAAAATTCGCCTTCAACAAGCAGCGCCTCGGCATCGATGCCCGCGCACAGGCGCAAGTCGCCCTCTTAGGGCATAGCCTGCTCAACCGTATCGCCGAACCGCTGGAAGGCGAGGCTCTGGCGCTCACACTTGTACGCCGCTCCGTCGGCGAGCGGACCGCACGTCCCCCGACACCCGGTTTCAGCACCCAGAAACTCGTCAACCGCACCAAGCTACTGCTTTCCTCCGACCTCGCGCGACGCTGGACATTGTCGGAGATTGCCAACGAGACCGGTGTGTCGCCCGTCTATCTCACCCAAGTCTTCCGCAAGGTGGAAGGCATGCCGCTTTATCGCTACCAGTTGCGCCTCCGGCTTGCCCGCGCGCTCGACCTGCTCGGCAGCTATGACGACCTGACCGAGCTCGGGCTCGATCTCGGCTTCTCCAGCCACAGCCATTTTTCCTCTGCCTTCCGGCAAGCCTATGGCCGCACGCCGGCCGAATTCCAGCGTTTTGCCGAACTGCGCTGACTGCCGCCGCTATGACCATTTAAGCGGCGCCGAAGTGCAGATCGCTAAAGATTCTGACAGCGCAAAATCCCTGATGGATGTTTCCTCAGCGTATCGAAACCAAACACCGGAGAGATAAGATGAAGGACAATACCTGCGCCGTGTGCGATTGCGAACTGGATGACACCCGCATCGCCGTCCGGATAGGCGGAAAGACCGTCGAAGTATGCTGCGAGGAATGCGCCACCGTTCTTCGTGAAGCGGAAGCTGCAGCACGCGCAGCCGCATCGACAGGAGCCCATACCGGCCGCTGAGCCTCGGGCATGGCAATAACGGGAGCGGCTGAACAGCCGCCCCTTCCCGGCCAGAAAAGATAAGGCCGACACCCCAGGAGGATATCATGAAGAATGAAAACCGGGCGGCCTTTGGCCGCGTACCGGAACCGATAGACTATGCCTTCGATCTGCCGCCCGACGCGGACGGCAATACAAGCGTCTCATCGGAGTCGGCGAAGAAGGAAAACCTCTTCACCAATCCCATTGGCAGGATCGCCGCATGGCTCAATCGGCGCCGCACCGCATTTGCGCTGATGGACCTGAATGACGAACAGCTCAAGGATATCGGCCTTTCCCGCTGCCAGGCCTGGGGCGGCTACAGCCGCTATCGCCGAAGCAACGCACATGATCTGGAAAAACGCGGCCTCTAGCCCGGATAGGTTCACGCCAACCAAACCACCCACCGATTGGGCGGCCGTGCATCTGAAAATCGATGCGCGGCCGAATTCTATGTATCCAGAGAGATAAAAGCAACCAGCGGCTGAAACTACTGCATAAACACAATATTAAAATAATACATTTCCAATTTATAAAAATAATGTACTTATTTAGAAGGTCGAAATCGAGGGCGATTCCTTGAATGCCAGACAATAAAAATCCGAAACCCATCAATTTTGCTGCAGAGCAACAAGAACATCAGGGAAATCAGAACTTCATAGATCACCCGTCCGCATCGCCTTTCCTTGTGGCATGCGCCTCACCGGGGCAGCCCTACGAACGGTAGAGGACCAGCGATATGAACGGAGATATCCGGAAATTCATCTTCAAGGACCTGCAAACCGTCGAGGGCTATATCGATCCGCCCGATGCGCTTGTCTTCATGGCCTTGCTGCAGGCGCAAAGCGCACATGGCTTGAGCGGCGGCATTGCCGAGATCGGCGTGTTTTACGGACGCTCTTACTTTCTCTTCAAAAAAGTCTGCGGCAGCACCGAAAAGATCCTCGCGATCGACCTGTTCGACATAGAGCAGAAGGCGGGAGAAACGGTTACGCAATATCGGCGTTTCATCGACAATGGAGAGAGGCTGAACCTGCCGGTGGATCAGGATCTGGTCATCAGCGGCGATAGCACGCAGCTTCAGTCAGACGAGATCGTCGGCAAGATCGGCCATACGCGCTTCTTCAGCATTGATGGCGGACATATGCTGCATCATGTGAGCGCTGACAGCATGCTGGCGCTCAGCACGCTGGCTCCGCACGGAATCATCGCGTTCGACGACACGTTCAATCCGGCATGGCCGGAAGTGACCGTCGGCGTGACCGACTTTCTGCGGGAACGACAGCACGAACTCGCAACCTTCTGTATGACCAAGTACAAGACCTATGTGTGCCGCAGGCAGTTTCACGATTTCTATCGCCGCATCATCGATGATGCCGCCGACCTTCGCGCCTTCGATCACGTCGAAACCGACTTCCTCGGCTCCAAGGCAGTAAGATTGCACAATCCGATAGCCCGCCGCATGGTTTATGAAATGATGGTCAGGTCAGGAATGAGAGCCCTTTCGGAACGGGTCTATCGGTGACCCGAAAAGGCGCAGAAGCATTACCAAAACGTAATGATATAACGCCTTCGTGATATCTTGAATCACTGTTCCGCCGTACTTACTTGATACCTGCATTGGTGCGGGATCGGGAACGATCCGCGCCATATTCGGTTCGCCTTCAAGCAGGGACAATAGACGTCTGAGGGAGCCGACAACGTTTGGAAAGGGGTGCTTTATGGCCCGCAATACTTTGCCTTCCATTACCGCCGGTGAAGCCGGCCTCAATCGTTATCTCGACGAAATCCGCAAGTTCCCCATGCTGGAGCCCCAGCAGGAATACATGCTTGCGAAGCGTTACGCCGAGCATGGCGACCGTGATGCCGCCCACAAGCTGGTGACCAGCCACCTTCGTCTCGTGGCAAAGATCGCCATGGGTTATCGCGGCTACGGCCTGCCGATCGGCGAAGTGGTCTCCGAGGGCAATGTCGGCCTGATGCAGGCCGTGAAGAAATTCGACGCTGAACGCGGCTTCCGCCTTGCCACCTACGCCATGTGGTGGATCAAGGCTTCGATCCAGGAATACATCCTGCGCTCGTGGTCGCTGGTGAAGATGGGCACGACCGCCAACCAGAAGCGCCTGTTCTTCAACCTGCGCCGCCTCAAGGGCAAGATTCAGGCGATCGATGAAGGCGATCTGAAGCCTGATCAGGTCGCAGAGATCGCCACCAAGCTGAATGTGTCCGAGGAAGAGGTCATCTCGATGAACCGCCGGCTTTCCGGCGACGCATCGCTGAACGCGCCTATCCGCGCCTCCGAAGGCGAAGCCGGCCAGTGGCAGGATTGGCTGGTGGATGACTCGGACAGCCAGGAAGACGTGCTGATCGAACAGGACGAGCTTGATACGCGCCGCCGTATGCTGGCGAAGGCGCTCAGCGTGCTGAACGATCGCGAACGCCGCATCTTCGAGGCCCGTCGCCTGACCGAAGATCCGATCACGCTGGAAGAGCTGTCGTCGGAATTCGACATCAGCCGCGAGCGCGTGCGCCAGATCGAAGTCCGCGCCTTCGAAAAGGTGCAGGACGCCGTTCAGAAGGAAGCCCTCGCACAGGCCCAAGCCCTGCGCGTGGTCGACGCTTAACAATCCAGAAATAAAGACTAATTTAGAAAAGCCGCAGCCAAATGGTTGCGGCTTTTTTGTATCCGCACCTGTCTCAAAGCTGCGACACTTTGACCAGGTTTCGAGTTTCCCTCACGCTGTCGTGCATCAAGTTCCGCATGCTTCCCCGCTAGAACCGACTGACTGCGCAAGTCAGAGCCTAGAGGAGAATAAGCAATGAAAGCAGCACGCTGGTACAGCGCCAAGGATATTCGCGTCGAGGAAGTCACCGAGCCGAAGCCCGCAGCAGGACAGGTGAAGATCAAGGTCAAATGGGCCGGCATCTGCGGCAGCGACCTGCATGAATACGTGGCAGGCCCGATCTTCGTGCCGGTCAAGGCTCCGCATCCGGTCAGCCACGACGTCGCCCCGATCATCATGGGCCACGAATTCTCCGGCGAAGTGTCCGAAATCGGCGAAGGTGTCGAGCGCGTCAAGCCGGGCGACCGCGTCGTGGTCGAGCCGATCCTCGCCTGCGGCAAGTGTGATGCCTGCTTCCACGGCAAATACAATCTCTGCGACAATCTCGGCTTCCACGGCCTTTCCGGCGGCGGCGGCGGTTTCGCCGGCTACACGACGGTGGGCGAGCGCTGGGTCCACAAGATGCCCGAGGGTCTGTCCTACGAACAGGGCGCTCTCGTCGAGCCGGCAGCGGTCGCCCTGCATGCCGTGCGCATTTCCAGCCTCAAGGCCGGCGGCACCGCAGCCGTCTTCGGCGCCGGTCCGATCGGCCTGCTCGTCGTCGAAGCCCTGAAGGTGGCCGGCGCGTCCGCGATCCATGTCGTCGAACTGTCTCCGCAGCGTGGCGCCAAGGCGATCGAACTCGGTGCGACCAGCATCATCGATCCGTCCAAGGAAAACGCTTCCCAGCGCATCCGTGAACTGACGCCCGGCGGCGTTGATGTCACGTTCGAAGTCACCGGCGTGCCCGCCGTCCTGCAACAATGCATCGACGCGACCCGCTATGAGGGCGAGACGGTCATCGTCTCGATCTGGGAAAAGGAAGCCCCCTTCCAGCCCAACACGGTCGTCCTGAAGGAAAAGAGCCTGAAGGGCACGATCGCCTATCGCGACGTATTCCCGGCCGTCATGAACCTAATGGTCCAGGGCTATTTCTCGGCCGAGAAACTGGTGACCAAGTGGATCGAACTGGACGACATCGTTGCCCAGGGCTTTGATACGCTGGTTGCGGAAAAGAGCCAGATCAAGATCCTGGTTCGCTCGCCCGATTGATCGGTCCCAAAATAGCTTAGATAACGACAAGCCCGCGGCGATCACCGCGGGCTTGTTTTTTTTGCTGCAGCTCTTCGCCTCAGCGCATGCCCGGCGGCATGTTGCGCTGTTCGGCCGCCATCATCTCCGCAAGCGCCGCACGGAAGAAATCGATCAGCAGGAAGACCAGCAGGCTGACGCCCATCACCGGCAGGGCAATACCGAAGACAAGAGCCACGGCGAGCGCCGTGATCTTGGCAACGGGCGGCAGGTAGGAAAAGCTGCGGATCAGCGTCCGTGCAGAGGTGCCCGGCGCGGGACGGCGCAGCCACCACATGCGGTAACCGTAGATGATCATCGCCGTCAGCGCGATGCCGAGCACCGCCATCAAGACCTGATTGGCAACACCGAACAGCACGCCCATATGGGCATCGATCCCCCATCGGATCAGCTTGGCGACGATCGGAAACGTTTCGAAATCCGCCCGGCTCGTGACGTTGAAATTGGAGGGATCGACGGCGATCGTATCCACCTGCGTCGGCCAGCTGCGATCATACTCGCTGACACGGAATGCCTGGCCAACGGTGCGCGGCGGCCGGATCTCGATCATCGGTGAATCGATGCCGGCCACGCGAGCTGAGCTGACCACGCTGTCGAAGCGGGAAACCATATCAACTTCGGAAACCGGCGGTGCCGTTTCGACCGACCCACCCATGCCATGCGCCGCATGCTCGCCCAGAACCGGCGCTTCAGCCAGCGGATTAAGTGCCGTGGTGATGGCCGGCGTGATCCAGCCGACCTCATTACGGAACGTATCGATATTGCCACCCGCCCAGCGAGACCAGGTAAGCCCGGTTGCGGAGAGAAATAGCAATCCCAACGCCGTCCACAGGCCGATCAGCGTATGGAGCCTGCGCGAACGCTGCCAGCCACTGACCTTGGCAGCCTTCGGGCGTGCCACGCTTCGCTGCCAATACCACAGCAACAGCCCGCCGAGGATCGAGAACCAAAGCCAGGATGCGGCAAGCTCGCTGTAATGCCGCCCGATATCGCCGAGCAGCAGGTTGCGATGCAGGTAATCCAGCGTGATACGGAACGGCAGGATGCCGCTCGTACCATAGGTGATCAACTCGCCCTGAACCGCCAGCGATGCCGGATCGACGAACACAGTGCGGGTTTCGGATTCCCCCAGATCAGGCTGGGTGAACATCACCCGCGTTGTCAGCCCGGGCGCGGTCGCGGGCCTCACGGCAAACAGCCGCGGCGCCTCTCCGATCGATGCCCGCGCCGCCGCGATCTGCTCCGACAATGGACGCTCCGGGCCGGCAGTACGCGCCACCAGCTGATCGCGGTAAAGCAGGCTCTCGATCTGCGGCGTGAGCACATAAAGCGTTCCGGTTATCGCGGCGACAAGCAGGAAAGGCCCGACGAACAGGCCGACATAAAAGTGCAGGCGCGTGATGAACTGCCTGATGGCGGCAAAGGCCGGTTGCGCGGTTTCAGCCTGCATATGCGCCTCCATCGATGGATGCTGCACACAGAGGCGCCGGAAGAAAAATCCGGGAAAAGGTCATGATGATCTCCAATAGGACGACAGCCGGTAGAAACCGGCGGGAAACGTGACGTCAGACTGGAAGGATTGGCGGACCTCTTGCCTCGCCGCTAAGGCCAAGCTTCCGCGGGGTGACGGACGCCTCGACTACGGAGACGAGCGTTGCCGCATCGATCGCGATGCGACCGACCGGTGTCGGCGCCTTGGACGGGATGCCGACATGCACCGCAGCCGCCACCTGGCAGGCGGTCAGACAGCAATCCTTGGCGTGCCTGGCGTTCTTCGGTTCACCAGAACCCTGCATCCCGCCATGGTCGGCATGCGGATCAGCAGCATGCCGCGAATGATCGCCGGCGCTATCGGTGGAACAGATGACCATTTCCGCGGAGGAGGCAAACGCCATCGCGCCCGTGCCGAAGCCACCGATCAGGGCTTGCAGCGCCAGCAGCACGCCGATCAGCGCGGCCAAAGGGCCGCCGCAAAATCCGTCTCTGATAAGGTGCCGAAGGAAACGCATGGCTGAACCTCATCACAATCAAGGTGATGATTGTCAATGCGACATTAGCGCATATCGTCGCGCGACATTCGGCCCAACTACAACCCACCAAAAGAAAAGGCCCGCAAGGTTTACAAACCTGCGGGCCTTCTGATTTTGCTTGAGCGATACTTACTGGCCGGTCTGACCGGTCGTGTTCTGGCTCCACTCGCGGATCGCCTCGTCGAAAGCCTTCACGCCATCCGGTCCCTTCTGCAGGGTCAGCAGAGCGCGGCGACCGTTGCGATAGGCAAGCGGGATGTCGATCCAATTGCGGGTCCGCAGGAGCTCGAGATTGGTCCTCTGCGCATCCGGGAAGTCATTGAGCGCGATCATGTGGAAATCGTCGGTGATCTTCGCCGGAACGGCAACCAGTGCGTTTCCACGATCCTGCTCGGTCTGCTTCATCGCAATTCGCAGAACGCTGTCGATGGCACCGCCTTCAAAGTCCGGTGGGACTGCGAAGACGATCTCGATCAGATGGCTCGCCGGCAGCGACGAATCGCTGTTCTTCTTGACGGTCAGAAGGGCGGTCAGGCCACGACCCGGAATTGTGATACGGCCCTGGACCACGGGTTCCGCCGGTCCCCCATTCTGGCCCGGCTCACGCTGGAGAGACCAGGAGACACTACCTTCGATAGCTGTTGGCGCGGATTGCCCGATACGCTCCTCGTAAAGGAACATCTTCTCGCCGGCAGCAGCAGGCACTTCGGTCGCCGACGCGCCGGGCGTTGCCGGTGCCGCAGTTCCGGCAGGAGGAGTTGCTGTACCGGTGGTCGAAGGTGCTGCAGGTGCGGGATCGGCCGGCGGCGCATTCAACTGGGCAACAGACTGTCCCTCGGCATTTTGCGCGAGGCTACCCGCATCACCCGGGCCTGCATCGACTTCGCTTCCGTTTTCGAGAAGCCTCTGCGTGAACTTCGTCGCGGTCGACGAACCGTCAGCCGGCGGCGGCGTGGTCGTCTGCGGTTGCGCAGGCGTGGATGCGCTCGGCTGCGGCTGGGCAGCGGGCGGCTGTGCGGCAGTACCGGAATTTGCCGGCGCGCTGGCAGCAGGCGTTTGCTGAGCCGTTTCACTCGTGCTGGAGCCCGACGGCATCAGACCGCCAACCATGTCGTTGAGCTTGTCGCGATACATCCAGGCACCATAAGCGCCACCACCGATGATGATGAGGCCGAGAAGCCCGAGGATCATGCCGGCATAGTTGCGCTTGCGAACCGGCGTCACCCGATAGGGCTTGGCCGGCGGCGACAGCAGATCGCTGAAATCATCTTCATCGGCCGCCTTTTGCGGCTTCTGCTCCGAAGAAGGTGCATCCTTCGTGTAGCCGATCAGATCTTCCAGATCGCTCCACGGGTCACGCTGCTCATCCTGCTGCGACTGCGGCTGTGCCTGAGCCTGTTTCGGCTGCTCCACGGGCGCGGAAGGCTGCGCGTTCACATAGGCTGCGAACGGGTCTTCGTCGACTTCGTCCGCCGGCCGGGATGTCTGCGGCATATCTGTCGCTTGCGGCATATCTGTCGCTTGCGGCATGCGGACCGGCTCGGCGGAGACATGCATCTCCTCCCCGAAATGGGCGGCAACCGGCGCGCTGCGATGTCCGGCATCGAGATGGCGGGTAAGGTCGTCGACCTCGTTCCACGCCGAGTCTGCACGAGGTTCTTCGGCCTGGTGAACCGGCTCCCGTTCCGGGGCGGCCCATGTCGTGTGGTCCGCAGATACGGTTTCCGGTGCGACGTAATCCTGCGTCGGCGCCTGCGGTTCTACCTGCCATTCAGCGGGAGCAGAGTCACGTTCCGCAAAGGAATGCGTTTCATGGCGTTCTTCGGCGAATGGAGAGGCTTCCTCGCGCGAATCGGCTTCAGGACTATAGGTCGTCTCCTCGGCAGCGACCTGCTGCGGATATTCGGCCTTTTCCTCGGGAACGTCGTCACGCCAATCGCCGTAACGCTCGGCCACAGGCTCTTCGGCGGCTTCCCGCCAGTCGTGCTCTGCCGATTTCGCTGCGGCCTCGGAATGTGGCGCTTCTTCCCAATGCGTTTCCGGCTCGCGATATGGTTCGGCTACGGTTTCTGCCTCGGCAGGTTCCTCTTCCCTATAGGGTTCGGCAAGAGAATGCGAAGCGGCAAGCTCGTCCGCGTGCTGTTGTTCCGCGGCGGCTGCGGGCTCTTCGGCATACTCCTCGACCGGTTCCGGCGCTTCATAGGGCACCGGCGCAGGAGCGACAGCTACCTCCGGCTCGGCCGGAAGCGCTTCCGCATGCTCGGTCTCGACCTCGGTGATGGCCGCTTCCAGCTTGTCCATCTGCCGCCGCAGCATTTCCTCCGGCGGACGAGGCTTCATGTTCTCAAGCTGGCGCTGGACGGCACCGCGGGCCTTTTCATAAACCCGCGTGCGCGCCTCGGGCGTGTTGGTCGCCAAACCGTCAACAGCGCGGCGGATCACCGCTACAAAATCAGCCATCAGCACTTTCTCATGGTAGCCGGCATCGGCCGGCCGAATGGATAATCAATTCTTGACATTAATCTTCAAACGGGTCGGTCACAAGTATCGTGTCGTCGCGTTCCGGGCTTGTGGACAACAGTGCAACCGGGGCACCGATAAGCTCTTCGACCTGGCGCACATACTTGATCGCCTGGGCAGGAAGTTCGGCCCAGGTGCGGGCGCCGACCGTCGATTCCTTCCAGCCTTCGAGCGTGATGTAGATCGGCTCGACACGCGCCTGAGCGGCCTGCGAAGCCGGCAGATAATCGATTTTCTGGCCGTCAAGCATATAGCCGACGCAGATCTTCAGCTCTTCGAGACCATCGAGAACGTCGAGCTTGGTCAGCGCGATGCCGGTAATGCCGTTGGTTGCAACCGACTGGCGCACAAGAGCAGCATCGAACCAGCCGCAACGGCGCTTGCGGCCCGTCACGGTGCCGAATTCATGACCTTTTTCCCCAAGAAACTGTCCGATTTCGTCCGTCAGTTCCGTCGGGAACGGGCCTTCGCCGACGCGCGTCGTGTAGGCCTTGGTGATGCCGAGGATATAACCGAGCGAACCCGGCCCCATGCCGGAACCGGCAGCGGCCTGGCCGGCAACGGTGTTCGACGAGGTGACGAACGGATAGGTACCGTGGTCGATATCGAGCAGCGAGCCCTGCGCACCCTCGAACAGGATGCGCGAACCCTTGCGGCGCTCCTTGTCCAGCAACTGCCAGACGCTGTCCATGAACGGCAGGACCGTATCGGCGATGGAGGTCAGTTCCTCCATGATGTCCTTGTGCTCGACTTCCGGAGCACCGAAACCACGACGCAGGGCATTGTGATGGGTGAGAATGCGCTCGACCTTGGCTTCCAGCGCATCGCGGTCGGCCAGATCCATGACGCGGATGGCGCGGCGGCCGACCTTGTCTTCGTAAGCCGGGCCGATGCCACGCCGGGTCGTGCCGATCTTCGTGCCGCTGTTGGAGGCGGCATCTTCACGCATACCGTCGAGTTCGCGGTGGAGCGACAGGATCAGCGTGGCGTTTTCAGCGATTCGCAGATTTTCGGGGGTTACCGTCACACCCTGGGCAGCAAGTCGCCCCATTTCGGCAATCAGCGCATGCGGATCGACGACGACGCCGTTGCCGATGACGGCCATCTTGCCCGGACGAACGACGCCGGAAGGCAGGAGCGACAGCTTGTAGCTTACGCCATCGATGACGAGCGTATGGCCGGCATTATGACCGCCTTGGTAACGCACAACGATGTCGGCGCGCTCCGAGAGCCAGTCGACAATCTTGCCCTTGCCCTCATCACCCCATTGCGAACCCACTACGACACAGTTCGTCATATCTGCTTCCTGCCCTTTGGACGAAACCCGCCCGACGATGCCGGTCTGAGACCCCGATCGACGGCGAGCCTTACACAAGTTCTTTTTCTCGAAGCCGGTCGGTCACGGCCAACGGCTCCACAAACGCGCGCATCTATAATGCCTTGGCGTGAGGAAAGCGACCTGTTTGTGACTGCGACAAGGTTTTTGCGTGACAAAGGCCAAAACCGCACGCTATTTGCCAAATCGTAAGAGCATACTGGCGTCGGCAGGGCGGCGTGTCTAGGAGGCAACGTGCATCGCCAAGCCTATCTGTTTCTCGTCATCGCCACGCTATGCTGGGGCGGCAATGCAGTCGCAGGCAAGCTTGCGATCGGCCATATCAGCCCGATGATGCTGACCTTCTGGCGCTGGTTCTTTGCCGTCGTCATCATCTTCGCCATCTCGCTGAAGGATTTGCGCCGGGACTGGCCGGTGATCCGCGCGAATATTCCCGTTCTCGGCTTCCTCGGCATCGTGGGCTATGTCGTCTTCAACGCGGTGCTCTACACAGCCGTAACCTATACAAGCGCGATCAACGTCACAGTCGAGCAGACGCTGATTCCCGTCCTCATCTTCATCCTGAATTTCGCGTTGTTCAGAACGAAAGTGTCCTGGCTCCAGATCGTCGGTTTCAGCCTGACCGCAATCGGTAGTCTGTTGACTGCGGCTCACGGGGATTTCGCCACGCTCGTCACCCTGACGGTCAACTTCGGTGACGCGATCATGATCATAGCGATCGCCGCTTACGCCTTGTACACGATTGCGCTCAGATGGCGCCCGCCGATCAGCTGGAAAAGCCTGATGGCAGTGCCGGCGCTATTTGCGCTTGTCTTCAGCATTCCGCTCGCAGGCTGGGAATATTCGAGTGGCGGCATGATCTGGCCGGATATGACGGGCTGGATGGTGGCGCTCTACACGGCCGTATTTGCCTCACTCGTGGCTCAGGTCCTCTATATCAGAGGCGTGACGGACATTGGCGCCAACCGCGCCGGGCTGTTCATCAATCTCGTGCCCGTCTTCGGTACGCTTCTCTCGGTCATGCTTCTCGGCGAGCAGTTACAGCTGTTCCATGTCATCGCACTGGTCCTGGCGCTTGGCGGCATAGCCATAGCCGAACGCGGAAAGCCGGCCCTCACCTGAGGTCCGGCAAATGTCGAAATAGAGACAATAGAGACAGGCGCAACACCCGCCGGCAATCAGCGCCGACCATCCGCGAGCACTAGATGTCGATGCAGTCGAAGCAATCCTGCACGGCTATCGACTTGGCTTCATCTGAGCCAAACATGTCGAAATAGACATCCACGTCGGTAATTGAATGGTCCACTTCGGCCTGTTTGACGACAACGGATGCAAGTTCGCGTGCAAAGCCGCCTGGGCCAGCAGCACTGGCTTCCTTGCCGTGGATAAGTGCGGCCAGAACAGCCGCCGAAATAATAAGCTTCCTGATCATTGCCTGAACCCTGTTTTACGGACGGCTCTCTGACCATCGCGTTTCGTTCTGGCACGACTTTAGGCGGGACAACTTTTCGGCGGGCTTAAATGGAAAGATGCAATTTTACTGAAATGGCTCTTTTTCCCGGCTTGGCACAGGAAAGATCACCCGTCAGGCAGAAAACAGAATAGGCAACCGGTCATTTTTCGGCATCACGCTCATCCGCACGACGTTGACGCCAGTTGAGCTTGCGGCCACCATCGTCATCATGCCTGTTGCGGATACGTCGAACAAGCAGCCATATCGCTATCACAACGATAGGCACGGAAGCCCCGGTCAGAACCTCCGGCATGATCGCCAGCCCGACATAGTGCAGCGACTTCGCAAGATAACCGACCAGCCCGATCACATAATAGGAAATTGCAGCAACCGACAGACCTTCGACGGTTTGCTGCAGACGCAATTGCAGATGCGACCGCTTGTCCATCGAAGCAAGTATCTCGGTATTGAACTTTTGCAGATCGACATCGATCCAGCTACGCAGCAGCGCCGTGGCACGGGTCAGCTTTCGGGACAGGTTCATTTGCCGCTCTTCGACCGACTGGCAGGTTCGCATGGCCGGCGCAAGACGGCGATGGAGAAAGGCGCCCAGCGTCTCACTGCCGGGCAGAGCCTTTTCCGCCAACATGCCCACACGGTCGAGAACGATGTCGTTATAGGCGCGGCTTGCGCCGAACCGGTAAAGGCTGAGCGCGGCATTGGCTTCCAGCTCCGCCGCAAGCGTGGTGATTTCCAGAAGCATCTCGTCCGCCTCGTCACGCGCATGCTGCTTCATGCGTTGCGTGATTGCGGTAAACCGGGCCTCGAACTGCCTGATTTCCGGTGAAAGGCTCTGCGCCATCGGCAAGCCCATCATCGCCAGCGTGCGATAGGTCTCGATATCGAGAATACGCTGGACGAGCATGCCACGCGCAGCATCGGTCATGCCGTGATCAAGCACCAAAAACTTCGTCAGCCCATCGCCATCCTGCCGAAAATCGGTGATCAGCGTTGCCTGATTATCGGCCACCATACTCTGGCAGAGGCTCGTCGGATCGAAACGGGAGGTAATATCCGACATATCGTCGCCCGCAGGCCGAACCTCTATACGCACACCGGAAATAAACGGACCGGGCGCGGCAAAGCTCGCGCCGAACGGGTTGACCGCAATTTCGCCTCCGAATGTCGCCGGCGCAGGCGTGTCCCAGAAATAGGTCGAAAATTCCGTATGTCGTTCCCAGCGCAGCGTGCCGCTGCCCCAGCTCATCGTGTGGTGGCTGGTATCGGGAGACGGTGCAGGCACGCCCTGCCCCAGAGAAAGCTCCGCAAGGATGGAATGGTCTGCGGACAGATTGGCCTCCGTAAGGAACGCCAGTTGGAAGATAACCCGTGGTAGCGGCAGCAGCGTGTAGGGTCGCGCATGGATTTCACCGAGCGCTCGCGCTCTCACATCAGCGACCGGAAACGAAAAACTGCGCTTGGACATGCATGCTTCCCCAATTGGGCTTTTCAAAACCCACCTTCATGCTTGACTATTATCAAATGCGTGTGACCGCACGACGTGGCGCTTTGCCGCAGAATCCGCTGTTCAAAGCATCCTTGCAAGGACCATGCTGCTCACAACTTCGGGGAACATGCGATCCTTAAACTTTTCATTAAATCTTAAGAGTCATCTATCGGGCATGACCCGTGTTTCTGCGATGCGTATTGCGTTTTTCATCGCGCTCCTCACTCTCGCCGGCTGCGCCAGCGCACCCAGCAGGATTAGCAACGCCTGCGCGATTTTCGAGCAGCGCGACGGTTTCTTCAACAATTGGGAACGACAAGCACGTGCCGCAGAGCGCGAATACGGCGTGCCCGTACCGATCCTGATGGCGACGATCTACGTCGAATCAAGCTTCCGGGCCAATGCCCGTCCACCCCGCAAATGGTTCCTCGGCTTCATCCCCGGCAAGCGGGCATCATCGGCCTATGGTTACGCGCAAGCCCTCGATGGCACCTGGGCCACCTATCAGCGTGCCACCGGCCGCTGGGCAGCTCGCCGCAATGACTTCGGCGATGCGATCCGTTTCGTTGCCTGGTATCATAACCAGACGGCGGCACGGAACGGCGTTGCCCGAAACGACGCTTACAATCTTTATCTCGCCTACTACGCCGGACATGCGGGATATGACCGCGGCAATTTTAGCGGCAGCCTGAGGCAGACTGCTCAGAAATCGGCAGGAATGGCAGCACGTTACGCAGCACAGTTGAAGGGTTGCGGATACTGAGCAATGAAGGCTGAGCCAAGCGGGCTTGCGAACCCTTCGATCACACGACGGCGTATCTGGAGAAAGAGCAGCCCGCTCTTTCTCGCAACACCTGCCTCACATCCGAAGATAATCAGGACCGCGCATTATCGGAATGGACGATGCGCGGCCGGCTGGGTTCCCAGATCCTGACACCGTCCCGGCCATCACGCTTTGCCGTGTAAAGCGCCTCGTCAGCGCGAGCAATGAGGCGTACTGCATCCGTCGGCCCCGAACCAGACCCAAGCGTGGCAACACCGATGCTGACAGTCACGATACCCTTGTCGCTTCCCGTATGAGGAATGCGCAGCCCCCTCAATCGCTCGCAGAACTCCTCCGCAATCTTCAGTGCCGCCGCTTCATCGATATCCGGCAGAACCAGTGCGAGTTCCTCTCCACCATAACGGGCGGCCCGGTCACTGGTCCGGCGGGCTGCCGCTCTCAGGCAATCGGCGACTGTCTTGAGGCAGGAATCGCCCGCTCCATGGCCATAGGTATCGTTGAAGCGTTTGAAGTAATCGACATCGATCATCAGAAGTGCGAGCGACCCTTCGCCACGCGCAACCCGATCGAGCTCCTCGGCCATCACCGCATCGAAAGCGCGGCGGTTCAAAAGTCCGGTCAGACTATCCGTCTCGGCAAGCACGGAAAGCCTGTCATTCAGGTTCTGCAGTTCCAGTTCATGCTGTTTGGCGGCGGTAATGTCGGAGCAGATGACGAAACAGGCCCCTTCCGGCGTCGGACGCGTACGGGATTCGATCCAGCGCCCGTCGGCAAGCGGAAACTCAACAGTGCCGCCCTGTTTCAACCGCCCAAGCGCGATATCCACCCACTGCGCGACCTGCTCCTGTGGTATCCCGACGAGTTCGCCGCGAGCAATCGAAGCATAAAGAATGGCGGCTGCCGGCGTGCCGGGAACGCGCAGATCGGCGGTAACGGAAAACATTGCCCGGTAGCGCTCATTACAAAAGACAAGCGTGAGATCCTTGTCGAACATCACGAGACCATCGGAAATGCTGGACAGAGCTTCGGCAGCACGCCTGTCGCTCTGTGTAAGGGCTGCCTCAAGCAGCTTCTTGTCGGTCGTATCGCGGCTATGGGTGATGAGCCCGATGATATTACCATCAATGTCGGTGAACGGGGCCTTGAGCGTGGAAAGATAAGACCGGCTGCCATCCATTCGGGCAAGCATCTGCTCTTCGACTATCGCGGTTCCAGCCTTCAACGCCTTTTCCTCGTCGGCACGAAAAGCTGCGGCCACTTCCTGGCAGAAGAAATCGAAGTCTGTCTTTCCGATCAGCGCATCGGCATTCTCCGCCTGCATCAGGGTGGCGGTGGCCGGGTTCGCCATGATGAACCGGCCTTCACGATCCTTGACGTTCAGCGCCTCCGGCAAGCTGTTGATGACATGGCGGTACATGTGGTTTCGCGCCTCCGTCTCCCTTCGCCTGATCTCGTTGGCAAGCGCGACACAAGCCATCAAGGTCGCCACGAAAACAAGCGTCATGTAAGGCAAACGAATCTGAGGGCCGGTATCGATATCCTGATAGAGGGCATAGACAAAACCCGGCGCCATCGCGCCAATCGCCATCACCAGTGAAAACAGCACGTTCGCCTTGAGAGACGGCGCATCCTTCGTCTTCAAACGCCAACCGACAAGCCCGGCAGCGCAGGCGAATGCTATTCCGACCAGTCCGATCGCAGCCCCTGCTCCACCAAGATAAACGCGGAAAGCCGCCGCTATGATCGTGGTCACGATACCCGCAAGAGGGCCGCCGATAAACGCAGAGGTCCCGATCATCGTCATCCTCAGATCGATGAAGAAACCTGAGCCGAGCTGGAACGGGATCAACATCAGGCTGATCGCCCCAAGGCCGAACAGGATACCGAAAGCCCATCCCCGAATGGATTCTTTCTGACCGAAAACCGGCAGGCGAATGTTGGACCAGAGCGATATGACCAGCGCCACCACCGCCATATTCGCAAGCAATCCAACCCAGAGACTGTTCAAATCTTTAACCCTCGCACCAGCATCATGCTGGCTTCTATCCGACCCATTGTACGGTTTCCCCCACAAGGTTGGATTAGCGGAGATCGACGCCGGAGGGAAAAGCTTTAACCAGAGTTAACAGAAACTTACTCAGTTTTATCGGCCTGAGCGCCGGACCCGGCGAGAATATCCCCGCGAGCGGCAAAGCCGCCCGCGGACAGCAGCCTTCAATTGCCGTAACCGACGACGCTCTTGATCTCGAGGAAGTCGTGAATGCCCCAGTCGGCATATTCGCGCCCGTTGCCGGACTGCTTGTAGCCGCCGAAGGAAGAAAACAGATCCCAATCGGGATAATTAAGATAAACCGACCCGGCCCTCAAATACGGCGCGATCTTCCTCGCATGTTCCGGCTCGCCCTGCACATAGGCGGCAAGACCATAGGGCGTATCGTTGGCGATCTCGATTGCCTCTTCCTCGCCGTCATAAGGCAGGATCGACAGAACCGGACCGAAAATCTCTTCCCGCGCGATCGTCATGTTATTGTTGACGTTACCGAACACGGTCGGGCGAATATAATAGCCACGGTTCAGGTTCTCCGGTCGCCCCGGACCGCCGGTGACCAGCGTAGCGCCTTCCGAAATACCTGCCTCGATCAGACGCTGAATCTTGTCGAACTGCACCTTGCTGACAACCGGACCGAGATCAGTTCCCTCAGCTTGAGGATCGCCGGTGACCAGCTTCTCGGCAGCCTCTCGTGCTACGTTGAGCGCCTCTTCATGCCAGGCACGCGGCACCAGCATGCGCGTCGGCGCATCGCAGGACTGGCCGGAATTGCCGAAACAACCGGTGACCCCATCGGCCACGGCCTGTTTGAGATCAGCATCAGGCAGAATGATGTTTGCGGACTTGCCGCCAAGCTCCTGCGCCACGCGCTTGACGGTGTCGGCGGCCGTCTTCGCCACAATGATGCCGGCACGCGTCGAGCCGGTGAATGACACCATGTCGACATCCGGATGGCCCGCCATCACCTGCCCCACATCCGGGCCGGTACCATTGACCATGTTGAACACGCCCTTCGGCACCCCCGCCGCCTCCATCACCTCGGCGAAGATAACGCCGGAGATCGGTGCGATCTCGGAGGGTTTGAGCACCATCGTGCAGCCGGTGGCAATCGCCGGACCGACCTTGCAGGTAATCTGGTTGAGCGGCCAGTTCCATGGTGTAATCAGCGCCACGACGCCGATAGGTTCCTTGACGATGCGCGTCGTACCGCGATCCTCGGTGAACTTGTAAGTTTCGAGCGCAGTGATCGTTGCACTCAGATGCCCATGGCCGGCTGCGACTTGGGAATCGCGAGCGAACGCAATCGGCGCGCCCATCTCGCGGCTGACTGCCTGGGCGATATCCTCGGCACGTTTTTCATATTCCCAGAGAATTTGTTTCAAGAGCGTAAGCCGCTCGCTCTGCGTCCATCTCGAAAATACCGGAAACGCAGCTTTGGCAGCAGCGACAGCCTTGTCGACATCGGCCTTGGAGCCGAGTGCGATCTGCGTGAAGGGCTCTTCCGTCGAGGGATCGATGACATCGAGTGCGACGGGGACCACCGGCTCCACCCATTCGCCATTGATGAAGAATTTCAGGTGATTGCTCATGCCGTCCTCCGGGCTTGCGCGCTATGATGAAGGCACTATCGGCCAACACCATGCGCTTCCGCAAGCCCGGAGAGCAGACTTTGAAAGATCAGGCCTGTCCGCCATAGGGAGCGAGAAATGCCTTGATCGCCTCGATCTCGTTCGGCCGGATCTCATGGCCGCCTGCGTGCCATTCGAACGTCACAGCATCGCCCTGCCGCTTGAAATATTCGCCGAGCTCAAGTGTTGCGGGCACCGGACAGATCGGATCACGCTCGCCAGCCGTAATCAGAACATGCGCCTTCTCAGTCACTTTGCGCTCGGCCGGCTGGAACGGGATCAGCGGATGCATCAGCACACCGGCTTCGATGAGGCCGGGTTTCTCGATCATGATGTTGGCGAGGATGTTCGCGCCGTTGGAAAAGCCGAGGCCAAGCACGGTTGAAGACTCGTAACGCTCGCGATTGGCGGCAATGAAGTCGCCCATGCGCTCGGTGGCACGAGCAAGGTCGTCGCAGTCATAGACACCTTCCGCCTTGCGCCGGAAGAAGCGCGCAGCACCATGTTCGGAAACGTCGCCGCGCGGCGAGACAACTGTCGCACCAGGCAGAAGGCGGCTACCGAAATCGAAGAACTGGTTTTCGTCGCCGCCCGTACCGTGAAAGACGAACAGGATCGGCGATCCGGGCGCACCGGGGCGCACCCGGTGCAGATAACTGTCATAACTCATTGAAATCTCCTAAATGACGGTGGCAGGACGCAAACGCCCTGCCCTGAAATAATCTTAGGCAATCGGCTCCAGATGCTCTTCGAGAGCCTCGCGCAGATGCTCGTGCTGGGTCGGCAGCTTCAACGCCTCGCCGAGATGCGCGGTGTCTTCATCCCGGTCGAAGCCCGGCTCATTGGTGGCGATCTCGAACAGGACGCCACCCGGCGTGCGGAAATAGATCGCCCAGAAATAGTCGCGATCGATCACCGGCGTGACCTGATAGCCGGTATCCATCAGCGCCTTCCGCACTTCGAGCTGCTTTGCACGGTTCTCGACGGCAAAGGCGATATGATGCACGGATCCGGCACCAAGACGGGCGCTCGAAATATTCGGCATCGTCTCGACGTCGATGAAGTCGGCACCATTTCCGCCCGGAATGCCGAAGCGGGTAACGCCATCCCTGGCATCGACCTGCTCATAGCCCATGAACTTTAGAAGCTCGGCCGTTGAGCCTTCGTCACGAAGACGCATCGACGCGGAGTGGAACCCACGGATTGCCTCCTCTGCACCGACACCATTGCCGATCCAGGGCGCACGATTGTCATCCCTGACTTCGACAAGCGCAAAACCGTCGCCATCGGGGCCGGCAAAATGCAGTCGCTTCTCACCGAAAGCATCATCGGCCTTCAACCCATCGGCACCAGCCTTGGTCAGCCGATCGGTCCAGTAACCGAGAGAACCTTCAGGCACGGAAAACACGGTCGTACCCACTTCGCCGGTGCCGGGACGGCCCTGTGCGATATGCGGGAAGGGAAAGTAAGTCATCACCGAACCCGGTGTGCCGACGTCGTCCCCGTAGTAGAGATGATAGACATCCGGCGCGTCGAAATTGACGGTCTTCTTGACGCGGCGCAGGCCGAGCGTGTCGGTGAAGAATTTATTGTTGGTGGAGGCACTCGCGGCCATCGACGTGACGTGGTGCAGGCCCCTGATCTGGGTAATCATATCAAACCCCTTGTTCCTGTGGAGCCGCCTCGCGGCCCGCTGTTCATGGGGTGATATTTGGTCGATCAGACGCAGATTGGATAGATAAACACATCCGAACGGATTGTTCGCTTATCGTTGACGAAGAATGCGTACCGTTCACTGATCAGACAGTTTCCGGCAATTGCCAATCGACAGGATCCTTACCGATCGACTGCAGATACTCGTTGGTCTTGGAAAACGGGCGCGAGCCGAGAAAGCCGTTATGGGCAGAAAGCGGCGATGGATGCGCCGATTTCAACACCAGATGCCGCTCCTGATCGACGAAGGACGCTTTCTTCTGAGCGTAGGAACCCCAGAGAATGAAGACGATCCCGTCGCATTCGTCGTTCACCGTGCGAATGACGGCATCGGTGAACTTTTCCCAGCCCTGACCCTGATGGGCGGCAGCTTTCCCCTCTTCGACCGTCAGCACGCTGTTCAGGAGAAGCACGCCCTGTTCGGCCCAGCTTTCGAGGAAGCCGTGTTTTGCCGGCGGAATGCCGAGATCGGCCTGCATTTCCTTGTAGATATTGACGAGCGAAGGCGGCGTCTTCACCCCCGGCTGCACCGAAAAGCACAAACCATGCGCCTGGCCGACCCCGTGATACGGGTCCTGACCGAGAATGACTACCTTCACCTCATCGAGCGGGGTAAGGTCCAGCGCGCGAAAATACTCGGAACCCTTTGGGAAGATTCGTTTTCCCGCCTGTTTTTCGGAGAAGAGAAAACGTTTGAGATCAGCCATGTACGGGTCTGCGAACTCGCCCTCCAGAGCGAATTTCCAGCTCTCTTCCAGCTTGATCTCACCTTCAGCCATGCCATTCACCTTTTATTGGAAACGTCCGCCACGCTGGATGACTTCCGTCTTGTAGCCATCCGGATCTGTCACGAAGAAGAACCGCGCAAACGGCTTGCCCTCATGCGGCATCTCGACGAGCTTGCCGACGGTGAGGCTCAGATCAGTGAAGCGCGTATATTCGGCCTCGATATCCTCGACCGTCACGGCCAGATGGCCGTAACCGTTTCCGAGATCATAGGCTTGCTCGCGCCCCGCATTGACGGTCAGTTCCAGCTCGAACCCGGTTTCCGGGTTCGAGAGATAGATCAGCGTGAACCCGTCGAATGGCACGCGGCTGGCGACTTTCAGACCAAAGGCCTTGTCATAGAAATCGACTGACCGCGCCTCTTCGAGAACACGGATCATCGAATGGACCATCTTGGCCATGGCTATGTTTTCCTTAACTCATCACGTGGTTCGAGCGCTTATGCCAGTCCCAGGCTGATTTGATAATATCGTTGAGCGTATATTGCGGCTCCCAGCCCAGGACTTCGCGCGCCTTGTCGTTGTTGGCGACGAGCGATGTGGAATCGCCCTCACGACGGCCGACATATTCCACCGGGAACGGCTTGCCGGAAACGTCCGAAATTGCCGCAAGCAGCTCTTTCACTGTCGTGCCGGTGCCGGTGCCCAAGTTGAGCTCAACCATGTCGCCGCCAGCCAGAAGATAATCGACGGCGCGCACATGCGCATCGGCAAGGTCGAGGACGTGGATATAGTCGCGCACACAGGTGCCATCGCGCGTGTCGTAATCGTCGCCGAACACCTTAAAGCCCTGGCGACGGCCAAGGGCTGCTTCGATGGCGAGCGGGATCGCATGGGTTTCCGGCGTATGCCACTCACCGATCCGGCCCTCGAAATCAGCGCCTGCGGCATTGAAATATCGCAGCATGACCGACTTCAGGTCCATATACTGGCCGTAATCCTTCAACGCCTGCTCGATAATGTACTTCGTGCGGCCATAAGGATTGATCGGCGCCTGGCCATGGCTCTCGTCCATCGGCACCTGAACCGGCAGACCATAGGTCGCGCAGGTGGAGGAGAAGACGAAGGCCTTCACACCGGCCTGAATCGCAGCCGACATCAGCGTCAGCGCGCCGACCACGTTGTTGTCGTAGAAACCGACCGGATTCTTGACCGATTCCCCTACTTCGATGAGAGCCGCGAAATGCAGAACCGCTTCGGGCTTGTGTTTTGCAAACACTTCATCCAGTCGCGCATGGTCACGGATATCGCCCTGTTCGAGCTCGCCCCAGCGAACGAATTCCGCGTGTCCATTCGAGAGATTGTCGAAAACGACGGGCTCGTAACCTCTTTCAGCCAGTACCAGACACGTATGGGAGCCGATATAACCGGCACCGCCCACCACAAGCACTTTCTTCTTCGACATCATGTCCTCAAAGGTTGTTGAAGCCGGCGGCAATATAGCTCCCCGGGATCAAATGGGAAGGGCGCATGCTGCACATGCACAGCAGCTAAAAATTGCGGTGCGATCTTGTCGGGCCGAATTGACTCTTTACATGAGGACGCGGCAAGCAAACTTGTCTATCCTGTTCAGGTTTTCGCCATAGGCCTTTCATGCGTTACGTCTTTCTCTGTCTCGGCTGGTTCTTTGTGGCACTCGGCGTGGTCGGTGCATTTCTGCCCGTTTTGCCGACGACACCTTTTCTGCTGCTGGCCGTCGCCTGTTTCGCGCGCTCCTCGCCGAAGCTTGAGGCCTGGCTGATGAACCACAACACATTCGGCCCGCCGCTGAAAAACTGGCGTGAGCGCGGCGCGATTTCACGGCGCGCGAAAATCACGGCGATCTCGCTCATGGCTCTGAGTTATGCCGGTTTTTGGTTTGGCTCCCACCCTTCGGCATGGCTGGCCATACTCGTCGCAGCCTTTATGATCGGCCCCGCGATTTTTATGATCACAAGGCCGAGCGCCTAAAATCACCGGTTCCGTGACTGCGGCAGAACATAGGGAATATGCGCCGCAGGCACGCGACCGACGGCACCCGCAATGCCATAGACCGAAGCAATGATGTCGTCGCTCACCGTCTCGTGGCAGGCGCCTTCCGCGACCACCCGGCCGTGATGCAGCACCACGAGATGATCGGCGAATTCCGCCGCCAGATTGAGATCGTGCAGGATGGCGAGCACCATGCCGCCGGCTGACGCAAAATCCCGAGCAGTCTCGAGCACCGAAATCTGATGGCCGAGATCGAGGCTTGCCGTCGGCTCGTCGAGAAACAGCGCCCGCGGCACGCCATCGACGACGGCCTGCGGCACCTGTGCGAGCGCGCGGGCAAACTGCACCCGCTGTTGCTCGCCGCCCGACATTGACGGATAAGGACGGCTCTCGAAGCCTCTCAGCCCCACGCGCGACAGGGCCTTGCGCGCTTCTTCGCCGGGATTGAGTGCGCCATGCGCAACCGCGCCCATGCGCGCAATCTCCAGTGCCGTAAACGGAAAAGCAAGCTGCGTCGCCTGCGGCAGCACTGCACGGCGTCTGGCAAGATCGGCCGGCTGGCAGAGATCGACGCTCGTCCCATAGTACGAGACAAGACCGCTATCCGGCTGCATCTCGCCCGACAATACCTTCATCAACGTCGATTTGCCGGCTCCGTTCGGGCCGATGACGACGGTAAACTGGCCGGGCTTCAGCTCGATCGAGATGTCGTCGATCAGCTTGCGACCTGAACGGCTGACGGTGACCTTATCGGCAATGATCATGGCAGATCCCGCGCGCCGATACCATTCTTGCCGATCAGCAGGAACAGGAAGACAGGTGCGCCGAACAGCGCGGTAATGACACCGATCGGCAGTTCAGCAGGTGCTGCGACAGTGCGCGCAACACTGTCCGCGATCAGGAGCAATGCTCCTCCCCCCAATGCTGATCCCGGCAAAAGGAAACGATGGGACGGCCCCATCGCAAGCCTGAGCAGATGCGGCACAACGATGCCCACAAATCCGATAGATCCGGCTACGGCCACGGTAGAGCCACAGGCGGCCGCCACGGCGACGATGACAATTTTCTTCAACCGCTGAACCGGAATGCCCATGTGAAAGGCCGCCGCATCGCCGAGAATCAACGCATCGAGACCTTTGGCGACAAAAGGAATGATCCCCATGACGAAAACGATGAAAGGCAGGATCGAAAGCACGCGGCCGTAGGTGGCGCCACCTAGAGAGCCAAGGCTCCAGAAAGTAATGTCGCGCAGCTGCCGGTCATCTGCCATAACGATCAGAAGCCCCATGAAAGCTCCTGCAAGCGCGCCAATCGCGATACCGCAGAGAATAAGCGCGGTGGTCGAGGTACGTCCGTCCCGCGTGGCGATCGCGTAAAGAGCCCACGTGACCAGCAGTCCGCCGAAAAATGCCATCAGTGGCAAAAACTGATTGCCAAGCACTACGGCTATAGGTGCGAGCACGCCGCCTCCGAGCACGATGGCGCAGACGGCGGCAAGCCCCGCTCCCGACGTTACCCCGACAATGCCAGGATCGGCGAGCGGATTTCGAAACAGGCCCTGCATCATCGCGCCGGAAACCGCGAGCCCCGCACCAATCAGCAACCCGAGCGCCGTGCGCGGCAGGCGCACCGCTTCGAGGATCACCCGTTCCTGTGTTGTCAGGCTGTCACCATTGCCGGTGAGATAGGAGAAAAGATCTCGCAAACCCACACCTGTTGGCCCGACATGCAGCGAGAGCAGGCAGGAAAAGACGAGCAGGACAGCCAGCAGAAAGAGCACCAGCACGCCCTGAGACGTCCGGTTTCCCTCACCCGTCCGGCGAAAGGGCATGGCGAGCGCCTTCATCAGTTGATTACGCCCGGATAGATTTTGGCTGCCAGTGCCCGCGCAGCTTCCGGTGTGCGAGGCCCGAAGCCCAGCAGCATCAGGCCATCCATCGAAACCAGCGCCTTGTTTGCCGCAGCCGGCGTAGTCTGCATCGAGGGAAGAGCGAACATCTGTTCCGGCGTAATCGAATGATCGCCACGCGACATCGACAGAATTACATCCGGTGCGGCAGCAATAACCGCCTCATCGGAAAGCGGCTTGTAGCCGTTGATCGTCGGCGCGGCATTGACGCCGCCTGCCATCTCGATGATCGCACCCGCTTCGGTATCGGCACCGCCAGCCATCAGGCGGCCATTCGAAATAGACAGAACGAAAAGAACCTTCTTCTTGCCGCCGCTGATCTTGGCCACATCGGCTGCAACCGCCTTCAAGCCATCCTCGGTTTTCTTCGCCAGCGCCTCCGCCTTGTCGGACAATCCGACGGCCGCACCGACATCACGGATCTTCTGACCGATCTTGTCCGCCTTTGGAGGTGTCGGGATCACGACCATCGGTACCTCGCTGGCCTTCAGGATCTCCAGCACCGGCGGCGGGCCGGAGCCTTCCTCCATCAGGATCAGGTCTGGTTTCTGCCCCAGAATACCCTCCGCCGAAAGCTGGCGCATATAGCCGACATCTGGCTTGGAATTGGCGTCAGCCGGATAAAAGCTGGTCGAGTCGCGCGCCACGATACGGTCCTGAGCACCGAGGTCATAAAGGATTTCGGTGATCGTTCCGCCGACCGAGACGATGCGTTTTGCTTCGGGATTGCCCTTGTCGGCAGCGAGAACGCCGCCCGCACTTATCGTCGATCCCAGCAGAATTATTGCAAGAAGACGCCCGAATTTGGAACAGGAAACCATTGTGATCCACCCCTTGGCGTTGCCGCACATCTGATGAAAGCAGGATTAGGCAGCGCTGCAAATTTCAATAACTTGAGTTGACTACGCAAGTTTTTTTGGCTTTTCAAGGGGAGGGCCGGCAGATATCTTGACTGGCAAATGAAACTTAAGTGAGGGAAGTTTTCATGTATATTGCAATGAACCGTTTTCGCGTCGTTCCGGGCTTCGAAGAAGCATTCGAAGCGATCTGGCGCGACCGTCAGGGCCGCCTTGCGGAACTGCCAGGTTATATCGAATTCCACATGCTGAAAGGCCCCAAGGCCGAAGACCATTCGCTTTACGCGTCCCACACGGTCTGGGAAACATTCGAGCATTTCAAGGCCTGGACGACTTCCGAACAATTCCGCGCAGCCCATGCCAATGCCGGCAACAACCGCAGCAAGGTGGAATATCTCTCCGGCCCGCATTTCGAGGGTTTCGAAGTCATCATCCACGAAGACAAGAACGGCGTACGCGCCGCCGACGCGGCCTGAGGATCATCGATGAACGCCGTATCCGAAATCACAGCTGACCGTCGCGAACGGGCTCTGGCTGCACTCGCCGAAAAGCCCGATGGCATCGTCGAGTCGATCGCTGCCGCTGCAGACGTTACCCCCGCCGAGATTCTTGAAATTCTGCCCGAGGGTTCGGCCGTCATTGCGCCGAAAGAAAGCTTTCTCGACATCTGGAACGAGCTGACCACCTGGGGCATCGTCCTCTTCCTCGTCCACACCGAGGATGTTGTAGCCGAGATCGATGGTGAGCTGCCGGTCGGTTCGGAAGGCCATGGCTGGTTCAACATTCATGGTGACAGCCCGATCGGCGGTCACATCAAGAAGGACAACTGCGCCTCGATCACCTTTGTCGACCGCGCCTTCCACGGCCGACGCTCCTGTTCCATTTGGTTCATGAATGCCAAGGGCGCGCCAATGTTCAAGGTCTTCGTCAAGCGCGACGAGGCACGCGAACTGCTCTCCGAACAGCTGGCAAAATTCGACGCATTGCGCGCCAGCTACGCCTGATCGACAAAAAGTAAAAGGCGGGTGCCTGCTGAAGCACCCGCCTTTCCGGGAAGTCCGGGTTCGGACCGGAAATATGCAATTCAGCGATGCGCGACGTGTTCGGGTTTGCTCTTATGCTTGGTCGAGGCAAACTCCTCCAACTGCTTCTCGCTCATCGATTTTTCCATTTCTTTCGAAGCGCCCTTGAGATCGCTTTTCTTTGCATCGCCGCGCTTGGCCGCAAGGGCTGCGCCCGCTGCCTTCTGCTGTGCCTTCGATTTCGCCGGCATGTTTCTCCTCCTTAGAGATCATCTCCATTTCCAACACGCCGACTGCGATTTTCGTTCCAATCGACAAGCGCGGAACCTCTGCATTCGCCAAGGGTTTCTCAGAGAGCCTGCGGCACACCTGTAGTTGGCACACTCAACGGGAAGGAAACGACCATGAACACTGCAAATCCGAATAAGCCTATTGCAACGGACATCGAACGCGAGCAGCTCGACACCACCAATCCCGAAGCGCTGAAAGAGGCTGCACGCCTCGGCAACAGGGACGCCTACCTTGTCGAAACAGATCTGGAGGATGCGGATCAGCGCGAAGACGGCGACCAGCCAGATGGTCGCCCAAGCCCCATGGCAAATGCCGACAACCCTGAGGCCGACTGAAGAGCTAAACGGAACCTCCGTCGCTTCTCGGGTGTTGCTAGTCACCTGGGAGAATTGGAGACACGCCATGGACGCCGACACGATACCGACGAAAAAGCCGGAGCCGACGACCGAAAACAATATTACGGCAAGTGAACGCGAGCGCGGCAGCCATCCCCTGCATCTGATGCAGGGGATGGAGGTAAAAGCCGCGCCCACGCTTGCTGACCCGGACGCCGAATCCTTTGTTTCTGAAGCGCTGGAGGATCTGGTCGCCTGCCACATACCATTTCTTCTGGCGGGAACATTTGCGATTAGCGCCTATACCGGCATTACCCGCCCCACCAAGGACCTGGATATCTTTTGCAAGGCAGGTGACTACGCCCGCATCCTCGCCCACTTCAAGGAGAAGGGTTACGAGATCGAGGTGGAGGACGACCGGTGGCTCGGCAAGATCAAGAAGGGCCGGCATTTCTGCGATGTCATCTTCGCCGCTTCCAACGGCACGATGCCGATCAGCGACAGCTGGTTCGAAAACGCCCGCCAGATCGAGATGAACGGCCACAAGGTGCGCATCATTGCACCGACCGAGCTGATCTGGTCGAAATGTTTCGTGCAGCTTCGCCATCGTTACGACGGCGGCGACGTGGTCCACATGATCCTGCGCGCTCATGACCAGATCGATTGGGAAAAGCTGCTCAACTACATGGAAGTTCATTGGGAGGTTCTGCTCATCCACCTCCTCAACTTCCGCTGGATCTACCCGACCGAGCGCGACAAGGTGCCTGACTGGTTGCTCGATGAACTGCTCGACCGTCTGAAGGCCCAGCGCGAACTTCCGCTGCCGCAGATGAAGATTTGCCGCGGTCGCATGTTCAGCCGCGTCGATTTCGAGATCGACGTTAAGGAATGGGGTTTTGCCGATGTCGGTGGCGAAGGTGATCTGCGCGAAGGCGTTGACGAGGAAACCAGAAAAGGAGGCCCGGCATGAGCAAGGCGCCCGATAACCATGACACCACCGCCCAGAAAAAGGCCGACGTCAAGCAGCGTGTCGCGGCAATGGGAGATCTTCATGTCAAGGAACATGGCTCTCCTTCATACAAGGAGCTTTTTGCGGAAATTTCGCAGGAGGCCGACATTCTCGTGCTGACCGGTGATCTGACCGATCTCGGCAAGCCGAAAGAGGCGGAGTTGCTTGCGGCTGACCTTCGCTCCTGCTCCATTCCGATGGTCGCCGTTTTGGGCAATCACGACTATGAATGCGGCCATGTGGATGAGGTGAAAGCGATCATCAAGGATGCCGGCGTGCATCTTCTCGAAGGCTCAGCGATCGAGATCAACGGCGTCGGTTTTGCTGGTGTCAAAGGCTTTGCCGGCGGTTTCGGCCGTTACATGCTCGGCTCCTTCGGCGAACCGGCGATCAAGGCGATGGTGGCGGAAAGCGTCGAGGAAACGATGCGGCTGGAAAACGCGCTGCGCCAGGTGAAGTCCGAACGTGCCTTGGTGGTGTTGCATTATGCGCCCATCCAGCAGACAGTCGAAGGCGAGCCGCCTGAAATCTTCCCCTTCCTCGGCTCTTCCCGCCTTGCCGAGACAATCGATCGCTTCCCGGTAACAGCCGTCGTTCACGGCCACGCCCATCGCGGCACCTACGAGGGCAAAACTCCCGGCGGTGCGCCGGTCTATAACGTCGCCTCCCACATAGAGAAGCCAACCGGTAAGGCGTATGCGCTGCTCGAGTTGTGAATGATTGATGCCGCACCCGCGATCCGGATCGGCGGCAGCCTCTCATCCGCCTGCCGGCAACCTCTCCCCGTTATGACGGGGATAAAGGCACAAGCTGCAGCTCTCCGTCCTCGCCAACACCGAGTGTGACACGTTCCCTCTCCCCGCATGCGGTGAGAAGGTTAGGTTAAGGGGCAGCCGCCACCTGTAATCTCCAGACTACACCGAAAATCGCGCGCGCCTCACCCCATCCATGGAACTGTAAGCCTCTTCACCCGTTTGCCGGTCTCGTTCACCAGCGAAGGACCGGATCGTATGACGGACTTGCATTCCGCCGCAGAGTTTCGAGTTTTTCCAAAGACTTGGGGAGCGGAATATGTCGCTCTCGGCGAAGTGCGTTTCCGGCTGTGGGCACCCGGCCAGAAGACGGTGAGCCTGCGCCTTCACGGTGAAGACACCGAAATGAGCGCGAGCCGTGACGGCTGGTTCGAGATTCTCGCGACCGGTGTCTCTGCCGGCTCCGAATATAACTTCGTTCTCGCAGACGGCACCGTGGTTCCCGATCCCGCCTCCCGCGCCCAGAAGGATGACGTCAACGGCCCGTCGCTGGTCATCGACCCAACCAATTACGATTGGCAGGATACCGAGTGGACGGGCCGCCCCTGGGAAGAAACCGTCGTCTACGAACTGCATTTCGGCACGTTCACGCCGGAGGGCACATTCCACGCTGCGATCGACAAACTGCCTTATCTGGCCGATCTCGGCATCACGATGATCGAGGTCATGCCCCTCTCCCAGTTCGGGGGCAAACACGGTTGGGGTTACGATGGCGTCCTGCTTTACGCACCCCATTCGGCCTATGGCCCGCCGGAAGACTTCAAGGCCTTCGTTGATGCCGCCCACCGGCATGGCATTTCCGTTGTGCTCGATATCGTGCTCAACCACTTCGGCCCAGAAGGTAACTATCTCCCCCTTCTGGCACCCGACTTCTTCCACAAGGATCGCATGACACCCTGGGGCGCCGGCATCGCCTATGATGTCGATGCCGCCCGCCGCTATATCGCGGATGCACCGCTCTACTGGCTGGAGGAGTATCATCTCGATGGCCTTCGCTTCGATGCAGTCGACCAGATCGAGGATTCGTCCGACAAACATGTCCTGATCGAGATCGCCGAGCGCATCCGCGCTGAGATTACCGACCGCCCGGTCCACCTGACAACCGAAGACTGCCGCAACGTCACCTTCCTGCATCCACGCGACGAGGACGGTTCGGCACCGCTTTTCACCGGGGAATGGAACGACGATTTTCACAACGCCGTGCATGTCTTCGCCACCGGCGAGACCCATGCCTATTACGGGGATTTCGCCGAGAGCCCGGAAACGCTTGTCGCCCGTTGCCTGACGGAAGGTTTTGCCTATCAAGGCGAGGTCTCGCCGCAATCGGGCAAAAAGCGCGGCGTCGACAGCACCAGCCAACCGCCTATAGCCTTCGTCGATTTCATCCAGAACCACGACCAGACCGGCAACCGCGCGCAAGGCGAGCGCCTTATCTCGCTGGCCGGCGACACGCGCACGAAAATCCTGCTCGCCACCCTTATTCTGTCGCCGCATATCCCGCTGATCTTCATGGGCGAGGAATATGGCGAGACCAACCCATTCCTGTTCTTCACCGATTTTCACGGCGATCTGGCAAAGGCCGTTCGCGAAGGACGGGCAAGAGAATTCGAAGGCCATGCGGGTCACGGCGAAAAGGTGCCGGACCCGAACGCGAAAAAAACATTCGAAAGGTCGAAACTCGACTGGGAGAAACTTGGATCACCCAAAGGCCGGGAATGGTTCGAGTTCACCAGTCAGCTGCTGAAACTTCGGCAGGAGATCATCGTCCAGTTGCTGGCAACCGCGAAAGGCGGCACCGGCAAGGTGATCGAGACCGATACCGGATATCTAGCCGTCTCCTGGGATTTCCCCAATGGCAGGCTCGCGATCGCGCTCAACATCGGTGATGCAAGACCGCTCCCTGAAATGCCAGGCAGACCGATCTATGCTTTTCCGAAGAAGGATCATCCGGAGCGCCTTAGCGAACTTTCCCACAATTCCATCATCGTCAGTTTCGAAAAGGCATGAGCCGCCGCATGATCCCGACCGCGACCTACCGCATCCAGTTCCGCAATGGCATGACCTTCGATCGCGCCGCAGCGCTCGTGCCTTATCTCAAGCGCCTGGGCATAAGTCATCTCTATGCCTCGCCGATCTTCACCGCCACGACCGGTTCCACCCACGGTTATGATGTTACCGACGCCAACGAGATCGATCCGGCGATCGGCGGGCGCGAAGGTTTCGACCGCATGGTGGCGGCTCTGAAGCAGGGAGGCCTCGGCCTGATCCTCGACATTGTGCCGAACCATATGGCGGCGTCGCTGGAAAATCCCTGGTGGCGCGACGTCATCGAAAATGGAGAACAGAGCCGCTACGCCCGTCATTTCGATATCGACTGGTCACGCCGCCTCACCCTGCCCTTCCTTGGTGACACGTTCGAAGCGGTGCTTGAGGCAGGTGAAATCGCGCTTAAACATGACCCGAAGACTGGCAAACCGGCCCTCGCCTATTTCGAGACTTTCTACCCCCTGAGCCCGGAAACCTACCCCGGCAGCGAAACGGGGTTGCTGCAGATTACCGACAAAGCCGTCATTGCCGATCTCCATGACCGGCAGCCTTATCGGCTGATGTCCTGGCGGGATGCATCACGCGATCTTTCCTATCGCCGCTTTTTTGAGATCACCGGGCTCGCAGGTATTCGCGTCGAGGATGACGATGTCTTCGACGACACGCATCGCCTGATCGTTGAGCTGGTACGCTCAGGCGCCGTCGATGGCCTGCGCGTCGACCATATCGATGGACTTGCCGATCCCAAAGCCTATCTCGAACACCTTCGACAGGAAGCCGGGCAGGACTGTTACATCACGGTCGAAAAGATCCTTGGCGAAGGAGAGGATCTTGCGCCCGACTGGCCTGTCTCCGGCACGACAGGATACGAGTTTATCGCGACCCTAAGCGACGCCCTTGTGGACGGCGAACGGTTACCCCAGCTTCATGCGGCTTATGCGGCATTGACCGGGGCGTCTCCAGACATGGCAGATGAGCTGCGCGCAGCCAAATTGCTGATGGTTGACAACAACTTCGCGGGCGAAGTTGCAACCCTCGTAAAGCTTGCTGAATCAATACTTGAAGAACGGCCGGAGGCAGCCGCTATTTCATCGGAGGCGATCAGGGCCGGGCTCAGGGAACTGCTGGTGGCCTTCCCCGTGTATCGCACCTACGGCACCGCCGATGGCATGCCCCCCGAAGGCCGTCAGATGCTGGAAAAGGTCGCAACCGATATCCGGCGCAGCAAGACGACGGCAGATCTCTCCGCCCTGCCGTTCCTGGCAAAGATCCTGAACGGCGACCTCGCGCCCCAGCTATCACACAACGCCTCGACATTCCGCACCCGCTTCCAGCAATTGACCGGACCGTTGATGGCGAAGTCAGTGGAAGATACGCTCTTCTTCCGACACCACGCTTTGATTGCTCTCAATGAGGTCGGTGCTGAACCTCTGCCGCGAGAGTTTTCGCTGGACCGTTTCCACGAACAGATGATCGAGCGACAGAAACGTCAGCCGGATGCGCTTTCGGGCACCTCCACCCACGATACCAAGCGGGGCGAAGACGCTCGCGCACGGCTTTATGCATTGAGTGAAGCGCCGAAGATCTGGGCTGACGCAGTCGAACGTTGGCGACGGGCCAACAGTGCTTCCGTAACCCATCTTGACGATGGGCCAGCGCCGGAGCCCGCCGTGGAATGGATGCTGTATCAGGCGTTGGCTGGCGTCTGGCCGGCCGACCTGGCGCCGGATGACGCCATGGGCCTTGCCAAACTGGAGGAACGTTTTCAGGCATATGCCGAAAAGGCGATCCGCGAGGCAAAGCTGCGAACCAATTGGGCGGATGGCAAAACGGATTACGAGGCAGCCGTTAAGAACTACATTTATGCGATGCTCTCACCCGAAAACGACCTCTTCCTTGTGGACTTCGCCTCTACTCTCCGCCCATTTTTCCGCGCTGGCAGCGTCAACTCCATTTCCCAGACAATCTTCAAGCTGACGGCTCCCGGCGTGCCTGATATCTATCAGGGCAGCGAGACCTGCGATCTGTCGCTCGTTGATCCTGACAACCGGCGCGAACCGGATTTCGAAAGCCTGTCGCAACAGTTTTCGGAAGCTGGAGAGCTCGATACGTCCTCCGAAGATGGTTGGTTGAGCGGTCACTTCAAACATCAGATTATCGGCAAGATATTGAAGCTCCGCCGGACCCTGCCCGGTCTCTTCCGTAACGGCGAATATATCCCGCTGGAAGTGAGCGGCGTACGGGCGAAGAACATTGTCGCTTTCGCGCGGCGTGATGATCGCCATGCCTTGCTGGTGGTGACACCACGCCATGTTCTGGAGGCATTGCAGGATCTGGCATCATCCCGCTCCGCTCACTGGGCCGCGACGCGTGTCGTATTACCGCCACCGCTTGCGGAACGGCGTTACCGGGATATTTTTTCGGGCCGTATCTTTGATTTTTCCGGTGATGCTTCGGTCAACTGGGCCTTTGCGGATCATCCTTTCGCAGTTCTGCTGGCAGAATGAGACCTGGATATCGCACAAGAAGAAACCGCCGGACTTTTCAGCCCAGCGGTTTTCTGTCTCGCCGCATCTTTATTTCGGGCTTAACGAAGTCCGAAAAACGAAAGAATTGCGAGGACGATCACAACGGCTCCAACGAGCCAGACAATGCTGTTCATGATGTTCTCCTGATAGGTTTGAAACCGTAAAGCGACATGCTCCCGGTCACGCAAAACCGACAAGATTGAGAACCGCGATGACGATCACGACTGCTCCGACCAACCAAATGATACTGTTCATGACGTTCTCCTTTTGATGTCGCAAAAGTGAACGGTCGCAACCCCAAAAGGTTCCCGGATCGACACGCTGTCGGGCGTCATTTTCAGACGAACGCAAATGGCGGAAAAGTTATGGCCCATCCCGCCTCAAGCCCGAATTTCGATCGAGCTTTCCGTGCTCTGCCTTGTCAAAATATTGGTTGGACAGCAGCCAGCCCTTGAGCGGTCTGAGCGGCAGGATGCAGGTCAAAAGCAGAAACGGAAGCGAGGTGAAGAAATGCATCCAGAACGGCGGCTGGTAGATAGCCTCGATCAGGACCGCCAGCGCCACGCTCGGCACGCAGGCAAAACATACCACGAAAAAAGCTGGCCCATCGGCAGGGTCGGCAAACCCGTAGTCCAGACCGCAGACCTCGCAACTCGGCTTCATCGAAAGGAAGCCATCGAATAAATGGCCCTGCCCGCAGCGCGGGCAGCGACCTCGTAACCCTGTATTAGACGGCGAAAGTGTCGGCCAGTGCGCTTCATGTCCCATGGATCCGGCTTCCTCTCGAAATTCATCTGAAGAATGCCTAGCGCTGAACATTAGCAATCATCAAGGTAGCAAGATGTAGCGCGTCAATCTGCCCATCTCAAAAGATGCACTCATCAAAAATGCAACCCTGATTGGGGGTTAATCCCAGATTCGCTCGCGCTTTACATACCTATCGATGATTTTCAGGCTGCGATCAGGCTGGATCATATAGGTTTCATGCACCTCGCGACCCACCTGGTTGGTGAATTCATGCGAGAACGTGCTGCCGACAGGCGATTTGGTAAGCCTCGTGCGCGGCTGGCCGCCATAGGTGATGCTGCCGGGTATCGGAGAAAGGCCAGGCCCGCTGTTGAAGCTGTAGCCGACAGTGGTGGCCGAGGCAGAGCAGCCCGCAAGAGCGAGCGCCAGGATGGATAAGACAAGAGCCGGTTTCATGGCGTCATCCTTGAACGGAAGGATCGGCAAAGCGATCCCTCTCTTTGACTATGACGATGGAAATAGGGCTCTGCGGATAATTCCGCTACCCTTGCCGGAGATATCGGCTACATCTTTGAGCAAGCCATTCAAACAAAGCCAGCCCATTTAAGGAAGCATTCGTGAGAAGACCTGTTTCCGGCATGTCCGTTGCCGAATTGTCGATGTTGATTCACTCGGGCGTCATGAGTCCCGTGGAAATCGCCGAGGCCGTTTTCGATGCCATCGATCGCCACGCCGACAAATCCGTTTTCATATCGCTCTTGAAAGACCGCGCGATGGAAGAAGCAGCGGCCGCTGCCAGGCGTGTCGCAGACGGCCGTTCACTCGGCTTGCTGGATGGCATCCCGATCGCCTGGAAGGACCTGTTCGACATCAAAGGACTGGCGACGACGGCGGGCTCCACGGTGCTGTCGACCAAAGCGCCGGCCACGAAGGATGCCGCGGTGGTCGATCTGGTGCGGCAGTCCGGTATGGTCGCGATCGGCCGAACCAACATGAGCGAATTCGCCTTTTCCGGCATCGGCATCAACCCGCATTACAGCACGCCGCATAACCCGAAAAGCACCGATGTCCCGCGCGTCTCCGGCGGCTCGTCCTCCGGTTCCGCGGTTGCGGTTGCGGCAGGCCTCGTTCCGGTCGCAATCGGCACCGATACCGGCGGCTCTATCCGCATCCCTGCCGCCTTCAACGGCATCGTCGGTTACAAGGCAAGCCGCGGCCGTTATTCGATGGATGGCGTATTCCCGCTGGCAAAGAGCCTCGATTGCCTCGGCCCGCTCTGCCGCACTGTCCAGGATGCCATCTGGGTCGATGCCGCCATGCGTGGCGCTACCCGGCCGGAGATCACCCGCGCCACGGACGCAAGGCTTGATATCGTCGTGCCGGAAAACGGCGTATTCGACGGCGCCGAACCGGGCGTCATTGACGCTTTCGAAACCGCCCTTGCCCGCCTCGAAAAAGCCGGTGCCCGTATCGAACGCATTCGTATCCCGGCATTCGATGCGATCAGCGATCTCGTCAAGGCCCGCGGCGCGCTCGTCACGGCGGAAGCCTTTGCCCTGCACCGCGAACGCCTGACCGGCGCCATTGCAGATCAGATCGATCCACGCGTCGTAGCCCGCATCAAGCTCGGTGAAAAGACAAGCATGGCCGATTATATCGACATACTCGATATCCGCCGCCAACTGACCGTGGAAACAGAACAACTGCTTGCCGGGCGCCTGGTGGCCTTCCCCTCAGTCGCCCATGTAGCACCGGCCATCGATCCGCTGCTCGCCGAGGACGACCTCTTCTTTGCCGCCAATGGCAAGACATTGCGCAATACCGGCTTTGGCAATTTCCTAGACTGGTGCGGCGTTTCCATTCCCTGCGGCGCCGGCGATGCAGGAATGCCGGTCGGCTTGCTTCTCTCGGGCGTTGCCGGAGATGACGAAAAGCTGCTCACCGCAGCGCTTCGATACGAGGATGTGATCCGGGGATAATAGGCTTGGAGGGGGAAAGCCCCTCCAGCACATGCCTTACGCCATATCTCCGACCGCCTTCGCAGTCACGAAGACATCATACCGGGTGCTTTTCCCTATGATCTGATGGCTGGGCTTGCGAATGCCCGGCATCGGATCGGCGCGCAGGGGCCATTTCAGAACCACCCTTTTCTGCGCGTTTTCCAGTGCGACCTGCATCAACTCAAGAGAATCCGGATCGTCGCCGACGATCTCGCGGATCAACCGCATCTCCTTCTTCACCAACGCCGTTTTATCGCGCGGCGGGTGCATGGGATCGAGGAGAATGATCTGAGGCTTCAACTGCGGAATAAGCGCGCAGGAATCGCCGTGCAGCAGCGTCATCCGCGCAACCGTCTCCGCATGACGCCCGCCTTCCGCTTCTGCCCGTTTCAGTCCTTCGGCAAGCAGCGCATGCATCGTCTCGGAACGCTCGATCAGCGTCACATGTGCACCAAGCGATGCCAGGAGAAATGCATCGCGGCCGAGACCCGCGGTCGCATCCACGACGTCCGGCGCCGTGTTGCCTGAAAATCCGACAGCCTTCGCCAATCCCTGCTTGCGCCCCTCATTGGAGCGGAACCGGTGACCTACCGCCCCACCGACAAAATCGACAACCAGATCGGATTTTTCGAATTTCTGCACGATTAAACGATCTCAGAACGGGGTTGGCGCCGTAAACGACACTTCCGATCCGTCAGGCTTGCGGAAGCTCAGCTCTTCGGCATGGAGCATCAGACGGTCGGCAGCGGCCAGCGCCTCACCCTCCGCGTAAAACTCGTCGCCGAGAATAACATGGCCGAGTGCCTTCATATGCACCCGCAACTGATGGGTCCGCCCGGTCATCGGAAACAAGCGAAGCCGCGTCCTGTTCTCGCCATGCCCGATAACCTGCCATCGCGTCAGCGCAGGCTTGCCATGTTCATGATCCACACGGTGACGAGGCTTGTTGTCGGGATCTATCGCGAGAGGCAGATCGATTACCCCCTCCTCGCCCTCGACCCTGCCCCAGACTTCCGCGACATAGGACTTTTTAGTCTCCCGCGCCTCAAACTGCGCTGCGACAAACGCATGTGCCTTGCGGTTCAGCGACATCAGCACGATGCCGGACGTATCCTTGTCGAGCCGATGGACGATCAGCGCTTTGGGAAACTCTTTCTGCACCCGCGTCAAAAGACTGTCGCTCAGCGCCGGATGACGGCCGGGAACGGAAAGAAGACCACTCGGCTTGTCGCAGACCAGAAAATCCCGGTCACGGTGCAGGATGGTCAGATAGGGATGAAGCGGCGGATGATAGATCGGAGAGACATCGGAAAGCGCAGTCGTCACGATGGAGCCATCCGGGAAATGCGAGCTGTTAAATCAAAAGCTTACAGCTTGGAGAAAATTGGTAGCGGGGGGCGGAATTGAACCGCCGACCTCAGGGTTATGAATCCTGCGCTCTCACCAACTGAGCTACCCAGCCACACCAACGAAGCTGCTTTTAAAGCATCCGCTTCGAGGAATGAGCGGCTTATAAAGGCAGGCCGCGAACCTTGTCAAGCATATGACAGGAGAAAAACAAAGGAGTTTCAAACCTCCGTTTTCATCCAGTTCCCTGCCCTTGAGAAGTAGGGAACTCTTGGAGATCAGGCCGCAACCGGCTGTGCAAGAAGTTGCTTCAGCGAAGCTTCCGCCTCTTCCGCACGCTCCGAGCGTTCGATGAAACCACCGCCATAAACCCGCGCATCGGCACCGGGTGCCGAATAAAGAACGCAGGCCTGGCCCGGTGCAACACCCGCTTCGCCGATCGATAGATCGACATAGACACCGCGCTCATCCACATGCAGCGTGGCCGGTGTCGGCGGGCGGGTGGAGCGAACCTTGGCGAAACACGCGAAGCCTTCGCGCGCATCGCTTTCGAGTGACGAATCGCCAAGCCAGTTCATATCGCGCAGATAGACGCGATGCGTATCGAGCGCTTCCTTCGGTCCGACGATGACACGACGCGAGCGGGCATCGAGATAGACGACATAAAGCGGCTCGCCCGTGGCAACGCCCAAGCCCTTACGCTGACCGATCGTGTAATGAACGATCCCCTCGTGACGACCGAGCACGCGCCCGTCCATATGCACGATGTCGCCGGCGAGCGCCGCGTTCGGCTTAACTTTGTTGATGATGTCGGCATATTTGCCGGCGGGCACGAAACAGATGTCCTGGCTGTCGGCCTTCTTGGCAACGACGAGCCCCATCTCTTCAGCAAGCTCGCGCACCTGTGCCTTCGACATGCCGCCAAGCGGAAATCGCAGATAGTCGATCTGCTCCTGGGTCGTCGCAAACAGGAACCAGCTCTGGTCGCGATCGCTGTCGATCGGGCGATAGAGCGCGCGACGGTTCGGGTTATCTGCAGTCGGATTGGCGGACGAGCGGATATAGTGGCCAGTCGCCAGCGCATCGGCACCGAGTTCCTGAGCGGTTGCCAGAAGATCGGCAAACTTGACAGTCTGGTTGCAGGCAACGCAGGGAACCGGCGTCTCGCCCATCGCATAGGCTTCGGCGAACGGATTGATCACCGTCTCACGGAACCGCTTTTCGTAATCCAGCACGTAATGAGGAATGCCGAGCGTTTCGCAGACGCGGCGCGCATCGTCGATATCCTGACCGGCGCAGCACGAACCGGCGCGGTGAACCGCAGCCCCATGATCGTAAAGCTGCAGCGTGATGCCTAAAACATCATAGCCCTGTTGTTTCAAAAGCCCGGCCACGACAGAGGAATCCACGCCACCCGACATGGCGACGACCACGCGCGTATCTTCCGGCTTCTTGTCAAAATCCAGCGTATTCACGGGACAACTCTCGCTGCAATATCTTATGCGCCGCATCTATCAGCGGCACGTTGCGCCCGAGGCGGGATCGGCCGCCTGCCGGGCAATGTCGACCGGATATAGAAACTATTCTTTCCGCATGCAAGCACCAGCAAATCAGGACTGTAATGCGGCCTGATGTGCAGCATGCACGGGGGCAACGCCATTGCCGTCCAGCGGCCGGTCGGTCCGCACCTTCGGCAGTGCCTGCGGATATTCCCGTTGGATGAACTCGATAAGCTTTTCGCGCACCTCGCAGCGGATATCGAAGACCTTTGGCGCACTGCTGGCAGAGGCAAGAATACGGACTTCCATGACGTTTTCCCGAAAATCCGTCACCTGAACCGCCACGACCTTCCTGTCCCAGAGTTTAGAGGCAGCCGTGATCTCCTCTACCTTTGAACGGACAACAGAAACCGGGATCGTGTAATCGAGATAGATCATCACGGTCCCAATCAGCGCCGAGCTTTCACGCGTCCAGTTCTGGAAAGGGTTCTCGATGAAATAGGAGAGCGGCAGGATCATCCGCCGCCAGTCCCACAGCTTGACCACGACATAGGTCGAGGTGATCTCCTCGACATTGCCCCACTCGCCTTCGACGATCAGCGCATCGTCGATACGGATCGGCTGGGTAATCGCAAGCTGGATGCCGGCAAAGATGTTCTTCAACATCGGCTGCAGCGCGAGACCGAGAACGATACCGGCGACACCGGCCGACGCCAGCACGCTGACACCATATTGTTGCACCGCCGGGAAGGTCATCAGCATGGCGGCGATCGTCAGCACGATGATCATAGCCCCTGCAATACGCTCCGCGATACGTGACTGCGTCACGTGGGTGCGTGCAAGCAGATTGTCTTCCGCATCCAGTTTGAAACGGCGCAGATAAACGGTCATCCAGATATGCAATGCCGCCTTTGCCGACCAGCCGACAACGAGGATGAAGGCGATCAGAAGGAGATGCCGGATAATCTCGGCAGGGCGCGCGGCAAGTGGCGCGACCGTGGCAGCAAAGGATAGCGTGGCCGTGAGGATGGCAAGCCTGAGCGGCCGAGTTCCCCTGGACACAAGAGAACGCCAGAACAGATCCTTATTCTCGACCAGGCGTGTTAGAATCCGGAATGCCAGCCGATGCATGGCAAGGCCGATCGCGATGGCGGCAGCCAGCACACCGAGGCTCACCATCCAGTTCGGCAGCCAATCTGTATATTGGCGAAACTCTGCGATAAACTGGTTCATCGGAGTTCAGTTAGGGTGCAGCGCAACATAGAAAAGTGCGGCCGCAAAAATATCATCTTTCTCCGACTTCATGCCGCAATTGGGGTGAGGAGCGTTTCATGAACGAACAATTTGTTCCTTTCGATCTGACTCGCTTCGTCGAGGCGCAGGCATCCATCTATAATCAGGTGATCGCGGAGCTGCGCGACGGACAGAAGCGCAGCCATTGGATATGGTATATATTCCCGCAAATCAGCGGCTTGGGCGTATCTGCCACATCGCAGCGCTTCGCCATACGCTCGCGGGCGGAAGCCATCGCCTATCTCGAACATCCCCTGCTCGGCTGGCGGCTCGGCGAATGTACGGCAGCCATGCTCGGGCATGAAGGGCGCAGCGCAGGTGATATCCTCGGCGCGACGGATGATCTGAAATTCAGAAGTTCGATGACGCTCTTTCATCTGGTCAGCGAAAAGGGCTCGCCTTACGAGCGAGCCCTTCATATCTTTTACCAGGGTGAGCACGACGGCAGGACCGCCGAACTCCTCAAACTTTAGGCGCCGCATTTAAGCAGCGGACTGGATTGCAGAAAGCTTCCAATCATTGGCCGGCTTGCGCACGAAGGTCCAGACTTCCACCGTTTCGGTGATTTCGTTCGGATTGCCTTCGGCAACTTCGCCCGTGTTGCGGTCGCGCAGGAAGTCGATCGAGGAATAGCGCATTGCAACGGTCGCATATTCCTGGCCGTTTTCGCGCCATGCCTCGGCAAGGTCACCCTGCAGCAGGGTCACGTCGCGAACCTCGTTCTTCACGCCATTGGTTGCGTTTTCACCCAGCTCTTCGGCAAGGTAGGACATCGCTTCCGGCGTCGTGAGGTCACGAAGCTTGGCATAGTTTTCGTCGGCATAAGCACCTTGCACCTCGGTCAGCAGTTTTTCGAACTGGCTGAGGTCGCGATTGGTGATGCCGACTTCATCCGTATCCGGACCAGCCTGACGCTGAACCGCCTGCTGGCCGCCACCGAAAGCTGCGGCCCCCGCGCCAGAACCGATCTTCGGGATCTGGAAACCGCCCTGGTTTTGCTGCGGTGCCTCATAGGCATTGTTCTGGCTCTGGTCGAAACTGTCCTTGCCACCATTGCCGCCATCGCCATAAGCGCGGGCATTAGCGGCCGGGCCGGCAGCCTGCTGCTGCTGGCGACGGGCGAAGAAACGGAAGGCCAGCATCGCGAGACCAGCGATCAGCGCGATCTGCAACAGCATGCCGAAGAAGCCTGCCATTCCACCGAAACCACCACCCATCAGCATGCCGAACAGGCCGCCTAGAGCGAGACCACCCAGAATGCCGCCGAACATACCGCCGAACATGCCGGGGCGACGCTGCTGCTGAGCTGCCTGCGCGCCCATGCCGTTAGCTGGGCTTGCCGCATTCTGCTGCGTATTCGGGGTCATCGAGCGGTTGATGCCGCCTGCTGCACCCGGAGCCGTATTCGTGGCCGGCGGTGCCGCAAAGGTACGCGTACCACGGCTGCCGAAGCTGGAACCACCGCCGGCGCGACGCGCTTCCGCGAAATCGACGGCTGTTAGCGAAACTGCCATTCCGATCGCTGCGATCGCGAAGAGTTTCTGGAAACGCCGAAGCTTGAACAACATCAATTTCTCCTCTGGCCGCCCTATGCGGTCCGTGACCCTGATATGGGGAGCCGTGGCGCAGTTTTCAGTAGCCTGTCCACTTTTTCCCGCTTTAGTAGTTACAAAAGTTCAGGACGAGAGCCAATTGACGGAAATACAACCAAGGGGCGTTTTTAGCAGTAAAGTGATCACATAATCGTCAGACGAAACAAAACGGGCCCGGCGCTTATCGCACCAGACCCGTTCTGCATCTTCCTTGGGAGGAAAAGGCAGGGCAATACGCCCCACCGAATGATGGCTTACTCGACGTTGAACACCAGCGGGCGAGCCTGGCGGATTGCCGGGTTTGCCGTCAGCTGCGCAAGCACATCTTCCGAAACCGGTGCATCGACATAAAGCAGCGCGATGGCATCACCGGCTTCCTTCTCGCGACCGAGCTGGAAGTTGGCGATGTTGACGCCGGCATTACCAAGCGTCGTGCCCATGAAGCCGATCATGCCGGGAACGTCGGTGTTGGAGATGTAGACCATGTTGGCGCCGACATCGGCGTCCATGTTGATACCCTTGATCTGGATGAAGCGCGGCTTGCCATCCGAGAACACGGTGCCGGCAACCGAACGGGTCTGCTTGTCGGTCTTGACCGTCAGCTTGATGTAACCGTCGTAAACGCCGGTCTTGTCACGCTTGACTTCGGAAAGGACGATGCCCTTTTCCTTGATCATGATCGGCGCCGAAACCATGTTGACGTCGGCCACCTGGTTGCGGATCAGGCCGGCGAGAAGCGCGGACGTCAGCGCACGGGTGTTCATGTTGGCCGTCTGGCCATCGAACAGGATCTCGATCTCCTTGATCGGATCATCCGAAACCTGACCGACGAAGGCACCGAGAACGTCGGCGAGACGAATGAACGGCTTCAGGATCGGCGCTTCTTCGGCGGTGATCGACGGCATGTTGATGGCGTTTGATACGGCACCCTTGACGAGGTAGTCCGACATCTGTTCGGCGACCTGCAGGGCAACGTTCTCCTGCGCTTCCGTGGTCGAAGCACCAAGATGCGGCGTGCAGACGACGTTCGGCAGGCCGAAGAGCGGGCTCTCGGTGGCAGGCTCGACTTCGAACACGTCGAAACCGGCACCGGCGACATGACCGGACTTGATGGCTTCGGCAAGCGCTGCCTCATCGACGAGACCGCCGCGGGCGCAGTTGATGATGCGAACGCCGGGCTTAGTCTTTGCGAGGTTTTCCTTGCCAAGAATGCCGCGGGTCTTGTCGGTCATCGGCACATGCAATGTGATGAAGTCGGCACGCGGCAGCAGTTCGTCCAGTTCCACTTTCTCGACGCCCATTTCCTGTGCACGCTCGGCAGACAGGAAGGGGTCATAGGCAATCACGTTCATGCCAAGGCCAATGGCCTTCTTGCAGACGATGCCTCCGATATTGCCGGCGCCGATGACGCCGAGCGTCTTGCCGGTGATTTCGACACCCATGAACTTCGACTTTTCCCACTTGCCGGCCTGGGTCGATGCGTCGGCCTGCGGCAGCTGGCGGGCAACGGCGAACATCAACGCGATGGCGTGTTCCGCCGTCGTGATCGAGTTGCCGAACGGGGTGTTCATGACGATGATACCGCGCTTGGAAGCGGCCGGGATATCGACGTTGTCGACGCCTATACCGGCGCGGCCGATGACCTTCAGATTGGTCGCAGCAGCGATCAGCTTTTCGGTCGCCTTGGTGGCCGAGCGAATGGCAAGACCATCGTAATTGCCGATGATTTCGGCCAGCTTGTCTTTGTCCTTGCCGAGTTTCGGCTGGAAATCGACTTCAACGCCGCGATCGCGGAAGATCTGGACGGCGGTTTCCGACAGTTCGTCGGATACAAGTACGCGAGGTGCCATGGTCTGGGCTCCTGATAAAGGGTTCAGTCTCTGAATGCGGGATGAAACGGTGCCACATTCCATGGCACCGGAAATCGGATCAGGCAGCGGCCTTGTTGAGCGCAGCCTTCTGCGTTTCGAACGCATAGGCCAGCCACGGCATCAGGGCCTTCATGTCGGCCTCTTCGATCGTGGCGCCAGCCCAGATGCGCAGACCGGACGGAGCATCGCGGTAAGCGCCGACGTCGAGAGCGACGCCTTCCTTTTCGAGGATCGAGGTCACGCCCTTGGCGAATGCGGCCTGCGCGTCGGCGTCGAGAGCAGCGACTTCGGCATCGACGATCTTCAGGCAGACGGAGGTGTTGGAGCGGGTCTCGTCGAGCTGCGCCAGATTGGCAATCCAGTCATTGGCAGCAACGAAATCGAAGATGACCTTGGCATTGGCGTCAGCGCGGGCGATCAGGCCTTTAAGGCCGCCGACCGTCTTTGCCCAATTCAGCGCATCAATATAATCCTCGACGCAGAGCATCGACGGCGTGTTGATGGTTTCGCCCTTGAAGATGCCTTCGGAAAGCTTGCCGCCCGAGGTCATGCGGAAAATTTTCGGCAACGGCCAGGCCGGGACATAAGTCGTCAGGCGTTCGACAGCGCGCGGCGACAGAATGATCATGCCGTGACCGCCCTCACCGCCGAGAACCTTCTGCCAGGAGAAGGTGACGACGTCGAGCTTGGCGAAATCCAGATCCTGCGCAAAGGCGGCGGATGTGGCGTCGCAGATAGTCAGGCCCTTGCGATCTGCAGGAATAAAGTCGGCGTTCGGAACGCGGACACCAGACGTCGTGCCGTTCCAGGTGAAGACGACGTCACGGTCGAAATCGACTTCATTGAGGTTCGGAAGAAGACCGTAATCGGCCTCGAACTTGCGAACATCCTTGAGCTTCAGCTGCTTGACGACATCTGTGACCCAGCCGGCACCAAAGCTTTCCCAGGCAAGCATGTCGACGCCGCGCTCGCCGAGCAGCGACCAGAGCGCCATTTCGACGGCACCGGTATCGGATGCAGGAACGATGCCAATGCGGTAATCCGCTGGTACGTTCAGAATTTCGCGGGTGAGACTGATGGCCTGTGCCAGCTTGTCCTTGCCAACCTTGGCGCGGTGCGAACGACCGAGCGGGGCATCGGAAAGCGCTTCAAGCGACCAACCGGGACGCTTGGCGCAAGGGCCAGAAGAAAAATGGGTGTTATTCGGACGTACGTCCGGCTTTGCGGCGGCGTTGGCCATATAGATACCCTTCCAGGTAATTAGCTCCTCGTTGGGGAGGAGTGTCCCGCCGTCGTGGATATATTTCCCCGCTTTCACAGTCAAGCGGGTCGTTTCGTCGCTTGAAGAAAATCTTCGTCGCAAATGCCGTGATCACATCGACAGGCAGGCCAAAACGCAAAAAGCCGCCCGAAGGCGGCTTTGGCAACATGCGCTGATCTTACTTGTAGACGATCGGCTGAGGTTCAGGCTCGTAAGTCGCCTGTTCACAATTGTTGTTGAACATGTAGCGGGCGCCGACGCGGGCTTCGTGACTGTAGATGCCCTTGTCGCGGCCTGGACCGCCTGAATTGGCGTAACCGAACATGTTGCCGCCGTCGATGTAACGGAAGCGATAGCCAACATCCGCCTTGAGGTTACAGGTGACATCGATTGTGGCACCTGCCATCAGGGCAGCGGTCGCACGCCATTTACCCTTGCCATCATGATCCGACGAGGGATCGCAATCCGTCGGGTCGGTGACCGAGCAGGAGGTGTTCCGCAGCTTGTCCCACTTCACGTATGAAGCGCCGAAGCCGGCGCCGACATATGGCGTGAAATAGGCGTAGGTGCCGAGATCGACATAGACGTTGGCCATCAGGCTGTAAGCCGAGAAGGATGAACGATCGTCCGAGACGCAATTGCCCGGGATCGTGCCGCAGCCGCCAGAAGTCGAACCGCGGAAATCGGTCTTCGACAGGTAGTCGAGCGTCAGGTCGGTGCGGAGATAGTTGTTGATCTGGTAACCGACGCCGCCGCCGATCAGGAAGCTGTCATCGATATCCGTGGATTCGAAATCCACCTCGTTTGCCGAGGAACCGCCCTGGTAGAAGTTTGCGCCACGCAGCCGGTTGAACGAATATCCCACATCGCCACGCAGATACCAGCCGCTCGCTTCCTGCACCGTGACTTCCGGTGCGTCCATGAGCGGTGCAGGCTGGGGCTGGTAGAGATCTGCCGACTGGGCAACGCCAGCCGACAGCATGGCGGCAGCAACCGTCGCTGCAAGGCGCATCTTCATGTTCGCTTCTCCAAGCTTCATCATGCATGGCGTGCCACTCGCACGACCACCTTATTTGGCATGGAGAATGAATGATAAAGGTTAAGCCCCACTTAACCATAGAAGTTTACCGATATGCTTCGTTACGCGACAGAAGCGTTACTTGGCGCTTCACGCAAAGTTCAGCATCCCAGTGATGGAGCCGATGTTCTTTTCCGGCGTTGACATGCTCAACACGAAAGGACCGGCCTTGAAGCATTTGAAAGACGATGCGGGCAAATCGATCGTAAACACAGTCGATGTCCCCCGCCCCATCGCCGAGCATGGCGCCATCGGAAATATGCGCACGATCGCGCTCGTCGCCAAGGATTGCACGATCGATTACCTGTGCTGGCCGAATCTTGACAGCCCGAGCGTCTTCGCCTCCCTGCTTGATCCGGAAAAGGGCGGCGCATTCGAACTGACACCGCAGATCGAGGGCGCCCGTCGCCTGCAGATGTATGTCCCGGAAAGCAATGTCCTTCTGACCCGCTGGCTCGGCACGAGCAACAGTGCCGAGATCGTCGACTTCATGCCGCTGCCGCACAGCCCGGATGAGCCTTCATCCCTCGTGAGGCGCGTCACCGTCACGCGAGGAAAGGTCGCGTTCAGACTGAAGTGCTGGCCGCGATTCGACTACGCCCGAAGCACGCCGAAAGTAAAGACCGGAAAAGGCCATGTCTTCTTTCATTGCGTCGACTTCACCCTCCGCCTGTCGGGTGCAGTAGATTTTCATACCAGGCAAGGAGCCGCGTTTGCGGAGTTTACCTTGCAGGGTGGGGAAACTATCGACTTTACGCTGGATGGTGATGAAACACGCCATGCGCCGAATACGGAAGCCATCGACGCTCTCCTTGAGGAGACGACCGGCTACTGGCAGGGCTGGGCAAAGAAATCGACCTATCGCGGCCGCTGGCGCTCATCCGTCACCCGGTCTGCTCTCGCGTTGAAGATGCTGACCTCGGCCGAATACGGCTCCATCGCCGCGGCCGGAACCTTCGGCTTGCCGGAGGCTCCGGGCGGCGAGCGTAATTGGGATTACCGCGCCACATGGATCCGCGACGCTTCCTTCTCGATCTACGCCCTGATGCGGCTCGGCTACCTGGATGAAGCCAATGCCTTCGGCCGCTGGATCAGCGAACGGACCGACCGCTCCGACGGCAATGTACAGATCATGTATAATCTCGACGGCTCAAGGGTCGCACGTGAAGAATCACTGGATCATCTCTCCGGATATGGAGGTGCCAGACCCGTCAGGATCGGCAATGACGCCGCCGGCCAGGTGCAGCTCGATATCTACGGTGAACTGCTCGACTCCATCTATATCAGCAACAAATATGGCGGCTCCATCTCGCACGAGAACTGGCTGAACGTCCGCAACGTCGTCGATCATGTCTGCGAGGTCTGGCAGGAACCCGATGCTGGAATATGGGAAGCGCGCAGTGAACCGCAGGAACACCTGCATTCCCGGCTTATGTGTTGGGTCGCCGTCGATCGCGCTTTGCGCCTTGCACAGAAACGTTCGCTTGCCGCTCCTTTCGGCAAGTGGATCGAGGCCCGCAATGCGATTACAGAAGACATCTGGGCGAACTTCTGGAACGAAAAGCATGGTCACTTTGTCCATGCCAAAGGCGGCGAGGAACTGGATGCCTCGATGCTGATGATGCCGCTTGTCCGCTTCATTAGCGCCACCGATCCCAAATGGCTGGCGACGCTCGACGCGATCTCCCGCGAACTCGCCGATGACAGCCTCGTCATGCGCTACAAATGGCAGGATGCACTGGAAGGGCGAGAAGGTTTTTTCGGCGCGTGTTCATTCTGGTTTGTCGAATGCCTGGCCCGTGCTGGCAGACTGCAGGAAGCCGAGATCAATATGGAAAAGCTGCTGCTCTTCGGCAATCACCTGCAGCTTTATGCCGAAGAATTCGATCCGCGCGGGGAGTTCCTCGGAAACTTCCCCCAGGCCCTCACCCATCTCGCCCTGATAAGCGCCGCCTTTTATCTCGACGGCGCTCTGGACGGCAAATTTCGGGAGTGGCGGCCTTAGCTGCCGGAAGCGTCAGGCCGCTTCCGACCTGACATTGCCGATCACGTCGATTAGACCATTGACGATCTTTTCGACCTGGGCGCGATCGTCACCTTCCGCCATCACCCGGATCAGCGGCTCGGTGCCGGACGGACGAATGACGAGACGGCCCTTGGAACCAAGTTCGGTTTCCGCATCGGCGATAGCCTGACGAACGATGCTGTCCTCGAGCGGCTTGCCGCCGGAGAAACGGACGTTCTTCAGAAGCTGCGGAACCGGCTCGAAGCGGCGGCAGACTTCGCTGACAGGCCGCCCGAGCTTCTTCACGCAGGCGAGAATCTGAAGCGCAGCGACAAGACCGTCGCCCGTCGTGCCGAAATCCGACAATACGATATGGCCGGACTGCTCGCCGCCGACGTTGAAATCGTGGTTACGCATGTGCTCGACGACATAGCGGTCACCGACCTTGGTGCGCGCAAGTGTCAGCCCGTTGTCGCCAAGGAAACGCTCAAGGCCCAGATTCGACATGACGGTGGCAACGATACCACCACCCGTCAGACGCTGGTCCTGTGCCCAGCTTTCAGCGATCACGGCCATCAGCTGGTCGCCGTCGATGATCTCGCCATTCTCGTCGACGATGATCACACGGTCCGCATCGCCATCCAGGGCGATACCGATATCGGCGCGCACTTCATGCACCTTCTTCTGCAGCGCTTCCGGGCTGGTCGATCCGCAGCCGAGATTGATGTTGGTGCCATTCGGCTCGTTGCCGATCGTCACGACATCAGCGCCAAGCTCCCAAAGAGCCAGAGGAGCGACCTTGTAAGCCGCACCGTTGGCGCAATCGATGGCGATGCGAAGACCATGAAGCGTCACGTCACGCGGCAGTGTGCGTTTGGCCTGCTCGATATAGCGATAGATATCGCCCTCGACGCGCTTCGCCCGGCCGATATCGGCGGATTTGGCAAGCTGGGCGTGCAGATCGCTGTCGAGCAGATCCTCGATGCGCATCTCCAGTTCGTCGGAAAGCTTGTAGCCATCCGGGCCGAAGAGCTTGATGCCATTGTCCTCGAAAGGATTATGCGAAGCGGAGATCATCACACCGACATCCGCGCGCAGCGAGCGCGTCAGCATGGCAACGGCGGGCGTCGGGATCGGGCCGAGCAGAAAAACGTCGAGGCCAGCAGCGGTAAAACCCGCCACCATGGCATTTTCCAACATGTAACCCGAAAGGCGCGTGTCCTTGCCGATCACGACGCGGTGGCGGTGGCTGCCGTTGCGGAAGATCGTGCCCACTGCAATGCCTACCCGCATCGCCAGATCGGGCGTCATCGGGAAGACGTTCGAATGTCCGCGGATACCATCGGTACCAAAATAGCGGCGTGCCATGTAATCTCCTTCGTCGTCGCGCGATCGATGCGCTGCGGGCAAAATCAATTTAGCGCCCGCTGCCGCATCACTTCGGATCGGCGTATGTCTGGCTATTGCCACAGGCGAGTGGCGCAAGCACGTAAATTAGCGTCAAAGCCGATCATATCGCGTGACCGGATAAGTCATCGTTAACATAAAAGACCGCCGCAGACGGGTCCACGGCGGTCTTGTTAAGTAATGTGAGCGGCCTTAGTGCGGCTGTGGCTCAAGACCTGCTTCGGGTTCTCCACCCTTCGGCTCATCTTTCTTGCTACCAGTCGAGGGCACTGCCGAACCACGGCTTGGTGTCGAATCGTCACCGAGATCGCGCGCCGGCTTTTCGCCCCGAAGCAGAGCCTTGATCTCTTCGCCGGTCAGCGTCTCATACTCCAGCAGGCCTTCGGCGATCGCGACGAACCCGTCATGATGGTCGGTGAGGATCTGGCGTGCCTCGGTATACGCTTCATCGATGAGACGACGCACTTCCTGGTCGATCTTCTGGGCGGTTGCCTCCGAGACGTTCTTGGACTGCGAAACCGAATGACCGAGGAAGACCTCCTGCTGGTTTTCACCATAGGCAACCTGACCGAGGATGTCGGAAAAGCCCCACTGGGTGACCATGGCGCGGGCAAGCTTGGTGGCCTGCTCGATATCCGATGATGCGCCAGACGTGATGTTTTCCTTGCCGAACGTCAGTTCTTCGGCAACGCGACCGCCCATCATGATGGTCAGGCGCGACACCATCCACTTGTAGCTCATCGAATAGCGGTCGCCTTCCGGCAGCTGCATGACCATGCCGAGCGCACGGCCGCGCGGAATGATCGTCGCCTTGTGCAGCGGATCGGCAACCGCGACCTTGAGCGCCGTGATAGCGTGGCCGGCTTCGTGATAGGCGGTAAGCTTCTTTTCGGCTTCGGTCATGGCAGACGAGCGACGCTCCGCGCCCATCATGATCTTGTCCTTGGCGTCTTCGAATTCGGCCATGGTGACAAGACGCTTGTTACGGCGCGCAGCCATCAGGGCAGCTTCGTTGACCAGGTTCATCAAGTCGGCACCGGAGAAGCCGGGCGTACCACGAGCGAGAACCTTGAGATCGACATTCGGCGCCAAAGGCACGTTGCGAGCATGCACCTTGAGGATGCGCTCACGACCGACGATGTCTGGGTTCGGCACCACGACCTGACGGTCGAAACGGCCCGGACGCAGGAGCGCCGGATCGAGAACGTCGGGACGGTTGGTAGCGGCGATCAGGATGATGCCTTCGTTTGCTTCGAAACCGTCCATCTCGACCAGCAGCTGGTTGAGCGTCTGTTCGCGTTCGTCGTTACCGCCGCCAAGGCCTGCGCCACGATGGCGGCCGACGGCGTCGATTTCGTCGATGAAGATGATGCACGGTGCATTCTTCTTCGCCTGTTCGAACATGTCGCGCACACGAGATGCACCGACACCGACGAACATTTCAACGAAGTCCGAACCGGAAATGGTGAAGAACGGCACATTCGCTTCGCCGGCAACAGAACGGGCGAGCAGCGTCTTACCGGTACCCGGAGGGCCGACAAGCAGAACGCCGCGCGGTATACGACCGCCGAGGCGCTGGAACTTCTGCGGGTCACGCAGGAATTCAACGATTTCCTCGAGATCCTGCTTGGCCTCGTCGACACCGGCAACGTCTTCAAACGTCACACGGCCATGTGCCTCTGTCAGAAGCTTGGCCTTGGACTTGCCAAATCCCATTGCGCCGCGAGATCCACCCTGCATCTGGCGCATGAAGAACAACCAGACACCGAGGATGAGCAACATTGGCAGCAAGGTGCCGAGATAGCTCAGGAAACCTGAAGAACCGTCCGTTTCCGGCCGAGCGACGATGTTGACATTCTTCTCCTGCAGACGGGACATCAGCGAGTCGTCGATTACAGGCGAATACGTCTGGAAGCTCTGGCCATTTTCGGCAAGTGTACCCATGACACGGTTGCCCGTCACCACGACGTCGCGCACACGACCAGAATCCACGTCCTTAAGGAACTGCGAATAAGAAACTTCGCGGGAACTGGTTTGTGAAGGCGCCGTCTGGAACATGCTGAACAACGCGATCAGCAAGAGGGCTATGATAGCCCAGAGGGCAAAATTACGAAAGTTTGGGTTCATCGAACTCCCCGGACTGCCATTGCAGCCGCTGAAGCGGCCGCCTTTCTTACGCATAACATAAGGTTGCGTTACGCCCTTGCCAAGGCAAGGCAGCCCTGCCGTTTAGCTTTTCCGCTCGAAAACCTTAATTGGAGCGGCGGGAAACTCATCACATCCGAACAAAAGCCCGAGTTCACAACCTAGAATAAGATCAAACTGCGGCAAAAAACGGTCATATGGGGCAAGAACCGGCTGGGCGATCACACTCTCTTTATCGATTTCGTTCAATGACGAAGGGTAGATTTCAATCTGCGGCATTACCCCCATGGCACGCATCGAGACAGCGGGAGGCGCATCGGGGAACATAACCATGGCCGCGGCACGCTCCGAAACCCTCGGACCGACCTCGACAACCTGATCTGTCCGGTTGCTGATCCGGTAGCGGCCGTCCCAAATCCCGGTTGTTCCGCCCGGAATATTAACGGAAATCAGGTCGCGATTTTCGCGATGCATATAAAGGCCTTCCCGCCTCAGGTCGAAGATCACGCGCCCAGCCGTCATGCGCCCCATGCTGCGCCGATCAAGCATCGTCATGACGCGTTCCATTGTTGCTGCGGCCGGCAGGTGTTGGCGTCCACCGAGAATGGCAGCAAGGCTCGCCAGCAGATGCCGTAACGTCTCGGCATCCTCGTTGAGCGCTTCCGGAGCGAGCTGAGCGAGGACGCCGTGCACAACGGTCAGATGGCGGCGGGCAAGTCCGGCAGCCTCTTCGGCCAACTGGCTGCGGCGGCGAGCGGCTGGCTGGATGGTCTCCAGCGCCTGGGCCGAATGATCCGAAAGGTCCTGTCTCACCCGCACGCGCTCATAGTGTCGGTCGATATTGCTTGGATCGTCGATCCATCCCCTACCCGACCGGCGCAGGAATTCCCGTATGGCCTCGCGCCGCGTCGCAAGAAAGGGGCGCAACAGCCAGCGGCGTCGATCGAGCAAAACGGCCTCCGCCATGCCCGCGAGCCCAAGATTGGCATTCGCCTCGCTGCGGACAGCCCGCATCGCGATCGTTTCCAGCTGGTCGTCCAGCGTGTGCCCGGTAACGATGATATCGGCTTCGAGCACATCGGCAGCCTCCATCAGCAGGAAATAACGCGCTTCCCTTGCTGCAGCAGAGATTCCGGACTTGGGCTTTTCGCCTGACCAGCGGAGGGTCCGGTGAGGGATAGACATTTCCTTGCATTGACGTGCCACAGCCTTGGCTTCGTCAGCAGATTCGCCCCTCAATTCGTGATCGATCGTTGCCGCGACAAGCTCATGTCGCGCTTCCTTATCGGCAGCAAGTGCAACGTGAAGCCCAAGAAGCAGGCCTATCGAATCACTTCCCCCCGAGACCGCCACAAGAATACGGGTTGGCCTTACCAGACGCTCGAGAAGCGATTGTACCGCCTCCTGTGGTGAGATCGGCCAGCCTTGGACGACGGTCATCGCGCGGTTCGCTAGCAGCCGAGGCGCTTCTGCTCACTGCTGACTTTCGAAAGCACGGCCTTGGCAGCAGTTGGGTAACGGCGCGGTACTTCCTTGAGCGTCGCGCAGGCAGTCTCGTTGTTATCCAGAGCCGCAAGCGACATGCCGAGCTTCAGAAGCATTTCCGGAGCCTTGGGCGATTTTCCGTAAGTCTGGTGTGCATTGAGGAACGTCTTGGCAGCGTCGTTATACTTGGCCTGCGAATACTGCGCCTCGCCGAGCCAGAAATTGGCATCCGCAAGCCGAGTGCTCTTGGGATAGGAGGAGATGTAGGTGGAAAACTCCGTTTCGGCGAGCTGGTAATCGCCAGTCAATACGTGATCATAAGCAATCTTGTAGGCATCGCTTTCACTGCCGAGCGACGCTGTTTTCTGAGGGTCCTTGCCTGCACGGGGCGATCCCGTGTCGACCCCAGGAAGCGCGGATGAATTGCGGGCACTGTCGTTGCGGCTGGCGCCGACCGGATTACCGTTCTGATCAAACTCCATTGAGCCAAGCGTCGTTGGGGCCGGCGCGCTACTGCTCTGCTGACCACCTGTACCGATGTCGGATGGCGCCTCGATGGCGCGAGCGACATCATCACCTCCGGAAGACTGAGGCGGGGTGGATGAGGAAAGGCGGCTGGACGCCACGGCCGGTTGCCCGGTCGTGTCGCCCAAATCGCTTCTCTTCTTCTTTTCCAGCTCCTGGAAGCGGAATTCGTTATCTTCCTGCGTTTTGCGCAGTTGCTCCTGCATCTGCAGCAGCTGATAGCTCATTTCCTCGATCCGGCCGTTAAGCTGCCGGAGTTCTTCCTGGAGTTGCTGGTTACGAACGGCATCATTGCTCTGCGCCAGGATGATTTCGCCTTGTTCGGGCTTTGCCTGTTGCGGAGCGCTCTGCTCGCCCTGGAAGAGTTTCGGCAGAGACAGTTGGAATGCCCCGGCGGGGCCTGTCATTGCCGCCAGCCCTAGCATTGCTGCCAAGACAATTTTCTTCATGTCGTTCGTCCTGCTTCTCTGATTTGCGTCGGGATGACGCGAGACGGATTTTTCTTACCTGCCGGCAAAAAGCAACCAAGCCATCATTCAAAATCTAGGGAATCGGGGCCAAACTAAGGAAAAACAAAAAAGGTGGCCGAAAGACCACCTTTTCTAACGTAATTGTCATCTTCGCCGAGGCCGAAGCCTCTGCTGAGATTACATGCCGGCGCCACCGAGAACGGTAACAGCGCGGCGATTCTGCGACCAGCAGGAGATGTCGTCGCAAACGGCGACCGGACGTTCCTTACCGTAGGAGATCGTCTTCATGCGGTTTGCCGGAACGCCGCGCGATGCAAGATATTCCTTGGTGGCAGCGGCACGGCGTGCGCCGAGAGCCAGGTTGTATTCGCGGGTACCGCGTTCGTCGGCATGGCCTTCGACGGTGATCGCGTAGTTCGGGTAACGGCCGAGCCACTGAGCCTGACGGTCGAGCGTCTGCTGGGCGTCCGCGCGGATCGAGGTTGAGTCGGTATCGAAGAAGATACGGTCGCCAACATTGACCGTGAAGTCCTGGGTCGAGCCGGGGGTTGCCGAGCCTGCACCGCCGAGGCCAAGTTCACCTGCGCTGTTGGGCAGGTTCTTCTTGTTGGCGCAGCCAGCAAGTGCGAGCGCCAGCGTGAGTGCGATGACGGCTGGATTGCGAGCGAGGGTCTGCATGCGGCTCATCGCCGGGGTATAAGTGCGGCTCATGGCCGATCTCTCCTTGGATCATGAAATTCAGAGTTGCCAGACTCTAACCTAATTGAGTTAACCATATTCAAATGGCTATGGTTAACCAAACCTTCCGGTGTCCCGTAACCGCCCCATTCTGCTGGGATTGGGGCGGAAAAGAGGCGAGGTCGCCTCACTCTTGATTGCACCTATTCACACAACCTATTCCAAGAGCGGCGACCACGCCGGGTCGGAGCCGTAAGACGGCGTCTTGACCATCTGTTCATTGTAACCGGTCAGGTCGATCGAATAGAGCTGCGGACCACCGGCACCTGCTCCCTGGCGGAAGAACATCAGCACGCGGCCATTCGGCGCCCAGGTCGGACCTTCGTTGTGGAAGCCCGACGTCAGGATACGTTCGCCCGAACCGTCCGGCTTCATCACACCGATCGAGAATTTTCCGCCCGACTGTTTGGTGAAGGCGATCAGATCGCCGCGCGGCGACCAGACCGGTGTCGAATACGAACCGTCACCGAAGGAAATACGGTTCTGTCCCGAACCATCGGCATTCATCACATAGATCTGCTGACGGCCGCCACGGTCGCTTTCGAAAGTGATTCTCTGACCATCCGGCGAATAGGAAGGTGCCGTATCGATTGCGGCCGTCGAGGTCAGGCGCGTCGTCGTTCGCGAGCGCAGGTCCATAGTATAGATATTGGCATTGCCTTCCTGCTGCAGGCTCATGATGACCTTCTGGCCATCGGGAGAGAAGCGCGGCGAGAACGTCATGCCCGGGAAATTGCCGACCACTTCGCGCTGCCCGGTTTCCAGTTGCAACAGATAGACGCGCGGCTGGTTGCCTTCGAAGGACATGTAGGTCACTTCCTGACGGCTCGGCGAGAAGCGCGGCGTCAGCACCAGATCCTTGGTGTTGGTCAGCATCCGGACGTTGAAGCCATCCTGGTCCATGATCGCCAGCTGGCGCTGGCGGGCAGTCTTCGGACCGCTTTCCGAAACGAACACGACGCGGGTGTCGAAATAGCCCTTCTCGCCGGTTATCCGCTCGTAGATCGCGTCCGCGATGATATGGGCAAGACGGCGCCAGTTGTCCGGCTGGGTGAAGAACTGCTGTCCTGTCATCTGCTGGCCGGCATAAGTGTCCCACAGGCGGAACTCGGCGCGAAGACGACCATCGGCCTCGCGGGTGACGCGGCCGACGACAAGCGCCTGGGCGTTGATCGCCGTCCAATCCTGAAAGCGCGGAGCCTTGTTCGGATCGGTGATCTTTTCGATGAACGCCGCTTTGTTGACCGGCGCAAACAATCCTGAACGCTGCAGGTCGGCAGCGACGACCTGTGCGATCTGCGCGCCCAGCTCGTTGTTGGACTGGAAGTCGGTGATCGCGATCGGCAATGGTTGGACATTGCCCTTGTTGATGTTGATCTCCACCGCGGCCTGCGCCGGTGCGGAAAACGTCATCGCCATTCCGGCAATCGCCATCATGATACCGATGAGGGAGCGTCTGATCATATTGCTAAAGCCTTTCAGCTATTTGATTCTCTAGAGCCCCAGATCACTGGGGTCGAAATTCACGGCAACTTCGCTCCAGGCGTCGTATTTTTCGGCCGGCAGGTTCTTGAAGGGCTGCGATTTCAGCACAGCGCGCACAGCGCCACCTTCCATCGTCCTGCGTGCCATCGAGGAGCCGCCGGTCGATGATACTTCGGGCTCACCGATGATCATTCCCGACTTGTCGAGCCTGAACGTCACCCGGATCACCATGCCCTGCAATCCTTCGATGCCGGCGATGGTCGACCAGTTGTTCTGGATCTGGCCGCGCAATGCGTCCATCTCGCTGAGGCTGAGCTTGGCGCCTGTCGATGGCTTGGTGCTGCCGGTTGACGCTGGCGAGGCCGAACGCTTCGCGCCGCCGCCGGATGCTTCCTGCTTGTTCAGCAGCGAGGCGATCTCGTCTGCGTTGAAGTCGCTCTTCTGCGAAGAGGAGGACTTGGCGGTCTCCTGCTTCTTGCCTTCCTTCTTGTCGGTCGGCTTGGCAGTTTCGGCAGGCTTCGTTTCCGGTTTCTTCTCGACAGGTTTCTCGACGGGCTTTTCTACCGGCTTGGCCTGTTCCTTTGGCGGCTCCGGCTTCGGCTTGGAGGCGGGCAACGGAATGGAAGAAGGCAGCGGCATTTCTTCCGCCTTGGTCTCGGCGGGAGCAGGCGTCGGTTCCGGCGTTGGAATTGGCTCTGGCTTCGGCGGTGTCGGATCGGGTTTCGGCTGCGGCAGCGCGGCCATTTCGGTCGGCTTCGGCGCAGTCTCTTCCGGCGCGATGTCCTTGACCTCGTTCTGCTCCGGCGTCGGGGTCGGTGTCGGACGTTCCGATGGCTTGGGGGCAGCCGCGGCTTCCACCTGAACAGGCTTTTTGGCCGGTGTCGGCGGGGTCTTCAGGTCGACGTCGTTCTCACCGGCATTCTCGGCACCTTCGACGATCTTCTGGTTGTTGGTCGGCTTCACCGATGGCTTTTCCAGCATCGGCGCCTTCTTGTCGCCCTGCTGCATCATCGTGGTATCTTCGATCGGCACGATGTCGACAGGCAGCGCCTCGACGTCGGCAACGGTCATCGGCGCCGGCGCACTGAGCGAAACCATCGCCCAGGTCAGAACCAGCGTATGAAGAACCAGCGATGTGCCGAGACTTCCCTTCATGGCACTCGATTACCTGTCCTGTTCCTGAAGGGTAACAAGGCCGATATTCTTGAAACCGGCGGAGGAAATGCGGGCCATGACCTTCATCACGACGCCATAGGCGGCAGCCGTGTCGCCACGCACATAAATGCGCTCGTTGTAACCGGTCGTGGCAATCGCCTCGAGCTTCGGAACGACTTCATCGATCGCGATCGCCGTTTCCTGCAGATAGATCTCACCCGCCGGATTGACGGAAATGGTGATCGGCTGTGTATCGGAATTCATTGCCTTCGCCTGCGTTTCAGGCAGGTCGATCGGCACGCCGACGGTCATCATCGGCGCCGCGACCATGAAGATGATCAGCAGAACCAGCATGACGTCGACGAGCGGCGTGACGTTGATTTCGCTGATCGCACCACCACGACGGCGACCGCGGCGTCCGCGGCGACCACCACCCGATGCATTTGCTCCTCCGGCGGACATGCCCATGATCTAGCTCTCCTTCGCCGCGCGGCTTATTGCGCGGCCTGGCGGGGCTGCAGCTTCTCGTCGATCTGACGCGACAGGATGGCCGAAAATTCGTCGGCAAAGCCTTCCATGCGGGAAGACAGCTTGCCCGATTCGGCCATGAACTTGTTGTAGGCGATAACGGCCGGGATAGCCGCGACGAGGCCGATTGCGGTTGCAAGCAGTGCTTCGGCAATACCGGGAGCAACGACGGCAAGGTTGGTGGATTTCGAACCGGCGATTGCCTGGAATGAAGTCATGATACCGACAACAGTACCGAAAAGGCCGATAAACGGACCGGCCGAACCGATCGTGGCAAGCGAGCCGAGGCGGGATTCATAGGCTTCGCTTTCGCGCGACATGGTGACGTCCATCGCCCGGTCGATACGCATCTGCAGACCGATCGGCGAACGGGCGCCGCGCTCGAAGCTTTTCTTCCATTCGCGCATGGCAGCGACGAAGATGGCAGCGAGGCCATTGTTCTGGCGTTCGCCGAGCGTGCGGTAAAGCTCTTCCAGCGACTGGCCCGACCAGAAGACCTGCTCGAACTGATCGAACTGCTTCCGCGCCTTGGAGAAGCTTACATACTTGTCGAGCACGATCGCCCAGGTCCAGACCGACGCCCCGAGCAAACCGATCATGACCAGCTTGACGAGAAGCCCCGCCTGCATAAACAACGCCAGCAGACTGACGTCGTGCGTTGCGGCTTCCAAAGCTACCTGTTCCATCAACTATCCCCGAATCCAAACGCCCGGCATGGTGACCGGGCGGGTTCCAAAGCGCATGCTCGCGAATATCTGTCTGACCACCGAGAGCGCAGCCCTAACCCCAAGATGTCCTGAGTTTTCTGCTTGGCTTCTCGCCTTCAAATTTGGTCAAAGGAAGGCGTGCGTTGCACAAATTCCTCGGTCCTGAGTAAGACAACATTATCGTTAATAATGCGTTACAATTGCGCACCTCATCCTCCTGAAACGACTCGACAAATCCGCAAATGATGATTGTTTTCGCCACCACTCGCCGGCCATTCCGGCAGGGTGAGCGCGAGATATGCCGGCATGCAACCACCGGCAGCTTGAGCACGGCAGATGCCTTGGCTATCCGTTCGACCATCACCATCCCGCCTTGAGGCGACCTCGCGCAACTTGGCGAAGAACATTTTCAAAGAGGAATAAATGCTTGTTTTCAAACGCACCCTGATCGGTGCCGCTCTCCTGTCCGTGTTTCTGATTTCCCCCGCGGCCGCCAAGGATATCCCTCCGAGAACAGCCGGCTTGTGGCTGCTCAAGGCCGAAGACAATCCGTTCGCGGACTGGTCGATGTGCATTGAAGAGGCCAGGAATGACTTTCTCGATACCGACGTCTGGGATAATTTCGCCAATGAGTGCAAGATCACGAGCTCCAGCACCCGCAAATCATCAGGCAAGATCGACGCGACTTGCAAGCTGACCGAAAAGACCGAGGCCAAATTGCAGGTTACGTTTTCGGGAGACTTCAAGACCGGCTACAGCTTCGAATCAGTCACGCAGTTCGTGAATGCGCTCGGCAAGACAAATACTCTCCATGCCAATGCCAAGGTGACCTATGCCGGAAAATGCCCGGCCGAGCTTAAGCCGGGCATGAAGAGGATGACCAAGAGCGGCCTTATTCTCCGCCCCTGACCGCAAGATCTATACGTCAGGCGTGGCGCACTACGCGCCATGCCCCAGAAACTTATCTGCAATCGTCTCCGGCAGCCGCCGGGGTCGCCCATGCTTATTGATCACTGCGATCACCACTTTGGCAGCGATCAGCAGCGTGTCGCCACGGCGGATTTCCTGACTGAGCACCATCTTGGCGCCACCCGCCTTTTCCGTCGCTGTCGTAATCGTCAGGACATCATCCATCCGCGCCGGTTGCTTGAAGTCGATTTCCATCCGGTGGACGACGAACACGAGACCTTCCTCATCGGCAGCCAGAAGCGCGCTCTGCTCGCAGCCCAGGCAGCGCAGATAATCGGTCCGGCCCCTTTCGAGGAAGTGCAGGTAACGCGCGTGATAGACGACGCCGGAAAAGTCCGTGTCCTCGTAATAGACGCGTTGTACGAGCCGGTGTCCGTGATCGGTCAATTCGCCGGAAAGAAGAAAATTATCACTGCTCATGAGGCTTGCCTTGGAAAAACCTTATCGCCATCTGGATATTAGGAGCACTCTGCACCACCATTTAAAGGGCGTCATATTTCCTCCCTATCAGGAAAAGTTTAGAACACCACCGGAGATTTTTTATGAAGATTGCAGTCATGGGCGGCGACGGTTTCATCGGATGGCCAACATCCCTTCACCTGTCCCATGCGGGCCATGAAGTCCATATTCTCGACAATCTTTCCCGCCGCTGGATCGATACGGAACTCGGCGTGCAGTCTCTTACCCCGATGGACAGTATCCAGGAGCGCACCCGCATCTGGCACGCGGAGACCGGCCGCCGCATCCATTTCAATCTCATCGATCTCGCCAAGGACTACGAACTCCTGAAGAACTGGCTTGCCGAGCATCGCCCGGATGCGATCGTGCATTTTGCCGAACAGCGCGCAGCCCCCTATTCGATGAAGAGTGACCGCCACAAGAACTACACGGTCAACAACAACGTCAACGCCACGCACAATCTCCTGAATGCGCTGGTCGAACTCGATCTCGACACCCACCTCGTCCATCTCGGCACAATGGGCGTCTATGGCTATTCGACGGTCGGCGCAGCCATCCCCGAAGGCTATCTGCCGGTCGGCATCGAGACGATGAGCGGCGAGACGGTATCCCAGGAAATTCTCTACCCGTCCAATCCCGGCTCGATCTATCACATGACCAAGTGCCTGGATCAGCTTCTCTTCCAATTCTACGCCAAGAACGACCGCATGCGGATCACCGACCTGCATCAGGGCATCGTCTGGGGCACCCATACGGCCGAGACGCGCATTCATGAGCAGCTGATAAATCGCTTTGATTATGATGGGGATTACGGGACGGTCTTGAATCGTTTTCTCATCCAGGCGGCAATCGGGTATCCGCTTACCGTACATGGCACCGGAGGCCAGACCCGCGCCTTCATCCATGTTCAGGACTCGGTTCGCTGCATCGAGATCGCCCTCAACAATCCCCCTGCCCGCGGTGGCCGCGTCGAAATCTTCAACCAGATGACCGAAACCCACCGTGTCCGTGATCTGGCCGAGATGATCTCGAAGATGACCGGCGCAAAGATCGCCTGGCTGCCAAATCCGCGCAAGGAAGCACCGGAAAACGATCTCGTGGTGAAGAACGAGAAATTCATCGAACTCGGCCTCAAGCCGACAACGCTCGGCGAAGGTCTGCTGTCCGAGATCGTCGACGTTGCGAAGAAATACGCCTATCGCGTTGATCGCAGCCGGGTTCCCGCCGTCTCCGCCTGGACCAAGGACATCGCCGCCACCGTCGAACGCGACCCGGAAGGCAAGCGGCTGAAGTCGGTTTCCTAGGAAACCGTATTTCGTCCTCCTCGTCCTCGGGTTAAACCCGAGGATGATGTACAATCCTGCCAAGGCGATAGATGCTCGGGACAGGCCCGGGCATGACGTGCGCGGCGCGCGAACAGGACCACAACAAGCCATGCGGAACGCCTTCGTCACCCTCGTGACCAATGCAGATTACATTATGGGCGCGACCGCACTGGTCCACTCACTGCACCGGACCGGCACCACGGCTGACATCGCCATTCTGCATACGGGTGCGGTTTCCCCGGAGGCTCTGGGCAATCTCAACACGCTCGGCTGCCGAACCATCAAAGTCTCGCACCTTCCCCTGTCCGACGGCTTCAACGAGCGCCATGCCCGCAAGAACCTGCATGGTGCCGCCCCTTTCACAAAGGGCCGCAAACCGGAGTTTCACACGCCGCTCGACAATTTCTGCAAGCTTCGGCTCTGGCAACTCAAGGAATACCGCACTGTCGTTTTCCTTGATGCAGACATGATCGTGCTGAAGAACATCGACAAGCTGTTCGATTATCCGGAATTTTCCGCAGCCCCGAATGTCTACGAGAGCCTTGCCGATTTCCACCGGCTCAATTCCGGCGTCTTCGTCGCAAAGCCTTCGCTCGAAACCTTCGAGCGCATGCTGATAGCCCTCGACCAACCCGACGCCTTCTGGCGGCGGACCGACCAGACCTTTCTCGAAAGCTTCTTTCCCGACTGGCACGGCCTGCCGATCACCATGAACATGTTGCAATATGTCTGGTTCAATATGCCTGCCCTGTGGGATTGGAAAAGCGTCGCCATCCTTCATTACCAGTATGAAAAGCCGTGGGAGGCAAATCATCCAAAATCCGATCAGTTACACGCTCTGATCGACCTCTGGCATGCCTTTTATGACGGCATGCACATCCCCGATATTTCCACTCTCCCCGGCCCACAGCTCTCCAATCCCGGAGATGTGGCGTGAGGGTTCTGGTTTCCGGCGGCACAGGTCTTGTCGGCCGCTATATCGTCGAAGGCCTTCTGTCGGCAGGATATGCCGTCACGGTTGGCGCCCGCAAACCACCTCCGGCAGGTTTCTTCTCACAGCCGGCTGATTTCCGTCCGCTGCACCTTGATCCCAAACTCAATCAGTCCGGCACATTCGAAGGCATCGACGCTTTAATCCATGCAGCTTTCGATCACCTCCCAGGAAAATACCGGGGTGGTGAAGGCAAGGATCCGAAGCGCTTCCGGCGTCTAAATCTCGACGGCTCGGTCAAACTTTTCGAAACGGCAAAAAAAGCAGGCGTGCAGCGAACCGTATTTCTCTCCAGCCGCGCCGTTTATGATGGTCTCGAAATAAGCACGGTCCTCACGGAAGATCTGGCGCTCTCACCGACATCCCTTTACGGCGAGATCAAGCTCGCTTGTGAGCATGCGCTGAGCACCTTATCCGGCCAGGATTTCGTCACCGCATCGCTGCGCGCCACCGGCATCTATGGAGAATTCCGTCCAAATAAATGGGATGATCTCATCGCCGATACGTTTATCGGCAAACCGGTTGCGCCACGTGCAGGCACGGAGGTACACGGAGCAGATGTCGCCCAGGCTGTCCAGCTCATGCTGACAATGGATGCTTCTTCGATAAGTGCGCAGAGCTTCAACATCTCGGACGTCACAGTCGACACGCGAATAATCCTGGAACGACTAGGGCTTTCGGCCCAGCTGGTTGCCTTCGCGGCACTCTCTGCGAACGCGATGTCTACCGAAAAGATCCGCCGCATGGGCTGGCGGCCCGGAGGAATGCGGCGGTTCGACGAAACCATGGCGATACTGGCTCGCCAGATCGAGGATGATCACTGATGATGTGAAGCATGCCGCTGGACATTGCCGTCTCGGCCATGACGGCTCGGCTGTTTCTCTCTTTTCTTCGCCTCGATGGCCTTGGCCTGCTCTTCCGCCCATTTCTGCCCGGCATCGCCGCCCCATAGGAGCCACGCGATGTACCCGGTAGAAGGCTCTTCATCATCACCGAAATTCTCGGCGCGCTTGTCGACCTTGTGGCGGGCGAAATAGCTGACCATTCTCTTGACGGTAAGATCGGAGAGCGACTTGCGATGCTGGAGATCGCGGGCGCGGGCAATGCCGACGGTCGTACCGCCACGGCGGAATTTCGCCCTGAGTTTCAGTCCCTTTTCCGCAGCGGATGCTACGTCCGCCGGCGGACGATTGTCTAGATCCTTATCAGCCATGGGTCTTCTTCACCTCCGACTGACTTTTCAGAACGTGATCGCCGTCATCCTGTCTGATCAGGAATGCCGGTTCCCTGTCGTCCGCCTTGCGCTTGATCGTCTTTCCCTTGATCCGACGCTCTACGTCCTCGGTGAATTTCTGGGTGACCTTACCCTCTGCCTTGGAGCGCCCCCATTTCCATTCGACTTCATTTCCGACTTGGATTTTCTGCATGCATGGCTCCTTTCTCCCTTGGGAAACTCAAGGAGCCGGATGATGTTCCGAAATCAGCCCTTCAGATCGAGGTCGCCATCCCGCTGAACCACATGACGCGGCGATGTCGGCAGATTTTCGATTTCTTCGGCGATGAAATAGGGTGGGATATCGAGAGCCTTGAGCGCATCCCTGGTCGCCGAAACCCATTTGAACTCGAGTTCATGCGTATCGACCACACGATGCACGATATCGCTCGGATGAAACGGAAAACTCTCCGGCAGTTCCATTCGGTAATAAAAGCCGAGTTCGTGCCAGTCCTTGCCCTCGTAATGAAAAAAGTTCTCCGCCACCCAAAGCAACGGGCCGATATCGGCGATCACGCCAAGTTCCTCGACCATCTCCCGCTTGAGCGTCTCCTCGGATGTCTCCCCCACTTCCGCCCGGCCACCGGGAAAAGTCCAGAAGGGCTCGTGAACCGCACGATGGACGAGCACATGCCCATCGCGAAACGCCAGGCCGGCAATGCGCATCTGAAAGATACGCTTAGGCTTGAATTTCATGCGGATACGCAGATCCTGCGGCTTGTCTTTCTTACTCATCTTCCAAACTCATGCGGAACTGTGCCGCTTCCATATCCTTGGGCGGCTGCAGGCCGAGATGTTTCCAGGCCACAGCGGTGAGCACTCGCCCGCGCGGCGTACGCTGGATGAAACCCTGCTGGATCATGTAGGGCTCGATAATATCCTCGATCGCATCCCGCGGCTCGGAAAGGCCCGCCGCGATCGTCTCGATCCCGACCGGCCCACCGGCAAAATTCACCGCGATCATGTTGAGGTAGCGCTTGTCGAGCTGGTCGAAACCGGCATGGTCGACATTCAGACGGACAAGCGCCTCATCGGCAATTTCCTTCGTCACCGCTTCGGCACGCGCCACCTCGGCAAAATCGCGCACGCGGCGCAGGAGGCGACCGGCGATACGCGGCGTTCCACGGGCACGGCGGGCAATTTCACGAGCGCCGTCATCCGTCATCTTGAGCCCCATCAACCGCGCCCCGCGCCGCACGATGCCCTCCAGCTCCTCTACGGTATAGAAGGACAGGCGCACCGGAATACCAAATCGATCGCGCAGCGGCGTGGTCAGAAGGCCTATACGGGTGGTGGCAGCAACCAGCGTGAATTTAGAAAGATCGATCTTCACCGAACGCGCCGCCGGCCCCTCGCCGATGATCAGGTCGAGCTGAAAGTCCTCCATGGCAGGATAAAGAATTTCCTCGACCGCCGGGTTTAGCCTATGGATTTCATCGATGAACAGAACGTCGCGTTCTTCGAGATTGGTCAAAAGCGCCGCAAGATCTCCCGCCTTGGCAATGACCGGGCCGGAGGTCGAGCGAAAATTGACCCCGAGCTCCTTCGCCATGATCTGCGCCAGCGTCGTTTTGCCTAGTCCCGGCGGGCCGACGAAAAGAACGTGGTCCAGCGCCTCGCCACGGTTCTTCGCCGCCTCGATAAAGATCTTCAGATTGGCGCGGGCTTCTGCCTGTCCGGTAAACTCGTCCAGCGATTGGGGGCGCAAAGCCGTATCAAGATCTTCGCCCCGCTTTTCCGGCGAGATGAGGCGGGTTTCGTCAGTCATAAGGTATTTCCGTTCGAACCAGTTATCCAGTCAATACACGACATGGACAAAATACGCAGCCGCGATAGCCGTTAACGTGAGAGTTCCTTTAGCCCCAGCCGGATCAGCTTCGCGCTGTCCGCCTCCTCACCTGCAGTTTTCAGCGCCGCAGCCACAGCATTGGCCGCCTGATCGCGCGAATAACCGAGATTGGTCAGCGCCGAAACGGCATCGGAGATAGGTGCGGAGGCGACGCCCTCGCCAATTTCCTGCTTCAGGCCGATATTGGCGGAGGCTTCACCCGCAAAGGCCGGCGCTTTGTTCTTCAATTCGGTGACAATGCGCACCGCCACCTTGGGGCCGACACCCGGCGCACGCGAAACCGCGGTCTTGTCCTGCAGCGCGATCGCATTGGCGAGCTCACCCGGTGTCAACGTCGAAAGAACGGCAAGCGCCACCTTCGAACCGACGCCCTGTACACTCTGCAACAGACCGAACCATTCGCGTTCCAGCGCCGAGACGAAACCGAACAGCTTCAGCTGATCCTCGCGCGCATAGGTCTCGATAAACAGGATCGCCGCCTCGCCGACATTCAGCCGCGACAGCGTGCGCGACGAGCAGAAGGCTTCGTAACAGACACCATGCACGTCAACGAGCACATGGTCCGTTCCGATCTCGTCGATAGTGCCTTTAAGCTTGCCGATCATGTCTGTTTTCCTGAAAGAGGGTGCGTGTCGGGCGCGATCAGATCGATACCCGGAAAATAGCGGCGATAGCCGGAAGGGTCGCGCGTCAGCAATGTATATCCACGGATCGTCGCATGCGCGCCGATGAGGAAATCCGGCAATACGCGATCACGCTGTCCGCCATCGGACCGATACCGGCGAAAGGCATAGGAGGCCGCGAATGCCGCCGACCAGGGCAGGTTTTCACGAATGAACTGGTTGCGCGGCAAAAGCGCATCCACGGTTTCCAGCTCATCGTACCGATAAGAGAATTCCGAAAAGATGATCTGGTTGATCACCACACTACCGCGCGACATGGCCGCCAGCAGTTGCCGTCGCGACCACTCAAGCCAATGTGGATCTCGCACGGCAAGGTCGACGAGAATATTGGTATCGATGAGAGTTGCCATGCCGTTATCGATCGCGCGTTATACGCATCAGTTCGTCGGCATCGATGGACTGGTCACCAGTCCCGCCCAGTTCTTTAAGCGTGGCGATGAAACGATCAAGCCGCGCACGGTCCGCGTCTGCAGTGGTTCCATGCTTGGGTGTCAGGGTAATCACGCCACCTTCCAAACCGAAGATTACCTCACTGTTCGGCTCTATGCCGACGAGCTCGCGAAGATCCCGTGGTATAGTTACCTGCCCTTTCGATGTCACACGCATGACCTGCTCTCCTTTGAGTAAGAAAATATCTTACCTAGAGAACAAGTCAAGAACAAACCTATTGAGCGGTTATCCGGCCAACGCCTGACGCATACGGTTTCCGCCACGGTTATGGGCGTGGCAGATGGCAATGGCGAGAGCATCAGCAGCATCGTCACCCTTGAACTCGACCTTGGGCATCAGGATCTTCAGCATCATGTGGATCTGTTTCTTATCGCCGTGGCCGACGCCGATCACCGATTTTTTCACGGCATTCGGCGCGTACTCCGAAACAGGCAGTCCGGCACGAGCAGGCACCAGCATCACGACGCCGCGGGCCTGACCAAGCTTCAACGTCGCGACCGCATCCTTGTTGACGAAAGTCTGCTCGACTGCAGCCTCATCCGGCTTGTAGGCATGCACGACCTCGGCAAGCCCGTCATGCAGCTGGCACAGGCGCGAAGCGAGATCCAGATCCCCATCCGAGGTTACCGTGCCCGAAGCGACGAACTTCAGGCTGTTGCCGATCGTGTCGATCACACCCCAGCCGGTGCGCCGAAGTCCGGGATCGATGCCGATGATTCGAATGATGTCTGCCATGCCTCACCCTACCTTCACCCGCCCTTGATAGCCATTGAAATATGAACAAAACAGAAACATCGAATTCCAACTGGTTAACGCGTCGCTAACCATATGTCGCTCTACTGATATGAGCTGTGCAACGACGGCGGATTTTCCGCGTTCTGGGTGTTCTCGAATGATACGAGAGGGAGAGAGGGCGATGTCTCAACGCCAAAGCTTGTTCATGAAGATCACGGCTCTTCTGCTAGTGCAGAATGGCCTGCTGGCAATGATCGCATCCACTTTTTCTCCGGGAATGTCCCCCGCCATGACAGCACTTCTGGCAGCGGGCGTCATTGGTTTCTCAATGGCGACGGCTATGATGGCCACCCGCATTGCCGGCGCTCATGAAATAAGACCGGCCTCGACCAGACTAATGCTCGGTGCGGCACCTGAAAATGCTATCGCATCCGGTTTAGGCCCTCTGCCAAAATCTTCAAAACCAAAAAATTCTCCTGAACGCGTCAATCCAGCCACCCCCCGCCTGCTTGGGTTGAGGACCATTGACCAGCAGCATGGAATAGCAGGCAACGATCGCCAGAAGGCTTCGGAAGAAGCGCTCAGCGCCTTGGATGCCGGTTTGCGCCGCCTCGCGACAGGCGACCTTTCCGTCACCCTCGACACTCCCTTCTCGGATGGCTTCGAAGGATTGCGCGGTGATTTCAACAAGGCCGTCAATTCGCTCAACGAAAGCCTGACAACCATCATCACTTCGGCGAGCACCCTGCATGGAGAGTGCGCCGAGGCGCGTATCCGGCTGGCGCAGGAGCGTTCGCTGATACCGGATGAAGTTCCTGCTCTTTCGGTTGCCGGCAACGGCCTGCGTGATATCGCCGATCTCCTGCGTGAACAGGATGCGGCGTTGAGAGAGATCGCCACAATCGCTGCCAATGCCAAGACCTATTGGCAACAAAGCCACGAAACCGTTTCGCAGGAGGCCAAGGCATCTGAAAGCATGCGCGGCTCAGAGAAACAGGTTGGAGAGATCGCTGCGCTGATGCGCGACATGGCATTCCGCACCAACATGCTTTCCGTCAGCGCCAGCGTTGCGGCAGCAAACGTGGCCGGCCCCCAGGAAACGCTGCCGGCCTTCGCAGCCGAGTTGCGCGATATGGCCGAAACAAGCGCGGCAGCGGCAAAGCAGGCTTCTCTTCTGGAACGAGACGTCACTCTCTGCCTCAAACACGCGCGCACCCAGACGGATCGTATCCTGCAGCAGGAACAGCATCTGCACGAGAGTTTCGAGACGATCGGCGACAAGCTCACGGCAATCTCGGAAGCTTCGACGATGTCGTCAGATATTGTTGCCCGCAGCAGCGTCATTCTCGATGGGGCACTCAAGCGCACCAGCCAGCGCCGCTCGCTTGACCATGTGCTGGAGACGGCGCTCGAACGCATGGCGCAGGAGCTTACGGTAATCAATCGGCATTGCGGACGCTTCATCCATATCACCGTTCTTCACGATGACCACACACCGCCAGACACCAGCCCGCCCCACCACCGCAGCCATCTGAAGTTAGTGAAGACGTAAAAGCGGAACCGCCTGCTCATGCTTTTCTGCGCGAAAGGGTCGCATCGGCGGTTCCGGCTCCCTAGATAGGAACGACAGAATTGTTCCTTTCCAAGGTAGATCTATGATTCCGTTCTCGATACTTGACCTTTCGCCGGTCGGCGAAGGCTACTCGGTGCGCGATGCGCTTGATCAATCCCGCCAGATGGCAATCAAGGCCGAAGAGCAGGGATACAAGCGTGTCTGGCTTGCCGAACACCATGGCATGCCCGGTATAGCCAGCGCTGCGACCTCGATCGTTATCGCCCATGTCGGCGCCGCTACGAAGAAAATTCGCGTCGGTTCCGGTGGCGTCATGCTGCCCAACCATTCCCCTCTCGTGATTGCTGAACAGTTCGGTACGCTGGAAGCGCTGTTGCCCGGCCGTGTCGATCTCGGCCTCGGCCGCGCTCCCGGCACCGACATGCGCACCGCCAGCGCGCTTCGACGCAACATGGATGCCGGTGCCGAGAACTTTCCGCAGGACATCGTCGAACTGAAGCACCTGCTCGGCACGCCGATCGAGAACCAGGCGATCATTGCTGTCCCCGGCACTGAGGCCAATGTACCGATCTGGCTCCTCGGCTCCAGCCTCTACAGCGCCCATCTCGCGGCGGCGCTCGGTCTGCCCTATGCCTTCGCTTCCCACTTCGCCCCCGACATGCTGCTGGATGCGATTGCGATCTATCGCGAACGCTTCCAACCGTCCGCTGAACTGGAAAAGCCCTATGTCATGGTTGGGGTCATGGGCGTCGCCGCAGACACCGATGAAGAAGCCGAACGTCTGTTCACCTCGTCGCAGCAGCAATTCGTCAACCTGCGCAAGAATGTCCGCACCCGCTTCCCCAGGCCGTTGGACAGCATGGATGGCTTGTGGACACCGATGGAAAAGATGAGCGTCGAGCACACGCTGCGTTACGCCGCAGTCGGCTCGGTGCCGACCATTGAGGCAAAGCTGAAAGACTTTCTCGCGGAAACCGGCGCTGACGAACTGATCGTCTCCATGCCGATCCACGACATCGACGCACGTTTGCATTCGGTCGAGCTGTTTGCCAGCCTGCCGATGATGGAAAAAGCGTGACGCGCAACGAAAAACGGGCCGGCATAAACCGGCCCGTTGCAGTTTCCAGATTCTGAAGAACGATCAGGCCGAGAGTTTGGCCATCACCTCGTCCGACACTTCGAAGTTCGAATAGACGTTCTGCACGTCGTCATCGTCTTCCAGGTTGCCGATGAGCTTCATAAGCGACTGCGCCTTTTCCTCATCGACTTCGATCGTGTTCTGTGCCTTCCAGATCGCCTTGACCGTCTCGGCTTCGCCGAGAACGGCTTCCAGTGCCTTGGACACTTCGTTCATGTCCTCGAAACCGCAATAGATCGTGTGGCCTTCTTCGTCCGTCTCGACGTCATCGGCACCGGCTTCGATCGCCGCTTCCATCACCTTGTCCGCATCGCCGACGGAAAGCTTGTAGGTAATTTCGCCAACGTGATCGAAGGAGAAGGAAACCGAACCGGTTTCACCAAGCGCACCGCCGGCCTTGGTGAAGATGGAGCGGACGTTGGATGCGGTGCGGTTACGGTTGTCAGTCAGCGCCTCGACGATGACGGCCGTGCCGCCCGGGCCGTAGCCTTCGTAACGCACGGAATCGTAGTTCTCGGCGTCAGCACCGGAAGCCTTCTTGATCGCACGGTCGATGTTATCCTTCGGCATCGACTGTGCCTTGGCGTTCTGCACGGCAAGGCGAAGCGCAGCGTTCATCGTCGGGTCGGGAAGACCTGTCTTGGCAGCAACGGTGATTTCGCGTGCAAGCTTGGAGAACATCTTCGAACGGATGCCGTCCTGCTTGCCCTTGCGGTGCATGATGTTTTTGAACTGTGAATGGCCAGCCATGGCACCCCTGATACTTTAACCGGTTTTGGAATGGGCGCCTTATAATTTCGAAGCGCCCGCCATTCAAGGCATTTCGATTACCCAAGCGTCCCCGCCTCAACGAAATGGGCCGGAACAAAGCCTTTGCAGCTCCGTTTGACCTATCGAAAACAACAAAGGAGACGCAGGAATGGCAAGCCTCACCGAAGCCCGCGAAGCACCCGAACGCCAGATGTGGGACGAGATCAATGGCGTCCATGCCGGCATGCTGGGCCTTGAAGGCGCACACATGCATTTCCAGCCGATGGCGCCGAATGTCGATACCAAGACCAATACGATCTGGTTCTTTACCAAGACAAACACGGATCTCGTGCGCGCCATCGGCGCTGGCGGCCGGGCGCATTTCTGCGTCACCGGCAAGAACCATGACTACCACGCGTGCCTGTCTGGCCCGATCGAAGTCCGCCTCGATGCCGCAAAGCGCGACGAATACTGGAGCGCCGTAACCGCCGCCTGGTACGAGCAGGGCAAGGACGATCCGCTTCTCACCATGCTCGCCTTCGAGGTAGATGATGCCGAAATCTGGGCCTCGACCAACAGCACGCTGAAATTCGGCTGGGAGATCGCCAAGGCCAACATGACCGACGAGAAGATGCCGGAGGTGGGCGTCAAGCAGCACCTCACCTTCTCGGCAATCCATTAGGCAGATTTAGCCGCGGGGGCCGTTAAAGCCCCTGCGGCACCAGGATCGTCGGTTTTTTGGGCAGTGACCACATCGATACCCTGAGCGTCTTTTCCTTCGCATAGGCGATGTCGAACTTCCCATCGAACATCGCAAGGAACGTATCCAGCGGCGGCCCGAAACGGTGCATCGGCAGGATCAGCGAAGACCGCAGCCGTTGCACGACGCGGCTCATGCTGTCCGCCCCCATGGTCAAACCACCGTCGACAGGCACCATCAGGATATCGAGACGCCCAATCTCCGTATATTGCGCCTCGTTCAATTCAAAATGCAGATGCCCCAGATGGCCTATGCATAGGCCCGCAACCTCGAAGATGAAGATAGAGTTGCCGTTCTCCTCTATACCGCCGCCCCAGTTGCGGATGTCGGAGACGACATTGCGGATATAGACATCTCCAATCATCTCCTGATGTTTAGCCTTTTCACCCGGCACATCGCTCCACCCGTGCAGCACCGTCTCAATCCCTGGATCGGGCGTCAGCGAGTAATGAGTGGAATGCGCCCGGTTCATCGTCACCACGTCCGGCAATCTGTCAGGCCGATAGACACCGCTGTAGTCCGTCGCAATCCCGATACCGCCCGGCGTCTCGATGAAATAGGTAGAATGCCCGACGAAGGTGATCCTCACCTCTTCCCGCTCGGCGAGCGTCAACGCCTTGCCCGCCTGCGCTAGCTGAACACCCGGCGGGCTGAAGCTCGCAAACCGCACATGCGGCAGTTTCTGAGCGATTGCCTGACATTGGCTGACAGGAAGGCCTTCCTGTGCGTAGGCCGAAGAGAATGCTGAAAGAAGAAAGGCCGAAAAACCGAATGCGAGAGTTCGCAGCTTCATGCCACACTCCGGAAAACGCGTTCATGCTCATTCCGGGAAAAAGGATGGGGCAAGCATATGGATCGGTCCAGCAGACATTGCCGATCCGCGCCTCACAATTCCGTCATTCGGCCAAAGGTTGAGTTCGATCCGACGCAAGGCGCTCCCGAAAACGGCCCCATACGAAACCGGATCAGATGATCAGTGTACGATGCCCGAATGGCGTCTCGTCATCGTAATTCCGCGTTCCGATACGCTCGCTTTCACCCGACAATCTTGCGTCATCTACCTGCTCGTCGAGTGTTTCCGAAGCAGTCGCGTCCTGTCGGCGGTGCGGGTGCCGATCATCGAGAGACGCGGAAGGCTCTTCTTCGCTTCCGGCCTCGTCCTGCTGCTCACGAAAACGCTTCATGGTCGCAAGGTCGGCATTGATCTGATCCTGCCGGTGGGCTGCCCAGACATTATCAGGCTCAGCCCGGCTGACCACGCTGCTATCGACCAAAGTCGCGGCGGATGCTGACGTCGAAGAAACGCGGGTAACCGGGTCAACCATGCCATGCCCTCCATCAGATGCCGCCCTGCACGGCACGATCGCCGGTGCAGGAAGTCACATGCCTGAATGATAGCATGGGAACCGCGGTAGCCCAATCAACGCCAGAAGCTGGGAATGGTTTCCGCCAACCGCGGCCCAATCCGGATGGGCTCGATCTTTTCGGCAAGCCCGGTCGAATCCGAAATCTCGATACCGAGACCGCAAAGCGTCGCCGGTCCATGCGCCGCCTCGAAGCGGCCCTTAGGCATTTTCGAGATGAAGCGGTTGAGCGGCTCTTCCTTCTCCATTCCCAGAGACGAGTCGTAGTCGCCGCACATGCCGGCATCCGACATATAGCCGGTGCCGCCGTTCAGGATCTGGCAATCGGCGGTCGGCACATGGGTATGCGTACCGACAACGAGCGAGGCGCGCCCGTCGACGAAATGCCCAAAGCACTGCTTCTCGCTGGTCGCCTCTGCGTGGAAATCGAAGATGATCGCGTCGGCCTGCTCCTTCAACGGAGCAGCATCGAGGATAGCCTCGGCGCTCTTGAAGGGATCGTCGAGTTCCGGATGCATGAACACCCGGCCCATGATGTTGGCAACGAGGATGCGCGCACCGTTGCGGGCATAATAGAGGCCCGATCCCTTGCCCGGCGTGCCGGCAGGATAGTTGGCAGGTCGCAGGAACTGGTCGTGGCGACCGGCAAAAGTCACCGCTTCCTTCTGGTCCCAAACGTGGTTGCCGGTGGTGACGACATCAGCGCCGGCATTGATCGTCTCGAGAAAGATGTCCTCGGTGATGCCGAAACCGCCGGCCGCGTTCTCGCCGTTGACGATGACGAAATCGAGCTTCAGGTCGGAAATCAGGCCCGGCAGTTTTTCCCATACGGTCGTGCGGCCGGTCTTGCCGACCATGTCACCTAGAAAGAGAAGGCGCATTCCTATCCAATCTTTACAATGGCCTCATCGGACAGATCGCGAAAACCGCTTTCCGTCAGGATCCCGTGAAGCCTTATATCATGAGGTTCGTCGGGAACTGATGCCACTTCCTGGCAGTCGAAAGCAATGCCGATCAGCCGTGGATTGCAGCCTTTTTGCTGCAAACGGTAAATTGCGCGATCATAATAACCGCCACCATAACCAATCCGGTGGCCTCTGCGGTCGAACGCCGCAAGCGGCACCAGCATGATCTCGGGGTCGAGTTCGGCCGCGTCCAACCCCGGCCCGACCGTGCCGAAGACACCCGCGACAAGCTCGGCGCCGGGTGTCAGTTCGCGAAAAACGATGGTTTCCTTGTCGAGTACAACGGGCACACAAATCCGCGCCCCGCGTTGTCTCAGGAGATCCATAAGAGGACGGACATCCACCTCGGAGCGGATCGGCAGGAAGCCGGACACGAGCGTTCCGTCGTTGAGATCGATCGCCGCCATGCCATGCGATGCCAGCGACAGGCTTTTCTCCACGCGCTCCGCAGCACTGAGCGCATCGCGCGCCGCGAGCCTTTCGGCCCGCAGCGACGCCTTGATCGATCGGCCGGCCATCAGGCCTTGTCGCCCGAGCGCGAGACCAGCAGCTTGTCGATACGCCGACCGTCAAGATCGACGACCTCGAAGGTCCAGCCATGCGTCGTGAAGCTTTCGCCGAGTTCCGGCAGGTGCTTCAATTCGTCAAGCACGAAACCGGCAACGGTCTCGTAACCCGGATCCTCCTCGATCGAAATCCCCATCTGCGCCCCGAACTCATCCACCGGCATCCAGCCGGCAATCAGGTAGGAACCATCGTCCCGCACCACGATTGCAGGCTCTTCGGTCGCGTCTTCCTGGAACACACCGGTGATTGCCTCCAGTACGTCGCCGGAGCTGATGATGCCTTCGAAATGACCGTATTCGTCATAGACAAGCACCATATGCGCGGGTGCCTTCCTGAGCGCCTGGATGACGTCGAGAGCGCCAGTCAGATCGGAGACGACGGGAGCCTCACGCATCGCAAGCTGAACATCGAACTGCTTCCCGCCGGCCATGAAATCATAGGCGTCCTTGACGAACAGAACGCCGATGATCTCGTCGGAACTGCCCTTGCGAACAGGAAGGCGGGAACGTGTCGTGGCGCGAAGCTGGGCGCGGATTTCCTCCGGCTCATCCTCTGTATCGATAACCTCGACATCGCGGCGCGGCGTCATCAGGCCGCGGGCGGTGCGGTCGGCCAGGCGCATGACGCCCGAAATCATCTCGGACTCACCGCTTTCGATGACGCCGGCGCTCTGCGCTTCAGCAAGAACGGTGCGGATTTCCTCGTCCGTCACCTTGTCTTCGGACTCGCCCTTCTGACCGAGTATGGCCAGCACGAAGCGGCCGGAAATATCGAGAAACCAGACGATCGGCGCGCCGATCATCGCCACGAGCTTCATCGCAGGCGCGACGCGGGCGGCAACAGACTCCGGCGCGCGAAGCGCAATCTGCTTCGGCACCAGTTCGCCGAGGATAAGCGACATATAGGTGATGACGACAACGACACCGCCGACACCAAGCCAGTCGGCAAGGTTCTCGGCCATGCCCTGTGCCTCGAGCCATGAGGTCAGACGCGTACCGAGGGTTGCACCCGAAAACGCACCGGAAAGAACACCAACCAGCGTGATGCCGATCTGAACGGAAGAGAGAAAACGACCTGGGTCTTCGGCAAGCTTGATGGCTGTGGCCGCACCGCGATTTCCCTGCTCTGCCATAACCTTGAGACGGATGGGGCGGGATGAAACGACGGCAAGTTCCGACATCGCAAGAACACCATTCAATATGGTGAGTGCAACGACGATAAGGATTTCGGTTAACAAAAGGTGCTCTTAGGCTGGGACAATATCCTGCGCACAAAACGTTGACCGCTTGCGGCGGCTGCCGTTGATTTCATGATGTGATCTCGCGCGCAGTTCGGAAAACCGTCAGCCGGTTCTCGGAACTGCGCACCTTCACCTGTGAGCAGAAATCATAAGGTCGGCTTGCGTCTATTGCAATGGCTGGAACAACTGATGTCTGCCGCCGATCAAATAGAGAGATCGATCGTCATCTCCGCACGTGTGCCTTTTGGCCGCTCGACGTATTGAATGGCCGATCCGAGCGTGGACGCCATTGACTTCACGATCCGGCTTCCAAGACCGGTTCCCCTGACGACGTCGCCTTCTTTCCAGCCGATACCGTCATCCTCGACAGCAAGCAACGCCTTGTCATCCGGCTGGCGTGTCAGAAGGACGCGCACTTCGCCATGAGTTCCCGGTTCATAAGCATATTTCAACGCATTGGTCAGAAGCTCGGTGACGATCATGCCGACGGAAACTGCGCGATCCGACGTCAACATTACCTCGTCGGCCGAAAGATGGATGGTCGCCCCCTGACGGTCGGTGACCGTTCCTTGCACCTCGTTGACCAGCGTGCCGAGATACTTGTCCATCTCAACCTGCCGCACGTCATCGGATGTATAGAGGCTACGGTGCATGCCGGCGATTGCCGCAATCCGAGCCTGTGTTTCGGCAAGCGCTGCCTTCACGTCCTCGTTCTTGCTGCTTCCGGCCTGGAGTCGGATCATCGCCGCGACCAGAGCGAGACTGTTTGCTACGCGGTGATTGACCTCCGCCAGCAGGATTTCGGCTCGTTCCTTGCCGATGCGGATTTCCTGGTCGGCCTTTTCCTTCTCGCGCCACAGATCTGCGGTCGAGATCGCCTGGCCGATCGCATTCTGCATCAGCGGCAGGAACTCGTCGCCGACGGTCTTGATGACATAATCGGATGCGCCGTTCTTCATTGCCTCGATGGCGATCGTCGCTTCGCTGGAGCCGGTGACGTAGATGACCGGCGCCGAACAGCCACGCCCCTGCAGGCGATGGAAGATATCCATACCGGTCTCGGCGCGGAGATAGTGGTCTAGAACGATCGCATCGATCCCGCCCTTTTCGAACGCCGCCATGGCGCTTTCCCCGTCGACGGCAGTGACGACATTGTAGCCGGCGCGTCCGAGATGGCGTTCCGCGAGACGGGCCAGAGCGACATCGTCGTCAACATAAAGGATCGTTCGCGGCATATCTTCTCATCATTGTCCGGGTATCTGCATCACCGAAAAGAACAGACCCAGCTGTCGAATGGCGTGTGCAAAACTATCGTAATCCACTGGCTTGGTAATGTAGACATTCGCGCCGAGATCGTAACAGCGCTGAATTTCACGCTCGTCGTCCGTCGTCGTGAGGATCACCACGGGCAGTCGTTTTGCATGAGGGTTGGACTTCACCTTCTCAAGGATGTCAATACCCGACATATCCGGCAGGTTGAGATCGAGAAGGATAAGAAGATGCCGATCGCTGCTGGCCATGCCCGAGCGGTCGGCACCGAGAATGAAATCGAGCGCATCGGTACCATTGGTAAAAGGCACGATATCATTGCTGACGCCGGCCCGGCGCACATTTTTTTCGATCAGGCGGGCATGCCCTTCGTCATCTTCGATCATGACGATGGTGACTTCCTTGCCGGCAGCTTTCATGGCCCGCTACTCCTAACATACTGGGACAGATCCATGGGCAGACGGATGACAAATGTCGATCCTCCCCCTAATGTGGAGGTCACAGTAATTTCCCCGCCTAAATTTCTGACTAACGAGCGCACATGCGCAAGCCCGATCCCCTCGCCCGGCTTGTCCTGCACCCCGGCCCGGCGAAAAAGTTCGAAGACGCGTTCATGGTCTTCCGGCGCGATCCCGCGACCATTGTCCGCCACCTCTATCCGGACGGCACTGCGCCCCATCGGGAATGCCTTCACGGAAAGGTTGAGCGGTCGCTCCGGATGTTTGTACTTTACCGCATTGTCGAACAGGTTGCCGAAAATCTGCTCCATGGAGAACCGGTCAGTCAAAAGACCACGGGCTGCGCCCACGGAGATGCTTACCTCGCCGCCGGAATCGCTGACCTGGTGATGAACGCTTGCGGCCGTCGTCTCCAGCATTTCGCCGAGATCGATGCGTTCAGGTTTCAGCTCGCGGCGGCCATCGCGCGAAATCTTCAGGATGGCGTTGATCAGGGCATCCATCTTCTTGGTCGATGACCGGATGAACCCGATCGCCTCCGGCAGATCCTCCTCGACGGCAAGCCGCGCCTCGCGCACCTCGTCTTCGCTTGGGCGCGCCTCATCGGCCAGCACATAGGCGCTGATCGACTTGAGAGACGCATCGAGTTCGCTGGTAAAGCCCATGATATTGACGAGAGGAGCCCTCAGGTCATGGGAGACGATATAGGCGTAACGCTGGATTTCACGATTGGCCTGTATCAGGTCTTCGGTGCGCTCGTTGACGCGTTCCTCAAGCCCGACATTCAGCTCCTCGACCTCCGCCCGGGCATGAGCGAGTTCACGCACATGCTGCATCACGACGGCAATTGCGCCGCCGACGACCAGGATGATCAGCAGTCCGCCGCCAAGTGTCACATATTGCAGCGATCCCGCGCTTTCGCGGATTTCGCCGATACCGTTGATCAGATGCCCGTCCAGTTCCTGCACGACATCGCCGATCGCCTGCCGAAGCTGCTGCATGACGACGAAGCCGGACTCATTGCGCACGATGGCAACGGCATCCGCCACCTTGCCCTCGCTGGCAAGATTGAGCGTCGACTGCATCTCCGTCACCTTTTCAGCGATCAGGCGACGGATATCCTCAAGCGGCACGTTGACCGTATTCTGATTTTTGGAAACGCGCTCCAGCCGCTCGACCTGACTCGGCAACGCTTCGAGCGCCTTTTGGTATGGCTCGAGAAAGGCCTCGTTTTGCACCAGAAGATAACCGCGCTGGCTCGACTCAGCAGAATTCAGCAGAACCAGCATGTCAGCCGCGACAGAGCGCACCGCCCTCAGCTTAGTCACTTCGTCGAAATAGGTCCGCGTCATGCCTGCAAGGAAGAAGGACGACAGGACGATAGCAACGAGAAGTCCAGCACCGATCAAAAGCATGAAGAGCGAAGACCGGGCAAACTTGTTATTGGCAAAGAGCATGAAGAGGAACCGTCGATTGAACTGGACGGAATGAACTTGGCCGCAACGCCGGCATTGTCAATGCATATCCGGCAAGCGCCGGACTGCATCAACGACAATCTAAAAAAGGAAAGCGCGATCCACGGCGACCGATGGAGTTTTACGATCCTGGGTGCCTACAAACGTAGGTGGGCGCCATATGTCCAAGCCCACGGGCCTGGTCAGGGACAGCTCCCTTTGGATCGAGTATGGCCCCAGGGATTGTGGTTCCTGTCGGGAAGCGCAGAACGCGACCAGAATATATGTGCGATCCTCGGGCAGCGCCAGTAGCCAGGGATCGAATTTTTGTAAGTATCAATTGATCTCGGCAGGTGTGCGCCCGTTGAGCTTTGCCGCAAGCCCTTCGATCCGCGCAGCAAGCTCGCCGATCGTAGAGACCAGCACCTGCTCGTTGCGCTGTTGCACCTCGATAGATCCGTCGCGATTGGACCGCAGGGAAGCCAGTTCCGCCTCGAGAGCCGAAACCTTACGCGTCATTTCGGACAGTTCGTCCATGATCATGATGCCGGCCATGACGGTGATCCTCAGATCGCCGATTTCGCCGAACTGCCCCTTGAGGTGGCCGACATAGCGGTCCAGCCGGTCGGCAAGCTGGGTCAGGTGATCTTCCTGCCCCTCCTCGCAGGCCATGCGATAGGCCTTGCCATCGATCGTGACTGTAATCTGAGCCATCAAATTCTCCCGTCAACGATCAAGCACGGCGCGGATCGTTTCCATAGCCGTCACCAGTCGACGCGATACTTCGCGATTGACTTCTTCCAGCCGATTGGCGCGAAATTGCGACTGATCGAGCTCCTGTGCCAGACGGGCACGATCTGCGTGGACGCGACGAACTTCGCTATCGACGTCGCGGCTCTCGCGCTGACGTTCGATACGGGCATCCACGGCATTTTCGAGATTGCCCACCGCTGCGCGCAGTTCCGAAAGCGCCACCTCAACCGTCTTTTCTGCCGGCATCCATCATATCCCGTGAGAATGCGAAGAAGACCGAATCGTGCAGCCAAACCTCGCCATTAGGTAAAACAGATTAAGCACCGCTTGAAAGCCGGTCAACAAACCACCACCCTCTGTGCGTCATCGACTTGTGGATCAATCACCTTATATCGTTTTTGCACACATCTGCCCAAACAAACGGCGACGTGTCGCAAACCTGCTCAATATGTAATAGCTATAGCCCCACATTTGTTGACTTGCGCGCGCCACCTGATAAGGATCAGGCGCTCCCTCAAATGGCCCTCCAAACGGGCCTCTGACCGACACTCGGATACAGTGGATTAGCCATGACTTCTCGCGAACAAAACGACCGGATGGCGAATGCGATCCGTTTCCTTGCCATGGATGCCGTCGAAAAGGCGAATTCCGGCCACCCGGGCATGCCGATGGGCATGGCCGACGTGGCAACGGTCCTGTTCTCCAAATATTTGAAGTTCGACCCGACGAAACCGCACTGGCCGGACCGCGATCGCTTCGTGCTGTCGGCCGGCCACGGTTCGATGCTTCTTTATTCGCTGCTGTATTTGACCGGTTATGAAGACATGACCGTCGAGGACCTGAAGGGCTTTCGCCAGCTCGGCTCCAAGACCGCCGGTCATCCGGAATACGGTCACGCCACCGGCATCGAGACCACCACCGGCCCGCTCGGCCAGGGCATCGCCAATGCCGTCGGCATGGCGATTGCCGAACGCAAGCTGCGCGACGAATTCGGCGCCGACCTGCAGGATCACTATACATACGTGATCAACGGCGATGGCTGCCTGATGGAAGGCATCTCCCACGAAGCCATCGCGCTTGCCGGCCACCTGAAGCTCAATAAGCTCGTCCTCTTCTGGGACAACAATTCGATCACCATCGACGGCGCCGTTTCGCTGTCGGACTCGACCGACCAGATCGCCCGCTTCAAGGCCGTTCACTGGCACACGATCGAAATCGACGGCCATGATCAGGCAGCCATTGCCGCCGCGATTGAAGAAGCCCACAAGTCCGACAAGCCGACCTTTATCGCCTGCAAGACGGTGATCGGCTTCGGCTCTCCGAACAAGGCCGGCAGCCACAAGGTTCACGGCTCCCCGCTCGGTGCGGAAGAAATCGCTGCAACTCGCAAGGCGCTGAACTGGGAATACGAACCCTTCGTAATCCCGAACGATGTCCTGTCCGAGTGGCGCACCGCCGGCACCCGCTCGGCAGACGCCGTCAAGGCATGGGAAGGCCGCCTCGAAAAGTCCGCCAAGAAGGCCGAGTTCGATCGCCGCTTCGCCGGTGATCTACCAGCAGGCTTCGACGCTGCGATCAGCGACTATAAGAAGAAGCTCGCCGAAACCAAGCCGACGGTCGCAACCCGCAAGGCTTCCGAAGACGCGCTTGAAATCATCAACGGCTTCCTGCCGGAAACGCTCGGCGGCTCCGCCGACCTGACGCCGTCGAACAACACCAAGACCAGCCAGATGATCTCCGTCACGCCGACGGATTTCTCCGGTCGCTATATGCACTGGGGCATCCGCGAGCACGGCATGGCGTCGGCCATGAACGGCATCGCGCTGCATGGCGGCCTGATCCCTTACGGCGGCGGCTTCATGATCTTCTCGGATTATTGCCGCCCGCCGATCCGCCTGGCATCCCTGATGGGTATCCGCGTCATCCACGTTCTGACGCATGATTCGATCGGCGTCGGTGAAGACGGCCCGACCCACCAGCCGGTCGAACAGATGGCCTCGCTGCGCGCCATCCCGAACCTCATGATGTTCCGCCCGGCCGATGCCGTCGAAACTGCCGAATGCTGGCAGATCGCGGTCTCGACCAAGGATCGTCCGTCCGGCCTGGCTCTCACCCGCCAGAACCTGACCACGGTTCGCACCGAATATTCCGAAGAGAACCGCTCGGCCAAGGGTGCCTACACGCTGTCCGGTAATGCCGACGCCAAGGTCACGATCTTTGCCTCCGGCTCGGAAGTCGAACTGGCCGTTGCTGCAGCAAAGACGCTCGGCGAAAAGGGCACGACCGTTCGCGTCGTGTCGGTGCCGTCGACCGAACTCTTCTTCGAACAGTCGGATGCCTACCGCGCCGAGATCCTCGGAAAATCACCGGTCAAGATCGCCGTCGAAGCCGGCGTTCGTGAAGGCTGGGATGCCTTCATCGGTCCGGAAGGCACATTCATCGGCATGAAGGGCTTTGGCGCTTCCGGCCCGGCCAAAGATGTCTTCAAGCACTTCGGCATCACGGCTGACGCTGTCGTCGCTGCCGCCGAAGCAAAAATTTAATGCTACCGACTGCCCTAGATCAAAGTAGGGCAGTCACAACCCGCGTTAGAACGTAGCCCCATTATCAGGGAGTAAAGCTCATATGACTGTAAAGGTTGCCATCAACGGCTTCGGCCGTATCGGCCGCAACGTCCTCCGCGCCATCGTCGAATCGGGTCGCACCGATATCGAAGTCGTTGCCATCAACGACCTTGGCCCGGTTGAAACCAATGCCCATCTGCTCCGCTACGACTCGATCCACGGCAAATTCCCGGCCGAAGTGAAGGTTGACGGCGATACCATCACCGTTGGCGGCGGCAAGCCGATCAAGGTCACCGCGATCAAGGATCCGGCAACCTTGCCGCACAAGGAACTCGGCGTCGACATCGCGCTCGAATGCACCGGCATCTTCACCTCGCGCGAAAAAGCTGCCCTGCATCTGACCGCCGGCGCAAAGCGCGTCATCGTTTCGGCTCCGTCCGACGGCGCAGACCTGACCGTCGTCTTCGGCGTCAACCATGACGCCCTGACCAAGGATCATCTGGTCATCTCCAACGCGTCGTGCACCACGAACTGCCTGGTTCCGGTCGTCAAGACGCTGGATGACGCTGTCGGTATCGACCACGGCTTCATGACCACGATCCATTCCTACACGGGTGACCAGCCGACGCTCGACACCATGCACAAGGACCTGTACCGCGCCCGCGCTGCAGCCCTGTCCATGATCCCGACCTCGACCGGCGCCGCAAAGGCAGTTGGCCTCGTTCTGCCGCACCTCAAGGGCCGCCTCGACGGCACCTCGATCCGCGTGCCGACCCCGAACGTCTCGGTTGTCGACTTCAAGTTCGTTGCCAAGAAGAACACCACGGTTGCCGAAATCAGCGAAGCCATCAAGGCTGCTGCAAACGGCAAGCTGAAGGGCATCCTCGGCTACACCGAAGAGCCGCTGGTTTCCCGCGACTTCAACCACGACAGCCATTCCTCGATCTTCGCGATCGACCAGACCAAGGTGCTGGAAGGCAACTTCGTCCGCGTTCTGTCCTGGTACGACAACGAATGGGGCTTCTCCAACCGCATGGCCGACACCTCCGTCGCAATGGCAAAGCTCATCTGATCGAGCCGATACGAATGAAGAAAGGGGCGCCTCGAGCGCCCCTTTTTTATTGCATCAGAGACACGTCGTCTCGATAGTCGCCCTCACCCGCACCGTACCATAACCATCATTGGCGATACCGCTGCAGAGATCGTACCATTCGCAGCCGCGACAGGCTTTCCGCGATTGTCCCTCGGCAAAGGCTTTTCGCATTCTAGCAAGCAACCCCGGATGCAGATCGATCCGCGCACCCGCCGACAAGCGCATCTCCAGCAGATCCCCGATATCCGCCGCCGCCTGCGCATCACGGACACGCACGCTGTCACGAAAACAATGCGGTTCAGGCTCGCACAAAAGTGCTGCACAAATGTCGTCCGGACCGTCGACGACGAGAACATCCTCGCCGCTCGATAGCCGTTTGGCGATACGATCGTAGTTGGCGACAAAACCCGGCGTGTATCCTTTGCCCACATATGTGAGCAGGCAAAGGAGATGATGCGGTCTCAGCCGAACCGTCATGCGCCAGGCTTGGTCCTGCCTCGCGCCAGCAGACGCAGGATCGCCGCGCCGAGCGCGGATTTCAACCCGGCGCCGACGAGGAACGGCAGCACTCCGAACAGAAAAGCCTTTTCCGCACCGATCATGAAACCCAGCACGGCACCACCGATAACAAGGCACAGTAGATTGGCGACCAACATCGCCACGAATGCCAGAACCGGGCGATGACCGTTCCAACCCTTCTCCGCCAGAAAGCCCGTGACGGCTGCGATGACGGGGAAGGAAAACAGATAACCGGACGTCGGCCCGACGAAAACATGAAGCCCGCCTGCCCCGTTGGCCAGAACCGGCATGCCCATGGCAGCCTCGGCAAGCCATGCGACAACCGTCGCCGCCCCCAGACGCCAGCCGTAAAGCGCACCGATCAGCGTGACAGCCAGGGTCTGCATGGTGATTGGCACGGGGATCATCGGCACCGAGACGTAGGAAGATGCGGCAAGTATCCCAGTGCCGAGCACGATAGCCAGGCCACGCAGGACGAGCGGAGCATTCTGCAGATCAAGCGGGCTGAAGGCAGGCTTGGCAGTGCGGGCAGAAGCGTAGTTCATGCGGATCTCCAAATTATAGATAATTTAAGGAATCTATAGCTAATGAGTCCATAGGTCGTACGAATTGACAAGCCATGAAATTCACGGCCAGCAAAACGCCTTGAAATTGCGAAGGAATTTTAGCTTTTGCGGGGGCTCGGGCCGACCCACTGCACATGCCGCGCAAGAACCGAGGCGGCTTGATCCACATCCCCGGCCCTCAGCGCGGAGAGAATGGCACGATGATCCCGGTCCGTTGGCGCTTCCCACTCGGCCCGCCATCCCGAAAACAACAATCGCGCACCGACCACCTGCAGGTCGTCGATGGACTTCAACAGGCGCGACATGCCGCAAGGGCTGAGGATCAGACGATGAAAACTCCGGTTTGCCTCATCCCACGCCTGCACATCGGCAGCCTTTTCGCCGGCATGGTTCGCAGCCTCGGCCGCATCCAGAATGGCCCTCGTCAGATGCGGCGCAGCATGGCGCAAAGCCAGCACTTCCAGGGCGGCGCGCATTTCGGCCACCTCTCTTACCTCGTCGAGACTGAAGCCCGCAACCCTCACCCCCCGGCGCGGCTCGCTGACAACCAGGCCCTGCGCCTCCAGCCGCCGAAACGCCTCACGCACAGGCACATGGCTGGCCCCGAACTCTTCGGCAATATGATCCTGCCGAAGCCGTGCCCCGGCGGCAATCACGCCGGTAACGATACGCTCGGCAAGCTCTCGACTGATACGCGAGGCAATCGTGTCTGATTTGGCTGTCGTCATGAATTATAGATAATTGATGAGGACGTAACCGTCGAGCGCTGAACCACCATCACGTGGACGCGAGCGCCATCCTTGCACACATATTCAATACTTTAGCACATCAATCATCCCCGCCCTCCCGACCTGCATTTACAATCCGCCCGCCTCCATCGCCGGAGTGTTTCGCGAGACGTTCGCGGGCAGGCGGCGGCCGGCGCTTTCGTCTGCCCCATTACGTGCGGCAAGGACGAGAGGGGCGAAACGCATGGAGCGTCCGGCGTCGTCAAAACCGGCCCCTCCTATCAAGCCTCCCCCCCGACGACCATGTCGGGTTCGGTTGAGCCGTCCAAGTGTGGGTAACCACATGCAGCCAGACGAAAAGATCACCCGTAGGGACCGGAAGTCCCGAAAGAACGCCGAAGGCCACGCGAATGCGGAGCCGCCTTATCTACCCAATCGAGGTTCCGCATTTGCTTGGGCTCTCCGTTCTCTGAAAAGCTGAAAGCACTATGGGGTAAGACCGTCTTTTTTCCGCCCTGCCCTTCTCTTGCCGGATTTGTTCCTGCCTATTGCTGAGAGTGACGATTCGCTCCGGCCTGCGCCGGATCTGCCCCCGCCCCGACAGATGCCCCGCGACCGAAAACCGGTTTCGCGACCAGCACGTGCTGCCCGGGAAGGGAGCAAGCGGCAAACGAAGAGGTCGGGGTCTTTGGAGGCGTTTTATATCGTATTGTTGATCGGCACACTGCTTGTGCTGGTTTCCGCCTTCTCCAGCCTTCTCGCTTTCCGCTTCGGCGCACCGCTGCTTCTCGTCTTCCTGTCGATCGGTCTTCTCGCCGGCGTCGATGGCCTCGGAATACAATTCTCCAACTATCCCTTCACCTTCATGCTGGGATCGCTGGCATTGGCCGTTATCCTGTTCGATTCCGGCTTCATCACTCCCATTCACTCCTTCAAGATCGCTGCAGTCCCGGCAATCACGCTGGCCACGGTCGGCGTGCTTCTGACCTCCGGCATCTTCGCCTTTGCGGCAGCCCTGTTTCTGGATCTCGACTGGCTGGAAGGCCTGCTGCTCGGCTCGATCGTTGCCTCGACCGATGCTGCCGCCGTCTTCTTTCTTCTGCGCATCGGCGGCATCAATATCCGCGACAAGGTACGCTCGACGCTCGAAGTCGAATCCGGCACCAACGATCCGATGGCGATCTTCCTGACCATCGCAATTGCCGAGCTGATCGGCACCGGCCAGCGCCTGTCCGGCATCGACCTGCACTTCTTCTTCACCTTCTTCGAGGAAATGGGGCTCGGCCTCGTCTTCGGCCTGCTAGGCGGCATGATGATCGTGGCGATCCTCAACCGCTTCACCTCCGACCGCGGCCTCGCGCCGATCTTCGTCCTTACACTCGCCCTGCTCGTCTTCGCCTTCACCGGCGCCATGGGCGGCAGCGGCTTTCTCGCCGTTTATGTCGCTGGCATGTATGCGGGAAACCGCAAGATGTACGCCAAGCAGCAGATCATGCGTTTCAACGAGGGACTGACCTGGCTTGCCCAGATCATCATGTTCCTCGTTCTCGGCCTGCTCGCCACGCCATCGCAATTCCCGGCCATTCTTCTGCCGGCAATCGGCCTTGCACTCTTCCTCATCTTTGTCGCCCGGCCCATCGCGGTTTGGCTGAGCCTGCTGCCCTTCGATTTCACCCAGCAGGAAATCGGCTTCGTCGCCTGGGTCGGCCTGCGCGGCGCGGTCTCCATCCTGCTTGCGATAATGCCACTCCTGAGCGGCGTCGAGAATGGCGAACTCTTCTTCAATGTCGCCTTCATCATCGTCCTCGTATCGCTCTGCCTGCAGGGCTGGACGATCAAGCCGGTCGCGACAAAACTTGGCCTCATCATTCCGCCCCGCATGGGCGCGGTCGACAAGATCGAGCTCGATCTGCCGGGCGCTGCCCAGCACGAACTGATCTCCTACAAGGTCATCAAGGACAGCCCGATCATGCGCGGCGAGCGCATTCCCCGCTGGGCCATGCCTTCGCTCGTCATCCGCGACGCAAAGAGCATGCGTTATCAATATGCCGGACGGCTGCGGGAGGGCGATCAGGTCTATCTCTTCGTCGCCCCGACCTACACCAAACTGCTCGACCGCCTGTTTGCGGCCCGCGCGCCGGTGGATGACAATGACGAGGAATTTTTCGGCGCCTTCGCCATCTCCCCCGCCCGCCCCGCGAAAGAACTCGACGCCGCCTATGGTCCGGGCCTTCTGTCTCCCGCCGAACATTCCATGACGGTCGGCGAACTGCTGATCGCACGCCTCGGCGGCAAGGCGGAATATGCCGACCGCATGCGCTTCGGCTCGATCGTCCTGATCGTCCGCGAAGTCGACGAGTTAAACCACATCCGTTCGATCGGCGTTTCACTGGAACCGGTCGAACCGACCACCAACCTGCCGATCTTCATCAACATGCGAGAGATCGCGCATCGCGTGCGTGACCTCATCCGCAAATACCGCGGAAAGCCGGTGCCCACCCAAAGGCGATAGGCTATACTTGAGAGACCACTGCGGCTCTTGGCGCCCTTGCGTCGGGCCGCAACCATAGTATGGTCCGCCAGTTTCAGCGGCCGGGCGCTTCAGGGCACTCGGTCCCATTTCAGCACTCAAGGAGTGGATTAGCCCATGCCGGCATTCAAGACTATTGACGATATCAGCAACCCAGCGGGCAAGCGTGTTCTCGTACGCGTCGATCTCAACGTACCGGTTGCCGACGGTAAGGTAACCGACAAGACCCGCATCGAGCGTGTTGCCCCGACCATCCTTGAACTGTCGAAAAAAGGCGCCAAGGTCATCCTTCTTGCCCATTTCGGTCGCCCAAAGGGTGAGCCTGTCGCCAACATGTCTCTCTCGCTGATCGTCCCGGCCATCAACGAAGTGCTCGGCACCAAGATCCTCTTCGCCGCCGATTGCATCGGCCCCGACGCCGAAAAAGCCGTCGCATCGATGAAGGACGGCGATATCCTGCTGCTCGAAAACACCCGCTTCCACAAGGGCGAGGAAAAGAACGACGCCGAGTTTACCGAAGCGCTTGCCGCAAACGGCGACATCTACGTCAACGACGCCTTCTCTGCCGCTCACCGCGCTCACGCATCGACCGAAGGCCTCGCGCACCATCTGCCCGCCTATGCTGGCCGCACCATGCAGGCCGAGCTTGAAGCGTTGGAAAAGGGTCTTGGCGCACCGGTTCGCCCGACCGTCGCCATCGTCGGCGGCGCAAAGGTATCGACCAAGATCGACCTGTTGCAGAACCTGGTAAAGAAGGTCGACGCGCTCGTCATCGGCGGCGGCATGGCCAACACCTTTATCGCGGCAAAGGGCATCAATGTCGGCAAGTCGCTCTGCGAACATGATCTCGGCGAAACCGCCAAGGCAATCATGGCTGAAGCCGAAAGCGCCGGTTGCGCCATCGTCCTCCCCGTCGATGCTGTCGTTGCCCGCGAGTTCAAGGCCAATGCAGCAAACGAGATCGTCGCCATCGACGCCATCCCGGCCGATGCCATGGCCCTCGATGTCGGCCCGAAGTCGGTCGAAGCCATCAACGAATGGATCGGCAAGGCCTCTACGCTCGTCTGGAATGGCCCGCTCGGCGCCTTCGAAATCACGCCCTTCGACGCAGCAACCGTTTCGGCAGCAAAGTTCGCAGCGGCACAGACCAAGGCCGGCAAGCTGACATCCGTTGCAGGTGGCGGTGACACGGTCGCAGCCTTGAACCATGCGGGCGTTGCCGACGACTTCACCTACATCTCGACGGCAGGCGGCGCTTTCCTTGAATGGATGGAAGGTAAGGAACTGCCCGGCGTGGCAGTTCTGTCCAAGACGGCCTGATTGCTGTTTATCCACAGCTTGACCACAACCAGAGTGCGCGGACATGGCTCCGCGCATTCGCGTTTCAAGACCCCTTTAAATTTTTTAGATGTTTTAAACGATTGAATTGAATTCAATCGTTTCAAATATTTAGCCGTGGATTTACTTCCGCCCTACATCTGTTATCGCCTCAGATATCAAGTGTTGGAGATCGACAAATGACCGAACGTCTGGAAGATATTGCACTCAAGATGGTATCGAACGGCAAGGGCCTTCTGGCCGCCGACGAGTCCACCGGGACGATCAAAAAGCGCTTCGATAGCATCGGGATCGAGTCTACCGAAGAGAGCCGCCGTGACTACCGCGAGATGCTCTTCCGCACCGAAGCAGCGATGAAGAACTGCATTTCCGGTGTCATCCTCTATGAAGAAACCCTCTACCAGAAGGCAGCCGACGGCACTCCGTTCGTCGACATCATGACCGCAGCCGGCTCCATTCCTGGCATCAAGGTTGATATCGGCGCGAAGCCGATGGCGCTTCACCCGCACGAATTCATTACTGAAGGTCTCGATGGCCTTTATGAACGCCTCCGCAAGTATCGTGAAGCCGGTGCCCGTTTCGCCAAGTGGCGCGGCGTCATCACCATCGGCGACCAACGTCCGAGCTGGGGTTCGATCAAGGCCAACTCGCAGTCTCTCGCTCGTTATGCAGCGCTCTGCCAGCAGGCTGACATCGTGCCGATCGTCGAGCCGGAAGTGATGATGGACGGCACTCCCGGCGACCACGACATTGACCGTTGCGCCGAAGTTACCCAGCACGTGCTGCAGACCGTCTTCGCCGACCTGTTCGACGCCCGCGTCGATCTCGAAGGCATGATCCTGAAGCCGAACATGGTCATTGATGGCATCAAGGCCCGCAAGGCTTCGGTGGAAGAAGTCGCCGCACGCACCGTCAAGGTTCTGAAGGCCACCGTTCCTGCTTCCGTACCGGGCATCGCCTTTCTGTCCGGCGGCCAGACCTCGGAAGAAGCAACCGCGCACCTCTCAGCCATGGTTGCCGGTTACGACCTGCCCTGGAAGCTGACCTATTCCTACGGCCGTGCGCTGCAGGAAACCGCCCTCAAGGCTTGGGGCGGCAAGTCCGAGAACGTGGCAGCCGGCCAGCGCGCCTTTGCCCACCGTGCCGAGATGAACACGCTCGCCGCCAAGGGCACGTGGAAGAAGGATCTCGAAAAGGCAGCGTAAGCCAAGCCTTTTCACCGAAATCGTTGCAGCCGGTCCGCAGCCTTGATTGGGCGTGGATGCTGCAGGGAGGGAGAAAACCGCGTCGGCAACGGCGCGGTTTTTCCGTTGATTGATACCATAACAAAGTTTGACTGGTGAGCCGCATCGCAGCCGCTTAAGCATCGTCCCTAACCCTTGGAGGATGCCATGCCCAAAGTCGAATTCGTCACCGTCGATGTTTTCACTGCCGAACGCTTCACCGGCAACCCGCTTGCCGTCATCACCGATGCACGCGGACTGACCACGCAGCAGATGCAAGAGATCGCTACCGAATTCGGCTATTCCGAAAGCACATTCGTGCTGCCGCCAGAAGATCCGGCCAACAGCGCCCATGTCCGCATCTTCACGCCGACGCTGGAAGTTCCCTTCGCCGGCCATCCCAATGTCGGCACGGCTTACGTTCTTGGCCAGGAGACGAGCCTGTTCGGCAAAGCCATCGGCGACAGCCTTCGTTTCGAGGAAAAAGCCGGCCTCGTCGAGGTCCAATTGAAGCGCGAAGATGGCAACGTCGCCGCCGCCTCGATCCGCGCCCCGAGATCGCTCGAGATCGGAGAGACGGTTGCAGCAGAGCTTGTGGCGCGCTGCGTCGCTATCGAAACGGAAAATGTCCGCACCGATCGGCACCAGCCGGTCTTTGCCTCTGTCGGCCTCGGCTTCGTCCTTGCCGAACTGGATGGCCTAGACGCCCTTGGTCGCGCCCTGCCGGATCTTGCTGCCTTCCGGGAAGCAGTCGCCCGTCATCCCGGCGACGGCCTCGGATTTTCAGTATTTCTCTATGTCCGCGATCCGTCGCGGCCGGACCATATCCGTGCACGCATGTTCGCTCCACTCGACGATGTTCCGGAAGATCCCGCGACTGGCAGCGCATCCGGCGCGCTTGGCGCCTATCTGGTCGCCACCATGCCCGAGGCGGATATCCGCACCAACCTCACCATCGAACAGGGCGTGGAAATGCGCCGCCGGAGCATCATCGAACTCGATGTGACCAAGCAGCAGGGCAAGGTGACTGACGTCAGGATCAGCGGCCGCTCGGTTTTCGTCATGCGCGGCAGCGTCGAATGCTGATCAGAAGAATTCCCGCGCAAGCAGCGCAATAGTCCAGATGACGAAAGCAAGCACAGCAATTTTCCAGAAGTCCATGCGACGCTTGAGGCCGGGAAAGCCCAGCGGTCTTATGATCTGAACGACCATGCCAAGCATGAGCAGGATGGAGATTGCTTTTGTCATTGTTCGCCCTGCTGCGATCTTTTCGCTTTCCGCCACAGGGTAGACATTTTTAAACTCCACCACAGATAGGCTTTGGGAGGGGCAAACAAATCAACAGCGAGCCCCGTCCCTCGTTACCGTTCCCTGCGGCAAGGCGCAACACGTCTGACGGCAGGCAACTGTGCCATTGATTGTTTGACACGAACCCATTTGTGAGACGATGAGACGAAACCTGCTTCCCGTCCTCGCCCTTTTATTCGGAACGCTTTTTCTATTCCTTGGCAACGGCCTCCAGGGCCTGCTCCTGCCCTTGAGGGGCTCTCTCGAAGGATATTCCAACGAGACGCTCGGCCTGCTCGGCACGACTTGGGCTGCGGGTTTTGTCATCGGCTGCTTTGTTGCACCGAACGTGGTGCGACGGATCGGCCATGTCCGCGCCTTTTCCGGCTTCCTCGCGCTGATCTGCCTGAACGTGCTTCTGACCGGCCTGCTGGTCGATCAGACGGCATGGCTGACGTTGAGAGCCATCACCGGCTTCTGCACCGCCGGCACCTCGATGATCATCGAAAGCTGGCTGAACGAGCGCGCAACGCCGGAAAGCCGGGGCACGATCTTTTCCTTCTACATTTCCATCACGCTCTTCGGCGTCGTCGGCGGCCAGATGCTGGTCCCCTTTTCGGACGTGACAACGACGACGCTCTTCATGATCTGCGGCATTCTCTACAGCATCGCCGCGCTGCCCACGACGCTCTCAAAAGCCGCCTCTCCCCAGCCGCTCAAACGCGCCAAGCTGGATCTGAAGGGGCTGTTCAAAAACTCGCCGATCTCCTTCGTCGGCATTCTGCTGATCGGCATTGCCAATGGCGCCTACGGCACTCTGGCCGCTGTGTTCGCAAACCGCGCCGGCCTCTCTCAAGGGGCAGTCGCCGCAATGGTGACGATCACCATCTTTGCCGGCGCGATCATGCAGTTTCCGGCGGGCCGCCTCTCCGATCGCATGGACCGTCGCTACGTGCTGGCAGGTCTTTCCGCCGCTGCAGCACTGGCGGGACTGGTTGTCGCCATGGTGCGGCCGACTGACGCCTACGGGATCATCGTGCTGGTCGCGATCTACGGTGCCGCGGCGAACGCGCTCTATCCGATCGCGGTTGCCCATGCCAACGACTTCGCCTCGCCGGAGGACTTCGTCAAGGTTTCCGGCGGCCTGCTCCTGCTCTACGGCATCGGCACTATCATCGGCCCGACACTCGGCGGCCCGGTCATGACCTGGGCCGGACCTTATGCGCTCTTCCTCGTCACCGCGATCGCGCATATTCTGATCACGGTCTATGCCATCATCCGCAGCCGCCAGCGGGCACCGGTACCGGCAGAGCATCGTGATGCCTATACGGTCGCTCCGGCCGCGACATCGCCGATGACAACCCCGGAAAGCCTGGCGCTCGACCCGCGCGCAGCACAGGCTGAAGGCACGACTGAAGACCGGAGGAACTGAGGATGACATTTTTCGACGACGACCGGCCGGCCAAGAAGCTCGCCCATGAGATCGGCTCGGATCTTTCCATGCTTTCGGTGGGCGATCTCGATGCTCGAATCGATCTCCTCAGAGAGGAAATCGCGCGGCTGGAAGCCGACAAGCAGAACAAACAGGCCGGCCGGATGGCGGCCGACAACTTCTTCAAGAAGTGAGGCGATCCGAAAATGCCCAAGTAAAGCCTGGGGATTTTAAGTGGATATTAATCATTAACAGACATTATCAGACCGTCCAGGCTTCCTGGACTCAGACAGTTTCACCACCCGGCGAATGGTCTGATTTCTCCCTGTTTTACCTTGAGAGCCGCCTTTCCGCGGCTCTTCTTTTTTGGCACGTCGCAAAACTGCTTTACTCGGCCGTGTAGAGACGCCTCGCAGGCTCTCTTGCAGTTTCCGAAAATGTGTTCCAAAACAAGAACATCCGCATCGGTTTACCGCTTCTTGTGGGTATTAACCTTTCCTTAATAAACGCCTTGCGGATTTCAATTATAAAGATCATGTTCAAGTCAATGAGGGCGGCGATGGAACCTTTCGCTACATCCCGCCATTGCCTCATCGTGGTTGCGTTAGCAGGATGACATTCATGCAAGAACAGGGTCTGAATACCGTCAATTTCGCCGGTCGCGCAGCGAATTCCTCGCAGTTCAAGACACTTTACTCCGAGGGCATGTCCCTGGTGGAAGAGACCGCGACCTATCTCGACGGAACGGGTCGCGCCGCATCGAAGGTCCTGCCGCGTATCGCCTCGGTTCTTTACGCCGCTGAATCCATGCGCCTGACGACACGCCTCATGCAGATGGCCTCTTGGCTGCTGCTGCAGCGCGCCGTCAACAATGGCGAGATGTCGAAGGATCAGGTTCTCGCCGAAAAGAACAAGGTTCGCCTTGACGGTTTCAACGTCGACCGCAACGCACCGGGCTGGAACGAACTTCCGGAAGGTTTCCGCGATCTCGTCGAGCGCTCTTTGCGCCTGCAAAACCGCGTGGCCCTTCTCGATCGCGAGATCTATCGTCCGTCTGACGCAGTTGCCGTTCCGGACAACGAAAACAGCGTCCGCTCGCAGTTGAACCTGCTGCAGACGGCCTTCGGCAACTGATCATCGATCAGCCAGTCGCTCCAGATATTCAAGAATTTCAGTGCGGCTTCTCAGCCGCACTTTTTCGTTGGGAAACTCTTCGAACATCCGCAAATGACTTTCGAACGAATTCCAGTTGTTTTTCCGCTCCCGATACTTCGACACCCAATCGAGCAATTCTGCGAAGCTCTCGTCGCTTTCTCCGCGCTGTTTGCCCCTCGCCCTGATATTGGCGATGCATTCGTCTTCCGGCAGATCGAGAAACACCAGTGTCGTCGCGCGCGGCAGGATGACATTGACCAGCCAGCCATAGACGCCTTCGATGATCCATCCGGAGGTCAGCGACAATTCCCGCACCTCTTCGATGACGATCGCCTTGTCACGGGCAATGCCGTCGCCATGCGGGCCGGGTTGCCAGTAGACATCATCGAGATGCACGGGAGCGCGGTCGAGGTATAACGACAGCTTGCGGGCGAGCCATGTCTTGCCCGAACCGCCATTGCCCATGATCACTACCCGGCGAAGGGCCTCATATTGCTTGTCTTTTATCATGGCACTCCCCTTGAGCCCTGCCATGACACCAAACGAAAAAAGCCCGGCTTTCGCCAGGCTTTTTTTGGTCCGCCAACGTTAAGGCTATTAGAGGCCGAGGCCGCCGAAACGCTTGTTGAACTTGGAAACGCGACCGCCACGGTCCATCAGCTGCTGGTTGCCACCAGTCCATGCCGGATGGGACTTCGGGTCGATTTCAAGGTTCATCGTGTCGCCGGCCGAACCCCAGGTGGAGAAGGTTTCGTACTCGGTGCCATCGGTCATGACGACCTTGATCTTGTGGTATTCGGGATGAATGTCAGCCTTCATGTCGATATTCCTGCTCTGCGGGGTCTCCATGCCGCATTTGCGATCACCGACCCTCTTTAATCAATGAAGCCGTAGACCAGCACGGTCACGGCTTCCCAATTCGATGCGGAGCCTATACAGGAAGGTCGCGACTAGCACAAGTACCCGCAAGGCCAAGATAAGAGGGCCTCTACAGCGTTCTTTGTCCGACATCAATGGCGGGCAGCGTGCGTTGAAATATTAGAGTTCGCGTATTGTGAAAATGACGATGCGCAAGCAGGAGTTCCCGTGGCAGACATGTCTGAGACCGAAAAGAAGAATCGCAGCCTCAAGCCCCTCGCCCGACTGATCCCCTATCTTTCCCGTTATCGAAGGCTGGTTGCTTCGGCTCTTTTCTTTCTGGTTCTGGCGGCCGCGACAACACTTGCTCTTCCGCTCGCCGTCCGGCGCATGGTCGATCATGGATTCGCGTCTTCCGACGGCCATTTCATAAACAACTATTTCGGCATGCTGCTGATCCTTGCCATCCTCTTGGCGCTGGCCAGTGCCATGCGGTATTACTACGTGATCACCATCGGTGAACGCGTGGTGGCCGACCTGAGGCGCGAAGTCTTCGCCCATGTCACCCGCCTTTCCGCATCGTTCTTCGACGTCAACCAATCGGGGGAGATCGTCTCGCGCCTGACAGCCGACACGACCCAGATCAAGTCCGCCTTCGGTTCGGCCGCCTCCCAGGCTTTGCGCAACACCATTCTCTGTCTCGGCGCCATGGGCATGATGATCTATACCAGCCCGTGGCTTTCCGTCATGGTGCTCGGCGCCATTCCGGTCATCGTGTTCCCGATCGTCGGTTTTGGTCGCAATGTGCGTCGCCGCTCCCGCGCCGCACAGGACACGCTGGCAGAGAGCTCGGCTTTCGCATCGGAGACCGTGGCGGCGACCCGCACCGTTCAGGCCTTCGGCGGCGAAGAGATGGCAAGCGTGCGTTATGCCTCTGCTGTCGAGAATGCCTATGACGCCGCCCGCGTCGCGATCCGTTCGCGCGCACTGCTGACCGGCTTTGCCATTCTCCTCGTCTTCGGCTCGATCGTCGGCGTCTTGTGGTATGGCGCGCAGAGCGTTCTTGCCGGCGAGATGAGTGCCGGCACGCTTGGCCAGTTCGTGCTTTATTCGGTGATCGCCGCAAGCTCGCTCGGCCAGCTCTCGGAAGTCTGGGGCGAGCTTTCCGCCGCCGGTGGCGCCGCCGAACGGCTGACGGAACTTCTGCATGAAATCCCGGCCGTTCAGGACCCGGAACAACCGGTTGCCCTGCCTGCACAGGCCCGTGGCGAAGTCGAGTTCGATCAGGTCTCCTTCGCTTATCCGGCCCGCGTCAGCGCGATTACGCTCAACAGCCTGTCCTTCAATGTCAAAGCCGGTGAAACGATCGCCATCGTCGGCCCATCGGGTGCCGGCAAGAGCACTATATTCTCGCTTCTGATGCGGTTCTACGATCCACAGACCGGATCGGTGAAACTGGACGGCGTCGATCTTCGTGAGGCCCGCATCGAAGACATCCGCTCGCGCCTGGCAATCGTGCCGCAGGACGTGACGATCTTTGCCGCATCGATCCACGACAACATCGCCTTCGGCATGCCGGGTGCTACCCGCGAGGCCGTCCGTGCCGCGGCCATTTCCGCCCAGGCTGACGAGTTCATCGGCAAGCTCGACCAGGGCTATGACACCATGGCCGGCGAACGCGGCATCACCCTTTCCGGCGGCCAGCGGCAGCGTATCGCGATTGCCAGGGCGATCCTGAAGAATGCGCCAGTCCTGCTTCTAGATGAGGCGACCTCCGCGCTCGATGCCGAAAGCGAAACGCTGGTACAGCGCGCGCTTGACGGGCTGATGGAAAACCGCACGACGCTCGTCATCGCCCATCGCCTGGCAACCGTCCTCAAGGCTGACAGAATTCTCGTGCTTGAAGACGGTCGCGTTGTCGAGGAAGGAACCCATCAGAGCCTCGTCGCCAAGGGTGGACTTTACGCCAAGCTGGCGCGCCTGCAGTTCCATGATCTGGAACAGCGCAGCGCAAGCGCTATCTGACCGATAAACAGGATTGAGACTGCATGATTGTCGAGCCACTGGACCCGAATGCCCCGCTCGAGCAATTGCTGGACAGTGTTCAGTACCAGACCTTCCTGTATTTCTGGGAAGGCGCGCATGCAGATAGCAAGCTCACCTATGACAAGCGCTGGGTAAACGGCGCGATTGCCACCAACATGATCTCCATCAGCGGCACCGGTTTCGGGCTGATGGCGATCCTTGTTGCGGCAGAGCGGCAATGGGTGACCCGCGATGAGGCGCTGGAGCGGATCAGCCTCATTCTGGACCGCCTGAACCTCGCAACCCGCTATCACGGCGCCTTCCCCCACATGGTCGATGGCGCCACCAGCGAGACCGTCCAGTTTTCGCAATATGACGATGCCGGTGACCTTGTGGAAACCGCCCTCCTGTTTCAGGGCCTGATCTGCGCGCGAGAATATTTCACCGGCGCATCGGAAACCGAGCAGGCTCTGCGGGCAACCGTCACGCGGCTGTTCGACGAAGTCGAGTGGGACTGGTTCACACGCGGCAAGGACGATGGTCCGCTTTATTGGCACTGGAGCCCGATCCACAACTGGACCATGAACCTTCCGATCAAGGGCTGGAACGAAGCGCTCTCGGCCTATGTGCTGGCAGCTGGTTCTGACACGCATCCGATCAAGCCGGAAAGTTATCATGAAGGCTGGGCGCGCTCCGGCGCGATGAAAAACGGCGAAAGCTATTTCGGCACCGAACTTCCCCTCGGTGAGCCTCTTGGTGGCCCGCTGTTCCTCTCCCAATATTCCTTCTGCGCGCTTGATCCGCGCGGACTGTCGGACCGCTATGCCGATTATTGGCAGCAGGCCGTGGCGCATACGAAGATCAACCGGGACTACTGCCTCAGCATCCCGGCCTATAAGCAATACGATGTCTGGGGCCTGACGGCTTCGGAGGCGCCGAATGGCTACAACGCCAACTCTCCGACGTCGGACACGGGCGCCATTGCCCCGACCGCGGCACTGTCGAGCTTCCCCTTTCAGCCGGCGGAGGCCGAAGAGGCCCTGCGCGCCATGATCCGCTACGAGGATGGAAAGCTGTTCGGATCGTTCGGTTTCGTCGATGCCTTTGCCCCGGCAATAGACTGGCTCGCGCCAACCTATATCGCCATAGACCAGGGTCCGCTCATCGCCATGATAGAGAACCACCGCTCCGGCCTTTTGTGGAGCCTGTTCATGAAGGCGCCTGAAGTGCGGCGCGGACTGGAGCGCCTCGGCTTCACCTCAAGCCACTATACGGCATGAGGACAGGGCCTATTCGGCCCGCTCGAATACCCATTTCACCACATATTTGCCGTTCGGCTTCAGCTTGGTCTTCGTCTTCATCCTGACCGGTCCGCCGAGCGCTGCTTCGGCTTGGTCAAACATTTCGCGCGCCTCGGCAATTACCTGATGGTAGGTGCTATTGTCACGGCGTGGAGTATCCGCCACCGCCTTGATCAGGGCGTTGATATCTCGTTTTTGCGCAACCATCGATCAGCGTTCCGTCAGCTTCAATTCGATACGGCGGTTCTGAGACTTCGCTTCTGGCGTGTCGCCCGGAGCGATCGGCTGGAATTCGCCGAAGCCGGCAGCGACAAGCCGGTTAGCCGGAACCCCCTTCGAAATCAGATACTTCACAACCGAAGTTGCGCGGGCGGATGAAAGCTCCCAGTTGTCGCGATAACGCCCCGCACCGGAGAGCGGCGAATTATCGGTATGGCCGTCGACCCTGAGCACCCAATTGATTTCCGCCGGTATTTCCTTGGCAAGCTCAAGAAGTGCCATTGCCAGCTTGTCCATTTCACCATGCCCGGCATCATCCAGCTCGCTGCCACCGACCGGAAACAGCACTTCCGACTGGAAGACGAAACGGTCGCCGACGATACGAATATTTTCGCGATCCGAGAGGATTTCACGCAAACGGCCGAAGAAGTCGGAGCGATAGCGGTTGAGTTCCTGCACGCGGGCAGCGAGGGCAACATTCAGGCGGCGGCCGAGATCCGAGATCTGCGCCTGCGAGGTCGCATCCTTGGCTTCCGATGCCTGTAGCGCCTGCTCCACCGCTGCGATCTGTGCGCGCAATGCTGCGATCTGCTGGTTGAGGAGTTCGATCTGACTTGCCGCGCGCTGGCTGATCTGCTGCTGGTTGTTCAACTCGCTGGTTAGCTCACCGACTTTTGCATTGGCGGCCGCACTGCTGCCGGCGCCGTCATTCAAAAGCTGCTGCAGACGCGAGCGATCGCTTTCCACTGCAGCCAACGAGGATTGAAGGTTGGCAAGCTGATCTTCTAGATCCTGATTGCCGCTCTTTTCCAGCGCCAGCAGGTTTGTCAGCTCTGCGATCTGGCTGTTTAGGCGGTTCAACACCTCGTCACGACCGGTGATCTCGCGGCTGAGCAGAAACTGCGCCAGCACGAAGACCGTCAGCAGGAACATGATCGCCATGAGAAGAGTGGACAGCGCATCCACGAAACCCGGCCAGAAATCGACTGTGCGTTCGCGACGGCGGTTCTTGGCGAGCGCCATCGCTTATTTCCCCCCGATCTTGTCGGAAAGCCGGTCAAGCGTGCGGCGCATCGCCTTGGATTCCTCCTGCTGCGCCTCGATCCAGTCACGCAGCATCTGCTGCTCGTTGCGCATGTTCTTCACGAGCCCCTGAATACCTTCCGCCAGATTGGCCATGGCAGCCATCGAACGCTCGCTCTCGGCGCCGTCACGCCCGGCCTTGGCCTGGACGGCAGCAAGCTTGCGTAACTCGGCGGTCAGTGCCTTCAGTTCATCTGCGGCGCCGTTATCGCCATTGGCGATCGGCCCGTCGTAACCAACGTCGGTTACCGAAGAGAGCCAGTTTTCGAGTTCCGTATAGAAGCGGTTCTGTGCGCGGCCGGCCTGCAGATCGAGGAAGCCTAGAATCAGCGAACCGGAAAGGCCGAGCAGCGAGGACGAAAACGCCGTGCCCATGCCGGCGAGCGGCTGGGCCAATCCGCTTTTGATTGCGCTCAGAATGTCGTTCGAGCCGCCCGACGACGGATCAAGCGCACCGATGACGTCGCTGATCGAGCCGATCGTTTCAATTAGCCCCCAGAACGTGCCAAGCAGGCCGAGGAAAACCAGAAGGCCTATGAGATAGCGCGAAGTATCGCGCGATTCGTCCAGTCGCGTGCCGATCGAATCGAGGATGGAGCGATAGGCGACGGTCGACAGCGCCACCTTGCGGCGGCGACCGATCAGGGTGCGCATCGGGGCGAGCAGGCGCGGTTCGCGGCCCACCTTGTCGGCATTGCCACCGGCGGCCCGGAAGGAATTGAACCAGCCGACTTCCCGCGCAAGACTGATCACCTGCACGAAGACGAGCAGGATACCGATTGCCAGAACGCCGAGGATCAGACCGTTCAGGCCCGGATTGGTCTGGAACGCGTGCGCCGCCTGTCGGTAGAGGATCGACGCGACGAAGCCGACAAGCGCGAGAAAGATGAGCATCGTCCAGAGGAACGACGCAGGATTGGAGAGCTTGTGTTTATAGCCGCCGCGGCCGGTTTCCGACTCGTCCAGATCATCCACTGTCGCATTCGCCATAATACGCCTCGACTCCGCTAAATTGAGCGGAGGCTAGTGTAAAATTGCGACGAATTGAAGTGCGCAAGCATTGGAAAACAGTGCGCTATCCAATAGCGCGCACTGAATTCCCTATTGCCTCAGCGGCTCGGCACCGGACGATTGACGACTTCGACCAGTGCATTACGGATCAGTTCGTTGCCAGCGATCACATTGCGGGCCTCGAACATGTTCTGCGCGCCCTTCATGTCGGAAACGAAGCCGCCGGCTTCGCGAATGAGCAGCAGGCCGGCAGCCATATCCCACGGAGAAAGCTCGGCTTCCCAAAAACCGTCAAGACGACCGGCAGCGACATAAGCAAGATCGAGAGCCGCCGCACCCGCACGGCGAACGCCTGCGACTTCACCCATGACATGACGCAGTTCGACGAGGAACTTGCCGTGGTTGCCACGGCCCAGATGCGGAATGCCGCAGCCGATGACGCAATCGGACAGCACCCGACGGGCAGCGACACGGATACGGCGGTCGTTGAGGAACGCACCGCCGCCCTTTTCCGCCGTATAGAGTTCATCCACTGCCGGATTGAACACGACACCGGCAACGATCTCGCCATTGCGCTCGAGCGCGATCGAGACTGCAAACTGCGGAATGCCGTGGAGGAAGTTGGTCGTGCCATCGAGCGGATCGACGATCCAGCGATGCGCACCGTCGGTGCCCTTTTCTTCGCCACCCTCTTCACCGAGGAAGCCATAGGTCGGGCGAGCCTTCATCAGCTCGTCACGGACGATCTTTTCAGCTTTCAGGTCGGCCTGCGAAACGAAGTCGCTCGGTCCCTTTACGGAAACCTGCAGATTCTGCACCTCACCAAAATCTCTGGTAAGCGATTTGCCTGCCTTCAAGGCAGCCTGCACCATGACATTGAGAAGCGCTGAACGGGCCATTTCGGAATCCTTGAGCCCCGGAATCCGGATGACCGGGAGAGCGGGCGATACTGATTTTGTTGATTGGGCGGCTTCAAGACCACAAATTGCCGGTAAATTCAAGTCATGCGGTCGCACGGCAGTGTTGTCATTCGCGGCCCAGCCTGCGAAAGGAGGGCAGACCTCATACAGGAGACAGCCCCATGCGCATGCCCATCCCTCTTTTTATCAGCCTCGGCATGCTCATCACCATGACCTTTTTGTCGCTGGGCCTATGGGCCGCATTGCCGGCCGAGACTATGCTGCCGATCCACTTCGACTTCTCCGGAAATCCGGATAATTTCGCGCGCCCGACGATCGCTCTTTTCCTGCTGCCCGGCGCGATGCTGTTTGCGGTCGCCGTCTTTGTCGTGTCGCCGTCGATCAATCCCAAGGCGCTTGATCGCCCCGGTCTCTACACCGCCATCTGGCTGTTTGTTATTCTGGCGCTGGCCGTGGCCCACGGCTTCATCATCCGCGGCGCGCTCTTTGCATTACAGGCGCTACAGGGCTAATTCCGCCGGAACTTGTTGGCGGCATCGATCGCCTGCTTCTGCTGGTCTTCGTTAATGCCGAGATAGAAATCCTCAAGCCCGGCATCCTGCAGGCCGGCGCGCCGGGAGAGCACGTACCACTTGGCGGCTTCCACGGGGTTGGGTCGCGTGCCGAGCGCATTGATATAGAGATAGGCAAGCTTGTTCTGGGCGACCACATTGCCGCGCATCGCGGCAATCCTCAACCACTCGAACCCCTTGTCGTAGTCACGCTCGCCGCCGACGCCGTTTACATACCAGATGCCCATGTCCAGCTGGGCGGTGTCATAACCCGCCTTGGCGGAACGCAGCATCCAGTCACGCGCCTGCGCCTTCTTGGTCGGTGCAACTTCGCGAAGCGCCATGTAGAGCTGGGCCACGGCATATTGCGCATCGGCTACGCCCTGGCTGGCGGATTTTTCATAGAACGGCAGTGCCAGTTGCATTCCCTTTTCGCCGGGATTGTCGGAAATCAGGATCTGGCCCCAGTTGAACTGGGCCGCCGAATTCCCGGCTTCCGCCGCGCGACGCATGAAATCATCGGCCTTCTTTTTGTCGGCTGGAACATCGCGTCCCGTCATCAACAGCAGCGCATACTGGAACATTGCTGCGGCATCGCCTCCTTCGGCGGCCTGACCATACCAGAAGGCAGCGCCCTTGGGGTCGCGCGCGATCCCCTGCCCCTTCGTCATCATCTCTGCAACCAATGTCTGCGCCGCTGCATCGCCCTGCTGCGCCCGTTCAAGCGCAAGCTTCATCGCCTCGACATACATACCGCGCTGATAGGCGCCATAAGCCTCATCGACCTTGCCGCTATAAGTTTTCTCCTCAGGTGGCGCTGGCAATGCAGCACCCATTCGCCTGTAAAGCTCGACGCCGCCCGACGGCACCAAGCCATCAGGCTGCCGCTGCCGCTCCATCTTGCCTGCTTCCGGCCCGACTGGCCGGGTCACCGCCTGATTGGACTGAGCATGCACAGATGTGACCGCAGCCACAGAAACGAGCAGTGCAGTGAAGACTTTGACCGGATTGCGATACAGTTTTTTCGTCGATGGCATGCGACCATCAACCCTCAAACCGTGGCGCTTTTTCGTCCAGCAACGCATTGGCCTTGGCAACGGCTGCAGCGGGGCCATCACCACTGGCAAAAACGGCATCGCGCAACGCCACGAATTCGGCTCCGCTCTCGGCGACGGCGACCACCGATTCGGCATCGTTGCCGCCCATAGTGATGCAGGGGATCTCGATCATCGACGCCCACCACTCAGCAAGCGCAACGTTCTTCGGATGAGCTTCCGGCTTGATGTCGCCATCGAAACGGCCGAAGAAAATATAGTCCGGCCTCAATTCGCCGATCTCGAGCGCAGTATGCCGTTCCGCCGCACCGCCGGCTCCGACGATCATCTTCGGCGTGAACTTCTCGATCGCCTCACCCAGTTCCTCGAGCGAACCCGACATGTGAAGACCATCGGCCTTGGCGCGACCGGCAACTCGGCTGTCACCGGAAATGATGGCGGCGGCTCCGGCATTCTGGATGATCTGCACCAGCACTTCCGCCCGCTTCTGGAATGCCTGATCGTCCAGCCCGTATTGCGGCAGGATGACCGATGCGACATCGCCACCCGACATGGCCTCCGTTAGAAGTTTGGCCTGGTGATCGGCATCGGCATCATCCGGTACGATCAGCACGATGCGGCAGCGGTTGTCCGGTTCTGTCATGTTCTTATCCGATCATTCTCGCCTTGAGGCGAAGACGTACCGCTTCAGCACGTTCCGCTCTGGTTTTATTCGGACAATTCGATAGACCGGACGGATTGCAGGATCAACACCCTCGACAGTAAGCGCCGATGATAGATTTTCCCAGCCTGTCGTTCTTCCTCGCCGCAATTCCGGCAGTCATGCTTGTCGGTCTGTCGAAAGGCGGCATCGGCGGCGCGATCGGCTTGATGGGCGTACCGATCATGTCGCTTGCGGTCGAGCCGGTCCAGGCGGCTGCGATTTTTCTGCCGATCCTCATTCTGATGGATGCTGTCGCGCTGTGGTCCTGGCGCAAATACAATGACCCGAAAACACTGCTGATGATTATGCCCGGCGGTGTGATCGGCATCGCCCTCGGTTGGGCGACGTCGGCCTATGTCTCCGACGATGCGCTGAAAGTGGTGATCGCTTCCGCGACCATTCTGTTCGCCGCCCGCTATTTCTGGCAGGTCTATGGGCGCCGGGGCGAAATCGTTGCCCCTCTCCCGCATCGCCCGGTCGCCGCAACATTCTGGGGATCGCTTTCGGGTTACGCCAGCTTTGTTGCCCATGCCGGGGGCCCGCCGTTCCAGATCTATGTCCTGCCGATGCAGCTTGATCCGAAAAACTACACCGGCGCGAGCATCCGCTTCTTCGCCATCGTCAATGCGGTGAAGGTGATACCCTATTTCTTTCTGGGTGCGTTGGATACGCAGAACCTGACCCTGTCGGCAACGCTTCTGCCTGTAGCACTCGTCTCGACAATAATGGGAGCGGCCGTCGTCAAGCATCTCAAGGCCGAAACCTTTTACCCGATGACCTATGGCCTCGCCTTTCTTGCCGGCCTCAAGCTGCTATGGGATGGCCTCCCGTTCTGAACAGGCGCGGATTGGGGATAAAACCAGGCTCCGGAAACAATTCTGGCCGCAGCCCGCATGAACCACGACCAGAACTGAAAATTGGGTTTTGCGCCGCTATCGGATCATATCCAAATCGAGATCCGCGGCTATGGCTCTATTAGCTTGCCTTAGTGGCGTGTAGACGCCTTGAGGCGCTGCATTTGGTCTTTGATACGCAGCTTACGACGCTTCAGATCGGCGATTTCCCGATCGTCAGATGAAGGAGACGAAAGAATCGCCTGGAGCTCCTCCTCGAGATCGCCGTGCTTCTTTTCAAGCGATGCTATATGAGCCTGGATGGTCATGTGGCATGTCCTTCCCTATTGCCTGCTCCGGCCACTCCATCGGCCGAAGCTTCAGGTTTACGACGGAAGTGTGACACGATCTGAGCTGTTTGTCGAAGGTGTTTTCGTGACAAGAGCGCGGCAAATTCGTGACGTTGGCGAACTTCCCGTTAACGCGGTTTGGTGATAGGAGCTTGCGCATTAAGCTGGGCCGGGTCACAAGCCTGGATCGATATGGGGACTTTAAGACATGGCCGATCAGGAACAGGCGGACAACCGGCTGGCGCTGGCAAAGCTCCGGCAGGAGCATGAAGACTACGACGCCGCGATCAACGCCATGATAAAGGTGGGCTGCGATGCGTTGCGCGTGCAGCGCATGAAGAAGAAAAAGCTCGCCATAAAAGACAAGATGACCCAGATCGAAGATCAGATCCTGCCCGACATCATTGCCTAGGAACGCTCAAATGGCCGAGACACCGCCCGTCGCCATCATCATGGGAAGCCAGTCTGACTGGGAGACCATGAAGAACGCCGCCGAAACCCTCGATGCCCTCGAAATCGACTACGAGGCCCGCATTATTTCGGCACACCGGACGCCCGAACGCCTGTTCAATTTCGCCAAGGGCGCGCGTGACGAGGGCTTTCAGGTCATCATCGCCGGTGCCGGCGGCGCTGCCCACCTGCCCGGCATGGCCGCCTCGATGACGCCGCTGCCGGTCTTCGGCGTTCCGGTCCAGTCCAAGGCGCTTTCCGGTCAGGACAGCCTTCTGTCGATCGTCCAGATGCCGGCCGGCATTCCCGTCGGCACGCTTGCCATCGGTCGCGCCGGTGCGGTCAATGCGGCCCTGCTTGCAGCGGCCGTGCTTGCCCTCTCCGACGAGGACATCGCCTATCGTCTGGACGAATGGCGTGCCCGCCAGAGTGCGGCAGTCGCCGAATACCCGATGGACGAAGCATGAAGGCCCAGACGATCGGCATTATCGGCGGCGGCCAGCTGGGCCGTATGCTTGCAATGGCAGCTGCAAGGCTGAACCTCACCATCATCATTCTGGAACCGCAGGCCGATTGTCCCGCAGCTCAGGTCGCCAACGAGCAGATCACCGCTGCCTATGACGATCCTGCCGCTCTCGCGGAACTGGCTAGACGTTGCGATATCGTCACCTACGAATTCGAGAATGTACCGGTTTCGGCCGCGCAAACGCTGGAGCATTCAGTTCCGGTCTACCCGCCATCCAAGGCGCTCGAAGTCGCCCAGGACAGGCTGACGGAAAAACGCTTCCTCAACAGCTGCGGCATCGAGACCGCCCGCTTCCACGCGGTCGACAGCCAGCAGGAGCTTGAGGCAGCGCTTGCAGATTTCGGCGGCCAGGGCGTGCTGAAGACCTGTCGCATGGGTTACGACGGCAAGGGCCAGCGCGTTTTCCGCTCGAGCGACGACTCACCCGCAGGCGCGTATGAAGCGCTCGGTTCCGTGCCCCTGATTCTCGAAAGCTTCGTTCCATTCGAGCGCGAGATCTCGATCATCGCCGCCCGTGCCAAGGACGGCACGATTCGGTGCTACGACCCGGCAGAGAATGTCCACCGCAATGGCATACTGCATACGTCGACCCTGCCGGCAAACATCCCGGCCGAGACAGCGGCAACCGCCCGTGCTGCGGCCGAAAAGCTGCTCGCAGCGCTCGGTTACGTCGGCGTTATCGGCATGGAATTCTTCGCCATGGCGGATGGCACGCTGATAGCCAACGAGATTGCTCCGCGCGTCCACAATTCCGGCCACTGGACGGAGGCTGCCTGCGTCATCTCGCAGTTCGAGCAGCATATGCGCGCGGTTGCCGGTCTTGGGCTCGGTGACCCGGACAGGCATTCCGATTGCGTGATGACCAACCTGATCGGCGACGACATTCTGACGCTGCCGCAATGGCTGGCAACCAAGGATGTGCTTGTCCATCTTTACGGCAAGACGGAAGCCCGTCCGGGCCGTAAAATGGGCCATGTCACCGAATTGAAAGGCCGGAAAACCTCGTCACAAGGTTGACATGGAGAACGCCTCGGGTTATCTGCACCCCAACCTGAGGCGCGCCCCTATCTCCAGGGACTAGGCGGCGCGCTTTCGATTGTTAGAGACAAGCGGCTCTATGAGCCCACAGACTGCTGGACCAGTACAATGAAGATCAAGAACTCGCTTAAGGCGCTGAAGGCTCGTCACCGCGACAACCGTCTGGTTCGCCGTAAGGGCCGCATCTACATCATCAACAAGCAGAACCCGCGCTTCAAGGCCCGCCAGGGCTGATTGCTGCAGGCGAGTTTCTCGCCGGCAATCAAATTGTCGATAGCGCGACAATTCGGCTTTGACCTTCGGCGCATCCGGATTAACTTATCCGGATGCGCTATTTGCTTTTGAGCACACCTATTCTGGCTTTGGCCGCTCTCGCCCCTGTTGCTCATGCACAGGCGCCTCAAGCCGCCCCTCCTGCACAAGCCGTTCCGCAACCAACCGCCCCCGCAGCAGAATCAGCCGCCCCCACGACCGCAGCTGCAAAACCGCTCGACACATTGTTCGAGGTGCTGAAACGCGAGCGCGATCCTGAAAAGGCCAAGGGTATTGCCAGCCAGGTCATTGCCGAGATGAACGATTCCGGCAGCGCCACGGTCAACCTTCTGATGCAGTGGTCCGAAAACGCCATCAAGGAAAAGAAGAACGCCGCCGCGCTGGACTTCCTCGACCGTGTAACCCTTCTCGATCCTGCCTTCACAGAGGGCTGGAACAGGCGTGCTACACTTCACTACACGATGGGGGATCAGCGCAAGGCGATGGCCGATATTGCCGAAGTCTTGAAGCGTGAACCGCGCCACTTCGGCGCTCTTGCCGGCTTAGCGGGAATACTGACGGAAGCCGGCGATGACGACATGGCGCTTAAGGCCTGGGAGCGCTATCTCAACGTCTATCCAGCAGATCGGGAGGCACAGGAAGCCGTCTCGAAACTCTCGGAAAAGATCGCCGGGAACAGAACTTGAGCCTTTCCCAGGTTATTCTCCAATGATTCTGCCGCTTGCCCTTGTCGCCATTCTTGTCGCCGCGGCCTTCAGCTTTACCGCCTGGAAAAGCCGCCAGATTGAGCGGCAGTTTCCGCGCCATGGCGAACTGATCGATGTCGGCGGCTACAGGATCAACGCCCTGCATATTCCTGCACCGCCAAATCCCGCCCTGCCCCCGATCGTCTTCATCCATGGAGCAAGCGGCAACCTGCGGGACCAGGAAACGGCCTTCCGCAAGCTCCTGGAAGGCCGTGCGGAGCTTCTCTTCATCGACAGGCCTGGACATGGCTATTCGGAGCGCGGAAGGCCAGAGAATGGCTTTCCGGACGGACAGGCGGTAGCCATCAGCCGCGTAATGGATATGAAGGGCATGGAGCGCGCCATCATCGTCGGACACTCCTTCGGCGGGGCGATTACTGCAAGCTTTGCCGTCTTCCATCCCGAAAAGACGGCCGGATTGCTGTTTCTCGCACCGGCAACCCATCCCTGGCCCGGCGGCGTGGACTGGTACTACAGGATTTCTGCCGCTCCCTATCTGGGCTTCTGGTTCACCCGCCTCATCAGCCTGCCCGCAGGCCTTGTTCTGCTGGATGGTGCAACGAGGTCCGTCTTCAGCCCCAACCTCCGTCGTGACCGCTATGTCGAGAAGGGCGCACCCGCACTGGTGCTGAGGCCTGAAAACTTCCGCAACAACGCGGTCGATGTCGCCAATCTGCACGACTATGTCACGCGCATCTCACCACGTTATAAAGAGATAACGGCACCAACCATTGTCATCACAGGCGACAGCGACCCGATCGTGCTCGAAGAGATCCATTCCCAAGGGCTTGCGCGTGATATAGCCGGTTCCGAACTGGTGAAGATCCATGGCCTCGGCCACAAGCCGGACTATGCGGTGCCCGACGTGGCAATCGCCGCAATGGAAAAGATCGCAGGCATGGACCGCGACCTGCAGGCATTGGCACGCATGGTTGAGGCGCGGCTGACCCAGTCGGGAACTACGAGCGAGACAACATTGGGAATGGCGATCGAAAGAAAGTGAAGCGTCACCGCTCTGGTGCACTGATTGCGCTTACAGACCGCCTTTACTGCTCCACGCCCATTTCCAAAACGACAAACGGCCGGATCGCTCCGGCCGTCTGGTAATTGCAAATTGTGTCAGCCCGATTATGCGCCGGTCTGGCCGTCAGCGCCGATATAAGCGATACGCAGCATGTTCGTCGAACCGGGCGTGCCGAGCGGAACGCCGGCCGAGATGATGACGCGGTCGCCGGGCTTGCCGAACTCTTCCGAAACGGTGATGCGCGCAGCGCGGTTCACCATGTCTTCCAGATCGCTTGCATCCTCGGTTACGACGCAGTGCAGGCCCCAGCAGACAGCAAGGCGGCGGGCCGTCTTGACATTCGGGGACAGCGCCAGGATCGGAACATTCGGACGCTCGCGCGAGGCGCGCAGACCGGTCGTGCCGGACTGGGTGTAGGTGACGATCGCGGCAGCCTTGAGCGTTTCGGCAATCTGGCGTGCAGCAAGCGAGATCGCGTCGGAGCCAGTGGCTTCCGGCGTTGCGCGCTGTGCGTAAATGATGCTCGGATAAAGCGGATCCTGCTCGACCTGACGGGCGATGGACGCCATCATCGAGACAGCTTCGACCGGATACTGACCGGAAGCGGATTCGGCCGACAGCATGACGGCATCGGCACCTTCGAACACGGCGATCGACACGTCGGAGACTTCCGCGCGGGTCGGAACCGGAGCCGTGATCATCGATTCCAGCATCTGGGTGGCAACCACGACCGGCTTGCCTGCACGGCGGCAGGCGCGGGTCAGCTGCTTCTGGATACCGGGAACCATTTCGATCGGCATTTCAACACCAAGGTCACCACGGGCAACCATGACGGCGTCGGAAAGCTCGATGATCTCGTCGATGCGTTCGATAGCCTGCGGCTTTTCGATCTTCGACATGATGCCGACACGGCCGCGAGCGATCTTGCGGACTTCCGCCAGGTCTTCCGGACGCTGCACGAAGGACAGCGCAACCCAGTCGGCATCTTCGGTGGCAAGAACGGCATCGAGGTCGGCGCGGTCCTTGTCAGTCAGAACGCCGACGGTCAGGATCGTGTCGGGCAGGCTGACGCCCTTGCGGTCGGAAATGCTGGTGCCGGCAACAACGGTGCAGACGATCTTCTTGCCGTCGGCTTCGACAGCCTTCAGAGCCAGCTTGCCGTCGTCGATCAGCAGGCGATCGCCGGCCTTGACCGCTTCGAGGATTTCCGGATGCGGAAGATAGACGCGGTTTTCGTCACCCGGCGCTTCGTTGTTGTCGAGCGTGAATGTCTGACCCGGGGTCAGTGTTACTTTGGTGTTGGCAAATTTGCCGACGCGAAGCTTCGGTCCCTGCAAGTCGCAGAGAATACCGATCGGGCGACCCGACTTCTTCTCGACCGAGCGGATGCGCTCGATCAGGGTACGCATCATTTCATGGCTGGCATGGCTCATGTTGATACGGAAGAGGTCAGCGCCTGCTTCGTGGAGCTTCTGGATCATTGCCTCTTCCGACGATGCCGGACCGAGCGTGGCAAGGATCTTTACTTTGCGGTTACGCCTCATCAATTCTGGCCTTCTTGCGTACCGGGCGTGTCGGACAGCTGGACCATCCAGCTTCCCTGACGACCCGTATCATACTCTTTGAAACCCATGCGCTGGTGGCCACGGGTGAAACAATCATTGACGCCGACAATTTTGAATTCATTCTCGGCGACGCACATATTGATATTTCCGGTCCACCGCCCTCCGCGGGCGGCATCCTCGGCATAAAGATAATAGTATCGTGACTGCAGTTCCCCTTCGATCAGAGTAGCGCAGGTGGAAGCAGGAACCTGCCACCAACCCTCGGTATTCCAACCATCCTGGGCACGATAACCGATTGCCACCCCGACAAGATTCTGCGTGCCGTTACAGACACGAAAATCAGCATGAGCCGGAGAAGCCATGAGAAGCGGTGCGCTTGCGCAAACAGCAAAAGCACCCGCCGGAACGGAAAGGAGCGAACGAAGATAGATTTTAATCGATTTTATCGGCACGGTTTCCGTCAGGTCTCCATGGTTATCGTGGAGGCACTTTCTCGCGCGCAACGGGCAGAAAGTCAACGAAGCTGTGGTTGATTGCGTCGCCCTGCCGCTACGCTTGCTTAAATTTGTTTCATCCCCCTGCACGGGCTTGCTTTTTGACAAGCACAGGCCGCCTCTCTTGCGCCAAAACGGCTGTCATGCGATCACCAAACTCACAACATAATCGTTTGAAATGTACGTGAGCATGCAGAAATTCCAATCGTTCGAAATCATAGACGGCAACTATGACACAGGCATGGTGCTTCTCGCAGATCACGCCATGAACCGCCTTCCTTCGAAATATGGCACTCTTGGCCTACCCGACAGCGCCTTTCTCAGGCACATCGCTTTCGATATCGGCGTCGAGGGCCTGACACGCAGGCTTGCCGCCATGCTCGGCGTGCCGGCAGTGCTCGGTTGCTTCTCGCGCCTATTGATCGATCCGAACCGTGGCGAGGACGATCCGACCCTGATCATGAAGATTTCCGACGGCGCGATCATTCCCGGCAATCACCCGATTACCGATGAAGAATGGCAAACCCGCCTCGACACCTACCACCGGCCTTATCACCGCGCCGTCGAACAGACGATAGCCAGGGCCTCGACATCCGGCCGGGCGCCTCTGGTGCTTTCAATACATTCCTTCACTCCCTACTGGAAGGATTTCGCAAGGCCTTGGCATGCAGCAGTGTTATGGGACAGCGATGACAGGGCAGTTTTGCCGCTTCTGTCAAAACTTCACGAACCGGGCGATATCGTTATAGGCGACAACGAGCCTTATGATGGCGCCTTGAAGGGCGACACGATGTATCGCCACTGCATGATCCCCGGCATTCCGCACGCGCTTCTGGAAGTAAGGCAGGACCTGATCGACAATGATGCAGGCATGGATGCCTGGGCTTCAAGACTTGCGCCGATCTTTACCTCGCTCAACGCAGACCCCAAATTGCATAAATACAGGATTTTCCCGTCGCGTACCGGCCCCTACCCCGCCGTGTGACGAGAGCAGTCAGGAGACGTTCCCATGACCGAACTCAGCAAGCAACAACAAGCCGAGCTTGAAGCGGCGGCATTTCGCCGGCTCGTCCAGCATCTGCGTGAACGGAGCGACGTCCAGAATATCGACATGATGAATCTGGCAGGCTTTTGCCGGAACTGTCTGTCCAACTGGTATCGCGATGCAGCGACCGAGGCAGGACTGGATCTTTCAAAAGAGGCTTCCCGCGAGATCGTCTACGGCATGCCCTATGAAGACTGGAAGAACCTTCACCAGATGGAAGCAAGCGACGCTCAAAAAGCCGCATTCGAGATCAACAAGCCGCCGCATGGCTGAATTGGCATTGGCGATTGATTAGGCTTGACCTTGCGCCTGCTTTTCGGCACTTGACCACTATCCAATAGAGATTTCCATTATCAGGAGACACCGATGTCTGATGCTCATGGCGTCGCCCGCGACCAGCTCCGCGCTTTTGTAGAGCGCATTGAACGACTTGAAGAAGAAAAGAAGACGATCGCCGACGACATCAAGGACGTCTATGGCGAAGCGAAGTCGATGGGCTACGACACCAAGATCATGAAAAAGGTCATCGCCCTTCGCAAGAAGGATGACCAGGAGCGCATGGAAGAGGACCTGATCCTCGACACCTACCTCAGCGCCCTCGGCATGATCCCGGGCGCCGGCACCGACGAGGAAGAAGCCGCCTGATCCGCTTTTCAAAGCCCGCCCCTTGAAGGCGGGCTTTTTCTTTTGCGCCTGATGCAGCAAATCTCCCTTCGCGCGAGTTTCCAATGGCAGATCACGACGTCATCGTTATCGGCGCAGGCTTTACCGGCCTTACCGCGGCCACGGACCTGATGGCGGCCGGCCTCGATGTCATCGTGGTCGAGGCCCGCAACCGCGTCGGTGGTCGGGTGGAATCGGAATATTTGCCGAACGGGACACGCATCGATACCGGCGGCCAGTTCCTATGCCGTGACATGACCCATCTGGTCGAGACGGCGCAGCGCTTCGGAGCACGCACCGTTTTCTCTCATGTCGATGGAGAACAATCCTATCGCCCCGCCATTCCACCCGAACAAGGTGATGCCATCTGGAACGGCGTGGAGCAGTTGCGCGAGCGAATGCGCTCCATCGAGCTCGCCAATCCTACATTCTCGGGTCTGACCGTGGGACAATGGATCGACCGCCAGACCGACATGCATTCGGACGTCACCGGCTCCTTCCGAAGACTGGTAAAGGGATTGTGGTGCCGGGCACCGGAAGACGTGGCGCTTGCCTATCTCGTCTCGAACGACCGGCGGATTACCAATATCTATCCCGAACTTGAGATGTTCATGCGTGACACCATGCACGCGCTGGCCGACTGTTTAGCGGCCGGCCTCGATGACCGACTGAGACTGTCCGCCCCCGCCACCTCTATCACCATCATGGAAGATGAGGTTGAAGTGGATGTCGAGGGACGTGCGCTCACTGCAGGACATGTGATCATTGCCGTACCGCCCGTCATGGCGCGAAGAATAGAAATATCGCCACCGCTTCCAGCTGAACTCGAAAGGGCACTTTCTGCCTGGGAGCCGGGTTGTGCGATCAAGCTGCAGATCGGCTACAGGACACCATTCTGGCGCGACAAGGGACTGAGCGGGTCAGTCATGTGGAGCGATCCGCAGGGCATCTACGCCTGCGACGCCAGCCATGACGATTATTTCGGCGTCGTCGTCTTTCTTGGCGGACCGCTGGCCTCGGAATGGCACAAGCGACCGCAGACCGAGCTGGCGAACTTCGTCACGTCAGAACTCAGCGCCGCATTGGGAGGGAAAGGTCACGAACCGGTTTCCGTCTGCATTCGCGATTGGGTCAACGATGCCTGGAGCGATGGTGCCTATAGCGACGTCATCACCGACCTTGAGGCCACGGATGCGGAAGAAATCCTGCTCAAGGGACTGCCGCGCCTGCATTTTGCCTGTTCGGAACTGTCGCCGTCGTTTCCCGGATATATCGAGGGTGCGATCGTCGCCGGAAAACTGGCTGCGCAGTCTATCTTGCAAGACAGAGAATAGACTTCAGATTGGGTAAACCTAGCCGGGTATGAATCAGCTTCAAAACCGGATCAGTTGGAGCCGCTGAAACGATTGGGATCGATCTTCACTGCGGCAGCAACCGGCTTGAAGCCCTCGCTCGCATAGGCCGCCGAATATTCGCTGTTCAGCGTGCGGGTCACCACCCGCGGCGCCTTCATCGAAACCACGTCACCCGAGCGCTTGTTATCCAGCGCCCATTTCTCCAGCTTATCCTTGGTCAGGTTGCCGGAAGCCGGTGCCAGGTCAGGCTTCGTCGACCGGCCACCCTTGGTCGGTACGGCGGAAGCTGCTGCAGCGACCCACTTGGGCGTATCGAAACCATCGCCGAAATGACCGGAAGCGGAAGGGGCCTGGATAACCTTTTTCGGTAGTGCTGCAACTTCCGTCGGCTTGCGCGCCTGAGAATGCACGGGTGCCGGAGTAGCACCGGCCTCATCGCTGACAGCACGAATACCGGCCGCTGCTCTGCGATCATCATCGACACTGCGCGAAAGGGCTGCGACCAGTTCAGGCGTCAAGGCTTGCTCATTTTCCCTTGCCCGTTCCGCCGGTTGCGGAGCTGGCACCATTGCGGCAACCTGGGCGACAACCGGACGGTGAGCAGGAAGCGGTACGCCCGACACATCCTGCAGCGAAGGCGGAACATCGCCCAGCGACGCCATCATGTTTGATGTGTCGGCATCAGCCTTCGTCCCGCGCGAACCGAGCAAGGTCGGCACCGGAACGGCGTATTTCGTCAGATCTTCGAAGCTTTCACCTTGAGGCCTGCTGTTAACAGCCGCAGCGGCCTGAAGCGCAAGCGCCTCCTGGGCAGGATTGCGCTGCTGCGAATAGAGAGCAGTTGCAAGTGCACCCGGGCCGTCCTGGCGGAAAGCTGGGCGTGAAGCGGGAACCGGCGCCGTGATATTCTCCGGCTGCGGCGCCTGCTGAGGCTGGGCCGAAGCGACCATCACACCCGGCAGCGGAACGGCGGCAGGTGCTTCGTCCTCTGCAGCAGCCGGCCGGCTTGCAGGCGCGGAGGGCCGCGGCGACGCAATGGCTGGCGTGCTGCTTTCACCATTATCCTCTTCTTCGTCGGCACCGCCGCCAAAGAGAGTTGCGAGGAAGCCGCGGCGCTTGCGTTCAGCGGCGGGCGCGCCGCCGGCCGTCGATGCGATCTCGATCGAGCTTGAACCGACACGTTTCTTGTAATCTGCGAGCGCCTGATCATAGCCTGGAAGCGGCTGACCATCTGCCGGAAGATGCAGCGTATTGCCCTTCGGGAAAATCTGCACCAGCTCCTGGCGCGACATACGCGGCCATGCACGCACGCCACCGACGTCCAGATGCACGAAAGGTGAACCGGATGTCGGATAGAAGCCGACGCCACCGACCTGCATCTGCATGGCAAGCGCACGCAGCGTCGCAAGCTTTACGCCGGGAATGTAGAAATCCATGGCCTTGCCGAGCATGTGCTGGCTGTTCTTCGCCACGCCGGTATTGCGCGAGCGACCGCGCAGCATGCCGTTGGTGGTAGGCGAACGATAGGCGGAGACGACGTGGATGTAATCCTTGGCGCCACTGCGCCGATAGACTTCCCAGACGAGATCGAAAAGACGCGGGTCCATCTTTGTCGGCTCGTTCTTGCGCCAGTCACGCAGGAAATTGTTGATCTGCTGAAGACCCTTGGGATCGAAGCGGCCGTTACGCTTGAACGTAATTTCGGCCTTTTCGCCGGTATGGATGAAGTAGAGCTTGAGGCTGCGGTTTTCCGCAGCCGCCTCGGACACCTGCACGGACCAGATGGAAGCAGCAACGACAGCAAGTGCCGCACCCTGAGCAGCACGCCTGGTCAGCGATTGAAAGGCCTTTAGGACGAGGCGATGAACGCCTGTGCCCGAAGGCATTTCTTTTGCATTCAAATCAGGCAAAGCGATCCCCGTCCTGCAGACAACGTCCCTCGTTGTCCCATTTGGCTGACAATTGCGGTCACACGATGGCAAATCTGCCACACATGTACAAGCATCTCTCTTATAGTCAATGATGTGCTAAAGAGAGATTGACAGAAATTGCCATCGCTTCCTTACCTGAAAATTAACACTCTCTAATCAGGCTGCTTCCTTGAGTGGGTCATCCGGATCGATACCGTAATCCTTCAGCTTGCGGTAAAGCGTCGAACGACCGATGCCGAGCTTGCGGGCAACCTGGCTCATCTGGCCGCGGTAGAACTTCAGCGCGAAACGAATCAGTTCCTCTTCCACATCGGCAAGTTTTCTCACCTCACCCGTGTCGTCGGTGCTGACGATGACATTGTCCGATGCCGGGTAGGCGGCAGCCAGAAGCGCGCGCGGATCCGGCCTTGTCGTACGAGGCGGCAGCATCGGCTGCGGGAAGCCCAGATCTTCGATGATCGGGCGTAGGACCGATGAAGGAGCAGACATTTGCGTCGTGGCAGTCGCGACCAGTTCGGGAGTGCGGAATTCCGGCACCTGGGCCGCAATCTGCGGGAAATCAAGCTCTGTAAGCTCATCACCTTCCGCAAGCACGATGGCCCGGAAGATGGCGTTTTCGAGCTGACGGATATTGCCCGGCCAGTCGTAAGCCGTCAGCAGCGCCAGCGCACCGGCGCTGACATTGAGGTTCTGCGGCAGCTTCTGCTCCAGCGAAAAGCGCTCGGCGAAGACACGCACCAGATGCGGAATGTCTTCCTTGCGACGACGCAGAGCCGGAATTGTGATCGGGAAAACGTTGAGGCGATAATAGAGATCCTCGCGGAAACGCCCGGCGCGAACCTCCTCGATCAGGTCTTTGTTGGTGGCCGAAATCAGCCGCACATTAACCTTGTGAACGCGGCCGGCGCCGACCGTTTCGATCTCGCCCGACTGGACCGCGCGCAGCAGTTTCACTTGGACTTCGAGCGGCAGATCCCCGATTTCATCCAGGAAAAGCGTGCCGCCATCGGCCTCGACGAACTTGCCTGTGTGACGCTCTGTCGCTCCGGTAAACGCACCTTTTTCGTGACCGAAGAGGATGCTCTCGACCAGATTGGCCGGGATCGCCCCACAGTTAACGGTAATGAAGGGCTTGCCAGCACGATCGCTGCCCGACTGAATTGCGCGGGCGATCATTTCCTTGCCGACGCCGGATTCACCCTCGAGCACAACCGGGATATTCGAATGCGCCGCACGTTGCGCCAGATCGATGACCCGCAGCATGTCCGGGCTTGCCGAAACGATGTCGTTGAAGCCGACGATACCGGCGCGACGGCGACCGACCTTGGCCTTGCCTTCGCGATAATCGAGCTTCAATGCGTTGGCGATGGAGGTCGCGATCCGTTCCGGCGAGACCGGCTTGACGACGAAATCGAAAGCCCCTGCCCGCATGGCCTGAACGACATATTCGATGCTGCCCTGTCCGGTCTGCACGATGACCGGGGTCTGGACGCCCATCTCGCGCAGTGCGGCGAGGAAGGAAAGCCCGTCCATTTCCGGCATCATCAGGTCGAGCACGATGACATTCACATCGCCGCTGGTGCGGCTGAGAAAATCCAGCGCGACCTTCCCGTTTTCGGCCAGATGCGCGACATAACCTTGCCGCTCGACTGCATTCTTCAGAAGGCGGCGCTGAATGGGATCGTCATCGACGACAAGGATATGAGCAGACATTTGTGAACTCCCGGCAACGTTCATCGTGCACCCTTTGCGGGCTCTTATGCTGGAAGTTGTGCCAGATAGGCTTGAACATCCCCTTTTGAGAAAAGCTCACATTTTAACAGTCTGAACAGAAAACGGACGGGTGGCGGCATATGGGTTGAAATGCTACCCATCTGGCACCCATTCGAGGACCCGGTTGAGGGAAGGAAAGACCATGAAAAATCGCATAGCGCTGTCTGAAATTGCACATGCCGCACCGGCGGCCGGTGGCGGCGCAACGGATCCCGCGCTTGGTCTCCTGCCCGTCTGGAAGCTTTCCGACCTCTATGCCGCCAAGGATGCACCAGCTTTCACGGCCGATCTGAAGCAATCCGAAACGGACGCGCTCGCCTTTGAAAACAAGTGGAAGGGCAAGCTGGCCGAGGCCGCGACGAAGACCAGCGCAGGCGGTATCGGCGAGGCGCTCAAGCAATACGAAGCGCTCGACGATCTCCTCGGCAAGATCGGCTCATTCGCCGGCCTCACCTACTTTTCCGATACGTCCGACCCGGCCAACGGCAAATTCTTCGGTGACGTGCAGTCGAAACTCACTGATATCTCGTCGCACCTTCTGTTCTTCGCGCTGGAACTAAACCGCGTCGACGACGCCTTGATGGATGCCTGCATGGATCGCGATCCGACGGCTGGCCATTATCGCCCCTGGATCGTCGACCTGCGCAAGGACAAGCCCTTTCAGCTGGATGACAAGCTGGAACAGCTGTTCCTCGAAAAGTCGATGACGTCAGCGTCTGCCTTCAACCGCCTGTTCGACGAGACCATGGCGGAACTGCGCTTCGATATCGACGGCGAAAAGCAGCCGCTCGAAGTCACGCTCAACATGCTGCAGGAGGCCGATCCGGCCATCCGCGCCAAGGCGGCAAGTGCCCTGTCGAAAACCTTTAGCGACAACCTGCGCGTCTTCACCCTGATCACCAACACGCTCGCCAAGGACAAGGACATTTCCGACCGCTGGCGCGGCTTCGAGGATATCGCCGACAGCCGCCACCTTGCCAACCGGGTCGAGCGCGAAGTGGTCGATGCGCTGGCCGCCGCCGTTCAGGACGCCTATCCGCGTCTGTCGCACCGCTATTATGCGATGAAGGCAAAATGGCTCGGCATGGACCAGCTGAATTACTGGGACCGCAACGCACCGCTGCCGGAAACGCCCAAGGCCGTCATTCCGTGGGAAACCGCGAAGGAGACCGTGCTTTCGGCATACGGTGCCTTTGCCCCGGAAATGGCCGATATCGCCGGCCGCTTCTTTGCGGAAGAATGGATCGACGCGCCGTCGCGTCCCGGCAAGGCACCCGGAGCCTTTGCCCATCCGACCGTGCCGTCTGCCCACCCTTATGTTCTGGTTAACTATCTCGGCAAACCGCGCGACGTGATGACGCTCGCCCACGAACTCGGCCATGGCGTGCATCAGGTTCTCGCCGGTGGACAGGGCGCACTGATGTGCCAGACGCCGCTGACGCTTGCCGAAACCGCCTCCGTCTTCGGCGAAATGCTGACTTTTCGTACGCTACTGGAGAAAACGAAGGACAAGCGCGAGCGCAAGGCGATGCTCGCCCAGAAGGTCGAGGACATGATCAACACGGTCGTGCGCCAGATCGCCTTCTACCAGTTCGAGCGCAAGGTCCATACGGCCCGCAAGGAAGGCGAGCTGACATCACAGCAGATCGGCGAGCTTTGGCTGTCAGTCCAGGGCGAAAGCCTCGGCCCGGCAATCCGGATTTCGGAAGGTTATGAAAGCTGGTGGACCTACATCCCCCACTTCATCCACTCGCCCTTCTATGTCTATGCCTATGCCTTTGGTGACTGCCTGGTGAACTCGCTCTACGCCGTCTACCAGAACGCTGCTCCCGGCTTCCAGGACAAGTATTTCGAGCTTCTGAAGGCCGGCGGCACCAAGCATCATTCCGAACTCCTGAAGCCCTTCGGCCTCGACGCCACAGACCCGACCTTCTGGTCCAAGGGCCTCTCGATGATCGAAGGTCTGATCGACGAACTGGAAGCACTGGACAAGGAACTGGGCTGAGAGCATGAAATGACAAACGGCCGGGGAGACCCGGCCGTTTTCTATTTGAAGTAAATGTCTACCGCACCACCGGTTCCACTGTCAGATCCCGGCCACTCGACGCCACGACCCGGACGCGGGAGCCGACCGGCAGATCCGGGCCCATGACCGACCACATCGTATCATCGAGCCTGATCCTTCCGCGCCCTTCCTGAATAGGTTCGGAAAGCGTCGCCGTGCGACCGATGAGGCTTTCGCCGCGACGGTTGAGCCAGGGCTCGTCGCTTGTCGTGCGTTTGCCGTTATAAATCCGCCGGCCGATCACCGCGAACAGGACCGACAGAACGGCAAACAGCAGAAGCTGAACATGCCAGCCCCAGAATTCGGCATCCCAGAGTGCCAGCGACAGCGCGCCGAGCACCACGGCGGCGGCACCGATCCAGATCAGGAATACGCCGGGCACCAAAAGCTCCAGCACCAAGAGTACGAGACCGACTATCCACCAGCCCCAAGGACCGAGACTGTTCCAGAGTTCAACCACCATCACATCACCTCTCGGAGGTCGGCGGGGTGAATGGCGGGACCACGGCGGTCACCGTCGGCGTGCTGCGCGCCGGGCGCGGCTGTTGAGTACGAGGAGTGGACGGTGCCGGGCCATTGCCGTCGCCGAACACTTCCTTGGCGATGGCGCCGATACCCCCGAGCGAGCCGATCAGCGACGAAGCTTCGAGCGGCATCAGCACGATCTTGGAATTGTTGGCCTTGCCGATCTCGACCAGTGCCTCGGTATATTTCTGTGCGACGAAGTAGTTGATCGCCTGCACGTCACCGGCAGCAATAGCCTCCGAGACGAACTGCGTTGCCCGTGCTTCGGCTTCGGCCAGACGCTCACGCGCTTCTGCCTCGCGGAACGCCGCTTCACGTTCACCTTCGGCCTGCAGAACCGCCGCCTGCTTGGCGCCTTCGGCACGCAGGATCTGTGCGTTACGCGCACCTTCGGCTTCCAGAACCAGCGCACGCTTTTCGCGTTCCGCCTTCATCTGCCGCGCCATGGATTCAACCAGATCCTTCGGCGGCTGGATATCCTTGATCTCGATACGGGTGACCTTGATGCCCCACGGATGCACCGCCTCATCCACCACGCGCAACAGCTTGTCGTTGATGACATCACGGTTGGACAGCAGTTCGTCGAGATCCATGGAGCCCATGACCGAGCGGATATTGGTCATCGTGATGTTCTGGATGGCATTTTCCAGATTGGCGATCTGATAGGCCGCCTGCGCCGGATTGAGCACTTGGTAGAAGGCCACGGCATCGGCGGCCACGCTGGCATTGTCCTTGGTGATGACTTCCTGTGTCGGAATGTCGAGCACCTGCTCCATCACGTTCATCTTCGCGCCGATGCGTTCGATGAACGGTGTGAGAATGTTCAGACCCGGCTGAAGCGTACGCGTGTAACGGCCGAAACGCTCGACCGTATAGGCGTAACCCTGCGGTACCGTCTTTACCAATGCAAAGAGGAGCAGGATCGCAAGGATCACCACAACGATGACGAAAATATCGAAACCACCCAAGCCCATAGGAGCCTCCCTTATGAATTGCTTAAAATCGCGGCAATCCTATTCAACCGGAGCACCATTCACAAGCACAGGACGGTAGTCTAGAAGGCTCCACGAAGACCGGTCGCAGCCTACCCGGATAAAACAAGGACACCAATCATGAAGACTATCGTCGTCTGCTCCGGCGGACTGGATTCCGTTTCGCTTGCCCACAACATCGCCGCCAAGGGCGAACTGATGGGCCTGATCTCCTTCGACTATGGCCAACGCCACAAAAAGGAGCTCGAATTTGCCGCGGCGGCAGCGGAACGCCTCGGCGTTTTCCACCAGATCATCGACATGCGCGCCATCGGCAGCCAGCTCACCGGCTCGGCGCTGACCGATGATGTCGACGTCCCCGACGGCCATTATGCCGAAGAGACGATGCGCATCACCGTCGTGCCGAACCGCAACGCCATCATGCTGACGATTGCTTTCGGTGTGGCGGTGGCCCGTCAGGCGGATGCTGTGGCAATCGCCGTGCATGGCGGCGACCATTTCATCTATCCCGACTGCCGCCCCGGCTTCATCGACAGTTTCGACACGATGCAGCGCCATGCACTTGACGGCTACGCCTCGGTGAAACTGCTTGCTCCTTACGTCACGGGTTCCAAGGCCGATATCGTCACCGATGGCGCAAGGCACGGCACGCCCTTCGTCGAGACATGGTCCTGCTACAAGGGCGGCGAGCGCCATTGCGGCCGCTGCGGCACCTGTGTCGAACGGCGCGAAGCCTTCCACCTCGCCGGTGTCATCGACCCGACCGATTACGAAGACCCGGATTTCTGGAAGGCCGCAACCGAGGGCTTTAAGGCCGAGGAGGTCCGCTGATGTATCGCATCACCAAGGAATTCCACTTCTCTGCCTCGCACCAGCTTCTGCATCTTCCGGCAGACCATCAATGCGCACGGCTGCACGGCCACAACTACATTGTAGTGGTCGAACTGGCCTCCCCTGATCTGAACGAGGACGGGTTCGTGCGCGACTATCACGAACTGGCTCCGTTGAAGCGCTATATCGACGATGAATTCGACCACCGACACCTGAACGAGGTTCTTGGCCACGACAAGGTGACGTCAGAGTATCTGGCAAAGCATTTTTACGACTGGTGCAAGGAACGCCTACCGGAAACCTCGGCCGTGCGTGTCAGCGAAACGCCCAAGACTTGGGCCGAGTACCGACCATGACGACATCTGCAGAAACCATCCGCATCAGCGAGATCTTCGGCCCGACCATTCAGGGCGAAGGCATGCTGATCGGCCAGCCGACCGTTTTCGTGCGCACCGGCGGCTGCGATTATCGCTGCTCCTGGTGCGATACGCTGCATGCCGTCGACAGCGCCTATCGCCACGACTGGACGCCGATGGAGGCAGACGCGATCTGGCAGGAAGTACGGCAGCTTTCGGGCGGAATGCCGTTGATGGTCTCACTTTCGGGCGGCAATCCGGCCATCCAGCCGCTAAAGCCGCTGATCCGGCGCGGCAAGAACGACGGCTATCGCTTTGCCATAGAAACCCAGGGCAGCATCGCCCGCGACTGGTTTGCCGATCTCGACGTGCTGGTCCTCTCCCCGAAACCGCCGTCGAGCGGCATGGAGACGGATTGGGACACGTTGACCGACTGTCTTGAGGCGGCGGGAAAAGCGCCGCGCATCGCGCTCAAATTCGTCATCTTCGACGATGCGGACTATGCCTTTGCCAGGGAAGCATCGCTGCGCTTTCCGGAACTGCCCGTCTATCTGCAGCCCGGCAACCATACGCCGCCACCGCCGGAAGATGACGATGCCCGTATCGATCTCGACGGGATCATGGATCGGATGTTGTGGCTGGTCGACAAGGTGACGGCTGACCGCTGGTTTTCGGCAACGGTTCTGCCGCAGCTTCACGTTCTGCTGTGGGGCAATAAACGCGGGGTGTGAAGAAACGTACGCCGACAGCTCCCCCTCTGGCCTGCCGGCCATCTCCCCCACAAGGGGGGAGAAACTACGCGGCATCCCCCAATCCCGACTTTGGGCTCGGGCGGAGCGGCTAGGTTAAGCCCTCCCCCTTGTGGGGAGGGTTTGGGAGGGGACTTCCTTCTAGGTCAATCTACTCGGCGTAGATCATCTTCTTCGTCATGCCACCGTCGACGGTCAGCACCTGCCCGGTGACGAACCCGGCGCCATCCAGATAAAGCACGGCATCGGCAATATCCTTCGGCCGGCCGACGCGGCCAACCGGATGTTGCGCCTCGTCTTCTTCGGACAGTTTCGTCTCGTTGGTGATCCAGCCCGGCGCGATCGCGTTGACCCGGATCACCGGACCAAGACTGACGGCAAGCGCATGGGTCAGCGCCACCAGCCCGCCCTTGGACGCCGCATAGGCTTCCGAATTCGGCTCGGACATGAAGGCGCGGGTGGAAGCCATGTTGACCACCGATCCCCCGGTTTTCATCAACGGCACGACGGCTCGCGTCATCAGAAAAGCGCCGGTTAGGTGGCTGTCGATCACGCGGCGCCAGTCGAGATAGGACATGTCTAGGATGGAGGTGCCGAGCGCCCCGCCTGTGGCGCCGGCATTGTTGACCAGAAGATCGAGACGATCCCAGCCAAGTTCGGCAACCGCGATTTCGACCGACGCTTCCTCCGCGACATCACATTCGATGGCACGTACACCCTCGACGGCGTGGGTCTTGCCGGAGAGATCGAAGGAGGCAACCTCGAAGCCGCGGGCAACCAGTGCCTCGCAGATTCCGCTTCCGATCAGGCCTGCTCCACCGGTAACGATTGCCTTTTTCATGGTGTGTTCCTTTTGGTTTTTTCGAGCGCCGAGTGGCCCCTCATCCGCCTGCCGGCACCTTCTCCCCGTATTGACGGGGAGAAGGACGCGAGCCGCAAGGCCTCCGTCCCTCTCGGGCATCAGGCAGGGCACGTCCCCTCTCCCCGCTTGCGGGGAGAGGGTTAGGGTGAGGGGCAGAGGCTCTCTCTAAGAGCGCACTCTACCAATCAAACCCAGCCCTGCAGTTCCCGCCGCACCACCGTCTCCAGCACGTCCATGCCGCCCTCGCTGTCGTTGAGACAGGGGATGTGGACAAATTTCTCGCCGCCGTGATGCATGAAGATTTCGCCCGCCTCGCCAGCGATTTCTTCCAGCGTCTCGAGACAATCCGAAACGAAGCCCGGGTTCATGATGGCAACACGCTTGATACCTTCTGCGGCCAGCCCTTCCATCGTCTTGTCGGTATAGGGCTGCAGCCATTCCTCCGGCCCGAAACGGGACTGGAAGGTGATCCGCAACTGATCCTCGCGATAACCGAGTTTTTCGCGCAACAGCCGCGCCGTTTTCTGACAGAAACACTGATACGGATCGCCGGCCTTGAAATAGGATTGCGGGATGCCGTGGAACGAGGTGATCAGGAGCTGCGGTTCCCAGTCGAGCGTCGACAGCGTCTGGCGCACCGAGTTGGCGAGCGCCTCGATATAGACTGGGTCGTCGTGATAGGTCGGCACCGTGCGCACGGCCGGCTGCCAACGCATCTTCATCAGGTGCTCGAACGCCTTGTCGTTGACGGTCGCGGTCGTCGCTGCCGCATATTGCGGATAGAGCGGGAAAAGCACGATGCGGTCACAGCCTTGCGCCTTCAGCGCATCGATCTTCGAGGCGATCGACGGATTGCCGTAGCGCATGCCCCAGTCGACAACGACATTCGGCAGGTCCTTCAGGCGCTGCGCCATCAGCTCACCCTGATTGCGGGTATAGGTGCGCAGATAGCTTTCGTTCAGTTCCTTGTTCCAGATCTCCTCATAGGCCTTGCCCACCTTCTGCGGCCGCTTGTTGAGCACGATGCCATAGAGGATCGGATACCAGTACAGCTTCGACCATTCGATGACTCGGCTATCGGACAGGAACTCGGCGAGATACCGCCGCATCGACCAGTAGTCGGTACCGTCGGGCGTGCCGAGATTGACCAGCAGCACGCCGACCTTTCCGAAGGAAACGGACGGATGCGAGGCGGGAATGGATGCAGAAGACGTGCTCATGAAGTCTTTCCAGATAAGCGAACCGAAACCATTACGGCATTCGACGGGTTGCGGATCATTTAGAAACAAAAAACGGCTCGGGAAACCCCGAGCCGCAATCGTCGCTGAGACAATTTGTCCCGATCCAATGATTTAGTTTATCAATCCCGGCCTTGACCGGGATCAAGAACCTCACTTGGCCGGCAGTTCCAGCTCTGCGCCGACCTGGATGAGGTTCGGATGACGCAGGCTGTTGGCCTTAGCGATTTCGGTCCAGCGCTCGCCGTCGCCATAGGTGCTTTCGGCGATCTTCCACAGCGAGTCGCCCTTTACGACCGTGTACTTGCTCGGACCCGCAGCCGGCGGAGTTGTCTGCCCCTGCGCTTCGACTGCGGCCGGAGCCGTTGCAGCGGGAGCCTGGGCAGTGGTTGCCGGTGCAGGAGCAGCCGGAGCAGGCGTTGCGGCTGGTGCAGCGGCAGCCGGGGCAGCAGCCGGGGCCGGCGGCGGCGGCGGCGTGTAGCCAGCCGGCGTCAGGTCGGTGATGCGTCCATCCGTGTAAGGCTTGTAGGGATTGTGAGCCGTAAGATAATCGGCAACCGCCTGCTCAAGGTTGGGACCGAAGTCATAGGCGTTCTGTGCAGCAGTCGCAAAGATCTTGAACCCGTCACCGCCACCACGAACATAGTTGTTGGTGACAACGCCATAGACCTTGTTCGGATCGATCGCCACGAAGGCTTCGCCTTCCTTGACCTGCACGTCGCTGATGCGCGAGCCGACCGGCTTCGACTTGTCGAAGGAGAACTTCATGCCTGCGACCTGCGGGAAGCGGCCTGCGCCATCATCGATCTGGCTGACGCCGTTTTCGAGCGCGGCAACGAGATCAGACCCCTTGATCTGGAAAGTGGCGATCGTGTTCTGGAAGGGAAGAACGGTCAGCACTTCACCCATGGTTACTTCGCCTGAATCGATGGAGGCGCGCAGACCACCGCCGTTCTGGATGGAGATGGTGATGCCCTGATCCTTGACGCGATCGAGCTGTGCGTCGGCAAGCAGGTTGCCCATCGAGCATTCGGCTGCGCGGCAAATCTTGCGGTCGCCCTCGATCGCCGTTTCGGTCGAGCCGACGACCTTCTTCTTCAGCTCGTCGATCGGCGCCTTCAACTCGTCGACGCGCTTGACCATGTCCGCATTCGGCTGGAACTTGACATCGACCGGGATTGGTTCGCCTTCGGCCGACTTGACCACGCCGTTGTCGTCGAACACGATCTTCAGGTCGCCCAGGTAACGGCTGTACTGGAAGGCCTGCACGACCGGAACCTTGTAGCCGCCCGGATTATCCACCCAGGTCGGATAAGGACCGGCGGCACCCTTGACGGTGTTCGAAAGAAGCGTGTGCGTGTGGCCGCCGACAACGACGTCGACATCCGGGATTTTGGCGATGTAGGCGAGGTCACGCGGATAACCGACATGAGTAAGCGCGATAATCTTGGTCACGCCCTCTGCCTTCACCGCCTGTACGGCTTCGGTGATCTTGGCGATATCGTCGGCAATGGTGATGTTCGGACCAGGATTTGCGATTTCCGGCGTGTCGTTGGTCACGGCACCAACGATACCGATCTTCTGGCCACCGACTTCGAGAACGATATGGGGCTTGATGCGGTCACCGACCTTGGAAGCTGCGGAAGCAACGACGTTTGCGGTCACGACCGGGAACTGGATCTTGTCGAGGAATGTGGCGAGAACATCGTCCGAATCGTCGAATTCGTGGTTGCCGACGGTCATCGCGTCGAACTTCATCGCGTTCAGGACTTCGGCTTCGACAGCGCCCTTGTAGGTCGTGTAGAACAGCGAGCCCTGGAAGTTGTCGCCGGCATTGAGCAGCAGAACATTCTTGTTGTCGGCCTTCAGCGCATCGCGCGTCTGGTTGATCGCGGTCAGCAGTCGGGCTGCACCGCCGAAGCACTCGCCCTTGCCCTCTTCTTCAGCCGAGCAGGTGGAATCGTACTTGTTGACGGATTCGATACGGGAGTGAAAATCGTTGATGTGCAGGATGTTGAGTTCATAGTCGGCAAACGCCACACCACTCGACAAGGCCATGACCGATGCGGTCAATAGCCCTAATCCCATAGTCTTCATCATCATTTCTCTCCTTGTTTAATCACCGTGCAGAACGCACGGCTGTTCCCGATTGTCTTAACTTTTCAGCGTGACAGTGATTGTGCACTGCATGCTTTCACCAAGCAAAATCGGTTTCAAGGCAAATATGACAAGAGCGCACTGCATCATTTTGCCTCCATAACGCGAAAACCCCGTTGACGCGGGGTTCTCAAGAACATTCGAATATTGTGTGCGAAATCAGATGCGTCGCGTCAGCGAGAACTGCGCACCGCTATCCTGCGTGCAGTTGAGCTGGCTGGTGCTGACGAGCGCGCAGTTGACGCGCGACTGGGTCTTGCGCACCAGCGAGGTCATATTGATCTCGACCAGCGTCGGCGAAAGGGTCGTATAGGTGCCCGATGCGAGCAGCGCATTGCTGTCGCTGGCGCGGGTGTTGAACGTGCCTGCCTGGAAAGTTGAGACGATACCGTTCGGATCGACCCAGCTTCCTTCGACGCCCTGCGGTTGGGGGGCCGCAGCCATCTGCCGCGGCGGCGGCGAGGACACGCAAGCACTCAGACTGGCAGCTGCGATCAGCGCAAAGCCCATTTTCAGTTTCATGATTTATCTCCCGCGATTCGCTCGGTCATATGTAACAAAGACCATGGCGTCCCGCTTCATCTATGGCAAGCCGCCAGCTTGTACAGTGTCGGGACATTCTGTCTCTATAAAAAACGCCCGCTTTTACGCGGGCGTTTCCAAAATACCAAAAAAGATCGGCAACAGGCCAGTGCTTAGCGCACCAGAATGTTCTTGAACTGCCAGGCATCCTTCTCGTCGATATCTTCCGGGAACAAGCCCGGGCGACCTTCGAGCGGGGTCCAGTCGGTGTAGTGACCTTCGACCGGGCCGAGGTAAGGCGTCTGCACTTCAAGGCAACGCTTGTAATCCACCTCGTCGGCCTCGACGATGCCGGCCTTCGGGTTTTCCAGAGCCCAGACCATGCCGGCGAGAACAGCAGAGGTTACCTGCAGGCCGGTGGCGTTCTGGTAAGGCGCAATGCGGCGGGTTTCTTCCAGCGACAGGCGCGAACCGTACCAGTAGGCGTTCTTCTCGTGACCGTAGAGCAGCACGCCGAGCTCATCGATGCCATCCTCAAGCTCGTCTTCGTTCAAGACATGCAGGACCGGCTGCTGGTTGCCGCCATTGCCGAACATTTCGTGCAGCGAAAGCACGGCGTCATTGGCCGGGTGGTAGGCATAGTGGCAGGTCGGGCGGTAGACGACTTCGCCGTCCTTCTCGACCGTGAAGTAATCGGCAATCGAGATCGACTCGTTGTGGGTGACGAGGAAGCCGTATTGCGGGCCGGGCGTCGGGCACCAGGTGCGAACGCGGGTGTTGGCGCCCGGCTGATCCAGATAGATCGCGGCCTTGCAGCCCTTCTTGTGCTTCTTGGCGTTTTTCGGCATCCAGTTTTCATGGGTGCCCCAGCCGAGTTCCGAAGGCTGCAGGCCTTCCGAAATGAAGCCTTCTGCCGACCATGTGTTCCAGAACACGTTGAGCGGCTTCGGGTGCTTGGTACGCTGGGTGTCGCGTTCGGCAATATGCACGCCCTTGACGCCGAGCTTCTTCATCAGCTTGGCCCAGCCTTCGCGATCGTTCTGATCCGGCTCGTCGAACTTCAGGCCGGTGTCGTTGGCGAGGTTGACCAGCGCCTGCTTGACGAACCACGAGACCATGCCCGGGTTTGCACCGCAGGTGGAAACGGCAGTCGTGCCGCCCGGGTTCTTCCGCTTCTCATGGCGTACGGTTTCACGCAGCGCATAGTTGGTGCGGTCGGAATTCTTCAGGCTCTTGTCGAAGTAGAAGCCGAGCCACGGCTCGACGACCGTATCGATGTAAAGAACATCAAGCTTACGGCAGAGCTTCATCAGGTCAAGCGAGCCGGTATCGACAGACAGGTTGACGCAGAAACCCTGACCGCCCTTGCCGTCGTCCAGCAGCGGCTTCAGGAGCGTCTTGTAATTGTCCTTGGTGACGTGTTCCTTGATGTGGCGAACACCGTGCTTGGCAAGAATTTCCATGTCGGAAGGTTCTTCGCGCGGGTCGATGACCACCATCCGGCTCTTGTCGAACTTGAAATGGCGCTCGATCAGCGGCAGCGTGCCGCGGCCGATCGAACCGAAGCCGATCATCACGATCGGGCCGGTAATTTCGGCATGGACCGGGTAGTTGGTATCCGACATGTCATACTCCCTAAGAATCGACTGCTCTGAAGTAACCGCAGCCTGGCTTTCACGCATAACCAGCGAGTGTGACGCGTGTTTTTATGCGCGGCCCTAGATCACAAAAATCAGTCACAATAAAGGGCTTGTTCCATCAACGCGGCAAGGACAAGGCACTATTGTGCCAAAGTCTTAACCGGCTCTGTCCGGCGCAGCAAATCGACAAGTTCGCCGCGCTTTTCCGTCAGCCCCTTATAGGCGATTTCATCATCGGACATGGCCTCCAGCTGATCCGCCATCGAGGCGGCAAGTTCCGCTGCATTCGGCTGCGCAAGAATGGCGGAAACCGGATCAAGATAGATGCGAATTGTGAAAAGGATATCGCCCGAAACCGGCAGCTTGCGTAGTGTCTGACGCTCCACCCGGATGACGGCCCTGTCTGCAGAAACCCCGCGCTTCTCCTCTGCCGATTTCGCATCCGGGTGATACAGCGCATGCGACCAGTTCACCGACCAGTTCCAGCGAACCACGATCCGGTCCGCGGAGAGATTGTCGAACATCCGGTTGATCAGCCCGGCATTGCGGCTGCCGCCTTCGAAACCCGGCACCGGTGCATGCACCTCATCCATCGACAGGCCGAATTTCTCCGATAGCCGCCAGGACGATGGGAAGGCCAGAAATGCCGCGGCAATTCGCCATCCGTTTTCGCCTTTGCGCATGATCACCAGATCGTCCTGCACCAGCAGTCCGGCCCGATGCAGCGGCATCATCTCTTGATCCGCAATATCCGGATCGAGGCCCGCGATGCGCACATCATTGCCAACCAGACGGTAATTCTCCGGATGATAGTGCGGCAGATAGTCGATCAGGAGATCGAGAACTTCCTGCTGTGCCTCCTGCGTACCCGCCTCGGCGCGCAGCACAAGCTCGCCATGCTCCGCCACCAGATTGCGTTTCAGCAATACCTGCTCTGCTAGATCGCCATCGGGCTCGATCCAGCGCTCAGGTTCCAGTTGCAAAAGACCGATCGTGAAGGGTTTCGACGAACCGTCGTAAGGTGTGTAGGTCGGGGCTATAGGGGCAGGCATCGGATCCGCGACGTCTCCTGTTTGCCGCAGTGTCGTTTCAAGACCGCGTCTTTTCAAGCGCTTTGGAACAGATCAGAGCAACTCGGCCCGAATAAGCCCGCGAAGCGAATTACCGACGAAAATCTTTCGCCCGGCCGTCATTGCCTCCTGCAAATCGGCAGGTTTCAGAACCGCCCCCTTGGCGCGACGCTCGCGGATCAGGTCGGCGCGCAGCACGCCGGGCAGGATGCCGCTGGTGATCGGCGGGGTCATGAGCATGCCCTCCAGATCCTCAACGAACAGGTTGGTGATCGTGCCCTCGCACATCTCGCCGCGCTCGTTGGTCAAAAGCACTTCGTCGGCCTCGTCAGCGGAAAACTCGGCACGCGCGGCTTCATAAGGCTCGCGCCGTGAGGTCTTATGACGATAGAGCGGATCGTCAGACCTCAGCTTCGTCGCCCCGATCCTGACTTTCCAGACGGTCTCCGGAGACTGGATAACAAAGGGCGCGGTCGTCACCTCTATCTTGCCGCGAAACGACATGACGAGCCGGACACGCAGCGGTTCCTCGCCATCGACGGCGTCATCGAGCGCTTTGCGTGCATCCTGCGGCTGGCGAAAGCCGAGCGCATCCGCGGAACGGCTGAGACGGCGCAAATGCTGCTCCAGACGGACGAACCCGTCCTCGGGCGTCCAGCGCATCGTCTCGATCAACGAGAAATCCATTGGTCTCCCACCGCAAACCTGGCCTTCAACAGGCACTCTTCATATTCCGCCTGCGGCATCGAATCGAAGACGATACCGCCGCCGACATTGAAAACCGCCCTTCCGCCGGAAAAAAGGCTGATAGTGCGGATAGCCACCGAAAATCGCATCGGCCCCGCCGGATCGCACCAGCCGATCGCGCCGCAATAGACATCCCGCGGCACCCTTTCCAGCTTTTGCAGGATCGTCATGGCGGAAAGCTTCGGCGCACCGGTGATCGACCCGCAGGGAAACAGCGCCCGCATGATCTCCGGCAGACCCGCATCCGGCAAAAGCCGGGCGCGGACATGGCTCACCATCTGGTGCACGGTCGGATAGGTCTCGATGTCGAACAGTTTCGGCACCAAAAGCGTGCCCGCCTCGCTGACATGCGAGATATCGTTTCGCAACAGATCGACGATCATCCGGTTTTCCGCCAGCGTCTTTTCATCCGCCAGCATCTGCTGCTTGATCGCCTCGTCTTCCTCGGGCGTAGCGCCGCGTGCGGCCGTCCCCTTCATCGGATGGGTCTCGATCCAGCCATTCTCGTCGACGGAGAAGAACAATTCCGGCGACCGCGAGACGATGGCGGGACCGCCAAGCTCGGCAAGCGCTCCGTAACGGACCGGCTGGCGCGCGATCAGCGACCAGAACAGCTCCCGCGCATCCCCCGGCCAATGCGCTTCTATCGGCATGGTGAGATTGCCCTGAAAACAGTCTCCCTTGCGCAGGTGATCATGCAGGACGGAAAAACGGGCGGCATAACTCTCTTCGTTCCAGGCCGCATGCGGCTCGCTCAAGGTCGCGTCGGACTTGAGCCCTACCGGCGGCTTCAGCCGGAGATCGCCATCCTCGACCGGTCCATCAAACACGCCCATGCAGACAAGCGGCGTCTCACGCCCCTCCGGCACAAGCGCTCGAAGTTTTTCCTCGAAAGCATAACCGGCCTCGTAAGCGAGATAACCGGCAAGCCACTTGCCGGAAGCCCTGCATTCTTCCAGCCGCAGCAAAGCCGGAATGACCTCATCGACACTGCGCGCGACAACCAGCTCGACCGGAGACGCAAACAGAAGCTGCCGTTCGGCAAGATCATCACGAAACAGAATATAGGGAGAAGAATTCCGATCCATGTCCCTTAGTCGCGACCGCTCCCTGCCTGTTCCCTGATCCCGCCAGCATTGCGGATCTCACGCGCCATAACACCGCCGTCGCACAGTTTGAAGCGCGGACTGCGAAATCCACTGCCGCATCTCATCCGTTTGAAAGCATTTGGCTCTGGCGAAAACCACGCAGGTGATCCACCAGCGCACGCAGTTTCGGCGCCATGTTGCGGCGGCTGGGATAATACAGATAGAAACCCGGAAATTGAGGGCAGAACCGTTCGAGAACCGGCACAAGCTCTCCGCGTTCGATGGCTGCCCGAAAACTGTCCTCCATGCCGAAGCTGATGCCGGCGCCGGCGACCGCGAGCTTGATCATCAACGCCATGTCGGTCGTCGTGATCGCATCGTTGACTGCGACGGAAATTTCCCGCCCGTCTTCCTCGAATTCCCAGCGATAAGCCGGCAGGTTGGGGGCCTTGCGCCAGCCGATGCAGCGGCGCTCGGTCAGTTCGCGCGGATGAGCGGGCACCCCGAAGCGCTTGATATAGTCCGGCGATGCGACGGCAAGCTGGCGCTGCTCGCCCGATACCGGAACCGCGATCATGTCCTGGGCAATCACCTCCCCTAGCCTCACGCCGGCATCATAGCCCTCCTCGACGATATCGAATTCCTCGTCGGTGACCGTGACATGCAGCCTGACCTCAGGATTGCTTTCCGCAAAGGAAGCAAGCATCGGCCCGGACAGAAAACTCTCGGCGATGGACGAGACTGCAAGCCGCAATTGCCCGCGCGGCCTGTCCCGCAGGCTTGCTGCCGTCTCGATAGCTGACTGCATACCGGAAAATGCCGGCGCCACTTCCGCATAAAGCCGCTCGCCCGCTTCGGTCAGGGCAACGCTGCGGGTGGTGCGCGAAACCACAGCAATACCAAGTGCTTCCTCCAGCTTGCGGATCGTCTGGCTGACTGCCGAGCGCGTGACGCCCAGCCGATCCGCCGCAGCGCGAAAACTCTTCTCCTCGGCAACGATAACGAAAGCGGCAAGGGCATTGAAGTCAGGCAACATTGGTTAGCTTCACTTACCAAACTGGAAAACACTAAGCGACTTATCGCAACAATGCACTGCGACTACCTTTCTGGCAACCGCAATCAAGCGGCAAACATGGAAGGAAATGTCATGGAAAAGGTTGTTCTCATCACCGGCGCTTCCAGCGGCATCGGAGCAGGAATTGCGCGTGAACTGGCAAAGGCCGGAGCAACTGTGGTGCTCGGCGCGCGACGTACCGAACGTCTCGAAGAACTGGCCGATGAAATCCGCCAGAACGGCGGCAAAGTCATGACCCGCAGGCTCGACGTGACGAACCGCGCCGATGTCGCAGCCTTTGCCGACGCTGCAAGAAGAGAATTCGGCCGCGTCGACGTCATCGTCAACAATGCCGGCATCATGCCCTTGTCACCCATGGCCTCGATGAAGGTCGACGAATGGGACCGCATGGTCGATGTCAACATCAAGGGCGTTCTTCACGGCGTGGCTGCCGTCCTTCCCGAGATGACGGAACGCGGCTCGGGCCACATCATCAACATAGCCTCGATCGGTGCACTCCAGGTCGTGCCGACGGCGGCCGTCTATTGCGCCACGAAATTCGCCGTGCGGGCCATTTCGGATGGGTTACGGCAGGAAAACGACAGGCTGCGCGTCACCTGCATCCATCCCGGCGTGGTGGAAAGCGAGCTGGCCAGCACGATCACCGATCCGGTTGCCGCCGAAGGCATGAAGACCTACCGGGCCATCGCCCTCAAGCCTGATGCAATCGCCCGCGCGGTGCGCTTCGCCATCGAGCAGCCCGAGGATGTCGACGTCAACGAGATCGTCGTGCGCCCGACACGCTCTTCCTACTGATCCCCATCCGGACTGGACCCGATCACGCAATCATTGAGGAGATAGTGATGCTTCAAAAGATCAGATCCCATGTCGCCACTACCGGCGCGGTTGCCCTTCTGGGGCTTGCCTCTCAGCCGGCATTCGGACAGACGACCGAGGAAAGGCGTGAACGCGGCGCAGCCGTAATCCGCGAACTCAACAAGGGGAAGACCCAGCCCAATCTGGAAGCCATGCGGCAGGAATTCCCGTTCCTTGCGGAGGCAACCGAGGCTTATGCACTGGGTGATGCCTGGTCGCGCCCCGGCCTCGATAACCGGACGCGGCAGCTGGCGGCAGTGGCAGCCTTCGCAGCCATCGGGGAGACGGCCATGATGCGTGTCCACGCGGGCTGTGCGCTCAATATCGGTGCGACCGAAGAAGAACTGAAGGAGCTCATCTACATGGTCACGGTCCCTGCAGGTTTCCCCAAGGCGATCGCCGCATCGCAGGCGATGTCACAACTCTTCAAGGAAAGAAGCGCCGTGAACGAAGTGGAAAACGGTGAGGCTCGTCCATGAGGATCTTGAACAACCCCCTTGCCGTTATTGTCGGCATTATCATCGCCACCGCCACCTCGCTTGGCGCGGTTGTCCATATGGCAAAGGCAGAGAACAGCATGAGCACTCAGGCGCAAGCCCAAAACCACCCCTATCTCGGCATGTGGGTAACCGGCGATGGCCGGATACGCCAGGAGCTCTTGCCCACCGGTCGTTATGACGAGGCCCGGGGAAACAGGAAGAGCGCATATCAGGGCCGTTATGTCGTGACCGGCGCTCATATTGATTACTGGGACGATACCGGCTTTACCGCCGACGGGACATTCGTGGATAAAGACGTCCTGCATCACGGCGGCATGATATTCTACCGGGAGAAATGAAGACGCTCAGGCCGCTGGCGTGCCCTGGTGAAAAACCATGCGCCAGCGACCATCCTTTTCCAGGCGCCAGATCGAACTGCGATTGGTCCGCAGTTCGATCCCGTCATCATTGAAGCGGATACCGCGATAGGTCGCGAGCACAATTTCCTCGCTCAGAAGCGATATGGTGAAATCCTCGATGGCCGTTTTTGCGACCGTCACTTCAGTCGTCAGACCGGCAAGGATTTCCGCAAGACCATAAGACCGGCCAGAGCGGCCGAATTCACGAAAATCCGGCGCGAGGATCTCAAGCAGGCGCGCCCTTGAAGACCGCACCTCCTTCGTTTGAAGCGCCACCTCGAGACCATGAAGATGGGCTTGAAGATCCGACAACGGGTCCGGCCTCAGGCCACCCCAACCCGCAACAGGTCGTGGAAATGCACGATACCAATCGGTCGCTTTTCCTCGTCGACCACCAGAAGAGCACCGATACTGTGCTTGTTGAGAAGCGCCATGGCAGCCGTCGCAAGTGTCGTCTTGCCGACCGTTTTCGGATTGGCCGTCATGACTTCGTCAACGATCATCGTACCAAGATTGCCATCGAGATGACGGGCGATGTCGCCATCGGTCAGGACGCCGCAGATACGTCCCTCATCATCAATCACGCCGACACAGCCGAACCGCTTGGCAGAAAGCTCGCGGATCGCATCAGGCATCGACGCGCCCTTGTTCACCAACGGCAGGCGATCTCCCGTATGCATCAGGTCGCTGACATGAGATAGCATAGCGCCAAGCTTGCCGCCCGGATGATAGACGCGAAAATCAGCTGCAGAGAACCCACGCGCCTCAAGCAGGGCCACGGCAAGCGCATCGCCGAGTGCGAGTTGCATCAGCGTAGACGTTGTGGGCGCCAATCCATGCGGGCATGCCTCCTGCGCCTTCGGCAGTAACAGCACGATGTCTGCTTCACGCGCAAGCGTCGATGTTTCGCCCGAGGTTAGCGCGATCAGGGGAACGGAGAAGCGACGGGTGAAGGAGACGATACCCTGCAACTCGGCAGTCTCGCCACTCCACGACAAGGCCAGCACCACATCGCCGGGCGCAATCATGCCGAGATCGCCATGATTTGCCTCGACGGGATGAACGAAGAAAGACGGCGTACCGGTCGAGGCAAGGCTCGCCGAAATCTTGCGGCCGATATGCCCGCTCTTGCCGACACCAGTGATCACCACTCGACCATCGATTGCGCCAATTGTCTCCACAGCCTGTCGAAAGGCTGGCCCAAGGGTATCCTTCAGAGTCTCCTCAAGAGCGCTAAGCCCTTGTTGTCCGAAAGCAATTGTCCGCAAGGCGGAATCGACGACATCATGTTCGACGAGTTGTAATGCGCGCTTGATCATGGCGGCAGGATTAGTCCCTTTTCCGCCTCAAGTCCATTGGCTTTCGGCGCGGTCCTTTGTCCATCCACTACCGGCCGGCTATTTCAACCAATCCTTAACCACAGTGATTTACATTTGGGTAAGCATTTATGGTTGCCGGGCATTCGATGAAAAAAACGCTTCTGACAGGTACGGCTCGACGCGGGCGGCGGACGGCTTTAGGCTTTGTCGTCGCAGTGGCTGCTGTGTCCGGCGTCCATCCGGCTTGTGCTCAGAGTGTTTTTTCAAGCAACATCACTCCCCTGCCCGGCCTTCCGGACAGCCAGTTCGGAACAGCAGGAACCACAAGTGTTACGGGCGGTGCCCCAACGGCGACATGGCCGACACCGACAACGCAGGATGATATCGATCAGGGCGCGTCCCACCTTTATGATCCCACCGCTATTCCAGCGACGCAACGACCTGCCCGGCCGGAAAATACCGCTGAGAATGATGACCTGAACCAACCTGTCGAACAGGATCTGAATCAGCAATACGACCAGCCGGCAGATGACGACCCGGGGCCATTGGACCGGACACAATGGGAAGAGCGGTACCGCGAGGGCGCTGACGCGCCCGGCATGCGTCTGGGCACGTTCGTTCTCCGTCCATCCATCAATCAGAGCATCAATACGGAAGTGATCCGGGATCACGGCTCGAAGGAAACACGCAATTATCTTGCAACTGGCATACGCGGCACATTGACCTCCGACTGGTCTCGGCACGCACTGACGATTACCGGTCAGGGCGTCTACGAACGCAATTTGAACGGTAGCCAGAACAACGCCGATCCGAACGCACGGATCGGCGCCGATCTTCGGCTGGATCTTGCCGACGATACAGTTGCACATATTACCGGAAATTACAGTTTCGAACGCGAGGATGTCGCGGACCCCAACGCAGTCGGCAATGCCTCCGAACAGGCAGGCGTCCATCAATTCGAGACCGAGGCCTCGATAGAACGTGAGGTGGGTCGCATCCACGGCCTGGCGGCCATCGGTGCCAGCCGCAATGTGTATACGGATGCGAAACTGTCCGATGGCTCCGTCTTCAGCATGAAGGATCGAGACCGCACCGGCATCGACGGACGTCTACGCCTTGGATACGAGCTTTCGCCGGCAATTATTCCTTTCGCCGAAGTAGCACTGGGGCACACGTCCTACGACCGCCGACGCGACAGCGCCGGTTATGAACGCTCTTCCGACAATTATGCAGCACGCGCCGGCGTCGCGTTTGATTTCGGTGAAAAACTGCGCGGAGAGTTGGCAGGCGGATATCAACGCGTAGCCTATGAGGACTCCCGGCTGGATGCGGTGGACGCCTTTACCGCAGACGGCAACGTCAGCTGGTCACCGCGCCGTGGCACTGACATCAATATCGGGCTTCGCAGCACTGTCCAGGATTCGACTGCAGCAGGCCAAGGCGGGTGGGCGGAGTATCAGCTGAGTTCCGCTCTCGCTCACCAGATGCGTGATCATCTCGTCGCCCGCCTGACGGGAAGTGCGACGCTTCGCGATTTTCAGGGATCCGGCAACAACAATGTCACCTGGATTACCGGAGCAGGCCTGACATGGAGTATCAATCGATATCTGGATATGACCGGCGACGTAGAATACGAAACAACGACCGGGGGCGGCTCCGATCAGGACATTCTTCGCGCTGGCATAGGGCTGACCCTGCGGCGATAATCACATTTCCGTGAACAGGCGTGATGCATGATGAGCATACGTCGCAGCTCCCGCAGTTGGATTTTGCCTATAGAATGAGCAAAAGCTCAGCAGACAAATCATGGAATGACGACAAGTTGTCGCATCTTGTCGCAATCTCGAAGCCTATGAACAAATGTTTCGCGCAACCATTTAGACATCATGTTTCCCATGCTTGAAATGCAATGGTTAAAAGGCTGCCCAGCAATATCAAGCCGGAAGTGAACTGTGAAATATCGCTGTTTCCTGATCCCCACCTCTTTCATCTGTTAGCAGATGCAGCATATAGCGGCCCATTCGGCATATTTTTGCCGCAATGCAGCATTGCCGCATGGCGCAAGTTTGAGGTTTCAAATTGGCTAGTCTTACCAACAACGGCACAAAGGCCGGAAGCACGAAGTCTTCCAAGGCCGGCGCCAACAATTATCAGTTCGCTCTTATTGCACTGACGTCGCTGTTCTTCATGTGGGGCTTTATCACCTGCCTGAACGACATTCTCATTCCGCATCTGAAGAACGTCTTCTCGCTGAACTACACGCAGTCGATGCTCATTCAGCTTTGCTTCTTCGGTGCCTATTTCATCGTATCGCTGCCAGCGGGTGCGCTGGTTAAGCGCATCACCTATAAATGGGGTATCGTCGTTGGCCTGCTGATCGCCGCGATCGGCTGCGCCCTCTTCATCCCGGCAGCCGCCTACCGCGTCTACGGCCTGTTCCTCGGTGCGCTCTTCATTCTCGCATCCGGCGTAACAGTCCTTCAGGTCGCCGCGAACCCGTACGTCACCGAACTCGGCGCACCGGAAACAGCAGCCAGCCGCCTGACGCTCACTCAGGCATTCAACGCGCTCGGCACGACCGTTGCTCCATTGTTCGGCGCCTTCCTGATACTGTCGGCAGCAACCGGCGACATCGCCACCGCTACCGGTCAACAACTGGAAACGCTGCGCCTGGAAGAAGCCGATGCAGTTCGCTTCCCTTACATGCTTCTGGCGATTGCCTTCCTCGTGCTTTCGGCAATCTTCGCAGCCTTGAAGCTGCCGCAGATCGAAGAGGAAGCCGTTGAAACCGAAGGTGGCGAACGCGCCTCCGCATGGTCCTACCGCCACCTCGTTCTCGGCGCGATCGGCATTTTCGTATATGTCGGCGGCGAAGTTTCGATTGGTAGCTTCCTGGTAAACTACCTTGCGGAGCCGACTATCGCCAACCTGCCGGAAGCAGAAGCAGCTCACTATGTGGCCTATTTCTGGGGTGGTGCGATGGTAGGCCGCTTCATCGGCGCCTATGCCATGCGTTACATCGAAGACGGCAAGGCACTTGCGTTCAACGCCGTGCTCGCGGCTGTCCTTCTCCTGGTAACGGTCTTCGCTGGCGGCAAACTGGCCATGTGGGCTGTTCTCGCGATCGGCCTGTTCAACTCGATCATGTTCCCGACCATCTTCAGCCTTGCGCTGAAAGGTCTTGGCCGTCACACCAGCCAGGGTTCGGGCATCCTGTGCCTGGCCATCGTCGGCGGTGCGATCGTTCCGGTTATCATGGGCGCTCTTGCCGATACGATCGGCATCCACCTCGCCTTCCTGATGCCGGTCATTTGCTACATCTACATCTTCTACTACGGCATCAAGGGCCACAAGGCCGTCTGACATTGCCTATCTAGCGTGGGGTAAATCCCCACGCCCCAAACGAAAGAAGCCGCCGGGGCAGACCTCGGCGGCTTCTTTTATTTTCAGCTTGCGCAGATGTTACTTCAGTTTGGCAGCAAGCGCCTTGAGCGGGCCTTCGATGGCCGGGCGGATATCCGGGCGCTGCAGGGCAAAAGCGAGGTTCGCCAGAATGAAGCCGTCCTTGGCGCCGCAGTCATAGGTCTCGCCGGTAAACGGATAGGCAGCGAAGTCCTGTTCCTTGGCCAAGGCCAGCATACCATCGGTCAGCTGGATCTCGTTGCCGGCGCCGCGCTCCTGGGTCTCTAGGATCTTGAAGATCTCAGGCTGCAGGATGTAGCGACCGTTGATGAAGAAGTTGGAAGGTGCGGTGCCCTTGGCCGGCTTCTCGACCATCTCGGTGATCTTGAAACCACCATTGCCGACGGAAGCGCCCTTGCCGACGATCCCGTATTTATGCGCCTGTTCCGGATCGCATTCCTCGACGGCGAGAACATTGCCACCAGTCTGTTCGTAAAGCTCGACCATGCCCCTTAGGCAGCTCTTTTCCGATGACATGATCATGTCGGGCAGCAGCACTGCAAAAGGCTCGTCGCCAACGATGTCACGGGCGCACCACACGGCATGGCCGAGACCGAGCGGAACCTGCTGGCGAGTGAAGCTCGCCGTGCCGGCCTTCGGCAGAATATGCGACAGAAGCGTCAGTTCGGCATTCTTGTTGCGCTCGCGCAGCATCTGCTCCAGTTCGAACTGGATATCGAAATAGTCTTCGATGACACCCTTGCCGCGACCTGTGACGAAAACGAAATGCTCGATGCCGGCCTCAGCCGCTTCGTCCACCACATACTGAATGACCGGCTTGTCGACCACAGTCAGCATTTCCTTCGGAACGGCTTTGGTCGCCGGAAGGAAACGCGTGCCGAGTCCGGCCACCGGAAAAACTGCTTTGCGGATCTTACGCTGTTCAGACACTCATGCCTCCTGAATGCACTTCATTGTGCGGATATGAAACCTTCGGGGTTGTAGTGTGCAATTGCTACTGTTTCGCAAAAGGCTCCCACGAACCCGTGATCTATGGTAAAGAATTTGTTGACTCTATTACGTTAAGACATCGTTGAGCCGCATACCAGACACGCCATGAACGGCGCATGAAGGAATGGATACGACTGCCGATGACCAGATTCCGCACCCGCTCACGTAGCTTCGCCCTCCTGCTTGCAGCCGGTCTCGCGACGGCCATGATGCCATTAAATGCTCAGGCCGATGCGGGCTTCAAGAGATGGGTTGCAGATTTCTACGAGACCGCAGCCAAAAGTGGCATCACGCGTTCGACATACCAGAAGGCTTTTGCCGGCATCAATGAACCGGACCCGGAGGCTTTACAGAAGGCCCAGTACCAGCCCGAGTTCAAATCGCAGATCTGGGAATATCTGGATAGCCGCGTCAATCCCTACACCGTCCAGATCGGTCGGCAGATGGCCGCTCGCCATGGCGCCACGCTGAACGCCATTGAGCGCCATTTCGGCGTTGACAAGAACATCCTGCTCGCCATCTGGTCCATGGAATCCAATTACGGCGCAGTCTTGGAAAAGCCGGAACGGCTGCATCACGTGCCACAGGCACTGGCCACACTCGCGTGGGCGGATCCAAAGCGAGCAAAATTCGCCCGTACCCAGCTGATCGCCGCCCTGAAGATCCTGCAGGCAGGTGACGTGACGCCAAAGCAGCTGACTGGCTCCTGGGCCGGCGCCATGGGCCATACGCAGTTCATTCCTACGAGCTACCTGCTTTACGCGGTTGATGCTGATGGCAACGGCAAGCGCGATATCTGGCACTCTATCCCCGATGCATTGGCAACCTCCGCCAACCTTCTCGCCCAGAACGGCTGGACTACCGGCAAGACATGGGGTTACGAGGCCGTTCTTCCATCGGGCGCTGGCAGATACGAAGGCCAGACGAAGACGCTTGCCCAATGGGCCGCACTCGGCTTTGTGCGCCCTAACGGCAAGGGTTTCCCGCGCGGTACGGATCGTGCGACGCTGAAGCTGATGGGCGGTTCAAACGGACCAGCCTTCCTGATGATGAAAAACTTCTACACCATCAAGAAGTACAACGCGGCAGACAGCTACGCTCTGGCCGTCGGGCTTCTTGCCGACGAGATCGCGGGTTATGGCGGCATGCAACAGTCATGGCCGCGCCCACAAGGCACGCTCGATATCAGGGAAAAATTTGAACTGCAGAGCCGCATGAAGGAACTTGGCTATTATGACGGCGAAGTCGATGGCAATTTCGGCTCCGGCTCCAAGGCCGCGATTTCCGCGATTCAGAAAAGACTGGGCATGAACCAAGACGGCGAGCCATCGCAATCGCTGCTGCGCGCCCTGCGTTGACATGTGATCCAGCGGGCGCAAGATTTGTGATCATGATAGCCCGTCGGGATTCGTAACGATGTTTATTGACCCCATGAAGAAAAACCTTGTTCAGCGCGTTGGTTGCGGCGTGCTGACGGTTGCTCTCTTGGCCGGCAGCTTTCCCGTTTCGGCCGGAGCACAGGAACCGGTAAGACGCCGGAACCTGTTTGATCTGCTTTTCGGCGGGCCCCGTTACGAACGGGAAGAGCCTCCGGTCCGCTATAACCGACGTGACGGCTCGATCATCGAGACGGCTCCGCGACGGGAGCGCAACCGAAGCGCTGCAAGACCGCCCGCTCCACGGCCTCCGATCCCACTTGCACCGCCTAAACCCGATCCGGTCGCGAAACTGGAAGATGCCCGCAAGATCCTCGTGGTCGGTGATTTCTTCGCCGGCAATATCGGCGGTCAGCTTGAGACCACATTTGAAGCATCTCCCGGCGTCGCCGTATTCACCCGAAGCGACGGCTCTTCGGGCCTCGTTCGAGACGATCATTACGATTGGCTGAAGGAGCTTCCGGGCATCATCACCGAGGCCAAGCCGGCGATGGTCGTCGTCATGATCGGCGCCAACGATCGCCAGCAGATGACCTCGGGGGCAAGGGAAAAATTCCCGACAGACGCGTGGTTTGCCGAATATCGGCGACGCGTATCGGAGGTCGCTCGCATCGTGACCAGCCGCCGGCTGCCGCTGCTCTGGGTCGGCCTGCCCTCTTTCCAGTCGCCGTCGATGATGGCGGATGCCGCCAAGCTCAACGCCATCTACCGTGCACGCACGGAAGACGTGGGCGGCGAATTCGTCGACATCTGGGATGGTTTCGTCGACGAGGACGGCAAGTTCATCCTGACCGGCTCCGACGTGAACGGCCAGCAGGTCCGTCTGCGTGGAGCAGATGGCATTACCTTTACCGAAGCCGGCAAGCAGAAACTGGCCTTCTATGTCGAGAAGCTTGCCCGCCGCCACCTGGGCGACATGGCAAGCCCGGAACTGGTGAACCTGGGACCCGGCACACTGCCGGACCTCAATCTGCCGGTGGATCCCAACAAGACGCTCCCCGCGCTGCCGATCAGCCTATCCGACCCCGACCTCGACGGCGGCAAGGAACTGCTAGGAGCGGTCCCGAGGACAAACAGCCTCACCCAGTCCCCGCGCGAGCGATTGGTCAAGCGCGGCGAAATGGACCCGGCTCCCGCAGGCCGCATCGACAACTACAAGATCTCGAAGACACAATAAGAACAGGCGCCATTTACGGCGCCTGTAATGTCCAGTCTCGCACGGTGCTGACGGATCACCAGTAGCCGAGCGCTCTCCACCACACTGCGCCGACCGCGGCGAAGATGACGAGATTGACCAGGCACATGATGAAGCCCACGCCCCACCACTTGCCCATGGTGATGTAACCGCTGCCAAAGATGATCGGCGATGTGCCTGTCGCATAGTGGGTCAGCGTCATCATGATCGACGACGAGGCTGCCATCATCAACAGGAAGACGGCATGGTATTCTGCCGGGATCAGCATGACGCCGACGGTGAGGAAGGCAAGCATCATGGCGCTGACATGCGCGGTGGTGCTGGCGAACATGTAGTGGGCGAAGGTGAAGATCAGCACGAGGATCGCGGCCGTCATCGGCCAGCTCAAGTCTGCATGCGAGATCATGTCCTTCATGCCGTTCGAGAACCAGCCGATCACACCAAGTTTGTTCAGCTGGTCGGCCATCATGACGAGCGCACCGAACCAGATGAGCGTATCCCAGGCGCTTTTTTCCGACAGCACATCATCCCAGTTGATCGTGCCGGTGATCAGGAGAGCGAAGAGACCGAGCACTGCGACCACGGTCGGGTCGAGCGTGAAGGCAGGTCCGAAGATCATCGCCGGAACGTTGGCCCAAAGGATCAGCAGCATGACGAAAGTGCCGATCATCACCATTTCCTTGCCCGACAGAGGCCCCATCGCCGCCAATTCCTTCCTGGCATACGAAACGGCATCCGGCGTGCGCTTAAGCTCAGGCGGCGAGATCATGTAGAGCACGAGCGGCATGACCACGAGCGCGACCAGACCCGGCACGAACATGGCCAGCGCCCAGGTAACCCAGGTCAGTTGCATCGCGCCGCCGGTCGACTTCGCGATATATTCGAGCACCAGCGGGTTAGGCGCGGTCGCGGTGACGAACATCGCCGACGAAATCGGGTTGGCGTGATAATTCACCAGCGCCAGATAGGTGCCGACCTTACCCTGCGTCCCCTTTGCCGGATCCGAATCGAAGGCATTGGCGATCGACTTCATGATCGGGTGGATGATGCCGCCGCCACGTGCGGTGTTGCTCGGTGTAAACGGCGCTAGGATCAACTCGCAGAAAACCAGACCGTAACCGATGCCGATCGTCCGCTTTCCGAGAAGCGCGATGAAACCGAGGCCGAGGCGACGCCCCAGACCGGTCTTCCTCAAACCCAGCGAGATCAGGACCGCAATGACGATCAGCCAAATCAGCGGGTTGGCGAAACTGCTGAGCGCATCGGCAACCGCGCCCTTAGAATTTGGCGATGTCACCTGCATCAGCGAGACGATAACGATCGCCATCAGCGCCATCACGCCGATCGGCATGACCTTGAGGATGATCGCCAGGATCGTGGTCAGGAAGATGGCCAGCATCTTCCAGCCGTTTTCATCCAGCCCAGCGGGGGCCGGGATAGCCAGAAGGGTGAACAGAAAAATCGTCGTGATGATCGCCGGAATGATTCGGAACGGAACCATGTCCCTGAAATAACTTAGAATAGCCGGAATACTGAAGCGCATTAACTTGTCCTCGGGTGTCCAGAGCCTTGATGTTTATCAAGGCCCTTCGAACAAGGCGTTACACGATCCCGCCGCCCTCCCCTTGACGTTGGTCAAATTTGCAAAATTGTGACGGCACCATGAGATTCAGACAAAACAAAACCGCCACCTACCCGGTCTTCGGGAAGGTAGCGGCTCTGGTTCGATCATGATGACTTGAAAATGCTCGGAGGCCGATATCAGCGCGGCAGCAGAGAGCTTCCCATCAAAGCTTCATCGATGGCGCGGGCCGCTTGGCGACCTTCACGAATCGCCCAGACGACCAGCGACTGACCGCGGCGCACGTCACCTGCCGTCCACAGCTTGTCGACCGAAGTCTTGTAGTCGCGCTCGTTGGCAACGACATTGGTCGAGCCACGACGGTCGACATTGATATCGAGCTTTCCGTCGAGTTCGCTCAGCACGCCTTCCTTCAGCGGGCCCGAGAATCCGATGGCGATGAAGGCGAGATCGGCCTTGATGATGAAATCGGTTCCGGCGATCGGCTTGCGGCGTTCGTCGACTTCGCAGCAACGCACGCCGGTCAACTGACCGTCTTCGCCGATGAATTCGAGTGTCGCGACCTGAAACTCGCGGACAGCGCCCTCCGCCTGAGAGGAAGAGGTGCGCATCTTGGTTGCCCAGAAGGGCCAGACGGCAAGCTTGTCTTCCTTTTCCGGCGGCTGCGGACGGATGTCGAGCTGGGTTACCTTGACGGCACCCTGACGGAAGGCCGTACCGACGCAGTCGGACGCCGTATCGCCACCACCGACGACCACGACATGCTTGGCGCCGGCGAGGATCGGTTCGGCCGCCCAGGCGACACTGTCGATATTTTCGCGGCCGATGCGACGGTTCTGCTGAACAAGATACGGCATGGCATCATAGACGCCATGCAGGTCAGCGCCGGGGATGCCGGCCGGACGCGGCGTTTCCGAACCACCGCAATAGACGACGGCATCGTGTTCGGCGGTCAGTTCCTCAACCTTCTTGTCGACGCCGATATTGACGCCGTAATGGAAAGTAACGCCTTCGCCGGTCATCTGCTCGACGCGGCGATCGATGAAGTTCTTCTCCATCTTGAAGTCCGGAATGCCGTAACGCAGCAGGCCGCCGGCCTTGCTCTCGCGCTCATAGACATGAACTTCATGACCGGCGCGGGCAAGCTGCTGTGCAGCCGCCATGCCAGCGGGGCCTGAACCGATAACGGCAACCTTCTTGCCGGTCTTCACCGTTGCCGGATGCGGCACGATATAGCCAAGCTCGTAGGCCTTGTCGGCAATCGCCTGTTCAACCGTCTTGATCGCAACCGGCGCATCCTCGAGATTCAGCGTGCAGGCTTCCTCGCACGGCGCGGGACAGACGCGACCGGTGAATTCCGGGAAATTGTTGGTGGAATGGAGGTTGCGGATCGCCTCTTCCCACTTGTTGTTATAGACCAGATCGTTCCAGTCCGGGATCTGGTTATGCACGGGACAGCCGGTCGGGCCATGGCAATAGGGAATGCCACAGTCCATGCAGCGGGCAGCCTGTTTGGTCACTTCCGCATCCGACATCGGAATGGTGAATTCGCGGAAATGGCGGATACGATCCGACGCAGGCTGGTACTTCGCCACCTGCCGGTCGATTTCCATGAAACCCGTTACCTTGCCCATGTCATTCCCTCTTCAAAGCAGGGTGCCCGTAGGCCCCCAGTACCAGTAGGCGAAACCGATAACCGCCCCCAGCACGATAAACTCTATTGCGACATTGCCGCTCGCGAAGAATGCAGCCGCTGGCACAGCGACTGCGATGCTCACCGAAACCAGTCGATGAACAAAAGCCATCTGGCTTACTCCGCAGCGACGCCCATCCGCATGCGTTCCATCTCGACCAGCGCACGGCGATATTCGACCGGCATGACCTTGCGGAACTTCGGCCGGAACTCGCTCCAGCGATCAAGGATATCCTTGGCGCGGGTCGAACCGGTGTAATGCATGTGGTTGGAGATCAGCTGGTAGAGACGCTCCTCGTCGTGGCGCGTCATGTCTTCGGAAACGTCGACACGTCCCTTGTGCATGATGTCGCCGCCGTGATGGTGCAGCTTTTCCAGCATGTCGTCTTCTTCCGGAACCGGCTCAAGCTCGACCATCGCCATGTTGCAGCGCTTGGCGAAATCGCCCTTCTCGTCCAGCACGTAAGCGACGCCGCCCGACATGCCGGCCGCGAAGTTGCGGCCCGTTTCGCCGAGAACGACGACAATGCCGCCGGTCATGTATTCGCAGCCATGGTCACCCACGCCTTCGACAACCGCAATCGCACCCGAGTTGCGCACCGAGAAACGCTCGCCGGCAACGCCGCGGAAATAGCACTCACCGGTCGTCGCGCCGTAAAGCACGGTATTGCCGACGATGATCGAGTTTTCGGCCACAATCTTCGAGTTTTCCGGCGGACGCACAATAATCCGGCCACCCGACAGGCCCTTGCCGACATAGTCGTTGCCGTCACCAACCAGATCAAAGGTGATGCCGCGGGCGAGGAAGGCACCGAAGGACTGGCCGGCCGTACCGGTCAGCGTCACATGGATCGTGTCGTCCTTCAGACCCTTCTGGCCCCAGCGCTTGGCAAGCTCACCCGAAAGCATCGCGCCGGCAGAACGGTCGACGTTCTTGATCGGCACTTCGAAGACAACCGGCTCCTTGCTTTCAAGGGCTGCCTGCGACTTCTCGATCATCTTGCGGTCGAGAATGTCGTCGATCGGATGCTTCTGACGCTCGGTCCAGTAGGTAGCGCTCTTCGGAGCTTCTACCTTGTGGAAGATCTTGGAGAAATCGAGCCCCTGGGACTTCCAGTGCGCCAGCATGTCGTCCTTCTCGAGCAGGTCGGACAGGCCGATAATCTCGTCGAACTTGGTAAAGCCGAGCGATGCCAGGATCTCGCGTACTTCTTCGGCAACGAAGAAGAAGTAGTTGATCACGTGCTCCGGCGTACCCTTGAAGCGCTTGCGCAGGACCGGGTCCTGGGTGGCGACACCCACGGGGCAGGTATTGAGATGGCACTTGCGCATCATGATGCAGCCGGCAGCGATGACCGGAGCCGTCGCGAAGCCGAATTCGTCTGCGCCGAGAAGCGCACCGATGATGACGTCGCGGCCGGTCTTCAGGCCGCCATCGACCTGCAGCGCGATGCGCGAACGAAGGCCGTTCAGCACCAGCGTCTGCTGGGTTTCAGCAAGCCCGATTTCCCATGGGCTACCGGCATGCTTCAGCGAGGTCAGCGGCGAAGCACCCGTGCCGCCGTCGAAACCGGCAACCGTGATATGGTCGGCGCGTGCCTTGGCGACACCGGCAGCAACCGTACCGACACCGACTTCGGACACCAGCTTGACCGAAATGTCGGACGTCGGGTTGACGTTCTTCAGGTCGTAGATCAGCTGCGCCAGATCTTCGATCGAATAGATGTCATGGTGCGGCGGCGGCGAGATGAGGCCAACGCCCGGCGTCGAATGACGGGTCTTTGCAACGGTTGCATCGACCTTATGGCCGGGCAGCTGCCCACCTTCGCCGGGCTTCGCACCCTGCGCCACCTTGATCTGTAGCATATCGGCATTGACCAGATATTCGGTCGTAACACCGAAGCGGCCGGATGCGATCTGCTTGATCGCCGAACGCTCGGGGTTCATCGAACCGTCCGGCAGCGGAAGATAGCGATCGCTCTCTTCACCGCCCTCACCCGTGTTCGACTTGCCGCCGATCCGGTTCATGGCGATCGCAAGCGTCGTATGCGCTTCGCGGGAAATCGAGCCGAAGGACATCGCGCCGGTCGAGAACCGCTTGACGATATCGACAGCCGGTTCGACCTCATCGAGCGACACAGGCTTGCGGCCAAGCGCTTCCGCCGACTTGATCTTGAACAGGCCGCGGATCGTGTTCATCCGAACCGCGCTCTCGTTCACCATCTGGGCGAACTCGCGGTAGCGATCCTGGCTGTTGCCGCGCACGGCGTGCTGCAGGGTCGCCACCACATCCGGCGTCCAGGCATGGCTTTCGCCGCGCATGCGGTATGCATATTCGCCGCCGATATCGAGCGACGAGGCCAGAACCGGGTCCTTGCCGAAGGCCGATGCATGGCGGCTGACGGTTTCCTCGGCGATTTCGGTGAGGCCGATGCCTTCGATCGACGTCGCGGTTCCGAAGAAATACTGGTTGACCAGTTCCGAGTTCAGGCCGACGGCGTCAAAGATCTGACCGCCGCAATAGGACTGGTAGGTGGAAATGCCCATCTTGGACATGACCTTGAGGATGCCCTTACCGACCGCCTTGATATAGCGATAGACCATCTCGCCCGCATCGACTTCCTTGGGGAATTCGCCGCGCATATGCATGTCGGTCAGCGTGTCGAAGGCGAGATAGGGGTTGATCGCTTCTGCACCGTAACCGGCCAGAAGACAGAAGTGATGGATCTCGCGCGGCTCGCCGGATTCAACGACCAGACCGACCGAGGTGCGAAGCCCCTTGCGGATCAGGTGGTGATGGACGGCAGCAGTCGCCAGAAGCGCGGGGATGGCAATACGATCCGGGCCTATCTGGCGGTCGGACAGCACGATGATGTTGTAACCGCCCTTGACCGCAGCTTCCGCGCGTTCGCAGAGACGATCGAGCATTTCCGGCATGCCTTCGGCGCCGCGCTCGATGTCATAGGTGAAATCGAGCGTCTTGGTGTCGAAGCGATCTTCCGTGTGGCCGATCGAACGGATCTTTTCGAGATCGCCATTTGTCAGGATCGGCTGGCGCACTTCCAGGCGCTTGGCATTCGCCATGCCCTCATGGTCGAGAATGTTCGGGCGCGGACCGATGAACGACACGAGGCTCATGACCAGCTCTTCCCGGATCGGATCGATCGGCGGGTTCGTGACCTGCGCGAAGTTCTGCTTGAAATAGGTGTAGAGCAGCTTCGACTTGTCCGACATCGCCGAGATCGGCGTATCGGTCCCCATCGAGCCGACCGCTTCCTGACCGGTCGTCGCCATCGGCGACATCAGGATCTTGGTGTCCTCGGTCGTGTAACCGAAGGCCTGCTGGCGATCGAGCAGGGACACGTCACGGCGCAGCGCGCGCGGTTCCACAGGCTTCAGGTCTTCAAGGATAAGCTGGGTGCGATCGAGCCACTTCTCGTATGGGTGCTTGGTCGCAAGCGTCGTCTTCAGCTCCTCGTCGGAGATGATCTGGCCCTTCTCCATGTCGATCAGCAGCATCTTGCCCGGCTGGAGGCGCCACTTCTTGATGATCTTTTCTTCCGGCACCGGCAACGTGCCGGCTTCGGACGCGAGAATGACGCGGTCGTCATCGGTGACGAGATAACGGGCCGGACGCAGGCCGTTACGGTCAAGCGTCGCGCCAATCTGCTTGCCATCGGTAAAGCAGACGGCTGCCGGACCGTCCCACGGCTCCATCAGGGCAGCGTGATATTCGTAGAACGCCTTGCGCTCCTTCGACATCGACTGGTTGCCGGCCCATGCTTCCGGGATCAGCATCATCATCGCATGCGCCAGCGAATAACCGCCACGAAGAAGGAACTCGAGCGCATTGTCGAAGCAGGCCGTATCCGACTGGCCTTCATAGGAGATCGGCCAGAGCTTGGAGATATCGTCACCGAACAGCGGCGAAGATACGGAAGCCTGACGCGCCGCCATCCAGTTGACGTTGGAACGCAACGTGTTGATTTCACCGTTATGCGCGACCATGCGGTAAGGATGCGCCAGCTTCCAGGACGGGAAGGTGTTGGTAGAGAAACGCTGGTGAACGAGTGCCACGGCCGTCTCGAAACGCGGATCGGCAAGGTCCTTATAATAGGCGCCGACCTGATAGGCGAGGAACATGCCCTTGTAGACGATCGTCGAGGACGACAGCGAAACCGGATAGAAACCGGTTTCCTGGCCACCGAACTGGTCGTAGATCCGGTTGGAAATCACCTTGCGGACCAGGAAAAGCTGGCGCTCGAATTCGGCATTGGTCGCGGCATCGCGCCCGGCACCGATGAAGACCTGCAGGTGATAGGGTTCGGTGGCAGCGATATCCGGTGCCTTGGAGAGCGAGGAATTATCGACAGGCACATCGCGGAAGCCGAGGAACTGCTGTCCCTCTTCGGCAATCACGTCGATGATGACCTTCTTGAAATGCTCGATCTGCTCGGCATCGCGCGGCAGGAAGAAATGACCGACAGCATATTCGCCGGCCTTCGGCAGGGTCACACCCTGCTTGGACATTTCCTCACGGAAGAACCGATCCGGGATCTGCACCAGAATGCCCGCGCCGTCACCCATCAGAGGGTCGGCACCGACAGCACCGCGATGCGTCAGGTTTTCCAGGATGAACAGGCCGTCCTTGACGATCTGGTGAGACTTCTGGCCCTTCATATTGGCAATGAAGCCGACGCCGCAGGCATCATGCTCGTTGCGCGGATCATAAAGACCCTGGGCGGCAGGAATGCCGGAGGCGATGAAAGGCACGCCCTGCCCGGCTTTCGCCGAGGCCATGTCGGTGGGACAGTGCTGATCTAAAACCTTCTTCGTCATCGTCATTCCTCCTGTTGGCCGCCATTTTCAGCGAGCAAGGTGGCATCCCATCAAATCCTGGAGATGACAGCGCCATCACCAGTCACGCAACTACGCCGCTCCAGCATCGAGCCAAGAACCTATAAAGACTCAAAGCCCAAACCAGATCGACGTCCAATTCGGCGGTTCGACACGAGTTCAAAACTGATCGCCGGATAAATTAGGACAGAAAAGCTGACCTAATTCTCAATCTGATATCGCATGATTTTAACTTCCTCACAAGGGAGTGTCTGCAAAAATCTGCACGTGACACGACACTCCATTACGCAAAACGAATGGGTTTGAGTAATTTAATTGCGCAAAGCCGATCCGATAAACTCTTTCATTGCCATGCGAATAGGTCCACCCATCGGAGACAGGCTTTACCGTTGCGCGAATGCGAAAAAGTCTTAATCTCCCGGCACTCCAACCAATCTCAAGGTGCCATTTCATGTTCTTCGCCTCCGACAATTGGGCAGGAGCCCATCCTGCCATCAACGAACGCTTGTCGAAGGAGTCGACTCGTTTCGCCGCAGCCTATGGAACGAGCGACCTGGACCGCTCCATCGAGCAGCGCTTCAACGAGATCTTTGAAAAAGAAGTCGCTGTCTTCTTTGTCGCCACCGGCACAGCCGCCAATTCGCTTTCGCTCGCCAGCATCGCCCGCCCCGGCGGCCTGACCTTCTGCCACACCGAAGCGCATGTGATCGAAGACGAATGCGGCGCTCCGGACTTCTTCTCTGGCATGCGCATGGTTGGCGTCGAAGGCCCGGCCGGCAAGATGCTGCCGGAAAACCTTCTGGAACGGATTGCGCGTTACCCACAGGACGCCGTCCATCATGGCCGCGCCGCCGCCGTCACCATGACCCAGGCAACCGAAGTCGGCACCATATACACGCTCGACGAAATCGACACGATCTCGAAAATCGCCAAGCAAAACGGCCTGCCGCTTCACATGGACGGCGCTCGCTTCGCCAACGCTCTCGTTTCGCTCGGTTGCACGCCGGCGGAATTGACCTGGAAGCGCGGCGTCGACGTCCTGTCCTTCGGCGGCACGAAGAACGGCTGCTGGTGCGCCGAAGCCATCGTCTTCTTCGACCCGCAACTCGCCAAGGACTTCGCATTTCTGCGCAAGCGCACCGCCCAGCTGTTTTCGAAGTCACGCTTTATCGCGGCCCAATTCGAGGCCTATCTGCAGGACGATCTGTGGCTAGGCTTGGCCAGCCATGCCAATGCGATGGCCGACCGCCTGCGCACAGGCTTTGGCTCGCTCAACAGCGCCAGTCTCGCATGGCCGACAGAAGCGAACGAAGTCTTCGCCGTGCTGCCGAAAACATCCGCCAAGGCCGCAGCAGAACAGGGCGCAAAGTTCTATGACTGGCTGGAACCCCGCGACATGCCGGAAAAAGTCCGCAAGGACGAAGCTCTTATCCGCATGGTCACCTCGTTTGCGACGACCGAAGAGGATGTCGACCAGTTCCTGTCTATCTGCGCCTCGGCTTGAAGTCGGACTCGATGCTCAAATAGATTGCGGCACGATCCGTGCCGCAATCAGGCTGGAAAGAGCTTCGACCATTACCGCATCGGCGCCACGCCGCGGGATCAGGACGAACTCAACGTCTTCCAGCCGCGGCAGGCGATCGCCGGCAATTTCACGCAGGCCCTCCGGCACCATGCTGCGCGGCTGCACCATAACCCCCATGCCCGCACGCGCCGCAGCGGTCAGCCCGCTCAGGCTGCCGCAGGTACAGACGACGCGCCACGCAAACTTCTCCCGATCGAGCGCCTCCTGCACCACCCGCCGGGTGATCGAGGGCGGCGGAAATGCGATCAGCGGCAGGACCGCATCCCTGGCCGGAGCAAAATGAGGATCACGCGCAAGCCAGACCAGCGGCTCGCGATAGAGAAGCTTGCCATGCGTATCTCCGACATGGCGCTTGGCAAGCACGAGATCGAGATCGCCGGCATCCTGCATCTGGTTGAGCACCGCCGACAGCGCCACCGTCAATTCCAGATCAACCAGCGGATGGAGGCGAATGAAATCTTCCAAAATCCCTGTCAACCGGTTGGCGACCACATCTTCCGACACACCGAGCCTCAGCCGCCCGCGCAGCCGGCTTTCTCCGAAAAGCGACAGGACCTGACCATTGAGATCAAGCATGCCACGCGCATAACCGACAAGCGCCTCGCCATCGGCGGTCAGCCGCACCTGATGCGTGTCGCGAAACACCAGTTGACGTCCCAGCGACTTCTCCAGCCGCTGGATATGCTGCGTCACGGTCGACTGCCCCACACCGAGCCTTGCCGCAGCCTCGGTAAAACTGCCGGTCTGCTGCAGCATGAGAAAGCTGTCGAGGTGATGAAGGTTCAGCATCGCTATTGCACTTCATGATAACTGTTAGTGTTTGCATTTTACTTTACGATAATAGAAACCGCAATCAATATACCCTTGAGGGCCAAGGCCCGCGGAGCATGTGATGAAGCGCTTTCTGCCCGATCTATATACGATGATGCTGCTGGGAACCGTGATCCTCGCATCCTTCTTTCCCATTTACGGCGCCTGGGCAGACTGGTTCGCCATCGCGACGGATATCGCCATCGGCCTTCTCTTCTTCCTGCACGGCGCGCGCCTGGCGCGCGACACAGTGGTCGCCGGCGTGTTGCACTGGCGCCTGCACTTGACGATCGTGCTCACCACATTTGCAGTCTTCCCGATCCTCGGCCTGGCTCTCGGCTTCATTCCCGAAAGCATCCTGCCGGCACCACTCTACCTCGGCATGCTGTTTCTCTGCGTACTGCCCTCGACCGTGCAGTCATCGATCGCCTTCACCTCAATGGCCGGCGGCAATGTACCGGCCGCCATCGTCGCAGCCTCTGGCTCCAACATTCTCGGCATGTTCCTGACCCCTGCCCTCATCGCTCTACTCCTGTCGACAACGGGTGGTGGCGGCGTTTCGCTTGACGCTCTGGAAAAGATTGCGCTGCAGCTGCTAGCCCCATTTATCCTCGGCCAGATCCTGCAGCCCTGGATCGGCAAATGGATCCGCTCAAAGAAGCAGCTTCTGATGCCTTTCGACCGCGGCTCGATCCTGATGGTGGTCTATCTTGCCTTCTCGACGGCCGTCATCGAAGGTATCTGGAAAACCTTCTCTGTAACCGACATCGCCGTCGTCATCGGCCTCGATATCGTCCTGCTCGCAGCCGTGCTCTGTATCACCATGTTCGGCAGCAGACTGCTCGGCTTCAGCAAGGAAGACGAGATCACCATCACCTTCTGCGGCTCCAAGAAGTCGCTGGCATCAGGTGTGCCGATGGCAAATGCAATCTTTTCCGGCAATTCCGCATCGATCGGCGCGATCGTTCTGCCGATCATGCTCTTCCACCAGATCCAGCTGATGACCTGTGCGGTGCTGGCGCAGAAATATGCCGACCGCCTGAAAGCAAAGGAACTGAAGGCGGAACCGGCAGCGGCTTAACCAGGCCCGAATACAAAAACGCCCCCTCCTCGCGAAAGGAAGGGGCGGCGGCTCGCGGTCCTTGATGGGAGGATCAGAGACGAAAGCGTTAGTTCACCTGCTGCGGAGCGACCTGGGCTTCGATCGTTTTGGTCGTGTCGCCGGCTTCAGCTGCAATCGAGATACGGCGGGGCTTCATCGCTTCCGGAATATTCCGGACGAGGTCGATATGAAGCAATCCGTTCTTCAGCGAAGCGGTTTCGACTTCGACGTGATCGGCAAGCTGGAAGCGTCGCTCGAAGGCGCGCTTGGCGATACCGCGATAGAGAAACTCGTTCTGATCGGCACCATCTTCTTCTGCCTTTTCACCCTTCACGGTGAGCGCATGAGCCTGGAATTCGATCGAAAGTTCCTTTTCGTCGAAACCGGCGACAGCCATGGTGATGCGATAGGTATTTTCACCGGTCCGCTCGATATTATAGGGCGGATAGCTCTGCCCCTGATCGCCAAAGTTGCGATTGTCGAGAAGATTGAAAAGCCGGTCGAAACCGACGGTGGAACGGTAAAGCGGGGAAAAATCGACGTGACGCATAATGTCCTCCATTGAAGCGACGTTGCGGTTTTCACTTGGGTGTCAACATCCCGTAATGGCGATGAGGACCCCGTTGAGCAGACCCTTTCGGCGCCTGCAGAGTGAAGATGGGAATTGCAGCCACGCCCTTCAAGACCCCGATACGTCACAGCCGTTTTGCCAATGAACACCGCATGAACAGCAGGTTTTGCTGAGGTTCAGCCCCATATTGCTAAAAGCAAGGTTCTGGAAGGCGGCATGCCTCCTTGGACCGAAGCATATTCGTCCCGTCGCTTCGGTCAGCCTTGCCGGAACCGCGCTGTCATCCCCGTGTCGCCGGTTCCGGCCCTCTTTTTCTCACGTCATGGACAGATGAGCGCCAGCCGAACCAGCGCCCACCCCGGCTGAAAATGGCGTGGTTCAGTGCACCGCGCCCGACCCGCCGGCCGCCACGATGGCGAAGGGCTGACCTTCCACGGCGATGGTCCGCACCTCCTTCAGGTTGTCTCCATCGACAACGCGAACGAGGCTCTTGCGCGGATCGGTGACGGCGATCTGACCATCAGCAACAGCCAGCCGCGGACGCGGATCACGCCAATGCCCGTCCTTGCTGTAAGGCTCGGTTACCGTCTCGCTTTTGACGATCCCCCCCTTCACCACATCGATGAGATGCAGCTTGCCGTCTTCGGTCAGCACATAGGCGCTATGCGGATCGGCAGGATCGAGCGCGAAGTCGACACGTCGCGTCGGCAGCTCGATCAGGCGATAAGCCTCCTCAGCGCTGTCCGGATCGACAAGCACGATATTGTCCTCACCGTAATTGCCGAGAAAGAACTGCATCGATTTTCCGCCCAGTAGCGTCGACACCTTTCCCTTCGGCAGGTCCTTGCCATAGCCGAGCATCTCAAGCTTCGGCCCATCCATGCCGCCCGGCCGCGCAACGAGAACGCCTTCTTCGCAACCGAAGGCGACAAGCCGCGCAGAGCTTGCCTCGCCATGCAGACCGGTGCAGGTCGCGACCTCGCCCACCTGCTTGCCATCGGCATCGACGACACGCAGGCCGAGACGCGGCGGCAATTCGCCCTCCTTCACCGCCACCTCGGTATTCGGCACCGAAACGAGGAAATGATTGCCGACAGGAACGGCGACACCATGATGGGCTGCGATCGTGTCGAACGGTTTCAACACCGCGCCGCCATCCGCAAGCGCCTCCTCGCCGACGAGATCGAACTTCGCTTCCCGATCGTAGAAGACGGCGACCTGATCACCATGGGTGACGACATGGCCGGGCTTCTGCCCCCTGATCACCGTCGAGACCAGTTTCGGCTCATTGATTTCGATATCGCGATGCTCGCCATGATCCGACAACGAAATTCCGGTTGAGATGGCATGAACGATATTCTCGTCACCCTGAACGGCGAAAACCGTTCGCCCGCTGTCACTCAACGAAAGCGCTGCATATCCTTCCAGATCGAACTTGCCGATCTCCTTGCCGGACGAAAGATCGATGGCGCGAACCACCGGCAGAGTGTGATCGGCAACGAACAACCGCCACGTCTCCGCATCCTTTTCCTCTGCAAATGCAACGGATCCAAACACCGCGCTCGAGGCGAGAAGGGTCGCCGTAAATCCGGCAACACGCAACAAATGGGACATAACCTCTCCTATATGTAATAACATTACATACGATGCGTTATACAGTTACGCCACCCATGTCCACCCACGCTCCACGCATAATTCTGGAAGACGCGATTTTGCTTGACCTGCAGCCGCACTCGCCTAACGCTGAATTCATGAGCGAGAACCAGATCAGCCACGACATCCTTCGCCCCACGCCGGAAAACCCTGCGCCGGACAATTACTCCGCGGGCTATTTTGCCGGCCATCGCGGCGTGAAAATCCGCTACGGCCTGTTCCGATCGGATATCGTGCCGGCACGCGGCACCATCGTTTTGCTGCAGGGTCGCAACGAGTTCATCGAGAAATATTTCGAGACCATCCGCCATCTGAACGCGATGGGCCTGTGGGTCGCAACATATGACCTGCGCGGGCAAGGCGGATCCGACCGGCTGAAGAAAGATGCCAGGAAAGGGCATGTCCGGCGCTTTTCCGATTACGAGAAGGATCTCGAGATCTTTCTGGAACAGGTCGTTCTGCCGGATGCCCGCCTGCCCTTCTTCCTTGTAGCCCATTCCACCGGCGCGCTGATTGCCCTCTCAGTCGCACCGCGCCTGTCGAACCGTATCAGCAGGATGGCGCTCGCATCCCCCTATGTCGGCTTCCATGGTCAGCCCGCATCGGAAAAATTCGCCCGCCCGCTGGCACGCCTTCTATCTTGGACGGGCTTCGGCGGCGTCCAGCTCGGCGGCGACCGGCGGCTGATCCCATTCGATGGCAATGGCCTGACCGGGGACAGAAAGCGTTTCGAACGTAATCTCGAACTTTATCGCAGTTTCGAAGACCTGACTGTCGGCGCTCCCACGGCGCGCTGGGTGCACGAAACGCTGAAAGCAGCCTCCCGCGTATCACTGCAGTCGCACCTGATGGAAATCACCATCCCGACATTGGTTCTCGCACCCGTGCTCGACGGCGTCGTGCCCTACCGGTTGCAGGAAAACCTGTCGCGGAATTTTCGTGCCGGACAGCTCATCCCCGTCACCGGTGGCCGGCACGAACTGTTTCAGGAGAAGGATATCTATCGCGCCCAGGCCATGGATGCGATCGAGACCTTCATGCCCGGCCTCGATGGCGGGCTGGAAATGTCAGAAACTGCCGCCTGACGATCTTGATCACCGCCCGGCGAGCAACGCCATAGCCTGCTTGTAAACGGCCTTCGATCCCGCAGCGATGATATTGCCCCCATTCTCCGGTCGTCCACCGTCCCAGGTCGTGATGATGCCGCCGGCCTGTTCGATGATCGGAATCAGCGCCCCGACATCATAAGGCTGCAGGCTGTTTTCGACGACGAGATCGACATGACCTGCAGCAAGCAGCGCATAGGCATAACAATCACAGCCATAACGGAACAGCCGCACCTTCTCCTCGACGGAGCGATAGCGTTTCAGGTCTTCCCCCTGAAAGATATGCGGCGAGGTCGTGAACAGGATGGCATCGGAAAGCGATCCGCAATCGCGCACCGAAATCTGCCGCTCGCCGTCAGGGCCCGAATACCAGGATTGGCTGCCATCGGCGAAATAGCGCTCGCCGGTAAAAGGCTGGTCCATCATCCCCATCGTCGCACGTCCATTGGAACGAAAGCCGATCAGCGTGCCCCAGACCGGCAAGCCGGAAATGAACGCCCGCGTTCCGTCGATCGGATCGATCACCCAGACATGCTCTCGATCAAGCCCTATGCTCTCATGCTCCTCGCCAAGTATGCCATGCTCGGGGAAGCGCTCTTCAATCAGCGCACGGATAGCCGTTTCAGCTGCTCGGTCACCCTCCGTCACCGGATCGAAACCTCCGGCCAATTTGTTGACGACGGAGATTCCGGTGCGAAACCGCGGCAGCGTCTCACCCTTGGCGGCATCGGCAAGCGCATCGAAAAAAACGCGGTCAGGCAACATCGGCAGATCCTTGAATTATCACGTGAGAACATGCTGCGGAGGCAGGACAATTTCTTCATAGGGCCTCTTGCTGCCAAAGAAAACCGCTTTCGATGCCGACCCCTTAATCAGAAAGCCCAAAAATGACGCAAATTTAGTCATTCGAAAAACATGCTTGACAATTGTGCATAACTGGCCGTATTTTCCTAATCACAGTCTTTGACTGTAAATACCCTCCTTGGGTGTTTCCTCCCTAGACTTAGCCGCGCGATGAGCGCGGTTTTTTTTGCCCGCACGTCAGCCGACGCGCGCAAGGCCCGGCAAATTCAGGAATACAAGCTGGAATCTTGAGAACGCGGCTATTCCGCCGCGAGAGCGCCTGCATCATCGGCGAAATCACCGACGAGCTCCGCCATCTGCTGCATGAAGGTGGAAAGCGCCGCAGCGACCAGCGGGAACTCCGCCTTCTTCTCCAGCGTCACCTCATCGACATAAAGGCCACGATTGATCTCGATCTGCAGCGCGTGCAGCCCTCGAACCGGCCGACCGTAATGCTCGGTAATGAACCCGCCCGCATATGGCTTGTTGCGCACGGCGGAAAACCCCATGTCATCGAAGAACTGCAGCGCTGCGCGCGAAAGCTCGGCCGACGCACTCGTTCCGTAACGATCACCAATAATGAAATCCGGCCGCACATCCGAACCGGAGAGACGGACATTGCCCGGCATCGAATGGCAGTCGATCAGGATACCGATACCGAACCGAGCATGGGTGCGCGCGATCAGTTTTCGCAGGCAGGCGTGGTAAGGTTTATAAATCGTCTCGATACGGGACAATCCCTCATCGACGGAAAGCCGCTTGCGGTAGATTTCCATGTTCTCCGCAACGATCCGCGGAATCGTCCCGAGACCACCTGCAACCCTCATCGACCCTATATTCACATAGGGCGGCAGCGGCCCGTCGAACATCCGCGGGTCCAATTCGTACGGTTCGCGGTTGACATCGAGATATGCACGCGGAAAGTGTGCAACGAGAAGCGGAGCTCCCAGCTCAGGGGCATCGGCAAAAAGCTCATCGACGTAATGATCGGCAGAACGCCGGATCGAAAGCGAGTCCAGATGGCTGCTCGCGAGGAAATCCACAGGAAAATGGTTGCCGCTATGCGGTGAATTGAAGACGAATGGAATGGTCTGCGACGCGGGTTCTCTGACTTCGAATTCTTGAAAATCTCCCGTCGACTGATCCATCCTGCCTTTACCATGTCACGAACAAGTCTGATGTGGCATGTTGCCAGTTGCCCGACGCCAAGTCCATACTATGTATAGCCCACCAAACGCCGTTCCGCGTCGGTTAAACGGAAATTTACCGTAAGCCGGCATTATGGAAGGCTTATACAACCTCAGGCATGCACGGATACGGTCCCGACGATGATACAGAAAATCCTTCTCGCCGAAGACGACAACGATATGCGCCGTTTTCTGGTGAAGGCACTGGAAAAGGCGGGATATAAGGTCGCCTCTTTCGACAATGGCGCAAGCGCCTATGACCGGCTTCGCGAAGAGCCCTTCTCTCTTCTCCTGACCGACATCGTCATGCCGGAGATGGATGGCATCGAGCTTGCCCGCCGCGCCACCGAACTCGATCCCGACCTCAAGGTGATGTTCATCACCGGCTTTGCCGCCGTTGCCCTGAATTCCGATTCGAAGGCCCCCAAGGACGCCAAGGTCCTGTCGAAGCCTTTCCACCTTCGTGACCTCGTCGACGAAGTAAACAAGATGCTCGCTGCAGCCTGAATCATTTTTTTTCGGAATCAGACGAACGATCAAGGCGCCCAATCGGGCGCCTTTTGCGTTTTGGGATCGGCACATAACCGCCCCCTAATCCCGCCTTCAATCATCCACAGGCACAAAAATCCCGGAAATGCAGGCCCGTCAAAAAAGCTTCGCATTTCTTCCAAAAAACCAGTTGACGCCCCGATCACGGTATGGTCTATGCGCCGACATCGGATGGGCGTGTAGCTCAGCGGGAGAGCACTACGTTGACATCGTAGGGGTCACAGGTTCAATCCCTGTCACGCCCACCATCCGAATTTTAAGCAAGGCCTTGTAATGACAAGGCCTTTTGCATTTCTGGAAGACGCACGAATAGCGCCGCTGGGTTCGGCTGAACCAACTCGGAAAGTCCGCTCCGGCCAGTTTTTCCTACCTTCCGATTAGCCCTCCAGCTTTGCCAGAATCCATCGTAGCAACTGGATAAAATCCCTCGCCATCTGCGCCAGGTCATCGATTATCAAGGATATTCGATGATGGGTGTAAATTATCGCGAGCGTGAGAACCAGCATAACCAGCCATGGCCATATCGGCTTTCGCTTCGGCGGCGGCTTATCGCCTTCGACGGGATTACTGACGTTCATCGACTATCTCCTGCAGACGTCAGTACACGTTCCGCGCCTGTCGACAAATCGCCTTCTTAATGGGTCTGGACAGATGAAAGCCTCGGCGCAGAGCGCAACCATGTTGCTTCAGGACAGATCAGGTCGTCATAGCCTGCACCTCGTTCCTGCTCTCCCTGACAGAACCAGAAGGCCCGCCCCATTCCGCTGAAGGATAACAAATCAGGCCGCGTATATTCACCCTGGATTACAATGCCGAATGCTCATGCAATCCTGCAGCGAAGAAATCTTTGTCGAAACCTGCCAAAAGGCAAAAAATCTGCAATGCCTCAGACCTAAATTACTGTTTGGTCACTTGTTTTGGGCAGTCTTGCGTCGACCAAAGGCATCGATCCGAGAGAAGCAGGATGGCACAGTACAAATATTCTGACCGCCTCGTTCAGGCCAATTCGTGGGCCTTCGACCAGGACTACAAGCCTGGACAGCCCGTCACCAATGCCGGCATCTATCGCTGCCGGGCCTGTGGTGACGAGATTGTCGCCGACAAGGGGGCAACCATCCCGAAAAGCCATCACGAGCATTCGCTTCTGGGGCCGGTCGTCTGGCAATTGCTTGTCTTCGCCCAGAAACACCCGGGACGATGAAGTCCATACAGCTTCGCCGGAACACGTCAAAGCCGCCCGCAAGGGCGGCTTCATCGTTTAAGGCTTTCAAGCGATCACATGATCGCACTGCCCGCCATAAGTGCAAGCACGAGGAATATCAGGAAGATAACCAGGAACAGGAAGAACAGGATCTTGGCGATGCCTGCCGTCGCGGCGGAAACTCCCGAAAAGCCGAGGAAACCCGATATCAGGGAAATGACGAGGAAAATGAGCGCCCATTTCAGCATGGATTTGTGTCCTTGATTGCGATGGCCGGATAACGTTTTGCCAATGTTCCCGGTTCCCGTCTCTGGAACAAAATCAGCTGAATACGTGCGCGGCTCCCGAGACACGCAGAGCAATTTCCTGACCTGCGATCACGTCGACTGAACTCGGCACTTCGATGTTGAGGACGATATTCTCGTTTTCGCGTAGAACGATGCGCAGATCGCTGGTCGAGCCGCGGAAACCGGCCTCGACCACGCGTCCGCGAATTTCCCGTTCACAGGCCCTTTCACCCGGCTCGGTGACGCTGATCTGCTCTGGCCGCAGCATGATCGTCACCTGCCGCGCGGGAGCCACGGAGGCAGCAAGCGGCAGCCGCCCCAGCACGCAATGAGCATATCCATCCGCGATCTCGGCCGGCAGGACGATCGCTTCGCCGAGAAACGCGGCCGTGGCCGGGTCGATCGGGCGCGAATAGACATCACGCGGCCGGCCGGATTGCACGAGAATGCCTCCCCGCATCACCGCTAGCTGATCGGCAAAGAGCAGCGCTTCGGCCTGATCGTGAGTGACGAGCAGTGTCGCGATCCCCTCCTCTTTCAACACGTTACCGATCGCCTTGCGCGTCTGAGCCCGAAGGCCCGTATCGAGCGCCGAGAAGGGCTCATCGAGCAGCATCAGTCGCGGTTTGCGGGCAAGCGCGCGCGCTAGCGCCACGCGCTGCTGCTGCCCGCCGGAAAGCTCGTCCGGCCGCCGCACCAGCATTGAACGCTCCAGCCCGACCATTTCCATCAATTCCGCGGCCCTTCGCTGCCTCGCCGACGGCTCTTCCGTCATGCCGAAGACGATGTTACCGGCAACGGTCAGATGCGGAAACAGGCACCCGTCTTGCGCGACGATGCCGATATTGCGCTTATGTGCCGGCATTGCACTCACACCATCGGCCAGAGTATCGCCACCGATAACGATACGGCCCGCATCCGCCACCTCGAAACCGGCAATCAGGCGCAACAGCGTGGTCTTGCCGCAACCGGAAGGCCCGACGACGACAGTGCGGCTGCCGCGCTCGACGGTAAGATCGATCCCGTCGAGAGCCACTACAGGCCCAAAATTCTTGCGTAGTCTCTGGATCTCTACAAAGCTCATCGGCCGGCGATCTTTTTCGATTGATGGTGGAGAAGTGCCGTCATCGGCAGCGAGAACAGGATCATCAGCAGCGCATAGGGTGCGGCACCGGCATATTCGATCTCGCTGGTCAGCGCCCAGAAGGCCATGGCAAGCGTGCGGGTACCATTCGGCGCCAGCATCTGCGTTGCGGTCAGTTCGTTCATGATGCCGAGTGATGAGAGCGCCACTGCTGCTGCGGCCCCTGGCGCCGCCAGCCTGACGGTGGTCGACCACAGCGCGTTGGCCGGCGAACGCCCGAGGCTCGCAGCCGCCTGCTCGAGCTCCGCCGGCACCTGCGCGATGCTGGCGCGAAGACTGACAAGTGCGCGTGGCAGGAACATGATGACATAGGCAAGCACGATCGTTGCAACCGTCTGGTAAAGCGGCAGCGCCACCCTGACCGTGATCGTCACCAGCGCCAGCGCCACGACCACGCCTGGCATCGAACTGGCGAGATAATAACACCCCTCGATGATCCGGCTTCCGCGACTGGGGCGGCGAACCGAAAGCCAAGCGATGGGAAGCGCTGCAAGCGTCGTTGCAAGCCCGCCGACCACACAGATCACGAGCGTCTGGGCAAGCGCCAGGCCGATTTCGTTCATCCGCCAGATTTCCACGCCGCCGGCGATCAGCCAATGCGAGAGGGTAACGGCCGGGATCCCCAGCGCAAAAGCGACCGCTGCAATTGGCAACAGCACGCAGACATAGCGCCAGCGGCCGAGAGAGACTTTCCTCGCCTTCCTCGCCACGCCGGAGCCGATGCGGGCATAACGCCGACGGCCTCTCAAGCCCGCATCGAAACCGAGCAGGACGAGGCAGCATAATACCAGCACCAGAGCCAGCATGTTCGCCGCCACGCCGTTATAGGTCGACTGGAACTGGTCGACGATCGCGGTTGTAAACGTGTCGAAGCGGATCATCGCATAGAGGCCGTATTCGGCCAGAAGATGTAAGCCGACCAGCAATCCGCCACCGAGAATGGACAGCCTCAGTTGCGGCAGCACCACACGGCGAAAAACGGCCGCATCGGAAAGGCCGAGCGAAGCGGCCTGGTCTTCGAGCGCCGGATCGAGAAGCCGAAGCGCTGCCGAGATCGGCAGATAGAGAAACGGAAAATAGGCCGTGACGGAAATCGCAATCCCGGCAGGCAAGCCATGGAAGCCCGGCCACATACCGATCCAGGCATAGGAATGCACGAAGGCCGGAATGGCGAGCGGCGCGACGCAGAGCGCCGACCATACCCTCGCAAACGGCAGGTCGCTGCGTTCCGTCAGCCATGCAAGCGCGGTGGCGAGCAGGGTTGCAAGCGGCACGGTAAACAGCACCAGCAGCAGCGTATTGCTCATCAACTCGCCGACACGCGGCCGAAGAATCATCTGCGATGCGGTTTCCCAACCCGTTACGGCGGTTGCCCAGAAAACGAAACCGAGCGGCAGCAGCGCCAGAAACGCGATGATGACGGCCAAAACAAACGTTCCGCGCGTTCCCGACCGGAGACGGGGAAGTGGCATGGAAAGCGGCTTGCTGTCGGCGAAAGACGTCATGGATTACCTGAATATGACGAGAGGTCGCAGATGCATCTGCGACCTCTCCCTTTAACTGGAATTATAGGCTCAGGAAAGGCATCAGCTCTTAGAGAATGCCGGCGGCCGTCAGCATGTCGGTGACCTTGGCATTGTTGAGCTCGGTCGGCTCGACCTTGGGCGCCTGCAGGTCGGCTAGCGGCACAAGCGCCTTGTTGGAGGCTTCGTCCTTGCCGACGGCATATTCGAACGAGGTGCCGTCACGCAGGATTTTCTGGCCGCCCTTGCCGGCAACCCATTTGAGGAAAGCCTGCGCCTGCTGCTTGTGCTTGGAGGATGCGAGAATGCCACCGCCCGAAATCGAGACGAAAGCGCCCGGATCCTGGTTCTTGAAATAGTGCAGCGAGACGTTCTTGCTGTTCTCGCCGGTCTTCGCCTGATCACCGAAATAATAGTAGTGATAAATCACTGCGCCTTCGATCTGGCCGGCATTGACCGCCTTCATCGCCGTCGAGTTGCCGCGGATGGAGGTGAAGTTTTCCTTCATGCCCTTCAGCCATGCCGCAGTCGCCTCTTCGCCCTTCAACTGCAGCAGGGCACCGACGATCGCCTGGAAATCGGCACCCGACGGCGATGCTGCCCAACGACCCTTCCATTCGGGCTTGGCCAGATCCAGCAGCGATTTCGGCAGCTTGTCTTCAGAGAGCTTCGTCTTGTCGTAGGCAAAGACCGTGGAGCGAGCGGCAATGCCCGTCCAGTGGCCGTTCGCCGGGCGGAACTGTTCCGGCACCTGATCGAGCGTGGCCTTGTCGATTGGCTCGAACAGGCCCTTGCCATCCACCAGCGCCATCGCCGGCGAGTTCTCGGTGAGGAATACGTCTGCCGGAGAGTTTGCCCCCTCCTGTACGATCTGGTTGGCGATTTCCATGTCGCCACCATTGCGAACGGTCACGACGATACCGGTCTCCTCGGTAAAGGCGTCCACCCATTCCTTGGTCAGCCCTTCGTGCTGGGCGTTGTAAATGGTGAGGCTGTCAGCCACCTGGGCTGATGCCGGTGACGAAAGAGACAGGACGGAAATAGCAAAAACGGAAAAAGCGGGCGCAACGCCGGCCAGGAAAGAAGAAGTTTTCAAGATCGCCTCCGTGGAAAACTCACGGTGTCCTCATAGCCAAACAGGACAAGACTGGTCAAGTTTAATCAAGAGAAAACGACACAAGAAATTACAATAAAAACAATAAAAACAAAAAGATAAACATCCGATCGAAACATCTCGATCAGCTAAAAAAAATCTAGCGGAATGAGGGTTGACTGGTGGAAAAACAAACTGGCTTGTAGCGCTGCGTCCCTGGTCTGATCGATACCGGCCCCGATTGCGCCTTGACCCTGACAGACACCTGAACGCCGCTTATCCCAATCTTGCCTTCACCACTCCCTCCTCTCTCCACAGCCGTATGCCTGTTCCCGAGCGAATCAGTTACAGCTAACGAACACATCGGGAACAACGTGCGGAATTTGATGTCGGTCGCCTATCTGGAAAAACTGAATGACGCCCAGCGCCGTGCGGTCGAGCACGGTTCGGACGTCCCGAATGGCGGTCCTGCCGGACCGCTCCTGGTGATCGCCGGTGCCGGCTCAGGCAAGACCAACACGCTCGCCCACCGCGTTGCCCACCTGATCGTCTCTGGCGCCGATCCGCGCCGTATCCTGCTGATGACCTTTTCCCGCCGCGCGGCCACCGAAATGGGCCGCCGTGTCGAACGCATCTGCAAGCAGGTTATGGGCGCGAATGGCGGCATCATGTCCGATGCGCTCGCCTGGGCCGGCACGTTTCACGGCATCGGCTCGCGCTTGTTGCGCATCTACGCCTACCAGATTGGCCTCGACCCGGATTTCACCATTCACGACCGGGAAGACTCAGCCGACCTGATGAACCTCGTGCGCCACGAGCTGGGTTTCTCCAAGATGGAAAGCCGGTTCCCGACCAAGGGCACCTGCCTCGCCATCTACTCCCTTGCGGTCAATTCCGAAACGCCGCTCGACGAAGTGCTGAAAACCTCGTTCCCATGGTGCCAGGCCTGGGAAAAACAGCTGCGCGAACTCTTCGCATCCTATGTGGAAGCCAAGCAGACCCAGAACGTTCTCGATTACGACGACCTTCTGCTCTACTGGGCGCAGATGATGAGCGAACCGTCAATCGCCGAAGATGTCGGCGCCCGCTTCGATCACGTCATGGTCGACGAATATCAGGATACCAACCGGCTGCAGTCCTCGATCCTGATGGGCCTGAAACCCGGCGGGCATGGCCTGACCGTCGTCGGCGATGACGCGCAGTCGATCTATTCGTTCCGCGCCGCGACGATCCGCAACATTCTCGATTTCCCCAATACATTCGATCCGCCTGCCAACATCGTCACGCTGGACCGCAATTATCGCTCGACCAACACGATCCTTGCGGCTGCAAACGGCGTCATCGAACTTGCCCGCGAGCGCTTTACCAAGAACCTCTGGACCGACCGCCAGTCGGAAGAGCGCCCTCGCCTCGTTGCCGTCAAGGACGAGACGGAGCAGGCCAATTACATCGTCGAGAAGGTGCTGGAAAATCGCGAGACCGGCATGACACTGAAACAGCAGGCCGTGCTTTTTCGCGCCTCGCACCATTCCGGCCCGCTGGAAGTGGAACTCACCCGCCGCAACATTCCCTTCGTCAAATTCGGCGGCCTGAAGTTTTTGGACAGCGCCCATGTGAAAGATATGCTGGCGGCCCTGCGTTTCGCCCAGAATCCGCGCGACCGCGTGGCCGGTTTCCGGCTGATGCAACTCATCCCCGGCATCGGTCCGCAAACCGCCGGCAAGATCCTCGATGCGATCGCGACCGATCCGGAGCCCCTCGCGGCCTTGCAGGAAATCCCCGCTCCGCCCCGTTCCGGATCAGACTGGCCTGCCTTCATCGAAATGCTGACTGCCATCCGCAAAAACGAAGGCTGGCCGGCGGAAATCGGCACGGCGCGCGAATGGTACCAGCCGCATCTCGAACGCGTCCATGAAGATGCGGAGACCCGCAAGGCGGACCTTCTGCAACTCGAACAGATCGCCTCGGGTTACGCCTCGCGCGAACGGTTCCTCACCGAACTGACGCTTGATCCGCCGGATGCGACCAGCGATCAGGCTGGTGTGCCGCTGCTCGATGAGGATTACATGATCCTCTCAACCATTCACTCGGCTAAAGGACAGGAATGGCGCTCGGTCTTCCTGCTGAACTGCGTCGACGGTTGCATCCCATCCGATCTCGGCGTCGGATCGACAGCCGAGATCGAGGAGGAACGCCGCCTGCTTTACGTGGCGATGACCCGCGCCAAGGATCATCTCCACGTCATCACACCGCAGCGCTTCTTCGTTCATGGCCAGCATTCGCAGGGCGACCGGCATGTCTATGCCGCCCGCACCCGCTTCATTCCGGCAACACTGCTGCAGTTCTTCGAAACCTCCGCCTGGCCGGTGGTCGCCCCCATGTCGGATGCCGAACGGCAACATCGTCAGCAGGTGCGAATAGACGTCACGGCCCGCATGCGTGGCATGTGGCGTTAGGCCTTTGCCTGCCTGTGGGCCGCCACCGTCAGCCACAGTCCGGACAGCAGGAAATAGAAGGCGCCGAAGGCGACATAAGGGACGATATCGAGAATGGTCGGCACGGCATCGGCAACTGAACGGCTGATCATAAACCCGCCTGCGAGCGTGGATTGTGCGCCGCTGAGGATCATCACCCATTGGGCCCCGGCAATCCGCCAGCGCCGCACACCTGTATAAAGCTGCAGCAGCCCGGACAGGATTGCCCAGAGGCCGAAGACTGCAAGTACGGCATAACTGCTCTTCATCACCGCGAAGATGACCACAACTGTCATGACACTGCTGGCAACGACATTCAGCATTTGCGACCGGTTGGCCGCAAGCCCGCCATTGGCGCGGGCATCGGCAAGATTGGCCATCGCATCCCAGGCCGGGTAAATCACCAGTAGCAGCGATGCCGCCGCGATCTGGCCTTGAGCCAGAACTGCAGCGCCAATCCAGGCGATCGAAAAGAGCGCGCGTACGAAATAATAGGATCGCAGCCAGCTCGACTGCGTGGGGGATTGAACAGACATGATAAGATCCTCATTTATTGCCTACCTACCAATAGGTAGATAGACTGAAAAGAGTCAATCCGAACCGGCCCTCACAACTTTGCGAGCATGGCAGCCCGCAATTCTTGACGGCCTTCCGACTGGGAGGTAGGCAGCTTTATGGAACAGACGACTTCGGAAAAAATTCTCGACACAGCGCAGGCGCTGATCGTGGCCGGCGGCTATAACGGCTTCAGCTATGCCGACATTTCAACCGCGGTCGGTATTCGCAAGGCGAGCATTCATCACCATTTTCCTACCAAGGCGCATCTCGCGTCCGTCCTGCTGCAACGATATGCAAAACAGGCGGAAGATGGCCTGAATGCTGTCTCCGCCAATCTCCCAAACCCGACCGACCAGTTACAGGCCTATTTCCAACACTGGCGATCCTGCATCGTCGAAGCTTCGGAGCCTTTCTGCGTTTGCGCGATGCTGGCAAGCGAAATGGAGCTTTTGCCGGAAGAGGTCGCCTTGCATGTCAGACGGCATTTCGAAAATCTGGGCCATTGGCTGACCTCCGTCCTGAAGGCCGGCACTGAGCAGGGACAGTTCAGATTGAGCGGAACGCCAGAGGAAGAAGCGCAGATACTCATGGCATGCGTCCATGGCGCGATGCTTTCAGCACGGGCACTCGGCAAACCTGAGATATTTGTCGCCATCATCGGTTCGCAGCTGCGACGGCTTTCGGCGTAGGAGTTTCCTCCGCCCTTGAACGATGCCTTCCTCTGTGGCGAAAAGGCCATTTCCATTAGCCACTGAAACCCTATAGGGCATTGCCGGAACGAGCATGCCGCAGGAGGAAATACGGGTGGAGAATACACAATCGATCGCAAAGGCAGCCGGATGGATGATGGCATCAATTGCCCTCTTCCTGCTCATGGCGGTTTCCGGGCGAGAGGTCACGCGTGAGATCGACGTTTTCCAGGCGATGGAAATGCGTTCGGTCATCGCCTTCGTCATGCTTCTCCCGTTCGTGTATCGTGAGGGCGGCTTCAAGGCCATGCGCACACGCATCCTGCCGGCTCATATCGCCCGTAACATCGCCCATTATGTCGGCCAGTTCACCTGGTTGATGGGGATCACCATGATCCCGCTGGCTCAGGTGATCGCCATCGAATTCACCGCACCGATCTGGGCGGCGTTGATGGCAGCGGCGTTCCTGGGCGAACGCCTGACCTGGCGCAAATGCGTGGCCATCGGCTTCGGCCTGGTCGGCGTGCTGCTGATCATCAAGCCGGGTGCAGTACCGCTTGATCCCGGCCATCTGGTCGTGCTTGGTGCGGCCTTCTTCTTTGCCGTCTCGTTCATCGCAACGAAGTTCCTGACGCGAACGGACAGTGCCACGAAGATCATCTTCTGGATGCTGATCATCCAGTCGATCATCGGCCTCATTCCCGCACTGCGCGTCTGGACCTGGCCGTCAGCCGGTGTCTGGCCGTGGATTTTCATCATCGCATTTACCGGAACTTTCGCACATTTCTGCCTGGCCAAGGCGCTTTCCCACGCTGATGCGACGGTAGCGATGCCTATGGACTATCTGCGCGTGCCGCTGTCGGCCTTAATTGGCTATTTCATGTATTCCGAAGGGGTAGACGCCCTGATGGCGGTCGGCGCGGCACTTATCGTGACCGGCAACCTCTTCAACCTGCGCCGGCCGAACGCCGGTCGCATCCCACAGACACCGAATTAGAGGTTCATCCATGTCTCGGGTCGTCGCGCTTTTCCAGAAGTTCGATCTGGATCTGCTGCAACTCCGCTAGCCGTTCCCATTGCTTGGCCATCTGGTGGTCGATCTTCTCGTGCAATTGCCGGATTTCAAGTTCGGCGCGCAGATTGATCATGTAGTCGTTTTCGGCACGAAGCCTGTCTTTCTCCTCCTGCCGCTTCTGGCTCATCATGATGACCGGCGCTTGCAGAGCGGCAAGGCAGGAGAGAACGAGATTGAGAAGAATGAACGGATACGGGTCGAAAGGCCTGGCAAAAACGCCGATGACATTCATCGCCATCCAGATCACCAGAACGGCGATAAAGGACAGGATGAAAGTCCACGAACCGCCGAAGGACGCCACCTTGTCGGCAACACGCTCCCCGAAGCTGGACTTCCTGTCCGCTGCCGCGGCAGAGTCCGTTTGCACCGTCAGCGTGCCCTTCTCGAAACTGTCCAGAACATGTCGGTCGAGATCGGAAAGCTCGCCACGCTCCTCTTCCAGAAGCTGCTCGACATAGCGGCGCCGAAAGCGCGCAAGATCCTCGTCGCAGATCAGACTGGTGGGAGCGCAGTCTTTAACCTCCTCGGCAATCATCTCGTAGAGATGCGGCCTGAGACTGCCGGCCTTGTGCAGCTTGGACAGCGGAAAGGTCCGGCCGCAGACGATACATTGTCCAGTCTTGGACTGTCCGTTTTTGGCGAGCGAGGAGTGATTATTCATGCAGTTTCACCGTCGTTTGGGGCGCTGTCTAGCACATTTCCATTCCCCCCGTTCGGATGAAGCGGCGCAACATGGTAGATCTTCGGCTTGAACCGATTGGCGAAGTCTTCCGAGCGACCGACATAGATGAGGGTCGTGCCTTCAAGGCCTTCGAGAACACCGATCAGTTGCACGCGCACCTCCGGCTCCAACCCTTCCAGGACGTCGTCCATGACGAGCCAGTCCGGTTTGCGCAGAACGGCATTCGCCACCTGCAACGCCGCCTCCTCCTCCTTGTCGAGGACCCGATCCCAGCGCTCTACCTTGTCCAGTTGTCCGACATAACGATCGAGGCCCACTTGCAGCAGAGCAGCCTTCAACGCCTCGTCGGTGACATCGGGAATACCTGATGGGTAGGTAATGACCTCACGCAGCTTCGCAGTCGGCAGATAGCCTTCCTGGGGCATCAGGATCATCCTTTCTGCCTGTGGCAGCCGGATTTCGCCTTTACCCCAGGGCCATATCCCGGCCAGCGCCTGGAAGAATAGATGGCGATCCGTACCCGGATCTCCATTGACCATCACCCGCTCTCCGGGTTCGACCGTGAACCCATTTTCTTTCAGTTTGATGCCGTGCCCGTCGGCTGCCTTGTCCGGCTCGCCATAAACCTCGACACCCGTCACAGAAACCCCATCGCCTTCTACGCCATGCTGGTAGTTGATGACTTGGCCCTCCTTTGCAGGTGTATCGGCCATCAGCAGCGCATTGCGGAAGAAGGAAACGCGGGCGAGTGTGGCCCGCCAGTCGGCGATGACGCTGAAATTCTGCACATACCAGCGCAACGCCGTATTCACCTGGTTAAACGCCCCAACCGCCATCATCAAACCGCCGAATGTCAGTTCGCCGGAAAAATACATCGGCGAGGCAATGATGATCGGCGCCACAAGCGCCAGCCAACCGAAACCGGACGAGACCCATGTGAGATTGGTCAGCGCCCAGGCAAGCTTGCGCAGCATGCCGAGCACGCCGCCGATCGCATCCTGCACCCGGGCAAGCTCGCTCGGCTCGCCCCGGGCAAGCGTGATCGGCTTCAGGTTCTCATTGGCACGGACCAGCGCGGAACGAAGATCCGCCTCGCGGGCATAACGATCGGCATTGAGCCTTGCCAGCATGCTGCCAACGACATTGCTGAGTACTGAACCGGTCAGCGCATAAAGGATGGTTGCCCAGAGCATGTAACCGGGAATGACGACGTGATGACCAGCGATATTGAAGCCGAAATCCGTCGAGATTGCCCAGAGCACGCCGATAAAGCTACCGAGCAGGATGGTTGAATTGACCAGACCGATAGCCAACGCAGTAGTGTTCTCCGCCAGGATGCGGGTATCCTCGTGCAATCGCTGGTCAGGATTGTTGGCGATCGATCCCGCACCCGCGAGCTTCAGCGCCCGCCCAGGCGTCAGCCAGACATTGGCAAGATCACGCGCCAACCCCTCGCGCATTTTCAGCGCAGTGGTCTGGTTGAGCCATGTCTGGATGACATTGAGCAATGTGAGTGAAATCGCAATAATGGCGAATACGCCGAGCTGCTGAAGGAACCCGGCCATATCACGCCGTTCCAACGAGTCGTAGAAAGGCCCGTTCCACTCGTTCAGACGATAGGTCGCATAGGTTGTGGCAATAATGATGATCAGCAACGCGGCCGCCAGCAGAAGAAGATGACGACGCACCGGTGAAGCCCAGAATGCCCCAATCATCATGCGAAGTTGGCCGGAAAGCGGAAGTTCGTAAGGTTCGGATGCTGCTGCGGCCGCTTTAGACATCTGCGACTGTCTCCTCTCGCAATGTCATGACTCTATGCTTCCTGCAGACTTACCACGCGGTAAAGGGTTGTACAGGCGAAGAGGCTTCACCTTCGGTTTCCGATTGTCATCACCTTATATCGGGAATTGTCGTAACGATTCGGAAGAACGCCCTCCAATAAATCGAGCTCGCCCTATTCCATCCGAGAGATAACCGCGCAATCGTCCTTGCTTTCTTCTTCTGCATTGCACAAACTTAGTTGCAATAGTGATGCACCGGCCCGCTGAACGAGGCCGAAAAACAGCATCCGCGGGAACGCCCCGAAAGGGGAAAACGGGAGCGCCCGGATAAGGGCATTCGAAGGGACAGCATGTCGATCAAGGCAAGCATCTATCATCTCACCCATTACAAATACGACAAGCCCGTCCGCCTCGGACCCCAGATCATCCGCCTGAAACCCGCCGCCCATTCGCGCACGAAAGTGCTGTCGCATTCGCTGAAGGTCACGCCGGAAAACCATTTTGTAAACCTGCAGCAGGATCCCTACGGCAACTATCTCGCGCGGTTCGTTTTCCCGGACCCGGTAACGGAATTCAAGATCGAGGTCGATCTTGTCGCCGACATGACGGTCTACAACCCCTTCGATTTTTTCGTCGAGGAAGAGGCCACCAGATGGCCGTTCAAATATCCTGAAGACTTGATCGAGGACCTCTCGATCTACATGATCCCCGAGCCGCCCGGCCCTGCCCTGGTCGAATATCTGAAGCATTTCGACATGTCGCCGGACCAGCCAACGGTCGACATGATCGTCGGCATCAATGCGCGCCTGCAGCAGGCCATCAGTTACGTCATCCGCATGGAACCCGGCGTCCAGACGCCGGAGGAAACGCTGACGGCAGCACTCGGCTCCTGCCGCGACACGAGCTGGCTGCTCGTCCAGATCCTGCGCAATCTCGGCTTCGCCACACGTTTCGTCTCCGGCTATCTCATTCAGCTCACCCCGGACCTGAAAGCCCTCGACGGCCCCTCCGGCACCGAGGTGGATTTCACCGACCTTCACGCCTGGTGCGAAGTCTATCTGCCCGGCGCGGGCTGGGTCGGCCTCGATCCGACCTCCGGTCTTCTCACCGGCGAAAGCCATATTCCGCTGGCCGCAACGCCGCATTACCGTAACGCCGCGCCGATTTCCGGCGGCTACTTCGGTGAAGCGAACACCTCGTTCGACTTCGCTATGAACGTCACCCGCGTCGCCGAACACCCGCGCATCACCAAGCCGTTTTCCGATGAAAGCTGGGACGCGCTGAACGATCTCGGAGAACAGGTAGACCGCGTCCTGTCATCACAGGACGTCCGCCTCACCATGGGCGGCGAGCCGACCTTCGTCTCTATCGACGATTTCGAGTCGGAGGAATGGAACACGGATGCCGTCGGCCCGACCAAGCGCGAAAAGGCCGACATCCTGATCCGCCGCCTGCGCGAAAAATTCGCCCCGGGTGGCTTTCTCCATTATGGCCAGGGCAAGTGGTATCCCGGCGAAAGCCTTCCCCGCTGGACCTTCTCGCTCTACTGGCGCAAGGACGGCAAGCCAATCTGGAATGACCCGAACCTCGTGGCACAGGAAGGCGGCGACCATGGCGCCAGCGAGGATGATTCAGAAAAGTTTCTGACGGCATTGGCCGGCGAACTCGGCATCGCAGCCGAAATGGTGGTGCCGGCCTATGAAGACCCGGCTGAATGGATCATCAAGGAAGGCTCGCTTCCGGATAATGTCGATCCCTCCAATTCGAAGCTCAAGGATCCGGAAGAGCGCAATCGTATCGCCCGCGTCTTTGAGCGCGGCCTGACCAAACCTACCGGCCATGTGCTTCCCGTACAGGCATGGAATGCACAGGCTAGCGGGGCGCCTGTCAGTCGTCGCTGGATCAGCGAAAAATGGCGCACCCGCCGAGGCCGCATCTTCCTTGTTCCCGGCGACAGCCCGGTCGGTTATCGCCTGCCGCTCGGCACCCTGCCCTATATTCCGCCATCCCAGTTTCCCTATATTCATGAGGCCGACCCGTCGATCCCACGCGGCGCACTGCCGGATACGTTCGTACCCGCCGGGCATCCATCGCAAGGTAGGGCCATGCCGGAATCCTCCTTCAAGGCGGGCGACCCGACCAATCTTGGCCGTATCGAGCAGACACTGGGTGAGATTGGCGGCGCGGTCCGCACGGCAATTTCCGTCGAGCCGCGCGATGGACGGCTTTGTGTCTTCATGCCGCCTGTCGAGAAGATCGAGGACTATCTCGAACTGATTGCAGCCGCCGAAAATGCCGCCGCCAAGCTGACCCTGCCGGTCCATATCGAGGGTTACGCACCGCCGCATGACGAGCGCATCAACGTCATCCGCGTCGCCCCCGATCCCGGCGTCATCGAGGTGAACATCCATCCGGCCTCAAGCTGGAAGGAAACCGTAGACATCACCACCACGATCTATGAGGAGGCTCGCCAGAGCCGCCTCGGCGCCGACAAGTTCATGATCGACGGCCGCCACACCGGCACCGGCGGCGGCAACCATGTCGTCGTCGGCGGCGCCAATCCGAATGACAGCCCGTTCCTGCGCCGCCCCGACCTTTTGAAGAGCCTGGTCCTGCACTGGCAGCGCCACCCGTCGCTGTCCTATCTCTTCTCCGGCCTCTTCATCGGCCCGACTTCGCAGGCACCGCGGATCGACGAAGCCCGACACGATAGTCTTTACGAGCTGGAGATTGCGTTGGCGCAGGTTCCCGCTCCCGGTCAAGGCGTACCGCCACTGCCATGGCTGGTCGACCGTCTGTTCCGCAACCTGCTGACCGACGTCACCGGCAACACCCATCGTTCGGAAATCTGCATCGACAAGCTGTTTTCGCCCGATGGCCCGACCGGCCGTCTCGGCCTTGTCGAGTTCCGCGGTTTCGAGATGCCGCCGAACGCCCGCATGTCGCTTGCCCAGCAGCTTCTCGTCCGAGCGCTGATCGCTCGTTTCTGGAAGAACCCTTTGCAGGGCAAGTTTACCCGCTGGGGCACGGCGCTCGCGGACCGCTTCATGCTTGGCCACTACATCTGGGCCGATTTCATGGATGTGCTGCAGGACCTGCGCGAAAACGGTTTTGACCTCAGGCCCGAATGGTTCGAGGCGCAGCTGGAATTCCGCTTCCCCTTCTTCGGCGAGGTGGAATACGAAGGTGCCAAGCTGGAACTCAGGCAGGCGCTTGAACCCTGGCATGTCATGGGCGAACAGGGCGCTATCGGCGGCACAGTCCGTTACGTCGACTCATCCGTCGAGCGCCTGCAGGTCAGGCTCGAAACCTCCAATCCGTCTCGCTACACCGTCAGCTGCAACGGCCGCGCGGTACCTTTGAGAGAAACCGCCCAGTCTGGAGTCTCGGTCGCAGGCGTGCGTTTCAAGGCATGGCAGCCGAGGTCCGGCCTGCACCCCGTATTGCCGGTTAATACACCGCTCACATTCGACATTTATGATACATGGTCTGGCCGCGCGATTGGCGGCTGCAGATATCATGTTGCGCATCCGGGCGGCCGCAATTATGAGACCTTCCCGGTGAACGGCAACGAGGCGGAAGCGCGGCGTCTGGCGCGGTTCGAGCCCTGGGGTCACACGGCAGGATTTTATCCTTTGATGCCGGAGACGCCTTCGCCCGAATTCGCCCTGACGCTCGATCTCCGCCGGCCGCAAGGAGTATGACGCGATTTGACGACTGGTACGGCGAGCGAACGACGCATGGATGAGGAGATCGAACACGATCCGATCCTCGGTTATGCCGCGCTCCCCGGCGTGGCCGACGAGATGCTCGATGCCAAGGGCGAGATCAAACCCGTCTGGCAGAATCTCATCGCCCATCTGAGCCGCCTTTCGGAAGGCGATCTTTACGAGCGTTTTGCCCGCGCCGACCGTTATCTGCGCGATGCCGGCGTCTTCTACCGCACCTATGGCGGCACCGGACCCGCCGGCACCGGCGAGCGCAACTGGCCACTCTCGCATATCCCGGTCCTGATTCAGGAAGACGAGTGGCAGAACATCTCTCGCGGCCTGCAGCAGCGTGCCGACCTGCTCGAGGCGATGATTGCCGATATCTATGGTGAAAACCGGCTGGTACAGGAAGGTTTTCTTCCACCGCAACTGATTGCCGCCAATCCCGAATTTCTGCGTCCGCTCGTGGGCGTAAAGCCGGTCGGCGGCCACTACCTGCATTTCTGCTCCTTCGAGATTGGCCGTGGCCCGGATGGCAACTGGTGGGTTCTGGCAGACCGCACCCAGGCGCCTTCAGGCGCAGGTTTCGCGCTGGAAAACCGCGTCGCCACCACCCGCGCCTTCTCCGACATCTATGGCGAAACTCACGTCCATCGCCTCGCCTCCTTCTTCGGCGCCTTCCGCGATGCGCTTCAATCGCGCAAGCAATATCCGGATGACAGGATCGCCGTCCTCTCGCCCGGCCCCGCCAACGAAACCTATTTCGAACACGCTTATATCGCTCGTTATCTCGGCTTCATGCTGCTCGAAGGCGAGGATCTGACCGTCGTCAACAACCGCGTCATGGTTCGCACCGTCGCCGGCCTCAAACCGGTCGGCGTGCTCTGGCGCCGCCTCGATGCCTCCTATGCCGATCCGCTGGAGCTCGACCAGAACTCGCATATCGGCACTCCGGGCATGGTGCAGGCACTGCGCTCCGGCTCGCTGACCCTGGTCAACGCTCTCGGCTCAGGCATTCTGGAAACCCGTGCGCTTCTCGCCTTCGCGCCGACCATCTGCCGTCGCCTGCTCGGCGAAGACCCGATCCTGCCGTCGATCGCCACATGGTGGTGCGGCCAGCCATCCGAGCGTGAGCATGTGGCGAAGAATATCGAGCGCATGGTGATCGGCCCTGCCTATTCGCGCTTGCCCTTCTTTGACGACAACAGCCAGTCCGTACTCGGCTCGTCGCTGCGCGAAACCGCGAAGGACGCGGTCGGCGACTGGCTGGCCAGCGAAGGCGGGAAACTCGTCGGCCAGGAAGTCGTGACCCTGTCGACGACGCCGACCTGGGTTGACGGCAAGCTTACACCACGGCCGATGTCGCTGCGCGTCTTCGCAGCCCGCACCGAAAACGGCTGGGAAATCATGCCCGGCGGCTTTGCCCGTATCGGCACCGGCGACGATGTCGCCGCGATCGCCATGCAGTCGGGTGGTGCGGCAGCCGACGTCTGGATCGTCTCCGACAAGCCGGTATCGAAATCGACGCTGCTGCCACCGGAAGAGAGTTTTACCCGCAACATGCCGGGCTCGCTGCCGAGCCGCGCCGCCGATAACCTCTATTGGCTCGGCCGCTATATCGAACGGGCCGAAGGCGCATTGCGCATATTGCGCTCCTGGCATCTGCGTTACGCGGAATCGGCGGATCCGAACGCGCCTCTGCTTGCCGATGTAACCCGCTATCTGAAGTCGGTCGATATGGACATGGTCAAGGCCGTGCCCGAACCGCTGCTTGCCAACATCAACAGCGCCATCTATTCCGCCAGCAATATCCGCGACCGTTTCTCGCCGGATGGCTGGCTGGCGCTGACCGATCTGGCCAAGACCGCCAAGCGCTTTCATGAAGCGGCTCAACCGGGTGATGACGCAGCTCACGCCGCAACCATTCTTCTGCGCAAGCTCGCCGGTTTTGCCGGTCTCGTGCATGAAAACATGTATCGCTTCACCGGATGGCGCTTCCTGTCCATCGGCCGCCACCTGGAGCGCGGCCTGCACATGACGCGCATGTTGGCCCACCTTTCCGGCCCGGATGCGCCCGACGGTTCGCTCGACATGCTGCTGGAGATTGGCGACAGCGTCATGACCCACCGCCGCCGCTACAACGTCAACACGGCGCGTCTCACGGTCAACGATCTGCTCGCGCTCGATCCGCTCAACCCGCGCTCGATCCTGTTCCAGCTGAACGAGATCCGCACTGAAGTGGAAAAACTGCCCAACGCCTTCGAAAACGGCCAGATGTCGCCCTTCTATCGCGAGGCCATGCGCCTTCATTCCGGGCTGGCGGTGATGACACCGGAGACGATGAACGAGGATGTCTATCGCAGGCTGGAAAAGGATCTGGAGAACCTCTCTGATCTTCTCGGCCGGACCTATTGCAGTTGAGTTGAAGGGGAGGAACGACGAATGCTCTACGACCTCTCTCTCCACATGGGTTATGCCTATGATGTGCCGGCCTCCGGTGCTCGCCATGTCATCCGGCTTCTGCCGCTGTCGCTGCCAGATCGCCAGCGCCTGATCGCAGGCTCGGTCACCGTTTCGCCGGCAACCGACGAAAGGGTCACCTTCATCGATTTCTTCGGCCAGCAGGCGACTTCGGTTCTAGTCCGCGCCCCACATGACCGACTGGACATCCGCATGCAGGCCCGTGTCATGGTCGAGGCGCCGACCATGCAGGCGGATCTTTCCCCGACGCTCGACGTATTGCGCACGGAACTGGCCGAAGTCTGGTCCGTCGACCCGTCCTCGCCGCATCATTTTACCGGCTCCAGCCCTAGATTACCGGAGGAACCGGCAATTGCGGCTTACGCGCGCGAAGCGGTGAAACCTGGACAGACTGTGCGCGAGATCGCCGCCGCACTCTGCACCCGCATCCATAAGGATTTCAAATACGATGTCGAGGCAACGACGGTCGACACCACGCCAAAGGAAGCCTTCAAGCTGAAACGCGGCGTCTGCCAGGATTTCTCCCATGTGATGATCGTGGCGCTGCGCAGCCTCGGCATACCGGCCGGGTACGTCTCCGGCTTCCTGCGTACCATCCCGCCGCCGGGCAAGGAACGGCTTGAAGGGGCCGACGCCATGCATGCGTGGGTGCGCGTCTGGTGCGGCGATGCACTGGGCTATGTCGAACTCGACCCGACCAACAATATTCCAGCCGGCAGCGACCATATCGTCGTCGGCTACGGCCGTGACTATTCCGATGTGGCACCGGTGATCGGCGTCCTTAAAGGTTACGGAAATCAAAAGGCCGATCAGGCTGTTGACGTAATTCCGGTCAAATAGACCCGTTTTGGTGCTGATTCTGGCTGGTCACTAAAATGCAAACATTTTACTTAAGTCATCCTGCAGAGCTTTTGCCGCAATAGTCCATTAGAGCGACCGAATGTGCCGGTCGCAGTCAGGGACGGCGGCCATCATGACCATTTTAAAGCGTATTGCAGACGATCGCGGCGGCAATTTCGGCATGATGACAGCACTCATGATGGTGCCTCTTCTCTTCGCGGGAGGAAGCGTCATTGATGTCAGCACCGCATATACGCAAAAAACCAATATGCAGGGCATTGCCGACGCAGCTGCACTGGCTGGCGGCGCGGTCTATGATGGCACCAACAATGCAGCTGCTATCGCTAAGGCGGAAACATTTCTCAAGGGCTACAAGGACAAGCTTCCTAGCGGAGCCACCTACACAGTTACAATGACGGGGCAGAACGTCGATGTGGCGATCCAGGGGAAATCTCAGAACAGCTTCATGCAGCTAGCAGGGCTGTCCAGCATCGATGTTGGCGTTACATCGCAGTCGATCGCGCCGATGATGCCCAAGACAGTAAAGTTCACACCCACTGTTATTCAGGGCTGGTATTGGAAGAAGGTCACGATCCGTGTCGTCAGGCCGAACAGCACAGTTGAAGAGGTCGTTGGGACAGTCACCTATCAGCCCACCACCCATGATGATGGCGGTCAAGGCACCAAGACGGTTAGCCCTAGCGGGACAATCGATCTCGGGAAATATTCCAAGCTCGTTCTGCAGATGGACATTAAAAATGACGGCTGCAACATCGGTCAGAAGGCATCGGTCGACAACAAGAACAAGGTGACGTGTAACGCGAACACGACAGCGGAATATTCGAAATACAACCTCACCCTTCGCACGGACAACCCGGATACCAGCTATTATCTCTTCGTCGAAGGCAAGCAGCTTCCTAAAGGGGTGACCAGTCCTCTCGACGATATCCTTGTCTGCGGAAAAACCTCAAACCATGCCTGGGAAGACGGTGGCGGCTGGGATCGCCAAGACTTTTTCTACACGGCGACGACCACCTGTGCACCGGATGGCCAGTTCGTTCGGCTGACAAAATAACATGTAGCTAGCTAAGCTGCAGCACCAAGAACCTTGGTAGATACCACCGCATACTGCCGAAAGCCCCGCTCCTTGCGGGGTTTTCTGTTCTCTGCATGGATAGCTCCAGTCACCCTCCGGCAACCATCTTCAATTCCGCCGTTGCATGCCGTTCACAACGATGCATAACTGTGCCGGTAACATTCTGCCATATCGACTGAATCGGACATTCCTCCACCCGCTCAACCGAGAACAATTGGCGACTATATGAACAACACAACTCCCCCCATCGAAATTCCCTATCCCGCTCCGCGCTCGTCCCGCCCTGAAATCATGGCGGAAGAAATCATTGAGCGCCTGACCTACCGCATCGGCAAGGATGCCAAGGTGGCCAAGCCGCATGACTGGCTGACGGCAACCATATTGGTTGTCCGGGACAGAATTATCGACAGATGGATGGAGAGTACGCGCCAGGCCTACCGGACAGGGCAAAAGCGCGTTTATTATCTATCGCTGGAATTCCTGATTGGCCGTCTGATGCGCGATGCCGTCAGCAATCTCGGCCTGATGCAGGAGATCCGAGACGCACTGTCCTCGCTCGGCGTCGACGTGTCGGTGATTGCCGGTCTGGAACCGGACGCCGCACTCGGCAATGGTGGCCTTGGCCGCCTTGCTGCCTGTTTCATGGAGAGTATGGCAACGGTCGATATTCCGGCCTATGGCTACGGCATCCGTTATATCCATGGCCTGTTTCGTCAGCAGATGGCCGACGGCTGGCAGGTCGAGTTGCCCGAAACCTGGCTTGCCCACGGCAACCCCTGGGAGTTTGAACGCCGCGAGAGCTCCTACGAAATCGGCTTCGGTGGATCGGTGGAAACCATCGGCGGCTACGAGGATTTGCCTCGTTACGTGTGGAAGCCGGCCGAACGCGTCATCGCCATGGCCTATGATACCCCAATCGTCGGCTGGCGCGGTAATCGCGTCAATACCTTGCGCCTCTGGTCGGCTCAGCCGATCGACCCGATCCTGCTTGATGCCTTCAATGCCGGCGACCATATCGGCGCGCTGCGCGAGAGCAACAAGGCGGAATCGCTCACCCGCGTCCTCTATCCCGCCGACGCAAACCCGGCCGGGCAGGAACTGCGCCTACGCCAGGAGTTCTTCTTCTCGTCGGCATCGCTGCAGGACATCCTGCGCCGCCACCTGCAGCAATATCCGGATTTCACCAACCTGCACGAGAAGGTTTCGATCCAGCTCAACGACACGCATCCGGCCGTCTCGATTGGCGAACTGATGCGACTTCTCGTCGACATCCACGGCATGGATTTCGATGTCTCCTGGGAAATCGTCAGGCAGACCTTCTCCTACACCAACCACACCCTTCTGCCCGAAGCTCTGGAAACCTGGCCGGTGCCGCTCTTCGAGCGCCTTCTGCCGCGCCACATGCAGATCGTCTACGCGATCAACGCCAAGATCCTGCTCGAAGCCCGCAAGGAAAAGCGGTTCTCCGACACGCAGGTCCGCGCCATTTCGCTGATCGACGAAGGCGGCGAACGGCGGGTGCGCATGGGCAACCTCGCCTTTGTCGGCTCCCATTCGATCAACGGCGTCTCGGCGCTGCATACCGACCTGATGAAGGTCACCGTCTTTGCCGATCTGCACACGCTTTACCCGACCCGCATCAACAACAAGACCAACGGCATTACCCCTCGCCGCTGGCTGATGCAGTGCAATCCCGGCCTAACCTCGCTGATCCGCGATGCGATCGGCGACAAGTTCCTCGACGATACCGAAGCGCTGGTCGAACTCGACAAGTTCGCCGACGATGCAAGCTTCCAGGAGAAGTTTGCTGCGGTGAAACGGGCCAACAAGGCGACGCTCACCAACCTCGTCGGCAGCCGCATGGGCATCAGGCTCGATCCGTCGGCACTGTTCGACATCCAGATCAAGCGCATCCACGAATACAAGCGCCAGCTTCTGAACATCATCGAAGCCGTCGCGCTTTATGACCAGATCCGCTCCCATCCGGAACTGGACTGGGTGCCGCGGGTCAAACTCTTCGCCGGCAAAGCGGCGCCGAGCTATCACAACGCCAAGCTTATCATCAAGCTGGCCAACGACGTTGCCCGTGTGATCAATAACGACCCTTCGGTGCGCGGCCTGCTCAAGGTCGTCTTCGTGCCGAATTACAATGTCTCGCTGGCGGAAACGATCGTGCCCGCCGCCGACCTTTCAGAGCAGATTTCGACCGCCGGGATGGAAGCGTCCGGCACCGGCAACATGAAATTTGCCCTGAACGGCGCGCTGACGATCGGCACACTCGACGGCGCCAATGTCGAAATGCGCGAACATGTCGGCGACGACAATATCGTTATCTTCGGCCTGACCGCCGACGAAGTGGCGAAGGTGCGCTCGGAAGGGCACAATCCTCGTGCCGTGATCGAGCAATCGCCCGAACTGGTGCAGGCCTTGAACGCCATCGCTTCCGGCGTCTTCTCCCCGGACGACCGTTCGCGCTTCCAGGAGCTGATCGACGGCATCTATAACCATGACTGGTTCATGGTCGCCGCCGACTTCGATGCCTATGCTGCGGCACAGCGCACGGTTGACCAAATCTGGTCAGACCCTAAATCCTGGTATTCAAAGACAATTCGCAATACCGCCCGGATGGGATGGTTCTCCTCGGACCGCACAATCCGCCAGTACGCGTCGGAAATCTGGAGAGCCTGATGACAAAATCGCCGAGTGCGCTCGATGACGGGAGAGCTCCTGGAGAAATCCCGTTGTCCGAGATCGAGGCGATATTGGCAGGTAGGCATGCAAATCCTTTCGCCGTGCTTGGACTTCACAAGCTCGGCGAAAAATATCGTGCCCGTTGCTTCATTCCCGGTGCCGAAGAGGTGACCGTGCTTTCGCTCAGCGGCGCGGAACTCGGCGAACTGACCTGCCGTCATGAGGCGGGTTATTTCGAAGGCCTCGTCGACGCGGGCCAACTCCAGCCTATCCGTTACCGCGCCCAGCGCGGTGACGTGGAATGGGCCGTGACCGATCCCTACTCCTTCGGGCCGGTTCTCGGCCCGATGGATGACTATCTATTACGCGAAGGCTCGCATTTGAGGCTCTTCGACAAGATGGGCGCCCATCCGCTTAAGCATGAGGGTGTCGAGGGCTTTCATTTCGCTGTCTGGGCACCAAATGCCCGGCGTGTCTCTGTCGTTGGCGAATTCAACAACTGGGATGGCCGCCGGCATGTGATGCGCCTGCGCCAGGATACCGGTATCTGGGAAATCTTTGCGCCCGATGTTCGCGCCGGTGCCGCGTACAAATTCGAGATCATCGGCAAGGATGGCAAGCTGCAGCCCTTGAAGGCAGACCCGTTTGCACGGCGAGCCGAGATGCGACCGAAGACTGCCTCGGTAACATCACCGGAACTGGCCCAGGTATGGGAAGATCAGGCTCACCGGGAATTCTGGGAAAAGGCCGATCATCGCCGACAGCCGATCACCATCTACGAAGTGCATGCGGGATCATGGCAGCGCCGCGACGACGGATCGTTCCTCTCCTGGGATGAACTCGCCTCGCGCCTCATCCCTTACTGTGTCGACATGGGCTTCACCCATATCGAGTTTCTGCCGATCACCGAACATCCGTACGATCCGTCCTGGGGCTATCAGACGACCGGACTTTACGCGCCGTCGGCCCGTTTCGGCGAGCCGGAAGGGTTTGCCCGCTTCGTCAACGGCTGCCACAAGGTCGGCATCGGCGTTATCCTCGACTGGGTCCCGGCGCATTTTCCGACCGACGCCCACGGTCTGCGCGATTTCGACGGCACGGCACTTTATGAACATGCCGATCCGCGTCAGGGCTATCACCCCGACTGGAACACTGCGATCTACAATTTCGGTCGCGTCGAGGTTCTGTCCTACCTGATCAACAATGCACTCTACTGGGCGGAAAAATACCATCTCGACGGCCTGCGCGTCGATGCCGTCGCCTCGATGCTTTATCTCGATTATTCCCGCCGTGAGGGCGAATGGATTCCCAATGAATATGGCGGTCGGGAAAATCTAGAATCCGTCCGTTTCCTGCAGAAGATGAATTCACTCTCCTACGGCACGCATCCGGGTGTGATGACAATCGCTGAGGAAAGCACCTCCTGGCCGAAGGTCTCGGCGCCGGTGCATGAAGGCGGGCTTGGTTTCGGCTTCAAGTGGAACATGGGCTTCATGCACGACACGCTGAGCTATCTCGCGCGCGAGCCGATCCACCGCAAGCACCATCACAACGCCATCACCTTTGGCCTCGTTTACGCCTTCGCCGAAAACTTCGTGCTGCCGCTCAGCCATGATGAAGTGGTCCACGGCAAAGGCTCGCTGATTGCCAAGATGGCCGGTGACGACTGGCAGAAATTCGCCAACCTCAGAGCCTATTACGGCTTCATGTGGGGTTATCCGGGCAAGAAGCTGCTCTTCATGGGACAGGAATTCGCCCAATGGGCAGAGTGGAGCGAAAGCAAATCGCTCGACTGGAACCTGCTTGCCTACCATCCGCATCAGGGCATGCGCCGCCTCGTGCGGGACCTCAATTTCTGTTACCGCTCCAAGCCCGCACTGCACGCCCGCGATTGCGAGGGCGAAGGTTTTCGCTGGCTGATCGTCGACGATGCGGACAATTCAGTCTTCGCATGGCTGCGCATGGCGCCGGGTGAAAAGCCGGTCGCGGTCATCACCAATTTCACGCCCGTCTATCGCGCAAATTACAGGCTTCCCCTGCCGCATGCCGGTAAATGGCGGGAAGTCCTGAATACCGACGCCGAGATCTACGGCGGCAGCGGCAAGGGCAATGGCGGCAAGGTTCAGGCCGTGGATGCGGGAGGAAGCATCTGGGCGGACGTGACTTTGCCACCGTTGGCGACAATCATGCTGGAACTCGAAAACAACGCATAGGGGAGGAGAACAATGAACGACAAGCAACGTGTCCAGCCTCTGTCTCGCGACGCCATGGCCTATGTTCTGGCCGGCGGACGTGGCAGCCGCCTCAAGGAACTGACAGATCGGCGCGCCAAGCCCGCCGTCTATTTCGGCGGCAAGGCCCGCATCATCGATTTTGCTCTCTCCAACGCGCTGAATTCCGGCATCCGCCGCATCGGCGTCGCCACCCAGTACAAGGCCCACTCGCTGATCCGCCACATGCAGCGCGGCTGGAACTTCTTCCGCCCCGAGCGCAACGAGAGCTTCGACATCCTGCCCGCCTCCCAGCGCGTTTCGGAAACGCAATGGTATGAAGGCACGGCCGACGCGGTCTACCAGAACATCGATATCATCGAGGGTTATGCGACCGAATACATGGTCATCCTCGCCGGCGACCATGTCTACAAGATGGACTACGAATTGATGCTGCAGCAGCACGTCAATTCCGGCGCCGACGTCACCGTCGGCTGCCTGGAAGTGCCGCGCATGGAAGCAACCGGCTTCGGTGTCATGCATGTCAACGAGAAGGACGAGATCATCGATTTCGTCGAGAAGCCGGCCGATCCGCCAGGCATTCCCGGCAAGCCGGATTTCGCGCTCGCCTCGATGGGCATCTACGTCTTCCACACCAAGTTCCTGATCGACGCCTTGAAGCGTGATGCGGAGGTTACCGGCTCAAGCCGCGACTTCGGCAAGGACATCATTCCCTATATCGTCGAACACGGTAAGGCCGTCGCTCACCGTTTTGCCGACAGCTGCGTCCGCTCTGACTACGAGCGCGAACCCTATTGGCGGGATGCCGGCACGATCGATGCCTATTGGCAGGCCAATATCGACCTGACCGAAATCGTTCCCGGCCTCGACCTCTACGACAAGTCATGGCCGATCTGGACCTATGCGGAACTCACCGCACCGGCGAAATTCGTCCATGACGACGAAAATCGTCGCGGTTCGGCAACGTCCTCGGTCATTTCCGGCGACTGCATCATTTCCGGCTCATCGCTGAACAAGAGCCTGCTCTTCACCGGCGTTCGCGCCAATTCCTATTCGAAGCTCGAAGGCGCGGTCGTGCTGCCGAATGTCAGGATCGGTCGCCGCGCCCAGCTTCGTGATGTTGTCATCGACCATGGGGTAACTATTCCCGAGGGACTGGTTGTCGGCGAGGATCCGGAACTCGATGCGAAGCGTTTCCGCCGCACCGAAAGCGGCATCTGCCTGATAACCCAGAAGATGATCGACAAGTTGGATTTGTGATGCAGGTACTCTCGGTCGCTTCTGAAGTCTTTCCTCTGGTGAAGACGGGCGGGCTGGCCGATGTGGCTGGCGCGCTTCCGATCGCGCTCGGCAAGCGGGGTATTTCCGTCAAGACGCTGATACCGGGCTACCCCGCCGTGATGCGGATTGTCGATAATGCCGTCCTGCGCCGCACCTTTCCCGATCTGCTCGGCGCAGAAGCCCGGATCCTCGAAATCGAACACAAGGGTCTCGACCTCCTGATCCTGGACTGCCCCGAGCTGTTCGACCGGCAGGGCGGACCCTATCTTGATATGACCGGCAGGGATTATACGGACAACTGGCGCCGTTTTGCAGCCTTATCCAAGGCGGGCGCCACCATCGCCCAGCAGGGGCTGACGGGTGATCTCGGCGGCTGGCGACCGGATCTCGTACATGTCCATGACTGGCAGGCGGCTCTTTTGCCGGCCTACATGCGTTATGCGGAAGAGCCGGAAGTGCCGAGCGTCATCACCGTCCACAACATCGCTTTCCAGGGCGTGTTCGATGCCGAAATTTTCCCCGCACTCGAATTACCGCCGCACGCCTTTTCGATCGACGGCGTGGAATACTACGGCAAGGTCGGCTTCCTGAAGGCCGGTCTGCAGACTGCCTGGGAAATCTCCACCGTAAGCCCGTCTTATGCCGAGGAAATCCTCACGCCTGAATACGGCATGGGTCTGGAAGGCCTGCTGCATCACCGATCAGAGGACCTGACAGGCATCGTCAACGGCATAGATACCGATGTCTGGAACCCTGAGTCAGATACCCTCCTTGCCAGCACCTATTCCGCATCGACCCTCAAGGAACGGGCGGAAAACAAGCGGCGGGTGGCGGAGCGCTTTGCGCTCGACATCGACGATGCGCCGCTGTTCTGCGTCGTCTCACGGCTGACCGAACAGAAGGGCATGGACCTTCTTGCCGAAACTTTGGACGATCTCGTCTCCCATGGCGCGACGCTCGCCGTTCTCGGTTCCGGCGACAAGGTGCTGGAGGATGCATTTCACGCGGCAGCACTACGCCATCCTGGCCGGATCGGGGTGATTGCCGCCTATGACGAACCGCTCTCCCATCTCATGCAGGCCGGCTGCGATGCGATCATCATCCCATCCCGCTTCGAACCCTGCGGCCTGACCCAGCTTTACGGCCTGCGTTACGGCTGCGTGCCGATCGTCGCGCGCGTCGGCGGCCTCAACGACACGGTGATCGATGCAAGCCATGCAGGTCTTGCAGCCGAGGCCGCGACCGGCATTTCCTTCGGCCCGTTGACCACCGATAACCTTGCCCGCGCACTCCGTCGCGCCATCCGCCTTTATAAGGACGAGAAGCTATGGACTGTGATCCAGAAGCAGGGCATGAAATCCGATGTTTCGTGGAACCGCAGCGCAGCCCTTTACGCCGCGCTCTTTTCCGAGATCCTTGAAAGAAAAGGCATTTGAGTATGATCAAGACCGTCGCAACGACCCCCTACCAGGACCAGAAGCCTGGCACGTCCGGCCTGCGCAAGAAGGTTCCGGTCTTCGCCCAGCCGAACTACGCGGAAAATTTCATCCAATCCATTTTCGACAGCCTGGAAGGCTTTGAAGGCAAGACGCTGGTGATCGGCGGCGATGGACGTTATTACAACCGCGAAGTCATCCAGAAAGCGATCAAGATGGCCGCCGCTGCCGGTTTCGGCAAGGTCATGGTCGGCCAGGGCGGCATCCTGTCCACGCCGGCAGCCTCCAACATTATCCGCAAGTATCATGCCTTCGGTGGCATCGTTCTTTCGGCCAGCCACAATCCCGGCGGCCCGACCGAAGATTTCGGCATCAAATACAATATCGGTAATGGCGGTCCGGCCCCGGAAAAGATCACCGACGCCATCTATGCCCGTTCCAAGGTAATCGACACTTACAAGATCGCTGACACGGCGGATCTCGACCTCGACAAGACCGGCACCTTCAAAGTGGCCGGCATGGCGGTCGAGGTCATCGATCCGGTCGCCGACTATGCCGAACTGATGGAACAGCTCTTCGACTTCGGCGCCATCCGCGCGCTGATTGCCAGCGGCGTACGTGTGGTCATCGACAGCATGGGCGCCGTCACCGGCCCCTACGCCACGGAGATCCTCGAAAACCGCCTCGGCGCACCGGAAGGCTCGGTCCGCAACGCAACCCCTCTGCCGGATTTCGGCGGTCATCACCCGGACCCGAACCTCGTCCATGCCAAGGAGCTTTATGACGACGTCATGAGCAAGGACGGCCCGCATTTCGGCGCCGCCTCCGATGGCGATGGCGACCGCAACATGATCGTCGGCAAGGGCATGTTCGTCACACCGTCCGACAGCCTGGCGATAATAGCCGCCAACGCAACGCTCGCACCGGGTTATGCCAAGGGCATCGCCGGCATCGCCCGCTCCATGCCAACCAGTGCTGCCGCCGACCGCGTGGCCGAAAAGCTCGGCATCGGCATGTACGAGACCCCGACAGGCTGGAAATTCTTCGGTAACCTGCTCGACGCCGGCAAGGCGACCGTCTGCGGCGAGGAGAGCTTCGGCACCGGCTCCGACCATGTACGCGAAAAGGACGGCCTCTGGGCTGTGCTCTTCTGGCTGAACATCATGGCCGGTCGCAACGAAAGCGTCGCCGAGATCGTCAAGAGCCATTGGGCCGAATACGGCCGCAACTACTACTCCCGCCATGACTATGAGGAAGTGGATTCGGATGCGGCGAACGGCATGATGACCGCGCTGCGCGAAAAGCTGGCCTCATTGCCGGGCCAGAGTTTCGGCTCGCTGAAGGTCGCCGCCGCCGATGACTTTGCCTATCACGATCCGATCGACGGTTCCGTTTCGAAGAACCAGGGCATTCGCGTATTGTTCGACGGCGGCAGCCGCGTCGTCTTCCGCCTTTCCGGCACTGGGACCTCGGGCGCGACGATCCGCGTTTATGTCGAACGTTACGAGCCGGACCCCGCAAAGCACGGCATCGACACCCAGGAAGCGCTCGCCGACCTGATCGCCGTCGCGGACGAAATCTCCGACCTGAAAAAGCGCTCCGGCCGCGATGCGCCGACGGTGATTACGTAAGAGCCTGACCATAAAAGCCCGGAGACCGCAGATGAATTTACCCCCCTCTGCCCTGCCGGGCATATCCCTCACAAGGGGGGAGATTACTCGTGGCAACGCCTCGCCCATCTCCAAAGCATCAATTGCAGCACTCTTTGTTAAAGCAACACAGGGATCGCGCCTCCAGCTGATCTCCCCCCTTATGGGGGAGATGCCCGGCAGGGCAGAGGGGGGTGTCACATGCCCCCGACAGTGACACCGAAACTCGGCGCAACGCCTACCCCGGCCGGCGTGGATTTCGCCGTCTGGTCCTCGTCTGCCGAAAAAATCCAGCTCTGCCTGTTCGATGCCGACAGCGGCGACGAAACCGTTCGTCACGACATGCTCCGTGGCATCGACGATGTTCACCGCGTCTCGGTCGAAGGCCTGGGCGACGGCCAGCGTTACGGCTACCGCGCCTACGGCCCCTATGATCCGGATAAAGGACTATGGTTCGATCCGGTAAAACTGCTCGTCGATCCTTATGCCAAAGAACTCGATCGCCCTTTCCAGGCAGATCACGACCTTGCGACCTATGAGATCGACACCACGAACCTTGTGCCTCGAGCTATCGTCACGCAAAACCTCGAAGCCGAAATCTCGGCTCCGCTCCTGCCCCCCGGCGGCTTCGTTTACGAGATCGCGGTAAAACCCTTCACCATCCTGCATCCCGATATTCCGGAAGAGATCCGCGGCACGGTCGCAGCCCTCGCCCATCCCAGTATTATCGCACACTTGAAACAGATCGGTGTCGATGCGATCGAACTCATGCCGATCACCGCATGGATCGACGAGCGCCATCTTCCGCCTCTCGGCCTCACCAATGGCTGGGGCTATAATCCGGTCGCCTTCATGGCGCTCGATCCACGCCTCTGCCCCGGTGGCATGGTGGAGCTGCGTGAAACCGTCACGGAACTGCATGCAGCCGGCATTGGCGTGATCCTCGATCTCGTATTCAACCACACAGGCGAAAGCGACCGATACGGCGCAACGCTTTCCATGCGCGGCCTCGACAATTTGGCCTATTACCGCCATCTTCCGAATGATCCGGGCGAGCTGGTCAACGACACCGGCACCGGCAACACGGTCGCCGCGGATCATCCGGTTGTCCGACAGTTGATCATCGACACATTGCGTCATTTCGTTCGGCATGCCGGCGTCGATGGTTTTCGCTTCGACCTCGCGCCGGTTATGGGTCGCACGGCAGAGGGTTTCGATCCGAATGGCGAAACGCTGACGGCACTGTTGTCCGATGTTCTGCTGAAGGATCGTATAGTGATCGCCGAACCCTGGGATATAGGTCCCGGCGGCTACCAGCTCGGCAATTTCCCCGCGCCCTTCATCGAATGGAACGACCGCGCCCGCGACGACATGCGCCGCTACTGGCGCGGCGACCAGTGGATGACAGGTGCGCTCGCCACCCGCCTTGCCGGATCATCGGACATCTTTGAAAAATCTGGCCGCACACGCAGTGTCAATTTCCTCGCAGCCCATGATGGGTTCACCCTGTTCGACCTCGTCTCCCACGACCACAAGCACAACGATGCCAATGGCGAGGATAGCCGCGACGGCCATAACGAAAACTACTCCTGGAACAACGGAGCGGAAGGCCTGACCGCTGATCCTGCAGTACAGGAACGCCGTCGTCGTGATGTCCGCGCACTTCTGTCCACACTGTTTGCCAGTCGCGGCACCATCATGCTCACCATGGGCGACGAAACCGGTCGGTCGCAGCGCGGCAACAATAATGCCTATTGCCAGGATAACGAGATTACCTGGATGGACTGGCAGGAGCCGGATACAGAACTGGTGCGGCATACGACATGGCTTGCCGGTATCCGCAGGCGATTCTCGGTGTTTTCCGAAACGGATTTCTTCGCCGGAAACGGAGATATTGAATGGTTGGCCCCCTCTGGCCTTCCCATGCAGGTATCCGATTGGGAAAATGCCGAGAACCGGCTGATAGGCATGATCGTTGCGACAGACGATCGCTCATCGGACAGCTCGACTCGTCTTGCAATCCTCTTCAACCGGGGCCATGAAGATGTTGAGTTTATTCTGCCCGGCAGCGGCTGGCAGGATCTGCTTTCGGATAAGCCTTGGACGAACCTCCTTCCTTCCCGCTCCGTCAGCTTCTGCCTGAAAGGGTAATGTTGCGGCCCACGGGCAATAGCTTAAAACGACGACAAAGCGGTGTGTTGCATGCGTGAGATTTCGCTGGCCGACGTGCCAGGACTTGTGGGCCAGGAACTCGGCGTTTCGGACTGGATCACCGTCGATCAGACGATGATCAACCAGTTCGCCGATGCGACGCTCGATCACCAGTTTATTCATGTGGACCCGGAGCGGGCGGCAGCCGAAAGTCCGTTTGGCGGCACGATCGCACACGGCTTTCTCACGCTGTCTCTTCTTTCCGCGATGAACTTCGGCACCGTGCCAAAGATCCGCGAGCAGACCATGGGCATAAATTACGGCTTCGATCGTGTCCGCTTCATGTCGCCGGTCAAATGCGGCGCACGTGTGCGTGGCCACTTTACCCTGTCCGACTGCCGTTTCCGGGGCGGCGGCATGCTGATGACCACCTATGAAGTTTCGATCGAGATCGAAAACGAGAAGAAACCAGCACTGACCGCCACCTGGATCACCATCGTGCAGTTCGACCCTAAGGATCGGCCGGAAGGCGTCTAGAGCCTTTCCGCCTTTCTTCGAAACACGAAACGGCTCTATCTCTTTGTTTTGACGCAATTCCGGACGCAAAACCGGTTCCCACTTTTGCTGGAATTGCTCTAATCAAAGGTAATGACGTGGCGGATGACCTTGCCTTCATGCAGTAGGTCGAAAGCCTCATTGATCTCCTCCAGCGGCCCGGTTGATGACAGCAACCTGTCCACCGGCAGCTTTCCACGTCGGTAAAGGGCGATAAAGCGGGGTATATCCCGGGCGGGCACGCATCCACCAAGATAGCTACCAAGCACTCGCCGTTCTTCGGCCACAAGACTGACCGCCGGAATGGCGAACTGACTGACAGGATTGGCAAGACCGGCTGAGGCTGTCGTCCCTCCCCGGCGCGTAATGCGATATGCGAGATCGAAGGCCCGGGTCGAGCCTGCCATCTCAAGCGCATGATCTACGCCGCCGCCGGTTGCCTCGCGAATCTTTTCGATTACATCCACATCGCCCGCCAGAAAAACATCCGTAGCACCGAGTTTAAGGGCGACCTCCAGTTTTTCCGCAGCAAGATCAACGGCAATCACCTGCTCCGCGCCACTCGCAAGCGCGCCGAGCACGGCAGCGAGTCCGACGCCGCCGAGACCGACCACGGCAACGCTCTGACCTGCCTGTATCTTGCAGGTATTGACGACCGCCCCCACTCCCGTCAGCACCGCACAACCGAACAATGCGGCTTCCGCCAGGGGCAAATCACGATCGATCTTTATTGCCGAGTGACGGGAGATAACCGCATGCGTGGCAAAACCGGATACGCCAAGGTGGTGATTGACAGGAACCTCATCGCAAATCAGCCGCCGCTCTCCCGATAGCAGCACGCCCTTGCCATTCGCCTCGGCCCCCGGCACACAAAGTGCCGGACGGCCCTCGGCGCAGGCAAGGCAATGGCCGCAACTCGGTACGAAACTCATCACCACATGATCGCCCGGCACCAGATCATGTACGCCCGGACCGACGGCTTCGACGACACCGGAGGCCTCATGGCCAAGCGCCATCGGCATGGGTCGCGGGCGGTCGCCATTGATGACGGAGAGGTCGGAATGGCAAAGCCCCGCCGCACCGATGCGCACCAGCACCTCTTCACGCCCAGGCGGATCGAGATCAAGTTCTTCTATGGAAAGCGGCCTGCTTATTGCAAAAGGCGGTATGACAGGCGATTGCCGCAGGACGGCTGCACGTATCTTCACGAACTCCTCCCAGAGTTTTGCCTGAAGAGACTAGCCGCCGGATGGCAGCGGCTGCAATAGCAATACACCTGTCAACTCAGATCCAGCATCATCATGCCGAGAAGTGGCGGAACGGCAGCACCGATCAGGATTGGAGCGGTTCGCGAAGCACTGAGCCCGACGGTCGTACCGGCAATGCCGGACGCAATCAACGCCGCAATCGGCATGGAGAGATCACGATCGATGCCGGGCGCGAAAGAGGCCAGAAGCGCGGCCAATGCTGCGGCCCCACCGACAAGCAGCCCCTTCCAGAGTTCGACACCCGCCAGTTTGGCAGCAATGGCACCGCCGGCAATCGCCGCCGCCAGCCCAAGCACGATCCATTGAGTCTCCGGCATAGAAAAACCCTCCCGTTTTGACCCGGGAGGGTGCGATATCGATAAGCCAAGATCAAGTTAGGCTATGGTCGAAGACCGGATATTCAGAGCGCGGCGTCTCTCGCGCCTTCAGCCAGAAGAGCAAAGGCGTAATCGGAGAACGACCGCCAGACTTCTACCCGGAACGTATTCTCCGCGGTCCTGAGCAGCACGATTTCCACCTTGCCGAACAGCGTGCGCGAGCAGGCCCCGATCGGGAAAGCGTCGAGCGAGAGATCCAGCGCGCAACCGGCGTTGAGCGTAGCGGCAGCCCCCGGACCAGACACAAGGATAGCCGTGTTTCGATGCGAGATATCGGTCGCTGAATGCACCGCGTCCGAACTCGCGGCAGCCTGTGTGAGGCTGCTTCCGATGCTACCGCCGCCGTCTGCAAACACCAGCCACTCATCCGGCCCGATCCATAGCGCGGTGCGCCCGTTAGCAGAGGAGGACGTCTTCGGCTTCACCGGCAGGTCGAGGCCAAGTGCTGCAGACAATGCAGACACATCCTCGGCGCCTACACGCAGATTGATCCGCTCGGCAGGTTGCGCCGGCTCCAGCCGCACAGTGGCAGAACCGCCGTGAACACCGGAAAGTGGAAGGCTACGGGTTGCGATATTGGAATCAAGCTCAGCCATTGATGCGGCCTCCTTCCTTGTCGAAGAACACCATGTCAGTCACTTCGACGGCAATCGTCTTGTCGGCCATCGGCACATAAAGCGTCTCGCCCATCCTCGACCGTCCCCCGGCAACCAGCGCGATCGCGATCGAGCGGCCGAGATTTTCCGACCAGTAGGACGAGGTGACGTGACCGAGCATGGTCATCGGTTTCGGCTGGTTCGGATCGGCAACAATCTGCCCACCCTCCTCCAGCACTTCCTTCGGGTCCTTGGTCAGAATCCCGACCAGTTGCTTGCGGCCTTCGCGCACGAGGTCGGGACGCTTCAGGCCACGGATACCGACAAAGTCCGTCTTCTTCTTGGAGACGGCCCAGCCATAGCCGGCATCATCCGGCGTCACCGTTCCATCCGTATCCTGCCCGACGATGAGATAGCCCTTTTCGGCGCGCAGAATATGCATGGTCTCGGTGCCGTAGAGGCAGGCACCCATGCTTTGCGCCCGTTCCCATATCGCCTTCCACACTGCTGCGCCGTAATCGGCAGGCACGTTGATTTCGTAACCCACTTCCCCGGTGAACGAGACACGAAACAGTCGCGCCGGAACGCCCATGACCGTGCACTCGGCAACGCTCATATGCGGGAAGGCCTCGTTGGAAAGATCCTGCCCCTCGACGAAAGGCTCGATGATCTCTCGCGCCGTCGGCCCCTGCACCGCGATCACCGCCCATTGTTCGGTCGTCGAGGTCAGCCACACCTTCAGATGCGGGAATTCCGTCTGCAGATAGTCTTCCATATGGTTGAGCACCCGCGGCGCACCGCCGGTCGTGGTCGTCACATGAAAACGGTCTTCCGCCAGACGCCCGACGACGCCGTCGTCATAGATGAAGCCGTCCTCGCGGGTCATGATGCCGTAACGGCATTTTCCCGGCTTCAGCGTATCCCATGCGTTGGTGTAGAGGAGGTTGAGGAATTGAGCCGCATCCGGCCCGACCACCTCGATCTTGCCGAGTGTGGAGGCATCGAAAATGCCAGCGACATCGCGCACCGTCTTGCACTCACGGCTGACGGCCGTGTGCATATCCTCGCCGCGCTTGGGGAAATACCAGGCGCGTTTCCAGTTGCCGACGTCCTCGAACTCGGCACCTTCCGCCTCTTCGAGCGCATGCATCGGCGTCTTGCGCGCCGGATCGAACAACTCGCCGCGCGAATGGTTGATCAGCGTGCCATAGGTCACCGGCGTATAGGGCGCGCGGAATGTGGTGAGCCCCACCTGCGGGATCGGTCTGCCGAGCATCTCCGAAGCGATTGCCAGACCATGCATGTTGGACAGCTTGCCCTGATCTGAGGCCATGCCATTGGTGGTGAAGCGCTTGATATGCTCGATCGAATGCATGCCTTCGCGGACGGCAAGACGAATGTCCTTGGCTGTCACGTCATGCTGGAAGTCAACGAATGCCTTTACGGCATGGTCCGGGCCGGCTCCTTCAGCCGCACCGATCATGCCGCCTGTCCATTCAAACCGGTTCTCGCCGGAAAGCGCTATCCTGCCACCGCCTGCCGTGATTGCTTCGTCGATCAGCTCGGCGAGATTATCCGTACCGTTGCAGCCACCTGCCGACACTGAATTCTGCGCGTAAACATCCGGCAAGAAACGCTGATTAGCCTCGTCGAATTTCAGCTTCCCGCGCGACTGCGAGAACAGGTGCACGGACGGCGTCCAGCCTGCGGAGACAATCAGCGCATCCACCTTGATCTTGCGGCGATCGAAATTGCCGTTGCGGGCAACCGTCATCGAATTGATCCGTAGACGACCCGACGTGTCGACGACAGCATGGCCCGACAGAACATCAATGCCGAGCTTGCGGGCTTCAGCCAGCACCGCCTCGCCTGGCTTGTCGCGGCTATCGACGATCGCGGCGATGGAAACCCCGGCACGCTTCAGGTCGAACGCCGCTTCATAGGCGGAATCGTGAGCGGTGTAGACACCGACATTATTGCCGACCGCCACGCCGTGATGGTTGAGAAAATTGCGCGCCGCAGACGCCAGCATGACGCCGGGACGATCATTATTGGCAAACACCATATGCCGCTCGATCGAGCCGGTCGCCAGGATCACCTTTTTCGTCCGCACCTGCCACAAGCGTTCGCGCGGCGCATCCTTGGTTGGCTTGGCGACATGGTCTGTGACCCGTTCGACGAGACCAAGAAAACCGTGATTGTAATAACCGAACACGGTCGTGCGGGTCAGCACCGTGACATTCGGCATGGCCTTCAGCTTGGCAGCCGTCGCCTGCGCCCAATCATAACCGTTCTGGCCGTCGATCGTCGTCGAAGCGTCGTAATGCAGTGCCCCGCCGACTTCCGGCTGCTCATCGACGAGAATGATCTTTTTACCCGTCGCAGCAGCAGACCGTGCCGCCGTCAAGCCCGCCACACCGGCACCGGCGATCAGGACATCACAATGCACATAACGGCTGGCATAATGATCCGGATCGTCCTCCGTCGGCGAAACACCGAGCCCCGCCGAGCGACGGATGATCGGTTCATAGATCTTAGCCCAAGCCTCTTTCGGCCACATGAAGGTCTTGTAGTAGAAGCCGGCTGCAAAGAACGGCGCGAGCACATCATTGACGGCACCGATATCGTATTTCAGCGATGGCCAGCGGTTTTGCGAAGCAATCTTCGCACCGTCGAACACTTCCTGCACCGTGGCACGCACATTCGGCTGGCGGCGGGCCGCATCACGCGACACATCGAGAAGCGCATTCGGCTCCTCGGGACCTGCCGTCAGGATGCCGCGCGGGCGGTGATATTTGAACGAGCGGCCGAGAAGATGCACGCCATGCGCTAGAAGCGCGGAGGCAACCGTGTCCCCCTCGAGCGCCGTATAGCTCTTGCCATCGAAGGTGAAGCGGGCCGTGCGGGCAGGCGTCAGGCGGCCCGCACCCTTGATGCGGAATGCGCCGGAATTGGAGGAAGCGCTCATCTCGCGTCTCCTTCCGTCTGTTCCCAGGTTTCCACGGACTTTTCCTCGGCGATTGCGGCGAATTTCTCAGCCACCGGCACCGGCTGCTTCGGCAAGCCAGCCTTGTATGTAATCAAAAACCTGTCGCTCACCGTATCGCGCGCCGCGTTAAAGAAACGGCCGCAGCCATGGATATGCCGCCACCGTTCATAGGTAAGGCCTTTTTCGTTGTTGCGCAGGAAGAAGAATTCGGCGAACTCCTCGTCCGAAATCGCCGCGATATTTTCCGGCCGCACGACATGCGCCTCGCCGGCCCAGCGAAACTCCAACTCCGAGCGATCTTCCTCGCAATAGGGGCAGTGGATCAAAAGCATCGTCTATCCCCTATCAATCAATGAGCCACGGCGGCAGCTGCCGCTTCGTCGATCAGGCGGCCGGTGCGGAACCGGTCGAGCGTCAGGCCAGCGGCCAGCTTGTGCGGCTCGCCCTTGGCAATCAGATGAGCGAAGAGATTGGCCGAGCCCGGCGTTGCCTTGAAACCGCCGGTACCCCAACCGCAATTGACGAACAGGCCCGAAACCGGCGTCACACCCTGGATCGGCGAACGGTCCGGCGTGTTGTCGGTAATCCCGCCCCACTGACGCATCATCTTCACCCGGCGAAACATCGGGAAAAGCTCGCAGATGGCATCCAGCGTATGCGTGATGATCTGCAACCCGCCGGTCTGGCTATAGGAATTGTACTGGTCTGTACCGGCACCGATGACCAGTTCGCCCTTGTCGGACTGCGAGATGTACGCATGCACGGTATTGGACATGACCACGCACGGAAAGATCGGCTTCATCGGCTCGGACACCAAAGCCTGCAGCGGATTGGAAGCAAGCGGCACGCGCACGCCAGCCATCTCCATCACGACAGACGAGTGGCCGGCGGCCGATACGCCGATTTTCTTCGCTCCGATAAAGCCCTTGGATGTCTCGACACCCTGAACCTCACCGCCTGGCCCGCGACGGATACCCGTGACTTCGCAATTCTGGATGATGTGAACACCGCGATCCGCTGCAGCGCGCGCAAAACCCCAGGCAACCGCATCATGCCGGGCCGTGCCGCCGCGGCGCTGCAGCGCCGCACCGTTGATCGGATAACGCGCGGTCTTGGAAATATCGAGAACCGGCACGAAAGCCTTTGCCTGTTCCGGCGTCATCCACTCGTTGTCGATACCGTAAAGACGATTGGCATTGATATGCCGCTTGAACGACTGCTGGTCATGGATGTTGTGCGACAGCATCATCACGCCGCGCGGCGAATACATGACGTTGTAATTGAGATCCTGGCTTAAGCCTTCCCACAGTTTCAGGGAATGCTCGTAGATGTCCATGCTCTCTTCATAGAGATAATTGGAGCGGATGATTGTCGTGTTGCGGCCGGTATTGCCGCCACCGAGCCAGCCCTTTTCGATCACCGCGATATTGGTGATGCCGTGTTCCTTGGCAAGATAATAAGCGGCTCCCAGACCATGGCCACCAGCACCGACGATGATCACATCATAGCTCGAACGGGGTTCTGGAGACGTCCACTGCGCTTCCCAGCCCTTGTGGGCACGCATTGCCTCGCGGGCTATGGCGAAAACCGAATATTTGCGCATCGCGCCCCTCTTCCTTGCTCGGTTCCGTTGGTCATCCGACCATCAGAGACTTGGGTAGGATGATACCCATCGCAAATCAATATGCGCCGCAATGGCCATATTGCGACGCATCGGAGGATTGTTTCGACACAACGGAAAATGCCGCGCAAGGATAAGGGCTATCTCGCAGCTTCACCCTTTTTCTCGCCATCCGCCCCTTTATCGGGACTTTTCCCGCCGGGCTTGGCTTTGACCGGATCATCTTTTTTCGTCGGGTTGACGGTGACGCCGGCAGAGGGACCCGACCGCGCGAGCGCGGCCCGCAATACCTTGGAGCAGAATTGATGCGTAAGCAGCGAATTGGAGGTTGAGCCCGGCCGCGATCCATCGTGACCGCTGATGCACGCAACAGTCATGGCAGACATCGCCGCATTGGGGCCGGAGGCAGGCACCGCGCCGGCCCCAGCCTTGCCCACAAGACCAAGGAGCAGATTACCATACTGACTGAGGATGATGGCATAGGCATCCTTCCCGATAATGCCGTTGGCATAGCTCTGGCATGCAGTGTAGAGGCCGTCCCTCAGCGCAAGTACCGCCTCAGCGCGCCCCTCCCCTTCAAGGACAAATTCGGAAGTCTCGGATCCGGTCTCTACGGTAGAACGTGACGACCCCGCCGGCGGCGTGACCTTGAGCGTCCGGTTGGATCCGAATGCTACGGCATAGTCCGGACTAGGCTCGCTGCATACCACGCTCGGATAGGCTGATCGCCGTCTCTCCGTGACCAACCTCAAGTTCGCCCCGCTGACCACACCCTTGGTTTCCCCGAATTGAACCGGCTTGACCGCCATATTCGGCGAACAACCGGCAAGACCGACAAACAACCCCGCACATATGATTAATCTGAACATGCTTCGCCCCTGGGCTGGCCGAGCCAGCCTCCCCTTCATGGTGAAATGACATGCGAATTGCTGCGCGCCCTGACGCAAGCGAAGTCTGCATCAGCAAAAACGGAAACGCAACCTATGGTTTTCTATTTTATAAACACATCAAAATAGATACGCTGAGACGGTGGGCGCGCCTCGTGACCGAAGAGGCGCTTTGAAGCATCCGGAGAAGCTTGCATCCATTTTTCACATTAACGGCGTCGGCATATATGGACTTCCGCAGACTCATCTGTTATCTGCCTTCACCAATCGCACGGCCTTTCGCCGGGCATCACTATTTTTTCGCCTTGAAATCAGACAGTGACTGAGGCGAACAACAAACCAAAGGAACGGGATTTCACGTGCAGGTACTTGTCCGCGACAACAACGTTGATCAGGCTCTCCGCGCTCTCAAGAAGAAGCTGCAGCGCGAAGGTGTTTTCCGCGAAATGAAAATGCGCGATTACTACGAAAAGCCGTCTGAAAAGCGCGCTCGCGAAAAGGCTGAAGCTGTTCGTCGCGTTCGCAAGCTGGCTCGCAAGCGCATGCAGCGCGAAGGCCTGCTGCCGTCCACGCCGCGTCCGGCTCGTTAATCGGCCGTCTTTTCGACGCTTTTATGTGATTATGGAGCGGGGGCGACTTAGGCGCCGCCGCTTTTTTCATTGCACCGGGTCGATTGAGACTCAAACCTGCCGATACAAGGACCTGCGCCTGATGGCCGCCAAGACTTCCGTTGCTACCGATGGAATCGAATCTTCCACCCTGCCGCTCATGACCACACTACGCTCTCGCACCCTGATTACAGGCGTGCTCGTCGGCATGGCGAGCTTGGCGGGATGCGCTACGGGGCCAACGACAACTGACGTTATTCGCGTCGATCGCGCGCAAGGCTCGCAGGAAAACATCGCCTCGCTTTCATCGGTCATCCAGTCGAACCCATCCGACCCGGAAGGTTACAACAGCCGCGGCTCCGCTTATGGTCGCGCCGGAGAATTCAAGCGCGCAGTGGACGATTTCAACCGCGCCATCCAACTCAATCCGCAGTTCTATCAGGCCTATGCCAACCGGGGGCTCGTCTATCGCAACATGGGCAAGCCGGTCGATGCGGCCAACGATTATAACCGCGCGCTGCAGATCAACCCGAATTATGACGTCGCCTATATCGGCCGTGGCAATATCTATCGCCAGGCCGGCCGCAACGACGAAGCGTTCAACGACTTCAACAAAGCGATTCAGCTGGATACGACCGATGGTCGTGCCTATCACAATCGCGGCCTGATCTATCAGGTCCGCGGTCAGCATGCCCAGGCGATCGAGGATTTCTCCAAGGCCATTTCGCTGTCGTCAAGCGCGCCGGAACCCTATAACGGCCGCGGCATTTCCTATGTCGCTCTGAACGACGACGACAATGCCTTCGCCGACTTCAACCGTGCGATCGAACTAAACGATAAGATTGCCGAATCCTGGGCCAACCAGGCACTGGTTTACGAGCGCCGCGGTGACCGCGCTCGCGCTTACAAGTCCTATTCGCACGCCGTTCGGCTCGACCCGAACTACAAGCCAGCCGTCGATGGCGCAGCGCGCACCCGTAGCGGCGGCGGCGCCTGACAGGCAGGACGTCTAATCTTTGAGACCCTAAAACAATAATGCCGCCCGAAGCTTTCGGGCGGCATTGTTAATTCTGGACTGATCGAATGAGCTTCAGCGCCAGCCGAGAGCCGGGGCAACATGCTTCAGGATGGCCTCGATCACATGGGCGTTGTATTCGACACCCAATTGGTTTGGCACGGTCAACAGCAGCGTATCAGCCTCGGCAATTGCCTCGTCCTTGCGCAGTTCCTCGATCAAGAGATCCGGCTCTGCAGCATAGGACTTACCGAAGATCGCCCGCGTCTTCTCGTCGATGAAGCCGATGGAATCCTCTTCCTTGCCACCGCGACCGAAATAGGCCCGGTCGCGATCATCAACCAGAGCAAAGATACTGCGGCTGACCGAAACACGGGGCTCACGGTCGTGGCCGGCCTCCTTCCATGCCTCACGATAGGCGCGAATCTGCTTGGCCTGTTGGATGTGGAACGCCTCGCCGGTCTCGTCATCCTTCAGGGTCGAGCTCTGCAGGTTCATCCCCTTCTGCGCGGCCCATATGGCGGTCGCATTCGAACCGGCACCCCACCAGATACGCTCACGCAGACCTTCCGAATGCGGCTCAAGCCGAAGCATGCCCGGAGGGTTGGGGAACATCGGACGCGGATTGGGCTTGGCAAAACCTTGCCCTCTCAATACGTCAAGGAAGACTTCGGCATGGCGGCGCCCCATATCAGCGTCCGTCTTTCCCTCTTCCGGTTCATAACCGAAATAGCGCCATCCATCGATGACCTGCTCAGGCGAACCGCGGCTGATACCCAGCTGCAAACGTCCTTTCGAAATGAGATCGGCGGCGCCGGCATCTTCCGCCATGTAAAGCGGGTTCTCGTAGCGCATGTCGATAACACCAGTACCGATCTCGATTTTGCTGGTTCTGGCACCAACGGCCGCAAGCAGCGGAAAAGGCGAAGCGAGCTGCCGGGCGAAATGGTGAACGCGGAAATAGGCACCGTCGGCACCCAGCTCTTCAGCAGCAACGGCAAGGTCGATGGACTGCAGAAGCGTATCGCCAGCCGAGCGGGTCTGCGACTGGGGTGACGGCGTCCAATGGCCGAAAGAGAGAAATCCGATCTTCTTCATGAGGCACTCCAGCATAAGCGTGTGAAATGATATTGACGCTTACATGGCATGCCGGAGTAACTTCTGTTAGTCCGCGAGTGCCGGCTTGGCCGAAACGGATTGTTCATTGATATTGAACGACGAGACGAAGCCATCGCCCGACGCCTCTTCCAATATCAGGACGACCCGCATGCCGGCTGGATCAACGGGGCCAGCAAGCCTCTATCGCAGCAGAAAAACGCCGATAATGTTGAGAATGATGAACAGGACCAAACCGCCGATTAGCCCAAGGCCACCAAAGAAGCCACCGGCCATGGCAATCAGCAAGGCGGCAATGGTCATCGCCCCCCACTTGGCAGCCGCCAGAAATGACTCGTAAGTCTGCTCATGCGCCATGTGATCCATCGGCGCGCCAATCTCTACTGGTCCATTGTGATGATCGTCCATGAGCCTCTCCCTGGTGTCCGCATATCCGGCTACCGTTGATCTGATAGCCCAACTCTCCCTGCGACCCGTATAAGTATCGGGCTATATCAGGAATACACGAACAACCGTCGAGTGCAATGGCTTGCGAGATCAGTTGGCGGAGGCGCTGCCCAAGCGAAATCAGCGAAGAAATGCCATTTCCGGCGAAGTCGGCCTGCTGGCAAACCGCGCTGTTGGCAGCACCGTTAGCGGTGGCGACAGAACCATCGGCCGCTCGGCAAACATCAGGCGCCGCTCATAGGCCTCCGATTGGAAAAGCGGGAAGCGGCGCATCAGCTGCGGACGCACTTCGCGAACCCTGGATGCCAGCAGCGTCAGCTCAAACCCATATATGGGAGCAATCGTCGGCGGCACGATCGTGTCTGCGAGGAAGACCCGCCGGTAAAAGGCTGCATGCGGCGGCCGGATGTGCTGCAGAACCCGGTCGGCATCAAAGTGAATGGCCGCCATGATCGACGGGCGAAGCGTGATGTAGGGAATGGCCGGCAATTCACCGACAATATCCGGATCGACGGCAAAACGGGCCGGATCGATGAATGTCAGCCCTGCATCAAGCAGATTGTTCACCGCATCGGGAAAGACGCCGACTGACTGGCAGGTCCGATGCTCCGACGTGACGTGATGTACCCGTACCGTCGAGATCAGCTCTTCGTAGTAATAGATACCGAAGACATAGGCATGCGGGACGAAATCGATTTCATCCAGGAGATGGCTCGCCCCGACAGGCAACACGTTCTGGGCTTTGTAGGCCTTGTAACGCAAGCGCGCCACATCCTCGAAATCCTCGTGTCCCTCAATGCGTCGATACTCGATATGGTCGAGTGCCGAGAGCAGTTTTTCGGAAAATGCTTTGTCTGAAAAACTCTGAACCACTGACATTTGGGCTACCCATCGCTATTAACGATTGATTAACCCTGAAACGGGGCGTGATCGCAATGACGAAAATCATGATTAACAGTCTTTTAAAACTTATGGTTAACAACAGGTTAACCGTAGCATTTCAGAACAGCCTACATTAGTCGGTTCATTTGCGATGAGATGAAAGGATTGATCAGCCCGCGGTACCGAAAGCGCGCGGTTCTGCGCCCTTGTCGCGGCGATTTTGTCGGCTGGCAAGCTTGCGGGCAGAAGCGGTCTTCTGGCTAAGTTCCGCAATCGCATTTGCAGGGATGGGCGGGGAGAAAATGTAACCCTGAATGAGATCTGCAAACCGGTGCTTCTTGACCAGTTCAAGCTGCTCGAACGTCTCCACGCCTTCGACAACGATCCTGAGATCGAGTTCGCGAGAAAGATGCACGATACCGCTGAGGAGCTTCAGGCGACGCGGCTCGGTGCCGATATCTCGCACGAAGGCACGATCGATCTTGACGATATCGATGGGCAGGGAATCGAGATAGCTGAGGCTTGAGAAGCCTGTGCCGAAATCATCGATAGCGATCGTCACACCGCTTGCGCGCAACCTGCCGAGCGTCGTGCTGACAACCACGGGTTCATCCATAAAGCAGCTTTCGGTGACTTCCAGGTGCAGGCGCGTCGGATCGAGCTTGGAACGTGCCAGTATGTCTGCCACCAGCGGCACGATCTGACCACCACGGAGATCGTGGATGGACAGGTTGACCGAAACCGAGATGCCATTCTGCCAGGAAACACAATCCGCACAGGCACGTTCGAGCACGAACCTGGTGATCTCGGAAATCAGCCCCATGCTCTCGGCCATCGGAATGAAGATGTTGGGACCGATAAAGCCTCGCTCCGGATGCGACCAGCGAACCAATGCCTCGCAGCATTCCATCTCAGAGCCGTCCGGACGATACATTGGCTGGTAAACGACGGTCAGGTCTCCCTGCTCTATCGCCAGACGCAAATCGGCCTTCAGCCGCTGTTCCGCCACATAACGGGCGTCCATTTCCGGCCGGAACATCGTCAACGTTCCGTTGCCAACCGACTTTGCGTCGTTGAGAGCCAGATCCGCCTTGATCTGCCAGGCTTCCATGTCGAAGTCCTGACCTTCGAGAATCACTCCGCCGGCATTTACGAATACCGGCAGGTCGAGCCTGTCGACACGATAGCTTCCCTGAATTTCGGTCTGGATGCCGTTGATACGAACTTCCAGAGCAGCGCGATCCCTTCCGGTGGCAAAAATTACGAATTCGTCGCCGACCAACCGGCCGACGATGATCTCCTCGCCCGCTTCATGCACAAGCCGGTCGGATATCGCGGCAAGAAGTCGATCGCCGACAACATGGCCTTGCATATCGTTGACATGCTTGAACCCGTCGACGTCAAAGATGACAAAGGCAGCAAAGAGGTCGGTATTGGCCTCTCTGAGATGCCGCGCTGCAAGCTCGGCGAAGTAGCCGCGCGTCGGCAATCCCGTCAGCGTATCGTAGCGCACCAGATGCAGGATCTTTTCTTCGGCTGCCACGCGAGCGCTGACATCTTCGAACAACATGACGACGCCACCGTCTGTGCGGTGGCTGAGCGAGAATTCGAGATAGACGGTTTCCTTTAAACACAGGAGCGTCTTGCCCGCCTGCCCCGCAGACAGCTGTCCTATCTTTTTCAGGATATCATCCGAAAGCGACTGGCCGCTTCGTCGCAAGACGGTGATGAATGCGGCCCCCTTCAGCTCGTCCGCGTCCGGCAGATCAAGAAGCTCGCAGGCACGACGATTGATTACCTGCACACGACCATCTGCATCGAGCATGATCAAGGCGTGGGTCATTGTAGTGAGTGCTATATCGAGCTGGTCGGCGATCCGCGTCATTTCCCGCGAGGCCAGCACATTCTCGTAGAGGAATTCCCGCACGCCCTTCGCCATGGATTGCGTCGTCAACCCGAACGGGATCAGGAAAAGCGAGATCAGGGCGAGATAGATGTCTCCCGTCAGCAGGCACGCAAGCACCAGAGGCAGGCAGCAGCCGATTGTCTGGAGCGCAACCGCACGGGCGGAACCGTAATTTCGGCCAACGATGGAGACCATCGAGGCCATCGTGACGGCGATGCACATGAATGCCGCCAGCATATCCTTAAGCACAAGGACCGCATAGGCACTACCAATGCCGAGCACGAACGCGGTGGCAGCCGCGCCATGAACATAGCGCGATTCCCACGCTTCGATTTCGCTCTTGGAAAGTTGGCTGTGGTCGATCAGGCTGAACCGGCGGAACCAGTAGATGCGATAGCCGAATACGGTGATGAACACCGCGATCATGAGGAGATAGAATCGGGAACCGGTCGTAGCAAAAATGATCGCGCAGGACAGGATATGGACAACCATTCCAGTCCATAATGTTCCACGGTTCTTGAATAGCGATTCGACGAACGGCAGATACAGCTCTGTCGGTAGCGTCTTCGCTTCCAAATCCTTCATCGGGTCTCCACCGGGTCTCATTCCCTTGGCTTTCGCGCGACACTGAAGAAAATCTTTTAAGATTTGATTGTTGCTCAGTTTAACCCCTTCGACTTTGGGGGGTGAACATCCAAACGTGTTCAACGAAACGTAAAGCAAGAGCGCCGTATTCTAGATGCCGAAAACAACGTTTCTCAGCGCAAGGATCGACGCCGGAAGCATTTCAGAGCCGCCGCCTTGAGGGCCGCCGCCAATTCGCGTTAGTCGTTTCCGCTTTTCTTTCCTTAGACCTTCGTTTACATCGCCACCAAAGAACAGGCGGGATAAAAGGACCTGTTGGGAGTGGGAACGAATGAGACTGTTATTACGGTTTAGCGGCCTGATAGACCGCTTGAGCGAAGTGCTGGGAAAATTTTCCGGTTACCTCGTGCTGGCCTGCTGTTTGATCAGCGCGGGCAACGCCTTCATCCGTTACATGTTCAACTACAGCTCGAATGGCTGGCTTGAGATCCAGTGGTATCTCTTCGCCTTCATCGTGCTGATCGGCGCCTCGCATACGTTGCGCCTGAATGAACACGTACGCGTAGACCTTATCTATGGCGCCGTTTCGGATCGCACGCGACTGTGGATCGATACTCTAGGCCTGATCATCTTCCTCATTCCGGCCTGCCTCTATCTCGCATGGCTTTCCTGGCCGTTTTTCTCTCTCTCCTTCCAGCAGGGCGAGATGTCCTCCAACGCCGGCGGCCTTCTTCGCTGGCCTGTCAAGCTTGTGATTGTCGCAGGTTTCGTGCTGCTCGCGCTGCAGGGGTTCTCCGAATTGATCAAGCGGATCGCGGGGCTTACGGGCACCCTTGAGGTCGACACGACCTACGAAAAACCGCTTCAATAAGGCACCGGGGGATTAAGCCATGTTCGCATTCGGCATAATGCCGCCAGCCATGTTCCTGGGCATGATCATCTTCATGCTCTACGGTTTTCCGGTCGCCTTCTCTCTGTCGGCAGTCGGCCTGTTTTTCGGTCTGCTCGGCATTGCCACCGGCCACTTCGAGTTCGCTTTCCTGCAGGCGCTGCCGTTGCGCATTTTCGGCATCGTCTCCAACGACCTGTTGCTTGCCATCCCGTTCTTCACCTTCATGGGGGCAATCCTCGAGCGCTGCGGCCTGGCGGAGGATCTGCTGGAGGGCACGGGCAAGCTGTTCGGCGCCATTCCGGGCGGCCTTGCCTATGCGGTGATCATCGTCGGCGCCATTCTCGGTGCAATTACCGGCACCGTCGCGGCATCGGTCATCACCATGGGCGTGATCTCGCTGCCGATCATGCTGAAATACGGCTATAATCCACGGCTCGCGACCGGCGTTATTGCTGCGTCAGGCACGATTACCCAGGTCATCCCGCCGTCTCTCGTTCTCATCGTGCTTGCAGACCAGCTCGGCCGTTCGGTCGGCGACATGTATCTCGGCGCGATCGGGCCCTCGATCCTCCAGGTCCTGATCTTCCTCGGCTTCATCTTCGTCCTGTCGATCGTCCGCCCGAAGGATGTCCCGCCTCTGCCGCCGGAAGCGCGCGGCGAGTTGAACGCAGCCCTCGTCATGCGTGTCCTCTGGGGCATGGTGCCGTCGGTCGTGCTGATCTTCCTCGTGCTCGGCACGCTGTTCCTCGGTCTTGCAACTCCGACGGAAGCCGGTGCTCTCGGCGTTGTCGGCGCCATGGTACTTGCCGCCCTGCATCGCCGCCTGACCTGGGATCTGATCAAGCAGGCCATGCATTCCACAATGACAATCACCTCCATGGTGGTCTTCATCCTGGTCGGCGCGACCTGCTTCAGTCTTGTGTTCCAGGGCATGGATGGCGGCCTGTGGATCGAGCATCTGCTCTCTCACATTCCAGGCGGCGCGCTCGGCTTCCTGATCTTCGTAAACATCTTCATCTTCTTCCTGGCGTTCTTCCTCGATTTCTTCGAAATCGCCTTCATCGTCCTGCCGCTTCTGGCGCCCGTCGCCCAGTCGCTCGGCATCGACCTGATCTGGTTCGGCGTCCTGCTCTGCGTCAACATGCAGACAAGCTTCATGCACCCGCCCTTCGGCTTTGCACTTTTCTACCTGCGCTCGATCGCGCCGAAGACCGTCAAGACCAAGGATATCTATCTCGGTGCGATCCCATGGCTCGGCATGCAGCTCATCCTCGTCGCCATCATCATCTTCTGGCCAGAATCCGTCACCTACTGGCTGGACAAGGCACCGGATGTGGATTTGAACACGATCAAGATCGAGGTTCCGGGCTTTGGCAATGACAGCGGCGGAAATGGCATGCCGAACTTCGGCCTGCCGCCCATGGACGGCGCGCCGGCCCAGCCTGCTGCTCCCAATCTGTCCGAACCACCGAAATTCAACTAATATCAAAGGCCCGGCATCGAACCGGGCCTTTTCTTATCCGAAACGCAGAAACCCCGAAGCCTGGCTCCGGGGTTTCTTTATTCTCAAATCAGAGGCCGATGATCAGAGCTTGCCGTTACGCTGCTGGATCATCATGAACGTGTCGAACGTGTATTCCGACAACTGCATCCACAAGTACCCCTCCTTCTTGAAGGCGACCTGATCCTCATAGACCTTCTTGAAGTCCGCATTCGTTGCCGAGATCTCTTTGTAGACTTCGAGCGCGGCGTTGTAGCACGCTTCAAGGATATCCTGGCTGAAGGGCCGCAGCGTCGTGCCTTGCGAGACGATCTGCTTGATCGCGGTCGGGTTTTTCTGGTCGTATTTCGCCATCATGTTGGTATTGGCAAACGCACAGGCATCGGTCAGCGCCGCCTGATACTGCTTCGGCAGATTGTTCCATTTGTCGAGGTTGATGAAGGAGTGGATCGTCGGCCCGCCTTCCCAGAACGCCGGGTAATAATAGTATTTTGCAACCTTGAAGAAGCCGAGCTTGTGGTCGTCGTAAGGCCCCACCCACTCGGCAGCATCGATCGTGCCTTTTTCGAGGGCCGGATAGATATCGCCGCCGGCGATCTGCTGCGGCACGGCCCCGAGTTTCTCGAGCACCTTGCCGGCAATCCCGGCAATGCGCATCTTTACGCCCTTGAAGTCGTCGACGGTGTTGATTTCCTTGCGGAACCAGCCCCCCATCTGCGCCCCGGTATTGCCGGCCGGCAGACCGTAAATGTTATGCTTGGCATAGAACTCGTTCATCAGCGTGTTGCCGTTACCCTGGTAGAACCAGGAATTGGTCAATCGCGCATTCATGCCGAACGGAATTGCCGTCCCGATCGCAAATGTCGGATCCTTGCCGACGAAATAGTAAGAGCAGGTGTGGCACATCTCGACCGTTCCGGACGTGACTGCGTCAGCCGCCTGCAAGCCGGGCACGATTTCGCCGGCGGCGAAAGGCTGGATGGTAAAGTTGCCATCCGTAGCCGCCGCGACATGCTTGGAAATGTCGTCAGCGCCGCCATAGATCGTATCGAGCGATTTCGGAAACGACGACGTGAGACGCCATGTAATCTTGGGATTGGCCTGAGCGATTGCAGGTGCAGCCAGAGATCCGGCAGCAAGCGCGCCCGCTCCGGTGACTGCAGCTTTCTTGAAGAACTGACGACGATCCATGAATATCCTCCCGATCACGATCGACTTCCGGCGCATCCTCCAATCCGCCGGACATCATCGATGAGGTAAACATGTTGCCTAAAGGCTTGCAAGCGAGGGAAAACGCAAACGAGGGGTTGAAGTGCCAATAACGAATTAGACTTTCGTCTGTAGTGTTCGAAACTCTAATTATAAATTGTTTTCAGCAGGATATGCCCATTATTTCGGCAGCCACAGATTTATTCGGGAAAGCTCCGTACTGGATACACTTACCCGTGGAGGAACTTGTCACTCTCTGCAGCACGCTTGCTCCGCTGCACACGAATGAAATCGCGTGGAATGACATAGGCACCGGCCAGCCACCAGAGAATGACGAGGCCAGCGACATAGGGCGAAAGAGCGGCAAACATGAGAGGTCTCCTTTTGATTGGACCACCTGTAACCTCCTCCCGAAGAGCAGATCGCTTCATGACATAGCGCAAGAAATGAGAAGATAATTTGGTCGGTGACACCATAGATCCTTGCATCTATTTCTCGTCACACTGCGACTGGTTTTGCCACCTCAATTCCTCTAGCAATTGGCGGCGTTCTCTGTTTCTCTGGCTTCGTCCCATCAATTCGGAACCAACATGGCCTCTCATCTGCCGAAATCCATCGTCGCCGTCCCTGCCGATCTTCGTGACATCGAAGGTGCCATCTGGCACGCCGCCCCGAACCAGTATGTGTCGGCTGCGCTGAAAGTCGCCGACGTCATGTCCTTCATCGTGCCGGCTTTCGAAACAGGCAATGATGCCGATGCCATTCTCGATAGGGTCGATGGCGTGTTGATTTCCGGAGCCGTCAGCAACGTCCACCCTTCGCTTTACGGGAAAGAGGCAACCGACGCCGACGGGCCGTTCGATCACGGCCGCGACGCGACCTCGCTGCCACTCATTCGCCGCGCCATTGAACGCGGCATTCCGCTTCTCGCTATCTGCCGGGGCATCCAGGAACTGAATGTTGCTCTCGGCGGAACGCTGGCAAGTGAAATCCAGGATCAGCCGGGCATCTGGGATCATCGCAAGCCCGATGTTTCGGAACGCGACGGCATGTATGCCATCCGCCAGCCGGTTATTATCGCGGAAGGATCCTGCATCGCCCGTTATCTCGGAACAGCAGGCGAAGTGCAGGTAAACTCGCTGCACCGCCAGGCAATTTCCGAAACGGCGCCGAGACTGCAGGTGGAAGCCCGCGCCGAGGACGGCACGGTCGAAGCCGTCTCGGTTATCGATGCGAAGAATTTTGCCGTCGGCGTGCAGTGGCACCCGGAATACTGGGCCGAAACGGACGCGCCGTCCCGCGCCCTCTTCGAAGCGTTCGGCGATGCCGTTCACGCCTATGCTGCCCGCAAGGCAACGCCAGCAGGCGCAGCCGCATAATTCGCCTAGGCCTTGGCGAGATCGCGAAGCGGCTTGTAGGGCGACGTCGACTGGCGGATGCGCATTTCCGGCTTGATAAGGTGCAGGCCATCCGGCTCGTGGCTTCCGGCCAAACGATCGAGCAGCGCACGTGCCGCCAATCGTCCGACATCCGCCTGCTGGTTGGAAACGGTGGTCAGGGATGGCGTCGAAATCGATGCCTGCTCCAGATCGTCATAACCGGTGACGGAAATATCCTGCCCGGGAATGAGCCCTGCACGGGCGATGCCGTTCATCAGTCCGATCGCCACAAGATCATTCCAGCAGACGGCCGCCGTCGGCTTTTGCGGCAGAGAGAGGAAATTCACAGCGGCCTCGAACCCGCCCTGCATGGTACGCGGACCCGGAATGCGCAGGCTCGGATCGACCTCGATATTGGCCTTGCGCAGCGCGTCGACATAACCCTGATAACGATCGCGGCCGGTGGAGGTCTGATCCGTACCACCAATCATCGCAATCACCCGATGGCCAAGCCCGATCAGATGGTTTGTGGCAAGCGAGATGCCGTAGCTGTCGTCGCCACGATAGGTCGGCAGGTCGACGCCATCCATCGTACGGGCAACCAGAATGGCCGGCATGCCGTTCTGTTCCGCAAGCCTGATATCCTCGACCGGCGTACCGATCGCCGGCGACATGATCACGCCGTCACCGCCGAGCTGCAGCAGCGTCTCGATGAACGTGCGCTGCTTCTCCACCGAGTCATAATGGTTGGAGAGAATGAATGTGTGGCTGCTGCGGTCGAGTTCGGTCTCGATCGCCTTGAGGATTTCGCCGTAAAACGGGTTCATCACGTCATGCACGACGACGCCGATAATGCCGGAACGCGACGTCCTGAGGCTGGCAGCGCGACGGTTGTAGATATAACCGAGTGCGCGTGCCTGCTCTTTGATCTTTTCGCGCGTATCAGCTGCGACGAGCGGGCTGTCCCTGAGTGCCAATGAGATTGTTGCAGTCGAAAGCCCAAGGCTGTCTGCAATCGTAGAAAGCTTCACCTTCTGCGCCATAACCCCTCCGGATTGCTTTTCTTGAAAGCCGGTTTCTGGCGCCGGCCTTGCAAACTAAAATTTTTAAATAAACAATTTAATTTGCAAGCACAATAGCCGGGGAATGGGCCGGAGGCCCGTCAGTCTTCGTCGGCTTCCGGCTGCAGGTTGTGTTCCACAGCCCTCAGCAGCTTCAAAAGCGTGCGCACCTCCTTTTCGGAAAAACCTCGCACGGCCATCGCGCCGCAATCGGCAACGGATTGCCCGATCGACTCAACGCTCTTCAGGCCATTTTCCGTGAGATGAACCTTGGTGAGCCGTCCGTCATGGCCATCAGCCCTGCGCTCGACGAAACCTTGCGCCTCCATGCGCCCGATCGTGCGGGTCATGGTCGGCGCTTTCACACCGAGCCGCGCGGCTAGCTGACCGGGCGTCTGCCCGTCGTCTTCCGAGAGTGCGAGGATAACCCCGTCCTGGCCGGCATAAAGGCCGCTATCGGAAATGCTGCGGCTGAGCGCAGTACGAACCGAGCGGGCGGCCTGGGTGATCGCCGGTGCGAGATCAGCCGCCGAAAGAGCTGCAAGCTCCTTCTTCTTGCCGGACTTCGCTTTCTTCTCGCCCTTTTTCTTGCTCATCGGTCCTGCCCGCTTTGCTTGGTGAAGGTCGCCACTATAGTAATGCGCGCTATCCATAACGAAACCGGGAAACCACCGCCAGATGTCGCATCCCAAACCGCGCTTTTGTGACAATGATCAGACACTTGAGTCCACAGAAAGACGCGACTGGATCGCGGTATTGCCCCTGGGCGCCCACGAACAGCATGGTCCGCACCTGCCTTTCGACACCGATACGCTGATTGCGGAGGGTCTCGTGCAGCGACTCATCCCGGCGCTTCCGCCGACGCTCCCCATCACATTTCTCCCTACTGAACCCGTTGGCTATTCGGTCGAACATATGCATGTCGCCGGCACCCGGACCCTTGCCTTCGACAAAGCCGTCAACCGCTGGCTCGGCATTGCCGAAGAGATGAATAATCAAGGTATCAAAAAGTTCGTCATGCTGAACGCCCATGGCGGAAATTCGCCGCTGATGACGATCGTCGCCACCGAAGCCCGCATCAGGTTCGGCATGCTCGCAGTCGCCACCAGCTGGACCCGTTTCGGCCAGCCGCAGGGCTGGATCAGCCCACAAGACAAGTCAATCGACATACACGGCGGCGACATCGAGACCTCCGTCATGCTGGCGTTATGGCCGAATAGGGTAGATATGCCAAAAGCCCAACCCTTCACCTCCAGACAGTCCGAGTTCGCCCGAGATTTCACCCATCTACGCGCTTACGGACCGCATGCCTTCGGCTGGAAAATGTCGGATCTCAACCCCATCGGCGTCGCCGGCAATGCGTCGGCAGCAACTGCGGAGCGCGGCGAACAGCTTGTCGCCCATGCGGTGAAGGGGATTATCGAACTGCTGGAGGATGTGGCAAAGTTTGACGTCGACGAATTATCTTGAGATTTTCCAAGCAACAGCCATACTAGACCATATACATGGACCATTATGGAAAGTGTCGATGGAAATCTCCGTAAGCGATGCCAAAGCGAGTCTCACCGAACTTCTTCATCGAGCCGAGGCCGGTGAAGAAGTGGTATTGACGCGCCGCGGTCAAAAGGTGGCGCAGATCGTGCCATTGAAACCGCCCTCATCTCCAGAAGAACGCCGCGCCCTCATCGATGAAATCAGGGCAATGGCACCGAAAAAATCGTCTGACCGAACCTCAGCTGCACGAAGCCAGGATTTTCTTTATGGCGAGGACGGCCTTCCCGAATGATCGTTATAGATACGTCCGCTTTGATCGCGATCGTAAATAACGAACCGGAAGCTCTTGCATGTCGGGAGGTTCTCGCAGATCAAACCCAAGTGCTCATCAACGCGGCAACCTTGACTGAAGCATTGATCGTAGCGCGAGGAAAAGACTGCTTATCAGGTCTGACGTCCCTTATCGATCGACTTCCTCTGACCGTAATAGAGCTCGACGACATCAGAGCAGAAAGGGCGGCCGTGGCCTACGCTCGATGGGGCAAGGGCTTCCATAAAGCTTCTCTCAATTTCGGCGACTGTTTTGCCTATGCCACCGCCAACGAGTTCGAATGTCCTCTCCTCTATATAGGAGATGACTTCGCCCGGACCGACATCACATCTGCTATATCTCGATCCGTTTCCTGACGTGATTTTATAACATCGAAACCCTTTGAACTCGCTCGGCCTTACCCTTATATGGAGCGGACGATTTCTGGCGCCCCGTGCCAATGCCATTCGGCGCAAGCCTTTAACCTTCGAGGTTTCCCTATGACCGACCAGACCACCGAAGCTCCAGCAGCAAAGCCCATTCCCGTTACCGTGCTGACCGGATATCTCGGCGCCGGCAAGACGACGCTTCTCAACCGCATTCTCTCCGAAAGCCACGGCAAGAAATATGCCGTCATCGTCAACGAATTCGGCGAGATCGGCATCGACAACGACCTGATCGTCGAGTCGGACGAAGAGATTTACGAGATGAACAATGGCTGCGTCTGCTGCACTGTGCGCGGCGACCTGATCCGCGTCGTCGAAGGCCTGATGCGCCGTCCGGGCCGTTTCGACGGCATCATCGTCGAGACGACCGGTCTTGCCGATCCCGTCCCGGTTGCCCAGACCTTCTTCATGGATGACGACGTTCGCGCCAAGACCGAACTCGACGCCGTGGTCGCGCTGGTCGACGCCAAGCATCTGCCGCTGCGCCTGAAGGACAGCCGTGAGGCCGAAGACCAGATCGCTTTTGCCGACGTCGTTCTCATCAACAAGACCGATCTCGTCACGCCGGAAGAACTGGCGATCGTCGAGGATGTCGTACGCGCCATCAATCCGACGGCTCGCATCTACAAGACCAGCCGCTCCGGCGTCGATCTCTCCCGCGTGCTTGATCAAGGCGCATTCAATCTGGAGCGCGCACTCGAAAACGACCCGCACTTCCTCGATCATGACCACGAGGATCACGTCTGCGGTCCGGACTGCGATCATGACCACCATCACCACGGCCATGATCACCACCATCATGATCATGACCACGATCATCATCACCATGATCACGGCCACCACCATGGCCATCATGATTCCATGTCGCCGATCCACGACATCACGGTGAAGTCGGTCTCGCTGCGTGGCGGCGAAATGAACCCGGATCGCTTCTTCCCCTGGGTCCAGAAGATCACCCAGACGGAAGGCCCGAACATCCTGCGCCTGAAGGGCATCATCGCCTTTGCCGGTGATGATGAGCGTTATGTCATCCAGGGCGTTCACATGATCGTCGAGGGCGATCACCAGCGTCCGTGGAAGGATGGTGAGAAGCGCGAAAGCCGCCTCGTCTTCATCGGCCGCAATCTGGATTTCGCCAAGATCGAGCAGAGCTTCCTCGCCTGCCAGGCGACCGCCAAGACACCGGCCTGACATCGGCTGCAGATTTCAATATAGAAAAACGGGCGTCGGAAACGGCGCCCGAAAACCATATGGATAGTGAACCAATGTCTCGAATGATGGCCGCCTGATGCCGACAGTTGCACCGCTCGATATTGAAGGCCACGTCGTCTCCACGCATTTCCTGGGCGACATTCCCTTTTTTGCCACAGCTGCCGGCAGCATTCACCGCCTCGATGGCGGCGAAAAGGTCACCGAGGCGCATCAGGGGCTTCTGACCTGCATTCGCGATCCCTTCAGCGCCACCCTGCTTTCGGGCGGCGAAGACGGCAAGGTTGTGCGCATCGGCCATGATGGCGAAACGACCGTACTTGCAGAAGTGCCGCGCAAATGGATCAGCGTCATCGCTGGCGGTCCGCAGAATGCCGTTGCCTATGCCGTCGGCAAGACGAGCGTCGTGCGACAGGGCGATGGTTCGGTCAAGGAATTCACCGAGGAGCGAAGTGTCGAGGGCATCGCCTTCGCCAACAAGGGCCTCCGGATCGCCGCCGCCCGCTATAATGGCGTCTCGCTGCACTGGGTCGGCACCAACGCACCGGCAGCCGATCTGGACTGGAAAGGTGCCCATACCGGCGTCACCTTCTCGCCGGACGGCCGCTTCCTCGTCACCACGATGCAGGAAAACGCGCTGCATGGCTGGAAGCTCGACGGCAAGGCCGGCGAAAACCGCCACATGCGCATGACCGGTTATCCCGCCAAGGTGAAATCACTGTCCTGGTCGGTAAAGGGCAAGTGGCTCGCCTCCTCGGGTGCACCCGCCGCCATCGTCTGGCCCTTCTCGTCGAAGGACGGCCCGATGGGCAAGGCCCCGATGGAACTCGGCACCCGCGCCAATATCATGGTCACACAGGTCGCTTTCCACCCTGCGGAAGAAGTTCTCGCCATCGGCTTCATCGACGGCATGATCCTTGGTGTCAGGATCGCCGACGAGAAGGAAGCGCTGCTGCGACGCCCGGGCAAAGGCGCGATTACCGGCCTGAGCTGGAGTGCCAGCGGCAAGCTGCTCTCCTTCGCATCTGAAGCTGGCGACTGCGGTGTGATCGACATCAGCGCATAACTCCTCGCTGGGCCAAAGTGACAGCAAAGAATGGGTGGGGGCTCCATACTTCCCCCACCCACCCCACGGGAAAGCGTCGGCCCACGCTAATGACGTGAGGCCGGTGTTGCTCCCGGAGAGGAATTCGAAAACCAATCGCAGCCAGTTTACTCGCTTTGGTTGTGAATTCACTCTTAATATTAGGCGCCGATAATGCAATGGAATGCCCGCTGCATGATGAACAGGTAACCCTAATATTCCGGCTTTTATTCGATATTGATCTGTCGAATGGCGATCAGACAGGCGTGACGCGGATGATATCCGCCAGAAGATCATGCAACTGGTCACGATAACCATTACGCGCAGACGGGCCGCTTTCATTCGACGTCATCACCACCGTCATGGCGAGTGACGGGATGACATAGACCATCTGCCCGCCATAACCCCATCCGAACTTGACCTCTTCCCCGCCGATCTCCCGCATGAACCACCCATAGCCATAGGCATCGCCCGAGAAACGGGAATTGGTGCGTGGCATCCAAGACTGGTCGATCCAGCCTTGCGAAACGACCTGCCGCCCCTCCCCGGTCTTGCCGCCATTGCGGTAAAGCTCACCAAAAGCCATCAGCGAGCGGGCGGACATCGCCATCTGGTTTCCACCCAGATAGATGCCCTGCGGATCACGCTCCCAGGCACCGATCCTGAAGCCATCGACAGGCTCCAGCCAGTCGCGCGCCAGCGCCAAGGTCGACTTGGACCCGATACGGGTAAGAATGGCAGAAAGGAGATGCGTTGATGCGGTGGAATACAGCATTTCGCCGCCCGGCTCGCCATCGAACGGTTCCGACAGAGCAAAACGCACCCAGTTCGGGCTTGCCACCCAACGCCCGTAATTCGGCCCCGACATCCGCGACAGCCCCGCCTGCATCGAAAGCAGATTGCCGATCGTGACTTCGTTAAGGCGTAGGTCGGGATTGCGCGGTAGATCGGCTTTCAGGAGCGGCGCGATCTTCTGCTCGGTCCCTTCCAGAAGCTTGCGGTCGATGGCGATACCGACAAGGCAGGAAATGATCGATTTCGACGCCGACTTGATGTTGCTCGAAGCGGTAAGCGAACGCCCGTTGAAAGCTCGCTCGGCCAGCGGCTCTCCGCCCCGATAAACCAGAACCACCTTCAGCGGCTCGAGCTCGGCGGCTTGATCGAGAACAGTTTTCAGTGTCTCGGGCGGTTGCGGCACCGGCTGCTGCGCAAATGAGCGACCGGCGGCAAACAGGAATGGAGCGGACAGGAGTGCGGAACGGCGTGTGATCATGGTTTGAGAGATAGGGCAATGCGATTGCCGCAATAAGGCAGAACCTGCAGCCTCACGCCGAAATGAAACCCTGTGAGACGTTCCGGGCTTTGCGCTTCCTCAGATGTCGGCTTCCGCAAATATCTTCGCGACCCAATCGATGAACACCCGCACGCGCGGCGAGAGCTGGCGGTTCTGCGGATAAAGAGCGGAAAGCGGTGTCGGCGGCGGCGGAAAATCCGGCAGGACTTCAACCAGCGTGCCGTCCTCGACATGCCGCTGCAGGTGATAGCGCGGCGCCTGCATCAGGCCAAAACCTCGGCGGGCAAGGTCCATGACCGTATCGGAATTATTGGCCGTGACACGCGCCGGCAAGGTCACATAGCGCACGGCCTCCCCCACCATGAATTCGAGCGGCATGATCTGCCCGGTGCGTGAAGAAATGAAGCCGACTGCCTGATGCCCATCCAGCTCGTCCGGCGTTTTCGGCATGCCACGAACCTTGACGTAATCGGGGCTGGCGCAGGTCATCTCGCGGATCGAGCCGAGCCTGCGCATGATCAGCGAACTGTCGCTCACTTCGCCCGCCCGGATCACGCAATCGATGCCCTCGCGCACGAGATCGACGAACCGATCGCTCTGCCCGAACTGGATCTCTAGCAACGGATAGCGATCGAGAAACGACCTCAGATGCGGCAGAAGAAAGGTCTGGGTCAGCATCGGATGCCCATCCACCCGCAGAATGCCCTGCGGCTTCGCATCCCGAAAGATCGCCTCCGCCTCATCCACATCGGCGAGGATCGACAAGCAACGCTGATAGAATGCGCTACCATCCAGCGTCACGGCCACATGTCGTGTTGTCCGTTCGAGCAGTCGCGCGCCGACATCGGCTTCCAAAGTCTTGATCGCCTGTGTGGCGGTGGAGCGGGCCAGCCCCAGATCGGCGGCAGCCGCAAGAAAACTGCCCCGTTCCACCACCCGCACGAAAAGCTGCATGCGCAATAATCTGTCCATGGCAATTGTTCATCACATACAAATTGTCATGTCAAATGAGCGCCATTGTTCTCCCTGGAGATCAGCATATTTTCATGGCCAGCAAAGGAGAAACACCATGACCGACAACACGAACCGCGTAGCAATCATCACCGGCGCCTCCAAGGGGATCGGTAAGGCTCTGGCCCTGCGCCTCGCCAGGGATGGACTTGCCGTCGTCGTCAATTACGCATCGAGCCAGTCTGCAGCCGATGACGTCGTCCGCGAAATCGAAACAGCTGGCGGCAAGGCTATCGCCGTCAAGGCGGATGTCGGCACATCGGCTGGCGTCACGGCGCTCTTCGACGCGGCAGAGAAAAGTTTCGGCGGCGTCGATATCCTCGTCAACAATGCCGGCGTCATGAAGCTCTCTCCGCTGATGGAGACGGATGACGCCGAATTCGACCGGCACATCGCCATCAACCTCACCGGCACATTCTACGGCATTCGCGAGGCCGGCAAGCGGCTGCGCGAGGGCGGCCGCATCATCAATTTTTCGTCCAGCGTCGTCGGCATGTACGGTCCAGGTTACGGCCCCTATGCCGCCAGCAAGGCAGGTGTCGAAGCCATGACCCATGTCGCATCCAAGGAACTGGGCAAACGCCGGATCACAGTCAACGCCGTCGCCCCCGGCCCGGTGGAAACCGAACTGTTCATGACCGGCAAGTCGGAAGAGCTGGTGCAGAACATCATCCGCAATATTCCGCTCGGCCGTCTCGGCCAGCCGGACGATATCGCTTCCGTCGTCTCATTCCTGGCAAGCACGCAAAGCGGTTGGGTCAACGGTCAGGTCCTGCGCGCCAATGGCGGCATGATCTGAAAACGAAAACAAGGAGAAATCCGAATGCCATTCGTCAATATCAAGACGCCGGAAGGCGCGCTGACCAAGGCCCAGAAGCGAGAGATCGTGCACCGTACGACCGATATGCTGGTCGAATACATGAGCGAGGCCGCCCGCCCCCACACGATGGTGCTGATCGAGGAAGTCAAAGATGGTGGCTATGGCCGTGGCGACGAGATTTTCGTCATTCCTGAAGCCTATCGCGCACCGGCCGGGACCTGAGCACTCTCGGCTGAAAACAAAAAAGGCGGCGCGATAAAATCGCGCCGCACTAATACCCCCGCCCTTTTCTTCTATCAGAAGCGGTAGGTCACACCTGCACCGATCAGCCACGGATCGATCTTGGCTTTGCCCGAAAGCGGAACACCCAGCGGGCTGTTATCAACTTTCCAATCCGTTTCGAGGAAGATCTTCTTCACGTCGAAATTGATACCCCAATGCTCGTCGAGCATGTAGTCGAAACCAGCCTGTAGAGCCCAGCCGAAGTCATTCTTGACGTCGAGGTTCTTGAAGCCACCCTTGTCTGACTGATTGTAGAACATCGAGTAATTGATGCCCGCACCGACATACGGCTTGAACGCGCCGAAATCGGTAAAGTGATACTGCAGCGTCAGCGTCGGCGGCAGAAGCCAGGCCTTGCCCACATCCAGATCTGCAGCACCGGTCGTATTGATCTTGGCATAGGTCGTGCCGAGGATCAGTTCTGCGGCAATGTTGTCGGTGAAGAAGTAGCTGATATCCAGTTCCGGAATGACTGTATCGCTATATTCCAGCCCGTAAGCGCTGCTCTGATCAACCGAACCGCTATCCTTGGTGATGACGCCAAGCGCGCGTACGCGGATCTGCCACGGGCTCGGAGAAGAAATCGCTTCTTCTGCAACGGGCGCGACCTGGGCGGGCGCCATGTCCGCGGCTACGGCCCCGAATGCGAAAAAGCCCGCGCTGATCCCCACCATCCAACGCGCATAGTTCCTGCTGCTGATTGTCATAAAACCTCTCCTTCCAGCCTGCCTAAATCTTCTGGAAAAAGTCTAAAACTCGTGCAGTTGCAGACACTTGATCGAGATCAAGTGTGCTCATCCACTAATCAAGGAGGCGGCGATTGTTGCCTAAATGACGCAGTGGCGATGCGCCGCTGATTTCCTCTCGTTCCACGGGATTCCGCAAAGGAAAAGCCCCGCCTCCGGAACTGGAGGCGGGGCTTCGGGATGATCAGAGCGGCCACGAGGCCTTTTTGCTGAACAATTCTATTTCAGGCCAGCTTGCGACCGCTCGCAACGATCATGCCCGCTGCACCTTCAAGCCAGCCTGCCTTCAGTTCCAGCGCCAGAAAACGGTCGCGCTGAAAAGGGCCTGGCATGACGAGATGCGCAGTCTTTTCGGCAAAAAAGCCGAATCTCTCATAATAGGGAGCGTCGCCGACCAGCAGGATGGCTCCATGGCCACGGTTATGCGCCTCTGCAATGGCGGCACGCATCAGCGCCCCACCGATGCCCTTGCCTTCCTGATCCGCGGAGACCGCGAGCGGGCCGAGCAACAGCGCCTCGATCGGATTGCCTTCCGGCGAAATGCCCGCCTCGATGTTCCACAGGCGAACCGTACCGATCAGGTGGCCGTCGCCATCGCGGGCGACCAGCGCCAGACCTTCCGCCGGGAGGCGGTTGCGGCGGATCTTTTCAGACGACTTCTTGCGGCGTTCGGTGCCCATGGCGCGATCGAGCAATGTCTCGCGCGCGACGACATCGGCCGGAGTTTCCATGTCGATCGTGTAGGTTTGGCTCGGCGCAAAGAATGCGCGGACAGAATCAAGAACAGTGGCCATCTTTGGGCCTCCCGCACTTAAAACCGTTTCAGACGGTATCGAGGTTTCGTTGTGGATTTGCGGCCCCCGGCTGGAGGTTCGGGAACCGCGAAACTGTCGGCAGAAGTGCCTTAGATAACGTATGCCTTGAGCGGCTCGAAGCCGTTGAAGGCGACGGCCGAATAGGTCGTCGTGTAGGCGCCGGTGCCTTCGATCAGAACATCGTCGCCGATCGAAAGGGAAATCGGCAGCGGATACATGTTCTTCTCATACATCACGTCAGCCGAATCGCAGGTCGGGCCGGCCAGAACGCAAGGCTCCATCTCGTCGCCGTCACGCTCGGTGCGGATCGGGTAACGGATAGCCTCGTCCATGGTTTCAGCGAGACCGCCGAACTTGCCGATGTCGAGGAAGACCCAGCGGTGGTTGTCATTGTCCGACTTGCGCGAAACGAGCACGACTTCCGCCTTGATGACACCAGCATTGCCGACCATGCCGCGACCCGGCTCGATGATCGTCTTCGGCAGGTTGTTGCCGAAGTGCTTGCGCAGCGAGTTGGAGATCGCCTGGCCGTATTCTTCGGCCTTCGGGATGTCGCGCAGGTACTTGGTCGGGAAGCCGCCTCCCATGTTAACCATCTGCAGGACGATGCCCTGCTTGGCCAGCGATGCGAAGACACGCTTGGCATCGGCAAGAGCCGAATCCCAGGCATCGACCTTGGTCATCTGCGAACCGACATGGAAGGACACGCCGTAGGACTCAAGCCCAAGCTGGTGTGCATACACGAGAACGTCGACGGCCATCTGCGGTACGCAGCCGAACTTGCGCGACAGCGGCCATTCGGCGCCTTCGCCATCCGTCAGGACGCGGCAGAATACACGGGCGCCAGGAGCGGCACGGGCGATCTTTTCGACTTCCTCATGGCTGTCGACGGCAAAGAGACCGACGCCGAGTGCATGCGCACGGGCGATATCGCGTTCCTTCTTGATCGTGTTGCCGAAGGAGATGCGGTCGGCGGTTGCGCCGGCATCGAGAGCCATCTGGATTTCGGCGACGGAAGCGCAATCGAAGCTCGAGCCGAGAGAGGCGAGCAGCTTGAGGATTGCCGGTTCCGGGTTTGCCTTTACCGCATAGTAGATGGCGCTGTCCGGCAGGGCATGACGGAACGCATGGAAATTGTCGCGAACGACATCGAGATCAACAACGAGGCACGGACCTTCCGGACGTCGGGTCTTGATGAAGTCGAGGATGCGAGCAGTGGTCATGGGTCAGTCCCTTCGAAATCTCAAAGCTCCGGCTGCGAACCGGAGGACAAAGGACGGATAAGAATGCGCTCGGTGCCAGTAGTTGGAGACACTGGTACCGTGAGCACGCTTTACCGCGCGATATGTAGACCAACGCCCTGCCACGAGCTTTGATCCGGCTTTGTCTGCCTTGGATTGGAGGGTTGTCCCTACCGCACTTCCGGCAATGATGGTGTGCCTCTTCAGAATTGCAGGCTGATGGAAAGCCTGCAGAGACTAGAAAGGCCCGCACCGTCGTTGCTTCAGATGTCCTCGCATTTTCCGGTTGGCCGGAATAGCGACTGGAGGGGTTAGTTCCAGGTACCTTACCGATGACCTCACCTTAGAGATAAATCTCAATTCGAGGGTCGGCGGACACCCATGGGCACGTGCGACTTTGGGCAAAGCGGGAGATAAGAATATTCGCAGTCATAATCAAGAGATTTTTTACGCTCGACCATATTTTTACATTGGTCCATAAACATCGAACGAAGCAGCCGCTTTCGTTCAATATTCAGGAGACATCCCTTGGACACCCTCACCCGCATGCGCGCCTTCATCGATGTGGTCGAAGCCGAGGGTTTTTCCGCCGCCGCGCGCCGTACCGGCCGCTCCAAGGCGCTTCTTTCCAAATATGTCCGCGAGTTGGAGGATGATCTCGGCGCGCTGCTTTTGAACCGCACGACGCGTCAGTTTTCCCTCACCGAAGCCGGCCACACCTATTATCGCAGCGCTTCGGACATATTGAAGGAGATCGACAACCTTGCCGACCTGGTGCGCGAAGGCAATGCGGACCTCAAGGGCCGCTTGCGCGTTTCCGTGCCGCGCACTTTTATCGATGCCGATGTCGGCCAGTCGCTGATCGATTTTGCCAAGGCTCATCCCGATGTTCAGCTGGAAATCGTCGCGGACGACCGGTTCGTCGATCTGATCGAGGAAAATTTCGATCTGGCGATCCGCATCACCCGTCTGGAAGATTCCGGCATGATCGCAAAAAAGCTCAATGATTTCCGTGTACATGCCGTCGCGACCGCAGATATCGTCGCGCAATACGGCCCGCTGGAACATCCGCAGCAATTGAGCAATGTCCCCTTTATCATCGATACCAACACACGCGGACACAACAACATCCGTTTCGTCGAAAAGGACGGCTCGACTTTATCCGTAGGCGTGTCAGGCCCGATCGAGGTCAACAGCCCGCAGGCGACATTGCGGGCCGCTCGCGCGGGGCTCGGCGTCGCGATCATCCCGGATTTCATCGCCAACGCCTATATCCAGTCCGGCGAGCTCGTCACGCTTTTCGATGACTACATCATCAAGGATCGCGGCATCTACGCCGTTTATCCGCATCGCCGCTATCTGCCGGCCAAGGTCAGAAGCTTCGTCGATTACCTCGCCAACTGGTTCCGCCAGGCGCGATGACGCAGTAGATGTCACAGTAATTGTGTAACATGTGAGTCGAAATTCCGTCCCATTTCAACGGCACAGCAGGCTGACCAGATGACACGGGACGAATATAGGGCGCCGGACCGAATGAAAAAAAGACTTGCGATCATCACTGCCCTTGCAGCCTGCACGCTGCCTTATGCCGCCTCGGCCCACCCCCACATTTTTGTCGAATCGCGGCTGGAAGTAATGGGCGGGCCGGATGGCATGGTGCAGGAGCTGCGCAATGTCTGGCGTTTCGACGAGGTCTTCTCGTCCAGCGTGTTGCTGGATTTCGACAAGAACACCGATCTGAAACTGGACGAAAGCGAGCTGGCGGAACTCGGCGAGACGATGCGCACCTCGCTTGGCGACTACCACTACTTCACCACTTTGACGGTGAATGGCGCGACTGTCGGCGTGCAAAAACCGGACGTGATCCACGTCACCTTCAAGGACGGGCAGATCCTCGTCTTCTTCTCGGTCAAACCGGACAAGCCGATGCCGCTCAAGGGCAGGCTGACCTTCGGTATCTACGACCCGACCATGTATACCGCGATCGACTTTCCGACCGACAAGGACCTGGTGGCCGAAGGCCCCGCCTTCGCCAAATGCCAGCACAAAGTCATCCGTCCGGATCCCGACGAGGTCCTCTCCCAAAACAGCGCCTCGCTGACCGACGCATTCTTCAACGATCCGACCGGAACCGACATGTCGAAAATGTTTGCGACCCGTCTGGAGCTGACATGCTGAAATCTCCAAGGCTCGGTGTGGCGGCAGCCTTTGCCGCAGCGGCCTTTGCCATCCTCTATCTCGCCACCGCCGTTCACGCCCAGTCGCCCCTGGGGGTCGGATCGGCAGAACCTTCATTCTCTGTCGGCGGGCCGTTCGCACCCTATCTCAGCTGGATCAATTACTACCAGCAATCCTTTTATCGCGCCCTGACCGGCTCGCTGAAAGCGATGCGGGAAGACCCTTCCGCCTTGGCAGGCCTGATCGGCCTATCCTTCGCCTATGGCGTCTTCCACGCCGCCGGCCCCGGTCACGGCAAGGCGGTCATTTCCTCCTACATGATCGCCAATGAAGTGGAACTGCGCCGCGGCGTTGCCATCTCGTTTATCTCGGCGCTTCTCCAGGGGCTGGTCGCGATCCTCGTCGTCGGGGCCGCCTTCGTCGTCCTGCGCGGCTCAGGCATCACCATGACAAAGGCGACATGGGCGATGGAAGTCGCAAGCTTCGCCATGGTCGCCCTCTTCGGCGCCTGGCTGCTGGTCAGAAAGCTCCGCGCGCTCAAGCTAAGGGTCGTACGTGTCCCGGACGCCGCCCCCGCAACCGGCACACTGTTCGATGGACCCGCCGCAAGCCGCAGCTCCACCGGCCTGAATTTCAAGGCGGTCGAAGTCGACGACCATGACTATGAAGGCGACGGCGACTATTGCGAGGCCTGCGGTGTCAGCCACATGCCCGATCCGAAAATGCTGGACGGCAAGGATTTCAGTCTCAAGGAAGCCTGGTCGGCGATCATCGCAGTCGGCCTGCGCCCCTGCTCCGGCGCCATTCTCGTCATGAGTTTTTCGCTGCTGAACGGCCTTTATCTCGGCGGCATCCTGTCGGTGCTGGCAATGTCGCTCGGCACGGCGATCACCGTTACGATCCTCGCCTCACTCGCGGTCGGCGCCAAGGATATAGCTCTCAAGGTTGCTGGACCCGGTTCAAAAACAGGCCGCCGCGTCGGCCATGCGATCGAGATCGGCGGCGCGCTTTTCGTTCTGCTGGTGGGGCTCTCGCTGCTAGGCGCGTCGCTACAGGCGTAACGTCAACGCCGACGCTGATACCGCGCCCTCAGCCAGAAAATCCAGAAGAAACCGAGCAGCAGGATCGCGCCGACGATAAAGGCAAGCGCCGGCGAATACTGGCCGATCCAGAGCACCAGAGACGGCAGGAAATAGATGACCACCACGGCGCCGATCATGATCAGCGCCGCGGCAACCATCTGCGATCTCGTCTCCGGCTTCATGCTCATACCCTCAAGCGCTGGCGATTTCGGCGCGGATATCCTCCAGCCGCCGCTTCTGGCTGCCATTGGCATCGAAATTCTCCGGCGCGAGCCAGGCTTCGAATGCCGCCTTGATGAGAGGCCACTCGCTGTCGATCATCGAGAACCATGCCGTATCGCGGTTGGAACCGCGGGAAATCACATGCTGGCGGAACACGCCTTCGAAGGTGAAGCCATAACGTATCGCCGTTCTTTTGCTCGGCTCATTTTCGTTATGGCACTTCCATTCGTAACGGCGGTAGCCGAGATCCTCGAAGACATGTTTTGCCATAAGGTAATGCAGTTCGGTCGCCATCGGCGAACGCTTCATCGCTTCGCCATGCGCCACCGAACCGACTTCAACGACACCATTTTTGGGATCGGGCCGCATGTAACTTGCCATCCCGACGATCTTGCCGGTCGCATTTTCCCGCGCCACAAGCGTGATGAAGTTGAGATTGGCTTGCGCACCCTCAACCCATGCGCCGAACTCGCCCGCCGTGGCGTAATCCTCGTTAGGGAAATACCGGATCAGATCGTTGATCCCCTCGCCGCCCAGAGCTTCCCAGAGCGCCTGCAGATGCGTGTCGCGATCATAGGGTTCGAGCGTGACGAACCGGCCAGTCAAGGTAACGGGCTTGGGAGCTGCAACTTTATAGGTTTTCAGATCTTGCATCGGAATGGCCTTGTTTCGCTACCCGACGATTAAGTCAGGGATCTCCCAAAGGCAATGCCACACCTGCCACTGGGCGTGGAGCCGGAGGGCGAGTGCCTCGTCCCCAATTTATCATCAATCAATATTTGGCTCGGCAGATATATTGTTGTTGGTCTAGGATGGATTTAAATTCGGCTGAGATTTTGGGGTGCAAAAGATGCCCGTAAACCTGCCGCAAAAGTCTCCGACAGACCCTCGCCTGCTGACATTGCTGGGCCATGTCGCCGAAAGCTCGGGACGCCTCTGTCTTTCCGAAGATGAATATGAATTTCTGGAGGCGGAAACGTTCTTTCAGGATGCGGCGCGCAACAAGCTCATAACCATCGATCATGGCGGAGAATGGTCAACGGGAGCGGTAATCTCAATCACCCGCGAAGGCCGCCTTATGATCGGCTCACCCGAACCCGAAAGCATCTGGAAAAAGCTTGAAGGCCTTTTCCGCCGCCGCATCGGCGGGGCAGACGGCTGACCGGCAAGGGAGCCGGTCTGAACCGGCCCCCGTTCCTGCCAATCCAGGTTATCCGGAGATCAGATCCCCTTCGCGCCACTGGTCTGCCTTCCAGTTTCTGATCCGCATGCGACGAGCGACAAAGCCGCACAGCAAGGGAGTGATCACGAAGCTCGCTACGATCACTACGGGGATCAGATATTTCGCCTGATCGGCAAAGCTCGGCACCGAAAGAACGGTGATAACGCCGACACCGAAGAGCACGGCATTGATCATCAGCGCGCACATCACTTTCAGCCAGATATCGGTCGGAATTTTCTCGGTTTCCATCATCGTCTTTCTCCTTTCAATGCCGACAAAAGCATCTGGAGCAAGGATTGTTCCGACAAAACACAACCGATACGCGTCTTCCGTGTCTTCTTTAAACTGCCGGAGACGCAACCTTGGCCGACGAAACTGTGGCGTCGATATGGTCGATCAAGGCGTCGGGCAGATTGAGACGGCCGGCAAGCATATCGAGATAACCGCGCTCCGCTCTCGTATCCGGATCGATCGTCAGCCTTGTTGCGGTATAGAGTTCGACCTTCTGCTCCTCGGTGCGTGCAGCAGCCACCAGATCGTCGATATCGACCGGATTGGCGAGTTCCTCGGCAATGAAGGCTTCGGCTTCCGCCCCGAGATCGACAGCATGGATCTTCTCCATGATGTTGGCGCGCTCGGCTTGGTCGATATGCCCGTCAGCCTTGGCGGCAGCGATCATCGCCCGGACGAGCGTCAACGCGAAATCATTGGAAAGCTGTGGCGACTGGAGGCTGAAGGGGGAATCCGGCGGCGGCAGCGCAATCGGCTCGGCTGCACTCGGCTGCGGTTGCGGCGCTGTCTGCGGCGACTGCCCCGACTTGTAATTCTTGTAGGCGAGATATCCCAGGCCCGCGACAGCCGCGATACCGCCGATCGTCACCGCATTGCCGGCAAGCTTGCGGCCTGTCTTGGTGCCGAGAATGGCGGCCGCGATACCCGCAGTCTTCAGAGGATTATTCTTGGCGATGTCCGTGACCTGCCCGGCCCATCCCGAGGCGGATCCGGATTTGCCGCTTCCCGAGCGCCCGGGAACCTGTGACCCGAGGAACTGGTCAAGAAGCTTTTTCGCGTCGAACATCGATATCTCCTATCGGTTGAATTTCGAGTGGGAGATAGGAACGAAAACGCGGGAAAACAATTTTCCCGCGTCATCGATAACGAAATTGTCAGAACGCTCCGGGGAAAATCCCGGTGATCTCAACCCTTCAGTGCGAAGGCTTCCGATGCGAGCTTGGTGATGCCGGCCCAGTCGCCTGCAGCAACCAGTTCCTTCGGAGCAACCCAGGAGCCACCAACGCACACGACGTTCGGCAGCGACAGGTAATCCTTGGCATTCTTCAGCGAGATACCACCGGTCGGGCAGAAGAATGTACCTGCAAGCGGCGAGGACCAGGCCTTCAGCATGGCGGCGCCACCAGCCTGCTCGGCCGGGAAGAACTTCATCACATCATAACCGGCTTCGCGCAGCGTCATGACTTCGCTCGGCGTTGCCGTGCCCGGCAGAAGCGGAACGGCAGAATCCTTGGCGGCGGCAAGAACGCTCGGTGCGACGCCCGGCGAGACGATGAAGGTGGAGCCGGCCTTGACGGCGGCTTCGTAATCCTTCGAGTTCAAAATGGTGCCGGCACCGACATTGGCGCCTTCGACTTCGGCAGCAACCGCCTTGATGGCATCGAGTGCCGCCGGCGTGCGCAAGGTGATTTCGATGGCTCGCAGGCCGCCGGCAACAAGTGCCTTGGCTAGATCAACTGCCGACTTGGCGTCATCGACGATCAGCACCGGAACGACCGGCTGCAATTTGAGGATGGAAAGGACTTTCTCGGTTTTGCTAGCCATGCACGTTCTCCCTGAAACGATTGAAAATATGGCCCGGAAATAAACGTCGGCACGGTCATTGTCGAGAAAAAACCGGGCGGTGCGACAGAACGCATTTTCCAATCGTCATGTTTGCACTAGGTTGCTGCCGATGTTCCAAGACAGGTGTAGATGACATGGCGAAGGAAATCGAGCGGAAGTATCTGGTCAGTACCGACGGCTGGCGCTCCGGCGCCTCGTCATCCTCCAGCTTCCTGCAGGCTTACATTTCTTCCGGCAAGGATCGTTCCGTTCGTGTTCGCATCATGGATGGCGAAAGAGCGAAACTGACGATCAAGATCGGCCGCGACCTCTTCGCCCGCGACGAGTTCGAATATGACGTTCCGCTTGCCGATGCCAAGGAAATGGCAGAGCAAGCCCTCGGCGTCGTTCTGGAAAAGACCCGCTACTTCGTTCCTTATGAAGGCTATACCTGGGAGGTGGACGTCTATGCCGGCGCCTATGCCGGTCTGGTCGTGGCAGAGGTCGAGATTGCCAGCGAGAAGGACCGGCCGCCCCTCCCCGACTGGATAGGCAAGGAAATCACCGGTGACCGGCGTTATTCGAACGTCAACATGGCAGTTGAAGACCTGAGCGAGGAACTCGTGCATGGCTTACCGTTTACGGCCGTCTGAACCCTTCACCGCCAAATTCTGTTCCGTCGCCCGGCAGCAGCTTTCGAAAGCGATCAGCTATCTCGAGGATCAGCCCGACGGCCCGCACGAAGCCATTCACGACGCCCGCAAGCGCTTCAAGCGTGTTCGTTCCCTCTACCGGCTCATCCAGCCGGATGCTCCTGATTTCCGCAGGCAGGAGAATACCAGGATCCGCGATATCGCCCGGCAACTCTCGTCCGTACGCGATGCGACCGCCCTTGTCGAAACCGTAACCTATCTGGCAGACTTCGCGGCCTCTCCCGAAGAAAAAACCGCGCTCGAAACGGCACGAACGACACTCACCGCCCGCAGGGATCGCATCGCTGCGGAAGAACATGACCTTCCCGCCAAGATCGCCTCAGCGATCGAGGGTTGCCGCGAAGCGATCGACGCGCTCGATGCCCTGAACCTTTCAGATACCCCGCGCAAGACGGCAAAGCACCTTGGAAAGGCCTGGAGGAAGCAGCTGGCGAAAGCCCATGCCGCGGTGCGCGAATGCGAGAAGCAGGGTGGCGCCGAAAGCTATCACGAGCTGCGCAAGAGCGGGCAGGCCTATTGGATGCACCTGTCGCTTCTGCGTGAGATCTGGCCCTCTGCGATGCAGGCGAAACAGAACGAGTGCAAGACGCTCGTGGATCTTCTGGGGCACGAGCACGATCTCTCGGTTCTGACCGAATTGGCGGACAAGGAGCCCAGCCTGTTCGGCAGTGGCGACAGGCTTGCACGCCTGCTCGCGGCAATCATCAATCGCCAGCAGACGCTGCGGCGCGATGCGATGGAAAAGGCTCAAGGCCTGCTGGCAGAGACACCGAAGGAAGAGGCCGCCCTGATCGCACTCCTTTGGGAGAGAGCGGCAGGAACCAGTTCCGGCAAGACCAACAGGAACGCGGCTGAGCCTCGAAAGGTAGAGGAAGAATCCGCGTTGCGTGGCGCGCGATAGCGCTGTATTTGAGCCCCATGACAGACAATCAGATCACATCTCGGTCCCGGGCGACCGACGGAACAACCAATGGCTTCCTCGTTGCGGCGCTGTATCACTTCGCCCGTTTCGAGCGTTTTGAGGATTTTCGTGAGCCGCTTCAGGCTTTCTGTGACGAGAACGGCATCAAGGGTACCTTGCTGATTGCCCGCGAAGGCATCAACGGCACCGTTGCCGGCACCGACGATGCGATCGCCCGCCTGCTCGCCCATCTGCGCGCCCAGCCGGAATTCGCCAATCTGGAGCACAAGGAAAGCCGCGCATCGAAGATGCCTTTCCTGCGCATGAAGGTTCGGCCGAAGAAAGAGATCGTCACCATGGGCGTCGAGGATATCGACCCCAACAAAATCGTCGGCACCTATGTCGATCCGAAGGAATGGAACGCGCTGATTTCCGATCCCGAGACGATCCTGATCGACACGCGCAACGATTACGAGACGGCGATCGGCATCTTTAAGGGTGCCGTCGATCCGAATACGAAGACCTTCCGCGAGTTTCCGGACTGGGTGCGCAACAATACCGGCCTGCACAACAAGCCGAAGATCGCCATGTATTGCACCGGAGGCATCCGCTGCGAAAAGGCGACGGCCTTCATGAAGGAAGAAGGCTTCGAGGAGGTCTATCACTTGAAGGGTGGCATCCTCAAATATCTTGAGGAAGTGCCGGAAGAGGAAAGCCTGTGGGAAGGTGCCTGCTTCGTCTTCGATGAACGCGTCTCGGTCGAGCATGGCCTGAAAGAGGGCAATCACAAGCTTTGCCACGCCTGCCGCAACCCGATCACCGCAGAAGAGATCACCTCTCCCAAATACGAGGAAGGCGTCTCCTGCTCCAACTGCTACGACACGCGCAGCGAAGCCGACCGCCTGCGCTACCGCCAGCGGCAGCACCAGATCGCCCTCGCCAAGAAGCGTGGCGTCAAGCATATCGGCAGCTGAGAGATCGGTCGGTGAAAAACGTGTTGTTCGTCTGCAGCCAGAACAAGCTGCGCAGCCCGACAGCAGAACAGGTCTTCGCCGACTGGCCAGGTGTCGAGACATCTTCGGCGGGGACCAATAACGACGCTGAAAACCCGCTTTCCCACGAACTCGTCGAATGGGCCGACATCATTTTCGTGATGGAGCGCGCCCACCGCGCCAAGCTTCAATCGCGATACCGGGCCGCGCTGAACGGCACACGCATCGTCTGCCTCGACATTCCCGATGACTATCAGTTCATGGATCCAAGGCTCGTCGAGCTTCTCAAAGCCAAGGTTCCGCGGCATCTATGAATGGCGAGGAAGAACCTCACCTCAGCGAGAATATCGCCCGGCGCTCATCGCGCCGGAAAACGGCATCTATATCGTCAGCCGGCATCGGCTGACCGAATAGGTAGCCCTGCAACTGGTCACAGCCCGTCAACCGCAATTGCAGCACCTGGGCATCCGTCTCAACACCTTCGGCGGTGACTGGGATATCCAGCGAACGCGCAAGCGCTACCGTCGCATGCAGAAGGTCGACCGCGCTCCGTTCCTGATCGAGCGCATGGATCAGCGATTTGTCGATCTTCATGCGGTCGAAACCGAACTGGCGAAGATAACCGACACTCGAGAAGCCGGCGCCGAAATCGTCGAGTGCGATATGAACGCCCAGTCGCCGCAGCCCGGCCATCGAGGTTTTCGCCCGGTCGGCATTCTGGATGAAATAGCCTTCGGTCATTTCCAACGTGATGTCTGCGGGGCTGGCTTTGGTCTGGCGAAGTACGTAGGCAACGTTCTGCGGAAACGCAGGGTCGCGGAATTGCCCCGGAGAGATGTTGACCGACAGCTTGAAGCCTGGCCAGCGTTTCACCGTCTCGCAGGCACGATGCAACACAAAGAGACCGAGCTGATCGATCAGGCCAGAGGTTTCGGCAATCGGAATGAAGACATCCGGGGAGACCGCGCCATAGCCCCTACGGTTCCAGCGGGCCAGCGCCTCCACCCCTACGATCCTGCCATCCTGAGCCGAGACCACCGGCTGATAGACAACGGTCAGCTCCTGCCGTTCGATGGCGATCCTGAGGTCAATTTCGAGCCTGTGGCGCTCCTCCCGCTCGGCATCCATGTCCGGCGTGTAATACTCAAAGCGGCTGCGCCCGCTGTCCTTGGCCCGATACATCGCCATGTCCGCGCGCCGGACCAGTTCTCCACCATTAACGCTGCCGCGCTCGGATATCGCGATGCCGATGCTCGTCCCGATCACGGCCACCCGCTCGCCGATGGTAAAGGGCTCCTCGAAAAATCCGAGAATGCGCTCGCATAGCATCGCCGTTTCACGGCCCGGATCGTCCGAAAGAACTGCGATGGCAAACTCGTCTCCGCCGACCCGGGCAAGCACTGCCCCGTCGCCCACGAGGATCCTCAGCCCTGCCGCGACGCTGCGTATCAGCGTGTCGCCGGTACCATGCCCATAGGCATCGTTGACTTCCTTGAACCCGTCGAGATCGAGATAAAGCATAGTCACGCTCTGCCCGCTGCGCGCGCCTTCCTCCACCATGTCATCGAGAGCCATGAAGAACCCCGTACGGTTGAGCAGACCGCTCAGCCTGTCGGTCATCGCAAGACGGCGCGCCGAGGCCTCATCGGCTTTCAGTCGATTGAGAGTATTCGTTCCGGCAACCAGCAGAAGCAGGAAGAAAAGCCCGACCATGGCCACCGCGCTGTAAACCAGTGAGCGGACCTGAAGATAGCTGATGTCCCCCGGCTTGCGCGGCGTCCAGCCAAGCTTTGCCAGAAGCCGGCCATGCACGTTGCGAATCTCGACTGCATTGGGCAGCGCCTCATCTGCACCGACGAAATGCAACCCGCCGATGACATAGGTCTCCCCGAGTGCCGCAACCTTCTCGTCATTCAGATGGCGTGCGAAAACCAGATAGCGCCGGTTTTCCGGAGACACGTCGATAGCACCCGACTTCTCGCGGATAAGAGCTACACCGATCGCCGAAACACCCTTGCTGGTAGCGATAAATCCGATCGCCTCCGGCACGCTCTCCGGGCCGGCCGACTGCGCCTTGTCGAAAAGTGTCCAGAGCGATGAATCGAAATAGTCGCCGGGCGCCCAATCGACCGGATGACCGTCCTGATAGGCCATCAGAACATTGCGATGGGTGTCCAGCAGCATCGCAACGTCGAAAAGATCGCTGTTGACGGTCATGTCGCCGAAATTGCTGATGATCCAGTCCTGCCCGTCCGGCGCATAAACGAAATTCGCTGCATCGTCCCAGGCGGCATAGTCGTTCAGCGTCGCATGAAGCTGATCCTGAAAGGTCCGAACGGCACCGCTGGTGGTCGCACGCGACCGCTGCTCATCGAGATTGTTGGTGTGGTCGGTGATCCGGTTGACAGCTGTGAGAATGAAAACGGTGACGAGAAAAACGACAAGGGCGAAGGCGCCGAGCATCGAAGTCACGGCGGACTTGCGCCCAACGTTCACGGGGCGTCGGAAACGGAATGATAACAGCCCCATAGAACCCCTCTCTAAACCAGAAGTTTATCGCGAGTATTCCTTCAGATACAGTTAAGATTGAAGTGGAAGATACCACGTCAAAAAGAAGCCCCTTACGCGTTCTCTCGCGTAAGGGGCTGTAACAGATCAATATTTTGCTTCGCAGCAGATTACCAGGACGGGATCAGCGCACCCTTGTATTCATCGTTGATGAACTTGCGGATGCTTTCGTCGTGATAGGCTTCGACCAGCGTCTTGGCCCAGGGAGCGTCCTTGTCGGCGGAGCGTACTACGATGATGTTGGCGTAGGGCGACTTTTCGCCTTCGATCGCGATCGCATCCTTCTTCGGGTTCAGGCCGGCTTCCATGGCGTAGTTCGTGTTGATGACGGCAGCATCGACGTCATCGAGCGAACGCGGCAGCTGGGCAGCGTCCAGTTCGGAGAATTCGATCTTCTTCGGGTTCTCGATGATGTCCGAAGGCGTGACCTTGATGCCGGCATCCGGCTTGAACTTGATCAGGCCCTTCGAAGCCAGAACCAGCAGCGCGCGGCCGCCATTGGTCGGGTCGTTCGGGATGGCGACGGTGTCGCCGTCCTTCAGCTCGTCAAGGCTCTTCACCTTCTTGGAATAGACGCCCATCGGGGTGGTGATCGTCTTGCCGATGGCAACGAGATCGAACTTGCGGTCGGCGATCTGGTTGTCGAGATAGGGCTGGTGCTGGAACGAGTTGGCCTGGATGTCGCCGTCGTTCAGCGCCTGGTTCGGCACGACATAGTCGGAGAACTCGATGATATCGATGTTGAGGCCCTTGGTCTTGGCGACGGCGGCAACCTTTTCCATGATATTGGCGTGTTCACCCGGCGTGACGCCGACCTTGATGTCTTCGGCAAGTGCGGAGCTTGCGGCAGCAAGCGCAAATGCGGCAGCGAGTACGAGCTTCTTCATTGGATGTTTCCTCACGATTTTATTGGGTTTATGGCGTTCCCGGCCTCGTATCTTGGGAGGTGGCCGGAAACGCAATTCGTTGGTGCTTACCAAGTCGGCGTGATCGCACCCTTGAACTTCTCTTCGATGAAGGCCGACACTTCCGCGCTGTGATAGCTCTCGACGAAGGTCTTCACCCAGTCGGCATCCTTATCCTTGGCGCGAACGGCGATGACGCCGACATAAGGCGCCTTGGTGCTTTCCTGGAAAATCCCGTCTGTCTTCGGGTTGAGGCCGGCGGCAAGCGCGTAATTGGTGGTGATGGCGGCGAGATCGACGTCATCGAGCGAGCGCGGCAGCTGGGCGGCATCCAGTTCGACGATGTTGAGCTTCTTCGGGTTCTCGCTAATGTCGGCAACCGAGGCCTTCACGCCGATACCGTCCTTGAGCGTGATCAGCTTCTGGTCGGCCAGCAGCAGAAGCGCGCGCGCACCGTTGCTCGGGTCGTTCGGGATGGCAACCGATGCGCCGTCCTTCAGCTCGGACAGAGCCTTGATCTTCTTCGAGTAACCGGCCATCGGGAAGTTGACCGACTTCGCCACGCTGACGAGATCGAGCTTCCGCTCCTTCACCTGGTTGTCCAGATAAGGCTGGTGCTGGAACGAGTTGATGTCGATATCGCCATCCGACAGCGCCTGGTTCGGCACGACATAATCGGAGAACTCAACGACATCGAGTTCAAGTCCCTTCTTGGCGGCGACTTCCTTCACCTTCTCGACGATCTGCGCATGCGGACCGGGCGTCACGCCGACCTTCTTGGTTTCGGCAAGCGCCGCACCGGTGGAGAAGAGAGCGGCAACAGTGGCCGCAACAATCAGTTTCTTCATTATCTTGTCCCTCTGAAACACTCAGTTCTTGCGGTTACGTTTATCGAAACGACGGGCCAGCGCATCGCCGGCGCTCTGGACGAGCTGGACGAGTACGATCAGCACGACGACAACGGCGAGCATCATTTCCGGCATGAAGCGCTGGTAGCCATAGCGAATACCAAGGTCGCCGAGACCGCCGCCACCAACGGCACCGACCATTGCCGAATAACCGATCAGGCTGACCAGGGTCATGGTGAGCGCCGCCATCAGCGAAGGTCGGGCTTCCGCCAGAAGCACCTTGAAGACGATCTGCGTCGGTGTCGCGCCCATGGCACGGGCAGCCTCGATCAGCCCCTTGTCGATCTCGCGGATCGCAGCTTCGACGAGACGCGCGAAGAAGGGTATGGTCGCGATCGTCAGCGGCACGATTGCCGCATAGGTACCGATCGACGTACCTGTAATCAGCCGCGTGAACGGAATGATCGCCACGACGAGAATGATGAAGGGCGTGGAACGCGCTGCATTGATGATCAGCCCGACGATGCGGTTGATAGCCGGAGCCGGGAAAAGCTCACCCCGGCCGCTGGTAGCAAGGAAGATGCCGATCGGCAGTCCGATCAGCGAACCGATCACGCCGGCCGCGGCAACCATCTGCAGGGTCTGGCCAAGCGCCTTAAGCAGCAGGTTGAGAAGCATATCAGGAGACATAGCCGAGCACCTCCGTGGAAAGGCCGGTTTCGGCATAGAAGCGATTGGCCCGCTCGATAACCGCAGGATCGGCGGAATAGGAGACGACCAGTGAGCCGAACGGCTTGCCGCCGATTTCCTCGATCCCGCCGGCAAGAATATTGACGTCCGAACCAAGCTCGGCAACGAGCCGGCCAGTCAGTGGCTGGAAAGCGGTCTCTCCGAAGAAGACAAGTCGCACCAGCGCCCGGTCTCCGGCCGAAGGGGAATGCTTGATGCCTGTCCGCAGCCATTCAGGCAGCGCCAGGGATGATGCAAGCAGCGTCCGTGTCGTATCATGTTTCGGGCTGGCATAGACATCGAAGACCCGGCCCGACTCGACGATCAGGCCCTTGTCGATCACCGCAACATCGGTCGCGATCGTCTTCACCACTTCCATCTCGTGGGTGATGAGAAGCACGGTCAGGCCAAGCTCAGCATTGATGCGCTTCAGAAGCTCGAGGATCGACTGGGTCGTTTCCGGGTCGAGTGCCGAAGTGGCTTCGTCAGAAAGCAGAAGCTTCGGATCGGTCGCCAGAGCGCGGGCGATGCCTACACGCTGCTTCTGGCCGCCCGAGAGTTCGGAAGGATAGCTGCGGGCCTTGTCGCCGAGACCGACGAGATCGAGCAACGGCCCGACCTTGGCCTTAATCGTCTTCGCATCGACGCCGGCAATTTCCAGCGGCAGCGCGACATTATCATAGGCCGTGCGCGACGACAGAAGATTGAAGTGCTGGAAGATCATGCCGATCTGGCGGCGCAGATCCCGCAGGCCTGATTCCGGCAGACCGCCGACTTCCGTACCATCAACGATGACCTTGCCGGATGATGGCTTTTCAAGCCCGTTGACCAGACGAATAAGCGTCGACTTGCCGGCGCCCGAGCGGCCGATAATGCCGGTGATCGCGCCGTGTGCAACGGTGAAATCGATCCCGTCAAGGGCCGTGAAAGCGGGCTGGCCGCCCGTACCGCCGAAGCGCTTCGTAACGCCCTCGAAGGAAACCATGGGAGTGCCGGAAGACGCCCCCTGGTCTATTCCCTCCGCTCGGACGGACGGCGCGACAGTTGTCGCGGCATGTTGGATGGTCATTTGAAACTCACGAGTTAAGTCAGGTCATTCTTGGCGGCGAGAATACCGCTCGATCACGCGCCCAGACGGCACATTCGATGACAGGTGACTTTCCGGAGCATTTCGATCGGCTTTCTCTTGGAAAAGGCCTAGCAGCCTTGTTGGTGGCAGATCAATGCCCCGGCCCTACCCTAATTCCTAGGGATGGAATTTCAATTATTGGCGAGCGAGCGAAAAACTCTTCCTAAGCCTCTATTACGTCTGGCTTTTATCAAGCCACCCGATGATTTCCGCCGGGAAATTGCGACGCCAGTTCGCGATACCATTTTCCGCTCTTTTTGATCGTCCGTTCCTGGGTCTCGTAATCGACGTAAACGAGGCCGAAGCGCATGCGGTAACCTTCAGCCCATTCGAAATTGTCCATCAGGCTCCAGGCGAAATAACCCTTCACCGGATAACCGTCCGAAACGAGATCCGCCACGACCGAGAGATGTTCGACATAATAATCCAGTCGCGGCTGGTCATCGATCTCGCCCTTTTGCGGCCCCATATTATAGGCAGCACCGTTCTCGGTCACGTAGCAGTCCGGCAGGTCGTAACGACGGTAGAGATCCTCCACCAGCGACTTCATCGCCGGCGCGTAGATTTCCCAACCGATATCCGTCACCTTCTGGCTGACGAAGGGCGCTTCCTGCGTGGCGGGGTAGATCGCTTCCTCGGCCGAATCGTTGGTCACGCGCATCGGTGTGTAATAGTTGAGCCCCCACCAGTCGAGTTTCTGGCTGATGATCGCAAGATCGCCCTCCTCGATTTTCGGCATCTGGCTGTCGAGCGCCTCGATGAGGGAGGCGGGATATTCCCCCTTGAACACCGGTCCGAAGAAGGCCCCGTTATGGAAATCAAAGGCCCGCTCCGCCGCAGCCTTGTCCTCGGGCGTTTCCGAACCGGGAATGACGGAATGGGCGTTGAGCACCAGTCCGACCGGCACATTCGGCGTCACGTGCCGAATGGCTTCGACAGCAAGACCGTGAGCAAGGTTGGTCGTGTGCATGGCGGCCAGTGCCGCCTCCATGTTTCGCTCGCCCGGCGCATGCACGCCATAAAGATGCGATAGCCAGACGGAGCACCACGGCTCGTTGAACGTCGCGACAGCGTCCAGCCGGTCACCAAGCCGGGCCATGACGACCTTTGCGTAACGCTGGAAAGCGTAAGCGGTAGACCGTGCCGTCCAGCCCCCATCCCCCATCAGGGCAAGCGGCAGATCCCAGTGATAGAGCGTTGCATAGGTCTTGATACCCCGCGCCTTGCAGCCATCGACCAGCCGATCATAGAAATCCAGACCCTTTTCGTTGATGCGGCCGGTACCTTCCGGAATGATGCGCGGCCAGGCAATCGAAAACCGATAGGCCTCGACACCCATTTCCTTGATCAGATCGAGATCCTCTTCCAGGCGATTGTAGTGGTTACAGGCGACATCGCCGTTGTCACGGTTGAACACCCTCCCCGGCATGTTGGAGAATGCATCCCAGATCGATGGTTTGCGCCCGTCGACCTTGGTCGCACCTTCGATCTGGAAGGCGGCAGTCGCCACTCCGAAGAGAAAGTCACCGGGGAAGCGCGCCGCAAAAATCTTCGGATCGGTCATGAGCAGGCTGTCCTCTTTATGATGGCGCGTCGGGCAACGGAAATCAGAACTATTGTCCTGATGATGCCGACCTCAATAACAGATATTGCGGCGCTTTGCAGGAGCAACGATGCCGCGCAAAGAGAAGCGCTCAGACAGCCTCAGGTGGCTCACCTTAACCCCTCTCAAGCCCCCAGGGCGCTGAGCGAGACACACGCAAAGATAGATTTTTAGCCGTTAAAACGAGTTAAAAATTCCAAAATACAATCACAATGACACGCAATTTTAGCGATTAATATTCATATATAGAAAAACATTCTCAATTCAGGCGAAAATCGGGCAAAGTTTAGCCTTTCGATCCTTGAACCTCCAATCCTGCGACGATAGAGCGCGAGTGTCATAGTGACGCTCTCCCGTCTCGGAGGCCTCACATGAATTTCAATGGCTGTCCCCCTCAGCCACGAAGGAGTGAACAATGAGAGATATTCCGGGCCTGCCGTCCCGTCGAGGTTTCCTGAAAGCCTCGGCGGCGACTGCCGCTATTGCCGGTATCGCCGTTCCGGCCAAGGCCGAACAGAAACCAGAACCCGTCGCCCTCACAGAATACCAACCGGACTGTCTCAAGCCCAGTGAGTGGGTTTTCGTCATGGCAGCGGTAGCAAGACTTATCCCGTCGGACGGCGATGGCCCCGGCGCTATCGAAACACGCGTTCCCGTCTTCATCGACAAGCAGCTCGCCGGCGATTACGGCAAGGCTTCCGACTGGTACATGGTCGGCCCTTACGAGCCGGCGGCAAGCCCGCTGCGTGGCTGGCAGACGCCACTTGCCCCGCTGGAAATCTACCAGCAGGCAATCCCGCTCTTCGACGAGTGGTGCAAGACCACCCACGGCAAAATCTTTGCCGAACTGGATACGGAAACCCAGGACAAAGCTCTGACCTCGCTCCAGAAGGACGAGATGAAGATCAAGCCGGAACTGCGCGAATTCTTCGGCATCCTCTTGGCCAACACCAAGGAAGGGTATTTCTCCGACCCGATGTACGGCGGCAACCATGGCATGGCGGCGTGGAAATATATCGGCTTCCCGGGTGCCCGCGGCTCCTACAAGGAATGGGTCGGCAAGCATAACGTGAAATATCCGCTCGGCCCCGTCTCCATTTCCGGCGAAAGGGGTTAAGCACCATGGCACGGACAGAAAAGAAAAAAGACGTCGTCCTCGTCGGCTTCGGCTGGACCGGCGCGATCATGGGCATCGAGCTGGCCAATGAAGGCCTCGAGGTTCTGGCACTGGAACGCGGCCACGATCAGGCGACTGTTCCGGACTTCCAGTATCCCAACATGATTGACGAGCTGAAATACGGCATCCGTTACGGCATGATGGAAAAGCCGGCCAATACCACGGTCACCATCCGCCGTTCGCTGGACGAAGAAGCCCTGCCCTATCGCAGCCTCGGCACCTTCCTGCTCGGCACCGGCGTCGGTGGCGCCGGCACCCACTGGAACGGCCTCAACTGGCGTCCGATGAAGTCGGAATATCAGTTGAAGTCCTATGTGACCGAAAAGTTCGGCGCAGGCGTCATGACGGAAGACATGACGATCCAGGACTATCCGATGACCTATGACGAGCTCGAGCCGCATTTCGACCGCTTCGAGAAGGTCGCCGGCATTTCCGGCACGGCCGGCAATATCAACGGCAAGATCGTCGAGGGCGGCAACCCGTTCGAGGCACCGCGCTCCGACGAATACCCGATGCCGGCCATGCCTTCGACCTGGGATGGCGTAAAATTCCGCGACGCTGCCAAAGCTGCCGGCTATCACCCGTTCCCATCGCCGGGCGGCATTGCCTCCAAGGATTATGTCAACGAATACAACATGCAGATGGGCCCGTGTAACCACTGTGGTTTCTGCGAGCGTTACGGCTGCTACAACTATTCGAAATCTTCCCCGCAGACGGCAATCATCGATGCCCTGAAGCGCAAGAAGAATTTCGAATACCGCGTCAATTCGGAAGTGCTGCGCGTCGAAAAGGCCGCCGACGGCAAGACCGTCACCGGCGTCACCTATTTCGACCACAAGACCGGCGAGGAAGTCTTCCAGCCAGCCGATCTGGTCATCCTGACCGCGTTTGCGCTCAACAACGTCCACCTGATGCTCGTTTCGGGTATCGGCCAGCCTTACGATCCCAACACCAACGAAGGTGTTGTCGGTCGGAACTATGCCTACCAGATCACCGGTGGCTACACGCTGTTCTTCAAGGACGAGAACTTCAACCCGTTCATCGGCACCGGCGCCAACGGCTTCTGCATCGACGACTTCGGCATCGACAATATCGACTTCGCCAAGGAAGGTTTTGTTGGCGGCGCTTACTGGCGTGCCGGCCAGACCAATGGTCAGCCCGGCCACACGATGCCGCTGCCTTCTGGCACGCCCTCCTGGGGTGCAGGCTGGAAGAAGGGCATCGGCGAGTGGTACGGCCACGCGATGAACATTGGCGCCCACGGCTCCGTCATGTCCTATCGTGGCCACTATCTCGATCTCGACCCGACCTACAAGGACCGCCACGGCCGTCCGATGCTGCGCATGACCTATAACTGGCATCCGAATGAAATCCGCCAGACGCAGTTCATGAAGCAGAAGATGGAACCGGTCGCCAAGTCGATGAACCCGACGACGATGCAGGAGGGCTTCAAGAAGGAAGGCGCGATGTTCGACGTCCGTCCTTACCAGACCACCCATAACACCGGCGGCACGGTCACCGGCGACGATCCGAAGACGTCGGTTCTCAATCGTTACCTGCAGTCCTGGGATTGCCATAACCTGTTCGTCATGGGTGCCAACACCTTCCCGCAGAACACGCAGTACAACCCGACCGGCATGGTCGGTGGCCTCGCCTATTGGGCCGCCCACGCCATCCGCAAGGATTACCTGCCCAATCCGCGTCCGCTGGTGTGAGGAGAGAAACGATGAAAAAGCTTATTCGCGTTCTCGGCATCCTCGTCGTTCTGGGTGTTGCTGCCCTTCTCGCTTTCATCTTCGTGCCGGTGCAGCGTACCGGCCCGGCCACCCAGCTCGCTGCAGACTTCAAGCCGGCCAAAGGCCAGGGTGAATATATCATGCGCGCAGGCGACTGCATGGCCTGTCACACGTCGGAGGGTGGCAAGCCCTTTGCCGGTGGCCGCGCCATCCAGAGCCCGATGGGCACGATCTGGACCACCAACATCACGCCTGACAAGGAAACCGGCATCGGCAACTGGTCGCTCGACGATTTTCGCGCAGCCCTTTACGATGGCGTGACCCCGAACGGTACGCATCTCTACCCGGCCATGCCGTATGAGAACTACCGCAAGATGTCGGAAGAGGACATTGTCGCCCTCTACGACTATTTCATGCATCAGGTCGAACCGGTGTCGAACAAGGTCGAGGAAACCAAGCTCGCCTTCCCGTTCAACATGCGCTTCGGCCTGCGAGCCTGGAACTGGCTCGCTGCCAGCTATCCAGCCGGTTTCAAGCCGGTTCAGGGCGCGGACGAGCAGTTCAACCGCGGCAAGTATCTCGTGGAAGGCGCCGGGCACTGCGCCGCCTGCCACAGCCCGCGCAACCTGTTCATGGCACAGGACGGTATCGACGACACGTCGAAGGCCTTCCTCTCCGGCGGCGAGATCGACGGCTACACCGCCCCCGACCTTCGTGGTCCGGAAAGCGGCCCGCAGAAATGGACCACCGAGCAGACCGCTGCCTATCTCGCGACTGCCCGTAACGCCCATTCCTCGGCAACCGGCGAAATGATGTTGGTCGTGCGCGACTCGCTCCAGTACCTCACGCATGAGGACAACATGGCGATCGCCACCTATCTCAAGAAGATCGGGACCGCGCCGGCAAATGTTTCGGCCACTTCCGCAAAGCCTGCGGTAACCGAGACGGAACAACTGCTGACGGACGCCAAGCCCGATATGCCGCTCGGCCCTCGTCTCTATCTCGACAACTGTGCGGCCTGCCATATCGTCAATGGCAAGGGCGCGGGCGAGACCTTCCCGGAACTGGATGGCAACTCGCTCGTAACGGCAAAATCGCCAAAGGGCCTGATCAGCGTCATCCTTCACGGCGCGGAATTGCCTTCAACGACGGACCGCCCCATGAAGCTGCGCATGCAGGGTTATGACCAGCGCCTGTCCGACGAAGAAGTCGCGACACTCGCAACCTTCCTGCGACAAGGCTGGCACAACAAGGCACCGAGCGTTTCGGCGGCCGAGGTCAAGGCTGTTCGCGACGCGGCAACGCACTGATTGCATCCGGCTCCGCCATCTTAAGGTGGCGGAGCTACTCACCTCGCGTCAGGCAACTGTTTCCCATCACAGCGACGAGAGAAAGCATCTGAAGTGAAGGATTCGGATTCACCCACGACGAAACCGCAACCTCCGCTAATAAACTCTTCACCAACAGACAAAAATAAAGCCGCGGCATCACCCAAATAGGTGATTTATTCATTCTCGATAGCGCCAAATATCCTCACAATTCGAGGAATTGAGTGGCGTGATACTTCGATTACCGAAAAATCTTGTCCAGCCCGGCCTTTTTATAGAATCGGTCGAATGCCCGAGCAGTGAGTTCTCCCGGCGGCGGTTCATGCTCGACTCCGAAGAGGATATGAAGGCGATCCTCCACTCCTCCGCTACAGACATCCTCGTAAGCCGCCAGAAAAGCCGTATCGACGCAACAGCTCTCCTCGAACGCGCGCCGCCGCGTTACGCGAAACTTGCTTCACTCGACAAGCCAACAGCAACCCATACCGACAGGGCGGTAGACTACGCCATGACCACCATGCGCCAAGGCGTGACGGACATGGTCTCCGGCAGGGTCGACATGGAGCAGATCACCCAATCGGCAGCCTCGGCGCGCCGGGCCGTCGAAGCCGCCCCCGACCTCTTCATGCAGGTCACACGCTTGAAAACCAAAGACAAGGGAACCTATCTACATTCGGTCTCCGTTGCCGGCCTGATGGCGCAGATGGCGGTCCTGCTGGAATTCGACGAAGCCTTGGTCGACGAGATCGGCCGAGCCGGCATTTTGCACGATTTAGGCAAGCTGCTTATCCCCAATGCTATTCTCAATAAGCCGGGCGAACTGAACGCTGCCGAAAAGCGTGTGATACGCAACCATCCCGAAATCGGCTATCGCCACATGAAGAAGCTCGGCGGCGTCTCGGATCTCATCCTCGATGTCTGCCGCCTGCATCACGAGGCACTGGATGGGAGCGGTTATCCGCTTGGCCTGAAGGCCGAACAGATCGGCACCGCTGTTCGCATCTGCACCGTCTGCGATGTCTTCGACGCGCTGACTACCGTACGCCCCTACAAGAAGGCTTGGTCAACGACCGAAGCCCTGACCTGGATGTACGACAAATCCAATCTCTTCGATCGCAAGCTCGTTCTGCGGCTGGGTTCAATGTTTCGTTGAGATTTCTGACTGATCACGACGATTTCAACCGAGTTGTGTTGCGCTGCAATATTTGGCGAAGGATGAAGCGTTCCATTCAAATCAAATGGAAACACCCATGTTGCAAAACCTCGACCGCTCCCAGCCGTATTTACTGAGCCTGCTCCGTGCTATCTCCGCATTGGTCCTGTTCAGCTACGGCACCCAGAAGATCCTGCATTTCCCGGCTGCCCAGAGCGTGCCGCCGGTAGGTTCGATGTCCTGGATCGCCGGCATGCTGGAACTGGTGCTCGGCTTCTGCGTACTCATCGGCTTCAAGACCCGTTATGCAGCCTTCGTGCTTTCCGGCCTGATGGCCTTCGCCTATTTCATCGGCCATTTTCCGCGCGGCATCTATCCGGCGCAAAACGGCGGCGTAGCGGCCATCCTGTTCTGCTTCATCTTCCTCTATATCTTCGCCGCCGGTCCCGGCCCGGTCAGCGTCGATGCCAAGATGAAGAGCAAGTAAGAACGTCGAAAAGGCTGAGGCACCCCCTCAGCCTTTTGTTCGCGCAGGCAATTCCAGCCTGCGCGTGATGCCGATCGCATCCAGAAACACCTCGTCATGACTGATGACCAGAAGCGCTCCGTCATAAGCCGAAAGTCCGCGCTCCACCGTCGCGATGGAATCGAGATCCAGATGATTGGTCGGCTCATCCAGAATGAGCAATGGCGGAGGATTTTTCCCGCCGAGCACGCAGGCCAGCCCCGCCCTCAGCAACTGCCCACCGCTCAACGTTGAGACCACCTGCAATGCCGCGTCCGCCCGAAACATGAAGCGGGCCAAAGCCGCCCTGCAAGTATTCTCGTCGGCATCCGGATTAAGGCGACGAAAATTGTCCCGGATCTTCGTTCCCGCATCGAGCAGGCTGACAGTCTGATCAAGCAATGCATAATCCGTGAAGATGGACACGGTGCCCTCGGATGGCGCGATCGCACCCGTTATTGCCCGGATCAGCGTCGTCTTGCCTGAACCGTTGGAACCGACAATGGCGACCCGTTCCGGCCCGACTAGATCGAAAGAGATGTCCGACAGAACGGGTGCCCCTTCGCCATAGCCGACGCTCACATGATCGAGCCGCAACACGGTCTTGGCCACGGGAAGCCCGGTCGAAGCGATATGCGCCGAAAACGGCTGCAGGATCTCGATCCTCTGCCGCGCTTCCGCGACCGCCTCGGATGCCTGCTGCTTGCGCCGAGCCGCCAGCCGGGCATTCTCGCCACTGGTGACCTCGCTTTGCATCTTCAGCCCGCCCGCCACGATACGGGGCATATCGCCCCGGTCGGCTTTGCGCTTGCCGGTACTATCGCTGCGCGCTTTTCGTTCTGTCTGAACCTGAGAAGTACGGGCGATCTCGTCGAATGTCTTTTCCGCATCCGCCAGATCATGTTCGGCTGCCGCCAGTTCCAGCGCCTTGCGCTCCCGAAACCGGCTCCAATTGCCTCCATACCGCCTGGCGCCAAGTGTCGTCAGTTCGATGATGGCATCCATGCCGTCGAGAAGCTCACGGTCATGGCTGACCACGATCGCCCCGGCCCTCCAGCGCGACAGAAGATCGATAACGGCATTACGCCCGTCCCTGTCGAGATTGTTGGTCGGCTCGTCCAGCATCAGAAAATCCGGCTGGCGAAAGATAAGCGCGGCAAGTCCCGCCCGAGTGCGCTGCCCACCGGAAAGGGATGAAAGATGAGTCTCCGGCCTCACATCGAGACCGACACCGGAAAGTGCCGAGGCAATGCGCTCCTCGACGAGCCAATCGACGATACCGATTTCCTCGATAGTTGCGTCACCGGCAACGGCCTTTTTCAGCAGCGCAAGTTCGGCCTTTACGTCGAAGAGATCCGCGATCGTCTGGTGGCCGTCGACCTGCAAGCTCTGGCGCACCATGCCGATGTTGCCATGAACGGAAATAGAGCCGGTCTGCGGCAGAATGCGCCCGGCGATGAGTTTCAGAATCGTCGTCTTGCCGACGCCATTGCGGCCGACAAGCCCGGTGCGTTCGGCTGAGAAACTCAGATCGACATTGGAGAAAAGAGTGCGGCCGTCAGGCGTGGACCACGAGAGATTGGAAAGGGTGATGGAAGCAGGCATGGATGTGATTTCCCTGGATTGCAAGGCAAAGCGGCGTTGCGATCGAGATGAAATCCATTGCGGCACACATCCTGTTGGTATTGCTGACTAAAGCGTGTCGCGATCCTGCGGATTCGCTCACACGCTTAAGATTCTTGATTTGTCGCATGTCTTCAGCGCAAAACCGCTTCACACTTTTGCGCGACATGCTTTGGCAGTCATCTATCGGCTGAAACCGACCAAAGCAAGGCGGATGGCAGAACCGGTAAGTCCTGCCATTCTTGTCAGACTGCCCTTAAAGCTTGACCCAGGCCCCGTTCCGTTTCGAGGAGGCGACACAGGCCTCGACAAAGGCGACACCCTTTACCCCGTCATCCACAGTCGGATAGATGACCGCCTTGTCGAGCTTCGCGCCTTTCTTCCTGGCGTGGATGGCACGCGCCGCCTCCGTGTAGATGGTGGCGAAGGCTTCCAGATAGCCTTCGGGATGACCGGCCGGAATACGCGAAACGCGTGCCGCCGCGGCCCCTGCTCCCGCGCCATTGCGGGTGATCAGCCGCTTCTGGTCACCGAACGGTGTGAACCACAGATAGTTCGGGTTCTCCTGCGCCCATTCCAGCCCACCCTTTTCGCCATAGACGCGCAGCTTCAGCCCGTTCTCGTTGCCCGGCGCCACCTGGCTGCACCAGAGCATGCCCTTGGCGCCTTCGGCAAAACGCAGCATCACATGTGCATTGTCATCCAATCTCCGGCCCGGCACGAAACTGTCGAGATCGGCAGCGAGGCTCTCCAGGGTCAGTCCGGTAACGAAGGATGCAAGGTTATAGGCATGCGTGCCGATATCGCCGGTCGAACCTCCGGCACCCGACTGCGCCGGATCGGTGCGCCACACCGCCTGTTTCGCACCGGTCTGTTCGGCAGCCTCGGTCAGCCAGTCCTGCGCATATTCGACCTGCACGACGCGCAGCTTGCCGAGATCGCCATTGGCGATCATCTCGCGTGCCTGCCGCACCATCGGATAACCGGTATAGTTATGTGTCAGGATGAACAGCGCATCGCTTTCGTCGGCAAGCTTCTTCAGCTTTTTGGCGTCAGCCAGATTGGAGGTCAGCGGCTTGTCGCAGATCACATGGATGCCGCGCTTCAAAAACTCCCGCGCCGCTTCGTAATGCACATGGTTGGGCGTGACGATCGACACCGCCTCGATACCATCCTTCAGCCGCGCCTCACGGATCGCCATGTCTTTGTAGGAACCATAGGTGCGCGATGAATCGAGCCCAAGCTCCCGCCCCGAGGCTAGAGCCTTTTCAGGCGTTGACGACAATGCACCCGCTACAAGCTCGAACTGATCATCCAGCCGTGCCGCCATGCGATGAACAGCACCGATGAAGGCGCCCGAACCGCCCCCCACCATGCCGAGCCGGATACGCGGCTCGCGCGCATCTTCCTGTTTGCCTTCTATTGCCATGAAAATTCTCCCTGAAATGTTCGGCTGAGCTGCCCCTCATCCGCCTGTCGGCACCTTCTCCCCGCTCGCGGGGAGAAGGACACAAGCCGCAATCTCTCGGTCCCAATCGAGGCACGTTCCCTCTCCCCGTCATTACGGGGAGAGGGTAAGGGTGAGGGGCAAACCACAAGCCACAACTTCGGTGTGAAGGCCAACCGGCCCCTAAAGCCCCAACATCCGCCTGTTGGCCGCCTCGTCCGTACCACCCGCGGCAAAATCATCGAACGCATGTTCCGTCACCCGAATGATATGCGCCTTGACGAATTCGGCCCCTTCCCGCGCTCCATCTTCCGGGTGTTTCAGCGCGCATTCCCACTCGACCACGGCCCAGCCATCAAAATCGTTGGCCGCCATTTTCGAGAAAATCGAACCGAAATCCACCTGTCCGTCACCCGGTGAGCGGAAGCGGCCGGCGCGGTTCACCCAGCTCTGGAAACCGCCATAAACGCCCTGCCGCCCGGTCGGATTGAATTCCGCGTCCTTGACGTGGAACATCTTGATCCGGTCCTTGTAGATGTCGATGTTGTCGAGATAATCGAGGCATTGCAGCACGTAATGCGACGGATCGTAGAGCATGTTGGCGCGGCTGTGGTTTTTCACCCGCTCCAGAAACATCTCGAACGTGATGCCGTCATGCAGGTCCTCACTCGGATGGATCTCGTAGCAAACGTCGACATCGTTTTCGTCGGCATGGTTCAGGATCGGCGTCCAGCGTTTTGCCAACTCGTCGAATGCGGTCTCCACGAGCCCCGCCGGACGCTGCGGGAACGGATAGAGATAGGGCCAGACCAGCGCGCCGGAAAAGGTCGCATGCGCCTTGATGCCAAGATGCTTAGAGGCGGTGATCGCCATCTTCACCTGTTCGACCGCCCATTCCTGCCGCGCCTTGGGATTGCCACGTACTTCCGGTGCGGCAAAGCCGTCAAACACCTCGTCATAGGCAGGATGCACGGCCACCAGCTGGCCCTGGAGATGGGTGGAGAGTTCGGTGATCTCGACACCGTTTCCCCGTGCCTTGCCGGCCAGCTCGTCGCAATAGTCCTTGGAGGTGGAGGCTTTTTTCAAGTCGATCAGCTGGCTCGCCCAGGTCGGCACCTGCACGCCGATATAGCCCTTGTCCGCCGCCCATTTGGTGATCCCGTCCCAAGTATTGAACGGCGCTGCATCACCCGCGAACTGCCCGAGAAAGATACCGGGTCCCTTGATCGTCTTCATCAAAAATTCCTCCGCTTATACAATTCAGAACATGGTACGAGCGCGCAGGCTGACAACCGTGCGCGCTCGAAAAGGCCTATCAGAATGGCGAGTCGGCGAAGTAGAAGCTCTCCGCATTATCCTTGGTGATCAGCGTGGCATCGAGGATGTAATTGCCGCTCACCGGAACCTGGTCGTAGAAATTGCCGGCCGTCAGCTCCATGGCGGTTGCCACCATGGCCGGCGGATAGAGCACGTTGACCGGCATCATCTTGTCGCCATCCATGACCTTCTTGATCATGTCCTTCGAACCGGCGCCGCCGATGACATATTTGATGTCGGTGCGCTTGGCCTGCTCGATGGCTTCCAGCACGCCGACAGCCATGTCGTCATCCTGGCACCACACTACGTCGATCTTGGGGTATTTGGTGAGATAGTCCTGCATCACGCGAAATGCGTCGTCGCGGCTCCAGTTGCCGTACTGGCGATCGAGAACCTTCACCTTCGAGCCGGCAATGCCCTTGTCAAAACCGTCCTGACGCTGCTGGTCGATCGGGATCGGCAGGCCGCGAATGATGACGACTTCGGCTTCCGGCGTCGTCTTGGCGATGTATTGGCCGGCGACTTCGCCGAGCGCCGGGTTGTTACCGGCGACATAGAGATCGCGGATCGTGTTGTCGTTGACGGAAGGCGCGCGGTCGACCAGCGCCACGAACTTGCCGTCGTCCTTCACCTGCTGGATGGCCGATACGAGCTGATCCGGATCAGTCGGCAGGATGACCAGTGCATCAATGCCCTGCACCGCCAGATCCTGCACTGCATTCGCCTGGCTTGCCGGATCGGCCGACGTCTTGACGATGACGTTCAAGCCCTTGTGCTCGGCCATCAGAAGCTTGGCGACACGTTCGGCATGGAACACAACGCCAGCCGTCCAGCCGTGGTCGGCGGCAGGAATGGAAACGCCGATCGTCACCTTCTTTGCCTCCTGGGCAAAAGTCGTCGCCGGCACCGCCACGGCAAATGCCGTCAGCGCCGCTGCGGCATAGCCCAATAATCTCTTGTGCATGTTCTCTCTCCCAAGTTTTAAGGGGTGATCTCCTCCTGACCGGACCTACCCCAGATGGCCCGGCCTATTCTCGAATGCCTCCTCACTTCCGCATCAGCGACCGCTGCACCAGCATGGCGATGATGATGATCGCCCCCTGGATTGCGCCGATCAGATATTCGCTGACGAAGTTGGAAAGCAGCATGATATTGCCGACAATCTCGAGGATGAAGGCACCGCAGACCGTGCCCCATATACGCCCGACACCACCCCTCAATGCCGTGCCGCCAACAACGACCGCCGTGATTGCCTGCAGTTCCCAAAGAATGCCCGTCGTCGCCGAAGTGGAGCCGAGGCGCGGCACATAGATGATCACCGCAACCGCGACGCAAAGCCCCTGCACGATATAGGCAATGGTGCGCACCTTCTGCACCGATATGCCGGAGTACCGTGCCACTTCCTCGTTCGATCCGACGGCGATCAGATGACGGCCGTAACGAGTGCGATAAAGCACAAAGGCTGCCAGTGCTGCGGTGGCGAAGATGACGATGATCGGGATCGGAACACCGAAGACATCGCCGAAATAAACCGGACGATAAAGCTGCTGCAGCTCGCGGTCCCGCACCGTGATCGAACCGCCCTGGCTGAGCCAGGTCGTCAGGCCGCGATAGATGCCCATGGTTCCGAGCGTGGCAATGAAAGGTTCTATTCTGCCGACGGTGGTGATCAGCCCGTTCGCCAGCCCGCAGGCGGCACCGAGACCCAGCGCCACCAGCATCGCGGCAACCAGCATCAGCATCGGATCGCCGATCGCACCGGTATTCATGAAAAGGATCATCAGGCTCGCCACGAAAGCGACCATCGCCCCGACCGAAAGGTCGAGTCCGCCGGATGAAATCACATAGGTCGCGCCGAGCGCGATGATCGCGATGAAAGCGCTGCGGGTAATGACATTGGTGAGGTTGGCGACGGAGACGAAATTCGGATTGGCGAAATATCCAAGCACCAGAAGCAGGGCGAGCGCCACGAATGGCGCAATCGCCGCCATGTCCCAGTCCCGCGATGTCTTCGGCACCTTGCCCGTATCGGTCGTCGCCGCGCTCATGCCACCGCCCCCGCATTCACGCCCGTGGCAAGCTCAACGATCTCGTTTTCGGTCATGTTCTCTCCCTGAACCTCGCCGACGATCCTTCCCGTCCGCATCACCAGAATGCGATCGCAGATGCCGATCAGTTCGGGCATCTCGGAGGAAACGACGATGATCGACCGCCCCTCTTCGGCCAAGGCCGCGATGAATTTGTAAATCTGTTCCTTGTTGCCGATATCGATGCCGCGGGTCGGCTCGTCGATGATAACAACCTGCGGGTCGAGCATCATCATCTTGGCAAGCAGGAGTTTCTGCTGGTTTCCGCCGGAAAGCTGTCCGGCAAGAATGTTTTTCGTCCCCGTCCGGATATCGAAATCCTTGATCGCCTTGTCGAGCGCTTCGGCCTCACGCTTCCTGTCGATCTGCAGGCCGCGAATGAATTTTCCAAGCGAGGCAAGCGTCAGGTTGACCCGAAGATCCTTGGTGAGCAGCAGCCCCTTGCCCTTCCGGTCCTCGGAAAGATAGGCAACACCGGCTTTCAGACTGGAATGCACATCCGTGAATGCAACAGCATGGCCATTCAGCACTACCTTGCCCTTGGCCGGCCGCAAACCCACGAGCCCTTCCATCAGCTCGGTGCGTCCGGCGCCGATCAGCCCGGCGAAACCGAGGATCTCGCCTTTACGAAGCGTGAAACCGGCGTCGCGCGCAAAACCCGGAACGTCGAACCCTTCGACCTCGAGCACCGCCTGGCGCACCTCTGCCGCATGCCGGTCGGGATAAAGTTTTGCAACATCACGCCCCACCATCAGCCGTGCCATGTCCGCCGGCTGAAGTTCAGCCGCTTCATGCGAGCCGACACGCCGCCCGTCACGCAGGACGGTGACGCGGTCGGCGATTTCCTTCACCTCCGGCAGGCGATGCGAGATGTAGAGCACGCCGACACCCTTGGCGCGGATATCGCGGATGACCTTCAGCAATGCCTCGGTCTCATGCGGCGTCAGTGATGCGGTCGGTTCGTCGAAGATGACGATCCGGTGCGGCACAAGAAGCACGCGGGCGATCTGCACCAGCTGGCGTTGAGCGATGGAAAGCCGTGAGACGATCGTATCCGGATCTATATAGCCACCGAGATCGACGATCGCCTGCCGTGCACCGGAACGCATAGCCTGATCATCGACGACCAGCCCCTTCCTCAGCTCACGACCGAGATAGATGTTCTGCGCCACCGTCAGGTCGGGCGCGAGCAGGATTTCCTGATGCACCAGCACGATGCCATGGTTTTCCGCATCCACCGGACCGGAGAAACTCACCGCAGTGCCGTCCATCCTGATCTCGCCACGCGTCGGCTGATGATTGCCGGCAAGGATCTTCATCAAAGTGGATTTGCCGGCCCCGTTCTCGCCGATGATCGCGTGAACCTCGCCGGCGCGAACGGTCAGCGAAATATCCTTCAGGACCTCGATGATCCCGAACGTCTTCGACAGGCCGCTTGCTTCAAGCAGCGGCGGATTGATGGATGAATCAGCGGGTACGGAGGATATAGTCATCCACCCGACCTCAAATTCACGAGCGTCGTGAAACGGCCGCCATGCGACACGCCCCCAACGCCTGCCTCCTCGCAAGCGATGTGGTGCACCTGAAATCCTCCCTGTATTTCAGGCTAGCGGAGATTATGAGGTACGTAAAGCAGGATGTACTACTCGGCCGATCACGAGCCTGCGTTCGCAATACCGCAATTAGCAGCACCGTTAAAATTCTCGGTGATCAAGTCAAGATATCAAAAGCTTATTCGATTAAAGCAGCATTATTCTTGGTAAGGGATTTCTTTGGAATGTTGGAAAACTGGATTTCAGTCTATCAATTCGGCGCAACTCTGAGCTTCGTAATCGGTGCATATTCCTCTCACAGATATCCACGGGAGCAGGAGCACGAAAGCAAGATTGCCCGAGCGTTGTGCGATATCGAGGACCTGAGAAAATTCACTCAAGCCGCAGAAGACTACCCATCGCTGCCACAAGACCAGAAGCTGAACAAGGCAGGATGGCAAATGTCCGTTTCGGATCTGAATGACTACCGTCGCGAAGTAACCGACAGATACTATCAGATGGTAGGCGAGTTTCATGAAAGAGATCGGTTGCGCCAACGCATGTTGTGGCTGAACGGGTTCGTCTGCCTGTTCCTGTTAGTTGTGGCTTCATCCCTTCCGGGAACCGAAATATCCCTGCCGGCAGCCCTGGTTATCGCGCTGCCTCTGATCGGCATCCCGATCGCGTGCATCCTGACTGTTTGGCAAGAGGACAACATCCTTACTAGGGAGCTTACTCCGAGTAACAACAAACGAACACGCGATCGTATGAGCAAAAAATCCCAAAGAAGCGATCCAGCGCCACATCAAACCTATCATGTATTCAATCATATTCGTCGGGTCGCAAAGAGTGCTCGTGCGGAAGCCGCCAAGAAGGATGAGACGCTACCGACTTAAGCGTCTCATCAAGCTTGCTGAGAACAGTCTGTTACGGCCTTCTCATGGTACCCACATTGGCCATCACCTCACCAGGGATCTGATAAGTCTGCACCACATCCGGGCCATTGCTCAAACCACACATTTCCCGCTGGACAAAAAGCCCCCAGACGGCTTCGGCAGCATCCTGCACCAGATCAAGGCGCTTTGCCTCAGCCTTGCCGGCATGATCGGCATCCCATTTGCGAAGCTTTTCAAGGCTGGCTTCTACCTGCCGTCCGTTTCGCCCTAGTGCGCTCGCACGCTCCTCGGCAATCTCATATTCCAGGGCGCTCAATCCGCTCTGAAGCGATGGCGAACCGAAGAATTGCGGTGCACGAACTGACATGAAGATCTCCTTATGTTTGCCGGGAGGTTCTAGCCGACCAATTGGCTCCCCGATAATGCGCCATGTCAAAACGCCGCCCGAGCCAGACTTCAACTCTGCGTTATGAAAAGTTGAACGCGAAAGTTGCGCTCCATCCCTGCTCAAGCTGCCTTGATGAAATCGATAAAAACTCTGAGCGGCGCCGGCACCAGCCGGCGCCCGGGATAATAAAGGAACGGTCCCGAAAATTCCGGCCACCATTCTTCCAGCACCGGCTCCAGCGCCCCGCTGTCGATATGCGGGCGCAGTCAATCCTCGAACAGCGTCACGATACCCGCCCCTGCCTTGGCGCAATCGACCGCAAGATCGACGCCGCCGCCCGTCTGTACGATCAGCGCGGCAGGCGGATCGATCAACACCGTCTCCCCGTCCCGCTCGAATTCCCAATCCGGCATGGAACCGCTGGCGAAACGGTTGCGGATACAGGAATGCTGCATCAGATCGCGCGGATGCGCGGGCCGACCGCGCCGGTCGAGATAATCCTTCGAGGCAACCGCGGCAAAACGTTGCGTACGCGGTCCTATCGGCACCGCGATCATGTCCTGCGCCAGTCGCTCGTCGTAACGGATACCGGCATCGCAGCCGGCGGCAATCACGTCGACAAAACTATCCTCGATCATCAGTTCCAGCCGAATGTCCGGATAGGCCGCCAGAAACCGTGGCACGATCGACGGCAACACCAACCGCGCCGCACTGACCGGCACGTTCAGCTTCAGCACACCCGCAGGCCGCTCGCGAAACCCGTTGACGACATCGAGCGCCGCTTCCATTTCCGCCAGCGCCGGCGCCAGCCGGTCGATGAGCCCCTGCCCCGCCTCCGTCGTCGCCACGCTACGCGTCGTCCGATTGAGCAGCCGCACGCCAAGCTGGGTTTCCAGCCTCCGCACGGCATCGCTCAATCCCGATGCGCTGCCGCCGCTGATGCGTGCGCCCTCGCGAAACCCACCGGCCCGTGCCACGGTGAGAAAAGCCTGCAGATCGCTCATTTCCACGCCCATGAAGCATTCTTTCGATTGTCCGTTTCAGCGTACAGACTATCCGAATTGTACAGGCTTATAAAGGGAACGCACCGGCGCTATTTCCATTTCACCGAAGATCGCGAACAATCGGCGATCAGTAATAGGAGCATCCCCATGTCCGATCAGAGCACATTCGATCTTGCAAAATCCGGCACGTTCAAGATGGGCAGCCATACGGTCAAGCGCATCGGCTACGGCGCCATGCAGCTGGCCGGCCCGGGCGTCTTCGGCCCGCCGAAGGATCGCGCAGCTGCCGTCGCCGTCCTGCGCGCTGCGATCGAGGCCGGCGTTGATCATATCGACACCAGCGATTTCTACGGTCCGCATGTCACCAATCAGATCATCCGTGAAGCGCTGCATCCCTATCCGGACAATCTCACCATCGTCACCAAGGTTTCGGCAAGACGCGGCCCGAATGCCGAATGGCTGCCGGCCATGTCGAAGGAGGAGCTGATCGCCGCCGTCCACGACAACCTCCGCAATCTCGGCCTCGACGTCATCGACATCGTCAACTTCCGCTCGATGCACGGTATTCACGGCCCGGCGGAAGGATCGATCGAGGAACAGGTGACGGTTCTGGCCGATCTCCAGCGTCAGGGCCTCATCCGCCATATAGGCGTCTCGAACGTCACGCCCACCCAGATCGCCGAAGCACGCAAAATCACCGAGATCGTCTGCGTCCAGAACCAGTACAATCTCGCCCATCGCGAAGACGACGCGTTCATCGATCAACTCGCTAAGGAAGGGACCGCTTACGTGCCCTTCTTCCCGCTCGGCGGTTTCTCCCCGCTACAGTCCTCGACACTTTCGGATGTCGCGGCACGCCTGAGCGCCACCCCGATGCAGGTTGCCCTTGCCTGGCTGCTGCAGCGCTCGCCGAACATTCTTCTGATCCCTGGCACGTCTTCGATTGGCCACCTGAAGGAAAATCTCGCCGCCGGCGAATTGAAACTGCCGGAAGACGCCTTGAGCGAACTGGATGGCATTGCGGGTAAAAAGGCTGCCTGAAAACAAAAGCGCCGCCTCGCGAGGAGGCGGCGCCAAGAGGAAATCCAGTTCGGCTTTCAACGAAGGCCCAACTGCTCGCTAGACATACCGGTTGACGACGTTTTCCAGATATTCCTGGCGGCCGGACTTCGGTTCCGGATTGATGTTTTCGCGCTCCACCTTTGCGGCGATCTCTTCGAGCTTCAATTCGCCGCGCAGCATCTTCTGCGCATCCGCACTGTCCCACTTGGCATAACGGTCGGCGAGCGGCTTCGACAGCGCACCGTCCTCCACCATCTTGGCAGCAGCCTTCAGGCCGCGGGCGCAGCAATCCATGCCGCCGATATGGCCGATCAGCAGATCAGCCGGATCGATCGACTGGCGACGCAGTTTGCTGTCGAAGTTGGTGCCGCCGGTGGTGAACCCGCCTGCGAGCAGAACCTGATAATAGGCCAGCGCCATTTCCGGCACATTGTTGGGGAACTGGTCGGTATCCCAACCGGACTGGTAGTCGTTGCGGTTCATGTCGATCGAACCGAAGATGCCGTGAGCAGAGGCAAGCGCCAGTTCGTGCTCGAATGTATGGCCGGCAAGGATCGCATGGCCCTGCTCGATATTCATCTTCACTTCGTTTTCCAGACCGTGCTTCTTCAGGAAACCGTAAACAGTCGCGACGTCGTAGTCGTACTGGTGCTTGGTCGGCTCCTGTGGCTTCGGCTCGACCAGGATCTGACCCTTGAAGCCGATCTTGTACTTGTATTCGACGACCAGATGCAGCATCCGCGCCATCTGGTCGAATTCGCGCTTCAGGTCGGTATTGAGCAGCGTCTCATAACCTTCGCGGCCACCCCACAGAACATAGTTCTCGCCGCCAAGCTTCATCGTCGCGTCCATGCAGGTCTTGATGGTCGCAGCCGAATAGGCAAACACATCCGGATCCGGATTGGTCGAGGCGCCCGACATGAAGCGGCGGTTGGAGAACAGGTTCGCCGTGCCCCAGAGCAGTTTTACGCCGGTCTCTTCCTGCTTCTTTGCGAAGTAATCGACGATCTCGTTGAGGTTCTTGGTGTTCTCCGCAAACGTCTTGCCTTCCGGGCGCACGTCGGCATCGTGGAAGCAGTAATAGGGTGCGCCGAGCAGCGAGAACATCTCGAAGGCGACATCCGCCTTCAGCTTGGCCTTGTCCATCTCCCCGTCATACCACGGACGGTCGAACGTGCGTCCACCAAAGGGGTCTCCGCCCTCCCAGGCAAACGAGTGCCAATAGGCGATCGCAAAGCGCAGATGATCTTCCATCCGCTTGCCCGCAACTACTTCATCTGGGTTGTAGAAGCGATAGGCCAGCGGATTGGTGCTGTCCGGCCCCTCGTATTTGATCTTGGAAATATCCCCGAAAAATCCTGTACCCATATGTGTTTCCTCCTTGGAAAGCCTTCTCTAAACTTAGATTGAGGTACGTACCTCATTATAGGCCGAAAAATACACTCATCCCGGCCCGGTCTTTAGGGAGAGGCTTCCCTCTCCCTGATCAGATCAACCGGCAATCGCCCGGATTGCCGGATAGGCGGCGCGATAACGCGAATAGGCAGCCTCATAGGCATCAGACAGCGCCGTCACCGGCTCGATCGTCGCCTCCGTCTTCGGGGCAGAGCAGACCGAAACCGGATCGGCACCGGTTGCCGCAATCAGACCGAGGCGGGCAGCACCGAAGGCCGCACCGAAATCGCCATCGGCCGGGATATCGACCGGAACGCCAAGCGAGGTAGCGATCGAGGACAGCCAGTAACGCGAGCGTGAACCACCGCCGATCGCCGTCACGCGGGAAATCGAGGTTCCAGCGGATTTCAGCGCCTCGAGATTGTCGCGGATCGCGAAGGTCACGCCTTCGAGCACCGCCTGCGTCAGCACGGCGCGGTTCGACTCGTGTTCGAGGCCGATAAACGCACCACGGATAACCGCATCATTATGCGGCGTGCGCTCACCGGAAAGATAAGGCAGGAAGGTAACCCCTGTCGGCGCCTTCAGCGTATCGCCGAGTTCGCCGGACAATTCTGCAGCCGATTTGCCCATCACCTTCGCATGCCAGTTGATTGCATCGGCCGCCGAAAGGATGACACCCATCTGGTGCCATGTCTTCGGCAATGCGTGGCAGAAAGCGTGAACGGCGCTTTCCGGCTTCGGCAGGTAGGAACCGTTGGCGGCAAACAGCACGCCGGACGTGCCGAGCGAAACGAACGCCTGGCCTTCCTTCACCGTACCCATGCCGCAGGCCGAAGCGGCGTTGTCGCCTGCCCCGCCGGCCACCACGACCTCCCCGGAAATACCCCATCTGGATTTCAGCTCACCGCGCAGCTTACCGGCCTGATCAGTCCCTTCGACCAGAGAAGGCATCTGAGCTTCGGAAAGATCGGTCGCGGCAAGAAGTTCAGACGACCATTTGCGCGCGCCGGTATCGAGCCAGGACGTACCGGCCGAATCCGACATCTCGGAAATGTACTCGCCCGTTAGCCAGAAGCGCAGATAATCCTTCGGCAAAAGCACCTTGGAGACCTTGGCAAAAATCTCCGGCTCGTTTTTCTTCACCCAGGTCAGCTTCGGCGCGGTAAAGCCGGGAAACACGATGTTGCCGGTGATCGCACGGAAACGCGGATCGGCATCGAGTTCTGCCGCCTCATGGAAGGAGCGCGTGTCGTTCCACAAAATGCACGGGCGCAGGACATTGTCCTCGGCATCGAGCAATGTCGCGCCATGCATCTGGCCGGAAAGACCGATGCCCTTCACCGCCGAAAGCTCCGCCGGATGCGCGGCCTTGAGGCCGGCAATAGCCTCCTCGCAGGCACGAACCCAATGCGCCGGATCCTGCTCAGACCAACCGGAATGCGGGCGCGAAACCTCAAGCGCACCGCTCGCCGAGCCGATGATCTTCTGGTCGCCATCGATCAGCATCGCTTTGACGCCGGAGGTGCCGAGATCGAGACCGAGATACATGTAGTGTCCTTTCATTCTGCCTTCAGGGCATGTTGTCCTTCAGGAATATGTCGATACGGATACGCTCCTGCGCGGCAATCACCGACAGGCCCTCAACCTTGCCCTTCAGCACGCGGATCGCGCTGCGAACCTCGTGGCCGGCATCCTGATTGAGCACGGCATCAATGAGATCATGAGAAAGTGCCGCACGCGTCGTTGCGGTCAACTCATGCGCAACAACCACAGGCCGCGCGTCGCGGGCGACCTCGCGCAGTGCATGCACCATCCCGCGATTACCCGCCCCAAGACTGTAAAGACCGATGATATCGGGATAACGCCTCAAGGCTGCCGAGACGACTTCCGCCGTAAGCGCCGGATTGTCCCGCGCTTCCATCACCGGCAACACGTCGAGCCGCGCAAAATTCTCGCCCATCACCGCCAGAAACCCTTCCAGCCGCTCACGATGGTCGCGCACCAGCATCGATCCGGCAATGACGGCGATCTGCCCATTGCGCCCACCGGCAAACCGGCCGAGAAGATTGGCCGCCGTGCGTCCCGCAGCATGATTGTCGATACCGGCGAAATGGTCCCGTTCCGATCCGGGAAGATCGGATACGAGCGTAACAACCGCAATGCCGGCATCCTTCAGCCCTGCCACCGCGGCATGCACCTCAGCGCCCTCGACTGCAACGAAGGCAACGCCATCAGGCCTGTCGGGAACGATACGATTGAGGGCGTCCGCCAAGGCCGCGGCATCGAAGTGGGGCACTTCCACGATACGGATTTGGGTGCGTTCCGCGCCGGACCGCGAAATTGCGGCATGCACCTCGTCGCGAATCCCGATCATGAAGGAATTGTCGTAATTCGGCAGCACGAAAACGAAGGAATAGGTCCGTCCTTTGGCCAGATTGGCCGCCGCCACATCGCGCACGTAGCCAAGACTGGAGATCGCCTGCTCGACGCGCTCGCGGGTAACATGCCTCACACCAGGCCGACCATTGAGAACGCGATCGACCGTCGCTAGGCTGACGCCTGCGCTACGCGCGATATCATGGACGGTGGGCTTCATGAATTCCTCCGTGAAGCGTCCTATCTCAGTTTTTGAGGTACGTAAATCAGAAAATCACGGCGATCGGGAAACGAAACTGAAAAGGGGCCGTCACCCTGCGGTAACGGCCCCTTTTCGGCGGTGGTTTCCTGAAATTTTCGCTGAACGCTCAGTGACCGCCGCCACTTCGCCCTGTGATCTGCGGCGAAGGTTTCTCGATCATCGCGACACCCAGCACCATCAATCCGAACAGCACGGTGAGGATCAGGAAGACGTCGCTGAACGACATGACGACGGCCTGCTGCGTAACAAGATTGACCATCTGCCGGATCGCGCCAGTGGCGCCATCCAGTCCGGCTGCGTTGAGATTGGAGGTCATGCTGTTCAACTGGTCGACAGCCGTCGGGTTGCCCCAGTCGAGATGCTCGCGCAGCCGCTCGTAATGCACGTCCTGACGGTTGGAGAGCACGGTGCTGATGATGGCCAGCCCCACGGCGCCACCGAGGTTACGCGTCAGGTTGAACAGGCCCGATGCCCCACGAATACGGGCGGGCGGCAGCGTGCCGAGCGCGATATTGTTAATCGGCACCATGCACATCATCAGGCCGAAACCGCGCAGAATCTGCGGGACGAACAGCTCGTAGAAATCCCAGTCCACGGTAATCCCGGTCATGATATAGGTGCCAGCGCCGAAGCTGACGAAGCCCAGCACCATCATCGCTCTCAGGTCCATGATCGTCGACAGCTTGCCGGCAATCGGTGCGGTGAAGAACATCGCCAGACCCGAGACGAACATCGTCTCGCCGATCATCAGGCTGTCATAATCACGCACGCGGCTCAGATAGACCGGGTAGATATAGGTCAGCCCGTAAAGCCCGATCCCCATGACGAAGGAGAAGATCGACCCGAGCGCAAAATTTCGGTTCGCAAACGCCGTCAGGTCCACCACCGGGAACTCGACCGTGAAAGCCCGATAGAAGAAAACCATGGCGCCGACAGCCGAAGCGATCGCGCCGATGACGATCAGGTGGTCGTTAAACCAGTCGTTGGAATTGCCCTCTTCCAGCACATATTCCAGCGCCCCGAGGAACACGCCCATCGAGGCCAGTCCCCACCAGTCGAACCTCTTGAAAAGCGATAGTTCAGGCTTGTCGAAGTCGATGAAGTTCCACGCAACGATCGTGACTATGATGCCCGGAACGATATTGACGAGAAACAGCCAGTGCCAGGAGAAGGCGTGGGAAAGATAGCCGCCGACAGTCGGGCCGATGGTCGGCGCAAGTGTCGCGATAAGCCCGATGATCGGCGAGACGATGGCGCGCTTCGACGGCGGGAAGATGGTGAAGGCCGCAGCGAATACGGAAGGGATCATGCCCCCGCCGATAAAGCCCTGAATGGCGCGATAAACGATCATCTGATCGATATTCGTCGCCGTGGCGCAGAGCGCACTGGCAACCGTAAAACCGGCAGCGGAAGCGGCGAAGAGATAACGGGTCGAGATGATCCGCGCGAGAGTACCCGAAAGCGGGATCATGATGACCTCCGCGATCAGATAGGATGTCTGCACCCAGCCGATCTCGTCCGAACCGGCGGACAAGCCCGCCTGGATTTCAGACAACGAAGCCGAGACGATCTGGATATCGAGGATCGACATGAACATGCCGAGCACCATGGCGAAGAAAGCAATCAGCTTTCTCCGATCCATTGGCTCGTCTGCCGGCATGGAAGCGGCCGGCACTGATCCTGCAGTTGTTGTTGCGCTCCCAGCCATGGGACCACCTCCGCCCTTCGCTCAGGGCCTGTTTGACGAGGAGCCGGACAAGCGGCGATTAGTTCTTCGGCGCGGTGCGCGTATCGACATCGACCACGACACTTAAGCCAGCCCGAAGGCGACCCGTGTCGAGAGCATCCTGCGGCAGTGCGATACGAACCGGAACGCGCTGGATGATCTTGGTGAAGTTGCCCGTCGCGTTTTCCGGCGGCAACAGCGAGAAGACCGAACCGGAAGCCGGCGAGATCGATTCCACCGTGCCGGTGATCGGGTCGTCGCCATAGGCATCGACATGCACCTTCACCTTGGAGCCCGGCTCCAGATGCTGGATCTGGGTCTCCTTGAAGTTGGCATCGATATAGAGCTGGCGGGTCGGAACCAGCGCCATCAGCCGCTGGCCCGGCGAAACAAGATCGCCTTCCTGAACCGAGCGGTTACCGACAACGCCGTCATAAGGAGCCTTGAGCACCGTGAACGAGAGATCGCGGGCCGCCTTGTCACGCTGCAGTTCCAGCGTTCGGATAGAGCTTTCAGCTTCGTTGCGCTGCGCTTCGAGGATGGTGATATTGGCCTGGGCCGACTTGATCGCCGCCTCGCCACCGACAAGATTGGCATGAGCCTGATCAAGAGCCACATTGGCGCTATCGAGATCGGCAGCCGTGCCGACCGACTTGGTGGCAAGTTCCTGTTGGCGCTTCTGGGTTATCTCTGCGCCGCGAACGGCGGCTTCGAGCGCCACCTTCGAAGCCTGTGCCTGTGCAAGGCTGGCCTCGGCACCTTCGACCTGCGCATCGATGCGCGAGAGTGACAGCTTTTCGGTCTCGATCGCCGCGTTGGCCTGATCGAGCGCATTCTGATAGTCACCATTGTCAAGCGTGGCCAATACGTCGCCTGCCTTCACCTGTTGGTTGGCAACCACATTCACCTTGGCGACGAAAGCCGTGACCTTCGGAGAAATCGTGGCGATGTCGCCTTCAATATAGGCGTCATCGGTCGACACCATGAAACGGCCGCTGGTCCACCATTCATAGCCATACCACGCACCACCGGCGAGAAGCGCAAGCACGACAACCGGAAGCACGAAACCGCGCTTCTTTTTCTTCGGTGCATCTGCCGTCTGGGCGGGAGCCTGCGACTGTGCCGGCGCAGCCGGACTAGCCTCAGCCGCAGCAGGGCTTGCATCGCCCTGCTCCTGCGTCTTGCTCACGTCGATGTCATCGCTTTTTACTGTGCGCAGAGCGCCGGCATTTTTAGAAGCCGTCATGGGTATAACCGTCGTTGAAGGAGGTTGAAACCAATCGAACCGATCAGTTCGGAGCGTTGACATAGAGCCTTCTTTGCCACATATCAAGTCCAGATCGAACCAACCGGTTCGAAAAAAGTTGGAAATGGAAAAAATGACGCCGAAAGGGTTAAAAAAGGTCTTGCTTAAGGAAACCGTGAAGGTATCCGGCCGCTTTGCAGCGGGCGAGGACCCCGTAAAGCGCGAGCAGATCCTCGACGGTGCCAAGCGTGTGTTCATGCGCATGGGTTTTGATGCAGCAAGCATGAATGACATTACCCGGGAGGCAGGCGTCTCAAAAGGCACCATCTATGTCTATTTTGCCAATAAGGAAGACCTCTTCGTCGCGATGGTCGAGATGGAACGCGAGGCGTTTCTCGGCTCCATGAGGACTGTGTTGGCCAAAAGCGAAAATATCGAAAAGGGCCTTTACGAATTCGGCGTCACCTTTCTCGAACACATGACCGACGAAAAGGTCGTCACCGCGATGCGCACGGTGCTCGGGGTTCGTGAACGCATGCCCGATCTCTGTTCCCGTTTTTTCCGCGGCCCACAGAACCTGAGAACGGTCCTGCACGATTATCTGGGTCAGGGCGTCGCGGCCGGCACGCTGGAGATCGACGATCTCGATCTCGCCGCCGGCCAGTTTCTCGATCTCGTCAGCGGCAGCTTCTTCAAATTCCGCCTTTTTGGTACGATGCCAGAGCCACCGTCGCGACAGGAGATTGAACGTGTTATACGCGGCGCCATCCGCGTTTTCATGGCAGCTTATGCATCGGATAACAAATCCGTGATCGCCAAGGTCGTCTGAACTAGGCAAATTGTCGCTTGATAGGCGCAACCTCCTCTTGTTTTTAGGCTGAAAGCCCCCAAATGCGGCGGGCATTTACCGCCTTTGATTGAAAACAGGAGACATGGATGGACATAGCAGCGCTCTTAGCAGACCCGGGGGCCTGGGTAGCGCTCGTAACACTCGTGGTCATGGAAGTCGTGCTCGGCATCGACAACCTGATCTTCATTTCCATCCTGACCAACAAGCTGCCGCCTGAGCATCGCGAAAAGGCACGCAAGATCGGTATCGGTCTAGCCCTTATCATGCGCCTCGGCCTGCTCGGCACGATCGCCTGGATCGTCCAGCTGACCAACCCGATTTTCGAGGTGTTCGGACAGCCCTTCTCCTGGAAGGACCTGATCCTCATCGCAGGTGGTCTCTTCCTCGTCTACAAGGCGACCAAGGAAATCCATCACTCGGTCGATACGATTGACCACAAGGAAGATCTGGTCGGCGCCGGCGCGGAAGTTGTGAAGATGAGCTTCAGCACCGCGATCGTGCAGATCCTCATCCTCGACCTCGTCTTCTCGATCGACAGCATCATCACCGCAGTCGGCATGACGCCGCACCTGCCGATCATGATCGTCGCCGTCGTCGCAGCCGTCACCGTCATGCTGCTTGCAGCCACCCCGCTCGCCAACTTCATCGAGCGTAACCCGACCATCGTCATGCTGGCGCTCGGCTTCCTGCTGATGATCGGTGCGACACTGATCGCAGAAGGTTTCGGCGTCCATGTGCCGAAGGGCTACATCTACGCCGCCATGGCCTTCTCGGCTCTGGTCGAGATGCTCAACATGTGGTCCAGAAACGCCAAGGCCAAAAACAAGGCCAGAGGCGGCGGAGAAACGCGGCATTGATCTAAGGAAAAGGGCGCCTGAGGCGCCCTTTTTATATTCCCGGTTATTTTGCCAGTTCGCGATCGAGAGCCTCGACCAACCGGCTGTCATCGGCAGTCACATCCGGCGCAAAACGCCCAACCACCTTGCCGTCGCGGCCGATCAGGAATTTCTCGAAATTCCAGACGATCTCCGCGTCATCGGCAACCTCCATGCCATGACCTCTCAGCCGTTCCTTCATCGGGCCGTCGCCGGTCGTCGCGACGCCTGAGCCGGTGAGCGCCTTGTAGAGCGGATGCTTGTCCTCGCCCTTCACCGAAATCTTCGAGAAGATCGGGAATTTCACGTCATAGGTCAGCTGGCAGAATTCGACGATCTCGGCATCCGTGCCGGGTTCCTGACCCTTGAAATTGTTGGCCGGGAAGGCCGTGATGACAAACCCCTTGTCCTTCTTGTCCTCATAGAGCTTTTCCAGACCTTCATACTGCTTGGTCAGCCCGCATTTGGAAGCGACGTTCACGACCAGCATGACCTGCCCCTTGTAGCTGGCAAGCGTTGTCTCGCTCCCGTCAGTACGCTTGACGGGAATGGAAAGAATCTCGGTCATGGAAAACTCCTCAAGGCAATGCAGATGCCCGCCAGCTTAATACGCGCGTCCGGCTTGTCCATCACTCATGCCACTTCGTCGATCAGCACCTGGATAAATCCGCGCGAACAGCGCTCGATACGGCCAGTAACCCCATAGACCTGGTTGAGAACATGGGGCGTCAGAGCGTGTTGCGGCTCACCATCTGAGACAACGTGGCCGCCGGACAGAAGCACCAGCCGGTCACACCAGCGGCATGCGAGACCGAGATCGTGCAGGACTGCGATAGAGATGATCCCCTGTTCCTCGGTAATCTCGCGGATCGTGCGCATGACGCGGATCTGATGGGCAACATCCAGCGCCGAGGTCGGCTCATCGAGCAGCAGCACGCGCGGCTTGCGCACCAGCGCCTGCGCAAGACTGGCAAGCTGCCGCTGGCCGCCGGAGAGCGAGTCCAGCTGCGCCATGGCAAGATTGCTGATGCCGAGCCGATCAAGAACGGCAAGCGAGCGTTTGACCGCATCCGGATCGCGCGACGAGGCGCGAAGTGCCCCGATCGTTGCCTCCAGCACCGTCAGCGCTACCCGCTGCGGCAGGGATTGCGGCATGTAGGTGATCGCCCGTGCGCGCTGCGCCGGCGATTGCCGCGTGATGTCGGCGCCATCCAGATGCAACACCCCGCCCGCCTTGTGAAGGCCCGCCAGCGAACGCAGCAGCGTCGACTTGCCAGCGCCGTTCTGGCCGAGAAACGCGGTGATCGTCCCGGCAGGCATCGCGGAAATATCGACATCCGTCAGGACCGGCTTTTTGCCGTAACCGGCAGAGAGTTTTTCGACCGAAAGCATCAGGCCTTCCCCTTCGTGCTGAAAATCAGGGCAAGGAAGAACGGCACGCCAATCAGCGAGGTGACGATACCGACCGGGATCAGCACGCCCGGCACGATGATCTTGCTGGCGGCCGATGCGAGCGCCATGACCAGCGCGCCGCACAGCATGCTTGCCGGCAGGAAAAAACGATGATCCTCGCCGACCAGAAGCCGGGCGAGATGCGGGCCGACAAGCCCGATGAACCCGATCGTGCCGACGAAGGAGACAGAGGTGGCCGCCAGAATGCTGACACGCAGCAGCGAGAAGAAGCGCAGCCGCGTCACGTCGATGCCGAAGGAACGCGCCCGATCCTCACCGAGCCTCAACGCCGTCAGCTTCCAGCAGGCAGCCATCGAGAAAGGCACGACGCAGCCCATGACCAGCGCCATGATTTGCAGCTTCGTCCAGGTCGAGCGGGTGAGGCTCCCCATGCTCCAGAAGACGAGCTGCTGCAGCGCCTCGGCGGAAGCAACAAACTGCATAATGGCAACCAGCGCATTGAAGATGAAAACGAGCGCAATGCCGAACAGCACGAGCGTCTCGACACCCGCACCGCGCAGGCCGGAAAGCGCCTGCAGCAACAGGACCGAACCGAAGGCGAAGATGAAGGCATTGGCGGGAATGAACCACTCCGGCGGCAAGCCGGGAATACCGAGCTGCAGCACGATGGCAAGCGCCGCGCCGAAGGATGCGGCAGACGACACGCCGAGCGTGAATGGGCTCGCCAGCGGGTTGTCGAGAATGGTCTGCATCTCGGCACCGGCAAGCGACAGTGACGCGCCGACAAGCAAGGCCATCAGCGAATAGGGCAGCCGCACGTCGACGACGATCGCATGCGTCCCTCGGCTGACAGTCTCCGGCGCAAAGATCGCGGCCAGAACGTCGCTCGGCGACAGACCGGAAGACCCGACACAGACATCGATCACTGCAGCGGCGCAAAGTGCCACGGCAAGAACGATCAGCATCATCACTTTCACGCGGATTTTGCCATGATAGGCACGCTCCGCCTCCGCCAGCAGGACTGGCGGATTGTGTTCGGCAATAGTCACACGATGCTCCGGTGCTTGAGAGCAATTCCAGCAGGCCAAAGAACCGGTCTTGCATCAGGAATTGCTTGGAAACAGATAGATGGAGCAGCCTCGCGTTTCAAAAATCAAGCGAAGCTGCTCCAAAAGATTACTGCGTTACCGGCGCGCTCGCGCCGAGCACGACAGGTGCATCGGGGATCTTGGTGAAGGTCTTGATCAGCGTCGCATAGGTTGCGGCGGGATCGAGATCCCTGAAAGCTTCCGGATACATGAAGGTCGCCATGTATTCGAGACCGACGATGTTATAGGGGTGGTTGTAGAACTGGTGATAGAGACCGTAGACGCGGCCATCCTGCACCGCCTTCATCGCGGCAAAGCCGTCGCGCTGCTCCAGCTTGCCGAGTGCTGCGGAAACCTGCTGCGGCGTTACGTTGTAGCCGAACGGAGCAGCCGAATTCTCCGGGTTCGTCCACTGCGAACCGGACATGACGTAGACATCCGGCGGGTTGGAGCCGAGCAGCGCCTCGAGCGACACGGTACCCGTCTGGCCCGGCAGCAGCTTCGAGCCGATATTGTTGCCCTTCAGCGAGGTCACCAGCTTGCCGAAGCCGGTATCACCATGGGTAAAGCAGCACCCGTCGCCCTTGTTGCCGGCCTTCGCTTCGACGAAGACGTTCGGAAACACAGTCTGTTTGGCGATGACGTCGTTCAGGTGGTCGAGGTGCTGCTTGTAGAAGGACACGTATTCGCCAGCCTCCTTCTCGCGATCCATGACCTTGCCAAGCACTTCGACGCTCTCCGTCGTGTGACCGACCGGCTCTTCCATCACGTCCAGATAGACGACCGGGATATCGAGCGCCTTCAGCTTGTCCTCGATGCCGCCTTCCTTGAAGGATTTTTGCGCCCGCATCTGAGCGACGACAACATCAGGCTTGGCCGCGATGACCGCTTCCAGATCGGTTTCACCGTCCTCGGAAAGGCTCATCACCGGCGGCGCCTTGCCGAAAGCCTGGTCCATCAGCTTGGCAGTGCCCGGATCCGACTTGACGAAATTGGAGCTCCAGCCGACGACACGCGCATAAGGGTTGTCACGATCGAGCAATGCAACGGTCAGCATGTCACGCCCATCCTGCAGAATGATCCGCTCGGGCTTCTTGGCGATCGTCACGGTGCGGCCAGCGACATCGGTGATCGTTGCCGGATAGTCGGTGGCAAACGCGGTGGATGCACCAAGCGCAAGGGCAAAGGCGGAAAATACGATCGGTCTCATGGGTGTCCTCTGTGTGTCCGTTGCATCAGATCTCCTCCCGGTTGCGGACCTACGCCTATTTCATGACCAAAACAATCAACTTTTACTTGAAAAATGGACAGACCCTGACGACCCCACCCAATTCGCAGTAGAATTGTACAAATCGGCGATATCTCGCATCCGCGTTTGAAACGATAAGGCCTCTCGGGCATTATTGCGTCACTCGAAACCGCCCACCTCGCCGTACGCATACCCCCCGGAGCCGCATGACAACCCAGCAGATCCTCGCCTTCGCCGTCATCGCCGCGATGATGGCAGTGTTCATCTGGGATCGGTTTCGCTATGATGTGGTCGCCTGTTGCGCGCTGGTTCTGGCCGTGGCGCTCGGTGTTGTGCCGACCGACCAGGCATTTTCCGGCTTTTCCGACGACATCGTCATTATCGTCGGCTCGGCACTGGTCGTCTCGGCGGGCGTTGCCCGATCCGGTATCGTCGATCTGGCGATCAAGAAGTTCTTCCCGAATCTCGACACGCTGCACACCCAGCTTGCGCTGTTGATGATCGTCGTGGCGGTTCTCTCCGCCTTCATCAAGAATATCGGTGCGCTGGCCATCATGATGCCGGTCGCCTTCCAGTTCGCCAAAAAATCCGGTGCCTCGCCGTCGAAATACCTGATGCCGATGGCTTTTTCGGCGCTGCTCGGCGGGCTGATGACGCAAATCGGCACCTCGCCCAATATCGTCGTCTCACGCATCCGCGAAGAGCTGACCGGCCAGTCCTTCACCATGTTCGACTTCACCCCGATGGGTGTCATCCTCTGTCTCGTCGGCATCACCTTCCTGCTCTTTTTCCACTGGCTGGTGCCCAGCCGCACGAAGGAAAACCACTCGATCGAGGAAGCCGTCGAGATCAAGAACTACACGTCAGAAGTGATGGTGACGGCGCAATCCACCGTGCTCGAAAAGCGGCTGGGCGAACTGCTGAAACTCGGCGATGGCGAAGTGATCGCCAATGCCGTGCTGCGCGGCACCGCCCGCATGGCGCCATTCCCGGATCTCAGTCTGCGGGAAAACGACATCGTTATGCTCGAAGGCCCATCCAAGGCGCTGGACCGCATTGTCTCGAACGCTAAGCTGCAATTGTCCGGCAAGCCGCTGACCGGCGAACAGGCGCAGGGCGACATCATATCTGTCGAGGCGATCATCAGCCAGGAATCGCCGCTGAAGGGTCTCTCCGCCAAGGAACTGGCACTCTCCTACACACGCGGCGTCAACCTTCTGGCAATCAGCCGCCACGGCGAACGCTTGAAGGAGCGCCTCGGCAGCCTGACGCTTGCGGCCGGCGACGTGATCGTGCTGCAGGGCTCGCGAAAGACCATGCCCACCATCATGCAGGATTTCTCCCTCCTGCCACTGGCCCAGCGGGAAGTACTGCTCGGCACCCGCCGCCGCGCCTTCATTCCGCTCATCATCCTTGCGCTCGCCATGGCAGCCACCGCCGTTGGCTTCGCCCCGGTGCCGGTCGCCTTTTTCGCCGCAGCCCTCGGCATGGTCGTCTTCCGCTGCATACCGCTCACCGATTTCTACAAGTCAGTCGACGGCCCGATCCTGGTCATGCTGGCAGCATTGATCCCCGTCTCCGACAGCCTGCGCACGACAGGCGGCAGTGACCTCATCGCCGCCTGGCTTGGCGAGGTCGCGGCCACCTTGCCTGCCTGGGGCGCCCTTGGCCTCATCCTCATAACCGCCATGGCCGTCACTCCCTTCCTCAACAATGCGGCAACGGTGCTGGTCATGGGGCCGATCGCGGCAAGCTTTGCCACCAGTCTCGGCTTCAAGCCCGAGGCCTTCCTGATGGCGGTTGCGATCGGCGCAGGCTGCGATTTCCTCACCCCCGTCGGCCACCAGTGCAACACGCTGGTTTTTGGTCCGGGCGGTTACAAATTCTCCGATTACCCCCGCCTCGGCCTGCCCCTGTCCTTCCTCATCATCCTCGTCAGTATTCCGGCCCTGCTCTATGTTTGGCCGGTCGCCTAGCCCCGAGGGGCGTCACATTCCCAAAAACCTTGACGCTTCGGCCTGAATATGGCCTAAGCCTGCCCCAATCCCTATTCCCGGAACAGGCTTGGCGCATCCAGTTGCGCCTCGAATTAGAGCAGCACAATGATCAACCCGACCCCACGCGTCCGCATCGCTCCCTCGCCCACCGGCGAGCCGCATGTCGGCACCGCCTATATCGCCCTTTTCAACTACCTCTTTGCCCAGAAGAATGGCGGCGAGTTCATCCTGCGCATCGAGGATACCGATGCCACCCGCTCGACGCTCGAATTCGAGGAGCGGGTTCTGGATGCGCTGAAATGGACGGGCCTGAAATGGTCGGAAGGCCCGGATGTCGGCGGCCCCTACGGTCCTTACCGCCAGTCCGAGCGCAAGGACATGTACCAGCCTTTCGCACAGGACCTGCTCGACAAGGGCCATGCCTTCCGCTGCTTCTGCACGCCCGAGCGGCTTGAGCAGATGCGCGAAGGCCAGCGCGCCGCCGGCAAGCCACCGAAATACGACGGTCTCTGCCTGCATCTGACTGCGGAAGAAGTCACTTCGAAGATGGCCGCCGGCGAAAGCTCCGTCGTGCGCATGAAAATCCCGACCGAGGGATCCTGCGACTTTACCGACGGCGTTTATGGCGACGTCTCGATCCCGTGGGATTCTGTTGACATGCAGGTGCTCATCAAGGGCGACGGCATGCCGACCTATCACATGGCAAACGTCATCGACGACCACCTGATGAAGATCACCCACGTCGCCCGCGGCGAGGAGTGGCTGGCATCGGTGCCGAAGCACATCCTGCTTTACCGTTATTTCGGCTGGGAAGCTCCCGTCTGGATGCACCTGTCGCTGATGCGCAATGCCGACAAGTCCAAGCTCTCCAAGCGCAAGAACCCGACCTCGATCAGCTACTACTCGGCGCTCGGCTACCTGCCGGAAGCCTTGATGAACTTCCTTGGCCTCTTCTTCGTGCAGATCGCCGAAGGCGAGGAACTGCTGACCATGGAAGAACTGGCCGGAAAATTTGATCCGGAAGCCTTGTCCAAGGCGGGCGCCATCTTCGACCTGCAAAAGCTCGAATGGCTGAACGGCCGCTGGCTGCGCGAAAAGCTGACGCCGGAGGAATTCGTCGCCCGCACGCTCGAATGGGCAATGGAAAACGATCGCCTTAAGCAGGGCCTGCTGCACTCGCAGAGCCGCATCACCAAGCTCGGCGACCTGCCGAACCTTGCAGGCTTCCTGCTCGCCGCCGATGTCGGCCTGACGCCGGCATCCTTCGCCGGCCTGAAGACCTCGCCGGAAGATACACTGCTGATCATCAACACGGTCCAGGCCGACATCGAAAAGATGGTCGAGTGGAACGTGGAAGCGATCGACGCGGAACTGCGCGCCGTTGCCGACAAGCTGGAGAAGAAACTCCGCGTCGTCACCCCGCCGCTCTTCATCGCCATGTCCGGCTCGTCCCGCTCGCTGCCGCTGTTCGATAGCATGGCCATTCTCGGCCGCTCCGTCGTTCGCCAGCGCCTGAAGATCGCAGCAACGGTCGTCGCCTCAATGGTCGGCGACGGGAAGTAAATTAGGAAGTAGTGCCGGCCCCTCATCCGCCTGCCGGCACCTTCTCCCCGTAAGGACGGGGAGAAGGACGCAAGAGGCAAACTCTGCAGCCACCCTCAAACGTCGAGCGTGGCACGTCCCCTCGCCCCGCCTGCGGGGAGAGGGTTAGGGTGAGGGGCAGTCACACGGCACAAGGCCACAAGCCGTCACAGGAACTAGAATATGACCGACACGACAAAGACCGAAACCGCCCTCTCCTCCGACGTCACCGAAGTGCGCGCACAAAAGCTTGCCAAGCTGCGCGAGACCATCGGCGATGTCTATCCGGCACATTTCCATCGCACCATGACCAATGCGGAACTGGCTGCGAAATACGAGGCGCTGGAGCCGGACACGGAAACTCAGGACGTCGTAACGGTCGCCGGCCGCGTTTATTCCTCGCGCAATTCCGGCATGTTCATGGATATCCATGACGCCTCCGGCAAGATCCAGATCTTCTCCCACAAGGACGTCACGCCGGAAGAAGCGCGCAACATGCTGCCGCTGATCGATCTCGGCGACATTATCGGCGTCACCGGCACCGTGCGCCGCACCAAGCGCGGCGAGCTGTCGATCAACGCGCAGCAGATCACCATGCTGACAAAGGCGCTTCTCCCCATGCCGGAAAAGTGGAACGGCATCGCCGATATCGAGATCCGTTATCGCAAGCGCCACCTCGACATCATGAGCAACGAAGAATCGAAGCTGCGCTTCCAGCAGCGCTCGAAGATCGTTTCCGGCATCCGCCACTTCATGGAAAACGACGGCTTCTTGGAAGTCGAAACCCCGATGCTGCAGACGGTTTATGGCGGCGCCACTGCCGATCCGTTTAAGACCTTCCACAACACGCTGAAGATGGACATGTACCTGCGCATCGCGCCGGAACTGTTCTTGAAGCGTACGCTGGTTTCGGGCCTCTCCGACAAGGTGTTCGAAATCAACCGCAACTTCCGCAACGAAGGCGTCTCTACCCGGCACAATCCTGAATTCACCATGATGGAATGCTACTGGGCCTATGCCGATTACGAGGACGTCATGGACCTCGTCGAGCGGCTGTTCGAAACGCTCGCCGTCTCGATCCACGGCACCCCGGACGTCACCTTCGGCGACAAGCAGATCTCCTTCAAGGGCCCGTTCAAGCGCGTGCCGATGCCCGACGCGGTCAAGGAAGCGACCGGGATCGACTTCCTGTCGATCAAGACCGACGAGGAGGCCCGCGCCGCAGCAAAGGCCGCTGGTTTCGAGGTCGAGAAGGACTGGACCTGGGGCGAATGCCTTGCCTTCATCTTTGAAGAAAAGGTTGAGGGCACGCTGATCCAGCCGAGCCACGTCACCCACTTCCCGAAGGACATCTCGCCGTTTGCCAAGGAAGTTCCGGGCGAGCCGCGCCTCGTCGAACGCTTCGAGACCTATTGCAACGCCTGGGAAGTCGGCAATGCCTTCTCCGAACTGAACGACCCGGAAGAGCAGCGCAAGCGCATGGTCGAGCAGCTCGAACAGGCCCATGCGCGCGGCGAGAAGGACAAGCAGCTGGACGACGAGTTCCTCGACGCGATCGATCAGGGCATGCCCCCGGCCGGTGGCCTCGGCATCGGCGTCGACCGCCTCGTCATGCTTCTGACCAACGCCCCGTCGATCCGCGACGTCATCCTCTTCCCGGCCCGCAAGGCCAAGGCGGACTGAGGAACGAAACTCTGCCTCCTTCCGCTCTATGGGAGGGAGGCAGTCCTGATTAGACAGCTAATCAAACAAAGGCATCAGTCCTCACATCTGACTGCAGCGCAAGTGTCGGTAAAGGTGAAAGTCAGATCAACTCGGCTGGCTGATTTCACCTCCAGAACGAGATGGCCTTTACGGCCGGTCGAGCGCATCAGCGTATCAAACGCTACACTCTTGCTGTCGCAGACTATGTTCGAGATGACATAAGCTTCCCGATCAACATAGTCGATTGCCTCCACAGCCACGCAGCCATCACGAACAAAGATGTGATACTCAGAGCGGCCGTCATCACTATCCCACTCTGCTCTCCATCGCCCAAGCAAAGCCATGGGCAGGTTCAGATATGTCACGTTGGTCATTATCGCTCTTCTTTCAGAAGCGCATCTAACGCCTCGGGCAAAAGCTTGCGCGGTTGGCGCTCCACATCACGATCATATCGACGATCGTCAGGCTCCTGCCCCTTTTGCGCAGGCCCAGCGGCTTGGCGCAGATAGAGCTTTAGTTCAGCTGCTTGGCGGCTGCGCTTGTCCCGTTTTGCCATATGTCCCTCACCACAGCTGCGGCCTTAACGATCAGGCGCCAGCCGTTTGAAGGTACAAGGGGGGGCCATCAATCCGCTGGCGGTGCAGCATTCGCCGCAGGCGCCGCCTGTTGCGCCCTGAATTTTTCCAGCCATGCGGCACCGGCCGTATCGGCTGCGCTTGCACCGGAAGCCGCAGACTGCGGTCTTTCCGCATGAGCTTCTGCTTGCGCCGCCTCGGTAGCGGCCTTCGGCCGGCCTTTACTGTCAGCTGCAGTCCCGGAATGAACCTCGTCAGCCGCATCCGACTTCGACCAACCCTTGCCACCCTCGGCCATTGTTCTCGGCTCACGCGCAGGTTCTGAGGCCTGCTTGGCCTCATCCGCTGCATCAGCCTTGGCTTCCTTCTGCGCGGGAGCGGCCGGCTCTTCGGCAGAACTGCCAAGGATCATGCTCTTTGCCTGATCGAAAAAGCTCTTTTCTTCGGCAGGCCTGTCAGTGGAGGAAGTGTCTGCCTTTGCCGCCTGCGCGCCATGGTTTTCACCGGAAGGCGCGGCTGCGGCAGGAACGGCCTTTTCCTCGCCCTGACCTGCCTCATGACCGGCAGTAGCTTCTTCCTTCGCACCAAAAACCATGCCGGTAATCGAACTGAGGAAACCACCGCTTTCAACGGCGGCGACCTCTTCGCTTTTTGCTTCGCTTTCGGCGCTGGCACCTTCTGCCGCCGGCGCTGCACCATGGCCAGAAGCCTTCTCGCTGCCGCCGGCCGGCGCTCCATGTCCGGACGCCTTTGGTTCTGCCTTGGCCGCCTCACTGCCCTCTGGCAAGGACGGGTCGATGCAGTCTGCCTTGTCGGTCAGATGCGCGTCGAGATGCTCGATATCCTCCAGCGGAAGATCGACCCGCATGCCGTAGAAATGGCCGCTGGCGCTCGGTGCGCCATCGAGATAATAAGCGGAGTAATTCTCGGTCTGCCCACCTGCTGGGATCTTGGCAGGGTTTGGAATGTAGACGACCTGCGCGGCAATCGCGCGGCCGCGCATGTCCGCGGTATCCTTGGGGCCGGCGCTGTCGATCATGGCGACCTGCACGAGACCGGCCTTTTCCTTTTCCTGCACCGCCCGTGCCACGCGCAAGGCCGTCTTCAGCCGCGAAATTCCGTCACCGGCCTGGTCGCTGGTTACATATTTGCGCACCCATATGCTGCCGTCGCGGCGCATCTTCTGCGTCTGCAGCGTCGTACAGGTCAGGCCGTTTATATCTTTATAGGATGGGCCAAGGATCTTGTCGGTTCCGATCAGCACCGCTGCCGAGCCGCTCGCGCCACAAAGAACCAACGCACCGCTGAGAAGGAAGATGAATTTCTTCGACAGCCGGATCTTCATTCGCCAACACCCGGCATAGTCAACTCCAGTTACGCAATACAAGTCATGGAACAATGAGGGCATATTCGCCCAATCTTATTGAAGAAACTTTAAGCGGATTTGTCAGGCCGCCGTTCCAAAGCGGGACTCCGTGCTTATTGCGAATGATTTGCAATAGCGTTGACAGATGGATTTTTGCCGCTAGATTAAATTGCGAATGATTTGCAACAGCAATAACGGATCACGAATGTCGTTTTTGAGAATTGCATGCCTCGGCACCGGCCTCCTTGCCGGCCTGCTCTCCCTGCCCTTTTCCGCTGCGGCTGAGGAGAAGCCGAAGGTCGTCACCACCTTCACCATCATCGCCGACATGGCGAAGAACGTCGCGGGCGATGCGGCTGATGTCGAAAGCATCACCAAGCCCGGCGCCGAGATCCACAATTATCAGCCGACGCCGCGCGACCTCCTGCGCGCCCGTGACGCCGATCTGGTTCTGCGCAACGGCCTCAACCTCGAACTCTGGTTCGAACGCTTCCTCAAAAATCTCGGAGATGTGAAAAACGTCACCGTTTCGGATGGCGTCACCCCCATGTCGATTGCCGGGGGCGCCTATCAGGGCAAGCCCAACCCGCATTCCTGGATGTCGCCCGAAAATGCCGTCATCTATGTCGAAAACATCCGCAAGGGCCTGACCGAGATCGACCCGGCCAATGCCGAAACCTATGCAGCAAATGCCAAGGCCTATACGGACAAGATACGGGCCGAGGTTCAGCCGATCCGCGACGAGCTGGCAAGACTGCCGGAAAATCACCGTTGGCTCGTCACCAGCGAAGGCGCCTTCTCCTATCTTGCCCGCGATTTCGGCCTCAAGGAACTGTATCTCTGGCCGGTCAATGCCGACAGCCAGGGCACGCCGCAACAGGTTCGCGCCGTCATCGATGCCATGCGCGAGCATGATGTGAAGGTGATCTTCTCCGAAAGCACCGTCTCCGACAAGCCGGCAAAACAGGTCGCCTCCGAAACAGGCGCGACCTATGGTGGAGTTCTCTACGTCGACTCGCTCAGCGAAGCCGACGGCCCGGTTCCCACCTATCTCGACCTCCTGCGCATCACCTCCGAAACCATTGCAAAAGGTCTCGCACAATGAGGATGGGCAAGACCAAGCCGGTGACAACCGGCATCAGGCTCGACAATGTCAGCGTCGCTTATCGCAACGGCCATACGGCGCTGAAACATGCCAGTTTCGAAGTGCCGAAGGGCACGATTACCGCACTTGTCGGCGTTAACGGCGCCGGCAAATCGACGCTGTTCAAGGCCATTATGGGCTTCGTCAGGCTGACCGAAGGCTCTGTTGAAATCCTTGGAATGCCCGCCCGTGAGGCTTTGAAACAGAATCTCGTCGCCTATGTGCCGCAGTCTGAAGAAGTCGATTGGGACTTCCCGGTTCTGGTTGAGGACGTGGTGATGATGGGCCGTTACGGCCACATGAATTTCCTCCGCATCCCGTCGCATCGCGACCACGACATGGTCACCGAAGCGCTCAAGCGGGTGAACATGCTGGAATACCGCAAGCGCCAGATCGGCGAACTTTCCGGCGGCCAGCGGAAACGTGTGTTTCTTGCCCGCGCGCTGGCCCAGGAAGGCCAAGTCATCCTGCTCGACGAACCTTTTACCGGTGTCGACGTGACGACCGAAGAACAGATCATCGCACTCCTCAAGGCCCTACGCGACGAAGGCCGCGTCATGCTGGTCTCCACCCACAATCTCGGCAGCGTGCCGGATTTCTGCGATCGCACGGTTTTCGTCAAAGGCACCGTCATCGCCTATGGCAAGACGGCGGATACATTCAACGAAGCCAATCTGGAAAAGGCCTTTGGCGGCGTTTTGCGCCATTTCATCCTCGGCGGCTCAGACCTGCATGACGACGCCGATCCGCGCCGTGTGAAAGTCATCACCGATGACGAACGCCCCTTCGTCACCTATGGGAACGGCACGGAAAAAACAAAGGTGAAAAAGAAGAAGAAGGACGGCGTCGATGCTCCAGACGCTTCTTGAACCCTTTACCTACGGCTACATGCTGAATGCCATCTGGGTCTCGGCCCTGGTCGGCGGCGTTTGCGGTTTTCTCTCCGCCTATCTGATGCTGAAGGGCTGGTCGCTGATCGGCGATGCGCTCTCCCACTCCATCGTTCCCGGCGTCGCCGGCGCCTATATGCTCGGCCTCCCCTTCTCGATCGGCGCCTTCATGTCCGGCGGCCTTGCAGCACTCGCCATGCTTTTCCTCAACCAGCGAACACGGCTGAAGGAAGACGCCATCATCGGCCTGATCTTCACTTCCTTCTTCGGGCTTGGCCTGTTCATGGTGTCGCTATCGCCGACCTCGGTCGATATCCAGACCATCGTCATGGGCAATGTGCTCGCCATCAGCCCCGGCGATACGCTGCAACTCGTCATCATCGGCACCGTCAGCCTCATCGTCCTGACCTTGAAATGGAAGGACCTGATGGTCGCCTTCTTCGATGAAAACCACGCCCGCACGATCGGCCTCAAGCCCGACGCGTTGAAGGTGATGTTTTTCGCCCTTCTCGCCGCCTCCACAGTCGCCGCCATGCAGACCGTTGGCGCCTTCCTGGTCATCGCCATGGTCGTTACTCCGGGTGCCACCGCCTATCTGCTCACGGACCGGTTTCAGCGCGTCATTCTGCTCGCACTCGGCATCGGTGCTGCCACCAGCTTCTTCGGCGCTTATCTCTCCTATTTCCTCGATGGCGCAACCGGCGGCATCATCGTCGTGCTGCAGACGGCCATCTTCCTCGTCGCCTTCGTTTTCGCCCCCAAGCACGGCATGCTCGCCGCCCGCCGCCGGGTAAAGGCATCGCTCGAACAAGCGGCCCCGGGGAGCGCAAGATGAGCGATACGATCGAACTCCTCCTCTTTCCCTTCCAGATCGACTTCATGCGCACCGCCTTTGCGGTAACGCTGATGATCGCGCTGCCGATGGCGATCCTCTCCTGCTTCCTCATCCTCAAGGGCTGGTCGCTGATGGGCGACGCGGTCTCCCACGCCGTGCTACCAGGCGTCGTCATCGCCTATATGCTGGCAATCCCCTTCTCCATCGGTGCCTTCATCGCCGGCATGGTCTGCGCGCTGGCAACCGGTTTCCTCAAGGAAAACAGCCGCATCAAGGAAGACACTGTGCTCGGCATCGTCTTTTCCGGCATGTTCGGCCTCGGCCTCGTGCTCTACGTCAATGTCCAGGCCGATGTGCATCTCGATCACATCCTGTTCGGCGACATGCTCGGCATCCTGCCGCAGGATCTGATCGAGACGACAGTGATCGCCATCGCCGCGACCATATTCCTCGTCATCTTCCGCAAGGACTTGCTGGTGCACGCCTTCGACGAGCAGCATGCCAAGGCGATCGGCCTGCCGACCCGCCTGCTGCATTACGGCCTGCTCGCCGTCCTGTCGCTGACGGTCGTGGGAGCCTTGAAGGCAATCGGTATCATCCTTTCCGTGGCCCTCCTGATCGCCCCCGGCGCCATCGCCTTCCTGCTGACCCGCCGTTTCACCGCCATGCTTTTGACGGCGGTCGCGGTCGCACTCGGCTGCTCCCTCGGCGGCATCTATCTGAGCTTTTTCCTCGATAGCGCCCCCGCCCCCACCATCGTGCTTTTGATGACGATAACCTTCATCGTCACCTTCATTCGCACCATGCTCGCCTCCCGCGCCGCGGCCTGATCAGGTCGCGGGCATATACCCGCTTGCGCGACGGTAGATCCGGGTATATACACGCATCAAGATGTCGAACGATACATGCCACTGCATCCTGTTGCGCAAAGCGACACGCAAGGTCTCGTCCTATTATGACGAGGCGCTGGCACCGCTTGGCGTCAATATCGGCCAGTTCAGCTTGCTCAGAAACATCAGGCGTATGGAGCCGGTATCGCTGACCGATCTGGCGCACAAGGTCGAGCTCGATCGCTCCACAGTCGGCCGCAACGCCAAGGTGCTGGAACGGATGGAACTGATCGCCATCGGCCATGGCGAGGACCAACGCGAAGCCGTGCTGACCATCGCACCGAAAGGCCGCGAAATACTGGAAAAGGGCGCGCCCCTCTGGGATGGCGTGCAGGACGACATAGAGGCCCGCCTCGGACACGAAAAAGCCCGGCAGTTGCAGGAACTTCTCGCAGAACTCTGATTTTTTGAACAGGATACGGGTATCTACCCGCGAATACGGGCAAATACCCTCAAAAACCCGCCGCACCCCGGCAGCGAAGGAAGGGAACAACGAATGATATCGACAGGCGTTGCCGGCTGGATGGCGGCGAGAAAACTCCACTACGGATGGGTCGTTGCAGCAACCACCTTCCTGACCATGCTGGCAACCGCTGGTGCCATGGGTTCGGCCGGCGTGTTGATCCAGCCGCTGCACCAGGAATTCGGCTGGGATATCGCCGATATCTCCACCGCTATGGCCGTTCGCCTCGTGCTTTTCGGTCTGCTCGGGCCTTTCGCCGCCGCCTTCATGAACCATTTCGGCGTCCGTCAGGTCGTCTCGACGGCGCTGGGCATGATCATGGTTGGCATCGTCGCCTCTTTCTTCATGACCGAGGTCTGGCAATTGCTGCTGCTCTGGGGCGTCGTCATCGGTGTCGGCACCGGCATGACGGCTCTGGTCCTTGGCGCAACCGTCGCCAGCCGCTGGTTTTCCAAGCGCCGCGGCCTCGTCATCGGCCTGATGACGGCAAGCAACGCCACTGGTCAGCTCGTTTTCCTACCCGTGCTGGCAGCCCTTACCGAAGCCTATGGCTGGCGCACGGCGCTGACATTGACCGTCGCCGTGCTTGCCACGACCTTCGTTCTCGTCCTGCTCCTGATGCGTGATCACCCGGCCGATGTCGGCCTGCCCGCCTATGGCGAAACCGCGGTAAACAAGGCTCCGAAGCAGGACCACAAGCTTCTCACCACGCTCCTGTCCCCACTCGTCACCCTGAAAAGCGTTTCCGGCAATCCGGTCTTCTGGGTTCTGTTCGGCACTTTCTTCGTCTGCGGTCTGTCCACCAATGGCCTGATCCAGACGCACTGGATCTCGATCTGCGGTGATTTCGGCATGGCGGCCGTCACCGCAGCCGGCACGCTCGCTGTCATCGGCATCTTCGATTTCATCGGCACGATCTTCGCCGGCTGGCTCTCCGACCGTTACGACAACCGCATCCTGCTTTTCTGGTTCTACGGATTGCGCGGCCTGTCGCTGATCTACCTGTCCATGTCCGGTTTCAGCACGCTCGAACTCTCCGTCTTCGCGATTTTCTACGGTCTCGACTGGGTGGCAACCGTACCGCCAACAGTCAAGCTTGCCGCGGAAAGCTTCGGCCGCGAAAAGGCCGGCCTGGTCTTCGGCTGGGTCTTCACCGGCCACCAGCTGGGAGCCGCAACCGCAGCCTTCGGCGCCGGCTGGTTCAAGAGCGATTACGACACCTACATGCCCGCCCTGCAGATCGCAGGTGTCATGTGCATGCTTGCCGCAGTCTCTGTCATGCTGCTCCGGAAGCCGGCAAGCCCTGCCCCGCTATCCCAACCGGCCTGACTGCTCAGACTCCGGGCCGGCAATCCATGCCGGCCCCTCCCCGCCGAAGCACTGTCGCTTCAATCCGGCTGTCCTTGGAATTCTTGAAGGCCTCCAGCGTCAGACTGACATAAAAGACCACGATTATCGTCAGCAGCAACACCATCGCCGAAGCGCTGAGCAAGCCCGAATAGGCGTGAAAGACATCCGTCATCCGTATCTCCAATCCTGTTTTCCTGGATTGAATCTACCGATCAACATCACGCGCTGATTTCCGTTTCGTTTCAAAATATGTCTGTCTTGCCTGATGACGTATCATGCCGCCCGTTTCGAACCGGCCTGGCCGGCCGCAGCCTCCGGTTCGCGGATGCGATTACGCCGGTTGAGCTTGAAGTGATTGACGAGTTCGACAAGCTGCGCTGCACCCGCCGCCAGCGACCGGCTGATCGTCGTCGTCTTTTCGACCATGACCGCATTCTGCTGGGTCATCCGGTCGAGCTGCGAAACCGTGCTGTTGATCTCCGAAAGGCCGGTCGCCTGCTCCTGCGCAGCCGTCGCCAATGACTGCACATTGCTGTCGATCGACGCGACGAAGGTCTCGATCTCGTGCAGCGCCGAACCGGTCTCATCCACCAGCCGCACGCCTTCCGTCACCTCGCGGCCCGACTTGTCGATCAGCGTCTTGATCTCCTTGGCGGCAGTTGCCGAGCGCTGGGCAAGTTCGCGCACTTCCTGCGCAACCACGGCAAAGCCCTTGCCTGCCTCACCGGCGCGTGCCGCCTCGACACCCGCGTTAAGGGCCAGAAGATTGGTCTGGAAAGCGATCTCGTCGATCACGCCGATGATCTTGGTGATCTCGCCCGACGCATCCTCGATCCGCTTCATCGCCGTGATGGTTTCCTTTACGACTGTGGACGAAGCCGTTGCAGCCTCCAATGCATTCTTCACCAGCTTGCGCGTCTCGACGGTGTTGGCAGACGATGCGCGGATGGTCGAGGTCACCTGCTCCAATGCCGCAGACGCCTCCTCGAGCGATACCGCCTGCTCCTTGGTGCGGGCAGACATCTGATCGGCCGCCTCGTGCATCTCCTGGCTGGAGCCGTTCAGCATGCCGGTCTGTCTCAGCACGCCCATCAGCGTTTCCTGAAACGCGCCGATGGAGGCGTTGAAGTCCCGCCGCAGCGGCTCGAACTCGGAGCTGAACGGAACATCGATCGTCTGTCGGATATTGCAGTCCGCGAGACGCCCGAGCCCTGCGCCCAGCTCCTTCACCACGGTCATGCGCTCGGAAACATCCGCCGCAAACTTCACCACCTTGAACACGCGGCCGCTGTCGTCGATGATCGGATTGTAGGAAGCCTGGATATAGATCGGCTCACCTTTTCTGTTGACCCGGGTAAACTGCCCCGTGGAAAACCGGCCTGCGCGAAGCTCGTGCCAAAATTGCTTGTATTCAGTGGAGCGCGCATAATCCGGCTCGCAGAACATCGAATGATTCCGCCCGACGATCTCGCCCAGTTGGTAGCCCAGCGCGTTGAGGAAATTCTCGTTCGCCGTGATGATCTCGCCTTCCGGCGTGAATTCGATCACCGCCTGCGCCCGAGACAGCGCCTCCAGCTTGCCGCGGTTTTCCAGCGCATCCTTGCGCGATGCCGTGATGTCCGTGGCGATCTTCACCACCTTGTAGGGTTTGTTGCCCTTGAAAAGCGGATTGTAGGAAGCCTCGATCCAGACCTCCCGACCGCCCTTGCCGAAACGCTTGTATTTGCCCTGGTCGAACTTGCCCTTCGCCAGCCCCGCCCAGAAATCCGCATAGCTCTTCGACGCGGCGTCCGTCGGATCGACAAAGATGCGGTGGTGCTTGCCGACGATCTCGGACAGCGAATAGCCGACCGTCCGGCAGAAATTCTCGTTGGCGGTCAGGATGATGCCGTTGAGGTCGAACTCGATGATCGCCTGCGAGCGATTGAGCGCCTCGACAAGGGCTGCGTTGGACTGCATGTGGCCGAAAGGCAAACCGACCATGGATATCTCCGCTTGGCTATTTTTGCCGGAAGGCTATCCACCTTTAATAAAGTTTAAGTTAATTAAGCACTTGATCGAATTCAACTTTACGGTGTTCGACAGCACTGCACCTCCCGTAATCAGAGGGCTGTTTTCCATGAAAAAGGCCCGCCTCGCGGCGAGCCTTCCTGCTATGTTGGCGGTGGTTCTTTTGATCAGGCGGCAGCGAGCTGCAGCTCTTTCTTGACCATCTGGCGCAGAATTCCGAGATCCTTGGCGAACAGGCGGATGCCGTCCGAAAGCTTTTCGGTCGCCATCTGGTCTTCGTTCAGCATCCAGCGGAAGGTTTTCTCGTCCATCTTGATCGGAGCGACGGCTTCGAACTTCTCCGGCGAAAGCTTGCGCTCCAGCGTACCTTCGGCCTTGTCCAGCTCGTCAAGCAGGTTCGGCGCAATCGTCAGGCGGTCGCAACCGGCCAGCGCTTCGATCTCGCCCACGTTGCGGAACGACGCACCCATGACGATCGTGGAGATGCCGTTTGCCTTGTAGTAATTGTAGATCGAACGAACCGAAACGACACCCGGATCGGTTTCCGCCGTGTAATCCTGGCCGGTCGACTTCTTGTACCAGTCGAGAATACGACCGACGAAGGGCGAGATCAGGAATGCCTTGGCATCGGCGCAGGCGACTGCCTGGGCATGGCTGAACAGCAACGTCAGGTTGCAATCAATGCCTTCGGCCTGGAGCACTTCGGCAGCCTTGATACCTTCCCAGGTGGAAGCGAGCTTGATCAGAATACGCTCGCGCTCGATGCCACGTGCCTTGTAGGCAGCGATGATGTCATGCGCCTTCTTGATCGAGGCTTCGGTATCGAAGGAAAGGTCGGCGTCGACTTCGGTCGAGACGCGACCCGGAACGATCCCGGCCAGTGCAGCACCGACATCGATCGCCAGACGATCGGCTACGGCAACCGCAATCGCGTCGTTATTGCCGCCCTGTTTGCGGCCCCAGGCAACGCCTTCCTTCACCTTGTCGGCAAAGATCGAGGTACCGATCGCCTTCAGAACGATCGAAGGGTTGGTGGTGCAATCGACCGGCTTCAGGCGGGCAACGGCTTCAATATCGCCGGTGTCGGCGACGACGGTGGTCATGGAACGAAGTTGCTCTAGTTTTGACGTCATCCGAATGGTCCTCACTGATGGCTGTCGGTGCTGGAGGCACCGATTTTGCTCCTCTGGCATGTTATTTAGATAACATCCGCGGAAGGTAAAGAAGTCAAGACATTTGTCCTTCTCAATTGACATATGTTCCAATGAAGACGATATCATGACCAGACGCGCAGGAATTGCATATTCCGCATTTCGGGAGGATTGAGCGCCTTGGCCAGATTAAGACGCGAGAGCCATACGACCTATTCCGACGCGACCTCCCAGAGGCTTCGCGCCGCATGGCTTTACTACAATCAGGGCCTGACCCAGAAGGACGTCGCGGAAAAACTCGGCGTCAGCCGCTCAACCGTGATCCGCATGCTCGATGAAGCCATGAAGCGCTCCGAAGTGCAGATCTGGATCTCTGAAGGCGTCGAAAGCTGCGTCGAACTCGCAATCCGGCTGGAAAAGGCCTACGGGCTGGATGAGGCGGTCGTCGTCCCGACCCCGCGTGATAGCAGTGCCGATGCGCTTGCAGGCGCCGTCGGCCTCGCGCTCGGGCAGTTCTTGTCAGATGTCATTCAGGACGACATGACCATCGGCGTCGGCTGGGGCCGCACCATGACCGCTTCCCTCTCCAGCTTCCGCCCCGCGCGCCATAACAACGTCAAGGTCGTCTCCCTGCTCGGCGGCATCGTCGCCGTTCACCAGACGAACCCGATCGATTTCACTTGGCGTTTTGCCGGACAACTGGGCGCCGAATGCTACATGTTCCTCGCCCCTCTTCTCGTCGATACGGTCGCCACCAAGCGTGCTCTTATCGACAAATGCGGCCTCGACACCATCTACAACCTTGCCGAGAATCTCGATCTCGCCGTCGTCAGCTGTGGCGATATCGGCCCGCATTCTACCTCGCTCTCAGAAGGCTTCATTTCGAAGAAGGAGTTGGACCGCCTGATCGCGTCAGGCTGTGTCTGCGATACCATGTTCAACTTCCTGAACGAGGAAGGTCATTCCGTCGATCAGGCGCTGAACGAACGGGTCATGTCGGTCGATCTCGATACACTGAAAAAAGCGAGACATATCGTGCTCTCGTCAGGCGGTTCCCACCGCGCGGTCGCCATCCGCGCCACCATCCGCCGTATCGGCTGCAACACGCTGATCACCGACGAAACGGCGGCAAAGGAGCTGCTGCGACTGGCTGAAGAGGATACAGCCACGCCTGAAGCCGACTAGCCGGCACGATCCCGCAAAAACAGCTTTTCATGGGACGCGCCGGAAACAGGTCTGCCAACCGTTTGACAGACACTCGGAAAAAATGGCAGCAAATTGGATGAGGAGATTTCTGCCATGGCAAAACGGTCTGACACCCAGGGACGGCTGGATGATGCGGCGAGGGCTGGCTGGCTCTATTACGTCGCCGGTCGCACCCAGGACGAAATAGCGGCCGCCATGGGCATTTCCCGGCAATCGGCGCAGCGTCTCGTCTCGCTCGCGGTTGCCGAGCGCCTGATCAAGGTCAGGCTCGACCATCCGATCGCCGCCTGCCTGGAACTGGCCGAAAGGCTGAAGGAAAAATACGGCTTGCGCCATGCAGAAGTCGTGCCGAGCGATCCATCTGGAGCATCATCGACGATAGGCATTGCAGAGGCCGCCGCCGCGGAGATAGAGCGCTGGCTCAGACGGCCGGAGCCCATCGTGCTTGCGGTCGGCACTGGCCGCACGCTGAAGGCAGCGGTCGATCAGTTGCCGCCGATGGAATGCCCGCAGCATCGTATCGTCTCGCTCACCGGCAATATCGGGCCTGACGGTTCCGCCGCCTTCTACAACGTCATCTTCTCGATGGCGGATGCCATCAAGGCGCGCCATTTTCCCATGCCGCTTCCCGTCCTCTGTTCCTCGGCCGAAGAGCGCGAGACTTTGCACGACCAAGCGCTTGTCCGTTCGACGCTGGCGCTCGGTGCGGAGGCAGCCGCCACCTTCGTCGGCATCGGCGAACTGGGCGTCGACGGCCCTCTCTGCGTCGATGGCTTCCTTGGCCGTGAAGAAATGCAAAGCCTCGTCGAAAGCGGTGCCGCGGGCGAAATCTGCGGATGGGTGTACGACCAGCAGGGCCGACTTCTGGACAACGCCGTCAACGAACGCGTCGCCAGCGTCCCGATCCCGTCCCGCTACACGAGCGCGGTGATTGGAATCGCGAAAGGACAGCGCAAAATCAAGGCCATCGCGGCAGCGCTTCGGGGCAAGCTGATCAACGGCATCATCACCGATGAAGCGTCCGCTGAGCAGTTGCTCCGCCTGTGAGCAAAAATTTTTACGTTCAAATTCAAGTACTTAAGACGGTTCAATCGCAGTGCAGCGACGAATCCGTGTTGACTTCCATCAAGTCCTGATAAGTAATTGCCCACGAGCAAAGCGAATGCTCGCAATCATCTTCTCGGGAGGAAGATATGACATTGAAGACTTTTTTGCTGGGCGCCTGCTCGGCCATGGCTTTTGTTGCCACCGCCGCATCGGCTGAAACCCTCACAATCGCAACCGTCAACAACGGCGACATGGTCCGCATGCAGGGCCTGACCTCGGAGTTCACCAAGGCGAACCCGGACATCCAGGTAAACTGGGTCACGCTCGAGGAAAACGTTCTTCGCGAACGCGTCACCACCGACATCGCCGCAAACGGCGGTCAGTACGACATCGTCACCATCGGCAACTACGAAGTTCCGATCTGGGCCAAGCAGAAGTGGCTCCTGCCGCTCGACGGCCTCGGCGACAAGTATGACATGGACGACCTTCTGCCGGCGATCCGCGGCGGTCTGTCCGTCGACAGCAAGCTTTACGCGGCTCCGTTCTACGGCGAATCCGCCATGATCATGTACCGCAAGGACCTGTTCGAAAAGGCCGGCCTCAAGATGCCGGAAAGCCCGACCTGGGAATTCATCGCCGATGCGGCGAAGAAGATCACCGATCGCGGCAACGACGTCTCGGGCATGTGCCTTCGCGGCAAAGCCGGCTGGGGCGAAAACATGGCCTTCGTGTCTGCGCTCAACAACTCCTTCGGCGGCCGCTGGTTCGACGAGAACTGGAAGCCCCAGTTCGATCAGCCGGAATGGAAGGCATCGCTGCAGTTCTATGCCGACCTGATGAAGGAAGCCGGCCCAGCCGGTGCTTCGTCCAACGGCTTCAACGAAAACCTGACGCTGTTCCAGCAGGGCAAGTGCGGCATGTGGATCGACGCAACCGTCGCTGCATCCTTCGTATCGAACCCGAAGGACTCGAAGGTTGCCGACAAGGTCGGTTACGCGATCTTCCCGTCCAAGGAAGGCGTGAAGAACCACGGCAACTGGCTGTGGTCTTGGAACCTTGCCGTTCCGGCATCCTCGCAGAAGGCTGAAGCCGCGCAGAAGTTCATTTCTTGGGCAACCAGCAAGGAATACACGACGCTCGTCGCTTCCAAGGAAGGCTGGGCAAACGTTCCTCCGGGCACGCGCACGTCGCTCTATAAGAACGCCGACTACCAGAAGGAAGCAGCCTTCGCCGCTCCGACGCTTGCTGCGATGGACGCTGCCGACATCACCAAGCCGACCGTCAAGCCGGTGCCTTACACCGGTGGCCAGTTCGTCGCAATCCCTGAATTCCAGGCTCTCGGCACCACTGTCGGCCAGCTCTTCTCGGCTGTCATCGCCGGCCAGTCCACGGTCGACGACGCGCTTGCCGCCGCTCAGGCAACGGCAACCCGCGACATGACCCGCGCCGGCTACATCAAGTAAGGGATTTCCTCCCAAGGATAAGGGTTGTCCGGCTCCTTTGCCGGGCAGCCCGCCTCAGATGGAGACCAGAACGACCGGAAGCCGCGCCTCTCGTCGTATCCACAAGCTACCCTATAAAAACAAGATCATGCTTCCGCGCTGACGTTCCATGAGAACGCCACGACGGCAATGAGAGCCAAAGCTCCGGGGAGGTTTTTTAAGATGGCAACGCAGAACACCAGGACGTTGGCACGCCTTATGATGGCGCCCTCCGTCGTCGTTCTTCTGATCTGGATGGCCGTACCGCTCGCAATGACGCTGTACTACTCGTTCCAGAACTACAACCTGCTGACACCGATGAATGTCTCGTTCGCAGGCTTCTTCAATTACCAGTATTTCTACACCGATCCGGCCTTCTTCCAGTCGATCTGGAATACGTTGCTGCTGGTTCTCGGCGTGCTGGCGATCACCGTCATCGGTGGTACCGCGATAGCGCTTCTGATCGACCAGCCGATCTTCGGCCAGGGCATCGTCCGCATTCTGGTCATCTCCCCCTTCTTCGTCATGCCGCCGGTAGCTGCATTGATCTGGAAGAACATGATCATGCATCCGGGTTATGGCGTGTTTGCCGATATCGCCAAATTCTTCGGCGTGCAGCCGATCGACTGGTTCGCCCAGTTTCCACTCTTCTCGGTCATCATCATCGTCGCCTGGCAGTGGTTGCCGTTTGCCACCCTGATCCTGCTCACCGCGCTCCAGTCGCTCGACAGCGAGCAGCGTGAAGCGGCCGAAATGGACGGTGCCAACTTCTTCAACCGCTTCATCTACCTGACGATCCCGCATCTTTCGCGTGCCGTCACGGTCGTCATCCTGATCCAGACGATCTTCCTGCTCGGCATCTATGCGGAAATCCTCGTCACCACCAATGGCGGACCGGGTTACGCATCGACCAACCTCACCTTCCTCATCTACCGCACGGCCCGTCTCGGTTATGACGTCGGCGGTGGTGCTGCAGGCGGTATCATCGCAGTCGTTCTCGCCAACATCGTCGCCATCTTCCTGATGCGCGCCGTCGGCAAGAACCTGGACAAGTAGGAGAGAAGATCATGGCTCGTTCAGTTTCCACCGGAGCTAAGATCGGCTGGAGCGTTGCCGCCTGGGTTGTGGCGCTCCTCATCTTCTTTCCGATCCTCTACGCCGTCATCACCAGCCTGAAGACCGAGCAGGAGGCCATCGCCGGCTTCTCGCTCATCCCGTCGGGTACGTTCGAGAACTACATCACCGTTCAGACGCAGCGCGATTACTTCAAGCCGTTCATGAACTCGGTGATCCTCTCGGTCGGCTCCACCATCCTGGCGCTGATCATCGCCATCCCCTCCGCCTGGGCCATGGCATTTGCCCCGACCAAGCGGACCAAGGACATCCTGATGTGGATGCTCTCGACCAAGATGATGCCCTCGGTCGCGGTTCTTCTGCCGATCTTCATCATCTTCCGCACCTTCGGCCTGCTCGATAGCCGCGTTGGCCTGACCATCATGCTGACGCTGATCAACCTGCCGATCGTCATCTGGATGCTCTACACCTATTTCCGCGAAATTCCGGGCGAGATCCTCGAAGCCGCGCGTATGGATGGTGCCAGCCTCTGGAAAGAGATCGTCTACGTCCTGACGCCGATGGCCGTACCAGGCATTGCCTCGACACTGCTCTTGAACATCATCCTCGCATGGAACGAAGCGTTCTGGACCATCCAGCTGACGACCACCAACGCGGCGCCGCTGACGGCCTTCATCGCTTCTTTCTCGTCACCGCAAGGCCTGTTCTGGGCAAAGCTCTCGGCAGCATCGACCATGGCGATTGCGCCGATCCTCATCCTCGGCTGGTTCAGCCAGAAGCAACTCGTTCGCGGCCTCACGTTTGGCGCGGTTAAGTAAGGAATTCCGATCATGGGCAGCATTACTCTCAAGAACGTCCAGAAGCATTTCGGCGAAGCCAAGGTCATTCCTTCCGTCGATCTGGAAATCAAGGAAGGCGAATTCGTCGTCTTCGTCGGCCCCTCGGGCAGCGGCAAGTCCACGCTCCTGCGCCTGATCGCCGGCCTTGAAGACCTGACCGGCGGCACGATCACCATCGACGGCAAGGATGTGACGGAAGCCGCACCCGCTGCCCGCGGTCTCGCCATGGTCTTCCAGTCATATGCGCTCTATCCTCATATGAGCGTGCGCAAGAACATCGCCTTCCCGCTCAAGATGGCGAAGATGGAACAGTCAGCGATCGACAAGAAAGTCGAGGCCGCCGCCAAGGTGCTGAACCTCACCGATTATCTGGAGCGTCGCCCCTCGCAGCTTTCCGGCGGCCAGCGCCAGCGCGTCGCGATCGGCCGTGCCATCGTCCGCGAACCGTCTGCCTTCCTTTTCGACGAGCCGCTCTCCAACCTCGATGCGGCGCTGCGCGGCACCATGCGCCTCGAAATCAGCGATCTTCACAACCAGCTGAAGACGACGATGATCTACGTCACCCACGACCAGATCGAAGCCATGACCATGGCCGACAAGATCGTCGTGCTCAATCGCGGTAATATCGAGCAGGTCGGTTCCCCGATGGAACTGTATCTGACCCCGCGCAACCTGTTCGTGGCGGGCTTCATCGGCTCGCCGCGGATGAACCTGATCACCGGCGACTATGCCAAATCCAAGGGTGCCGTCACCGCCGGCATCCGTCCAGAACATCTGACGCTGTCGAAAGAGAGCGGCACCTGGAAGGGCAAGGTCACGGTCGCCGAACATCTCGGCGCCGACACCTTCCTGCACCTCGATGTCGAAGGCATCGGCCAGATGACCGCACGCGCCAGCGGCGAGTTCGGCGCGCATCACGGCGACACCGTCTACCTGACGCCGGATGAAACCAAACTGCATCGTTTCGACGACAAGGGCCTGGCTATCAGGGCCTGATTGATCCTACCGGCCTGACAGACAGGCCAACCGGAGTATGAGAAAATGACTGTGAAGCTTTCGTTGGCAAGCCTCAAGGATGCCGCTGCGACCGCTGGCGTGCCCAATTACGATCCGAAGAGCCTGACCCCGGGCATCATCCATTTCGGCGTCGGCAATTTCCACCGCGCCCATCAGGCCGTCTATCTCGATGACCTGTTCAACACCGGCAAGGGCCATGACTGGGCCCTGATCGGCGCTGGCGTGCTACCGTCGGATGCCGCCATGCGCGACAAGCTGAAGGCTCAGGACTACCTGACCACAGTCGTCGAGCAGGACAACAACAAGACCGGCGCCCGCGTCACCGCGCCGATGATCGACATCATTGCACCCGACCAGAAGGATGCGCTGATCGAGAAGCTTGCCGATCCGACGATCCGCATCGTGTCCATGACGATCACCGAAGGCGGCTACTTCATCGATGCGGCCGGCCACTTCAACACGGCCCATCCGGCCATGGTCGAGGATGGCAAGAACCCGGCAGCGCCCAAGACAGTCTTCGGCCTCATCCTCGCCGGCCTGAAACTGCGCCGCGAGCGTGGCGTGCAGCCCTTCACCATCATGTCATGCGACAACATTCCGGGTAACGGCCACGTCACCGAGAACACCGTGATCGGCCTCGCCAAAATGTCCGACCCGGCCTTTGCCGAGTGGATTCACGCCAACGTCGCCTTCCCCAACTCGATGGTCGACCGCATCACCCCGGCCACCGGCCAGCGCGAAGTCGATATCCTGAAAAACGACTTCAATATTGACGACAACTGGCCGGTCTTCTGCGAAGAGTTCAAGCAGTGGGTGATGGAAGACAATTTCCCCGCCGGTCGCCCGGCGCTGGAAGAGGTCGGCGTCCAGTTCGTCCCCGACGTTGCGCCCTATGAATTGATGAAGATCCGCATCCTGAACGGCGGCCACGCGACGATCGCCTATCCGGGCGAGCTGCTCGATATCCACTTCGTCCACGAGTCGATGGAACACCCGCTGATCCGCGCCTTCCTGGCCAAGCTGGAGAAGGAAGAAATCATCCCGATCGTGCCCCCGGTGCCCAATACCAGCCTCGACGAGTATTTCGACCTGATCGAGCGCCGGTTCCTCAACCCGAAGATCGGCGACACCATTCCGCGCCTGGCGCAGGATGGCTCCAACCGCCAGCCGAAATTCATCCTGCCCTCGACCCGCGATCGCCTTGCTCAGGGCAAGGACATTGTCGGCCTGTCGCTGGTCTCGGCACTCTGGTGCCGTTATTTCGCCGGCACGTCCGACTCGGGCCGCAAGATCGTTTTCAACGACGCAAGCGCCGAAAAGCTACAGGCCGCAGCGCTGAAGGCCAAGGACGATCCGGACGCCTTCCTCGTCTTCGACGAAATCTTCGGCGAGGTTTCCAACAACGAACTGTTCCGCAAGCGTTTCGCCCATGCCCTGAAGACGCTATGGGCACAAGGAACTGCAAAGACCCTGCAGCTCTATCTCGACGACAAGCTGGTTCAGGAGTGAGGTGAAACGTGGCGGATAAGGCAAGCTTCAACAGCGGACCTCTGGTGATTTTCGACTGCGACGGCGTTCTCGTCGACAGCGAACCGCTTTCGGTCCGCGTTCTGGTCGAAGCCCTCAACCGCCACGGTGTCGACATGGCCGAGGAGGAAGCCTACCAGCGCTTCCTCGGCCGCAGTCTTGCCACCATGCGGCAGGTTATGGATGAGGAATACGATTTCCACACCGGCCCCGAATTCCTCGAAACCCTGCGCCTTGATCTCTACGATCTCTTCAAGACCGACCTCAAGCCCATCCAAGGCATTGCCGAGACGCTCGATGCGCTCGCGCTTCTCAACCTTCCCCGCTGTGTCGCCTCCTCCAGCCAGCCGGAACGCATACGCCTGTCGCTCAGCATCACCGGTATTCTCGACAAGCTGGAGCCGCATATTTTCAGTGCTTCCATGGTCAAGAACGGCAAGCCTGCACCCGACCTTTTCCTCTACGCTGCAGAGCAAATGAGCATCGCGCCGGAAAACTGCATCGTCATCGAGGACAGCCCCGCCGGCATCGAGGCCGCACAGCGTGCCGGCATGTCGGTTTTCGCCTTTACCGGCGGATCGCATGCCTGCGTTCCGGGATATCGTGAACGGATCGACGCACTTTCGCCGGATCTCATATTTGACGACATGCCGGATTTGCTCCACCTTGTAAAAAACCACATGGAGGGTCGCGGAGCGACATCTTCCCAGCGGGCAATTTGACACCGTGAGGAAGATTTTGCCGCGAGCGGTACAGGGACAGGAAACAGATCTGGATGCGTGACCATCTCGTTGCGGTCGATATCGGCACGACCAGCGCGCGTGCCGGCGTTTTCGACAGCAGTGGCCGAATGCTTGCCAAGGCCAAACACCCGATCCGGATGTTCCGCCCCAAGGAAGGCCACGCCGAACATTCCTCCGAAGATATCTGGGCCGCCACCTGCCATGCCGTGAAAGCAGCGATGACCGACGCCGGCATCAAGCCTTCAAGTATCGCCGCGATCGGCTTCGACGCCACCTGTTCGCTCGTCATGCGCGACCGGAACGGCAAGCCGCTCTCCGTCTCCACCTCCGGTCTCCCTGAACAGGATACGATCGTCTGGCACGATCACCGCGCCATCCGCGAAGCCGACGAACTCTCCGCTTCCGGCCACCATGTTCTTGATTTCTCCGGCGGCTCGCTGTCGCCCGAAATGGAAATGCCGAAACTGAAATGGCTGAAGGAGAACCGGCCGGAAAGCTGGGAAAAATCCGGTTTCATCTTCGATCTGGCCGACTTCCTCACCTGGAAGGCGACCGGATCGACTGAGCGCTCCCGCTGCACTGTCACGGCCAAATGGAACTATCTGGCGCATGAGACGCCCGGTTGGAAAAGCGACTACCTGAAACTTGCCGGCCTCGAAAATCTGAAAGAAAAAGCCGGCCTGCCGGAAGGCACCGCCGAGGTCGGCACAAGCCTTGGCAGGTTGTCGAAACAAGCCGCGGCCGAGCTTGGCCTCGATATCGAAGTCGAAGTATCCCCCGGCCTTATCGACGCCTATGCCGGTGCTTTCGGCGCATTGGCCGGAGCCGCCAGCGACGCAAACCTCGAAACCAGCGTCGCACTCATTGGCGGAACCTCCAGCTGCATCGTCGCCTTCTCGCGCGATCCGAAACCGGGTCGCAGCCTCTGGGGGCCTTATTACGAGGCTGTACTTCCAGAACACTGGCTGGTCGAAGGCGGCCAGTCTGCGGCCGGCGCGCTTCTCGATCATATCGTCCAGATGCATGCCGCCGGCGGCGAACCGACTACCGACCTGCATGGCCGCATCATCGCCCGCATTGCCGAGCTGCGCACCGAGGCGGACGGCGATATCGCCCCCAACCTGCATATCCTGCCGGATTTCCACGGCAACCGCTCGCCGCTCGCCGATCCGCATGTGCGCGGCGTCATCACGGGCCTTACCCTCGACACATCCTTCGATGGCCTCTGCCGCCGCTACTGGCGCAGCTGCGTGGCGATCGCGCTCGGCATCCGCCATATCCTCGATACCATGGTCGGTTTCGGTTATCGGTTCGAAACCCTGCATGTCACCGGCGGCCATGTGAACAACCCGCTGCTCGTTGAGCTTTACGCCGATGTCACCGGCTGCCGGGTCGTGGTGCCGCAAACGAGCGACGCCGTCCTGCTCGGCACAGCCATGACCGCCGCCGTCGCCGGCGGCCTGCATTCATCGCTGTTTGCCGCAGGCTCGGCGATGCAGGCCGATGGCACCGAATATCTGCCCGATCCTGTCCGCAAGGCGGCCTATGATCGCGATTACCGCCGCTTCCTCACCATGGTCCGCCATCGTGAGGAATTGCGGGAAATGGCCTGAGCCGTCACATGGCTGAAGCAGGCCCGGTTACCTCCGCGTCTTGTCCTGCGACACATCTCCCTCGCCCGGCAGCGGATCGAAAAACAGGTAAAGCCCGCTGATCAGCCCGTCGCGTGCGATGATGAAGTCGGTCCCCGCATAGGCCGGTGGCTGGCCGGGCGCACCGGAAACCCAGCGCACTCTGCCCGCAGTTTCATGAAGCACCTCGGCGGAGCCAAGCTCGCGATACTGGAAATCCGGATGCGATGCCCGGATCACGCCCGCAATTCGGGCGATCTCTGCAGGGCCACGAAAAACTCCGTGCGGTTCATGAAATTCTGCATCCGACGCAAAAATCTGTGCCGCAACCGCCCGGCGGCGCGCATCGTCTGCCTCGCCGAAAACCTCCTGCAGATTGCGCTTCAAAAGTGTCGCAATGTCGTAAGTCATCGTCAGTCTCCTTGAGAAAGCCACGCGTCCCTCAAGGACGCGCGGATGAGCTTCAACGTAGAATCCGATCGTATTAGATCTGGACCTGACCACCATCGACAAACAGCTCGACGCCATTGACGAAGCTTGCATCATCGGAAGCGAGGAACAATACTGCCTTGGCGATCTCTTCCGGCTGGCCGACACGACCGGCGGGAATGAGCCCGGCAAGATAATCCTTCGTGCCTTCCGCCTGCGCACCACCGCCGAACAGCTCGTTAAGGCCTGCCGTATCGGTGACCCCGGGGCTAATGGCATTGACGCGAATATGCCGGTCCTTCAGGTCGAGGATCCAGTTGCGGGCAAAGCTGCGGATCGCAGCCTTGGTGGCGGAATAGACGCTGAAGGCAGGCGTGCCCGAAATGCTGGTGGTCGATGACGTCAGGACAATCGAGCCGCCATCGCGCATCAGCGGCAGTGCCTTCTGCACGGTGAACAGCACGCCCTTCACGTTGCTGTCGAAGGTCGACTGGTAATGTTCCTCCGTGATCGAGCCGAGTGCCGCGAATTCACCACCACCGGCATTGGCGAAAACGACATCGATATGCCCGTGCTTCTGCTGCACGGCGTCATAAAGCCTGTCGATATCTTCAAGCTTGCCCATGTCGCCCCGCACGCCGGTCACCCGGCCACCGATCGCCTTCTCCGCAGCATCGAGTGCTTCCTGTCGGCGGCCGGTAATGAACACCGAAGCACCCTCGCCGGCAAACGCCTTGGCAGTGGCAAGCCCGATACCGCTCGTACCGCCGGTAACGATGACGACCTTGTTTTCAAATCTTGCAGCCATTGTCTTTCTCCTTTGATCTTGCGGTTTGTTTTCCGCTGGATGAAAGATGCATTCGGAACGCTGCGATCGAAAGTCGGCAAAATCGACACTCATCGTTCCATATGGAGAACGATGGTGCGGCTTGATCTGAATGACCTTGTCTATTTCGCCGAAGTGGTAGCCCATGGCGGATTCGCTCCCGCCGGGCGCGCGCTGCGCGAACCGAAATCCAAGCTCAGCCGCCGCGTGGCAGGACTGGAGACACGGCTTGGCGTGCGCCTGATCGAACGATCGAGCCGCCGTTTTAGGGTAACCGATGTCGGGCAGGTCTTTTATCAACGCTGCAAGGCGATGCTTGCCGAGGCGGAGCTTGCACAGGCGCTGGTGGCGGAAGCCAAATCGGAACCGGACGGCCTTGTGCGCTTCAGTTGCCCGACCGGACTGGTCGAACCCATATCGGATCTAGTCACCAAATTCCTCGACCGCTATCCCAAGGTTCAACTGCAGCTCGTGGCTGTCGATCGGCCTGTGGATCTAATCGAGGAACGGATCGATATCGCGCTGCGCGTCCGCACCACGATCGATAGCGATGCCTCTCTCACCATGCGCTCGCTCGGCCAGTCCGTCCGCATCCTCGTCGCAAGCCCGCAACTCGCCAGCCGGATCGCCGATATCGAACAGCTCGCCTCATTGCCGACACTGGCAACGAGCGACGATGCAAGCGAACTGGAATGGCATTTGGAAACCGAGGACGGCAGAAAGCACATTTTCCGCCACGCCCCGCGCATGGGCTGCGCCGATTTTTCCGCAGTCCGCGCCGCCGCAATTGCGGGCCTCGGCGTCGCCATCCTGCCCGACCACACCTGCCGCCAGGCGCTGGAAGATGGAACGCTTGTCCGCATCCTGCCCGCCTGGCGCGGCATTACCGGCATCGTGCATCTGGTCTTCACCACCCGTCGCGGCCTGCCGCCGGCGGTTCGGAAATTCATCGATCACCTGGCTGCGAATTTTCCGAAAGATGCACTGGATGATCCGCGATTTCGCAACCGCCTGCCCGCTGCGTGACATTGCGTATGGCCATCAAAGCAAATGAGGCGACCGATGGGCCGCCTCATTCATGTTTACGGATGAAACTGCTGCCGCTCAGGCAGCGCGGCTATAGCTTCCGCGCTCGCTCGAAGTGGCCACTCCACCAAGACGGAACTGCGAAAGCAGGGTCTTCAGAGCCGTCGCTTCGGCTGCAAGGCCATGGCTGGCGGCCGTCTGTTCCTCGACCATCGCCGCGTTCTGCTGCGTGCCCTGGTCCATCGTGTTGACGGCGGTGTTGATCTCGTTCAGGCCCGTCGACTGCTCGCGGGTTGCCGTTACGATCGCCTGGATGTGGCCGTTGATCTCCTGCACTTCGGCAACGATGGCCTCCAGCCTGGTGCCTGTCTCGCCAACCCGCATCACGCCCTGCTGAACCAGATTGCCGGATGCGTTGATCAGTTCCTTGATCTCCTTGGCGGCCTGGGCGGAACGCTGCGCCAGTTCGCGCACTTCCTGCGCGACGACGGCAAAGCCCTTGCCCGCTTCACCGGCACGCGCTGCCTCGACACCCGCATTCAGTGCAAGCAGGTTGGTCTGGAAGGCGATCTCGTCGATGACGCCGATGATCTTGGAGATCTCCGAAGACGACCGTTCGATGTCTTCCATGGTGCGCACCGCTTCACGCACGATGCCGCCGGAATTCTCGGCATTCGAGCGGGTGCGGTTGACGAGGCGGCCGACTTCCTCGGCGCGATGGGCACTGTCGCGCACCGTCGTGGTGATCTCTTCAAGCGCCGCAGCGGTCTCCTCGACAGAGGCGGCCTGCTGCTCCGTACGTCGGGCCAGATCGTCGGCCGCATGGCGGATCTCGGAAGCGCCGGCATCGATATTGCGAGCATTGTCGCCCACCTTCGTCAGCGCGCTGTTCAGCTTGCCGATCGAGGTGTTGAAGTCTTCGCGCAATCGGTCGAGTTCGGCCACGAAAGGCGAATTGATGCGGTATTGCAGGTCGCCATCGGAAAGATGCGACAGGCCCTTCGCCAGTTCGTCCACGGCAAAGCGCACATCTGCCGCATTGCGGGCGGCAACCCGCTCGCGTTCGCCGCGCTCGCGCTCAGAAAGCGTACGCGTCTCCTGTGCATCCCCCTCAAGGCGCAGGCGCTCGATCGCATTCGTGCGGAACACGGCAACGGCTGCGGCCATGGAGCCGATCTGGTCGCGGCGGTCCTGGCCGGGAATGGTCGTGTCGAGATTGCCGCTCGCAAGCTTTTCCATGGCAGCCGTCATCGCGGTCACCGGCGAGATAACGATCCGGCTAAGCAATGTCGCCAGGAAAACCATCATGGCGACAACGGCAAGCAGCGTCGCAATCGCGGCAGCGAGGCGGAATTCGCGCGTCGCCGCATAGGCATTGTCCTTGTCGACAACGAAACCAAGGCTCCAGTCGGCACCCGGAAGACCACTGACCGGCACAAAGCTGACCAGCTTGCCCTTGTCGCCGATTGCGGTTTCCGCAACCTGCGAACCGATGCTCGGCGTATCTGTCGGGAAGAGGTCGGCAAGCGTCTTGTTGACGAAGGCCGCATCGGGATGGATCAGGATCTTGCCTGCCTTGTTGACGAGGAAGGCATGGCCCCCAGGACCAGCATCGACCGACTTGATCGCCGATACCAGCGTGTCTAGCGAAAAATCGCTGGCGGCAACGCCAACAAACTTGCCATCCTTGTTCACCGGAACGGCAGCCGTGATCATCAGCTTTTTGTCGGATGCGGAAACATAGGGTTCGGTCAGCACCGCTGCCTTTGCGGCAACCGCCTGCTTGTACCAGCCGCGCTGGCGCGGGTCATAACCGGCCGGCAAGGGCAGGTTCGGCCACTGCGTCATTTCGCCATCGGCTTCACCGCCGAAATAGGTGGAGACGAACTGGTCGGCAAGGACCTCGTTCTGCAGGATGGCAGAGCGCGAGGCGACGTCCGTGCTCTTCTCCATGGCCTTGGCGACGGAGTCAGTCAACATGAAGCGGCCGTTGAGCCAGTTGGCAATGCTCTGCGATGCCTGTTTGCCGGTGGATTCTATGTTGTGTGAAACGGACTGGGCAACGCCATCGCGCTGCAGGCTATCGATATAGATCGAAAAGGCGCCGAAGGCAGCCGCGACAAGCAGCGACGCGGCAAGCAGGATGCGCGTCATGAGGTTTGATCTTTTGGTCAAACGGGGTGTTCCTCTGATGAACGCCGGTGGACCCGGCTGATCGTTGGCATGGTTCTAATTGGGGGAGACATGCCGCGAGGCGAAGGCGGGACGCATCATGCGACCGTGACGCGGCCGAAACCGCAAGCATCGGCACGAATAAAACAGAAATCTAAACTTTGATTAAAAATGGATAACCCATAAAGCGCTCGCGAAGATTGCAACGAAAGAGAATACATCGCAAAATTGCTCAAAACTACAAATGCCCGCAAGAATAGGCGGTACAAACTACGCATTTAGTCATACTTTTACTTGGGTAAGCGATCTATCCCCACATGTTTCAAGACAACCATGACGTCATGCCGCAGGACTGCTTGTCGCGCCACGCATCGCCACCTACATCTGACCGGCCAACCGCCGGAGAGCATTCATGATCCTCGACGCCGCTCGCCTTGCGCTCGTCAACCTTTTCGCCTCGGAAACCCGCTCCGCCTTCTGGAAGATGCTGGGGCTCACCCTGCTCATCCTCGTCGGCCTGTGGTTCGCGCTCAGGGAGACTTTCGCCTATTACATCTGGCCGTGGTTTGCCGCCTTTCTTCCGACAATGCCAGAATGGACCGGCTGGCTGACGCTGATTGCAGCGATTGCCGCCAGCATCGGCCTAGCGCTCGGATTGGCGCTTCTGATCGCCCCGATCACCGCGCTGATCGCCGGCCTGTTTCTCGATGATGTCGCAGCCGTCGTTGAAAAACGCGATTACCCGAATGATCCACCCGGCAAGGAACTGCCGCTCGGTCAGGCGATTGCCGGTTCGATAAAGTTCCTGGGCGTCGTAATCGTCTTCAACTTTATCGCGCTTCTTCTCCTCTTCATTCCGGGCGTCAACCTGATCGCCTTCTTCATGGTCAACGGCTACCTGCTTGGCCGCGAATTCTTTGAATTTGCCGCCATGCGTTTTCGCTCACCGGAAGAGGCCCGCGCCTTCCGCGCAAAACACGCTTCCACGGTTCTGCTTGCCGGCATGCTGATCGCCGGTTTCCTGGCGATCCCGATCGTCAACCTCCTGACCCCGCTTTTTGCCGCGGGATTGATGGTGCATCTGCACAAGGCACTGGCCAAGCGCAATCCGGACTTCAGGATTTAGCCCGGAAGCGCCGACGCCTCATATTGGGCGGCAAACTCCGCGCTTGGCGGGATCGGCTTGATGATATCGATCAGCACGCCATTCGGATCGGCGGTAATGAAATGCCGCTGGCCGAAATCCTCGTCGCTGAGATCCAGCCTTATCGGCAGCCCCGCCGCCTTCAGCCGTGCATAGACAGCATCGACATCTTCGACTTCGAAATTCAGCAACAGGCCTGACACTTGGCCGCGCGCACCTTCCGGGATCGTCTCATGGTTCCCGTCGAGAATGGCGAGCGTCACATGCTCGCTCTCCTTCGATTGCAGGTGAACATACCAGTCGGCGGTAAACAGCGCTTCGAAGCCGAAATGCCGGGTATAGAACGCCGCCGTCCCTGTGACGTCCTTGGTCATGATGACGGGATAATAGCTGACTGCTTTCATCTCTTTTCCTCCATTGAAATCCAAGATACATTCAGTCTGTATGTTTTCTTATAAATACATTCTGTCTGTATGTAAATGGAGGCTAGTCACATGTCGCGCAGCAATCGCGAACGCACCGATGCCACCCGCACCGCCCTTCTGGATGCCGCAAGGACCTTGTTCGTCGAAAAGGGCTATGCCGAAACGGCAACCCCGGACATCGTCGCCGCAGCTGAGGTCACGCGCGGCGCGCTCTACCATCACTTTGCAGACAAAAAGGCGCTATTCTGGGCCGTTATCGAACGCGAAGCCAAGGATGTAGCAGCCGATATTGACGCCCGCTCGGCGGATGCCTCGTCGGCACGCGAGGCGCTGTTGCAGGGTGCATCCGCCTATTTCGATGCGATGGCAGTGCCGGGCCGCACAAAGCTGCTCTTGAAAGAAGCCCCGGCGCAGCATGCGATCGATAGCGGTGAAGGAGAAGACCCGGCCGAAGAGGGCCTGAAAGTCGGCCTCTCGCATCTGCTTGCAGGCTCGGAAAACCTCAAGCTTCTCGACCCGCTGACATCGCTGATTTCGTCGGCCTTTGAGAAAGCCGCAATCGCGATCGATTGCGGCGGAAAGCGCGCCGATTACGAAGCTGCAATCGCGGCCCTGTTGGACAGCCTCACTGCGCAGCGCCGCCGATGATCTGAGGCGGCAGTTCCGCCAGCGGTGCCGGTATGTCGAACGTCTTTTCCGGCGAGCGACAGAGATCGGCGATGACGCAATGCTCGCATTCCGGCTTGCGTGCCTTGCAGGTATAGCGCCCATGCAGGATCAGCCAGTGATGGGCATGGAAGAGATATTGTTCCGGAATGACCTTGAGAAACTGCTCCTCCACCTCATCCGGTGTCTTTCCAGGTGCCATCAGGCAGCGATTACCGATACGGAAGACATGCGTATCGACAGCAAGCGTCGGAATGCCGAAGGCCATCGACATCACCACATTGGCGGTCTTGCGCCCGACACCCGGCAGCCGTACCAGCTCCTCACGCGTCTTTGGCACTTGGCTGCCGAATTCGTCGATCAGCATGCGACAGAGCGCGATGACGTTCTTCGCCTTGTTGCGATAAAGCCCGATCGTCTTGATATGGGAAATCACGCCCTCTTCACCGAGCGCCAGCATCTTTTCCGGGGTATCGGCGATTTTAAACAGCGCCCGCGTCGCCTTGTTGACCCCGGCATCGGTCGCCTGCGCCGATAGCGCCACCGCAACTACAAGCGTGAACGGGTTCACATGCTCGAGCTCGCCCTTTGGCTCCGGCCGCTGGATCGAGAAGCGGCGAAAGATCTCCACCATCTCGTCCTTCGAATAGGCGGATTTGAAGCGTTTCGTCTTCGTCGCACCCGTCTTTGCAGGCGTCCGATTTGACTTTTGCAAGGAAGCGGTGCTGGATCGGGATTTGGAAATGGCCATCAGCCTGTATAGTCACGCCCCATGACGGAAAGCAACGCGCACATAGTGGAGGAGCGGCTGGTCTTTGCCGCCGAACTCACACCCTACCGGTCGCTGGGGCGAACGGGATTCAAGCTCGTGCTCATGCTTTCGGGCACCGTCTGCGCCTTTTACGGCATCTTCTTCACCGTAACCGGCGCCTGGCCGATCGGCCTGTTTCTCGGTGCGGATTTCCTGCTTCTCTATTTCGCGCTGAAGATGAGCTACCGGTCCGGCCGCCAGCGCGAGGAAGTCAGCGTCTCACGCAGCGATATCCTGATCCGCAAATTCTCCCCGACAGGCAGGATGATCGAGCATCGTTTCAATCCCTTCTGGGCGCGTTTCCGCATCAACCGGCACGAGGAGTTCGGAATCACCTCCATGTTTGTCAGCGGCGAGGGTCGGGCGACGGATGTCGGCTCCTTTCTCAATCCGGATGACCGGGAGAGTTTTGCCAACGCCTTCCGCGATGCGCTCGCAACCGTAACCCGCCGCCTGTGAGAAAGCCGCAAGAAACGGGTGGTATCAATGAAGCGGAGAATGCAAATATGAGCGAAAGGAGACAGACCATGAATGCTCTCGCTCAGTTTTCAACGCCCGCGATTGACGTGACGCCGGAAGGCTCTGATTACGAGACCGTGCGCCGGGTGATCGAGATGATCACCCTCGATTACCGCGACCAGCCTTCGCTCGAAGCCATCGCTGCCGAGATCGGCCAGTCGCCAACGCAGTTGCAGAAACTGTTCACCCGCTGGGCCGGCCTGTCTCCAAAGGCCTTTCTGCAGGCGGTTACGATCGACCATGCCAAGCGCCTGCTCGGCACCGAAGGCTTGCCGCTTCTGGAAACTTCCTATGAGGTCGGTCTTTCCGGTCCCGGCCGCCTGCATGATCTCTTCGTTACCCATGAGGCGATGTCACCCGGCGAATGGAAGGCAAAGGGTGGTGGTCTGACGATCCGCTACGGCTTCCACCCCTCGCCCTTCGGTCTGGCGCTCGTCATGGCCACCGATCGCGGCCTGTCCGGCCTTGCCTTTGCCGATGAAGGCCGCGAACAGGAGGCGCTGGACGACATGACCCGCCGTTGGCCAAACGCAACCTATGTAGAGGACAAGGCCGCAACCGAACCCTATGTCGGCCGCGTTTTCGACCGCTCGAAATGGCTCTGCGACCGGCCCTTGCGGGTCGTGCTGATCGGCACCGACTTCCAGATGCGCGTCTGGCAGAGTCTGCTGAAGATCCCATACGGCAAGGCCGTCACCTATTCGGATGTCGCCAACGATATCGGCCAGCCGTCCGCAAGCCGGGCGGTCGGAGCAGCCGTCGGAGCCAACCCGATCTCCTTCGTCGTCCCCTGCCATCGCGCAGTGGCGAAGAATGGCGCGCTGACCGGCTATCATTGGGGCCTCACCCGCAAGCGCGCCATGCTCGGCTGGGAAACGGGCGGAGCGTAACGCCCTGATTCTGACCGGCTATCAGAAACCTAATCTGCCAATCTACCCGAAGAAGTTACGGGGTTTTTTGCGGGGTTTTCCGACATTGGCTCGGAACGCTACAGGATTTCCAATCGAACCTTGGAGATCCAGCCGGGTGCAAGAACGTAAATTTCCGCGATCGAGGGCCTTCCTCGGCGCAAAAATCCTGTTCAACGATCATCGTTCGGCTTTTGACGGCATCGTCAAGGAAATGTCGGAAGGCGGCGCGATGATCCGGACCGAAAGCGCCATGTCCGTCCCTGAAAACTTCACGCTCCAGCTCTCCGACGGACGCCAGTTCGAATGTGACGTCCGCTGGCGCCGCATCAACGCAATCGGCGTCGAGTTCCGCACTAACTGACATCGAAGTCCCGTCTTCAGGTGACAGTCAGCTTAAAGGCAGATGCCACCGGACAACGACAGATGAGATCTGTCCTGTTCAGCAAGGTGGATCGGCGAATGGCAGTTACATTCAAGCGGAAGTGGCTTCGCAACGCAGCGGCAGCCATTGGTATCGCGGCACTTGGCATCGGCGCCTATCTGGGCTTCCTTCAGCTTTCCGGCAATTTCCACACCGTCATCGCCGGTGAACTCTACCGGTCAGCCCAACCGACAGCCGGCCAGATCGAGGAATATGCGCGCAATTACGGTATCCGCACCATCGTTAACCTGCGCGGCCCCTCCAAAAACGCCGCATGGTACACCGATGAAGTGGCGACAACGCAGCGGCTTGGAATAAAGCATATCGACTTCCGCATGGTGTCCTCCAGAGAGCTCACAGCAGAACAGGCGGACCAGCTCGTCGCCTTGCTGAAAGATGCGCCGAAACCGATCCTGATCCACTGCCAGGCAGGTGCCGACCGCACAGGCCTCGTATCCGTCATCTACAGCCATCAGATAGCCGGCGTCCCCACCGAGAAGGCGGAACAGCAACTGTCGCTTTATTTCGGCCATGTCGGCCTGCCGCTCGTCTCAAAAGCCTATGCCATGGACAGGACATGGGAAATGCTGGAGCGCCACTACGGCCTTTCCCGGGAACCGTTCACGGCCCCCATCTGAAAAGACATCCTTCCTTTTATGCCACCTGCACGATATGCCCCTCGGAGACCTCACGGTATTGCCGCACCGGCGGCACGTAATCCACCGAGCGCACGGGGCTCTTGATCTCGTCGGTCGCCATGTTGCGCTTGATCGACCGGCGTGCAGGGTCCGGCACGGGAACCGCCGACATCAGCTTTTTCGTATAAGGATGCTGCGGGTTTTCGAACACAGCAGCCCGCGGCCCTATCTCAACAATCTCGCCGAGATACATCACCGCCACTCGGTGGCTCACTCGCTCGACCACAGCCATGTCGTGGGAAATGAACAGATAGGCGAGCTTCAGGCTTTGCTGCAGGTCGAGCAGAAGATTGCACACCTGCGCTTTGATCGAGACGTCGAGCGCCGATACCGCCTCGTCCGCGACAATCACTTTCGGATCGAGCATCAGCGCACGCGCAATCGCGATACGCTGCCGCTGGCCGCCGGAAAACTCGTGCGGAAAACGTTTCATCATGTCAGCTGACAATCCGACCTTTTCCATCAGCGCCGCCGCCTTGTCACGCGCCTGGGCCTTCGTGCCGAGGGCATGCTCGACAAACGGCTCCATCACCGCAGACCCGATGCTCATGCGCGGATTGAGCGATGCGAACGGATCCTGAAAGATCATCTGAACCGACCGGCGCATGCGGCGAAGCGAAGGCTGATCGAGCTTCATCACTTCATAGCCATCAAGCACGACATTGCCGCTTGTCGGGTTGATCAACCGCGTTACCGAACGACCGGTCGTCGACTTTCCGCAACCGGATTCTCCGACAAGCGACAGCGTCTCGCCCTCCTGCAGGCTGAAAGACACGTTTTCCACTGCATGCACGGCACCGGTTTTGCGACCGAGCAGACCTGAATGGATGTCGAAACGCGTTGTCAGGTCACGAACTTCGAGGATCGGCGTCTTACCCTTCGCCACCGTGTCGGTGACGTCGGCGAGCTTCTGCTGTTCACCGGTCTTGACGTCGATGATCGGAAACCGCAGCGGCAGTTTGCGCTCGCCCATCGACCCCAGCCGTGGCACTGCAGAGAGCAGCGCCCGCGTATACGGATGCTTGCCGCGATGAAAGATATCGGCGGTCGCGCCCGTCTCCACCTGGTCGCCACGGAACATCACGATCGTCCGGTCGGCCACTTCCGCCACCACGCCCATGTCATGGGTGATGAACAGAACCGACATGCCCTCCTCGTCCTGCAACTGCTTGATCAGGTCGAGGATCTGCCCCTGGATCGTCACGTCGAGCGCCGTCGTCGGCTCGTCGGCGATCAGCAGCTTGGGTTTCGATGCCAGCGCCATGGCGATCATCACGCGCTGGCGCATGCCGCCGGAAAACTGGTGCGGATATTCGTCGAACCGGCCCTTGGCGTTCGGAATCCGGACCTTTTCCAGAAGCCGCAAAACTTCGGCTTTCGCCTCCGCCTTGGAAATATCCGTATGAACCGTCAACGCCTCGGCGATCTGCTTTCCGATCGGAAAGATCGGATTGAGCGACGTCATCGGCTCCTGGAAGATCATCGAGATATCGTTGCCGCGCACCCGGCGCATCTGTTCCTCGGGCAGGGAAACCAGCTCCTTGCCCTGCAGAAACACCTGTCCCTCGATCCGGCTCGTCTTTTTCGGCAGCAATCGCATGATCGACAGCGAGGTGACGGACTTGCCGGAACCCGATTCCCCGACGATCGCCACCGTTTCCCGCGGTGCGACATCGAACGAGATGTTGCGCACCACGGTCTTCCACTCGTCGCCGACGCGAAACGAGGTCGACAGGTTTCGAACGGAGAGAACCGGAGCGACGGAACCGCCCCCATGTTCCATATCATTTCCGGAAAGCAGCATCGGGTTCCCCTTTTTATCTCGATGATCTTGCCCGGATCAGGCCGCGAGCGCGGTTTCCGCCAGCGTCACCCAATAGCTCACACCATAGGGGATCGCCTCGTCGTTGAAGTCATAGGCCGCATTGTGCAGGCTGGCCGTATCGCCATTGCCGATGAAGATGAACGCGCCGGGACGCTGTTCCAGCATGTAGGAGAAATCCTCGGCGCCCATATGCGGGTTGACGTTGCCGTTCACTGCCTTCGGCCCGGCCACCTTGCCGGCAATGTCGATGGCGAATTCGGTCTCCGCCTCGTGATTGAAAGTCACCGGATATCCGCGACGATAGACGACTTCGGCAGTCGCCCCATGCGCAATCGCCGTCGTCTCGGCAACGGCTGTCAGGCGCGTCTGGGCAAAGTCGCGTGTTTCCGGCAGAAGCGTGCGCACCGTGCCGACAAGCTTCACCGTATCGGGAATGACGTTGTTGGCTTCCCCGCCATGGATCGCCGCAACGGTGACGACCAGCGACTTCAACGGGTCGGTCTCGCGTGAGACGATCGACTGCAGCGCAATCACGATATGCGATGCGGCAAGCACCGGATCGATCGAGTTATGCGGCTGTGCGGCGTGGCTGCCGCGACCGTTGACGGTGATCTCGAACACGTCGGCCGCCGCCATGATGCCGCCCTTGCGGATGGCGAAATTGCCGACGGCAAGCCGCGGCTCGTTATGCATGCCGTAGACTTCGTTGATGCCGAACTTGTCGATGAAACCGTCTTCAATCATCGCCAGCGCTCCAGCACCGCCCTCTTCGGCCGGCTGGAAGATCACCGCAACAGATCCCTTGAAGTTGCGCGTCTCGGCCAGATACTGGGCAGCCCCGAGAAGCATGGCCGTGTGGCCGTCATGGCCGCATGAATGTGCCTTGCCCGGCGTCTTCGATGCCCACGGCTTGCCAGAGGTCTCAAAGATCGGCAGCGCATCCATGTCGGCGCGGAACCCGATCACCGGTCCATCACCGTGTTTACCCTTGATGATGCCGACGACACCGGTCTTGCCGATGCCGGTTTCGACCACGTCGCACCCGAAGGAGTTAAGCTTCTCCGCAACAAAGCGTGATGTCTCGTGAACGTCGTAAAGCAGCTCCGGATTCTGGTGCAGATGGCGACGCCATTCGGCGACCTGTTCCTGCATCTCGGCTACGCGATTGATCACTGGCATTCCGGCACCTCGTTGATTTTTCTCAAGTTCCCATGCGGGTTGAAGCGGATATTGCGACGCTTATGCAAGCTTTTGCAAGCTTCAATTTTCGCTCTTGAACGAAAAATAGGCTTGTGCTTTGATGGCTCAAAATTTGGTCAAACACGCCAGACGTGAAGGAATGGACGTGTCATAAATAGACTGAACACAAAGCTTTCGGGCAGCAGCATTGGCACCCGTCGGGAAGGTTGACAGGCTAAAAAGCCGCAACCAGGGAGCCCCGACCGGAACCGCCCGCCACCAATCACCAAAACTCGTAAAGAGAACCACAAAGGGGAACAGCAGCATGCATAGATTGAAACTTCTGTTGGCCGGCACGGTTGCCGCCATGGCGCTTTCAAGTGCCACGGCACATGCCGAGCGCGGCACGGATGGTGACCTGAAGATCCTGTTCTGGCAGGCCGTCTCCACCATGAACCCGTTCCTGTCCGGCGGCACGAAAGAAGTCTTCGCGTCTTCGATGGTCATCGAACCTCTGGCCCGTACCGACGAAAACGGAAAGCTGGTCGCTTATCTGGCAACCGAAATTCCGACTTTGGAAAACGGCGGCCTGGCCAAGGATCTGCTGAGCCTGACCTGGAAGCTGAAGCCTGACGTCAAATGGTCGGACGGCTCTCCCTTCACTGCAGAAGACGTGATCTTCACCTGGAAATACTGCACGGCGCCGGACGGCGGCTGCGCCCAGAAGGCACAGTATGAAGGCGTCAAGGACGTCGAAGCCATAGACCCGCACACCGTCAAGGTCACCTTCACCGAACCGAAACCCTACCCCTATTCCGCCTTTGTCGGCTCTCAGTCGCCGATCATCCAGGCCAAGCAGTTCGCCGATTGCGTCGGCGCCAAGGCGCCCGGCTGCACCGCTGCCAATTTCGGCCCGATCGGCACCGGCGCCTTCGTCGTCGCCGACTTCAAGCCGAACGACGTGATCACCTTCAAGGCCAATCCGAATTACCGGGATCCGGCCAAGCCCGCCTTTGCTTCGGTCACCCTCAAGGGTGGTGGCGATGCTGCATCGGCCGCCCGTGCCGTGCTGGAAACCGGCGAATATGACTATGCCTGGAACACCATGGTCGAGCCGGAAGTGCTGCAGACGATGCTGGCCGCTGGTAAAGGCCGGCTTGAATCGGCCTTCGGCACGAATGTCGAGCGCATCAATCTCAACTGGACGAACCCCGATCCGGCTCTTGGCGATAAGCGCTCCACCACGGAAGCAGGTCCGCATCCGGCCTTGAAGGACCCGGCAGTGCGCCGTGCCCTCTCGCTCGCCATTGACCGCGATATCATCGTTGAGGCCGGTTACGGCGCTGCCGGCAAGGCCACCTGCAATATCGTTCCGGCACCGGAAGCTGTCGCTTCGACCAAGAATGACAGCTGGTGCCTGAAGCAGGACCTCGAAGCCGCCAACAAGCTGCTCGATGATGCAGGCTGGGTAAAGGGTTCGGACGGCATCCGCGCCAAGGAAGGCGTCAAACTTAACTTCCTCTATTCCACCTCGACCAACTCGGTCCGCCAGGCGACCCAGGAACTGGTCAAGTCCATGTGGGCCGAAATCGGTGTCGGTGCGGAACTGCGCAACGCCTCCGCATCGGTCTTCTTCGGCGGTGACCCGGCAAGCCCGGATACGTTCCAGAAATTCTATGCCGACGTCGAGATGTACACGAACAACTTCGACGGTACCGACCCGGAAAAATATCTGGCGGAATGGCTGTGCAACCAGATGCCCGGCCCGTCCAACGGCTGGCAGGGTCAGAACATCCCGCGTTATTGCAACCCGGAATATGACAAGATGGTCGGCACCCTTTCCAAGACCGCAGACCCGGCAAAGCGCGCCGAGCTTGCCAAGCAGCTGAACGACATGCTGACGGAAGAAGGCGCTCATATCCCGCTCGTTCACCGCGGCGATCTCTCCGCTTTCGCCGTTTCGCTGGATGGCGTCAGGATGAACTCCTGGGACAGCCAGCTCTGGAACGTCGCTGACTGGTATCGCAAGAAGTAATTGCAAGGCCGGGTGAGCTGAAATCCGGCCGGACTTGTCCTTCTGCGAGAAGATCAAAGCCCGCCCTGCCCTCCGGCAGGGCAGGTTTGCCAGCATAGATAATTCTGCGCCCCATAGCCCATGCAGTCGGTCGCCCGCAGCCATGGCCTAAGGATGTGCAGCCGGAGAAAATTCCAGATGTTCACATTCACATTGCGACGATTGTTCTTCGCAATACCGACCTTGCTGGTGATCAGCTTCGTCATTTTCGCGCTTCTTGATCTGGCCCCGAACGATCCGACCGGCGACCTGCCGCTGACGATCCCGCCGGAAGTGCGCGAGCAGATCCGCGCCTCGCTGGGTCTCGATCAACCCTTCTTCTTCCGTTATCTGGCCTGGCTGCATCAGTTTTTCATCAACGAGCCGCTCAACATAATTGAAAGCCTCACCGGCTGGCAGTTTGGCGATGGCGAGCGCATGCGGGTGCTTTCCTGGGCAACACGCAGCCCGGTCGTCGATCTCATCGTCCAGCGCCTGCCTCAGACGCTCTGGGTCGTTGGCCTCGCCTATGTCTTCGGCATCCTGATCGCCATCCCGATCGGTGTCATTTCGGCCTACAAGCAGTATTCGATCTTCGACCAGGTCGGCACCTTCATCTCGATGGTCGGTTATTCGGTCCCGACCTTCTTCACCGGCGTGCTGCTGGTGGTCATTTTCTCTTCCTATCTGCAGTGGTTTCCTTCGGTCTACGATACCAACCTTCGGGTCACGGACTTTTCCAGCGTCGTTGCGCAGGTAAAGCAGATGGTTCTGCCGGTCGCCGTGCTGTCGCTCTATAACGCCTCGCAGATCGCCCGTTTCGTCCGCGCCTCGATGCTCGACAACCTGCATCAGGATTATGTCCGCACCGCCCGCGCCAAGGGCGTGAAGGAAAAGGCCGTGCTGCTCGTCCACGTGCTACGCAACAGCCTCATTCCGGTCGTCACCGTCATCGCCCTCGGCGTGCCGACCATCTTTTCCGGCGCCATCATCACCGAACAGATTTTTCGCGTGAATGGGCTTGGCCAGTTGCTGATAACCGCCGTTCAGGGCGCGGATATCCCGCTCGTGCAGACGCTCACCTTCATCTTCGCGGTGCTGATCGTCCTCTTCAACCTGATTGCCGACGTGCTTTACGGCATTCTTGACCCGAGGATCCGTTATGACTGACGCAACAGTTACATCCTCTGCACCGGTGACAGCCTCCACTCCGGCCCGTTCGGCATTCGCCGACATGTGGAAACAGTTTCGCGCCCACAAGGGCGGCGTTGCCGGTCTCGTCGTCTTCACCTTCATCGTGCTCGCCGTCTATGTCGGCCCCTACATCCACCGCGTCGCGCCGAACCAGATCAATATCCGCGACAAGAACCAGTGGCCATCGCTGGCGCATCCCTTCGGCACCGACAATCTCGGCAAGGACATGCTGGCACAGGTTCTGGCCGGCGGGCGCATCTCGCTTGCAGTCGGCATCACCGCCATGCTGCTGGCGCTTTTCCTCGGCACGCTGGTCGGTGTCCTGTCAGGATATTTCCGCCGCCTCGACGGCCCGCTGATGCGCCTGACGGACCTTTTCCTGGCGCTGCCGCTGCTGCCGCTTCTGCTGGTCATCCTGCTTCTGTTTCGCGATACGCTGCGTTCAGCCTTCGGTCCCGAGACCGGCATCTTCATCCTGATCGTGGTCGTTATCGGCATTACCAGCTGGATGCATACCGCCCGTATCGTCCGCGGCGATGTTCTGGCGGTCAAAAGCCAGGAATTCGTTCTGGCGGCAAAATCGAGCGGCATGCGTGAATACCGCATCGTGCTGAGGCACATTCTCCCGAACGTGCTCTCCTCGATCATGGTCTCGGCAACCCTCGGCATCGCCTCGGCCATCATCACGGAATCGTCGCTCTCCTTCCTTGGTCTTGGCTTCCCATCGGACTTTCCGACCTGGGGCCGGCTGCTGTTCGATGGCGCGAACTTTCTGCAGCTAACGCCCTCGCGCGTGCTCTGGCCGGGCCTTGCCATCTCCCTGACTGTTCTGAGCGTCAACTACATGGGCGACGCGATCCGCGACGCGCTGGATCCCCGCGCCGTCAAGCGTTGAGAAAGTCGAGGCCTCAAACAGCAAACGGCGGCGCAAGCCGCCGTTTGCTGTTATGAAGATGCAGAATTTTTCGTGAAAAAGTTGGAACCTTCTTTTTCGTCGTCCGTTATTCGAGTGTCCGAAGGCGACCCCCCGTCCCCCGCCCTACAAAAGCTTTCGGACAAACTCTTCAATCCCCCTCGAAGAGACGAGCCGGCTCGGTTTCCCAAGGAAACCGAGCCGGATCTGTTTTGGCGACATGCCTTCGCCTACAGCATGTATTCCGAAAATGGTCACCGGTTTTGGGAGACATGCTTAAAAACAAAGAGCTAAAGCGCGGCAAGCGAATCTGAAAGATTGCGACGCGCTTTGGGCGATGCTCCCGTTTGATTACTCCCGGAAGAATTCTTGAAATTGGCCCGGCGTCACTCGCCGCCGTGATCAAGCGGAAAACGCAGCTTGTAGCTGATGCCCTGACTGGAGATCACATATTGAGCCTTGCCGTTGACGGAAGCTGGCACGACACGTTCCAGAACCGTGCTGCCGAAATGAGCCTTCAGCCCTTCCTCCGTGGCATCCCGATCGCTGGAGCCGCTCAACATCTCTTCCCAGTTTAGCTCAAGGTAATCATGTCCGTCGGCATTCACCCGCGTCGAAGTGATGTCGATCGGCTTTCCGTTGCGCAACATCGAACCGTGGCTCACGGCATTGACGACCAGCTCATGCAGCGCCAGCCCCAGATGCAGCGAGGCATTGGGCGAAAGCAGCACATTGTCGCCAGAGATTTTCACCATATGCCGGTTATCCGGCATATATTTCTCCGTCTGTTGTCGCACCAGATCGAACAGATAGGCGCCACGCCAGCTGGAATCGGTGATCAGGTCCTGGCTTTGCGAAAGCGAATAAAGCCGACCCCGGAACTTATGGAGAAAAAGATCGAGCGAGCCCGAATAACGCGCTGTTTGCAGCGCGATACTCTGGATGATCGCGAGCAGGTTCTTCGAGCGATGGCTCACCTCGCGCAACAACGCGCGCAACAGCCTCTCGCGATGCCGTTCTTCCGAACGATCGATGATCGTCGTAACGAGATGCAGCCCACCGGATTGGAACTCTACTGCCTGAACGCGAAATTCGAAGATCTGGTCGGAACCGACAGTAACCTCGATGTGCCCTTTTTTGCCGCTTTCCGCCATGCCTTGTTTTAGGATGAGCAGCTTTGCTGCAACTTCATCACCGAAGAGCGCGGCATCCGAAGGGCTCAGAATATCTTCAGGAGCCCATACCTCGGGTAAATTGGCGAAGTAGAGATAGTCCAGCGCCTTGTTCTGAATAATGATACTCGCGCCAAGGTCGATGAGCGCGGGCATGAAAAATTCCCGCAGCTTGTCATCACTCTGACCAGCGTGCTGCCATGTCAGCGGATGCGCCAATCTTGCCACTCCATCTACCGCTTCATCCTGTAACGCCCCAATGGCAGCGCCAGATGCTCGTGTTTCTCTCTTAGGACCGCCCGGCTGTCACGGCAATCGAACATGTCCAAATGCTTCGCGTGATGAAGACGGACAGGTGCCTTTACTTCGTACGCGCTGGTCCGGTGCCTACAGCACCGGAACCTGCAATGTCAGACCATCATTAAGAATAGGCACAGGACAACTAAAACAAGGGGTGCCATGCCGCGTGAGCCGACTTGCCACAACACTATCCTGATAATTTTGTTCCTGAAGCATAAAGATCAAAAGATCGAGCCACTCACGCAGCCGCCTTCACCGCCTCGTTGAAGAACAGCGCCTGGCTGATCAATGCTTTCACCATATCCGGATTGAAAGGCTTGGTAACGAGGAAGGCAGGCTCAGGCCGTTCGCCGGTCAGCAGCCGTTCTGGGAAGGCCGTGATGAAGATGACCGGCACGCTGGACGTCTTGAGAATCTCGTTGACCGCGTCGATGCCAGAACTGCCATCGGCCAGCTGGATATCTGCAAGCACCATCTTCGGCTGCGACGACTGGAAAAGCGACACCGCCTCTTTGTGGGTGCGGGCAATTCCTGTCACGCGGTGGCCGAGATCCTGAACCATCTGTTCAATGTCGAGCGCGATCAGCGGCTCGTCCTCGATGATCATGATATCGGTCGCCACCTGTCGCGAGATTTCGCGGGACGCTTCGTCGAGCAGCTTGTTGACTTCAGCTACGCTGACATCCAGCACCTCTGCAGCTTCCTCAGGCGTAAAGCCTTCGACGGAAATCAGCAGGAAAGCATGACGTGCCTGGGAAGGAATGTTCGATAGATTGACAGCCGCACGCTGTTCCCACGCGAACGGGGATTCGATCGGCCTGATCTCTATGGATGTGGAACCAAAAATCGCGACGAATAGTTTATAAAGCGAAACGCGATCCTTTGAGCTTTCCGGAAAGATGGAAACATCGGCGATCAGCGCTTCAAGAACGGCGGCCACATAAGCGTCTCCTGACGTCTGCGATCCGGTTACCGCTCGGGCATACCGACGCAGGTAAGGAAGGTGTGACGCAACGCGCGTGGTGAGTGACATGCAAATTCTCCCCTGGACCCTGTTGGGCAATTGACTTGAGTTTAACGTGGCGATGCAAAATAAGTTCCGCAAGACGGAACTTTTTTTAAACTCGGGCATTTTCCACCCGACAATTTGATAGCAGGCGCCCGCGTTATGAGTGACGAGATCAGAAAAAATCATGATATGACCACAGCCGAAACCTCACAAATCAAGCCAGGAACCATAGCTCCGAATGCTTCCATCTCGCGGAAGTTGAAGGAGTTTTATGATGCCGTGCAGGAAGAAGGCATTCCGGATCGCTTTCTCGATCTCCTCGAACGGTTGGAAGCTGCTGAAAACGCTCAAAAAACAAACGCCAAGGCGGTGGATGCAAAATGAGCGCACAGGCTGAATCCACCAAGGCAGATGCGGATGACCGCGTCTTCAAGCGAGACCTGCTCGCGTCGCTACCCAACCTGCGTGCCTTTGCCGTGTCCCTGACCGGTCGCCACGACAAGGCGGACGACCTCGTTCAGGATACGATCATGAAGGCCTGGGCGAACCAGAAAAGCTTCACGGCAGGCACCAACATGCGTGCGTGGCTGTTCACCATCCTTCGCAACGAATTCTACAGCCAGATGCGCAAGCGTGGCCGAGAAGTTCAGGACAGTGACGGCCTGTTTTCCGAACGTTTTTCCGTTCATCCCGAACAATATGGCCGTCTCGATCTTCAGGACTTCCGCCAGGCGCTCGACAAGCTTCCGGAAGACCAGCGCGAAGCAATCGTGCTCGTTGGCGCTGCCGGTTTTGCCTATGAGGAAGCCGCTGAAATCTGCGGCTGCGCCGTCGGCACGATCAAGAGCCGCGTCTCGCGCGCCCGCACCCGCCTGCAGGAACTGCTTGGCGTTTCCGGCGAAAGCGACTACGGCCCGGATGCGGGTGATGCCGCAATCACGGCAAGAGCGTTTGGTAGTTGATTGCACAGCCCATCACCATCGAGAAAGGCCGCCTCCGGGCGGCTTTTTATTTGACTGACTTCTCTTTTAGAGATCAACGCGCGGCCTCTCATATGCGGCCTGCCCCTCACCCTAACCCTCTCCCCGTATGCGGGGAGAGGGGGCGTGCCCTGCTGGACCTTAGAGAAGAGAGGAACGGAAACGTTGCGGCTTGCGTCCTTCTCCCCCCGCCCGCAGGGAGAAGGTGCCGGCAGGCGGATAAGGGGCAGGCGGCAGATTCGAAGCTTTTCCAAAAGCTGGATCACTGAACCACCAACAAACAAAAAAGCCGCCCGAAATTTCCGAGCGGCCTTTCATCTCACAAACCCTGCGAAAACCTTACTCCGCTGCCGGTGGCCCCTGCCTCGACCCGCCACCCTTCGTCGCAAGGAAACCAAGCCCCCCGGCAACGGCAAGCAGCATCAACGGTTTCGACTTCATCAGAAGCGGCAACGCCGAAACAGCCGCGGTCATCGCAAGAGCCCGCTGACTGTTGGCAGCCGCCTCACGCCTCTTGCGCCGCTCCTCGGCAGCGTTGAGCATCATCACGATGGCAATGATGAACAGTGCCATGACGATCATGCCGCCAGCAATGACCAGCATCGCAATAGGAAGCCCCCATCGTTCACCGAGATGAATGGCGAGTGCAGCCACGAGCAAACCGTAGGCGGTCCACAAAAACGCAGCCGCGATCCCGTAAAGGATCGCGTTGCGCCTGATCTTTCGTTTCATCGCTGCCACATCCATTGCGATGAAGGATGCGATCAGCGGCCCCAGTGCTGTCAGCATCGAGGATCAGCGGCGCGAGAGGAGCGCAAACAGGAAACCGACGCCGGCCGCAATCGCAACCGACTGAATCGGATTGGTACGGATCTGGCCTTCGAGATCACGCTCCCAGGTCAACGCCTGGTTCTTTGCGGCCTCGGCGATCTGATAGGATGCGTCAGTCGCGTCGGCTGCGGCACGCTTCGCCTTGCTCTTCACCTCGGAAGCCTTTTCGTTGCCGACCGCAGCAACGGTCTTGGCCAGCGCCGCGATATCTTCACGCAGCTGCTCCAGCTGCAGTTCGATATCCTTGGTCGAAGCTGCAGAACCGGTGCGCGGAAATTCGGTCGTCGTCGTCGAGGTCGATGCTGGCATGACGGTCTCCTGTTTGATCACGTTCGTTTTGGCTGCGGGCAATGCCTTGGTTTTGCGCGAGGCACGATTTGCTGTCGCCTTTTCGGGAGCGTTAGCCGCACGCTTCGGCGCGGCCTTGGACGAAGTCACGGTGGCGGATGCCTCAGCCGGCTGGGCGGATAGCTTTCTACGCGATCTCGTCGCCTTTGGCTTTTCTGCAACGTCGTTCAATCGATAACTCCCCTACCCATGGTTCAAGGCAAGACAAAACCTGCATGCCAATGACTGCACTCGAACAACGTCAGAGGTGTGGGTTTGTTCCAATCATGAATGGCAAAAACTGAGAAAGTCTCAGCCCGCGTTGGTTTTCGGATCGAGCATGTCGCGTAGCCCGTCTCCGAGCATGTTCAGGCCTAGAACGGCAACCGCGATTGCCATGCCCGGCAGGATGGCAAGCCACGGCGCCTGGCCGAAAAACGTCTGGCTGTCTGCGAGCATCCGCCCCCAGGTCGGCGCCGGCGGCGGCATGCCGAGCCCCAGAAACGAGAGCCCGGCCTCTGTCAAAATTGCCAGACCGAGCTGGATCGTCACCTGTACGATGATCTGGTTGGAAATATTCGGCAGGATATGCACGAGCGTGATCTTCGCCTTCGATCGGCCGATCCCGACCGCCGCTGTCACATAATCCCGCGCCCAGATCTGTTTCGCTCCGGCAAGCGTCAGCCGCGCGAAGACCGGCACCATGAACACCGCGATCGCAATGATCGCCGTAAACCGCCCCGAGCCGAGAAAGGCGCCGAGCATCATCGCCGACAGAATGGGCGGTACCGCAAAGATGATGTCGCAACCGCGCATCACGATCAGCTCCAGCCACCCTCGCTGCATCGCCACGATGACGCCGACGGCAGATCCGACCGTCGCCCCGATCGCCACAGCCAGGAACGAGGTCGAGAGCGAATTCCACGCCCCCACCATCAGCATCGAGGCGACGTCGCGGCCGAACTGATCCGTGCCGAGCAAACCGCCCGGTCCGAACGGCGGCTTCAACCGCTGCACGATATTCATCTTCGACGGCAAGGACGGCGTCCAGACGAGCGAAAGAAGCGCCACGCCGACAAGCGCCAGCGTCACGACAAGCCCGATCAGCAGCACGGGACGACGAAAGATTCCGGCCATCACGTCGCCACCCGCAGTCTTGGGTCGATCACCAGATATGCGAGATCGACGAGGAAATTCATCACGATCACGAGCGCGGAAAAGAATAGCACTACGTCCTGCATCACGATGATATCGCGCTGCGACAAAGCCTGCAGTGCCAGCCGCCCCAGGCCCGGCAGGTTAAAAACGTTTTCCACCAGCACCGCGCCTGCGATCAGGAAAGTGAACTGCAACCCGATCATGGTCACGACCGGGATCAGCGCATTCGGCAGCGCATGCCGCCAGACAGCCGCCTTGTCGCTCAAGCCCTTGGCTCGGGCGGTACGAACGAAATCCTCGCCCATCACGTCCAGCACCGCGCTGCGCGCCACCCGCGTCAGCACACCCGCCTGCGGCAGCGCCAGCGCAATGGCCGGCATCAGCAATGCGGCAAGTCCCACCCCAAGCCCCGCATCCCAGCCCGGAAACCCGCCGGCCGGCATCCAGCCAAGCTTGGTCGAAAACGCAATGATCAGCAGCAACCCCACCCAGAAGGCCGGCACCGCGATGGAAATATAGGAAAAGGCGCCAGCAAGATAATCGAACAATCCATTATGCCGCCGCGCCGCCGCCACGCCGAGCGGCACCGCAATCGCAACCGACATCACCACTGCCATCAAGGCTAAGGGCAGCGTCACCGCCAACCGCTCGACAATCAGCCCCGCAACCGGCACGCCATAAGTATAGGACTGCCCGAGATCCCCCTGCAGAACACCGGCAAGCCAGGCGAGATATCGAACGACGAGCGGTTCATCCAGACCCATCTGTGTCCTGAGCGCCGAAAGCGTCTCCGGCGTCGCCGACGTCCCGAGCATGATCGCCGCCGGATCACCCGGCAGAAGGTTCATGACGGTGAAGATCAATAGCGAGACGACGAGGAGCGTGACGATCAGGCTGACAATGCGACGGATGAGGATGGAGATCATGAGCCATATGCTCCCGATCTCAACCACAAGGGCAGAGCAGCCGCATGTGGAAATAGGACCCCTCCCAACCCTCCCCACAAGGGAGAGGGCTTAACCCGGCCGCTTCGCCGAAATTTAGACGAGGCAAGCATTTGCCGCGAGTCTTCTCCCCCCTTGTGGGGGAGATGGCCGGCAGGCCAGAGGGGGACTTGCTTCATATGAGATTGCCCTACCCACAAGGGGGGAGATCGGTATGCCGCCCCGTTATGCCAGACCAAACCCCTCACTCTTCCCAAAACACCTCAGTCAACACATTCGACGGGATCGGCTCGTTCTCCCACAGCCCCTTCAGCTTCTTGTCCCAGATCCCGAGCTTCGGCATCACGAACAGAAACAGCGCAGGCACATCATTGGCGAGAATGGTCTGCGCTTCGCCATAAAGCTTGTCCTGCTCCGCGGCATCGGTGCTCGCCTCGACCTTGGCCAGGATCGCGTTAAATTCCGGGTTCTTGTAGTTGAAGTAATACGGGTCGCGAGCGTAGATATCGATATCCATCGGCTCCGCATGGGCAACGATGGTCATGTCGTAATCGGCGGCTTTCAGCACATCCGCCACCCATTTGGCCGGAAACTCGGTGGTTTCGATCGTCATCGTCACGCCGATTTCGGCAAACAGCGCCTGCAGGATCTGCGACGAGCGCTGCGCATAAGCCATCTGCGGCGCCTTCATGGTGAAGGAAAAACCGTTCGGATAACCGGCCTCGGCCAGCAGCGCCTTGGCCTTTTCGACGTCATAAGGATAAACGCCGGTCAGATCCTTGTAGCCGCGATCGTTCGGCGTGTAATGGCTGCCGATCGGCGTGCCGAGGCCAGACCATGCACCTTCCACCACCATCGCCCGGTCGACCGCCATCATCAGCGCCTGGCGCACCTTCTTGTCGGAGAAAGGCTTGCGGGAATTGTTCATCCCCGCCACGACCTTGAGTTCGGTATTGCCGATCACCGTTGCCAGCTTGTCGCTGCCCTCGAAAGAGGAAACCAGTTCCGGCGCGCCGAATTCCGGAAACGCATCGACATCGCCTGCCATCAACGCGGCCGACTGCGCCTGCGGGTCGTTGATGAAACGGAAGGAAGCCGTCTCCAGCTTCACCGAAACATCCTTGTTCCAGTAACCGGCATTCTTTTTCAGATCGACTTTCGTGCCCTTGGCCCAGCTGCTGAAAACAAAAGGCCCGGTTCCGACCGGATTGGTCTTGTTATCAGCAGCAGTCGATGGCTCCACCATCACGGCCGCCGGCCATCCGAACCAGTAGAGCAGGCTGCCGGTCGGCTGCTTGAGTTTCAGCACCAGCGTCGAGGCATCCGGCGTCTCGATCGTGTCGATCGAGGTGAAATAACGCTTCTGCGGATTGACGCTATCAGCGCCGCGGGCGCGGTCCAGCGTGAACTTGGCGACAGAACTGTCAAAGGCCACGCCATTGTGGAATTTCACGCCCTGCCGCAGCTTGAACGTATAGGTTTTGCCATCTGGCGAAACGTCCCAGCTCTCGGCAAGCTGCGGCTGCACCTTGCCCGCCTTGTCGATCGTCGTCAGGCCTTCGAAGATGTTCTGCCAGGTCACCTGGCCGATCATCACCTGCGCGCCGATCGTCGGATCGAGACCGCCCGGCTCCACCGTCATGCCGATCGTTGCGGCAGTCTTGGGTGCGGCCTGCGCATAGGGTGCCGCCAAGACGATGCCAGCGCCAAGCGCCAGCCCCATCACGCCACGCCGAGAGACCTGAGACCAGGAGAAAATCGTCTGCATCGTATAAGCTCCCCGTTATTCGCTGCCTGCAGCTTTGTTAAATGCAGTCTAAGGGCATTTCGCAACTGCACACAATGCTCATTCGCGACCTTCCAAGCACTTCCGACTTTGCTGAAACACGGGGTCAGACGCGGCGAAATCCTTCGCTGGCGGTCATGAGCTGCCTTGTATAGTCAGCAGAGAACGCACGGCTTTCCAGCGCATCGGCAGTAACCGTTTCAACAACCTTGCCCGACTTCATTACCGCCAGCCGCTCGCACATATGACTGATGACCCCAAGATCGTGGCTGACCATCACGAAGGTCAGTCCGCGATCTTTTCGCGCCTGCTCCAACAGGTTGAGGATTTCCGCCTGGATCGATGCGTCGAGCGCAGAGGTCGGCTCATCAAGCAGCAGAACCTTCGGCTCCAGGATCAGCGCGCGGGCGATTGCCACGCGTTGCCGCTGCCCGCCGGAAAGCTGGTGCGAATAGCGGAAGCGGAAACCCGACCCCAGACCCACCTCGTCCAGTGCCCGCATGATCCGCTGGTCGACATTGTCGAAACCATGGATCGCCAGTGGCTCCAACAACAGCCGGTCGACCGTCTGGCGAGGATGCAGCGAACCGTAGGGATCCTGAAACACCATCTGCACCGTGCGATAAAAATCCTTCGACCGGCTCCGGCCCGAATAGGACTGCCCGTTGATCGTAAGCGTCCCGGCGCTGAACGTGTTCAGCCCCGCCACCGCACGCAGCAGCGTCGATTTTCCAGACCCGCTTTCACCAACGATGCCGAAACTCTCGCCCTGAGCCACATCCACCGACACATGGTCGAGCGCGATAAACTCGTCGAACGTGACGACCATGTCTTTGACGGAAAGAACATTCGTCGTCATAGCGCCCACTCCTTCTTGCGGTCGAGCACCGGCAGCGGATGCCGGTCGGTACCGATCGTCGGCAGGCAGTTGAGCAGGCCTTGCGTATAGGGATGCTGCGCCTTGGAAAGATCCGCCGATGGCAATTCCTCCACAACGCGACCCGCATACATCACCAGCACCCGGTCGCAGAAGGACGAGACGAGCCGCAGATCATGCGACACGAAGATCAGCCCCATGCCGCGCTCAGCCACCAGCTTGTCGAGAATGCCCAGCACTTCGAGCTGTACCGTCACATCGAGCGCCGAGGTCGGCTCGTCGGCGATCAGCAGTTCAGGCCCGCAAATCAGCATCATCGCGATCATCACACGTTGCCCCATGCCACCGGAAACCTCGTGCGGATAGAGCGAAAACACCCGCTCCGGATCACGGATTTGCACCGCTTCCAGCATCGCAAGCGTGCGCGCCTTCGCCTCCGCAGTCGAGATCTTTTCATGCGTCTTCAGCGTCTCGATGATCTGCCTTCCGATGGTCGAGACGGGGTTCAGCGAATATTTCGGATCTTGCAGCACCATGCCGATCCGTTTCCCCCTGATCTCCCGCCGCTCGCGGTCGGAAATGCTCAGAAGATCACGTCCGGCAAAGTTCAGCGTCTTCGCGGTAATCTTGGCATGTTTCGGCGTCAGTCCCATGATCGCCCGGCCCGTCTGCGACTTGCCGGAACCGCTTTCGCCGACAATGCCCAGCCGTTCGCGCCCGAGCGTAAACGACACCCCACGCACGGCCTCGATCACACCGGTGCGCGTCGGAAAACTGACCCGCAAGTCTTCGACCGTCAGAAGCTTGTCCGTCCCCACAGCGCCACTCATTGCCCGGCCTCCTTCGGATCGAGCGCATCGCGCAACCCGTCGCCGAGCAGGTTGAAACCAAGCGAGACGATCAGGATCGCCGCACCCGGCATCGCCGCCACCCACCACTGATCGAGAATGAAGCGACGCCCCGATGCGATCATCGCTCCCCATTCGGGAAGCGGCGGCTGTGCGCCGAGACCGAGGAAGCCGAGACCGGCAGCGGTCAGGATGATGCCCGCCATATCGAGCGTCACACGCACGATCAGCGAGGAGAGGCAGAGCGGCATCACGTGCCGCAGGATGATGCGGAACGGCGAGGCTCCCATCAGCTTCACCGCCGAAATGAATTCCGAATTGCGAAACGTCATCGTCTCGGCGCGGGCGATACGCGCATAAGGCGGCCAAGAGGTGACAGCGATTGCCAGCACCGCATTTTCGATCCCCGGCCCGAGAGCAGCCACCAGCGCCAATGCCAGAACCAGCTTCGGAAAGGCGAGAAAGATGTCGGTAATCCGCATCAGCACTGCATCCACCCAGCCACCCGCATAACCGGAAACCGTGCCGATGATGAGACCGACGGGAGCTGCGATGATCGCCACCAGCACAACGACAAACAACGTCAGCCGCGACCCGTGGATCAGGCGCGAAAGAATATCACGCCCCTGGTCATCGGTGCCGAGCAGGTAACCCGCAGAACCCGGCGGCAGAAGCCGCGAATTGCGCAGGTCGCCCTGCACCGGATTATGCGGCGCCAGCACATCGGCAAAGATCGCAACGAGGATCAGAAGAAGAATGATGCCGAGACCGGCCAGCGCCAGCCGGTTGGCGGAAAACCGCCGCCAGATCACATAGGCGCGGCCAAGCCGTGCCTGATGCCGCGAGGTCGGCTGTTCGGATAACAGCCATTCGCGGCTATAGGGCTTTTCACTTGCCTGAAGAACACTCATCGGCTTCTCGTCCTCGGATCAAGCGTCCGGTAGAGAAGGTCGGACAATATGTTGATGGCAATGAACACCGCACCGATGACGATCGTACCGCCGAGCACGGCATTCATGTCGGCATTCTGCAGCGAGTTGGTGATATAGAGGCCAAGCCCCGGCCAGGAAAAGATCGTCTCCGTCAGAACCGAACCTTCCAGCAGCCCCGCATAGGAAAGCGCAATCACCGTCACCAGTGGCACCGCGGCATTGCGCAGCGCATGAAACCAGATGATCCGCGTCTCCGACAGCCCCTTGGCACGCGCCGCCACGATATATTCCTGCTGCAGTTCGTTGAGCATGAAGCTTCGCGTCATGCGGCTGATATAGGCAAGCGAGAAATAGCCGAGCAAGCCACCGGGCAGGATAATATGGCGGAACAGATCCCATGCCACATCCCACTGCCGCTGCCAGATCGCATCGAACAGGAAAAAGCCCGTCGCCGGCGTGAACGTATATTCGTAGACGATGTCGATCCGCCCCGGATAGGCCACCCATCCGAGCTTGGCGTAGAACAGAACCAGCGCCAGCAGGCCAAGCCAGAAGATCGGCACCGAATAACCGATCAGCCCGATCACCCGCACGATCTGGTCGGCGATCGATCCGCGCTTGACGGCGGCGAGCACTCCGAGGGGCACGCCGATCAGCGCTCCGATGATCGTGCCGATCGTCGCAAGCTCGATCGTTGCGGGAAACACCCGCGCGATATCCGCCATCACGGGATTGGTGGTCAGTACCGACGTGCCGAAATCACCCGTCAGCGCCTGCTTTATATAGATCCAGAACTGCTGGTAGAGCGGCAGATTGAGGCCAAGCTCCTCCCGCACGCGCTCGACGACATGCGCCGGCGCGCGATCGCCGACGATCGCCAGCGCCGGATCGATAGGCACCACGCGGCCGATGAAGAAGGTGACGGCCAGAAGGCCGAGAAAAGTGGTAACGACCGTGACCACGAAACGGACCACGGCCATGCCAAAGGAGGAAGCACGGCGCCGGTTGCGCCGCGTCACTGCCGTCGTATCGGTAAGCGTCAAGGAGTTCTCCTTGAGAGGAATGAAAGAGGCGAAACATCGCCGCCTGCCTCCTTCTCCCCGTAGAACGGGGAGAAGGTCCGGAGCGTAAGCGAGGGGATGAGGGGCTGCCGCAGGCGTTGCGTTCGAGGCATTGCCCCTCATCCGCCTGCCGGCACCTTCTCCCCGCGAGCGGGGAGAAGGACGAATGCCTCACCGTCCGCGCTACGACTACTTCGAAACCGGATAGACGAAGTTCGTATCGAAGCTCGGGCCGAGCTTGAAGTCCTTCAGCTTCGACGAATAACCGGCCACTTCCGTCTGCTGGAAGATGATCACAAACGGGCTCTGGGCCAGAGCCTTTTTCTGCAGGTCCTCGTAGACTGCCGCACGCTTGGCTGCATCCTTTTCAAGCAACGCCCCCTGGGCAGCCTCTTCGATGTCCTTAGGCACATCCCAGGCATTACGCCATGCCAGCGTCTTGTTCTTGCCCTCGTCGGAATTGTCGTAGTTGATGACGAAGGTTTCGGCATTCGAGTTCGGGTCGAAATAGTCCGAACCCCACTGGCCGATATAGATGTCATGGGTGCGGGCGCGGAATTTCGTCAGCGTCTGCTTGCCGTCGCCCGGAATGATTTCGAGCTTGATACCAGCCTGCGCCAGCGTCTGCTGCACGCTTTCGGCAATGCCCGTCACCGGCTGCGTGTTGCGTACATCCATGGTCACGGTAAAGCCGTCCTTCAGCCCCGCCTTGGCAAGCAGTTCCTTGGCCTTGGCGACATCCAGCTTGTAAGGGTTGTCGTTCAGCGCACCGAGCTGGCCCTTCGGCAGGAAGGTCTGGTGGATTTCGCCGATACCCTTGATCAGCGTCGCGCCGATCGCGTCATAATCGACCAGATACTTGAACGCTTCCGCCACTTCGGGCTTGGCCAGCTTCTCGTTTTTCTGGTTGAGGCTGAAATAGTAGATCGTGCCCTTCGGCGCAGACGTGATCGACAGGCCTTCCTTCTTGGAAACAGCCTCCACATCGTTCGGCTCGAGGTTACGGGCGATATCGATATCGCCGTTTTCCAGCGCCAGACGCTGGCCGGAGCTTTCCTTCATGTGGCGATAGATGACGCGCTTCAGCTTCGGCTTCTCGCCGTAATAATTCGGGTTGGCTTCCATGATGACGGCCTCGTTGGCGCGCCATGCCAGAACCTTGTACGGGCCGGAACCGGCAAAGCCGGTCTTCATCCATTCATTGCCGAAATCGCTGTCGTATTTGTAGTCCGCCGAAGGCGTCATCGCCTTGGCATGTTCCATCACCACCTTCTTGTCGACCACGGAGGCGACGGTGGCAGTCAGCACGTTCAGGACGAAGCTCGGCGCATAGGCCTTGTCGACCGTGAAGGTGAATGCGTCGGGCGCGGTCGCCTTGGCCTTCTCGGCAACATTGTCGCCGGTCAGCCCGAACTGGGTCAGCAGGAAGGCAGGAGACTTGTCGAGCTTGACGGCGCGTTCGAACGAGAAGGCAACGTCTTCGGCGGTCAGCGGGTTGCCTGAAGCAAATTTGAGGTCCGGCTTCAGCTTGAACGTATAGGTCATGCCATCGTCGGAAACCGTCCAGCTGGCCGCCAGATCACCTATGACCTTGGACGTGTCGGCCGGATCCAGCATGACCAGCTTGCTATAGGTATTGGCGGTTACTTCGGCAGTGGAAAGCTCGAAGGCTTCGCCCGGATCGATGGTGATGATGTCATCGATCGCAAAGCCTTCGACCAGCGTATCGGCCGGCGTCGCGGCGAATGCCTGCGGTGCTGCGACCAACAGCAGCGACAACGCTGCGCTCGTTGAAAGCATTCGGACGGAAGTGCGGAAAGAGTGGAGCATGATCAGTTCCCCTGTTGTCATTTGCTCATGTCCGGCCCGCTTCGGGCCGTTATTCGTGCCAGGCTTTGCCGAGAACCCTCAACCAGTTCTCGCGGGCCAGCTTGGCCAAATCCTCGCCAGCGTATCCCGCTGTTTTTAAAGCTGCAACCAGATTTTGATTGCCCGCAGCATCACGAATTTCGACCGGTACGGTGCAGCCGTCGAAGTCCGATCCGATCGCTACATGGTCGATCCCCATCCGCTCAACCATGTAGTCCACGTGGCGTATCATCTCGGAGATCGGCGTGGCCGCAATGTCCAGCCCGTCGTCGCGCAGCATGGTGACGGCATAGTTCAGGCCCACGAGCCCGCCGCTCTCCTTGATCGCGTCCATCTGCCTGTCGGTCAGGTTGCGCGCGACTGGCGTCAGAGCATGTGCATTTGAATGGCTTGCGATCAGCGGCTGGTCGGAAGTTTTTGCCACATCCCAGAACCCCTTCTCGGTAATATGCGACAGGTCGATCAGGATGCCGAGCCGGTTGCAGGCCTTGACCAGTTCGAAGCCGAGATCGGTCAGGCCCGGCCCGGTATCCGTCGTCATCGGAAAGGCGAACGGCACGCCATGGCCAAAAATGTTGTGGCGGCTCCAGACCGGCCCGAGCGAGCGAAGACCGGCCGCATGGAAGACGTCGAGATTGGCGAGGTCCGCGTCGATCGGTTCGCAGCCTTCCATGTGCAGCACGGCGGCAAATACGCCGTCCTTCATCGCCTGCCGGATATCGGCGGTGGACCGGCAGAGTTTCCAAGCCCCTGCCCGGTCCAGCCGCAGCGCGATTGCCGCCTTTTCCAGCCCTATATCCAGCGAAGGTGCGTATTCGAGCGGTGCGGCAAGCGGCGTCACATAACTCCCGTCCGGTTCGGGATCCTTGAGCACCAGATCGCCGGAGGGAATGTAGATCGCGCAAAGACCACCCGCGAGACCACCCGCTCGCGCCCGCGGCGCATCGATATGGCCTTCGGGGATACCTTTGGAGAATTCCACAACGGGATCAGCTCCCGCCTTCATGTTCCGCCAGAGCCGCAACAACACATCGTTATGGCCGTCGAACACCAGTTCCATCAAAGTCTTCCTGAAAATTTCGCTTGGGTCTTGAGGTAGGGTGTCGCGATCCTAGCCAGCAATCTCATGTCCGCAAGCCGAAAAAATCAGTGCGACCAAAGCTCTTCGCCGGCCTTGCTCAGTATCGGCGTGCGAAAACAGGAAACCACGCGCTCCTTCCACTGTGGCCCGAAATCGTCGAGCTTCTTTTCCCAGCGGTCCGATTGCAGCATGGCAGCGCCGATCACCACCGGCTCGATCCCGAGCGAAGTCATCAGCGTCAGCCCGGAAATGATCGAGGTGCCGGAGGAAATCACGTCATCGATGAGCGCCACGCGCTTGCCTTCGATGAGCGGCATCATCCGCGGGTCGACATAAAGCCGTTTCTGTTGTTCGGGTGTGGTGATCGAGGAAAGCGGCACCGAAAGCTCCTCGTCATACCAGAACTTCTTCGATGTCCCGAGCGGTACATCACGGGCAAAACCCAGCATCCGCGCCACCGCAGCGGCAAGCGTCAGGCCCAGTGTCGGCAGGCCGACAATCACTTCCGGCCGAAGTGCCGCGATCTTCGGCGCCAGATCGGCGGCGAGCGCATCCTGCACATCGAAACTCGCCTGATTGATGATCAGCGATGCCAGCGCATGTTGTCCGTCTGAAAGCGGCCGGATCGGCAGCCTGAGCTGTTCGCCACTGTCGAGCCGTGCCGGAAAGAAACCGGAAAAAGGCCCGGCCTCATCGAAAGAATCGGGAGCATGCAGCTCCTGCCAGAATTCATGCGGCTGCATCGCTTTTCCCAACCCTATTCTATGCCAGAATTTCCAGTATCGGGCTCTCCATTAGCGTGCCGGTGGTCACGTCGGCAATGCCCCGGTCGGTCTGATGTGGCCCTGCATTGCAGGCCAGCGTCGCGCCGAAACAGGCCTTGAACACCAGATAGGGCGGCTCCCAGTCGACGACCTTGTCCATTGCCGCACGGATAGCCCGGAACTGATCGGCAACCACCTCGACCGGCTCTTCGGACACGAGGCCCGCCAGCGGCAGCGGAAGCAAGCTCACCACCTTGCCGCCGATCGCAACCGCCATACCGCCACCCGACGCGATCACCGCATTGGCAGCCGCAGCCATGTCGCGCGGATCAGAACCGAAAACGGTGAGGTTATGGCTGTCATGCGCCACGGTCGTCGCGAAAGCGCCCTTCCACTTGCCCCATCCGGTGAGGAAACCCAACCGGGTGCGGCTGTCGACACGGCCATGGCGATGAGTCACGGCGATCAACACCGATTCCTGCGGGGGTACCACGAACCCGTTTTCGACAACCGCATCCGCCTGCCCCCAGCGTGTGAACCGCGGCCGATCAATGGTCGCGACCCTCACCCGGGTACCTTCAGAGCGAAGTTTGAAATCGTCTTCCTGCAAATTCTGCAGCTTTACGGAACGACGCAGCGGATTGGGGTTCATCCGGCACACGTCACCCATCATCTTTCCATCGCGCGAGACGATGTGGCCGCTCGCCACGACCGCACGTGTGCGAAAATCCTTGAGGTCCTCGAAGAGCACGATATCTGCCCGGCGGCCCGCCGCGATCAACCCGAGATCGGCGCGGCCGATCCTGACCGATCCGTTCAGCGTCGCCGCCTGCAGCGCCCATTCCGGCTTCATCCCGTAGCGCACCAGCCGGCGCACCACGTCATCGAGACCGCCGCCATCGACGAGATCGTCAGGGAACACGTCGTCGGTGCAGATCGTCACCGTCTGCGGCAGATGCCCAAGCGTGTTCAGCGCTTCGACGAATTCCGGCAGAAGATGGTCATGCGAGCCACGCATCTCGATCGTCAGACCGGCACGCAGCTTCTGCATCAGGTCTTCGGCGGAAGTCAGCTCATGATCGGACGTGACGCCAGCCGTCATGAAGGCTGCAAGATCACCGCCGGCGAGGCCGCGAGCATGGCCGCTCACCAGCTTTTCCGAAACGAGTGCATTCTGCACGATATTGCTGATGCGCGGTTCGCGGTCGATCACGCCGCGCATGTTCATCACTTCAGCAAGACCGGCAATCTTCGGCCACAGCAGCATTTCATCGATCACATCGGCATCGAAATCCGCGCCGGCAACCTCGTAGCCGGGGGCGGAAGGAACGCAGGACGGTGCCATGACGACGGCCCTTAGCGGCAAGGAGCGGACAGCCTCCACAGACCATGCCACGCCATCGACACCACAGACATTACCGAACTCATGCGGATCCCAAACCACCGTCGTCACACCGCGCGGCACCACGGTCTCTGCATAGGTCGCCGGCGTCACCATCGAGCTTTCGATATGCATATGCGTGTCGATCAGACCTGGCGAAACGAACGCGCCGGTCGCATCGATCACCTGCGCCGCATCCGAGCGCGCACCGCGCTCGTGGACGCTGACGATAAGCGGCCCGACAATACCGATATCGGCGGGACGAAGCTCGCCGGTCACCACATCCACCAGCATGCCGCCGGAAATCAAAATGTCGAAGGGCGCATCTCCGCGTGCGACCTTCACGGCATTGTCGCGAAAGCACGGTTCGGTAAATTCGCCAACGGTTGCGATAATGTCCTTCACCAGCTTGCCTCCGCCTTCAATGCATCGAGAATGGATTGCTTGGCCTTTTCAGCATCGATATCCGCCGCGAATTGCGCATTGAATTTTGCCTTGCCCGCTCGTGTCTCGACCACGGTGCGCCCGCGCGTGTGACTGCCCGTCAGCTCCATGTCGATCCGTGCATCCTGCCATGTCGCAAGATCCGGCTGCACGAAGGCAACCGCCGCAACAGCGTCGTAAAGCGACATCGCCTTACGCCCGCGGCTGGTAGCGATCGAAACGAAACCAGCAAGCAGATCGGCCAGCAGCGTTGCATTGCGGCCACCGGCAGAGCGCACCGGCTCGACATCTTCCGGCGCGCAAAGCACCTTGCGGCACAGATCGAGATCGACCATCCGGAACGGAATGCCGTGAGCGAGAACGATCGCCACCGCTTCCGGATCGGCAAAGGCGTTGAACTCGGCGGAGGCCGTGTGATTGCCGGCCGTCAGTCCGCCGCCCATCCATGTCAGGTCGGTGATCTTGACGGCGAGGTCCGGTCGCGCCAGCGCCACGGCGGCAATATTGGTGAGAGGCCCAAGCGCCAGAATGCGTCGCTCGCCTTCGCTGCGCTCCAACCATGAACAAAGCGCCTCAAACGCATCCTCGACGAACGTATCCGGACCGGCCGGCAGGGCTTCACCCGCAGTCGGCATGCCCGCGTCGCTCAGGATCGAAACCGCTGTCTCCAGCTTGCCGAGAACCGGCTTTGCCCGCCCGGCGTGAATGGGAAACGGCCAGACGAAGGCAGCGGCGGCGCCAGCCGCATTGCGGCGCACCTGATCCAGCGGCGCATTGCCCAGGACAAGCGAAATCCCGTCGATGGCAAGCCCGCCATGGGCGACAACCATGATGGCGGCCAGATCATCGAACCCCATATCGGTATCGATCCAAACACCCATTTCAAGCACACTCCAAAAATACAACCGGACGATCCATTGGGGCGTCCATATACACGAGAGATTGAGGAGAAAGGATAAGGGTTTTCACCTACCATCCTTCCGAGCATGCGCGGCAGCAGCCACAACCGAATGCATCGTCGGACCCGTCGATTGCCGGATCACCAGCTTCATCGGCACACCATCACAATCCGGCCTCGCGGCGATCATGCTGCCGGCTGCGGCCTCACCGTTTCCAATCGCGTGACCAAGAGCCTCGACCGCACATTCCGCAATCGTCGCAAGGTCCTGCCGCAAGGTCGTGATCGGCGGCATAACGACAGATGACCAGACAAGATCGTCGAAACCGCTGACACTGGCCTGAAGCGGAACGTCGATACCGTCACGCTGCAATTCGGTGAGCGCACGTAGCGCCAGAAGATCATAAACGGCAGCAAAGCCGGTAAACCCGTCAGCAACCCGGGCAGAGAGACCGAGCGCGCAACCCACTCCCTGCGAAGCCTCAAGATCTCCCACCCACAGGGTCTCGCAGCAAACATCCTTGCCGAGACCCGCCTTCAGGCCACCGATCCGGTCATTCTGCACATTCGATTCCCGGCTATGGGCGATCAGCAGCACCTTCCTGTGCCCGAGAGAAGCAAGATGACGCCCCATCTGCACGCCGCCCTCCCAATGGTCGGACGACACAGTGTTGCCGGGCGTCGAGGGGCTATCGATGATCGCCACGGGCGTGCCTATATCTGCGATCCGCGATCCACGACGGGGAACGACGATCATCCCGTCGACACCGCGTTCGATCAGGCGGCCGATTGCCGCCGTCTGCTGGGCAATCTCTCCGCGACTGTCAGCAATCAACACGCCGAAACCGGCGGAAGCCGCCGCCTGCTCGATTGCCTGCGCGATCTGCGGAAACAGTGGATTGGAGATATCCGGCAGCACCAGCCCGATAACGCCTGTCCGCCCCGTTCTGAGCGCCCGCGCTGCATGGCTCGGCACATAACCAAGCTCCTCCGCCGCCTGCCGGATTTTCGCTGAAAGCTCGGCGGAGACCCGCCCCTTGCCGGAAAGCGCATTGGACACGGTTGCCGAAGACACACCAAGGGCGGCGGCAATTTCCGTCATCGTCGCTGGCGTCCGACCAACACTCATCGTCCTGCTGCGTTCCAAGATGATTAATCGTTTAACCAACTATACCCGCTCACATGCCAAATGTCGAGCGCAACACAACCTTTCATATAGAGTAATGCACAGCCGTTGCTACCAGGCCACGATTTCCTGCCGATAGCGCGCCACTTCTTCCATCAGCCATGCCCGAAACGCGACAACCGGCGGAAAACCGGCCTTTGCCTGCGGCGCGACCACGTAATAGGCGCTGGGACTGACCACCTGATGCGGAAATGCTTCCACCAGCTGCCCGCTCGCCAGTTCCGTATCGATCAGAAAAAGCGGCATCAGCCCGACACCCAGGCCGGCAATACAAGCCTGCGTCACGCTGCCGAATTGTTCGAAGCGCATGCCCTCGCTCATGCTGCCGGCAATCCGAAGGCTCTCGAACCAATGCTTCCACCCGCCCGGCCGTGACGCCATATGCAGAAGCGGCAGGCGCAACAGATCTTGCGCTTTGCCGACAGGATGAGAGCTAAGAAACGCAGGCGAGCAGACCGGAGCCACCATCTCGTCCATCAGGAAGATACATTCGGCACCCGGCCATTCGGGTTGACCGACATGGATCGCCATATCGATACCATCCCGGTCGAAATCGAACACTCCGATACGGGTCGCGAAATTCAGCGTAATCTCCGGATGCCGTGCAACGAAGCCCGGAATGCGCGGCATCAGCCAGCGCGTACCGAATGTCGGCAGGATCGCCAGGTTGAGCTGGTCGCTATGTCGTTTGGTCATGGCATGGAGCGAAGCCGAGCGGATCTGCGACAGGGCACCTGCAATCGCTTTCGCAAATTCCGCACCCGCCGATGTCAACACGACGCCACGGCTTGTCCGGTCGAAAAGCAGCACGCCCAACTGCTCCTCCAGCCCGGAAACCTGACGACTTATAGCCCCTTGCGTCAGCGACAGCTCGTCTGCCGCCAGCGAAAAACTGCCCAGCCGCGCAACGGAATCGAAGGCGGCAAGCGCCGAGGTGGAAGGCAGGAGTTTTCGCGACAGCTCTTTCATGCCCTATTACTAACCCTCATGGCCGATTGAGTAAACGGGCCTTGCGACAAACGACCACAGGACGATAATCTACACGGGAAATTGCTTGGCGATTGAGACACCCGTCCCGTCCAAAAACATCGGAGACCCCCTTGGCCTTTATCTGGAACGACCCCTTCCTCATCGAAGATCAGCTGACCGAAGAGGAGCGTATGATCCGCGACGCGGCGGCCGCCTTTGCCAAGTCCGAACTCCTGCCACGGGTCGAGGAAGCCTATCTTGAGGAAAAGACCGATGTCGGCCTCTTCAAGCTGATGGGTCAGACCGGCCTCCTCGGCGTCACGCTTCCGGAAGAATATGGCGCAGCCAATGCCTCCTACGTCGCCTATGGCCTCGTCGCCCGCGAGATCGAACGGATCGATTCTGGCTACCGCTCGATGATGAGCGTCCAGTCCTCGCTGGTCATCTATCCGATCTTCGCCTACGGCTCCGACGAGCAGAAAAAGAAATATCTGCCCGGCCTCGTCTCGGGCGAACTGATCGGCTGTTTCGGCCTGACCGAGCCGGATGCCGGCTCCGATCCCGGCGGCATGAAGACCCGCGCTGAAAAAATCGAGGGCGGCTACCGCCTGCGCGGCTCGAAAATGTGGATTTCCAATGCACCAATCGCCGACGTATTCGTCGTCTGGGCAAAGTCGGAAGCCCATAATAACGAGATCCGCGGCTTCGTTCTGGAAAAGGGCATGAAGGGCCTCTCGGCGCCTAAGATCGGTGGCAAGCTCTCGCTGCGCGCCTCCATCACCGGCGAGATCGTCATGGATAGTGTCGAAGTCGGCGAAGACGCGCTTCTTCCAAATGTATCGGGACTAAAAGGTCCGTTCGGCTGCCTCAACCGCGCCCGCTACGGCATTTCCTGGGGCGTCATGGGCGCGGCGGAAGACTGCTGGTTCCGCGCCCGCCAGTATGGCCTTGATCGCAAGCAGTTCGGCAAGCCGCTCGCCGGCATGCAGCTTTACCAGAAGAAGCTGGCCGACATGCAGACCGAAATCACACTTGGCCTTCAGGCCAGCTTACGCGTCGGCCAGCTGATGGACCAGCATCGGATGGCGCCGGAAATGATCTCCATCGTCAAGCGCAACAATTGCGGCAAGGCGCTGGATATCGCTCGCCAAGCCCGCGACATGCATGGCGGCAACGGCATCCAGGTCGAATACCACGTCATGCGCCATTCGCAGAATCTGGAAACGGTCAACACCTACGAAGGCACCCACGACGTCCACGCCCTCATCCTGGGCCGCGCTCAAACGGGCATTCAGGCGTTTTTCTGATCGACGCCAACGACGCAGGTAATGTCACGCTGAAGCTCGGCCGCCTTGCGAGCCGGGCTTTTTTTACGCGTTCGGCTCGATCTGGCCCGTTGGCGGCCGGTTCCGGCCATTCAGCACGGGCCGCCATTTCATCATCCGCCGGATTGCCGCCCTCTGCTCCGCATTAGAAATCGCGTGAACCGTCCGGTAGAAGGAATAGACGAGATAGGCAGGCAGCAGAACCGCTGCACCCTTCGCTGTCAGAGGCACGCGATATTGAATCCGGACTGTCTGCGCGTTCGACCACCGTTCCTTGTAGTCCATGCGCAGTATCCGCATGTCGAAATCCAGGCCATGCTCGAAACACCAGCGCACCGTATCCTCGATGATCAGCATGCCTGGTGAATAACGTGAATAATCGGGGTCAAAACTGGTGGTCAAAAGCTCGACGCGCGTGCGGTCGATCATGGTCAGGAACGCTGCTATCGGCTTGCCGTCCAGCGTAAGGCGAAAGAGCCCCACGCGCCCCAGCTCACCGCGCTTCATCGAAGCCGCCAGAAAAAACGCACGCGCCTCGCCCTTTCCAAGCCATGGGCATGACTTGTCCATGCGACGGAGCCAGCGTCGCTTCTCCTCGATCACCCAATCGATCGTCTCGACGGAACTGGCATAATCTTCCGGAAGTTCGAACCGCAGCTCACCAAGTTTTTGAAGTCTCTTGCGCCCCTGCTTCAGGTTGGTGCGGAATTTGGAAGAATAGAACGGGAGCAGATCATCGAGGTTTTCCACGCCACGCCGTTCGATCATGTAACTATCCAACGGATTGGGAATTTGAAAGGCGCCCGTTCTTTCCAGCACCTGCCGCACGGCGCCATCCTGTTCAACAAACGGCACCTCGATGATATCAGCCATCGGACGCAGGAGCGCCATCAACTCCCTGCAGATTTCGGCCGTATTCATATCGGGCGCTATCAGCGGATCACCATACTCCTCATGCATGCCGCACCCCAGCGGCTCGAGACGGGTCGCAGGGCCTAGCCTGTTTCGCTGGAACGGCCAGACCGCAACCAGCCGACGATCAGACCAGATAGTCGCGCATATCAACCGGTCACCTGCAGAAGCGTCCCTCGTCTCCCACCCCAGCTTTGCCCACTCAAAGGTCTGCGTGTAGTGGCACGTCACGACTGATCGCGCGAGGTCGTTCCACTCATCTTCAAGTTGAACGAAAGCCTCCACGCCGTCGACTAAAACAGAGCGCAACATCCGACCTCCCCTTCGGATTCACCGTGGGCCTAAATAAAAACCCATCTTGATTTAATCGATAACAAACAAACACCAAATAAACAAAGCATATTTAGGCGCATCACAAATACACTTTCGTGATTTACATTCATCAAACTGAAATAAAAGACAACTTACGAGCTGAGAGCCAGATTTCCTCAAATAATTGGAGAAGAAGACGACAACCGGTCTCAAGGCATGGAAACTCACAGTTCGCGCCGCTATTCGTCATTGGCCAAGGCGATGCGCCGGGTGTATCAACGCGATGCAGCTCGAAGAAAGCGATAACCACGCACAGGAAAGACCTCGCAAAGCATGCACGCAACGGATGACGCGGGAAAAACCGTCGCTCAGAACGATACCGAGAACCAATTCGATGTCGGCGATCGTCTGCGCCTCGTGCGGCAGAGCTACGGTCTGTCGCAGCGGGCATTGGCGGTAAAGGCCGGCGTTACCCATTCGCTCGTATCACTGATCGAAAAGAACAAGGTCAGCCCTTCCGTCGCGTCGTTGAAGAAGATTCTCGAGGCGATCAACTATCCGCTGACGGATTTCTTTGCGCTTGCCCTGCCGCCCGTCGACCAGATTTTCTTTCGCGCCGACGAACTGACACCCTTGTCGAAAGGCCCGCTGACGCTGCTTCAGGTCGGCGATGCGAAATCCCATAGCGTCCAGATCTTTCACGAATTCTACGAGCCAGGCGCCGATACCGGCGAAACCATGCTAGCCCACGAGGCTGAGGAAGGCGGGGTTGTCGTCGCCGGCGAACTGGAAGTGACTGTCGGCAACCAGATCCGCATCCTGAAACGCGGTGATGCCTATTTGTTCAACAGCCGCCTGCCGCATCGTTACCGAAATATCGGCACGGAACGCTGCGAAGTCGTCAGCGCCGTTACGCCGCCCTATCTCTAATCGGCAGACCGCCAATCGTTAATCCAATTAGTATGACTTTTTTGACCGCACCGCCGGTTGATTGTCGGCAGTGATTGTCTTAACTCAGGCACCGGAACCCATCCGCCCCTTCTGCCCGCGGCACCCCGCCGCGCGACCTGACGTTTCAAAACGAAAGTGGACCCCCATGCAGACCTATCCCGACGTAAAGCTTTTCATCAACGGCGAATGGCGCGATGCCATCGGCGGCGAAACGATCGAAGTGACCGATCCGGCCACCGACGAAGTGATCGGCAAGATCGCCCATGCCCGCAAGGCGGACCTTGATCTCGCGCTTCAAGCCGCTGACAAGGGTTTCAAGATCTGGCGTGACACGGCTCCCTTCGACCGCTCGAAGCTGATGCGCAAGGCAGCCGACATCCTGCGCGAACGCGCTGATGCGATCGCCTGGCTTATGACCCGCGAACAGGGCAAGCCGCTGGCACAGTCCAAGATGGAAATCATGGGTGCAGCCGACACGATCGACTGGTTCGCCGAAGAGGCACGCCGCACCTATGGCCAGATCATCCCGGCCCGCTTCTCCGGCGTCGCCCAGATGACCATCAAGCAGCCGGTCGGCCCGGTCGCAGCCTTCACCCCGTGGAACTTCCCGATCAACCAGATCGTCCGCAAGCTTTCCGCAGCCGTTGCCACCGGCTGCTCGATCATCGTCAAGGCCCCGGAAGAAACTCCGGCATCGCCTGCCGAACTGATCCGCGCCTTTGCCGATGCCGGCATCCCCGCTGGCGTCATCGGCCTCGTCTACGGCATTCCGGCCGAAGTATCCGAGTACCTGATCCCGCATCCAGTCATCCGCAAGATCTCGTTCACCGGCTCCACCCCGGTCGGCAAGCATCTCGCAGCACTTGCCGGCAAGCACATGAAGCGCGCCACGATGGAACTCGGCGGTCACGCTCCGGTCATGGTCTTCAACGACGCCGACCTCGACAAAGCGATCGAAATCAGCGCCATGTCGAAGTTCCGCAATGCCGGTCAGGTCTGCGTCTCCCCGACCCGCTTCCTGGTTCAGGATGGTATCGCCGACAAGTTCCTTGACGGTTTCGTCAAGGCTGCCGAAGCCATCAAGGTCGGCAACGGCCTGGAGGCCGATACCGTCATGGGTCCGCTTGCCAACGAGCGCCGCATCCCGGCCATGGAAGCGCTGATCCAGGACGCAGTCTCGAACGGCGGCGAACTGAGGACCGGCGGCAAGCGCATCGGCAACAAGGGCAATTTCTTCGAACCGACGGTTCTTGCCAACGTCCCGACCTCGGCCAAGATCATGAACGACGAGCCCTTCGGCCCGATCGCCATCATCAACCGCTTCTCGACCTATGAGGACGCGATCACCGAGGCCAACCGCCTGCCCTTCGGCCTTGCATCCTACGCCTTCACCGGGTCGGTCAAGACTGCCCATGCACTCGGCCGCGAAGTCGAAGCCGGCATGCTGACGATCAACCACAACGGCCTCGCCCTGCCGGAAGTCCCCTTCGGCGGCATGAAGGATTCGGGCTACGGCACCGAAGGCGGCTCGGAAGCCGTCGCCGCCTATCTCGAAACCAAATACGTTACCCAGATGAACTGATCGCCTCATCCGCGATCGCATTTGCGAACCGGCCGGAGCCAGCGCTCCGGCCGGTTTTCTTTTTGGGCCTTGCCTGCATCAACGGAGTGGAATACGAAAACAAATAGTGAACATACGGATATAATGATGGCCGAGCCGGAAATGGAAACCGCCCCTCTCCTGAAGGAAATCTTCAACCATGACCGGCTGAGCCATTTCGCCCGCGAGATCTCCACGATCCATCCGGCTTTCGATGGCGAGCGCTTTCTCCAACTCGCATCCGAAGGATTGGACGATCTGAGTATCATGCAGCGTCTGCGGCAGGTCGCTGTATCCTTCCATGCGACATTACCCGGCCCCTACGAAAAGAACATAGAGATCCTCTGGGACCTCGCGCCACGCATCAACCACGGCTTCGCCTCGATCACCCTGCCGGAATATGTGGCGCTTTACGGTCAGGACCACTTTGACCTGTCGATGAGGGCCCTCGCTTTTTTCACCCGCTTCGGCTCATCCGAATTCGCCATCCGGCATTTCCTCTTGAAAGACATGCCGCGCACGCTCGCGATGATGCAGAACTGGTCGATGGACGAAAACGAGCATGTCCGCCGCCTCTCCTCGGAAGGCTGCCGCCCGCGCCTGCCCTGGTCTTTCCAGCTGAAACAGCTGATCGCCGATCCCTCGCCGGTCACCCCGATCCTGGAAAATCTGAAAAGCGACCCGAGCCTTTATGTCCGCAAGTCCGTAGCCAACCACCTGAACGACATCACCAAGAATCATCCAGGCTGGGTTCTGACAAAGCTGTCGCACTGGGATCAGTCGGATGCTCGTACCGCATGGATCACCAAACAGGCATTGCGCACCCTGATCAAGAAGGGCGATACCCGTGCCCTGCACGTCTTCGGTGCAGGCCACAAGGCGGAGGTAAAAGTCGAAACCTTCTCGGTAACGCCGTCATCGCTCGTGCTCGGCGGTGCGGTCCAGATAACGGCGAAGCTCACCTCGACCGGCTCCACGATTCAGAAATTAGTGATCGACTATGCCATCCATTACGTGAAGAAGACCGGCGGCACATCGAAAAAGGTGTTCAAGTGGAAGGAACTGACGCTCGAGCCGCATGCCCGCGCCGAACTCACGATCACCCGCCCCATCCGCAACTTCACCACCCGCGTTCATTATCCGGGAACACATCTGGTGGAATTCATCATCAATGGCGAAGTGCTGGGCGAGACCGCGTTTGATCTTGTGGCTTAGGCAGCAAGCGACTTCCAGGACCCCCTTATTCATGGGATTGAAGATATCTGAAAGCGCCGGCTACATTCGATGCGATCAGATAGGAACTGCTGTTCATGCGCGGTCCCCAATCAACCCGAACCAACCGTGCCCGCTCGCTCCGACAATCGGACAACGAGGCCGAATCGAGGCTATGGAGCGAGCTTCGAAACCGCCGACTGAACGGCTTTAAATTCGTCCGCCAACTTCCGATCGGCCGATATTATGCAGACTTCGCCTGTCGAGAAGGCAATTTAGTTATAGAGGTGGACGGCAGCCAGCATGCGGACAGCGCCTATGATCGACGCCGTGACGAATTCATGAATCTGGAAGGTTGGTCGGTTGCACGGTTTTCCAACAGCGGCGTTTTCGACCGAAAGAACGAAGTATTGGAAACGATCGTCGCTATTCTCGATGGGAGACTGACTGGACCCGAAGTCTCAGCTGACTTTAGGTTTTGTCCTTCGTATCGAAAACGCGGACCATGAAGATATCCGGGCGTCCGCCCCTCATCCGCCTGCCGGCACCTTCTCCCCGCCAGCGGGGCGAAGGACCTGTGACGCAACACCTCTGCCACTCTCCAACGCCTCGCAAGGCACGTCCCCTCTCCCCGCCTGCGGGGAGAGGGTCAGGGTGAGGGGCAGACGCCGAATGTGATGGTCGACCCGACCTTACTTCCGCTTCTCAAACCCACCTTTACCGGCAGGCTTCTTCTTGAAAGGCTTGTCGCCGTCGGCCTTTGCAAACGGCTTGTCGCCAAAGGCCTTCTTCTTGAACGGCTTATCACCGAAAGGCTTGTCGCCGCTTTTCTTGGCAAAGTCGCCCTTCGGCTTTTCACCCCAGACGTCGTCGTCCATGCGGCGTTCGGCGCTGGCCTTTTCGCCCTTTGGCTTCCAGTCCTTGCGCGGCGCATCGCCGAACGACTTATCACCATCCTTGAAAGGCTTCTTTTCGCGGAACGGCTTGTCACCAAAGGCCTTGTCGCTACGCGGGCCATCCTTGGCGAACGGCTTGTCCTTGCGGAAACCATCCTTCTTCGGACCATCCTTCCAAGGCTTGTCCATCCGCGGACCTTCGCGCTTGGTAAAGCCCTCGTCATCCGTGCCACGGGAGAACTTCGAAAAGTCGGGAGCGGCGTCCAGACGCGTCACGCGAATGCCGCGATCCATCATCTTGTCCTTGCCGAGCTTGGCCATGAACTTGTCGGCATGTGCCTCGGCGATCTCGATGAAGGTCTCGTCGGCCTGCATCTTGATCGCGCCGATCTCGTTCTTGCTGAGATCACCGCTCTTGCAGATCGTCGGGATCAGCCAGCGCGGTTCGGCGCGCTGCTTGCGGCCGACAGACAGCGAGAACCACACGGCCGGGCCGAAATCGCCGCGCGGGGTGAGCGGCCGCGAGGCCGGATCGCCTTGGGCGCCGTCACGCGGCTTGCGCGCTTCCAGCGACACGACGCTGACATCTTCCGGCGCGGAATTCTTGCCGCGATACAGCGAGACGAAAGCGGTCGCGAGCTTTTCGGCGTCGAAACGCTCGATGAGCTTGGCGATCAGAGCCTGCTCGTCTTCATTGGTCGTCACTTCGGTGAAGATCGGATCAGCAAACAGACGCTCCTCGTCACGAACAGTCACCTCGTCGGCCGAAGGCGGGTTGGCCCATGTCGGCTCGACCTTGGCGCCGAACAGCAGACGCTCGGCCTTACGGCGCTGGGTAACCGGCACGATCAGCGCACTGACGCCTTTGCGGCCAGCACGGCCGGTACGGCCCGAACGGTGCAGCAGCGTTTCCGAATTGGTCGGAAGATCCGCATGGATGACCAGTTCGAGACCCGGCAGATCGATGCCGCGGGCGGCAACGTCGGTCGCGATGCAGACGCGGGCGCGACCATCGCGCATCGCCTGCAGCGCATGGGTGCGCTCGTTCTGGGTCAGTTCACCCGACAGCGCCACGACGGAAAAATTGCGGTTGGAAAGCCGCGCATGCAGATGATTGACGGCCGCACGCGTCGAGCAGAACACGATCGCATTCGGTGCTTCGTAATAGCGCAGCACGTTGACGATGGCATTTTCACGGTCGGACGGCGTGACCAGCAGGGCGCGATAATCGATATCGACATGCTGCTTCTGTTCGGCAGCCGTCGCGATGCGCACGGCATCACGCTGATAGCTTTTCGCCAGCTTGGCGATCGCAGCCGGAACGGTGGCCGAGAACATCAGCGTGCGGCGTTCGTCCGGAGCGGATTCAAGGATGAATTCCAGGTCTTCGCGGAAACCGAGATCGAGCATCTCGTCGGCTTCGTCGAGCACGGCCACCCGAACCTCGGACATGTCGAGCGCGTTGCGGCGGATATGGTCGCAGATACGGCCCGGCGTGCCGACGACGATATGCGCGCCACGCTCCAGCGCCCGGCGCTCGTTGCGGATATCCATGCCGCCGACGCAGGACGTGATCACGGCACCGGCTTCGGCGTAAAGCCAATCCAGTTCGCGCTTCACCTGCATGGCAAGCTCGCGGGTCGGCGCAATGACGAGTGCGAGCGGCGCGGCGGCGCGGCCAAAACTGTCGCGATCTTCAAGCAGGGTGGGCGCCATGGCGATGCCGAAGGCCACCGTCTTGCCGGACCCCGTCTGGGCGGAAACCAGCGCGTCGGACGTAGCAAGCGCCGGGTCCAGCATTGCCAGCTGCACGGGGGTCAGCGTTTCGTAACCACGCTTCTGCAAAGCCTTCGCGATCGCCGGAACGGCGCCGTTGATATCGGTCATCAATGTTGTCTTTCGGAATGTACCGCGCCTGCTGGCGCCTTGGCTGCAACGATCGCAGCCGAACGTTTGCGCCGTCCCTATAGGGTAAGCTGCAAAAAGTCAAAGCATGGGTGGTTTGCGCGGGAAGCGCGTGTATCGAAATGAGCTATGCTGATTTGATAATGGTATGGTCGGCACCGCAATTTGCGCAGCGCTTGCCGGGAAATGTTCGTTGCGGCAACCAGCTGATTTTGTCAGTTCGAAAGAGCGATATGGTTTTACGTCGGCTGAAGATCGAGACCCCACACATCCGGCATTTAAACCAAAACAGCACAGGCAAACTATGGGCCAGCCAAATAATGGAGCCAACCACCTGTCCCGGAATGCCGTATATCCGCGTGAGATAAGACAGCCAGAAGGTTGACGTGATAAAAACGAACAACGCCCATCCGACGTATAGCCAGGACTTTCGATAGAGTGACATCAGATCGCAACCTAATCCTATGACACCATCTACCGCTGCTTAGTCACGATCCGCAACCCGACGAAGCGCTGAGATCTTACACCCCAAACACCTTCGCCCTTCTCAGCGTCACGTACCCGGCCTCACCGGCCTTCACCACCCGCTCCGGCTCCACATCGAATTCCAGTGCCTCGCCAGCATCCGTCATCGCCAGCACGCGCCGGCCATCCGCCCGGTCGAGCACACGCGTGATCTCCGCCGCAATCCCCGGCCCTTCCTCAGACCAGTCTATATCGCTCGGCCGCGCATAAAGTTCGCCCCTGCCATCGGCCACACCCGCAGCCTCGATGGAAAGCCCGCCAACGTGAGCCCGGCCGTCCTTCACCTCGGCGGCGATCACATTGGCATCGCCGAGAAATTTCATCACGAAGGCGGATTTCGGATCACGGCACACTTCCTGCGGCGTGCCCTGCTGCACGATCTGCCCGTCCTTCAGGATCACCACCCGGTCAGCCAGATCCAGCGCCTCCTCCTGGTCGTGGGTGACGAACAACGTCGTGATCCCGAGTTCCGAATGGATCTCGCGCAACCAACGGCGCAGGTCACGGCGCACATTGGCATCGAGCGCCCCGAACGGCTCGTCGAGCAGCAGCACCTTGGGATCGACAGAAAGCGCACGGGCCAGCGCCACGCGCTGCCGCTGGCCGCCGGAAATCTGCGCCGGGAACCGGTCGCCCAGCCCTTCGAGCCGCACCAGACGAAGAAGATCAGCCACACGGCTGTCGATCGCCGCCCGGTCGCGCTTCACCTTCGAAACCTTCATGCCGAAAGCGATATTGTCGGCCACCGTCATATGCGGAAAAAGCGCGTAATGCTGGAAGACGAAACCGACGCCGCGATCACGCACCGGAATGTCGGTCGCGTCCTGATCGCCGAAATGGATCGCGCCGTGATCGGCATATTCCAGCCCCGCCACCATGCGCAGGATCGTGGTCTTGCCCGAGCCGGATGGACCGAGCAGCGCAACCAGCTCGCCGCTTTCGATATCGAGCGACACGCCCTTGACGGCGCGAAAGGTCTCAAAGGTTTTGACGACGTTTTCGAGGCGGATCTTCATGCTGTTTTCTCTGCCGGATTTGTCTGTTTGCGGACGCGGCCAGCACCCTGGCGCTCAAGCGCCACCTTGGCGATGATGGTGAAGACGGCGATCAACGCCAGGATCGAGGCGGCGGCAAAAGCGCCGGTCGCGTTATAGTCGTGATAGAGCAGTTCGATATGCAGCGGCAGCGTATTGGTCTGGCCGCGGATATTGCCGGACACGACCGAGACCGCACCGAACTCGCCCATCACGCGGGCATTGCACAGGATCACACCGTAAAGCAGCGCCCACTTCACGTTCGGCAGCGTCACGGAAAAGAAGGTGCGCCAGCCGGAAGCACCAAGCGAGGTCGACGCCTCCTCCAGATCTCTGCCTTGCGCCTGCATCAGCGGGATCAGTTCACGCGCAACGAAGGGAGCGGTGACGAACATCGAGGCGATGATGATACCCGGAACGGCAAACAGGATCTTGATGTCATGCGCATCGAGCCACGGCCCGAACAGCCCCTGCAGCCCGTAAACGAACAGATAGGCGACACCGGCAACGATGGGCGACACGGAAAACGGGATTTCGATCACCACGAGCAGAAACCGCTTGCCCCAGAAATCGAATTTCGTGACTGCCCATGCGGCGGCAATGCCGAAGACGGTATTGACCGGCACCGCAATCAGCGCCGCCAGCACCGTCAACATCACCGCATGCAGCGTATCGGGATGCACGACCGTATCGCGATAGAGCTGCCAGCCCTTCGAAAACGCCTCGACGCCGATAATGACCAGCGGCGCGATGATGACGAAGGCGACGAGCACGAAAACGATGCCGATCAGCGAGCGGCGAAACAGCGGCGCGTCACCGACGCGCGGCGGCTTGCGGCGGGTGGAAACTGTGCTCATGGCTTATCCCTTCACCGTGTAACGCAGTGCCCGCGCCTGCAGCCAGTTGGTAACGGCCAGCATGAAGAAGGCGGCCAGCAGCAGGACCGAGGCGATCGCTGCGGCGGCTTGGTAATCATATTCCTCCAGCCGGATGAAGATCAGCAATGCGGTGATTTCCGTCGACATCGGCTGGTTGCCGGCGATGAAGATGATCGCGCCGAATTCACCCAGGCAGCGGGCAAAGGACAAGGAGACGCCGGCAAGAAGCGCAGGCGCAAGCAGCGGCAGGATGACCTTGCGAAAGATTGTCCAGTCCGATCCGCCGAGCGATTGCGCCGCCTCTTCCAGCGCCGGATCGAGATCCTCCAGCACCGGCTGCACCGTGCGCACGATGAACGGCAGCGAGGTAAAGCACATGGCGATCATGATGCCGATCGGCGTATAGGCGACCTTGATGCCGAACCCTTCGAGCACCGAGCCGAACCAGCCGCTATTGGCAAACAGCGCGGTGAGCGCAATGCCGGCAACCGCGGTCGGCAGCGCAAACGGCAGATCCACCACGGCATCGACGATCCGCCTGCCGGGAAACCGGTAGCGTGTGATCACCCAGGCAAGCGCCAGACCGAAAAACAGATTGAAGGTGGTGGCGCCAAGCGCCGAAAGCACCGTAACGCGATAGCTCGCCATTGAGCGTGACGACGAAACGATCCGCCAGTAATCTTCGAACCCCAGGCTCGCGGCCTTGAACGCAAGCGCCGCCAGCGGCAGCACGACGATCAGGCCGACATAAAACAGGGTCACGCCCAGCGATAGCGGCAGGCCGGGCAGGACATTGCGTCGTCTCACGCGGTCGGTTCCTTAATTAGCAAAAGCCGGCGGAGGGGTGTCCGCCGGTTAGAATAATGACAGGCCCGCCCCTTACTCGTCGTCATCCTCGGCCTTGTGCCGAGGATCTGCTGAGCCCAAAATTTGGCGAAGGCAGATGCTCGGGACAAGCCCGAGCATGATAGAAGAATTTGTGGCAAAACCTCTTGGTGAGGAAAACTATCGGCTGCCGTAAAGCTTGTCGAGCGTGCCGCCGGAAGCAAAATGCTCGGACTGGATCTTGCTCCAGCCGCCGAACACGTCGTCGACCTTCACGAGGCGAACCTCGGGGAACTGGCTCTTGAATTCGCCGGCGACCTTTTCGTTATGGACGCGGTGGCCGAATTCGGCAGCGATCTTCTGGCCTTCTTCCGTATAGAGGAAATCGAGATAGGTCTTTGCCAGCGCTTCGGTGCCATGCTTCTTGGCAACCTTGTCGACAACGGCGACCGGGAATTCGGCCAGCAGGCTGACGGACGGAATGACGCTCTCGACCTTGTCCTTGCCGAACTGCTTTTCGATGCCGCGTGTTTCGGCTTCGAAGGTGATCAGCACGTCGCCCTGGCCGCGCTCGACGAACGTGGTGGTTGCCGCACGACCGCCGGTATCGAAGACCGGGACGTTGTCAAAAATCTTGGTGATGTAGGCCTCGATCTTTTCCTGATCGTCCTTGTACTCTTCCTTCGCCCATGCGGTGGCGGCGAGATAGGTGTAGCGCGCATTGCCCGACGTCTTCGGGTTCGGGAAGACGGCATGCACGTCGTCACGCGCCAGATCGGCCCAGCCCTTGATGTTCTTCGGGTTTCCGGCGCGCACCAGGAAGGCCGGGAAGGAATAGAAGGGCGAAGCGTTGTTCGGGAACGCCTTAGTCCACTCGGTCGAAACGAAGCCCTGCTTGGCAAGGAAATCGATATCGGTCGACTGGTTGAAGGTCACCACGTCGGCCTCAAGACCTTCGACGATCGACCGCGCCTGCTTCGACGTGCCGGCATGCGACTGGTCGATGGTCACGCCCGGATGGCCCTTCACGAAGGCTTCGTTGACGGCAACGAACAGTTCGCGCGCGACGTCATAGGAGGCGTTAAGCAGCTTCTGCTCCTGCGCGAAAGCCGGCTGGACGAAAAGGGCTGCAATCGCAGTGCCGAGAATGAGGAGGCGTTTCATCAGGTGTCTCCGAAAAAGGGCTGAGAATGAGAGTGTGGGGAAACTATCGGCAGGCATGGGCAAGCGCGAGAAATCGCCCTCCTCTGCCCGCGCCCATCTTAGAAATTCCGTCCATTTTTCGCCACATTCGGCAACGGTTGTGCCTGCACTCGATATTTTCTTGCCCGCGACAAGAAATCGGTTCCGGTTGGACAGGTCGGTCTGGCGAAGCGATGCACAACCGTATAGGACCGGGATGCAGCCCTCCTGCCCTTTTCGACAGCCCGGCTCGTTTCCCTTGTCCGCATTCCTTGCCGAAGTCGTCACCCACATGAAGAACAAGAGCATTGGCTATTTCTACGTCCTGCTGGCCATAACCATTTTCGCCATTCAGGACGGATGCTCCAAATACCTTGCCGACAAATATCCGGTCATCGGCTTCACGATGATCCGCTTCTGGGCTTTTGCGGCCTTTGTCATCGTCTTCGCCGCGTTCTCACCCGGCGGGTTACGCAAGGCGTTCGTCAGCCGCAGACCTTTCCTGCAGATGCTGCGTGGGCCGCTGCTGGTGCTCGAAATCTTTATCGTCGTTTATGCCTATACCGGGGCAGGCTTGGCCATGACCCAGGCAATCCTTCAGGCGACGCCACTTATCATTACCATCCTCTCTGTGCCGCTCCTCGGGGAAAAAGTCGGCTGGCGGCGTGGCACCGCGATCGTGGTCGGCCTTTTCGGCGTGCTGATCATCCTCAATCCGGTCGGCGTCCGGTTCGATCTCCAGCTGCTCTGGCCGCTGGCAGGCGCGCTGGCCTTCGGTCTTTACGGCATCTCCACCCGCGCTGTCGGCCGCGAGGATTCAGCCGTCACCAGCGTGCTTTATACCGGCGTCTTCGGCGCGATCGTCGCGACTGCGATCGGCCCGTTCTACTGGGTTCCTATCGCGCCGGAACACTGGCCGGCCCTGTTTGCGCTCTGCGTCTGCGGCGCGACCAGCCACTTCTTCCTGATCAAGGCCTATTCGACGCTGACCGCCGTCGAAGTCCAACCACTCACCTATCTGCAGATCGTGCTCAGCGTCGCTGTCGCAACCACTTTCTTCGGCGAAACGATCACGATCAATATGATTGTCGGCGCCATTATCGTCGTTGCGGCCGGTTTGTTCACCGTCTTTCGGGAGCACAGGCTCGGGATCAAATAACATCGACAGCATATGTCGGTGGCAACCGGACATATCAAAGTAATTCTATCTTAAGCGGCAAAAACTATTCTGGTTGCATGACCAGAGCCGAGCTGTCCGTCGTCGTCCCCTGCTTCAACGAAGAGGCTGTCCTGGAAGAGTTTTCCGGCAGGATGTCGCGAGCCTGTGCCGCGGTCACCCGGGACTATGAGATCGTCTTTGTCGATGACGGATCGTCCGACCGCACATGGCCGATGATAGAAACGCTTTCTCAAAATGATCCCCGCATCGTCGGCGTCCAGCTTTTCCGCAATCACGGACACCAGCTGGCAGCCACAGCCGGACTTTCCATTGCGGCAGGAAATCGCGTTCTCCTGATCGACGCCGACCTTCAGGACCCTCCCGAATTGCTGCCTTTAATGGCAAAGCTTATGGATGAAGGTTACGATGTCGTTTATGGGAAACGCATTGCCCGCGCCGGAGAGACCACATTCAAGCGACTGACAGCAACTGTCTTTTATCGTTTGCTGAACAGGCTCTCGTCGGTTGCCATTCCGGAAGATACGGGCGATTTCAGGCTGATGTCCCGCCCGGTCGTCGATATCCTAAACAATATGCCCGAAAGGCACCGCTTCATTCGCGGCATGGTCAGCTGGATCGGCGGGCGACAGGCCGCCTTTCCCTATGCACGGGATGCGCGTTTTGCCGGTGAAACCAAATATCCGCTGCGCAAGATGATCTCGCTTGCCATCGACGCCCTGACCAGCTTCTCCACCAAGCCGCTGCGCGCCGCCGTCTGGCTTGGCCTTATGTCGTCGCTGTTCGCCTTCGCCATCCTGTTCTACGCCGTGTTCCAGTGGTCGGTCGGCAATGTCGTACCGGGCTGGGCCAGCTCCGTCGTCGCGATTTCCTTCTTTTCCGGCACGCAGCTCTTCGTCATGGGCGTGTTCGGCGAATATCTCGGCCGTGTCGTTCAAGAGGTTAAGGGCCGCCCCCTGTTCACCATCGGCAAGATCTGCCGCAAGGACGCGATGGCGGAAACCCCAGGTGACATCCAGAGCCTCAGGAACGCCGTGGCCGAATATCCGCGATCGGAAAACCGCATTTCTCGCTAGGGAGCAAGTATGACGATGACACCGGAAACGGATGACATCGCGACAACGACGGCTGGCGAAAGGAAAGCCGCCCGCGTTTCCGATCGACGGATCGTGGCTCTCATCATTCTCGTCGCGCTCATTTCACTGATCCCGGTCCTTTCGGTACGCTTTCCGCCGATGACCGATTATGCCAACCACTATGTACGGCTCTGGCTTCTCGCCGGCGGCATCGAGCGCCCGATGATGTCGCAATTCTACCAGATCGACTGGAACGTCGCCTGGACCAATATTGCCATCGACCTTCTGGCCTTCGTAATCGGCAAGATCGCAACGATGGGTTTTATCGCTCCTTTCGTCCTCGGGCTGGCCCTCCTCCTGCCGCCGATCGGTGTCACCCTCCTCAATCGCAAGCTCTTCGACGGCTTTCACTGGTGGCAGTTGCTCTGCTTCGCACTGGCCTGGAATGCCGTCCTTCTTTTCGGCTTTCTGAGCTTTTCGATCAGCCTTGGGCTTGCTTTGGCCTTTGCCTATCTCGATGAATGCTTAAAGCATCGCGGTCTTGCCGTCGTCCTTGCGCTGCGAGCAATCTGCGCAGCGATCCTCCTGACCGCGCATCCTTTCGGCCTTCTGTTCTACACCGCGCTGCTGGCAGCACTGGCTTTTGGGCCATCGGCCGCCCCTCTGCGGCAAGCCAAAACGTTTGCTGCCGCCACGGGCCGGATGATGCTCGCGATCATCCCCGTTTTCCTGCCGCTGGTCATCTTTCTTCTGTTCGGCCCTTCATTGCCAGGTCAGGCAGATACATCTCTGCTCGACAGCATGCACTGGGACAATCCGTCAGCCATACGCTCGCTGCAGGTTCTGCTCATCTATTTCAGAACCTATGATGCGCGCATCGATATGATCTACCTGGCGCTTTTTATCGTGCTTGTCAGGGAAACCATCCGGTACAGGACCATGACCGTGCATTGGGGTCTCGTACTGGTTGCGATCGTCACCGGCATTCTGTCGATGTTCATGCCGACGAGTGTCTTGTCGACCGGAGGCATGGACATCCGCCTGCCATGCATGATGACCCTTGCTGTAGCAGCAGGGTTAAGGCCGCAGGTGAAGGGACGATTGTCATCCCTGGCATTGCCGGTAGTCCTTATTCTTGTCGTATCCCGTTCGGTTTACATCGAATATGTATGGCTGCAGCGAAACGCGGATATCGCCGCGGTGGAACGGGCACTGCAACACGTCGAGCCCGGCAGTGCAGTTCTGCCGGCCCATGCGCAAACGGCTCCCGAAGATCTGGTGAACATGCCAGTTGGGCGTATCGTCGGCAGCATGTTTCCGAGCTATATCCATTACCCCGCGCTGGTAAGCTTCGAGCGGGATGCCTTCATGCCATATCTGTTCACGGCGGCCGGCAAGCAGCCCCTGCGCGTCAGAGAACCCTGGCAGGAGATTGCCGTGCCGGAAGGCATTCCAATCCCCACCGATATGCTCAACGAACCGGCACCGGACTATGCACCCTATATGGCTGACTGGAAGAGCCGCTTCGACTATGTGCTGGTGCTGAATGCGGATATGGCCAGCCCGAACCATCCGATGCCGGTAATCGACAACGTTCATCTGGTCGCCGACGAAGGTTTTGCAAGCCTCTACCGCATCGAGCATCCGAGCCCGTAACGGCAATGACCGCCGGCCTATTCCGACAGCAGATCCTTTACCCGCCGCGCAAAAGCATCGCTGAGGAACGGCTTGGTCATCACATGCATGCCATGCTCCAGGTGGCCGTGGTTCAGCACAGCGTTTTCGGCATAACCGGTGACGAACAGCACCTTGAAGTCGGGCCGCTCCGCACGCACCGCATCCGCCAGCTGCCTCCCGTTCATGCCGCCAGGCAGACCGACATCGGTTACCAGGAGATCGATCGGCTGGCCTGAATTGATGATCTTCAGCGCCGTCGGCGCATCACCGGCCTCAAGTACGTGATAGCCAAGCTCTTCGAGTATCTCGACGGCCACCATGCGCACCAGCGGCTCGTCATCGACCACCAGGATAGTTTCGTGCTCGGCGGAGTGCGGTGTTGCGGTCACATCGACCACATCCTCCTCACCCACGTCATCGGCAAGATGGCGCGGCAGGTATATGCAGATCATCGTTCCCTTGCCAGGTTCCGAATAAATCCGCGCCGTACCACCGGATTGACCGGCAAAACCATGCACCATGGAAAGGCCAAGACCCGTACCCTGCCCGATCGGCTTGGTCGTGTAGAACGGATCGAAGGCGCGCTCGACGATTTCCGGCGACATGCCCGTCCCGGTGTCGCTGACGCAGAGCGAAACATATTGTCCGGGCGGAAGGCCGCGCTGGCGGCCAGCCCGCTCGTCGAACCAGCGATTGGATGTCTCGATCGTCAGCTTGCCACCGTCGGGCATCGCATCGCGTGCATTGATACACAGGTTGAGCAAAGCATTTTCGAGCTGCCCAACATCCACGAATGTGGTCCAGAGCCCACCGGCAAATGCAGTCTCCACATGGATTGTCGGCCCGACGCTGCGGGTAATCAGGTCCTGCATGCCAGAAACAAGGCGGTTGAGAAGCACCGGCTTCGGATCGAGCGTCTGCCGGCGTGAAAAGGCGAGCAGCCGCTGCGTCAGGCCAGCGGCGCGTTTGGCAGCCCCCTGCGCACCAGTAAGATAACGATCAAGGTCACTGATCCGACCCTGCGCCAGTCGCGTCTGCATCAACTCAAGCGAGCCGGAAATCCCGGCCAGCAGGTTGTTGAAATCATGCGCCAGCCCGCCGGTCAGCTGGCCAACCGCCTCCATCTTCTGGGAGTGGCGCAACTGTTCTTCGGCACGCATCAGCTCGGCTGTACGCTCGGCCACGCGCTGCTCCAGCGTCTCGTTCAGCGCCTTGAGGTCAGAAGTCGCCTTGTCGCGCTCTGCCTCGACCGAACGTCGCTGTTCTATGTCGATCAGAACGCCGGGAAAATTCAGGGCTTTCCCGTCCGGCCCGAGTTCAACTCGACCATTTGCTTCGAGCCAGTAATAGTTCCCGTCGTGTCGCCTCGTGCGATATTGATGGATATACGGACCACCGCGCTTCAAGGCATCGGCAATCGCCTCCAACAGCCCTGCCCTGTCGTCGGGATGGACCGTTTCCGTAACCTGGTCGAGCGTTAGATTGCTGTGGCCGAGTCCCGGATCCAGTCCGAAGGCGGTCGCCAGAGCGTCGTCTCCGGTGAAGCGGTCTGCCTGCACGTCCCAGAACCAGGTGCCGATGATAGCACCTGCGGCGAGTGCGAGCTGTACCCGCTGAACGTTTCGACGAGCCACCGCCTCGCTGGCACGCAATGCTTCCTCGGCCTGCTTGCGAGCGGTGATGTCGCGGAACATGACCGAGACCTGCCTTAGGCTCGGAGGCTCCACCCGTGAACTCGACACCTCTATGTGCCGGCCGATCGCCTCGAATTTCTGCTCGAAGCGAACCGTCTTGCCGGTCTTCAGCACATCGCCGTAAAGAGCAATCCACTTGTCCGCTGCATCGGGCTCGATCTCCCGCAGCCTTTTCCCGACGATATCGGCAATCCCCGTCTGCCGTTCATAACCGGTATTGGCTTCGATATGAACATAGTCGCTTAGCGGCCCATGCGGACCGTCGATGAATTCGATGATGCAGAAACCTTCGTCGATCGCCTCGAAAAGCGCGCGATATCGCGCTTCGCTCCGGAAAAGGGCATCGTCATCCGGAAAATGAAGCATTTCGTCAGAACTCAAGGACAGATCCTCTTAACGGCGATGGACGTGAATACCATAACGCCGAAACAAGGAAATCGGTTGCTAGCCAACAAATATCGCTACTACGCCTTCAATCCGCCCGCCATCAACGCAAAAGCTTCCACCGCCTTGGGCAGCACCTCCGCCGGGTTGTCGCTTGCTGCGACCCAGAGCGCGGCGTTGAGCGCCGCACCGTTTAGCAACCGCGACGCGGCCTCGATATCGACGGGCTTCATCACCCCGCTTTCGACCAGAGACCGCACCCCCTTGCGCGTCTCGGCAAGGCAGCTGTTCTGGCTCGGCCACTGCGACGGATCGCCAAGCACCGCCGGCCCGTCGAGCAGCACGATCCGCTGGATTTCCGGGTCGAGCGCCATCTCGATATAGGCCGCTCCTTCGGCGAGCAGCGCCTGCCAGATATCTCCCTCGTCGCCGCCTGCCTTCTTCGCTGCAATCTCTCGGGCACGGGCCGCCATCTCCCCGTCGAGCTGATCTACAACCGCCGCCAGCAGGCCACGCTTGTCGCCGAAATTATGATAGAGCGCCCCGCGCGTCAGCCCGGCCTCCGCCGTCAGATCGTCCATTGAGGCATGCGCATAACCCTTTTCCGCAAAGGCCTTACGCGCTGCAGCGATCAGTTTCGCGCGGTTCTCTTCCATCTTTTCCAGACGTTTTCCAGCCATGACGGACTCCGGATTTCAGATACGATTCGTATATGAACTTGACATACGCCGCGTATGCGACCACTTTACATACGAGCCGTATATCAAATTCGACCCCGGCTTGTGAAGTCGCATTCCATCGGATGCGCGATTGTAGAAACCGCAACGAAAGGTCAGATCATGACAAAGCGCGAAACCATTTTCCCACCGAACCGCCACGCTCTTTATGAGCAGCACGGCTATTCCGCCGCAATTCGTTCCGGCGATCTCCTGTTCGTCTCGGGCCAGGTCGGCAGCCGCGAGGACGGCACGCCGGAACCGGATTTCAAGGCACAGGTAGAACTGGCCTTCGACAATCTCAAATCCGTCCTGAAGGCGGCCGGCGCGGGGCTCGACGACATCATCGACGTCACGACTTTCCACACCGACCCCGAAAACCAGTTCGGCACGATCATGGAGGTGAAGAGCCGGATCTTCCCTTCTGCCCCCTATCCCAACTGGACGGCCATCGGCACCACATGGCTCTCGGGCTTCGATTTCGAAATCAAGGTCATCGCCCGCATTCCGCAATCGGCCTGACACGCCGTTTGCACAAGGCGCGACATGATACAATGCCTGCGTTTGGCGGGGATGATATCACCCGGCACCGAAATTATTCCCGTGGCACCGAAAGGACTTGGCCCGAATGCCGGGTCCGTTTCATCCTCACGCCGGGCGATAGCGCGACAATATCCCCGTCATCGGATGGGAACCGGGTTCGCGAACCGGCCTCCTTCACAACGGGCCGCAACTCGGTTTCCGGTGATGGTCGTGAATGCGGTCAAACGGGAACTGACAAGTCCCGAAAAGACCAAATGAACCGGCCGGGGCAGGCAGACCAAGATCTACCTTATACCCAATACCACTGCCTGCCCCATTCCCGCTTCAACCACGCCGGCGCGAGCCTGCGTGGGTATAGGTGTTTGCGGCCGTATCGTCTCGCTCGGCTCACGAAGACTAAAGCCGGTGATCGGCAAACAACGGCGCATGCCCGCCGACGAAATACCGATCCAGCTCCGCCTCCGTCACCTCGGAAAGCGTCGCAGGCTGCCATTGCGGATTGCGATCCTTGTCGATCACCGCAGCACGCACGCCCTCATAGAAATCGCGGTTGCGTAGAAGCTCCGAAGCGACGGTGAATTCCCGCTCCAGGCATTCCACCAGGCTTGAGCTTTTCCGCCCGGCACGCAGCAATCTCAGCGTCAGTTTGAGGCTTGTCGGCGAACGCTTGACGATCACGCCCCGCGTGAACTCGGCGAAATCGCCTTCTTCCCTGTCCAATGCCGCAAGGATCTCTTCGATGGTATCGAAGGAAAACACCCGGTCGATCAGCGCCCGCTGCGCTTCAAGCCTGCTCTCTCCCGGTGCAGTCGAAAACCTGCCGATCACCGCAGCAACATCCGCATCCGACGCCCCGGCACGAAGCGCGCTCAGCGCTTCTGTCATCGCACCGAGCTGTTCCGAAGGCACATGGTAATCCGCGAAACCTGCATAGATCGCATCCGCGGCACCGACGATCTCGCCGGTCAATCCCATCCACGTCCCTGCCTCACCCGGTGCACGCGGCAGAAGCCATGTCGCACCGACATCGGGCACGTAACCGATCCCGGTTTCCGGCATCGCAAGCTTCGTCCGTTCGGTAACGATCCGGTGCTTTCCATGCGACGCGACCCCGACGCCGCCACCCATGACGATGCCGTCCATCACTGCCACATAGGGTTTGGGATAACGCGCGATCGTGTAGTTGATCGGAAATTCCTCGCGCCAGAACCGGGTAACTTCCGGATCATTGGCCTTGCCGAGCTGATAGATGGCCCGGATATCACCGCCGGCGCAAAGCCCACGCTCGCCCTCACCCATCAAGATAACGCAGGAAATCTCAGGACTCCCGGCGAAGCGCTCCATCGCCGGCTTCATCGCATGCACCATGGCAAGGTTGAGGCTGTTCAGCGCCTTCGGCCTGTTGAGCCTGATGATCGCCGCCGACCCGATGCGGTCGAAAAGGATTTCGTCGGTCTGAACTGCGCTGTCGCTCATGCCTGCCTCAGGATGTCATTGACGGTTCCCGATCATAACGGGCGGCAAAGCGGTGAGGCCAGACAAAATATCGGACCGGATTGCCGCATCGGCGAGATAGACGGAGCGAGGGCGCCTGCCTGAACAGGCCGGCGCCCAAGCTCTTATTCCGCAGCCATCGGTAGATCCCGACGACCTTCGAACAGATCACCCTGATTGGCAGGCGGCTTCTCGTTTTCGCCCTCCTTCACCTTCGGCTCGCGGCCGAAGAACAGGGCGTAACCCGCAGGCAGGACCAGGATGGTCAGCACGGTGGCGACCATGATACCGCCCATCATCGCATAGGCGAGCGGTCCCCAGAACAGACCCCAGGAGATCGGGATCAGCGCCAGCACCGCCGTCATTGCGGTCAGCATGATCGGTCGGAAACGGCGCACGGCAGCGCCGATGATTGCCTCCTGACGATGCATGCCCGCCGCAATATCCTGGTCGATCTGGTCGATCAGGATGATCGAGTTGCGGATGATGATGCCGAGCAACGCGATGACACCGAGGATCGCCACGAAGCCGAAGGGTGCGCCGGTGATCAACAGCGCCATTGCAGCGCCGATGATGCCGAGCGGACCGGTGGCCAGCACCAGCATCGCCTTGCCGAAATGCCTCAGCTGCATCATCAGGAGCAACATGATGACGAGCAGCATGATCGGTGCCTTGGCGGCAATCGATGCCTGACTTTCGGCAGCATCCTCCGCGCCACCCTGGATCTCGATCTTGTAACCGGCCAGAAGTGCGGATCTCAGGTCGGAGATGGAATTGTAGAAGTTGATCGATGCCTGGGTCGACTCGATACCATCAGGCAGCGTTGCCTTGACGGTAATCGTCGGCAGGCGGTCGCGCCGCCATTCGATCCCCTGCTCCATGACGGGCACGACTTCGGCGATCTGCGACACCGGCACGAAGCCACCGAAATCGGTCGGCACATAGACCGACTGCACGGCAGAGAGCAGGTCGCGGGTCGCATCCGGTTCGCGCAGGACGATCGAGACTGTTTCCTCGCCATCGCGGAAATCGGCAAGTGGAGCACCGGCGGTTGCAGCCTGCAGCATTTGCCTCACGCGCTGAGACGACACGCCGAGCGCACGTGCGCGGTCCTGATCGATGACCAGCTTCATGCCCGGCACCGGCTCCATCCAGTCGTCGTGGATCGAACCGAAAAGCGGGTTCTGGTGGTAACGCTCCTTCACCTGATCGGCGATACGGCGCACTTCCGCCTTGTCCGGACCGATGACGCGCATCTGCACAGGCCAGCCGGTCGGCGGGCCGAGGAACAGGCGGTCGACCTTGCTGCGCACGGTCGGGAAATCGTCGGCCAGTATCTGCCGCAACTTGACGATCATCCGTTCGCGCTCTTCCAGCCCCTTGGACATGATCAACAGCTGGGCATAGTTCGGGTTGCGAAGCTGCTGGTCGAGCGGCAGGAAGAAGCGCGGTGCGCCTTCACCGATAAAGGTGGCGATGAAGTTCTTGTCCTGATCGGGCATGATCTTGTCTTCGAGCGCCTTGGCCTGACGTTCCACTTCCTCGATCGCGGTCCCTTCCGGCAGCCACATGTCGACCAGGATTTCCGGCCGCGACGATTGCGGGAAGAAGCTCTGCGGAATGAACTGGAACGACCACAAGCTGCCGGCAAAGATGCCGAGCGTGGAGAGAAGGATAATCGCCTTGTGGCGGACGGCCCAGGTCACCGCATGCCGCACGCCGCGATACATCCGCGTATCATAGGCGTCGTGATGATGGCCTGTCCCCGCATGGGCGCGCTGCTTCAACAGCATGTAGCCGAGCCAAGGCGTGAAATAGACCGCCACGAACCACGACACGACCAGCGCGATGCCGACCACGTAGAACAGCGAGCGGACATATTCACCAGCGGTCGAATCCGCGAAGCCTACCGGAATGAAGCCCGCAGTGGTGATCAGCGTGCCGGTCAGCATCGGGAAGGCGGTGGAGGAATAGGCGAAGGTCGCAGCCTCGAGCCGCGGAAGCCCCTCTTCCAGCTTCCGCTCCATCATTTCGACCACGATCATCGCGTCGTCGACAAGCAGGCCTAGCGCAATGATCAGCGCGCCGAGCGAGATACGCTGCAGCTCGATGCCGAGATAATACATGATGGCGAGCGTTGCTGCGAGCACCAGCGGAATGGCGATCGCGATCACGATGCCCGAGCGCCAGCCGATCGAGATCAGCGATACGACGAGAACGATCGCCAGCGCCTCCATCAGCGCCTGGGTAAACTCGCCGACCGCTTCGGTCACGACTTCCGGCTGGTTGGAAATCTGGTGCACTTCCGCACCGATCGGCAGCGTTTCGGCAAACCGCTCGTACATCGCCTCGACGTTATGGCCGACATCCGTCACCTTGAAGCCGTTCGCCATGACGATGCCCAGCTGCACGCTGTCATGTCCATTGAAACGGAACTTGCGCTCATAGGGATCGACCAGCCCGTCCTTGACGGTGGCGATATCGCCGAGCCGGATGACCTGGTTGCCGGTCTTGATCCTCAGTTCGCGAATATCCTCCGGCGTCGTCACGCCGCCCTCGACTGAGATGCGCACCGAACGGTCGGCAGTCTGGACGCTGCCGGATGCATCGATATCGTTCTGGCCGGCGAGTGCCGTCTGGATGTCGGTGACGGTCAGGCCACGCTCGGCAAGCGCCTTGGAGGAAACGTCGATGAAGATCTTCTGCGGCTGGTCGCCGAGAATGGTCGCCTTTTCGACACCCGGCACGGTGAGCAGCATGTCACGCGCCTGGATGGCGAACTTCTTCAGCTCCGGATAACCGTAACCGTCGCCGGTAATTGCATGCAGGGTGATATAGGTGTCACCGAATTCGTCGTTGAAATAGGGGCCGCGCAGCCCGGTCGGCAGGTCCTGCTTGATGTCGCTGATCTTCTTGCGCACCTGGTAGAAGGCGTCGGCGACTTCCTGAGCATTCGTATCGCCCTTGACCTGGATGGTCGAGATCGAGAAACCCGCGCGCGTGTCGGACTTGATCCAGTCAAGATGCGGGGTTTCCTGCAGCTTGCGCTCGATCTTGTTGACCACCTGGTTCTGCATCTCGTCGACCGAGGCGCCCGGCCAGGCGCTCTGCACAACCATGACGCGGAAGGTGAAGTCGGGATCTTCCTTCTGCCCCATGTTCATGATGCCGAGCGCACCCATAACGATGATGAGGCCGAACAGGAAGCGCGCGATGCTCGGATGGCCGATCGCCCAGCGCGACAGGTTGAAACCGCCCTTTTGCTGCGGATGTGCCTGATTGGAGGAACTCATTGGGGTTGTCCTTTTCAGCGCAGGGCGATTAAGGCTGTATCGAAGCAGTGGACTGGGTCGAAACGCTGCCGAAGCGTGACGCAACCGTCTCGGGCAGTTTGACCTTCAACCCGTCCCGCATGAACTGGGTACCGGCAGAGACCACGAGGTCACCCTTGGCAAGCCCTTCCGAGATGCGGGCGACACTGTCGCCATAACCGGCGACCTTGACGGCGCGGGAATTGACCTCGCCCTTGTCGCGCTCGACGATCCAGACAACCGGCTTGCCGTCCTTCTGGGCAAGCGCTGCGAGCGGCACGCCGAAGGTCGGCACCACATTGTCCTCGACCGCATCGATCGTTGCCGTCATGCCGATCAGCACACGGTCGTCGGCGGGAAGGCTGACGCGGACGGCAAAGGTACGGGACTGTGCATCGGCGCTGCCGGCAACTTCGCGAACCTTGCCCTCAAGCACCAGATCCCTTGCCGACCAGAAGCTGGCCTTGACCGCCTTGCCCGGCTTGAAATGCACGATATCCGTTTCCGGCACCGCAATCTGCACTTCCTTCTCGCCATCGACGGCAACGGCAACCACCGTCGTTCCGGCGCTGACAACCTGGCCGACATCAGCGCTGACGGTCGTCACGATGCCGTTCTGCGTTGCCTTCAGCTCGGTATAGGCAACCTGGTTTTGCGCCTCTTCGAGAGCCGATTCAGCCGATTGCAGCTGTGATTGCGCCTGATCGGCGGCAAGTTGTGCCTGTTCGAGCTGCGATTGGGAGGTAACGCTCTTTTCCGCCAGCGTTTCGGCGCGCTTGCGGGCAAGCCCGGTAATCTCAACCTGCTTCTGCGCCGAGGTAAGATCGGCATCTGCGCGACGGACCGAAAGCTGGTAATCGACCGCATCAAGCCTTGCGAGAATGGTGCCGGGCTCAACCCTGTCACCCACATCGACAAGGCGCTCGGTGATCTTGCCGGCAACGCGGAAGCCGAGGTTCATCTCGGTGCGGGCACGTACGGAACCGGAATAGACGAGGCTGCGGCCGATCTCCGGTCCGCCGATCTCGACGACCTTCACCGGTCGGACGGGATCAGGTGCCTCAACCTTTTTCTCTTCCGAGCAGGCCGTAAGGGCGCTGAGAGCGACTGCGACAAGCAGCCCTTTTGCGAAAACGCAAGAACGTCGAATTTGGATCACGGACATGGCCCCCACTCCCGGTGGCGATTGAAGAAGGTGCCCTCAAGACACCGGCTATTGATTTCGAGGTGTTTCTATTTCAGCGCCCTGATGGCGAAATCGACCAGATCGGCCGGCGTCGTGCGACGGTTCTCGATCAGGCATTCGGCGATGATTTGCGGGTGACAGAGGGTCACCGTACTATCACAAAGACATTCCGCGGCAGCGTCTGCATCTTGAGCGCGAAACTCACCGGCGACAATACCCTCGCGGATGATGCCGGCAACGATCGCGCGCATCTGCATGATGTGGTCCTCGATCACCGACCACTGCTCCTGAATGGCGACGATTACCATCTCGTGCACCTTGTTCTCATGCAGCAGGGTCTCCACCGTGATGGCGTGCTGCTGCAGGAAATGGTCGCGTATTCGCTCTGCGGCACTCACAGGCCGCGCGGCATTTTCAAGCGCGACCGCACGGCCGGAATTCAACAGCCTGTCAGCCAGCGCCCGGTGAATTTCAGACTTGGACGAGAAGAACCGATAGATGTTTGCCGGCGACATCCCCAGATCCTTGGCGATGTCGGCAACATTCGTCTTCGAATAACCGTAGTGCTTGAACAGCCGCTCGGCCGCATCGAGAATCCGGGTGATGTTTTCCTGACGCACGGCTTCGGCCTGCATGTCGGCACTATCCATAAGCCCTCACAAATTACGACTGACGAATTTTAATTTTCGTCAGTCGTAATTCATAAAAGGAAAACTGTCAACATTGGCGCAGGCGGCAAAACCTCTGGCTGCAGGAGAAAGTCGGATTGAATAAGTGGAGGGCGGCCCCCTCGCCGGCCGCCCTCCACCGCGCTCACCGGCCCGAATGCGGTCCGATGAGGCCGGTGATCTCCGTCACGCGGTCCGCAGGGAACCCGCCCTCTCTGGCGTGACGATAGATCGCCTCGGCGCTTTCGGCCTCGTGGACGCAATACATCTTGTCGCCCGTCACATAGCTGGTGATCCAGGTATAGGGCTCACCCAGCCCATCGACGACCGCGTTCGACTTGGCCGAAATTTCCTTCAGTGTCTGCTGGTCCATGTCTCCAAGACCAGCAATGTTTCGCTCGATAACGAACTGAGGCATAGGAATTCTCCTTGATGGAATAATGAGACGCCTGTCTGGCGCAATTACTGGACGTGACCGGCAGCGGTCGACAGCAGTGCCTGCCTTTTTGCCGGCCCGGGCGTCTCTGCCTGGGCATGAGCGTGCTCGCAGCTGACATTCGGATTGAAGTCGGCAAACGTGCCCTTGGGGTTTTTGCGCCAGGCCCAGACATGCAGCTCGTAGAAAGCCGGCAGTCCGTATCGATTGGGCGCTCCGGTCAGGCTGAACAACTGCCCCTCCAGATTGGCCGGACCTTTGGTCGTGATATATTCCACCGCTACCAACTCCATACGGCCATGCGTGTCCGGCTCGTACATCACGGCCTCTGGCCTGGAGAGATCGATAGCCTCGTCCTTGATCAGGTCGGCATTGACATAATGAATGCCCATCGCCCCGCCATCCACGCCACTCGTGCAGGGAATGGGCGAATAGCCTTCCTTCACCGCCTGTTTCACATCCTTGAACCGGGCATTTGCCTCCCGCACCTTGTCGGGCAGGCCGCCGCCCGCAACAGCCACCGCCGGCAAGGCAGCAGATACGAGAAGCATTGCCAACAACGTTTTTATTCGCGTCATGCGTGTCATCTCCAAAAAATGTGCTTGATGCCGGAACTCCCGTCCGGCCGGGGCAATTTCTAGGAAAGACGGCGCTCCGCGCATCTCCCGTGCGGGGGATGAACAATATTTTCCGAAACATTATCACAATTGCAGATTGTCAAGATTGACCGCCATGGCACGGCAGGCGCAGGATCATTGCATGGACCAGAAACTGTCTGAAATCATCGGCGCGATTTACGACTGCGTTGCCAGCGAGGCGTCGTGGCCCAATGCCATGCGCCTGATCAACGAAAGGATTGACGGCTTTCTGACGACCATTGCAGTCTTCGATACGCAGACCCGATCCGCAAGCCTTGCGCAAATCGCCTGCGATGACGAGGAAGCCATACGCACCCTCATTCGATATGCGAAGGATGTGCCCTTCTTCCATCTGCTGCACCGGATGGAACTCGACGAACCGGATACGCTGGAGCGGATGTTCGCACTTTACGGCCCGGACGGCGAAGACGTCTGGCAGCGCGGCGATCTCTATCGCAATTTCCATTCCCGCTACGACGTTTTGAACTCGATCGACATGGCGATCCTGAAACGCCCGCAACGCGTCGGCACGATCAACATTTCGGTCAAATATCAACCGAAGGATCCGGAAATCTTCAACCTCCTGGGCTTGCTCGGCCCGCATATCAGGCGGGCGGTAACGATCCATGACATGTTGGAGATCGAGCGGGATAAGAGCGCCGTTCTTCGCCAAGTGATCAACGCGCTCGACCATGCGGTCTTCATCGTCGCAGACGACATGTCGATCCTCTTTGCCAACGAGACTGCTGAAGCAAGACTGCGCGAACAACATGTCCTGCGCGCCCATGCCGGCAAATTGACCTGCCTGAATGAGTATGCCTGCAACGCATTATCGACCGCTGTCTTGCTTGGTGCGCGCGATGAGATCAGGCTCGGCGCCGCCGGCATCGACGTTCCGCTTGGCTCGAGCGAAAGGCCGGCAGTTGCGCATGTCCTGCCTCTCCAGCGCCGACGAGAGGGCGGTGGATACGAGCGCAATGCCGCCGCCGCAATTTTCGTAGCTGCCGCAGGAACCGTGACACAGACAGCACTGGAAGCCGTCGCGGCACTTTTTGCACTAACCCCGGCCGAACGTCGTGTCGTGGGCTATGTCGCCGAAGGCCTGACACGCAACCAGATTGCCGAAGCGCAGGGCGTCTCCGATGGAACGGTCAAATCCCAGTTGGGCGCGGTCTACGATAAGACGGGCGCTTCAGATCAGCGCAGCCTTCAGCAACTGATACGGGAATTGACGCCGCCAGTACAAAGAAACGTTTAGTAAGGAGTTGTTCAAGTTAATGGCCGTTTTTCTGGCAGGCTATCGGATAAAGTGGTATCAGCAAGATACAGCGTAAATTGAGAAAATCCGCGGGAACGAAATTTCGGTTTGTGCGTTGGATAGCGCCCAGCCGCGAGAGAGTGCGGCTTCGGGGGGAACATGCATGCAATGATGGAAAGTCACGACGTTTCACTGCTCGACCAGGAGCGCTATCGGCTGCTGGTGGATGCAATCTCGGACTATGCCATCTACATGCTCGACCCATCCGGCCATGTCGTCAGCTGGAATGCCGGCGCACAGCGCTTCAAGGGTTATGAGGCGGCCGAAATCCTCGGCCACCATTTCTCCCGCTTCTACACCAATGAGGACCGCCTCGACCGTCTGCCGGAGCAGGCCATTGAAGCCGCGGTAGCCCACGGTCATTACGAAAGCGAAGGCTGGCGCATCCGCAAGGACGGCACCCGTTTCTGGGCTCATGCCATCATCGATCCGATCTGGGACCGTAATGGCCACCTTCTGGGTTTCGCCAAGGTGACACGTGACCTGACGGAGCGAAAGAAAGCGGAAGCGGAGCTGCGGCTCAGCGAGGAAAAATTCCAGCTGCTTGTCAACGGCGTCAGCGACTATGCACTTTACATGCTCGATCCCGATGGCTTCGTCACCAACTGGAATGCCGGCGCCGCGCGCATCAAGGGATATACCGCTGACGAAGCGATCGGCAGGCATTTTTCCCACTTCTATACCGACGAGGACCAGGGGAAGGGTGAGCCCGAGCGCAATCTCGATATCGCCCGCCGTGTCGGCAGGGTCGAGCGGGAGGGGCTGCGCCAACGCAATGACGGTACCACTTTCTGGGCCCATGTCGTCATTGATGCCATCCGTGATGAAAGCGGAAATCTGATCGGCTTTGCCAAGATCACCCGCGACGTGACGGAAAAGGTCGAGGCGCAAAAGGCGCTGACCAAGACCCGTGAAGACCTGTTCCAGGCGCAGAAGATGGAGGCGATCGGCCAGCTGACCGGCGGTATCGCCCACGATTTCAACAACCTGCTGATGGCGATCATGGGCAGTCTCGAAATCCTGCGCAAGCGCATGCCCGACGACCCGACCCTTCGCCCGCTGATAGACAATGCGCTTCAGGGTGCGGAACGCGGCGCGGCCCTGACGCAGCGCATGCTCGCCTTTTCCCGCAGGCAGGAACTGAACATGCGGCCCGTCGACGTACAGTCGCTGGTCGCCGGCATGATGGACTTTCTCGAACGCTCGCTGCGTTCATCGATGCGTATCGAAACCCGCTTCCCACCGAACCTGCCACATGTCCTCACCGACGGCGTGCAGCTCGAAACCGCCCTGCTCAATCTCGTGGTCAATGCCCGCGATGCGATGGGCGAAGGCGGAACGGTGACGATCAGCGCGGAACGTCACCAAATTGGCGAAGAGGGTGGAAAACTCCGCAGCGGTGACTATCTGCGTATATGCGTCCGCGATACCGGCGAGGGCATGGATCCCGAGACGGTCGCGCGCGCGACGACCCCCTTCTTCACCACAAAGGGTGTCGGCAAGGGAACAGGATTGGGATTGTCGATGGTTCAGGGACTGACGGAACAATCGGGCGGCATGCTCTCGATCGAAAGCGTCAGGCATGAAGGCACCGCCGTGTCGCTCTTCCTGCCGACGATCGATGAAGAGGATTGCCCCAAGGAAAAGGCGCAAGCCCCGGGCAACGGCGAAAAGCTCGGCGATCGCCCGCTTATCGTGCTTGCCGTCGACGACGATGCGCTCGTACTGATGAACACGACCCTGATGCTGGAAGATCTCGGCCACCAGGTGATCGAGGCCTATAGCGGCCCGGAGGCGCTGTCGGCATTGAGGCAGGAAGACAATCGCATCGATCTCGTCATTACCGACCATTCCATGCCGAAAATGACTGGCGCGCAACTCGCCGCCGAGATCGCCACAGAATGGCCGGGCCTGCCCGTCGTGCTTGCCACCGGTTATGCCGAACTGCCCGACGGCAGTGGCAGCCACCTGCCCCGACTGCCCAAACCTTTCTCGCAACAGCAGTTGAGCGAGATGATCGGCACGGTGACCGGAACCGGTGCCTGACAGGCAGGCGCTGAACCATTCTCCACGCCATGCGTTGTCCCCCGTTCCAACACGGGAGGCATACACATGGTCTTCAAACACCAGCAATTCTACGAGGCGCCGCCGGAAATCGAGGTTGAGTTTCCCGGCCGGGCAACGCTGGAAGCAACCGTTTCCGACGCGCTCGCCTCGTCCGGCGGCATCGATGCAAGCGATGTCACGGTAACGGCAAGCGGCACGGCCATCACGCTTTCAGGCTCCGTCCTCAGACAGGAAGAGCTTGCCCGCGCGGACGAAATCGCTCTTAGTATCGAGGGTGTCACCGAGGTCAGGAATGACATCGCAGTGACCGGCCTCGATCAGGTTCAGCGCGGCATCTGATATCGCCAACAGGCCCTCTCGACACTCCGCATCAATCTGATCGAGAGGGACTGTAACGCTTTTTCTAAGATCGCCCGGATTTTTGGAACACGCATTGCCGCCAGCCGCGTAACGGCTGTGTAAGACTCATGACGATTTCAGCAAAAACCTAAGAATTGTCATGACTTATCAAAATCCAAGAAACCTCGCTTCGGTCGAGGAAATCAGCATGCAAATGGGTGACCCGAACCTCGTCATCCTCGATTGCACCTCGACAGTCATCCCGGCGAATGGCGGTATCGGCTTTGCGGTCGCCGATGGCCGCGAGGCGTTCGAAGTCGGCCATATCCCCGGCGCACAATTCGTCGATCTTGAGCGCGACCTTTCCACGCCGTCCGACCACCTGTTTTTCACCCTCCCCACCGCCGAGCAATTCGGTAATGCCCTGAACAGGCTCGGCGTGGGAGCAGAAAGCCGCGTCATCCTCTATTCCACCGGCCAGCCCGGCTGGGCGGCACGCGTCTGGCTGATGCTTCGTGCCTTCGGTTTCGAAAACGCCGCCGTGCTGAATGGTGGCTGGAAGGCATGGACCAATGCCGGCCTGCCGGTTGAAACCGGCGCCGCAAAGGCCCGGCCTGCAGCCTCGAAACCCTTCGGCTGGACCTATCGACCCGGTTTCTTCGTAGCAAACGACGAGGTGGTCGCTCGCACGGAAGACGAGGCTCTGGTCAACGCCCTTGGCGCCGACTCCTTCCGCGGCGAGGCACCGATTGCCTATGGTCGACCGGGGCGCATTCCCGGCAGCGTCAATGTCCCGACATCTTCTCTCGTCGACCCCGACACCGGCCTCTACCTCTCTCAACAACAGATCGAAAAGATATTTGCCGATGCAGGTGTGAAACCAGATGCGCCGCTGATCGCCTATTGCGGCGCGGGCGTCGCAGCCAGCAACGTCGTTTTTGCCCGCACGCTGAGCGGCGCAGGCGCGCGCTCCGTTGTTTATGACGGCTCGCTGCTGGACTGGTCCTCGGACCCTGATCGTCCGCTCGTCACCGGCTGAACGACATTTCAAAAACAGGAAAGAATTTGATCATGAAACTCCCTTTCGGACGCCGCAGCGCGATCCTGTCCGTGCTTGGCCTCACCCTGCTGGCCGGCATTTCTTCCCCCATATTTGCTCAGGCTGAAGAATTTGCCCCGATCAGGATCGGCATAAATGCCGGGCTTTCGGCAGCTGCCGTCAATCAGGCAGCCAAGGAAGCTGCCGAAAAAGGATTGAAGGTTGAGGTCATCGAGTTCACCGATTGGGTCGTTCCCAACGAGGCACTGAAATCGAAGGAGATCGACGTCAACTATTTCCAGCACCAGCCGTTTCTCGACCAGAACGCCAAGAAGGCCGGTTACGATTTCGTCTCGGTGGGCGTCGGCACACTGACCAAGCTCGGCCTCTATTCAAAGAAATATAAGTCGATCGAAGAACTGCCGGAAGGCGCGAAAGTGGCGATCTCCGACGATCCGGTCAACGGCGGCCGGGCACTCGAACTGCTGCAGTCGATCGGCCTGATCAAGCTCAAGGATGGCCTGACATCGGCAGCCATTCCGGCCGATATCGTCGAGAACCCGAAGAAGCTGGACATTATCGAACTGCCGAACCAGCAGATCCCGCGTGCGCTCGATGATGTCGATCTCGGCCAAGGATATCCGTCCGGCATGGGACTGTTCGGCGTCGATCCGAATTCGGCTCTCGTCTTCGACGGCGTGCAGACCCGCTACGCCCTGCGTTTCTTCGTTCGAAAGGAATATGAGGCCAACAAAAGCGTTCAGGAATTCGTCAGGACATACCAGAACTCGCCGGAGGTCCGCGCCATCCTCAAGAAGCATTTTGGCGATCTGACCGTCCCTGCCTGGGACTGATAAAAGCCCAACAAAAAAGGTGCGACGAAAACCGCCGCACCCCTGATCCAATATCGAAATCCAACAGTCCTGCTTTCAGGCAGGGCTGAAAATGCCTCAGGCAGCTACTTCAGCGGCCGCCTCGGCATGCGATGCATTGAGGCGGCGGGCGACGATGTCGTGGTTGAGCCACTGGACCGGGCCGGTCGGCTCGGAGGATTCGGCAAAGATGAGCTTGCCGGTGGATTCCACCACGAAGACGCTCAGCAGATCGCTGATCAGAGCCTTGCCGTCGCGGTGCATCTGGGAAATCTCGTTCGACGTCGAGATGGTGAGGTCAGCCTGTTCCTGGCTGTTGGCCATCGGCCATGCCGAGAAATCGTAGAACGGACGCATCACGGCGCTGCCCTGCATGTCGGTGATCTTCTGCAGAACGTCCTTCATCGAGAACTCGTCCTTGAGAAGCTTCTCGCAGGCCTGCCACTGGCTTTCAGCCCATGCACCGCCATTTTCCTTCTTCAGCGCCAGAAGCAGCGGGATCAGCGGAAGCTCGATACCGGTGAAGACGTCGGAAGAATTGGTGCGGATTTCAGGACAATTGTAGACGCTTGCCTTGATGCCTGCACCCCAGGCCTTTTCCGCGATGCCTTCGAGACGCATCTTGGCATAGCCCTGGGTGTAGTTCGTGTAGGTCTGCCAGCGATAATCGCCGTCGATCAGCACTGCGGTGCCGTGGTAACCATAGGCCGTGTAACGAACCTGGTTGCCGGCAGCCTCGACGCGCGCACGGATCGCGGCGCTGGCATCGATCAGATGCTGGAAGGTGATGGCGGAAACTTCGTCAAAATTCTGCAGGATGAGCTTGCCCAGATCGCTTTCGATCAGCGCCTGCGAAGACATGTGACGAGCAGCTGTGCCCTTGTAGATGCGGTTGGCGATAACGAGGAAAACCTTCGCCTTCGGAATGCCGCCGGCCATCGTGTGGGCGAAGAAGACGTTGCGGCCTTCGCCGATCATGGCGTCGAGAACGGTCATGACTTCGGCAACAGCATTCTTGAACCGCGCGGTACCTGCGTCACGGCACTTCTGGATATAATCCCAGTCGAGCTTTTCTGTCTGCCAGTTTTCCAGCGTCAGCTTGGCCAGCAGCTCGGTCGGCGTCGGGCCGCCCTCGGGCGCATCGAGGTCGAAGCCGGCCATGACCGGGATGTTGATGATCTTGCCGCCCAGACGCGCTTCGGCTTCCGCAAGCTCTTCTGCATTGAGCGGGCGAAGCGCGTTGTTCTCGTCGCGCCGTCCGACCGTCACACCGACGATCGTCATGCCGGCCCGCTTTGCTTCGTCGAGAAGGCCGGTTGCATATCCGCGACCGAACAATTCGCCGAAGAGAACGAAAACGTCGCCCTTACGAAAGACGGTGTTCTCTGCGAGGCGATTTACTGCGACTGGGTTCTTCATGCTGTCAGCTCTTTAGTCAAATTGGTCTTCGAGTCGTCACTCGGAAAGGGTGTCGACAGTCTCATGACCGGAATGGCACGGAATAGGAAGTCATATTAAGTGACTGTACATTTCAAAGCGTGAACAACGCCTAAGTTAGCGTGCATGAAAAGGGCGATGGCTGCGACAAATCTCGCCGCAGCCACATTGGCTTATCTCGGCAGCGCATAGGCGATCACGTAATCGCCCGGTGTCGTCCCGACCGACCCGTGACCACCGGCAACGATGACGACGAACTGGCGACCGTCCTCCACCGCATAGGTCATCGGCGTCGCCTGCCCGCCCGCCGGCAACCGGGCTTCCCAAAGCTGCCGGCCATTGGTCAGGTTATAGGCCCGCAGGTAATCATCCACAGCAGCACCGAGGAAAGCGACGCCGCCCTTGGTGATCATCGGCCCGCCGATCCCCGGCACACCCACCTTGAACGGCAGAGGCAGGGGCGTCATGTCCATGACGGTGCCGTTGCGATGCTTGTAGGCGATCTCTCCGGTGCGCAGGTCGGCACCGGCAACATAACCCCATGGCGGCGCCTGGCAGGGGATTTTAAGCGGTCCGAGGAACGGCCCCATGAACACGCCATAGGGTGCGCCGTCATTGCGATTCAGCCCCTGCTCCGATCCCTTTTCGTCCTGCCCCTTCGGCGGAATGTCGGCACGCGGCACCAGTTTCGAAGTAAACGCGAGATAGGTCGGCATGCCGAATATCACCATCCGCTCGGGATCGACCGCGACCGAACCCCAGTTGAACGTTCCGAAATTACCGGGATAGACGATCGTGCCGTTGAGCGACGGCGGAGTGTACTGTCCCTCATAGTTCATCTGCTCCAGCCGGATGCGGCACACCATCTGGTCGAACATGGTGACGCCCCACATGTCCCGGCCTTCCAGCGTGCGCGGCCGGAAATTCAGCGCCGAGATCGGCTGTGTCGGCGAAGCGTGATCCTCGGGGATCGTGCCGCCCGGCGCCGGCTGCTCGGTGACGGGAATGATCGGCTCGCCGCTGCGACGGTCGAGCACATAGATATCACCCTGCTTGGTGGGGCCGACCAGCGCCGGAACGACGGTATTGTCCGGCTTGGTTATATTGATCAGCACCGGCTGGGCCGGCACGTCCATGTCCCACAAATCGTGATGCACCGTCTGGCGCACCCACTTGTCTGCACCGGTATTGATGTCCAGCGCCACGATCGATGACGAGTATTTCTCGACGTTTTCCGAACGGCCCATGCCGAGCTGGTCCGGCACCTGGTTGCCGAGCGGGATGTAGACGAGACCGAGTTCCTCATCGACCGAGAAGACCGACCAGCTGTTCGGCGAATTGGTCGTATAGGTCTGACCTTCCGGCAACGGCTGGATCTGGGTCGGATTGCCCGAATCCCAGTTCCAGATCAGTTGCCCGGAATTGACGTCGAAGGCGCGGATGACGCCCGACTGCTCCTCAGTCGAATAATTGTCGTTGACCGCCCCGCCGATGATGATCTTGTTGCCAACGATCGCCGGCGGCGATGTGGAATAATAGTAGCCGGCGGGATTGTACTTCATGCCCTTTTCGAGATGCAACGTGCCGCCCTCGGCAAAGGATGCGCAGACCTCCCCGTTTTTCGCATCGAGCGCGATCAGCCGTGCATCCGCAGTCGGCAGGTAAACACGCTCGGCGCATGCCGCCCCAGCTTGCGCGGCCTGATCCCGGTAATAGCTGACGCCACGGCAGGTCTGATGCTGCCGGTCGGGATTCATCCCCGAATTGGCGTCATATTTCCAGATCTGTTTGCCGGTCGCCGCATCGAGCGCGATCGCCAGATTGTGCGGCGTGCAAAGATAAAGGGCGTTGCCGACTTTCAGCGGCGTCACCTGATAGGTGGTTTCGCCGACATCATCCGGCCGTTTCACGTCGCCGGTCTGATAACGCCAGACCTCCTGCAGTGAGCCGACATTGTCGACATTGATCTGGTCGAGCGGCGAATAACGCTGACCATAGGGCGTGCGGCCATATTGATGCCATTCGCCATCCGGCACATTGCCGCCGAGCACCGGCGCTGCCGCAACCTTTTCTTCCGGCAGATCGCCGCTCTGGCCGAGTGGATCGAAGAACATCGAGACGACTGCAATGACGACAGCAGCCAATACCGCAAGAGCAAGCGGCTTGGCGCTTGCGCCATAGCGTGCGCCCGTCGGGCTGATCAAGCCGAGCGGACGGCGGATCCACGGCGTGAGCAGCCACATGCCCAGCAGAATGATCACTCCGCCGCGCGGGCCGAGCTGCCACCAGTCGAAGCCGACCTCCCATATCGCCCAGACGAGCGAGGCAACGACGATCACCGCATAGACATGCAGCGCCAGAAGCTTGCGGGCAATGAGAAGCGCCGCGACGATGAGAAAGCCAAGTCCGCAGAGAAGATAATAGGCGCTTCCGCCGATTGAAAGCAGGTAGGCCCCGCCGCCTGCAAGCGCGATCCCCATCAGCGCGATGATGATTGCCGTGATCCGAATAGCCATGAGCACCCTCGTCATGTCTCGATAAAGCGGCAGAAGGCCTTCTGTCCGCCCGCGCCCTGGACCTGACCCTCCGGTGAATATCCGAACCGGTCCTGCGCAAAAGGTAAATTAGGAGGAACAGTTGGAAAGGACAGAGGTTGGAACACTCAATGCGAGAGGATTGTACCAATCATCGCGAACAGATCGGAACTGCCGCTTTGAAAACCTCATGGCACCCCTATGTCTTTTCTTGAAGTGAGGGAGTTTTCAGACAGCATGCCCTATGAACTTTATTATTGGGACGGCATTCAGGGACGAGGAGAATTTGTCCGTCTGGCCCTCGAGGAGGCCGGCGCCAAATATATCGACAAGTGCCGCAGCTCGACCGGCACGCAGGCGATGATGGAGTTCCTCAAGGGAAGCCACGGCCATGACCAGACGCCTTTCGCCCCACCCTTCCTGAAGGATGGCGAATTGGTCATCTCGCATGTCGCCAACATCCTCTTATATCTCGGCCCGAAGCTCGGGCTCATTGCTGACGACGAAAAGAGCCGCCTGATCACGAACGGGCTGCAGCTTACGATCACGGATTTCATTGCAGAGGTCCATGATACGCACCATCCGATCAGCACCGGCGACTATTACGAGGACCAGAAGGCGGAAGCCAAGGCCCGCTCAACCGCCTTCATCAGGGATCGCATCCCGAAATTCCTCGGCTATTTCGAACGGATGCTTACCACCAATCCGGCAGGCAAAGGCTTTATCGTCGGACATGGCCTCACCTATGTCGACCTGTCGCTGTTTCAGGTGATGGAAGGCCTGCACTACGCATTTCCAAAGGCGATGGAGGCTGCGGAGAACGACTATCCGCACCTATCTGCTCTTCGTGACGGGATCGCCGAACGTCCGAATATCGCATCCTATCTGAAATCCGAACGTCGCCTTCCATTCAGCGAGTCCGGAATTTTCCGCCATTATCCCGAACTCGACCTGACGAGCTGATTCTATTCGATGACCGCACAGGCAAGGCGCTTGCCGGCATTGCCGGAAGGTTGGCCGGAATAATCGTCGGGTCCGGCGTGGATCATCAGCGCCCTGCCCTTGATGGCACTGTCACCATCTTCCAGCGTAACACCCGTATTGAAAACATGCGCCTTGAGCGTCCCGTCGGCCGGCACATAATGGTTCGGCATGTCGCCGGCATGCTGGCCGTTTGCGGCAAGATAGCCGTGTTCCTTATTCGTGGGGTTGAAATGACCGCCTGCCGATTCATGGCCGGTCGTATGATCGCAGGTCCCTGTCTGATGCACGTGGAAGGCAACCCACTGACCGGCCGGCAATCCGCTGATTTCGGCAGCGATCATTACGCCGGCTTTCGTACCGGTAAGGTCCGCTTTGCCGATCTCCTTGCCATCTGCGCCGATAAATCTGGCCGTTGCCTTCGAAGCATCCTGGCTCATCGCCATGCTTGGCAGGGTGATGGCGGCAGCTGCGAAAGCTGCAGTCAGCAGATATTTCATGGTTTCCTCCTGGTTTTATGCGGCGGGCCGTCAGCCCGTCTCTTCCCCCAGTTCCTGCAGGATCTGGTGGCGAGCGCGATTGAGCCGGCTCTTGACGGTACCGACCGCGCAGTCGCAGATTACCGCCGTCGCTTCGTAGCTTTCTCCCAGGATCGCCACCAAAGTCAGCACTTCGCGGTAATGTGGTGGAAGCTTCTGCAACGCACGCTGCACTTCACGCGCCCGCGCCGCCATTTCCTGTGAAGCCGCGATCGGCGTGTCGCCCGACACATTCTCCTCTATGCCCGGCGCCTCGCGCCCGAGAATTTTGGATCGTGTATAGAACGTGTTACGCATGATCGTGAAAAGCCACGACTTGAGCCTGGTACCACGCTCGAACTTGTCGAGATTGGCGAGCGCCTTCATCAGGGTTTCCTGCACCAGATCATCCGCATCCGAGGGGTTGCGGCAGAAGGTGCGGGCAAATGCGCGAAGAGCCGGTATAAGCCTGACAATATCTTGACGAGCAGGGTCACCGTTCAACTGTGAGTCAGACACCGTTGCCTACCTCTCCTTACTCATCAGGGCTGAATTGACGGGTGGCAAACGCATGCATTCGCCTTTTGGTTCCGAAAACTCGGGACCTGTTTTGCCGTGGCGGAACAAAGCCCACCCGACGCCCGTTTTTATCGTCGGGACCATTCAAGCACAGGAGACGAGATCATGGGCATGAACAACGGATCACCGAACACGACATCGCGCGACGATAGCCAGAAGCGGGTCGAGAAATCCGCACGCGAAAAAGGAAATAGGCAGGATCTGGAGGAGCAGCTGAACGAAGGGCTGGAAGACACCTTCCCGGCAAGCGATCCGGTTGCCACCAGCACGACGTCCATTCCGGCCGGCACGCCAAAGCCGCCGAAACATTGAGACAGGGCATGCCCCGAACGGGCGGGCGGCACCTTAGGCCGCCCATTATTTTCGTTTGTATTCATCTGTGACATTTTCGGGATTTTGGGACGACCGGTCTTGCTGTATGGAAGTCTGATATAAACTTCACATCTGGATATCGGTTGCCGGGTCTGCGTGCGGCGCCTCTGAACCTAGGGGTCGGAATGGCGAAGGAAAATGCTCAGGTCGATGAGCGCGAGGCAAGAATGGGACGCCGCGTCAATGGCAAGGTCTCAAGCCTTTTGACGGAAATCGAGAAGGAAGACATTCCCGATCGACTGCTCGACCTCGCCCGACAGCTGCAGACTGCGCTTAACGACAAGCTCGCACGATAAGCCTTTTCGGACAGACCACCTCCCTCTTTGTCCGCAACCGTACAGACACGGAACTAACGCCGTCTTCCCGCAGTTAGATCGCCGCAATGTCAATCGGAAAATCGATAGGGAGAACCAAGATGGCGACGTCAAAGACGCTAGACGACCTTTTCTACGAAACCCTCAAGGACATTTATTACGCCGAGCGGCAGATCGTGAAGGCGCTTCCGAAAATGGCGCGCGGCGCTCAGGACCCCAAACTGAAGGCTGCATTCCAGACCCACAGGGAAGAAACCGAGGGTCAGATCGAGCGGCTGAAGCAGATTTTCGAGATCCTCGGCAAACGCGCCCAGGGCAAGACCTGCGATGCGATCGAAGGCATATTGTCGGAAGGCGAGGAAATTCTGGACGAATTCAAGGGCACGCCCGCTCTCGATGCCGGCCTTCTTGCCGCCGCCCAGGCGGTCGAACACTACGAGATCAGCCGATATGGCACACTTCGTGCGTGGGCTCTGCAGCTGGGCATGAAGGATGTTGCAAAGCTGCTCGATGAAACGCTGCAGGAAGAATCCAGCACTGACGAACTGCTGACCAATCTCGCCGAAGGCGCCGTCAACGCCGCAGCGAAGAAAGCCGCGTGACGAGACAAATGCTTGAAAAAGCAAAGCCCGGATCACTCCGGGCTTTGCTTGGTTCAACGGTAAGCAACCGGTCCTATCCCGGTACCGGGGGGCTGCATCACGGCGGCAATGTCGATTGGCAGCATATTCCCGTTAAGGGCCTGGCATCTGAAGATACGGCCATCGCGTCTGCCACGCGTTGCGAGGTGAGTTCGGGCCGCATCAAGCGCTAATTCGTAACTGTGATAGAATGACGCGGATTGAACGCCATCGATGACATAGACCCATCCGGTCGCATGAGGCATTATATCGCAGTAGTTGTGCATGACGATCATCTCCTTCCCGACAACGGAACCGAGCAACAGCGCAAAGGTTCCAGCATTTCGGGAAGAATTCAACTGATGGATTGCAATGTCTTCACGCGACATTGCAGTTTTTAACATTTCCTCGGAACTTTTTTGCAGTGCATGAGTTTTTCGATTTGGGCAATGGAGACGATGATGGCGGCTTCTCAGGAAAACTGGATCAAGCACAGAGCGTATCAATTGTGGGAGCAGGAGGGGTATCCTTCCGGCAAGGACATGGAGCACTGGGAGCGGGCAAAGCTGGAATATGCAACGCTCAAGCCCACGGCAGGGGAGACTGACGCGCCGAAGAATGGCGCCGCGGTAAAGGCTCCGAAGGCAGCAGAAGCTAAACCGGCCAAGGCAGGCCCGGCAAAGACGACAGCCACGAAAACGACCAAGACTGCCGCCCCCAAAGCGGAAAAGAAGACGGACAAGCCTACGACGGCCGCTAAGGCCGACGCCAAAGCTAAGGTTCCGGCTGCCGCTGCTGCGGTAAAACCGGAGCAAACCAAGAAGCGTCCCAAGAAAGCGGACGCCGAATAGGCTCTAACGTCAGAGCCAATTTTAAACACCGGAATGATGCAGTAACCGGCGACCCTGTCGCCGGGCAATTCTTTTTGTATTTTTATGGGATGAGGATATGGGCTCGAAAACCGGCACGAATGCAACTCCCCGACATTCATGCAACCGGCCAAGCAACCGGTTTGTTCGCCAGAGCCTGGGACCGTTCGCCGGAACTATCCGGTCTCAAATGCGAAAACCGGCACATTTTGACAAATCGCAACGCGATCACGCGATCTTGCAGGACACGAGCCGATGAGTGCTTATGTTTCGATCGACACACATAATACCCTCTATCCCCGGCGGCGAAATCGAGTAGGCTTTGATTCTGTCGCGGCCCAGGGGGAAAGTGCCAAGATGAAGATATTGTCGGTCACGTCGGAGATCTATCCGCTGATCAAGACCGGCGGACTGGCAGACGTAACCGGTTCGCTTCCCAAGGCGCTCGCACCGCTCGGGATCGAAACCACATCGCTCATTCCCGGTTATCCAAAGGTGATGAAACAGCTTGGCCAATCGACCACGCTGATGGAATTCGAAGACCTTCTCGGCGAGAAGGCAACGCTTAGACACGGCTCGGTCGAAGGTCTCGATCTTCTGGTGCTCGATGCCCCTGCCCTCTACGACCGCCCCGGCGGCCCTTATGTCGACCAATTCGGCAAGGATCACGCAGACAACTGGAAGCGGTTTGCCGTCCTTTCACTCGCCGCAGCCGAGATCGCCGCAGGCGCACTGCCCGGCTGGGTTCCCGACCTCGTCCATACCCATGACTGGCAGTCGGCAATGACTTCGGTTTACATGCGCCAGAACGGCTGCAGCACCCCGGTCGTCATCACCATTCACAACATCGCCTTTCAGGGGCAATATTCCGCCGATCTGCTACCTTGGCTTGGACTGCCGCCGGAAGCCTATTCCATCGACCAGCTGGAATATTTCGGTGATATCAGCTTCCTGAAAGGTGGGCTGCAGACGGCCGATGTGATCACCACAGTCAGCCCGACCTATGCCCGCGAAATCCTGACGCCGCGTTTCGGCATGGGCCTCAACGGCGTGCTCAACGAACGAGTGGAAGTGTTACGCGGCATCGTCAACGGCATCGATCTTGATGTCTGGGATCCGGCTACCGACGAATTCCTGCCTCAGACCTTCGACATAGCCACCCTGCGCCGCAAGCGTGACAACAGGCAGCCGCTTCTCGACCGTTTCGGCCTCGATCCTGACGACAGGGGACCGATCTTTGCCGCGATCAGCCGTATGACGTGGCAGAAGGGCATCGACATGCTGGCCGAGACGGCGGACGAGGTGATCCACAACGGCGGCAGGGTCATTATCGTTGGTGAGGGTGACCACGACATCGAACAGGCACTGCTGGAAACGGCAGCACGTTATCCCGGTCGCATGGCAGTCCATATCGGTTATGACGAACCGACCGCGCATCTCGTCCAGGGCGGCGCGGACGCGATCGTTCAGCCCTCGCGTTTCGAACCTTGCGGCCTGACCCAGCTATACGCCCTGCGTTACGGCTGCGTACCCGTCGTCTCGCGCACCGGCGGACTTTCGGAAACCATCATCGATGCCAATGACGCGGCCATGTCCGCGCGCGTGGCAACCGGCTTCCAGTTCCATCCGGTAACGACCAACGGCCTGCGGCTGGCGCTCAGGCGTGCACTCCATGCTTACGAGCAGCCAAAGATGTGGGCGCGGCTGCAGAACCAGGGCATGAAGACGAAATTCTCCTGGGAGCGCAGCGGCCAGCAATATGCCGCCGTCTACCGCAGCCTCGTCCAGAAAGCCTCGCCGAACACAGGCCTGCGACGCCTGAAATTCTGGTGAGATCGGGCCGGGCGGAAAAGCTTACCGCTTCAGAAACCAGCCCATCCACCGCAAAAGATGCGGCAGGATACCGAAATACATGGTCGGAACGATCAAGACGGTGGCGATGAACATCTTCAACAGGAACGGGATGTCCGCGAGCCACGGGAAGAGGAAATAGACATAGAATGATGCGGTGGGAAAGATCCCCATCCAGATGACGAAGGCCATGCGCCAGCGTGCCGGCGGCTTGGGCGGAAGGGCGAGACCCGTTGCCGAAAACCACAGATCCTCGGTATTGAAGATGCGGTATTCCGGCTGATGGTCTGAAACCTGTTTCAGCCGCTCATGCCATTCATGCGAAACATCGGACTGGCGCCATTCATCGAGATCCGACTGGGTGGCAAACACCTGGACGATATGGAATTCCTCGCCTTCGACCCGCGGCGGGATCAATGTCGAAAATCTGTAACCCTTCGACTTCGACGAAGCTTCCAGCATGCCCCGCGCAAGCTCTTCATACTGCGTCTCGCAACCGACATTGGCGCGCCGATGGACGATACGCGTCACCTGGGACATCTGGCCTGATCCTTGTTGAGAGGCCAGATCCGGGAGGGGTTACGCTCCATGGAGCGGAAAAGGGAAATGGCGCGGTAGGGTGTTCGACTGCTAGGAAAGCAGGAAGCCCTTGTCAACCGGACAAGGGCTCAACTCGTGCGCAAGGCTTCAAGGCCGCCTGAACAGGGCCAAGCTTCGACCTTCCAGCTCGAAATCCTTTTCCTTGGTGATCGTAAGCCCGCGTTTGGCGCTGTCGGATGTGGTCAGTTCCAGCACCCAGCCGCCCTCCCCGAACTGGGGGATACGGAAGGGGACGTTGCCTTCGAACGGATTGCACAAGAGAAGTACGTCGTGCCAGACGCCCTCTTCTTCCTGCAGGTCGCCGCGGCCGATATAGACCCCGAGCGTTGTTCCCTCGTCCCATTGGTCCGGCTGCTGGAAACCGCCGCCGGCATTGAACCACTTGATATCCATGCCGTCGCGCCAGTTCTCGCGGCGCAGGAGCGGCTGCTCGGCCCTGAGCTTGATTACCTGGCGGGTGAACTCGCGCAATTCCTCGCAGGTTTCCGGCAGGTCGTCCCAATGGACCCAGGAAATCTCGCTGTCCTGCGCATAACCATTGTTGTTGCCCATCTGGCTGCGGCCGAACTCGTCGCCCGCAAGCAGCATCGGCGTGCCGTGGGAGAAGAAAAGCGTGGCGAGAAAATTGCGCTTCTGCCGGTCGCGAACGGCATTGATGCCTTCCTCTTCTGTCGGGCCTTCAGCACCGTAATTATAGGACCGATTGTCGTTGTGACCGTCGTTATTGTCCTCTCCGTTGGCCTCGTTGTGTTTCTCATTATAGGAAACGAGGTCATTCAGCGTGAACCCGTCATGGGCGGTGATGAAGTTGACGCTCGCCCAGGGCCGGCGGCCGCGCTGGTCGTAGAGATCGCCCGAGCCGAGCAGGCGTGCGGCGAAATCTGTCGAGACATTGTCGCCCTTCCAGTATTCGCGCACCGTATCGCGATATTTGTCGTTCCATTCGGCCCAGCCGGGCGGAAAACCGCCGACCTGATAACCGCCCGGACCGATATCCCAGGGCTCGCCGATCAGCTTCAGCTTCGACAGGACCGGATCCTGCGTCATCGCATCGAAAAAGCCGCCACGCTCGTCGAATCCTTCCGGCTCTCGGCCCAGAATGGTGCCGAGATCGAAGCGGAAACCGTCGACATGCATGTGTTCAGCCCAGTAACGCAGGCTGTCCATCACCATCTGCAGCACGCGCGGATGCGAGGTGTTGACGGTATTTCCGGTGCCGGTGTCGTTGATGTAATAACGGTGGTTATCCGGCAGGGTGCGGTAATAGGAGAAGTTGTCGATACCCTTGAACGACAGCGTCGGTCCAAGCTCGTTGCCTTCCGCTGTGTGGTTGTAGACCACATCGAGAATGACCTCGATGCCGGCATCGTGGAACGACCGCACCATATCGCGGAACCCCTGGATACCGCGCGGACCGTAATAGCGTGAAGCCGGCGCGAAGAACCCGAGCGAGTTATAGCCCCAGAAGTTCTTCAACCCCTTGTCGAGCAGGTGCTGGTCGTCGGGGAACCAGTGGACCGGCAGAAGCTCGACCGAGGTAATGCCGAGGCTCTTGATATAATCGACGGAAGCCTTGTGGCCCATACCCTCGAACGTGCCGCGCAACTCCTTCGGCAACGCCGAATTGAGCTGGGTAAAACCTTTAACATGGGTCTCGTAGACAACGGCCTTCGGCCAGGGGACATTGGGACGGTTCTGGTCCTGCCAGTCGAATGCATAAGGATCGATCACCTTGGCCTTCGGCGTGAATGGCGCGCTGTCCCGCGTATCGAAGGTGAGGTCCTTGTCCTCGTGAAGGAGATCATAGGCGAAATGCGCCTCGTTCCACTCGATATCGCCGACAAGCTCGCGAGCATATGGGTCGATCAGAAGTTTGCTCGGGTTGAAACGATGGCCGGCCTCCGGCTCGAACGGACCGTGGACGCGAAACCCATATAGAGCACCAGGCTTCAGCCCAGGCACATAACCGTGCCAGATTTCGTGCGTATATTCCGGCAGGTCGAGCTTGGCGATTTCGATCTTTCCGCTCGGATCATAAATGCACAGCTCCACCCGTGTCGCATGGGCCGAGAAGATTGCGAAATTCACGCCTTCACCATCGAAATTGGCGCCGAGCCGTGTCCAGTCGCCGGATTCGATCGTGAACTGATTGCTCTTCATGTCCATGCAACGCCCCTTTGCGGTAAGATCGCCATCGAGAAAATCTGCCCTACAATCGTGCAGCGCGGCATTTGGTTCCGCCTTCGTTTTGCGCGGAACGAGATCGTCGTCAGGATCGTTCTCCGCTTCGCGTCCCGTCTATCTTTCACGCTGCGACAGGAGGGTAAAAATATGACATCTCTGACACCACAGGAACTCGAAGGTCGGCTCAACGCTCATCGAGAACTGATGATCGAAATGCTGGCAGCCATGATCGGTGGCGAAGTGACAATCACGACATTCCTCAAGAAGCTGCGCGATGACGCGACCTTCAAGGATAACGAGGAAGATCCGGGCGTGATGCCGGACAGCGCTTTCGCGATCGAAAACGCCTCCGCCCGTGAAATTCGCGCCATACTGGAAGCCGCGCGGGCGCGGGCTTCCGCGAGCTAGATACCATGTCGGCATCGTGTTTCAGCACATTTTAATATTTGTGGCCGTCCTGCCATCTTTATGGCAATTTCATGGAACTAGAATGGCAACAGCACGTTCTTGGTCCAGAGTTCGATGGAGGCGACCATGGTCAGGGAATGGTTTGAAGTTGCAGGTTTCGCGCTGGTCATTGCTGCCTGCTACATGTTCGTTATTCCGGTTTGAAGTTTCCCGAGGAGGGGAATGAGGCCTCGACAAAAGAGGCCCCAAGCTCTCGTGGCCTAGTGGCCGCGGGAGCATTATGCTTGAGGCGAAAGGCCATCCAGAACAGCCTCGCGATCCATTGCCGGATATAAAATTGTGGGAACGTTTCTCCGCCAGGGCTTGTTAGCCCACGTGACAGGTCGCCACTTGTTATCGCGAGCGACTGATACGGGAGACTGCCATGCTGCACTTATTCAGAATGCTCAGGAACCGTTTTCTGACCCGGCGGGAACAGTCGACATTCCATGTCGCCCGCCCGCAAGATCTTCAGGTCGTGGTTCCGGAAGCCGTTGCGCTTCCGCTTCCCAAGACACCGCGTGAAGAAATCAGCGTGCCCGCATCAATCAACGGACGCGACCTGTCGACCGGCAGGCTCTAGAGACTGACGAGCCACCGCTCATCTCAAGAAGAACAATCCCAAAAGGAGCTTATCATGGCGAATATCGATTCCGCCAATATCCTCATCTTGGCCACCGATGGCTACGAACGTTCGGAACTGCGCGTGCCTTACGACGAGCTGAAAAAGCGCGGAGCCGAAGTGAAAATCGCTTCGATCAAATCCGGCGAGATCAGGAGCTGGGACGAGAAAGACTGGGGCGACAGTGTGACCGTCGATCTCGATGTCAAGGAAGCGAAGGTGGAGGATTTTGACGCGCTCGTTCTGCCCGGTGGCCAGATCAACCCGGATGTCCTGCGCAAGAACGAGGACGCCGTACAGCTGGTTCGCGATTTCATCAGCCGCGGCAAACCGGTAGCTGCCATTTGCCATGGTCCATGGCTGCTGGTCGAGGCGGATGCCCTGCGCGGACGCAAGGCAACCTCCTATGCATCTATCCGCACCGACCTGCGCAATGCCGGCGCCAACTGGAAGGATGAAGCCGTCGTGGTCGACAGCGGCATCATCACATCACGCTCGCCAAAAGACCTAGCAGCCTTCGTCGACAAGATCGTCGAGGAAGTGGAAGAAGGCCTGCACCAGCGCCGCGCTGCCTGATTGCCCTACTTCGATCTGGTGGAAGCCCCTCATCCGGCTGCCGCCACCTTCTCCCCGCTTGCGGGGGGAAGGAACATGCCGCACCGGCGCCGGCTCTCCCTACCGCCTATATCAGGAACGTCATTTCGCCACGCGCGGGGAGAGAGCGAGGGGCAACTGGACGAGCGCAAGAGCTTAGCTGCAATCCAGCGCCACCTGGCCTTACTCTTCCTTCAAAAATGCCAGTAAACGCGCCTCGTTCATCCGCAATCCGCGCGGAGACTTGGATGTTTTCTCCGTCTCCATGATCCGACGCAACGGCGCATCATCCTCGGCAAGATCGAGAATGCTCGGATGGATATAGCTTGAGCGGCAGACGGCGGGCGTGTTCTGCAGCACATCCGAAGCGGCTTTGGTCAGCGCCTTTATCTTCGGCCGCTTGCCCTCTTCCTCCAAGATCGTCCATGCCGTCATGAAAGCGGCCAAGCTGCCACCCCAGGTGCGAAAGGTCTTGGCCGAAACCGGAAAGCCGGCAGCCTTGGCGAGATAGGCGTTGAGCCTGCCGGAATCGACCGAACGGGCGGTGCCGTGCTCGTCTGGAAATGAAAACAGCTGGCGGCCGGGAAGATCAGCGATCTCTTCCAGAATGCGCTGCAGTCGTGGATGTTTGAGCGTGTGCTGCACGCGCTTGCCGCCCTTGGCCGTGAATTTCAAAAGCACACCGTCGCCGGACAGGATCATGTGACGTTTCAAAAGCGTCGTTGCCCCATACGTACGGTTTTCCTTCGCATAGGCTTTGTTGCCGACGCGCAGATGCGTCACATCCATCAGCGCCACGAGGGCGGCCAGCACGCAATCGGACTTGTCGAGACCGAGCGCAAGATCGCGCTTTACCTTGCGGCGGATGCGCGGCAAGGCCTCGCCGAACCGGGCCAGCTGATCGAACTTCTGCTCGCTGCGAAAGCTCTGCCAGTCAGCATGATATCGATACTGCTTTCGCCCCCGGGAATCGTAACCCGTCGCCTGCAGATGCCCCTGCGGATCCATGCAGATCCAGACATTGTCATAGGCCGGAGGAAGCCCCAGCGCCGAGATACGCAGCCGGTCGTCTTCATCAGACAGAAGCAATCCGTCCGGCAGCTTGTAGCAAAAGCCCTTGCCGCGCTTTAGTCGGCGAATGCCCGGCTCCGTATCGCTGACATAGGTAAGCCCGATGGCTTTGAGCGAAGCGGCGTCGATCTCGATGGTTTTGAGCGAAAGATCCATGAGCGCTAAAACGACACGCCTCAGGCTTCGTTCCTGCGCGAACCGATCAAATCACGTCGAACTACATTGCCAGACTGCGCCGCTCGTCGACGGCATCGTCGCGCTCCAGATTGGCGCGCGGCGCCACAAGTCTCCAGACAAGGCCTTCCGGGCGGAATTCGACATCCACCTGACCGCCAAAGGCAGCAACTGCGTGGCGCTGGATGATGGTCGTTCCAAACCCCTTGCGGGAGGGCTCGCTAACCAGCGGCCCGCCGCTTTCTTCCCAGACCAGCCTGATCTTCGGCTCGCCGTCATCGTCGGGAGCGACATCGTCCCACGAAATCCGTACACGCCCATGCGGCACCGACAGTGCGCCATATTTGACCGAATTGGTCGCCAGTTCATGTAGCACGAGGCCGAGATTCTGGACCGCCTCTGCCTTGAGCATGAAATCCTCGCCCGACACCAGAAGCCGGTCCCCGGCCTCGAAGGTCGAAAGATGGATCTCGATGACGCGCATCAGCCGCACACCGGCCCATTGTTCCTTGGCCAGCGCCTCGATGGATTTTCCAAGCCCATGCAGACGGGTGCTGATCGCCTTCTGGAATTCCGGCATGGTCGTGTCCTGACGGCCGAGCTGGCGCATCATCGCCTGCACAAGCGTCAGGATATTCTTCGTGCGATGCACCAGTTCGTGCAGGATGAGGTGAATGCGGTCTTCGGCTTCGCTGCGGTCGAAGGAAGCATTGGACAGCGCCACCGCCACCTGATTGGCCTCGGTAATCCGGGTTTCGACCGGCGAGACGATCTCGCCCTTGCCGATCCTGTCCGCCATGTCGGCAATCTGCCGGATCGGCGTGCGCAGCTGGCGGGCGATCGTATAGGCGAACAGGACCGCCAGCGTGAGAAAGATCACGCCGCCTGCGACCAGTTGCTTGAATGTGGTGATGATGCCTTCCTGGGCAGAGGCGATCGGCCCCCAGACGACGGCTTTCCATGTCCAGCCGGTTATCTGGGCGTAACCGTACATCTGCCTCTCATCACCTTCGACATCTTCGATCGTGCCCTTGAAGCCGGTCATCAACCTCAGCGTATCGGGATCGAACGGCTTGCCGGATACTATTTTGTCGGCCCCACCAGAAGCCACGACCTGCCCCTGCCCGTCGATAACCGCCGCCGACCAACCCGCAGGAAGCCCTTCGATGGAAATCAGCTTTTCCATGTCGTCGGCATTCTGCGTCATGATGATCGCCGAACCGGAATGCGAAAGCTCTTTCGGCAAAGGCATGGCGACGTTGAACACCCACCTGTTGCTCGTCTTACCGAAAAACACACTGGAGACTTCGGTGATACCCGACCTGAGCACCGATTCCAGCGCCGGCATGTTCGACATCCTGGTCAGCGGATCACCGAAGGGCGAACGGGTGTTGAGCCGCTGCTGGCCATCCTTATCGACGACGATGACATAAAGCGAATTGGAGCGCAGGCTGCGCTGGGTGCGGTCGTGGAAGGCTCTCAGGTCACCGGCTTCAAGCTCCGGCGAGGTGATCAGCAGACGCAACGTCGTCGCCATGTCCTGCAATTCGCGATCGACGGAGCGCGCAATCAGCTGCGCATCCTCGGCGGTCTCGTTGGCCAGTCCTTCGCGTTCCTGCCCCTCGAGTTGCAGGACAAGAAAACCGACAAAAGCCAGCAACGGCAAGGCGACGACAATCACCAGCGCCATCAGATAGGCGCCGATCGAGGCTGTGGGGAAAAGACGCGAAAACTTAAACATTCCGCTATCTTAAGCCAATAATAAAGCTGCAGGCAGAAGCCCGCCCGCTGTCACTGATCATCAGTCGTCCCGCCCTACGCTAATACATCTTAGCCAAAACGGTTCTAACTGCTTTTGCAGATCGCGCCAACATGTGTTTGGAACAACTGAGCTGTGCGTTGCCCCACAACGTTGCGAAAACGTGTCCGCCGTATCCTTTCGGGACAATCGACAAACGTGTGGAAGTTAGCCTGCCCGACGAAGATCAGCCAATCCGCTGCCCGCTTTGGGGATCGAAAACCACTGCCTTGTCCAGGTTGAAGACAAAACGGAAGGTCTGGCCGGGCACTGCCACCGTTTCCGCCCGGGCGCGGCCGGTAAACGTCGTACCGTCGAGTTTCCCGGTCACGAACGTATCCGATCCGGTCGGCTCCACGATTGTAATCTCGGCATCGATCTGCGCGCTGGCGGCCGCAGACGCATCCGCCGACCCCTCGTCCGATATCGCCTCGGGCCGCAGGCCGACAATGACTTGCTTGCCCTCGGGAATGGAAGTCGTGACCGTGGTTGGAACCTTGACCGTCACGCCCTGACCTGCGGCCGAAAACAGCGAGATACCGTCGGCAACCGCTCTGCCTTTCAGCATGTTCATCGCCGGTGAGCCCATGAAATCGGCAACAAACAGATTGGCCGGGCGATTATAGATTTCGGCCGGCGTCCCGACCTGCTGGACGATGCCTTCCTTCAGCACGACGATCTTCGTCGCCAGCGTCATCGCCTCGATCTGGTCATGGGTGACGTAGACAATCGTTGCATGAGTGTTCTGGTGCAGCGCCTTGATCTCGGCCCTCACCTCGACACGCAGTTTCGCATCGAGGTTGGAGAGCGGTTCGTCGAACAGGAAAACGCGAGGCTGGCGCACCAATGCGCGACCCATGGCGACACGCTGGCGCTGGCCGCCGGAAAGCTGGCTCGGGCGACGCTTCAGAAGATGCTCGATCTGCAGGGTCTTTGCCACCTGCGCCACGGCCTTGGCACGGCTCTCCTTGTCGACGCCGCGCATTTCCAGCGCAAAGGCGATGTTCTCTTCCACCGTCATGTTCGGATAAAGCGCATAGGACTGGAAGACCATGGCGATATCGCGCTTCGACGGATGCAGGTCCGTCACCACCTGTCCGTCGATGACGATGTCACCCGAGGACGGCGGCAATAGGCCGGCAATCGCATTCAGAAGCGTGGACTTGCCGCAGCCGGACGGGCCGACCAGCACGAGGAAGCCGCCCTTTTCCAGCTCGATATCGATGCCCTTGAGGATTTCGACGCTGCCGATTTTCTTGCGGATGTTCTTGATCTGGAGAAAGCTCATCGAAATTTATCCCTTGACTGCGCCGGCCATCAGGCCGCGCACGAAATAGCGTCCGGCGACGACATAGACGAACAGCGTCGGAAGCGCGGCGAAGACGGCCGCCGCCATGTCGACATTGTATTCTTTCACGCCGGTGGAGGACGAAACGAGGTTGTTGAGCGCCACCGTCATCGGCGATGCTTCGCCGGACGAAAACGAGACGCCGAACAGAAAGTCGTTCCAGATATTGGTGAACTGGTAGATGACGGTGACAACGATGATCGGCCCCGAACTGGGCAGAAGAATGCGCCAGAAGATCTTGAAGAACCCTGCGCCATCGATCATCGCGGCCTTCACCAGTTCGTCCGGAAAGGCTTCGTAATAATTGCGGAAAAACAGCGTGGTGAAGCCGAGACCGTAGATCACATGGACCATGACGAGCCCGGTCGTCGAGTTCGACAGGCCCATCAGTCCCAGCAGCCGCGCCATCGGGATCAGCACCGCCTGGAACGGGATAAAGCAGGCAAACAGCATCATGCCGAAGACGATCTTGTGACCCGGAAAACGCCACTTGGTCAGCACGTAACCGTTGAGCGCCCCGAGCAGCGTCGAGATGATGACGGCCGGCACCACCATCTTGATCGAATTCCAGAAGTAACCCTTGATACCAACGCAGGAAACGCCGATGCAGGCCTCGCCCCAGGCCTTCGTCCAGGCGGCGATGGACGGGTCGGTCGGCAGCGCCAGCATGTCGCCGCCGCGGATTTCGTCGAGCGATTTCAGCGAGGTCGACAGCATCACATAGAGCGGCAGCAGGTAGACGACTGCGAGAATGATCAGCGCGGCATAGATGAAATACCGGGTGAAACGCGCCGAGCCGGCGCTTACCGTTTCGGGTGCGGCGCTCATTGCTTCTTCTCCCGCAGTTCCGAATAGAGATAGGGCACGATGATCGCGGTAATGCCCATCAGCATCATCACGGCGCTGGCCGAACCGACATTCATCTGGTTGCGATTAAACGTGTAGGAATACATGAAAGTGGACGGCAGCTCGGTCGCATTACCCGGCCCGCCGCCGGTAAGCGCGATGACGAGGTCATAGGACTTGATCGCCATATGCGCGAGCACGATGAAGGCCGAGAGGAATATCGGCCGCAGCAGCGGAATGATGATACGGCGATATATGGAGACCGTCGATGCGCCGTCGATCTGCGCCGCCTTGATGATCTCGCCATCGATGCCGCGAAGACCGGCCAGAAACATCGCCATGATGAAGCCCGAGGCCTGCCAGACACCGGCGATGACGACCGTGTAGATCGCCATGTTTGGGTTGACCAGCCAGTCGAAGGTAAAGCTCTCCCAGCCGAGATTGCGCATCGTGTGTTCCAGCCCGAGGCCGGGATTGAGGAACCATTTCCACGCCGTACCGGTGACGACGAAGGAGAGCGCCATCGGATAAAGAAAGATCGGTCTGAGCACGCCCTCGGCGCGGATGCGCTGGTCCATCAGGATGGCGATGAACAGCCCGATTGCGGTGCAAAGCGCGATGTAGAGAATGCCGAAAATGGCGAGGTTCTGCATCGCCACATACCAGTTCGGCTGCGACCAGAGCCGGAAATAGGCATCGAACCCGCCCCATTTATAGACCGGCAGGATGCGCGATGTGGTGAAGGAGAGCGTGATCGTCCAGAGGATGAAGCCGTAGACGAAAATCAGGATGACGGCGAAAGACGGCGCCAGAACGAGTTTCGGCAGGCCGTTGCGCAAGCTGTCTGCGAAGGATTTTCGCGGCCGTTCCGGGGTAACCAACGGCATCGGTTCGATTGTCGTCATGGGGGTCTCCGGCGACATGCGAGAATGAGATTAAGATGTAGGCGGTGGCGGTTGAGGTTTGCCCCTCATCCGCCTGCCGGCACCTTCTCCCCGCCTGCGGGGAGAAGGACACGAGCCGCAAGGCCTCCGTCCCTCCCCAGCATCACGCGGGGCAAGTCCCCTCTCCCCGCAAGCGGGGAGAGGGTTAGGGTGAGGGGCGCCTGCAGCACTCGACGTAAGGGGTAAGCCAGATCAGCCGATCACTTCGCCGCAGCAACCGCTTCCGGCAGCCGCTTTAAGGCCGCATCCGTCGTCAGCTGGCCGTTCAGGTGCTGGGTGATGACGTCGAGCATGGCTTCCTTGATGGCGGCCGGCTGGGCGTAGCCGTGAGCCAGCGAGCCCATCAGCGTGCCCTTGGACGAGGCTTCAGCCAGATCCTTCATGCCCTTCTTGGCGCAATCGTCGAATTCCGTATCCGGGATGTCGGTACGGGCCGGAACCGAACCCTTCACCTTGTTGAAGGCGATCTGGAAGGCCGGGTTTTCGACGGCGGATGCCATCTTCATCTGCGCGGCGGCGGCATCACCGCCCACGTCGAACATCATGAACTGGTCGGCGTTGAACAGAACCGAGCCTTGCGTGCCGGGGAAGCGGATGCAGACGAAATCTTTGCCCGGCTCCTTCTTGGCGCGCAGCCATTCGCCCTTAGACCAGTCGCCCATTTCCTGCGCGCCGGCCTTGCCTTCGATGACGAGCGCCGTCGACAGGTTCCATTCGCGGCCGGAGAAATTCGGGTCGAAATAGGTGCGAAGTTTCGACATGTCGTCGAAGACCTTCTTCATGGTGTCGCTGGAAAGTGCTGCCGGATCGGCTTCGAGCACCGCCTTCTTGTAGAAATCCGGGCCACCGCGGGAAAGAACCACGGCTTCCCAGAGTGTGCCGTCCTGCCACGGAACGCCGCCATGGGCGAGCGGGACAATGCCGTCAGCCTTGAATTTGTCGAGCAGCGCGAACAGCTCGTCGATATTGGTCGGAACCTTGCCGCCCGCCTTGTCGAGTGCGGCCTTGTTCAGCCACAGCCAATTGGTCGAGTGAATGTTGACCGGTGCGGCCACCCAGTGACCGTCATATTTGGAGAATTCCTGCAGAGCCGGCGGAATAACCTTGTCCCAACCTTCCTTGGCGGCGAGATCGTCAAGGTTGGCGGCGACACCCATTTCCGACCAGTCGCGCAGGTCGAAGCCGAGCAGCTGAACCGCAGTCGGCGGATCGCCTGCTGTGACGCGGGCGCGAAGTGCGGTCATGGCGGCCGAACCGGCACCACCGGCAACCGGCATGTCCTTCCAGGTGACGCCTTCTTTGGCGAGGTTTTCCTTCAGGACGTTGAGTGCTGCAGCTTCACCGCCCGACGTCCACCAGTGCAGGACCTCGACTTCTGCGGCCTTGGCGGCACCGGCTGTCATCGCGATCAACGCGGCACCGGCGGCCAGTTTTGTAATGGCACGAATATTCATTGATGATCTCCTCCAAGTCCGGGCTCCTCTCCGGATGAGCAATTTATAACGTTATAACCCGAGCAAGTGTCAACCCATGGATGAAGGTTTTCGAATTGCTCGTGATCAATTTTTTAAAGTATTGATCCAGCTCGACAAATGTCGATTTTCAGAGGAATGTTCGTCCACTTGAAAGAAAATTCTGGAAATCGTCACGGAATTTGCAACGATATATATGGAGCTCCGGCAGCGGTTAAGCCGCCGGATGGAGGATGAGACATGCCGCTGGACGATGCAGAGGACGGACGCCAACCGAACACGGCTGGTTCGTCGACTTCAACTTCCGGCCCCCACCGAAAGCCGACGCTGAAGACGATTGCCGAACTGACCGGGCTTGCGGTGACAACCGTGTCGCGCGCGTTGGGCGACGATCCGCTCATTGCCCGCGAAACCCGCCAGCGTGTTCAGGCAGCAGCGGCTGAGGTCGGTTACCTGCCCGACCGGGCGGCCCAGCGCCTGCGTACCGGCCGCACCAATGTCATCAGCCTTGTTCTGGACCCGCATGAGGAAATCCTCGGCTACGGCACTTCGATGATCAGGGGCATGACGGCGACATTGCGCGGCACGCCCTATCACCTCGTCATCACCCCGCATTTTTCCGATACGCCGCAGATCGACCCCGTCCGCCACATCGTCCGCAACCGCATGGCCGACGGCATCCTCTTCAGCCGCACCGAACCTTCCGACGAGCGGGTGAAATTCCTGCTGGAAGCGGGCTTTCCCTTCGTCTGTCACGGCAGGACGGAGCTTGCGACGCCGCATCCTTATGTCGACTACGACAATTACCGCTTCACCTATCAGGCGGCGAAAAAGCTGATCGCCTCGGGCTGTCGGCGGCTGTTGATCATCCTTCCGCCCGAACGCTTCACCTTTCACCACCACATGCGCCACGGCTTCATGACGGCGGTGCGGGAAGAAGGGGTAGGCTTCGAGATAGCCCAGGGCATCACGCTCGACAGCAAGGCCGATGCGGTTCGCGATCATGTTGCGGCAAGGCTGGCGAAATCCGATCCGCCAGACGGTTTCATCTGCGGCGGCGAAGTCTCCGCCATGGCGGTAATGTCGGCCACCCACGATCTGGGCCTTGCGATCGGCCGCGACGTGCGACTGGTGGCCAAACAGACATCCGGCCTGTTCGATCAGGTGCGGCCGCGAATCGAGACGATCTACGAGGATTTGTCGGAAGCAGGTCGGTTGATGGCGGGGTTGCTATTGAAGCGGATGGCGGGAGCAACGCCGGTGAGCGAGTTACAGGTGGTGCTGGAGGTGTGAGGCTGCTCGTCGCGGGCGACAGCCCCCTCTGCCCTGCCGGGCATCTCCCCCACGAGGGGGGAGATCACAAGCGGCACGACCTTCGCTTCCAATTGAGCGTAGTTGGCGGCGGAGCAGAAGAAGCCGTATGCTTGAGGCAAGGAGCATGCGCCCAGCCGATCTCCCCACCTGTGGGGGAGATGGCCGGCAGGCCAGAGGGGGGGGGCCAGCACGCGCCGACGGCCCCCCGTACCCTCATCTCAATCCTCTTCGACAAACACCTCTTCGCGCTTCTTCCTTACACTCGGCAGGAACACGACAATGAGAACGACCACTGCAATGAACAGCAGCGTGGCGCTGATCGGCCGTGTCACGAACGTGCTCGGATCACCGCGTGACAAAATCATCGCCCGCCGCAGGTTTTCTTCGAGCAACGGTCCAAGCACGAAGCCGAGCAGAAGCGGTGCCGGCTCGCAGCGGAGCTTCAGGAGCAGGTAACCGAGCAGGCCGAAGAATGCGACAGCGTAGAGGTCGTAGACGTTCGAGTTGACGCTGTAGACGCCGATCGAGCAGAAGGCCATGATGATCGGGAAGAGCAGGTAATAGGGGATCGTCAGCAATTTCACCCACAGCCCGATCAGCGGCAGGTTGAGGATGACGAGCATCAGGTTGCCGATCCACATCGAGGCGATGATGCCCCAGAACAGCGCTGGCTGTTCGGCCGCCACATTCGGCCCCGGCACGATGCCCTGGATAATCATCGCTCCGACCATCAACGCCATCACCGGGTTGGCCGGAATACCGAGCGTCAGAAGCGGAATGAACGAGGTCTGGGCACCGGCATTGTTTGCCGATTCCGGCCCCGCCACGCCAGCAACCGCGCCATGGCCGAATTCCTGCGGGTTTTTCGAAACCTTCTTTTCGACCGTATAAGAGGCGAAGGAGGCAAGGATCGCTCCGCCGCCCGGCAGAATGCCGAGCACCGAGCCGATCGCCGTGCCGCGCAGCACCGGTGCAATCATCGCCCGAAAATCCTCGCGGCTCGGCAGAAGGCCGGAAACCTTCGCCATCAGTACTTCCCGCGTCCTTTCGTTTTCGAGATTGCGCAGGATTTCCGCGATACCGAAGACACCGACCGCAACCGCGACGAAATTCAACCCGTCGGCATATTCGCGGATACCGAGAGTGAAGCGCGGCGCGCCTGTATAGATATCGGTGCCGACAAGCCCGAGCAGCAGGCCGAGCACCACCATGGCCAGCGCCTTGATGACCGAGCCATGTGCCAGCGCGATCGATGAGACCAGGCCGACGACCATCAGCGAAAAGTATTCGGCGGCGCCGAATTGCAGCGCGATGGCGGTGAGCGGCGGCGCGAAGATGGCGACGAGGAAGGTGGACACCGTGCCGGCGAAGAACGAGCCGATCGCGGCGATCGCAAGTGCCGCCCCGGCCTTGCCCTTGCGGGCCATCTGGTAACCGTCGATCGCGGTGACGGCGGACGAGGATTCGCCCGGCATGTTGATCAGGATCGCCGTGGTCGAGCCGCCATATTGCGCGCCGTAATAGATGCCGGCGAGCATGATCAGCGACGAAACGGGTTCGAGCTGGAAAGTGATCGGCAACAGCATGGCGATCGTCGCGGTGGCGCCGATGCCGGGAAGCACGCCGATCAGCGTGCCGAGCAGCACCCCGATCAGGCAGAAGAACAGGTTCTCGATCGATCCTGCGGTCTGGAAGCCGAGAAGAAGATTATTGAAAAGATCCATCAGTCAAATCCTAGAAGCGAACCCAGGGTCCGAAGCGCTGGAAGGGCAGCCCGAGGCCATAGCTGAAAACCAGCACGGAAAAGGCGGTCAGCAGCACAGCGAGAATAACGGCCGTCAGCGGCTTCATCTTGTGGGAGGCGAAAGAGGCGATCAGCGCGGCGAAGAACAGCGACGGCACGAAACCGAGGCCGCGCACCGTGATGCCGAAGAAGATCGGGGCGGCAAGAATGAAGATGATACCGCGCCAGGCAATAGGCCCGATCGGCTCTCCTTCCACGCGAAATGCCTGAAACAGGATGATGGCGCCGAACAGGATGAGCGCCAGCGCCAGGATGAACGGGAAATAACCCGGCCCCATGCGAAACGCCGTGCCGAGTTCGAGTTCGATCGACTGATAGGCGAAGAAGATGCCGGTCAGGATCAGCAGGATGCCGCAGATCAGATTGGCTTTGTCGAATGACTTGGAATTCATGGTGTCTCCGTTTGAGTGGGAGATGGTCTAGCGTTGATGGCTGGAGCAAGCTCGCCCCCTCTGCCCTGCCGGGCATCTCCCCCACAGGTGGGGAGATCAGCTGGGAAGAAGCTCACCAATCAACCTCGGCGTTTGCGTTCTGCGCTTTGTCTGGTCACTCAAGGTCCGCTGGACACGGTGATCATGAGGCACGTGATCTCCCCCCTGTGGGGAGATCACCGATAGGTCAGAGAGGGCGCGCTTGCTCTAAGTCGTCGCTGAATACCGCACCCCATCCGGCGACAGCACTCAGTCCGCGTACTGCCCGGCAGACTCGATGATCGGCTTCCAGCGGGCGATCTCGGTCTCCAGCTTGGTTTTCAGCGCAGCCGGCGTTGCATCAGCTTCCGGCGAGGGCTTGGTGCCGAGTTCGGCAAAACGCTTGACGATATTCTCGTCCTTCAGCGCGCCCTGGAGCGACTTCGACAGGCGCTCGTTGATCTCGGCGGGTGTGCCCTTCGGCGTGTAGATGCCGTGCCAGATGCCGACGGTCATGCTTTCAAGCCCGGCTTCCTTGACGGTCGGCAGGTCCTTGAAGATGTCGAGACGCTCGGGCGAAGTGACGGCGTAAGCCTTGATCGTGCCGCCCTGGATCTGCTTCGTCGTGTTGGTGGTCTGGTCGCACATGATATCGACCTGGCCGCCGAGAAGATCGGTCATCGCAGGGCCCGTGCCCTTGTAGGGAACGGTGACGAGCGGGGTCTGGATCGCGCTCATGAACAGCATGCCGCAAAGATGCGAGGCAGCCCCGATGCCGGCATTGGCGACGGTCACCTTGTCGGCATTCGCCTTGGCGTATTCGACGAGCCCCTTGAGATCGGTCGCTTCCATATCCTTGCGGGCGACGATCGTCATCGGCACGTCGGTGACGAGACCGACATATTCGAAGGCGTTCAGCGTGTCATAGGCGAGCTTGCGGTAAAGCGTGGCGCTGGTCGCCATGCCGATATGGTGGAGCAGAACCGTGTAACCATCGGCCTCTGCCGCCGCGACACGGCCGGCACCGAGTGTTCCGCCGGCACCGCCGACATTTTCGACGACGATCTGCTGGCCGAGATCCTTCGACATGGATTCGGCAACGAGACGGGCAACCGTATCGGTCGGGCCACCGGCGGCAAACGGCACGACCATGGTGATCTGGCGCTCGGGATAGCCCTGAGCACTCGCCTGTGCGGAAAACATCGAGATGGCGGCAAGCGCCGTTGCGCCGAGAACGGCGTTAAACAGTTTCATGAATTTCCTCCTCCAAGGACAATATCCAGCCTGTAGCTGCAGATGCACATCTCCTCCGGCACCTGCTTGGGATCCATTAGCGGGCGGCGCGGAAACGCTGGCAATTGGCTAACGGCAAGCGAAGGCAGGATATTTCCTTAACCGCAGCGCAGCATGGGTGGATTTGGGAACAACGGGCGTCAGGCATGGGTGGAAATCCACCCAACTGCCTTGAGTAATAGTGACGCAGCGGCAAAATATCCGCCAATTCAACTCAGGAAAAGTCGGCGAACGCTCCCGACTCGTCTTCATCGCCAACTTGGGAAGACTTCAGCATCTTCTTGTCGAGACCGTATTTCTGCATCTTCTCGTAGAGCGTCTTGCGCGAAATGCCGAGCGTTTCATAGACCGGCTTCAGCGCCCCGCCATGGGCAGCAATCTCGGTGGCGATGAGATTGCGCTCGAAGGCGGCAACCTTTTCCGCCAGCCGGCCGCCGTTTTCCTTTGCAGCCCCACCCGGCTCCCCTGAACCCGGATCGAGACCCAGCACCAGCCGGTCAGCGGCATTGCGCAGCTCGCGCACATTTCCCGGCCAGTCCCGCTGGGCGATCAGCGAAAGGATATCCGGAGGCACGACGATATCCTCCCGGCCGTAACGCGCCGCCGCCTCGCGCACGAGCTGAAGGAAGAGCAGTGGAATATCCGCCCGTCTTTGCGAAAGCGCCGGGACATGCACCGTCGCGACATTCAGCCGGTAGAGAAGATCGGCACGGAAGCGACCGGCCGCCACTTCCGCCTCCAGATCCACCTTGCTGGTGGCGATGAAACGGACATCAAGCGGCACGGTCTCATTCGATCCGAGCCGGGTAATGACCCGCTCCTGCAGCACCCGCAGGAATTTTGCCTGCAGGTCGAAGGGCATGGAGCTGATTTCGTCGAGCAGGATCGTCCCTCCCCGCGCATGCTCGAACTTGCCGTATCGCGGCCGAAGCGCGCCGGGAAAGGCACCGGCTTCGTGGCCGAAAAGCTCGCTTTCGATCAGCGTTTCGGGAAGAGCGGCGCAATTGATGGCGATCAGCGGCCGGTTGGCGCGCGGGCTGATATCGTGCAGGGCGCGAGCCACCACTTCCTTGCCGACACCGGTATCGCCGATGACCAGCGTATCGGCATCCGTCGCGCCGATCGCACGAATGCGGTAGCGCAGATCGACCATCACCTGCGTGCGGCCCGGCATGCGGGCTTCCACATCGTCGCGTTTTCCCGCAACGGCTCTCAGGCGTCGGTTTTCCAGAATAAGCGCCCGCCGTTCCAGCGCACGACGGATGACGCCGGCAAGATGCTGCGGGGTGAACGGCTTTTCGAGAAAATCGTAAGCGCCTTCGCGCATCGCCTTGACGGCCAACTGCACATCGCCATGGCCGGTGACGAGGATGACCGGGATTTCCGCATCGAGTTCTCGCACCCGGTGCAGAAGCGTCATGCCGTCCAGCCCCGGCATGCGGATATCGCTGACAATCACGCCATCGAAGCCGAAACCGGAAAGCTCCAGCACGTTTTCCGCATTCGGAAACGTGTCGACGGTAAGGTCGAACAGTTCCAGCGCCTGGGCGGTGGAGCGGCGAAGCTCCTCCTCGTCATCGACAAGCAGCACGCGTTGCGCAAGCGTCATTCGGCGGCCTCCATCACGCTCGCATCGGCGACATCGAGTTCGATGGCAAACACCGCCCCGCCTTCCGGATGGTCGGTGACCGAAAGGCTGCCGCCGAAATCCTTGACGATATTGTAGGAGATCGACAGGCCAAGCCCCAGCCCCTTGCCCACACCCTTGGTGGTGAAGAACGGGTCGAAGATACGCTCGCGAATGGCGGCCGGAACACCCGGCCCGCGATCCCGCACGATGATCATCATCTTCTCGGCCACGCCGGAGGCAGACACATCGATACGCCTATCCCCAAGCCCTTCGACAGCGTCAGCCGCATTGGTAACGATGTTGACCAGTACCTGCTGAAGCCGCACCGCACCTGCCATCACCCGCGGCAGGCCCGGTTCGACCGTGATGGAAAGCTCCGCATCCGCCGCCTTGAGCCGGGCGGAAACGATCTCGATCGTATCGCGAATGACATCCTCGACGCTGACGGCGCCGAGCTTCTCGTTCGGCTTGCGGGCGAAATTGCGCAGGTGCCGGCTGATCGACGCCATTCGGTCGATCAGCGCCGAGATGCGCTTGAGATTGTCGCTTGCGTCCTCCACCCGCCCGCGCTCGATCAGGAGACCGGTCGTCTCGGCATAGGTCTTCGCCGCGGCAAGCGGCTGGTTGAGTTCGTGGGAGAGCGCTGCCGACATCTGGCCGAGGCCTGCGAGTTTTCCGGCCTGCACCAGATCGGCCTGTGTCTTGCGCAACCGGCGCTCGGTCAGGCGGCGCTCGGCAATTTCCTTCTCGATCCGGCTGTTGACGCGGGCAAGGGCCGCGGTGCGCTCGTCCACCCGCCGCTCCAGCTCGTTCTGCGCTTCGGCCTGCAGCTGCATGCGCTCAGTCAACCGCGCCCGGCGCTGGAAGACGATTGCCGAAACAAGTCCGGCAAGGCAGAGCGCCAAGAAGACGGCGGCCATCATCGTCTGCGCCTGCCAGCGCACCGAGGCCGTGTCCATCAGCACATTCACCGTCCATCCGGCCTCCGGCATGGACTGCGAGACGTAGAGATATTCCCGCTCAGCATTGCCGTTCCGGATCAGCATCGTCTCATGGCCGGCAAAGCTGCCATAGGAGAGCGGCAGCTGGTGCAGCTTCACATCCGCATATCGGCGGGAAGTTTCCGTCCGGGCAATCCGATCCGGCGTCAGCGGCAGGATAGCGGCAAATCGCCATTCGTCGCTGCCGGTCATGAAGATGATGCCTTCCGGATCGGAGACGAAAATCCGATCGTCGCCGCCGGCCCAGGAGGCCTCGATCGTATCGAGATCGACCTTGAAGACGATCACCCCGAGGATTTTTCCATCCATCACGATCGGCGAACTGAAATAATAACCGCGCTTGGCCGATGTCGTGCCGACCGCGAAGAAACGCGACCTCTCGCCCCGCGCCGCTTCCTGGAAATAGGGCCGATAGCTGAAATTCTCGCCGACGAAACTGACGGGAGAATCGTAATTGCTGGCGGCAATCGTCGTGCCGTCCATGGTCATGATGTAGATGTCCGACGACTTCAGCAGCGCATTGACGGATTTCAGATATCGGTTGGCGGCAAGCCGCAGCGCCTCGTTGCCGGGGTCTTCTATGAGCACCTCGATGATCTCGTCATCGGCAGTCAGCGCCGGCAGCGCCTCATAGCGCTTCAGATGCCCGTCAAGCGCCGAAACCGCCAGCCTCAGCGTGGTGCCTGCCTGCAGCTCCGCTTCGTCCATGGCGCTGCGCGCCACGAACCCATGCACCTTCCATGTCAGCACAAGGCCGAGCACAAGACAGAGGACAGACACTGCCGCGATACGATATTTCACGTCCGAAGGGCTCCTCCTCCCTCGACCATAACGCGCATATCTTACGGAGCGCCGCGGAATTTTCCAATGGCTTCTCGTATGACGGGTGCGTTTGGATATTTTGGCGAAAGCGAAGACTGCTATGTAGCACCGTCACAGGCAGCAATCCCGTGCAAGACGCTTGACTTGCGGTAGGATATCACGTCGTTGTGCAATCAATGAGGGCAGACCGCTTCGGGCGGAAATAGGGGTTCAGATGGTTTCCTTGCTTGCGCTATTCATGGGCGGCGTCGCCGGTCTCAGGGCGATGATGGCCCCGGCCCTCGTCACCTGGGCGGCAGCGCTCGGTTGGCTTGATCTGTCCGGCTCCTGGCTGTCCTTCCTCGGTTCCAAGTGGGCCGTGCTCATCTTCACAATTCTCGCCGTGTTCGAACTGGTGACCGACCAGTTGCCGAACACGCCGAGCCGCAAGGTGCCGCAGCAGTTCATCACCCGGCTGGTCACCGGCGGCGTGGCGGGCGCCGCGATCGGCATTCCTTACGACCTGTGGCTGGCCGGCCTCGTTTCCGGCGTTCTCGGCGCCGTGGCCGGCACCTATGGCGGGGCCTGGGCACGCGCCAAGCTGGCCGAGATTTTCGGCAAGGATGCACCGGCCGCCTTCATCGAGGATGGCGTGGCCTTCGTCGTGGCCTTTATCATCATTTTGTCTCTCCCCGCGGCCGCAACGATATGAAGCGTTTCGACGCGATCATCATCGGTGCCGGCCAGGCAGGCCCCTCGCTTGCCGGCCGGTTCAATGATGCGGGAAAGACGGTCGCGATCATCGAGCGCAAACATGTTGGCGGCACCTGCGTCAACACCGGCTGCAAGCCGACCAAGACGCTTGTCGCCAGCGCCTATGCCGCCCACCTTGCCCGCCGCGCCGCCGATTATGGTGTCGGCATCCGCGGCGACATTTCGGTCGACATGCAGGCGGTGATGCGCCGCTCTCACAAGGTCACGCTCGACAGCCGCCGCGGCAACGAGAACTGGCTGGAGGGCATGCCGAACTGCAGCCTGATCCGTGGCCACGCCCGTTTCGAAAGCAGGGATGTCATTCGCGTCGGTGATGAATTGCTGACCGCGCCGCAGATCTTTCTGAATGTCGGTTCGCGCGCAACAATCCCGGATTTCGCCGGTGTGGGCGACATTCCCTACATGACCAATACCGATATCGTCATGCTCGACCGACTGCCGAAACATCTGGTGATTGTCGGCGGCAGTTATATCGGCCTGGAATACGCGCAGATCTATCGCCGTTTCGGTGCCGAGGTCACGGTCGTCGAAAAAGGCACGCGGTTGATCGGCCGCGAGGACGAGGACATTTCCGCAGCGGTTCGCGAGATCCTTGAGGCGGAAGGCATCCATATCCGCACCAATGCCGAATGTATCCGTTTCCGCAAGCACGGAGACGGCATAGCAGTCGGCGTGAATTGCGACGAAGGCGAACCCGAAGTGATCGGCTCGGATGTGCTTCTGGCAGTCGGCCGGCGGCCCAATACCGACGATCTTGGCCTCGACAGGGCCGGCATCGAACTCGATGCGCGCGGCTTCATCAAGGTGGACGAGCGGCTTGCCACCAATGTCGACGGCATCTGGGCGATGGGCGACTGCAATGGTAAAGGCGCTTTCACCCACACCGCCTATAACGACTTCGAGATCGTCGCCGCCAACCTGTTCGACGGCGAGGACCGAAAAGTATCGCAGCGGCTGCTGGGCTATGCGCTGTTCATCGATCCGCCGCTTGGGCGGGTCGGTATGGGCGAGGAAGAGGCACGCAAGGCGGGCCATGAGGTTCTGGTCGGCACACGGCCGATGACGAATGTCGGACGTGCGGTCGAAAAGGGCGAGACCAAGGGTTTCATGAAGATCGTCGCCGACGCAAAGACGAAAAAAATCCTCGGCGCGGCCCTGCTCGGCACCGGTGGTGACGAGGCGATCCACGGCGTGCTGGACCTGATGAATGTCGGTGCGACTTACGACGATCTGCGCTGGGCGGTGCCGATCCACCCGACAGTTTCCGAACTCTGGCCGACAGTCGTCCTATCTATGAAGCCCGCATAAGGGGATCGGCAAGCTTTTCCGCTTATCAACGGGATCGGATGATCCTGTCGGGATGGAAGAGATGTGCGGATTTGCAGGTTACGTGGGAGAAGGGTTTGGGGCAGAGCGCGCGCCATCGCTTCTATCGGCCATGGGACAGGCGATCGCCCATCGCGGCCCGGATGGGCACGGCATCTGGATCGGCCCCGGCATAGGTCTCTCGCATGTCCGCCTGTCGATCGTCGGGCTTGTCGACGGCCAGCAGCCGATGACGAGCGCAGACAGGCGCTACACGATCGCCTTCAACGGCGAGGTCTTCAACTATGTCGAACTACGCGACGAGCTGAAGGCGCGCGGCGCGACGTTCCGTACAGGCTCTGATACGGAAGTGCTGCTGCAGCTTTACGCCCATGACGGCGAGGCCTGCCTGCAAAAGCTCAACGGCGATTTCGCTTTCGCCATCTGGGATGCGACGAAGCGAAAATTGCTGCTGGCGCGCGACCGCATGGGCGTGCGGCCTCTCTTTTACACAGAGCACAAGGGCACCCTCTATTTCGCCTCGGAAGCGAAGGCACTTCTGACCGTGCCCGGTATCGCGGCCGAACTCGATCCGTTCGCGCTCGACCAGATTTTCACCCTGTGGGCCCCAATCGCGCCGCGCACAGCCTTTCGCAACATTTTCGAGCTGGAACCCGGCCAGATGCTGGTTCGTGAAAACGGAGCGAACCGGCTGAAACTCTATTGGACGCTCGATTTCCCCGATGTCGGCGAGCATGGGACGACAGATGAGGATCACACCGAGGAATTGCGCGCCTTGCTGGCCGATGCCGTGCGGCTGAGAATGCGCGCCGATGTGCCGGTCGGCTCCTATCTTTCCGGCGGTCTCGATTCCTCGTTGATCTCGGCGCTCGCCGCCCCGATGGCGCCGAGCGGATTGAACACCTTCTCCGTGACCTTCGATAGCACCGAACACGACGAAAGCAGCTTTCAGCAGCAGGTAGCCTCGGTGCTCGGCACCCGTCATAACTCGATCGCCTCATCGCCTGAAACGATCGCGACCGCCTTCCCTGACATCATCCGATTTACCGAACGCCCGATCCTGCGCACCGCCCCTGCCCCGCTTTACACTTTGGCCGGTCTCGTTCGAGAAACCGGCATGAAGGTGGTCCTGACCGGCGAAGGCGCAGACGAAGTATTTGCCGGTTACGACATTTTTCGGGAAGCGAAGGTGCGCCGTTTCTGCGCCCGCCAGCCCGGCTCGAAGATCAGGCCGCATCTCTTCCGCAAGCTCTATCCTTATCTGCCCGGGCTGAAGCAGCAGTCGGCGGAATATCTTTCGGCCTTTTTCAACGTCTCCGGCACCGATCCGTCCGATCCGCTTTTCTCGCACCGACCGCGGATGAAAAGCACGGCGGCGACGAAAATCTTCTATTCCGCAGACCTGCGAGAAACGCTCGGCCACTACGATGCCGCCGAAGAGCTGAGCACGCGGCTACCGGAGCGTTTCCGCCGCTGGCATCCACTGCATCAGGCACAATATCTCGAAACCCGTCTTCTTCTGCCGGGCTACATCCTCTCCAGCCAGGGCGACCGGATGGCGATGGCGCATGGCATAGAAGGCCGTTTCCCCTTCCTCGATCACCGGCTGGTGGAGTTTGCCACAAAACTTTCGCCTGATGCGAAGCTCAAGGGCCTGCGTGAAAAACACATCCTGCGTGAAGCGGCGAAAGGTCTGTTACCCGACAGCGTCATCGAGCGTCAGAAACAGCCATACCGCGCACCTGACAGCAGTTCCTTTACCGGCCCGGGCACCGATGAGCAGGCTTACGTCTCCGAGATGCTGTCCGAACGTGCCGTCTCGGCAAACGGACTGTTCGATCCGGTGGCGGTTTCAAGGCTTCACGGAAAATGCCGCAAGCAAACTGTCGCCGGTTTTCGCGATAATGCCGCATTTGTCGGAATTCTTTCAACCCAGTTATGGGCCGAGAATTTTGCCGAAAAACAATTGGTTACAAAAATATCGGCATTGTCCAAAAGCTCACTTTAAGGCCGAAAATACGCGTTTTTGCCTCTCACGCTCGCGTGATCGATAAAATTTTAGTATTGTCTTTATGAGGATCGGAAGAGCCTGCCTTTAAGCCTTCCAGCACGCCGCGCCACGATCGGGACCCGTGGGCACAAATCGCGACCAAGTCAGGGAGTTTCACCACCATGACCGTATCGATCATCATCAAGACACTGGATGACGAAAAGCGCATTGCCCGCACGATCGAGTGCGCGCTGAAAGCTCTGCCGGATGGCGAGGGCGAAATCATCGTCACCGACCTCGGTTCCCGCGACCGCACGATCGAGATCGCGTCGACCTATCCCGTGCGGCTGACCCAGATCGCCCGTCCCGCGCGTTTTCGCAGCGGTGCCGGCTCGCAGCTCGGTTATCAATATGCCCGCCACGACTTCATCTGCCTGATCGACGCCGACATGGAACTCGATCCGGCTTTCCTACCGGAAGCGATTGCCTTTCTCGAACGCCACTCGCGCACCGGCGGCGTGACCGGCCATATCGACACGACGGTGGTATCCGGCAACGGTTTCGCGTCCGATAACCGCATTGGTGCCGTGGACCAGCTGGCGGGTGGCGGTCTTTACCGTCGGCGGGCTATCGACGCCATCGACTACATGGCCGACCGCAACCTGCATGGCTACGAGGAATTGAACCTCGGCATTCGCCTGCGCAGTGCCGGCTGGAAACTGCATCGGCTGGATCGCCGTTTTGCCCGCCATCACGGCCATGATGCTCGCTCTCGTGACCTGCTTCTGCAACAGGTAAAAACCAAGGAGCCTTTCGGCATTGGCGAGCTCTTGCGGGCAGCGACCGGCAAGCCCTATTTCTATCGGCTGCTGCGCGCCCTGCCCGAGCTTGGCATCCTGGCGCTTGTCTGGAGCTTCATGTTCGGCTCAATGCTGCTTGTCGCAACACTGCCCAGCGTCACCATGCCCGCCCTGATCATCGCCGCAGGCCTTGGCCTTGTCGTGGCAGTCACGTCCTTGCGCACCGGACGGCTGAAGACGGGTCTTTATACGGTGATCATCCGCTTTCTTCAGGCGATCGCCCTGCCGGTCGGCTACATCACGCCGCGCCGCAACCCGCGTTCCTGGATCGAAAGCCGGCTTCTCGGCGAACCCGATGCGGAAGTGAGCCGCGATGCCGATCAAGCCACGGATGCTTATGATACCGCCATGGCAAAGAGCGCCCGCTGAGCCCTGATTTAAGCCGGATTGTGCAACCGGAACCAGTAATCCGACTTGCTGCAAGCCAGCCTGCAGAGCCGTGAACAACAGATAAAATCCGGTCACCGAATCATTACTTCGATTTAACCTGACCCCGCTTGAAACGGCCACAGAAGGTAGTAATCTCACCCCATCGCTGGCTGATGTGTAGGGCGCCGGCGACTGAAAGACGACAGCTCGTCACTGAAGTTCTTTCGCCCCCATGATGGAGGCAAGACATGATACCCGCAGTAGCAACACATACATTCGACCCTAACGAGCTTGCGTTCCTGAAGCGCGTGTTCGATGACGTTTGCATGGAACACGGCCTGCCCGGCAGCAGCGCTGCGGCAAGCAATGTGGCGGTTGAGATGATTCAGCTTTATCAGCGCGGCGTGAAGGACGAAAAGAGCCTTCATCGTCACTTCGATGGGCAAAGCTTCTTTGGTTGAACAAGGCTAACGCTTCGCCTGCAGATCCCGTTCATCGCGCATCAGGAAAACCCGGGTGATGGGGTCGAGATTGTCTTCCAGCCAGCTCGCCATTGACATCTCTTCCGCAAGGATGCGTTCGAACACGGCCTGGGCTTCGGTTTCTCCCAGCTCGTCGGCAGCCGCGATCAGCATGCGATAGGTCGCGATCTCCAGATGTTCGAACGCATAGGCCTGAGCAGTGAACTTCACCACCTCGTCATTCATCACCAGCGCGGGAATTCCGTGCACGGTCGCGGCGATGCGCCCGGCAATATCCTTGAGTGCGGACGGCGCACCGGAAAAATCGTTGAGAAGGCTCTGCAGCGCGTCCGCCTGGCTGCGCGTTTCCTCAAGATGTTCGAGCATGCGTGCCTTGAGGTCCGGGTAGTTTTCCAGTCGCCGCGTCTGCGCGGTCAAAGAGGTGATCGCCTGCTCCTCCATCGCATGGGCGCTTTTCAGCCAGGCAATGAAATTGTCCTTCGCATGGGTCATGCAGCTCCTCCCTCGTCTCATCCACAGATAATACACGGGCTCGTGATCGCCAATGGCAACCCCGAACCATAACGGGAAGTTCCCTGACATTGAACGCGAAATTGCCTCGAGATGCCCTCAAGGGATGCATCTGCGGCATATCAGCACTTGTTAAAAAGATGGGAACCATCACTTGCGCCCGGGGTTACCGATGCATTAATGGAGGCGCCGATGATCGAAGATCCAAGAGAGCCAACAGAGCAGCCGCCCATGCCGGCGCCAGGATGGGCTCCAGATCCACCGATCAACGAGCCGGAACCTGACAGGCTGCCCGATGAGGCGCCAGTCCCCAATCCGGATGAGACAAACAGACCGCCCGTGTACATGCCGCCAGGAAATGCGGTGTAACCGGCGGCATAGAAGAGAACGACATGACAGTATCGAGTAAGAGCATGCCGAGCAGCGTTGCAGCTCGGTCCCAGCAGCCAGCCGAGTTCAAACCGTGCCTTTGGAAGCTGCTGGTAGTGACCGCCGGTATCCTGGCCTCCGTATTCGTTGCCATGCAGATGGTCGACGACACCTATGTCGGTTCGTTCGATACCAAGGTCTCCACGCAACAGACCCAGAAGGCCGGCTAAGCCTTTTGAAGACCGCTTAGGAAGCTGGAGCGGGAACAAAAACCGAAATCGTGGCGTTCATCCGTCAGAAATGACGAGGTGGCGCAAGGTGGACGTGAGCAATTTTTCCAATTCTGATCTGATTGATCCGGTGCTTCATCGCACGCGGGTGATAAAGCCCGGCAGAAATGTCTGGCGCTCGGCGAAAGCGGAACGCGTTGCGTTCCTGATAGACGGCGAAGACTATTTCCTCCGTCTCGACGACGTGTTGCGTCAGGCGAAAAGATCGATCTTCATCGTCGGCTGGGACTTTAATCCCGACATCCGCTTGCGCCCGCGGGATGAGGGTTCAGAAACGATCGGCACGCTGCTGCGCCGCATGGTCGAGGAGAAGCCGGAACTCGAAATCCGCATTCTCGTCTGGGGCATGGGACCGATCTATTCCGGCAAGAGTTTTCGGATGTTCGGCAAGATTGACTGGGCGGATCATCCGCGCATCGATCTGCGCTTCGACTTCCGCCACCCTTTAAGGGCAAGCCACCACCAGAAGATCGTCGCGATAGACGACAAGACCGCCTTTCTCGGCGGCATTGACCTGACGGCCCGACGCTGGGACGATAGACAGCACACAATCGTCAATCCTGATCGCATCTCGCCGGATGGCACCTCCTATGGCCCTGTCCACGACATGCAAACCATCGTCACCGGTGACATGGCAAAGCTGATCGGCGATGTCGCGCGCCGCCGATGGAGGAAGACTCATGGCGAGGAACTTGCATCCGTTGACGTACCCGGCCCCGCGCCCTGGCCGTCCGATCTCAAGCCAGCACTCACCTATTGCCCGACCGGCCTGGCGCTGACCGAGCCATGGAAGTGGAAAGGCCGCCGCGGTCATCGCGAGGCTATCCGCCTGACCCACGATGCGCTGAAGGCTGCCGAAAAGCATCTCTACATCGAGACACAATATCTCGCCTCCTTCGGCGTCGCCCGAACGCTCGCACGGCGCCTGCGTAAACAGAACGGCCCCGAGATCGTCGTGCTCGTCACCCGCGAATCCCACGGCTTTCTCGAAAAGCTGATGATGGGCCATAACCGCACACGGCTGATCCGCCGGCTGAAACGCGCCGACCGATATGACCGGCTGAGAGTCTTTTATGCGGTGACGCCGGACGAAAAGGGTGGCGAGCGGGAGATTATCGTCCATTCCAAGCTGATCATCGCCGACGACCATTTCGTCCGTGTCGGATCTTCCAACCTCAACAACCGCTCGGAAGGCCTCGATACAGAGAGCGATCTGGCGATGGAACCGCAGGATGCCGCCGGCCGCGCCGCCATTGCGGAACTGCGGATCGATCTGCTTGCCGAACACCTGGCGGCCGATCCGGCGCTGGTGCGCCAGCATTTCGAAGAGACCGGATCGCTGATCCGCACGATCGAGATGCTGAACGTCAATGGCCGGCATCTGAAGCCCTTCGACGTGGATGTCGAAAAGGGCGAGACCGAATCCATCCCCGGCACCAGCATCATCGATCCGAAACAGCCTTTCTGGCCGGTCCCGCAGATTCAGGCCGGTTTCCGCCGCCTGGTCTCGCGCTTCTCACCCCATCGAATGTTTTGAAAAGCTGTCCGGGCGGCGTCGATAATAGGCCTCGCTGGCAAGAAATGTCGGCAGGCCGATCATCAGCGGCACGAAGAAATAGAGAACCCGGAAGGCGACGAGCGCGCCGATGATCTTGGCGCCGGGAATAATGCCGAGCATCGTCGCCTCCAGCACGCCGAGCCCGCCCGGAACATGGCTGATCAATGAAGCGACATTGGCCGTGACATAGGCGCCGGCGACCTCAAAATAGGTGATCTCGCCAAACACCGCCATGAGCTGATGGATCGCTGCCGCAACACAGGCGAAATTCACCGTGCCGATGCCGATCTGCGCCATCGCCAGACCGGGCGACGGCGGATCGAGGCGCCATTTGCGGAATCGCACCGGGATCCTGAAGAGGCAGACAAGCAGATAGGCAACCGGACCGGCGAGGCAGGCAAGACCTGCGGCCACCCTCGTCTCCTGACCGATACCGAAAAGATCCGTATCCGGTCCGAGATCGAGAAGCAGGACGATTGCGGCAAGGCTCGAAAGCCCCAGCCCCACGGTAATTCCGCAAAAGCCGATGACCTTGGCGATCTCCCCACCCGTCAGCCCCCAGCGAGAATAGAACCGGTAACGCACCGCACCGCTGCTGAGCGCCGCCATGCCGACATTATGACCAATCGACAGAGCACAAAAGGATGCAAGCGCCGCCTGCCTCCAGACGAGTGGTCTTTTGACATAGCGGACTGCAAGCGTGTCGAAGCCGGTGAGGCATAGATAGGAGGCCGCAACGAAGATCAGGGCAGCGCCAAGCCTGTCGAGAGGGATCGCTTGCGCCGCATCCGCCACTTCATCGAACGTATAGCGACCAAGGCTGCGATAGACGAGAAAGGCAGCAATGCAGACAGCAGCAAGGACACCCAGTTGTAAAATATGCTTCCTGCCGATCATCATGCCTCCTGCCTTCTTACAGGTGGGGAACGAAAACGCGCGACAGGTGTTCCCAGCCCTATGCAATCACCACCCGCCAGATCGCCGGCTTCCCGTCGCCTGAAACTTCTGACCTATAATGTGCACAGTTGTATCGGCACCGATCGCCGGCTTGCGCCGGAGCGCGTTGCCGAAGTAATCGCCGCGGCGCAACCGGATATCATCGGCCTGCAGGAACTCGATGTCGGACGGAGACGAACCGGCGGCATCGATCAGGCCCACACGATCGCCGAAATCCTCAAGATGAAGCATCATTTCCACGCTGCCCTCGATGTCGAGGAAGAACGCTACGGCGATGCGATCCTGACTGCCCTGCCAGCGGAACTGGTCAAGGCAGGTCCTCTGCCTTCGGTGGGAGAACAGCGTGGCGCAATCTGGATCGAAGTCGAGGTCGGTGAAACGCGCCTGCAGGTCATCAATACCCATCTGGGCCTGAGACGCATCGACCGGATGCGTCAGGCGGAAATCCTGCTCGGTCCGGAATGGCTGGGTAGTGACCGTATGTCCGACCAGCCGGTCGTTATGCTCGGCGATTTCAACTCGATCCCCTCCAGCCCGCCCTATAAACGGCTTGCCGGTGCCTTGACGGATGTGCGCACCCATATGGCCGGGCAACTGCGCCCGACCTTTCCTTCACGCTTTCCGTTGCTAAGGCTCGACCACATATTTGCATCGAAGGAAGTTTCGGTGACAGGGGTAGAGGTCATTGCCAACCCTCTCGCAAGGCTCGCTTCGGACCATCTGCCACTTCTGGCGACAATCGAAATCTAGTGCAGCAGCTTCTGAAGCCGTCGCGCCTGTTTCAGGAACTGCGTAACTGCCCGATCGTCCGGCGGCTCGCCGGCTGAAGCAACCCGGGCGACGCGAACGGAATGTGCACCAATCTCGCCGAGCCGCTTCAGCACCAGCTGGAGAATGGATGCCTCAACCCCATGATCGACGATCACCACGTGTTTTCCGGCATGATCGTGGCAGGGGCCATCATTATCGCCGAGATACATGACGTGGCGGCGTTCGAGATCCCACAGCTGTCGTTGGCGCTCGGTATTGAGATAACCCGGAGGCACATGCGACGCGCGCGCCAGATCCTCATCGATCACGACCTGCGGCACTTCGAAATCGAGAACCGCGCCGATCGTCTTTTCGGGGTGACCCGGCGCAGGAATTCGCCCGACAAGCAGAAGGTCCAGCTCGCAACCGAGACGCTGCGCGGCATTGAAGGCAAGATCGACGCTTTCGGGAGAAAGTGCCACAAGCACGATACGCTCCAGAGAAAGCGCCGAAAGCTGGTCAGCCAGCTCGCGTCCCGCCAAGTTACGCCCGGTAAGACCGGATGGATGGGGCTCAGCCTGCATGAAATTCCTCCTCCCAGAGTTTTTCGTATTCTCAAGGACAAAGCGGTAACATCAGCCGATTGTTCCGACAGCATAACACGAAAACGGGATCTAGCTGCGAGAAAGGACGACCAGATATCGTGCCGGCGACGGACCACGGTTCGAGAAAGCGCAATCGCTGGGAGGGCCGAGTAGAAGGCAATCGCCCGCTTTCAGTTCATGTTCGACACCGCCTTCGGAAAAATCGAGACACCCTTCGAGTATCCAGATCTGTTGCCGCTGAAAGGCGAATGCCGAGGCGGGATAGGTGATGCAGGCACCTGCAGGTAGCTGGACTTCTATCAGCTCTGCCGGCGCACCGGCGGGCGAAATCGCTCTTCTGAGATAACCCGTCTCGGGATCCGTCCAGATCGATTGCCTTTCCGAAAGGCTCAACCTTTCGGCAGCCTTTTCGGCCGATGCGATCAGAACCGACAGGGGCACACCGAAAGCACCGGAAAGCCTGCCGAGCACTGTCGCAGTCGGGCTTGCCTCCCGGCGCTCGATCTTGCTGATCATTGCCTTGGATACGCCCGATCGCTGGGCGAGATCGGCAAGCGACCATTTGCGCGCTTCCCTCTCCTGCTTAAGCATGAAAGCTATCGCGTCCGCAGGATCACGCTCCATTTCACCAAAGCTCCATGCATCCGAACCGTCTCAGATAGTAGACCTTCAGCTCATATAGGAGACAAGCGACTTCCGCAACGAAAGGACAAGACCACCGAGTTGCTGCTATACGGAAATTATTCAGTCGTATAATAACGGCAGGATCGGCAGCAAGAAAAAGAGCGTGAGGACGATATGGCACCAGCCCGCCGCTCCTATACCCGCGCCAGCGAGGCTGAGCGCCGCGAAGACCTGATCCTGGCGACGCTCGACTGCATAGCGGAAGTCGGCATTCAGGGTGCCACGGTGCGCCAGATCGCCAACCGCGCCGGTGTGACAGCTGGCCTCATCCGGCATTACTTCACCGGCAAGGACCAGATGCTGGAAGCGGCATACCGCGCCGTGATGAACGGCATGACACAGACCGCGATTGAGGCCGCCCGCGAGGACGAGGCGCCACGGGCACGGCTTCGCCATTTCATCATCGCCAACCTGACGCCGCCTGTAACCGACAGCCGCACACTATCGCTCTGGGCCGCCTTCATCAGCCACATCCAGATAGACCCGAGTTTTGCCGCCATTCACCGTGACAACTATCTCGCGTTTTTGCGGGAAGTCGAAACACTTCTGTCGGCATTCTTCGATGAGCGAGGCACCGCACTTTCGCCAAAACAATGCCGCAGCTTCGCCATCTCGCTGAACGCTCTGATCGATGGATTGTGGCTGGAAGGCACACTTGCCGCCGATCTGTTTGACGAACACGAACTCGCCGATGCGGCGCTTGCCTCCGTTGAGGCGCTGTTGAGATTGACCCCGGGCGAACTAGCCTTGGAAAAGTAAGGAAACCACGCATGCGTTATGCCTCGATCACCGACCGCCTTGCCCATCTCGGCTCCGGCCGCTGGGCCCTGCATCTCACCGCTCGACGGATGAAGGCGGAAGGCGAGGAGATCATCGAACTGACGATCGGCGAGCCTGATGTGGCGCCCGACAAGGCTCTGCTGGATGAGGCTTCGCGCGCCATGTATGCCGGTCGCACACGCTATTCCAACGGCCGTGGCGAACCCGCAGTCCTGAAAGCACTGGTCGAAAAATATTCGAAGCGCCGCAAGGGCGTAACTGAAAAGAATTTCCTCTGCTTCCCCGGTACCCAGACAGCGCTTTACGGCGTGATGACCGGCCTTGTGGAAGCGGGTGATGGCGTGCTGGTCGGCGATCCGCTTTATGCGACCTATGAAGGCGTGATCGCCTCGACCGGCGCCCACATGATCCCGGTACCGCTCAGGCCGGAGAAGAAATTCCATCTTCAGGCCGAGGATCTGGAACGCGCCATCACGCCGGAGGCCCGCGTGCTGCTCTTGAACACCCCGCATAACCCGACGGGGGCCGTGCTGACCAAAGCCGAAATCGCCGCGATCGGCGAAGTCTGCCGCAAACACGACCTCTGGATCATCTCCGACGAAGTGTATGAACAGCTGATCTTCGACGGCACCGAATTCGCCTCGCCCTTCGACATGCCGGAACTGGCCGAGCGGACGATTGCAGTCTCTTCCATCTCGAAATCCCATGCGGCACCCGGCTTCCGCTCCGGCTGGGCGGCCGGCCCGGAAGAGTTCTGCGAGAGGCTTCTGCCGGTTTCCGAAACCATGCTCTTCGGCGTCCAGCCCTTCATCTCCGACATGACGGCGCTGGCGCTTTCCAAGCATTTCGACACCGCCGACGTGATGCGCGAAAATTACGCCCGCCGCGCCGCAATCGTCGAAAAGGCGTTTGCCGGCAGCAATCTGGTAAAACCCATGCCTCCCGAAGGCGGCATGTTCATCCTGCTCGACGTGACGGCAACGGGCCTCAACGGCGAGGAATTCGCCTGGGAACTGTTGCGCGAGGAAAAGGTCGCGGTAATGCCGGGCACTTCCTTCGGCGATCAGGCCGCAGGTTTTCTGCGCATCTCGCTGACCGTGCCGGAAGACGTGCTGGAAACTGCGATGAAGCGGATCGGCGAACTGGCCGGACGCATCGTTGCGCATAAGGAAGCGCCGCTGCATATCCGCTGATCGAAACCTGATGGCGGCGGGCGCCTCACAGTTTGCCCGCCAGCCATAAGATGCAGATGATCGCTCCGCCGATTGCCATGAATGAAGACAGGATTGTCGTCAGGATCAGGGAGACGAGATAGAGCGCCGGTACATGCGGCGAGACTTCCAGCTGGAAACTCTCCCGTATCGTCTCCGGATTGACGCAGGTGATCTCGAAATCACCGGGCGTGGGGCATTCGAATGCTCCCAGCGGAAACGATTTGCGACCGCTCATATCCGTGCGCTCGGTTCGAAACAGCGAACGGCCATAGGAGCGATAGTCAAGCTCGACACCTGACGGCTGCTGCGTGATAGAAAAGCGGGCCGAAAAATAGGAAACCCCGGTGATGAACGTCATTGCCGGAATGACGACGCTGACCACGTACCGCCCCGCGATCGGCAGGTTCATGCGGTATGGCGTGCTTCCTGCCGGGAAGCGGTATTTCACCTTCGGCGAAATGATCTTCCACAGTCTCGAAATACAGCGGACGAGCAGATAAATGCCCGCCACCGCCAAAAGTGGCGAAGCAGCACCAATGAAAACCAGATTCGTCATGCGGCAAGGTTAGCGCGGTGAGGCGCACATTTCCAACGGAAGCGCCGACCTAACGCCTGTTCCGGCCATCACGTCAAACCGTGTCAGCCCGCATCACCGGCATCGGCGACACGCTCGTCGCGCTCGACAGCATCGGCCCCGACGCCGCATGCCTTGCGGGCCTTGTTGAGCTCGATACTCTCTGCGCTCGGTCTTGTCTTGAACATGGCCTCGCCGGTGCCGCAACTGCTGGCGACATTCGGCTGGCTGCTGCCGAAGCGGGTGGCTTCTTCCGATGTGCTTCCACGGGTCATCATGTCCTCCTCCAGGCTAATGCGATAACACCGCAGGCCGGCAGAGGGTTCCATTGTCGGCCGCACGGCATGCGCCAATACTCCCGCGGATGCCACGCGGGAGTTTTTGCAGACTGTCCGGCGGCTGCGGCTTGTCTTACTTCCACAAGCCATGGCGTTTCGCGAAAGTCTCGAACAGCGCCAGATGCGGAAGAGCCTTGCCATTTTCGATCAGCCCATGCCCGCCGACTTCGAAGAGATGCAGTTCGGTCGGCGTCTTTTGGGCGCGCAGGGCGTTAAACAGGATCAGGCTGTTTTCCGGCGCAACGGCCGGGTCGTCACCCGCATGGGCCAGGAAGGTTGGCGGCATGTCGGCGGGAAGGTTGAATTCCAGCGAAATCTTGCGCTTCTCCTCATCCGTACCGCCCTTGGGGAACATGTTCTTGACCGAGGTCTCATGCGCATAGGGCGCCATCATAGTCATCACGGGGAAGAACATGCCGGTGACGAGCGGCTTGGTCGGGAGCTTGTCGGCCTCATCGACCGGCGCATAGGTTTCGCGGCCGAAGCTTTCCGTCAGCCAGCCGGCCAGATGACCGCCTGCAGAGAAACCGGCAACGCCGACGCGGGCGGGATCGATGCCGAATTCCTTGGCGCGGTGGCGGATCAGCCGGATTGCGCGCTGCGCATCCTGCAAAGGCGCTTCCGGGCCGGCAGCCCAGCCGTCATGCGGCAGGCGGTAGGTCATGATGAAGACCGTCGAGCCCAGGCTGGCAAAGGTCTTGTCGATACTGCTGCCGGAACGGGTCACCGCGACACGCGTATAGCTGCCGCCGGGGATCATCAGGATGGCCGAGCCATCCGGCTTGGCTGGCCGCTGTACCATCAGGATCGGATTGGTGACATGCATGGCGGCCGTATCGTTCGGATCACCATCCTTCGGATTGCGCAGAATCCACTCCTCCTTCGCCGCCACTCCCGCGCTGCCCGGAACCTTGCCCTCAGGCCAGATCGGAAAACTTTCGAGCTGCGGCAGAAGCGGAAGCTTCATCCCCTGCGGTATCTCACCCGGCTTTCCCGCAACGGCAACCGGCGTCGTGCCGGAATTCTGTGCAAGTGCGGCGACCGGCAAAAGCGCAGAGGCTGCGACGGCGGTGAGAAGCTGACGGCGATCCAATAAGGCTGGCATGATGATGATTACTCCCTTTCACATGACTCCTGATGTGTAGCCTAGGGAGTAGCCGGATTGTGACAAGCGGCCGACATGCCGCAGGGCCGCAGTAAAGCCCGCGCCGCGACACTGTGTCGGAGGCCAAAGTGATTGCTGTCAAATATCGGGAAAGGTCTTAAGGGGCGAGCTTTCCGCCCTGCTCCGGCCTGTCGCTCTCCTCCTCCGGCGGCTCCCAGCCAAAAACGCTGCGGCCGCCCCATTCATGCGAATGGCGAAACTCGCCGGCGATGATTTCCTTGAAATCCGGACCGGTGACGTAGCGTTCGAGGCTCCGCGCCTGGTCGTCTAGGCGACGCAAAGCCTGCAGCTCTTCTTCGCGGCCGAGCCTTGCCTTGCCGACGGCGGATTTCATCACCCTGATCGTCTCGTCATAGACTTTAAGCGGCACCGGAAACGGATGCCGGTCCTTGCCGCCGTGGGCGAGCGAGAAACGCGCGGGATCGGAAAAACGGCAGGGCGCCCCATGCACGACTTCCGCCACCATGGCGAGCGCCGAAACGGTGCGGGCGCCGACACCGGGCGTCATCAGCAGATCCTCGAAATCCTTTGGCCCACGATCGGCAGCGGCGGCGAGCGTACCGTGAAGGCGTCGCATGTTGACATCCTCTTCGCGGACATCGTGATGCTCCGGCATGATCAGATGCGGCAACATCGGCTGCGCTGAGGGTTTCCTCATCCGCGAGGGATCGAGCGTAATGACTTCGCGGACTATTCTGTCCGGCCCGAGCGAGGCAAGCAGATCGAGCTGGCCGCTGCGCGAGGCAAGCGCCCGATGATCCGCCAGATTGACGATCTCGCCTTGCCCTCTGCCTTCGATGGCCGCATGGGGTGAATCGAGAAAGCTCTTCAGCCCTTCGGAATGCCAGTGATACCGCCGCGCCTGTCGCCGCGCATCGTTCATGCCCTGCTGCACGACCACCCATTTTCCGTCGTCGGTGACGATGAAACCGTGCAGATAGAGGTCGAACCCGTCCTGCACGGCGGCACTGTCCACCTTGGCGACGAGCTTGCTGGTCTGGGCGAGGGCTCCGCCGTCGATGCCGACGCGATTGCCGATGGCGATCAGCTCCTCCGGCGTCTGGCGCGAGTTCTTGCCGCGCCCGCCGCAGACATGGATGCCGAGTTCGCCCGACATCGGCGTCAGCCCGCGCTTCAACGCGCCGATGACGCTGGTGGTAATGCCCGACGAATGCCAATCCATACCCATCACCGCCCCGAAAGACTGGAACCAGAAGGGATGCGCCATCCGCGCCAGCAATTCGTCACGGCCGTAGTGGATGACGATCGCTTCGGTGATCACCGCACCGAGCCGGGTCATGCGTTCGCCGAGCCACCGGGGAACCCGGCCGCTGTGAAGCGGAAGATCGGCACTGCCTGAACGTTGAGCCATGCCCCGTTATAGGCGCGCCGTGCGGATTACGACAGCGAAAAGTTCTTCAAACGTTCCGTCAGTCGACCGATCGTTTCCGCGTCCGCATTGGCAAAGGCAAAGCGCAGATAATTCTGCTGGCCCTCGCCGAAATAGACTCCGGGAATGCAGGTGACGCCGGCACGTTTGGCGAGCTTTTCGGCGACTTCCGCAGAACCGGCACCCGCGAAAGGATGACGGACGAAGGCAAAATAGGCGCCGATCGCATCGAGCTTCCAATCGGGAAGCTGCTGCATGACGGCCTTCAAAGCCTCGGCGCGGCGGCCGATTTCCTGCCGGTTTTCCTCACGCCATCCGGCGAGCAGCGGCAATGCTGCGGCAACGGCGCCCTGGGCAGCACGCGGCGCGCAGATCTGCAGGTTGTCCATGATCTTGGCGACCTGCCCGATCACCGCTTCGCTCGCCGTGATCGCACCGAGGCGGTGGCCGGGAATGCAGAAGGATTTCGAGAAACTGTAGAGGCTGATCAGCGTCTCTTCCCAGCCTGCGAGATTGAACAGGCCGTGCGGCTTCTGGCCCGCCTCGGGAAGGAAATCGCGATATGTTTCGTCGAGGATCAGCCAGATGCCTTTCTGCTGGCAGAGCTTGAAGATCGTCTCGAGCAGCGCCGGCGGATAGATCGCACCGGTCGGATTGTTGGGCGAAACGAGCGCGAGCGCCTTCACCTCGGACGTGATCGCCGCCTCGATCGCGGAAAGCTCGGGCAGGAAACCGTCTTCCGCCTTGCAGGGCACGAAGGCGGTCTTGATGCCCATCATCGCCAAAGTGGTTTCGTGGTTGAAATAGAAGGGCTCGGTCATCAGGACCGTATTGCCGGGACCGGCAACCGCCATCGCGGCGCAGACGAAGGCCTGGTTGCAGCCGGAAGTGATATGCGTATTGGCAGCCGCGAGCGCAACACCATAGACCTCGGCGACATGCGCGCCATAGGCGTCACGCAGCGATTGGTCGCCTTCGATCGGACCATAACCGGTATAGGCGGTGGACGACGCGGTCTCGCCGAGTAGGCGCAGCATCTCGGGATGCGCCGGATAACCGGGCACGGCCTGCGAAAGATCGATCAGCGGCCCTTTCGCACCATCATAGGCGCGGCCCCATGCGGCAACCGAAGGAACGGGCGGAAGCGAAAGCTTGTCGACGAGCGGATTGAAGCGGGAATTTGAGGCGAGCATGATGTTCCGGAGAAGATTTTAAAAGACGGGCAATTGAATTGCTCTTCTTCTTCATCAGATTATCCGATGACGCAAGCGGAACCGCATTGAACATCGCCTCCGGTACCCACGGGAGAACCGCAAATGGCCGACGACACCCCGGCACAGCAAGATTCCAAGCTTACCATCACCAAGCGCAAATGGGCCGATGAAGGAAAATTCCTCACCGGCCACCATGCCCGGCCGGAAACCGACAGGCTGCCGCCCGGCCAGCATTTGGTGAAAAACTGGCCGGTGCTTGATCTCGGCCAGCAGCCAAGCATTTCCACGGCTCAATGGAAACTTGAGGTCCACGGCTTCGTCAACAATCCTGTGACGCTCGACTGGGCCGCATTCCGGGCCCTGCCGCAGTCGGACATGCTCTCCGATATCCACTGCGTGACCACATGGTCGCGCTACGACAACAACTGGAAGGGTGTCTCCACCCGCGATTTCCTCGATCTCGTCGATCCGAGGGAGGAGGCTCATTCGGTGATGCTGACGAGCTACGACGGCTACACGACGAACCTTCTGCTTTCGGACTTTTCCTCGCCCGATGCGATCATCGTTACCGACTGGGAAGGCGCGCCGCTGACGGAAGAACACGGCGGCCCCGTGCGCCTCGTCGTGCCGCATCTCTATTTCTGGAAAAGCGCCAAATGGCTGAAAAGGATCGATTTCAACGGCATGGATCATGCCGGCTTCTGGGAGAAAAACGGCTATCACATGCGCGGTGATCCGTGGGCGGAAGAGCGGTATTCGGAGGATTGAAAGCCGGTCGCGTTATGGCATCAGAGGATGCAGTCGCGACGTCTCAGCAGATTGCAATTTTCACGAGAGCCATTACAGATCAACACCATAGATAGTTCAGTCTATTTCCAGAAAGCTATTTATGCGCCTGATTGTGGTTTTCCTCCTGAGCCTGTTTGTCGCGGGCTGCAGTCCCCTGTCCAAACGTATAGGAACCGTACTGGTCAGAACCGACGCGAATGGCAAAATGGCATCCGTATCCATGCGAGACTCAACCGGAAACCCGAAAGCCGATGCACGATACATGCAGTTTGCGCGGACGACATTTCCTTCTCGGATGCCGAATGCAAAACCGAACACTGGGTACATTTATCCGGTTCGCGGAGATCCAAAGAGAACGTCGGGAAACGTTATCGTCGGAAGTCGCTCGGGTGTGAGATAACAACATACGCCGCAAACATCGTTGTCCTTTCACAGCAGAAGAGAACAGCGATGTTGTTGACCTCATCAGCACCTGAGATCATCACCCACTCGCGCCAAACTGCATTTCACACATGACATTCACCCTGCTTCCGGTTTAAAACGAAGAGGACTTCCAATTCGGAGGCTCCTCCATTCAAACCAGTGACTTGATGCCAAGCGTCAGGTGACGATCGCGCAGGAGCATGACTTTGGCCTCGGCCACGCCGGAAAATGCAGATCAGACGCCGCCGAAACTGCGGGCGGACGCACGCCGCAATCGCGACAAGCTGATTGAAATCGCCGCTCAGGCCTTTGCCGATAACGGCGTAGAGACCTCGCTGGAACATATCGCCCGCAAGGCCGGGGTCGGCATCGGCACGCTTTACAGGCATTTTCCGACACGCGAACATCTGGTTGAGGTCGTTTATCGGCGAGAGCTGCAGCATCTGGCGGATGCGGCCGACGAACTGTCGCGCACCGAAGCCGCCGATATCGCGCTCGAACAATGGATGCGCCGCTTCGTCAATTACATGGCGACCAAGCGCGGCATGGCGAGCAGCCTGAAGATCATCGCCAGCTCCAACTCCACCATGTTCGCCGAAGGTTTCGGACGTATCCGCTCCTCCTTCGACAAGCTTTTGACGGCCGCGCAGGAACAGAACCTCATTCGCAAGGATATAGGCCAGTCGGACCTGATGCACGCCATGTCCAGCATCTATTCCATCCCCGACACGCCCGAATGGCGCGACAGCGCCAATCGCCTGATCGGCCTCCTGATGGACGGATTGCGCGTTCAGCGCTGAACCATAATCGAGATACAAAAACGGCCCGGAAAACCGGGCCGCTTCTCTTTGATGGAGATCGTCGCGCCGTTATTCGGCGGCGACTTCCTTGTAGTCCCGGTAATAGGACAGGTAGTTGCTGCGCAGACGCTCCGGCGCACCCGGATCTGCATATTTGTGCAGCTCGGAAAGATCCGTCTTATTGAGGATGACACCGATCGTCTTTGCGGCGATCTGCGGTTCCGACTGCAGCACGCTCTGCACCGCCTTGGCCGGTGTCGCGCCCCATTCGGTAACGAACACGAAGGCATCAGCGTAAGGTTCGAACGCTTTGGCATCGATGACCGGGATAAGCGGCGCAAGGTCGACGACGATAACGTCAAACGTGTCCTTGATGCTTTCCAGGAACTGGCTCATGCCGCTGGAAGCCAGAAGCTCGCTCGTATGGGTCACCTGACGGCCACGCGTCGTCATCGGCAGGATGGTGAGGCGCGAACGGCGGTCGACACGGGCGACACTCGTCCACGACGCCTTGTTGAGGATCACGTCGACAAGGCCGACTTCCGGCTCGCTTGCCAGCATCTTCGAAAGACCCGGATTGCGAAGGTCGGCGTCGATGACCAGCGTGCGGGCACCGCTCGATGCGATGAGACCCGCAAAGTTTGCCGCAACCGTCGACTTGCCCTCGCCCGGCAGACACGAGACGACGCCGATCACGGCGCATTTCTTGCCCTGAAGCACGATATCGCAGGCAAGCTTGGTATTGCGCAGCGTTTCGGCGAACTGCGAACGCGGAGCCTCGACCGCAACACGCATCATGCGGCGGAAGGAGATCGGATCGCCAACCGGTTGGTTGGCGGCTTCGCCCTGTTCCGGCACAGCGCTCGGCTTCGGCGCGTCTTCACGTGCGGCACCGGCAATGCGCGGCAGGTAGCCGAGGAAGCGCATGCCGAGCTTCTGCTGCACGTCTTCGCCGGTGCGGAAGAAGCGTTCACGCAGTTCCAGAACGGCGGCGGCGGCACAGCCGATCAAAAGACCGAGAATGACCGACAACGCTATGGTCAGCGTCTTGCGCGGGCTGGACGGCGAGACAGGCACACCGGCATCGGAAATCACGCGCGCCTTGGCGATCGGCAGGGACTGCTGTTGCGAGGCCTGTTCGAAACGCTGCAGGTAGGACTCGTAAAGCGTTCTGAGGGCCGAGGCCTTCTGTTCCAGCTCCTGCAGCTGAACCATGTTCACATTGGCATCGGAATTGTTGCCTGCGACGCGCTGGATATTTTCCCGCATCGATTCCACGCGCGACTGGGACACGTCCAGCTCGTTCTTGAAGCTGCCCGTCAGCTGCTGCAATTCGCGGAACATCTGGTTGGTCACGTCCTGCTTCTCGGCCTTCATCGCAATCGCCTGCGGATGATCGGCGCCGAACTGCTGGATGATCGCCTGTTCGCGATCGTTGATGCCGATATAGCGCTTGCGCAGATCCTGCATCACCGTGTTGTCCGTGTCGCGGTTGGAGACGACCGCATTGTGCACGGCCGCTTCCGGCCCCTTTTCGATGATTGCCTTGTACTGATTGTAGCGGGCGGCGGCGGTTGCCGCATCAGCCTGAGCCACGATCAACTGGCTGTTCAAATCGGAGAGCTGCTGCGCTGACAGAAGTTCGCCGCGCGGGGAAATCAGCCCTTTGTCGCGCTTGAACTGTTCGACGGCAAGCGACGCCTGCTGCGAACGGGTATTCAGATCGTTCAGACGTTCCTGCAGCCAGATGCTGGCGCGTTCGGTAGCGTCGAAATTGGCGTTGAGCTGTTCCGTCAGATAGGATTCGGCATAGGTCCTGGTGATCTGCGCCGAGAGAAGCTTGTCCGGCGAGCGCACGGAAACAGCGATGACCGAGCTGCGACCGACGCGTTCGACGGTCAGCCACTGCTGGATGATCGCGGCGGCCTTTTCACGGCGACCTGCTGCGATCTGCTCTTCGGTCAAGGCCGGAGCATCGGCGGAAAAAATCGATGTGACACCGCGCAGCATGCCCTTCACAAGATCGACAGGCGACTTTGGCGGGTCGACGATCAAGGCATTCTGGTCGAGCTTCGCCTTGTCAACGACGCTGAGTGCCAGTTCCTTCGACTTCAGGATTTCCACAGCACTGGACATGCGGTTGTCGAGCATCTGCGCGGACTGATTGTCCGACGCGTTTTCTTCCGCGTAGCGGGACAGATTGTCGTCCATGAGAATATTCGTCATCGACGTATACATCGGCTGGGCAAAAACCAGATAAAGCCCGGCCAGAACGACCATTGCAGCAACGCAGGCACCGATCACACCCAACCGGCGCATGGCCGCAGACCACAGCTTGTCGAGGTCGATGAACGTGTCGTGGTCTTTCGGTTCCGGGGGAAATATCGTCATCGGTCGAAAGTTTGCCTGATCCATTGTGTCATCCGCTCTGGGGAAAATAGTGCAGGAAAGGCGAATGTCTCGCCTTTCCCATAATCATTATGCGTCAAGCCGCGCGTACCTTGGTCGCATGCGCATCGAGCAGTTCCTGGATCGTTACTGCCAGATCGCCGCTCATGTCCGCACGCATCATCGCGAAAGCGACGTTTGCCTCGATGAAGCCACGCTTGGATCCGCAGTCGAATGTACGTCCCTGGTAAGGATGTGCATGGAACGGCTGAACCTTCAACAGTTTCTGCATGCTGTCGGTCAGCTGGATCTCGTTGCCGGCGCCGCGCTCCTGGCTTTCGAGAAGCTCGAAGATCTGCGGCTGCAGAATATAACGACCATTGAGGTAATAGTTCGACGGCGCATCGGCCGGCTTCGGCTTTTCCACCATGCCGGTGACCTGGAAACCATGGCGAACGTCCTGACCGATGGCCACCACGCCATAGCTCGACGTCTCTTCCGGCGCGCACTGCTCAACCGCAAACACGTTACCGCCGACTTCCTCGTAAAGGTCCATCAGGCCGGACATGCAGCCGCGGGCGCCATAGGAAACCATGTCGGGCAGAAGCAGCGCGAACGGCTCGTCGCCGACCAGTTCACGGGCGCACCATACCGCATGGCCGAGACCGAGCGGCACCTGCTGGCGCGTATAGCTGACGGTACCGGCGAGCGGCAGCATCTTTTCCAACTGCGCGACCTGCACTGTCTTGCCTGAGCGGGTGAGGCTGGCGATCAGTTCGGGATTGCTGTCGAAATAGTCTTCAATGGCAGTCTTGTTGCGGCTGGTGACGAAAATGATGTTTTCGATGCCTGCCTGCATGGCTTCATCAACGGCATATTGCACGACCGGACGATCGACGATCGTCAGCATTTCCTTCGGCATGGCCTTCGTTGCGGGCAGGAAACGGGTTCCATTGCCTGCGACAGGGATTACGGCCTTCCGAACTGGTCTCTTCAAATTCATTCCCTAGTCCTTTCCAGGGGGCATACACGCCCGATTGATCGGATTTCAGTTGACACCGGCCGCCTTGACGAACCGGCGCATGCGAACAGCGATAGGCATGCGGAAGTGCTTCAGCGCTCCCGGTGCTTTCAACGCGGTTTTGAGGAACCCACCGAGCGACTTGGCCTTGACCTCGTCGACGAGGGTGAGAAACGAGCGGGCTTCGATGATGCTGTGCGTACGGCGACGCTGCGCCGCCATCTCGGCCGGACCGAGGGAAAAACGCGCCATGAACCGGCCGTCACCCTCCAGCATGTCATCGAGATGCTTGTGTTTCAGCACGCGGGAAATCGAACCTTCCCGCAGATAATAGACATAACCCGGATTGGGATCGACCGCGCAGCGCGCGCCGCTTGCCAGAACCGAGGCGAACAGGATGTAATCCTCGCCAATCTTCAGGGCATCATCGAACCAGAGATCGTTCTTCGCCAGGAATTCTCGGTCGAAAACCGGCTTCATGTAGCCGTAGTTGAAGGTCGTCTTGAAGATCAGGTTGGAATCGATGAATTCCGCAAGCGCGATCTCGCGCTTCTCCTGCAGAAAACGCTTGTCGAACATCGTCTTCGCAGGCCCGCCCTCCATCGGCACGACGTCGACATTGTCGACGACGATCTGCGCGTCGAGCGTCCTTGCCCGTTGCAGCATCGAAAGCGAGCGTTCCGGATAAACGGCATCGTCTGAATCGAGCGTCGCGACGAAGCGGCCGGTCGCAGCGGCGATACCGGTGTTACGCGCCCTGCCCGGCCCGCCATTCTGCGGCTGGCGGATCAGTCGCACGCGCGGATCGGTATAGCTTTCGGCAAGCGCCACCGTCCCGTCGGTCGAACAGTCGTCGACGACGATCACTTCGACAGTGACGCCGACCTGCGCCAGCGCGCTGTCGATCGCCCGTGCAAGCGTCTCTTCCGCATTATAGGCGGCAATGATGAAGCTGATATCGGGTATCCCGCTATCCATGTTCACGCAGCCTCCGGGGTGCCGTATTGGCGGATTTCACGAACGCCGAGCATGCCCATCACGGCGCCGACATGCAGCGCGCCACGCAGCGCATAACGGTTGCGCCTCACTGGCATCAGCGTGAAGGCGGCGGCGATCGCACCACAATAACCGGCCTTTGTGGCAGCGATGAGAGCCTTGGGAAAACGCTTCACACCACCGCTCTTCGCCGCAACGATCCGGCCATGGGTCTGGCCGGAACGGAAACGACGCTTGGCAAGCCACAGGAAGCTGGCGCGGCTTGCCGGCACCGGCTCCAGCACCAAGGCATCCTCAGCGAATTCGATCCGTCCGCCGCTTTCGGTCAGCTGCGAGAAGAAATGCGTGTCCTCGCCACCGCTCTGGCCGAGCGCCAGCGCGAAACGGCGGCCGGCAACGAGCGGCGAACGCATGTCGAGCAGCGTATTGCAGGTGTAACCGGTGATGATCCGGCCCTCGACCCAGACCGGCATGGTCGAGTGGAAATCGCCATTGCGCATCCAGGCGGCACTGTCGTCGCCATAAAGCGCACGCACCGGGCCGAGCACGGCTTCCGCGCCGGTCTGGCGTGCCTTTTCATAAAGGGCTGCCAGCCATCCCGGCGTCGCCGTCTCGTCGTCGTCGATGAAGGCGAGAAAATCCGCATCGGCCGAGGTGAGGCAGGCATTGCGGGCAATCGAGATATTCGACTTCGGGCAATGGACATAGGCGATCGGGAACGGAGAGTGCTGACGCAGGCTCTCCACCAGGTCGCTCGCACTCGGCACCGCATCATTGTCCGCCACGATCAGGCGCAAAGAAACGCCTTCCGGAACGGTCAGCTTGAACAGCGATTCCAGCGTGTCCCTCAGCGCCGGACGCCGATAGGTGCAGATGCCGATGTCGATTTTTGTCACGGTGAGATCAGCCGTCATGCGACCTTCTTTCGTCGAATACGAAGCAATTCCATCCAGAATCCGGCCGACCAGGCGAGGTGCATGATCATCGCGGGAATGGTGGCCAGGAGCGCGATCGAGTTTCGCTGGCCGATCGCCATGTAGGCACCATAAGCGATGCACGCGATCATCCAGACGGCGACCGGAACGGCAGCCCACCAGTAGAGCAAGGCGAGAACCGCACCGGCAACCACGGGCGCGACCGCAAGCGGGATGGCCTGGCGAATCTTCGGGATGGAGCGATGCTTCAAGAGGTTCTTCGCCCGGCCCCGGCCATAACCGAGATACTGGCGGAAGAGTGCAGAAGCGCTGGAACGTGGGTAATAGGTCATGAAGGTCTCGCCCGTCATCCAGATGCGGAAACCGGCATTCCGGAGCCGGAAGTCCAGCTCGGCATCCTCGTTATGGCTGAAACTCTCGTCATAACCGCCGACCTGACGGTAAGCAGCAATCCGCATCAGCGCGTGGTGACCATGATCGACCCACTCGCCGCCGCCGCCGGCGCGATGCTTGGAGCCGCCATTGCCGAGCTTGGAATTCTGCGCGATGGCCGCTGCCTGCTGGAAGGCGCCGAAACCGACCGTTTCCATGCCGACCACAACCGAATCGGCCTGGTGAGTAACGGCGTCCTCGATCAGCGCCTGGCAGTAATTGTCCGGATAATCGCCATGAGCATCGATGCGGATCAGATAGTCGCGACCGTCACCATAGGTCTTGACCGCGAGGTTCATCGCCGCGCTCTGAATGCGCTTCGGATTGTCGAGCAGCACGAGATCCGGGATTTCCCCGATCATCCGACGGACGATATCCGGCGTGCCGTCGCGGCTGCCGCCATCGGCTACGACAATCAGCATGTCGGTCTCGCCCCGCTGAAGCGAGAACTTGCGCAACAGCGCCTCGATCGTCTTGGCCTCGTTAAGGCATGGGATGACGAGAAGAACACGCGGATTGGCCGGGATTTCAGAAGGTTGGTTCGACATGTCGGAACCGGAAACGCTACTCACTACCATATTCCACCTCACGACTGCATGGTTGACGCAGCCTGCATTTCAGCAGGAGAGCGTAAATCGGGTTTTAACGATGCCAGTTTTGCAACCAGCGCCCGGCAATCGGCCGGGCCGGTGATCCATTGTCCGCGCTCGACTGCGGCGATGCGGGCGAACTGTTCGGCGTAAATTTCGGGTGTCATCTGAGAGAACATCGCTTCCAGTGCATCAGGCGTGGCGGCATCGATCGTCACGCCGATCTCGCGGCGGGCCAGAAAACGGCCCGTCTCGGTCGACTTGAGTGCAATCGGCACCGCGCCATAGAGGCCACCTTCGTAAAGGCGGTTCGGCAGCAGCCATTCGGAATTTTGGCCCTCTTCGAAGAAATCAATCGCCCAGTTGAATTGCACCTCGTCATAGATGCGGGCGAGATCCTCAGGGTTCCGGTAGGAACCGTGGAAGGTGACATGTGGGGCGTCAGCGACGATCCGGTCGAAATCGGCAAATTCGCTATAGGCCGGGCGGCCGCGCAGCACGATCTCGACCTTGCCATCCATGCGGCGGGCGAAATCGGTGAGGATCGCAAGCGACTTGGCGCAGCGGATCGCGCCGAACCAGCCGATCCGCCATGGCTCGCCGGCTTTCGGCGCGCGTGGCACCGGCTGAAGCGGCAGACTATCCGGGTCGAGCGCGAGAACCTTGTTTTCCAGCAGCAGAACCGGCAGCGAAAGCCCGGAGCGCGGCTGGAAGAAGTTTTCGACAAACGCAGGCGAGCTGGTGATCAAAAGCTGCGCGCGGCGGCCGAAATGACGCTGGAATGCCCGCACCAGACTTCCCTTCCAGCCGTCGTCGAGCAGCAGGCGATGGATATCGAGGCATTCGTAGACAATCGGCAGATTGCGATCGAACAGACGCGCCGCCTGGCCCGCCAGCGCCAGCGTCTCGAGATTGCGGGCAATGATCACGTCGGGGCGGTCGATAGCGGCAAGCCTGCCCTTCAGCCCGGCGCTCGCCTTGACAATCGCACCGATCCGCTGCGCAAACTTTCCGTCGGAGGTCTCGCCCAGCACGATGGTGTGCACGCCCGGCTCACCCTCGAGCAGGTTGCGTCCTCTGGTAAAGCCCGCAACCGTCACGTCTGCTCCCCCGGCCTTCAGGGTAAGCACACGCCGCCTGATGGCCGCATCGGCCAGATCATGGGCGAGATAGAGAACATTTATGCTCAAACGGGCATGCTCCTGTGCTGAAAAACTCAACGCAATATGACAAGCGAAGAAATGGCTGCGGTCAGGCTCAATCGAGATTGCAGGCGACGGATTCAGGGAACTGGCACGCGTCTCCCTGGGCGGTGAAGGAAACCCGGTCGATCACCATGGAGGACTGCCCCTGATAGGAGAAGCGGCCCATCCAGTCCTTCAGCGTGTCGGTACCCCACAGGCTGAGCATGATCTTCTGGTCATTGGTCGGTATTTTCGAAGGATCGGTCACTTCATGAACGAGCTTGCCGTTGACGAAATAGCGCAGCCGATCCTTTTCCCAGACGAAGGCGTAATCGTTGAAACCCTGATCGGCGCCGCCATCAACCGGAATGAGCTTCTCGTTGCCGCCCTTGCCGTTGATATACTGGTTGACCTGAACCTGGTTGGTGTTCTTGCCGAGCACCTCGAAGTCGATCTCGTCCCAGGGCTTCTTGTCGGTCGGGCCGATATAGGTGAAGAAGGCCGAGTTGAGGCCCGAGCCGGTCGCCGCCTTCATCCGCACTTCATAGGTGCCGTAAAGGTAACGCGACTTGGTCTGCACTTCGCCGCAGAGAAACTTCCGGTCCTTCGACTGGCCTTCCGAAAAATTCAGCGTCAGCGCGCCGCCCGCCGTATCGATCTGCTTCTTCGACCAGGTGCAATTCTGGTGCGAGCCGTTGGCCCAGCCGTCCGCGACATACCAGAAGGACCGGTCGAAACTGTCGAAATTCTCGACGAACGACTTGTTGTTCAACGTACCCTGCGCCGCGGCCGGCATGGCGGCGGAGAGAAGGGAGAGGCCCAGAGTGGAGATGGCGGCCGCGATTTTGATGGCGATGGTCGTCATTGTTTCACCTGCGCTGTTGTGACAGTTTCGGTTCCATCGGGTGCGAAGACCCGACGGGACGGCTCGAAGTCGCTTTCGCGAGTTTTTCCCTGCGCCCGCGGCTGCCGGTCAGGATCTGATAAACGGGCGACGCAATCCGCATCATGACGGCGTTGCTGATCACCAAGATGACAAGCGAGACGACAACTGAGCCGAAATAGAAAAGCGGATAGGCTTCCGCCGTTCCGACGCGGTTCCACACCATCCACAAAGCCACGAGAACCGGATAATGGGCGCAGAACACCCAGAAGCTGAGGCTGCCGGTCGAAGCCAGCCGCCTGCCCAGCCGTGTCTCGATCGCAATCGCCGAGATCATCCAGAAACCGAAGGCGCCGATGATCGACAGCACGTTGCGCGCAAGATCGACGCCCCAGGGATAAGCGGGCTGGCTCAGATAGATCGCCAGTGACAGGACGAAGGCCGCGGCGAGCGTTGCGATCGAACCCGGCCATGCGAAACGGTCCAGCGCCTTCAGGTCGGCGGCACGCAAGCCCAGATACATGCCGAGCGCGAAGCTGAACAGGATCGAGCGCTTGACGACGATGGCAAAGCTCAGGTCCGGAATGACGGCAAGAACGAAAAGCACTGCAAGCATCGGGATTGCCGCGTGACGCAGCATGAACAGCAGGATCGGCGACAACAGGATGCAGACGAACAGATCGCGCAGGAAATACAGCGGCACATTGGCCGGCATGCCTTCGAGCGCAAACGCATAGGTCAGCATCTCACGCACCGATGCCGTTATATCGGGAAAATAGCCGACGCCGATGCCGGCGCGCTGCAGGCCGACGATCGCGACGAACAGGCAGAGGTTCCAGATCAGGAACGGCAGAAGCACCGTCATCGTCTTGGAACGAACCACCTTGCCGTAGTCGAAGGATGCCGCGCCTTTGCGCAGCAGAAGATAACCCGAAATCATGCTGAGGCACGGGACACCGATGCGGAACAGGCTGTCGCCAAGGAAAACACTCAGCCAGTTGAACCAACCGGTCTGGGCAATCACCACATCGGATGCCGGATCGTGAGGCACATGCACGAAGACAATGCCGCAGATCAGCAGGATACGCATCAAATTGATACGCAAGGATATGTTCTGATCAACAGTCAAACCAGTCACCCCTTTTGAGCAGTGCCTCCCGTCACCGCCATTTCAATCAGAGCAGACTTGAGCCCGCGTGAGTGAGAAGCATCACGTGAAGTTTCGGGTAAAATGTGGCAGCGCAGCAAATTTGGCAGGTGCGAAATCTAGCAGTGGGGACTATTCGGCGCGCAGTCATTGGCTTTTGTCAGGCCAGAAGCACTGATAGATAGGGGCTTTGCAGGCCAAGCTAATATAATAATGCTGCAGTGCAGCGAGACTCAAAATTAAAAAAACAATCACGTTTTCTCGCGTGATCGTGCATTGCACGTGAGAAGACTACGTCAACAATGGCAAATTGAGGCAAAAATGTGGCAAACATGAGGCGAAATCGGTGATTTGCCCGAATCGCCGGAAACCGTTTGCAGGCAGGTGTCCAGGATGGCTCAACACCCGCTATCGGGCGCCGATTGCGACAAAAAAAGCGGCCGGACGTTTTATCGCCCGGCCGCCTTGGCTGGATTTTTTAGGATTTCATTTACCCTTGCGGGCGAGACACCTTGTCAGATGGTTGTCGCGCGGCTGAGAGCCGTGCGCTTATCCAGAACGTCCAGCGCCTCGTCGATATTCGCCACCAGCGCCGCCCGGTCGCCATTGGCGGTCTGCCAGGCGTCGATGAAGGTGCTGGTCTTGCCGTAGCTGTTGTCGAGCACGCAATGATCGGCATCGAGAAGCAGGCTCATGATATGACCGTGCATTCGGTCGGTAATGACCTGCCGTGCGGAACTCAACAACCGCACGCCGCGGTCAAAACGCTGCTGCGCCCGCTCGCGATAGGCGAGTTCCGTCATCTTCGCTCGCCCGCCGACATCGCCGCGCAACAGGCCCTTGATGATGGCAGCACGCTTGGTGCGCTTCTGGAAATCGGCTTCCTCGTGTTCCGGCCAATCCGCCACGATCACATTTGGGCGTGCGATGGCGCGGGACGTATCATGTGCCGCGCCGACTTCCTGGTCCGCCCTAAGGTTAAGGAGCAAGTCATGGCTCGGCGCAAGGCGCTTCACGGGACCGATCCAGAAGGCCATGTCCGGGCAAAGCCGGACTTCGCACTGGAACCACTTCTTGGCGAACTCGAAGCTCTTCTTGTCGCGCACCAGGAGCTTGTAATTGCCGTGCTTCTCGATCGCGCGTGCCGTGCTGTCGACGTTTTCCTGGTTCTTGAAATGGATCGTCTGCGGCATCTGGATGACCGGACGGCCCTGGTATTTGCCCAGGATATGTTCGCGAAACTCGCGGAAACCCGGCCAGATATCGCCGAAATTGCCGCCGCCATGCAGCAGGATCTGGCCGTCGCCGATCGCAGCCAGCATCCGCTCGTCGCTATGGGTCGGGATTTCGCTGACAAAGCTCGGCTTCGACTTTACCCGGTCGAAATAGGCCAGTTCCCCGAGCCAGATGGCGCTGTCACCGATATTGTAATGGTTCGGAAAATCCAGAAGCGCGTAACGCCCGGACAGATCGACCAGATCGGCGAGGTTGTCGTGAATTACACCCTGAAGCCTCTTGATGGTGGCAGCACTTGTTTCCTGCATGGGATCTCCTTGGACGTACGGTCTCATTTCCAATTGGGTCTACTTTTGCGCCAGCAGGCGGAAGCGTGCCGGCAGCATCGACATGATCATGGCGAGATAGGGCCGGATCATCTTAAAGGCGAAAATCAGCATGAATGCGGCATAGATGGCTCCGCCCAGCGCAATGCAAAGCCCGGTGCCAAGCCATGCGGGTGTTACCGCCGCAAGGATGAACGGCTTGGCGAACCAGACGCAGACCGCCATGACCAGCGAACCGATGAATGGCATCGAAATCGCCTTCAGCGTTCCCAGTGAATCGATATGGGCAAAGCGCTTCAGCACATATTGCTGGTAAGGCATGGTCAGCCACGCCCGCAGCGCATATCCGGCAGCAACCGCGATAATGCCGTAAGGTACCAGCAGCCACGTCAGAATGACCGTCATCGCAAGCTGGAGCGCCGCCACTGACAAGATGCTCTGTGCCTTATTGACGGCCGCAAGCGCCGAGGAGGCAAACACGTTCATCACGAACGGCACGGCCATCATGACGAGCACGGTCGCGACATCGCCGGCATTGCCCCATTTGTCGCCGAACAGGAAGAGGATCAGCTGATCCGACAGCGCACCAAAGCCGAGTAGCAACGGGAAGGTTCCAAGCGCTGCCAGACCGACGATGCGGTTATAGGCGTTGCGGAAGCTGACCGGATCGTTCTGCAGCTTCGACAGCGTCACCAGCGCGACACTGCCGATCGGCGACAGCACGGCCTGCGAGATCAGCTCGATCAGCCGCCAGGCGATCCTGTAACGCCCGACTTCCGTCGGTCCGAACCATCGCGAAATAAAGATATCCTGCACGCGGGCAAGCATCATCCAGAGAATTTGGCTGACCACGAGGCTGACGCTGAACAGGAAGATCGAGCGGAAGATCGTGAAGTTGAAGCGCAGCTTCGGGATCCACCGATAGGACAACCAGCCCAGAACGACGAGCACGATGCCATTGACTGCGGTCTGCGCCACCAGCGACCAGACGCCCCAACCGAGAAATGCAGCGGCCACCGCCGTAAGACCAGACAGAAGGCTCGCGGCAATGCTCTGGGCGGCAAGGCTTTTGTGGCCGAAGTCGCGCGCCAGTCGGGCATTATGGATGACGGCGAGCGATGACAGAGGCAGGAAAAGCGCCAGCCATTTGAGGATTGCCGCGACATTCGGATCGCGGACGAATTCACCATAGGCGGGTGCCGCAAAAAAGATGACAACTCCGACCGAGACGCTGAAAGCAACCGAGGCCCAGAAGGCGGTATCGGCCAGCTCTTCGTCCAGTTCGAGCTGACGGGTGACGGCATCGCCAAGCCCGGCATAGGCAAGCACCCGGCCGATTTCGACGAACAGGCTGGCAAGCGCAAACGTGCCGAAATCCGCAGGCCCGAGAATACGGGCCAGGATAACGAAGATGATGAAGGTCGCGACCGTGCTCCACCCGACGCGCACGATCGACCACAGGATCGATGTCGCGGTTTTCTTTTTCAGGTCGCCACTGTCGACGGCTTGAGCATCCATGAACATTCCAATCGATTAGAAGGCGGCGCAAACCGCCCCATATGCGTCTTGGCCCGCATGGCGTGGACCGTTTCCGAAAATGTCCGGATGTTTTAAGAGGTCTGGCCCGCCCGGCCGCTGCGCCAATAGGCCCAGAGTCCGGCAAAATTCTGCTTCACCGTGTTCCGATAGGTCAGCCCCAGCGCGCTATCGAGGTTCTTGCCGCCGAAATATTCCTTCAGCGCCTGGCGCACGTCCCAGCGGAACATGCCGCGCATGTTGGAGTCCCGCACGAACATGTATTTGGCGTAAAGCGCGCCATTGCCATAGGAATAACCGTCGAACAGCCGCTGAACCTGGTCCATGCTGCGTCGGCCATGGAAATGCTTGACCACGAGGGTCGGAACATATTCCACGCTGAAACCTTCACGGAAAGCCCGGTGAATGTAATCCGTATCCTCGCCGGAGCGGAACGTGGCGCCAGCGCCGAAGCGCACGTCGAATACACCGACCTTGTCGGCCAACGCCTTCGGGAAAGCCATGTTGCATCCGTGGATGAAGCCGCCCGGATGATTGTAGATGTTGAGAACCGCGTGTTCCGTGTCCGTCTTGATCGTGATCGGCAGATCGCGCTCGTCGCCAAGGTCAATGCGGCCGCCACGCATGACGGGGGCGGTGTCATTGGCGAACAGAGCGGCGATGGTGGTGAAATAATCCGGCGAGACTTCGCAGTCGTCATCGGTAAAGGCAAGGATGCGCCCGCGCGCGTTCTCGATCCCGGTGTTGCGGGCATGCGACAAGCCCGGACGGCTTTCGAAGATTAGCGTCGTTTTGATCGGAGCGGTCTCGCTCCACCTGGCGACGACCTCGGAAGTTGCATCGGTCGAACCATTGTCGACGAAGATGAACTCGAGCTTGAGGTCGCGCGCTTGCAGCGCGGCATGGGAGATGGCCTGCAGGCAGCTATCGAGCCCGAAGGCGCGATTACGCGAAGAAATGATGAGGCTAATATCGACAACCTCGAACGTCATCCTGTTCCCTTCAACCGTTAAGCGAATAAAGCGGCTTGCCGCCACTTCGTCACCAAGAGACTTTTTGCACTGCAACAAACCACGAAAGCAATCAGGAGTGCAATTGGGGTATTTTCATGATTGCTGCTCACAGATAGGGCAGCTTTCGTGCCGGAACATTGCCAGCGCCAGATATTTTGCATACCCGCCTTTCTTGTCGGAAAAATGATAATCGGTCGCTTCAATCCACTGTTTTTAGGTAAAAACAGGCGATTTTGCTCATCTGAGCCTGCTGCGCCGTCACGCGAAAACAGCACGAAATTCACCCTTTCGCCGTATTCACCCTTCTAAAATTGGTGCAGTGCCCAAGATTAGGATCGCGTCTCTGCGCTTGCGCAACCACGACACCAACATGGCGTTTGCGACATCTGTCGCATCGACGGAAGCGCGAATCGCCAAGCCGAGAATCGCGTCGGACTGCAAGAATTGGGTCCGCGCCCTCATCATTTGGAAAGGTCCGCTGATCGTAAAACTGTGTCTGTTCAGGCCTGTTTGACCGTTCGTGGGCCACCCGCTGTAGCCACCCAGGCTGCCAGCTTCGACAGATAGATCTGCGTCCGCAAGGGCGCAGATGCTTTCACCGCCATCCCTGTGTTCCGCAACGGGCAACAGCCCGGCCCCGGCCTTGCGATACGCGCCCTCTCCTCTCTCCAAGAAAGATGAACAGCCACCCAAGCTCACGTTCCAGAACTGCTAAGGAATTCAAAATATGGCTAGTTTTACTGTTGTCATTCCGTTCTACCAACGGAAAAAAGGAATTTTGTCCCGCGCGCTGAAATCGATATTCGCGCAAAGTTTCAAGGATTTCGACATCGTCATCGTCGATGACCAGTCGCCCCTCTCCGCTGAAACGGAATTGCGCGACAGTCCCGCCGAATGGAAGGCGAAGATCCGCGTCATCCGCCAGGAAAACGGCGGACCGGGTGCAGCCCGCAATACCGGCCTGGACAATGTTCCGCCAGAAACACGCTTCGTCGCCCTGCTTGATTCCGACGACCTATGGCGCACCGACCACCTGAAGAACGCCCATGACTTCATGACCCGCTTCGAGGCCGAGTGCTATTTCGCCTCGATGCAGGAAAGCGAGGAATTCTATTACCATTTCGGCATGGCCAAGCTGGCGGAGACGGAGGAAGGCAAGACGCTGGTCGAAGATCCGCTCGTGCTGGAGATCCCCGAACTTGCCAGCGTCATGCTCAAGGACTGGGCCTTCCTGCACCTGAGCTGCATGGTGATCGCGCGGCCGCTGTTCGAAACGATAAGGTTTGATCCGGCGCTGCGGCTTGCCGCCGAGGACGTGCTGTTCTTTGCCGATTGCATCCTGAATGCGAGGCGAACCGTCTTGTGCGACACGCCCGGCGCTGCCCGTGGCATGGGCGTCAACATCTTCCACGGCATCGACAACCAGTCGCCGGAATTCCTGCAGCAGCAGTTCAACACGCTGGTGGCGCTCGATACGCTCGAAACGCGTTTCGAGGACAGGCCGGAGGACGTCGCGTCGATCACCTCCTACAAAAACATCGCAAGACGACAGGCCCTCTGGAGCCAGGCTGGACGGCTGAAGCGCCGTCAATCGCCCGATTTCGGAATGCTGGCCCGCTGGGTCATGCGCGACCCGGCCATTCTTGGCGCAGCCGTCAAGCTCGGCGCAGGCAAGCTCGATCGCGGGCGCGGATAATCCGGCCTGCGACAACGGACACTGTTTCGAGAGAAAACGACAAGGCGGATGACAACTCATCCGCCTTATGTCCTTTTGGTATCAGCCCTGCCCTGCTACCGGCACGCCGGCCAGCAGATAGCGCGGGGTCGTCGGTAATGACGCCGCCGACGTGTTGTTGCGCCGAAGCGCATCGTACTTATCGAAGAAAATGCCGGTGACCACAGGCACAAGGGCAGCCGGACGCGACAGGATATGCCTGATCGCACCGCCCTTGCCCGATTGCCGTTTCACATCGAGAAACTCGCGCAATTCATACCGCGCCTTGATGTGGTCGCGGTGATGGGTAATCACCGAACGCGCATCAGGAGGCAGTTGCATGGCGGCAAGCACGGCGTTGTCGGCCTCATAAAGCCGCCTCAGGTCCTCGGTGCGATGACGGCTGCTGAGAGAATCGCCGCGCACCACGGCACCATACCCGCAATGTTCGATCACCTTGTAACGGGCGCCAAGCGCGAGCGCCCGCACATAGAAATCGTAATCCTCGCCGAGCCGCAGCCCCTCGTCGTAGGTTAGGCCGTTTGCGACGATGAAGGATCGGCGCATGACCGGCTTCAGGAAACCGGTCTCGCCGCGCGGTTTGCCACGCTGCGAAATATTGCCCTCGACAAACTGTACGAGCGAAAGCTCTCGCGCCCGCGACTGAAACTGCGCTGGTGCAGAAAGGGCAGCCGGATCGGCGACGAAGGCGATGTTGTCGGCGATAAAATCCCATCCGCTCTCTTCAAGCATCGGCGCGAACCGGCCTGGAAAGAAAAAATCGTCTGCGTCAAGAATTGCGATCAGCGGCGCGCTGGATTGCGCGATCGCCGCATTTCTGGCCGCCGAAGGTCCTTGGTTCTTCTCGAAGGAAATGATCTTCAGGCGACCACTTCCATCATTCGCCGCAAGTGCCGCCTGATCCGTCCCGTCGCTGGAGCCATCATCGACGACGACGACTTCAGATACGGCGGCCTCGCGAAGGGCAGAAGCCACTGCCAGACCGATCGTATCGGATGCGTTCTTGGCTGCGATGATTACACAGATCGTTTCGTCAACGGCTTGCGCCATAAGCTTCTCCATCGTCCGTTTCACCGCTCATTGGTGCAGACTTATGAACTTAGGAAAATGGCAGCGATGTGAAAGGGCTAATTTTAGGGGCCAGAAATGCCCGTCAAAGGCTCAATGATCCTGAATGTGAACCCGAGCTGGCGCTTCGGCTGTCAGGCTGTCGCGGACGCCTGCCTCTGCTCTCGACTTTGCCTTGAGGCCATCACTCGACCGGTCGGCATCCATCTGCGCCTTCTCCCGACGCACCATGTAAACGATTCCGATGAAATAACCGATCTGAAGTATTAGCGCGCAGAAAATAGTCTCGATGAGCGCCGTCCAGAAGGAACCTGACATGACGTAAGCGGCAACAGCAAACACGGCGAGTGTGCCCAACATGCTCACGAATACACGCGGTGCGTACATCATCATTCCTCCCGAGGGACTTTTCTTATGAATTTTTAAATTTCATCAGTCCTCTCACATGCCCTTTACATTACTGTGCAGTGAGAGAGTTTTCAAGATTTTCGCCGGCTCATAAATTTTGGCCAGTGAATCTTTCGTAACGTTCCGTCATCGCCCGCTAGGTGCCTTTCAAACGGTTCAACACCCTGTTACCACATATCTCCACCACACTCTCGCCACAATTAAGCCTGATTTGGCGCCTCTTGGAACAAATAGACGCCGCCGGGTGCCGAGCGCCCGCGATATCCGTTCACTTATTGTTACAAAGGTCACAAGGCGCCATCATGCGCCTTTTTGCGCCGCACCATTGTATTGCAGTGCAGCAGGCCTAGGCCTTTGGTCCTAAGGGCAAGCTACTTAGGGCCTGAACCTCAAGAAGCGGTGAATGATCAGACCGCGTAAAATCACTGGTAATACATCCGGATCAAGTTTCGATTACGATTAATAGTCGACATCGATTCAATTTTACAGGCTTGCGGTAGTATTTGTGTAAGCCTTTATATTTACGATCACGACCTGCAGCTGTGACAATCTCTCGCCTTTTGGCCTCCCACCGGCCCTTCCCGTCACATCGCAGAAATTTTTGTCTGGCATCAAATTACGAACACAGACTTATTATCACATACCAGCTCAATGAAGCGCCGCTTAAGGCACCGACTATCGCCAAACCTAAATGGAGCCCCCTCTATGAAGTCAGCGACACGTTCGGCAGATACGCCGCTATCAGACCTGGACTATGCCGCCATGACACTCCCGATCGGCGGCCTGGCCAAAAGAACGTTTGACGTAACCGCAGCAGGCATGGCTCTGATCGTTTTCAGCCCGCTGTTTTTGATGATCATGGCTTTGGTAAAGCTGACCGACAAAGGCCCCGCCTTTTACGGACACAGCCGCATCGGCCACAGGGGCCGTGTGTTCAAATGCCTGAAGTTCCGCACCATGGCGGTGAATGGCGATGAACTGCTTCGGAAGCATCTTCGGGAAAACCCCGACGCTGCGGAAGAATGGCGCCAGACCCGCAAGCTCAAGGACGACCCGCGCGTCACGGCCGTTGGTCGTGTCCTGCGTAAGCTCAGCCTTGACGAACTGCCGCAGCTCCTAAACATCGTCCGCGGTGAGATGAGTGTCGTCGGTCCGCGTCCGGTCGTCGACGACGAGCTGAAGGTCTATGACAGCTCTGCCGTCTACTACCTGCAGACCCGCCCCGGACTGACCGGCCTATGGCAGATCAGCGGACGCAATGACGTGTCTTACGAGACCCGCATCGCATTCGATACGCAGTATGTGCAGAACTGGTCGCTGATAAAGGACGTCTCGATCATCTTGAAGACGATCCCTGCCGTCTGCATGGCCCGCGGTAGCTACTGACGGGCATCAGCCGCACCGCGCGTTATCCGCCGGTGCGGAAATCACCACGAAATACGAAATGCAATAAACCAAGGAGATCTGATGGGTATCCGAATGGTCTTTCCGCGACGCATCCCGACGCTGGCAATAGCGGCGGGAACATTTGTTTTGTCGCTGACCACATCAGCAGGCGCGCAGACTTCTGCCCAGCCTCAGTCCCAGACACCCCAGTCCCAAGCCCAACCTCAGGCAGCAGCTGCGGCCCAGCCTGCGACAAAGACCAGCAAACCGGCGCAAGCGACGGCAACGGTCAGCGCAAAGAGCCAGGAGGGTGCCTATCGCCTTGGCGTAATGGACAAGCTTCGCATTCGCGTTGCGGAATGGCAGCCGGCAGACGGCAGCGTCCGCACCTGGGATGCCGTCAGCGGCGACTATGCGGTCGGCCCGTCCGGAGCACTATCGCTGCCCTTCATCGGTGATCTCGATGCCGCCGGCAAGACGACGGCAGAGGTCGGCAAGGCGATCGGCGAGAGGTTGCAGAGCGAATTCGCCCTGCGCAATCTCCCCTCGGCTTCCGTGGAAATCGCGGAATTCCGGCCGCTCTTCTTGGCGGGCGATGTCGATAAGCCGGGCGAATATCCCTATTCCCCTAATCTGACCGTTCTGAAAGCCGTCAGCCTTGCCGGTGGCCTCAAGCGCTCCGACGCCGGCCAGCGCTTTGCCCGCGATTTCATCCGGGCGCGCGGCGATGCGCAGGTCAGTGATTCGGAACGCGGGCGCCTGATCGCTCGCAGGGCGCGCCTCATGGCCGAAATCGCCAACGCCAAGGAACTGGCCATGCCGCCGGAACTGAAGGATGTGCCGAACGCCAAGGAACTGATGGCGAGCGAGGCCTCGCTTATGAAGTCGCGTCGCGAACGTTACGAACTTCAATTGAAGGCGTTGGCCGACCTCAAAACCCTGCTTGATACCGAAGTCCAGTCTCTGGCGCAGAAATCGGGAACACAGCAGCGGCAGCTCGCGCTCTATAACGACGACCGCGATCGCATGGCCAAGCTCAGCGAGCAGGGTCTTGCCACATCCAGCCGCCGTCTCTCGGCGGAAGAACGTGCAGCGGATCTCGAATCCAACATGCTTGATACGGATACGGCTTCGCTGCGCGCCAAGCAGGATATCAACAAGGCGAACCAGGACGAGATCAACCTTCGCAACGACTGGGATGCCCAGCGCGCCCAGGAACTGCAGGACACCGAGGCGCAGCTGGAAAAGCTCGGTCTTGAACTCTCGACCAGCCGCGAGCTGATGCAGGAAGCCCTGGCGCAGTCGGCCGAAGCCCTGAAGTTCGACCCGTCCAACAAGGACGCGACGATCAAATACGTCATCGTCCGGGATAATGGCGACGGTCCGAAACAGATCACCGTCGATGAAAACGCCATGCTACGCCCCGGTGACGTGATCAAGGTATCATCAGACCTTCTGATGCAGTGATAGGTGGCGAATGAAAATCGCTCGGTCGATGTTGGTCGACCCTGACAGGAACCAGGTCTATGGGATAGCGGCAGTGGCGCTATCCTTCTTCGTCTTCGCCTATTCCAGCCTTTTCGGGCAGGTGTCGATCCTGGTCTATTACGGGCTCTGGTTTCCACTGATCCTGGTTGATTACAAACGGGTGCTGGGCAACTATTTCAGATATTTCTGGATAATCGCCTTCCCGCTTCTCTGTTTCCTGTCGGCCTTCTGGTCGCCGGCGCCATCGGTGTCGTTGAGGACGGCAATCCAGCTGCTTACCCATCTGATCTGCGCCCTGATAGCAATGCGCACGATCAGCGTGCTGACGCTGACACGCGGTTCGATCGTCGGCACGGTCGTGGTCATGCTCTATTCGATCGTCTTCGGTCACTACAGCTATGATGCGATGGATGGCAGCTACAGCTTCGTCGGATCCTTCGCTTCCAAGAACCAGCTCGGGCTTTACGCCTCCCTCGGCATTGTTTTCTCGGTTCTCTACGCCATCGTCTTCCGCCGCCGGGATATATGGCTGGCTGGCGCCGGTGCCGCGGCACTTCTCTGCGCCTACTGCCTGATGGCGTCCCAATCGGCAACGTCCGTTATCACCACGGCGGGGCTGATTGCCGCCTGTATCGCCTATCTGCCATTCGGTCTTCTGGCGCCAGGAAGCCGAAAGCTGCTGTTCGTCGGCATTCTCGTGATCGGCCTGGCGATCGTCGTGGCCGGCCTGCAAATGGGCGCAGTCGATGCGATCCTCGGCCTGTTCGGCAAGGATTCGACGCTGACGGGCAGAACCTATCTCTGGCAACAGGGTATCGAGGCAGCACATCTCAACCCGGTCCTCGGCATGGGTTATCAGGGTTTCTGGGTCCAGGGTTTTGCCAAGCCGGAACAGCTTTGGGACGAGTTTTTCATCGCCACCCGCACAGGCTTCCACTTCCACAACACCTATATCGAGGTGGCCGTGGAGAACGGCTTGGTCGGCCTTGCGCTGCTTGTCTTCATGTTGCTGCGAAACGTCTTCGGCCATCTGAGCGCCATGCTGAACCGGCACAATGATCCGTCATCCATCGTCCTGTTCGCCGTCAGCCTGTTGCTGCTGATGCGATCCTTCGTCGAGATCGACGTGATCTTCCCCTATCAGATCGGCTCTTTCCTGATGTTCTATGCCGCTGGAAAACTGACCCTCCGGCGGCCCGTGCCCCAGCTTCCGCAGCAGCGATACAGGCACCACCCGATCGCGGCCTGACCCACCAAAAAGCAAACGGCCCGGAGCAGAAAGCCCCGGGCCGTTTTCATTTCAAGTCTTGGGAGACTTAGGCTGCCCTTGCGGCATCGAGCGGAATCTCGACATCGATCTCGAGGATCGAGACATTCTCGTCGCGATCGACCTTCACCGTGACACGGTCAGCGTCGAGCTGGACGTGCTTGGCGATGACGGCAAGGATTTCCTCGCGCAGGATCGCGGTCAGGTCGGAGCCGGTGGATGCCCGCTCGTGAGCCAGAAGAACCTGCAGGCGTTCCCGCGCAGCAGGCGCCGAGCGCCGAGGCGAACGGGTGAAAAGACGCAGTATGCTCATGCGGCCTTCCTTCCGAAGAGTTTTCCGAAGATGCCGCGCTTTTCGCCCGGCACCGTCACAGGTACGATTTCGCCGGCCAGACGGCGGGCAGCTTCAAAATAGGCCTGTGCCGGCGCACTGCGTGCATCCGACAGCGTGACCGGAGCACCGAGGTTCGATGCCTTCAGAACATCCGTGCTTTCCGGGATGATGCCGAGAAGCGGGATGGAGAGGATTTCCAGAACATCGTCGACCTTCAGCATGTCGCCGCGTTCCGCACGGACGGAATCGTAGCGGGTCAGAAGCAGATGCTTTTCCATCCGCTCACCGTTCTCGGCCTTGAGCGTCTTGGAATCGAGCATGCCGATGATGCGATCCGAATCGCGAACCGAGGAGACTTCCGGGTTGGTGACGACGACGGCAACGTCGGCATGGCGCATGGCAAGCGTCGCGCCCTTTTCGATGCCGGCCGGGCTGTCGCAGATGACCCAGTCGAAATACTTCTTCAATTCGCCGATGACGCGCTCGACGCCCTCTTCCGTCAGCGCGTCCTTGTCGCGCGTCTGGGAAGCGGGCAGCAGGAACAGCGTGTCGAGCCGCTTGTCGCGGATCAACGCCTGCGGAAGTTTAGCGTCGCCGTTGATGACGTTGACGAGGTCGTAGACCACGCGGCGCTCTGCACCCATCACGAGGTCGAGGTTGCGAAGCCCGACATCGAAATCGACGACGGCGACCTTTTCATTGCGCTGTGCCAGCGCTGCTCCGAGTGCGGCCGTCGATGTTGTCTTGCCAACCCCGCCCTTGCCGGACGTCACGACTATGACTTTCCCCATATTGATCTCCTGTATTGAACCTTGTTCCGGTTCAGAAAAGTACGTCTGCCATGATCGTTTCGCCCTCAAGCGAAAGCTGCACGGCGTGCCCGCGAAGGCTTGAATCCATGTCTTCCGCCATTTTGTAGATACCGTCGATGGCGATCAGTTCCGCCTCTAGGCGGCGGCAGAAAATGCGTGCGTTGCTATTGCCGATCGACCCTGCCATCGCCCGGCCGCGCAGCGTGCCGTAGATGTGGATCGAACCGCCGGCGATAACCTCGGCACCGGATGCGACAGAGCCGACAATGGTGATGTCGCCTTCCGGAAAGATGATCGACTGGCCGGAACGGACCGGCTCGTCGATTGTAAGCGACTGCGGGATCGCCCGAACCTGCGGCGCTTCCTGGCGCTGCGGCGCCGGTGAGACAGTCGCGGCGACATCGGCTTCGGTTTCCGGCTCCTGTGCCGTTACCTCGACGTCGGAAGCGGGCTTGCCGCCCTTCATCGCAGGTGGCATTTCGGGCGTGAGCTGCGACGGGCGCGCGCCCTCGATGCCCATGATCCGGACCTTGCGCGCGGCAAGGTCGTCGATCAGTTGTTTCAGTTCGGCCTTCCTGATCGAAAGCTCCGAGACGTCGAGGACGACGGGCCTGTCGAGAAAGAAACCGGCAGATCGGGCAGCCAGATCGTCGAGGCGTTCAAGCCATTGATCCAGCGGAAGATCCGGTGAAAGAACGACCGCCAGGAACGAACGGCCCTTGATGCGAATGGAGCGAGCGTCTGTTAGCACTTTGGTCATCTACGTTAATAAATCGTTGCCCGATGTCTACCGCTGACGTGGTTAACAAATGGTTAACGCGACCCGCCCAAATCTTAAGAAGCGGTAACCAACTCGGGTGAAACAGGGTCGCGATAGGTGATACGGAAGACCCTGAACCTGCAGCCTTGATCGAGGCTTATGCGAGTTTTCTTTTGCAAGCGACGAGCCGGGCACGCCTTGTTTCCGCATAGAAAAAAGTGGCGCAAGGAGAAACGAAAAGAGGCGAGCCATGGGCCCGCCTCCGGTAAATCATCGTTCTTGAGCTTAAACGGCCAAGCCGGCGAGAATCAGTCTTCCTTGATATGGCTGTGATGCTTGGTGTCGCGCATCTTCACATAGACCATAAGCGAGATGGCGATCATGATCGTCACATACCAGAAAAACCACTCTTCATGGCCGATCTGCTTGAACTTCAGCGCCACGAATTCAGCCGTGCCGCCGAAGATCGTGTTGGCGAGCGCGTAAGGCAGAGCGACGCCGAGCGCACGGATATGCGCCGGGAAAAGCTCGGCCTTCACCACAGCGTTGATCGACGTGTAACCGGTCACGATCAGCAGGCCGACCAGCGATAGCAGGAACGCAGTGAACGCGTTCGTCGTGGCCGCAAGCGAGGTGAAGATCAGGTAGGTGAACAGCGTGCCGAGGACGCCGAAGCCAACCATCAGCGGTTTGCGCCCGATCTTGTCGGAAAGCGCTCCGGCAATCGGCTGGCACAGCATGAAGACGAACAAGGCCGCCGTGGTGATCTCCGTCGCCGTCTCCTTGCTGAAGCCCGACGTGTTGACCAGGAACTTCTGCAGGTAGGTCGTATAGGCGTAGAAGGCGAGCGTACCGCCCGACGTCAGCGCGATGACGAGGAAGGCTTCTTTCGGGTAATGCCTGAACAGCGCCCAGCCGCCGGAAGCCTTTTTCGCATCCTTGTCGGCATTCTTGAACGACTGCGTTTCGACGAGGCCGCGGCGGATATAGAACACCACGATCGCCAGCAATCCGCCGATGAAGAACGGAATGCGCCAACCCCAGGACTGCAGCTGTTCCGCAGTGAGCAAAGCCTGCAGCACGAGCAGCACCGCAAGGGCTACAAGCTGACCGGAAATCAGCGTCACATACTGGAAGCTGGAGAAGAAACCACGACGGTTGCGACCGGCCATTTCGCTGAGATAGGTGGCGCTGGCGCCATATTCGCCGCCGACACTGATACCCTGGAGCAAACGCGCAAACACGAGGATCGCTGGCGCAGCAAGGCCGATAGACTCGTAACCTGGTGCAATCGCGATCAGGAAGGAACCGAGACACATCAGCGTGACGGAAAGCGTCAGGCCGGCCTTGCGGCCCTTGCGGTCGGCATAGATGCCCATGAACCAGGCGCCGATCGGCCGCATCAGGAAGCCCACGGCAAAGACGGCCGCAGCACTCAGCAGTTCCGCCGTCTGGTCGCCCGAGGGAAAGAAGATGGGAGCAAAATAGAGGGTGAAGGCGGAATAGACATACCAGTCGTACCATTCGACCAGATTGCCGGCAGAGCCGCCAATGATAGATTTCAGCCTGACCTTTTCGTCGATAGGCGACGAGGCCACGTCTTTTGCCAAGGTGTTATCCAAGAGCGCAGATCCATTTCTGAACAGCGCGGCGACGTAAGGGTGCCAGGGGGTGCCACGCATCGCAATCGCGGGCCGCGCCGGGTTGGGGTGTCCTGAAAGGACTTGGGGTGTCCGACCGTGTTACGCCCGAAAGCCCGTCGAGGCCAGCCCTAATCGACCCGTCAATAAGACATATTATCGCAGTGCAGCATTTTTTCGCGAGCGAATGGCAGCAACGCCGCCATTCCCGATCTCACCTGCCTGTTTGCCGTCAGGACCTGGGGTTGATGTTTTCGAAGTGAAGCAGAAGGCCGCTATGATCCTTTTCTCCGCCGCCTTCGAAAACGAAGTCGGAAAATTCACCGGTCACCGTTTGCGTCAACGGCAGCTGCAGCGAAAGTTCCTTGGCGAGCGCCATGACCGTATTCAGGTCTTTCAGCTGGTTGTTCGACGAACCACCGGGATCGAAATTCCGTTCCACCATGCGCGCGCCATGCAGCTCTAGAATACGGCTCTCCGCAAAGCCGCCGCGGATCGCATTGCGGAAGGCTTCACGCGATGCGCCGCCGGCCTGAACAAGGATCATCGCCTCAGCGACGGCACCGATGGTGACCGCCACGATCTGCTGGTTGGCGAGCTTGCACACCTGCCCTGCCCCGCTCGGCCCCACATGCGTGACGCGACCGAGAACGGCGAAGACATCGGCAAGATCCGCAACCACATCGACATCACCACCGGCCATGATTGCCAGCGTGCCCGCATCGGCACCGACGACACCACCGGAAACCGGGGCATCGAGATGCCTGATGCCGATAGCAGCAAGTCTGGCGGAATGATCGCGGGCAATCGACGGCGCAATCGAACTGGTGTCGATCAGCACGGCACCCTTCTTCATCGCAGCGGCAACCCCGCTATCGAACAGGACCGTACCGACGACATCGCCATTGGTCATCATGGTGAAGACGATATCGGCATCGCGAACCGCGTCCGTGGCCGAAGCGGCGACCACTGCCCCCTCGGCTTCAAGCGGCTTCGCCTTTGCAGCGTCACGGTTCCATACCGTCAGAGGATAACCGGCACGGGCAAGCCGGCGCGCCATGGGCAGCCCCATCAGGCCAAGCCCGAGAAAGGCTATCTTCTTCTTTTGTGTCTCGCCGGTCACAGCTTGCCTCCCAGCTCATCCTCGATATGAACCTGGATGATCTCGTCGAAATTCTTCTCAGACGTGAAGCCGAGTTCGGTGGCGCGCTTGGCCTCAAAACCCGGCGCCCAGCCGGCGACCATATTCATGATCATCTCGTCCGGCTGACGACGGATCAGTTTCACCGCGTCTTCGCCCGCAGCCCGCCGCAGGGCCTCTATCTGCTCACCGACTGTCGCGCTGACACCCGGCATGGACAGGCTGCGACGCCAGCCGAGTTTCGAAAGGTCGAGACCGGCGCCATGAATGAGGAAACCGACAGCGGAGCGCGGAGATGTATGCCAATGACGCACGTCCTCGGAGACAGGCAGGATTGCTTCCTGTCCGACAAGCGGCTCGCGCAGGATGCCGGAGAAGAAGCCGGAGGCTGCCTTGTTCGGCTTTCCGGGGCGGATGCAGACCGTCGGCAGACGGATGCCGATACCATCGAAGAAACCGCGCCGGCTGTAATCGGCCAGCAGCAGTTCGCTCATCGCCTTCTGCGTGCCGTAACTGGTGAGCGGCGTCAGATGGAAATCATCGGGGATCGGATAGGGCAAGGGCGCACCGACGACCGCGATCGACGAGGTGAAGACGACGCGCGGAAAATAACCGTCCTTCTGGTTTTCAAGCCGGATGGCATCGAACAGATAGCGTGTACCGTCGAGGTTGATGCGATAGCCCTTGTCGAAATCGAGTTCCGCTTCGCCGGAAACGATCGCCGCCAGATGAAAAATGACGTCCGGCCGCGTGGCGATCAGCTTCTCCGCCTCGCCGGGCAGGCTGAAATCAGACGCCAGCGTCGTCACCTTGCCGGCAAAACCGGCAGACGCCTCCGGCTCGATGACGTCGACAAGCGTCAACGCATCAACGGGCTTGCCGTGCAGCACCCCTTCCGAAACGAGACGCTGGGTGAGCTTGCGACCGACCATGCCGGCAGCACCGATAACAAGAATATGCATGTTTCCTCCCATACACCCGTGGATGCCCCACGAATTTCCTCTTGTAAGGTTGTCTGATAACCCTGTATGCTCTGTTTGGAAATAGAAGAGTTCGTCATCAGGCAAAAAAGCAGCCGGTGAAAACTGACGTGAGGCTTTGGACTGCCGGAGACATTTCCGGGCACTCCTGGGGAGGAGAGACTACATGACGGACCTTTCAGGCTCGATCGCCGAGCAGCGTCTTTCGCTATGCGCAATTCTTGGCGAAGATCTTGTCCTCACCAACTCGGCTGACATGCTGCAATATTGCCGCGACTGGCACGGCGACGTGACCAGCGGTGCGATTGCCGTCATACGTCCCCGCTCGACTGCGGATGTGCAGGCAGCAGTGAAGGCCTGCCGCGATCTCGGCCTGAAGATCGTGCCGCAGGGTGGCAATACCGGCCTCGTTCTCGGCGGCATACCGGATGAACCGGAACGTCAGGTCGTGCTTTCGCTGGAACGCATGAACAGGATCCGCAATATCGACAGCGACGATTTTTCCGCCGTAGTCGAGGCCGGATGCGTGTTGGCAGAACTGAAGGATGCGATTGCCGAAAAGGGCATGTTCTTTCCGCTCGCACTCGGCGCGCAGGGCAGCTGCCGCATCGGCGGCAACGTCTCCACCAATGCCGGCGGCATCAACGTTTTGCGCTACGGCATGACCCGCGAACTGGTTCTCGGCCTCGAAGTCGTGCTTCCCGATGGCAGCGTCTTCGACGGCCTGTCGACCCTGCGCAAGGACAATCGCGGGCTGGATCTGAAACAGCTCTTCATCGGCGCAGAAGGCACGCTCGGCATCATCACCGCCGTATCGGTGAAGTTGACGCCCTACCCCGACAATGTCGCGACAGCACTTCTGGCGCTGAATTCGCTGGACGACGCGATCACGCTCTACCGTCGTGCAAGGCGCGATTGCTGCGACCTGATGTCGGCATTCGAATTCATGCCGCCGCTCGCCTTCACGCTGGCGCGCGAAGCCATGCCGGACCTGCCGATCCCCCTCTCGGGCGATTACCCCGCTTATGTTCTCATGGAAATTTCCGGCTCCGGCCTCGTCGATATCGACGACCTGATGCACCGTTTCCTTGAGGCCGTGATGACCGACGAACTGGTGGTCGACGGCACGATCGCCACATCGCAGGCGCAGGCTCGCAATCTCTGGCTCATCCGCGAAGGCATGAACGAGGGACAGGCCAAGCGCGGAGCCCATATGCGCACCGACATCTCGGTATCGCTGTCGCAGCTTGCCGCTTTCGTCGTCGATGCCGAAGCAGCGGTTGCGCAAGCCCTGCCCGACTGCATCAGTGTGTCCTACGGCCATGTGGGCGACGGCAACGTACACCTCAACGTGCTTCCGCCGAACGGCTCGACCATCGAGGAACGCCACGAGAAGATCTACAAGGCCAAGAAGGTCGTCAATGTCGTGGTCGACAAATATAACGGAAGCATCAGCGCCGAACACGGCATCGGCCGCCTGAAACGCGATGACTTTGAGGAACGGTTGTCGGAGACCAAGCGCGACCTGCTTGTCGCCATCAAGAAGGCGATCGATCCGGACCTGCTGTTGAACCCCCATTGCCAAATCGATCTCGGCGCGGATATTCGCTAGCCATCACAAGGAGCACTATCCGCTATGGCCGATTTCACCCAGATCAGACGAAGTGAGCATCTGCCGACGCGCATTGCCGCCGAGATCGGCCGGGAAATTGCCGATGGCAGCATCGCTCCAGGCCAGAAACTGCCGACCGAACATATTCTGGCACAAACCTTCGGCGTCAGCCGTTCGGTCGTGCGTGAGGCAATCGCCCATCTGCGCAATGAAGGACTGGTAGAAACCCGACAGGGCGTCGGCGCCTTCGCCACGGAACTGGCACAGCGCCAGTCGCTACGCATCGAGGCAGGCCCACCGGAAGACAAGGAAGCTTTCCGCGACCTGTTCCAGGTGCGCTTCGCATTGGAGACGGAAGCCGCCGGATTGGCTGCCCTCCACCATTCTCGCGAAGATCTTGCCAGGCTCGACGAGATCCTCGCGCAGATGACCGGCGCGGAGAAATGGGGCGATCAGGGCGTCGTTGCCGATCTGGCCTTCCACCGCGCCGTGGCCGCCGCCACCCAGAACGAATATTTCCAGCAATTCGTCGGCTTCATCACCGAACGGACGCATGTCGCCATCAATGCCGCCCGCGCTGCTGCAATTTTGGAGGAAATCGTCGAGGTGACGATTGCCGAACATGTCGCTATCCGCGATGCGATCGCAACCGGTGAGCCGGCTGCCGCAAAAACCGCAATGAAGCGGCATCTGAATGGCGCGGCGCGGCGCCTAAACCTTGAGCTGGAAATGAGCTGACGGCAGGTCTGGTCTGGTTTTCCACCCCCACGTCCTCCTGCCGTTATAGACAAAACGCAAAAGTCATATTAAAACGGCTCTAACGTTGTCGGACATCTGACAACGTTGGGAAAGGTGGAGGCCTTTTCCTGAACATGGGAGGATTTTCTTGGCATATCTGCATGCCCTGTCGTCGGATATCGTCTTGCCGGTGGATGCGCGACATGCGCTTCTGGTTGGACGTGTATGGTCAAACGCAGCAGCCGGCCCTAGCCCGGTACTTTTCTCGAATGGACATCTTCTGGACCTCTCGCCTCTGGCGCCGACCCTGTCTGCGCTGCTGGAGATTGAGGATCTTGTTGCGAGGCTGTCCGCAACCTCATCATTCACCGATCTTGGAAGCCTCGATGACTTCCTGAACGGCAAGGCAGGAACGCTTCTTGCGCCGGCCGACCTTCAGGCGATCAAGGCCGCCGGCGTCACCTTCGCAGACAGCATGCTGGAGCGGGTGATAGAGGAACAGGCCAAGGGCGATCCTCTGCGCGCCCAGGAAATTCGCGGCCGGCTGGCCCCGGTTCTCGGCGACAACCTCAAGGGCCTCGTTGCGGGATCGGAAAAGGCTGCCGAAGTAAAGAAACTGCTGCAGGATATGGGCCTCTGGTCGCAATATCTCGAAGTCGGCATCGGCCCGGACGCGGAAATCTTCACCAAGGCCCAGCCCATGTCATCCGTCGGCTGCGGCGCCGATGTCGGCATCCATCCGAAATCCGACTGGAACAATCCTGAGCCGGAAGTCGTGCTCGCGATCACCTCGAAGGGTGAGATCATCGGCGCAACGCTCGGCAACGACGTCAACCTGCGTGATTTCGAAGGCCGTTCGGCGCTGCTTTTGAGCAAGGCGAAGGACAACAACGCCTCCTGCTCCATCGGCCCCTTCATCCGCCTGTTCGACGGCACGTTCACCATCGATGACGTCAAGTCCGCCGAGATCAGCTTGTCGGTCAAGGGCGAGGATGGGTTCGAGATGACCGGTGTCAGCCCGTTGAAGGCGATCAGCCGTTCACCGGAAAATCTGACCTCACAGCTTTTGAACCGCAACCATCAATATCCCGATGGCGCGCTGTTTTTCCTCGGCACCATGTTCGCCCCGGTCAAGGACCGGCGCGGCAAGGGCCTGGGCTTCACCCACGAGATCGGTGACATCGTCGAAATTTCCAGCCCGAAACTCGGGCGACTGGTCAACCGGGTGGAACACAGCGACACCTGCCCGGAATGGACATTCGGGATCATGGCACTGATGAAAAACCTCGCGCAGCGCGGTCTTTTGTAGGGGCATCAGGGAGGAGCAAATGCAAAAGATTACCGACTTATTCTACAGGTTCCTCGAGATCCTGCTCATCCTGCTTCTCGCGGGCATGGCCATCATGGTGTTCGGCAATGTCGTGCTGCGATACGGCTTCAATTCCGGCCTTAACGTATCCGACGAGCTGTCGCGCTACTTCTTCGTCTGGCTGACCTTCATCGGCGCCGTCGTCGCGTTTCGCGAACACTCGCATCTGGGCGTGGAATCCCTCGTCGCGATGCTCGGCCGCAAGGGCCGCATAGCCTGCATGATCCTCAGCAACCTCGTCATCATCGTCTGTTCCGCCATTTTCTTCTGGGGCACCTGGGTCCAGTTGCCGATCAACTCGAGCATGGTTGCGCCGGTCACCGGCCTCTCCATGGCCTGGGTCTATGGCGTCGGTTTCTTCACCGGCGGCGGCTGTGTGCTGATTTCGCTCGAACGTCTCATCCGCCTGGTGACCGGTCGCGTCACCGAAGACGAGATCGCCGCCTTTACCGGCGAAAACCTGACGATCGAACAGATGGCGGAGCGCACCTGATATGACACTTTTCGTCTTTGTCGGCTCCCTTCTCGGAGCCATGGCGATCGGCGTGCCGGTTGCCTTCTCGCTGATGTTCTGCGGCGTCATACTCATGTGGTACATGGATATGTTTAATTCGCAGATCATTGCGCAGAACATGATTGCGGGTGCAGATACCTTCACCCTGCTCGCCATCCCCTTCTTCATTCTCGCCGGTGAATTGATGAATTCCGGCGGCCTGTCGAAGCGCATCATCGAGTTTGCAGTGGCCTGCGTCGGACATATCCGCGGCGGTCTCGGCATCGTTGCGATCGTCGCCGCTCTCATCATGGCATCGATCTCCGGTTCGGCAGCGGCTGATACCGCAGCGCTTGCCGCGATCCTGATCCCAATGATGGCCAAGGCCGGCTACAACATCCCGCGCTCCGGCGGCCTGATCGCCGCCGGCGGCATCATCGCCCCGGTGATCCCGCCGTCGATGGCCTTCATCGTCTTCGGCGTGGCCGCCAACGTCTCGATCACCCAGCTCTTCATGGCCGGCATTTTCCCCGGCATCCTGATGGGCCTGTCGCTGGTCGTCACCTGGCTGATCGTCGTGCGCAAGGACAATGTCCAGGCACTGCCGAAGACCACATACAAGGAGAGACTGCGGGCAACGGGTCGAGCCGCATGGGCGCTCGGCATGCCCGTCATCATTCTCGGCGGCATCAAGGCCGGCGTTGTCACGCCGACGGAAGCCGCCGTGGTGGCAGCCGTCTATGCCATGTTCGTCGGCATGTTCATCTACCGCGAACTCAAGCCGAGCGACCTGCCCCGCGTGATCCTGCAGGCGGCCAAGACCACGTCCGTCATCATGTTCCTGGTCTGCGCAGCACTTGTCTCGGCATGGCTGATCACGGCTGCCAACATTCCGGCCGAAATCGCCAGCTATATCGAGCCGCTGATCGACCGCCCGACGCTCCTGATGTTCGTCATCATGATCCTCGTGCTCGTCGTCGGCACCGCTCTCGACCTGACGCCGACCATCCTGATCCTGACACCTGTCCTGATGCCGATCATCAAGCAGGCGGGCATCGATCCGGTCTATTTCGGTGTCCTGTTCATCATCAACAACTCGATCGGCCTCATCACGCCGCCGGTCGGTGTTGTCCTCAACGTTGTCAGCGGTGTCGGGAGGATACCGCTTGGCAAGGTGACCGCCGGTGTCTGGCCGTTCCTGCTGGCCCAGACAATCGTGATGTTCCTGCTCGTGCTGTTTCCCGATCTCGTGATCGTACCCGCACGATGGTTGCATTGACGGCCTGACCAACAACCTTTTCTATCTGATGTCTAACTGGGAGGACTACTATGAAGAAACTTCTTTTCGCAACGACCGCACTCGCCATGGCGATTTCGGGTTCGGCTCCGGCTTTCGCCGAATTCAACAGCCGCAACATCCGCGTCTCGAACGGCATCAATGCCGATCACCCGGTCGGCAACGGCATCAAGGCGATGCAGGAATGCCTTGACCAGAAGTCGGGCGGCAAGCTGAAGCTCACCGCGTTTTGGGGCGGCGCGCTTGGCGGTGACCTTCAGGCAACCCAGGCGCTGCGTTCAGGCGTCCAGGAAGCCGTCGTCACCTCGTCCTCGCCGCTCGTCGGCATCATCCCGGCGCTCGGCGTGTTCGACCTGCCGTTCCTGTTTGCGAGCCCTGCAGAAGCCTACAAGGTTCTCGACGGCAAGTTCGGCGACTCGATGAACCAGAAGCTCGACGCAGCTGGCCTCGTCAACCTCGCCTACTGGGAAAACGGTTTCCGCAACCTGTCTAACTCGCAGCATCCGGTAACCAAGTGGGAAGACTTCTCGGGCCTCAAGGTCCGCGTCATGCAGAACAACATCTTCCTCGACACGTTCCAGAACCTCGGCGCCAACGCCACTCCGATGGCCTTCGGTGAAGTCTATTCGGCGCTGGAAACCAAGGCGATCGACGCGCAGGAAAACCCCTATGTGACGATCGACACATCGAAATTCTTCGAAGTGCAGAAATACATCACCGAGACGAACCACGCCTACACGCCGTTCCTCTTCCTCTTCTCCAAGGCGATCTTCAACACCTACACGCCGGAAGAACAGGCAGCGCTGCGCGAATGTGCGGTCGTCGGTCGTGATGTCGAGCGTCAGGTCATTGCCGACCTGAACAAGAAGTCGCTGGAAAAGATCAAGGCGGCAGGTCTCGAAGTGAACCAGCTTTCGCCGGAAGAGCAGACCCGCATCCGCGAAAAGTCCATGATCGTTTATGAAAAGCACAAGGCTCAGATCGGCGCCGACGTTGTCGACGGCATTCTCGCCGAGCTGAAAACCATCCGCGGCAACTGATCCGGATACACTCCCCGGAAAAGCTGTCGTGAGTGAAGCCCGCACCCCGCCGGTGCGGGCTTCTTTTTATTCGGGCACAGCCGGAAGCACGCTGTCCCGCTTCTTCAGCATCTGTTCGCGGATGAAGATGAACAGGCCGGAAGCGACGATGAGGGCTGCACCGACAAGCATGGTCAACCGCGGCACGTCGCCGAAGAACAGGAAGCCGAAGATCACCGCCCAGAGAAGAAGCGTATATTGAAGTGGCGCGACCGTTGCCGCATCCGAGATTTTCAGCGCCCGATTGACCAGCATATGCGCCGCCATCGCTACGATGCCGAGCAGGCCTAAAAGGCCGAGATCGAAACCGGACTGGATCGGCGACCAGTCGAAGGGGGCAAACGCCAGCCCCGCGAGCCCCGCCCCCATCACCTGAAAGAAGACCAGCGTTGTGTCCGGCGTTCCGCGCAGAAAACGCCCAGAGATCATCATGAAGGCGAAGGCGGCACTGCCGATGATCGAGATTACCGCAGGCGCGGTGAACATCGCAGCAGACGGTTCCAGCGTGATGATGACCCCGACGAAACCGATCCCAATCGCCGTCCAGCGACGCCATCCGACATGATCGCCCAGAAGCAGCGGCGAGAGTGCCGCGACATAGATCGGCGCCGCCAGCCAATAGGTCATGACATCGGCAAGCGGCAGATACATGACGGCGTAATAGAAGCAGAAAACTTCCGCCGTCGAGCAGACCACACGGGCAAGCTGCATCCATGGTCGCTCGGCTTTGGTAAGTGCCGGCAACCCGGCCATCCAGACCATCGGCACAAGGATGACGAGGGCGGCAAGACTTCGAAGAAGCACGACCTGCCCGAGCCCGTAGCTGGCGACCAGCCATTTACCCATTGTGTCATTCAGCGCGAACATCAGCATGCCAAGCAGCATGATCGCGGGACCGGCCACAGATGCGCCGCGCAAGGCTGCCGTAGAGGAGATTTGCATGGCTGGTCTCCTCAGATGGACGAAGCGTCGGAGAACCGACGGCTAACGGTGAAGACCTTGTCGAGTTCCGGGTTGAGCTCCATGCCAAGACCCGGACCGGGCGGCACGGTAATCATGCCGTTCTTCACCTTAGGCAACGCCGTCACCAGATCGCGATACCAGGTATTGTAGAAGGCGCGCACGCTTTCCTGCACCAGTGCATTCGGCGCGTTGAGCGACAGATGCGTCGAGGCGCAGAGCACGACCGGGCCGGTACAATCATGCGGCGCGACCGGCAGGTGCCAGGCTTCCGCCATCGAGGCGATCTTGCGCGATTCCGAAAGCCCGCCACACCAGGAAATGTCGAGCATGACGATGCCGGCAGCCCCGGTTTCCAGATAATCGCGAAAGCCCCAGCGCGTGGCGAGCGTCTCGGACGCCGAGATCGGCGCGGGCGAGACTTCAGCGTAGCGTTTCAGGCTGGACAGGCTGTCCATCTTGATCGGGTCTTCGTGCCAGAACGTGTTGTATGGCTTCAAAGCCTTGGCGATCTGCATCGCCGGCAACAGCTGCCACATCGAATGGAACTCGACCATGATATCGATTTTGTCGCCAACGGCCTTGCGGATCTTCTCGAAGGGTTCGAGCGCCGCCTTCAGATCGGCAGACGAGATATACTGACCCTTGGTCTTTTCCGCCGCTTGGTCGAATGGCCAGATCTTCATCGCCGTGATGCCTTCGGAAAGCAGCGATTCCGCCAGTTCGTCGGCGCGGTGCAGGAAGCCGTTCAGGTCATCATAGTCCTTGCCGGTCGAAAGCCCGTAATTGGCCGTCGTCTGCCCCGTCGCCTTCTTGATATATTCGGTGCCCGCGCAGGTATTGTAGGTGCGGATTTCCTTGCGCGAAAAACCGCCGAGCAGCTGCGCGATCGGCTGGCCAGTCACTTTGCCGAAAATGTCCCAGAGCGCGATGTCGAAGGCGGAATTGCCGCGCACTTCGGCACCCGACGAACGGAAGCCGACATAACCGACCAGTTCCTGCGCCAGAAGATCGATCGCCAGCGGATCGCGGCCGATGACACGCGGGGCGACATATTCGTGGATATAGCTTTCCACCGTTTCGGCCCCGAAAAAGGTCTCCCCCAATCCGGTAATGCCCTCATCGGTGTGGACCAGAACCCAGAGCAGGTTGCTCCGCTCGGCGACACGCACCGTCTCCAGCTTGGTGATCTTCATGTTTCCTCCCAGAATTTCCCAAGAGCCTGTATTTCTAGGGGAATTGCGGTGATTTCGAAAGCCGTTTGCGGCCGCTAAAGTACGCCGCGCTAATAAATTTATGGCCTTTTTCCCGCCGTCCCTCGCCCGGTTTCAGAAGCCGCGCCCGCTTTCGCGAAATTCCCCGCGCAAATCCTTTGACATGAAGCGCGAAGGGCTCTTTCATGGGCTCAAGAAATGCCGCCATGCTCCGAGGAAAGGGCCTGGACGGCACATAAAACAGAAAGAGGAACATCATGAACGTCGCTTCCCGTCCGAACGACATCCAGGCCGTCATCGAGGCCGACCGCGCCCATGTCTGGCACCATCTCTCGCAGCACAAGCAATATGAGAGCGTCGATCCAAAAATCTATGTCGAGGGCAAGGGCACGCGGGTCTGGGATGCGACCGGCAAGGAATATCTCGATGCGGTCGCCGGTGCCGTCTGGACCGTCAATGTCGGTTATGGCCGAACATCGATTGCCGATGCGGTGCGAGACCAGCTGGTAAAGCTCAACTATTTCGCCGGCGCAGCAGGCAACGTTCCGGCAGCGCTTTTCGCTGAAAAGCTGATCGAAAAGATGCCGGGCATGACCCGCGTCTATTATTCGAACTCCGGCTCGGAAGCGAACGAGAAGGTGTTCAAGATGGTGCGCCAGATCGCGCACCGGAAGCACAATGGCGGCAAATACAAGATCCTCTACCGCGACCGCGATTACCACGGCACGACGCTCGGCACGCTCGCCGCAGCCGGCCAGAAGGAGCGCCGCGAACAATACGGCCCGATGCCGGACGGTTTTGTCGAGGTGCCGCACTGCCTCGAATATCGCAGCCAGTGGGGTGACGTGGACGATTACGGCATCCGCGCAGCGAACGCGATCGAAGAAGTCATCCTGCGCGAAGGCCCGGAAACCGTTGGTCTTCTCTGCCTGGAACCGGTCACTGCCGGCGGCGGCGTCATCACCCCGCCCAAGGGTTATTGGGAACGCGTGCAGGAAATCTGCCGCAAATACGATGTTCTGCTGCATATCGACGAAGTCGTCTGCGGCATGGGCCGAACCGGTAAATGGTTCGGTTACCAGCACTACGGTATCGAGCCCGATTTCGTCACCATGGCGAAGGGCGTCGCCTCGGGTTACGCAGCGATCTCCTGCACGGTGACGACCGAAAAGGTCTTCGAACTGTTCAAGGACGATCCAACCGACCCGATGTCCTATTTCCGCGACATCTCCACCTTCGGCGGCTGCACGTCCGGACCGGCCGCAGCGCTTGAAAACATGCGGATCATCGAGGACGAAGGCCTGCTCGAAAACACGCTGAAAATGGGCGAGCAGCTGATGAACAACCTGCGCGAATTGCAGAGCCGCCATCAGGTGATCGGCGATGTCCGTGGCCTCGGCCTGTTCTGCGGCGCGGAGCTGGTGATGGATCGTGCGACCAAGGAACCCGCACCGGAAAAGATGGTCCAGGCCGTCACCGCCGATTGCCTGGCGCAGGGCGTCATAATCGGCGCCACTAACCGCTCGGTCCCCGGCCTCAACAACACGCTGTGCATGAGCCCGCCGCTGATCATCAATGCGGCCGAAATCGACCAGATCACCGGTGCCATCGACAAGGCCCTGACCAAGGTATTCGGCTGACTGCCACGAAAAGCGGGCCGGAGTTTCGAGACGCGGCCCGCATCATTTCGCACGATATGAGCGGCAATGCCGCGTGGGAACCTGCATGACCAATTCCGAATTCCGCCCGATCTCGGGCGTTGATCTGCCGCGCTTCGCCGGTATCGCAACCTTCATGCGCCTGCCGCATATTGCATTGGACGACGAACGTTTGAGCAAGGTCGATATCGGCCTGATCGGGGTGCCATGGGATGGCGGCACGACCAACCGCCCCGGACCCCGCCATGCACCGCGCCAGTTGCGCGATCTCTCCAGCATGGTCCGGCACGAGAATGGTGCAACGCGGATCAGGCCTTATGATCTCGCAAACTGCGCCGATCTGGGCGATGTCGGGCCGAACCCGGCCGATGTCGAGGATTCGATGAAGCGCATCACCGCCTTCTACGATCGGGTGAAAGCAGCCGGCATCATGCCGTTGACCGCCGGCGGCGATCATCTTTCGTCATTGCCTATCCTGCGCTCGCTCGGCCGCGACAGGCCGCTCGGCATGATCCATTTCGACAGCCACACCGATCTCTTCCATTCCTATTTCGGCGGCTTCAAATATACCCACGGCACGCCCTTCCGCCGGGCCGTCGAGGAAGAATTGCTTGATCCCAAGCGCGTCTGCATGATCGGCATCCGCGGCCCGGCCTATGATTTCGAGGACCGTGACTTCGCCGATGCGGTCGGCATCCGCGTCATCCCGATCGAGGAATTTCATGCCCGCGGTGTCGAGGACGTCATGGTTGAGGCAAGGGAAATTGCCGGTTCGGGCGAGACCTATGTCAGCTATGACATCGACTTCATCGATCCGGCATTCGCGCCCGGAACCGGCACACCGGAGATCGGCGGCCCGAACAGTTTTCAGGCACTTCAGGTCGTGCGGGCCTTGCGCGGGCTCAATATCGTCGGCGCCGACATGGTGGAGGTCTCACCGCCATTCGACACGAGCGGTGCTACCGCCTTCCTCGGCATAACCGTGATGTTCGAATTGCTCTGCGTCATGGCCGAAATCATTGGCAGGCGTCGCGGCACCAACTAGCGCCGATCACACCGCATTCGCCATGGCGGCATCGTTGAGAAGCCCGCTGATAGCGGAGATCAACTGTGCCGGCACGAAGGGTTTCTGGATCAGCACGCTGTTTGGTACGCCATGCGACGTCCATTCAGCCGCGCTATCAGCCGTCACATAGACGACGGGAATGTTTGACTGACACTGCCGCGCATGGCGGCCGACCTGCCAGCCGTTCGCACCTTTGCCAAGGCGGATATCGGTGATAACGCCCGAAAACTGGGCGGCATCCGCATCCAGCGCGGCAATTGCCTCTTCTGCGGAAGCGAAGGACGCAACCTCGAAGCCGTTTTCGATCAACAACTCCTCGGCATCTAGCCGCAGAAGATGGTCGTCTTCGACCAGAAGCAATTGAATTGATGCGTCATCCGCCATGGTCCGTCCTATCGGATGCAGCGGTAAGACAAGAAGCCCGCATCCCAGTTTCAGGTTCCGACTTCACCGTCGTCACCATCCCGTCCGGCCGCCTAACGCGATCAAGGGCAAGTAGTTCCCCATTCTGATACAATCTTCGAAAATGCTAAGCCACCGTGATATCCTTGCATCATCGGTCGCTTCAGATCGAGACGCTGCAGGCCTGAGGGGGCCGCCTGCAGCGCCTCGACACGGCACGCGTGCAGTCGCCTATTGCAGCGCGACCGCACGGTCCGGACGGGAGAAATAACGACGCCAGGCGCTGGGCGTGGTGCCGGTGACGCGCCGGAACACGCGGGATAGATGAGACTGGTCGGCCAGTCCGCAATCGAGGGCGATCTCGCAGAGCGGCGCATTGGTGGTCAACATACGCTGCTTGGCATACTCCACCCGGCAAGACACGACATAGCTGTGCGGAGGAACGCCGAAGGTTGCCTTGAATGCCGCGGAAAAATAACTTGTGCTGAGACGAACCTGCTGCGCCAGTTCATCGAGCGGAATGCCATGTCCGATACGCGCTTCGATATATAGCTTCACCTTCTTGACCTGCCAGGGAGCAAGGCCACCGGTCGTGCCCTGCTTTTCAGGCCTGACAGATGCAACCGGTTCCACAAGCCGCAATTGGGCAGGCTGGCGTTCGGTGATTTTGGCGTCGATGGAAAAGGGATTTTCTGGATATAGGCCTGCGAGATCGGCATAGATGGTGCTCATATCGAGCGGGTTGATCTGACGGGCGACAACAGCTGCGGTGGCGGACATCTGCGCTCTCCTGTGGGTCTGTTGAATTTTCACCAGTCCATATTGAGATGACCGCCGCCAATCGGATATTCTACAGTCAGTCAGTTTTCGCACACATGGGTTTTAGCCTCATATACTCGGGTATGATTGCCCTTGGCGGAAGCTGCCGCGTAGGGTCGGTTAGAGCTTGAATCACGGCAATTTCAATGAATTGAGGATATGACGGAAAGCCCAATCATTCTGGTTGTCGATGACGAGCCGCTGATCCGGCAGGCACTCGACACTCTGCTTCGCTCCGTCGGTTACCGCGTGCGGACATTTGCGACCGCGCTCGACCTCTACGAGGACGATTGCCTTCCCGAGGCCAGCTGCCTGATCCTCGATATCCGGCTTCCCTTCACCAGCGGACTGGATTTCCAGCAGAAACTCACCGATCGCGGCATCGTCGTTCCGATCATATTCGTTACCGCACATGGTGATATCCCGATGACGGTGCGCGCCATGAAGGCTGGAGCCGCAGACTTTCTTTCCAAGCCGTTCCGGGATCAGGACATTCTCGATTCCGTCGCCTCGGCCGTGCTGAAGCATCAGGAATTCCTGGGCTCCAGCAAAACCGAGGCTGACCTGAAATCCCGCTATACCCAGCTTTCTCCGCGCGAACAGCAGATTATGGCCATGGCAACGGCCGGCCTGATGAATAAGCAGATCGCCGGCGAACTGGGCCTAAGCGAGATCACCGTGAAGATCCATCGCGGCAAGGTAAGTCGCAAGATGAGCGCGAAAACCTTCGCTGATCTTGTGAAGATGGCAGAGCTGCTCGGCCTGTCGCACCGTTAAGCATTTCGCGCAAAAGTGCGAAGCGATTTTGCGTCAAAGAAATGCGATGAAGCAAACATCAGAGCGTTTGGAACATATCCGAAAGATAGCGACACGCTTTGGAATGAGCCGAATAAACCCCCGTATAATTTAAACCCTTGGCTCAGAGGCGCATATTACAGGGAAAGAGAAAGACCGGGTTTCCCGGAGATTGGTTCATACCCGTTGAAAGCGCCTGTCATCATTGCCATCATCGACGACGAAGAGAACATCCGTCGCGGGATGAGCGGCCTTTTGCGATCACTCGGTTACGAAGCGCGCAGCTTTGAATCCGCAGAAGCGTTCCTCGCCACCACCGCAGCAGCCGACTGTTCGTGCATCGTCTCCGATGTGCATATGGATGGCATGAGCGGCATCGACCTCTTCCAGACGCTTTCAGCGCGCGGAAGCGAGGTTCCGTTCATTTTCGTCACCGCCTTTGCCGAAGAGGTCGGGCGGCTTAGTCTGGGCAAGGACACTTGCGTCCTGCCAAAACCTTTCAAGGTCGATATTCTCATCGACTGCATCGAAAAGGCAACGCAGCCGGCAACCTGAACACTCAAGGAAGCAGCGCATGTGCACGCATCATAACTTCATCAGAAAAGTGACGCCGAAGACCCGCGGTTGCGAGGAATGTCTGGAGCTTGGCATGACCTGGGTTCATCTGAGGGTATGCCGCGAATGCGGTCATGTGGGCTGCTGTGACCAATCGGAAGGCAAGCATGCGACAGCCCATTTCAAGCACACGCGCCACCCGATCATCGAAGGCTACGATCCGCCGGAAGGCTGGGGATGGTGCTATATCGACGAAGAGATCGTCGACTTGCCCGACCAGACACCGCAGGTCGGCCCGATCCCTCGTTACGTGTAAAAGTTCAAGAGAAATGGCAGCGGTTCAATGAGCCGCTGCGAGGTACTGATGGATCGCGGCGACGACAACCGATCCCTCACCCACGGCTGATGCCACCCGCTTGACGGATCCGGCCCGTACGTCGCCTACGGCAAATATGCCCGGCTTGCTGGCGGCATAGGGATGCCGTGTCATATCGTCGGAGGAAAGGCCGGTACAGACGAAGCCTTGCCGATCGAGTTCCAGGCATCCGTCGAGCCAGTCGGTATTGGGGTCCGCACCGATCATAACGAACAGGTTGGAGGCATTGCAGCGCAACGTCTCCCCGCTCGTGCGATCGATCCAGGTCACGGTTTCCAGCCCGTGTTCTCCGCCAAGCTCGGTAATCTCGCATCCCTCGCAAAGGGTGATATGCGGCGAGCTCTTGATACGCTGGACAAGATAGTCGGACATGGTCGCGGAAATCTTGCTGCGCACCAGCATATGCACGTGACGCGCGGTCCGGGAAAGAAACACCGCTGCCTGCCCTGCCGAATTGCCGCCACCGACAATGACGACTTCCTGACCCGAGCAGATCTGGCCTTCCATCGCGGTTGCCGCATACTGGATGCCGCGACCTTCAAACCTTGCATAATCGGGAATATCGAGCTTGCGATAACGCGCGCCGGTCGCAACCACGACAGTCTTCGTGCTGACCGAACGGCCATCGCTCAGGCCCACCGCATAAGGCGAGTTTGAGCAATCGAGTGATGCGGCACTTCGTGACACGCAAAGCCGTGCGCCAAATTTCTGTGCCTGGATATGGGCGCGCCCCGCAAGCGCCAGCCCGGAAATACCGGTCGGGAACCCGAGATAATTCTCGATCTTCGACGACGTGCCGGCCTGGCCGCCCGGCGCCATGGTTTCGATGACCAGTGTCTTCAGCCCTTCCGAGGCGGCATAGACCGCCGATGCAAGCCCGGCCGGTCCCGCGCCAAGCACCACGACGTCATAAAGCGCATCGTCTTCCGGCGGTTCGAAAAGCCCCAGCTCATCGGCCAGTGTTTCATTGGTCGGCTGCTTGAGAACGCCGTGATCCGGCGTAATCAGGGCCGGAAGATCATCCGTACCGATCCCGAACCTCTGCATCACGGCAGGTGCGTCCGTATCGTTCACGCCCATGATCGTGACGGGATAGAGATTGCGGATGAGAAACCGCTGGATACCCAACAGGTCGCCGCTTTCCCTATGGCCGATGAGAATGCCGCCACCGGTCGCGTGGCGCACGAAGCCGGCGCGGCGAAGGATGTAGGATCGGATGATCGTCTCGCCGATATCCGGCTCTCCGGTGATCAACGCACGGAATTTTTCATGGCAAACACGGATCACCCGCGAGCCGGCAAGGCAGAGGCCGGACAGCAGAATGCTGCGGTGGGTGAACATGTTCTGCTCACCGCTGAACTGACCCCGCTTGTAGCTGTAGAGATGATGCCGGCCCTGGATGGGATCGTCGGCGAACATCTGCAGCTCGCCGTCCAGAACCAGAAGGAAATCGATCGAATGATCGCCTCGACGGAAGACAAAGGTGTCCTCCTTGATCTGCTCCTCCGTCCCGTATTGGCGGATGCGTTCGATCATCTCGTCTGTCAGTGCGGGAAAGGTCTGGGCCGGGCGTATCCACGGATCGGTGGGATCGACAGGAAGATCAGGCATGCAAAGCTCCCCATCACGACATCAACCGATAATTGCAGATTTTATCAACGAAAAGCCGGCATCCGCAATACGGATGCCGGCGAAGATCATGTTACTTGTTGGTGTCGCGCAGGATCTCGAACAGGAACCAGGCGCGCTTTTCAGACTCGTCGATCCAGTTTTCCAAGAGGCTGGCTGTGCCGACATCGTTATGCTCGTCACAAACATCATGCAATTCGCGCATGCTGGCGATGAGGGAAGCATTGTCTTCACGCAATTCCGCCAGCATTTCATGTGGATGGACGAAGTCGGCGTCGTTATCCTCGATGCGCTGCTTGCGCGAAATATCCCCGATCGAGCGCAGCGTGTTGCCGCCGATCTTGCGGACGCGCTCGGCCAGCGGGTCGGTCATGGCCAGCAGCTCATCGCCATGGTCGTCCAGCATCAGGTGGAAATCGCGGAAATGCACACCGGACATATGCCAGTGGAAATTCTTGGTCTTGAGATAAAGCGCAAAGACATCGGCGAGCAGCGCATTGGCGCCGCCGGAAATGTCCTTGGTTGCCTCAGCGCCAAGACCTGTCGGGGTCTTGAGATCTGCCGAGCGGCGAGATTTGGCGGTCTGTTCCATGATCATATCCTTCATTGAGATTTGAATTACGCGGTTCTGAACGACGCCGGCGGATCGCTTGCGGGAAACGTCTCGCGCAACGCCTCGTCGACATCCTCATCGGTCTCGACATGGGCCGCGGGCGCTCTCGCAACGACGAGATCGAGCGGTTCGGGCAGGCTTTCGAGACCGTCACGCAGAACGTCTTCCGCGTCTTGACGCTTGTTCGTCATGTCATGCCTCCAATTTTGCTGCGAACACCCACGCCGCCACTCTGACAAATGAGGTTACGATGTTTGTGTTCCACGGGTGAGACAATATCGCCCTGCCCTGCGTGCGACTTGGACAAATCAATCTGCGCGAGCAGTGCAGCCTGCATTTCGACAGCAACCCAAACGAGCCGGTTGCGTAATTTTGGACAATTCAGGATTATTTCAGAGAAGCATATCACGCAATTCTCCGATAGTCTGTCGCAAGAATGGGGCAATAGCGATCCGGCACGAATTGTCGATCAAGGGGACTGGTCTTGCAGGGCGACATGACGAATTGGATGCGGCGATCCGGGAACCGGCCGGGTATAGCAGCCAGCAACAGATATCGCGTAGCTTTCGGTATTGCTTCCGGGCTCGCCATCTTCGCCATAGACACCTTTACGACGCTGGCAAGCGCCGTTGCCGTGCTCTACGTGCTGGTTATCGTGCTAGCGGGTGACCTTGGCAGCAAAAAAGCTATTCGCAGGACTTCCGCAATCTGCGCAATTCTCACCCTCATCAGCTTCGCAACTTCACATGCGCATAATCTGGAATCCCAGGCGACATTGCGGCTTCTCTTCAGCCTCGCCGCGAACATCGTGACGACGCTTCTCCTTCTACGCCGCGTTGGAGACGAGGCAGCCCTTAAGGAGAGCGAGCACCGCTACCGGACGATTTTCGAGACGCTGGCCATTGCAATCTGGGAGAACGATTTCCGCTTCGTGAAGGCCGAACTCGACAAGCTGCGCCAACGTGGCATCGTCGATATACGCCCGTATCTTGCAGACAATCACGATTTTGTCGTCAGAATGCGCAAGGCCGTTCGGATCACCGACGTCAACCAGACCGCGCTGAAGCTGATGGGCGTTCCCTCCAAGGATGAGTTCTTCCGCACGCTCGACGATTTTCTTCCTGACAACGATGGCGGTTTCGCCCATTTCCTCGCGGGGATTTTCGAAGGCCAGACCGAATTTCAGTCGGAAACCACCGTGCGCAGCCAGGATGGCAGACTGATCCCTATCCTGGTCGCCCTCAGCTTTCCGAAGGACGGTTCCGGTCTCGACCGCATACAGGCCAGCATCGTCGACATGACCGAGCGGCACCAGTTCCAGGAAGCGCTGGAAACGTCGCGGCAGGAACTGGAACAGGCGTCTCGCGCCGCGATGATCGGCGAAATCTCGGCCTCGATTGCCCATGAAGTCAACCAGCCGCTTTCGGCTATCATGACTTTCGTGCAGGCGGGAACGCGCTGGCTGAACCGGCAGCCGCCGGATATCGATGAGGCGAAGCTAGCCCTGCAGGACGCCGTTGCAGCGACTGAACATGCTGCCCAGGTCGTCAAGCGCGTGCGGATGCTGCTCGGCAAGTCGAAATCGGAAAATGCGGAAGTCACGGTCGATGCCGCAATCGCCGATGCGGTGCAGCTGAAGCAGAAAGAACTTGCGGTCGACGGCGTTCAGGTGAGCCTGTCGCTGATGGCCCAAGGGGGGACGGTTCGTGGCGACCGGGTTCTGCTGCAGCAGGTTTTCCTCAACATCATATCCAACGCCATGCATGCGATGGAGACGGCGGACACGCGCGCACTCACGATCCAGAGCAGCCTCACCGACGAAGGTATCGCAATCCGCTTTACCGACAGTGGTGCTGGGCTAGGTTCGATGGCGCCGGAAACCCTGTTCAAGCCGTTCAACACGACCAAGCCGAATGGCATGGGCCTCGGTCTTGCCATGTGCCGCTCGATCATGATGGCGCATAGCGGCACGATCTCGATCCGCGACCGGATGGACGGACAAGGCGCGGTCGTCGAGGTCAGGTTGCCGCTCGCGGTGGATGAGGAAGAAGCGGTGACGCTGACCGCCTGACAAAAATGCTAGACGTTCGAAGGCGGCAGCTTTGCCACGGCCGCTTTCAACGCCACGCCGCTGACGCGGGTCTTCATCATATCCTTGACCAGCGCGGCAATGACCTCGGCAGCCTCACGGATCGGCAGACCACCATCGCGGATATTGGAAACGCAATTGCGGCCGGAATCCGGGTTCCCCGACTTCGGACCATAGGTAATGTAGGCTCCGAGACTGTCTGCGGCAGAAAGGCCCGGACGTTCCCCGACAAGCACGATCGTCAGTTTTGCGCCAAGCGCTTCACCTGCGGGATCGCCGAGCGCCACCCTTGCCTGATTGGCCATCACGATCGGCGCGGCCGAAAGGTTGAGCGTGGTGAGTTTCGGAGAGAGCGCCTCGATCAGCGGCACGGCATTGAGATCGACCGCACTGGACGACAGGCCGTCCGCAACGACAATCGCCACGTCGTAGCCCTTGCCCGTCCCCGCCTGTTTCAGTCGCTCAGTCGATTCCGGCGCGAGCAACCGGCCAAGATCCGGTCGCCGAACATAGATGCTGCGATCAGGAGCCATGCTGTCGACCCCGATCACAGACAGGCCGATGCGGTTCAGCCGGTCGGTGAGCGAGGCTCGATCGACACTCGTCCAGACCGCTTCGCGTGCTCGTGCATGATCGAGCAGAAAGGAAAGCTGCGCCTGCGTCGGAAGACCCGCACCATGGCGGCCGAGCGAAACGCGTGCATCGGTCATCTCCCTGAGATCCAGTGTCTTTTCGGCAGCGGATGGTTCGATCACCTTGGCCACGTCAGGCTCCGATCAATGCGCTGCTGCGGACATAGTTGGAAAGCGCTGCCGGCTCGCCGATCAAAGCACCGTCTCGATCCGTCAGCCCGATCTCGGCAAGCCATTGCTCGAATTCCGGCGCAGGCGGCCGTTTCAGCGTCTCGCGGCAATAGACGGCATCGTGATGCGACAGCGACTGATAGTTCAGCATGATGTCGTCGGCACCCGGAACGGTGATGACGAAATTGACATTGGCGGCGCAAAGCAGCGTCAGCAGCGTATCCATGTCTTCCTGATCGGCATCCGCATGGTTGGTGTAACAAACGTCGACGCCCATCGGCAGGCCCAAGAGCTTGCCGCAGAAATGATCCTCGATGCCGGCGCGGATGATCTGCTTGCCGTTGAACAGGTATTCGGGGCCGATGAAGCCGACGACGGTGTTGACGAGCAGCGGATCGAATTCGCGGGCGACCGCATAGGCGCGAACTTCCATCGTCTGCTGGTCGACGCCGAAATGCGCGTCCGCCGAGAGGGCGGCCCCCTGCCCCGTCTCGAAATACATCACGTTTGCGCCCGGCATGCCGCGGTTGAGCGACCTTCCCGCCTCATGCGCTTCTTTCAAAAGCGAAAGATCGACGCCAAAACCGCGATTGGCCTTTTCCGATCCGGCCACCGACTGGAAAACAAGATCGACAGGCGCTCCTCGTTCGATCGCATGGATCGCAGTCGTCACATGACCGAGACAGCAAGTCTGGGTCGGGATCGCCAGCTTCTCGCGTAACTCGTCGAGAAGCGAGACGATGCGGATGTAATCCTCTGTACTGTCGGTAGCCGGATTGACGCCGATCACGGCATCGCCCGATCCCATCAGCAGCCCGTCGATAGCCGACGCGATGATGCCGCGGCTGTCGTCCGTCGGGTGGTTCGGCTGGTTGCGAGTGGAAAGCCGCCCGGCGAGACCAATAGTGTTGCGGAAACGGGTGACGACGCGGCGCTTTGCCGATACCGCGATCATGTCCTGCAGCCGCATGATCTTCGACACCGCCGCGACCATTTCCGGCGTCAGCCCGAAGGTGACGGCTTCGAGCCGATCATGCGTCGTCTCGGGTTTGAGCAGCCATTCGCGGAATTGGCCGACGGTAAGTGAGGAGACTGCAGAAAATGCCGCCGGGTCATGCCGTTCGGCGATCAACCGGGAAACCTCGTCATCATCCGCTGAAATCAGTTCCTCGCCGAGAAACGCCTTCAACGGCAGATCGGCAAGCGCCATCTGCGCTGCCAGCCGCTCGACCGGACCTTCAGCCGCAATGCCGGCCAGCTGGTCACCGGAACGTTCCGGCGTCGCCTTCGCCAAGAGCGTCTTCAGGTCATCGAAGCGAAAGACAGTCTGCTCGATCGTCGTCTTGTAGGCCATGAAAAATCAACCCATTGAAAAAGCGCGCGCAGTCGGCCTCCCGGAAAATACCGCTTCCTCCAAAGCACTATCTTCCAGCCCGATTAAGCACGACAAACACTTCGCTTTTCAAGGTCAAACTTGATCTGTCGCAACGGAGACGTGCTTGACCTGCGAGCGCGGTCCAATATCTACGCCGCATGGAATCTCACGGCGCCCCGAACACATCCCGTTTCGATATCAATTCGCTGCGGGAAACCATCCGCCGCATAGCCAGGGGCCGCGATGCCTGGGCCTTGCGCTGGCAGGCTCTGCTTGCCTTCATCGACATCTGCATACTCGCATTCTTTCTGCTCGGCCCATACCTGCGTGACGGGCCGTCATATCTGATCATCGATTATATGATCGCCGTCTGGGTCGGTTTCGAGCTGGCAGCCCGTTCGCTTGCCGCCCCATCCTTTGGCCGCTTCCTGAAAATGCCGATGACGTGGGTGGACCTTTTCATCCTCGCAACCTTGCTGTTTCCCGACACGCTCTTCAACTTCGCCTTCCTGCGCGTCATGCGGATCTGGGCGATCGGCAGAAGCCCGCTTCTGAAAGAGGTCATGCGGCGCTTCGGCTGCCTGCATCTGGAAGACGTCACACGCGCCTGCCTAAATTTCATCGTCTTTCTCTTCGTGGTGACGGGTTTCGTCTACACGAGCTTCTTCTACGACCGCCCCGGCGGAGAAGGTTTCGTCGACGCGCTCTATTTCACCGTCGCAACCATCACCACTACCGGCTTCGGCGACATCACGCTTCCCGGCACGCTCGGCAAGCTGACCTCCGTCTTCACCATGATCATCGGCATCTCGCTGTTTGTGCGGCTGGCGCAGGCGATTATCCGGCCGCCCAAGGTGCGCTTCCCCTGTCCCGAATGCGGGCTGCAGCGGCACGATACCGATGCCGTGCATTGCAAGGCCTGTGGTCACCTTCTGAACATTCCCGATGAAGGTGATTGATCGGCATGAAGCGCTTTGATCCGATGGCGTGATGATCATCCTTCCGTGTCGTATATCGACTGGGCCGGGCCGCGAACTGTCGCTAATCTCCCCCGCAGAGTCAGGAGACGGCAATGGCAGAATTTCCATCAAAGGCAAAAGTGGTCATCATCGGTCTGGGCGGCATCGTCGGTGCCTCGATCGCCCACCATCTGGTGGAACGCGGCTGGGACGACATTGTCGGCATCGACAAGTCAGGCATTCCGACCGATATCGGCTCGACCGCCCATGCCTCGGATTTCTGCTACACGACCAGCCACGATTATCTTTCGGTCTGGACCACGCAGTATTCCATCGATTTCTACGAAAAGATGGGCCACTACGCCCGCATCGGCGGCCTTGAAGTCGCCCGCACCGGCGATGATCTGTGGATGGAGGAGATCAAGCGCAAGCTGACCTCCGCCAAGGCTTTCGGCACCCGCGCCCATTACGTCTCTCCCGCCGAGATCAAGGAAAAGTTTCCGCTGATCGAAGAGGATCAGGTCCAGGGCGGCATGTTCGATCCCGATGCAGGCCTCGTCATTCCCCGAAGCCAAACCGTGGCCGGCAAGCTGGTCGATGCCGCCGAAAAGGCCGGCAAGCTGAAGGTTTTCGGCAATACGCCGGCGACCTCGCTGATCGTCGAGAATGGCCGCATCAAGGGCGTCGTCACCCATCGCGGCACGATCATGGCCGATCACGTCATCGTCTGCGCCGGCATATGGGGGCGCCTGATTGCGGAAATGGTGGGAGAAGATCTGCCGGTCATGCCGGTCGACCATCCGCTGACCTTCTTTGGGCCGTATAACGAGTTTGCCGGCACCGGCACGGAAATCGGCTACCCGCTGCTGCGCGACCAGGGCAACTCCGCCTATATGCGCGACACCGGCGATCCGAACACGACCGAAGGCGGGCAGATCGAATGGGGGTATTACGAGACCGACAATCCGCGCCTCTGCCACCCACGCGACATTCTCGAAAAACATGAGGCCCGCCTTTCGCCCTCGCAGCGCGACCTCGACATGGAGCAGATCCTGACACCGCTCGAGCGTGCAATGGAACTGACCCCGATCCTCGGCGAACTCGGCTATAACGAAGGCCATTCCTTCAACGGCCTGTTGCAGGTCTCCGCCGCCGGCGGCCCGTCCTGCGGCGAAAGCCAGAAGGTGCGCGGCCTCTGGTATTGCGTCGCTATCTGGGTCAAAGACGGCCCCGGTTACGGCAAGCTGATCGCCGACTGGATGACCGATGGCCGCACCGAAGTCGATCACAACTCGATCGATTATTCCCGCTTCTACCCGCACCAGTTGACCGAAGACTTCATCGAGGGCCGCACCCGCGAGGCCGCGCAAAAGATCTATTTCCCGGCCGTACATCCACGCGAACCCTATGCGACCGGCCGCGGCGCCAAGAAGTCTCCTTTCCACGAGCGCGAAAAGGAACTCGGCGGTTACTTCATGGAGCTTGGCGGCTGGGAACGTGCGCATGGCTACGCCGCCAATGAGCATCTTCTGGAAAAATACGCCAATCAGCTTCCGGTACGCGAAAACGAATGGGACAACCGCCATTTCTGGCGGGTCTCCAACGCCGAACATCTGGCGATGAGCGAGGATTGCGGCATCGTCAACCTCTCGCATTTCCACATGGTCGATATCGAAGGCCCGGACCACGTCGAGCTGCTGGAATGGCTCTGCGCGGCAAAGATCGGCGGCGATGCCAATATCGGCAAGGGCATCTACACCCACTTCCTCGACGAAGAAGGCATGGTGCGCGCCGACTTCACCGTGTTCCGCTTGAGCGACCGTTGCCGTCTTGTGAACGGCGCCGATGCAGGCCCGCGCGATTTTCATTACATGAAACGCGCGGCTGAAGATCGCGGCCTCGACGTCACCATTACCGATGTTTCGGAAAAATTCATCACCATCGGCATCTGGGGACCGAACGCCCGCGAAACGCTGAAGAAGGTCGTCGCCGATCCGTCGGGCCTCGACATCGAAAACTTCGCCTTCGCCGCAATCAAGCCGATCGAGATTGCCGGCAAGCCCGTTACCGCCTTCCGCATTTCCTATGTCGGCGAACAGGGCTGGGAACTGCATATGAAATACGAGGACGGCCTTGCCGTCTGGGATGCGCTACGCGAAACCGGCGTGATGGCCTTCGGTGTCGAGACCTACGCCAACTCCCGCCGCATGGAAAAATCGCTGCGCCTGCAGAACGGCGATCTTCTGACCCAGTACAATCTGATCGAGGCCGATCTCGCTCGCCCGAAGGTGAAGGAAGCCGATTTCCGCGGCAAGGCCAAGCATCTGGAATACAAGGCGCGAGCCAACCAACCGGCCATGCTCTGCACGCTGGTGATGACCGACAATACCGATGCAAGCGGCGTCAAACGTTACCCGGTCGGCTCCATGCCGGTGATCGACCCGGACACCGGCAAGACGCTGGTCGATGAGCTCGGCCGCATCTCCTACACGACCTCCGTCGCCTATGGCCCGACGATCGGCAAGAACATCGCGCTTGCCTATCTGCCGTGGGATTACTGTGAGGTCGGCCGCAAACTCACGGTCAACTATTTCAACGAGGATTTCCCGGTGGAAGTGGCGGCGGTGGGCTATAAGCCGCTCTATGACCCGGAGAATTTGAAGCCGCGGACGTAACCTGAAACTCCCTCATTCCTGTCCTTGTGACAGGAATCCAGCCGACGCGCGTCGGCGCGGCGAAACGAGTCTTCTCAGCCCAGGACTTGGGCTGGCTGGATCTCTGTGACAATCCTCGGGTATAACCCGAGGATTGTCACAGAGATGAGGGAAGAGAGCGGTGCCCGCTCATCAAAAAACCTCAAGCACTCTGCCGCCGCCGTATCTCGGCATCACCCGCCAGCTCCCTGGCAATCTCCTCTGCCACCCGCTTCGCCTGATTGCGGATATCTGGCACGGCGGTGATTTCCCAGAACTGCCCCGCGGTCAACGCACCGACGGCATAAAGCCTCTGCCGCACCGTTCCATCCGGGCAACAGATACGCGAGCGGGCATCGACGCTGACGCCGAGGCCCAGCCGGTCCATGCCGATCACCGATGTCTCGCACATCTGCTGCAACAGCGGTGAATGGGCAATGCCGGCGCGCTCCATGCCGGTACAGTTGACGATCCAGTCGACGGCAATCTCCCGCATCTCGGACGTCCCGCGTTTGCGGAAGCGGATACCGATCCGGCTATCGGTCTCCCTGATCTCGCGAATGAAACCGGCATGAACCGTCACCGTGCCATTATCGATCAACGGGCTGAAACGCGACCAGACCGGCGGGGCAAGCCGGTGCCGGTGAATGTTCCACCAGGCAAGCGCGTGCCGCATGAAACGGGATCTCTGTGCATCGTTCAGTTCCTGCCAGAGCTGCTGCGTGCGGTGCCTCAATCCATCCATCAGCCCGCGCCAGTCGGCTCCCTCGCGCACCTGCGCCCGAAAGCCGGCGAGAATGTCGCTGATCTCGCGGCCTGTCGCAGGCAGGCGAGGTTCGACCGGCTCCGGCTTGATCGTGCTGTGGGGGTGCGGAACGAGGCCACGACGCGAAATCACATGGATTTTGCCACGGTGTCCGTGCGAGCGCAGCGACAGGACCTGATCGACCATCGTCAGTCCGGAACCCAGAATGCAGATATCGTCATCTGGTTTGACGGACGAGAGCCAGCCGAGCCGCCAGGGGTTCTGAACGATACGGCGCTGCATCTTTTCCGGAACAAGATCAGACGCGATCGGCATTTCTGCATTACCGACACCAAGGCAGAGCGCAACATTTCGTGCTCGCAGCACCGTGTCATTGTCGAGATGGAATTCGACATCCGTATCACCGGGCATCATGCAGGCGGTCGCCTTGGCCTTGATGAAATCGACGGCAACGCGGTCATCCCGGCGGCGCAACAGCGAGGCCAGCCTGTCCCTGAGATAGAGCCCGTAATCTCCACGCGCGGCAAAATAATCACCGACCGGTTTGCGCCCCTTTTCCTTCAGCCAATCGAGGAAATCGTCAGGTTCATCCGGAAAGGCGCTCATTCGCGCTGCAGGCACATTCAGCCTGTGGAGATAGAATTCGCTGCGATAGGCAGTGCCGCGGCCGAACCCCGGATCATCGCCGATAATGGCAATCGACCGCTCCGGCCCAAGCTGGCGCAGAAGATTGATCGTCAGCGCAATGGCTGAAAAACCAGAGCCGACAACAGCGACGTCATAGATCAAGGGCCAACTCCTGCTCTATTTCGGAAAGCCGGTCGCCATCCCCTCAGGCGTCCGATATCACTACCAACCTAGTCGGGATTGAACGTCTGTAAAGCCCTCGTTTCTGTCAGCCACAGGTGATGCTCGGTTGCATAAACGAAAAAAGCCGCGACATGTTTCCATGCCGCGGCTCCAATTTCGATGCAGTTCGGACCGATCAATCCGGCAAAGCGTAGGCGATCACGTAGTCGCCACGGTCGGGCGACTGGCGCGCGCCGCCGGCCGAGATGACGATATACTGCTTGCCCGTCTTCGGCGACTTGTAGGTTATCGGCGTGCCCTGGCTGCCAACCGGCATGCGTGCCTTCCAGATTTCCTTGCCGGTCGCACTGTCGAAGGCGCGCAGATAATAGTCCTGCGTGGCTGCGAAGAAGACGAGACCACCCTGAGTGGCGAGCGAGCCGCCGATGGTCGGCATGCCGATCGGGATCGGAACGCCCATCTTGATACCGAACGGGCCGGTATCTTCGACGGTACCGAGCGGAACCTGCCACTTGATCTTCTGGCTATCCATGTCGATCGCCGTCAGCGTGCCGAAAGGCGGTTCCTGGCAAGGAATGCCCAGCGCCGACAGGAAGCGGTTCTTGTCGACCGCATAGGGCGTTCCCTTCATCGGCACGACACCCATGACGGTGTTGGTGGCTTCCGAACCGCTTGAAACGGCGGTGGTCGGTGCGGCTTCCTTCATCTGGATCCACAGGCCGAGACGCATGTCGTTGACGAAGATGGTGTTCGTCACCGGGTCGGTGGAGAAACCGCCCCAGTTCATGCCGCCGAGCGAACCCGGGAAGTTGAGCGCCAGATCCGTGCCCGGAACCGTGTAGACGCCATCGTAACGCATGCCCTTGAAGGCGATACGGCACAACAGCTGGTCGAACGGCGTTGCCCCCCACATGTCGCTTTCGGTCAGCGTCTGCGCGCCGATCTGCGGCATGCCGACCGACAGTTTCTGTGTTGGCGCATAGGGCTCGTTGGGGATCTTGCCGGGCTTGACCGGCACGTCCGCGACTTCCGTCAGCGGCTGTCCGGTAGCGCGGTCGAGAACCCAGATCTGGCCGGCCTTGGTGCCGAAGGTGAGCGCCGGAACCGTGGAACCATCCTTTTTCTTGAAGTCGAAGAAGGAGGGCTGCATCGGTACGTCGAAGTCCCAGAGGTCATTGTGAACCGTCTGGTAGACCCACTTTTCGCGGCCCGTCGTGGCGTCGAGGGCCAGCATGGAAGCGCCGTACTTGTGGTCGAGATCGGTGCGGGTAGCACCATAGAGATCGACCGACGGGCTGCCGACCGGCAGGAACACGGTGTTCGAAGCCTCGTCATAGGACATGGCTGCCCAGACGTTCGGCGTGGAGCGCGTATAGGTCTGGCCCTCCGGCGGCAGCTTGGTGATTTCCGGATTGCCCGGGTCGAATGCCCAGCGCAACTCGCCGGTGATCACGTCGAAACCGCGCATGACGCCGCCCGGCATATCCACCTGCACGTTGTCGGCGATACGGCCACCGACGACGACGGTGGTGCCGGCAAGCGTCGGAGCGGAGGTGAGCACGTACTGCGGATCAGGCGCATTGCCCATGCCGACCTTCAGGTCGACGCGGCCATTGGTGCCGAAATCCGGGCAAAATGCGCCGGTATCGGCATCGAGCGCGATCAGCTCGGCATTGATCGTGTTCATCAGCAGACGGCGGTAGCACAGCGCACCTTCGGCGACCGTGACCGGCGTAACCGGTGTCGAACCGCCTACGGTTGGCTGAGCGAGCGGACGAGCGGCGTCGAAATAGGCGAGACCGCGGCAACGCATCCAGACGGAAGATTTCGAGTTGATCTCGTTCTTCCAGATTTCCTTGCCGGTATCGGCATCGACCGCGATGACGTTGTTATGCGGCGTGCACAGGAACACGCGGTCACCGACCTGCAGAGGCGTCTGCTGGTCTTCGGCACCGCCGCCGCCGGGGCTGATCGGCGTGTCGCCGGTGTGATAGGTCCAGGCAACAGTCAGGTCCTTGACGTTGTCGCGGGTGATCTGGTCGAGCGCTGCGAAGCGTGAGCCGCCATTGGTGTTGCCATAGGCTTCCCAGTTCTTCTGCTCCTTGGCCGGATCGACCGGAGTGAGCGGCGCCGGTGTACCGGAAAAGGCGACGGTCGGGTGCGGCACCATCATGCCGGCAAAACCGGCGACGGAAGCAACAGCAAGAATAGCGGCAACCAGGAAGGACGGCAGATAGGCAGGCGTCCTGCCGGCGGCCTTGCGCAGCAGCGGGAAGCTCAGCGCGATCACCGTTGCACCGACGCCGAAGGCGAGCAGGCGCGAGATCAGCGGCCAGAAATCGAGGCCCGCATCCCAAATCGCCCAGACGACGGTGGCGATGGTAACGAGGCCGAACAGCAGCGCACCTGCGGGCTTGCGAAGAATGACAAGCGCACCGGCGATAATGATCGCAATGCCGGCAAGCAGGAAGTACCAGCTGCCGCCGAGCATGACGAGCTTGCCGCCGGCAACGGCGAAAAACAGGCCCGCGAGGGCGAGAACGGCACCGAGCACGAAAAGCCAGGTCTTGGCTATCGCGGACAGGGCGCCCTTTGAGGTTTCCATTTGTGTCTCTAGCTCCAGTTGTGGATTCGACAGTGTCGACAGTCAAAGGCCACAGCGGTGCCGTCAGGAGCGGGGAACAGGATCAAATGCAGTACCGTGCTTCTGTCGAAGAAACGCAAACGGCAGGCCGAACGATATGCAATCGGCTGGTCGGAGGCGTCCCTTTCGAGGACTTCGAGGTCGCTTGCCACGCCCTCCCCGCGCGCCAGCGGCAGGCATGCATGCCCGCACCTGCGGTATAACGCCGCCTGCGGCAAAATGGCAAGAAAATGTATGTACTATTCCGTACATAATCTGTTCAACGATTTTGAACGATCTTCAACCTATTGATAAAGTTGAATTTCCAGCACGACCTGGGATGAGCATCACGATCGGAAGCCGGTAAATATCTGGCCATCCCGGTATCTTCTATGGATGCTCGACGACGTAAAAGCTGCGCAGTGTCCGCGCTTCCCGCTTCACCACGCGCAACGGCCCGTCCATTTCGATGAGCGCATTGAGATCCCGCAGCACCAGCGCATGCGCAACTCCGAAAAGCCGGGCAAACGAACGGCTGTCGAGAGCGATACCCGCTTCTGCAGCAACGATCAGCGCCGCCTGCAGCGATGTCAGCCGCGGATCTTTCGCCTGACACTCCGCGACAAGGGAAAGAAATCGCTCGGTCTGGTCGCGATCCTCGTTCACGCCGCCTCGCGCTTGCGGAAAGACACCATGATCGACTTGGAGGTCGGCGTGTCGCTTTCATCCCCGGCGCTACCCAGCGGCACAAGCACGTTCAGCTCCGGATAATAACCGGCAATGCTGCCGCGCGGGATATCATAGGGCACGAAGCGGAAATCCTCTGCCACGCGGGAAACTCCGTCATTGTAGTCGGTCACGACATCCATCCGATCACCGGCTTCAGCGCCGATATCCTTCAGGTCTTCGGGGTGGATGAAGATCACCTGGCGCTCGCCATAGACACCGCGATAACGGTCATCGAGACCGTAGACGGTGGTATTGTACTGGTCATGCGATCGGAAGGTCTGCAAGGCGAAACGTCCGACGCCCTTGCGGGCACGCTGGTGCACCGTCTCCTGCGGCAGCGTGACGGCGGAAAAGCACGCCTTGCCCGCCGGCGTGGTCCATTCGCGATGGGACGCGGTATTACGCAGATGGAAGCCGCGCGGCTTGCGGACACGGGCGTTGAAATTCTCAAAGCCCGGAATGGTCGCTTCGATATGATCGCGGATGAGATCGTAATCGTCCGCGAGCGCTGCCCAGCGCACGACATCCGTGCCGACCGTGGCTTCGGCAATGCCGGCAATGATCCCGACTTCGGACAGAAGATGAGGCGAGGCGGGACGATTGATACCGGCCGAGCCATGCACCATGCTCATCGAATCCTCGACGGTGACGAACTGGGAATTGCCGAGCGAATTCAGGTCCATCTCGGTGCGCCCCAGACAGGGCAGGATATAGGAGACTTCGCCGGGCATCAGATGCGAATGGTTCGGCTTCGTGGCGATGTTGACCGTGAGCTTCATCCGCCGCATCGCCGTCTCGACCAGCGCACTATCGGGCGTTGCGCGAGCAAAATTGCCGCCGAGCCCGATAAAGGCCTGCGCCGAGCCATCCAGCATCGCGCCGATCGCGGCCAGCACATTATGCCCGTCGGCACGCGGCGCGGAGAAGCCGAAATGTCTTTCCAGCGCATCGAGGAAAGCGGCAGGCGGTTTTTCGTTGATACCGACCGTGCGGTCTCCCTGCACGTTGGAATGGCCGCGCACCGGGCAGAGCCCCGCGCCTTGCCTGCCGACATTGCCGCGCAGGAACATGAAATTGGAAATCTCACGAATGGTCGCCACCGAATGGACATGCTGGGTGACCCCCATCGCCCAGGTGCAGATCACCTTGTCAGCTTTCATGTAGACGACAGCCGCCCGCTCGATCTCGGCGCGGGAAAGCCCCGACTGATCCTCGATCTCGGCCCAGCCGGTAGCATCGACCGCGGCGCGGTATTCAGCAAACCCGGCGCAATGTTCGGCGATGAAGGCATGGTCGAGGACCGAAGGCTCACCTGCGGCAATCGCTTCGTCTTCTGCTGCAAACACGGCCTTGGCCATGCCGCGCACCGCCGCCATGTCGCCGCCGAGACGCGGCTGGTAATATTGGCTGGCAATCTCGGTAGAGCCGCCGCGCAGCATCTCGATCTTGTCCTGCGGATCGGAAAAACGCTCCAGCCCCTTTTCGCGGATCGGATTGAACACGACCACATCGGCGCCACGCATGGCGGCACGGCGCAGGTCGCCCAGCATGCGCGGATGATTGGTGCCGGGGTTCTGGCCGATGACGAAAATCGCATCCGCCTTTTCGAAATCCTCAAGCAGAACCGTCCCCTTGCCGACGCCGATCGCCTGTTTCAGCGCGACACCACTCGCCTCGTGGCACATGTTCGAGCAATCGGGAAAATTGTTGGTGCCGTAAACGCGCACGAACAGCTGGTAGAGATAGGCCGCCTCATTGCTGGCGCGGCCGGACGTGTAGAATTCGGCCCGGTCGGGACTATCGAGGCCCTTGAGGATGCTGCCGATCTCGGCAAAGGCGTCTTCCCAGGCAACTGGCAAATATCGGTCGCTCGCCGCGTCATACCGCATGGGATGGGTCAGGCGACCGTTGAGTTCCAGCTCGTAATCGCTCAGCTTGCGCAGCTCGGACACGGTATTGGCTGCGAAAAAAGCAGGCGTCGCGCGCTTTTCCGTCGCCTCCCAGGAAACGGCCTTCACCCCGTTTTCGCAAAATTCGAATGACGATCCATGTTCGGGATCACCCCAGGCGCAACCCGGACAATCGAAGCCATCCGGCTGGTTTGCCTTCAACATGGTGCGGGCGCCAGCGAGCGGCGATCCACTTTCAAGCAGCCGCTTGCCGCAGCTCTTCAACGCACCCCAACCGCCGGCGGCCGCGGACTTCTTGCCAATAAACGATCCAGTCATGACTGATGCTATTGACGATCGTCAAAAGCGCTTCAAGCTGACTGTTCGTATGGCTCGATAGACAAAACCTATCAACTTTGGTTGTTACCGCACCCGTGGAATGGTACAGGCCTCTCCACCACCGAAAATGCGTGAGCGGCTGAGAAACCGCTTTTCCCTGCCGTTATCGAGCGAGAACATCCCCCCCCTGCCCGGCACGACATCGATGATCAGCTGCGTGTGCTTCCACGCCTCGAACTGGCTGCCGCTGATATAGACCGGCACGCCGCCGATCTCGCCCAGCTTCACGTCATGGTCACCGATAATGAAATCATCAGCCGGGTAACACATCGGCGATGACCCGTCGCAGCAGCCGCCGGACTGGTGGAAAAGGATTTCCGGGTAGTCCTGCCTTATCTCGGCGATGAGATCGAGTGCCGCATCGGTAGCGGTGACGCGCGGCTCCCCGTTGACATGAGTATTCATGATCTCTCCTCCCAAAGAGCTTTTGATGCTCAGGTGATGAGCTGAACGAAGTCTATCACGATCGCCATGAAAACACCCGAGACAGTCATCGCCAGACCGCAGAGAAACACTTTGCTTGCCTTGTCATATACCCGCCGCTGCAGTGAATCGTGCCGCAGAAAAATCACGAGAGAGCTCCCCTGCGTGATGATCCCGGCGGAGAGCAGAAGCATCGTCGGCAGGTCGATAAGGGTCCATGGGATCGGGTTTTGAGCCCATTGGCTGAGAAATGTCAGAGAGAACGAGAGAATGATCCCCACAACCGTCAGCGTGCCATTGCGGAAAAGCATTTCGACCAGCGGTTCATTTTCATTCGACATCGCGGAATATCTCGGCTGCCGGATTATGACTGCCTATCGAATAGTCCTTTCGCGAGAATTTCAAGGCCGGTTGATAGGCACGAAAGCCGGGCAGAAGAGTTCTTCCCCTGCCCGGCTCCGGCTTGGATCAGAAGAAACCGAGCTTCTTCGGGCTGTAGCTCACCAGCATGTTCTTGGTCTGCTGGTAGTGGTCGAGCATCATCTTGTGCGTCTCGCGACCGATGCCGGACTGCTTGTAGCCGCCGAAGGCCGCATGCGCCGGATAGGCGTGATAGCAATTGGTCCACACGCGGCCGGCCTGGATCTCGCGGCCGAAGCGATAGGCGCGGTTGCCGTCACGCGTCCATACCCCGGCACCAAGACCGTAAAGCGTGTCGTTGGCGATCGAGAGCGCCTCGTCCTCATCCTTGAACGTGGTGACCGAAACCACCGGACCAAAGATTTCCTCCTGGAACACACGCATCTTGTTGTGGCCCTTGAAGATCGTCGGCTTGATGTAATAGCCGTTGGCCAGCTCGCCGCCGAGATCGTTGCGATCACCGCCGGTCAACACTTCAGCACCTTCCTGCTTGCCGATATCGAGATAGGAGAGGATCTTCTCCATCTGCTCGCTGGATGCCTGCGCACCGATCATCGTGGCGCTATCGAGCGGGTTGCCCTGCACGATCGCTTCCACACGCTTCACCGCCCGCTCCATGAACCGGTCGTAGATCGACTCATGCACCAGCGCGCGGCTCGGGCATGTGCAGACCTCGCCCTGGTTGAGCGCGAACATCGCGAACCCTTCCAGCGCCTTGTCAAAGAAATCATCGTCTTCATTGGCCACGTCGGCAAAGAAGATGTTCGGCGACTTGCCGCCAAGTTCCAGCGTCACGGGAATGAGGTTCTGGCTGGCATATTGCATGATCAGCCGGCCTGTCGTCGTTTCGCCGGTAAAGGCGATCTTGGCGATCCGGTTCGACGATGCCAGGGGCTTGCCGGCCTCGAGACCGAAACCGTTGACGATGTTCAAGACGCCGGGCGGCAAAAGATCGCCGATGATTTCCGCCCAGACAAGCAGCGAGGCGGGTGTCTGTTCGGCCGGTTTGATGACAACGCAATTGCCGGCGGCAAGCGCGGGCGCCAGCTTCCAGGCAGCCATCAGGATCGGGAAGTTCCACGGAATAATCTGGCCAACGACGCCGAGCGGCTCATGAAAATGATAGGCGACGGTGTCGTTGTCGATCTGGCCGATCGATCCTTCCTGAGCGCGGATGCAGGACGCGAAATAGCGGAAATGGTCGATGGCGAGCGGAATGTCGGCTGCCATGGTTTCGCGGATAGGCTTGCCATTGTCCCAGGTTTCGGCCTGGGCCAGCACTTCCAGCTTGTCCTCCATCCGCTGGGCGATCTTCATCAGGATGTTGGAGCGCTCGGCCGGTGCAGTGCGGCCCCACTTGTCCTTTGCGGCATGCGCAGCATCGAGCGCGGCGTTGATGTCCTTCTCATCCGAACGCGGAATTTCACACAACTTGCCGCCGGTGACCGGCGTGATGTTGTCGAAATACTTGCCGCCGATCGGCTCCCTCCACTCGCCGCCGATGTAATTGCCGTATTTCAGCTTGAACGGCGATTCGACGATTTTCTGGTGCAGCATGTCATCCTCCCATGATGAGCTGGCTTCCCGGTTCGGGACCGGGCTGGAAGGAAATCTGCGTCGTCCCAGTCTTGACGAAAAGCAGGCTGCGACCATATGGCGGCGCACACTGTCGCACCCTTGCTACAGTGGAACGCCGCAAACCATGCGGCACCGCAACAGAATTCGATTTACGTCAGTGGAGACCGAAACGGTTCATCTTGCGGTGAAGCGTTGCCCGGCTCATGCCGAGCGCAATCGCCGCCTGCGAGACGTTGCCGTTGGCGCGCGACAGGGCGCGCATCAGTGCCGCCCGCTCTGCTTCGACCAGATCCTGACGATCGCCCGCCCGGTTCTCATCGAGAGCATCCGCAGCCGGAATGCCGGCGGCGATACGGCTGTCGTCCAGCGCAAGAGCCAGGCGCGCCGCACGCGTCGCGCCGATGACCAGATCGTTGCGATCGACCGCAAGAAGTGCCGCCGCCGCATGTGCGGCCTGCGGCACCATCAGGAAACGGGCGCCTGGAAAGGCGGATCGGAACAGATTGAGCTCAATCCTGAGCGCCGCATCGCGCACCGTCTGGGAAAGAATCGAGAGCATCATTTCATTGACGTCGTCCCGACACGTGGAAATATCGAGCGCCGCCGCCACTTCGCCGCGATGATCGCGGATAGGTGCGGTAGTGCAGCTCAATCCCGTATTAGCCGAAAAGAAATGCTGGTCGCGAAAGATCGAAACCGCTCGTTCGTCCGCCAGTGCCGTACCGATACCGTTGGTTCCGATACTCGCCTCGGTCCAGATGGCCGCCGTCCAAAGGCCAAGATCGTGAAAGGCCCGGTCATCCCCCGCCGTGCCGCGCCGTTCCAGCGCAACACCGTTTCGGTCGGTCAGCAGCAGACAGCAGCCCGACCTGCCGACGGTCGAAAAGAGCTTGTCCATTTCCTCGCGCGCCTCGACGATCAGGCGCTCCGAGGCCTGCCGCGTCTGGCGAAATTCGCTGTCCGTCAAGCGTTCGGGTGCGCGTTCCTGCTCGGGCGCAAGATGGTGCATAACCATGCAGCGCCGCCACGAAGCAACGACAGGTGAGCTTGCGGCAGCGGACTGGGCCGAGGCGTAGACCTCGTCCGCATGCAGGGAAACGGGATGCATGGGCTCCTCCCGGGCCAATTCTTGCATCAAGTTTCGCTAAAAAGCCGGTGCTTTGCAATCGTCAAGCAGGCGGCCCACGAACTATTTATCGAAATACCATATGCGGCCTCGATGCGACCGATCACGCAGCCTCTCGCGTCGACGGTTCGCATCTGGCAAAAGGCGCGAAGGCATGCCGCACGCGCAGGATCGTTTCCGGTTCGGCAGCCACCAATGGCAAGCGGACATCAGCCGGTGACTGGTGCAGGAAGAACTGCGCCTCCTTGAGCGCGGCAACGTCATCCCCACCAACAGCCGCCGCAGCAACGGACATGGCCTGCAGCAGAGGATCGCAGCCGCTGCTACGCTCCGCCATCGCCACCATGGTCTGCACCGGAGATGGGATGATATTGGCCAACGCCGACAAGGCCCCGTGCCCACCCAGATCCAGGAATTCCATCAGCTTCCTGTCATCTCTCGAAAGATGCATGAATCGATCTCTGAGCGATGCCGGCAAGGCCGCGAAATGTTCGAGACGCCCGGCGCCATGACATATGCCGACGATAGGATCGATTTCGGCAAGCGCATCCACTAGCGCCGGGCCATAGTCCTTTGCCGTGCGCCCCGGATTATCATCCACAACAACCGGGATATCGACGGAAGCAGTGATTTCGCGAAAGTGATTGATCACTCCCTTGAGCATCGGTTTCGAATAATACGGCACCGTCACCAGCAAGGCATCGGCACCGAGTTCTTCGGCGCGGCGGCATCGCTCCACGGTCCTGGCCGTGCAGTTTGTGCCGGTCGCAGCTATCACGCTCAGATGTGGCCGGCCGCGCGAAACAGCGGTTTTCAGCAGGCTCTGGTATTCATCCGAACCGAGCACCGGCCCCTCGCCGACAACGTCGCAAACCACAATTCCATCCACTCCGGCGATGACCTGCCGATCGATCGCTGCCTCAAACTCCAAAAGATCGATCCGGCCTTCGTTGAAGGGGCTCAAAAGGGGTGTGTAAGTTTGACGCCTTGCGCGAAGGAAGGGTGTCATGGTTTGGCTCCTGTTTTACAGAAACCAACATTGCTCTCACCGCATAGGATTTCGATATGTGGGGCGAGACTATGACATCAAAGTCTTATATGCATCCATTTGCCTTGACCGCGGCGATGCACCATATTCCGCGCCAGACATATACATCGAACGACACCTTGGCCCTGCGCCTGGAGACTTTATGACCGCATCGCATGCCGCCGCTTCCGATACCACTTCGGAAACCCGCAAATTTCTTGTGCTGCTGCTAGGGTCGATCGGGGTCGTATATGGCGACATCGGCACCAGCCCTCTCTATGCGTTCCGCGAGGCGTTGCGTCCGTTTGCGGCCAACGGCATCCGCGACGAACACGTGATCGGCCTGATCTCGCTGATGGTCTGGACACTGACCATCATCGTAACCTTCAAATACGTTCTGTTTCTTCTGCGTGCAGACAATGACGGCGAAGGCGGCACGCTTTCGCTTCTGGCGCTTCTGATGAAGAAGACCGGAAGCTACATGCCGGTGCTTTTCTTTGCAGGCTTGATCGGTTCGGCGCTGTTCATCGGCGACGCGATGATTACCCCGGCGCTATCGGTCATGTCGGCGCTCGAAGGCATGAAGCTTATCACGCCTGCTTTCTCCGGTTACGTTCTGCCGCTCTCCGCTGCCATCATGATCTGTCTGTTCATGGTCCAGTCCAAGGGCACCGCAGCAGTCATGAAATTCTTCGGGCCGATCACCGTCGTGTGGTTCCTTGCCATGGCCTGGGGCGGCCTCATCCATATCGGCGACGACTTGACGATCCTGCAGGCCCTCAACCCGATCAACGCTCTCTGGTTTATCACCCATGCTGGCTGGGCCGGGCTGATCGTGCTCGGCGCCGTCTTCCTGACCGTCACCGGTGCCGAAGCGCTTTATGCGGACCTAGGGCATTTCGGCAGGAAGCCGATCAGTGTCGCCTGGTTCATCCTCGTTTTCCCGGCGCTTGCCCTCAACTATCTCGGACAGGGCGCGCTCGTGCTTGCCGATCCGACAAAGATTTCCAACCCGTTCTATCTGCTTTATCCCGATTGGGCGCTGTTGCCGATGGTGATCCTTGCTACCATGGCGACAATCATCGCCAGCCAGGCCGTCATCACCGGGGCCTTTTCGTTGGCCCGCCAGGCAGTCCACCTGGGCTTCCTGCCGCGTCTTGCGATCAAGTTCACCTCCGAGACCAATACCGGGCAGATTTATGTACCGGCCGTCAACATGGTCCTGTTCATCGGCGTCATCGTACTCATCTTCTCCTTCGGGGATTCGGAATCGCTTGCCACCGCCTACGGTATCTCGGTCACCGGCGCGATGGTGGTCACGACGCTGATGTCCTTCCAGTTCCTGCGCGCCGTATGGGGTTACAAGGCCATAACGGCTGCGATCATTCTCGGACCGCTTTTCGTCATTGAGACGATCTTCCTCGCCGCCAACCTTCTCAAGGTCCATGACGGCGGCTGGGTGCCGGTCATGCTCGCGCTGGTCATCATGCTGACCATGTGGACATGGACGAAGGGATCGAAATACCTGAAGGAAAAGACGGCCAAGAACGACATTCCGCTGGAAACCTTCATCACCTCGATCGAAAGCTCCATCGAACGGGAAACCGCCAGCGCACCCGTGACCGTACCCGGAACCGCGGTCTTCCTGACCAGCGTGCCGGATCGCACCCCCGCCGTTCTGTTGCACAATCTGAAGCACAACCACGTCCTGCACGAGCAGAACGTCATCCTGACCATCTGGACCCAGGACAAGCCCTATGTGCCTCAGCAGGAACGTGTCGAGATGACGAGACTGTCGAAGCGCTTCATCCGCCTCGACATCACCTTCGGCTACATGGATGAACCCAACGTCGCCAAGGCTCTGACCGTTTGCAAGAAAAAGGGCTTCAAGTTCGAAATCATGCAGACCTCTTTCTATCTCGGTCGCCGCAACCTGATCGAAACGCCCAATACCGGCCTGCCGCGCTGGCAGGAAAAGCTCTACATCATCCTCGCCGATTTCGGCATCGATCCTTCAGCCTATTTCAAGCTGCCGCCGAACCGCGTGGTGGAACTGGGTGAGCAGGTCGCGATTTAAAGCAATTCCAGCAAAAGTGGACACCGGTTTACGGCCGGAATTGCGTTTAAACAAAGAGATAGAGCGCCATGACTGTCGTCGCCTCCTATGTATACACGAACGGAAAGCGCGGGCGCCCTCTCCCGATAGACGAACCGTGCCCGGCGCTGACTGGTGACGAATTCGCCTGGATCGGCCTGCACGAGCCGACAGCCGACGAACTGAAAACGCTCGCAAAGACCTATAGCCTGCATGAACTTGCTGTTGAAGATGCGCTCAACGCACATCAGATCCCCAAGGTCGAGGCATATGGCGACCAGCTTTTTGTCGTCGCCAAGACCGCCCATCTCGACGGCGACAAGATCAAATACGGCGAGACGGCAATCTTCGTCGGGCAGCGCCATATCATCACCGTCCGGCACGGCTCGATGCGCAGCCACAGCGAAGTGCGCTCCCAGCTCGAAGCCTCGCCGAAACTGCTGTCGCAAGGCCCCGACTATGTGCTGCACGGCATTATCGATTTCATCGTTGATGGTTATCTGCCAACGGTTCAGACGATCGAGGATCGCGTTCTGGAGATGGAGCAGAAGATGCTCGCCAATTTCCTCGAACGCGAGCAGATCCGCCGCCTGTTCCGGCTGAGACGGCAACTGATCCTGTTCGGGCGCATTCTCGGACCGATGACGGAAGTGGCGGGCAAACTCGTCAATCTGGACCTGCCCTGCCTCGACAAGCACGCCAAACCCTATTTCCGCGACGTTCTGGACCACTGCCGACGGGTGGAAAGCATGGTCGGCGGCCTTCGGGAAGTCATCACCTCGGTCTTCGAGGCCTCGAACCTTCTGGAACAGCAGCGCCAGGGTGTCATCACCAGGCAGCTTGCCTCATGGGCCGCGATCCTGGCCGTGCCGACAGCTGTCGCCGGCATTTACGGCATGAATTTCGAGAACATGCCGGAGTTGAAGACCGAATACGGTTATTACGTCGTGCTTGCCGCAATCGTCCTCGTCTGCGGCGTGCTCTATCATCGCTTCAAGAAGGTCGGCTGGCTTTAACTCCGGATCAATCCGGCGCGGCCAGGCGATAGCCGACGCCGGTCTCCGTCAGGATGTATCGCGGTTGGTCGGGCGTCGCCTCGATCTTCTGCCTGAGCTGGCGCACATAGACGCGCAGATACTGAACGTCGGTCAGCCCATCCCAGACATGCTCCAGCAGGAACCGGTGGGTCAGCACCTTGCCGGCATGCTGCACGAGAATGCGCAGGATGTCGTATTCCTTCGGCGACAGCTTCACGTCGCGGCCTGCCACCTTGACGATCCGCTTGACCAGATCGACCGACAGCTCACCGGTCTGGAAAGCCGGCTTTTCGCCCTGCGCTTGCAGCCGGTGGCGTAGGGCCACGCGGATGCGCGCACCGAGTTCGTTCATCCCGAAAGGTTTCGTCACATAGTCGTCGGCGCCAAGTTCCAGCGCCTTGACGATGCCCGCCTCGTCGGTGCGGCTCGACAGGATGACGATCGGCAGCGTCATTCCCTCGCCGCGCCATTTGGCGAGCAGATCGTGGCCGGACATATCGGGAAGGCCGAGATCTAGAAGGATAAGATCCGGCTTGTCGCTAACCGCCAACTCCATGGCCACCTTCGCATTCATCGCCTCGCTGACGGCATAGGCCTGCGCGCTCAGGCCCACGCGCAACAGCTTGCGGATCGGCGGCTCGTCATCGACGATCAGGATACGTACGGCGTTTTCAGTCATTTTCATCCCCCAAGATCGGCACGTCCATGGGAACCGGCATCCTGATGGTAAAGATCGCCCCAGAACGGTCGGACCGGTTATGCGCCCGGATCGTGCCGCCCATCGCTTCGACGAAACCGCGGCAGATGGCAAGCCCGAGCCCGGTTCCCGCCCTCACCTGATCGCTTTTGCGCACCCGGTAGAAACTGTCGAAGATCCGCTCCAGGTCTTCTGGCGGCATGCCAGGCCCCTCGTCCATGACGGAGAGAAGGACGGCATTTCCATCCCTCTGTCCCCTTATGTCGATGACCGTGCCCTCCGGCGCATATTTGGCGGCGTTATCGATCAGATTGAACAGGACCTGCTCGAACAGCACGGGATCGACCTTCAGCATCGGCAGATCTGCCGGGATGCCAACCTCCACCGTGTGGCCCGATGTGATCTTCGCCGCCCGGCCAAGCGCCGTGCCCACCATGTCACCGGCGAAATGCAGGGCGTAGTTCGGCTGCATTGCGCCGGAACCGAGCCGCGTCATGTCGAGCAGGTTGACGATGAAGCGGTTGAGCCGCTCGGACTCGTCGATGACGGTCGACAGAAGCTCCGCCCGCGTTTCTTCCTGCAATTGCGGTCCCAGATCCTTCAGCATGTCGGCCGAACCCATGATCGCAGCAAGCGGTGTCTTCAGGTCATGGCTGATCGAGGTGAGAAGCGCAGTGCGCAGCCGGTCTGTTTCTGCAGCAAGCCTTGCCTTGTCGACATCCGACACCAGTTGCACCCGCTCGATTGCGAGAGCCGCCTGATCTGCCAGCGCATCGAACAGCCGCTGCTGTTCGGGCGTCAGAAGCGGTCCCTGACGATCGTTGTCGAGACCGATGACGCCGACCGCCTCACGACCGGTGCGAAGCGGCAGGTAGAGCCGTTTGGCGCCGGGCAGTGTGTCGGCTGCGCGGCCGGCGGGGCGATTGTGCTCCCAGGCCCATCTGGCGGCCGCGATATCGGCATCGACCAGCGTATCGTCCGGCGGATAGCCCGCTTTCACCGCGATCGTTCCACTCTCCGGCAAGAGGATGACAACCCTCACCTTCAACATCGAGGCGATCTGGAAGGCGGTAACCCACAGCACATCGTCCAGCGTGCCGGTGCTCGCAAGCTTCTTGGAGAAGAGATAGAGATCTTCCGTCGTGCGCGCCCTTGCTCTGGCGGCAACCGCCTGCCGCTGAACCGCCGCCGTCAGGTTGGAGGCGACGAGCGCAACACCGAGATAGAAGAGCAGCGCGATCACGCTTTCCGGATCGCGGATCGTGAATGTGTAGCGCGGTTCGAGGAAAAAGAAGTTGAAGGCAACGGCCCCGAGAAGCGAGGCAAACAGCCCCGGCCCCAACCCGCCCCGAACCGCCGACGCCAGAACCGCCATCAGGAAGACAAGCGCAAGGTTGCGCACGTCAAAAGTCTGGTCGAGCGCAACGCCTGCCGCGATTGCCAGCGCAACGAAGACCGTGCTTTGCAGATAGTGTTTTACCCGGAAAGGTCTTGGCGCCTGCGCAACCTTCACACCGCGGTCTGCCTCACCATCCTTCTGATCACCAGAAATTACGTGGACGCTGATATGACCGGCATGCCGGATCAGATCATGGGTGACGGAGGCTTGCCAGAACTGCCGCCAGCGCGGTTTTGCGGGCCGGCCGACAACGATATGGGTGAAATTGTTAGCATTGGCATAGGCGATGATTTCGCGTGACGGAGAAAGCCCCGGCAACGTGACAGCCTCGGCGCCAAGCTGCTGCGCCAGCCGCATATTTGTCGCCAGCCGGTCCTTGTCCTCCTCCGAAAGCGCGGCATCCTGCGGGGTGTCCAGGTGCAATACTGCCCAGGGCGCCCTGAGCCGATCCGCCTGCCTGCGGGCATAACGCACCAGGCTTGCTCCGTTGCGCCCGTGATCCAGGCAGGCGAGCAGCCTGTCGCCCGCCGCCCACGGACCGGAAATCGCATTGGCCTGCATGTGGTTGAGAAGTTGTTCGTCGACACGCTGGGCAGTACGCCGCAAAGCCAGTTCACGCAGCGCCGTCAGGTTACCCGGCGAAAAATAGTTCTCGATCGCCCGGCGCGCCGTCTTCGGCATATAGACCTTGCCGTCGTTGAGACGTTTGATCAGATCGTCGGGGGTGATGTCGATGATCTCGACATCATCGGCCCGGTCGATGATCAGGTCCGGCACCGTCTCGCGCACCCTGATGCGGGTGATCTGCGCCACGACATCGTTGAGGCTTTCGACATGCTGGATATTGAGGGTCGAATAGACGTCGATGCCCTGCGCCAGCAGTTCCTGCACATCCATGTAACGTTTCGGATGGCGGCTGCCGCTGGCATTCGTATGCGCCAGTTCATCGACCAGAACGAGAGCCGGACGGCGGGCGAGGATGGCATCGAGATCCATCTCCTCAAGGCTCTGGCCGCGATAATCGATTTGTCTGCGAGCGATGATCTCAAACCCGTCGGTGAGCGCCTCGGTTTCGCGCCGGCCATGCGTCTCGACCACGCCGATGACGACATCGACACCATCGGCCTGCCGCGCCCTGCCGGACATCAGCATTTCATAGGTCTTGCCGACGCCGGGCGCGGCGCCGAGAAAGATCTTCAGCCTCCCACGGTTCTCCCGCTCCGCCCGCTGCAGGAGAGCATCCGGCGAGGGTCTGGTATCTGTGTCTCGGCCGTTCTCGCGGGGGGCGTCGGGCATGAAATGCGGTCTCTCAGGATGGTGCTGCCCCTCACCCGGCCTCCGCTCCGCTCGGCCACCCTCTCCCCGCAAGCGGGGCGAGGAGGAACGGAGAGCTTGCGGCTTGGTCCTTCGCCCCGCTTGCGGGGAGAAGGTGCCGGCAGGCGGATGAGGGGCAAACGCCTGCATTCGTTACGTCTTAGAGCCATCCAGCGCCATGTTCAACGCCAGCACGTTGACCACCGGCTCGCCGAGAAAGCCCAGCTCTCGGCCCTCGACATGCGCATCGACCAGCGACTTCACGCTCGCCTCATCCATCTGGCGCGCCTTGGCGACACGCGCCACCTGGAAATAGGCGGCCTCCGGCGAGATATGCGGATCAAGGCCACTGCCCGAGGCGGTCACAAGATCGATCGGCACCTCGGCATTCGGATTGGAAGCCTTGGCAGCTTCATAATCGGCCTTCACCCGGTCGATCAGTTTCTGGCTGGTCGGGCCGAGATTGGAGCCGGAGGACGAGGCAGCGTTGTAACCGTCACCGGCAGCCGAGGGACGGCCGTGGAAATATTGCTCGCCCGCGAAACTCTGGCCGATCAGTGACGAGCCGATCACCTGACCATCCCTTTCGATCAGGCTGCCATTCGCCTGCAACGGAAACACCGCCTGCGCAATGCCTGTCATGGCGAATGGATAGATCAGGCCGGTAATGGCCGTGGTGGCGACGATCATGACGATGGCCGGACGAAGTTGTTTCAACATCGAGAATACTCCTTAAGCGAGGCCGAGCGTGGTGATGACCACGTCGATCGCCTTGATGCCGATGAACGGGACAACGATGCCGCCGAGGCCGTAGATGAGAAGATTGCGGGAGAGAAGCGCACCGGCGCCGACGGCGCGGTATTTGACGCCCCTGAGCGAAAGCGGGATCAGCGCGATAATGATCAGCGCGTTGAAGATGATCGCCGACAGGATGGCGCTTTGCGGTGTCGCAAGGCCCATGACGTTCAGCACGCCGAGCTGCGGATAAAACGCCAGGAACATCGCCGGGATGATGGCGAAATACTTGGCGATGTCGTTGGCGATCGAAAACGTCGTCAGCGCTCCGCGGGTCATCAGCAACTGCTTGCCGATCTCGACGATTTCGATGAGCTTCGTCGGGTCGCTATCGAGGTCGACCATGTTGCCGGCCTCGCGGGCTGCAACCGTGCCGGTATTCATGGCGACACCGACATCGGCCTGCGCCAGCGCCGGGGCATCGTTCGTGCCGTCGCCGCACATGGCGACCAGCTTGCCCTTGGCCTGCTCCTCACGAATGAGCGACAGCTTGTTCTCCGGCGTCGCCTGGGCAAGGAAATCGTCGACACCCGCTTCTGCCGCAATCGCTGCCGCCGTCATCGGGTTGTCGCCGGTGATCATCACCGTGCGGATGCCCATCTTGCGCAGTTCGGCAAACCGCTCGCGGATGCCGCCCTTGACGATATCCTTGAGGTGGATGACGCCAAGCAGTTTTCTGTCGCGGGCAACGCCGAGCGGCGTGCCACCTGCCTTGGCAATCTCTTCCGCGATCGCCTGCAGTTCTCGCACGGTGTCCGACTGCGGGCTGGCGGCAATCGCCGTATTGCCTGCCAACGGCAACGTGCCACCATTGACATAGGCGAGCACCGCATCGACCGCGCCCTTGCGGATCTGGCTGCCGTCGAGATCGACGCCGCTCATCCGCGTCTGGGCGGTAAAGGGCACGAACGAGGCTTTCAGGCTGGCCATATCGCGGCCGCGGATCGCGTATTTCTCTTTGGCAAGCACGACGATCGAACGGCCTTCCGGCGTCTCGTCGGCAAGCGAGGCAAGCTGCGCCGCATCGGCGAGTTCCTGTTCGGAAACTCCGCGCACCGGACGGAACTGGGTTGCCTGGCGGTTACCCAGCGTGATCGTGCCGGTCTTGTCGAGGAGCAGCGTATCGACGTCTCCGGCAGCTTCGACCGCACGGCCGGACATGGCGAGCACGTTGAAGCGCACCAGACGGTCCATGCCGGCAATGCCGATGGCGGAAAGCAGCGCGCCTATGGTTGTCGGGATCAGCGTCACGAACAGCGCGACCAGTACGATGACCGGGATCGAGCCCCCCGCATAGGCCGCAAAGCTCGGGATCGTGGCCGTTGCCAGCACGAAGATCAGCGTCATCCCGGCAAGCAGGATGTTGAGCGCGATCTCGTTCGGCGTCTTCTGGCGCTCGGCACCTTCGACAAGCGAGATCATCCGGTCGATGAAGGTCGAACCGGCAGCCGCCGTAATCCGCACCCGTATGACGTCGGAGAGAACCTGCGTGCCGCCGGTGACGGCCGAACGGTCGCCGCCCGATTCACGGATGACCGGGGCGCTTTCGCCGGTAATGGCTGCCTCGTTGACGGAAGCAACGCCTTCGATCACCTCGCCATCGGAGGGGATGATATCGCCGGCCTCAATCAGCACGATATCGCCCACCTTGAGCGAGGTACCGGCGACCATCTTGTAGTCGCTGCCGTTGGCGCTGGTGACAAGCTTGGCCTGGGTTTCGGTCCGCGCCTTGCGCAGACTGTCCGCCTGCGCCTTGCCGCGACCTTCGGCGACCGCCTCGGCGAAATTGGCGAACAGTACGGTAAACCAGAGCCAGAGGTTGAGCTGGAAGGAGAAACCGAGATTGTCGCCGCCGACGATAAGATCGCGCAGGAAGAGAACGGTCGTCAGGACCGATACAATGGCCACGACGAACATGACCGGGTTCTTGGCGAGCGTGCGCGGATTGAGCTTGGTGAAAGCTGCGCCGATCGCGGGAATGAGAATGCGGCTATCGAGGATAGACGCGGATTTTGCCTGGCTCATGAGGAGGCTCCAGCTTTGATGAGGCGACCGATGGCCCTGATTAATCAGGGCCACACAGTCAGCCGTGTAGGATTTCGATGACGCAGACGACGGCGAGAATGCCCGCCATCATCGCGAGAATGGCATTGGAACCGCACCATCTCTGGCGCTCCCGGGAATTGCCCTGGACGTTCCCCTTGCCCCGCATCGGCGAGGCAAGGTCTGATTGTCTGCGAAGGGCGTGACGAATGCTCATGTCGGATCTCCTTAGAACGTCTGTCCGGCGATCATCGCCAGATGCTCGACGATCGGGCCGAGTGCGAGTGCCGGGAAGAAAGTCAGGCCGCCGACGATCAGGATCGTGCCGACGAGAAGCCCGACGAACAGGCCGCCATCGGTGGGAAATGTGCCGGCAGAGGCCGGAACCGTCTTCTTGCCGATCAGCGAGCCGGCAATTGCAAGCGCCGGGATGATCACCAGGAAGCGCCCCATCAGCATGGCGATGCCGAGCGTCACGTTGTACCAGGGCGTGTTGCCGGTAAGCCCGCCGAAGGCCGAGCCGTTATTGGCGGCAGCCGACGTATAGGCATAGAGGATTTCCGAGAACCCGTGCGGACCACCGGTGCCGATCGAGGCGACGGCTGAAGGAAGCACGGTGGCGATCGCGGCAAAGACGAGCATGGCGAGCGGCAGGCACAGAACGGCGAGCAGCGCCATCTTCATCTCCTTCGCCTCGATCTTCTTGCCGAGATATTCCGGCGTGCGCCCGACCATCAGGCCGGCGACGAAGACGGCGACGATGATGAACATCATGATGCCGTAGAAACCGGCACCGACTCCGCCGACGATGACTTCACCGAGCTGCATGTTGATGATCGGGATCAGCCCGCCAAGTGCGGTGAACGAACCATGCATGGCATTGACCGCACCGCAGGATGCGGCCGTGGTGATGACGGCGAACAGCGACGAGAGCACGACGCCGAAGCGGACTTCCTTGCCTTCCATGTTACCGCCCGACAGACCCATCGCGTGCATGATCGGGTTACCCGCAGCTTCAGCCCAGTAGACGAAAACGACGCCAGCGAGGAACAGCACGCCCATAGCACCGAGGATCGCCCAGCCCTGTCGCTGGTTACCGACCATGCGGCCGAAGACGTTGGTCAGCGCCGCGCCGATCGCAAAGATCGCCACCATCTGGATCAGATTGGAGATCGCATCCGGATTTTCGAACGGATGCGCCGAATTGGCGTTGAAGAAACCGCCACCATTGGTGCCGAGCATCTTGATCGCAAGCTGCGAGGCGACCGGGCCGAGCGCGATCGTCTGTTTCGCACCTTCCAGCGTCGTGGCTTCCACGTAAGCGCCAAAGGTCTGCGGCACGCCGAGAAAGACGAAGACCAGCGTCAGCAGGATGCAGAGCGGCAAAAGCAGGTAAAGCGTGGCGCGGGTCATATCGACCCAGAAATTGCCGACCGATTTGCCCGAGGCGCGGGAAAAACCACGGATCAGGGCAATCGCGATCGCGATGCCGGTCGCGGCAGACAGGAAATTCTGGACAGTCAGCCCCGCCATCTGGGTCAGATACGACATGGTGGCTTCGCCGCCATAGTTCTGCCAGTTGGTGTTGGTGACGAAGCTGACGGCGCTGTCGAAGGAGAGTTCCGGCCCGACCGCGGCCATGCCGGCCGGGTTGAGCGGCAGCATATCCTGCAGGCGGAACAGGCCATAGAGAACCAGCACGCCGAGGAGATTGAACATCAGCATGGCGAAGGCGTAAGTCGTCCAGTGCTGCTCCTCACGCTCGCTGGTGCCGGCTAAGGCGTAAAGTCCCCGTTCAAGCGGAACGAGGACGGGGGAAAGAGGCGTACGCTCGCCGGAAAACACCCGCGTCATATAGGCGCCGAGCGGTTTGACGAGCACGAGGACGATCCCGCAGAAGACGAGGATCTGAAGCCATCCGTTGAGGGTCATGGAGATAAACTTTCAGTTCCCGAAAACGCCATCAGAAGCGTTCGGGGCGGATGAGAGCGTAGGTGAGGTAGAGGGTGAGAAAGACGGTAACGGCACCGCCGAGCACATAGTCGAGTATCATCGCTCCCTCCTTCTAGAGCCTGTCGCAGGCGCGGGTGTAGGCGAAGCACAGGGCGAAGAAGACGATCGCCGTGCCGATTAAGATGAGGTCCAGCATGATCCGGGTTCCTTTGAACTGATCGAGACCAGGCAAGCCGAATGGCGCCGTCCGGAACGACGGCACCTCATGCGATGTCTGGATTAGAGAGGATCTTCCGATCCCCCGAGCCCGAATATGGCGCCGAAGCGCATAGGGGTTCGAGACGGGCGGGGGAGCGAAGATATAGGAATTTTATAGGAATTTTTTGGGGGGCCGACGCCGAGCTTGGTCTGGCCCTTCAGGCTAACGAGCGGTCCTGCTGAAAAAGTCCCCCTCTGGCCTGCCGGCCATCTCCCCCACAAGGGGGGAGAAGACTTGCGGCACTCTCTCGCCTCAATTGGGCATCGACCGAGAGGCGGGGTTAAGCCCTCCCCCTTGTGGGGAGGGTTGGGAGGGGTCTTTCTTTATACGATGGCACGGCTGGTAACGCGCTCATCCCGCAAGAAAGGCTATTCAGAACAGCGCCATCTCGAGCACAGAAGCGACTCCGACTAAAACCAGCATCACCAGCATCATCCCAAGGATCGCATCCGAGCCGCGCAACGTCCCCGAGCCGGCCAATCGCGTCAGCTGGCTGCGGGGATAGACATGTCTCCGCAGATATCGGAGCGGGCGAAACATGGCGTGGCCCTCACGCCCGGCCCGCGACACGGCTTCCCGCAGAAAGGCAATGCGCATCAAAAGCCTCGCCCGGCGTCAGCGTCACATGCTCCGGCAGGCACCAGACGGCGCCGGGAATATGGTCGCTTTCGAACATGGCGAAATGCACCGCCGAGGCGCGATCGGTGAAAAGCCCGCCGACCTTACCCTGCGCGTCATTGACGATCCAGCGGCCACTCTTGTCACGACCGACAGTGAAGCGGATACCTGTCGCGGGAGGCTCCCGGTCGTTCATTGCAAACTTGCCCATATCATTCTCCTCAACCGACCATTACCGCGAGCGCCGCAATGGCGCAGAAACCGACGCCCAGTACGCCGATAAGGCGCAGGGCCATCGCAAGGCTCATGCCGGCAGCAGTGTCACCGGTGACAGGACGGGCCTGTGCCAGGCGGCGGCGCTGTGCCTCGGCCTCGGTAAGGTGGAGAAGATTAATAACGCCCAGACGACCATACATGGGTCACTCCTTGTCGATCGAAGTTCCGCGCCAAAGGCTTACGGAACGGACATCGAATGCGATGCCTGATCGAAAGGTAGCGACTGCCTCATAGGCATTCGATTGGTGTGGAGACACCAAGAAATAGGGAAGTCATAAAGCCGCCGCTACCGGATGGAACCGGCGCGGCGGGCAAATCTGAAAGCTCAGGCGTAGCGCGAGACGGCGAGATCGGTCGCGTCGATTTCCGGCTTCTTCCCGCTGACTATGGAGCTGATGACCTTGGCCGAGCCGCAGCTCATCGTCCAGCCGAGCGTGCCATGCCCGGTATTGAGGAACAGGCCCTTCACCTTGGTCGCGCCGATCACCGGCGTGCCGTCCGGCGTCATCGGGCGCAGGCCGGACCAGAAATCCGCCTTGGAAACATCGCCACCCGGGAAGAGATCGGTGACGGAATGTTCGAGCGTCGCGCGCCGTTTCTGGCCGAGATCGTTGGTATAACCCGAAATCTCCGCCATGCCGCCGACGCGGATACGGTCGCCAAGCCGGGTGATGGCGATCTTGTAGGTCTCGTCCATCACGGTGGATTCCGGCGCGCGCGAGGCATCAACGATCGGAATGGTCAGCGAATAACCCTTGACCGGATAGACCGGCAGCTTGATGCCGAACTGCTTGACCAGCATCGGCGAATAGCTGCCGAGCGCCACGACGACGGCATCACCACGCAAGGTCTCGCGATCGGTCACAACGCCCTTGATGGCGCCGCCCTCGACATCGAGCGCCTTGATATTGGTGCCGTAGAGGAATTTCACGCCCATTGCGGCGGCCTTCAGCGCCAGCGCATTGGTGAACTTGAAACAATCGCCCGTCTCGTCCTTCGGCGTCAGAAGGCCGCCGACGATCTTCTGTCGCACATGTTTCAGCGCCGGCTCGACGCGGATGCAGCCTTCCGGATCGAGCACTTCGTAGGGAACACCGTCCGCTGCCAGCGCCTTGACGTCCTTGGCCGATGCGTCGAGCTGCTGCTGGGTACGGAAGAGCTGAAGGGTGCCCTGCATGCGTTCGTCATAAGCGATGCCGGTTTCATCACGGACTTCGGCAAGCGAGATGCGCGCATAATCGGCGATCCGAAGCATGCGGCTCTTGTTGATTGCATAACGTTCCGAGGTGCAGTTGCGCAGCATCTGCGCCATCCACGACAGCATGGCGGCATCCATCTTCGGACGCAGGATCAGCGGTGCGTGGTTCATGAAAAGCCATTTCATCGCCTTCAGCGGGATTCCGGGTGCCGCCCAGGGGGAGCAGTAACCGAAGGAAACCTCACCGGCATTGGCAAAGCTGGTTTCCAGCGCCGGACCTTCCTGCCGGTCAATGACGGTGACCTCATGGCCGGCCTTGGCAAGTTGATAGGCGGATGTAACACCGACAACGCCGGCTCCGAGAACGATGACTTTCATGGAATTCCCCGTTTTTTATCTGATAAATGGCTAAAGATATTGGCGCTCGTAGCGCTGGCCGAGGCTGGTCAGCACCTCATAGGAAATCGTTCCGGCCGCCTGCGCAAGATCGTCCAGCGTCTGGTGAGGCCCGATCATCTCGACAAGGCTGCCGAGCGTTACGGCACCGACTGGCAGGGCGCTTATATCAACGGTCATGCTGTCCATCGAAACGCGGCCGACGATCGGCAGGCGGTGGTCGCCGAAATAGACGGCACCCCGATCACTGAGGCTGCGCGGCAAACCGTCGGCGTAACCGGCTGCAATCGTCGCAAGCCGCATTTCGCGTGGCGCCACGAACGTAGCCCCGTAACCAACCCTTGTTCCGGCGGGTATGGTTCGCGTCTGGATCACTGCAATCTTCAGGCCGACGACGGGTTCCATCGGGTTGGTCTGCGACGCCGTCGGGTTGCCGCCATAAAGCGCAATGCCGGGACGCGCCATGTAGCCGTGATAGCTTTGGCCGAGAAAGATGCCGTTGGAGTTGGCAAAGCAGACAGGCAGGTCGGGAAATTCCTTGGCGATCCGCTGCATCTCCGCCAGCTGCTGATCGTTCTGCTCACTCTCCACCTCATCGGCAGAAGCGAGATGGCTCATGATGAAGCGGATATCGACCAGCTCGTGATCGGCAAGTTCCGATTTCAGTTGTACCTGCTCGGCCGGCGAAAACCCCAGCCGCGACATGCCGGTGTCGAATTGCAGGGCGGCGGGCAGACGCTTGCCCAGCCCATGCGCGGCGGCAGACCAGCGCCGCAACTGTTCAAGTGAGTTCAGCACCGGAACAACACCTGCTGCAGCGCAGGCCAGCTCATTGCCCGGCTGGAGGCCATTGAGGACGTAAAGAACAGTATCAGCAGGAAGAACGGGCCTCACTGCTGCGACTTCCATAAAATGGGCAACGAAAAAGTCGCGGCAACCGGTCTTGTAAAGCGCTTCCGCAACCGGACGGGCGCCGAGACCGTAGGCGTCGGCCTTGACGACGGCAGCCGCTTTCGCCGGCGCAAGCGCCTCGGCAAGTTTCAGATAATTGCGGCAGATCGCACCAAGATCGATCGTCAGATAACCGCAGGCCGCAGCAGCAATTCCCTGCGCCGCCGGCATGGTCATTCGCTCGTTCATTCACGCCCCTCTTTTTAAGATGAGCATAATGAAATGATCGTTGAATTTCCTGCCGATCGATGGCAGGAAATTTCTCAAATGCAAATCTCTTGAAATTATCTTCGATATTTTGGAATAATATTCATGGCGACCATTGACCAGATCGACCGCAACCTTTTGCGCCTCCTGCGGCTCAATGCCCGTATGAGCAATGCGGCCCTAGCCGCGGAAGTCGGCCTGTCGCCCTCCGCCTGTCTTCGGCGCATCAGGCTCCTGGAGGAAGCAGGCGTCATCCGCGGCTATACGGCGCTCGTGGATAACGATCAGAACGGCATCGCCGTCATCATCAACATCACGCTGGAAAGGCAGACGGAAGAGTATCTCAACCGCTTCGAGGCGGCCGTTCGCAAATATCCGGAAATACGGGAATGTTTTCTGATGACCGGAGGCTCCGATTATCTGTTGCGCGTCGAAGTTGCCAATGCCGGAGAATTCGAGCGCATCCACAAGGAGATCCTGTCGGCACTTCCGGGCGTGTTGCGCATCCATTCAAGCTTTTCGATCCGCAACGTGCTGATGACGCGCAGCCGGAAAAGCCGGTAACCCCTACCCGAACGCGAAAACGCCGCCCGTGCAGGACACGGACGGCGTTTCGATTATCAACCTGATGGCGCTAGAAACGCCGGTTCGATCAGGGCTGCTTGCCGATATAGGCCAGGATACCACCGTCGACGTAAAGAACGTGACCGTTGACGAAGTCGGATGCCGAGGAAGCAAGGAACACGGCCGGTCCCTTCAGGTCCTGCGTCGTGCCCCAACGGTTTGCCGGCGTCTTGGCGAGGATGAAGGAGTTGAACGGATGACCCGGTTCGCGCAGCGGCGCGGTCTGCGGGGTTTCGATATAGCCCGGGCCGATACCGTTGCACTGAATGTTCTGCGAACCGTATTCGGAAGCGATGTTGCGGGTCAGCATCTTCAGGCCGCCCTTGGCAGCAGCGTAAGCCGATACGGTTTCGCGGCCGAGTTCGCTCATCATCGAGCAGATGTTGATGATCTTGCCGCCACCGCGCTTGATCATGCCCGGAATGACAGCCTTAGCGAGAATGAACGGAGCGGTCAGGTCGATGTCGATGACCTGACGGAAGTCCTTGACGTCCATTTCATGCATCGGAACGCGCTTGATGATGCCGGCATTGTTGACGAGGATGTCGACCGAACCAAGATCCTTCTCGATTTCGGCGATCATCTTCTGCACGCCCGGCTCATCGGTCACGTCGCAGATGTAGCCCTTGGCGTCGATGCCGGCAGCCTTGTAGGCTTCGAGGCCCTTGGCGAGGAAATCTTCGTTGATGTCGTTGAAGGCGATCGTGGCGCCGGCTTCAGCGAGCGCGCTGGCCAGTGCGAAACCGATACCGTAGGAAGCACCGGTAACCAGCGCGACCTTGCCCTTGAGCGAAAAGCTATCTGCGTAACTCAATATCTTAAATCCTTGCCTATATTGAAAGAAACCGGAGCGGCATATGATTGCCGCTCCGACGTAGACCGACTTAGCGCAGGTCGCTGATGGCGATATGGTCCATGTCGTCGAAGGTCAGGTTTTCGCCGCACATTGCCCAGATGAACGTGTAGTTGGCGGTGCCGCAACCGGCGTGGATCGACCACGACGGCGAGATGACCGCCTGGTCGTTCTGCACGAGGATATGGCGGGTCTGATCGCCTTCACCCATCATGTGGAAGACGGCCTGATTTTCAGCAATGTTGAAGTAGTAGTAGATTTCCGAACGGCGCTCGTGGGTATGAGCTGGCATCGTGTTCCAGACATTGCCCGGATCGAGTTCGGTCAGGCCCATCGAAAGCTGGCAGGTTTCCAGAACGTCCGGATGGATGAACTGGTTGATGACGCGCTTGTTGGCCGTCGAATTGTCGCCAACCGGCTTCTTCTGGGCGTCGGCAATCGACAGGAAAGTCGTCTTGCAGACCTTATGGGCCGGAGCGGAGATCATGTAGAACTTGGCCGGGTTGGCCTTGTCCTTGCTCTTGAAGACAACCGACTTGTGGCCCTTGGTGACGTAGAGGCAATCCTTGAAGGCGAGATTGTAGACTTCGCCATCGACCTCGACAGAACCTTCGCCGCCAAGGTTGAAGATGCCGAGTTCGCGGCGTTCCAGCACGTAATTCGTGCCGAAATTCTTCATGCAATCGATGCCCTTGTCGAGCGGAACGGCTTCATTGACCGGCTTGCAGCCAAACACGACCATGCGATCGACGTGGCTGTAAGTGGCGACGATCTCGTCATCGGCGAAAACCTTTTCGATCAGGAATTCAGCGCGCGTTTCCTCGGTCGTATAGCGCTTGAAGTCCTTCTGGTTGGCCGAATAGCGGATGTCCATGATATTACTCCTCTAAGTATGATGGGATATGTACGGTGCAGGTCTATCAGGCCAGAAGCTTGATGACGACCTTGCGCACCTTACCGGGCGCCTCGGCGGCACAGCCGGGACGATGAATGTCGGTGGGATAGAACACGGCATATGCGCCGGCTCCGAGAAGAAGATCGGTTTCGTCGGTGACCTTGGAGTAGAACTTGACGTCCTTGCTCTCGAAGAGGTCTTCTTCGACCGTGTAATCGGCAGCAAGTGGTGCATAACCGATGATTTCGCGACCACTGAATACGAACTGGATGTCGATGTAGCGGGCGTGGGATTCTGGACGCTTCTCGGCCTTGGGGGCGGTGTCGTAGTCCTGGATCAGGGCGAAGATGGTATCGCCTTCGATATCGACACGTCCGGCAGGCAATGCAGCGATATCCGTTTCGGCCAGGAATTTGAGGCCTTTCTGGATGTTTGCCGGAAGAGTTGCGGCGTCGCGGTCGAGCGTGGCGAGATTGCTGAGATACATGACGTTATTCCTTAAATGAACTGGAAGGGGCCAGTGGCAAAGCACTGGCCCCGCTCAGAGCTTAATGGGCAACCTTTAGCTCGTCACCAGCCTCCGGCGCATCAGCCGCGACCGTTTCAACAACACCGCCGCGCTTCTTCATGTACTTGGCGTACATTCCGGTCAGGATCGGAACCAGGATAGCGGTAGTCAGGCATGCTGCGGCAACCAGCGAAGTGGCGGCGGCGGCGGCAGGCTTAAACTGCGGAGCCATTTCGGCGATGATCATCGGGTTGGCGACAGCAGCGCCGGCGGCCGACGAAGCTGCGAGACCGGCAGTACCATTACCGCCACCGATGAACTTGTCGGCAAGCATCAGCGGGATACCAGTGACGACGATGACGATGACGCCGAGCAGGATACCGCCAAGACCGGTCTGAGCGATGACGTGCAGGTCGATGCCGTTACCCAGAGCAAAACCGAAGAACGGGATCAGGGTGGTGACGCCGCCCTTAAAGAAGGCGCGCAGATCCTTATCGAGGTTGCCGAGGATGAAGCCGATCAGGAAGGGCAGGACTGCGCCGACGAACAGATGCGGTTCGAAGGTTGCAACGCCTGCTGCACCGAGGATCAGCATCGAGACCAGCGGGCCCGATTCGATCGACATCAGGACGAAGGCGCCCGATTCTTCCTTGGTGCCGTATTGCTGCATGATCGCGGCGTAGAGACCACCGTTGGTCATGTCCATTGCGGCGCAGATGGCCAGGGCCGAGAAGCCCATGAACAGGCCCGACTGCACGCCTTCGAGCGGCAAGAACTGAGCGGCGATGTAGGTGGCGCCCCAGGCAACGAGCGTCTTGACGACGACGAGGTTACCCGACTTGCGCAGAACCGTACCGGTTGCGCGAAGGTCGATAGAGGTACCCATGCAGAAGAACCAGACGGCCAGGATCGGCACGGTGCCGGCGATCAAACCATTGGTAAACGAACCGAAATAGCTACCGGCCCAGGGGAAGAAGGTCTTGCAAAGTGCGCCCAGAATGAGCGGCACGAGCATTAGTCCGCCGGGGACTTTATCAATTGCCTTTTTAATATTCATTTTTGTATTCCTCCTTAATAATGAGTTCGCTATTCCGCCGCGGTGATTAAATTGCCGCGGCTGGCGATCTCAGTTTTGAAGACGTCGGGTGTGGCGTCTTTCGGTATGATTGCACCATGGTGCTGTACGACCGCGCCTGCGACGACGTGGGCACGACGTGCTGCCTCCGCGGGTTCAATACCAAGGTTGCGGCCTAGAATATAGGTTGCTGAAAAACTGTCGCCGGCAGCAGTTGTGTCGACAACTTTCTCGACTTTGGTGGCTGGTACGGTTTCGACCTTACCGCCATGGATGAGCGTTGCAACGCCCGGCCCGTCCTTGATCACTACTTCCAGCTGCGGCATTTTTGCAAAATATTCAATGCCTGCTTCCATGGTCTGGGCAAGCCCAAACACTTCGAGCTCCTCGATGGTGACGAGAACGCGGGTCGAAAATGCGATGACGCGTTCATAGGCCGCACGCGCATTTTCGATACCGCCCCAAAGCAGCGGACGATAGTTGCCATCGAAATCGACAGCGATGCCGGCACGTGCAAGTTCTTCCAGCCTCACGAGCAGACGCTCGCGGCTTTCCGGCTTCAACACGGCCAGACTGATGCCGGAGATGTAGACGCTCGTAAATCCTTCGAGTGCGGCAAGAAGTTCGTCGGAACCTTCACCCTGGAAAGTTTCACGGGCGGCAGCCTCACCGCGCCAGTAGAAGAAGCGACGCTCACCGGTTGGGTCCGTCTTGATAAAATAAAGACCGGGCCGCTGGCCTTTTCTGCGCAACACAAGATGATCGTCGACATCCTGGGAATTCCAGAACGCCGCCATGTCTTCGCTGAAAGGATCATCACCGATGGCGGTTATGTATGAGACGAATGATCCCAGACCCGCACCCAACCGTGCCATGTAGGCAGCGGTGTTGAAAGTATCACCTCCGAAAGCTTGCGTAATCGAGCCGTCCGGCTTGCGTTGCAATTCGACCATGCATTCGCCGATCGAAGCTACGCGTATTTCCAGTGGCATTTTGCCTCCCTTCCGCCCCCAAGGCGTGACGCTGTCCTGTAAAACTGGGGCGTGGATTAAGATTTCGTCCAGCGCTGGGCCGGACCATATTCACACTCATCAATTCCTACGTTGATCGGGATCAAACTTTGATGTCCACTACATTGGTAAGTTGCAGATGGAAGCCGCGGTCCTCTCAGGCTCTGTCTTAATGGGACCACGGTTGGGAGGGCGCTTCACCAAATGCCGAAAGGCAAAGAAAGAGGAAGAAGACTAATGGGCATCCTTTCCCAAACAATCGTCCCCGCCGACGCTTGGGCCGGTTTTAAGGGCGACAAGTGGCGCGACGCCGTTGACGTCCGCGACTTCATCCAGAACAACTACAAGCCCTACGAGGCAGACGGCGCATTTCTTGCCGGCCCAACGCCACGCACCTTGAAGGTCTGGGAAACACTCGGAGTGCTCCTCGCTGAGGAACGCAAGAAGGGTGTTCTGGACGTATCTGCCGACCGTGCCTCGACGATCACCGCACATGATGCAGGTTATATCGCCAAGGACATCGAGCTGATCGTCGGCCTGCAGACCGACGCGCCGCTGAAGCGCGCCATCATGCCGAACGGCGGCCTGCGCATGGTCGAAAACGGCCTCGAGGCCTTTGGTTTCAAGCTCGATCCGTCGGTTCACGAAGTCTGGACGAAATATCGCAAGAGCCATAACCAGGGCATCTTCGACGTCTACAGCCCGGAAATCCTCGCCGCCCGCAAGTCCGGCGTCATCACCGGCCTGCCGGATGCCTACGGCCGCGGCCGCATCATCGGCGACTATCGCCGCGTTGCCCTTTACGGCACTGACGCACTGCGCGCCTTCCGCCTGAAGGACTTCCGCGCAATCGAGAACGAAGTCTTCAACGACGACGTCATGCGTCTGCGTGAAGAAATGTCGGAACAGTACCGCGCTCTCGACGAACTGAAGGAAATGGCGGCCAAGTATGGCTACGACATTTCCAAGCCGGCCACCAATGCCCGCGAAGCCATCCAGTGGACCTACTTCGCATACCTCGCAGCCGTGAAGGAACAGAACGGTGCGGCAATGTCGCTCGGCCGTGTCTCGACCTTCCTCGACATCTACATCCAGCGCGATATCGACGCAGGCGTCCTGACCGAAGAACAGGCTCAGGAACTGATCGACGACATGATCATCAAGCTCCGGATCGTCCGCTTCCTGCGTACGCCAGAGTATGACCAGCTGTTCTCGGGCGATCCGACCTGGGTTACGGAATCGATCGGTGGCGTTGGCGAAGATGGCCGTCCGCTGGTCACCAAGTCGAGCTTCCGCTTCCTGCATACGCTCTACAACCTCGGCCCGGCTCCTGAACCGAACCTGACCGTGCTGTGGAGCACCAAGCTGCCGGAAGGCTTCAAGAACTTCTGCGCCAAGGTCTCTGCCGATACCAGCGCCATCCAGTACGAAAACGACGACCTGATGCGTCCGAAATGGGGCGACGACTACGGCATTGCATGCTGCGTCTCGGCCATGCGCATCGGCAAGCAGATGCAGTTCTTCGGTGCCCGCTCCAACCTCGCAAAGGCTCTGCTCTATGCGATCAACGGCGGCGTCGACGAAAAGAGCGGTGCAGTCGTTGCCAAGGGCTTCGAGCCGATCACGGCTGACGTGCTCGACTATGACGAAGTCATGGCAAAGTTCGACAAGATGATGGACTGGCTGGCCAAGACCTATGTCAAGGCACTCAACACCGTTCACTACATGCACGACAAATACGCTTACGAGCGTATCGAAATGGCGCTGCACGACCGCGACATTCTGCGCACCATGGCTTGCGGCATCGCCGGCCTTTCGGTCGCAGCGGACTCGCTGTCGGCAATCAAGCATGCCAAGGTCAAGGTCATCCGCAACGAGGCAGGTCTGGCCGTCGATTACAAGATCGAAGGCACCTACCCTGCTTACGGCAACAACGACGACAGCGTTGACTCCATCGCAGTCTGGTTGACCGAAACCTTCATGAAGAAGATTGCGGCACAGCCCTACTTCTATCGTAACTCGATGCCGACCCAGTCGGTGCTGACGATCACCTCCAACGTGGTCTACGGCAAGAAGACGGGCAACACGCCGGACGGGCGTCGCGCAGGCGAACCTTTCGCACCAGGCGCAAACCCGATGAACGGTCGTGATACCAAGGGCTTCGTCGCTGCCGGCGCATCGGTTGCCAAGATCCCCTACGACGCCGCCCTCGATGGTATCTCATGGACGGCTTCGGCAACGCCTGACTCGCTCGGTCGCACCGGCGAGGAACGTGCAAAGAACCTGGCAAATTGCCTGGATGCCTACACGGCAGCAGGTGGCTTCCATGTCAACGTCAACGTCTTCAACCGTGACACGCTTGTCCATGCAATGGAACATCCGGAACTGTATCCGCAGTTGACGGTTCGCGTGTCGGGATATGCGGTCAATTTCGTCAAGCTGACCCGTGAACAGCAGCTCGACGTCATCTCGCGCACGTTCCATTCAAAGATGTAACGTTTAGGCGTTAGGCTGGGCGCATATGGAACCCATATGCGCCCACGCTGTTAACCCGAAATCTATCTACAGATACGAGTTGCCCCATGGACATTCAACGAGCGATCACCCGCCCGCCGAAGGCGCATGCCCCCGCAGGCACCCACTCTTCGACGGACTTCGGCTACCTGCATTCCGTGGAAAGTGGTGCGGCCGTTGATGGGCCGGGAATGCGTTTCGTCTTCTTCATGGCCGGCTGCCTGTTCCGCTGTGTTTATTGCCACAATCCCGATACCTGGAAGCTGCATAACGGTCGCAAGATCACTCTCGATGACGCCCTGGCCGAAGTAAAGCCTTACGCGGGCTTCCTGCGGATGGCAGGTGGTGTGACCATATCGGGCGGCGAACCGCTGATGCAGGCGCCGTTCGTCGGCGAGATGTTCAAGCACTTCAAGAGCGAACTCGGCCTTCATACAGCACTCGATACACAAGGCTATCTTCATGCCTCGGTAGACGACGAGTGGTTTGATAATGTCGACCTCGTCCTTCTCGATATCAAGCACAGTGACCCCGAGGTCTATCAGCGCCTCACTGCACAACCACTGCAGCCGACGCTCGACTTCGCCCACCGCCTGCAGCGGCTGCAGAAGAAGATGTGGCTGCGATATGTGCTGGTTCCCGGCTGGACCGACGGACATGACGACATAGCAAGGCTCGCCGATTTCGTTGCGGACCTCGGCTCGATTGTAGAGCGCGTCGAAGTTCTACCCTTCCACCAGATGGGTACGCAGAAATGGGCGCAGCTGGGAATGGATTATCCGCTCGCAGGAGCTCCGACGCCAACGCCGGAATCCACAGCTGAAGCAAGATCAATATTCGCGGAACGCGGGCTGACGGTCTTTTAGGACACGCAAGCATCGGGAAAGCGTTCCCAATTACATAAATGACAAGGAATACCAATATGATCGATATTCGCTCGCTCGTTCTCGTTGTGAACTGCGGCAGTTCTTCCGTTAAATTCGGCGTCTTCTCGGGTACCAACCGCGAGCCGCTTCTTTCGGCTCTGGCAGAAAACCTCGGACAGCCGGAAAGCCGGCTTGTTGTCAAGGAAAAGGGCGAGAAGACCGAAATGTCGCTCGACAGCGGCAGCCACGACGTCGCCTTGCAGAAACTCCTCGGCATTCTTGAGCAGAAGGGCTGGCTGAGCTCGATTGTGGCAGTCGGTCACCGCACGGTCCACGGCGGCGAGCGCTTCTCCGCATCCACGCTCATTACCGACGAAATCCTGCGCGAGATGGATGCGCTATCCAATCTCGCTCCATTGCACAACCCGGCAAACATCCTCGGCATCAGGACCGCCATGGCAGCGCTGCCCAACGTCCCGCATGCAGCAGTCTTCGACACCGCCTTCCACACCACCATGCCACAGGCTGCCTTCACCTATGCCGTCCCGCAGGATTGCTACCGTAACCTCGGCGTTCGCCGTTACGGCTTCCACGGCACCAGCCACCGTTTTGTCGCAGCGGAAGCAGTCGAGCTTCTTGGCCTCGACCCCAACGATCATGGCCTGGTTATCGCCCATCTCGGCAATGGCGCTTCGGCAACCGCTGTTCTGAACGGCAAGAGCGTCGACACGTCGATGGGTTTCACTCCGCTTGAAGGCCTTGTCATGGGTACCCGCTCCGGCGACATCGATCCGGGCGCACTCTTCCACATCGCCCGCGAGGACGGCCTGACGATCGACGAACTCGACACGCTGCTTAACCGCAAGAGCGGTCTGCTCGGCCTCTCCGGCCTGTCCAACGATTGCCGCACGCTGGAGAATGCAGAGAAGGAAGGCCATGAGGGCGCCAAGCTGGCTCTCGACGTCTTCGTCCATCGCCTGGCCCGTTACATCGGTGGCCTCGCAACCTCGCTCAACCGTCTGGATGCCGTCATTTTCACCGGTGGTATCGGCGAAAACTCGGCAACCATGCGCCAGCGGACGATCGACCGCCTGTCGGTTTTCGGTCTCAAGCTTGATGCGGACGCCAATGGCCAGATGTTCGGCGGACGTTGCGGCGTCATCACCGCGAAGGACAGCAAGGCAACCGCTGCCGTCATCGCCACCAATGAGGAATGGATGATTTCCCACGATACGCTGGAGGCCGTCGCAGCGTCCACCGCTGCGTAACAGTTTTTGCAGATCGCATTATTTCAACCAATTCATAATCACCGCGAACATACAGAAGGATAATTCTCAATGTGCGCACGTATAATTTTCCTTGCTGCGGCAGCACAGGACGTCGGCCTGACCTCGCTCTCGCTTGGCTTGGTGCGGGCACTGCAGCGAGACGGCATGAAGGTCGCCTTCGTCAAGCCGATCGCTCAGCCACGGTCTGAAAGCCGCGTCCAGAAGAAGGGCATCGATACGTCGAGCCACTTCGCCCGCACCCTGTGCATGACCAACTCTCCGGAACCGATCCCGTTCGAGAAGGCGGAAGAACAGATCCGCAAGGGTGACCTCGCAGCTCTGCTTGAAGACGTAGCAACAATGACGGAAGCCCTGCGCGCCGATCATGACGTGGTTGTCGTCGAAGGCCTGATCCCGCTCGCCAGCGCGCAGATCGCGCTTCGCCTCAACGTCGAAATTGTCCGCAGCCTTGGCGCTGACGTCATTCCGGTCCTGAGCGGCGTCGATTACGAGCCGAAGTTCATCGCCGAAACGGTCGCCTTGATCCATCGCCAGTATGCGCGTGAGGGAAATTCGCCGCTTCTTGGCCTGATGATCAACAAGATGAAGGTAGCTGCGGATCGCGAAAAACTGAAGGAGGCTCTCGCTCCCTTCGGTCTCGCCTCGTCGACCATCCTCGGCGCGATCCCCTACGAGCCGAATCTCAACACGCCACGCCTGTCCGATCTCGTCTCGTCGCTCGATCTGAGCGTCGTGCAGGGTTCCAAGCTCGATGCCGTGCGTGTCCGCGAGATCGTCGTCGGCGCCCGTTCGGTCGAGAAGATGATCGACCGCCTGCGTCCCGAAACCCTGGTCGTCATGCCCGGTGACCGCAGCGATATCGCGCTCGCCTCGGCGCTCGCCCATAGCCGCGGCGTACCGCTTGCCGGTCTGCTTCTGACCTGCGGCGCACCGCTTGCAACCCCGGTCGCAGACCTGATGGCCTCGGTCGGCTCCAACATCCTGCCGATCCTCTCCACCCCCGACGATACCTATGCAACGGCCTCGCGTCTGGCGCATCTGAGCTACCATGTCAGCCAGGATGACAGCCAGCACATGGAAAAGGTCATCGATTTCGTTGCCGAACATATCGACACGACATCGCTGCGCGACCGCATCGGCACCTCGACCGAAGCACGGCTTTCGCCGCCGCGTTTCCGCAATCACCTGATCGAGGGTGCACGGAAGGCCAATAAGCGCATCGTGCTGCCCGAGGGTGAAGAACCCCGCACGCTGCAGGCTGCCGTCATCTGCCACCAGAAGGGCATTGCCCGCTGCGTCCTGCTCGGCCGCCCCGATGCCATCCAGATGATCGCCAGGGCCAAGGACATCGAACTGCCCGCCGATCTCGAAATTCTCGACCCGGCCGCCGTGCGCGCCAACTATGTCGACGCCATGGTCGAGTTGCGCAAGTCGAAGGGCATGACGCCTCCCCAGGCAATGGCCCAGCTGGAAGATACCGTCGTTCTCGGCACCATGATGCTTGCCGTCGGTGAAGTCGATGGTCTGGTCTCCGGTGCGGTTCATACCACCGCCAGCACGGTGCGCCCTGCCCTGCAGCTGATCAAGACGGAGCCGGGCCAGAGCATCGTCTCCTCGGTCTTCTTCATGCTGATGCCCGATCAGGTCCTGGTCTATGGCGACTGCGCCATCAACCCGAACCCGACGGCCGACCAGCTGGCCGAAATCGCCGTCCAGTCTTCCGACACGGCAAAAGCCTTCGGCATCGATCCGCGGGTGGCGATGATCTCCTATTCGACCGGCACGTCGGGCACCGGCGGCGATGTCGACAAGGTGCGCGAGGCAACCGAGCTTGCCAAGCAGCGCAAGCCGGACCTCCTGATCGACGGCCCGATCCAGTACGATGCGGCAAGCGTCGAAAGCGTCGGCCGCTCGAAGGCGCCCGACAGCCCGGTCGCCGGCCGCGCCAATGTCTTTGTCTTCCCGGATTTGAACACCGGCAACACCACCTACAAGGCCGTGCAGCGCTCGGCGGACGTCGTCTCCGTCGGCCCGATGCTGCAGGGCCTGCGCAAGCCCGTCAACGACCTGTCGCGCGGCGCGCTGGTTGACGACATCGTCTTCACAATCGCGCTCACCGCTATCCAGGCCGACCAGCAATCGGCGGGTGAAGCTGCTTCCGAGCCGGCACGGAAGGATGCGGTGAACGCATGAACATCGCACAACAGGACCCGGAGAGTCGGGACAAGATGACTTCGGCCTTCTTCAGAGGGCCGGAGGCTGGAGGCTCGCTGACACCCGACGCAATTGCCGTCGCGGCAGAAGAAATGGGCGTCAAGAAAGCCAGCTATGACACGCTGACCCTCCTGGGTCTGGCGGTTCTCGCCGGCGCCTTCATCGGGCTCGGGGCCATGTTTGCCACGACGACGGTCGCCGGGGCGGACGGAATGCTGTCCTACGGTCTCACCCGGCTTCTGGCCGGGCTGAGCTTCTCGCTCGGGCTGATCCTCGTCCTGATCGGCGGCGCACAGTTGTTCACCGGCGACATGCTGATGGTCATGGCCTGGGCAAGCCGCCGCATTGCAACCACGCGCATGGTCCACATCTGGGTCTTCGTCTGGTTCGGCAATCTGATAGGCGCCCTCGTCATCGCCGGCCTCGTCTTCTTGTCTGGCCAGTACACGTTCGGCGGCAACGCAATCGGTGTCGCGGCACTGCATTACGCAGAAGCCAAGTCTGCCCTTCCGGTCGTCGAAGCCTTCTCGCTCGGTATTCTCTGCAACATACTGGTCTGCCTGGCCGTATGGCTTTCACTGGCCGGACGCACGGTTGCCGACAGGATCCTTGCGATCGTCTTCCCGGTTACGGCCTTCGTTGCAGCAGGGTTCGAACACTGCGTCGCCAACATGTATTATCTCGGCCTCGGCCTGATGATCCGTTACGGTGCACCGGAAAGCTTCTGGACCGCCATCGGCCATGCGCCCGCCGAAATCCCACTGAGTGGTGTCCTTACCAATCTGGCCGTCGTAACGGCTGGTAACTGGGTCGGCGGCGCCCTGCTCGTTGGTGGCGTCTACTGGTTCATCTACCGTCGTCCGGGCAAGCCCCACCACTGACTACCCATACCCGTGGCGCTGTTACACCCGCTCCAGCGCCACGGAGATTCCCTGCCCGACCCCGACACACATGGTCGCAAGCGCGTAGCGTCCTCCGCGCCGGGAAAGCTCAAGCGCAGCAGTTCCCGAAATCCTTGCCCCAGACATGCCGAGCGGATGGCCGAGCGCAATCGCCCCGCCATTCGGGTTGATATGGTCGGCATCATCCGCCAGCCCAAGCTCGCGCAGCACCGCAAGGCCTTGCGAAGCAAAAGCCTCGTTCAACTCGATCACGTCGAAATCCTCAGGCGAAAGCCTCAGCATCGCGCAGAGCCTCCGCGTTGCCGGCACAGGCCCGATACCCATGACACGCGGCACCACCCCGGCGGCAGCTCCACCCATGATGCGGGCAATCGGCGTCAGACCATATTTCTTCGCTGCAGCTTCCGAGGCAATAATCATTGCCGCCGCGCCATCGTTGACGCCCGAAGCATTGCCTGCCGTCACGGTCCCTCCGTCCTGTTTGAACGGAGTTACCAGCCTGCCCAATGCCTCGATCGTCGTCGCCCGTGGATGTTCATCTTTCGACACGACCAATGCATCGCCCTTGCGCTGCGGAATAGCGACTGGCGTGATCTCCGCGGCAAGACGGCCATTCTCCTGCGCAGCCGCCGCCTTCGCCTGGCTGCGAAGCGCAAAGGCATCCTGGTCCTTGCGGGAAACGCCATAGTCTTCCGCAACATGCTCGGCCGTCTCCGGCATGGAATCGATGCCGTATTGCCTTTTCATCAACGGGTTGACGAACCGCCAGCCGATCGTTGTGTCGTGGATTTCGGCATTGCGGGAAAAGGCGCTCTCGGCCTTGGGCAGAACGAACGGCGCGCGGCTCATGCTCTCGACGCCGCCTGCTATCATCAATTCCGCCTCTCCCGCCTTGATCGCACGGGCAGCGGCGATGACCGCATCCATGCCCGAACCGCAAAGCCGGTTCATCGTCGTGCCTGGGACGACAGCCGGCAGGCCTGCGAGCAGCGAAGCCATGCGGGCGACATTGCGATTGTCCTCACCTGCCTGATTGGCGCAGCCATAGATCACGTCATCGACGGCATTCCAGTCCACTGCAGCATTGCGCTCGATCAACGCCCTGATCGGGATGGCCGCCAGATCGTCGGTACGCACCGAAGCAAGTGTCCCGCCGAAACGCCCGATCGGAGTGCGGATATAATCGCAGATGAAGGCGTCAGGCATAGCGCAGCTCCCATGATGCAGAAGTCGCAGCCAACACCAACAATCGAAAAATTACAAGCTTCAAATAAATTGCCGCGCATCCCGAATATCTGTTTCGCCACCCAACGCCCCAAGGGCTCTCAGTTGCCGCCATATTCAACCTTCAGCGCACCTTGAGATCCTGGCGGCTCGCGCAATCCATGAGGACTCGGGGCCCAACAGCGCACGGGTTCTAGCCACCCGCTGATAATGAATTAATTATATTTCCGGCCTAAGTATCGGGACGGTAATCCTTTCGCCCTTTCAGAGGGCTTACGTACACGCGGCGTGTCGGCTGCTCATGCAGCATGGGGACATTGTCGATCGCGACAATACAAGGGGCGAAAATGACTGGTGCAACCTATCTGCGAGGCATTTTTTCGCGACCCGTCTTCTGGCTTTTCGCGGCTTTTGTCCCACTGATACTGCTCCTCATCTTGCCAATCGCTGCACCTATCGGTCCGATGTACTGGGATACCTATCTTTATCTCGATGCCGCACAACGGATCTGGATGGGCCAGGTCCCGAGCGTCGACTTCTCGACCCCGGTCGGCCCGCTCCCCTACTATCTCTTCGCCGGTGGATTGAAGCTGTTTGCGAATGCGCAGCCGCTGCTTCTGGCTCAATGGTGCATATTGCCGGTGGCGGCGCCGCTTCTCGCACTGGTACTTGCCAGGCTTTCCAGCCGCAACGTGGCTCAAGCTTTCGCGCTGCTTGTTCCCTTCCTCGTCTTTGCCACTTTCCCGTCGAATGTGGCCGCCTATCATCCGCTTCCGACGCTGGACGGGTTCGGCATCTACAACCGCCACGGCGTCATCTTTCTCTATGTGCTGACCAGCGGCCTTGTTTTCCTGAAAGGCGGCCGTCGCATGGCGGTATTGATCGCCGCAGCCATGCTGGCCTTGTTTCTGACCAAGGTGACGGGTTTTCTGGTTGGCGGGCTTTTCTGCCTCCTGGCGCTTTTGGCCGGCCGCATCTCGCTGCGTTATTGCATTCTGGCCGTCCTGCTCTTTCTGATCCCGCTTGGCATCGCCGAACTCATGAGCGGTTTCGTATCTGGCTATATACGCGATATCATCGAGCTTGCCGGGATGAATGAGGATTCCCTGCTCCCCCGGTTCCTGACCGTCGCATCGCTGAAGCTTGACGTACTTCTTCCGGCGGGACTTCTGGCGCTGCTGTTGATATGGCTGGACTGGACCCGCGCCGACAAAACGATCCGCTTCTTCGATCATAATTTCTGGTGGCTTTCGGTCGTTATCGCAGGCGGCTCAATCTATGAGACGCAGAATACCGGCAGCCAGGAATTCATCTTCATATGGCCGGTCCTGCTGATGATCTTCGAACGCATCAGGCTGCTCGAGCAGGGACCGAAGATGGCTTTCCTTGCGCTGGCCGCGTTCTGTGTCATCCCCACGTTCACCAAGGTGGCGCACAAGACGCTGCGCGCCGTGGTCGTTGCGCCGACCTATGAACGGCTGCACCTGCCGGATGTGAAAAACATGGCGCAGGTCTCCCAGCGGCGGGAGATCATCGATCGGGCCGAATATCTGGAACCTCACTACAAGAATTTTGCCTCGGCCTACGCGGATCTCTCCGCCCACGGGCAGTTGCCGAGCTGGCAATATTATTCCGAACTCGATTTCCAGCTCTACTGGATCATTTCGGCCAACAGCCTTGTCGAATCCCTCAAGGCCTTTGAGGCGAAGAACAATATCCGGCTGGAAAGCCTGATGAACCTAGACTTCACCAACCCCTTCCCCTGGCTTCTGGATCGCGATGCGACCAGAAACATCCAGATCGGCGCAGATCCGCATCGCACCGTTCCGCCATTGACGGATAAGGCCATCCAGTCGATCCGGCAAACGGCAGCGGTCTTGCGCCCGAAATGCCCGCTGACGACCGGACGCCGTATGCTTTTCGACCATTACGAGGAAGCCCTGAAAGACCGGCAGGTCGTCGAAATTCATCCCTGCTGGGATCTCCTGCTCCGCCCCGATATCCTGGCTGGAAAACAGTAAAGGCCGGGCGCAAGCCCGGCCTTCCGTGTTCTCTGTATGAACAGCCTTACTTCACCTGGGCGGCGACGAAATCCTTGACGATGCGCACGATGCCGCGGGACATCACCTCGTCGAGCGCCGTGATGAAATCGTCCACATGGCGCTTCTCGCAGATGAGCGGCGGTTCCAGACGGATGACATTGCGGTTGTATTCGGTAAACGCCACCAGCACGCCGTGATCGCGTAAGAGATGGCTTCCGATAAAGCCCGGCAGTGAGCCCTTCAGCTTGTCGTCCAGCATGGCAACGACCGGACGCAGCACCAGCGGCATGGTTTTCGACAGGTCGTGGAACTCGATACCGATCATCATGCCCTGGCCGCGCACCTCTTTCAGAAGCGACGGGTAACGGACCTGAAGCTCCTTCAGGCGGGAAAGTAGATAATCGCCGGTGTTCGCCGAATTGTCGATCAGGTGCTCGTCGTAAAGCACGTTCATCGCCTCGATGGAGGTGACGCAGGCTTCACCGATACCGCCGAAGGTTGCCATGGCATGGATCATCGCCGTCTTCGGCGTGCCGTAGGCCTTCATGTAGACATCACGCTTGGCAATCATCGCACCCATGGCAGACTTGCCGCCGCCGAGTGATTTGGCGAGCGCAGTCACGTCCGGCACAACGCCATGGTGCTCGAACGCATAGAACTTTCCTGTGCGGCCGAAACCACACTGCACTTCATCGGCAACCCACAGCACGCCATACTTGTCGCAAAGCTCGCGCAGACGCTGCCAGAAGGCCGTCTCGGCCTGAATGATGCCGCCGCCGCCCTGCACCGTTTCCAGCACGATCACGCCGATTTCCGGATCCGATCTGAAGGCGTTCTCGATCGCGTTGATATCGCCGAACGGCACCTTCACAGTATTGTCGACCAGCTTGAATTCACCGCGATAAAGCGAGCCGTCGGTGATCGACAAGACGCCCTTGGTCTTTCCGTGGAAGGAGTTTTCCGCATAGACGATCTTCGGACGCTTCGGGCCGGCGGCGCGCTCTGCCACCTTGATAGCCGCCTCCATCGCTTCGGAACCGGAGGAGCCGAGGAACACCATGTCCAGCTCGCCCGGCGAGCAGGCGGCAAGATTATGCGCCAGCGCGGTTGCATATTGCGACATGAAGGCGATGGCGATTTCCTGGCGGTTCTCGTCCTGGAACTTCCGCCGCGCATCGAGAATGCGGGGATGGTTGTGGCCCAGCGCCAGCGAGCCAAAACCGCCGAAGAAATCGAGAATCTTGCGACCGTTCTGGTCGTAATAATACATGCCCTCGGCGCGCTCGATCTTCACTTTGTGAAAGCCGAGAAGCTTCATGAAATGAAGCTGGCCGGGGTTGAGATGGCGGGTAAAGAGATCGGTCATCTTCGCCACGTCGAGCGCCTTGGCCTCCTCGACCGACAGAAGCGCAGGCTTGGCGACCGGCTCGCGAGCAGGGTTGGCGGAAATGTCGATCATCGCTTCGTCATCGTGGTTGTTGAGGCTGATTGCATTGGCCATCGTAATTTCCTCTCAAGCTGCCTTGGCGTGGGCGACATTGTCCTGCGAACCGCCGGCAAGTCCCCTGCGATATTCGGAATAGGCGGCGATCAGCATGTCCTCGTCGCGATATTGCGGCACCCAGCCGAGCTCGCGCTCGCCCTTGGATACGTCGAGAACGCACATCTCGTCGGCGATCAGATACTGTTCCGGATCCATGATCGGCATGTTGATCAGGTCGAACAGATCAAGTGTCCGCTTCACCGCCCAGGCGGGCGTGGGCAAAAGGATCGACTTCGAACCGGCATGCTTGACGAGATCGCCCAGCAGTTTCCTTACCGGCGGCGGATTGAGCGAACCGAGATTGTAGACCTCGTTCGGCACGCCGGCGGTAAAGGCCGCATGAGCCGCAGAAGCGCAGTCGAAGACCGAGATGAACTGGTACGGGTTCTTGCCCGAACCGATCATCGGCACCGGCAGATTGTTGTCGATCAGCTTGAACAGCTTGGAGAGGATACCGAGCCGACCGGGACCGATGATCAGGCGCGGGCGGAACAGCGAGATGTTCATGCCGCGCTTGCGCCATTCGACCGCCAGTTCTTCGGTCTTCAGCTTGGAAAGCCCGTATTCACCGAGCGGCGCGACCGGGTGCTCTTCCGTCTGCGGCCAAACAAAGGTGTGGCCGTAGACCATGTCGGTGGTGAAATGGACGAGCGATTTCGCACCCGCCTGGTCCATCGCCTTGATGATGTTCTCGGTGCCATAATAGTTGACCGGGAAGAAGAAATCATGCCGCTTGGCGCGCACCTGCAGGGGCGACAGCATTTTTGCGGAAAGATTGTAGACCATGTCGTCGGCCTTGATGCCGACCCGGGCGATCGAGGCCGGATCGGTCACGTCGACGTTTTCGAAGCGGATCTCTCCATAATGCGGCAGATCGCTCTTGGCGATGTCGGCGACGATGACCTCGTGGCCTGCGGCCTGCAGCCTCGGCGCGAGATGACGCCCTACGAAACCGTCACCGCCGAAAATGATATGTCTCATGGTTTAAATCCCCGTCGTTCTGTCGGTTCTAAATTGGGTTGGTCAGGAATTGGCGCGTTCGATGGATGCCGTCTGGTCCGGTACTTCCCTGTGCCCGCTCTGCGCGATCAGCACCGTGCCAACGCAGATGAAGGCGATGCCGGCGATCTTCATCGCGCCAAGTTCTTCCTTGAACAGCAGCCATGCCAGAACCGCGACAGCGACATACGCGAGGCTGAGGAAGGGATAGGCGAAGGATAGATCAACCTTGGAGAGCACATAGAGATGCGACGCCATCGAGATGACGAAGGTGGCAAGACCAAAAAAGACCCACGGATTGAAGACGATCTGGAAGATCCGCTGGATCATCGTGTCCGCCGAAAAGCTGATCGGGCCGAGCGACAGCATGCCCTGTTTCAAAAGCAGTTGCGCAGCCGCATTGGTCATCACAGTGAAGAGGATGAACGGGATATATTTCATGGGCGTCCTCGTGGGTGATCCGTGGCAAGCGCCGTGCGGCGCCAGAAATCCGAGCAGAAGCTTTCGTCCCGAAGCTTTTCCAATTGCAGCCATTCTGGAAAACCGGCTTTGAACACTTCGGCGCTCATGCGGCTGTCCTTGTAGGGATTGACCCGCCCGCCGGCCTCAAGCGTCATCCGGTCGAGAAGTGTCAGCAACTCAAGTGTCCGCGCGCCATGATTGGGAAAATCCATCGTCAGCGTGTAGCCGGGGCGCGGAAACGACATGAAGCCCGGTGAGGGCACATCGCCGAAACGCTTCAAGACGGTGAGGAAGGACGAAAATCCGGCCTTGCGGCTTGCCTCAAGCATCGCCGGAATGACCGTGCGCCCGGCCTCAAACGGAATCACGCTCTGGTGCTGGTAGAGACCACTCGGCCCATAAAGCCGGTTCCAGTCTCCAACACCGTCAAGCGGATAGAAGAACTTGCCGTAACCGGCCAGATGCGGGGCAGACTTGAGCCTGTTGACGGTAAAATAAGCCGTGTTGAACAGTCCGAGGCTTACTCTGTTGAGTGCCGAGAAAGGCAGCTCGAACGGAACGCTGACCTTCGCCTTCACACCTTCGGTGCGAAAATTGCCATTGTCGGCATGGTTGCCGGCAATCAGCACGCCACGGCCGGCCGATGTGCCGGATGCCAGCTGATCCAGCCAGGCGACGGAATATTCGTTTTCCTCGTCGGCATCGGCGGCAAGATCGAAATAGCCGTCGAGGGTGGAAAAGGCGGTGATCTTTTCGTTGATGTCGAGCGAGCCGACCTTCATCAGCTTCAGCCGTGCAGACAGGATAAGACCCGTCAGGCCAAGCCCGCCGATCGTTGCCGAAAACAGGTCGGTATTTTCTGCGGCGCTGCATTGATAGGTATGACCGTCGGAACGCAGCAGTCGAAAACTTTCCACATGGCAACCGAACGTGCCGCGACGATGATGGTTCTTGCCGTGAACGTCATTGGCGATCGAACCGCCGAGCGTGACGAAACGGGTGCCCGGCGTCACCGGCAGGAAAAATCCGTGAGGAGCGATATGGGCAATGAGCTCTTCCAGCGAAATGCCCGCTTCCGCTTCGACCACGCCTGCCTCGGCATCAAGATTGATCACCGACTTCTGTTGCCGCATCGGCACAAGCGAGCCGGCGTCGTTATGGCAGCTGTCGCCGTAGGACTTGCCGTTTCCAAACGCCAAAAGGTTGGACATTCCGGCTGCGCCGCCGCGCAAGAGGCCAACCGCCTGTTCAAAGGCAATTGCCTGCCGAGAATGGCGATTGATACGGCCGAAACTGTCGAGGCTTGCCTGCATCACAACACACTTGCCGCGATGAAGAGTACGGCACCGGCCGCAATGATCAATTGGCTGCGCCAATCGGTTGCGATGAAGACGACCGGATCGTCGTCCAGCTCCTTGCGGTGGGCAAGGATCCAGATGCGGATGTTGATATAGAGCACCATCGGCACCAGCGGCCAGATCACCCAGGGTTCGCTATAGAGCGCTCGGATGTCCGGGGACTGGATATAGAGGGCGAGAACCATCGCCGCAGCGAAGGCCGACGCCACGCCGCTCTGTGCAACGATGTGAATGTCTTCCGGCCGATAACCGCGACCGGCGATACGGTCTCCCACATCGACCGTCGTGTAGCGTAGCTCGACATAGCGTTTGACCAGAGCCAGCGACAGGAAGAAGAACAGGCCGAAAGCGATGAGCCAGAAGGAAAGCGGCAGGTCGGTCGCCGCTTTGCCACCGAGGATCCGCAGTGCGTAGAGCCCTGCAAGGCAAAGTACGTCGATCAGCAACATCCGCTTCAAGGCCAGCGAATAGGCGGTCGTCACCACCAGGTAGAGAACGATGACTGCCGCGAACTGCACCGGCAGCAGCGAGCATATGGCAGCCGTCGCGACCAGCAGCAGCGCAGAAACCGTAAGACCATAGGGAATGGAGATCGCACCGCTTGCGAAAGGCCGGTTGCGCTTCGTCGGATGCTGCCTATCAAGCGGAAGGTCGAGGATGTCGTTGATGATGTAGATGGCGGAGGCCGAAAAGGAAAATGCCACCATGGCCAGCGTGGTTGCAATGAAGGCCTGCGGCTCGACGACGGTGTGTGCAAGGACCGGAGAGGCAAAAACGAGAAAGTTCTTCAGCCACTGATGCACCCGCAGCATCTTGATATAGGTCTTGATACCCACGTACTTGGCATCGAAACGCATCGAGGCATGGGCTCGCTGATACCGATCCGCGGCAGCATCGGGAGCAACGACGATTGCATTTCTCGCGCTCTGGAATACCGCGATATCTGCACGATCGTTTCCGGCATAGTCGAAACCTTGCGATCCATAGAGTTTCGACAGCAACGCAGCTTTGTTATGCGCAGCAAGGTTGGTCGTTTCGTCCGTGTGATAGACAGCACTGAACAGCCCGAGATGAGCCGCAACGGCTTTGGCAAAAGGCTCCGCAGCTGCCGTCACCAGGATAAGTTCGCGCCCTCGCACCCGCTCTGCGCGCAAATAGGAAACGAAATCTTCGCGGTAGGGCAAATGGCTGGCATCAAGCGTCACGCGACGCGCGATTTCGGTCTTGAGACGTGCCTTGCCCGAAAGCAGCCAGATCGGCAGGAGAAACAGGTATAGGGGGTTTGCTCTTAAAAGCTGGAAAACGCTTTCCCACAACAAATCTGTCGAAATCAGCGTTCCGTCCAGATCAACCGCCAAAGGTATGTCAACGATGTTCTGTAGACGCACATTCATTGTCAAAATGGTCCCTTTGCCGATAGTAGGAACGTCACCGCAACAGGGATGAAATAGCTTGGCGCCTCGTTGAGGCAGGCAGCTTTCCGTTGGCACATGACATCCGCCACAACCAAACATTGCGCTTCAGCTGACCGGAAAATATGCCGCAACCAAGAATCAGCAGTTAATAACATGCAGCCTTGCTTCGCTTTGGAGCGCGTTTTCTCAGTCAATTCCGATTAGGGTTTAGAATTCACTGGAAGGCGTTGCTAATGAAGCGTTACCTCGTTCCCGACAATTGTTCGGAAAAACGCGGTTACATTATCGGCCTTGCGTAACTTTGGCCCGTTTTACAACAACCGGGCCATTCACGGACAGAATTGTCGTAGGTTGAAGCATGGTTTACGATTCCCGCGATCCAGCTTGAACGCGGCTTTGTATTGACCTAAGCGCGACTGACAAAGCCCCCGATCACGTCCATCAGTGGCTTGGCCTTGTAATCGCGGTCCAGCGGCAGAGGACGGTTCGGGCTTCCGTCATCGCGTGTAAACCACATAGGCACCCAGGTATAGCGATCGGTAATACCCCAGGTCAGGATCGCGGTTGGCCGGTTTGCATCAAGAATTGCCTGGAGAAGATCGCTGGCACGGCCGGCGATAACCTCGTCGCGCTGTTTTTCATCAGCAGGCAGGAGATTGTCGATAACATCGAGTTCCGTGACCAGCACATCGACATCCATCGCCTTCAGTTCGGCCACGAAAGCGGAAACGCCTTCCTTGTCGATCTCGTATTGCCCTTTCAGATGCCCCTGGAAACCGACGGCGTGGATCGGCGCGTCGCGATCACGAAGATCGCGAACAACGCGCAAAAGCGCATTCCGCCGGTTCGTGAATTGCTCACCGACACATTCGATATCGTACTCGTTGATCACGAGCTGAACCTTGGGATCGGCTTCCTGAGCCCGGCGAAACGCGGTTTCGATATATCCCTTACCCATGTTTTCCAACCATAGATTGGGCCGCAGATAATCGGAACCACGCGGGTCCTCGGCGATCGCCTCATTGATGACGTCCCAGCTGGGAATCCGCCCCTTATATTGTCCGACAACGGTTCGAACATGTTTGCTCAGCGCTTTTTCGGCAGCCTTTCCGCCGCGAATGGAAGACGTCCATTCGGGCATCGCGGCATACCAGATCAGCGTGTGCCCACGCATCTTCATGCCGTTCTGGTCGGCAAAGGCGAGGAGCTTGTCACCTTCATAAAAATCGAACCGATCCTCCGAAGGCCTCACCGCTTCCCATTTCAGCCCGCCTTCAGGCACTACCAGTTGACAATGATCCACAAGCGCGGTTCGGTACGCGAAGTCGTCCACGAGAGCATCGCCACGCACCGCCGAACCGTAGGCTATCCTGGGCGGTGGCGAAGCATGGGCGACAGGCGCCTGAAGTGCCGTATGTGCCGCAACGGCAAGACTTGCCTGAACGAAATCCCGTCTGCGCATGGACTTTCTCGCCTTGATCGGAGGGTAAGCCGCCATAGTGCGGCCACCGGCAGGTCAAGGGAAGCTAGCTGCCAGGCGTTATGATAATATTACCTTGCCCGACGAGGGTTCTTCACGGCCGGTTAACGTATATCGGTCTCCTGTTGAGATGAACCATGATGTCTCGCGACACGACAGGATCCTTCATTTTGCAGCAAGCAGGAGCAATTTCACAAGGGAGAGCGTTGCCGGCTATGAATGCCGGCCGCGCGACATGGAGCTGTGGTTCCGTGATCCTGCTTTTGCTCTTTTGCTATTTCTGGATCGGCCTCACACCCTTTGCCCATTCGGATGGCAAGGGCGGGCTGCCTTCGACCGGCAACCTCCTGAACCAGATGGTGATCATCGTCCTGTTCACCGTGGCGATTGCAAACCTGTGGCGCAATCCGGGCCGGAGCGCTCTCTTCGGCCCGCATGCGCTGCTGGCCTTGATACTTCTCTGGTTCTGCTTCGTCTCGCTATTGTCCTTCGATCCCGCAACGGCGTTTCGAAGGATCGTTTATGCGTTGCTCGTCTGCGGCTGCGCGAATGCGGCTTTGCTGCTGCCGCGTGACAGCCGTGACTTTGCAAGAGTGCTTGCTACCGGCACGGTCGCGATCCTGCTGCTCAATTATTTCGCCGTGATAGCCACGCCCACCGTCGGCATCCACGGATCGAATGAAGTCGAGGCGGCGCTGGCCGGAGATTGGCGTGGAATTTTCGGCCACAAGAACGCAGCAGCGGCCGGCATGGTCTATCTGGTTCTGTTTGGTCTTTACCTGCGCAAAGCCTCATATCCGCGGCTGGGATCGATTATTGCGATCCTGGCCTTTATTTTTCTTCTTTTCGCTGGAGGCAAGACATCAACTGCGATGCTTCCCGCAGTTCTTTTGCTGGGCTGGCTATTCGAGCATTGCAGACCGCTACGCGGCCTGCTCACGATCGGCCTCGTCATCGCAATGAACGTGATCCTCATCGGGCTTTCAAGTTCACCTGCGACAAGTTCCATACTGGCAAGCCTCGGGATCGACGCGACCTTCACGGGTAGAAGCTCGATCTGGGCTTTCGCTCTTGCCCGCATCTCCGATGCCCCGATCATGGGTTATGGTTTCCAGCTTTTGTGGGGAAGCGAATTCCTGCGCGACATCACGACGGAATCCTGGGCCTACCTCGCCGCGCATTCCCATAACTCATTCCTTGAAACACTTCTGAATGGCGGCTTTCCGGCTCTCATCCTGATGATCCTCTGGCTTCTCATCCTGCCGCTCAGGGATGCGGGCAAGGCCTTTGCCACGCAGAACGATGTGGGCCTGACGCGGCTGTTCCTGCGTATCTGGATCTTTTCGATCCTTCTGGCAGGCCTCGAAAATCTCTTCTTCGTCAACAACGGCCCTTTGTGTTTCACGATGCTCATCGCCGTGTTCGGACTGAGATTGCAGGCCGGCGCAAGCCTCCAGTCCCGGCAGTGATGTGGGCCGCGCCCGTTAGCGCCACGTGATATTAACTGAAAGCCCAACATACATTTGTATTCGCTGATTTCCTTTCGTATTGAACCATCTGGTGATCAGCCTACGGACGCCCTCACAAGCGCGACAACGCCCCGGAGACAAAAGCGTGCAGGACGAAAGCAAAGCTTCGGTAGAAGCCGTCATTTGCATTCCGACCTTTCGCCGGCCGGACGGCGTGGCACGCACGCTTCAATCGCTGCTGGCACAAAAGGGCAACCTGCGTTTCGCAGTCATCGTTGTCGAAAATGATGCCGAGAAACCTGTCGGCGCCGCGGCTGCGCGCGAGACACTCAGCGGTTCCGACATTTCGTCTGCCGTCGTTATTGAACCGCGCCAGGGCAATTGCCATGCGATCAACCGCGCATTCGCAGAAGCACGCGAGCGCTTCCCCGCTGCAGATTACTTCCTGATGATCGATGATGACGAGATCGCAAGTCCCGACTGGCTGGCACATATGGTGTCGACGGCTCGCACGACCGGCGCCAGGATCGTTGGTGGCCCGGTCATCCGGCAATTCGACATACCGGTACCGCAATCCGTCAGCCAGCACCCCCTTTACGGCTTCATCGACGGGCCGACCCGGCAGGTACCGGCCATCCATGGCACAGGCAATTGCCTTATCCACCGCGAGGTCTTCGCACGGATGGAGCCGAACCTGTTCGACGTCGCATTCAACTTCCTCGGCGGCGGCGACATGGAATTCTTCGCCCGTTGCCGCGCCGTCGGCTTCACTTTCTGGTGGTGTGAGGAAGCGGTCATTCACGAGACCGTCGCAGCCGAACGGACGACCCCCAAATGGCTGATGCGCCGTTCCATCCGCACCGGAAGCATCAACTACATTATTGACGGCAAGCAGATGGCAAAACCTGCCGTTACCGCCAGGCTTCAGGCCAAGAATTTCATTTCGCTTGGCCTCAGTTTTTTCAAGGCGATGGGGCTTCTGATCCGGACAAGGCGCCTTCTTCCTGCCAGCCATCCGGTGCTGATGTCGATCGGACGGATCACAGCAAGCTTCGGCTTCCTCCCGGTACCCTACAAGGCCAGTGAAATAAAGGCCGTCGAACGGCACCCGAACCTGAAGGCCGGCAATCACATCGCTGAAAACTGATCTCCAGTTCAGTTCAGTTCAATTCAGGTCATGCCGTGCGTTGTTTTACCGGGTCGGCCTCGGTCTCGGAGGACCGCTCTGGATTTTCGATGGCGTTCTGCGCCGTTAAAAGCGCCCGCCAGGCCAGAATAGCGATCACGATTTCCAGCATGTAGGTAGTCGCTATCACACCACTTACACTGGCGTAATACGCCGCCAGCGCCACAAGTCCGGCACCTGCAATGTTAGAGACATTGAGAATTCGCGCCCGCACATTCTGCAGGCTTGATGCGCCGAGCGCTTCAAATGCGGTAGCGCTGATTGCGATCGGGATCACTGCCCAGCACAGGGCGTGCGTCATCCAGGTTAGCGAAACATATTCGTGGCCGAACAGAACCGGTAGCCACGGCGTGATGATCCAGACGAAGAGACCGGCGCAGATCCCGATTCCGGTCGTCAGAACCAGCATCTGCTTTGCGCGCCCCAGAACCGCGCCTATGCCGCTCAGGGCTGCGGCCGCATAACTGGGGTAGACGATCCGGTTCAGAGCTTCGACCGCCATATAGGAGGCTTCGGTCAATCGACGCGCGATCGAATAGCTACCGACGATTTCAGACCCCGCCACCGCGCTCAGGACGAGAATGTCGGCATTGCTGCGCCCGGCCTTGAAGAAGAACTGGCTGGCGAACATGATGCCGATCGGCACCTCTTCGCGAACGATCCTGAACTTCGGCCGGCCCAATCGGCGTATGGCTATCAGCGCAATGACCGCAACAACCGCATGCGCGCCAAAATTCCAGACCGCCCATTCCGCCACCGTCGTGATATTGAACACGAGGCAGCTGACGACAGCGGCGGCCATGCGCAGCACGGCAAACAGAAATTCGATCCTGTTGGCGACCGAAAAGCGCGAATGGGCGATATAGCTGTTTGTGGCGAGCCAGATGACCTTCAACAGGATGATATTGGTGAAGAGTATCAGCGCCGTGGCGACAAGCGTCGTCAGCAGATGATCTGAGACCGGAAACACCAGCGGGATCGCGATCATCCCGGCGATCACCAGCACCGCGCCCGAAACAAGATTGAGAATATGCACATGCCCGAGCATGTCGGGATAGAAGCCCGGTTCCTGCGCGACACGACGCACCAGCGATTCCTGCGATCCCAGTCCGCAAACCTGAATGCCGAGATTGGTCAGCGCGGTGATCGTCGCATTGAGCGCGAACTGTTCATGACCGAGATGGCGGGCCAGCAGCGCGAAGGTCAAAAGCATGGTGACGCTCGACGCAAGCAGTGCCCCGCTCGATCCGACATAGGATCCGAGATGACGGGCGAACTGCCGGAATTCGTGCCTGGACCTCAATCCCACTCGTTATCTCCAACCGGCGGCCTGATTTCGCCAGGGCCTGCATGCCGGTGCGGCTGTCTATCCACGGATAATCGCACCGGCCAGCACTATGCATGAACGGGATTAACGGAGCCTTAGGTCGAACCTTGGCAGTCTGGGCTCATCTGCCTCCGGAGCCATGATCATCGAATGACCGCCACTGTCAGTCTCGTGACACCAAGCTATTTTCGGGATTTCGAGTCATGCCGTCTCCTGTGTGATTCAATCGATGCTTTCGTTACCGGCTACGATCGGCACTATCTGCTTGTCGCCGATAGCGACCTCGAACTCTTCTCCCAACTCGGCAACGAAAAGCGGCTGGTGCTTCCCGATTCCGTTCTTCTGCCGGGCACGCTGCATGCGCTTCCGGGTTTTCTGAAATGGAAGGGTCGCCAATATTACTGGGCGCCCGGTATCGGACTGCCGGTCTATGGCTGGCACGTGCAGCAATTGCGCAAACTCGCGATGGCGCTTCTGCAATCCTGCGAGCGGGTCATGTGTATCGATTCCGACAACTGCTTCGTGCGTCCCTTCGACGTGGGGAGATTTGCCGGCGATCTGCTTTCGCCCCTTTATGCAGATCTGGGCGGGGTGAACGAAACGCGCCCAAGCCACGTCCTCTGGCAGAAGAATGCCTACCGACTGATGGACACACAGGAACCTCCCCTACCGGGTGACGACTATATCGGCCAGATGATCGTCTGGGATCGGGAAAGTCTGAACACGATCGTCGACAGGATAGAAGCCGTGACCGGCCTCCCCTGGTGGAAGGCGCTCTGCAAGGCCAGGGACTTTTCCGAATACATCCTCTATGGCGTCGGCGTTGCCGGCAATCCGTCCCTGATGGGGCGTCATCGGATCGTCGAACAGAGCCTCTGCGCCACCTATTGGAGCGGGCCGGCGCTGGACGAAGCAGGCATCGGAAAACTGATCGACGCAATGGCCAAGGATCAATACGCCATCGCCATCCAGTCCCACACACGAACCGAGCCATCCCTGATCCGACGTGTCGCCCTGACGCGCAATCTGTGGAGTTAGCCGGAGATTTCCATCGGTCGTGTCTTTGACTGACCGGCGCTCTCGACGCCCTCAAGTTTGCCGATGATTGCATTCCAAAGCGATGCGATCTCGGCATCGATATTCAGCGGAGGCGGCACGCGTCCGATCGCATCACGAATGGCATTTGCCATCGCACCGGCATTTGCATCATGCTGGCAGATGACGATGTTTCCGTTTCGGATCAGGGATTGAAAAAGGGTATGGTGCTCCAGCCCCGCCGGATCGACGGGCGCGTTGGTGACGACGATACGACCGCCCAATGCTGCCGCCAAAACGCTGCCGCGCCGCGCGGTCAAGCCTTCCATAAACCTGTAGCAGAAGATGTCGACTTCGCGGCATGCCGCAAAAACCTCTTCGTCGGTCGAAAGATAGCCCGTCACCATTACCCGGTCACCGAGATCCAGCGCCTCGACACGGGCGCGGAAATCCTCCTCGACATTGTCCATGCCCTTGATGAAGGAGCCGACAAAGGCAACCCCAACATCCTGCCCCTCGTCCACAAGCGCCCGAGCGATTGCGAGAAGTTCCGCGCAGTTCTTTTTGGGATAGATCGAACCGAACTGGCCGATGATCGTCCGTCCGCCGGCACGCAGCGCACGAATGGCAAGTGCCGCCGGACCGGCTTTCTCATGCCCGCTCGGCAAAAGATTGGGGGGGATCGGGATAACGGCGATCGCTTTTTTACCGACGGGATAACGGCTCTCCAGCCATTCCCGCCGGACCTCCGGAGCTGAAAAGAGAATGGCGTCGGCGAGCAGGATAACCGGCCAGAGGATCAGCCGCCGTTTCCAGTCGAGGCTCGCCCATTCATGCAAAATGACGATCACCCGCTTACGCTTCAGTTTTGCCAGTGCTGCCGTGGCGAACGGCTCCACCAGCCGCCTTTTCCATGCAACGATGGGAAAGTTGAAAACGATTGCATCAGCTTCCGCCAGACGCTCCGACAAACGGCGAAAATTCCCGTCCATAACATCGCTGGAAGCGCGTGAACCAAGCTGGATGGCCAGGTTTCGGGTAAATGCCTCCACCCCGCACACGGTCGTTGCATCGGATCTAAGCACGAGATAGCGCGTCAATGTCGGCGATCCATCCAAATCGGGAAATTGCTCCAACCAGAACCGATAAATCTTAAACTTTTACGCCTAGTGTGAGGAACTATGTACCAATAACCGGTCCGTAGCGCGTTCTTCTGAGGCATGGTTTACCGCTTATTAGCGTAGATAGAGTTTCATTGGCCGCGAAAGGCAGGTCCGGCCCCATGTATGCCATGTTAAGACCACCCAAGTTTCTTCGGCGCGACGCAGATTCGAACAAGGCTCGCGATGACGAGGCTTACCATGTGCCTGCGCCTGGCCCGCGCTCCTTGCTTTCCTATCTTGGACCGAACGAAGAACCGCAGGCCGTCTCATCGCCGGCAATGCCCACGCCACAGCCGATGTCGCCATCGATAACATGGCCGGAAATCAGCACCGGAATGGTTATCGGCTGGCTCTGGGCCGGAAAATGGCTCGTTCTCCTGTGCATCATCCTCGGCGCTCTGGCGGGATATGGCTTTGGCAATTTCTCCAAAGCCAAATTCACCGTCGGCTCGCAGATCTTCATCGATCCGACCAATCTCAGGGTCATGAACGATGATATCTACGCTTCCAACAACCAGCTCGACATGCAGATCTATGATGTCGAAAGCAAGCTGCGGATACTGACTTCGGCAAACGTGCTCAACAGCGTCATCGATGCGCTTCATCTCGATCAGGATCCGGAATTCGGCGATACGAAATCCCCTGATGCGCAATCCGGCCGGCTGGACGCGCTGCGTTCGCTTGAAAAGCATGTCCTGGCAAAGCGCGAAGAAAACTCTTTCGTCGTTAATCTCGATGTCTGGAGCCAATCGGCACCCAAGGCGCTGGAAATCGCAAATTCGATCATTACCAACTTCCAGGACGAGTTGGTCAAAGCGCAAGCAGACGGCGCAGGCAGGGCCGCGACTGAGCTAACCGGCCGTCTCGATGCCCTGAAGAGTGAGGTCTCCAAAGCGGATGAAGCAGTCCAGCAGTTCAAACGCGAACACAATATCCTTTCAAGCTCCGGCGAGCTCGTAAGCAGCATCGTCGCCAACCAGACCAACACCCAGCTCGTTGACGCCCAGGCCCGGGTCATTCGCGCTCGCAGCCGCTATCAGGAGCTTTCAACAGGAAGTCCGGACAATCGCTTGGACAGCGCATCGATCGAGTCGCAGACGATGACCGCGCTGCGCACACAATATGCAGCGGCCAAGCGGGAACTCGACGCGCAATCTGCAGTCTTTGGTGCGAGGCATCCGAGAATCTCGGCAATGCGGCCGCAGTTGGATGCCATCCAGGCTCAGATAACCGCCGAGCAGAACCGCATCCTCACGGCAGCCAGATCGGAACTGGCTCAGGCTGAAGCCGCCCTGATGGCACAGCAAAATCAGGCGAATACCATGAAGTCAGTTGTCTTCGGTGACAATGACGCTCTCGTTCAACTTCGTCAGCTCGAGCGCGAGGCGGAATCCAAGTCAACGATCTATCAGGCGTTCATGGCGCGTGCCAAGGAGATTGCCGAACGCCAGCAGATCAATACCACGAATGTCAGGGTGATCTCGCCTCCAACCATACCAAAAACCCGCAGCTATCCGCCCCGCACGCTTTATCTGACTGCAGGCGGCATGTTTGGCGGGTTTGTGCTGGGTTGCATGGCTGCCATGATCCTCGGCCTGGCGATGCTGATATTCAGGCAATCCGGGGAAGAGCGCCGGGCCTGAGCCGGTTCGTCGGCCAGGCGCTCGACGGGGTCGATGAGAGCGACCCAATCAGCAGCCGATACACCGCACACCTGAAGCAGAAATGAAAAAGGCGCCCAGAGGACGCCGTCTCAAATCGCGTAGACCATGTCAAACCGTCAGCGAATGCTATCGCGAATAACGCAGCAACGCATAAACCGCAACGGGATTTGTCAGCATGTATCGGAGTGTCAGTCGCCTCGGCTCGTTATACATCCGATAGGCCCATTCCAGTCCCCGGCGTTGCATCCACATCGGCGCGCGCGGATTTTTGCCCGAGAGAAAATCGAATAACCCGCCAGATGTCTTGATCACACCGACGCCACGCAGCTTTTCCAGATTACGGCTGACGAATTTCTGTTCGAATGGAAAACCAAGGCCGATCCAGAGGATATCTGGGCGCTTGGCGCGGATATCCGCAACGACGTCTTCCTCTTCTTCCGGGCTAAAATAGCCATTGCGGCGCCCGACGAAGCGAAGGCGCGGATAGAGCTTCCGCATCGCGGCGACAGCCTTGGAATTGACCTCTTCACTTGCGCCTAGAAAATAAAAGCTAACGCTCTCATCCTGCGCCCGTTCGGCCACCGCATGTACAAGGTCGGTCGTCGCTACCCGTTCAGGCAGCGGTGTCTCGCAGAGAAGTTTCGAGCAATGAACCATCGGCATGCCGTCAGCATGGATCTGGTCTGCCTCCAGCATAAGCTGCATGAATTCGCGGTCACGAACGCACATGGCCAGAACCTGGCCGTTTGCTGAGGTCGAATAGAAGGGAAGATTATTCTGGCCTCGCGCGCGAAGCGCTTGTTCTATGAAGCCGGTCGCAGCCTGCTCCATAGTCGAACGCACGATAGGCAGCCCGCCCAGCATCACCTGGGGCCAGTCAGCCATCCTAGAGACATTTATGTCGTGCGCTTCAAGGGCCATAGAGAGCAAAGCAAAACATCCGCTGCGTTGTAAAGACGTCCTGTCTTCCATCCCATAGAACACAACACCGGCGTGCCATTCAAATACAAATGAAGGAAATGGTTACGATATATTTCCAGACATCCATTTAATACTTAAGTGAATTTTATTAAAATTGTATCATTCATAATAAGGACGGATTAAACCAGCTCCTGCGATCCTAATTGCGTTCATCCGCCTGATCACAACTCGCGGGACAGGCTACCCTGAGGGGATACGATCTCAGGTTACGACCACGACGCTCAACCCTGGTTTGCAGTACCTCACGAATCACTTATATATCTAGCGAATCTAAGTGCTTGGGAGAGTTTCTCCAGCCAATGGTGTCGCGTAGGCCGGTTCAGCTTTCGATTGTCGGTCTATGGAGACTAGATGCGTTCAGGTCGCACCATCAAACTTGGCCTCGTGATAACTGCGGCCGTCATCCAGACGGCCTGCAGCCAGACACCTGACAAGACTGCCGCCCAGAGACAGCAGGCCGCAAAAACGCAGATGCTTGCAGGATCAACGCTTCCCCCCTCGCCCGAAGTGACTGGATCGATAGCCAAGCCGGTACCGGTCACCGATATCGAGACTGCCGTGCGCCGGGTTGTCAGCTGGCATCCCTCGATCCAGGAGGCGGCCGGACGTATCAGGCAACAAAACGAGCTGATCGCGGACGCAAGATCGGGATATCTGCCGTCCATAGGAGGAGGGATCGACCTCGCCGCACAGAAAGGCGACAGCGGAGACTGGTCGCCGAGGTTTAATGCCACCGCCAGCCAGATGATCTACGACTTCGGAAAAGTGTCAGGTCGAGTCGAAGCGGAATCCGCCATATCCGGCGTCCGCCGGGCAGAATTTCTGGCCACTGTCGACGATATGATCCGGGAAACCGTACTTGCTTCCGTGGAGGTCATGCGCAACGCCAGGCTGGCCGCGATCGCCAGAGAACAGGTCCAGGACGTTTCTGCCATCGCTGAATTGGTAACCGCCAGAACCGATCGTGGCGCCAGCACGCGATCGGACAAGCTTCAGGCACAGGCCCGCATCCAGGCTGCACAGTCCACGGCGCTTGAGATCAACGCAGAAAAGCAGCGCTGGGAAGGCTCCCTGAACTCGCTTCTCGGCCAGATAAACGATGTGCGCCTGCGCCCGTCTTTCCCCTCCACCCTCAACAAGGCCTGCGCCGGTCCCGAACCGGCCTGGGAAACCGTTCCGACCGTCATCGCCGCCAAATCCCGCAAGCGGGAAGCCGATGCGCGCGTCAAGCTTGCACGCGCCGACATGCTTCCGACAATAGCATTGGAAGGTACGACCCGGATGAAGACTTGGGGTGGCGGCGACACTGATTACATGGTCGGCGTGACTATCAAGAGCGATCTCTATAACGGCAGCTCTTTCAGGGCCCGCCAGAACGCCGCCCGCTACGGTGCACAGGCAACAGAAGCAGCCATTGCGGTTGGAAAATACGACGCCCAGAGATCATGGATCCAATCGGCCTCTCAGGTAGGCAGCCTCAGCACATTGTTGAAGTCGCTCGGATCGCGGCAGACGATGATGCGTGAAACGCGAGATTTGTACCAGAAACAGTTCCTCGACCTCGGCACTCGAACCTTGCTCGACGTGCTTAACGCCGATCAGGAACTGCATGCCGCCCGTTTCGACGAGATCAACACCCGGTTCGATCTCTACAAGCTGAACGTCGAATGTGCCTATGCGGCTGGCAGGCTTCGCGACGCTTTTGGACTATCCTCGCCCTCCCCGGAACAAATCTCGGCAGACGCTCAGAAAGTACCGCTGCGCGCACCTCGAACCTGACTTGAATCTCACATTTTTCACAACTGCGTGACAAATGCATACCGAGATGATGCGTCCCCAAGCGCTGTCCGTCGCGTCACGGCACAGCCTCGCTTCATTTCAGGTCGCCCGTTTACCCTTCCTTAAGCCACAAAGACAAACATAAGCGATATCTAATTGAAGATTGCATGAATTACAGCAACTTCATTCTGGTGTGCTGCTAACGACATCCAACGAGCCGCGTCTGCCTGAACGGTGACGAGGAACGGGAGAACTCGCCTAGAAGGCGGGGGGCGGCGCACTGGAAAGGGCATGATGCCCGGCACCTCACAGGGAGAGTCAGATGGTCGCTGTAATACTGGATAAGGCAAGTGGGCAAACAACCACTGTAAACGACAACGATATCGTCCTTTCCAAGCCAAGCACAGTCAAACTCTCCTTATCTCCCGATCAGATCACGGCCACCACACGCTCCGGCAACGATCTTATCATCGACGTCCGCAATGGAGCCGACATCCGTATCGAGAATTTCTATACGGGCGACGGCGCCGAACGTAGCGAACTCGTGCTTGAAGATTCCGCCGGCAATGTCTGGCAGGGCGAATATACCGACGAACTCGCCAATTTCGAGTTTGTCGAAGGTGCCCCGATCGACCAGCTGGCGGGTGCAGCGGCCGGTACTGGCGGCGGGGCTTCGGTGCTTGGCCTTGCAGCAGCACTCGGGCTCGGAGCTGCAGCAATTGGCGTCGGCGCCAGCTCTGGCGGCGGGAACTCCGATGATAGCGATTCCGACGCAGATTCGGATGCGGATGCCGACGCGGATGCAGATGCAGATGCTGACGCCGATGCGGATGCGGATGCCGATGCGGATGCCGACTCGGACTCCGATTCAGATACCGAGGCACCAGAACCTCCGACCAATCTTTCCGTCAACGATGCCGGCACGACCCTGACCGGTCGCGGGGAACCGGGGGCGGAAGTCACCGTGACGAATGCCGCCGGTGTTGTTGTCGGCACCGGCATCGTCGGTGCAAACGGCTCGTTCAGCATCACTCTTGATCCCGCCCAGATCGATGGCGGCGAGTTGAGCGTCGTGCTGGAAGATGCGAGCGGAAACGTCTCCGATCCCGGAACCGCATTATCCCCGGATTTGGTTGCACCCGACGCGCCGACCAACCTTGCGATAGGCGACGGTGGCACAGTTTTGACAGGCAGGGGAGAGCCGGGAGCGACTGTAACGGTCCGAGATGCCAATGGCGTAACCGTTGGTACTGGAACCGTGGGAGCGAACGGCACTTTCACGATAGACCTCGATCCGACACAGGACAATGGAGGAGAGCTTGAGGTTGTTCTCAAGGATGCAGCCGGCAATGCCTCGGAACCCGGCACGGTCGACGTCGACGATATCCAGGCACCGCCGCCGCCGACCAATCTCGGTGTAAATGACGACGGCACGGTGCTCTCCGGGCGCGGCGAACCGGGCGCGACGGTAACCGTGACCAACGCGGCCGGTGAAGACGTCGGCACCGGCACGGTCGCCGCCGACGGCACATTTGCAATCGACCTAGACCCGGCCCAGTTCGACGGTGGCGAGCTGGAGGTCGTGTTAACAGATGCCGCAGGCAATGCGTCCACCCCGGGCACGGTGCTTGCGCCGGATCCCGACGCGCCCCCTGCCCCGACGGATCTGGATGTAAACGCCTCGGGGACAGTTATGACCGGTGACGGACAGGCGGGGGCTCAGATCAGGGTTACCAATGCCGCCGGCCAGGTCGTCGGCACTGCGATCGTTGCCAATGACGGGACCTTCTCAGTCACGCTTGCGCCGGCCCAGATCGACGGCGGCGAGCTGCGTGTGGTCCAGAGCGACGCCAACGGCACGTCGCAGCCCGGCCTAACGTCGGCTCCCGACCTGATCGACCCGGCGGCCCCCACCAATCTGGATGTCAACGACGCGGGCACTACGCTCACCGGCCGCGGCGAACCCGGAACGGCGGTCACCGTCACCAATGCAGCAGGCGACGAGATCGGCACTGCGACGGTGCGCCCGAATGGCACGTTCACCGTCACGCTTGCCCCGGCACAGACAGATGGTGGCACGCTCGAAGTCACACTGACGGATACGGCCGGCAACACATCCCTACCGGGAACGACCGACGCACCGGATCTGACCGGCCCTTCCGCCCCGAGCAATTTGAGTATCAGCGATGACGGCACGGTACTGACGGGACGCGGAGAGCCCGGTGCGAAGATAACTGTGACGGATGCGGATGGTGTCGTGGTCGGCACTGTAACTGTCGGCGCGACCGGCAATTTCAGTATTCCGCTTAACCCCGCCCAGACAGACGGTCGCGACCTGCAGGTCGTTGCCGAAGACACTTCAGGAAATGACTCCGCGCCAGCTATCATAGCCTCCCCGGATCTTGTCGCACCCGAGGCACCGACATCTCTCGACGTCAATGACGCCGGAACAATCCTCACCGGCCGCGGCGAGCCGGGAGCGACAGTGACAGTTCGCGATGCAAGCGGCGTGATCGTTGGAACCGGCACAGTTGCCGGCAACGGCGGCTTTACGATCAATCTTGATCCCACCCAGAATAATGGTGGCGAACTGAAGGTCGTGCAGCAGGATGCCGCAGGCAACGTCTCGGATCCAGCAACGGTAACGCTGGAGGATGACCAATCCCCGGCATCACCCGCCAATCTGGCAGTGAGCGACAGCGGAATGGTTCTGACAGGCCGAGGCGAGCCCGGAACCAAGGTCACGGTCACCAATGCGGCTGGCGATGTGATTGGCGAAGATACCGTCGACCCGGACGGCACGTTCAGTGTCGATCTCGATCCGGCCCAGCTGGACGGCGGCGAGCTGGATGTCGTTTTGACGGATGCAGCAGGAAACGCTTCCGCGCCCGGCACCGTGCTGGCACCGGATCCCGATGCACCGCCAGCACCGACGGACGTGGACATCAATGGTACCGGCACGATACTCACCGGCGAGGGGCAACCCGGTGCAACGGTGAGGGTTACCAACGCAGTCGGCACGACGATCGGCACCGGAACCGTTCAGGGGGATGGCAGTTTCTCCATTACCCTCACCCCCGCACAGATCGATGGCGGCGAAGTGAGAGTGACGCAGACGGATGCCAACGGCACCTCGCAGCCGGCGCTGACGCTTTCCCCCGATCTGATAGATCCCGCGGCCGCGACCAACCTTGCTGTCAACGACGCCGGAACCACGCTGACCGGCCGCGGCGAACCTGGCACGACCGTCACCGTAACCAACGCGGCCGGGCAGGAAATAGGCACAGGAACGGTGAACGGCAACGGCACATTCACCATCACGCTCGCCCCGGCACAGACCGATGGCGGCGATCTGACCGTCATTCTCGAAGATGGCGGTGAAAACCTGTCACCACCAGCAACGGTGACCACTCCCGACCTCGTTGCTCCGGAGGCACCGACCGGTGTGACAGTCAGCGGCGATGGCAGCCAGCTTTCCGGTCAGGGTGAAGCGGGAGCGACAGTAACCGTGAGAGATGCCAATGGAGTTATCATCGGCACAGGCGCGGCGGGCAGCGATGGCAGCTTCACCATCGACCTAACCCCCACCCAGGACAATGGCGGCCTGGTAACGGTTGTGCAGCAGGATGCTGCCGGCAATACGTCGCCGATAGTGACGGCAACCTCGCCGGATACAACCGGACCGGATCCCGCCTCGGACCTCGACGTCAATGCCGCCGGTACAGTCATAACCGGCCGCGGAGAACCGGGCGCTACCGTTACCATCACCAACGAGGCCGGAGATCCGGTTGGAACAGGCACGGTCGGGCCGAATGGCACATTCAGTATCGGGCTGACCCCGCCGCAAACGGATGGCGGCAATCTTGAGGTCATACTGACGGATGCTCAGGGCAACACGTCCGACCCGAGCCTTGCACCATCACCCGATCTCGTTGGCCCCGATGCGCCGACCGGCATTACTGTCGGCAATGGAGGCACGACACTGACGGGCCAGGGCGAAGCCGGCGCCACCGTCACAGTTACCAATGAAGCCGGAGATGTGGTCGGTACGGGCATAGTCGGGCCAACAGGCGCGATAAGCATCCCACTCAATCCTGCACAATCGGATGGCGGGGACCTGACTGTGGTCCTGACCGACGGCGACGGAAATGCATCGGATCCCGTCACCGTGACCGCACCGGACATCACCGAACCAGACCAGCCCGGAAATCTCGCCGTGAATGGCGCAGGTACGGTCCTGACCGGTTCAGGTGAAATCGGCACGACGGTAACGGTAACCAACGCAGCCGGCGATACGGTCGGCACCGGCACGATCGGTCCTGATGGAACGTTCACGATCGGTCTCAGCCCCGCCCAGATCGATGGCGGAGACCTGACCGTGGTCCTGACTGACGGAAGCGGTAACATCTCCGATCCGGGTACCGTCCCGACCACCGATGCGACGCCGCCTGCGGCACCGAGCGGCCTCAACGTCGAGGCAGGCGGTACGGTCCTGAACGGTACCGGCGAACCCGGCGCCACCGTGATCGTCACCAATGCCGCCGGCCAGCAGGTCGGCTCGGCAGAGGTCGGCACGGACGGTTCCTTCAGCGTGCCCCTCAGCCCGGCGCAGATCGACGGCGGCAATCTGCAGGTCGTCCTGACAGATGATGAAGGCAATTCATCGGCCCCGGGCGTCATCACCTCCGTCGATGAGACACCACCCGCCTTGCCGACCAATCTCAGCGTCAGCGCGGACGGAACACAGATCACCGGCCGCGGCGAGGTCGGATCGACAGTCACGGTGACCAACGGAACGGATGAGTGGACCGGTACGGTCGGCGCCAACGGCACCTTCACCATTCCGCTTTCACCGGCGCAGAATGACGGTTCCGGACTTGAGGTCACCCTGACGGATGGTTTCAACAACGAGACCGATCCCGTCCCTGTCGCCACACCGGACCTGACGCCCCCCGGCGCCCCGACCGGACTGGAGGCAAGCCCCGACAGAACCGAGCTTTTCGGCGAGGGTGAGCCCGGCGCCATAGTCAGGGTGACCGATGCGGAAGGCATTGTCGTCGGGAGCGGCGTTGTGGGGAGCGGTGGTACGTTCCTGATCGACCTCGACCCACCCCAGACCGACACGGGCGAATTGAACGTCACCTTGACCGACGATGCCGGAAACACATCGCCCACGACGACCCTGCCGATCACCGACATTCAGCCTCCCGCGCCCCCGACCGAACTGGTTGTCAGCGACGACGGACTGACACTGACGGGTGTTGGCGAGCCGAACACCGAAGTGACCGTCCGGAATGCCGGCGGCACAATCATCGGCACCGGCACAGTCGATACGGACGGAACATTCAGCGTCCCGCTCGCGCCTGCCCAGATCAATGGTGAAGCCCTGCAGGTGGTTCTTGAAGATACCGCCGGCAACATATCGGATCCCGCAGCCGTACAGGCCCCCGATCCCGATGCACCACCCGCGCCGACCGGACTGGCTGTCGATGCTCTGGGAGAGACCCTTACCGGTTCCGGCCTAACTGGTACGACTGTCACGGTCCGCAACGCCTCCGGTGAGATCGTCGGCACGGGTACGGTCGTCGGCGGTACATTCAGTGTCGATCTCGACCCACCCCAGACGGACGGCGGCAATCTGCAGGTCACCTTGACCGGCACCGGAGGCATCTCTCAACCGGGGACCGTCCCCACGCCTGATCTCGATGCGCCGGAGACCCCGACCAATCTCAACGTCAACGCCACCGGCACGATCGTCAGCGGCAAGGGCGAGCCGGGTGCAGCGGTAACCATCAGAGATGCGGATGATAACATTGTCGGAACCGGCACTGTCGGTACCAACGGCAATTTCTCCATCACCCTGACCACCCCAAAGACCGACGGTGGATCACTCAGCGTCGTCCTGACCGACACTGCCGGCAATGAGTCCGGTCCGGGCACGGCCACAACGCCGGACCTCACACCGCCCGACGCACCGACCAATCTGGTCGTCACTCCAAACGGCGCACAACTCACGGGTAGTGGTGAAGCGGGTGCGGCCGTCACCGTGACAACGGCAGAAGGCGTTGTCGTCGGCACCGGCACCGTTGGCGCAGGCGGCACGTTCACGATTACGCTCAACCCGCCCCAGGCGGACGGTGCCGAACTGGATGTCGTTCTGAGGGATGCCGCCGGCAATGTCTCTGTCCCCGGAACCGCTTCGACGACGGACACGACAGCGCCGGATGCTCCAACCAACCTTGTTCTCGACGATGATGGCATCGTGCTGACGGGTGAAGGCGAACCCGGCGCGGACATCTCGGTCACCAATGCCGCCGGTACTGTCGTCGGCACGGGAACAGTCGATCCGGACGGCACTTTCAGCATCGCGCTCAACCCGGCTCAGGCCGATGGTGGTGACCTGAACGTCACCCTGACAGACGATGCCGGCAACGAGTCCGATCCGGGCACCGTCGCTTCGCCGGACCTGACCGGACCCGAACCACCGACCAGCCTCGTCGTCAACAGTTCGGGCACGCTGATCGGCGGCGGCGGTGAACCGGGCTCCACGGTCACCGTCACCAATGCCGCAGGCCAGGTCGTCGGCACCGGCACGGTCGCACCGGACGGCACGTTCAGCATCGGCCTTTCACCCTCGCAGGTGAATGGCGGTGAACTTGATGTCGTATTGACGGATAGCGCCGGAAACCCGTCCGACGTGGCCTCGGTCAACTCTCCGGACCTGCTTGCGCCGGCTGCTCCGACCAATGTCGATGTAAACGGCACCGGCACCGTTCTGACCGGCAATGGCGAAGTCGGGGCCGCGGTTCGGGTAACCAATGCCGATGGTATCGTCGTCGGGACCGGAACCGTGCTCCCTGGCGGTACATTCATCATAACGCTTAACCCGACACAGGCCGATGGCCGGGACCTGACTGTGGTTCTGACCGACACGGCCGGAAACGTGTCACCGTCGGTCGTCACCGACACACCAGACCTGCTCCCCCCTGACCCGCCGGAAGATCTGGCTGTCAGCCCGGCCGGCAACGAGTTGACCGGCACCGGCGAACCGGGCGCCACCATCACGGTTACCGGCACCGGCGGTGCGGTTATCGGCACAGGAACGGTCGCCGCCAACGGCACGTTCAGCGTTGGCCTCTCGCCCGCGCAGGTAAACGGCCAGGAACTCGAGGTCGTGCAACGGGATGCTGCAGGCAATATCTCCGATTCGGCCACGACCACAGCCCCCGGCGTGGATTTCGCCCTGACCAACGCGGCCGACACCGCCATTCTCGACCAGACGATCACCCGCCAGAACGAATCGACGCCATCCGCGGCCAGTTCCACTGTCACGGCGCTGCTTTCGCTTACCCTCACCAGCCTGCTGAACGTCAACCTGGGTTCGGCCACTAACCCGGTCGTCAACTTCAATCTCTCGGGCAGCACAAATTCGGTGGATCTCGATCTGCGGATCGGCGGGCTCGTTAATGTCGGCGTGCTCAGCAACTATTCGGTGATCATCGAGCGCTGGAACGGTACCGCATGGGTGCGGGGAGCCTATGGCACCGACGATGTCAATAATGGCATTCTGCAGCTGAACCTGCTTGGCGCGCCCACCGGCGAGATCACTCTGACCGACCTCGATGCCGGTCAGTATCGCGCCACGCTCGTCCCCAATCCCGGCATCACGCTCGGCATTGGAACGCTCCGCGAAATCTCCGTTACCGCAACCGATCAGGTCGAGAATGTCCAGATCACCGTGGGAGAAAGGGCGGACGGTAACTTCATCGACGCCGCGGCCACCGGCAATACGGATGATCTTCGCATCGGTGAGGTCGAGTTCAACGGCGTGACCCATGCTCTGGTCAACGGTACGGTGACGGTGGAAGGGGCGTTCGGTACTCTCGTGTTCAGCGCCGACGGCAGTTATATCTACACCCCTCACACCAATGCCACGGCCGGCGGAACCGATAACTTCACCGTTGTCGTCGTCGATCCCGTGACCGGAAACGAACTGTCTTCCGATCTCACCATCGATGTCGAGGTTCAGGATACCAGCGCCATTACCATGGCATCGGCATCGGCATCGGATGACATGACGGGCTTCGCCCTTGCCGACGATGGCAGCGGCGGTGATGTGGCTGACAGCCCCGACACCAACGCCAGAATGGCGGCGGACGGCGACACCTCATCCGATAGCTCCGATGCGCAAGATACCGATCCGTCCACCGCCGATGAGCCGCAGCCGGTCGAAGCATCCCTGAATACGGATGATGGCCTGAGCCTGCTTGTTCAGGGCGGCGAGGAAGTCGATCTGAGTGCGCTCGACAGCCTGACCGGCGACACCTCGGTCTCCGTCGATACAGGCGACGGTTCGGGCGTCGACGTGTCGGCCAATGTCGATCTATCGAATACAGTCGATGCTGTTCTGGATCTGGTGGAGACCCCACCGCTCGATCCGTTCGAACCGCTGAGCCAGGACGATGATCTTGCGACACCAAGGCTGCCGGTGGTCTAGCGCGGAGGAGATGAGCTGATGGATGCCAGACAGGCTCCTTCCGAAAGGATGCAGGCAACGACAGGGGAAAGGGCAGCTGCCCTTCCCCCACCTAACCCCGAAACGAATGATCAGAAAAAGACCGAGGCAAATGCAGCCTCGCTGAGCCATGCAAAGGATTGGATCGAGATCATGGGGCTGCTGGCGCAGCACTATGGCATCGCCCATTCCAAATTTGCCACGAACTACATCTCAATCATGCAGGAGGCAGCGCCTCCCGTTCATCGGATAGGCAAGCTGGCACGGCGTTTCGGTCTCGATGCAAAGCCGGTCGAGCCGCTGGCCAAAGGCATTACGGCTCGCCGCCTGCCAATGCTGATCGAACTCAGCTACGGCGATATCGGGCTGATAACCGAGATCAACCGGGACGAGGTGAAGATCACCTTTGCCGGCGATAACGGTCACTGGACCTGGATCCCGCTTTCCGAGATCGATGGCCACATCACCCATCTTCTGATCGCCCGCGATGCGCGGAACCGACCCGACGAGCGCATTGATGCCTATATCGCGCCCGACACGCATGGCTGGTTCCGCAAGCTCGCGCTCAGCGATCTTCGCCCCTACAGCTACGTTCTCCTCGCATCCTTCGTTGCCAACGCTCTCTCCATCGCCGGCGTCATCTTCTCGATGCAGGTCTATGACCGGGTCGTGCCCGCCAATTCCATGAGCACACTCGTCGTCCTGTTCATCGGCGTCGGCGTGGCGGTCGTCTTCGACTTCATCATGCGCAAGGTCAGGACGGCCATTATAGACATCGTCGGCAAGCGCGCGGATATCCGCATCTCCGATGTCGTTTTCGGCCATGCGCTGCGGGTGAAAAACCAGAACCGGCCCAAGGCGACCGGCACCTTCATCGCCCAGTTACGGGAACTCGAACAGGTCCGCGAAATGCTGACCTCGACGACGGTCTCCGCCATCGCCGACCTGCCCTTCTTTCTCCTCTTCCTCGGTCTGTTCGCCTATATCGGCGGCTGGCTTGCCGTCATTCCGGCGGCAGCACTGCTCATCATGGTCGCGCCCGGCCTGCTGGCGCAGGGCAAGCTGAAGCGCAATGCCAGCCTTGCCATGCGCGAATCCTCGCTTCGCAATGCCATGCTGGTCGAATCCATCCAGGGCATCGAGGATATCAAGGCGCTGCAGGCTGAAAGCGTGTTCCAGCAGAAATGGAACACGTTCAATTCCGCAAGCGCCGATGCGCAGGTAAAACTTCGCTCCATCACCAGCACGCTGACAAGCTGGGGACATGGCGTCCAGACCAGCGTCTTTGCCGTCATCGTCTTCTGCGGTGCGCCTATGGTGATGGCGGGCGACCTGAGCACCGGTTCGCTTGTCGCCTGCTCCATTTTGGGCTCGCGCATGATGGCGCCGATGGCGCAGCTGACCCAGGTTCTCGGCCGCCTGCAGCATGCCAAGATCGGCCTGTCGAGCCTCAACACTATCATGAAGATGCCGGTCGACCATCCGCCGGCGGAAGCGAGGCTTTCGGTCGGTTCGCTGCTAGGCGAATATCACTTCCGCGGCGCCGTCTATTATTACGGCGAACCGGCTGGCCGGCCGGCGCTGTCACTTGCGGATTTCTCGACCGAGGCCGGTGACACGATCGCCCTTCTCGGCAAGAACGGCGCGGGAAAATCCACCCTGCTGCAGGCGCTTTCCGGCCAGCTGCAACCCCATACAGGCGAGGCGCTGATCGATACCTTGGCGATCGACCAGATCGACCCGTCCGACCTGCGCCGGGAAGTCGGCCTGATCACCCAGAATTCCCGCCTGTTCCATGGCTCGATCCGCGAAAACGTGCTGATGGGCGCCCAGAACGCCTCACAACAGGCGATGCTGGAGGCGCTGCAGATGACCGGCGCAGATGAGTTCATCCGCATGCTTCCGAAGGGCATCGATCACCTGATCGACGAAGGTGGGCGCGGTCTTTCCGGCGGCCAGCAGCAGGCCCTGCTTCTGTCGCGGCTGCTGATCCGCAACCCGTCTGTCGTGCTGCTCGACGAACCGACGGCATCCATGGATGAGGCTACCGAAAAGCTGTTCATCCAGCGTTTCTCCGCCTGGGCGAAAAACAAGACGGTGATTATCGCCACCCACCGGATGCGTGTGCTGGATCTGGTCGAGCGCGTTGTCGCGCTAGACGGTGGCCGCATCGTGCTCGATGCCGATAAGGAAGAAGCCCTGCGGGTCCTCAAAGGCGAAAAGCCGGCCCAGCAGTTGCGCAGCGTCAAGGGAGCGAACTAGCCATGGCCATGTCATTCCCCCGCCTCGTCGAAGAGAGCTGGCAATATGGCGGCGAGGACGAGGTACGGCTGTCCGGAGCAAAGACCGTCATCAAGGTCATGGCCCTCCTTATCGTCGTCGTTCTCATATGGGCGCACTTCGCCATTCTCGACGAGGTCTCGACCGGTGACGGCAAGGTCGTGCCGATCAGCAAGGAACAGGTCATCCAGTCGCTGGAAGGCGGCATCGTCTCGAAGCTGATGGTGCAGGAAAACCAGGTCGTCGAACGCGGGCAGCTGATTGCCCAGTTCGATCCGACGATCACCGAATCCGGCGTCGGAGAATCCGCTGCCACATACCGGGCTGCATTGGCGAGTTCGGCCAGGCTGACGGCGGAAGTCAACCAGACCCCCCTCACCTTTCCGGATGAACTGACCGCTTATCCCGAGCTGGTCGCCTCGGAGACCAGGCTCTATGAAGCCCGCCAGCATAATCTGAAAGAGACGCTGCAATGGATCGATGAATCACTCGCACTCTCCCGTCAGGAACTGGCGGTCAATGAAGACCTGTCGAAGATAGGCGCTGCCAGCAGTGTCGAGATCATCCGCCTGAAGCGCGAACGGGCAGAACTGGAACTCAAGAAGGTCGAGACCAGCACCCAATATATAGTAGAGGCCCGCGAACAGCTGGCCAAGGCCAATGCCGAGGTAAGCTCGCTCATTTCCATCATCAAGGGCCGTTCGGACAGCCTCGCCCGCCTTACTCTTCGCTCACCGGTGCGCGGCATCGTCAAGAATATCGAGGTTTCCACCATCGGCGGTGTCGTGCCGCCGAATGGCAAGCTGATGGATATCATCCCGCTCGGCGACCAGCTGATGATCGAGGCCCGCATCCTGCCGCGCGACATTGCCTTCATCCATCCCGACCAACGCGCCACGGTGAAGATCACCGCCTATGACTACGCCATCTATGGCGGGCTCGACGGCAAGGTCGTCACCATCTCGCCCGACACGATCCAGGATGAGGTAGACCCCGAGATCTATTATTACCGCGTCTTCGTGAAGACGGAAAAAGACGCGCTGGAAAATCATGCCGGCAAGATATTTCCGATCTCGCCCGGCATGGTCGCCACCGTCGATATCCATACCGGCCAGAAGAGCGTGATGGATTACCTGCTTAAACCCTTCAACAAGGCCAAAGAGGCGATGCGCGAACGCTAGAAAACGGCGCTGGTGCAAGGAGGACTGCATGACGACGCCACCGGATATGACCCTGCTGCAGGACCATGTACGATCCGCATGCCATACCTTGCCCGCGCCCTATCCGGCCTATGTACTGTTCTTTTCCTGTTCCGACGGTGAGGAAAGGGCGAGCGTCAGCATTGCACGCGGTTCGTCTTTTGATCAGGCCTGGCAGACGGGCATGGAGGCCGTCCTAACCATTCAACGCCGCCAATCCGGCCGGCATCGGTGGTTGCGGGTCGATTGGCCAACCGCCCTGGAAGCCTCGACTTGGGCCGAACTCCGCGATGTGCTGAACGACACGAAACGCAATTACTTCCGCCTCGGCATTTCACTGGACGACCGGTTCGAGATCGCCTTTCAGGAACAGGAACTGAACGCCAACGCGATGCTCTATGGCGGCAACCGCAATGTCTCAGCCGACCTGAACAAAAAGAACTTTCTTCTTTATTTCAGCTCCCGTTTCCCTGATCACCTACCGCCGGACTTTGCAGATGATCGAGTGATCTATCCCTTCGCCAGCACAGGCGCGTTTTTCGACGGAACGACGGTCTACCCGCTTCATCCCTCTGGCCTCAATGCCGGACACAGGATCATCGACAAGCTGGACGTCGGGCAGGTCACGTCACTGATCTATGACGCCTCCGAATTCCTCGCCCGCCAGGTCAGCCCCAACGGCCGTTTCGTTTACGGTTATCACCCCTGTTTCGACAGGGAGATCGGCACCTACAACACGCTTCGCCATGCCAGCACGACTTATGCAATGATCGAGGCGTACGAACTGACCTGCACGCCGCTCCTGCGCGAGGCGATCAGCCAGTCGATTTCCTGCATGACGCGCGACCTGATCGTCCATGCACTTCTGCCCAACGGCAGGATTGCGGCTTTCCTTGTCGAAGCCAACAACGAGATAAAGCTGGGAGGCAATGCCGTCGCCATCCTGGCGCTCGCCAAATATGCCAGCGTCTTCGATGACGAAAGCCATGACGAGTTGATGGAACGGCTCGCCTCCGGCATCTGCTTTATGCAGGATGAAAAGACCGGCGCCTTCCGCCATGTCCTGACCTTCCCAAGTCTGGAAACCCGGCAGGAATTCCGCACGATCTATTACGAGGGAGAGGCCGTCTTTGCCCTGATGCGGCTCTACGACCAGCTTCGCGATGATCGCTGGCTGAAGGCCGTCGAACGCGCCTTCCGCCATTTCATCCGCAACAACCATGCACGCCATCACGACCACTGGCTCGCCTACTGCGCCAATGAGCTGACACGACATCGCCCGGAAGAGGACTATTACCGCTTCGCCATAGACAACATTGCCGATCATCTCGATTTCGTCGCCAACAGGATCACGACATTCCCGACATTGCTCGAACTGATGATGGCGACGCGGCAGGTTTTGACACGGTTGAAAATCGACGGGCGTTTTACTGATCTCCTGAACCGCATAGATCCCGGCCGCTTCGAACGCGCGCTGGAAAAACGGGCGCATTACATGCTCAACGGGCATTTCTGGCCCGAGATGGCAATGTTCATGCGCAACCCGAGAAAGATTCTCGGATCCTTCTTCATCCGCCACCATGCATTCCGGGTGCGCATCGACGACGTCGAGCATTATCTGTCGGGATATATCGCCTATCTCCGCTACCTGCATGAGCAGGAATTGCGGGAAGACACATCCCAAAACGTCTCCGGCAGAAGCGGCCGGTAACGGCTCAGCCTTTTCGCGCACCGCAGCAGATTTCCTGAGACACTCCGCATCAGGCGTGATTATCTGAGCCCCTGCACTACGTGACCGGGCAGCTCTGGCTTGGCTTTTTCAAAACAGAATTTCGTTAGAACGAAAACATTGGGGAATGCAGATGACGATGGTGATGAGCTGGGCCGAATGGTTCGGCAGAGACGGGCTTGGCCTTGCGGAACTGGTGAAAAACGGAGAGGTCACCGCATCCGAACTCGCAGCACAGGCGGCAGCAGCGATCAAGGCAGTCAACCAGCAGATCTGCGGCGTGGTCGAGATTTTCGAGGATGCGGTATCCGACGCCACCGTCAACGGTGCAAATCCCGAAGGCACATTCGCAGGCCTGCCCTTCCTCCTGAAAGATCTAGGCCCGACGCTTGCGGGCCGGCTGCAGGAGCAAGGCTCGCTCTACATGAAGGGCAATCGCCCGACCTCCGACACCTTCCTCACCACAAAAATGAAGACCGCAGGCCTCAATATCATCGGCCGCACCACGACCCCGGAATTCGGCTGCTGCAGCTCGGCGGAAAACCCGGCGCTTTATGTGACCCGCAATCCCTGGAACACAGATTTTACCAGTTGTGGCTCGTCCGCTGGTTCCGCCGTCATGGTCGGCGCCGGTGTTGTGCCGCTTGCCCATGCGACAGACGGCGGGGGCTCGATCCGCATTCCGGCAGGCGTTAACGGCGGCATCGGGCTGAAATCCTCCCGCGGCACTTTTTCGATCGCCCCCGCCGCCTCCGACTTCACTTCCGTCGTCTCGACACAGGGCTGCATCACCAGAACAGTGCGTGACACCGCAGCCTTCGTCGACAATTGCCGCGGCGGTGCACCGGGCGAATTCATGCCCTACTGGTCTCCCGAAGTATCCTTTCTCAGCCTGATCGAGCGTGATCCAAAGCCGCTGCGCATCGCAGTCTCCCATGAATGGGGGCCGTATAATTCATCGCCGCATATCGTCTCGGAACTGGAGCGTGTGGCCCGTTTCCTCGAAAGCCTCGGCCATCATGTCGAATGGGTCAAACCCTCGATAGACTTCGAGAAAGCCTATACGGCACAGACGGCTTGCTACATCACCAACTTTGCCCAGACGGTGAACAATCTTCTGCGCATGCGAGGCCTAGAACGACCACCCGGCGATCTCATCGAACCGATGAACATCCGCATCTGGGAACAAGGCAAGGACGCGACCTATACCGAGCGCGCCGACATGCAGCTCGCCTTCAACGAAACCGCCCGCGCCTTCGGTGAATTCTACGAGAAATGGGACATCGTGCTGACGCCGATCACGGCGCGGGAAACACCGCCGATCGGCACGACTCAATATCTGACGATGACTGACAATCCCTCTGCCCTCGACTGGTTTTTCAATCTCTGGGGCTTCTTCGCCTATACCCCGTTCAGCAATCTTTGCGGCACGCCAGGCCTTAGCCTGCCGCTTGCCCGCCACGCCAATGGCCTGCCGCTCGGCATGCAGATCCAGACCGGCCTTGGCCGGGATGGTCTGCTGCTGCAGCTTGCGGCCCAGATCGAACGCGCGATTGAGGGAAAGTGGAATCTTGGCGACTTGCCCAAAGTTCACGTAACCGCGTTAGCCTGATCGGCCTGCTCAACGCAAGCGCGAAATGCCTTGCCGGCGAGGCTGCGAAACGAGATTGCTCATTGAATACCGGCCAGCGACCTATCGTCGCTGTCGACAGGCCGACTGTGCCATCAAACCGCGTAATGCAGCGGCTAAACAGAAGACTAAACAAGGAATGCGGGAGAAAAAGACGACTTCCCGCAGTATTCCACTTGCGCTTACCGTACCGCCAAGTACCATCCCCGGCCTTTCCGCTCGGAAATCCTTGTCGTAACAGTTTACGGCAGGAATGTCGGTCACTTGCCGGCTTGGCCACGATGAAAACGAATTGGGGACGGGACTATTGAAGATAGGGGTTCTTAAAGAGCGCGCGGACCGCGAGGCGCGTGTGGCGATGACGCCGGACAGTGCGCTGGCCTTGCAGAAGCTTGGCTATGACTGCGTGATCGAAACCGGTGCAGGCAAGGCTGCAGGCTTTTCGGACGAAGCTTATCGCGCCGCCGGCGTGACGGTGGTCGATACGCCGGATGCGCTGATCGAAGCCTCCGACGTGATCGCCAAGGTGCGTCCGCCGGAAATCGCTGAAGTCGACAAGCTTGGCCCGGAAAAGACGCTGATCTCCTTCTTCTACCCGGCCCAGAACAAGGACCTGCTCGAACAGGCCAAGGCCAAGGGCGCAAACGTCATCGCCATGGATATGGTGCCGCGTATCTCGCGCGCCCAGAAGATGGATGCTCTCTCGTCGATGGCAAACATCGCCGGTTATCGCGCCGTCATCGAAGCCGGCAACAATTTCGGCCGCTTCTTCACCGGCCAGGTCACGGCTGCAGGCAAGGTGCCGCCGGCCAAGGTTCTGGTTATCGGTGCAGGTGTTGCAGGTCTGGCCGCCATCGGTACCGCCACCTCGCTCGGCGCCATCACCTATGCCTTCGACGTTCGCCCGGAAGTCGCCGAGCAGATCGAATCCATGGGCGCGCAGTTCGTCTTCCTCGACTTCAAGGAAAGCCAGCAGGATGGTGCCGCCACCGGTGGCTACGCAGCTCCTTCGTCTCCGGAATTCCGCGAAAAGCAGCTGGAAAAGTTCCGCGAACTCGCCCCCGAGATCGACATCGTCATCACCACGGCGCTGATCCCCGGCCGTGATGCGCCGAAGCTCTGGACTGCCGACATGGTAGCCCTGATGAAGCCGGGTTCGGTCATCATCGATCTTGCGGCCGAACGCGGCGGCAACTGCGACCTCACCATCGCCGACCAGAAGATCGTCTCGGACAACGGCGTCACCGTGATCGGCTACACCGACTTCCCGAGCCGCATGGCCGCCCAGTCCTCGACGCTCTATTCCACCAATATCCGCCACATGATGACGGACCTCACACCGGCCAAGGACGGTGTTGTCGTTCACAACATGGAAGACGACGTCATCCGCGGCGCGACAGTGACCAAGGATGGCGAGATCACCTTCCCGCCGCCACCGCCGAAGATCCAGGCGATTGCCGCCCAGAAGCCGAAGGAAAAGGCCAAGGAACTGACGCCGGAGGAAAAGCGGGCGAAGGAAGTCGCAGCCTTCAAGGCGCAGACCAAGAACCAGGCTATTCTTCTGGGCGTTGCCACCGTGCTGCTGCTGATCGTCGGTGCCTATGCGCCGGCAAGCTTCATGAGCCATTTCGTCGTTTTCGTGCTCTCCTGCTTCATCGGCTTCCAGGTCATCTGGAATGTCTCGCATTCGCTGCATACGCCGCTGATGGCCGTCACCAACGCCATTTCCGGCATCGTCATCCTGGGTGCACTGTTGCAGATCGGCTCGGGCAACTGGCTGGTCGTCGTCCTCGGCGCCCTGTCGGTTCTGGTCGCGACGATCAACATCGTCGGCGGTTTTCTCGTGACACGGCGAATGCTCGCCATGTTCCAGAAGTCTTGAGTGCGTAGGGGGTTATTATCATGACGATCGGTATCGTTTCGGCCGCCTACATCTCTGCTGCGGTTCTCTTCATCCTGTCGCTTGGCGGCCTTTCCGGCCAGGAAAGCGCCAAGCGCGCCGTCTGGTACGGCATCATCGGCATGGCGCTCGCCGTCATCGCCACCTTCTTCGGTCCGGGTGTCGCCACCAGCTTCGGCATCGGCCTGATCATTGTGATCATGGTCGCCGCTGGCTCGGTTGCCGGTTATTACGTCGCAAGCCGCGTGCAGATGACCGAGATGCCGCAGCTTGTCGCAGCGCTTCACTCCTTCGTCGGCCTTGCCGCCGTGTTCATCGGCTACAATGCCCATATCGAGGCATGGCGCGTCGGCGGCTTGGACGAGGCTGCCCGTGCGGCACTCGAAGGCTTTTCCGCCATTCTCGCCCATAAGGATCCGGTCGAACTGGCCATTATGAAGGTCGAGGTCTTCCTCGGCGTGTTCATCGGTGCAGTCACCTTCACCGGCTCGGTCGTCGCCTTCGGCAAGCTGGCCGGCAAGGTCGACGGCAAGGCGAAGAAACTGCCCGGCGGCCATTTCCTCAATGCCGGCGCGGCGGGTCTCTCGCTTCTTCTACTGCTTGCCTATTGCAACGGCGCGGGCGTCTGGACGCTGATCCTGATGACACTTCTCGCCTTCTTCATCGGTTACCACCTCATCATGGGCATCGGCGGCGCCGATATGCCGGTCGTGGTCTCGATGCTGAACAGTTATTCCGGCTGGGCGGCTGCCGCCATCGGCTTCACCCTCGGCAACGATCTCCTGATCGTCACCGGCGCGCTGGTCGGCTCCTCAGGCGCGATCCTCTCCTACATCATGTGCAAGGCGATGAACCGCTCCTTCATCTCGGTCATCCTCGGCGGCTTCGGCGGCACGACGGGACCTGCGATGGAAATCGAGGGCGAGCAGATCGCCATCGATGCCGAAGGTGTCGCCAATGCCTTGAACGATGCCGACAGTGTCATCATCGTTCCCGGTTACGGCATGGCCGTGGCGCAGGCACAGCAGGCAGTCTCGGAACTGACCCGCAAGCTGCGCGCTGCCGGCAAGGAAGTGCGCTTCGCCATCCATCCGGTCGCAGGCCGTCTGCCGGGCCACATGAACGTGCTGCTCGCAGAAGCCAAGGTGCCTTACGACATCGTCATGGAAATGGACGAGATCAACGACGATTTCCCCAATACCGATGTCGTCATCGTCATCGGCTCCAACGACATCGTCAATCCGGCCGCCCAGGAAGACCCGAACTCACCGATCGCCGGCATGCCGGTGCTCGAAGTCTGGAAGGCCAAGCAGGTCTTCGTCTCCAAGCGTGGCCAGGGCACCGGTTATTCCGGCATTGAGAACCCGCTCTTCTACAAGGAGAACACACGGATGTTCTATGGCGACGCGAAGAAATCCGTCTCCGAACTCCTGCCGATGATCAAGTAACACACGCAAAATGGGTTCGGGGTTGCGCAAGCGATCCCGGACCGAAACACCGAGAACCGGGAAGAAGCGCCAGCCCGGTATTGCGACAGGTCAATGCACGGCCCGTCAGCGGGTGACCTTGATGGCGGATCAGATCAAAACGATCCGCTTGCCGTGATGGACACATGCGCTTACGCTTGACCCCGACCGATGATACTGCCTCGACCGAAACCGACGGTTCGGCTTCGCTTGAACGTGTAAAACGTCAATGTGAAGCGCGTGGCAGCTGTTGCGCGCCGCCTTCTATTGCGGCAGTCGCGATTTATGGCATGGATCGTCTCGGTGCGGTGATCGAACGCCTCATCCGCTGGCGAAGATAAAGCGAAGGACATTTCATGTTCGGCTGGACGAACCTTGTCATCGGCCTTTTGCAGCAGACCTGCGTCTATCTCGTCATCGCCTACCTGTTCAGCAAGACGCCCCTTTTTCTGCCGCTGATGCAGGTTACCGTCCGGCCATCGCGCAAGATCGCCTGCTACGTCATCTTCTCGATGTTCTGCATCATGGGCACCTATTTCGGCCTGCATATCGACGAGGCGATTGCCAATACGCGCGCGATCGGCGCCGTGCTCGGCGGCATTTTAGGCGGCCCGTTGGTCGGTCTTGCAGTCGGCCTCACCGGCGGCATGCATCGCTATTCGCTCGGCGGCTTCACGGCACTTGCCTGCGCGATTGCGACGACGGCCGAAGGCCTGATTGGCGGGCTGGTTCACAGCTATCTCATGCGCCGCAAAAGGACCGATCTCCTCTTCTGGCCTCCCCTGATCGCCGGCGTCACGCTTGTTGCCGAAATCGTCCAGATGTCGATCATCCTGATCGTCGCCAGACCCTTCGTCGATTCAGCCCATGTAGTCGAGACGATCGTTTTGCCGATGACGGTGGCAAATACCATCGGTGCCGCGATGTTCATGAACATCCTTGGCGACCGGCGCAAACTCTTCGAAACCCACTCGACAGTCTTCTCCGGCAAGGCGCTGAAGATCGCAGAACGCGCCGAAGGCGTGCTGCGGAACGGCTTTAATGCCGAAAACAGCACCAAGGTCGCCCGCATCCTTTACGAGGAAGCCAATGTCGGCGCCGTCGCCATCACCGACCGCGAAAAAATCCTCGCCTTCATCGGCATTGGCGCCGATCACCATCTGCCCGGCCGCGCCATTACGTCCGCCCAAACCATGGAAGCGATTGCCGAAAACAAGGTCATGTATGCTGATGGCGACGAGGTCAGTTATCAGTGCTCGATCCATCCGAACTGCCCGCTCGGATCGTCGCTCGTCATTCCCTTGAAAGGCGAGGACAACGCGGTCATCGGCACCATCAAGCTTTATGAACCGAAGACCAAACTATTTTCGACCTTCAACCGCTCGCTCGGCGAAGGTGTCGCGCGCCTGCTCTCTGCCCAGATCCTCGCCGGGCGCTACGAACGCCAGAAGCAGATGCTGGTCGAATCCGAGATCAAGCTCCTGCACGCTCAGGTCAATCCGCATTTTCTCTTCAACACGCTCAACACGCTATCGGCCATCATCCGGATAGATCCGGGCGAAGCGCGCAATCTCGTGCAGAACCTTTCAACCTTCTTCCGCAAGAACCTGAAGCGAACCAACGACATCGTCACGCTGTCTGACGAGATCGAGCATGTGAATGCCTATCTGCAGATCGAAAAGGCGCGTTTCCGCGAACATCTGCAGATCGAGATCGATGTTCCAGACGACCTGGCAGAGGTCCGTCTTCCGGCTTTTTCGCTCCAGCCTTTGGTGGAAAATGCCATCAAGCATGGCACGTCACAACTGATCGGAGAGGGCCAGATCACGATCTCGGCAAGGCCGGATGGTGATGATCTGCTGATCTCAGTGACCGACAATGCCGGCCTGTTCGTCCGCAAACCGTCCGTCGATGGCGGGCTCGGCATGAATATCGTCGACCGCCGCACCAAGGGACATTTCGGCGACGCCTATGGCATCGACGTGAAATGGGAAGCGGAAGTGTTCACCACCGTGAACCTGCGCGTGCCGATGAGTGAGCCCGTACACGACCATAGCCACCATCATGATGGCCGGCATGACCATCATCACGATCATTCACATGATGACGTTATACCCGCACGCACACCTCTTCGCGGCCGCCTGAAGGTCGCCCGCCTGTGGTCGGCGACAAAGTAAACGGCCTTCAGGAAACGGTCTGCCGCGCCGCAGCCTTCAAAAGGCCAAAACCTCTCCACCGCTCAAGGTTCATTCTCCGCCGCTCGCGCCGCGATGACGCCGCTGGCCCAAACACCCACTCCCGCTTCTTACACGCGCGTGTAAGCGTGACGTCATTCTTACGGAGGACGTACCATGAGCAATGCTTTATCGATTGTCATCGGGTCGGCCTGCATCCTTGCCATCTGCTACCGCTTCTACGGTATCTTCTTTGTCCGCAAGGTGCTTGGCATCAACGACGCCGAAACCACTCCATCGCACTCGCTGGCGGATGGACGCAATTACGTACCCACCAAGAAGTGGGTGAATGCAGGCCAGCACTTTGCGGCCATCGCCGCCGCCGGCCCGCTTGTCGGGCCGGTTCTTGCCGCCCAATACGGTTATCTGCCCGGCCTGATCTGGCTTCTCGTCGGCTGCGTCATCGGTGGCGCGGTGCATGACACGGTCGTGCTTTTCGCCTCGATGAAGCACAAGGGCTCGTCGCTGTCGGAAGTCGCCAAGGCGGAACTTGGCCCGGTCGCCGGCTGGTGCACCGGTCTTGCGATGCTGTTCATCATCACCATCACCATGGCAGGCCTTTCGATGGTCGTGGTCCATGCGCTGGAACGGAATCCCTGGGGCACGTTCGCCGTCTTCATGACCATCCCGATCGCCATGATCGTCGGCCTTTATGAGAAGATGGGCGGCAACGGCAAGATAGCAACCTATGTCGGCCTTGCCGCCATTCTAGCCTCGGTCTTCGCCGGCCCCTATGTCCAGGAATCGGCACTCGGCCAGTGGTTCACCTTCCAATACGATACGCTCGGCATCATGCTGCCGATCTATGCCTTCCTCGCCAGCGCCCTGCCGGTCTGGCTGCTCCTGACCCCGCGCGGTTATCTGTCGAGCTTCCTCAAGATCGGCGTCTTCGCCGCTCTCGTCGTCGGCGTCGTCATCATCAACCCTGAAATCAAGATGCCGGCCCTGACCGAATTCATCCATGGCGGCGGCCCGGTTCTGGCCGGCCCGGTATGGCCCTTCATCTCGATCACCATCGCCTGCGGTGCGATCTCGGGTTTCCACGCCTTCATCGGCTCGGGCACCACACCGAAGCTGGTCGACAAGTGGAGCGACATCCGCCCCGTCGCCTTCGGCATGATGCTGGTCGAATGCCTGGTTGCCGTGCTCGCCCTGATCGCCGCAACAGCACTTCCGATGGCCGACTACTTCGCCATCAATGCCTCGCCGGAAGTCTTCGCCAAGCTCGGCATGACCGTTCAGGATCTGCCCCGCCTCGAACAGTCGATCGGCATGGACCTCGCCGGCCGTACCGGTGGCGCCGTGACGCTCGCCGTCGGCATGACGGAAATCTTCACCAGCATTCCCTGGTTCAAGACACTGGCTGCCTACTTCTTCCAGTTCGTCATCATGTTCGAAGCCGTCTTCATCCTGACCGCGATCGACTCGGGAACCCGCGTCGCCCGCTATCTGATCCAGGACATCCTCGGTGATCTCTGGGCTCCGATGAAGCAGATCAACTGGCTGCCCGGCTCGATCTTCGCCAGCGTCGTCGCCTGCCTTCTCTGGGGTTATCTCCTGAATTCGGGCGATATCAACTCGGTCTGGGCCCTGTTCGGCGTGTCGAACCAGATGATGGCCTCGCTCGGCCTCACCATCGGCGCAACCATCATCCTGCGGCTCTCGGCCAAGCGGATCTATGTGCTGACTTGCCTCATCCCGCTCGCCTACCTGTTCGTGACAGTGAACTATGCAGGCTATTGGATGATCGCCAATGTCTATCTCAACGAAGCAGCCAAGGGCTACAACCCCATCAACGCCGTCCTTTCGATGATCATGATGGCGCTGGGTGTCATCATCCTCGTCACCGCGATCTTCAAATGGAAGGACATGCTTCGCACCAACAGAGCGGGTGGAACCGAGAAATATCTCGGCACACCGGCCGAATAAACGGCTCTCCAAAATTCCTCCCGAGCCGGAACCGGGCGCATGTGAAACCCACATGCGCCCGGTTCGAATTTTTAGGACGTGCATAATATAAAGTGTCGGAGATCGTCAGCGTCAGAGGATGCCGAGCTGTTCCTTCAACGGCCCGAGAAAACGCCGGCTGACAGGAATGGAGCGCCCACCAAGGGTCAGGATATTGGCAACGCCGTTTTCGCCAAGCGCGATATCCTTGATGTGCTCCGGATTGACCATATACTGGCGATGACAGCGGATGAGCCGCGTCCGCTCCTCCAGCGTCCGAAGGGTCAATTCGGTGAAATGCTCATGCCCGTCATTGCCGAGCACATAGATACCGCCGGGCTTTGAGAAAATCGCCTCGACCTCTTCGAGCTTCATCAGCCGTATCCGGTTAAGGCCGGTGCACGGGATATGGCGCAGCGGCGGCGCAACATCGAGCAGCTTTTCCCGCTGGTCCGAAGTCGTCTTGCGAAGACGTGCCAGCGTCTTCTGCAGCCGCTCCTCCTGGATCGGCTTCAACAGGTAATCGAAGGCATTCTCCTCGAAGGCCCGCACCGCATATTCCTCATAGGCGGTGAGAAACACGACACGCGGCATCCTTTCGGGATCGATCATCCTGAGCATTTCCAGCCCGGTGACCTGCGGCATGTGAATGTCGAGAAACATGATCTCCGGCGACAGCCGGTTGATCGCCGCAATCCCTTCGATCGCATTGGCGCATTCGCCGACGATTTCGATATCGCTCTCTTCCGCGATGAGCGATTTCAGCTCGTCGCGTGCCAGGGTTTCGTCGTCTACGATCAGAACTCTCATGCGCTCAAATCATCCAGCGGGAAAGAACATGCTCTTAACTGACACCGCCGGTGTACGGAATGTCGCAGCAAAGTCGTAATCGGCCGCAAGCATGTCAACCTTGCGGCAGATCAACGACCGGCGATCCGCCAAAGCCTGTCCAAAAACCACCATGCCTCCGCTTGTCGGCAGGAAACGGAAAATGGCCCGATGAAATGAACACCGAGCCATTCAATTCATCAGTAGCAACGGGCGGCGTTGTTTTTGAGAACCACCACCTCTGCCGGCCTGATAAAACCGTTACATCACGGCGCCGATCTGCCACGGCACGAATTCCGCACCGCCATAACCCAGCTCCTCGCTCTTGGTCTGTTCGCCCGATGCAACCCGGATGATCAGCTCGAAAAGCTCTTTGCCTTTTTCCTCGATAGTCACCCCTTGCGTGACGATATCGCCGCAGTTGAGGTCCATGTCGTCCTTCATCCGCTCATACATCTCGGAATTGGTCGAGATCTTGATGCAGGGTGTAGGCTTGTAGCCGGAAACCGAACCGCGACCGGTGGTGAAGACGATCAGGTTGGCACCCGATGCGACCTGTCCGGTCACCGAGCACGGATCGAAACCGGGGCTGTCCATGAACACGAAGCCCTTGCGGTCGATCTTCTCGCCGAACTTGTAGACACCGAGCAACGGCGCCGTGCCGCCCTTGGCGACTGCACCGAGCGATTTTTCAAGGATCGTCGTCAACCCGCCCTTCTTGTTGCCGGGGGACGGATTGTTATCCATTTCGCCACCGTTGCGGGCGCAATAGTCTTCCCACCACTTCAACCGCTCGATCAGCTTGTTGCCGATCTCCGCCGTTTCGGCACGGCGCGTCAGAAGGTGCTCGGCGCCATAGACTTCGGAGGTCTCGGAAAGAATGGTCGTGCCGCCATGCCGGACCAGAAGATCCGAGGCATAACCGAGCGCCGGGTTGGCGGTGATGCCGGAATACCCGTCCGAGCCGCCGCACTGCATGCCGATGGTGATTTCCGAAACCGGAGCAGGCGTGCGTGTCGTGCGATTGGCGAACTCGGCAACACCGCGCAGTTCTTCCAGACCTCTTTCGATCGTCTTGCGCGTGCCGCCTTCCTGCTGGATCGTCATGTAACGCAGCATGCCGTCCTGGCGGATGCGACGGCCACCGACCAGATCCGGGATCTGCATCACTTCACAGCCGAGACCGACAAGAAGGATGCCGCCGAAATTGGGGTTCTGCGCATAACCGGAAAGCGTGCGAAACAGCGTGGCATAGCCTTCGCCATCGGTCGACATGCCGCAACCCGTGCCATGCGAGATCGGCACGATACCGTCGACATTCGGAAACGCATCGAGAAAACCCGATTTCTCGGCCGCTTCCGTGATGAAACGGGCGACCGAACCGGAACAGTTCACCGTCGTCAGGATACCGATATAGTTGCGGGTACCAACCTTGCCGTCCGCCCGCTTGTAACCCATGAAAGTCCGCGCTTCGGTGGCAGCCGGCAAAGGCGTGTTGGCGCTGGCGAACGCGTAATCCTGCGCATGCTCGCCCATGCCCAGGTTGTGGACATGAATATGATCGCCGGCGGCGATGTCGACCTTAGCCTGGCCGATGATCTGTCCATAGCGCAATACATTGCCGCCGGCGGGAATTGCAGCGGTCGCAATCTTGTGTCCGCGCGCAATGGCCTGGCCGGTCGCGACACCGCTTGTCGTCAGGATGTCGCCAGCTTTGAGATCGCGCAATGCGATCTCGATATTGTCGGCGGGATGAAGGCAAATGCTGTTCTTGATCATAGCTATCTTTCTCCTGATCCGGCTTCCATGCCGGGTGCATTGCCGGCCGGTCTCCAGGCCATGCATCGAAGTCTTTGAATTATCGCCTGCCTCAGCCCTCAGGCTGAGATTGCATCAGGCGTCCTGTGCTGCCGAATTGCCTCTGCCACCGCGCTTGCGGGACGGCAGGCGAGGCCGGGGATCGTCCAGCCCGAGGCCGTCGAGATGCCCGAAAACGGTTCGAAGGTGAGAACGCATGTGGGCCACCGTAACATCGACATCACCGGCAATCATCGCGTCTGCGATCATCTGGTGTTCGATCAGGGTGACGGCCATCCGGTCGCTGTCCTGCGTCGTCAGATATCGCACGCGATCAAGCTGTGTCTTGGCCCGCAAGATCGCATTCCACGCACCCGCATAGCCACTGAGTTCGGCGATGAGGGAATGGAAGACGTTGTCGAGCCTGTAGAACGCGTCACCGTTTCCGACCACTGCAGCCTGCTCTCGCAAGTTGGCGCGAATGCGTTCGCGCCCATCGTCATCCATGCATTTGATCGCATCCTCGACAAGTGCGCATTCCAGCTTCTCGCGAATATACTGCCCAACCGTGACGGCTTCGAGCGAAATCGGCGCAACGAACGTCCCGAAATGCGGATAGATAACGACCAGCTCTTCTTCGGCAAGCTTGATAAGTGCCTCGCGCACAGGCGTCCGGCTCACTTCCAGCTGCTGGCAAAGGTCTGCCTCGGACAAGGGGGCGTCCGGAGCAAGACGGCCGCATACGATATCTTCCCGGATCTTGTCGAACACTTGGCTCGTCAAACGGGAACGGCTGCGATCCACCATTCAGTCACTCATCTTCTTTGTTGCAGTCAGGGCGAGTTATCCTCTTTTGCGAGATTTCCGACGTATCGGCAACATTGATGCCGTTGCAGGCTGCGAAACTGTACTCTGTCTGTTATGCCACGCGCCCCTCCCTGAAAGCCTGCACGGTCTGCATGACGCCCCGAAGCTCCGCCAATCCCTTGAGACGGCCGACAAAAGAGTAACCGGGATTTGATTTCTGGCCGATATCGTCACCCAGAAGATGTCCGTGATCAGGGCGCATCGGAATCTGCGGCACCGGATGACCAATCGAAGCACGACGGTCTTCTTCCGCCATCAGAGCCGCCGTCACTGCGACGAGATCCGTATCGCCGCCGAGATGATCTGCCTCGTAGAAGGACCCGTCCGGCTCGCGGGTCGTATTGCGCAAATGAGCAAAGTGGATGCGCGGCGCGAATTCCTTCGCCATGGCCACCAGATCGTTCTGCGGGTTGGACCCGAAAGAGCCGGTGCACAACGTCAGGCCACAGGCATCCTGGGGAACGCCTCTGAATAACGCACGCACATCATCCGCAGTGGACAGAACACGGGGGAGACCGAAAATCGGGAAAGCCGGATCGTCGGGATGGATGCACAGCCGTGCGCCTTCCTCTTCCGCCACCGGCGTGATCTCACGCAGGAATTCGATCAGATTGGCGCGAAGATCCTCGACCCCGATCTGCTGATAGAGTTCGAGCATCTCCTTGAACGTCGAGCGCGTATAAGCAAAGTCGCGCGCCGGCAGCCAGTCGATGAGGTTACGTTCCAGTTCCGAAATCTTTGCCTCGTCCATGGCCTCGAACCGAGCCTTGGCGGCAGCGAATTGTGCAGCCGAATAGGATGCCTCGGCCCCGGTTCGGCCAAGAACGAAGAGATCATAGGCGGCAAAATCGACGCTGTCGTAACGAAGCGCATAACCGCCATTCGGCAGCCGGTACATCAGATTGGTCCGGCTCCAGTCGGTGATCACCATGAAATTGTAGCAGATCACCTTCACGCCGGAACGGGCGACATTGCGGATCGACTGCTTGTAGTTGTCGATCTTCTCCCGGTAATTGCCGCTGCGGGTCTTGATCTCTTCACCGACCCCGATGCTTTCCACCACCGACCACGTCAGGCCCGCGGCCTCGACTTCGGCCTTGCGCTTGGCGATTTCGTCAGACGGCCAGACGCCACCCTGGTTCATGTGATGAAGAGCAGTGACGATGCCCGTTGCACCCGCCTGGCGAATTTTTTCCAGGCTCACCGGATCATCCGGGCCGAACCAACGCCATGTCTGTTCCATTTGGTATTCTCCTACCCTAATTATGTATCGCCCTAAGCTGCACGCTTCAGGCTTCAGCTTCGCCCAGGAAAGCTCTCAGGGTTTTGCGGACCCCACGGCTCATCAGGCTCGATAAATGTTTGGTGACTTCGGCTCGGAAATGCGCATTGGCGGGCAGCACGTCTCCGAAGATTTCGCGAATGTCGAAAAGGGCATTGGCCAGCTTGACGGCATCAGCGCCGGCATCCTTGGCGATGCTTGTCAACCGCGCCGCATGCGGATCGGTCACGACATAATCCAGTCCGAGCTCATTCCTGCCAGACAGAAACTTCATCCACGCCGCAACGGTCAGCGGAATGACCTTCGGATCTCGACCGGAAGAATAAAGTTCGACGGCGGCTTCCAGCAGTCGCGGCGGAAGCTTTTGCGATCCATCCCAGGAAATCTGCAGGGTCAGATGGCGTACGCCCGTATTACGGAACCGCGCTTCAAGGTCATGGGTGTAAGCCACGACATCGGTCCCCGGAACCGGCGGCAGGGTGCGGATCAGATCCTCGTCCCACAATCGGCGGATCACCTTGGGCAGATCCTCGTCCATCATGGCGTCAGCGATCGCTTCGATACCGGCGATCACCGAGAGATAGGCAAGCGTCGAATGAGACCCGTTGAGGCAGCGCAGCTTCATCAACTCATAGGGAAGAACATCCTCGGCCATGATTGCACCGGCTCTTTCCCAATCCGGTCTTCCAAGCGGAAAATGATCCTCCACAACCCACTGGCGGAAGGGCTCGGTAACAACCGGCCAAGCATCCACGATCCCAAGACCATTCGCGACCTTCTGCCGATCGGCGTCCTGCGTAGCGGGCGTGATCCGGTCAACCATCGTGCAAGGAAAGGCAACGTTCTGCGAGATGAACTGCCCCAGCTCTTCATCGCGGAGCGAGGCAAAGCGGGTTACCGCATTGCGAACTTTGATTCCATTCTGCGCCAGATTATCACAAACCAGAACCGTAAAAGGCGCCTGCCCTGCCGCACGCCGCAGGCGAAGCGCTTCAGTCAGGAAGCCGGGAACACTTTGCGGATTTGTGGGATTGGCGAGATCCGCAACGACTGCTGGATGTGTTTCATCAAGGCCGCCGGTCGCACCGTCCAGGCAATATCCCTTTTCCGTGACCGTCAGCGTCACGATACGAATCTCCGGCCTGCAGAGCAGCTCGAAAACTTCGGACTTTTGCTCCGCCGTCACCATGACATCAAGGACGGACCCGATGATGCGCAGCACATCCGTGTCATTGTCACGGCTTAGCAGCGTGTAAAGTCCATCCTGTGGTTTCAGGGCGTCCCGCATGGCGGGCGACATGAGGCACACTCCGATAATACCCCAGTCCGTCGCCCCGGCCTGCAGAACGTCGTCCGTGTAGACCATGGCATGGGCACGGCAGAAAGCTCCAAGACCGATATGCACAATGCCGGGGGAGACCGCCTCGCGGTCATAGGTCGGACGCTCGACTGCATCCGGAAGGCCGGCCAGCGCGGCATTGCCCAGACGTTTCGGGACAACATCATTCCTCAAATTGCTAGTCATGAAAAATCCTCGGATATCTCAGGAGGAGATACGGGGCGTCAAACGTAACTCAATGTCTTTCGGCAGTCCTTGCAGGCACAATAAAGCCTCGGGTTTTCCGTCTCAAAATTGCACTTTTTACGTGTATATCATGTAACAGACAAATCGCCCGACTACACGGCACGACGCCCCTGCAAGCTTCGACCTTCACTCAAAATGAACCAATGGATAACGAGCCATCGTGACCTGACACCGTACCGAACGAAGCACGGCAGCAACAACTATCTTCTCGCTGATCATGTCGATGGTCAGCCGACGCATATCCCGATGGACCAGGCCTCAAAACCAGCAGCTTCTATATTTTTTGACCTCGAAATCCATGCACTACCGTAGTCACACCAGCCGCGTTTCCTCATCCTCGATCCTCACTACCATATACGTATACTACCATATGGGTGAACTTGAATAGCAAAATTCATAACGAGCGTGCGACATTTTGAAAGGCGCCCTGAAATTGACATTTGTCACGGGCTGCGAGATTTAATTATAATTATCAATGAGATGTATAAAATTGCCGTTCGCTGCCGCCTGGTTTTTCATGGGACCGAGGCGAAAGCCACCTCAACACCTATCCAATTCGCCAAATGATGTTTCCGCGAACCAGCAGTGAAAAAATCCCCTCAACTCGAATTTTCCAAACGCAGGAAAACCAATCTCCGGCCCCAGGAAAAAGCTGCGACACCTTCGACTGGACACAACAAGTACCTGCGACAATTTCGCACACCCAATCTGGCATGAAACCGATTTTCGCGATTTTTTAGACACTGCGGATAGGGATTTTATGACCATGATTCAATGCGGATTTCCCGCAAAAAAGACGTTCGCAAGAATTGACGAAAATCAAGAACTGCGACCTCTACATTGCTGCAACGAGATCATTGACATCCCAATTCACAGCAATCTAGCGTTGATGTTGTCGAAAGGAGGTCGGCTCCCCAATGAAATCACTTATACATTCTGACGTTTTATTTCCGGCCGAAAACAGTATTCGCTCTATTGCTCAAGCACTTTACAAAACTGTCTCGGATCTTCCGATCATAAGCCCTCATGGCCATACCGATCCCAAATGGTATGCACTGGATGAACCATTTCCGGATCCGGCTCAGCTTCTGATCGTTCCGGATCATTACATTTTCCGGATGCTCTTCAGCCAGGGTATCCGCCTCGAGGATCTTGGCGTACGCCGCCTCGACGGCTCGACCGTGGAAACCGATGGTCGCCGGATCTGGCGGCTTTTCGCTGAAAACTATTATCTTTTCCGCGGTACGCCGACGCGTCAGTGGATGGACTTCGTCCTTTCCAACCTGTTTGGCATCGATGAACCGCTCACGGCAAAGACTGCGGACAAGAGCTACGACCAGATCGCCGAGAAACTCGCCCTGCCGGAATATCGGCCTCGTGCACTCTTCAAGCGGTTCAACATCGAAGTCATCGCAACCACCGAAGGCGCTCTCGACGACCTCCGCTGGCACAAGGCGATCCGCGACAGCGGCTGGGATGGGCGTGTGGTTACCGCCTATCGGCCTGATGCCGTGGTCGACCCGGACTTCGAGGGCTTCTCCGCCAATCTCGACCAGCTGGGCGACATGACGGGTGAGAACACTGGTTCGTGGACGGGCTATCTCGCCGCTCACCGGAAACGCCGTGCCTATTTCAAGTCCTTCGGCGCTACGTCGTCGGACCATGGTCACGCTACAGCCGATACCGCCAACCTGTCGGACCAGGAAGCTGCAGCGCTGTTCAACCGGATCCGCGCGGGCAAATCCGATGCGGATGATCACAAGCTGTTCCGCGGCCAGATGCTGACGGAAATGGCGAAGATGAGCCTGGATGACGGGCTTGTGCTGCAGATCCATCCGGGTTCAAGGCGCAACCATTCGCCGACCGTGTTCGCCAATCATGGCCGCGACATGGGCTTCGATATTCCGGGCCGCACCGACTATGTCAGCGCCCTGAAGCCGTTGCTCGATGCCGTCGGCGCGGAGCGCGACCTGACCGTCGTGCTCTTCACGCTCGACGAAACGTCCTATGCCCGCGAACTGGCTCCGCTTGCAGGCGCCTATCCGGCACTGAGGCTTGGCCCCGCGTGGTGGTTCCACGACAGTCCGGAAGGCATGCGGCGCTTCCGCGAGATGACGACCGAAACCGCCGGTTTCTACAACACGGTCGGCTTCAATGACGATACGCGCGCCTTCCCGTCCATACCGGCGCGCCACGACGTTGCTCGACGGGTGGATTGCGCTTTCCTGGCGCGACTCGTCAGCGAACACAGGCTCAGGGAAGAAGAAGCTTTCGAGCTTGCCACGGAGCTTGCCTATACGCTTGCGAAAAAGGCGTATCGGCTCTGACCGACGCTTAAAGGCGTCGGCTTGAGGAGACTATCAAAACTGGCTTCCGGAAAGCCGGGAATGGAGCAACAGCATCCATTTCCGGCACCGGATCCGGCTGGCCAGATTTCTGATTAAATCATTGATTAATGGAGGAAATACGAATGAAACCAACTTTCAAGGCGATCCGCACGATGCTCCTGGCTGCCGGGGCAGCAGGTGTCCTTCTTGCGTCTCCGGCTATGTCTCGCGACTTCAGGTCGGCCGACATTCATCCGAATGACTATCCGACAGTTCAGGGCGCCATGTATATGGGCAAGATCCTGTCCGAGCGCACCAACGGTCGCCTCGGCGTCAAGGTCTTCCCGAACGGCGCACTGGGTGACGAACGCGGCACCATCGAACAGCTGCGCATCGGCGGCCTCGACATGCTGCGCATCAGCGCCGCCGTGGTCAACAACATGGTGCCGGAAACCATCGTCATCTCGATGCCTTTCATCTTCCGCTCGACGGCCCATGAACGCGCCGTGCTTGATGGCCCGATCGGTGAACAAGTCCTGAAGGCACTTGAGAAGCAGGGCATGGTCGGCCTTGCCTTCTACGACAGCGGCGCACGCTCGATGTACACCAAAAAGCCGATCAAAACGCTTGCCGACCTTCACAACATGAAGATCCGCGTCCAGCAGTCCGACATGTTCGTCGCAATGGTTCAGGCTCTCGGTGCCAACGCAACGCCGATGCCGATGGGCGAAGTCTATACCGGCCTGAAGACCGGCATCATCGATGCCGCCGAGAACAACTACCCGTCCTATGAATCGTCCCACCATTACGAAGCAGCCAAGTATTACACCCGTACCGAACATGCCATGGTGCCGGAACTGCTGCTCTTCTCCAAGCCGATTTGGGACAAGCTGCCGCCGGAAGACCAGGCTCTGATCCGTCAGGCAGCCAAGGACTCGGTGGTTGAACAGCGCCGTCTCTGGGATGCACGCGAAGCCACTTCGAAGGAAATCGTCGAAAAGGCCGGCAGCATTATCGAGGACGTCAATGATAAGCAGGAATTCGTCGATGCGATGAAGCCTGTCTACGACCAGTTCGCCAAGACGCCTGAACTTCAGGACCTCGTCAAGCGGATCCAGGCAACCAAGTAAACCATGAAGGAAGCAGCTTCAGACCGGAGCTGCTTCCTCCTCCAAAGCCTGCACGCCGGATAAGAGGCGCCGGGCACTACAAACCTCAAGACACCGCGCATCGTACACTCCGAAGACCGAGCCAGGTATTCGGGCGGGTGCGCCCGGGGGATAATATGAACACTCACAGCAAATCTGAAGCCGCTCATCCACCTGCGATGACTGGCTGGCTGACGAGCATCAACGCACCGCTTGCCAAGATCGGCATGATCCTGGCCATTTCCGGTCTGCTGACGCTTGTGGCCGTCGTTTTTTACCAGGTCTTCGGCCGTTACGTGCTGAACGACTCGCCCAGCTGGACGGAAAACCTCGCAATCGTTCTCATTCTCTATGTCACCATGATCGGGGCCGCCGTTGGCGTTCGCGATGCCGGTCACATTGCTCTCGATTCGCTGACCGTTCTCCTGCCGCAATATATGCAGCGTTATGTAGAGCTGGTCATCTACATCGCCATCTGCCTGTTCGGTGCCGCCATGGCCTATAATGGCTGGATCCTCGGCTGGTCGGTCGCTCCCTACCTGATGCCCAATCTCCATGTGACGGAAGCCGTGCGCTACATTCCGCTCGCGGTCTCGGGCGTCCTGATCATCATGTTTTCAATCGAACATATCCTGGCCATTTTCCGTAAGGCGGAGGTCGTACCGTCATGGCACTAACCATTCTTTGTATCACTTTTGTCGGCTTCCTCATTGCGGGGATCCCGGTTGCGTTCGCGATCGGTCTGTCGGCGCTTTGCACCATTCTTTATGAAGGTCTTCCGATCGCCGTCGGCTTCCAGCAGATGATGGCGGGCATGAACGTATTTTCGTTTCTCGCCATTCCTTTCTTCATTTTCTCTGGTGAATTGATGCTGCATGGCGGCGTTGCCGACAAGATCGTCAATGCAGCCAAGGCCATGGTCGGCCATGTTCGCGGCGGCCTCGGCATGTCGAACGTCGTTGCCTGCACCCTCTTCGGCGGTGTCGCCGGCTCCCCCGTTGCCGACGTATCGGCCATGGGCGCCGTCATGATCCCGATGATGAAGAAGGAAGGTTATGACGCCGACTATGCGGTAAACGTCACGACGCACGCCGCTCTGGTTGGCGCACTGATGCCGACCAGCCATAACATGATCATCTATGCACTGGCCGCCAGCGGCAAGGCATCGATCGGCGCCCTGATCGCAGCCGGCATAATGCCTGCACTGCTTCTGATGGTCTGTAACCTCGGTGCAGCCTATTACGTCGCAAGAAAACGCGGTTACCCGGCAGGCACTTTCCCCGGCTGGCACATTGTCATGCGCTCGCTTGCAGCAGCGGCACCTGGCATGTTGATCGTGGTAATCATCCTCGGCGGCATCATCTCGGGCATCTTCACCGCGACGGAATCCGCTTCCATCGCCGTGATCTACACGATGCTCCTGACCTTCTTCATCTATCGCACGATGACCTGGGAAGCTTTCCTTGCAGCAGCAGCCAAGACGGTCAAGACGACCGGTATCGTCCTGCTGTTGATCGGCGTGTCGACAATGTTCCAGTATCTCATGGGTCTTTACGGCGTTGCCGATATGACCGGTGAGCTGATGAGCCACATTTCGACCAACCCGATCGTCATCTTCCTGATGATCAACATCATCCTGTTCCTGCTCGGCACGTTCATGGATATGGCCTCGACCATCCTGATCTGCACGCCGATCTTCCTGCCGATTGCCATGCAATACGGCATGGACCCGGTGCAGTTCGGCATGGTGATGCTGCTCAACTGCGCACTTGGCCTCAACACGCCGCCGGTCGGCACCACGCAGTTCATCGGCTGCGCCATCGGTGAAATCTCTGTCGGCGAAGTCATGAAGTCCATTCTACCTTTCTACAGCGCACTCTTCCTCGCCATGGCATTGGTCACCTATGTGCCGATGTTCTCCATGTGGCTGCCACGCCTGCTGATGCACTAAAAGCAACAACCCGCAGCTCGAAAATCCAGCGCCCGGCTTCCACCGGGCGCTTTTTCGTTCAATCAGGTCCCGACCGGGGCGCTCGTGAAGGCTCAAACATCACCGCAAAACAAAAGCCGGCCGCAACGATGCGACCGGCTTTTATTGGCTTCAACCGCAACCGCGGCCGAGAAACATTACTTCAGAAATTCGGCACGATGCGGGTTGAAAACATCGATCAAACGACCGGCCTCCAGCGCCTTGACGCCATGGACCAAATCCGGCGGCACGATGAAGCTGCCGCCCTTGTTCAGCACTTCCGTCCGACCATCGATCGTGACTTCGAAACTGCCCTCTGCGACATAGCTTGCCTGGATATGCGGATGAGAATGTTTCGAGCCGATCGCCCCCTTCTCGAACACAACCTCCACCATCATCATCTCCGGCAGATAGGTCATGATACGGCGCCTAACGCCGGGCTCCGGGTTTACCCAATCGGCGTTGTCCGCCGAAACAAAAAAATCGCTCGCTACCATTATTGTCCTCACCTGAAAATGCACTTTTGCCTTGCGATAATACATGTCACAGAGCCTACAACAACCGCTGCCCCGACTAGAAATGACGAAACGCAAGCCATTGTTTTAATTTGGCTATATCCGTTGCCATCGATCTCTCTCGCGCGTCGTTTAAGCCATCTCCCGCAGACTTCTCTCATTTCTATCGCACAGACAGATCGGCCGATTTCCAACTCGCGTCCGACCGCTGGCATGGGGTTTGCTTGATTATTTCCCGAGTGTCGCAAACGCGGCTTGCCCGCGACAATTTGACATGAAATGCTGTCTGGAGTTGCAATGACGAGCAACGAAATGTGAGGCGTGCTTGAGAAAACAGCAGGAACTTGCAATCGAAGTCAGGGGCGTGGGCCGTGTTTATGGTGACGGCGCCGGTCAGGTCACCGCCCTCAGCAACATTTTCCTGAATATAAGGCAAAACGAGTTTTTCACCCTTCTGGGACCATCGGGCTGCGGCAAGACAACGCTTCTGCGGCTGATCGCCGGCTTCGACTTTCCGACAGACGGCGAAATCCTGCTTTATGGTGAGGATATAGCCCCGCTGCCGCCCTTCAAGCGCCCAGTCAACACGGTCTTCCAGAACTACGCCCTCTTTCCGCATATGACGGTTGCACAGAATATCGGGTTCGGGCTGGAAATGCTGGGCAAGCCAAAGCACGAGATCGCCGCTCGCGTCGAAGAAATGCTGGCGCTGGTTCACATGGAAGCGATGCGCAACCGCAAGGTCATGCAAATCTCCGGTGGCCAGCAGCAGCGCGTGGCGCTTGCCCGCGCGCTTGCCCCCAAACCGAAGGTCCTGCTTCTCGACGAGCCATTGTCGGCACTCGACTACAAGCTGCGCAAGGAAATGCAGGTCGAGCTGAAGCGGGTACAGGCAGAAACCGGCATCACCTTCATCTTCGTCACTCACGATCAGGAAGAAGCACTCGCCATGTCCGACCGGATTGCCGTCATGTCCCGTGGCGAAATCCGGCAGGTCGGGGCGCCCTGGGAAATCTATGATCGCCCGGCAGAACGCTTCGTCGCCGACTTCATCGGAGAGACCAACTTCCTCGCCGCCGACGTGATTTCCATCGATGGCCCCAGGACCAGAGTTCGCCTGTTCAATGGCACCCTGCTGGACGCCACCTACCCCGTGGACCTCATGCCGGAAGGTAAGGTGACGATCGTCATTCGGCCCGAACATGCGCAGCTCGACACACCGTCCAGCACGGCAATGCTCAATGGCCAAATCGAAGATCTCACCTATCTCGGCACCGACACCCATATCCGCGTCAGGCTGCCCGACACATCGCTCTTCACCATAAGACAGCAGAACAATCGGGTCGGGCCGATCGGCTTTTCCGCCGGCGACCCCGTGTCCCTGAATATAAGCGAAGGCGCAGCACAGATCCTGAAGGATTGAGACGATGACCGAGCGGGCGAGGCAGGCCGCTTCGGCGGCGCAGAAGAAGGAGATTACCAATCGCTGGCTGCTCAGCGCTCCGGCCCTTGTCTTGATTGCCGTCGCCTCCGTCGGCCCTCTCCTGATCGTGCTCCTTTATTCGGTGCTGGCGCCCGGCTCCTATGGCGACGTGAAATGGGAGCTTTCAGGCCAGGGCTGGTTCAACGTCTTTCTTTCGCGTGACATATTCGATGACACGATCTCATTGGCGGATGCCCATGTGATGATCCTCTGGCGCAGCGCCAAGCTCGCTGTCATCACCACGGTGCTTTGCCTGATCGTCGGCTTTCCGACGGCCTATTTCATCGCCAGCCGCGCACCTCATAACCGATCGATCTGGCTCTTCCTGATCACCATCCCCTTCTGGACCAACATGCTGATCCGCGGCTTTGCTATCCAGGAGATGATCCGCAACGAAGGTCTGGCCAATACGATCCTGATGAAGTTCGGCATCATCTCGGCCCCGATCCAGATGCTTTATACCGATTTCGCCATCCTGCTCGGCATGGTCTACGTACACCTGCCACTGATGGTGCTGCCGCTTTATGCCAGCCTCGAAAAGCTCGACTTCCGCCTCGTCGAGGCGGGTTACGATCTCTATGCGACGCGGCTGAAAGTCCTGTGGCGGATCATCATCCCGCTGGTCAAACCCGGCATCATCGCCGGCTCCATTCTCGTCTTCATTCCGGCGCTGTCATCCTACGTCATTCCGCGCATTCTCGGCGGCGGCAAGAACCTGATGGTCGGCAATCTGATCGAGCTGCAGTTCGGCCAGGGCCGCAACTGGCCGCTTGGAGCAGCACTCTCCATCACCCTCGTCATCATCGTCCTCTTCGCCATGCTGTATTACGTGAAGAATGCCGGAAAGACCGGAGGCGGCCATGCGTAAACGCTTCGACATCCGCGTCCAGCCGGGCTTTGCGATAATCGCGATGTTCTGCTTTTTCCTGCTTTACGTGCCGATTTTCACGCTGGTCGTCTATGCCTTCAATTCGGGCATATCGATCGCCCGCTGGGAAGGTTTTTCGTTCCGCTGGTTCGTCGCCGCTTGGAACAACAACCTCGTCATCGAGGCCGCGATCCGCTCGGTCCAGATCGCCGCCATAGCGGCTGTCATCGCCACCGCCGTTGCCACGCTTGCCGCCATCGCCACCACGCGAACGGCCGGTTATCGGGGCCTAACCTTCAAATATTCCTTCATCAACATGCCGCTGATGGTGCCGGAAATCGTCACCGCCGTAGCCCTGCTCATCCTCTTCTCGCGCATAAAGGTCTGGACTGGTTATTCCGGCCTCGGCTACCTCATCCTGGCGCATACCGCCTTCTGCATCCCGTTTGCCTATCTGCCGATAAGGGCACGACTCGAAAACATGGATTTGGCGCTGGAGCGGGCGGCGGCCGACCTTTACGCCACCCCGTTCAAGGTGTTCCGCTACATCACTCTGCCGCTGCTCTGGCCCGGCATTCTCGCCGGACTGATGCTCTCCTTTGTCATCTCTCTGGATGACATCGTCATCACCGAATTCGTCAAGTCAGCCGGCCAGGAGACGCTTCCGACCTACATGCTCGGCCAGCTTCGCCGTGCCATCACACCCGAAATGAACGCCATCTCGACAGTGTTTCTGCTGCTGTCGCTGGCGATAGTGACGATCTTCTTCTTCCTCAGCAGATCCAACGAAAAATCAGATTAAACAGGAGTGGGAACAATGAAGAATGTCTTGAAACTAGCCGCCGGTCTGGCAGCGCTCTTTGCCTCGACCACGCTTGCCCATGCAGAGGGCGAACTCAACATCTTCAACTGGGGCAATTACACCAATCCCGAACTGATCAAGAAGTTCGAGGAAGCCTACAAGGTCAAGGTGACGCTGACCGACTACGACAGTAACGACACCGCGCTCGCCAAAATCCGTCAGGGCGGCCACGGCTTCGATATCGTCGTGCCGTCCGCCAGCGCCATGCCGGTCTTCATCAAGGAAGGGCTGCTCATGGAATCGCGCCCTGACCAGATGGAGAACTTCAAGAACATGGACCCGCAATGGGTGGATGTCGCCTATGATCCGGGCCGCCATTATTCGGTTCCGTGGCAGTGGGGCACGACGGGCGTGACCGTCGACAAGTCCATCTATTCCGGCGATCCGAACACGTCGGCGATCTTCCTCGACCCGCCGCCGGAACTGGTCGGCAAGGTCAATGTCGTACCGGAAATGTCGGACGTCATGCACATGGTCGTGACCTATGCCGGCGGCGAGCCCTGCACCGGCGACCTGACGATCCTGAAGAAGGCCCGCGACATCCTCGTCGCTGCCAAACCGAAATGGATCTCGATGGATTACGGCACGGTGGAAAAATACACCAAGGGCGATCTTGCAGCCAGCGTCGACTGGAACGGCGCCGCCTTCCGCGGAAGACTTGCCAACAAGAATATCGTCTATGGTTATCCGAAAGAGGGATATCCGGTCTGGATGGACAATGCCGCCATCCTTGCCGACGCAAAGAATGTCGAGAATGCCAAGCTGTTCCTGAACTTCATCATGCTACCGGAAAACGCGGCGCTGATTTCCGCCTTTGCCCGCTATTCGAACGGCATCAAGGGCTCCGATGCCTTCATGCCTGAGGATATGAAGACGGCGCCGGAGGTGAACATTCCCGAGGCCTCCAAGGCCGCAGGCAAGTTCAATCTCGCTTGCGCGCCGGAAGTGCAGGAACTCTACACCAAGATCTGGACCGAGTTGCAGAAGTAAGCCGAACAAGGGAGGCCGGCAGCGTAGGCAGTTCCTGCGCTGTCGCGACCGCAAGGATATGGACAGCATCAAAAACATGACCACCGTTGACCGGGCATCGGTGACGCTTGCCAACTGGCGCGAGACACCCTTCAGCCGCTGGAGTTTCCAGAACGTCCGGGAGCTGGTTCCGACATCCGAAATCTCCTGCGGCACAGAACAGCCGGAAAGGGTTCTGCCGTCACAGCCATTCCTCATCCGGGAAATCGAAACCGGCCTAAACGGCGTCTCGACCATCGAGGGTTTTCTCAATTATGCCCATACCGACGCATTCCTGCTGATGAAGCGCGGCGAGATCGTCGGCGAATATTACGCGCCGCATGCAGATGTGAACGCCAAACATCTCGTCTTCTCGATCAGCAAGTCGCTCACCGCCATCCTTTCCGGCATTCTCGAACAACAGGGACTGATCGATCCGGAAAAAACGGTCTCAACCTATCTGCCGGAAGCCAGGGGCAGCGCCTATGAGGACTGCCGTTATCGAGACGTGCTGGACATGCGCGTCAGTCTCGATTTCGAGGAAACCTATCTCGACAGGAACGGCCCTTTTGCCCGCTATCGCCGCGCCATGTTGTGGAACCCGGTCGAACCGAACTTCGAGGTCGAGACACTCGCCTCCTTCCTGATGACGTTGAAAAAGGCCGACCGCCCGCATGGCGGCGGACATGCCTATCTCTCGCCCAATGCCGATCTACTTGGCGTCGTCATCGAGCGCGTTACCGGCCGCCGCTATGGTGAACTGCTGTCGGAGCTTTTGTGGAAACCGATGGGTGCCAGAAACCATGCCTATGTCACGGTCGATAGTATCGGCACAGCCCGCACCGCCGGCGGCGTCTGCCTGACGGCACGCGATTTGGCCCGCGTCGGCGAACTGATCCGCATTGGTGGCGCAACGGACGGCCGGCAAGTTATCCCGAAAAGTTGGATCGCGGACATGCTGACCAACGGCGATCCCGAGGCATGGAAGGCATCCAACAGCACCACCATGCCGAACGGCCGTTACCGCAGCCAGTGGTACCAGACCGGCGAGCCGGACGGCGCCTATTGCGCCATCGGCATTCATGGCCAGTGGCTTTACGTCGATCCCGAAAACGAGGCGGTGATCGTAAAACTGTCGTCCCAGCCAAACCCGCTCGACGACGAGCTGAAACAGGACAATCTCGCCTTCTTCCGAACCCTTAGCCGCCTGGCACTGTGAGGACGCAAGATGCAGACTTTCGCCGACATCATCATCGTCAACGCCCGTGTGCTGACAATGGACGATACTGCACCGAAAGCCGAAGCCCTTGCGATCTCCGGCAACAGGATCGTGGCGGTCGGCTCTACAGCCGAGATAGAGCCCCTCAAAGGACCGGCGACGCGGGTGATCGATGCGGCGCAAGGCACGGTCCTGCCGGGCTTCAATGAAGCCCATATGCATATCTTCATGGGCTCGGTCGGCCTGCGTCAGCTGTCGCTCTACAAGGTCAAAGGCTTTGACGAGTTGAAGGCCAAGGTCGAGGACTATGCGGCGAGGAACCTCGACCTGAAGCTGCTTCTCGCCCGTTCCGCCGACTACACGATCCTGTCGGAAACCGAACGCACCACCCGCCATGATCTCGACCGGGTTATATCCGACCGGCCTTTCGCGATGATTTCTCCGGACCACCACACCGCCTGGGCCAATACCAGGGCGCTCGAACTCGCCGGCCTTCTGCACGGCAGGCAAGTCGGCGTCGGCAACGAGGTTGTCATGGGTGAGGATGGCCTTGCCTCCGGCGAGTTGCGCGAGGCCGATGCCATGCAGCCGGTCTTCGACCTGAGCGAAACCGGCGGTCGCGAGGGCCTGGGCATTGGCACCGGTGGCGAACCGGACAGCCTGACGCCGCAGGAGCGCGCGATCGACCTCGATATCATCAGGAATGGCCTCGCCTATTGCGCCTCGCTGGGCATAACCTCGATTCAGAACATGGACGGCAATTTCTATCAGCTGGAAATTCTGGACGAGATAGAGAAGACCTCCGGCCTGCCGGTGCGGGTGCGCATGCCCTATCACATGAAGAATTTCATGCCGATCTCGGACCTTAAAGAAAAGGCCGCCGCATGGCACGACCGTTTCGACACCGACCGGCTGCGCTGCGATTTTGTCAAAATGTTCATCGATGGCGTGACCGAAGGCGAAAGTGCCGTTTTCCTCGACGACTACGCCCATCGCCCCGGCTGGAAGGGCGATCCACTGTTCAGCCAGCAACATCTCAACGACATCGTCACCGAAGCAGACAGGCTGAAACTCCCCGTCGCCGTCCACGCGATCGGCGACGGCGCGGTGCGCATGGTGCTCGACGCCTACGAGGCCGCATCGGAGGCGAACGGCAAGCGCGATGCGCGCAACCGTATCGAACATATCGAGGTCATCCACGAAGATGACATTCCGCGTTTCAAAGAGCTTGGCGTCATAGCCTCGATGCAGCCGACCCATCCACCCGGCAATGCCGGCCTGCCGCTAGAACCCTATCTCTCCTTCATCGGCCGCGATCGCTGGCCGCTCGCCTTTGCCTGGAGAACGCTCGCCGATGCCGGAGCAGAGATTGTCTTCGCCACCGATTGGCCGGTCTCGCCACTCGACCCGATGGGATGCATCCACGATGCCATGACGAGAAAACGCTGGGCCGACGACCTGCCGGACCAGCGGCTGACACTCACAGAGACACTCGCCGCCTACACCAGCACCGGCGCGCACGTGGAGTTCATGGAAGACCGGAAAGGCAGGCTGAAACCCGGTTACCTCGCCGATGTCGTCGTTCTCTCTGGTGATGTCGAAGCAACGGCGGCGGAAGATCTCGATGCTATCCGGCCGGTGTTCACCATCTGCGACGGCAGGGTCACCTACGAGAAGGTCCTCACCTGAGCCAAACTCGCCGCAAAAATGCGCTGCAAAGTTGGTTGAACACGGCCTCTTTGTTTGTATCTTCGTGCGGCCGCAAATCAGCGCCTTACCGGCGACGCAAGGAGAATGAAATGAGCAAAGCCACCGACATCCATCTCTCCTATGCCGATCTCGTGGCGCTGTTGCAGAAGATCTTCGTCAAGAATGGTGTGTCCGAAAACAACGCGAAGATTCTGGCGGAAAACTGCGCGTCCTGCGAACGCGACGGCTCGATCAGCCACGGCATTTTCCGCATGGCCGGTTATGTTTCGTCGCTAAACAGCGGCTGGGTCGATGGCAAGGCGGTGCCGGAAGTCGACGATGTCGGGCCAGCCTTCGTTCGTGTCGATGCCAAAGGCGGCTTCACCCAGCCGGCCATGCTCGCCGCGCGCCCTCTGCTGATCGAGAAGGTGAAGGAGAACGGCGTCGCTGTTCTCGCCATCCGCCGCTCGCATCATTTCAGCGCACTCTGGCCGGATGTCGAACCCTTTGCCGACGAGGGATTGGTGGCCTTGAGCGTGGTCAACAGCATGGCCTGCGTCGTGCCGCATGGCGGCAAGAAGGCGGTGTTCGGCACCAACCCGGTCGCCTTCGCATCACCGCGTGCAGGGGCTGCCCCCTTCGTCTTCGACCAGGCCTCAAGCGCGGTTGCCCATGGTGATGTGCAGATCGCCGCCCGCGCCGGCCATGAGCTGAAACCGGGCATGGGGGTCGATCGCGATGGCCAGCCGACCAATGATCCGAAAGCCATCCTCGATGGCGGCGCGCTCCTGCCCTTCGGCGGCCATAAGGGCAATTCCATCGCCCTGATGGTCGAGATCCTCAGTGCCGCGCTGACCGGCGGTTATTTCTCGGGCGAGTTCGACTGGAGCGGTCACAAGGGGGCGCAGACGCCGTTCACCGGCCAGTTCTTCATCGTCATCGATCCCGCCCGCGGCGGCAACGACGTCTTTGCAGAACGTGTCGCCGGCATCTGCGATCTCGTGCTGGAAGCCGGCCAGGAACGCCTGCCCGGCGACCGCCGACACGTCACTCGCGCCAAGGCGGAGAAGGACGGCATTCCCCTGTCCGCCGAGAACTACGAGAAGCTGAAGGCCCTGGCCGACACCTGAGCTGAAAGACACCGCCCTTCATCTGGCGCCAGCCGTGCCTCCACTATCCGGAAAAGACAAAACCCTGCGCCATATGTTGCACAGGGTTTCTTATCCGTCCGCTTCAGCAATCGGCCTACACCTGAAGATTCGCCGCTTGCGACGTCTTCCGACCGCTCTCGATCAGAGACTTGGTGTATTCCTCGCGCGGCGCGAGGAATATCTGCTCGGTATCGCCCTGTTCAACGATCTCGCCGCGTTTCATCACGATCGTATGGTCGCAGATCTGCCGGATGACGGCGAGATTGTGCGAGATGAACACGTAAGTGAGGTTCAGCTCGGAGCGCAGTTCCTGCAGGAAGTCGAGAACCTGCGCCTGAACCGAGATGTCGAGCGCCGATGTCGGTTCGTCGAGGATCAACAGACGCGGGTTGAGCGCGATCGCACGGGCAATGCAGACACGCTGTTTCTGGCCGCCGGAAAGTTCGTGCGGATAGCGATATTTAAACATCTTTGGCAGTTGCACGATGTCGAGCAGGGCTTCCGCCCGTGCCTCGATATCCCGCCGGCTCATGTTCGTCTGGATGCGCAGCGGTTCCCCGATCGCGTCTCCGATCGTATGGCGGCCATTCAGCGCTGAATGCGGGTTCTGGAAGACGAACTGCATGTGCCGGCGCATCTGCCTGAGCGGCTCGCCCGACAGGCCTGAAATATTCTGGCCGTCGAAGATGATGTCGCCGGAGGTCGGCTCGATCAGGCGCATCAGCATGCGTGCGAGCGTCGACTTGCCTGATCCGCTTTCGCCGACAACGCCAAAAATTTCGCCGGTCTTCACGGCAAGGCTGATGGAATTGACCGCAGTGAAATCAGCGCCGGACTGGCTGCGATAGACCTTCTTCAGGTCGATCGCTTCGAGAAGATTGCCGCGCTTGGCCGGCTTTGCTTCCGAGACTTCGGCCGCAACTCTTTCCGGCGCGACATCGATATCCGGCACGGCGGCAAGCAGCCGCTGCGTATATTCGTGCTGCGGACGGTTGAGGATGTCCTGCGTCAGCCCCTGCTCGACGATCTCGCCCTTGTACATCACGGCGCAGCGCTTCGCGACGGTGGCGATTGCGCCGATATCGTGGCTGATCATGATGACGGTGAGGTTGAGCTTTTCGACCAGCGAATTGATAAGATCCAGCACCTGCGCCTGCACGGTCACATCGAGCGCCGTCGTCGGTTCGTCCGCAATCAGGATATCCGGCTTTCCGGCCAGCGCCATGGCGATCAGCACGCGCTGGCGCATGCCGCCCGAAAGCTGGTGCGGATATTGCGAAAACAACATCGACGGGTTCGGCAGACCGACTTGATCCAGCAGTTCCTCGGCTCGGGCACGGCGTGCCGACTTGGAGGAAACGCCCGCGCCGGCTGCCTTCTCATGCGCTGCGATGACATCCGAAATCTGTCGCCCGATCGTAAACAGTGGGTTGAGATAGGTCATCGGGTCCTGGAAGATCATCGAGATGCGGATACCGCGGATCTTCGTCCAGTCCTTCTCCGGCAGATTGGTAATGTCCTGCCCGTCAAACGAAATGGAGCCCTCGACCACTTTCGCATTGCGCGGACCGATGCCGAGTACCGAGCGAACCAGGACGGTCTTGCCCGAACCGGATTCGCCAACGATACCGAGTGTATCGCCGCGATTGACGGTGAGATTGATGCCTTTCAGCACATGCACAGGGCCATCGAACGTGCCGATGTCGAGCCGATAATCCTTGATGTCGAGCAGAGCTGTCATCGGTCGCGGCTCCTTGGATCGAGAATGTCACGCAGGCCATCGCCCAGAAGGTTGAAACCGAGCACCGTGAGGAAGATCGCGGCACCGGGGAAGAGCGAATACCACCACCAGTCGGGCATATAGGTGCGCGCGACCGAGATCATCGAACCCCATTCCGGCGAAGGCGGCTGGGCGCCGAGACCGATGAAGCCGAGGCTGGCGGCAGACAGGATCGCCATGCCCATGTCCATGCTCATCTTGACGATGATCGGCGACATGCAGTTCGGCAGGATATGATGCCAGAGGATCCACGGCGTTTTCGCGCCGATCGAACGGGCGGATTCGATGAACAGCTCTTCCTTGATCGACAGCGTTTTTGCCTCAACCAGTCGCACGTAACCGGGCCACCAGACGATGGCGAGCGCCAGCACGCAATTGGTAATGCCGGGGCCAAGCGCCGCAACGATCGCGAGTGCCAGAGCCAGGCCGGGAACGGCAAGGAACAGTTCGGTGAAGCGCATGATGACAGCACGAACCCAGCCACCACGATAACCGGCGATGATGCCGAGCGTGATGCCGACGATCGCCGCGATGCCGGTGATGACGACACCGATCCACAGCGACGTCCGCGCGCCGATGATGACGCGCGAAAAGATATCCGCGCCCATTTCATCCGTGCCGAACCAGTAGGTGCTGCTCGGCGGCTGCAGCTTGGCTGACATGTTGATCGCACCACTTGCCGCTTCCGGATAAGGCACGATCAGCGGTCCGATGGCGGCAAGCACGAGAAACAGCACGACGAGCGAGAGGCCGAGCATCGACGAAAAGCTCTTGCGGAACATGTGTGCATAGAGCCGCCACTGGCGGATCTGGCTCGCATGTCGCTCTCGGAAGGTCAGCGGGCGGGTGTCTTCTACGGAAGTATCGATAGGGGTCATGGGATGAGCCGTCATCACGCTTTCCTGAGACGCGGGTCGATCCAGGCATAGGCCAGATCGACGAGGGTGTTGGCGACGATAAAGAAGAAACCGATCATCAGCGTCACACCGACAACAGGCTTGAAGTCCGACGACAGCGCGGAGGAGACCGCATAGAGCCCGATGCCCGGCCAGTCGAACACGGTTTCGACGAGCACGGTCGAACCGAGCATCCAGCCGAAACGCAGGCCGATCATCGCCAGCGTCGGCAGCATGGCATTCTTCAGCGCGTAAAGCGCGATGATGCGGAAGGACGAGATGCCGTGGGCGCGGGCGGCCACGATATAATCCGACTGCAGCACTTCGATCATCTCGGCGCGGTTGACGCGCAGGATCGAGGCGAGACAGGGGAAGGAGAGCACGATCGCCGGCAGGATAATATGCTGCAGCGAGGTCCAGAAGGTCGAGAAATTGCCGTCAATCAGGCTGTCGACCAGAAGCAGGCCGGTGACGAATTCCGGTGGGCGGGTGACGAGCGGCAGGCGCCCCGAGACGGGCAGCCATTCCAGATCGACAGAAAATAGCAGTTGCAGCAGGATACCGAACCAGAAGGCCGGGATCGCCACGCCGGAAATCGAGAAGATACGCGTCACCTGGTCGAGCGGCCCGTCCTTGTAGACGGCCGACAGCATGCCGAGCGGAACACCGATGACGATGCCGAGGAACATCGCGACGAAGACGAGTTCCAGCGTCGCCGGCGCATAACGCATCACTTCTTCGAGCACCGGCCGTGTGGTGACGATCGAGGTGCCGAGATCACCGCGGACGAGTTCGCCCATGTAGACGATGAACTGTTCCGGCAGCGACTTGTCGAGACCATATTCCGTGCGGATCGTCGCGACCATATCCTCGGTCGCATTGGGACCGGCCACGAGACGGGCCGGATCGCCGGGCGCGACATTGGTGATCAGGAATGTCAGCGCGGCTATGCCGATCATCGTGCCGACCAGCGTCAGCAACTTGCGGAAGGCGAATTTCAGCATCGTCTTCTCCGTTTGTTATGATTTGCGCATGGCCCGTGGTAGGGGAACGGGCCATGCGCACCATTCTGGCTTGAGTGAGGGGACTTCAGCCAGTGTTTATTCGGCCTTCACCCACAGCGGGTAGATGTCGACTTCGCCGGTGAAACGGACCGGGCTGAACTGGAAGCCCTGCAGGTAGTCCCGGCGTGCCCAACGGCGGTTCTGCAGCATGCCGAACACTTCCGGCTGATCTGCGACGATCTGGGTCTGGATGTCGGCATAGAGCTTGGCGCGCTCGTCCCAGTTCGACGAGGAACGGGCCTTGTCGATCATCTCGGTGACCTTCGGATTGTCGTAGAACATCATCGCGAAATACTGGCCCCAGCTGTTCTTGTGATACTGGTAGGCGACAGCGTCCGGATCGGTCGAAACCGGGGTCGTGTAGACCGAGGTCATCGACGGCGAGGTCTCGACCTTGGAACCGTTTGCAACCATGTTCGGCCACTGTTCCGGCTTGATCTCGACATTGATGTTGAGCGGCTTCAGGCTGTCGAGCAGCACGAGACCGATGCGGCGGGCTTCTTCGAGACCGGCAACGTGAACGTAAGGCAGGGTGATGCCGCCGTTCGGATAACCGGACTTCGCCAGATATTCCTTGGCCTTGGCAAGATCCTGACGCGGAATGCCGGGCACATCGATATGGCCCTTCATCGCATCCGGGATAGGGCTCGTTTCGAGCGACGCAGCGCCATTATAGACCTGGATCAGCGCATCATAGTCCATCGCATAGGCGATTGCCTTGCGCAGGTTGATGTCGGCGGTCGGCCCCTGCTGGGTGTTGAACTTGATACCGAAGGTGGTCATGCCCTTGTGGTCTTCGATGGCGATGCCCTTGGCACGCGCGATCTGAACATAGTCGTCCGGCGTCAGGCCTTCGACGATATCGGCTTCGCCGCGCTGCAGAGCAGCCTTCTGGGCAGCAGGCTCGCGGATGATCTTGTAGATCACGCCGGCCGGGCGGTTTGCATCACCCTGCGGCCAGCCCTTCCAGTAATCGGCAACGGCTTCGGCTTCATAAAGAACATTCGGCTCCCAGCGGCCGAGCTTGAACGGGCCGGAACCAGCTTCGTTGTCGGTCAGCCACTTCTGGCCATAGTCGCCGTCAACTTCGTTGGCCTTAACCTGGGCCGGATTGACGATGTACCACCAGGGCAGGAAGGAGAGGAACGGCGTGTAGGAACCCTTCAGCTCGAACTTGACGGTATGATCGTCAACGACGCTGATGCCTTCCGGCGCCAGAAAGTCCTTGAGCATCCAGGCGACGCCCTTGTTGAGCTTCAGGCCGCGCTCGAAGGAATATCGGATGGCTTCGGCATTGACCGGGTCGCCATTGTGGAACTTGGCATTCTTGACCAGGTGGAAGGTCCAGGTCTTGCCGTCTTCGCTGGTTTCCCACTTTTCGGCGAGCCAAGGCTTGATGACGGCCGGATCGCCTTCATACTTGACGAGACCGTCATAAACAGCCTGCTGCATCATGCGCGTCGACCAGTCGTAACGGATATGCGGATCGAGAACCGGGACGGCCTGGCGGCCGCCGAACACGATGACATTGCCCTTGTCGGTGCGCTCGAAAGCGCTGGCAGGGGTGGCAAGAACCGACGAGGCGAGAAGCCCCGCGATTGCGATATTCCTGATGATTTTGCCGAACATGTAGTTCCCTCTCTTATTAGACGGCTTTTAGATCAGACTGACTTTCAACCCTTAAAGCATCTGGCGAACGACGCCCGCCACCAACCGGCGCGACAGAAGCACCGGCGCATCGATGGATTTACGTACTTCCTCATGCATCTCGGCCGAATAGCCCATGCAATGCATGACGATGAGATCGCAGCCTTCGAGCAGCTTCGCCCGCTCACCCATCTCGTCACCGGCATAAGGCGACGCGGAAACGAGGCTCGGATTGCCCGGCAGCACATGGCGCTCTTCGAAATCCCGGATCTGCCGTTCGAGCGGCACGATAACGCCGAGCTTGCGGGCCGATGCGGCAAGCGCCTCGACGGTGGAATCGACGATCCGCTGTGCTTCGACCACGAGCGTATTGTTCAACGGCTCGATCTTCGTGCCGGTGCAGAGGAGCACGATCAGATCGAAGCCTTCACCATCGATCTTCTGAAGCAGGACGTTCAGCTTCTCTTCCGTCAGCGCTTTCGAAGAAACGATCTCTTCGCCGCTCGCAAGACGGGTCGCAAACGAATGCTCGCCATCCCTGGCGCGCATCGCATCGAGTTCCGCCGGGCTCATGCCGTCCAGCACGCCGAACTCCTGATGCGCGATACGGCCTTCCGGCACACCGACGGTAATCTCGGCCATCATCTCAGGTACGAGGTCGACGCGGGGCGTCTGACCGATAGTCACGAAGGCAATCTTGGATGTGGAAGGCATGCTCTCGTTTATTCCCTGCTTTATCTTGTTGGCAGGGAGCCTAGCGCTCGAATACGCGACTTCACTATAGGGTAATGCCCCTAGTGAGTAACAATTCGGAAAGATCTTTTGCGATCATTTTTTAGGCAAATCGCGTTTTTCACGCAATTTTCTTACGCAGTTACGATTATTTTTGTTACGGATGGCCCGCCGCGACGACCATGCGGATGAGCGCATTCGAAGACGTCACTTCCATTTTCGCCATCACGTTGGAACGGTGGATCTCGACCGTCTTCGGGCTGATACCGAGCTGGCGCGCGATTGCCTTGTTCGACAGGCCTTCGGCGACCAGCGAAAGCACCTGCCGCTCGCGCGGCGTCAACCGCTGCAGCTTTTCCGAAAATTCCGCCGGAACACCGGGCAATGCCACCGGATGCGTGCCGTGCAGAAGCAGGCGAATGGCGCTGACGACGATGCGGCGGGCCAGCACCACCGGCTTACCGCTCGCCTTGGCAACCGTCTGCCTGTCGGCCTCGGTAAAACTCACAGAATTCAGCACGATGATCTCGGCATCCGCGAGATCGAGCAGTGCCCCCGCCAGCAACCGCTTGTCGCCATCCGCGGCGTAACTTGCGGTGATTTTGTAGGGCGAAAGTGCCGGGATATCGAGTTCGTCGATCTGCTGTTCCAGCGGCTGGATCAGACCCACCGCAGACCCATGCGCCGCAAGCGAAATCACCGTCGATTCCATCGCGCGCTGGGCATTCACGGTCGGACATGTGCTCTCGAAATCCCGGAACAAGCCGGTCGACAGGATCACCACCAGATCGAATTCGTTCGGCTGAAAGGCGGCTGCGATCTTCGCCATCCGCTCGGCGATCCGCGGCTTGGAGACGACGATATCGCTGCCATCCGCCAACCGGGTGACGATGCTCGTCTCACCCGGTCGAACCTTGAGGTCGTTGATCTCGGCCTGCGAAAGACCATCCAGAGCGCCAATTTCGAGCGCCTCGATCGGCAGATCGAGGTTCTCCAGCATATCGTCGATAATGTCTGCGCGCGGCGTCTGCCCGACGCTCAAGAACATTACGCGATGGGGCGGTTCCGCTGCTTCCGCGATGGTCGAAGACGGAGTGTGAGGATGCTTCGTCACGGGCAGTGAATCGGTCCTTCTGATCGTATCGCTATAGCCGTTCTAGACATGCACAAATTAAAGGCAAGCCCATTCTAGGGGCAGTCCCCTATAGGCATTCTTCGTCGCACATGGCTAGGTTCTAGCACAATATTCGGAGGCAAACATGATCCGTGATTTCGAAGCAAGCGAGATCGACCCGCTTGCCGTTGGTGCCTGGATTCTCGGGACCGGCGGTGGTGGCAGCCCGTATCTGGCGCAGCTCAACCTGAAAAAGCTCTACAAGGACGGCAAGCGCGTCAAGCTTATCGATCCCAACGCTTTGGACGATGGCGATGCGGTCGCCGTGGTGTCGAAGATGGGCGCCCCCTTGGTGGGCCAGGAACGTCTGGTGGACCCGGCGCATCTTGCCCGTGCCATGCAGCTGATGGAAGAATATACCGGCCGAAAATTCCGCGCCGTGATGAGCGTCGAGATCGGCGGCGGCAACGCGCTGTCGCCATTCCTCGCAGCCGCCATGCTGGATATCCCGGTCGTTGACGCCGATGCGATGGGCCGTGCCTATCCGGAAGCGCAGATGACCAGCTTCGCCATCGGCGACCTGCCGATGTACCCGCTCACACTGGTCGATTGCCGTGACAACGAGGCAATAGTTGCCAAGGCCGCGTCGTGGAAGTGGATGGAGCGCATCTCGCGCAAGATCTGCACCGAAGTCGGCTCGACCTCGGCCACCTGCAAGGCCCCGCGCACCGGCAAGGAAGTCAAGGAATGGGGCGTGCTCCACACCGTGACCAAGGCCGTCAGCCTCGGCCGTGCGGTTCTCGAAGCCCGCGCTGCGCATACCGACCCGATCGCGGCTGTTCTCGCTCACGAAGGCGGCAAGGTTCTCTTCAAGGGCAAGGTTGCCGATGTGGATCGCACCACGACCGGTGGCTTCCTGCGCGGTGCAGCCATGATCGACGGCCTTGATGACGATCGCGGCGCAAAAGTCGAACTCGCCTTCCAGAACGAATGGGCAGTCGCCTTCCGCGACGGCCAGCCGATCGCCATGACGCCGGACCTGATCTGCCTGCTCGACACCGTGTCGGGCGAAGCGATCGGCACGGAAACCGTGCGTTACGGCCAGCGCGTCACGGTTGTCGCCCTGCCGGCGCCAGCTGTTCTGACCAGCCCCAAGGGCCTGGAACATGTAGGGCCCCGTGCCTTCGGATATGATCTTGATTTCAAATCGGTGTTTGCAGCATGAAGCGGATCGGAATTGACGTCGGCGGCACAAATACGGATGCCGTGCTCATCGATGGCGAGAAAGTCGTCTCTGCCATCAAGTTTCCCACCACCGCGGATGTGATGCAGGGCGTCGTCAACGCCATCGGTCACGTCGTCTCCTCGCAGGCGCCCGGCGCCTCGCCGATCGACGCCGTGATGATCGGCACGACCCATTTTACCAATGCCGTCGTCGAGCGTGCGCGTCTGGAACGCATCGCCGCGATCCGCATCGCCATGCCGGCCGGCGCTTCCCTGCCGCCGATGATCGACTGGCCGGATGATCTGCGCGAAAGCGTCGATCCGCTGTCCTTCATGGTCCATGGCGGCCATGAATATGACGGTCGCCCGCTGGTGCCGCTTGCCCGCGACGAAATCCGCGACGCAGCGATGAAGATCCGCGACGCCGGCATCACCTCCGTCGGCATCACCGCGCTCTTTTCGCCGCTGACAGCCGAAGGTGAGCTGGAAGCCGCCGAGATCGTCCGTTCGATCATCCCGGAAGCGCGCATCACGCTCTCCCACACGCTCGGCCGTATCGGCCTGCTGGAACGCGAAAACGTAACGCTGCTCAATGCTGCCCTGCAGGGTCTCGGTCGCAAAACGATCGACGCCTTCAAGGATGCGCTCAAGCAGGCCGGCGTCAACGCGCCCTTCTACCTGACGCAGAATGACGGCACGGTCGTGCTGGCCGATGTCGCAGCCGCCAACCCGGTCTACAGCTTCGCCTCCGGCCCGACCAACTCCATGCGCGGCGCAGCCTTCCTGACCGGCCGGAAAGAGGCCATGGTCATCGATGTCGGCGGCACCACGTCGGATGTCGGCTGCCTCGTCGGCGGTTTCCCGCGGGAAGCCAATAACGTCGTCGAAGTCGGCGGTGTGCGCACCCTCTTCCGCATGCCGGACCTTCTGCCGATGGCACTCGGCGGCGGCACGATCATCGATCCGGAAACCCGCAAGATCGGCCCGCGCTCGGTCGGTTACCGCATCACCGAGAAGGCCCTCGTCTTCGGCGGCGATACGCTGACCACGACCGACGTTGCCGTGGCCGCCGGTCTCGTCGAAATCGGCGACCGTGACCGCGTCAAGCATCTCGACAAGGCAATGGTTGCCGACCTCCTGAAGCGTATCGAGGCCATGGTGGAAGACGGCGTGGACCGGATGAAGACCTCAGCCGAAGGCGTGAGCCTGATCGCAGTCGGCGGCGGTGCCTTCCTCATCCCGGAAAAGCTGAAGGGCGCCAGCGAAGTGCTGCGCGTCGAACACGCCGGCGTTGCCAACGCACTCGGTGCGGCGATGGCGCAGGTCTCCGGCGAAGTCGACCAGGTATTCTCCGACATGTCGCGCGACAAGGCGATTGCCGAAGCCGAGCGCATCGCCCACGAGCGCGCGATCGAATCCGGTGCCGATCCGAAGTCGATCGTCACGCTGGATACGGAAGACATTCCGATCGCGTACCTGCCGGGTGATGCCCGCCGCGTGCGCGTCCGCGTTGTCGGCGATATCGCCTTCATGAAAGACCAGCAGAAACAGGCTTCGTAAACGCAGGCTAGCGCGCTACGGTAGCATGAAAATCAGACATCCCCGGTCTCACAGAGGATCGGGGATTTTCATATTGAACAGGCGAGGAATGCGTCATGAAGGCCATGTATTACGAAGCGTTCGAACAGATGCCGGAGATCAGGACGCTTCCCGATCCCGAGCCGACCTTCGGCGGTGTTGTCATCAAGGTTGGCGCGACCGGCCTCTGCCGCAGCGACTGGCACGGCTGGAAGGGCCATGACCCGGATATCCAGCTGCCGCATGTTCCGGGCCATGAACTGGCCGGCAAGGTGGCGGCAAAGGGCAAGGGCGTGATGCGCTTCAAGGTCGGCGATCGCGTCACCGTACCCTTCGTCTCCGGCTGCGGCCATTGCTCTGAGTGCCATTCCGGCAACCAGCAGGTCTGCCCCGACCAGTTCCAGCCGGGCTTCACCCATTGGGGTTCCTTCGCCGAATATGTCGCGATCGACTATGCCGACACCAACCTCGTGCATCTGCCGGAGGAAATCGATGACGCGACGGCCGCAAGCCTCGGCTGCCGTTTCGCCACCTCCTTCCGCGCGGTTGCCGATCAGGCCCGCACCGGCCCCGGCGACTGGGTGGCCGTCCATGGCTGCGGCGGCGTCGGCCTTTCGGCCATCATGATCGCGACCGCACTCGGCGCCAACGTCATCGGCATCGACCTGACCGAGGACAAGCTCGCATTCGCGCGGCAATGCGGGGCCGTCGCCACGATCAATGCCGGTTCGGTGCCGGATGTCGTGGAAGCTGTACGCGAAATCACCAAGGGTGGCGCGCATGTCTCCATCGATGCGCTCGGCCACCCGACCACCTGCTTCAACTCGATCAAGAACCTGCGCCGTCGCGGCCGGCACGTTCAGGTCGGCCTGATGCTCGGCGAGCACGCGACGCCGCAGATCCCGATGGCGCAGGTTATCGGCCACGAGTTGGAAATCTACGGCAGCCACGGCATGCAGGCCTGGCGTTACGACGCGATGCTTTCCATGCTGACCGCCGGCAAGATGAAACCGCAGCAACTGATCTCCAAGCGAGTAAGCCTCGCCGAGGGCGTCACCGAACTGGTCAATCTCGACCGGGCCGAAACACCCGGCATCGCCGTCATCACCAGCTTCTAAAGCTCGAGCAATTCCAGCAGAAGTGGCAATCGGTTTTGCGTCCGGAATTGCGTAAAACAAAAAATGCGATTGGCAGGGAGGCCGAAACATCAGCCTCCCACAAACGCATCCTGATTGTCCTGCACCAGCGCCGTCAGATAATCGGCAACCGCCCGCACCCGCGGAACCCGGCTCATGTCGCGATGGCGCACGATGTAGTAATGCCGGGTCAACTGCACCTCGCGCGGCAACACGATCTCGAGCTCCGGCTGACGGCTGGCGATGAAATGCGGCAGGATGCAGAGCCCCAGCCCGTTCAGCGTTGCGGTCAATTGCGCGAAAATGCTGGAGCTCTGGAATTTCGGCTTGATGCCGGGATGCACGTCGCCGAGATAATCCAGCCCAGGCGCAAAGATCATGTCTTCGATATAGCCGATGAACGGATGATCGAGCAGGTCTTCCCGGCGCTTGAGCGGGGCCGCACTCGCCAGATAGCGCTTCGCCCCATAAATGTTGAGCTTGTAGTCGGTAATCTTCTCGATCAGATAAGGCCCGGCCTTGGGCGGATCGAGCGCCACCGCGATATCCGCCTCCTTGCGCGACAGTGACATGATCTGCTGGATCGTCACCAGTTCCAGCGACAGGCTCGGATGCCGCTCGGTAAAATCTCCGAGATGATGGGCAAGGAAGAAGTTCGAAAAACCTTCCGGCGCACTTAACCGCACGACACCCTGATGCGCGGCATTGCCGGACGTGATCTCGGCCTGTAAGCGATCGGCCTCCCCCTCCATCCGCTCCGCCGTCTCGACGAACCGTTGCCCAACCGCTGTCAGCACGTAACCACGCGGATTGCGCTCGAAAAGCTTGACCTTGAGGGCAAATTCCAGCCGGTCGATCCGGCGCGAGACGGTGGCATGGCTGGTGCGCAGGTGGCGCGCCGCCGTCGACAACTGCCCCGTGCGGGCAACCGCCAGAAAATACTGCAGGTCATCCCAGGTAAAGATGGGATTGCCGCTCATAACCCCTCCCCGGTCCGAGCCGATCTGTTCAAAAATGCACAGATGCTGTTTGCAATTAATAGTGGCGAGCTTCTTGCGTCAACGGCTGTTTTCCTCAACCATGTGCTTATGGAAGTGCTGCTTTGAGGAGGGCGGCCTACCAATTTTGAACAGATTAGCGCTCTGCAATCTCTGGGAGGAGACCTTATGCGTAAGACGTTCCTGACGTCGCTGGCCGTGCTGCTGGCGAGCGGCACTGCATTTGCTCAATCGGCATCGGACGGCAAGGTAAAGATCGGCATCCTGAACGACCAGTCCGGCGTCTATGCCGACTTCGGCGGCAAATCGTCCGTCGAGGCCGCCAAGATGGCAATCGAGGATTACGGCGGCAAGGTGCTGGGCGTCCCGGTCGAACTCGTAAACGCCGACCACCAGAACAAGCCGGACGTCGCCTCCAACATTGCTCGCCAGTGGTATGACACCGAGCAGGTCGATGCGATCATGGACCTGACCACCTCGTCGGTCGGTCTTGCCGTTCAGGCGCTGTCGAAGGACAAGAAGAAGATCACGATCAACACCGGTGCTGCAACCGTCGACCTGACCGGCAAGGCCTGCACCCCCTACGGCTTCCATTGGGCCTATGACACCCATGCGCTCGCCGTCGGCACTGGCGGTGCCATGGTCAAGCAGGGAGGCGACAGCTGGTTCTTCCTGACCGCCGACTATGCCTTCGGCTATTCGCTGGAGCAGCAGACGAGCGATTACGTCAAGGCCAATGGCGGCAAGGTGCTCGGCTCGGTGCGCCATCCGCTCTCCAGCCAGGATTTCTCGTCCTTCCTGCTGCAGGCCCAGTCGTCCGGCGCCAAGGTGATCGGCCTCGCCAATGCCGGTCTCGACACGGCAAACACGATCAAGCAGGCCGCCGAATTCGGCATCACACAGGGCGGCCAGAACCTCGCGGCACTGCTCTTCACCCTCGCAGAAGTGCATGGCCTCGGCCTTGAAGCCGCGCAGGGCCTGACGCTGACCGAAGGCTATTACTGGAATCTCGACGACAAGAGCCGCGAATTCGGCAAGAAATTCTTCGCCAGGACCCAGAAAATGCCGAACATGGTTCATGCCGGCACTTATTCGGCCGTCACCCATTATCTGAAGGCAGTCGAGAAGGCTGGCTCCGACGATGCGGATGCGGTGGCCAAGGCCATGCGCGACATGCCCGTCGACGACTTTTTCGGCCGCGGCGGCACAGTCGCAGCCAATGGCCGCATGATCCACGACATGTATCTTCTGCAGGTCAAGAAACCGGCCGACAGCAAGGAACCCTTCGACTATTACAACGTGCTCGCCACGATCCCCGGCAAGGATGCCTATCTCGATCCTGCCAAGGCCGGTTGCGAGCTGGTGAAATAATGGCAGTGCCTGTTCAGGAACTGCACGAGGAGCCGCGGGTGGTCTTGTCCGCCCGCGGTCTCTCCAAGAGTTTTGGCGCTTTTGCGGCGGTAAGGGATGTCGATCTCGATATCCACGACGCCCGCGTCCACGCGCTGATCGGCCCGAATGGTGCGGGCAAGACGACTGTGTTCAATCTACTCACCAAATTCCTGCAGCCGACCGCAGGCTCGATCACGCTTCTGGGAACCGACATCACCAAAACCCCGCCGGACAAGGTGGCCCGCATGGGTCTGGTCCGCTCGTTCCAGATTTCCGCGGTTTTTCCGCATCTGACCGTCCTCGACAATATCCGCGTGGCGCTGCAGCGTCCGAACGGCCTTTCCACCCAGTTCTGGCTGCCGACCTCCGCGCTCGACCGGCTGAACGACCGGGCAGACGAACTGATCGAAACCGTCGGGCTGAAACGCGAACGCAATGCGATCGCCGCCGATCTTTCCTACGGTCGCAAACGTGTGCTCGAAATCGCCACCACGCTGGCGCTCGACCCGAAAGTGCTGCTGCTCGACGAACCGATGGCCGGCATGGGCCAAGAGGATATCGGCACCGTCTCCAACATCATCCGCGAGGTGGCAAAGACCCGCGCCGTGCTGATGGTGGAACACAATCTCTCGGTCGTGGCCGACATCTGTCACCACGTCACGGTTCTGCAGCGCGGCGAAATCCTTGCGGAAGGCGACTATGCTGCGGTCTCGCAGGATGAACGCGTAAGGCTCGCCTATATGGGCACGGAGGACGCGTGATGGCAAAACCGCTTCTCGAGGTCTCCAACCTCAATGCCTGGTATGGCGAAAGCCACATCCTGCACGGCGTCAACATGACTGTCGACGAAGGCGAAACGATCACCATTTTGGGCCGCAACGGCGTCGGCAAGACGACGACGCTTCGAACCATCATGGGCATCATCCGCGAGCGCAAGGGCGAAATCCGCTTTGCCGGCAAGGATATGCTCGGCGTGCCCTTGCACCGGACCGCCCATGCGGGCCTTGGTTTCGTGCCCGAGGAGCGCGGCATCTTCTCGACGCTGACCGTGGACGAGAACCTGATGCTGCCGCCGGTCGTCGCCGAAGGCGGCATGCCGCTCGACGAGATTTACGCGCTCTTTCCGAACCTCCACGAACGGCGATCCAGCCCCGGCACCAAGCTTTCCGGCGGCGAACAGCAGATGCTCGCCATCGCCCGCATCCTGCGCACTGGCGTCAAACTCCTCATCCTCGATGAACCGACGGAAGGCTTGGCCCCCGTCATCGTCCAGCGCATCGGCGAGGTGCTGAAGACGCTGAAGCAGCGCGGCATGACGGTTCTGATGGTCGAACAGAACTTCCGCTTCGCCAGCCGCGTGGCGGATCGCTTCTACCTGATGGACCACGGAAAGATGGTGGCCGATTTTCCAGTCGGCGAACTACCGCAGCGGATGGATACGCTGCACAAGGTGTTGGGGGTGTGAGGATGGCTGGTATCTTTGAATCGACGGCAGTCCTTCCTCCGAAACGGATCACGGTATACGTCGCAGCGCGGCATACCGATCTCCCCCCTTGTGGGGGGCTCGAAGAGCGGGTCGAGACCCGTGGCTCGACCCCGGCAGCCCGGCAGGGCAGAGGGGGGCGCCACCTGCACCACCCTTTGCTGTTGAGTTTGCTGAACCGTTGTTACCCCCCTCTGTCACTTCGTGACATCTCCCCCACAAGGGGGGAGATCATCGGGAGCTCGCCGCACCGCGTTCCGTCTCTCGGACACATCACACGAAGGAGAGCATCGATATGACCATGATCTTCGGCATCCCGCTGCAGGCCTTCATGGGCCAGCTCCTGATCGGCCTGATCAACGGCTCCTTCTATGCGCTCTTAAGCCTCGGCCTTGCGGTCATCTTCGGCCTGCTGCGTGTCATCAACTTCGCCCATGGCGCGCAATATATGCTCGGCGCCTTTGTCGCGATGCTGATGCTGCAATATTTCGGCATCAACTACTGGTTCGCGCTCATTCTGGCCCCGATCGTCGTCGGCCTGTTCGGCGCCGTCATCGAGCGCCTGCTCCTGTCGCGGCTCTACAAGCTCGATCATCTCTACGGCCTGCTCTTCACATTCGGCCTGGCGCTGACCATCGAGGGCACCTTCCGTTACCTCTACGGCTCCTCCGGCCAGCCCTACGCCCCGCCGCCGGCACTCACCGGCGCCACCAATCTCGGTTTCATGTTCCTGCCCAACTATCGCGGCTGGGTGGTCGTCGTGTCGCTGATCGCCTGTATCGGCACATGGCTGTTGATCGAAAAGACCAAGCTCGGTGCTTACCTGCGTGCCGCCACCGAAAACCCGACGCTGGTGCAGGCCTTCGGCGTCAACGTTCCTATGCTGCTGACGCTCACCTACGCGCTCGGTGCCGGTCTCGCCGCCTTCGCCGGTGTGCTGGCCGCCCCGGTCTACCAGGTCTCGCCGCTGATGGGATCGAACATCATCATCGTGGTTTTCGCCGTGGTCGTGGTCGGCGGCATGGGCTCGATCATGGGCGCCATCGTCACCGGCTACATGCTCGGCATCGCCGAGGGCCTGACCAAGGTCTTTTATCCGGAAGCCTCGAATATCGTCATCTTCGTGATCATGGCGATCGTGCTTCTCATCCGCCCTGCCGGCCTTTTCGGCCGGGATGCGTAAGCGAGGCAAAGTCATGAGCCATGTCGCCCATTCGACCACAACGACCACCGCCCGCACCGAGCGTTCGGCAAACGCCTCGAAAGCCTATGCGGCATTTCTCGGCATCGGCCTCGTCCTGCTGATCGTGGCACCTTTGTTCTTCTACCCGATCTTCCTGATGAAGCTCTTGTGCTTCGCGCTGTTCGCATGCGCCTTCAATCTGCTGCTCGGCTATACCGGGCTTCTCTCCTTCGGCCACGCGACCTTCTTCGGCGGTGCCGCGTATTTCACTGCCCATGTCACGAAGGAATGGGGCGTAACTCCTGAGATCGGCATTCTCATCGGTGTTGCGGGCGCAGCGCTGCTCGGCTTGATCATGGGCTTCTTCGCCATCCGCCGGCAGGGCATCTATTTCGCCATGATCACGCTGGCGCTGTCGCAGATGTTCTTCTTCTTCTGCCTGCAGGCCTCCTTCACCCATGGAGAAGACGGCATCCAGTCCGTGCCGCGCGGCCATCTCTTCGGATTTATCGATCTCAACAACACAACCAGCATGTATTATTTCGTGCTTGCCGTATTCCTGATCGGCATGATCGTCATCTGGCGCTTCATCAACTCGCCCTTCGGCATGATCCTCAAATCGATCCGCGAGAACGAACAGCGCGCCATTTCGCTCGGTTATTCGGTGGCCCGCTACAAGCTCGGCGCCTTCGTCATGTCGGCAGCGCTGGCGGGGATGGCCGGCGGCACCAAGGCGCTGGTCTTCCAGTTCGCAACGCTCACCGATGTCGGCTGGCAGATGTCCGGCGAAGTCATCCTCATGACGCTGCTGGGCGGCATCGGCACCCTGATCGGCCCGATCTTCGGTGCCGGCCTGGTGGTCACGCTGCAGAACTATCTGGCAACCTCGCAATTCCCCGTCACCATCATCACCGGCCTCGTCTTCATGGTCTGCGTCCTCCTCTTCCGCCGCGGCATCATCGGCGAATTCTATGCCTCAAGGCTGGGACGGAAACTCGGTTTCGAGCACAGGCGCTGATCGGCGAGCAACATGGAAACCTACGATTACATCATCATCGGTGCAGGCAGCGCCGGCTGCGTGCTCGCCAACCGCCTTTCGGAAGACAGCCGCAATCGCGTGCTTCTGCTTGAGGCCGGCGGCAACGACAATTACCACTGGGTCCATATCCCGGTTGGTTACCTTTATTGCATCAACAACCCGCGCACCGACTGGTGTTTCACCACCGAAAAGGAAGATGGCCTGAACGGCCGCTCGCTCAGCTATCCACGCGGAAAACTGCTCGGCGGCTGCTCGTCGATCAACGGCATGATCTACATGCGCGGCCAGGCGCGTGACTACGATCTCTGGCGGCAGATGGGCTGTACCGGCTGGGGCTGGGATGACGTGCTGCCGCTCTTCAAGAAGAGCCAGGATTTCTACAAGGGTGCCGATGCCATGCACGACGCGGGCGGCGAATGGCGAGTGGAAAAGGCCCGCGTCCGCTGGGCCGTGCTCGACGCCTTCCAGAAGGCCGCCGAAGAAGCCGGCATCCCCGCCATCGACGATTTCAACCGCGGCGATAACGAAGGCTCCAGCTATTTCGACGTCAACCAGCGTTCCGGCATCCGCTGGAACACATCGAAAGCCTTTTTGCGCCCTGCGATGAAGCGGCCCAACCTGCGCGTTCTCACTAAGGCGCATGTGCGCAAGCTGATCGTCGAAAACGGAGAGGTGAAGGGCGTCGAATTCCAGCATGACGGCATCACAAAGACCGCCCATGCCCGCCGCGAAACCATCCTCTCGGCTGGCGCGATCGGCACTCCGCATGTGCTGGAACTCTCCGGCATTGGCCGCGGCGATATACTATCCAAAGCCGGGATCGACACTGTAAAAGAGGTCAAGGGGGTCGGGGAAAACCTGCAGGATCACCTGCAACTCCGCCTCGTCTACAAGGTCACCGGTGTCCCGACGCTGAACGAAAAGGCGTCCCGCCTTCTCGGCAAGGCAGCGATCGGACTGGAATATGCGCTGAAACGCTCCGGCCCGATGTCCATGGCTCCGAGCCAGCTCGGTATCTTCACGAAGTCCGGGCCCGACAAGGAAACCGCCGATCTCGAATATCACGTCCAGCCGGTCTCGCTCGACCGGTTCGGAGAACCCGTCCACGCCTTCCCGGCGATGACGGCAAGTGTCTGCAATCTGAGGCCGGAAAGCCGGGGTTCGGTCCATCTGAAAGGCCCGGATTTCGCCGCCGCACCGGCCATCCGCCCGAACTATCTCTCGACGGCAACCGACCGCGATGTCGCCATCCGCTCCATCCGCCTGACCCGTGAGATCGTCAGACAACCGGCCTTTGCCCGCTATAATCCGCAGGAATACAAGCCCGGACCGGATTATGAGACCGATGTCGATCTCGAGCGTGCGGCCGGCGAGATCGGCACGACGATCTTTCACCCGGTCGGCACCGCCCGCATGGGCGCCGATCCCGACAGCGTCGTCGATCCGCGGTTGAAACTTCGCGCGCTTGGGCGGCTGCGCATCGCCGATGCCTCGATCATGCCGAACATCACCTCCGGCAACACCAATTCGCCCACTATCATGATCGCCGAAAAGGCGGCAGAAATGATCCTCGCGGACAATCGCTGACGACAATCGGCGCAAGACGAAAGGGAGAGAAGACATGACCCGGATCGCATTTATCGGCCTCGGAAACATGGGCGGCCCGATGGCCGCAAACCTGGTGAAATCAGGACATGCGGTCTCCGGCTTCGATCTCTCCGAAGCTTCAGTGAAAGCTGCCGCCGAAGCCGGCGTCTATCCGGCCGCATCGCTCAATGAGGCGGTACGGGACGCCGAATGCGTCATCACCATGCTGCCCAAGGGCCAGCATGTCGTCTCCGTCTGGACCGATCTCGCAACCCTTGTGGCGGAAGGCACGCTTCTTATCGACTGCTCGACGGTGGATGTGGACAGCGCCCGTCAGGCCCATCGCCTTGCCGGCGTGATGAACTGCCCCTCGCTCGACGCGCCGGTATCAGGCGGCACGACGGGGGCTGCGGCGGGTACGCTTACATTCATGGTCGGCGGTTCTGATGAGGCCTTTGCCTCGGGGAAACCGATCCTTGAAGCCATGGGCAAAAAGATTGTCCATTGCGGCGGCAATGGCGCGGGTCAGGCGGCAAAGATCTGCAACAACATGATCCTCGGCATTTCCATGATCGGCGTCGCAGAAGCCTTCGTTCTGGCGGAAAAGCTCGGCCTTTCGCATCAGGCCCTGTTCGACGTGGCTTCGACCTCGTCCGGCCAATGCTGGTCGCTGACGACCTATTGCCCCGTCCCCGGCCCGGTGCCGACCTCGCCGGCAAACAACGATTACAAACCGGGATTTGCTGCAGCCCTGATGCTGAAGGACCTGGTTCTGTCGCAGGAAGCCGCAAAACACAGCGGCGCCAGAACGCCGCTTGGTGCACATGCGGCTGAAGTCTATGCGGCATTCGAACGTGCCGGCCATGGCGCCGAGGACTTCTCCGCCATCATCCGCATGTTGCGTCAGACGCAGGACACATGACGTCGAACCAAAAAGAGAGGGCGACTGCATCGCCCTCCCCCAAAATTTCGAACGACAGCAGATCGCCTTAGCCGAGATCGACGCCGCAGAAGTTGACCTCGATCCCGAGTTCAGCCGCAAGTGCGGCCTTGGCAAGCGCCGCCCGATCCGCTTCCGCCGCCGAGTTCGCGTAGACGACCTGGATATGATTGGCCTTGTGACGGGCCATCATCTGGTCGCGGGAAACACCCGTCAGCACCGCATGCATCATCGGCCACTGTTCGTTGGTGGATTTCCACCGGCGCTCGCTCTCTTCCTTCGGCAGGGATACGGCCCGACCGCGGCCGATATCCATCTTCAGCCGGTTATCCTCGACGAAGATGCGCGACCATACGATCTCGCCGGGTTTTGCAATGCCACGCAAGGTCCCGCCGCCTGCGGGGAAGAACATCGGCGGCTGGCGCATACTGTCCGATCCGGCCCAGCCGCCTTCGTGATGGGCCGGCGGGGCCGCGCCGGAAATCTCGAACACCCAGACGAAACCATCGACCGTGCCCGTCGGGTCGACGCCGCCCCAGCGCAGGTCATGCAGGGTGTTTTCCACCGGCTGGCCGAGCGCCCGATGCAGGCGGTTGGTCATCAGCCCGTCGAGACCGGCGCATTCGTCCACCTCGTTGAAATGCACGATCGCCTTGCCCTGCCGGATGACCTTGCCATCCCTGCCTTTGACATCCGGACGCCCGTCATCGTTGAGGATGCCTTCCACGAGATCGGATGCCGGCAGCAGATCCTTCAGCCCCTGCTGGTACTGGATGCCGATCGCCTCGCAACCGAAATCCTCGGCAATACGCACGGCCGCGATATACATCCGGCACTGGTCGATCACCTGATCCTCGGTCAGTTCCTGCTTCGGATCGGTCCCGAGATGGAACGTCATGCCCTTGGCGAGCAGGTCCTGATAGACCGCACGACCTTCCTCCACCGGCACCTGATTGGTGGCGAAATAAAGTGCAGATTGCGACAGGCGCTCCTTGAAGATACCGAGCGGCATCAGGAGTTCATCCGGCACGATGGCATTGTACATGCCCATGCAGCCCTCGTCGAAAATGCCGAGGATGACCTTGTTGGTGCGGAAATCGTCAGCGATCTCCTTCGCCAGATCCTTGAGATCCTGCGGCACTTTGCCGGCCTTGAACGGCGTCACATGGCTCGTGTCATGGTCGACCGTACCTTCCGACAGCCATTGGGAAAGACCGCTGCGGAAGAAATCGTCGTCAAAGGTCTCGCTCCACAGCGAGGAATAGGTGACACCCGCCTTGGTCAGCGAGCCGTTGAGATTGAGCAAGCCGACCAGACCCGGCCATTGGCCGGACCAGTTGGCAACGGTCAGGATCGGTCCCTTGTGGCTGGTGAGACCGGCCAGCACATGGTGCGAATATTGCCAGACGGATTCTGCGACGATCACCGGCACATTGGGATCGATCTTCGCAAACGCATCCATGCCCTCGCGCTGCGAGGCGAGAAAGCCGTGGCCTTCTTCCGGCTTGTAGGCGTGAGCGCGCTTCACCGTGTAGCCGAGGCTGGCGAGCACCTCGCCGAGTTTCTTCTCCATCGCATCCTGGGTCGCCCAGCATTGCTGGTTGGCGGACAGGCGAAGGTCGCCGCTGGCGAAAAGTGCAATCTCTTTGGTCATGTTCCTCATCCCTCAAATCAATATTCAGCGCCGGCCATCAGCGCGGCATAGGCAACGAAGTCCTCCTGCATGCGGCGGAAGACGCGGTATTTTCGGTCGTGATAGGTGGCGATTTCCGCTCCGCGCGGAGCAATGCGACTGCCGGGGCCGCTCATGGCGCGCATGGCGGCAGGCAGGTCGGCATAGTGACCGCTCGCCACAGCACCCAGCATGGCGCTGCCGACCAGAACCGGCTCGCGCTGGTCCGGCACCACGATGGCGCAACCCGTCGCATCAGCATGCTCGCGCAAAAACAGCTTGTTCTGGGCGAGCCCACCACTGACGACCAGCGTTTCTACAGTGACGCCATTCGCCCGCATTTCCGCGATGATATGGCGTGTGCCGTAGGCGAGCGCCTGCAGCGTCGCGAGATAATCGAGCGCCAGATCGTCCAGCCCACGGTCGAGCGACAGGCCGGTAATCCCGCCCTTGCGCAATGGGTCCGCAAGCGGCGAACGGTTGCCGTGAAAATCGGGCTGCACATGCCGCGATTTGGTCAGCGTCGCCGTCTCGCCGCCATCGGCCATCGCCTCAAGCCGGCGATCGAACAGGGCAAACACGGAAATGCCTGCCGCCTTCGCCATCTCGCGCGCCCCAAGGATCGCCGCATGGCCATCGATCACCCGGTCGATCAGCGCGCCGGCCGCCGACTGGCCCGCTTCGTTGGCCCATAGCCCCGGCAGCAGGACGGAGAAATAAGGCCCCCAGACACCCGGCACGAAGGCCGGCTTTTCGCTGACGGTGATGTGGCAGGAAGACGTGCCGGCGATCAGCGCTAACCGGTCATCGAGCGCGCCGTCGCCAAGATCCACACCCATCGTGCCGAGCGCACCGGAATAGGCATCGATCAGGCTGGCGGCAACCGCCGTTCCCGGCGCAAGCCCGAGGTCTGCGGCTGCTGCATCTGAGAGTGATCCGACCTTGTTGCCGGGTGCGGCAAACCGGTTGCCGATAGCGCGAAAATTATCCGCGCCAAGCTCGGCAATCCCGGCGCGTTCGAAATAGGCCTTGTCCCAGCCCTCGCCCGCCAAACCGTTCTGGCCGAGATAAGTCCATTTGCACACCGTGCTGCACAGCGAACGGATATCTTCACCTGTCGCCTTGTGAACCAGCCAGTCGGGCAGGTCGAAAAACGCATGTGCGCGGGCAAAACTGTGAGGCATCTCGCGCTTCAGCCAGCGCAGTTTCGGCGTCTCCATCTCCGGCGAGATGACGCCGCCGACATAATCGAGAACGGGGCTTTTCAGCGCGTTGATCTGGTCCGCATCGCCGATGGCGCGGTGGTCCATCCACACGATGATATTCCAATCGTCATCACCGCCGGGGCTGACGGTCACCGGCCCGCCCTTCTCGTCCACCACGACGAGCGAGCAGGTCGCGTCGAACCCGATACCGGCGATATCGGAGGCAGCAAGCCCGGCATCCGCCATCGCCGCCTTCACGCAAGCTGAGATCGCCGCCCAGATGTCGCGCGAGGATTGATTGACGAAATCCGGTTTCGACTTTTCGGTCGCGATCGCCTGCGAATGCGCCGCGAGCAAAGTCCCTTGCGCATCAAAAATCCCGGCACGGGCGCTTCCGGTGCCGACGTCAATTCCGATGAATGAGGTCATGTCAGTTATCCGCAATGGCAGGACCAGAACGCATTGCGCGCTCTGTAGTCCATCTCTTTGAAAACAGGTCCTGAAAGATGTGACGGGCGGTACTCACGCCGCCCCTCATTTGTCTCAGAGGCGCTGGCCGCTTGCCTTGTCGAACAGATGCGCCTTGGTCGGATCGATCGCCAATCCGATTTCGTCGCCGAAATGGATGCTCAGGCGCTCGCGGAACAGGCAGGAAATCTGCTCGCCATGGCTGGCCACACGGGCGAAGATTTCCGAACCCGTCCCTTCGACGATCTCGACACACCCCTGCACACCACCGGCAGTGTCGGCGCGGATATGTTCCGGGCGAATGCCGTAGACCAGCGACTTGCCGCCAAGCTTTGCCGAATCGGCACCCGCCGGCAGCGGCAGGACGAGACCTTTTTCGCTGCGGAACACGCCTTCCTCTATCTTACCGTCTACGAAATTCATCGCGGGCGAGCCGATAAAGCCGGCGACGAAAAGATTGGCGGGACGATCATAGAGATCGAGCGGCGCACCGACCTGCTCGATATTGCCTTCCTGCAGCACGACGATCTTGTCGGCCATGGTCATGGCTTCGATCTGGTCATGGGTGACATAGATGATCGTCGTGCCGATGCGCTGGTGAAGCGACTTGATCTCGGCACGCATCTGCACGCGGAGTTTGGCATCGAGGTTGGAGAGCGGTTCGTCGAACAGAAACACCTGCGGATCGCGCACCAGGGCGCGGCCCATCGCGACACGCTGGCGCTGGCCGCCGGAAAGCTGGCGCGGATACCGGTCAAGCAGCTTGTCCAGCCCGAGAATGCCGGCGGCATTCTCGACCTTCCTGCGCGTCTCGTTGACATCCGCCTTCTTCAGCTTCAGCGCGAAGGCCATGTTTTCCGCCACCGTCATATGCGGGTAGAGCGCGTAGTTCTGGAACACCATGGCGATATCGCGGTCGCGTGCCGGAAGATGCGAGACCTCCCGCGGCCCGATGCGGATCGCGCCGCCGGTGACGTCCTCGAGACCCGCCACCATGCGCAAAAGCGTGGACTTGCCGCAGCCGGACGGGCCGACCAGCACGACGAACTCGCCGTCGGCAATATCGACGCTCAGGTCGCGAATGATCTCGACGGCTCCGTAGCGTTTCTGAATGTTCTGGATATTGACTGTTGCCATTTGAAAATCCTCCCGATTTTCGGGTCGTTATCTGTTGCTCTCAGCCGCCCTTGACCGCACCTGCGGTCAGGCCCGCGACGATCTGCTTCTGGGCAAACATGGTCAGCACCAGAACCGGCAGGGTGACGATCAGGGCGGCAGCGGCCAGCGGCCCCCAGCTGACCTGCTCGAAGGAGAGCATGTTGTAGACGGCCACCGGCAGGGTTCGTGTTTCGCGGCTGGCGAGCACGATGCCGAAGACAAAGTTGTTCCAGGAGAAGATCACCGCCAGAATGAAGGCGACGACGATGCCGGGCTTGGCGATCGGCAGCGCCACCAGGCGAAAGACCTGCCAGGACGTAGCACCATCGATGCTTGCAGCCTCCTCGAGCTCCTTCGGTGTCGTCTCGAAATACCCGATCATGATCCACACGACGATCGGCACGGTGACGACCAGATGGATGATGATCTGCGGCCACAGGGTTCCGAGCAGGTTCATCCATTGGAACAGCAGGAAGAGCGGGATCAGGAATGACAGGCCGGGCGTCATGCGCGCGATCATGATCACCATCGCCGCCTTTTCGGCCTTCAGCCGCGCTATTCCGTATCCGGCGGGAACGCCGATCACGAGGGCGAGAATGGTGGCGGCGCCGGTCACGAGGATCGAGTTCCAGAAATAGAGGAGGAAATTGTTCTCCTCGAACACTTTCGCATAGTTGGACCAGGCAATGTTTTCCGGGATCAGGATCGGCGGATAGGCGCCGTTGTCGATCTCGTATTTGAGCGACAGCGAGATCATCCAGACGAAGAACAGGATGACCGGCGAAATCATCACCAGGGCGACGAAGAACAGGCCGAGACGGTTCCAGGCTCGATGGGTGAGTTTGGGTATCATCAGCGATCCTCCATGTCCGACCAGTTGGTGCGTGCGCGAACCATCATCAGGACGAAGGACAGCGCGATGATGACGAAGAAGAAGACAACCGCCATGGCCGAGCCGTAACCGATGTCATAGTAGGAGAAGGCGGTGTTGTAGAGATAGATGTTGATCGTCTCCGACGCCGTTCCCGGCCCGCCTTGTGTCATCGCATAGATGATGTCGAAGCTTTTGACGGCATCGATCGAGCGGATGATGACACCGATCATCAGGAAGGGCGCGATCATCGGCAGCGTCAGGTAGCGGAACTTCTGCCAGGCATTCGCGCCGTCGATCTCGGCGCTTTCATAGGGCTCGCGCGGAACGGCGGCGAGGCCACCAAGCACGATCAGCATGATCAGCGGCGTCCATTGCCAGGTCTCGACCAGAACCAGCGCCGGAATGACGGTCGACTGGTTGTAGATCCATTCCTGCGCGCCGATACCGACCAGCGACAGAAGATAGTTGAGCACGCCGAGCTGCGGGTGGAACATCATCGTCCAGACGAGCGCGATCGCCACCGGCGTCGCCATCATCGGCATGACGAAGACCCCGCGCAGAAAGCCGCGCAACGGGAATTCACCGTCGAAGATCAGGGCTGCCAGCGTTCCGAGGATCAGCGGTGCGATAACCGACAGCGCCGTATAGACCAGCGTATGCCACATGGATTCCCAGAACCGCATGTCGCCTGCAAGCCGGATATAGTTGTCTAGACCTGCAAACGTCTGTTCCTGTCCGAGCGTCCACGAATTGACGCTCATCCAGAGGGTAAACACCCAAGGAAAGACGATGACCGCGCCGATAACCACCAGGGCGGGCATCACGAAAGGCCAGTAGTTGGGAGCAAGCCTTTGCGGCTTGCCCCCCTTTGCGGCCAGATCCCTGGCCGCGGTGGGTTCTATGGTCACGGAAGCCATTATCCCTCGCTTCGGGCAAGCACCGGCTCGAACTGAGCGGTTGCCGATTCCAGTTCCTTCGCCGGATCGGCACCGCCGATCATGTTGGTGAGGCCCACCCCATAGATGTCACGGAATTCCGTGACCGGGATGATGACCGGAAGCGCGAGCTGCGAGATCTTGCCGGAGGCAACGACCGCATCCACCCATGCTGCCGGCATCTTGACGCCTTCACGTACCTTTGCGTCCTCGAGGATCGACTGACGGAACGGCACGCCGGCACCGGCCTGCAACAGGCGGGCACCCATTTCATGGGAGATCGCCCACTGGCAGAAGAGATAGGCGGCTTCCTTGTTCTTGCTGGCAGCGGTCACACCGATACCGTCACCGGTGGTCGCTGCGGCCTGCGCCTTCGGGCCTGCCGGCATGACACCGTAGCCGACCTTGCCGACGACACGCGACTTCTGCGGATCTTCGATCGGCGGTGCGAAACCGACGCCGTCGAACCACATGCCGATCTTGCCCTGCAGGAAGGCGGACTGAGCTTCCGCCCAGTTGAAGCCCGATACACCGACCGGCGCCGACTTGGACATCAGCCGCTGATAGAGCTTGGCCGCCTCGACAGCACCTTCCGATGTCGTATTGAGCTTGCCGCTGGCATCAAGCGGGGTCGCGCCGTAACCAAGCATGAACGAGGTCCATACCGGCGTATTGGCATTCTTCAGCCCGCGAGCAACGAAACCGTAGGTGCCGGCCGACTTGTCGGTCAGCGCCTCGGCAGCGGTCACCATTTCATCAAAAGTCGTCGGATATTTCAGACCCTTCTTTTCGAAGAGTTCCTTGTTCCAGTAGACGATCCAGTAATCCACCGAGAAGGGCAGCGTGCGCAGCTTGCCATCGGCATCCTTGGCGAATTTCAGCGCAGCCTCGGCGAAATCGCCTTCGACCAGCGACGGATCGGTGAGCGACGGGTCCTTGAAGTAACCGGAAAGATCGGCAAGCCAGCCGCCCTTTTCGAACTGTCGCTTCTGCACATGATAGCTCAGGTGCACGACGTCGAAGCTCGGGCGACCGGAAGAAAGCTCGATCGTCGTCTTCTGGCGCTGCTGCTGTTCCGGCGTTGCCTCGGCATTGACCTTGATACCGGTCAGAGCCTCGAACTCGCTGATATATTTCAGGATGGTTTCGCCGCGCGGGCTCTTGACCAGGTTCACTTCCAGCGTAGTGCCGGCAAAGCGCTTCCAGTCGACCGCGGCGGATGCCGGCCGCGATCCGATCAGACCGGCGGCACCAAGCGCTGCCGATCCCGCCAGAAAACTCCGGCGTGTCGGTGTAAAGAACGAAGATGTCATAGATTCCTCCTCCAGGTTTCGCCGGGGTCTCCTCACCCCGGCTTCGCGTGTACTTAAAGTCTCAAGGCACGATCCCTTGCATGGCCGATATGCTTGACGAGCGCCTCGACGGCGCCGTCGGCAGAACGACACTTGATTGCTTCGAGCACGGCCATGTGTTCGCCCATGACAGGCGCGACACGGCCGTTGATACGGAAACGTTCCTGATTGATCAGGCGCATCTTGATCGAGTTGACCCGATAGACGTTCCAGATGATGGCATTGTCGAGTGCTGCGACGAAGGCATCATGCATGCCCCAGTCGACAGCCTGCGCATGAGCATCGAGTTCGGGCGTTTCATTGCCCGAAGCGATGGCATCCGAGATTTCCCGGTGCTGCCGGATCAGCTTTTCTACCACTTCGTCGGAAGCCGTCTGAACGAACAGCGCAACGGCTTCCTTCTCGAGGAAGAGACGCAGCTGAAAGGCCTCGCGGATCAGGTTCAGGTCGATATGGGCAATCTGCAGACCGCGTTGCGGCACGGTCTTAATCAGCCCTTCGGCCTCCAGCCGCGGAATGAGTTCGCGGATGGCACCGAGTGTCAGCCCGGTCAGCTCGACCAGATGACGTTGGGAAACGAACTGCCCCGGGCGCACGTCGCGCGCCAGAAGGTGCCGGGTAAAGCTCTCATAAGCCTTTTCCCTGAGCGTCGGTTCTTCCGTCTGCTGGTCTTGGCGCTGGTCCATCATCGTCCTGTTCTTAGGCTTAGCCTGTTATGATCTCAGGCCGCTTTCGTCCGGAACAGGCCGTCGAAGACAAGACCGAGCTGCTTCTGTCCGTCCTTCGATATAGAAAGCAGCGGAGCGCGAACCGCAAGCCAGTTTTCGTCACCAAGCTGACGCGCCACCATGGCTTTCACAGCTGGCGTGACCGGATATTTCAGAAGCTCGGCGACGAAATCCACCACACGGGCATCGTCGCGACCTTCATTGGCCATCGCACCGATCTCGTGCGGAGCAAAATTTGCCATGCCGGAGATCGCCCCCTGCCCGCCCATGCGCACGCCTTCGGCCAGATGACGCTCGTCACCGATCAGAATGATCAGGTCCGAATGTGCCTTCAGAAGCTCCTGCGTATAAGGCCAGTCGCCAGACGAGTCCTTTACTCCAGTCACGATGCCCGGAAAGGCCTGTTTCAGCCGGCCGACAAGCGAAACGCTAAGCGGCACCATGGTGACGGACGGAATGTTGTAGACGATGATATCGCGCGCCAGCTTGCCGAGATCCTTGAAGACCTTCGAATACCAGCCGAAAAGCCCATCATCGCTGACATTCTTAAAATAGGATGGCGGTGCGAGCAGGATGTTGCGCACGCCCTTGGAAAGCGCCTGGGATGATTGAAGCGCTGCGTCTTCCGCAGCATCCACCAGAACGCCAACAACGATCTGCTCGGGCGCGATGCCGGCGTCGATAAAGGCCGCAAGCACACGCTCACGCTCCTGCGTTCCGATCGACGAGCCCTCGCCCGTCGTGCCGAACAGCGTGCAGCTCGCACAGCCGGCATCAAGGCTGCGCCGGGCCTGCGCGATCATCATGTCGATAAGTATCTCGCCGTCCTCACCAAACGGCGTAGTCAGAGCGACGGAAAGTCCGAAGCGTGTCATTAGTCATCCTCCACTGATCTCTCAATGCTAACTCACTAACATGTCAGTCGTCAATGGAGAATTTTCAACACGGCGAAACCGGGTTTCGCGGGTGAGATTACGTGAAGGTAACGCACGGGAGGATCGATCGCCGTCCGCCAATCGGGGGAATGCCCTGGAACGGGCTGAAAGGAGAATGGCGTACAGGCAGAAGACCGGCACACCATCCTTCCAGCGGGCTTAGAAACCTTCCAGCACGACCTTGCCTCTGGTCTTTCCGCTTTCGATCGCCGCATGCGCCTTCTTCAGATTGGCGGCATTGATCGGCGATAGCGTGTCGGTCACCGTCGTGCGGATCTTGCCCTCGTCGACCAGTCGCGACACCTCGTTGAGCAGCTTGCCCTGTTCGGCAATGTCGGCGGTCTCGAAGATCGAGCGGGTAAACATCAGCTCCCAGTGAATGGACACGGCCTTGCGCTTGAAGCCGAGCACATCGAGGCTTTCGGGATCGTCGATCAACCCGAACCGGCCCTGCGGCGCGATCAGATCGATGATCTCCTTCAGGTGGCGATGGGTCTCGGTCGTCGAGAAGATGAAGGCGGGCGCGCCGATCCCAAGCGCTTCGACCTGCGCAGCGATCGGCTTGGAGTGGTCAATCACATGGTGAGCACCGAGCGCTTTCACCCACTCCTGTGTTTCAGGCCGCGAGGCTGTGGCAACCACGGTCAAATCGGTCAGCGCCCGCGCAAGCTGGATGGCGATCGAGCCGACGCCGCCTGCACCGCCGATGATTAAGATCGCATTAGCCGCACCCGGCACCGGCTTGCCGATATCCAGCCGGTCGAACAGCATTTCCCAGGCGGTGATCGCCGTCAGCGGCAGCGCCGCAGCCTCCGCATTGGACAAGGTTTTCGGCTTCTGACCCACAATGCGCTCATCGACCAGATGAAACTGGCTGTTGGCGCCGGGACGGATCAGTGAACCGGCATAAAACACCTCGTCGCCGATCTTGAAATTCTTCGCATCGGCTCCGGCCTCGACCACTTTGCCGACGGCATCCCAGCCGAGAATTTTCCACTGAGCAGCTTCCGGATTGACGCCTTTGCGAACCTTAGTGTCGACGGGATTGACAGAAACCGCTTCGACCTCGACGAGAATATCCCGCCCCTTCGGCACCGGCAAAGGAAGCTCGATGTCCTTTAACGCCTCGTCGCGCTCGATTGCGCCGGCTTCTCTGTAACCGATGGCTTTCATGATCTGCTCCTTTTGATGACGCATGCAGTGTCGATTGATGTGTCATCAAAATGGGCTATATTCACATAGGTGCAATACGCACAAAAACAGCACGTAGTATCAAAAAGGATACTGTCATGGCCAAGGCCCGTCACTCTCGTTTCGATTGCTCTCCCGGCTGCTCGGTGGAAGCGGCAATTGGTCTCATCGATGGCAAATGGAAGTCCGTCGTGCTGTACCACCTTTTGTCGGGCACTCTGCGTTTCAACGAAATCCGCAGGCATATCGTCAACGTCACACCGCGCATGCTGACCAACCAGCTGCGCGAACTGGAAGACGATGGCCTGATTGAGCGCAAAGTCTATGCCCAGGTGCCCCCGAAGGTGGAATACAGCCTCTCCGAACTCGGCCGCAGCATGGAACCGATCCTGCTTGCGCTGAAACTCTGGGGCGATGCCAATATCGGCCTCTATGGCAAGCCGCGCGGTATGGATCCGCGCGAGCCCAAGACGGACGATATCGCCGCATAACCCGTGACGCGCATCAGCCAGGATCGATGCTCATCAATCTGATCTGTTCGGCCTCGTCGAAACGGAGCAAGCCGCCATTCCGGTTGCGCTTCACCCGTTCGACATGCGCACGCGGGCTGACCCCGAAGACACGCTTGAACATGCGTGAGAAATAATAGGGATCGCCGTAACCGACGTCCGCCGCCGCATTGGCAACCGGCATCCCCGCCTCCAGCAGATGCATGGCGCGCTCCATGCGCTTCTGCTCCTGGTATTTGCGCGGCGTGTGGCCTACCCGCTTCTTGAACTCGCGCAAAAAATAGTCAGCATTGAAGGGCGAGGCATCGACCGCCTGTTCCGCGATATCCGGATCGAGAGGATTGGCCGAGATCATCGCCACAGCCTTCATTACCGCCAGATCAAGGGCGTCGGTTCCTTCGGTCTGATATGTCGCACTATCGTTCCAGCCGATGAAAGCGTCCTCGATATAGGCGATCAGCAGATACATGAAGAGATGGTGCTGGCTGAGGGTCAGCGAAGAAGGCGGCGCCGTCTGGCGATATTGCCGCACCAGCGGCTCCAGTAGCGGCCACTTCTTCAGGCGTACATGAGGTCGCAGCTGCATCTGCGCGATCAGGTCATGCTTGCCGTAGATGTCCAAGGAAAAATGCTGGGCAATTCCCCTATAGATTGTCGTTCCGCGGTTCCAGCCGCGAAAGCGCTGCCCACGCCGGATAAGCATTGCGTCACCGGGCTCCATCACCCGGCGCTCCCCCTCGATGACATAGTGGCCGCAGCCTTCCAGGCAGATGACGAAATCTTCGACGGGGTTTGTCTTGTCAATGCGCCACGTCTTGGAATGCTCCATCTTGATCGTCGCTCGAGTGAGTTTCAACGACAGCGCAGAGGGCGCGATGCTGGAGAGAATGCCACCTTCGATTTCGTCCATCTTTTTTTCCGTGTTTGTTCATTCATTCTCGACTGAAAATGAAATTATGTCACGCTAAATACTGGAGGGGGAACAGAATTGATGAATGTTCAGTCTTTCAGCTAAGCCACTGACGCATAACAGCCTTGCACCTATTGGCTGGAGGAGGAATTTGATTTGCACAAAAATGTATTTCTCATAACCGGGTGTGATTTGCCCGTTGGAGGCGCCTCATGAGGTCTCAGCGCTTCCTGGGATATGCCTATCTGACCCCATATTTGATTGGCCTCGTCATATTCACGGCCATCCCTTTTTTGACTTCGCTTTATCTGAGCTTCACCAGCTACGACCTGATGAGCAGCCCGCAATGGACCGGGCTGTCGAACTATGAGCGCCTGTTCACCCGCGACCGGACTTTCGACAAGTCGCTGACTGTCACGCTTATTTACGTATTTTCCACCGTGCCGCTGAAGCTTGCTTTCGCGCTCTTCATCGCCGCCATACTCAACTACAAGCTTAAATTCATTAATTTCTTCCGGACGGCTTTTTATGTCCCGTCCATCCTCGGCGGATCGATCGCCATCGCCGTTCTGTGGCGTTACCTCTTCTCGGCCGAAGGCCTCGTCAACATGGCGATCGGCGCTGTCGGCTTTGCGCCGGTAGACTGGTTCGGCGATCCGACAAATGCACTTTTCACCATCACGCTTCTGCGCTGCTGGCAGTTCGGTTCGGCCATGGTGATCTTCCTTGCCGCCCTCCAGTCGATCGACAAGTCGCTTTATGAAGCGGCCTCGATCGATGGCGCCGGCAAGGTCACGACCTTCTTCTTCGTAACACTGCCGCTGCTGACACCGGTCATTTTCTTCAACCTCGTCATGCAGATGGTCCAGGCATTCCAGGAGTTCAACGGCCCTTACATCATCACGCAAGGCGGCCCGCTGAAATCCACCTATCTCCTGCCCCTCTACATCTACGAGGAGGCCTTCAAGAAGTTCAACATGGGCTACGCCTCGGCGATCGCCTGGGTGCTCTTCGCCATCATCATGGTGCTCACGCTCGTGGCCTTCTGGTCCTCGAAGAAGTGGGTCTACTACGCCGGCGACAAGAGGAGCTGAGCCATGACCGATCTTACTTTGCCCAAAACCGCGACCCGCAGCTCGGATGAAGCCGCTGCTGCAAAACGCGCCCGCATGGACCTCATCTCCGCTGTCGTCCGCTACTCGCTGCTTTTCGGCGTCGGTTTCCTGATGCTCTACCCGCTGATCTGGCTGGTCGGCGCGAGCTTCAAGACCAATTCGGAGATCTTTGCCGGCGCCGGCTTCCTGCCGGAAAGCCCGACAGTCGAAGGTTATGTCCAGGGCTGGCAGACGTCCACGCCCTATACATTCGGCCGGTTCTTCTGGAACTCGTTCCTGATCATCCTGCCCAAGGTCATCGGCACGGCAATCTCCTGCACGATGGTGGCCTACGCCTTCGCCCGCTTCGAGTTTCCGCTCAAGAAGGTCCTGTTCGGATCGGTCATCGCCGTTCTGCTGCTGCCGAACGTTGTCACCCGTATCCCGCAATATATCCTCTTCCGGGATCTCGGCTGGCTGGATAGCTTCCTGCCGCTCTGGGTGCCCTCGGCGCTCGCCGGTGACGCCTTCTTCGTCTTCATGCTGGTGCAGTTCCTGCGCTCGCTGCCGACGGACATGGAGGAAGCGGCCCGTGTCGATGGCGCAAACAGCCTGCAGACGCTGATCTTCATCGTCGTCCCCATGCTCGGGCCCGCGCTGGTCTCGGTCTGCCTGTTCCAGTTCATGTGGACGATGAACGACTTCCTCGGACCGCTGATCTACATCTCGTCCGTCGACAAATATCCGGTGAGCCTCGCGCTCAAACTCTCAATCGATACAACCGAAGCCTTCGAATGGAACCGCATCCTGGCGATGTCGGTGCTCACCATCACCCCTGCGCTTGTCGTGTTCTTCGCAGCGCAACGGTACTTCATCGAAGGAATCTCTGCGGGAGGCAGAAAGGGCTGACATGGCACAGGTACAACTGAAAAACCTCGAGAAAGTCTACAACAAGACCAACAAGGTCGTTCACGGCATCGATCTTGATATCAAGGACGGCGAGTTCATGGTCCTGGTCGGCCCGTCGGGCTGCGCCAAGTCGACGACACTGCGCATGGTCGCCGGCCTCGAAGAAATTACGGCTGGTGACGTCATCATCGGCGGAGAGCGCGTCAACGATCTCTCGCCAAGCAAGCGGCAGATCGCCATGGTGTTCCAGAACTATGCGCTCTATCCGCATATGAAGGTGCGCGGCAATCTCTCCTTCGGCCTGCGCATCGCCGGTCGTCCGAAGGCGGAAATCACCGCCGCAGTCGATAAGGTCGCGGAAATCCTTGAAATCGAACCGTTGCTCGATCGCCTGCCGAAACAGCTTTCAGGCGGCCAGGCCCAGCGCGTCGCGCTCGGCCGTGCACTCATCAAGAACCCCGGCGTCTTCCTCTTCGACGAACCGCTGTCGAACCTCGACGCCAAGCTGCGCGCCTCGATGCGCGTCCGCATTACCGACCTGCACCGCCAGTTGAAGGCGGAAGGCAGCTCGCCGACCGTCATCTACGTCACCCACGACCAGACGGAGGCAATGACCATGGGCGACCGCATCTGCGTCATGCAGGCCGGTCACATCATGCAGGTCGCCACCCCGAAGGAACTCTACAACGCTCCGGCCAATCTTTTCGTCGCAGGCTTCATCGGTACGCCGGAAATGAACCTCGTCGAAGGTGCTATGGAAGGCGGAGAGTTCATCATGGGCAGCCAGCGCCTGGCGCTCGGCAGCGATCTCGCAGGCCGGCTTTCCAGTCAGCCGGGCAACGCCGTTCTCGGCATCCGCCCGCAGCAGTTCTCACTGGTCTCGGAAGGACCGGCGCTGCAGGCAAAACTCGTGAATGCCGAGTTCATGGGCCACGAAGTCTACATGCATGCGGATTGCGAAGGCCGCAGGCTGGTGAGCGTGGTGGGTGCTGCAGAATTCGAGGCAAGGGGACAATCCGACGTGATCCGCCTGCGCCCCGACCCGAAGACATTGCACGTTTTCGACAAGTCAGATGGCCGCAACGTTTCGCTGCATGGAGGCAGCATTGCGGCATAACAATTTAAAGCCAATTTGAGGAGGCAACCATGAAAAGCATACTGAAATCATCCGTCTTTCTTGCAGGAGCAGCCCTTGCGGTCATCGCAATGGCCCCATCGGCAAGCGCCGCGGAACTGCGCATGTCGTGGTGGGGTGGTGAAAGCCGCCACGTCGCAACACAGAAGGCAATTGCCGCCTGTGGCGCTAAATATGGACACACGGTGAAGGGCGAATTCACCGGTTTCGACGGTTATCTGGAAAAGCTGACGACCCAGATGGCAGGCAAGACGGAAGCCGATATCATCCAGGTCAATTGGCCGTGGCTGCCGCTGTTCTCGAAGGACGGCAAGGGTTTTGCCGACCTGCGTACCCTGAAGGGTCTCGACCTTTCGAACTGGAGCGACGGCGATCTGGAATCGGGCTCCACGAATGGCGTGCTGCAGGGCCTGTCGGTCTCCACCAGCGGCCGCGTCTTCTTCTTCAACACGACGACGCTCGAAAAAGCCGGTGTAGCCGTTCCGACCACCTGGGATGAGTTCTTTGCGATGACCAAGACGGTCAAGGAAAAGCTCGGTCCGGATTACTACACCTTCAACGCAGTCAAGGAGACGGCGCATCTTCTGATGACGCTGGCCGTAACCCAAGCCACCGGCAAGGGCATGGTTGATCCGAAGACCAACCGTGTAGCCTGGACACCTGAAGAACTGGCGGCCGGCATCGACTTCCTCGGCAAGCTGGTGGAAACCGGCGCGATCCGCTCGCAGAAGCAGGAAGCAGCCGACGGTAACGTCAACCTCTTCGAAAAGCCGGCTTGGTCGGAAGGCAAGATCGCAGGTTCCTACGAATGGGATTCGACCTATTCGAAATATGCCGATCCGCTGAAAGACGGCCAGGTCCTGAAGCCGGTACCGATGCTGAAGATGACCAATGGCAAGAGCGAAGGCGTCTTCCGCAAGCCGTCGATGGTCTTCTCCATCTCGAAGAACTCGAAGAACCCGGAAGCAGCAGCACAGATCGCCAACTGCTTGCTGAATGAACCGGAAGGCATCGACATTCTCGGCACGTCGCGTGGCATTCCGGCCTCCAAGGCCGCCATGGCACGACTGACCAATGCCGGCGAACCGGAAGTCCGCGCCGCCAACGCAATCGTCATGGCCTCCGAAGGCCCGACGATTTCACCCTTCGACGAAAACCCGGTCATCCGCGGCATCATCATCGATACGCTCGAAGAATATGCATACGAGCAGATCAACTCGACGGAAGCCGCCGAGCAGATCATCGATGGCGTGAACGACGCCCTGAAGAAGTTCGACTAAGCGCGGACGGAACTCTCCACCCGGCCTGATCGCGGGCCGGGTGGTGCATAATTCAAGAGAGAAACGATGAACAAAGCCATTTCAGTTGCGATCTCCGCACGGATCGCGGCCATAAGGCTGGCTGTGCCTGGCGCACGTCATGCCCTGCCGCAACCGTTAGCCTGGCGCTTGTTGCGCAATGGGGAAAGTGACCCCGTACAGCAGGGAACGGCAACCACCGTGGTGACCCTCCTTGATGCCCTTTATCCCGCCACGGATTATCGTTTCGAGGCGGAAGGTTTCGAGCCTCTTTCATTCCGGACCCGCGATTGCGCCGGCCTCGTGCGGGCAGCCGATTACGGGCTTGTTCAGAATACCGATCTGTCCGACCTAGCCGCAGCGCGCAAAAATGCCGACGCTCTTGCCAAGGCTTTGGCGGACACCCCCTTGGGCGGCACACTCTATATTGCACCCGGCACATGGACAGCCTTCCCCCTAAAGCTGAGGAGCGACCTGACGCTGCATCTCGCAGAAGGTGCGGTGCTTCGCGCACCGAGCGTCCGAGAAGGTTGGCCGATCCTGCCGGCGCGCGCTGATGACGGCCGTATGCTGGGCAGCTGGGAAGGACTTCCCGATGCCTGCTTTGCAGCTCCCGTTCATGCCATCGGCGCGGAACGTCTGACGATCGAAGGCAAAGGCACTCTCGACGGCTCCGGCAATGCCGGCGACTGGTGGACATGGCCGAAGGAAACCCGTGATGGCGCACGCCGTCCGCGCGGCCTTCACCTGGTCGATTGCAAAGAGACCCTTCTCCTCGGCTTCACCATTCGCAATGCTCCCTCATGGACCGTCCACCCGCAGGGCTGCGACGGACTGGCGGCGGTGGCACTCCACATCCAGGCGCCCCATGACAGCCCCAATACCGACGGCTTCGACCCCGAAGGCTGCCGCAATGTAACGGTCGAGGGTGTGCGCTTTTCCGTCGGCGACGATTGCATCGCCATCAAGGCCGGCAAGCGCGGCAACAAGGGCGAAGCGGACCACCTGAGCGAAACCCGCGGCGTCGAAATCCGCCATTGCCTGATGGAACGCGGCCATGGCGGCGTCGTCATTGGTTCGGAAATGTCCGGCGGCGTTCATGATGTGACCGTCGAGGATTGTGACATGGTCGGCACCGATCGCGGCCTGCGGATCAAGACGCGCCGCGGTCGTGGCGGCGGTATCAGCAATATCTCCATGCGCCGGGTGAAGATGGACGGCGTCCTGGTGACGCTTTCGGCCAACGTCCATTATTTCTGCGATGCCGACGGCCATGACGACTGGGTCCAGTCTCGTGCACCGGCACCGATCGTCGAGGGAACGCCCTATGTCGACGGCATTTTTGTCGAGGACGTCGATGTCTACGGCTTGGCGCTTGCCGCTGGCGTCTTCCTTGGCCTGCCGGAAATGCCGGTCCGCAACATCCGCATTCGCGGCCTGCGTATTCACTCCACCGACCCGGCCGCGATAGCAGCACCTCCCATCATGGCCGATGGCGTGCGGGCCATGCGTCACGAACAGATCCTCTGCGAACATGCGCAGATCGACATCGATGATGCGAGCCTGCTCTCCACCGACCCGATCTCCCTCCCAAACCTACTGGCACCCCGATGAAACCCACCGACTATTTCGACCAATTCTGCACTCGCTACCAGGCCTACAAGAACGGCAACTGGTGCTATGAGGACGGCTGCATCTATCGCGGACTGGAGCTGCTCTATCAGGCAACTGGCGAGCAGCGCTGGCTCGACCATATCCTGCGTCTGATCGATCCCCAGGTCAGCCCGGACGGAAGCCTTGCCGGCTACACTCAGGAAGAATTCAACATCGACAACGTCCTGCCGGGACGTGCGTTGATCTTCCTCGACCGGCAAACCGGCGATCCCCGCTACATGGCGGCAGCACGCCGCCTGATCGCACAGCTCGATGCGCATCCGCGCATCCCGGCCGGCAACTACTGGCACAAGAAGCGCTATCCCTCCCAGGTCTGGCTGGACGGGCTCTATATGGGCCTGCCCTTCCAGGTCGAATATGCGCTCCGGTCCGGTGAAACGCCAAGGATCGCCGATGCCCTGCAGCAACTGGCAACGGCACTCGCGCTGACCCAGGTCGGCAACGGACTTTATGTCCACGGCTATGACGACAGCCGCGCGGAAAAATGGGCAGATCAACTCACCGGCAAATCTCCGGCCGTCTGGTCGCGCGCCGTCGGATGGCTGATCATGGCGCTGGTCGATATCCTTGCAGTTCTTCCCGCAGATCAGGCAACAGCAACGCTGAGAAAACAGACACGCGCGGTTCTTCTGGCACTTGCCGAAAGGCAACAGCAATCCGGCCTCTGGCCGCAAGTGCTGGATGCCCCGGATCTTGCCGGCAATTACGACGAAACCTCTGCATCGGCCATGTTCGCCTATGCCCTGCTGCGGGCCGAGCGACTGGATCTGACATCCCCGGAAGAAGCGTCGAAAATCCGCGCCTCCGGCCAGAAGGCGGCAGAAGCGCTTATCGACACACGGCTTGTCGAAGAAAACGGCGAAACCCGCCTTGTAGGCATCTGCCAGGTGGCAGGCCTTGGCCCCTTCAATGGCCGTTATCGTGACGGCTCGCCGGCCTATTATCTGGTCGAGGAAGTCGTGGCCGATGACGCCAAGGGGGTGGGCCCCTTCATGATGGCCTATGCGGAAGCCACGCTTGCGATCAGGGCAAAGGCTGCCTGACCATTAATCGGAACAACCTGGCGGCATGCTCTCATGCCGCCAAATCACTTAAGTCTCAAGCAGCCCAGCTGCGTTCCAGAACCGAAATCCAGTTCTCGTGGCCGATCTTCTTGAGTTCGGCATCGTTGAAGCCATGCTTGCGTAGCGCTTCGACCAGCAGGGGAAGGCCGGCTGCATCCTTCATCTCAGCCGGAATGGTCGTGCCGTCGAAATCTGAGCCGAGCGCCACATGCTCGACGCCGATCCGCTCCGCGATATAGGCAACGTGGCGCACCAGGAGATCGATGCTGGTATTCGGGTCCTTCACCCCGTCGTCACGCAGGAACAGCACACCGAAATTGATGCCGGCAAGCCCGCCCGTATCGCGGATTGCGTCGAGCTGGCGGTCGGTGAGATTGCGGCTGTGGTTGCAAAGCGCATGCACGTTGGAATGCGAGGCGACCAGCGGCGCCTTGGAAAGCTTGGCGATCTCCCAGAAACCTGCCTCGTTCATATGCGACAGGTCGATCATGATCTTCAGCTCGTTGCAGGCACGGATCAGGTCGCGACCGGCATCCGTCAGGCCCGGACCGATATCCGGCGATGACGGGTAGCGGAACGGCACACCGTAAGCAAAGACATTCGGCCGGCTCCAGACCGGGCCGAGCGTGCGCAGGCCCGCCTGATGCAGCACGTGAAGTGCATCCAGATCGGCAGCGACCGCTTCCGCTCCCTCGATATGAAAGACCGCGGCAAAACTGCGGGTTTCGATCGATCGGCGGATATCGTCGGCCGTGCGACATACGGTCACTGCGCCCTGCGAGCGGGCTTCGATATCGAAAAGAAGCCGCGCCATCGCCAGCGTCTCATTCAGCGCATCGGGCTGCAAAGGTGTTGGATAATCCCCGTTCGCGTCCTTCGTCATGCTTGGCGAGGGCACGTAAATAGCGCATAGACCGCCGGCCAGGCCGCCGGCCCTGGCGCGAGGCAGGTCGATATGTCCAGTTTCTTCGCCTTCAATAAAACGCTTTACCGGGTCGTTGCCGCCACCACGTCGCAAGCGGAGAAGCACGTCGTTGTGGCCATCGAAAATCGGGAGAGGATTGTTCAACATTTTCAAAATCGTCCTGCCGGAACCTATCAGTTGTGGCTATCCGTAAGTAGGTGGGGCCGCGGTCGCAAATGCAAACCGCGCATAACCTATTCGAAAAATGGAATTGGTCGGCCCGTAAACGCACTGTTAAGACGCGCGACAAATTGCGGCAAAATCTTGCTGACCCTTCAAATACTGGGGGTTCAGTTGTTCAATGGGGAATATAGCAATGGTATCCAGACGTAACTTCCTGATCGGCGGCGCAGCCCTGCCCTTCCTGTCCTACATCAACTTGGCCGACACCGTTTTCGCGGCCACGCCGAAGGACATTCTGGTTGTTGCCCAGCAGCTCGACAACATGACCAGCCTTGACCCGCATGAGGGTTTTGAGGCCGTCGGTGGCGAGATGATCAGCAACATGTACGAAAAGCTGGTTCGCGCCAACAGCGACAACCCCAATGAAGTCATCCCGGTCATCGCCGCTTCCTGGGAAGCCGATGCCGACAACAAGGTCTTCACCTTCAAGCTCGGCAACTCCACCTTCGCCTCGGGCGCAGCTGTTACCGCAGACGACGTTGCGTTCTCGCTGCAGCGCGCCATCAAGATGAACAAGAGCCCGGCCTTCATCATCAACCAGTTCGGCTTCACGGCAGAAAATGTCGAAGCCATGATTGTTGCGAAGGACGAAAAGACCGTCACGCTGACGACCGAAAAGCCGACCGCAATCTCCTTCCTGCTGTTCTGCCTCTCGGCAAACATCGGCGCCATCGTCGAGAAGAAGACGGTTCTCGAAAACGAAGTGAATGGCGACCTCGGCAATGCCTGGCTGCAGAAGAACAGCGCCGGCTCCGGTTCGTTCAAGCTTCAGTCCTGGAAGGCTTCCGAAAGCATCGCGCTGACGCTCAACGAGCATGGCCCCTACAAGGGCAACCTCAAGCGCGTCATCATCCGCCACGTCGTCGATCCGTCCTCGCAGATGCTCATGCTGCAGAAGGGTGACGTCGATATCGCACGCGACCTGACCTCCGAGCAGCTGAAGGTTCTGCAGTCCGACGAGAACGTCGTTCTGGTGCGCAAGCAGATCGCATCCCTGATGCTGATCTCGATGAACCAGACAAACCCGAACCTTGCCAAGCCGCAGGTCTGGGAAGCCGTCAAGTGGGCGCTCGACTACGAAGGCATCCAGAAGAACATCATCCCGCTGACGCATGCCGTTCACCAGAGCATGGAACCGGCAGGCTTCCCGGGCACGGTCATGGATACGCCGTTCCAGAAGGATGTCGCCAAGGCCAAGGCGCTGATGGCGGAAGCCGGTCTCGCAGACGGTTTCGACATCACCCTTGATCACTACTCGGCACAGCCGGCTCCGGATATCGCCCAGGCGATCCAGTCGAACCTTGCTGAAATCGGCATCCGCGTAAAACTGCAGTCGGCCGAAAACCGTCAGGTTCTCACCAAGATGCGCGCCCGCCAGCATGAAATGGCTCTGTCCGCATGGGGCACCGACTATTTCGACCCGAACTCCAATGCCGAAGTCTTCTGCATCAACAAGGACAATTCGGACGACGCCAAGAAGAAGCCGTTCGCATGGCGCTCCAGCTTCAAGAACGACGAACTGACCGCCAAGGCAGAAGCTGCCCGCGACGAGAAGGACCCGGCAAAGCGTCTGGAACTCTACGAAGCCCTGCAGCGCGAATTCATGCACAACAGCCCGTTCGCGGTCATGTTCCAGAACACCAAGACCGCAGCTTGCCGCAAGGGCGTTACCGGTTTCCAGATCGGCGTTCTGTCTGAAGGCAACTCCTACCTCGGGACCAACAAGGCGTGAACAGACGTTTTAAAAGCCTTGCAGCAACACTGAGCAGCGTCCTCCTGACGCTGTTCGGTTTGACTGTCCTGACTTTCCTCATCGGCCGGGTCATGCCGGTCGATCCGGTCATTGCCGCCGTTGGCGACAATGCGCCCGAGGATGTCATTCTTCGCGTACGCGCCGAAATGGGCCTTGATCAGCCCATTCCGGTGCAGTTCCTGCATTATCTCTACCAGCTGGCCCACGGCGATTTCGGCATGTCGGTTCTGACCAAGAACCCGGTCGCAACCGATATCGTCCGCTTCTTCCCGGCCACTTTCGAGCTTGCCACCGCAGCCCTGCTTCTCGCAGCGCTGATCGGCATTCCGCTCGGTGTCTGGGCCGCTGTGCGCCAAGGCACGTTCACCGACCAGGCGATCCGCGTCGTCTGCCTCGCCGGCCATTCTGTGCCTGTGTTCATGCTGTCGCTGATCTCGCTTCTGATCTTCTATTCCTGGCTCGACCTCGCCCCGGGTCCCGGCCGCCAGGACATCATTTTTGACGGCATGATCGATACGGTCACCGGCATCCTGACGATCGACACCCTGATCGCCGGCGATTTCGATGCGTTCAAGGATGCGCTTGCGCATATGGCCCAGCCGGTCATCATCCTCGCCTATTTCTCGATGGCCTATATCGCCCGCATGACGCGCGCCTTCATGATCGACGCATTGAAGGGCGAATACGTCATCACCGCCCGCGCAAAGGGCCTGTCGTTGACCAAGGTCATCTGGGGCCACGCCTTCCCGACGGTTGCAGTGCAGCTCGTCACCGTCATGGCGCTGACCTATGCCGGCCTTCTCGAAGGCGCCGTCGTCACCGAGACCGTGTTCTCGTGGCCGGGTATCGGCCAGTATCTGACCGTATCGCTTATGAATGCGGACATGAACCCGGTCGTCGGCACCACGCTGCTGATCGGCCTCATCTATGTCGGCCTCAACCTGATTGCGGACATCCTCTACCGCGTCCTCGATCCACGGGTACAATAATGAACGCCACCTTCCGAAACTGGGCGCTGGACGAAAATCCGTCCTCGCGCCGCCAGGCCGCCTGGGGCAACTGGTACCGCATCTGGCTGAACCTGCGCGGCAATCCGCTCGGCATGATCGGCTTGACCATCATCGCGATCTTCATCGGCATCGCGATCTTCGCACCGCTGCTCGCCACCCACGATCCGGCAGCGCAGGATCTGGCCAACCGCCTTGCAGCCCCAAGCGCGCTGCACTGGTTCGGTACTGATGAACTCGGCCGCGACATCTATTCGCGCCTGCTTTACGGCGGCCGCGTAACCCTCGGCATGGTCATCGCCGTTGTCGTGCTCGTCGCCCCGATTGGCCTCGCCATCGGCTGTATTGCAGGATATTTCGGCGGCATCGTCGATACGATCCTGATGCGCATCACCGACATCTTCCTCGCCTTCCCGCGCCTCGTTCTGGCCCTCGCCTTCGTAGCCGCCTTGAAGCCGGGTGTCGAAAGCGCCATTCTCGCCATCGCGCTGACCGCCTGGCCGCCCTATGCCCGGATGGCCCGTGCCGAAACGCTGACGGTTCGCGGCAGCGACTTCATCGCAGCCTATCGCCTGACCGGTGGCTCCTCCTGGCGCATCATCTTCCGTCACATCATGCCGCTCTGTGTGCCGACGCTGATCGTTCGCGTCACGCTCGACATGTCGTCGATCATCATCACCGCCGCCTCGCTCGGCTTCCTCGGCATGGGCGCCCAGCCGCCGTCGCCGGAATGGGGTGCGATGATCGCGACAGCCAAGCGCTTCATCTTCGAACAATGGTGGGTTGCCGCCATTCCCGGCATTGCCATCTTCTTCGTCTCGCTCGCCTTCAATTTTTTGGGCGATGCGCTGCGCGACGTTCTGGATCCGAAGGGGAACTGACGGATGCTGGTCGATATTCAAAACCTCAAGATCGGCTTCAAGTCGCGCACCGGCTTCCATCAGGCAGTCAAGGGCGTGTCGCTGAAGCTCGGCACCGAAAAGCTCGGCATCGTCGGTGAAAGCGGCTCGGGCAAGAGCCTGACCGCCCGCGCACTGATGAAGCTTCTGCCCACGCAGACCGTCATCGAAGCGGACAAGCTGGAATTCGACGGCATCGACATCCGCTCGGCGTCGGAAAAGCAGATGCGCACGATCCGCGGCAAGCGGGCCGGCTTCATCCTGCAGGATCCGAAATATTCGCTGAACCCGGTAAAGACCGTCGGCAGCCAGGTCGCCGAAGCATGGCGCACCCACAAGGGCGGCAGCAAGCGCGCAGCGCTGGAAGCCGCGATCAACCTTTTGGAAATGGTGAAGATCCGCGATCCAAAGAAGGTCGCCGCCTCCTACCCGCACGAAGTCTCCGGCGGCATGGGCCAGCGCGTCATGATCGCCATGATGCTCGCCCCCGATCCGGAACTGCTGATCGCCGACGAGCCGACGTCTGCGCTCGATGCCACGGTGCAGGCCGAAATCTTGCGCCTGATCGAGGAACTGGTGTCGGAACGCGGCATGGGCCTTCTGCTCATCAGCCACGACTTGCCGCTCGTTTCGCATTTCTGCGATCGCGTCGCCGTCATGTATGCCGGTCATGTGATGGAAGAACTGAAGGCGTCGGACCTGCTCTCCGCGCAGCATCCCTATACGCGCGGCCTCTTGAACTGCATGCCCTCGCTGATGCACCCGAAGGAGCGCCTGCCCGTCCTTACCCGTGATCCGGAGTGGCTGAAATGACGATCGAGATCGACAATCTGCGTATCAGCTTCGTTGGCCGCGAAGTCGTCAAGGGCGTGTCCTTCAACGTCGCCAAGGGCGCAAGCTTCGGTATCGTCGGTGAAAGCGGTTCGGGCAAGTCCACCGTTCTGCGCGCCATGGCCGGCCTCAACAACGAATGGTCGGGCCGCATCGCCTTTTCCGGCGAAGATGCCCCGCTGTTTCGCCCGCCGGCCTTCTTCCGCAAGGTGCAGATGGTGTTCCAGGACCCCTACGGTTCGCTGCACCCGCGCCAGACGATTGACCGCATCCTGTCGGAACTGCCGCTCGTGCACGGCATGGACAATATCGACGACCGCATCGCCAAGGTGCTGTCGGCAGTTGCCCTGCCGCAGACCGCGCGCTTCCGTTATCCGCACCAGCTTTCGGGCGGCCAGCGCCAGCGCGTCGCAATCGCTCGCGCCTTGATCGCAGAACCGGAAGTTTTGTTGCTCGATGAGCCGACTTCGGCGCTCGACGTCTCGGTTCAGGCAGAAATCCTCAACCTTCTGGCTGATCTCCGCGCAGAGCGGAACCTCACCTATGTGATGGTCAGCCACAATCTCAGCGTCATCACCCATCTTTGCACCGAAGTCGGTGTGATGATCGATGGTCACATGGTTGAACAGATAACTGCCGAGGATCTGAGACTCGGCAATGTCAATCACGCTCATACCCGCGAATTGCGCAGTCTGAGCGTGGAGCTCGAAGAACCGGCCTGACCTACGCATCGACCCGAGAACCGGTACGGTTTTCGGAAAGTACGATGCGTCACGAAAGTGCTACAGCGCCATTGCGGCGCTGTAGAGGGTTCTGGCGGACCCGGTCCGGTTTTAGAGCAGTAAGTGGAGAAGCGAGATGTCGATCACGGCCAATTGGGATAAAGCGCAACAGGCTGTCAGAAAATTCACTGACGGATGGGGTGCGGATCAGCCCGGTGGCGCAGTGATCGGCTTCGACGCCAACGGCATCCGTTTTGCTGAGGTTGGCGGTGTCGAAAGCCTCTCGACCATGGCGCCTTTCGGCGCCGATACGGTCGTGCGTTACGCCTCCGTCACCAAGCACGCCTTCTGCGCCATGGTGCTGTCACATCCCGAAGCCATCTCCCTCGACGACAAGCTCGGCCAGCATCTGCCCGAGCTTCAGGAACCGATGGCAAGCGTTACGGTCGGCCGAGCGCTGGATATGAGCGGTGGCCTGCCCGACACCCGCGAATGCCTCTCCCTTCTCGGCCTCTCGGTCTATACCGAAACCAAGGCCGGCCCGCTGATGGAGTTTCTCGCCCGCCAGACGCGCCTGAACTACGAAGCCGGAACCGAAGTTTCCTATTCCAATACCGGTTATCGCCTCGTCGAGACGGCCCTTGAACGCAAGGGCCTGTTCTTCCGAGATTTCATCCGTGATGCGGGCACAAAGGCCGGCGCCACGCTCGATGCCCCCGATGTCTGGAACGATCCCGTGGCCGGTCTCGTACCGGGCTACTGGCACGATGGCGAAAAATGGCAGCTCTCCGCCGCCGGCCTGCATATCTCCGCCTCCGGCAGTATGACCGGCAGCGCCACAAGCCTCGCCAACTGGCTGCGCCTGCTGCTATCCGGAAACGCACCTTTCTCAGGCACGCTTGCCCGCCTTGCCGCACCGCGCGCCCTGAATGACGGCACCGAAAGCGGCTACGGCCTTGGCATCTGCCGCACTGTGCTGGATGGTCACGAATTCACCGGTCATGGCGGCTCGCATCCCGGCTACAAGACCTATTTCCTTCTCGATCAGGCAAACCAGACCGGTTTCGTCATCGTCTCCAACCGCGAGGACACCAATGGCAGCAAGATCGCGCAGGCAGCCATGGCAGCCCTGTTCGGCCTCGCCCTGCCCGGCCCCTCCTCAGCCTTAAAGGATGGCCTTTACGTCACCGAAACCGGTCCTTTCTGGATCGAGGTCAAGGGCTCTAGCGTCAACTGGCTCGACGCCGATACCGCAGCTTATGAGGACGAAGAAAGTTATGTCTCGTCCTTCTCCGCCACGTCTCCCATGCGCCTGAAGATGGATGGCACGGCGATCGTCGGCCAGATTGGTTATCCCACCCGCCGCTTCGACCCGGCTGTCGATACCGGCGTCCCGGCATCGCTTTCCGGCCGCTGGTTTTCCGACGAAGGCGCCACGTTCGATATCGACGGCGAAACCCTCGTCATGGGCGTCGGCCCGGTGCGTCACCGCATGCCGATGACGTCGCTCGGCAACGGCCGCTTCCTCTTCACCTTAAAGGACGGCCCCTGGACAAAGCGCGTCTGCCTGCATGTTCTGTCCGAAAACCGCCTCGAACTGGTTCTGTCACGCGCGAGAATGATCGAATATAGCCGCGCGTGACGGCAGCGTACTGACACGGTCGCATTCCAAAAGCATGATCTGCTGATTGCATTTTGCCGCCATTCGGACCAATGGAAGACCGCAACCGGTTTTGCATTGGAGTTCGCCGTGGAAGTCAAATGGCTTGAAGATTTTCTGGCGCTGGCGCAGACGCTGAACTTTTCCAAGGCTGCAGACGAGCGCAACGTCACCCAATCCGCATTCAGCCGCCGCATAAAGCAGCTCGAAGCCTGGGTCGGCACCAGCCTCATCGACCGCGCCACCTATCCTTCACGCCTGACCGAAGCCGGCAAGCGTTTCGTGCCGATCGCCGAGCAGACGCTGCAAAATCTCTATCAGGCCCGCCGCAATCTGCAGCATGAGGAAGGCAATGACGCCCGCACCGTGACGCTGACGGCGCTCCACACGCTGTCCTTCACCTTCTTTCCGGATTGGCTGACGGATCTCAGCGCCAAGCTCGGACCGATCGTTTCCCACATGCGGCCGGATTCCGGCAGCATGGAAGAAAATTTGAATTCCCTGATCGACGGTGATTCCGATTTTCTGCTGACCTACCAGAACCTGCATGTGCCGATGTTGCTCGATCCGCAATTCGAACATCATACGCTCGGGGCAGAAACGATCATCCCCGTCAGCGCCCCGGATAAGCAAGGCGCGCCGCTTCACCAGGTCGAAGCGGGCTTCGCACATGTAAGCTATCAGAAAACGTCGTTCTTCGGTCAGTTGATGGCCGGTGCCCTGGCAACACGCCTGCCGACGGACAATCGCGTCCATGTCGGCAGCCATTCCATCGGCCTGAAAAGCATGGCCCTGGCGGGCTGGGGCGTGGCATGGATGCCGGAAAGCCTCGCCAATGCGGAACTGGCGGACGGAAGACTTGTCCGCGCAGCAGAAAATGACTGGGATATCGAGGTCGAAATCCGCCTCTATCGCTCGAAGGAAAACCGGCGGCCCATCGTCAAACGCATATGGGAGACATTGGCCGCCGGCTGATGTTCCTGGCAATTCCAATCTCCGGAATCGCCCTGAAACAACAAAATGCTTAGACCGCCGTGCGGCGGGCATTGTCCATGTAGAGCTTGCGCAGGCGCGTAAACATCGGGCCGGGCTTGCCGTCACCGAGAGGCTTGCCGTCGATAGATGTGATCGGCACGATGAAGTTGGAAGCGCTGGTGAGGCAGGCCTCGCGCGCCGCCATGGCTTCCTCGACGGTGAACAGACGCTCCTCGACGGTCAGCCCCTGTTCGCGGGCAAGTTCGAGCACGGCCAGACGCGTGCAGCCCGGCAGGATGGCGTTGCCATTGCCACGCGTGACGATCTTGCCGTCATTGGTGATGATATAGGCGGTCGACGACGCACCTTCGGTAACGAAACCATCCTGAACCATCCAGGCCTCGTCGCAGCCTTCGGCCTTGGCGAGACGCTTGGCGAGAACCTGCGGCAAAAGACATACGGTCTTGATATCGCGGCGTTCCCAGCGCTGATCCGGCACGACCTTGACCTTCAGGCCCTTTTCGACGGCAGCGACATGTTCCAGCGTCTTTGCCTGAGTAAAAAGCAGCAGCGTCGGCTCGAGATTTTCCGAATAGAGGAAATTCCGGTCTTCCGCGCCGCGCGTGTACTGCAGGTAGATCACGCCTTCGTTCAGCTTGTTCTCTTCAACCAGACGCTTTTCGATGGCAACGATCTCGTCGGTCGAGATCGGCAGATGCCCCCCGATTTCGCGCACACTGCGCTCCAGGCGCGTCATATGCAGCGGGCTGTCGATCAGCTTGCCGTCCAGCACGGCCGTCACTTCATAGATACCGTCACCGAAGAGAAAACCGCGATCGAAGATCGACACATGGGCTTCGTTCTCGGGCAGGAAGGCACCGTTCAGATAGACGATGCGGGGTGCGTTGGCGGACATGGAAACTCCGTTGGACTGTATGGAAAAAGATCAGCGACGCTTGAGAGCATCGAGAGAAATGGCGTGAATGGTCGAAGGTTTGTTCGTCCCGGCATTGTAGCCATGGGTCGTTGTCGCCATCGTCATCGAATTGAGGATCGCCTCCTCGGCAGCCTCAATCACCGCTTCGAAGAGCGGCGAGACGATATCATTGGAAAGAACCGGGTAGTTCGCGACCGCCTTGCGGCGCTCCGGCGTGCGGCGCACCTCTTCGGCAGTGGAGAATGCCAGCGCATAATCGCCCGAGCCGTTGCTGAGTGCAGCGCCCGTGCGCGCCAGCCCGCCAAAACAACGCTCGGCAAGCCGTTTCAGATTGCGCGAGCAGAGCGGCGCATCGGTCGCCACGATCATCACGATCGAGCCGTCCTTGTCATGCGCGCCTTCTGCCTCATAAGGCCTGCCGGCGACCGTAAGCTTGCCGCCGTAATTGGACTGAACCAGCACGCCGACTGTATAATCCACTCCGCCGGCCTTCACGACACGTGAACTGGTACCGATCCCGCCCTTGAGACCGAAGGCAACCGTACCGGTACCGGCGCCGATTGCCCCCTCTTCGACCGGACCTGTCTTCGCGGCAGCAAGCGCCGCCGCCATCTCGTCCACGGTGGGACGGGCAGCACGAATATCGTTCAGCCTGGAATCATTGGTCTCGCCGACAACAGCATTCAGCGACACGACGCGCTCGTTACCGGCCTGTGCCAGCGTATGCCGGTTGATCGCCTCGATGGCACGGCCGACACCGAGCGTATTGGTCAAGAGGATCGGCGTTTCGATCTCGCCAAGCTCGGCGATCTGCGTCGAACCCGCGAATTTGCCAAAACCGTTGAATACGGCGAGTGCTGCCGGCACCTTGTCCTGAAACAGATTGCCGGAATGCGGCATGATGGCGGTCACACCCGTGCGCGTCCGCTCGCCTTCGACACAGGTCACATGGCCAACGGCAATGCCCACGACATCGGTGATCGCATTGAGCGCACCGGTCTCATAATGGCCAATGGAAATGCCGAGATCACGCAGGCGCGCACGAGGTTCACTGACCATTGAATGGGTTCCGGTCTTCAGACTGGCCGAAGATTACTTCAGCAAGATCCCAACCGGCACAACAAAAACGGAATAGTTTCAGACCGGCTTTGCAAGAGGATGACCGACAGCAACCACTCCCCATATTGACAGGTGAGCACAGGCGAATGCCGAAACACCTGATACTCAAGACGCCTGCCGTTTCGGACACCATCGTGACTTCCGGCCAGACAAGATCACCTGCGAGCCAAGTCCCAGCAGACGGGATCGTCGCATGGTTTAGGCCGCAAATTCCGGGTGCTCGAAGGCCTGTACGCTGGCCGCATAGTCTTCGTCGACCTTGCGAACCCGGACCAGACATGTCTGAGCGCTACATCCTTGCGACAGCGACGACGAAGGCACATCCAGCGTCAGGGCATTGGGATTGCCATGGCGCTCCAGACTGCGGTCAAAATCCATGTCGAACCAGGCCCCCGTCGAGAGCCTGACCACACCCGGCATGATCGCGTCGGAAATCACCACGGCCGAAATCAGACGTCCTCGCTCGTTATGGATTTCGACGAGATCTCCCTCGCTGAGATCGCAATGCTGTGCATCCGTGGGGCTGATGAAAACCGGCTCGCGCCCCTTCACCTTCCCCGCCTTGCTGTGAGGGCTTGCGTCCAACTGGCTGTGCAGACGTCGCACAGGCTGGTCGGAAATCAGATGGAACTGATCCTCGCTCTCCCGGTTGCCCAGCCATTCCGGCGGCTCGAACCATGTCGGATGACCGGGGCAATCATCAAGGCCGAAGCTGTCGACCATCTCGGAAAAGATCTCGATCTTGCCGGAAGGGGTCGGAACCGGGCTCTCTTCGGGACTTTCACGAAAATCCTGCAGCATCACCACCGGAAGTGCCTGGGGCTGAAGGTCGAAAAGACCATCCTGCCAGAACTGGTCGAAACTCGGCATCTCGACACCCTTTTCGCGAGCATTAGCGGAGGTCACGCCATAAAGCCGCCGCAGCCAGCCTTCCTCATCGAGATTTTCGGAAAAATTCACGCCCATGCGCAGCGCAAGTCCGCAAAAGATATCGAAGTCGTTGCGCGCCTGCGCATGCGGTTCCGAAACCTTGTGCATCGCCACGATCAGATCCTCGCCGCCGGATGACGCAATATCGTTGCGCTCCAGAGGGGTCGTGACCGGCAGTACGATATCCGCAAGCTTTGCCGTCGGCGTCCAGTAGGGTTCGTTGACGATGATCGTCTCCGGCTTCTGCCAGGCCTTCAGCAATCGGTTGAGATCCTGATGATGATGGAACGGGTTGCCGCCCGCCCAGTAGACCAGCCGGATATCCGTATAGCGATGCTCCTTGCCGTTATAGGTGAAGGCCTCGCCCGGATTGAGCAGCATGTCGGTGATCCGTGCCACCGGAATGAACGCCTTGACCGGATTTTCCCCTTGCGGAAACGCGCCTGACTTGAAGCGGACATTGTCGTGTCCGACGGAATTGAGCGCACCATACCCGACCCCGAAGCCACCACCCGGCAAGCCGATCTGTCCTAGCATCGCCGCCAGTGTCACCAGCATCCAGAAGGGCTGTTCGCCATGAACGGCACGCTGCAGCGACCATGAGATATTCAGCATCGTTCGGCTGGACGCCATCTCGCGGGCAAGCGAAGCAATCCGGTCGGCATCGATGCCGCAGATGGCGGCGGCCCATTCCGGCGTCTTGGCGATCCCGTCCGCCTCACCCGTCAGATAGGCTGCAAAACGGTCATATCCGACACAATGGCTATTAAGGAAATCCAGCTGCGCCAGTTCTTCGATGTGAAGCACATAGGCCAGCCCTAGCATCATCGCGACATCGGTATTCGGCCGGGCGGCAATCCACTCGCTGTCGACCGGCATATTGTCCGAGACCGGGCCGATATTGATGAAGCGCGTGCCGTTCTTTTCCATCTCCAGCATACCGGCCACCACGCGGTGCCGCCCTGCCCCGCCGGCCGACATCTGCGCATTCTTGACCGGCACTCCGCCGAAGGTGACGAAAAGCTCGGTATGCTTGGCCATCACATCGAAGGATGTATGTCGATCCAGCAGGAATTCGGTGGAGCCTATCGCATGCGGCAGGATCACCCGTCCGGCGGCGAGACTGTAATTGTCGACCGACGACACATAGCCGCCAATCAGGTTGAGAAAGCGATGAACCTGGCTCTGCGCATGGTGGAAACGCCCCGCACTTGCCCATCCATAAGAACCGCCGAAGATGGATTCATTGCCGTGCTCGCGCCGCACCCGGTCAAGTTCGGCCGCCAGAAGATCAAGCGCCGTATCCCAGTCGACCTCGACGAACGGCTCGCGCCCGCGCAAATGCGGATTGGCACCCGGTCCCTTTTCGAGCCAGCTCTTGCGGATCGAAGGCCTGCGGATCCTCACATCCGTCAGGTCTTTTGCAGCCATGTGCAACCCGATCGGAGACGGATCGGGATCTTGCGCAAAACCTTCAAGCCTCAGCCCAGTCTCACCGGCTTTCACTTCATAGACGCCCCAATGGGCCGCAGTGAATGTCTTACCCATTGGTGAAGTCCGCCTTCTCTCCTACTTCGCCGGAACCGGCTGTGTCTGCCGCCGCTGCAAAGCCTCGATAACGATCCGCGCGCCATCCTCGATCGCATGTTCGATCGCCTCGCGAGCCGCAACCGGTTGTCGCTCATGCAGGGCAACCAGCAGGTCGTCGTAATTGTGGTGTTCTCCTGTTCCCGACTGGACTTCCGGATAAAGGTAGTTGAACCCGGGACCGGCCCTTAGCCACAACAATTCGATCACCCCGAGAAGCGTCGGCATCCGGGCTGCCGCATACAGCACGAAACGGAATTTCTTGTTCAGTGTCAGGGCCAGATGCTGGTCCTTTTCGGCCTTTGCCGCGAGATAACGTGTGAGCAGCGCCTTCATCGTGGCGATCTCGTCGGGCGTGATCTGCGACGCTGCATTGAATGCCGCAAGGCCTTCGACCGATTTGCGGATCTCGGAAATCTCCGAATATTGCTCCACCGTCATCGTCGGCACTCTGAAGGATTGCGCCGGTTCTGCCGTCAGAACCCCGGAGGCGGCAAAACGCACCAGCGCCTCGCGCACAGGCGTGATGCTCATTCCGAGCGAATCCGCCAGCTCCTTCGTAACGAGCCGGGTACCCGGCTCAAGCCGCCCTTCTATCAGGGCGGCACGGATTTCGTCTTCCACATGGGTAACCAGGCTCCTTCGGGGAGCCGCATTGAACAAAGCTGTACTCACTTAGACCTCACCCTTGGAAAAATTGCCCGTTTTTTGGCACTCAATCGAAAATGCCCATATCTTGCCCACAAAGAATATATCATATATCTTAGCAGATAATAATAGCCCCCTGACGAATACATTGTCAGGATATCAGATACCAACACCAGAGGAAGTGAAGGCCCCCATGAAAAGACTTGCTGCCATTGCGCTCGCTGCATCCATGCTGCTGCCAATCTCCACGGCCATCGCTTCGGCGGCCGATATCGTCGTAGGTCGCGGCGCGTCGACCACCGCGATGGATCCCGGCTTCCTCAAGGAGAGCGCCACGATCGTCGACAACATCTTCGACACTCTTGTCATGCGCGACAAGGAGATGAAGCTGGTCCCGGGCCTTGCCACCTCGTGGAAGGCGATCGACGACACGACCTGGGAATTCAAGCTGCGCGACGGCGTGAAATTCCACAACGGTGAGGCGATGGATGCCGAAGCGGTCAAGTTCACCATCGACCGCGTCATTGACCCTGCCGCAAAGTCGCCGACCGTATCCTATATCCGCACGGTCGAAAGCGTCGAAGTCGTCGATCCGCTGACCGTCCGCATCAAGACCAAGGGCGCCGATCCGCTTCTGCCCACCCGCATGAGCCGTTATCCTGCCTATATCGTGCCGCCGAAATACGTGAAGGAAGTCGGCAACGACGTCTTCGCCCGCAAGCCGGTCGGCACCGGCCCTTACAAATTCGTCGAATTCGTTCCCGACCAGCACGTCATTCTCGAAGCAAACAAGGATTACTGGCGCGGCGCGCCGTCGATCGACAAGGTGACCTGGCGAGCGATCCCGGATGGCACGGCGCGTATCACCGCGCTCCTGACCGGCGAGGTCGACCTGATCGAAAATGTCCCCGTCGATATCGCCCCGATGGTCAAGGACAGCCCGGATACCGATCTTGTCCAGGTAAAGAATGGTGGTCTCACCATCTATCTCGGCCTCGTGATGAGCGAAAAGCCGCTGGATAACATCAAGGTCCGCCAGGCACTCAACATGGCGATCGATCGCCAGTCGATCGTCACCAACATCCTGCAGGGCATGGCATCGCCACGCGGCACGCAGGTCGGCGCCGCCGACTTCGGTTACAAGGACCTGCCGGTTACCGCTTATGATCCGGCCAAGGCAAAAGCCCTGCTTGCCGAAGCCGGCCTGCCGAACGGCTTCTCGATCAAGATGCAGTCCACCCACCGCTATATGAAGGACAGCGAAGTCGCCCAGGCGATTGCCCAGCAGTTCGGCGATATCGGCGTCAAGATCGATCAGGAAGTGCTCGACTGGTCCGTCTACACGCAGCAGGTTCCGCGCAAGGGCCCGATCTTCATGCTCGGCTGGGGCTCCACCCAGACGCTCGATGCGGATGCCGCCGTCTACGCCATCTTCAAGACCGGCGAGCCCTATTCGACAGCCTCCATTCCGGAACTCGACAAGCTGCTCGATGAAAGCCGTTCGATCGTCGACCCGGCAAAGCGCGAAGCGGTTCTTGCAGAGATCCAGGATCTCGCCGCCGAGCAGGTCCCGGTCATCCCGCTCTACCAGGAAGATGCCCTTTACGGTAAGGCTAAGTCGGTCACCTTCGAAGGACGCCCGGACGCCCGTATCCCGATCTTCGACATCAAGAAGCAGTAATCGCGCATGACACGGTTCTGGAATGTCAGGGACAACGCAGATGCGATATTTGCCACGTTCCTTCTGATCGCGGTTCTGGCGCTTTGCGTCCTCGTGCCTCTCCTCTGGCCGATCGACCCGGTGCGCGGAACCCTGACCGCGACATTCAAGCCGCCGCTCTCCGTCATTGGCGGAGAGCTTCATCCTCTGGGAACAGACCAGCTCGGGCGGGATCTCCTCGCCCGTCTTGGGCTTGGAACGGCAATCTCGCTGTCGATCGTCCTTGCCGCCTCGGTCATCTCCGTCGTACTCGGCACGACACTCGGCATGATCGCCGGTTATTACCGCGGCTGGTTCGACATCATCATCATGCGTGCCGTCGATGTGCAGCTCGCCATCCCGTTCATTCTCCTGATCCTGCTCATCGTTGCCGTCATCGGCCCGAGCATGGGCAATCTCGTCGTGGTGCTCGGCGTTACCGGCTGGGCGGTGTTTGCCCGCGTCGCCCGCGCCAAGACGCTCGAAATCCGCGAGCTGGAATATATCGACGCCTCGCGCTCCATCGGCCTGTCCAACATGGTCATCATCTTCCGCCATGTCCTGCCCAACATTGTCGGGCCGATCACGGTGCTGATGACGCTCGACCTACCGCGCCTCATCATTCTTGAAGCCTCTGTCGGCTTCCTGGGCCTTGGCGTACAGCCGCCAACCCCAACGCTTGGCAATCTGATCGGCGAAGGCCGCTCCTTCATCCTGCTTGCCAACTGGCTGGTGCTCTATCCGGGCCTCGTCATCGGCGCGCTGGTAATTGGCTGTAATTTGATCGGCGACTGGCTCGTAAGACGTGCAGACAGCAGGAATGCGTAAAATATGAAGACCTTGAGCTTTATCACCGGTCGCGCGCTTCAGGGCCTTATCGTCATGTTCGGCGTCTCGGCCATCGTGTTTTTCGCGCTGTTCCTGACCGGCGACCCGGCAGCCCTGATGATGCCGCCCGAAGCCTCGCGCGAGGAGATCGAGGCATTTCGTCAGGCCATGGGTTTCAACGATCCGATCTGGGTTCAGTATGGCCGCTTTCTCGCAAGCGCCGTAACCGGAGAACTGGGCATGTCCCTACGCTTCCAGCGCCCAGCGCTCGATCTTCTGATCGAGCGCCTGCCGGCAACGGCGCTTCTCGCCATGACCGCACTCGTCTGGAGTTCTCTCCTCGGCTTCCTGCTCGGCACGATCGCGGCGGTGCGCAAGAACAGCGCCATCGATTTCGCCATCCGGGTCATCTCGCTGCTCGGTCAGGCCATCCCGGTCTTCTGGCTGGCACTGCTGCTAATCATCTTCTTCTCGCTGAAAATGCGCTGGCTGCCATCGAGCGGCATCGGCTCGGCCTGGCACCTGATCATGCCGTCCATCGCGCTTGGCGCCTATTATCTCAGCGCCATCACGAGGCTGGTGCGGGCAAGCCTGATCGAGGTTCTCGGCGAAAACTACATCCGCACCGCCCGCGCCAAGGGCATTTCCTCCTGGCGTATCATCGTCCATCACGCGCTGCGCAACGCGTTGATCCCGGTTATCACCGTGCAGGGCATGTATTTCGCCTCACTGCTCGGTGGCGCACTGGTGACGGAAATAATCTTCGCCTGGCCGGGCATCGGGCGTCTGGCGGTCGAGGCAATCCAGAACCGCGACTTTCCTGTTGTTCAGGCTGTCGTTCTCTTTGCCGCGGCGGTCTTCGTCATCGTCAACTTCCTCGTTGATCTCGCCTATGTCTGGCTCAACCCGAGGATCAGGCTGTGACTTCGGACGCCACTTTCGACGCGGCTCTCGACCTCACCCGAGAGTGGTGCGAAATCCCGTCGGTCAAGGGCGATGAACGGCAGATCGCGCGACAGGCGGATGCGGTTGTCAGCTGGCTAAAGAGCGAAATCGGCGCAAGCATCGTCTCGGCTGAATCTTCGAACGGCCGCCCGCCGGTTATCCACGCCCGCATCGATGTCGGCGCGGAAAAGACCATCATCCTCTACAACATGTATGACGTCATGCCCGCCTCGCCGGAAGGCTGGTCGGTCGATCCGTTCAAGGGCGGCATCGTCGATCTCGAAGGCATCGGCGAAAGCTTCGTTGCCCGCGGTGCGGAAAACAACAAGGGCCCGCTCGCCGGCATGCTTTTCGCCGTCAAGGCGCTGGCGGATGCCGGAAAACTGCGGGTCAATGTCGAGATCCTCATTGATGGCGAAGAGGAAAGCGGCAGCGGCGCGATGCGCGACTATCTCGCTGCGCCCGATTGCCCGGTACGCAAAAGCGCCTCCGCGATCTTTCCCTCCTTCTGTGAATATGGCGGAGGCGCGCCGCGTGTCTATCTCGGTTTCTCCGGCATCGCCAAGGGCGAGGTCCGGGTCGATGGCGGTGCATGGGGCGGCCCGAAAACAGCCATCCATTCCAGCAACGCCCCATGGATTGCCAATCCCGCAAGCCGGCTGGTCGAAGCCCTGTCCCTGATCGGCAAGCCGCCAACCGGCGAACTGGCAAGGGTCGCGATCGACGCGGAAGCCACCGAGATCATCTCGGATCTCGCAAAAGCCTTCGACCCGGCAGCCGAACTGCGCTTCCGCAAGACGGAAGCCTTCTCTCTTGAAGGCGATGCCCAGACGCTTCTTGAGCATGTCCTGTCGACCGCATCCTTCAACATATCGAGCCTCGAAAGCATGCCGCTTGGCTCCGATGGCGTGATTCCGCATGGCGCACGCGCCGCGTTCGAACTGCGCACGCCGCCCTCGCTCGACCCGGCCGATTTCCTCGGCCAGTACCGGATGGCGCTCGAAAAGGCGCCGGGCGTGATCCTCAACGTTGCCGACAGCTATCCCGGCTTCCGTTTTGCCGCCAATGCACCCGGCGTCTCGGCCCTTCTGAAAAGCTACGAGACCACCGCCAACGCCCCGCCGCAGATCTGGCCCTGGGCAATCGGCGCCGCACCCGCCTATGCATTTGCTCGCCACGCAAACTCCTTCCTGCTCGCAGGCGCCGGTCGCGGCGGCAATGCGCATGGCATCGATGAATTCATGACGCTCGAAGGTTTCCGGCGTTTCATCCAGTCAATAGCGCTCTGGCTCGAACACGTCGCAGACGAACCGGAGGCCGTGTGAGCACCATCCGCCATCTCTCCCGCCAGGATGCAATCGAGGCCGGCGCGCTCGATTGGGTGGCGGCCGTCGAGGATATCCACGCCACGATCCGGCTTTTGCGCAGCGGCGAAGCCAGCATGGTCGCAGAAAGCGTCATGCCGCTGGGTAGCGATCCCCGCAACAAGGCCTATGGCCTGCCGGCTTTCGTCGGCGGCGCTTATGATGCCGCCGGATTGAAATGGACCGTCCATCGCGCAGAACCGGTCGGCGATCTGCCCAGCATCAGCAGCACGACCGTCATCAACCGCCTGTCGGATGGCGCACCGGTCGGCAGCGTCGAAAGCGCGCTCTTGACCCGCATGCGCACCGCAGCCGTCTCCGCAGCGGCCATCAAGGCCCTCAAACCCGATGGCATCAGGACCGTTGCCCTGCTGGGTGCCGGCGCGCATGCGCAGACCCATCTCGACATGCTGCTCGCCCTGTTTCCCGGTCTCGAAGCGATCCACCTCTGGAACCGCACACGAGCAAACCTCGATCCCTTGATCGAACAGGCCGGGCAGGTTTCCACCCGCATCGTCGCCCATGCCGATTGGCGTGATGCACTAGCCGATCCGGATGTCGTCATCTGCTGCACGTCTGCACCACAGCCGTTTCTGGATATATCCGCAGTGAGGCCCAGCAGGCTGATCATGCAGATCGGCTTCCACGAAGTCATGTTCGAAACGATCGCGGCAACCGATCTCGTCACAGTCGATCTCTGGGGCGATTTCGCCGAGAAGAGCGCCAAAAGCCTGTTCCAGATGTATCGCGCAGGACAGTTTTCGCCCGAGCGCGTGGCGGCGGATCTGCCCTCCCTGCTGCTTGACGGCTGGCAGCCACCGGCTGACGCATCGCTCTATTTCTCCAGCTTCGGCCTCAACGTCTTCGACATCGCCTTTGCCGCACGCGTGCTCGCCCGAGCGAACGACCTGAACATCGGCACTCTTCTGCCGTCCATCTGATACGCATTCCCGAAAGGATCCGGCCATGATCATCACCGCCGCCGAACTCATCAAGTTGCTGCCCGAAGGCCGCCTCGTTCCCGTCGATGTGCGGCCGGAAGCGGCATGGCGCGAAGCCACCATTCCCGGCGCGGTGAGCCTCAATGTCTACGACTATTTCATTCCCGAAAGTGACGAGGCGGGCATAACCGGCATGGCCGCGGGCGCTCGCGAAGCCTTCGACCGGCTGGGCCTCGGCGGCGATCGCATCCCCGTCTTTTTCGAGGAGCAGACCGGCATGATTTCGCCACGCGGCCTCTGGTTCTATGAACTCGTGGGCCTCAAGGGCGGCCTCATCCTCGATGGCGGCATCCAAGCCTGGAAAGCAGAAGGCGGCGAAACGGCTTCAGGAATAGGCTTGCCGGATGTGATCGCACAATCCGAGACAAAGGGTCTAAGCTTCCACCGCGAACTCGTCGCCTCGACGGATGACGTGCTGAACCACGCGGATCATGACGCCGATATCTTCGATGTCCGCCGCAAGACGGAATTCGAGGGCACATTCCACCACGCCTGCTGTGCCCGCCCGGGCCGCATCCCAAATTCGCATTTCGCCTTCTACGAAGATGTGCTGAAGGACGGCAAATATCGTCCGGCCGAAGAAATCCGCCGGATCGCCGAAGAAGCCGGCCTGTCGCCGGATCGCGAGATCATCACCTATTGCCACCGCGGCGCACGCGCGGCGACCGCACTCTACGGCCTCAAGCTCGCAGGTTTCGACAAGCTGAAAATCTATGTCGGTTCATGGCATGAATGGGCCGGCAACGCCGCCCTGCCGATCGAAATCGGCCCGGCCGAAGAAGTCTGACCCGCGTCAAGCCGGGCCGCATAACGCGGCTCGGCAAACGACACAGGCCTTATCAATAGCAGTCTTCGACGGTGTAATGGACCGGGATCTCGGCGATGCTTGCCGTCTTCGGCAGTTCGAGAACCATGTGCACAATGTTGGCAATGTCCTCGGGCTGCGTCAGTTCGGCGCTGTCGCGGCTTGCTAGCGCATTGCCCATGTCGGTCGCGACGAAACTCGGGCAGATGATCGTCGAACGGACACCATTCTCCTTGCCGCATTGGCGCAGGCCATGCCCGAGCGCTACCGCCGCAAATTTCGACATCGCATAAAGCCCGGAGCCCGCCGATTTCACCCGCTTGCCCGAAAGCGATGCCAGCGTGACGATCCGCCCGTTCGGTGCCTTTTCAAGATGCGGCCAGGCCAGCTGGCTGAGACGCATCGGCGACTTGACGTTGACATTGAAGATCAGGTCGAAATCGTCGTCGCCAGCCTCCAGCACGGTCTTCGGCGTCATGATCCCGGCATTGTGGACCAGGCCATCGAGACGACCGAAACGGGCGATCGTCTCTTCCATCCATGAACGTTCGCTCGCAGGATCGAGCGCATCGAAACGGCAGACAAGCGCGTTCGAATTATCATTGAATGCGGAAGCCTCCGGGCTTCTCACCCCGAGGCTCACCGCCCAGCCCTCGGAAAGCAGCTTTTCCGCAATCGAAGCACCGATGCCGCGCGATGCGCCGCTGATCATTGCAACACGGTTCGACATTGTCATTTTTTCATCCCCTGCGAATTCACGTCACGCCGCGGCAGCGGCACTGCCCCACTCGTCGCCCCAGGACTGGACGAGATGCCCCGGCGAAACCTCCACATAATCCCGCTTCGGCGGAACATAGGAGAGCGGCCGGATCGGGCTCTTGATCTCTTCGTTGCTCAAACCACGGCGAATGCCGCGACGGGCCGGATCAGGAATCGGAACCGCTGCCAGAAGCCGCTTTGTATAGGGATGTTGCGGGTTCTCGAAGATCTGCTGTCGCGGACCGATCTCGACGATCTCGCCGAGATACATCACGGCAACCCGATGGCTCATCCGCTCCACCACCGCCATGTCGTGGGAAATGAACAGATAGGAAAGCCCCATGCTTTCCTGCAGGTCGAGCATCAGGTTGATCACCTGCGCCTTGATCGACACGTCGAGAGCGGACACCGCCTCGTCCGCGACGATGATCTGCGGCGCCATGGCAAGCGCCCGGGCAATGCACAGGCGCTGCCGCTGGCCGCCGGAAAACTCGTGCGGAAAACGGCTGGCCATATCCGGCTGCAAACCGACCTTCATCATCAAGTCCGCCACCCGGTCGCGGGCGTCGCTCTTGCCGGATGCGATCTTGTGCGCCAGCAGTGGTTCGGCCACCGCATCGCCGACCTGGATGCGCGGATTGAGGCTGGCAAACGGGTCCTGAAAAATCATCTGGATATGCCGGCGCATGGCGCGCATGTCCTCGCCCGTCAGGCCGAGTATCTCCTTGCCGTCAAGCTTCACCGAACCGGACGTCGCGTCCTGCAAACGGATGATCGTGCGGCCGGTCGTCGATTTGCCGCAACCGGACTCGCCCACCAGCGCCAGCGTTTCCCCGGCCTTCAGATCGAAGGAGACGTTCTCGACCGCGTGAACACGGCCCGATGTGGAACCCAGAAACCCGCTGCCGATATCGAAACGCGTCACCAGATCGCGGACCTGCAGAAGCGGCACCGGCTCGGCAGACACGGTGTCCTTCACATCCGGCATCGCAACCGGCACGCCCGTCTCGACATCCACCAGCGGAAAACGGGCCGGGCCCGCCTCGCCCTGCATCGAGCCGAGCTTCGGCACGGCGGAGAGAAGCGCCTTGGTATATCCCCGCTGCGGCTCGGCAAAAATCTGCTCGGTCTGGCCGCGCTCGATCGCTTCGCCCTTGTACATGACGAGCGTGCGGTTGGCGATTTCGGCAACCACGCCCATGTCGTGGGTAATGAAGAGAACGGCCATGCCTTCCTCTTCCTGCAACAGCTTGATCAGTTCGAGGATCTGCGCCTGGATCGTTACGTCAAGCGCCGTTGTCGGTTCATCGGCAATGAGCAGTTTCGGGCGGCAAGCAAGCGCCATCGCGATCATGATGCGCTGGCGCATGCCGCCGGACATCTGGTGCGGATATTCTTCGAGGCGTTTGGCGGCGGAAGGAATGCGCACCTTGTCCAGCAGGCCGCGCGTCTCTTTCATCGCGTCCGTCAGCGACAGGCCGCGATGTGCAACCAGCACTTCGGAAATCTGGTCGCCGATCGTCAGCGACGGATTGAGGCTCGTCATCGGCTCCTGAAAGATCATCGCGATCCGGTCGCCGCGAACATCGCGCATTTTTCGCTCCGGCAAGGTTGTCAGCTCCTGGCCCTCGAGCTTCACCGATCCTTCGATCCGGCAGGTCTCGGGCGCATAAAGCCGCATGATCGACATCGCGGTAACGCTCTTGCCGGAACCGGATTCACCCACCAGGGCCAGCGTCTCGCCCGCATGAATATCGAAGGACACGTCGCGCACGACGGGAAGCCAGACGCCCTTGCGGTGGAAAGAGGTTTTCAGGCCCGACACGGTCATCACAGGTGCGCTCATGGACGGGTCCTTTTTCTCTAAAACTGGGGTCCGTGGCAATAATTTGCCTCTTTATATTGCATGCCACAAATGAAAGCATCTTGCCAGCATCGATATAGGATATATTATATATCCATTGATCATTGCTGGTCGCATCCGACCTGCCGCATCCCGTGATTCAAGAGGAAATCTGCATGAAACTCGAAGCGATCCCCAGGCTCTCCCTTGGCTATCTGCCGACGCCGATCGAGAAGATGGAACGCCTGAGCGCCGAGCTTGGAATTACGCTTTCGGTCAAGCGGGACGATTTCACCGGCTTCGGCGGTGGGGGCAACAAGGTGCGCAAGCTCGAATACCTGATGGCCGATGCCGTCGCCCAGGGTGTCAAGGTGCTCATCACCACCGGCGGCCACCAGTCCAACCACGCCCGCATGACGGCTGCTGCCGCTCGCAAATACGGCATGAAGCCCATTCTCGTCCTGCGCGGCAATCGCCCGGATCTTTACCAGGGTAATCTCCTGCTCGACCATCTCTTCGGCGCCGAGATCGATTTCCTCGATCCCGATGCCTATTTCACCGAGATCAACCCGCGCATGGCCCACCATGCAGCAGAAGCTGAGGCACGGGGCGAAAAGGCCTATATCATCCCGCTCGGCGGCGCCAGCGCACTCGGCGCCATGGGTTATGTCAATGCGGTCAAGGAACTCTCCGAACAATATGCAGCCGCCGGCACGCCCGCCCCGCGCTATCTCGTTGCCCCGGTAGGCTCCGGCGGCACGCTTGCCGGCCTGCATATCGGCTGCTCGCTTTACTGGCCGGAAACCGAAGTCGTCGGCATCGCCGTCACCGGCAGCGCCGTTCCCTTCAGCGAACGTATCGCCGTCATGGCCAATGCCGGCGCGGAACTTCTCGACCTCGAAAAGCGCTGGACCGCCGACGATATCCGTATCGAAAACGACTATATCGGCCCCGGTTATTCCATTCCGTCGGATGCAGGCAATGCCGCGATCAAGCTCGCCGGCAATCGCGAAGGCATGCTTCTCGATCCCGTCTACACCGGCAAGGCTTTTGCCGGCATCATGGGTTGCGTCGAGAAGGGCAGCATCGAGAAGGGCAGCTCCGTCCTCTTCATCCATTGCGGCGGCTCCCCTGCTCTCTTCCCTTATGCCGGCCTGCTGACCAGCGATCTCGCCGGATAAACCATCACCCCGGCAAACGAACTTTGAAAGCCGGACACCCCTCCCCAACTAAACCTCCCATATTGCCCGAACGCATATGGGAGGTCTTTTTTTGCCCTGACCGAGGAAATGGACCGCCTGCTGATCAGGCGGCAATCGCCAGTTTCGGCCTAAGTCTCGAAATATGGAAAGGCGCGGGGTCGACCAGCGTATCGCCACCCATGACGATATCGGCCATTAGATGGCCGGCACCCGGTCCGATGCCGAACCCGTGGCCGGAAAAACCGGAGGCAATGAAAAAGCCCGGCGTCGACGGCACATCGCTGATGACCGGCACGGCATCCGGCGTCACATCCATCATGCCTGCCCATTCGTTGACGACACGCGCCTTGGCAAAAGCAGGATAAGCGCGCGCCAGATTGGCGAGGGCCTTGCGGTTGAAGGATTTCGTCGGCAGCGGATCGAGCGTGCGGATCGTCTCGAAGGCCGTTTTTTCATCCAGCTGCCAGCGTCTCGACATCACCAGCTCGTCGACGAAGGATTTACCGACGCGCAGCTTCAGCTCCCGCCAGGTCTGCACGAAGGACGGCATATATTCGAAGAACAGGCGAAAACTGTCCGGCACGATGTTGGCTATATTGGCATTGCGCAGCGCCACCGAATAATCGCCATCCAGACGTTTTCTGTAGGCGAAATCACCGGCGCCGACCGGCATGTCGGAAATGCCCTCGATACCGGTCACGCGGGCAACCGTGCCCATCACCTTCAGTTGCGGAAAGTCGATGCCCATATTGCCGGCAAACAGCCGCGACCAGACACCACCTGCCAGCACGACCGACGAGCAGGTGATCCGGCCACGCTCGGTCACGACGGCGGAGATCCGGCCTGCCGAGCGCTCGACACCACGCGCAGCGCATTGCGTCAGGATGTGAGCACCCGCACGTCTCGCCGCATTCGCCATGGCGACCGTCGCCAGTGCCGGTTCCGCACGCCCGTCGCTCGGCGTGTGAAGACCGCCGATCAACCCGCCCGACGAACCCGGCAGCAGCGCCTCGGTCTGCGGGCCGGTCAGCATTTCGGAGTTCAGGCCGTAAGCCTTGCCCTTTTCATACCAGCCACCCCAGATTTCCATGTCGCGCTTGTTGTAGCAGAGATAGGTGATGCCGGTGCGCCGCCAGCCGGTTTCCTCGCCGGTGCGCTCGTTCATCTGCGACCACAATCGAAGGCTTGCCATTGTCAGCGGAATTTCAGCCGGATCGCGGCCCATCTGGCGTGTCCAGCCCCAGTTGCGCGCCGATTGCTCGCCACCGATCACGCCCTTTTCGACCACCGCGACGGAGACGCCGCGCTCCGCCAGCGTCAGCGCCGTGTTGATGCCGATAATGCCGCCACCGATGACGACGACATCGGCATGCGCCGGCAGTTCGGCATCGCCTTGAAAGGGGGAAACGGGAATGGAAAGTGACATGGCCTTTGCCTCAATGGTCTATTTGAAAAAATTCAAGCCGCCCATTCCGGGCCGGCGTCCTGCACCAGATGACCCGGCGACACTTCGCGATAGGTGCGCGCGGGCGGCACATAGTCGCCGGCGCGCACCGGGCTGCGGATTTCGCTGTCGGTTATCTTGTGGCGATCGCGGCGACGCGACGGATCGGGAATCGGCACGGCTTCGATGAGACGGCGCGTATAGGGATGAACTGGATTGGAAAAGATCGCGGCCCGCGGACCGATCTCGACGATTTCTCCGAGATACATCACCGCCACCCGGTGGCTGATCCGCTCGACCACGGCCATGTCGTGGCTGATGAAAATGAAGCCGAGCTGCATTTCCTGCTGCAGCTCCAGAAGCAGGTTGACCACCTGCGCCTTCACCGAGACGTCGAGCGCCGAGACGGCCTCGTCGGCAATGATCACGCTCGGCTTCAGCGCCAGTGTGCGGGCAACGCAGATACGCTGCCGCTGACCGCCGGAAAATTCATGCGGATAACGCTTGGCGATATCGGGAGACAGGCCGACACGCGTCAGTAGCGAGGCGGCAATCTCGTCCTGCTCCTTTTCGGTCGCCAGCTTGTGGATGCGCAGCGGCTCGGTAATCGCCCGGCCAACCGTCAGACGCGGATTGAGGCTGGAGAAGGGATCCTGAAAGATCATCTGCACTGAGCGACTGAGCGATTGCCGCGTGTCGCTGCGCATCGGCTTGCCGCAGATCTCCACCTTGCCCGCTGTCGGATGTAAGAGACCGGTGATCAGCTTGCCGGTCGTGGACTTGCCGCTGCCGGATTCGCCGACGATCGCCAGCGTTTCTCCGCGTGCAAGCGTCAGGCTGACATTCTCGACCGCATGGACACGCGCGGTCACTTTGCCGAAGATCGTCTGCTGCACCGGAAAACGAATCGACAGGTCCGTCACGTCGAGCAGGATTTCAGATGTATCCACGGTGGACTTCAACACCGAAGCCTCGGCGGCAAGGCCAGTGTTGATATCGTAAATGGCAAAAGGCTGCGGATCGTTTGAGCCGCTCATCGATCCCAGCTGCGGCACGGCGGAAAGCAGGGCCTTGGTGTAGGGATGACGGGCATTGGCGAAAATCTCGGTCGTCGTCCCCTCTTCCACCACGTCGCCGCGATACATCACCACCATGCGGTCGGCAACTTCGGCAACCACACCCATGTCGTGGGTGATGAAGAGAACGGCCATGCCCTCTTCTTCCTGCAGCTCCTTGATCAGGTTCAGCACCTGCGCCTGGATCGTCACGTCGAGTGCGGTTGTCGGCTCGTCGGCGATCAGCAGTGCCGGCTTGCAGGCAAGCGCGATGGCGATCATCACGCGCTGGCGCATGCCGCCGGAAAACTGGTGCGGATATTCACCGTAACGCCGTGCCGCAGACGGGATATGCACCTTCTCCATCAGCCGGATCGCCTCGATCTTGGCCTCTCCTTTCGAGATGCCGCGATGGGCGATGATGGATTCGGCAATCTGCTCGCCGATGCACATTGTCGGGTTGAGCGAGGTCATCGGCTCCTGAAAGATCATCGCGATTTCGTTGCCGCGCAACGCCTTCAGGTCTTTCGGCGAAAGGGAGAGAAGCTCTTTATTCCCCAGCCGGATCGAGCCCTCGATACGCGTCGACTGCTGCGGCAACAGGCCGAGCACGGAGAGGGCGGTGACGCTCTTGCCCGAACCGGATTCACCGACGATCGCGACGGTTTCGCCCGGTGCGATATCGAAGCCGAGATTGCGCACGACCGACGTCCATCCGTCCTTGTTGCGAAAAGATATGTTCAGACCGGAAATCGACAGGCCGGGCTTTGTTGTGGTTTCGGCTATCGACATCACTGCCCCCTGATCTTGCTGGATTTCGGATCGAGCCTGTCACGCAGGTCGTCGCAAAAGGCATTGAGAATGAGGATCATTGCCGTCAGTGCAGCACAGGGCCAGACAAGCAGCATCGGCGCCTGCGCCAGCGTCGCGCGGCCCGTCCCGATCATCAGCCCCAGCGACGGGGCTGGCGGCAGCACGCCAAGCCCGAGGAAGGACAGGCCGGATTCCAGCACCACGGTGACTGCGACAGTGAACGAAAACTGGACGATCAGCGGACCGGCGATGTTCGGCAGGATGGTGGAAAACATCACCCGCGCATTGCTTGCCCCCATGCTGCGCACGGCTTCGACATAATCCTGCGAGCGGACGGAAAGCACACTGGCATGGGCAACACGGGTAAAGCTCGGCACGAAGACGATCGCCAGCACCGGAATTAGCGTCACCGGCCCCGGGCCGTAAAGTGTCACTGCCAGCATGGCGAGCAGCAGCGGCGGAAAGCAGAGCACGATGTCGATAAACCGCATCGCCAGCATTTCGGTCAATCCGCGGGAGTAACCGGCCATGACGCCGAGCGCCGTGCCTATGACACCTGCCAGAATGGCCGCCGCGAAGGCCACGATCAGCGAGTTTCGGATGGCGAAGATGAGACGCACAAGAATGTCACGGCCAAATTCGTCCTGGCCGAACAGATGCTGGGCTGAAGGACCGGCAAAACGGGCCGCGGTATCCATCAGCAATGGATCCTCCAGCGGCAGAACCGGAGCGAGAAGACCAACGACGAGCAACAGAGCCAGAAGATAGGCCGGGATCTGGCGTGGTGTGGATTTCAAGGAGGTTCCGGTCATTTGCGCACCCGCGGATCGGTCAGGCCGTAGAGAACGTCGACCAGGAAGTTGAGGCCGATGAAAAGCGCCGAAATCACCAAAATGACGCCGGTCACGGTCGGATAGTCACGGGCATTAACGCCGCTGACCAGCATTCCCGAGAGCCCCGGCCAGTTGAACACATATTCGACAAGCACCGTGCCGCCGAGCAGCGAGCCGATCTGCAGCGCGAAAATGGTGATGACGGGGATCAGCGCATTGCGAAGGATATGATGGAGAACGATACGGCGGTCGCCCAACCCCTTGGCGCGAGCGGTGCGCACATAATCGAGCGGCAGCACTTCCAGCGTCGAGGCGCGGGTGATCCGGAAAACAATCGCGGCAAGGCCGATGCCGATCGACAGCGACGGCATCAGCAACAGCATCATGTGTTTGCCCGGCGCCTGCGAAAACGCGACGAAACCGCCTGCCGGCGTCAGTTTCAGCATCTGCGAGAAGACGAGAATGAGAAGCGTGCCGAGCACGAAAACCGGAATGCCCTGGGCGAAACCCGCGACATAGGATGCCGCCCGATCGCACGACCTGCCTGTGTGAAGTGCAGCATAGATGCCGGCCGGAATTCCGATCACCAGACTGATCAGCGCCGCAAGCCCGATCAATTCCAGCGTACGCGGCAGCCGCCGCGCGATCTCTGCCGAAACCGAACTGTCGTCCACCATGGAGCGTCCGAGATCGAAGGAGGCTAGGCCCTTCAGCTTCTCCACATACTGCTCGACGATCGGGCGGTTCAGCCCGAGATCCTCGCGGATCATCTGCACGGTCGCAGGATCGGCCGAACCGCCATCCTGCGACAGAAGCAGTTCAACGGGGTCACCGGGAACGAAGTGGATGGACATGAAGACCAGCGTCACGATCACCCATAACATGATCAGACTGGCGAACCCGCGTCTCAGAAACCAGAACATATAGCCCCTATTCTCTTTTCGTCACGGCAAAGGCCGCCGCAGTCATGCGGCCAGAGCCGATGCCATTACCGCTTCCGCCCAAACTGAAAGGCAGGCGGAAGCGCTGGGGGAGATGGTGTCAGGCAAGCGCCAGCTTGTCGAACAGCGTCGCCGAGAAGGGCGACATCTGGTCCGGCAGCAGTTCGAGATTGCCGACATTCTTGTTTCGGGCAAAACCCGTCGCCCGATAGGCGAGGCCGCAGAAGCTGGTATTGTCGCAGACGAGCTTGTCGACTTCGGCATAGAGCGCGATACGCTTGGCCTCGTCACCTTCCTGGCGACCGCGCTGCAAGAGGTCGGAAAGGCCCGGAACCTCGAAATTACGGCTTCGCAGGAATGTCTGGGTCAGGGACGGATCGATAACGGTTGCTGCCGCATCGGGATCGAGCGTGTCGATACCGATGCCTTGGACCGCGAAGTCACCGATGCCGCGATTGCCCATCGTTACACGGGTTGCCCAGTCCGGCATGGTCAGGTTCACCTTGATGCCGATTTCGGCCAGATGCGACTGGACCAGCACGGCAATGCCGGAATGCATCGTGTATTGCGAGGTGGCCAGAAGCGAGACCTCAAGACCGTTCTCGTGGCCGGCCTCCTTCAGCAGGGCCTTTGCCTTTGCCGGGTCGTAAGACCAGTAATTGGCCAGTTCCTTGTTGTAATAGGGCGAGACCGACGGGCGGGGAACGCCGGCAAGCGGAGCACCACGGCCATAGAAGACGGTGTTGACGATTTCCTCACGGCGAATGCCGAAGGCAACAGCCTGGCGCAGCTTCGGATCCTTGAACACGCCCGAACCGTTGAAGCTCAGATACATGAACGCACCGGAAGCCATGGCATCGAGCCTCAGATTGGAGTCCTTGTCGATCGTATCCATCGCGCTCCACGGCACGTAATCGATCAGGTCGACATCGCCGGCGGTAAGTGCAGCAACGCGCAGGTTCTCGTCTGCGTAAGGGGTGATCTGCACATCCTTGAAGGAGGGCAGGCCTTCCTTGAAATAATGTTCCGATGCGGTGAGCGAAATGCCGACGCCCTTTTCGGCGGAGACGATGGTGAAGGGTCCAGCACCGATACCCTGCTCTTGGGCGTCGGTGGAACCGGCCGCAATGATGGCGAGGAAGGGATAAGCCATGACCGAGGGAATGGTCACGTCCGGTGCCTTGGTGACGAGCTTGAAATTGCGGTCATCGACAATCTCGATAGAGGCGATCTGGGTCACCGGATCGCGCATATAGGCACCCGAGCCTTCGGCGGCGATCTTTTCCAGCGTCCACTTCACGTCGGCCGAGGTCACCTTCTGGCCGTTGGAGAATTTCACGTCCTTGAGCACGAATGCCCAGGTCAGGTCGTTCTCGCGCTTCCAGCTTTCCGCCAGTTCGCCGACCAGCTGCCCCTTCGCATCATAGGTGACGAGGTTGCGGTTGATCAGCGCGGATACGAGCTGGCCCGCATAACCGACATTGATCCAGGGCCGGAAATGCGACGGATAGGTGGACAGGCCGACCCGCAGGGTCTTGGCTGCCGGAGCAGCAAAAAGCTGACCGGGAAGTGCTGCGGCGGCGCTGGAGATTGCGAGATATTTCAGGAGATCTCGGCGATTAACAATCATAGCAGTTCCCTCTTTTATGATCTGTCTGTTTCTGGCTTCAAGGCACGGCGCGCATGTCTTCATGCTTTCGCGGATGCCTTGCTATCAAGCACCAACCTGTCTTGCCGCGCTCCCTGCATCATCCATTCCACCCGATGACGAAGCCGCGGCATTGAGAAATCCGAAAGGCTTGAGGCCAATGGTTTCTGTTGGCTCAAGCTAAGGACCAGAAATGAAAATCGTCAAGCGCAATTCCAATAAAAGGGCCAAATATTTATCAATGATCCGATTATAGGAATAAAAAGGGTCGATTGCAGCTAACATCTATCAAAAATATCCACTTTATTCCGTTAATCGGACCATAAAATAATTGATGGTCCATTTATTGGAATTTAGTTGACAGTTTTTTTCTTCGGTTCTTACATGAAGCCACCTCGGGGCAAACGGCCTCAAAACAAGAAGGGGAACTTCATGGTCTGGCGCATTGGCGTGGATTCCGGCGGTACGTTTACCGATGTATGTCTGTTTGAAGAGAACACCGGCGAGGTGAAGATCTGGAAAGTATCGTCCACCCCGGACGATCCATCCCGCGGTATCACGCAAGGGGTGGAAGAAGGCATCCGCGAAGTCGGTACCACAGCCGCCGATGTTGCCTTCCTCGGCCACGGCACGACCGTCGCCACCAACGCGCTCATCCAGGGCCGTGGCGTCGAGACGGGCCTGATCACCACCGACGGTTTCCGTGACCTTCTCGAAATCGGCCGCCAGAAGCGCCCCGACCTCTACGACATCCAGGCCGACAAGCCCGATACGCTGGTCAGCCGCGACCTGCGCATCGGCGTCAAGGAACGCGTCCTGTCGAACGGCGAAACCGAGACCTCGCTCGACGAGGAAGAGTTCCGCGCCGCCGTTCGCGAATTGAAGAAGGCCGGCGTCAAGTCCGTCGCCGTCTGCTTCCTTTACAGCTTCCTCAATTCCGAACACGAGGCGATCGCAGGCCGCATTCTCGAGGAAGAGTTCCCGGAAGCGTTCTCCGCACTGTCACACAAGATCGCCCCGGAATTTCGCGAGTTCGAGCGCCTGTCGACCACGGTCGTCAATGCCTATCTCGGCCCGGTAATGAAGGGTTATGTTAATGCGCTCAGCGGCAAGCTGAAGAACCTCGGCATATCAGTCGCCCCGCAGCTGACCCAGTCGAATGGCGGCGTCATCGGGTTTGATGCGGCAGCGGATCTGCCGGTCCGCACCGTACTCTCCGGCCCGAGCACCGGCGTCGTCGCCGCACAGGCGATCGGCCGCATGACCGGCATCGAGAACCTCATCACCTTCGATATGGGCGGCACATCGAGCGACGTCGCGCTCTTGACCGGCGGCAAATGCCAGGTCGTCAACGAATCCGTCGTGCACGGTTATCCGATCAAGGCGCCGATGCTCGACATTCACACGGTCGGCGCCGGCGGCGGTTCGATCGCCTATGTCGACAATGGCGGTTTCCTCAAGGTCGGCCCGCGCAGCGCCGGCGCCAATCCCGGCCCCTCCTGCTACGGCCTCGGAAACCCGGAACCGACGGTGACGGACGCCAACGTGCTTCTGCAGACGCAGAACCCGAAATACCTGCTCAACGGCCGCATGAAAATCGATCAGGAACTTTCGCGCGCGGCCATTCAGACGCTGGCCGACAAGCTCGGCATGGGCGTTCTGGAAACGGCAAACGGCATTCTCGATATCGTCGCCGCCAACATGGCCAAGGCCATCCGCGTCATCAGCGTGCAGCGCGGCCACGATCCACGCGAATACACCATGGTCGCCTTCGGCGGCGCAGGCCCGGTTCATGCCGCACGCCTTGCCAAGGAACTCGGCATGAAGCGCATCCTCATTCCCCGCACCCCCGGCGTCCTTTGCGCGCTCGGCCTGCTGATGACCGACCTCCGCACCGATTTTTCCTCCACCCAGCTGACCCGCCTCGACGAGGCAAGCGCGGATGGCATCGGCGAAATCTATGCCGGACTTGAAGCCAAGGCCTACACCTGGTTCGAGAGCGAAGGCATTGCCCCGCCGGCACAGCAGATCTCCCGCACGGTCGACGTCCGTTACGCCGGCCAGAATTACGAGATCTCGGTCCCGGTTCCGGCCGGACAGGTCACGGTCGCGACCTTTGCCGCCATCGAGGAAGCCTTCCTCAACGCCCATCGCCAGCTTTACGGCTTCATCGCCGAAGGCGAGCCGGTGCAGATGGTGACCTTCCGCGTCGCCGCCAGCGGCCTTGTCGAAAAGGCGCAGTTCCAGCCGGCAGAAATCGAAGGCCCGGACTCGTCTGCGGCGATCACCGGTTCGCGCGAAGTCTGGATGATGGAAGCCGGCGGCTTCGTCACCGCGACGCTTTATGACCGCGCCAAGCTGAAGGCCGGCAACGTCATCCAGGGTCCGGCGATCATCGACCAAATGGATACCACCACCGTCGTGCCGATGGATACGACCGCGACCGTCGATGCCTATCTCAATCTCATGCTTGAGGCGAAGTGATGCTGAACGTCAATCAGGAACAAACCACGGCCATCAATCCGATTACCGTTGAAGTGATTGCCAGCGCTTTTGCTTCGACCGTCGAGGAAATGGGCGAAGCGCTGGTCCGCGCCAGCTATTCCACCAATATCAAGGAACGCCGCGACTGCTCGACGGCACTCTTCGACGCCAATGGCGCAATGCTCTGCCAGGCCGAGCATATCCCGATGCATCTCGGCAGCTTCATCGGCTTCATCCCTTATCTGATGAAGACGCCGGGTCTGGAAAACATCAAGCCCGGCGACATCTTCATCGGCAATGATGCCTATGAAGGGGGCGGCACTCACCTGCCCGATATCGTCATGGCATCGCCGATCTTCGTTAAGAACCGGCTTGTGGCCTGGGCCATCAACACCGCCCACCATTCCGACTTCGCCGATCGCGGCCATGCGCATATCTATCAGGAAGGCCTGCGTATTCCGCCGGTCCGTCTCTACAGGGAAGGCGTGCTGCAGGAGGATATCCAGCGCCTCTTCCTGCTCAACTGCCAGGTGCCGCATGAGCGCGTTTCCGACCTTCGCGCCCAGATGGCGGCAAACCGCCTCGGCATTACCCGTCTCAACGAACTCTGCGAGAAATACGGTCTCGACACGGTTCTGGCCGCAGGCGCCGAACTGATGAACTATGCGGAGCGCAAGATGCGCCTCGGCATCGCCTCCATCCCCGACGGCACCTATTCCTTCAAGGACCGTTTCGACAGCGAATCGCTTGTCGGCGAACTGGAATTCGGTGTCACGATCGAAGTCAGGGGAGATGAGGTTCACCTCGATTTCGTCAGCCCGCCACAGGTCCGCGCCGGCCTCAACGTCGTCTATACCGCACTTCTGGCAACCGTCTATTACGCGGTAAAGTCGATCGTCGATCCGACCATCCTCCCGAATGCCGGCCTTGCCCGCCCGATCCATGTGACGGCGGAAGAAGGCAGCCTCCTGCGTTGCGGCCATCCGGCAGCCGTGGATGGCCGCATCACCGCCTGCCAGCGTGTCGTCGATCTGGTCCACGGCGCCTTCGCCCAGGTCATCCCGCACCGGGTCACCGCCGCCTCCAACGGCTCTGTCGGCGTCGCGAGCTTCAACGGCACAAGGCCCGACAAGAGCCTCTGGGTCTATCTCGAAACCATCGGCGGCGGTTCCGGCGCACGCTGGAACAAGGATGGCCTGGATGGCGTGCATGTGCACATGACCAACACCTCCAACCTGCCCGTCGAAGCGCTCGAGAACGAATACCCGATCACGCTTCTGCGTTATGAACTGGTGGATGGTTCCGGTGGTGCCGGCACGTTCCGCGGCGGCATGGGCCTTCGCCGTGTCTATCGGGCGCAAGACGATTGCCGCGTGCAGGTCATGGGCTCGCGCCTGATCTCCGCACCGTGGGGCATCGATGGCGGCCTCGAAGGCGCCCGCGGTTACTTCTCGCTCAACGGCAACCGCGACGTCTTCGTCGACGGTTCGGTCGACCTCAAGGCCGGCGATCTCCTGGAAATCGTCACCCCCGGCGCGGGCGGTTACGGATCGCCCGCCAGCCGCCAAAAGACCGAGGTCGAACGCGACGTGCGTGAAGGACGTCTGACGGCCGACGAAGCCACATCGCTTTACAACTGACCTCGCTCTGGTTGCATTCCGCCCGGAATTGACAAGCCGGGTGGAAACGTTTCACAGCTTGAGCTCGTATCGGCCCGCACTATCGAAGAACATGCAGGCCGATACACTGCCTTTGGAGGACTTGGGAATTGAGCGCGGAAAAGAAATCGTCGAGCAACGTCATGCGCGCGGCCGAGATCCTCATGGCGCTCGGCGATGCCAACCCGCCGGGCCTGACGCTTTCCGACCTCGCTACACAGCTGGACGACGCCAAATCCGCCGTCCACCGAGCGCTTGTGGCGCTCAGCCAGTTCGGCCTTGTCGAGCAATCCGGGCGACGCGGCGCTTATCGCCTAGGCCCCGGCATCTACGCGCTTGCCAACAAGTCGCACAGCATCAATGACATGGTGAACTTCTACCGCCCGGCCCTCATTAGCATCAGCGCTGAAACCGGGTTGTCGAGTTATCTTATGGTGCGCTCAGGGCTGGATTCCGTCTGTCTGGATTTCGCACTGGGCACCCTTCCCATGCAGGCCCTGTTCGAAGGCGTCGGCGGACGCCTGCCGCTGGGCGTCGGACTGGGCGGCGTCTGCGTCCTGGCGCAGATGGAAGAAGCTGCCCGCGACCGGATCATCGAGATCAATACCGAGCGCTACGGCCAATGGGGCGTCGACGCCGATACCGTCATGCAGGAAATCGCCATGCTGAAGACGGAAGGCTACGTTTTCGGCACGCGCAAACACGGCGGCGGCGGCGAGATTAAGACGATCGCCTTCCCTGCCGAAAAGGCAAACACCTTCAACAGCCAGGCAGCGATCTCGCTTCTGTTGCCGAGCGACACAGGTATTGCCGATCTTAAAGCGCTGATGAGAAGCCTGCAAAGACATCTGGACTGACCGGCCCGCGGGAAAACCAACTGCCGATAAGCCTCAGGCGGACACATTACGCGGTCAAGCCTTCAACCATGAGCGAATGGGCCGATACACTCCGAGAGTTGCTATCTGCGTGATTTTCCGCCGACAGCCTACCCGACGTCTGGCTGCTCCACGCTAGTTTTACAACGGTACATAGATTACTCTGATAACCGATATTCCGGTGTCAGGAAGCGATTTTACAGACGTTCTAAGCGCCGTTGCGCGCAACAGAACATAAGGGAATTGCGTCCATCCTCTGCCCGGATCACGCGCACCGGTTGCCTTGACGGTCCCGGACAAAAGCCGATCCGTATTGGTTCCATGGCTCCAACACCACACGCCAGCGATGATCAGGCGAAATTAATCAACCATAAATTGATTTTCCGCATATTTACGCGTCAATATTTCTGGCACTCAGTTGGACGCTGATCGAGGCGTGTCGTGTGTCACGATTTGCATCCAAGCGGCTGGACGCCAGGATACGCGCGCCTGCGAAATGGCAATAGGTCGACCATAGGCGAAAGAAGTGCCGATGCTGTTTGGAAAATTGCACGCCGACATATTCACGGTGTTCTCAGGCTCCAACAGACATATCTATGAGAACGTCATCGCCAAAATTTACGAGCGTTTTTATCAGGCCGACCTGTATTTTCCCAGTCAGAACGACTTGCTCACGCTGATCTACGATCAATTGGCGGAACAGCCTCACCTGTGGAGAGATGACGAAAGACCTATCGTGCTGGATCAGCTTGCAACGGGAAGAGGCCGCCGGATCCGGCGGCGCCGCAACGAGAAAGCCGACCCGATCGCCAGCAGCGACGCCATGATGCGAGCTCGGCATATCTATTACCGCCTTATAGCAACCGGCTGGCTTGAGCCGATCCACTATGGTTTGAAGATCACCGTCGACATGCCACCCGGTGCAATGCGCCTTGCGGAATTCCTGAGTGGCTTGACTGCCGGCGTTTCGGAACAGCTCGGCGGCCTGGTGGTGCAGGTAAAAACCAACCTCGACCATCTGCAACTGAACGCCCGTGAAAATGCGCTGGGTCTGCACAAGGCCGCACGCGATGCCGCCTCTTTCGGACGATACATGCGCAGCGTCCTGTCGGCCCTGCGCGAAATCGACAAACAGGTCGTTGCCAGCGAAAACATCAGCGACCGCCTCAAGCACTATTTCGAAGATTTCGTCGAGCGGGTTCTGCTGCAGGACTATGCCGCAATAACGACAACCTCTCATCCATACCGCTATCGTTACAGAATTATCGAGGCACTCAACACGCTTGAGGATAACATCGCGGATATCGGAGCGATCGCGGATGCCTATCTGGAAGCGCGTCTTTCAACCGAGATTGCCAGTGCCCGCGAACTTGTTCACGACGACCTGCAGCGTATCCGCAACGTCTTCGACCAGATAGAAGATGCTTTCGAAGCCATTCAGCAGCATCGGGCAAGACTTGAGACCCGATTGCGCAATACCGTGCGATATGCCGGACGCCGTAGCGGCGGCTTTCTTCTTCGCAGCAGCTCGGTCCTGCTCAGGCTCGACAAACTGATTGCCGCAGGCAGGGCAGAGGCCACGATACCGGGCATGATTGAGCCTCGCCTGCCGCCTCTCTCGCCTTTTCTTCTCGCCCGCCCGCGTAATACGCGCCAGCCGATTGTCAGCGACGTACTGGCGCTTCCGCCGGTCGATCCAGTCTGGGAACTGAGAAAACATCTCGAACGTATTTATATGCAAAGGCTGGCCGTCAGACCCGAACAGGTCATGCATTTCCTCGAAAGTCGCGTATCCGCGATTGGTGAAACCCGGGCCAGCCGCTTCCGGATCGACACGATCGACGATTTCCTGGCTTTCGAGGCACTACGTTTGATCGCCCATTCGAATGCGCCGGAAAAGCCGAGCGACAATCCATTGGCCAATCTCCTTGCTACCCGGTTCATTCTCACACCGGTGGCCGATGCAATCGTCGACAATGACTGGCTGCAATGCGCGGACTTCAGCGTTGCCCGCACCCGCTCCAACACATACCGGGAAAACTGAGATGCTCATCGAATTCCGTAATCTGGGTGAACGCGACCCGAAACGTCTGGAGCGCGTCACCCATGTGATCAATCACTTGCTGCGCCATCAGTTCTTTCATCTCGACGACCGCGGCGCGCCCGGCATGATGGAGACGCTACTGCGGCCGGACATTGAAAAACTCGTGGCAAGCTATTTCGAAGTCGCGGGTTATCGCCTCGTGGTGCGCGACATAGAAGGCTGGGCCGGCATTCTTCCCGATACGGAAGTCATCACCGGCCCGCGGATGCGAATTGACGAGACGCTGGTTCTTCTCCTCATGCGCCGGCTTTGGGGCGAAGGCGATCTCGGAAAATACGGAAACATGCTGACAACGCTCAACGAGGCTTACGACGCCTATCAGGACATGGTGGGCGGCAGCCGCAGGCCTGCGCTGGGAATAACCGAATTCAGAAATCTCGTACAATCCCTCGAAAGACGGGCGATCGTCAGGCTCGGCGAATTTGATGACGAAGCGCATGACATGCCCCTCATTATCCGGGCTCTCGTCGACACGGTGAGTGGCACGCAGCACCTGACTGGCGTCGAACAACTCCTGTCTGGTCCGGATTTTCAGGACAATGACGAAGAACTTTCCGAGGAAGACAAGGATGCCGCCGAATGATGCAGCTCAGCCGTATCTCGCTAGTGCAATGGCACCTCTTCCACAGAGAAGACCTCGATATTTCCGGCAATAGTGCAATCCTCGGCCAAAACACGGCGGGAAAATCGACGCTGATCGACCTTATTCAGGCCGTCATGGCTGGGGGCTCCACTCGCTACTATCGTTTCAACCGCTCTGCCGGCGAAACCGGCAGCAGCCGATCGGAACGGACCTTGCGCGGTTACTGCCTGGGACAGCTGAATGAACACCACGTCCTTCGCGAGCAATCCGTCACCCATATAGCGCTCGTCTTCGATGATCCCGATGGCCTGCGCAAACCCGTAAGCATAGGGCTTTGCATCGAGGCATCGGCCACCGAGGATGCCCAGGTCGTCGGCCGTTATGTCGCCCAGGGAGTCCGTGTTCACACCGATATGCTGATCGAGGATTTGCCCGACGGGCAACAACGATCGGCATCTTGGCCACTTGTCCGCTCAAGGCTTGAACAGGCCTGCGCGGAACAGGGAACCACGCTTCTCAGACCGGACGTCGCGCGCAATTTCATCCGCGAATATATGCGCCTTCTTTTTACCGGCCGCAGGCACGGCGATCCGGAACGTTTCATCCGCGCTTTCATAACCGCCCTGTCTTTCGAGGAGATGCGGTCGGTTGAGGATTTCGTGCGACGTTTCCTATTGGAAAAGGATGACATCGACATCGGTGAATTGCGGGAATCGATCCAGCGATACCGCGATATCCAGAAGGACATCCACGAACTAGAGCGACGCCTTGAAGCGTTGCGCATCATGCAGAAGCTGGTTGGTGAATATGTGGTCCTGCTCGAACAGGAAGATATTGCCCGTGGTGTCGAAAGGCTGGCGGGACTCATCGAATCCGGTGCGGCATTTGTTGCAAAACTTCGCAAACTCCGCCGGATGACTGTCGAGCTTGAACACGTGAGGTCGGAAATCACCCGCCTTGATGACGAACACAAAGTGCTTGTCGAAGACGAGGAAATCCTTCAGGCGCAAATCGCCGCACAGGACGTGACCTCGCAGAAATCCTTGCTGACCGCAGGACTCAGGTTGAAGGAACAGGCCCGCTCTGCCACGGCGACCCGGCTGCAACAACGGTTTGTGGATACGATACGCGCGGTATCCCTTCTCGATTATCGCGAAAAGCTGGCGCCCCTGAAACTCGGGCGGTTATTCGAGACACTCGACACCATTCGCCTGAAAACCGGAGATCACAGCCCACCCGCATGGCCCCGTAACCCGACAGAAATGGAGCATCTGATCGAAGCCGCCAGAGCGCAGGCGGGTTCGAGCCAGACCAAGTTGCTGGAGCGGCGCGACGAGGCAATCACCTGGCGCAAGAACCTCGAGACAGAGCTGAAAGGGTTACAGGACCGATTACAGGACGCACGCTCGGGCCAGGTGCCGCTGGAGGCGGCGACGGCGAGACTTATCAGCGCCTTGCAAAGAGAGGGCATGCGTCCACGCGCCCTGTGCCAAGTCACCGAAATCATCGACGAAAACTGGCGTTATGCCGCGGAGGCATTGCTTGCCCGCGACCGCGAAGCCATCATCGTCGATCCGGAACATGCCGCGCGCGCTGTCGAAATCCTGCGGGCCGACAGAAACGGTTTCCGCGGCTGCCGCGTCATCAACACGCGACGTCTTGCAACAAGGACACTGGAAGCACAACCCGGCTCGCTTGCAGGCGTCATGAAGAGCGACGATCCGCTTGCAGCCGCCTTCATCGATTTCCGTATTGGAAAAGTGCGCCTTGCCCATACCCAGTCAGAGCTCATGGACGGCGGCCGTGCCATCATGAAGGACGGCACCTATAACAATGATATGGTCGTGGAAGTCCTGCATGCTCAGGGCGGCCTGAAGATCGGCCGTGCTGCAGCGCCGCTGATGCAGGAGGATCTTGCAAGGCAGGTCCAGGAGCAGCGCGGGCTGATCGACAATCATGTTCAGAACGAGAAGTTCTATGACGACCTGGCAAGGCGGCTGGAGGCCTTGATGCAACCGGTCGAGGCTGCCGACCAATTGGAAAGCCTCGCTTCTGAAATCAACCAGCTTGATGAAAAACGTGCAGATCTGCAGCAACAGATCGATCGGGTCGTGTCGAGCATAGATCCGGCCCTCAGGGCTGCTCTTGAACAGATAAAGCAGAGATTGCAAAACGTCCGGGACGACAGAAGTGAATGCCTGGTAAAACGCGGCCAGCTCACGGCCGGTCTGACAGAAATACGCCTTACGCTCGGTGGTGTTGGAAACCAGCTTGGATCACGGGCCCATTTTTCAATGCGCCGCGACCTCTTTCGGCAGAGAATTCGAAATCGCGCCCAACTCGCCGCACTTCGCGAAACATATCTTGCCCAGCGCCCCAAAATCCTTGCCAACGTCATAACGGATATGAGGAAACGCGCGGAAGACACAAAGGAAGAAGCTCGCGCCTGCGAAGGAGAGCTGCGCGATGCTCTTACACATTATCGGCTGAACTTCGATAACACCGCGCCGTTGATCGGACCTGCGACCATCTCGACCGAGATCAGGGCCTGGATCGAAACCAATACCGCAATGCTGGAGGCAAACGAGCTGATCCGCTACAGGCAGCAGGCGGATGAAGCAGCAAGCCAGATCAGCCGCCTTCTGCGAACAGCTTTCGTGCAAGAACTCAACAACCGCTTCAACAAGCTGGCCGGCGAACTAGACACGCTTGCCCGGGCGCTGAAATCCCGCCCCTTCAATCACGAGATCTATACGCTGAATGCCCGTCCGAAGCCTGAACTATCGGGCCTTTATCAGCTGGCACAGGCAAGTCAGGATGACGAGAGCGTCTTCGAATCCCTGTTCAGCCATGAAGCGCCGCGCGACCAGCAACATGCACAGGCCCTGGCGGAGGTCGAAAGGCTGTTGAACGACGAGACGCTGGATTTCACCATCTACCAAGATTACCGGAACTATTATTCGTTCGACCTGACAACACGCAACATCGAGACGGGCCTGCAAACCAGCTACGAACGACGCAAGGGCACAGCAAGCGGCGCAGAGCGCCAGGTGCCCTATTACGTCATCATTGGTGCGGCACTGGCAAGTATCTACCATAGCGCAGGTCGACACACCGAACGGGCGGATTTCGGGCTTGGACTTGCCGTTTTTGATGAAGCATTCAGCAAGATGGACGGTCCAAACCAGCGCACCCTGCTCGGCTTCTACAGCGATATCGGCCTGCAGGTCGTGATTGCGGCGCCGTCGGAAAAACGTGCCGTCGTTTACGAAAACATGGACAGTATCGCCGACGTCTTTCGTCACGGCAATGCGGCAACCACCGAGTTCATCCGGATCAAGACCTATGCGCAGGACCTTATGCGCGCCGGCAATCCACAATACATGACCGACGCCCAGCTGGCTGACCGAATAAAGGCCGGCGGCTCGGAACTTCCTGCCGGCCTGGATACGGGCACATGAAACACATAAGCTTTGGGGATGCCGGCAAGCTTCTCGCAAATCTGCTCGACCGATATGAGGCAAAGCCGGGTGTGGCAGCTCTCTTCGGTTATGCAAACGAAGCAGCCTTTTCGAGCGTGGAGGCGCGTGATCGTTTTATCGAGACACTCCGCAAGGCCGAGAAGCTGGGGGCGGTGAAACTGGAGAAGGCAAGAGCTTCCGCTGACATGGCCCTGCGGATCAGGCTTGTCGATGCAGACATCCTCTATCGTCATCTTGGCCGGGTGCCTTCCCACCATCAGGTCCATACCCTGCTGACCGATTTCTACGAGCTTCCAAATCTGCCCGAAACGGCGCGAGAGGTGTTCGACGAAATCGGCGCGGCCTGGTCGCGTAATGTCCGGAAATTCGGGATCATGCCGAATGATACGGCGAGCCTGAAGGATGTGTTTCGGCTTGCTCGCGGTTTACAGGAAAGGGCAAGCGACCCGGCTGCTGTCGCAATCGATTTCCGCAGCTTTTGCCGTTCCGTCAATACCGGCAGCAAGGCGCTCGACCATCTGGCCTCAAGCGTTGTCGCCATCCATTCCCGCCTCTATCCCGGCCAGCGAACACCCGAAAGCCTCGACACGGACGAGGCTCTGGCCACATTCGGCGTTTCGCGAATGCCGCAGCCACTTCAGCTCAGCGGACCGATCGCAATCGATGGAGTAATACTGCCGCCGCTGTCCTATTACGGTTTTCCTCCCGATCAGGCCGCGACAATCAGGCTTTCCCATGCCGTCGACTATGTTCTGACGATCGAAAACTATACATCCTTCATTCGTCATGCCCGTGAATGCAATGGCAGCCAGAAAGGCCTAATCCTCTACACCGCCGGCTTCCCGGCCCGCAGCCATCTCCGGCAGATCACCCGCCTTTGTCGCGAAGCCGGTACCGCTTGCTATCACTGGGGCGATCTCGATGCAGGCGGGGTGCGGATCTTCAGGCATATCGAAAAAGCATTGCAGGAGCAGGGCGTGCAATTACAATCGCATCTGATGGACGCTGCTATTCTTACACAATATGGTGTCGCTGCGACCGGCAGATCCCCCCTCCCCCCGCAAGGTGTCTCCGGCAGTGCAATTGAACATCTATGGTGCGCGTTGAGGGAAACCGGGCTGGTTCTCGAGCAGGAAAGCCTATCACCTTGTATGCCGGGCTAAGGGGCCGTTTGACACATTGCCGCTAACTTCGCGGTCTATTTCGGCAACAGGATATTCTCATCAACATAGAAAGCTTTGAAGCGGACGATGATGATGCAGAACCCTAAGCCGGAGCTGACTGGAAGATGCTACAAGTTTGATTTGGTTGCGGGGGCAGGATTTGAACCTGCGGCCTTCAGGTTATGAGCCT